>SCPN01001494.1_pt1:0-847500 | contig 852938 bp, 801 predicted proteins | sample 6106831 | NCBI WGS metagenome assembly SCPN01 (sample SAMN10720447, study PRJNA508395) | human gut metagenome | isolation source: Participant 1, 0 month | reverse complement strand
TTTTCCAGAATAGTTGTTTTTGATTGTCCAGTACGGTACACCATTTTCATTTTTTACATATTGGAACGCAAACATCTGCGCATTTCCATTTACGCAGTCCCAAATCTGCACATTTGCGCCGTTTTCCGTACTTGCGGCATTAATATCTACGCTGTCATATCTTCCGCCGCACTTTGTACGGATTGTCGTCAGTCCGTTTTGTCCTGGCATGACTGCCGTTCCATCTCCCGCATAACTTCCTGCCGTGTTCATAAACTGGTCTTTATACACCCAATTACTTCCCGCGGTGTATCCCGTCTTTTTGAAATCCAATTTATTAAACCTGTTCTCCGATGCAGCCGAATAGGACTGGTAGTAGTCTTCTTTGTTATCCGCTTCGTTGCCCATATAGTTTACAAACCTGTCTGCCGCTTCCCACTGTGCGCAGAACGTAAAAATTCCGTCCGTCCGGTCACCGAACCATGCCGTATCCATCGCATACTGTTCTCCTGTGCCATATATATGCCATTCTTCCGGCTGGCACTCGTTAAACGGTGTCCACCCACGGTTGTCACAGAACACCGCTCCGTCTGCTTCACGGATTACTGCCCAGCCCTTAAACACATACCCGTTCTTTGTGTATGCGTTTGCTTTCAATGCAAAATTCTCTGAATATCTTACTGTTTCTGACGGCATATATCCGCTTCCACCATTCGGGTCATATTGAATTGTGTACTCCGGGAATGGCGGATATGTAAATGTGAGGGTCATTCGGTCTAATATTACTGTTACATCGGATTTATCAATAACCCAGTCATCATTATTATCATATAACTTTTCTATTTTGTTCTCACAGCCTTTGTATGTTAAATCTTCCGTCTGTTCTGATGATGTATTTGAATTGATACCTGATAAATCATGTGAACCATCAGCAGTGAAATTAAATGCTGCAATTCCATCACAGATAATAAATGACCCCTCATCTTCGTTATACCAATCACCATAACAATACTGTTCTGCGTGCCAGCCTGATGTTGTATTAACAGACATTGTATATGTAGCACTATTTACATTTCTGCGCACATTTACATTAACAGGAATCTCTAATGTTTTAGAAACATATATTGGTACATTATCACAACGGTCATCCGGACTGGTTGTCTGATTGTATTCGCCAAATGTTCCGTCTACAGTGTATTCAGCTTTTAAGATTCCCTGAACCATTTCACAAGTGTATCCGTTATCAAAACTTGCAGCATTTACATTCTTTACATTTTCTGCAATCCCAATCAAAGCCATTACTAATGCTATAATTATACTGCCAAAAGACCATAACCGTTTTTTCTGTTTATTATTCATCTATATACTCCTCTCTACACAAAATGACACTCTACAGAATAAGACTGCAAAGTGCCATTTAAAATATTTTTTATTCTATTGTATTTTACAACATTAACATTGTATCTATGTTCATTTTTACACCTTTAGGTATGCCATGGGCATCAAAGATTGCTCTTACTTCATCTGGACCATTTGATGTGCAATTTTTATAATCACCACCATTAAAATTAGCGTTTATTGTATATCCAGTATTCGGGTCTGTATACTTATAACTTTTAGTTCCATCTCTATATTCATGGTCAAGTACCCACTTCCCAGTAGCAACCAGTCTTTCCTCATCTGTTAATGACGGTGCTGCTTCGGTTGCCGGTTCTGGAGTAGGCTCTGGAGTTGGTTCTGGTGCCGGGGCTTCTTCAGGTTCATTGTTTCCGGTGTCTTCTACTTCTTCCGGCTCGTTACTTTCTTCTGTATCATTTCCTGTATTCTCTGATACAGTTTCCTCACGGTGTGGAGTTTCTTCCGGCTGCGCTTCTTCTACCGGTTCTGCCTGCTGTGGTGTTTCTGCTGTGGCTTCTTCTGCCAGGGTTTCATTTTCTACTTTCGTTTCCTCTGCTACAGCTGTGGTTTCACCTGCTCCTGTCTGTGCCTGTGCTATTTCCATCGCTGCTGTGGTCTGTTCTGTCTTTTTTGCTGTAGCTACTGTCGTTGTCTGCTGTTTTGTTTCCTGTGTGGCTGTCTGCTTATTTTTATTACCGCCTGATACACACACCGCCGTTATTCCTACAGCAATTAAAACGATTACCGCCGCTACTCCTGCTACTACTTTTACTTTTTTGTCCTTTAATAATTCTTTTAATCTTGTCATATTTTCAACCTTTCCTGTGACGAAGTTCGTCACAAATTATCTAGTACTTGTTATATATCTGTCCTCTGTCTCCGGTTTAATTACATAAACCTATCCCTTCCCTTTTTGCCAGTTCTTCAAGTGTTATCGTTTCCGCTTTTCCCGGGTCTGGATTGTTCATGTAATCCTGTACAAGTTTTTCACAATATAAATCGTCTTCCATATCATCATCAAACTGTACGCCTTTTAAAAACAATAAGATGTTTCCTATCTTATATTCCGGCAGGTTGTCAATGATTTGCTTTGCCTGTTCTCTTTCGCTCATGTCAATAGCCCCTTTCCTGATTATTTGTGACGAGGTTCGTCACGCTTCTTTACCGCTCTCATTATCTTCAATAAATTCTTTTAATCTTGTCATAATTTTCCCCTTTCTATATTATTTTTTTACAAAATTTCGCCGTTTTTACTATTTCATATATAGCATCCGCCTGTTCGGAATTGATCGCAAGCATTTGATTCAAAAGCAGGCACTTATATAAAAATGGCTGTCTTTAAACTTTAAATAAGAAACAATCCGATGATTCCCATAAGCACACCGGCACTATATCCAGCAAGCACATCTTTTACAAAATGCACACCGCCCAGAACACTTACTACACCCATCAAAAATGCCAGAACAAGCATAATAACACCCGCTGCCGGATTGACATACAGCCATGTCATTGCAATGACCGTAAATGATGCTGTATGACGGCTCGGCATGGATTCTCCGGTCTTGTCCTTTGCGACTATCGGTGTTGTGCCGTATATCGTATACGGTCGCTTAGCATTAACACATTTTCTAAAAACCGATACACCTGCAAATGTAATAAAAGGCACTAATATTACTTTTAAAAGCATGATACGGCCGCCGTTTATATAGACAAGTCCCAGTAAATCCACATAACACAGTACAGCAAGTGCAGGAAGCAGATGATACAGCACATTCACTGTTCTGACCGCCCATAAATGTTTTTCATACCATTGATATAGTTTTTTATAAAACTGCGGATAAAAATTTTCTTCCTTATTTCCTTCTTCCATTCTTTTTACTTTATTCTTCTTCCTTTCTGCCGTCTGCAAACAATTCCCGTAAGGTCTTACCGTTCTTTTTCCGGGTAAGTTCCACCAGCCCAAGACGTGTCATATCAACATACACAATTCCTGTGTTTTCCTGCTGGATATATTTTTTTAATGCACTGACAAGCTGTTCTTCTTCGGCTTTTTCTTTCAGATTGATAAAATCCACAATAATCATGCCGGACAGATTACGCAGACCTATCTGGCGCACCAGTTCTTCAGCCGCTTCCAGATTGGTCTTTAAAAATGAATCTTTCTTTTTGACCATTTTCCCGGAATTGACATCAACCGCCGTCAATGCCTCTGTCTGTTCAATCACAAGATAACCGCCGGACTTTAACCATACCTTTTTATTTAATGTCCGCGAAAGAATCGTTTCCAATGAATACAGCTTGTAAAGCGGCAGTAATTCATCTTCATAAAGGCGCAGTTTTTCTTTCACCGCTTCTGCTGCATACTGTCCTGCCAGTTCATAAATTTCCCTGTCATCTGTTACAATTTCATCCAAATCCGAAATGCGCAGATTTTTTAACCATTCCACAACCGGTGGAAGCGGCTCATACATTTTTGTAAATGCTTTTAAATATTTTGCCTGTCCGATTATCTCTTGAAACTGTTCTGCCAGTTTTTTGGCTTCTGCCAGTACAGGCGCACTGTCTGCTTCTGCTGTATTGGTGCGCAGAATAAAACCAAAAGCCGGAAGTGGCTTTCCTTTATAGAAAGTTTCTTCCAGCTTTTCCTTTAATGCCAGACAATGCGGATGTTTTTTTACTTTTCCCGAAACGGAAACACCGGTGCCGTCCGATACCAGTACGACATATTCCCCGGTCAGGGATAACTTTCCGGTCGCCGTCGCGGGCTTGGTCTTAAATGCTTCTCTGCTGATTTGCACCAGCATTGAATCTCCTATGCAGACCTTCTCTGTATTTTTGGGATTTAAAAAGAAATGCTTTTTATTTTCTTCCAATGAATAATAGCATTTGATGCCTTTTTCAATCTCAATAAATGCACAGTTTAAATTTTTAACCACATTTTCCACGCGTCCGATGTAAATCCGTCCCGTCATATTTTCCGGTTCTGCCACTTTTAACTCACGGCATACATTATCATAAAACAATGCACAGACACACCGACCCTGTAAATGCGTTATCACATATCTGGTTTTCATACTTCTCCTTATTCCGCAGGCACTCTCCCATGCCGGAGGAAAATCTTTACTTTAAGCATTTTAGCGGTTTGCCAGTTCTTTCACAATATCTTCCCATGTCACACCGCGCAGTACCATCAGTACCATGACATGATACAGGAAATCTGAAATTTCATACTTGATTTCTTCCGGGTCCGGATTCTTTGCCGCAATGATAATTTCTGTTGCTTCTTCACCGCATTTTTTCAGAATCTTATCAATTCCCTTATCAAACAGGTAGTTGGTATATGAACCTTCTTTCGGGTGCTGTTTTCTGTCTTCAATGACATTCATAACATCATTAAATACCTTTAACGGATTGGTTTCTGCATATTCCGTTGATACGAGGTTTCTGTAGAAGCAGCTTCTGTTGCCGGTATGACATGCCGCACCGATCTGTTTTACCTTTGCAAGCAGAGTGTCGTTATCGCAGTCGATTTCAATTGAACGCACATACTGGAAATGTCCTGAAGTCAGACCTTTTACCCAGAGTTCCTGACGGCTTCTGCTGTAATAAGTCATTTTACCGGTTGCAATGGTTTTTTCAAAAGCTTCTTCATTCATGTATGCGACCATTAAGACTTCATCTGTTTTGTAATCCTGTACAACGACCGGAATCAGTCCATCACTGTTTAACTTAAACTCTGAAAACGCAATGGCACTGGTAAAGGTATTCATGGCAATTCCTTTTTTAGAAAGTTCCTGTTTTGCCTGCATGGCATCATAATCCAATGCGCTGACAGAAAGCCCTGTAACACCACCTATATTTTCATTTGTAATCAATGCTGTAAAATCTGCATTTTCAGTATTCACAATGCAATTCATCTGATTGGCACTGATTAAATCTGCATCTGCCGTAAACTGCTTTTCACTTAAAATCACAACAGAAAGCTGATTGTCTGCTGCCATGTCAAGTGCTTCTTTTTCCGCACCGGTATACACCAGCCCTAATTTTTCTGCACCGAAACGGTCTGCAACTTCTTTCATCATTAAAAGATTCGACTCCTTAACATCTTCTAACAATGCAGTCTTTGCGCCTGCGTATAAATACTTTTTAATATCCTCGACACGCTTTACATTACCGCCTACAAGTACCGGTGTATCAATAGATTTGGTAATCTGGCGCAGAATACCGATTGCCTTTTCGTGTGAATCGTCATCATAGGATAAATCCATGACAAGAATCTCATCAGCACCGTTTTCGCTGAAACGGTTTGCTGCTGCAACCGCATCACCGTTTCCCAACAGTACACTTAAATCTTTATCAGCGTACGCTTTCTCATCTTTTAAATAAATATTCGGAATTAATTTTTTATATGACATTGTCCGTTTTCTCCATTACCTGCTTATTTTTCAAATTTTTCTACTGCTTCTGATAATATAACGCGCTTTTCATACAGTGCCTTACCGATAATTGCACCGTGGATTCCCGCATCAGAAACCGCTTCAAGGTCCTGCATACAGGATACGCCGCCGGAAGCGATAATGTCAATACCGGTCTTATCAGAAAGAAGCTTTGTCTGTTCAATATTCGGTCCTGCAAGCATGCCGTCTTTTGATATATCTGTATATACAATGGTCTGTACACCCATTTCTTTCATGGCAAGCGCCATATTCACAGCCGTTTTATCACTTAACTTTTCCCAGCCTTCTACAGCAACATAACCGTCCTTTGCATCAATTCCCACAACGATGTGTTCCGCACCAAAACGGTCAATCGCCTGACGGATAAAATCCGGATTTTCAACGGCTTTTGTTCCGATAATCGCACGGTAAACGCCTAAATCCAGTACTTCCTGAATATTTTCAAGTGTACGGATACCGCCGCCTAACTGCACCGGAATATTCACGCTGTTTACGATTTTTTTAATCGTTTCGGCATTCACGGAACGACCCTTTAAAGCCCCGTCCAAATCCACGGTATGAATAAATTTTGCGCCGTCTTTTTCAAAGCTTTCTGCAATCTTGTATGGTGTATCCGAATACACGGTCACTTCGTTAAACAGTCCTTTTTTTAACCGGACACACTGTCCGTCTTTAATATCAATAGCAGGATATAATCTCATAAATTCACCTCATGTATGTATTTTACAGACTTCCTTTTGTAGAAAGCACACTTTTAATTCTGTCATCTTTCTGACACGCTTCGTCTAATGCCTTTGCAAATGCCTTAAACATGCCCTCGATGATATGATGGTCATTTTCTCCGGACAACTCCCTGATGTGCAGGTTCATTCCGGCTGAATAAGATACTGCATAAAAGAACTCCTTGACCATCTGTGTATCAAAATAGCCGACACTGTCTGCATGGAATGCCGCATCAAAGACAAGATACGGTCTTCCTGATAAATCTATTGCACATAAGATCAGTGCTTCGTCCATTGGCAGCATAATATCACCATAACGGCGGATGGATTTTTTATCGCCGAGTGCCTGCTTAATTGCTTCACCTAAAACGATGCCGACATCTTCAATCGTATGATGACAGTCTACGATTAAATCGCCTTTTACCCTCAATGTCAGATCAAATAAACCATGCTTTGCAAAGCTTTTTAACATATGGTCAAAAAATCCGATACCTGTATCAATATCAGATTCACCGCTTCCATCCAAATCAATCGACAGCTGGATATCCGTTTCACTTGTCGTGCGTTCAATGTGTGCCGCACGGCGTGGTATTTTCACTTCTTCCGCTGTTTCTGCTGCATTTTCATTGCGTCCCTTATAACGCGGATTGCGGTATGGTCTGCGGTAATTTTCTTTTCTTTCATTGCCAGCCATAATTTTTCTCCTATTCGAATCTTACTCTGATTGAATTTGCATGTGCAGTAAGCTGTTCTGCCGTTGCAAATTTTTCAATATCCTTGTGAATCGGTTCCAGTGCTTCTCTTGAATAAGAAATGATGCTGGATTTCTTAATAAAGTCATCTACACTTAATGCAGAGAAGAATTTTGCCGTTCCGTTGGTCGGAAGGACATGGTTTGGTCCCGCAAAATAGTCACCCAGCGGTTCAGAGCTGTATTCTCCAAGGAATATTGCACCGGCATTTTTAATTCTTGTCATCGTATCAAATGGATTCTTTGTCACAATTTCAAGATGTTCGGAAGCAATCTCATTGGCAACTTCAATGGCTTCTTCCATCGAAGCTGCCGTTAAAATGTAACCGTAGTTTTCAAGGGATTTCTCAAGAATTGCCTTTCTTGAAAGCTGGGCTACAAAGCCGTCAATTTCTTCTGATACCTTCTGTGCAAGTTCTTCACTGGTTGTAATTAAAATTGCAGATGCCATTTCATCATGTTCAGCCTGTGAAAGTAAATCTGCCGCTACATATCTTGGATTGGCTGTTTCATCTGCAAGCACTAAAATTTCACTCGGTCCTGCAACAGAATCAATGCTGACATAGCCAAACACTGCCTTTTTCGCCAGTGCTACATAGATATTGCCCGGTCCGACAATCTTATCAACCTTTGGAATGGATTCTGTGCCGTATGCCATAGCTGCAATCGCCTGTGCACCGCCGACTTTGTAGATGACATCTACACCGGCTTCTTTCGCAGCAACGAGTGTTGTCGGATAAACCTTGCCATCCTTTCCCGGAGGTGTACACATAATAATCTGTTCTACGCCTGCTACCTTTGCCGGCATAACATTCATCAGAACAGATGACGGATAGGCAGCTTTACCGCCTGGTACATAGACACCGACTCTTGCAAGTGCTGTCACCTTCTGACCGAGAATGGTTCCGTCCGGCTTGGAATCAAACCAGCTGTACTGCTTCTGTTTTGCATGATAATCGCGGATATTTACCAGTGCCTTTCTAATAACATCCAGTAAATCCTTATCCACCTGTGCGTAAGCTTCGTCAATCTCTTCCTGTGTTACACGGACATTTTCTGCATTGATGTCTGCCTTATCGAAATTCTTTGTATACTCAAATAACGCTTCATCTTTTCTGGCGCGTACATTTGCAAGAATATCATTGACTGCTGCTTCAAATTTCCCATAGCTGTTCGGACTTCTCTTTAAAAGGTTCTCCAAAATGTTGTTTTTGCTTTCCGGTGTTAATTTTACGATTCTCATATGCTGCCTCTTTTCTGCCCTGCGGCTTATTTTTCTTTATTTTCCAGATAATTTCTTAAATCCGTAATCAGTTTTGTAATGCGCTCGTTTTCCATTTTCATGCTGACCTCGTTGACTACCACTCTGGCAGACAGCGGACACACTTCCTCTAAGACCTCAAGTCCGTTTTCCTTTAAGGTTGCACCCGTTTCCACGATATCGACAATCACTTCTGAAAGTCCGACAATCGGCGCCAATTCAACAGAACCGTTCAGCTTGATAATTTCAACGGTCTGATGCTTTTTATTGTAGAAATAATCTTTTGCAATATTGGGATATTTGGATGCCACACGGATTAATTCATGATGCTTTAACTTTTCCTTTGCTTCCTTTGGTCCGCAGACACACATTTTACAGTTGCCAATCTTTAAATCATAAACTTCATACAGTCTTCTGCCTTCCTCCAAGATGGTATCCTTTCCGACAATCCCGATGTTATTCAAATCTTTCGAAGCGAATTAATTCTTCATTGGTGAAGATGAGTTTTCTTGTCTTCTCGTCTTTCATTTCCTCGCAGGTAATTCCAATATTTTCAAAAATTTCAAGAGCATTTTTTGCAAGACGTCCTTTTGCCAGTGCTATTGTTAAATATCTCATGAAAGCTTTCCTCCCAGTATCTCAGCCAGCCGGAGCTGCTGTTCTTTCTTTGTTGCCGCATCAATCACCGTCACAGAATTATTAATATCAGCGCTCATATTCTTTAACAAAACTACGTCTTTTATCTGTGAATTAGCGGCATATTCGCAGCAGCTGTCGATATCCTTTGCCTGTTCTTCTGTCAGCATACAGACATTGTTGCCCATCTTACGCATTGCATCTGCGGTCTTTAACGCATTTACAAGGTTATCCTTGGCGTACACAAGTAAGATGCCGCTTACATCGACCGGAACATTAAGTTTCTGTCTGTTCATGGCTGCCATCAAAGTATCTACATTCATGGAAAATCCGATAGATGCCTTGTCACAGCCAAATTGTCCTATCAGTTTGTCATATCGTCCGCCGTTGACAACCGGTTCGCCGACACCAAAAGTATATCCTGCAAAAATGATACCGGTATAATAGCCGTGATTGCTTAATGCACCCAAATCAAATGAAATGTATTTGTCATAGCCGATAATCTTTAAATAGTCATACAGCTTTAACAGTCTGTCGATTGCGGAAAGGCAGTCCTGATTCTTTGTCAGCCCTGCTGCCTTGTGTAAAACATCAATTGAACCAAACAGCTGCGGAAGCTGTAACAGCACATCTGAAATGCGCTTATCAATATTTAATGAATTTAACAGTTCTTCCACACCGAAATAATTTTTCTGTTCAATCAGACGGACAAGCATTTCTGCTTCATCGCCGTCAATACCTGCTTCCTTTAAAAGCCCTTTAAAGAACAAAACATTGCCGATTTCAACCTGAAATTCTTCCAGTCCGGCATTTTTCATGCAGTCAATCACCATGCTGATAATCTCTAAATCGGCATCAATCGAATCATCGCCAATCAGTTCCGCACCGACTGCCGTGCTTTCCTTTAACTTTCCCTGATAATATTTGCTGACATTGACAAAAGTATTGCCCACATAGCAAAGCTTTAACGGACGGTTATCGTCTTCAAAATACTTTGCGGCAGTTCTTGCGATTGCCGGTGTCATATCCGGGCGCAGCACCAGTGTATTTCCATACCGGTCAAAAAACTTAAACATTTCTGTCGATGGAACACTTCCACGTTCTTTATTAAACACATCAAAAAATTCAAACGACGGTGTCTGGATATCGTTATATCCATATAATGCACAGACATCGTGCAGACGGTTCTGTAACACAATCTTTCTGGCACATTCACCGTTATAAATATCTCTTACACCCTCCGGTGTATGCAGTAAATCCTTTTTCATACTATCTCCATTTCTAAGCAACTTGTTGCGAAGAGGCGATGAGAAATTCGCGAAGGCGATTTCTCATCTGCCATCATAGATATTTGTTTTTGCTCAGAAACAAATATCTATGTGAACAAGCTTTCATTTATGGCTTGTTCACATTACTCCAATTCCGCTTTAAGCGCTTTTGCTTTATCGTGGTAACGTGATAATTCGTTACAAAAGAATAGTGAGATTATACCCTACTAAACCGCTCTTGTCAATCTCCCTTACGAAAGTTCTCCATGCAAATGTTCTTTATAGATAACATAACAATTCGCATGCTTTTCCTGTGCCATCTGCAATGCCTTTACCAGCTTTCTATGGACAATCCGCATATCCATTCCATTTTCAGGATAACATGCCACACCAAATGAAAATGAAATTTCATATTTAGGGTCAATCAGCCTGTAATTCCATGCAATTCTGCTGCGCAGGGATTCAATAAACGCACGCAGTTTAATATCACTGTTAATATCCTGTACCACCACGCTCATCAGATTCGGCTGCAACGGACATACAATACCGCGGTGTCCCACATGACGGCGTACCGTATCCTGTACAGACTGTAATAAATCCTGTACAAATCCGCTGCCTTCATTTTTCATGTAATCCTCCATATCATTCACCTGCATCAAAATCAATGTCAGCTTACAGTTCGGATTTAATTTAATCGCACGATTGCAGTAACCATTCATTTCCTCGTAAGATAATACGGTTCTATCCCCGGAATAACGATAGCTGCTAATGGACATCTGCTTTCCGTCTGTCTGTTCTTCTATCCGCTTAATACTGCCAATTGCCGTCTTTGGCCTGTCGCCTGAATAAATCGTTGAACATTTCACCTCAAATAATTCATATGCACCGTTGGTATATTCAAAATTTGCACGGAAGCTGTGCGTAAAAGATTCCTTTGCTGCATGAATATCTGCGCAGATTGCCGTACATTCCGCTACTGATTCCTCTGATATGATGCCATGGGTAATAAAATATTGGACTGCCTGTTCTAACGGCACCTCCAGCAGGTTGTCCACTTCATTGTCATTAAACTGGTTAATCCGAAGCTGTCCGCTGTCATAATCATATGTGCAGAATAATTCATTTTCCAATGCAAGAAAATACCTCACATTTCCCATTGATTCGCGTAGTGCATGATTACTTTCCTTTAATGCATAAATGTCTGAAATTTTTAACTTAAGATATTCTTCCGCCAGCAGGCTGTTTTCCCGCTCTTTTCTGCAGCGCATAATTTCTAACAGCACCCAGCGGTATGCATTATCACATCTTCTCATGCGGAGTACCATTTTTTTGTATTCTGACGAATGCAGACTGTTGCTTACATCGATAAAATCATCCAGATCAACCGGATGTATAATATCTACTATGGATGTATACATTGACAGCCCGACTCCGATAAAGCGAAAAACCTGTTCGTCTGCCGTAATAATATTAAATTCCCTGTCAACAATGGCACTACCGTCAATGACCTGATACTCTGTAATCAAATTATTTTCCATATGCACTTTTGCCCTTCCCTTTTATCTATTATGTTTTATCTATTCCCAATCTCTCTGTAAAATATCTTTCTGCAACGCTTCCAGATAATGCAGCATTACACCTTTTGACATGTGAATCCGGTATGTTTTGTCAATTTCCTCATATGTAAAGCTTTTTCGTCCGCCTTTTTCACTACGTTCCCAAAATTTAATTATATCACAGTAAGGCAGATAATAATACTCATTCCGTGCCGTATAATGCAGAATAATAAATGCAATGCCCTTTTGCTGTTCAAAATCCGACATAAATGAAATCTGATGAGCATGAATGTTTTGCAGCGGATAGGTATCCACTGCCGTTTCTTTGGCATCAAAGCAGACCGGTATTCCCTGAATCACACCAATGTAATCGACCGTACTTTTCTTATCAAAATATGCCAGCGTAATATGTCTGGTTTCCCTGTCAATTTTTATCGGCGTAATCGGTGTCGGTATTTTCTGTATCAGCGCAAGATGATTTTTTAAATACGTATCATTTGTAAAATTAATGAGTTCTTCTAGCGCAGAACCTCTAAGTCCTCTTGAATTCCAGGTTGCCATAATCCTTCTCCTTTTAGTACCTCACAAAATCCGCCGGGAACTGCCGTTGTCACCACAAGCTGTTCTTTCGGAAAATCAAGCTGATAGGCATGTAACATCTGATGTCGGATATTGTATTTTTTTCTAAAATACTGATTCCACGCGGCATCTCCATATTTTTCATCGCCTGCAAGCGGGTGTCCCAAGAAACTTAAATGCGCGCGGATCTGATGGCTTCGTCCCGTCAGAAGATTGACCTTTAATAAAGTTGCCTGCTTATTTGCACAGACCGGAATATACTCTGTTTCAATCGGCAGAATATCTTTTTCTTTCTCTTTCGGCGCATTTTGCAGGATTGTCACTTTATTCGTGCGTTCATTTTTATACAGATATCCTTTGACACGGCTGCGTTTTTCTACATTTCCTTTTACAATACACAGATAATACTTATGGAGCGTTCTTTCTTTAAATGCCGCTGTCATCGTCTGTAATCCATATATGCTTTTGCCCGCAACAACGATACCGCTGGTGTTGCGGTCTAAACGGTTGCAGATACCCGGATGAAAGGTGCGCAGCTGTTCTTTAGTCAGCGCACCGCTTTCCAATAAATAGTCACTTATAGCTTCAACCAGGGAATAATCGTCTTTTTTTGCCTTTTGGGAAAGCATGCCCGCCGGTTTGTTAATGATTAAAATGTCATTGTTTTCATATAATACTTCAAGTTTTACTTTTTGTTTCTTTACCTGTCTGCCTGCACTTTCAGACATTTTGCCCGATGTATGCTGTGAACGTTCTGCCGTCCGGGTGTCTGTCCGGATTTTTATATCCGTGTCTGCGTTGGTATCTGTTCCCGCAAATTTTTCATACGTTTCATCGGCAAAAAACATTTGGATAACATCGCCTGCTGCCAGCTTTTCACTGCCCTCTGCTTTTTTGCGGTTCAATGTAATATTTTTTTTGCGCAGCATTTTGTATAAAAAACTTTTGGTGGCATTGGGCAGACATTTTACAAGATATTTGTCAAACCGCTGTCCTGCTTCAAGGGGACTGATTGTTATTTCTTTCACATTTTCTCCATTCTACAGGCATTTCCGCCTATAAGCACATATTTTTCATGGCATGGGTAATCCATTCCATTCTGTCCATACTGCGTTTATCGGTATCATCAAAATTAGCGGCAAGTCCCCGCACTCTGTTTAAAAAGGTCTTTTCATCAGTGTAGAGTGTTACGTTTGCCGCCAGTTTTTCATTTTTTAAAAAGTCCCGCAGACTGGTTTCAAAAAGGGTCTTATCCGCCTTTTCTTCCTGTGTGAGCGCGCAGACGGCATTGTCTGTGACAACAACTGCCTGTGTACCAATCGGACTTTTGCTGTTTGAAAAAACGCAGTCGTAACAGCAGGTAAGCGCTCCTGCAGCAGCTTCCACGGCTTCTTTCTGTGCCTGTGTTGCACTTTTATGTGGAAGTAATACAAAGTAGGCGACCGCAAATTTTGCCGCCGGAAGCACCAGTACCGTTGCAATCAGCGTGCAGTAGTTATTGCGCGACTTAAAAACTGCCAGCCCCGCAAAAAATACGGCAAATACTACCGCAAATGAAATCAGCATAATGAGCAGGTTCTGATTCTTTTTGCGCTTTAAATATTCAAAAGTTCCTTTTTCCTGTAACTTCATCGTTTTCTTCCTCCTGCTTTCCGCGTGCCGCTTCTGCCGCTTTTTCTGTTATCTGCCGACTTCTGACCGGCTGGACGCTGTCTGGCTGTTCTTGTATTCTGCGTTGTTGTATGCTTACCCTGTTTCGGGCTTCCCTGCTTTGAATTTCCCTGATTTGTGCCGCCGGTGTGGTATCCGTTTTTCATCGGACGCGGCGGAATCAGGCAGTGCCTGTCAAATCCGATTAAGTCTTCCCTGTGATTCTTTAGCAGTGCTTCCTTTACCAGCTCGTAATTTTCGGGATTGCGGTACTGGATTAATGCTCTCTGCATTGCTTTTTCATGCGGTGAAACCGGTGTATAGACCTTTTCCATGGTACGCGGGTCAAGTCCCGTGTAATACATACAGGTTGAAAGCGTGGACGGTGTCGGATAAAAGTCCTGCACCTGCTCCGGCATATACCCCAGATCACGGATATACTCTGCCAGTTCAATCGCTTCCTTCATCGTTGAACCCGGATGGGAAGACATCAGGTATGGCACAACAAACTGCTCTTTTCCTGTTTTTTTATTAATCCGCGCATAACGTTTTAAAAAGGCTTCATACACCTTGTTTTCCGGCTTGCCCATATATTTTAAGACATTGTCTGAAATGTGTTCCGGCGCAACTCTTAACTGCCCGCTGATATAATGTTTACACAGCTCGTTCATAAAGGTATCGTCATCATCTGCCATGCAGTAGTCAAAACGGATACCGGAGCGGATAAATACCTTTTTAATGCCCGGCAGTTCCCGGATTTCACGCATCAGCTTTATATAATCTTTATGGTCGACCGTCAGGTTCTTGCAAGGCTTCGGAAATAGACACTGCTTATTCTGGCAGACACCGTGCGTAAGCTGCTTTTTACAGGACGGAAAACGGAAATTTGCCGTCGGTCCGCCGACATCGTAAATGTAACCTTTAAAATCTTCTTCCTGTGTCATCTGCCGTGCTTCTTCTAAAATGGATTCATGGCTTCGCACCTGTACAATTCTTCCCTGATGAAAGGTCAGCGCACAGAAGCTGCACCCGCCGAAGCACCCGCGGTTATTGGATATACTGAATTTAATTTCACCGAATGCCGGGATTCCACCGTCTTTTTTATATACCGGATGTTCGTCCCGCATATACGGCAGTGCATAGACATCGTCCATTTCCTGACTGGTCAGCGGCAGTGCGGGCGGATTCTGCACGACATAGAGTTTTTCCTTGCATTTTTCAGCAAGCACCTTTGCCGTAAACGGATCGGTATTCGTATACTGCGTGTAAAAGCTTTCCGCATATTTACGTTTATCGGCACAGATTGTATCGTAATCCGGCAGTTCCACATAATCGTAAAGATTGTCAAGAGATTTGGTCTTATAAACCGTTCCTTTTATATAAGTAATATCATGAACGTCCATTCCGCTGTTTAGTGCATCGGCAATTTCTACGATAGAATGTTCGCCCATGCCGTAGGAGATTAAATCCGCACCCGAATCGACAAGAATGGAGTGTTTCACCTTATCAGACCAGTAATCATAATGGGAAAGCCGGCGCAGGGACGCTTCAATCCCGCCGATGATAATCGGTTCTTTTTTAAAGGTCTGACGGATCAGGTTGCAGTACACCACCGTCGCATAATCCGGTCGTCTGCCCATAACACCGCCCGGTGAAAAAGAATCGGTTTTGCGGTGCTTTTTGGATACTGTGTAGTGGTTGACCATGGAATCCATATTGCCCGCAGATACCAGAAATCCCAGCCGCGGTGCACCAAGCACGGCGATACTGTTTTTGTCTTTCCAGTCCGGCTGTGCAATAATGCCGACTTTATAGCCAAACGCTTCCAGCAGACGGCTGATAATTGCCGGTCCGAAGGAAGAGTGGTCTACATAGGCATCCCCAATAACATAGACAAAGTCACACTGCTCCCAGCCCCTCTTTTTCATATCTTTCTTTGAAATCGGCAGAAAATCTTTAACCATTTTTCTTTATATTCCTCGTTTCCTTTAACATTTGAATTTCCTGCTCTGTGAGCCTGCGGTATGCTCCCGGCGCAAGGCTTTCGTCTAACACAAGCGTTCCCATGGAGAGCCGTTTTAAATACAGCACTTCGCTTCCGACTGCTTCAAACATGCGCTTTACCTGATGAAATTTACCTTCGTGGATCGTGACACGAATCCGGCTGGTGTTCTTTGCTTCATCAAAAGACAGCACTTCAAGCACTGCCGGAAGTGCCGTAAATTCTGTATCTATCACCAGACCTTCTTTAAATTTTAGAACCTCTGCCTGTCCGATTTTTCCCATAACTTCCGCAAAATACGTTTTATCGACGTGTTTTTTCGGCGAAAGCAGTTCGTGTGACAATGCACCGTCATTGGTAATCAGCAACAGTCCTTCCGTATCTTTATCCAGCCGTCCCACAGGGAACAAATCTTTTCTGTTTTTTTCTGTAATCAGCTCTGTCACAGTCTTTTCTTTTGTATCCTGTGTTGCAGATACCACGCCCTGCGGTTTATTAAGCATAAAGTATTCATACGTGTGATATCCTACCGGTTTATCATCGTATAAAACGGTATCCGTTTCCGTATCAATTTTTTGTTCAGGACTTTTTACCACTGCTTCATTGACACGGACACGCCCTTTGCGGATATATTCTTTTACCGCACTGCGTGTCCCAATCTGCATATCCGCAAGATACTTGTCCAGTCTTATTTTTGCCATAGTTTCCTCTTTTTTCTATGCATGCCTACTGCCAGCGCCAGCCTGCCAGATATTTATTCTTTAATGCCCCCTTGCTGTACTTGCCCCAGCCTAACGGATAACCGTCTACGCAGAACAGATTCCAGCCATCCTGATAATCATTCTCATTTTCAAAATCCAGTGTTTCGCCTTTTAAATATTTTACCACGCGCTCATCTGAAACCGGGAGATTGATAATCTTATCGTATTCGGACATCTGTAATGCCATGGCTAATGCCTGGCTCGGCTCAAAACGGTTTTTCTTCATTTCACCGAGCAGCAGTCCGTTTCTCATAATCCGGAGTCCGCCCTCCTGCGGCATTTCAGGTGATACCTGATAAACCTTGCTGTCGCGGATAAAAATGTCCTGCTTTTGTACCGGAAATGTTACATGGCTTAAAAATTCCAACAGTTCTTCCGGCAGTTTTTCCGTTGACGGTTTTCTTTTCGCATGATAGTTTTCCGGTGCATCTGTATCTTTTTCAAGCAGTGCAAGAAAATGTCCTTCTCCCTGCATTTTGTGAGGGAAAATGCGGACACATTTTTCAATCTGCATTGCCGTATCTTCTTCATTTTCAATGATACCCGGACAAAAGCCCTCATATGACGGAATCGGTATCAAATGCATTTCCGGGCGTTCCCTTAACAGATGACGGATGGTTTCTTCATCCTCCAGCTTAGAAAATGTACAGGTAGAATAGAGCATTTTGCCGCCCGGCTTTAACATATCCGCGCCGGAAAGGACAATATCCCGTTGTATTTTACTGTAAAATTCCGGACCGTTCTTTTCCCAGCTTTTAATCAGCTTGTTATCCTTGCGGAACATGCCTTCGCCGGAACACGGCGCATCAATTAATACTTTGTCAAAAAAGCCTGTAAAACGGTCTGCAATTTTTTTCGGGTCTTCGCTTAATACGCACAGGTTCGGGATTCCGAATACTTCGACATTTTTAAGCAGTGCCTTGGCTCGTGAATTGCTGATATCATTAGTAATTAAAAGTCCGGTGCGGTCAAGCTTTGCACCCAGCTCCGTTGATTTTCCGCCCGGTGCGGCGCACATATCAAAAACAACATCACCGTCTTCTACCGGCAGTACATTTGCCGGTGTCATTGCGGATGGCTCCTGAATGTAATACAGTCCTGCAAAATAATACGGGTGCTTTGCAGGCTTGTCTTCCTCATGAAAATAGAATCCATTCTCTATCCAGGGTATAGGCTCCAATTCAAACGGAGAAATTTTCAAAAAATCCTCCACGGATATTTTTAATGTATTAATACGGAGTCCGTAAAGGCGTTTTTCCTCAAAACTTGCAAGATAATCTTCATAGTCTTCCTTGAGCAGTTCCTTCATGGCATCCAGATAATTCTGCGGTAAATTAATTGTTTTTTTCATGTTCTTTGCTTCCTTTAATGCTTCTTTAATTTCATGATGTATCTTTTTTTAAGTTGCCTGTGCGCGGTAACCCTCAGCAATAATGTCTAACTGCCGGTTAAAGCGTTCCAGTTTGCTGATGTCGCCTTCCTGATAAATCTCATAAAATTCATCCTGAATCTGTATAATCTCACGCTTATTTGCCACCTTATACAGGTTCTGGATATTTCCCAGAATATCAGATACAATATTAGCTTTCACCATATAGAAATTCTGCGCGTCGATAATTTCATCATGGATAGAAGACATTTCATTGTCCAGCGTAATCAGGGCATTGGCAGCTGATGTCAGTCTTGCCCGTACATGTTCCGGGATATTACCCTTATATTTATATTGAAGGGAGTGTTCGATAATCGCCCAGAAATTCATACCCAGTGTACGAATCTGAATCTCGACCGGGATTTCTTTCGTCCCGCGAACGGTTTCCACCTTATATAATACAATGATATGATAACTGCGGTATCCGCTTTTCTTGCGATGCGTAATATAGTCTTTCTCACTTTTAACCTGCATATCACTGCGTTCACGGATAAGACCTGCAACTGTATAAATATCTTCTGTAAACTGGCAGATTAAGCGGATTCCGGCAATATCTTCAAGCTGGGTTTCGATTTTATCCATGTCGATGCCTTTTTTCTGTGCCTTATCAATAATACTGGAAATACTCTTTACACGTCCAAGCACCTGTTCAATCGGCGAATAGCCGTTCATCTGCTGATATTCTTTTACAATATGATTAAATTTGACTTTTAATTCTTCAACCGCCAAATCATAGGGGGTCAGAATTTCCTTCCACATCTGCAATTCCATAATATTTTCAACTCCACTTTCTTGCGGTTTTGCCCTGCTCTGTCGGGCGATTTACCTCGCTATCGCACTCACGAATCCGCGCTGTCGCGCTCCTCGCCCTGCTTCGCATGGCGATTCGTTCGTTAATGGCGCAGGAAAAGTAAATGTCTGCTTCGCAGCCGCTTCCTTTTCCTTTGCGCTCATTATATCATACCCCGTACTGATAATACAGCACTTTATTTTCAATTGTTTTCAGTAAATAGCAGGGGTTCACTGCCAGTTCCGTGCCGTTTTCGTCTGTTACATAGATACCAAAATGCAGGTGGACGTCAAACTTTCCTTTTGTCCCCTCAACCTTACTGTACCCGGTATTACCCATAAATCCCAGCAGCTGTCCTGCCGTAACTGTATCTCCGACAGACAGCGGCGCATATGAATCCAGATGGGCATAATAGTAATAAATACCATTTTCCGACGTAATACCGATTCTCCAGCCGCCAAGTTCCAGCCAGCCGATATTGGTCACTGTCCCTGCCGTGGCAGAAAGCACCGGATAAATGCCCGGCGTATTGTTCTGTGCCATAATATCCGTTCCTTCATGCCTGCGTTCTCCGCCATAGGTACGCTCCAGTCCCCATGAATCACAGTATTCTACCCACATCTGTTCATTTCCTTTAGATACCGGTATAGGAAAGCACTGCATATCCGCAACAAGCCCCGCATACAGACTGCTCATCTTATAAAATTCTTCCGGATAATGGCGCACCAGACGGTTGCGCAGTGCCACCGCCTGTTTGTGTGTCAGGCTCTGTGCTGTCTGCACATCTGCCGTCCAGTTTTCCGCCGCCATCAATGTACAAAGATATTCGCCCACCGGCAGATTACATTCATCCGCATATTGGGCAATTTCTTCTGCCGTCAGTTCAATCCGCATGGCGCGCAGGTTATCGTTTTGCAGTGTCAAAGCTTCCCGTTTCAGCGGCAGCCTGCCTTCTGTTAAAGAAGCTGTACAAATGCAGATAAAAACAACCAGTGTCGCCAAAAGCACATATGCCCGGCTCTTTTTCACACACACCTCACGTTTTACGGTAACCCCTGATTTGTTATATCTTTATGATTCAGATTCATAAATTATGTCCGCAGGCAATATATGTAATATCAGGCAGAATTGTAGAAGTACGCAGTACGGAACAATTCGCAGGCATTATAATTGCACCACTATAACGCAAAAAAGGATTCGTGTGGAATTTATGAAAAAATGGAATCTAAAATTCAATCAAATACTTGTTTTAAGTGCTTTTGCCGCTGTTATTGCGTTTCCACGCATTTCATTTAACGGCGTTTTGTCCGGTTTAAAGCTTTGGGGGGAGGTCATTCTTCCGGGACTGTTCCCCGCCATGATCCTGACTTCCTGTATTTTATACCTTTTTCCGCTAAAGCCAGGACTGTCTTATCTTTACGTCTGCGTAACCGGTCTGCTGTGCGGTTTCCCTGTCGGTGCATTTTTATGCAGTAAGCTGCATGAAGCCAACCCCGGTGAAACACTGTGCGAATGTCTGATGCCGTTTTGCAACCTTTCAAGTCCGTCATTTGTTATCAATTACATTCTTTTTTCTTCTTTAAACGAAAAAATATCTGCCTTTTTAGTGCTGCTGTGCATTTATCTGCCTGCTCTGGAGTGTATTGTTATCACTTTAGTCCTGCACCGCACACAAATGCGGACACCGCTTACTCTGACAGCTGAATCTAATCCGCCCGCCTTCTCACAGCTTTTAGACGATTCTATCTGGAGTGCGGTTGTCAGCATATTAAAACTGGGCGGCTATATCATCGTTTTTTCATGTCTGTCTGCGTATATCTGTCTGCTGCCTATTAAAAATATCTATATCACAGGAATTTTATGCGGCATTACAGAAATTACAAACGGCATCTATCTTATCAGCCGCTTTCCTGTCCCGCTTTTTTATCAGACAATATTAATCCTTGCAGTCAATGCCTTCGGCGGCTTTTCCACGGTTATGCAGACGGCAGGCATAACAAAAAGAAGCAGCTTTGGCATAAAAAAATACATATGCGGCAAACTGCTTCTTACGGTTCTTACCTGTCTTCATTGTATTGTACTGCTTTAAAAATCATTTTTAAATATCATCATCTAAAAGGTCGTCATTTTCTTCATATACCACATCTTCAGAATCATCCTCCACGGCTTCGGCCTGCTCTGCTGTTTCCTGCTGTGGTTCTTCATCTTCAACAACCAGCTCCTTGCGGTTGTTGGTGACAACCGTCAGAACATTTTCAAGACCAGTCATTAAGGACGTATACTTTTCCTTATTATCCTTAATCGAATGTTCGATAATATACTGTAACTTTCCAAGCATGTCATCTGTATACTGTACTGCTCCAATACGGATGTTATTAGCATCCTCCGTTGCAGAATCCAGAATGCGCTGTGCCTGCGCAGTTGCCTGCTCAATCAGCTGATTTGCCTGCGCATATGCCCGCTGCATAATCTCATGTTCATTGATTAATTCTTCCGTCTGTATCTGTGCAGCATTCAGAATTGACTCTGCCTGCTCTTTTGCATCTGAAATAATCGCATCTTTGTTATTTAAAATTTTCTGGTACTTCTTAATCTCATCCGGTGTCTTTAAACGAAGCTCAGACAACATATCCTCTAACTGATCCTTGTCGACAATAATCTTATTGTTGGAAAAAGGCTGGTACTTACAGTTATCGATATATGCTTCTATATCGCTGATTAATTGTTCAATTCTACTCATAGCAGTTCTACCTCTTTATGTAATTTGTTTTATTGCTGTGTAATGCCATATTTTTCATAAACTCTGCCAATTACCTGCTGCGGAACAAATTTACTGATATCTCCCCCATACATTGCCATTTCTTTTACCATGCTTGAACTCAGATAAGCATACTTCAGACTTGTATTTAAAAAGATGGTATCTACATCGGGATTCGCCACCCGGTTTGTCTGCGACATCGCCAGTTCATATTCAAAATCCGTCACTGCACGCAGCCCTCTGATAATCGTCTGCACCTGATGTTCTTTTGCAAAATCAACAAGCAGCCCACGAAAACTTAAAATTTCGACATTGTCTATATCCTTAGTTACATCTTTTAACATATTAACACGTTCATCTACTGAAAACAACGGTGTTTTTGTATTATTATTTAATACACCGACAATTAAATGATCCACCAGGCGGGATGAACGGCGGATAATATCCAGATGTCCCAATGTAACCGGGTCAAAACTGCCCGGATAGATTGCATTCTTCATTATTATCACTTTCCTTCCTTTTTCAGGAATACATGTTTATTCGTCTTATACATTTTTGTCTTTGTAATGGTATAGCCCAAATCCTGCACATACGACAAATCCGTATCCAGTTTTTCTTCTATAATAATCGTCGTATATCCGTCAATGATACTGCCTGCAGCAAGCGCTTCCAATGCCCCGCGCTCATAATCCTTTGCATATGGCGGATCCATATATACAATATCAAACACTTCCTGTCCCGACAGTCTTACAATTGCCGCCGCAACATCCTGTTCCATTAAAACTGCCTGTGAATCCAGCTTTGTAAATGCGAGATTTTCACGGATACAGGCACACGCTGCTTTGGAATTTTCAACCAGCACGGCTTCTTTTGCCCCACGGCTTAACGCTTCAATAGCAATCGCCCCGCTCCCCGCATATAAATCCAGAAAGCGGCAGCCCGGTATTTCCGACTGTATCATATTAAACAGGGTTTCTTTTATTCTGTCTGTTGTCGGGCGGGTATCCATGCCCTCCAGTGTCTTTAACGGAAGACTTCTTGCACTGCCTGCAATTACTCTCATTCTGACCATTCTCCTGTTTCCATTTTTTTATCGCGGAGCATTAATTCTTTGACTGCTTCCGCCGGTTTTTTATCTTCAAATAAAACTTTGTTGACCTGCTCTACAATCGGCATTTCAACATTGTATTTTTGTGCCAGTGCAAATGCTGCCTTTGCAGAAAATACACCTTCTACAACCATCTGCACTTCTTCCATGGCTTCATCCTTGGTCTTACCCTGTCCAATCAGGATACCGGCACGTCTGTTGCGGCTGTGCATACTGGCACAGGTAACAATCAAATCACCAATACCTGAAAGTCCGCTGAATGTAGACGGATTGGCACCCATAGCCGTTCCCAGTCTTGAAATCTCGGCAATCCCTCTTGTAATCAGTGCCGCCTTTGTATTATCACCATACCCCAATCCGTCTGCGATACCTGCTGCCAGCGCAATGACATTTTTTAATGCACCGCCGATACAGATTCCCAGCATATCCGGACTGATATATACACGGAAAACATCGCTCATAAAAATATTCTGTAAATATTCTGCATCTTTTCTCTTATGTGTACCAATGACACAGGTCGTCGGAATCAGACGTCCCACTTCTTCTGCGTGGCTTGGTCCTGAAAGCACAGCAACCGTTGCCGCCGGAATTTCTTCCTCTACCACCTGACACAGTGTCATTAATGTGCTTTCTTCGATTCCCTTTCCGACATTGACAACATACTGTCCTTCTTTTACAAACGGTGCAAATAACTTTGCAGTGGAACGTGTATAAGGCGAAGCGACTGCAAGTACAATGACATCTGCGCCCTTTACTGCATATTCCGTATCTGCCGTCATTTCAATCTTTTCGGGAATATGCACACCCGGAAGACATTTTTTATTTTCACGCTCTTTATCAAGCACTTTGATTTCTTCAGGAAAAACAGACCAGACTTTTACATCATGTCCGTTATTATTTAAAAGAATTGCAAGTCCGAGTCCCCAGCTTCCTGCACCCATCACACTTACCTTTGCCATTTTGTTCTCCCTTCTTAAGCCTTATGTCCAATCTTTCTTTCCGTTCCGTGCATCAGTCGTCCGATATTGCCGCGGTGTCTGATGTAAGCCAGCACCGTAAGGCAGATTAAAATACCGTATGCTTCCAGTTTTGCACTGCCTGTAAGCGGAAGCCATCCTGCCGCACCGAACGCTAAAAATTCAATGAGAAATAATGTAATAAACACCAGTGAACCCAATGATACATACTTAGAAATCAGCGTTACCGATGCAAAAGTAATCAGTCCGAATACCGCAAATACCCAGCAGTGCTTCGGAAACAGCAGCAGGGAAAGCGCCACTCCCGAAGTTGCCGCAATTCCCTTTCCGCCTTTAAACTTTAAATATACCGGAAAATTGTGTCCCAGTACAACACCAAAACCACTGTATAAAAACAGCAGCATTTCAATATCACTGTTTCTGCCAAACAGGAAATGAACTGCGAGTGCAGCAAAAACAGCCTTAAAAGTATCTAAAAGATACGTGATAATGCCCGCTTTCTTTCCCAGTGTACGCATAACATTGGTTGTTCCCGCATTGCCGCTTCCGTATTCCCTGATGTCAATATGGTTAAACTTGCCATACCAGTATCCGGTCTGGAAAATATTGCCAAAAAGGTACCCGATTACAAGACAAATGATTCGTTCCATTTTTTATTCTTTCTCCTTACGTTCCCGGTTGATAAACCGCAGTGCCGTACCACGGAATCCAAATGCTTCCCGGATTTTATTTTCAATATAGCGTGTGTATGAAAAATGTGTCAGTTCTTTATCGTTGACAAACATCACAAACGTCGGCGGTTTTACCGCAACCTGTGTCATATAGTAAATGCGCAGGCGCTTGCCCTTGTCTGACGGCGGCTGCTGCATGGCAACGGCTTCTGTTAAAATTTCATTCAACACACCTGTTGGAATACGCATCGTCTGGCTTTCAATCACCATATCAATCATGTCATAAATTTTATTCAGACGCTGTCCGGTCTTTGCCGATACAAACAGCAGTTCCGCATACGGCATAAAGGAAAGCGTATCTTTAATCTTCTGCGTATGCTCATAAATCGTCTTGTCATTCTTTTCAATGGCATCCCATTTATTCACCGCAATAATCATGCCTTTTCCACGCTCATGTGCAATACCGGCAATCTTGGCATCCTGCTCCGTAACACCTTCTGTCGCATCTATGACAAGAATCACCACATCCGCTCTTTCCACCGCAGCAACGGTACGGATAATACTGTAACGTTCCAGTTCTTCCTTAATTTTGCTCTTACGGCGGAGTCCCGCAGTATCGATAAAGACATACTCCCTGCCGTTATAAACAACCGGCGTATCAATGGCATCTCTTGTTGTTCCTGCAATATCCGAAACAATCACTCGCTGTTCGCCGACCATCTTATTAATAATAGATGATTTTCCAACGTTTGGTTTACCGACAATTGCAATCTTTGGACGATCATCTTCTCCATCTTCCTGCGTATCCTCCGGAAAATGCTTAACAATCTCGTCTAACATTTCGCCAATACCTAACTTTCCGACTGCAGAAATCGGAATCGGGTCACCGATACCTAAGTTATAAAATTCATAAACGTCCGGCATCAGCTTTTCAAAGTTGTCCACTTTGTTGACAACCAGCACAACCGGCTTGTGGGAACGGCGCAGCATATCCGCCACCTTGGCATCCGCATCGACAAGCCCCTGTCTTACATCTGTAATAAAGATAATGACATCTGCCGTATCAATGGCAATCTGTGCCTGCTCTCTCATCTGCGCGAGAATAATATCTTTGGTTTCCGGTTCGATACCACCCGTATCAATCAGGGTGAAATTCTTATCCAGCCATGAAACCTCTGCATAAATTCTATCCCTTGTAACACCGGGTGTATCTTTTACAATTGAAATCTGCTGTCCGGCAAGATGATTGAAAAGCGTAGACTTTCCGACATTCGGTCTGCCGACAACCGCAACGATTGGTTTACTCATATATAAATCTCCATTTCTTCCTAATGCATAGTTAAATATATAATATCAGTTTCATTGCTTTTTGTAAAGTTATATGCTATCATTCATGAGGGGAAAACACTGAAAATATACTACTGAAACTACATTTTTTACTACATTACAGGAGGTAACCCACTTGAAACATTTGTTAAAATTTTATCGGAAAGGCACTGCCTTTCTTATGGCTTTCTGTCTGATGGCACTGCTCTTTTCATTTTCATGCGCGGCAGCAGAAAATACCACAACATACCGTTTTTCGGATATTAATCTGGAAGTACAGGTTCCGTCCGAGCTGATTGGTTTTACCCGCTCTGTCACTTCCAACAACGCTTATCTGGATTTAATCGGTACGGATGACGTTGAAGAACTGCGTTCTTTAATGGTCGTCAACCACGTTTACTTAGAAGCCGTTCCGCAGGATGTACGCTATGAACTGATTATCAGCGGCAAAGAAGCAGGAAGTGCATCAACCGATTTTACAGAACTTTCCGATACGGATCTGGACAGCCTTTTTAATGAATATCTGCAGAAAAGTGATGCCATAGACAATGAGAGCGTCACCGAAAATATTACAGCTTCCGCGATTGAACATGTAAACGGTATCCCTTACTTTGTCACCAGTGTAAAGTCCGTTGCCAACAATCAGGTCACAGTCTACATGAAGAAGTATTACACCGTAATGCAGGGCAATGCCATCTCTTTCTTTATCCAGTCCAACGGTGAAGAAATTGACAGCGCAACCGCACAGCTTTTAACGGACGTAGTCACTTCAGCTCAGTATAAAACGATTCATAAGTCTATTTTAGAAAATGCATTTTTTACGGAGATTCTCGCTTCGGTTGTTACGCTTGCCGTACCGATTTTACTGCTTGCACTGATTGTATATTTGGTAGAAAAAAGTAAGAAAAAGACAAAAAAGCAGATTGAAGCCGATGAAAAACGTCTACGTGCCGAATACGCAAGGCAGGAAGCCGAAGCTGCTAAAAAAGTACAGGAAGCCTCCGACGAAACAGAAGTATCTGAAACAGGAATATCTGAAAATGAAACATCTGGCGGACAAAACGGCAACAATTACCAGTAAGTTAAACTAAAAAACTGTGAAACCACAAAGCCTTTGCTTTTAAAGACTATCGGTTTCACAGTTTTATTTTATCTTATCTATTATTCATAAGCTTATATTGCGCTATTCCACCGGCAGACACTCCGGATGTTCCAGCCGGTGAATCTCCTCCCGGATTTCCTGCATATGCACATCAGTATTGTAAATCGTATCCGCACAGACCGTCAGTTCGTTGACAATTTCCGGCATTTCCTCATTGCCAAACTGCTTATAATGCATCTGATGCTCCAGACTTGCCCAGAAATTCATGGCTATCGTACGAATCTGCACTTCCACTTTCATGTACTCCTTACCGGAAGAAAGATAAATCGGAATAATAACTACATAGTGAAGGCTTCTATATCCGTTTGGCTTCGGATTCTTAATATAATCCTTCACCTCCATCACTTCAACGTCATCCTGTGAAATCAGCATATTGGCTACTGCATAAATGTCACTGATAAACGGGCATACCACACGTACTCCGGCAACATCATTTAAATTGTTGACGATAGACTGGATGGATACCTCAAAACCTTTTCTTTGCATTTTATCAAAAATACTCGCCGGGCTTTTTACTCTTGTCCGGATACTGTCAATCGGATTGCGCTGGTTTTTCGTTTTAAACTCGTCATTTAAGATTTCCAGTTTTGTCTGGATTTCCCGTATTGCACACCGGTACATCATCATCAGTTCCTGAAACCGTGCATTGGTTTCCATCGTTTTTCTAAAGTCCTCTTTATTAACCAGTAATGATTGTGCTAAATTGTTATCATCTATCATGTCCTACTCCTTTATGTACATCATTCCGCATAAAATACCACGTCTGCCTTTTGTTGCCCTGTGTGAAAACAACAGGTCTGAATTACAGCAGGTACAGACATCTGCCACTGCAATATGCTCCGGGTAGATTCCTGCATGAATCAGGTTATAATAATTGGCAAGCTGTAAATCCAGCTGATATTTTCCTACACTTTTCCCCGGTGTTACAATATGCTCTGCTTCCTGTGGCAGATACTTTTTCTGAAACTGTACTGCAACATCTTCACTTACTTCATAACAGCCCCTGCAGATTCCCGGTCCGATAACCGCTTTGATATATGCAGGATTGGCATTGTATTCTCTTATGAGGGCCTCAACTGTTACCTGTGCGATATTTCCCACCGTTCCTCTCCAGCCCGAATGGGACAATCCGATACATTGATCGCGGCTGTCCGCAAAAAAAAGAGGAATACAGTCGGCATACGAAGTAACCAGACAGATTCCCGGCACATTTGTCACCAGTCCGTCTATATTGTCAAAATCACGCTCCCGTACAATTCCCATTCCTTTGTGGTGTTCTTCTATTTTTAAGACATTGGTTGTATGTGTCTGCTTACTGTATACCATCTTTTCCGGTACAGTATGAAGCGCAGCCGCCATTCTTCTGAAATTTTCCGACACATTTTCCGGATCATCCTCGAGATTAAAAGTCAGATTCATGCTTTCGTAAATACCGGTGCTGACACCGCCTTTTCGTGTTGAAAATCCATGTTCAATAAAAGACTCCGATTCCAGCATCGGAAACCTTAAATACGGCACACCGTTTTCTGCCGTAACACTTCTGACCGTATCCATATATGCCGGGCGCTCCTGCTCCTGCATATACGCATAAACTGCATCCGTGTCTGTTTTATTCCATGTCAGTGATTCCATTCTATTCTCCATTTTAAATTTTAAAACGCATCCTCAATATGCGTAATCTCCCCATCATCAATTCCTATTACATCAAAACGGCAATCTGCCCCTGCAAACACTGTATTCTGTGCGTGTTTTGCAAGATAGACGTCCGCTGTCCTGCGGATTTTCTTCTGTTTTGCAGGTGTCACCGCTTCTAAGGCATAACCGTACCGGGCATTTCTGCGGTATTTCACCTCTATAAAAACAAGCGTTTGCCGCTGTGCCGCAATAATATCAATCTCACCGCAGGCACAGGCGAAATTTACATCTACGATAAAATAACCTTTGTCCTTTAAATACCGGCACACCTTCTGTTCCCATTCTTTTCCCCGCTGTCGTGTGTTCATTATTTTCCTGTCTTTTTCACTTTACTTCTTAATCTATCCATATCATCTACAAAGACCAGAATCTCGGCAACCACGCTGTATAATTCCGGCGGTATCATATCTCCGATTTCCAGCTTGGAAAGCGTATTGGCAAGCTTGCTGTCTTCATACACCGGCACATCCGCTTCCTTGGCACGCTCAATAATCTTTTCCGCCAGAACACCTTTTCCCGATGCAATAATTTTCGGTGCTTCTTCTCCGGGAACGTATTCAAGTGCCACAGAAACCTTCCGCTTCTGCTCTCCTGTATCCTTTTTATTTGTCATATTTGTACACTCCCATTATAATCCACTGCTTTTCATTGTGCAAATGAACAATCTATAAACTTATGCTTTGATATCGAAAATATATTGGGACGTCGGTGCGCCTCCTGTCTGATTTTGCAGAAAATCTTTTTCAAAATCAAAATTTTCCTGTGGCCGTGTCAGTTTCATCTCAAAATGTGCCGTGTAACCAAGCGCTTCCAGACGGGCATTAAGCCGGTCAATATGATCATACACAAAATCCAGTGTTTCCGAATCCTCCAGACAGAAATTCGTTGTGACATTTTTGCCTGCCAGTTTCACATACACATCGACAGAACCTAAATGTTCCATATCCAGATGTAGGAGAGCGCTCACATTTTCGGGATTGTTGTGAAGTGTTTTTTTATTTGTAAATACGTATAACTCTCCATTTCCGGTGCCTTCCGAAAAGCGCACCGGCATCTGAAAATACGTCATATTGCGGTTTAAGTCATTCATGAAATCAATATTGCTTTTGATTTCGTTTAAATTGGCAGATAACGCTGAGCCCTCTGCTGCCTTCTGCGTTTCCTTTGAAACGGCTTCCAGTGAGGAGCGCACCCGCTTATAAAATCCCTTGATGCTTTCTTCGCTGTCTGCCATCTGTGGTTTTAAATACAGTGTTTCTTCAATCTGCCCCTTCAGCAGCTGTCCAAGTTCTTTAGAAGCCAGTAACTGTGTCAGTTTTTTCTCTGTCTGTCCGGCAGCCTGCGTATCATCCGGTGTATTCTTTGTCCCTGCAATCAAATCCGCCAGCTGTGACAATGTTTCTTTTACGGTGGCATTTCCTTCTGTAATCTGTTCTGCCAGCGCCTGTGCCTGTCCGCCCTGCGGTGTATCATTAAAGGTTTCCGTGATTTTTTGTGCAAGCCCTTCCCGCACCGCATCCTGCGGCATTGTTTCCGAAAGACCCGCCTGCATTTCCTGCGGAAGTCCTTCATACAGCGCCGCAGTCACATTTTTTAAAAATGTCCCTGCCTGCACCGGATCCTGACCGGTAAGCTGTGTAAGTGTATCTGCCAGAGCGGACGGCAGACTGTCTAACTGACCTGCCATATTGCGCTCGTAATGCGTATAAGCTTCATATTGTTCGATATTTTCCTGCGTAACGGGAATATTAAGTTTCACAAGATTTGCCATGGTATCCAGACTGGCATTTGGGAATTTCAGGTTGTTTTTTACCATTTCATTTAACATTGCGGCATCAATAGACATATTCCGTGCCAGCAGTTCCTGCACAATCGCCATATTGCTTTCATTAGCAGAAAGTCCGGCCGCTTCAAGTGCCTTCTGTACCAGCACCATCTGCTGCGCATCCCCGAAAAGCGGTTTTAATGCAACGAAATTACCTTTATTTTCCTGCACCTGAAAGGTCATGCTCTGCCCTAACTGCACCTGTGCCCCCTGTGCAAGACGTGCAAAAAGATTCTCACCGTTTGGCAGGCTGAGAATAACCTGATTGTCCTTCATGCTATTTACAACACCGGTAACCGTATCTCCTGCCAGCAAAGATGCCAGATACTTTGCATTGATGGTATTTACCTGCGCAGTCTGCTCTGTCTGTCCTGCATTTTCCGCCGCCGCACTCTCTGTTGATGCACTTTCGGAACTTTTTGTACCTGAAACCATCTGCTGTAAAAAACCTGAAATGTGAAATGCCATATCATTATACCCTTTCAGTATTTAATATATTTTTTAAAAATGTTTTCCGGTGAATCGGACAGGCACCATACTCTAAAAGTGCCTGTGTATGCTGTTTCGTTCCATATCCTTTATGTTTTGCAAATCCATACTGCGGATATTCTTTATCATACTCCGCCATCATTCTGTCCCTTGTCACCTTTGCCATAATACTGGCAGCACCGATTGTAAGGCTCTTTGCATCACCTTTGATAATCGGCACCTGTGCAATCTCCACGCCCGGAATGGTTACAGCATCGTTTAATAATATATCGGGCTGTACACTCAGTTTCTGAATAGCCTGCCGCATGGCTTCATACGTTGCCTGCAAAATGTTAATCTCGTCAATACGCTGTGCCGATACAATACCGATTCCCACACTGACTGCTTCACGGCTGATAACGTCAAAGAGTTCTTCACGCTTTTTTTCGCTTAATTTCTTGGAATCATTGATATATAAAATGCGGCAGCCCTTCGGCAGTACAACCGCCCCTGCCACAACCGGTCCTGCAAGCGGACCTCTGCCTGCTTCATCAATGCCACAGATATACCGGCAGTAATCGTATTCTTTTTCAAATTCGCACAGGGCTTCTATCCGTTCCCGCTCTGCCGCAAGCTTTTCTTCACGCTTTCTTCGTGCAAGCTCTGCTTTTGTTATTTTCTGCTCTTTTTCCATGTGATGACCGCTCCTTATTCTTCCGGTACTTCCAGTGTAATTCTGCCGGTTCTTCCGCTTCTGAAATCATCCAGAACAATGCCCGCTGTCTTTTCATAATCGGTAATTCTGCCCTGCTTTACACAGCCGCGCCGTGCTGCAATAGCTTCCATGACCTGTAAGGCTTCTGCATCTTCTTCAATCCCATAGCGTTCTTTTAAGTTTCCAGGATATTCTTTTAATAAGAATTTAATTGTATCCAGTGCCAGCTCATCCAGATTTAACACTTCGTCATTCATTGAGCCAATCATGGCAAGCCGCTGTCCGACTTCCTGATTTTCAAATCGCGGCCATAAAATACCCGGTGTATCCAGCAGTTCCACATTCTTATTTAAGCGAATCCACTGTTTGCCCTTGGTAACCCCCGGCTTATTCCCGGTCTTTGCGCAGGCTTTTCCTGCAAATGCATTGATAAAGGTCGACTTTCCGACATTCGGAATACCGACGACCATTGCACGCACCGGACGGTTTAAAATACCCTTTCTTTTATCGCGTTCTATTTTTTCCTTGCAGGCAAGGACAATCGTCTGGTTGACCTGCTTGACCCCCGCTCCGCTCTTGGAATTTAATTTTAATACATAAAAACCTTTTTTGGTAAAATAATCAATCCACATCACATTTTTGCGTTCATCGGATAAATCGGATTTATTGAGTAAAATGATACGTGCCTTATTTTTTGCAAGCCCGTCAATATCGGGATTTCTGCTGCTTAAAGGGATTCTTGCATCAACCAGTTCAATCACCAGATCAATCAGTTTAATGTTTTCTTCCATCATTCTTCTTGCCTTGGTCATATGTCCCGGATACCATTGATAATTCATATTCTGCTCCATTCCGCCTGACGGCTTTTATAATAATCTCATTCTTTTCATCGGGCTTGCAATAAACCATACCGAACCCACGATGTCGTCTTTTTTCACAACGCCCACATTGGCAAAGCGGCTGTCTTCACTGTTATTGCGGTTATCTCCCAGTACAAAGTACTCATTTTCCCCCAGTGTCAGTTCACCTGCTGCCAGACCTGCCGTTAAAATGTCATCTTCCGAAACGTCATCTTCCAGCACACTGCCATTAATATATACTTTTCCGTCGTGAATCTGAATCGTTTCACCCGGCAGACCGATAACACGCTTTACATAAATCTTTGAAGTTTTTACACCATTCGGATGAAAGGCGATAATACTGTACCTTTTCGGTCCATGAAAGGAATATGCAATCCGGTTAAGCAACACAGTATCTTCATTTTCTATCGCCGGCTGCATGGAATTTCCTGAAATCGTTGTACGGTCACATAAAAACAGGGTAAGCGTATATGCCAGTAGAATCACAATCAGAAGGTCCGCAATCCACTTACACACTGTCAGTAATTTTGTATTTTCCTGATATCTTCTCTGAAATGAAATCATATGTACCTCACAATTTTTTATAAAATAAAAGGACAGACACAATTACCGTGTCTGTCCATATAAGCCGTTGAAGAATTAACGAACCAATTCTTTTACCTTAGCAGCCTTACCTGTTCTCTGACGTAAGTAATTGAGTTTTGCACGTCTTACTTTACCGCGTCTTACAACATCAACCTTTTCTACGATTGGAGAATGTAATGGCCATGTCTTTTCTACGCCTACGCCGTTAGAAATCTTTCTAACTGTGAATGTAGAACGAACGCCTGTACCCTGCTTCTTTAATACAGTACCTTCGAATACCTGGATTCTTTCACGGTTACCTTCCTTAATCTTAGCAGATACTCTTACTGTATCACCTACGTTAAATGCAGGTACTTCTGCCTTCATCTGTGCTTCTTCAATGTTCTTAATAATTTCGTTCATGTGTGACCTCCTTAATATTTGGATGTTCTTAATACATTTCCTGTAACAGAGGACCATCTCTTTTCTCACAACTAGTTAAGTCTAGCATACTCCAAATAAAAATGCAAGCACTTTTTGTATAGTGCTTAATTCATATCCAGCAGTCCCGGCAGCAGATGCACCGTCACCGTCTTTTCTTTCATGTCATGGGCAAGAATACACTGGTCAATAACCGGAATCAGTACTGTTTTTCCGTCCGGCGTTGTAACCTCATAAACATTGTTTGCGCCTGTTTCCAGCACTTCTGTCAGCTTCCCAAGGTTCATGCCGGTATCCGTAATAACATCCAGTCCGATTAAATCGCAGATAAAATATTCGCCCGGCTCGCACTTGACCGCATGCTCTCTTGTGACCATTAAATCTTTCTTGACAAACTGCTCAATGTCATTGATACTGTCGTATCCTTTAAATTTTATGATAACATACTGTTTAAAGAACTTCACCGACTGCACTTCCAGTTCAATATTTTCCCGTCTTCCTTCAATGACACATTGTTTTAACTTTTTAAACCGCTGAGGGTCGTCTGTTGTCGGAAATACTTTCACTTCCCCGCGGATGCCGTGTGTTGCCGTAATCACACCAACCCGTAATAAATCTTCCATAAGCACTCCATATATTTGAAAAACCATGCAGAGGCTTGTGAATACTCACAAAACTGTCTGCATGGCTCTTTACATAGTCTTTATGACTCTAGTTATCGATTTCTACTATGACCTTTTTGTCAGTCTTTGATGCAGCTGCAGAAACAACTGATCTGATAGACTTAGCAATTCTGCCTGATTTTCCGATTACCTTACCCATATCGGATGGGGCAACCTTTAAGTCGACTATGACGGCTTTATCTTTTTCAGTTTCAGTTACAACAACTTCGTCCGGATTGTCAACTAGTGCCTTAGCAATAATTTCAACCAATTCTTTCATAGATAATACCTCCATCAGGCTCTTACTTTTCGATACCAGCCATCTTGAAAAGCTTACCAACTACTTCTGTCGGCTGTGCTCCATTTGCTAACCACTTCTTAGCAAGCTCAGAATCGATGTTTAACTTACAAGGATCGTAATTAGGATCATAAGTACCGATTTCTTCAATAAATCTACCATTTCTTGGAGATCTTGAATCTGCAACGATAATTCTATAGAAAGGAGACTTCTTCTCACCTAATCTCTTTAATCTGATTTTTACTGCCATTTTGTATTTCACCTCCTACAATTATTCTGAATAAACATTTATGTTAAAAAGGCAGACGGAAACGTCCCTTTTTAGCACCTTTCATCATTCCCGGCATCTGTTTCATCATCTTTTTCATCTGGTCAAACTGCTTTACAAGGCGGTTGACTTCACTGATGTCGACACCCGCGCCCTTTGCAATGCGGTTCTTTCTGGATGGATTTAAAATGTCAGGATTCGCTCTTTCCTTTGCTGTCATGGAATAGATAATCGCTTCTGTACGGCGCAAGTTATCTTCTGCATCATCCGGCACTGTCATGTTTTTCATCTGACCGCCAAGGCCCATACCCGGAAGCATATTCAGAATCGAACCAATGCCGCCCATGTTTTTAATCTGTCCCATATAATCAAGGAAATCGTTAAAATCGAACTCGGCTTTTTTGAGCTTTTCACCCATTTTCTTTGCCTGTTCTTCGTCAATCTGCGCTTCTGCTTTTTCAATCAGCGTCAGCACATCTCCCATACCTAAAATTCTGGAAGCCATACGGTCCGGGTAAAACTGTTCCAAATCGGAAAGCTTTTCGCCCATACCGACATACAGAATCGGCTTTCCTGTCACTGCCTTAATTGAAAGTGCCGCACCACCTCTTGTATCGCCATCCAGCTTGGTAAGGATTACACCGTCAATTCCAATCTTCTCATTAAATGTTGCAGCCACATTGACCGCATCCTGTCCTGTCATGGAATCAACCACCAGTATTGTCTGGTCTACAGCAATCTCCTGCTTGATATGCTGTAATTCTGCCATCATGTCTTCATCTACATGAAGACGTCCGGCTGTATCTAAAATAACAACGTTGAAGTTATTATTTTTTGCATGTTGAATTGCCGCTTTTGCAATATCGACAGGGTTGTTGTTCGTACCCATGGAAAAGACTTCCACGCCCTGCTTTTCACCGTTAATCCGTAACTGTTCAATCGCAGCCGGACGGTAAATATCACACGCAGCAAGCAAAGGCTTTCTGCCCTTTGACTTAAACTTACCGGCAAGCTTGGCAGTTGTCGTTGTCTTACCTGCACCCTGAAGACCTGCCATCATTATGACAGTAATCTCATTACCGGATTTTAATGCAATTTCAGTCGTCTCGGAGCCCATGAGAGAAACCATTTCCTCATTGACAATCTTAATCACCATCTGCCCCGGTGTCAGGCTCTGCATAACATCCTGACCGATTGCCCGTTCTTCCACAGACTTGATAAACTGCTTTACCACTTTAAAATTAACATCTGCTTCAAGCAATGCCATCTTTACTTCCTTCAAAGCGGTCTTTACATCTGCTTCGGTGAGCCGTCCTTTTCCGCGAAGGTTTTTAAAAATGTTCTGAAGCTTGTCTGATAAACTATCGAATGCCATAAGCCCTCACTTCTACTATACTGCCGGATTAAAAATCCTCAATAATTTCTTTTGCAATATCCTGTATCTTGTGAATACAGTCAATATCACTCGAAGAAATATAATCATTCGCATACCGGTCAATTAAGTGCACCTTTTCCTTGGTGGCAATAAACTTCTCAATCAGATGAAGCTTTTCTTCATACTCGGTCAGTGTCTTGTCCACACGTTTTATCAAATCATGAACACCCTGTCTTGAAATACCGTATTCATCCGCAATCTCGCTTAACGAGTAATCATTAAATACGGCTTCCGTATAAATCTGACGCTGATGTTCATTCAGCAGCTCCCCATAAAAATCATACAGGAGCGTCTGCTCAACGATTCGTTCCATAAGCACCCTTCATTTCTGTGTTACAGTTTTTCTGTCGAATGACAAAATTTATACTATCACAGAAGCAAATACGTGTCAAGCAAAAATACTTGACACTTTTAATTTTTATTGTTTTATTTTCCGTACAATTGTTTCCTCCGGCTGCTTTGGCGGAAAATCCCGCTCGTACTGTACAAGCATTTCTTCCTGTCCGTTGCGGCGCAGTCCCTTTGCAACCAGCTGGGATATAATGTGGTAAATCACGGCAAATACCGGAACGCCGATTAACATTCCTGCAAATCCCCACAAATCCCCAAATAAAAGAATCGAAAAAAGCACCCAGAAGCTGGAAAGCCCTGTCGTATCACCAAGAATCTTCGGTCCTAAAATGTTACCGTCAATCTGCTGTAAGATAAAATCAAATACCACAAAAAATACACACTGTACCGGATTGACGATTAAAATCAGCAGTGCCGATGCAAACAGTCCGATATACCAGCCAAAAAACGGTATCACATTAAAAATACCGACAATCACGGCAACCAGCACCTCACTCATTGTCACCTGTGCCCCGGTGATGACCTTAAACAGCATCATGCCGACGTAACAGATTACCGCAACAATCACGGCATCAACAATTTTTCCATTGATAAATCCGCTGAATGTCTTATCTGCAAAATAAACTTCATCCATAATCGAATCCGCTGCCTCTTTTTTGAAAATACTATATAAAATCAGCTTCCCCTGTCTTGCAAGTTTCTTTCTTGAAAGCAGTAAATATATTGCAACAATCACACCAATAAACAAATTCAGCATCAGCGTAAAGAAACTGATCACACCGCTTGATAATCCCGTTGCGATATTTTCTACGGATTCTAACAGTCCGTTTGAGAGCCAGTCGGTAATAAAATGATACCCTTTATCTACCAGCTCCTGCGAAACTGCCAGAAGCTGCTCGTTGGAATTTAACATTTTCTCTAACCACTTTACCAGTCTGTCCGCGCTGTCCGGCAGAATCTGAACCAGACGGATCACACTTGTAATCAGCTGCGGTACAATAATAATGATAATGAGATAAATGACAACCAGTGTAATAAAGATTCCCGTAAAAACACTTGCCGTCAATGCCAGCTTTTCCTTTTTTGCCTGTTTTATCCGCTCTGTCTTTTCAAGTATCCGCAGATAAAACTTTTCAATTGTCCTGCACAGCGGACAAATCATATACGCCAGCGCCGCTCCGATTATAAACGGCATCAGGGTATTAAAAATATGCCGCAGTGCCTGTTTGATTTCTCCATATCTGAAAATGATAAAGAAGACGATGATTGAAAGGACAATCACACCAAACAGACTCACTGCCGCATATATGTATTTTTTATAAGGATGATTTTTCATCATTCCGGAAGCACCCCATTTCATCTAATTCTGTAGTACTTCCTATTATAGTATATTTTTTGCGTATTGCAAAATTATTTTTTCATATTCTTACAGACTGTCCGGCAGACCGGTTATCCGGCGAAACAGCCTTCCTTTTTAGATGCCGTTAGAAGAACTGTTCTGAGCGTTCATGCCGCCGTTTCCGCCGGCATTGCCGCCCGGCTGACCGCCCATCTGACCGCCGCCGGTTGTTCCGTCCGGCATACCCGGTACCTCTCCCTGTGTTCCATCCGGCATCTGTGGTGCATTTCCCTGACCATCTGTTGTGCCGTCCGGCAGGCTCATACCACCGCCTGCATTTCCGCTGGCATCACCACCTGTACCGTTTCCTGACTGCATGCCGCCCATCTGACCGCTGCCCATTTTTCCGCCACCCTGTGCGCCGCCGCCCATAGATGAAATACCTGAAGTCGTCACGCTGCTGTTTACGGTTACGGACTGGGATGTACTTCCTGCCGTTACGGTATAGGTTTGACCGCTCTTTAAATCACTGCTGTAGCAGACTGCCGCCGCATAGGCTTTTTCCGGTGTATAGCTAAGAACTGTACTGCCGTTGCTGTCTGTTATACTGAATGCCGTATTTGCCTGCTGTGAGGTAAATCCAGCCACAATGCAGCTTCCATTCGAAGCAGAGGTCGGTGTTTCAACCATACCGTTTGAACCGAATGCCATCAGTGTACCACCGTTTAATACACATTCGCCGTCAAAATCCACTGCTGTATCACCAGAAGATGTCGGACCGCATACAATGGTTGTACCGCCGTTTACCGTAATGCTGCCATTAGAATCCAGTCCGTCACCGTCTGCTTCTACATAGAGATTACCGCCGTTAATCGTCAGTGCCGGGCTGTTACTGCTGCTCTGGTTCTGACCACCCATGCCAAATCCGCCTGTCTGCGTCGTAGAAGAACCGTCCGAAGCATTGATACCGTCATCTTCTGCGCTGATTGTAATATCACCGTTATTAATCACAATATCCTTTGCTTCCAGACCTTCATAACAGTAACCGACTGTAATAGCGCCGCCGTTTACTGTCAGGCTGGAATCTGCATGAACACCGTCATCACCGGAACGGATTGAAATATTTCCGCTTTCAATCGTAATTGAATCATTGCTGTGAATACCGTCATCTTCTGTATCCAGTGTAATCGTTCCGCCGCAGATATAAATCGCATTGGAAGCCTTTAAACCCTTCATGCTGACAGAATCCGTATCGGAAGATGTTGAAGCTGATGATGCAGAAGTTCCCGCACTGCCGTTCTGTCCCGGAACACCCATGGTTCCCATGCCGCCCATTGCGCCGCTGTCACCGCTCTTCATGTCTACCGCCGCTGAACCGTTTCCTGTTGTAATGTCAAATGTACCATTCTGTATATCTAAAATATTTTCTGCCTGAATACCGTCACTTGCCGCTTCGATTTTAAATGTACCGCCTGCAATGATAATATTGCCCTTTGTCGTATCTTTATCATAAGTTGACTTCATGCCGTCCGTACCGGATTTGATTGTGAAGTTACCGTCTGCAATACCGAGCAAATCTTTTCCAATCACACCGTCTTCTGCCGCTGTAATCTGATACGTACCGGAAACCACTTTTAAATCATCCGTACTCTTAATGCCGTTGCGGTATCCTGCATTAATATTTAATGTACCGCTTCCGTTCAATACAAGGTCTGCTTTTGAATAAAATGCCGCTGAATAATCCTCGCTTTCTGTTGTGCTTCTTGCGCTGTCCGTAAATTTATTCACGGTATTATCCGCAAGTGTCACAATGACTTTTTTCGCACTCTGTACGATAAACGGCGCTGTTGTCGAACTGCTGATGTCCACACCGTTTAAAATAATGCGGACAGTTGCTTTATCCTCTGTATTAATGACAATACTTCCGTCACTGAGTGTACCGGATAAAACGTAAGTTCCTGCCTGCGTAATCGTCACGGTCGAGCCGTCTGCCGTGACACCGCTTCCTTTGACGGTACTACCGTTCTGGCTTAATGTCACATAAGAAGCTGTCGTACTGTCATAGGATGTAACTGTATCTTCTTCGTCAAATTCCAGTGTCAGTCCAGAGGTGTCTGCTACGCTCTGGGATGACGTTAATGTAATGCCCTGTTGTGTTGTCGCTGCTGTATTTTCTGTTGTCTGCGCTGTCAGCCCGCATCCAGCAATTGGAAATGTAAGGATTGTCCCGCAAATCAGCGCCACCGTCAATTTTTTATAATTTATCATAACTTTCTCCTTTTCCGCCGTTCCTGCCCGGCATATGCTTATTCGTTTTTGCCTTTGATGGGTATTATATTATCGGTTGGAAATGGAAGAAATGTGTAAAATGTATGTAAAAAGTGTGAAGTGGTGGAAGAACCATAAGGGGCATCCTCAACGTGTTACTTAACTTCGGCTGCCCCTTATGGTTCTTCCTTGAGGAGGATGGCATCCCGGACGGGGGTGGCAGTGGACGGCGGCTTTGCTTCGCTTGCCGCCTGTGGAGTGGGTGGGCGGGCAACTTTGCTTCATTTGCCGACTGTGGAGTGGATTCGGGTGGTCTAACTGACACAGCCCCCGCCGGTTCTATCCGAACCCTGCGGGGGCTGTATGCATATCTATGTATATCTTTTTATTCTAATCAGAATTTCTTCTTAAATATTGACCTTTACAATTCTTGGACGCAGTCCGGCTTTTTCAAGCTTTGCTACGATTTCTTCTTTGTGTTCGTGACCGAAAGCTTCAATTGTAATACGAAGTTCTACGGTTGCTTTACGATTGATGCTGACAAACTGGTTGTGTTCCAGTTTGATAACATTTCCGTTTGCTTCTGCAATGATGGAAGCTACGCGCACCAGTTCGCCCGGTCTGTCCGGAAGAAGTACGGATACGGTAAAGATACGGCTTCTCTGGACAAGTCCCTGCTGTACAACAGATGACATGGTAATAACGTCCATATTTCCGCCTGAAAGGATGGATACAATCTTCTTGCCCTTTACATTTAACTGCTTTACAGCCGCTACGGTTAAAAGGCCTGAATTTTCAACAACCATTTTGTGGTTTTCTACCATATCAAGGAACGCTACGATTAAATCTTCGTCCGGTACGGTGATGATGTCGTCGAGGTTTTTCTGTAAGTATGGGAACAACTTTGTACCCGGTGTCTTTACGGCTGTACCGTCTGCGATTGTGCTGACTGTCGGCAGTGTTACGACTTTCCCTGCCTTAATGGATTCCTGAAGGCAGTTTGCGCCGGCTGGTTCTACACCGATAACCTTAATATTCGGATTGAGTAGCTTTGCAAGTGTTGATACACCGGTTGCAAGTCCGCCGCCGCCGATTGGTACTAAGATATAATCTACTGTCGGCAGTTCTTTGATGATTTCCATAGCGATAGAACCCTGTCCTGTTGCAACATCTAAATCATCAAACGGATGTACAAATGTAAGTCCCTGTTCTTTTGCAAGCTTTAATGCGTATTCACAGGCTTCATCGTATACATTACCATATAATACAACCTCTGCACCATATCCCTTGGTTCTGTTTACTTTGATAAGTGGTGTTGTTGTCGGCATAACAACAGTTGCCTTAACACCGTACTTCTTTGCAGCGTAAGCAACACCCTGCGCATGGTTGCCGGCTGATGCGGTAATTAAACCTTTTTTACGTTCCTCTTCTGACATAGTGCTGATTTTATAATATGCGCCACGTACCTTGTAAGCACCTGTGTACTGCATATTTTCCGGCTTTAAATATACTTTGTTGCCGGACTGTGCGCTGAAATACTCGCTGTATACAAGATTCGTCTGCAAGGTAACTTCTTTTACTTTTTCCGCTGCTTCTTCAAATTTCTGTAATGTTAATTTTTCCATAACCTTCTCCATTCTCTTGCTGTTTGTAATCTTTATTCACTTTCTGCCACGTCAAATAATGCATTGACAAATGTATTGGAATCGAACTTCTGTAAATCTTCTACTTTTTCGCCGACACCGATATATTTTACAGGAATACCGTATTCTGCCTGAATAGCAACAGCGATGCCGCCCTTTGCCGTTCCGTCCATTTTAGTAAGAATAATACCTGTAATATCCGTCACTTCTTTAAACTCTTTTAACTGTGACAGTGCATTCTGACCGGTTGTGGCATCCAGTACAATAAGATTTTCTCTATACGCATCAGCATACTCTCTTTCAATTACTCTGTCAATCTTACGAAGTTCTTCCATCAGATTTTTTTTGTTGTGCAGACGTCCTGCCGTATCGCAGAGCAGTACATCGGCATTTCTGGCTTTTGCAGCGGCAATGGAGTCAAAAATGACTGCCGCCGGGTCAGACCCCTCACTCTGTGCAATGATATCACAGCCTGTACGGTTTGCCCATTCTGTAAGCTGTTCAATCGCCGCCGCACGGAAAGTGTCCGCCGCCGCCATTACAACTTTTTTATCCATCGCCTTTAAATGTCCCGCAAGCTTTCCGACAGACGTTGTCTTTCCGACACCGTTGACACCAATCAGCATAACAATGGATTTGCGGTTTTCAAATTCATACGCATTTTCACCCAGATCCATTTTTTCGCGGATTGTATCAATCAGAAGCTGTCTGCACGCCTGTGGGTCTTTAACTTTGTTTTCCTTGACCTTCTGCTTTAATTCCTCGATGATTTCTTCGGTGGCACGCACACCCATGTCGCCCATAATCATCGTTTCTTCAAGTTCTTCGTAAAAGTCATCATCAATTGATGAAAATCCGCTGAATACCGAATCAATGCCCGATACGATATTATCCCTGGTCTTTGTCAGACCTTCCTTTAATTTACTGAATAATCCCATACCTTCCCTCTTTTCTTTATCTGATTTTTTATTCTTTATTTTTGCTTTTTTATGAAGCCGGTTTTTCTTTTTCCAGATCGTCTGCAATCAAATCCACAGAAACCAGTGCTGAAACACCCTTTTCCTGCATGGTGATACCATAAAGACGGTCTGCCGCTGCCATTGTACCGCGTCTGTGTGTAATGACGATAAACTGCGTATGCTTCGTCAGCTTATGCAGATAGTTCGCATATCTGCCGACATTGGAATCATCCAGTGCAGCTTCAATTTCATCAAGCAGACAAAACGGTGACGGTTTTAAATTCTGAATGGCAAACAGCAGTGAAATTGCCGTCAGTGCTTTTTCTCCACCGGAAAGCTGCATCATATTCTGTAATTTTTTTCCCGGCGGCTGTGAAATAATCACAATGCCTGCTTCAAGAATATCTTCACCCTCCACAAGTTCAATCGTACCGCGTCCGCCGCCAAACAGCTCCTGGAATACCTTATTAAATTCAGTTTTGATTTCCTTGAATTTTTCCTCAAACTGAATCCGCATACCGGTATCAAGGTCTTCAATGACCTGAATCAGTGACTGCTCCGCCGTAATCAGATCGTCATGCTGTGTCTTTAAAAAGATGTAGCGTTCATTCACTTCTTTGTATTCTTCAATCGCATTGACATTAACATCACCAAGACCGCGGATATCGGATTTCAGGCTGTGAATCTGCTTCTTGATTTCACCGAGATTCTCCATGGTTTCATCGCGCAGCTCCAGTGCGTAACTATAAGTCAGCTCGTACTCATTCCACATGTAATCCACGAGGGAATCATTGGCTTCGTTTAACTTTTCCTGCTGTGAAGCCAGACGGTAGCTTTCTTTATCCAGTGCGGCAATCTGTTCGTTTAACTGCTCGCGCTTTTCAAAAAATGCCTTATTTTTCGTATTAGCTTCTTCGCGCTGCTTTCTGTATTCGGACACCTGCGCCTGTATCGCTTCCGCATCCTTTTGTGCCTGTTCAATCTGTGCTTTGACTGATTCAATCTGGCGGTGCTTCTGCTCAATTTCTACATTGGTTGCGGAAAGATTTTCAGAAAGCTGCTGTTTTTCCACTTCAGAATGTTCAATTTCCGCCTGAAGCCGGGCAATATTTTCACTGATAAAGGTATCCTTCTGTACTGTTGCCGAATACTGGATATTGATTGCCTGCGTATTTTCGGTATGGCGGCTTTCCTTTTGCTTTGCTTCCTCTAACTGCTTTGTCAGTTCGTCAATTTCTTTCTGTGACGTTTCATTCTGTGTATCCAGCGTTGCAAGGCTGCCGCTGACATGGCTTAAACTCTCATCAATCTCTAAAATCTCTTTTTCCAGCTTTGCAGCCTCTTCCGATGCATCACTGTAAGAAGCAATAATTTCTTTCTTTTTGTTAATGGACTGTCTAAGATTTAACTCTGCCGTGTTTTTGGAAAGCTGCTCCTCACGCATCTGCTTATTGCTCTGCTCTAATGCCTGACGCACTTCTGCCAGCTCTGCACGAAGCCCTGCAACCTGCTCCTTAGACTTTGTAATCTCTGCGCTGACTGCCGATACCGCAGCTTTTAATTCTTCAATTTCTCTTCTTCGTCCCAGAAGATTACTTGAATTTTTAAATGCACCACCTGTCATGGAACCGCCGGGATTAAGCTGTTCACCCTCCAGTGTTACGATTCTTAACGAATGTCTGTACTTTCTTGCAATCGCAAGCGCATTGTCAATATTGTCAACGACAAGAATTCTGCCAAGCAGGTATTTTGCCAGCTTTTCATATTCAAATGAAACGCGTACCAGATCGCTTGCCGCACCGATAACACCTTTTTCTTTCATGCACGGCTCACCCTCTAAGGTATTGCGCACCTGAATTGCCGAAAGCGGAAGAAATGTTGCACGTCCGAAACGGTTCTGCTTTAAATAGGCAATCAAATCCTTTGCTGTATTTTCATTATCCGTAACAATGTTTTGGATTGTTCCGCCCAGTGCCGTTTCGATTGCTGTTTCGTATTGTTTTTCTACTTTTACAATATCTGCAATAACACCTAAAATGCCCGGACGCTGTTCCTTTAATTCCATGATTTTACGGATACTGTTGCCGTAGCCGTCATACCGCTCCGTAATGTTGACAAGCGATTCCAGTCTGGACTTTTCCCTGTGATACTGCTGCTGTTTTTTATCAATCTCAGAGCTGCCTTTGGCAATCTGCTCTTTTAAACGGACAACCTCCGCATTACCCTGTTCAATCTGTTCCGTCAGCTTCTTTATCGCTTCATTGGCTGTATCGAGCTGTCCTGTCTGTGTGCGGATTACCGAATCCTGCGCACTTTCTTCACTCTTTCCGCGGATAATGCGGCTGCTTAATTCCGCCTTGCGGATGTTGAGCTGTTCAAGCATCGTCTTATATTTCTGATTATCCGCATTAATCGTTGATTTTTCGTTTAAAATCTCAAAAATGGAATTCTGGCGGTTTTCAATCTCTGCCGTTATGCGTTCAATCTCCGCAAGAATTTCTTCATGAACCCTCTGTGCTTCTTCCTGCTTACTGCCATAAGCTGCAAGCTGCCCCGAAAGTTCTTCCTTTTGCTTGTTTAATCCATCAATCTCCGTATTTTTGTGTGCTGTTTCATTTTCAATGGCAGTCATACGCTGCTGATAGTGTGCTGCATTGACCTGAATCGTCTTTATCTGTTCTTCAAAAACCTGAATTTCACCGGTCAGACGCTGTCTTGTCAGTTCTTTTTCTGAAAGCTGCGTATTGTGTGTTTCAATCTGCTCATTAATCCGGTTTAATTCTTCCTCGGCTTTCTCATACTCTGCCTTGGTCGCCTCATAGCTTTCCTTTGCCTGTGCCAGATCCGAATCCGCAATGGCAAGCTTTTCTTCCAGCCCCTTTAAATCTGCCTTTAACTTGTCCGTTTCAAGCAAAAAGCCATTGACATCCAGAATTTTTAATTCTTCCTTTAATTTTAAATACTGTCTTGCCTTTTCGGACTGCTTTTCCAACGGTCCGACCTGCTTTTCCAGTTCGGACAAAATGTCGTTGACACGTACCAGATTGGCGCGCTCGCTGTCAAGTTTTTTCTGTGCCGAAGCTTTTCTGCGCTTAAATTTCACGATTCCTGCCGCTTCGTCAAACAGCTCACGGCGGTCTTCCGGTTTACCGCTTAAAATCTTGTCAATCTGCCCCTGTCCGATAATAGAGTAGCCTTCTTTTCCGATACCGGTATCGTAAAACAGCTCTGAAATATCTTTCAGACGGCAGTTATGTCCGTTCATCTGGTATTCACTCTCACCTGAACGGTACACCCTTCTTGTCACCGTAACTTCATCATATTCAACCGGCAGTGCATGGTCTGCATTATCCAGTGTAATGGACACATATGCAAAGCCGACCGGCTTTCTTGCCTCTGTTCCCGCAAAAATAACGTCTTCCATTTTTGAACCACGCAGCTGCTTGGCACTTTGTTCACCCAGTACCCAGCGGACCGCATCGGCAACGTTACTTTTTCCCGAACCGTTCGGTCCTACAATGCCCGTGATTCCGTTGTGGAAATCAAAAACAATTTTATTGGCAAAAGACTTAAAGCCCTGCACCTCTATACTTTTTAAATACATTGATTACTTTCCTTTCGGCATAAATTGTGTTCCATTCTTTTTCAAATGAAGCAGAGCGTTGTATGCCGCCTGCTGCTGCGCCGCTTTTTTGGTATGTCCCGTGCCTTTTACCACAAATAAATCCCCTGCTTTTGCAATTACATGAAACTTCTTATCATGTTCCGGACCTTCTTCACCTGTCAGTTCGTACTCCACCTCCAGACCGTGTGCCTGTACAACCTCCTGTAAAATGGTCTTGCTATCATAAAAGAGCTGCTTATTCTCCAAATCATTTAACACAAAACGGTGAATAAATTCTTTTGCATTAGCAAAACCACCATCCAGATAAATCGCGCCAATCAGTGCCTCCAGCGCATCTGAGATAATCGAATCCCTTGTTCTTCCGCCTGTTAAGTCTTCTCCTTTGCCAAGCATGATATATTCCTGCAAATGAATCTGTCTTGCACACATCGCAAGGGTCGGTTCACAGACAATGCTTGCACGCAGCCGTGTCATTTTTCCTTCATTCATATCGGGATTGCTGGTATAAATAAATTCACTTGATGTCAGTTCCAGCACGGCATCACCTAAAAATTCAAGACGTTCATTATCCTTGTAATTGCCTGTCTTTTTTTCATTGGCATAAGAACTGTGTGTCAGCGCATTTTTTAACAGTCCGATATTGTTAAACTGATACTGTATTATTTTCTGAAATCCGTCTAAATCGGTATTATGTTTCATCATCATTCTCCATATTAATCACCATTTCTGAGCGACACTGTCGCGAAGATGCGATGAGAAATCCGCGCAGGCGATTTCTCATCTGCAATAAAGCAATTTGCCTTCGCCCGGAGGCAAATTGCTGTGTGAAGAAGCTTTGATTTATGGCTTCTTCACAATATGCGCAAAGAATGAGGCTGTACCTACAGCCTCATTGTCTTTCTGCTTTTATGCTGTCTTACTGTGCTTTTGCTGCCTGAATCTGTTCTACAGCTTCGGCAACTGTTGTAATATGCTCTGCTGCATCTTCCGGAATCTGAATATCAAATGTATCTTCAATTCCCATAATAATCTGGAACACATCTAATGAATCTGCACCTAAATCATCTACAAAAGTAGACTCCATTGTAATCTTATCGGTATCGATGTTTAAAACCTCTGCAATAATTTTCTGTAACTTTTCAAATTCCATTTTCTAAACTTCCTTTCTTCTTTACATTTAATAACCTGATATCTGTATTGGACATCTGCCGCAGGCACTACATGTCACGACATTCTCGTATTCATCATCACGCTTCTGCTTCGTCCAGTTTTTCTGCCGAAATGGAAGCAATAATTTTTTCGTTGACCTTTTCACGCTGGAATTTCACGCACTGTAACAGCGAATTTTTAACTTCCATCGCCTTTGCATTGCCATGTGTCTTTACCACCAGTCCGTTTAAACCAATCAGCGGTGCACCGCCGTACTGCTTTGCATCAAATGACTTCATCGTATCGCTTAACGAATTTTTAATCAGCAGTGCGCCGATTTTCGTCTTTAAGCTGGACATTAATGTGGTCTTTACCTTTGATAAGAGCATCTTTGCCGTACCCTCGTACAGCTTTAGAATAACATTTCCCACAAATGCATCACAGACTATAACATCCGCATCGCCGTTTGGAATGTTGCGCGCTTCAATACTACCGATAAAATTAATATCCTTACATGCTTTTAACAGTGGATATGTTTCTTTTACCAGCTGATTTCCTTTTTCTTCTTCCAGACCTACATTAACAATGGCAACCTTCGGATTTTTTATACCCATGATATTTTCCATATAAATAGATCCCATCTTTGCCCACTGGACTAAAAAGGACGGTCTGGAATCGACATTTGCGCCGCTGTCTACTAAAATAGAAACACCCTTTGCTGTCGGAATCAACGGTGCCATCGGTGGACGTTCCACGCCGCGGATTCTACCCACGATAACCTGTCCGCCTACCAGAATCGCGCCCGAACTTCCGGCTGATACAAATGCATCTGCTTTCTTTTCTTTGACCATTGTCAGCGCACGTACCATGGAAGAATCTTTTTTCCGGCGGATTGCCATAACCGGCTGCTCACCGGTTTCAATAACGTCCGGTGCATCAACCACTTCAATCTGTCCCTGCGGATAAGTGTATTTTGCAAGTTCTGCACGGACCTGTTCTTCCCTGCCGACCAGCTTTACGAGTAAACCGGCTTCTTCTTTCACTGCTTCTACCGCACCTTTTACAATTTCCACCGGTGCGTTATCTCCACCCATTGCATCGAGTGCAACGATTACTTTTTCACTCACTAAAATAGCCCTGCCTTTCCAAGCGTCTTCTATCTGATAATTTTACTATATCTGTGTCTTAAAATCAAGCGTTGTATCAACACAGCTGCATCAGCTTACAGTTTTCTATTCCGGCAGACCAGAACTGCGTAAGCGGCAGTTTCTTTACCTGACAGACAATGCTTGAATTCATTGCACCGTGTCCTACTATCAGAATATCCTTTCCCTGTGCAAGCTGCGGCTTTACAACCTTTTCAAGAAAATCGCCTGTACGGGCAAACAGTTCTTCAAAGCTTTCCGCACCCTTATCCGCCACAAAACGCTCCGGTGCCTGAAATGCCAGATTGATTGGGCAGTCCGGCAATGCAAAGCTATTTTCAATTCCTTCATATTCGCCAAAGCACATTTCCATAAGACGGTCGTCCGTTACAATCGGAACAGTCCTGCCTTCAAGCACCAGTTCCGCCGTTTCTTTTGCCCGTATTAACGGTGAACAGTAGCAGATGTCAAAATGAATCTCCCGATACCGTTTTCCTGCTTCCCGCGCCATTTTTCTTCCGTTTTCATTCAGTGGAATATCCGTCCGTCCCTGAAGCTTGTGCAATTCATTCCATTCCGTTTTTCCATGCCGCATAATATATAACATATAATCCTCATTTCTAAAAAACTTGTTGTGAAGCGGCGATGAGAAATCCGCACAGGCGTTTTCTCATCTGCTATCATAGATGTTTGCCTTCGCTCCAAAGCAGACATCTGTTAAAAATCAAAAAAGCCATGTACCGGATATCCGGCACACAGCTCCTAATAGCAGATTCTAATAAAAATTAGTCAACTGCAACGATTTCTTTCTTGTTGTATGAGCCACAAGACTTACATACTCTGTGAGGCATCATTAAAGCTCCACACTTGCTGCATTTTACAAGATTTGGAGCGCTCATTTTCCAGTTAGCTCTTCTCTTGTCTCTTCTTGCTTTTGAAGATTTATTCTTTGGACAAATTGACATGGTTACACCTCCTTAAAATTGTTTAAAATATCTTTGAAAACAGACATTCTTGGATCTAAGGACTCTCTGTCACAACCGCATTCCCCCTCATTCAGGTTCGCACCGCAGCGAAGGCACAGACCTTTACAGTCTTCCTTACAAAGGGTTTTCCCTGGAATCAACAGAAGAATTTCGCCGAAAACAAGTTTGTCCACGTCGAGGTTGTATCCATCAATATAGTCTTTTTCTTCCTCATCTTCTATCTCGCCGGAAGTTTCCTGCATATCAATATCTTTGTCAATATCAAAATGCATCTCGGTTCTTACCGGTTCTAAGCAACGGTCACAAGGAATTTCCAAAGCCACAAATCCGTTTCCGGAAATATGAAGCTTGTCTTTGCCTGTTCTTGTAAGCACAAGTTCTACAGGCTGCTTTTCCATAACAGGATATTCTGCAAGTGCCGTCCGGAATGTTTCCATTTCAAGCGGCGCAGATACTGTCATGTCATCCTTTGCACCAGATAAAAGATTTCTTAAATCAATTAGCATAATTGTCTCCAATTCACACTATCTCATGTGTCAAACCACACCAAATACGATATGTATTTTTCACACTTTGTCTATTATACGCACAGTATCTTCATTTGTCAATGAAAAATTACATTTTCTTTTAAAAAAAGAAGCCTGCATTACTGCAAGCCTCTTTCCCAACACCATACATACAATTACTGAATTAATGCTAATGTTTCTCTTGCAATTGCTAATTCTTCGTTTGTAGGAACTACGCAAAGCTTTACTTTAGAATCTGCTGTAGAAATAATCATTTCTTCGCCAACAGCCTTTTCACTTGCTGCTTCGTCTAACTTCACACCTAAATATCCTAAATACTGGCAGATCATTGGTCTTAACCATGCAGCATTTTCACCAACACCTGCTGTAAATGTGATTGCATCTACACCATTCATTGCAGCTACATAAGAACCGATATACTTTGCTACTCTGTATGCATATGCTTCCAGTGTCTGCTTTGCAACTTCGTTGCCGTCATCCATAGCAGCCTTGATATCACGGAAATCACTTGAGATTCCGCCTGACATACCGAGTACACCGGACTTCTTATTTAAAATGTTCAGCATCTCTGATACTGTAAGGTTTTCATGATTGCAAAGGTATTCGATGATTGCAGGGTCTAAGTCACCACTTCTTGTACCCATAATCAGACCTTCAAGCGGAGTAAGACCCATAGAAGTATCTACGCACTTACCGCCGATAGAAGCTGAAATAGAAGCACCGTTTCCAAGGTGGCATACGATGACCTTTGCTGAATCCTTATCGAGATTTGCAAATTTGATTGTTTCCTTTGATACAAAGCTGTGGCTTGTTCCGTGGAAGCCGTATCTTCTTACATGATACTTTTCATAGTATTCGCGCGGAATTGCATACAGATAAGCCTTTGGCTCCATTGTTCCGCCGAAAGCTGTATCCCATACTGCTACATTTGGCTTGCCCGGCATAGCTGCTTCAACAGCTTCGATACCGATTAAGTTTGCAGGGTTATGTAAAGGTCCTAAGTCGAAGCATTCTCTTACAACGCTCTTTACATCTTCATTTACAAGGCATGATTCCTTATACTTTTCGCCTGCGTGAAGTACGCGGTGACCTACTGCTGCGATTTCATCAGCGTTCTTGATTACACCGTGTGTTTCGTCTACAAGTGCATCAAGTACGAGCTTAACTGCAATATTGTGATCCTTCATCGGCTGTTCTACAACGTACTTATCCTTGCCTGTCGGCTTGTGTGTAAGGATAGAACCTTCAATACCAATTCTTTCTACAAGACCTTTTGCTAATACGCTCTCATCGTCCATGTTGATTAACTGGTACTTTAATGAAGAACTACCACAGTTTAATACTAAAATATTCATTACTTTTAATCTCCTCTAACTTTAATTACTTGCCTGCGTTCTGAGCCTGTACAGCTGTCATGGCTACAACACCTACGATGTCTTCTGCGAAACATCCTCTTGATAAGTCATTAACAGGCATTGAAAGACCCTGAAGAACAGGACCATAAGCCTCAGCCTTTGCAAGTCTCTGAACCAGCTTATAACCGATGTTACCTGCTTCAAGAGATGGGAATACCAATGTGTTAGCCTGTCCTGCTACCTTGCTGTCCGGAGCCTTTAACTTTGCTACTTCAGGAACAAGTGCTGCATCTAACTGAAGTTCACCGTCAACTGTCAGTTCAGGATACTTTTCGTGTGCAATCTTTACAGCATCTGCTACCATTGTTACTCTGTCGTGCTTTGCACTGCCATATGATGAGAATGAAAGCATAGCAACCTTAGACTTTGCGCCTGTAAATGCTTCAAAACTTTCTGCTGATAACATAGCGATTTCTGCAAGTTTTTCAGAATCAACATCTGGATTTACAGCACAGTCAGCAAATACGAATAATCCGTTTTCACCGAGTTCACAGTCCGGAACTTCCATTAAGAAGAAACCTGAAACGCTGCCAATGCCCGGCTTTGTCTTTAATAACTGTAAAGCTGGTCTGATTGTGTTACCTGTTGAATGGCATGCACCAGAAACAGCACCATCAGCATCACCGCACTTGCACATAAGACATGCATAGTACATGTAATCCTTTTCCATCTGTTCCTTAGCCATCTCCGGTGTAACACCCTTTTTGCTTCTTAATTCAACAAATTTATCAATATATTTCTGCTTGTTTGGATCGTTGAACGGATCAACAATTGTAGCACCAGTGATATCATAGCCCTTGCTGTTTTCAGCGATTTCTTCAGGTGTACCGATGATAATCAGATTAGCGATACCTTCCTTTAAAATCTTCTCAGCAGCCTCAAATGTTCTCTTATCCATAGATTCTGGCAAAACAATTGTCTTCTTGTCTGCTTTTGCTCTCTCTTTAATTTCGTCAATAAATGCCATGATTACTGACTCCTCCTTGTATTATGTTAAATATTTTCCAGCGTTGCGCCGAAATCCTATTTAGAGTATATACCAAATTTTTCAGAAGTACAAGTTTTAAATCATAAGCAATTTATTTTTATCTATATTTAGTTGCAGTCCGCCATCCTTTATGATACGGTATTTCTTAGATATCAGGGTCAAAAGGTCTAAACCCACATGAGCTTGCTCATAAGTGGGTAAACGACCTTGTGACCCGCCCCCATATCTTTTTTAGTACAGCAACTCAGATACTACAAACACAGGGCATTTGCCCGGATTGGAGATTTTTATGAAAGCGGTCGGACTGATTACGGAATACAACCCTTTTCACAACGGACATCTATATCATCTTCGGAAAGCCGTAAAAATGACACAGGCAGATGTGTGTATCGCCGTCATGAGCGGAAATTTTGTACAGCGCGGCGAACCTGCCATGATTCATAAATATGCCCGCTGCCGCGCCGCTGTTGACTGTGGTGTGAATCTCGTTGTTGAACTGCCATCCTTTTATGCACTGTCCAGTGCAGAATTTTTTGCAGACGGCGCAGTTCAGGTCTGTGATGCCCTTGCTATTTCGTCATTGGTATTTGGCAGTGAATGTGGTGAACTTACACCTCTGCAGGCAGCTGCTGATATTCTTGTGCGTGAACCGGACGATTACAGACAGGCTTTAAAAAATGCACTTGCCACCGGAAAAACATTTCCACAGGCACGGCAGGAAGCCCTGATACACTGTCTTAAAGTGTCGGGACATTGCGCTTCTGCCGGTAATGCTTTGGATCTTCTTCCTCATGAGGAGCTGTTGGAACTGCTGGCAAATCCCAATAATATTTTAGGCATTGAGTATTTAAAAGCCCTGCAAAAACATCACAGCCCTATTACACCTTTTACCCTAAAGCGCGCCGGAGACGGCTATCACAAAGAAACACTGTCCGGAAGTGCCGCATTTTCAAGTGCCTCGGCTATCCGAAAGCAATTTACAATATCGGATAATGCAATGCAGGATTCTTTAAAGCAGGCACTCCCACAGCCGATGCTTGAAGCACTCCATGCCGGCCACAATCAATATATGCCGGTTGTTTTAGATGATTTTACCACATTTTTGCAGTACAAACTGGCTGAAATCTTTATGAAAAATCTGGCTAAAGACGACTGCATCCGGGCGCTGTGCGGTTATGCCGACATCACGCCGGAGCTTGCAAGCCGCATTATCAGTTTGCATGCACCTTCTGACACTTTTTCACAACTGGTTTTGAAGGTAAAAAGCCGTCAGTATACGTATTCCCGTGTCTGCCGCTGTCTGATGCACATTGTATTAAATATTGATGCCGGTATGCCGGAAAGATACCGCACACTGCCTTATGTGCGTATTCTGGGATTTGATAAAAAAGGACAGGATTACCTTTCTTTTATCAAGAAAAGCTGCCCTGTCCCGCTGATTACCAAAACCGCCGCTTCAAAAGCGCTGCTTGGTGATGATATTTTTAGTACCAATATTTATAATCTGGCTGTTTGCCGGAAATTCGGCACAATAATTCCCGATGAATTTCATCAAAAAATTTATATTAATCCCCGTTTCTAAGCAGCCTGTTTCGAATGGTCGATGAGAAATTCTCGAAGGCGGTTTCTCATCTGCCATCACAGATTTTTTCAAATAATTCCCGGTAAGCCGCCGTCAGCCGGGCAAGATTCCAAGCCGCATTTGCCGGGCTGGTTGACGGCATTTTTATAATTTCCCGCTTTGTAACCGGATATACGTATTTCTGATACAGTTCATATGCCTTTGTACCGTTTGCAGCTACCGCCAGAAGGTGTGTACGTGCAAAAAGCTCCGTAAAATCATTCGGCACAACATCTGTGATACTGCTGTCTGACGAACCTTCAATGCTGCAGCTGTGAATCACATCCCAGACCGCAATACGATTCTGCAAAAGGAACGCCTTCTTTTCTTCAACAGATTGCGGCAGTGGCGAATCCGTGACCGCTGCCATCACTTTCCAAAACCGGTTCTGCGGGTGTCCGTAATAAAAATGATTTTCTCTGGATTTTACAGAAGGAAATGTTCCCAAAATCAAAATCTTTGAATTCTCATCGAAAACCGGTTCAAATGTATGTGTAATATTTTTAAATTCCTGCATACTTCTATGCCTTTCCTAAATCAAATGCTGGATTCCTGCACAGATTTTCTTCGCCACTTCAGGATTGTTCATTGTATACAAATGGATTCCATGCATATCATTTGCCAGCAAATCCAAAATCTGGTTCACCGCATAATAAATACCTGCTTCCATCATTGCCGGTTTATTATCGGCATAGCGTTCCACGATTTTTTGCAGGGAATCCGGCAGAGTCGCCCCGCACATTTTCACCATGCGCTGAATCTGTGCGGCACTGGTAACCGGCATAATGCCCGGTGTCACCGGCACGGTAATCCCGTTATTTTTACAATCGGAAGCAAAATCATAAAACAGGTGGTTGTCAAAAAAGAGCTGGGAAAGCAATAGTTCTGCCCCTGCATCGACCTTTGTTTTTAAAGCTTTTAATTCCTGCATATGACTTTCCGACTCCGGATGGTCTTCCGGATAACACGCTCCTGCAACGCAGAAATCGCCCTTTTCCTTCATATATGTAATCAAATCTGACGCATGTTTAAAATCTTCCTTTTCGGGAATATCTGGATTTCTGTCACCACGCAGTGCAAGAATATTTTCAATGCCCTCTGCCTGTAACTGTCTTGCAAATTCGTCAATTTCCTGTCTGTCATAGCAAAGGCAGGTCAGATGAACGACCGGCTCAATATGATAATCCTCTTTGATTTTCTTTGCCAGTTCTATTGTTTTATTTTTATTGGCACTTCCGCCCGCACCAAAGGTCACGCTGATAAAATCCGGCTGTACCTCGCACAGTGCTTCCAATGTGCGGTCTATATTTTTTAATTCTTCTTCCTTTTTCGGCGGAAATATTTCAAATGAAAGTACCGTCTTTTTATTTTGATAAATTTCTGTCAATTTCATAACCTGTTCCACCTTATCTGTATATAAATGCCGGCATTTTCCTGCCCACTGTCTTTTCATCCATGCCATAATCTGCATTTCTTTGCGGTCTTTGCATTTTTACAGAAAGGCTGCCGAAAAAACTATGGTCAGAACGCATCCCCAACTGTTTTTTCCTGCAGCCTGTCATCTGTTAAATCATTTAGTTTTTAAAGCTGTGAATTGGAGCCGGGATTCTACCCTGTCTGTTCACAAATGCGGAACAGTCAAACTGATTAACCGGCATAATTGGCGCATAACCTAATAAACCGCCGAATTCAACGGTTTCTCCGACACCTTTTCCAACAACCGGAATCACACGGACCGCAGTCGTCTTCTGGTTTACCATACCAATTGCCGCTTCATCTGCAATAATACCTGAAATCGTTGTTGCCTTTGTATCTCCCGGAATTGCAATCATATCCAGTCCTACAGAACATACGCAGGTCATTGCCTCCAGCTTTTCAATGCATAAAGAACCGTCAAGCACTGCATCAATCATCCCCTGATCTTCGCTGACCGGAATAAATGCACCACTTAATCCGCCAACATAAGAAGAAGCCATTACGCCACCCTTCTTAACCTGGTCATTTAACAGGGCAAGTGCCGCAGTTGTACCCGGCGCACCGGCTCTCTGTAAACCGATTTCCTCTAAAATGTCGGCAACACTGTCACCAATTGCCGGTGTCGGTGCAAGCGACAGGTCGATAATACCAAACGGTACACCAAGACGCTTAGAAGCTTCCTGTGCAACCAGCTGACCGACACGCGTAATCTTAAATGCTGTCTTTTTAATCGTTTCGCAAAGCACTTCAAAGCTTTCGCCGCGGACCTTTTCAAGTGCATACTTTACAACGCCCGGACCGCTGACACCCACATTGATAATCGCATCATCTTCAGATACCCCGTGGAATGCACCTGCCATGAACGGATTGTCGTCCGGTGCGTTGCAGAGTACTACCAGCTTTGCACAGCCTAAAGAGTCTGCATCTTTTGTCTTTTCTGCGGTTTCTTTAATGATTTCACCCATAAGACGGACTGCATCCATATTGATGCCGGTCTTTGTTGAACCGACATTAACAGAGCTGCAGATTAATTCTGTACTTGCAAGTGCTTCCGGAATAGAACGGATTAACAGTTCATCACTCTTTGTCATGCCCTTTGACACGATTGCAGAATAACCACCGATAAAATTAACGCCAACCGTGTGAGCGGCGCGGTCAAGTGTCTTTGCAATCGTTACATAATCCTCCGGTGTCTTACAGGCAGCTGCACCGACCAGTGAAATCGGTGTAATTGAAATTCTCTTATTGACAATCGGCACACCGAATTCTCTTGCGATTTCTTCACCTGTCGATACTAAATCCTTTGCCAGTGTTGTAATCTTACGATAGATTTTCTCATTGACTTCATCGAGATTCTCACTGGCACAATCTAACAGATTGATACCCATTGTAATCGTTCTGACATCAAGATTTTCCTGTTCTACCATTTTATTTGTTTCGTTGACTTCAAAAATATTAATCATGCGCGTATTTGCCTTTCCCATAAAATATTGTTACTAATCCTCATTTCTGAGCAGCCTGCTGCGAAGATACGATGAAAAATCAGCACACCAGTGTGATTTTTTCACACTAAATTCTGTGCATCATATCAAAAATTTCTTCCCGCTGACACTTAATTGCAACACCGATTTCTTCTCCCAGCTTGTCTAAATCTGTAATCACTTCATCATAGGTCTTTGCAGAAGCGCCGGTATCAACAATCATCATCATGTTAAAATAACCTGATACGATTGTCTGTGAAATATCAAGAATATTAATCTTTGTTTCTGCAAGATATGTACAAACCTTTGCAATAATTCCTACGGTATCTTTTCCTACTACTGTAATAACGCACTTTCTCATAATTCCTCCATTCCGCCTTTCGGCATAAAAAAATGTATTTTTTAAAGTGTGATGATTCTAGAAGGTTCGCTGCGTTTTGCGACCTCTATATCAAAATCTTTTGCTTTATAGCCATTTTCACTCATATCAATCTCAAGCCGCACCGTTTCAAATGCCAGCTTGTCGTAATTGTTTTCTTTGCTTAAATGTCCAAGCAGCACGGTATTTACATTATCGTTTAACAAATCGTTAATGAGCTTTCCCGACACTTCGTTGGACAAATGTCCCTTATTTCCAAGTATGCGCTGCTTTAAATAGTACGGATAACTTCCGACCTGCAGCAGGTTCACATCGTGGTTCGCTTCAACCAACATTGCCTGCGAACCGGTAAGATTATTTACAATATAATCATCATAATATCCGAGATCCGTTATCACGCCCGCCTTTTTTTCACCGCACGTCACTGTATAAGCAACCGGTTCTTTGGCATCGTGGGATACCCGGAACGCATGAATCTGTAAATCATCAATGCAGATATCACTGTCCGGCTCAATCACCCGAAACAGTTCTCCCGGCAGTTCACCAAGCGTCCCTGCCTCAAAAATGCCGTCGCGTGTTCCTCTCGTGGAATAGACCGGTACCTTGTCTTTTCTTGTCAGCACCCCCAGCCCTTTAATATGGTCGCTGTGTTCGTGGGTTACAAATACGGCCGAAATGTCATTGACACTTAAATCCGCCGCGGCCAGTCCTTCCAGTATCTTTTTACGGCTTACGCCTGCATCTATTAAGATATGCGTATTGTCTGAGCCAATATAAATGCAGTTTCCGCTGCTTCCACTGGCTATGGACATCATTCTCATAGTATTCTCCATTCCGCATGATTTTTCACACGCTTCTCCTTTCCGCAGGCATTTTAATGCCGTAGGAATCGCGAACTGAATTGTTCAGTTCTGCGATAAAAAGCGGCTTTGTGGCGCCTGCGACACAAAGCGCTGTGTGAAAAATCTTAAATTTAAGGATTCTTCACACTTCTCCTTTACTGTTCCCAGTATAAATCGACGACATCACCGTCATGCAAAGGTGCCGTATAAATGCCTTCCTGTCCGTTTAACTTTAAGACGATATTTCCCTTTGGCTTGGATAAATCAAATTCATAATACTGGAACAAATCTACCAGAATATAATCCTTTTTGCCTGTCAGCCGTACCGGCTGTCCGTTAATCAGAATTGTAATATTCCGAACTGCCTGTGATGACATACCCTGCACTTCCTGCGCGGCGGTATCCGTTGAACCAGTCTGCGTTCCGGCATTTTCGCCCGAAAGTGATGTATCATCATCTGCCCGTGAATTCCCTGCGGTATCAGCTATATCTTCTGTCTGTTCCTCTGTATCATATCCGTCATTTTCTTCGGATGTTTCTTCGTAACCCGCATGTTCTGTAATGGCAGAGGTCTTGACACTAAAATTCTCATAAACCTTTGTATCTTTGTCTGCCAGTTCATTGTTGACATACACATCATATCCGGTAATATCGTAATCCATAAATTCAAACAGCTGTGCCACGGTATAGAAATTCTCCATCTGAATCTGATCGCCGTCCTGAATATCGTAAAAACCCGATTTCAATTCGCCGTTGACGTATGCAAATTTCGGACACGGCACACGCTTACCGTTTACAATAAATTCTATCGTTGCCTGAAATTCCTCCAGCTGTTCAATCGTCATATGCGCCGGTTCACCCACGCCGGATTCCTGCACCGTAATAATATCATTCTGTTCAATCCGCGCATTCAGATTGGTCTGTCTGCCGTTTAACTGTACAACAGCGCCTTCTCCCGCCTGTCCGCGTACCAGCCTCATCTTTCCGTTTACGGTAAAATTCAGCTCTTTCCCTCTGCGTGGAAACAGCTTTTCATTCGGAAAACCAACCTGCATAACCGCATCTACAATTGTCAGCTTGTCATTATCGTATAACTTCACGCGTTCATTATTGACATTGACAAAAATAAAGTTGTTCTTCTGTGTATAATAATTCGTACAGATACCGACCGGTGTTACATACAGCGAATCCTTTTTAAAATTATCCACCATAAATTCCACGGTTGTCAGCACTTCCGGTCCACGGACTGCCACACGTTCCTTCTGTATTCCGAGATACTCGGCAACCTTTTGTGTATATCCGGCAATCTTTCCACCGCCGCCCACAACAAACACTGCACTGACCGGCTTTCCTCCATTTAATTCAATAATCTTATCCGCTGTGTCTTTTGCCATAGTATCAACGACCTGATTGGCTGTCTTTATAATATCTGCCGACGGAATGGTCTGTTCCAGTCCCATAATATCTGCAAATGTCACTGTACCCTCTGCATTATCGCTTGCCAGTTTTTTAATTTTATCTGCTGTGTTAAAATCAACAAGATAAGTTTTTGCAATAATTTCTGTAATTTCATCCCCCGCAAACGGAATCATGCCGTACGCAATGATACTTCCATCTTTTGTAAGGCAGATATCGGACGTTCCCGCACCAACATCAATCAGACCAATATTTAAAAGCCGGTACTGTTCCGGAATTGCAATATTCATGGCGGCAATTGGTTCGAGTGTCAGGCTTGCCACTTTTAATCCGGCATACCCTACCGCTTCATACAAGCCGTCTACAACTTCTTCCGGCAGAAATGTTGCAATCAGTTCCACGCTGATTTTATCTGCCTTGTGTCCTTCAAGATTTGTAATATCAAATCCGTTCAACCGGTAATTGACCGGCGTATTGCCGACACAATAGAAGCGGATTTTGTCCGATTCCCGGTTAATCTGCATATGCGCCTTTTCAACTGCCAGCAGATTTAAAGAATAAATGTGTTCCTGTGTTACTCTCGTCTCTTCCTCGAATGCATATTCTGCCGTTGCATTGACCGTACGCAGTACACGTCCGGCAGCTGCAATACAGACGTCTGAAAGCTGTCTGTCCAACTGTCTTTCCAAATCATTTTTCACTTTACGGATTGTATCTCCGACTTTATATATATCATGTATCTGTCCATCAAGCATTGCCCGCGTTTCATGCTCCTGTTGTGCCATTGCCACAACATGAAAGCCCTTTCTGTCCTGAAAGCCCACAACGCCAACGATGCTTCTTGTACCAATATCCAGTCCAAATACCAAATCTTCCTGAATAGCTGCTGTATTTTGCATAGGTACCTCCACTTATCATTTCGACTAATTTTGTCAAACTGCTACAAGAATATCACATTTGAAGCAATTTCTCAAGCTGTGACAGCGTAAAATCCAAATCTTTGCTGTTGTCAACCGTATGCGCACATGCTTTTGCAAATTCTTCTTCGGTCAGCTGGCTCTTTAAAATGGAATCTATTTTCTCATCCGTATATCCGCGGCTTGCCTTCAAACGCTCCCTGCGCAGGGTTTCCGGCACATAAATATACCAAAACTCGTCACAGACCGTCTGATAATGGTCCTCAATCAAAAGTGCCGCTTCAACAAAGCAGTATTCATACGTATCTTCTGCCTTTAGACATGCAATCTGCTCCATAATTTTCTTTTTTACCAGCGGATGGGTAATGCTGTTTAACACAATCCGCTTGTTCGGATTGGCAAACACCACGGCTGCAAGCTTTTTTCTGTCAATCGTGCCGTCAGGCAGCAGTATTTCCTCTCCGAAGAAGTCCACAACTTCTATAAAAGCCTTCCCGCCCGGTTCCATCAACTGCTTTGCCACATCATCCGCCTTTATAATATATGCTGAAAAATTTTTCTCCAGCAAATCCAGTACTGTGCTTTTACCCGAACCGATTCCACCGGTAATTCCAATTATCTTTTTCATACTACTCCCCATTCCGCAGGCATTTTAATGCCGGAGGAATCGCGAGCTAAATGTCAGATTTAACTCTGCGATAAAAACTATTTTGTGACGCCTGCGGCACAAGATAGCCAACGTCAAGTTACACTTGACGTGTGAAAAATAAGCGCATCAGCGTTATTTTTTCACACTAGTGGGCCTCCAGCCAGTTCTTTCCTTCTTTCAAATCCACTTCCAGTACCACTGCAAGCTTTGCCGCATTTTTCATGGCATCCGTCATGAGCTGCTTGACTTCTTCCACCTCATCCTGATGCGCCTCTACGAGCAGTTCATCATGCACCTGCAAAATCAGACGGGATTTTAAGCCGCGTTCCTTTAACCGGTTATAGACTTCTATCATCGCGAGCTTGATAATATCCGCCGCCGTTCCCTGAATCGGTGCATTCATGGCAACACGCTCACCAAATGAACGCTGCATGAAATTGCTGGACTTAATTTCAGGAATCGGACGTCTTCTGTTAAACATCGTCAGCGAATAACCGTGTTCCTTTGCAAAAGCCACCAGCTCATCAATATAAACCTTAATCCCCGGATAGGCTTCAAAATATTTTTCAATATACTCTGCCGCCTGCTTCTTTGAAATGCTTAAATCCTGGCTCAGTCCGAAAGAGCTGATACCATAAACAATGCCGAAATTGACCGCCTTTGCGTTTCTTCTCTGTTCCGGCGTTACCTCGTCAAACGGCACATGAAAGACCTGCGAAGCAGTTGTTCTGTGAATATCCTGTGCGGAATTATACGCTTCTATGAGTTTCTCATCACCGGACATGTGTGCAAGGATCCGCAGTTCAATCTGTGAATAATCGGCATCTAAAAAGACATAGCCGTCCCTCGGAATAAAGACCTGACGAATCTTTTTGCCAAGCTCCATGCGGATTGGAATATTCTGGAGATTCGGCTCGGTACTGCTGATTCTGCCGGTTGCTGTAATCGTCTGGTTAAACGTGCCGTGGATTCTGCCATCCTCCTGAATGTAGCCAGCCAGCCCGTCTGCATAGGTGGATTTCAACTTTGTCATCTGACGGTAATCCAGTATTTTCTGAACCACCGGATACTCCGGTGCCAGCTTTTCCAGAATATCTGCCGCCGTGGAATAGCCGCTTTTGGTTTTCTTTCCGTTTGGCATGCCCATTTTTTCAAAAAGAATCACACCAAGCTGTTTTGGCGAATTGATATTAAACGTTTCTCCGGCATCGGCATAAATCTCCTGCTCCAGTACCGCAATTTTTTCACCGAGCATTGTGCCGTATTCTTTTAATGCAGCACTGTCCACGCGGATTCCCTCTGCCTGCATTTCATAAAGCACAAATACGAGCGGCATTTCAATATCAAAAAACAGCGACCGCATATTTTCTTCTTCTAAGGCCTTATAAAGCGGTTTCCACGCCGTCATTGCAATATAGCTTTCCATGCAGAGCAGTCTGCAGAGCGTTTCCTGCTGTGTGTCCGCTGCCTCGGCTAAGGTTGTTTTTCCGAGCAGTTCTGCCCTTGAATTAAGTGTCAGCCCGCAGAAATCTTTTGCAATTGTATCATAAGTATATTCTTGGTTTGTCGGATTTAATAAATATGCTGCAATCGCGGTATCAATAAATTGATCCTGCGATACCTTTAACCGGGTATCCTTGCTGTCCCCCGGACAATTTCTGAACAAATCCAGCTTTTCTTTTAATGCCATTACCGCAATCTGACGGGACGGACACTGCTGTACCAATTCTGAAAGCTTGTCTGTCAGATATTCCTGTGTCACAAAACCCGAAACCGGAATGTAAGCGGTTTTTTCGGGACTGACCGCAAGGGAAATGCCGTATAAAATGCCCTTTTCAACTGCCGCCGCAAAACCGATAACCGCATTTTTATCTGTACGTACCTTGTTCTGTGCCTGTGCAAAAAGTTCTTCCACTTCCGAAAATTCCGTCACACACGTAAAATACCTGTCTGCTTCCAATGTAATTCCGGTATCTTCCTGATTAAAACGCTTTAAAAAGGATTTAAAATTAAACCGCTTAAACAGTTCATATGCTTCCGGCGTGTAATACCCGCCGACTGCCGCATTTTCAAGATCATAATCGACCGGTACGTCAATATCAATCGTTGCGAGGAATTTGCTTAATTTCACCTGTTCTACATTTTCACTGATGGATTTTTTTGCCTTCGGTGGCTTTAATTCGTCAAGGTGTTCAAAAATTGTTTCGATATTGTGGTACTGTGTAATCAACGCCGAAGCCGTCTTTGGACCGACCCCCGGCGCACCCGGAATATTATCCGAAGTATCACCCATCAGCGCTTTCATATCAATAAATTCAAGCGGTGTCACACCGTAGAGTGTCTCCACGTCCGCCGGAAGATAATCCTCTACTTCCGTGACACCTTTCTTTGTCTTTGGAATACGGATTTTAATGTGTTCTTCCGCAAGCTGCAATAAATCCCTGTCCCCGCTGATAACGGAAACGTCCAGCCCTTTTGCCGCGGTTTTCTTGGCAATCGTTCCCAGTAAATCGTCTGCTTCGTAGCCCTCTTTTTCTACAATGGTAATCTGCATGGCGCGCAGCAGTTCCTTAATCAGCGGAACCTGCTGTTTTAACTCCGGTGCCATCGGTTTTCTCGTTCCCTTGTATGCCGCATATTCCTTATGCCGGAAAGTCGGCGCACTCAGATCAAACGCAACCGTGATATAATCCGGTTTTTCCTCATCAATAAACCGGAACATGATATTTAAAAATCCATACAGCGCATTGGTATGGATTCCCTCTGCATTGGTTAAATCCGGCACTCCGTAAAATGCCCTGTTTAAAATGCTGTGTCCATCTATTAAAATTAATTTTTTACGCAAAATAGCCTCCTGCTGTTGTTACATTCTTAGTAATACCGGATAATTATCCATAAAATCAGCGTAAGCAGCATGCACAGGTTTGCCGCACACCAGCATAACCGCACAAAACGATTCCACGATTTCAATTTTTCCAGTTTTGCACGGCTGTTTTTCAGCTTTAATTCAACCAGTCCTTTAAAATCATACTGTTCCACCAACTTCTGATAACATTTAGCCACGGCAGCCGTATTTTCATCTTCACTTAATCCATAGGCAACAATGTAATAAATTTCAAATTCTTCCCTACAGTCCTTACATGATTCTACATGCTGTATAAAAAATTCCTCCTGTTTTATATCCAGCTGACCATGGTCAAATTTTCCAATCATTTTCTGGACTTTTTTACAATCTGCCATGTCTATACTCCATTCTGCCGCACCGGCGGTATCCATGCTCTTTCTCATCTTTTATCCGTAACTCTATTAGAGTACCACAATCCGTTCTTTTTTTCCACCTGCATTGCCATATTTTTTCAAAAAGGTGTTGATTTTAAAAAATGAATGTGTTATGATTCTATAGTCGCGTTATTAAAAACGCATTTCAGCCGATGTGGCGGAATTGGCAGACGCAGCAGACTCAAAATCTGCCGGTGGCAACATCGTATGGGTTCGAGTCCCATCATCGGCATACAGCTTCCCTGACAGTAAGTGGTCAGGGAAGTTTTTTTATTGTCCGGTCAGACTTTCGGATATCCACGGCGTGTGCCACAGACCACCGCCAAAAAAGCCTGCATACAGAATTCATAACTGTATACAGGCTCTTTTTATCTTTTTATAAATCTTTATACAATTGTTCGTACTTTCTTGCAGAATTATCCCATGAAAAATCTGCCGCCATGCCACGGTCAACAATCTTGTTCCACTCACGCTTATGGTTGTAATAAACACTCTTTGCATAATTGACAATGCTAAGCATTTCGTGGGCATTGTAATTTGCAAATGAAAATCCTGTTCCAAGATTTTCATATTCGTTGTACGGTTCAACCGTATCCTTTAATCCGCCTGTTTCTCTTACAATCGGAACCGTTCCGTAACGCAGGCTGATTAACTGGCTGAGTCCGCATGGCTCAAACAGGGACGGCATTAAAAACGCATCACATGCCGCATAAATCTTATGTGCCATTGGTTCTGAATAGTAAATATTGGCTGATACCCTGTCATGATACTTCCAGTCATAGTGTCGGAACATATTTTCATATTTTTCATCACCCGTACCCAGCACAACCAGCTGCACATCTTCGGTACAGAGCTGTTCCATCACATAAGCCACAAGATCAAATCCCTTCTGGTCTGTCAGACGGGAGACAATGCCAATCATGAATTTCCCCTTATCCTGTGCCAGTCCGAGTTCTTTCTGTAATGCCACTTTGTTCTTCCACTTTTCCTTCCGGAAGGTAATCTGATTGTACTTTGCATCCAGATTCTCATCGGTTTCCGGATTGTAAATTTCGTAATCAATGCCATTTACAATACCTCGCAGACAGTTTGAACGCGCCTGCATCAAGCCTTCAAGATGTTCCCCGTAAAACGGTGTCTTAATCTCCTCGGCATAGGTTGAGCTGACAGTCGTTACCATATCCGCATAGACGATACCGCCCTTTAAATAGTTGGCATCCTTATACGCTTCCAGCTTATCCGAAGTAAAATAGCTGTAGATATCTTTGTCTTCCGCCATCACAGCACAAATAAACCGGCACCAGACCTGTCTGCCAGTCATGGCAGTGGATAATATCCGGCCGGAATCCCAGTGTCGGAATTGCCGATAGCGCCGCTTTACTAAAGAACGCAAACTTTTCAATGTCTTCATGAATCCAGCTGTACGGCTTCGGTCCCGAAAAATAAAATTCGTTATCAATGAAATAGAATGTAACACCCTGATATTCCATTTCAAAAACACCGACATACTGTGTGCGCCATGCAAGGTCGATATAAAAATGTGTCTTATAGACCATCTTTTCCCGATACTCCCACGGAATACACGTATACTTGGGAATCATCACCCGCACATCAAATTCATCCTTGTTAAAATACTTTGGCAAAGCTCCCACAACATCTGCAAGTCCCCCTGTTTTTATAAATGGAACCGCTTCTGATGCAATAAATAAAACATTCTTCATACCTATCTCCATTTCTGAGCGAGTTATTTTTAAGAGGATATCTCCCGCTTTCGCCCTGAAGCAAAGAGCCTCATATTTTTTCTTATCCACATAGTACAAAAGTGCAGCTAAGAATCTCAGCTACACTTTATTATACCATATTTCATTTTAAATTACCAGTAACGTCTGATTGCTGTAATCGGTAAAATGTTTGCCGATGAAATCTTTACAACATCGCCGCTTGTCGGTGCATGAATAATCTGACCGCTACCGATGTAGACACCTACATGGCCCGGATAGCAGATAATATCGCCCGGCTGTGCCTGCGAAAGGCTTCCGACTGATGAGCCACCACCTGCAATGGCACTGGATGAATGCGGCACGGAAATACCATTCTGTCTGAAAATATAATACATCAGACCGGAACAGTCAAATCCACTCGGTGAAGTACCACCCCATACATAAGGCACACCTAACATGCTATACGCTGCACTGACCACACCGGAAGCACTGCCTGAATTATTGGCTGCTGCAACGGTTGTCGTCGTACTGCTCTTTGTCTTTGTCGTTGTCTTAGCTGCTGCAGCGGCGGCCTGCGCTTCACGCTGTCTTTGTGCTTCTGCTGCGGCAGCCTGCGCTTCTGAAAGCTGTGTTGTCAAATCAGCCACTGTATTTTCCTGATCTGCAATTGCCGCATATAAAACAGCCTGCTTATCTGTCATCTCCTGCCCAAGTGCTTCCAGCTCCTTCTTATCCGAGTCGAGCGTACTCTTTAACTGGTGGATCTGTGAAGCGGTTGCTGCCATCTCATCTAACTTTCCACGGTCATAATCATAAACCTGCTGTACGTACTCCGCTTTATTCAGTGCATCGCTCATGCTTTCTGCTGTAAGAAATGCCTCTGCAATCGATGTTGACTGGTCTTCGTACATATATTTAATACGCAGTTTCATATCATCATACTGATTCTGCATATTCTGCTCTGCAACTGCTAAATCCGCATTTGCCTGATCAATCTCTTCATTCTTATCATGCATCTTGACTTCAAGTTCGTCCATCTGCACAAGCAGATAAGCAAGCTCTGACTGTGTCTGGCTTAACTGGCTCTCTGCCGCATTCTTTTTATTGGTTAAATCTGTTACATCATCTGCCCATACAGACGTGCCGGCAATGCTTGTAATTAAAGCTGCTGCCACAAAAGTTTTTGCAATTCTTTTACGCATAAGTTTCTAAACCTCATAATATATTACAAATTTGTTACATATTTTTTAAAATTTGCTTTCAATATTATAATATATTACAAACTATTACGCAAGACATAAATCTAATCTATGTGTGAAATTTTTAAGAACTTTTTTATTTAATATTGTACTGTAAACGGATTTTATCGGCTATCAACGCGATAAATTCTGAATTTGTGGGTTTTCCTTTGCCATTGCTGATTGTATAACCAAACAAACCATTGAGTGTTTCCGTATTTCCACGGTTCCATGCCACTTCAATTGCATGACGGATGGCACGCTCCACGCGGCTTGATGTCGTCTGGTATCTTTTGGCAATGGTTGGATAAAGTATTTTGGTAATGCTGTTAATCACATCATTATCCTTGACTGACAGCATAATAGAATCTCTTAGATACTGATACCCTTTAATATGCGCAGGAATACCAATGTCATGTATGATGTTTGTAATATCACTTTCCAGATTCCGGTCACTGACCACCGTATGTTCCAGCGCCGGTGCTGCTCCTGCTTTCGTATTTTCCGCATGGACATTTCTGATATACCGGATTCTGTTAATCAGCATATCATTATCAAACGGCTTCATGATATAATATGAAGCGCCCATATTAAATGCATCTTCTGTCACACTGTCCCGTCCGATAGCACTGATAATAATAAATGCCGGCGTCTTTCGTATCTCCTTATCCTTATGCACTTTTTCCATCACCGTCAGTCCGTCAATCTGCGGCATTATAATATCCAGCAGAACAACATCCGGTTCTTTCTCCTTAATGATGTGAAATGTATCTTCTCCATTCGTCGCCGTACCGACTACGGACAAATCCTGTTCCTGTCCGATGACCTGCCCAAGTACCTTTAACATATTCTCATTATCATCTGCAATTGCTACCTTTAAGGCTTCCATTCATTTCCCCTCCATAAGATTTTTCTCATTCCCCTTACAAAAACTGATTATATCTTCTGCGACAAAAATTGGCAATCCTATATTTTCGCGTTTTTCGACATTTTTCGACAAAACAGTTTTTATTTTCCCTCTTTTAGCATTGTTTCAGCAAAAATTCCGTACCCTTTTGTCGGATTGTCGATAAAAACATGGGTCACTGCGCCGACAAATTTTCCGTTTTGCAGGATTGGCGAACCGGACATCCCCTGTACAATCCCATTTGTCATTGCCAGAAGTTCCGGAGATTTGACGGTAAACGTCAGATTTTTCTGACCGCCATAACTGATATGGTCAATTTCAATTTCATAATCCTGATAGGAATTATCTGTATACATACGGATATATGCCTTTCCTTTCTCTACCTCATGGCTGTAACCGACCTGCATATATTCCAGTTCATACTCCTCTGCCAGATTTTTGTCCAACGTGCCAAAAATGCCACTGACCGTATTTTTTCTGATACTGCCCAGAAAATTCTTTTCCTGATAATCTATCGTTCCGATAAATTCGCCCGGCGTACCTTCTGTTCCTTTTATAATTGAAACGATTTTCGTTTTATAAAGCCTTCCGTCATGAATCGTCAAAAGTCCCGCGGTCGTTTCATCACTGATACCGTGTCCTAAGGCACCGAATCCACCTGAGCTGTCAATGTATGTCATCGTTCCGATTCCCTGTGCATCATCTTTTACCCAAAGACCGATTTTATAATTTCCGCCCTCGTCCATGACCGGTGTCACGCTGACGTCAAACTGCTGTCCGTTGCGCAGTATCGTAAAAACAACCTCTGTACCGCCGCATTTTTTGACTGCTTCAGCCAGTGTGCCTTTTGAAGATACCTTTTCTGCATTTACCGCTAAAATGTAATCCCCCTGACGGATAATATTTTCACATGGATTGACTTCATTCCCGTAAATATCGGTAATACTCTGCGTATTCACCGCAAGCACACCGTCTGTCTTTAAATATAACCCTATCTGGAAACCGCACGGATATACATAATCCGGTTCAACAACATTGACATCAACTGTCCGGATATCAAAGACACCGAACAGCTTAATCTGCATGGGATAACTGCCGGTCTGCTCCGCTGCAAATGCCGCCGGTCTGCTAAGATTCACTTTCTGCGTATCATTTTCCGCCGTAACCGGAAGCCCCAGCTGCAGTGTGGTGATACGGTTATTCTGTAAATATATTTCTCCGGGCAGCTGCTTTGCAACCATATGGGCATAAATCCCCATTCCCGATGCCGACACAATAAAAAACAGAACAAATATAAAAAACCTATATACAATTTTCTTTTTCATACGCAGCTCCATTCCACAGGCATTATTAATGATGTTGAAGCAAATGCCCTCAACTGTTTAATCTTAGTATCTGCCGTATTTGAAAATCTAATATAGGTTTTTTATGGTTATTTATTTTTATAAGCTGCCGCCTGATGGCACAATTCCTGTGCATTGGCACGTACCGCTTCCGTAATGGTACTGCCGCCAAGCAGCCTTGCCAGCTCTTCCACGCACTGCGTATCCAAAAGCCGGTAAATGGATGTAACTGTTTTATTGTCCTGCACCGCTTTTTCAATCATAAAATGCACATCTGCCATTGCAGCAATCTGTGGCAGATGCGTAATGCAGATTACCTGTCGTTTCTGCGACAGCGTGCATAACTTTTCTGCAACCCGCTGTGCCGTTCTGCCACTGATTCCGGCATCAATTTCATCAAAAATGAGCGTGCCGATATCGTCCTGATTGGCTGTTACGGTACGGATTGCCAGCATAATACGGGACAGTTCACCACCGGAAGCCACTTTTGACAATGGCTTTAAGGCTTCACCCGGATTGGCTGCAATCACAAAATACATATTGTCCGTTCCGTTTGCCGAAAAATGCCCCGTCTGCTCAAAGACCGCTTCAAACCGCACATCGGCAAAATTCAAGTCCTGTAATGCTGCACGGATTTGTGCGCACAGCTTCTGCGCCGCCGCTTTTCTTAAATCCGAAAGCTGTGCCGATAAACCGGAAAGCCGTTTTTCTTTTTCAGCCAGTTCCCGTTTTAACTTTGCAATCAGTTCATCATGGCTTTGCAGCTGCTCCAGCCGTTCTTTTCTGCTTTCGGCATAGGCAAGAATCTCAGCGGTGGTCTGACCGTACTTCATCTTCAGGGAATTGATAAAATCCAATCTTTGCTGTACCTGCTGAAAGGTTTCCGCATCAAATGCCGCGTCTTCCACATAGTCCGCCGTCATGCGTGCCGCATCGGATAAAAGACTTTCCACGTCCGCCAGTGTCGCACACAGTCCGCTAAGCCGGTCATCATATACCGCCGCGCTGTTTAATGCCCGCACTGCCTGTCCCAGCTTATCACTGACATTGTCCTGTCCCGATACGAGATTCTGCTCGACAACCGCCATTTCTTCCATAATCTTCTGTGCGTGCAGCATTTTCTGATAATCGGCTTCCAGCTGTGTATCTTCACCTTCGGATAACTGCGCCGACTCAATCTCGGATACTTCAAATTCAATAAATGAAATCTCGCGGTTTCTGCTTTCCTCGTCCGTATCCAGCGCCTGCAATTCCTGTTTCTGCTTTACATATGCCGCATAAACCTCTTTTAATGCTGCTTTGACCTCTGCAAGACTCTCCTTTGCATAGGCATCCAAAATGTCAATGTGATGACTTTCATTTAACAAAAGCTGGTTGTCATGCTGACCGTGAATATCAATGAGCCACGATGCCATTTCACGCACCTGTCCGAGCGTATAGGTCTGACCGTTGACCTTTATCTGGGAACGGGTGGGCGTAATTTTTCTGGAAATAATGAGCTGTCCTTCCTCTAATTCCTCGACACCGAATGCCGTAAGCTTTTCTTTTACCGCTTCGCTTTCAATGTCAAAAGACAGCTCCGTCAGTGCATAGTCCGCACCGCTGCGAATCAGATCCGACACTGCTTTTCCGCCCAGTGCCAGATTGACAGACCCTAAAATAATGGATTTACCGGCACCGGTTTCACCGGTCAGAATGTTTAATCCGTCCTTAAAATTAATATCTGCTTCCTCAATCAAAGCCAGATTTTTTACATGTAAATTTGCTAACATATGTCACTCCCTGCGGATTGTATCCTACTGTTTTGCTTTCTTTAGTATAACAAATATTTTATCAGGAGTGAACTATTTTTTTCAATTTTTCCATTAATTTTACGGTATCATCAACCGTACGCACCGCACACATAATCGTGTCGTCCCCTGCAATCGTACCGACAATTTCATGCCACTGCATTGCATCAAGTGCCGCACAGACTGCCATTGCCATTCCGGCAACCGTTTTGATAACAAGAATATTCTGTGCCATATCAGCACCGACAAACCCTTCCTTTAAGACCCGGATAAATTTGTCGTTCATATGCTGTCTGTCCGCCTGAAAGACAACATACTTCTGATTTTTGCCATCTATGGACGTCTTCGTAAGATTCAGTTCCCGGATATCCCTGGAAACTGTCGCCTGCGTCACGCTGAAACCGGCCTGTTTCAGCGCTTCTGCAAGTTCCTCCTGTGTTCCGATACTGTTTTTGGTGATTAATTCAATAATCTTATTTTGTCTTTCCGACTTCATACTTATTCCATCCTCCCGCCGCAAAATACATTTTTTACATTTTATTGCGGATACGCTGTAAAAAACTTAATTTGTTGGTCTTGATAAACTGCGATACCTTCTCTGACCTGCGTACCACAATCCTGTCCCCGGTTATTACTTTGCGGGATATTTCCCCGTCAAATGTAGCAATCCGCTCTTCTGCAAGGCGCTTATTGTCACTCATTTCAATCACAATTTCATCTTCCGCGCCGAATATAATGCTGCGCTGGTTTAATGTATGCGGACAAATCGGTGTAATCATCATCATCTGTGCATTCGGCTGGATAATCGGACCACCCGCTGACAGACTGTATGCTGTGGAACCTGTTGCCGTGGATACAATTACACCGTCCGCACTGTAGGAATTTAAATATTCGCCGTTTACGTGTACATCAAAATCTATGACACGCAGTGTCCCGCACCGGCTGATTACAATATCGTTTAATGCCGTATTTTCAAAAACCGGTTCACCGTCGCGGTAAATTGTTCCTGAAAGCATCATGCGCGTATCAATTTCATAAGTATCCTGCATACAGCAGTTCAGTGCTTCATATACGGTGCTTCTGTCGGCATCGGTCAGATACCCGAGTGTCCCGATATTCACGCCAAGCAGCGGAATATTGGTTTTATTGACATCTCTTGCTGCCTGAATCAGCGTTCCGTCCCCGCCAAGTACAATAATACACTCTGTATCTGTCGGAATCTGCCTTGCATCGGTATAGCGGTAATCCGTATCGCCGCCGGTCTGCTCCTGATTGCTGCTTAGACAGACCGCACCGTTTTTTTGCAGATACTGTTCAATTTCTTTTGTAAAACTGTAATCTGCATCTTTAGCCTTATTTGTAATAATATAAAACTTCTTCATCAGCGTATCTGCGCCTCCAGTGTTTCTTAATCGAGTGCCGCATGTGCTTTTTCTACAACCTGTGCCGCTTCAAACGGAACGTCCGGATAACTGCCCTCTGTATGTTTCTGCAGATGCAGCAGATATTCAATATTCCCCTCCGGTCCTTTTACCGGTGAAAATTCGAGATTGAGCACTTCAAATCCAATTGATATTGCAAAATCAATCACTTTTTCAATCACTTCCAGATGCACTGCACTGTCACGTACCACACCATGCTTGCCGACTTTTTCCCTGCCTGCTTCAAACTGTGGCTTAATCAGACAGACAATTTGTCCGTCATCGGACAAAAGTTCCTTAACCGGTCCTAAAACCTTAGTCAGTGAAATAAAGGATACGTCAATGCTTGAAAAATTGATTTTATCTGCAACGTCTTCCGGTGTCACATAGCGGATATTTGTCTTTTCCATGCAGACCACACGTTCATCATTGCGCAGTTTCCATGCAAGCTGTCCGTGTCCCACATCAACCGCATAGACTTTGACTGCACCGTTCTGTAACATACAGTCCGTAAATCCGCCCGTGGAAGAACCGACGTCCATGCAGATTTTCCCCGCCAGTGTCACATCGAAATTTTCCATTGCTTTTTCTAATTTTAAGCCACCGCGGCTTACGTATTTTAATGTATTGCCTCGGACCTCTATCACGGCTTCCGCAGGAAAATTCGAGCCTGCCTTGTCTTCTTTCTGACCGTCTACATAGACATTTCCTGACATAATAATTGCTTTTGCTTTTTCTCTTGACTCTGCCAGTCCCCGCGATACCAGCAGTACATCCAAACGTTCTTTTGCCATATCTGCTCCATTCTAAAGTACGATATTTTCATAAAATGAAATAATGCGTTCCGTTACGGTTTCCGCATCAATTCCGGCTTCACAGCGTAAAATATCAACGCTGCCATGCTCAATGTAATCATCAGGCAGTGAAATGTTTAACACCCGCACCGGTAACTGTAAATCTGAAACCAGCTGACAGACACTCTCACCGAACCCGCCGGAAATCACATTTTCTTCCATGGTTACAATCAGATTGTGTTCCCTGCCGCATTTAAATACCGCCGATTCGTCAATCGGCTTTACAAAACGTGCATTAATCAGCGTGACAGAGTACCCTGTGCTTTTAAATTTTTCCGTACAATGTCTGCTGTTTCCACCATGCTGCCGACCGCAAGCAGGGCAATATCTTTTCATAATACATCACTTCTGCTTCACCATATACAATCGGCTGCTTAAATTCTTCAAATGCCGTCACCGCTGTTCCACGCGGATATCTGAGCGCAAACGGACCATTATATTCTTCCAGTCCGAATTCAAGTCCCACTTCCAGCTCCACGCGTTTTCGGTGCAAACACTGTCATATTCGGAATATTTGACAGATACGACAAGTCAAATATTCCCTGATGGGTTTCTCCATCACTGCCTACCAGTCCTGCGCGGTCAATTGCAAAGACCACGTGTAACTGCTGGATACAGACATCGTGTAATATCTGGTCATAGGCACGCTGCAGAAAGATGAATACACGGCAAATACCGGCTTTAAACCGCCTGCTGCCAGTCCTGCCGAAATGTAACGGCATGTGCCTCCGCAATGCCTACATCAAAAGCGTTCCGGATACCACCGTGAAAACTTGGCAAGACCCGTTCCGTCCGGCATCGCCGCCGTAATTGCCGCAATCTTTGCATCCTTCTTTGCCAGCTTACAGACCGCCTCTGAAAAACTTCCGAATAACTTTTGCCATTCTCGTTTTAACACATTTCCGGTCTTAATATCAAACGGTGCAATACCGTGATATTTGCTCGGATTACGCTCCGCTGGTCTGTATCCGTGGCCTTTCTGGGTCACCACATGTACCAGCACGGCATGGTCAATCCGCTTAGCCACCTTAAAATTTTATCAGTTTTTCAATATCATGACCATCTACCGGACCTAAATAGGTAATGCCCATGCCTTCAAACATCTGATTGGGAACAATAAGCTGCTTAATATTGCTTTTGTCTTTTAATCTTGTCCACAATCACACTGCCCATAGGCATCTTATACAATGTGTTGGTAACCCCTTCCTTTAAATCATAATAGGAGTTGGAAGCACGGATTTCACCAAGCATTTTGGATACCCGCCGACATTTTGGAAATTGACATATTGTTATCATTTAACACAATAATAAAGTTTCCCTTTACCTGTGATGCGTTATTTAACGCTTCATATGCCATGCCGCCGGTCAAAGCGCCGTCACCGATAACAGAAATCACGCTGTAATGCTCTTTTTGATATCGCGGGCGCTGACATATCCCAGTCCCGCTGAAATTGAAGTCGAACTGTGTCCCGTATCAAATGCATCGTAATGACTTTCATTGCGCTTTGGAAATCCGCTCATGCCGCCAATTTACGCAGCTGGTCAAACTGATTTTTCTGCCCGTTAAAATTTTATGGGTATATGCCTGATGTCCCACGTCCCAGATTAATTTATCCTGTGGAAGATTAAATACCAGATGCAGTGCCATCGTCAATTCAACAACACCAGATTGGATGCCAGATGTCCGCCCGTTTTACTGATATTTTCAATCAGAAACTGCCGGATTTCATCTGCCAGCTGGTTATATTCAATCGGGTCAAGTGCCTTAATATCATTGGGCTTGTTAATCTTTTCAAGTATCATACGAACCTCCGCTGTCACCAAACAGCTTATTTTTCTCTGTGAATCAGTCTGCGCACAAGTTCATCTAAAAATTCATTTTTCCCGGTTTCTTCAATCAGACGCAGTGCTTCATTTGACATCTCTATCACATCTTTTCGGCTTTTTCCATTCCGTATAATGTGACATATGTCGTTTTATGATTTTTCATCACTTAATACCGGTTTTCCGAGGACTTCCTGCGTGCTTGTGACATCTAAAATATCATCCTGAATCTGGAATGCCACGCCGATCAGATTGCCGGCTTTTTCCATTTTTTCAACCGTCCGGTCATCTGCCCCGGCAAGAATTGCTCCCGCCATAAATGCTGCTTCAATGAGCGCTCCGGTCTTTAGATTAAAGATGAATTCAAGCTGTGCTTCATTCATCGGCTTGTCCGTCAGCCACACATCCAGTGACTGGCCGCCGACCATGCCGTAAATGCCTGCCTTGTATGCAATCACCTTTGCCGCCTTTACACATCCGATTAAATCGTCTGGTTCCGTCACTTCTGAAATGCCGTTAAACAACAGTTCATACGCGTAATTAAGCAATCCGTCTCCCGCCAGCACACCAAAGTCTTCCCCGAATTTTTTATGGGTTGTTAATTTGCCGCGGCGGTAATCGTCATTGTCCATTGCCGGTAAATCATCATGCACCAGTGAATACGTATGAATACATTCCAGCGCCGCCATAAACGGTTCTGTAATTTTTTCATCCGTTCCGCCAAGCAGTCTGTACACCTCCAAAAGAAGCATCGGGCGCAGTCTTTTTCCGCCCGCATTGACACTATAATTCATCGCCTCCGCCACGCGCTGCTGCATCCCTTCTTCTGCCGGGAGCTTTGCCGCAAGCAGGGCATTAATCTGCTCTACACGCTGCTTTAATTCCTCATTAAAATTCATCTTCGTCACCCTCTTTTTGATTGAGTACCACAATCTTTTTTTCCACCTTGTCCAGCTGCTGATTGCAGTTCTGAATCAGTTTCATGCCTTCATTATATAATTTGAAAGAATCTTCTAACGAAACGTCCCCGTTTTCAAGATTTCCTATAATCTGTTCGAGCTTTTCAAATGACTGTTCAAGCGTCTGTGCCTTTGCCATGCGTAACCTCCAATGCCTGTGCCTTTACATATCCGTCTTTTAAATAAATTTTCATCAGGGACTTTTCCGCCACATCCGCGGTGCTTCTGATTCTCGTTCCGTCCTCTGCGGATACATACGCATATCCCTGTCCCAGCTTTGCAAGCGGGGAAACACCGTTTAAGCGTGCTGCAAGCAATTCCATCTGATGCCGCTTTGCCGCAAGCACCTGATACAGTGCCTTCTCCAGCCGTTCTTCTGCCTGCATGGTATACTGCCGTCCATCCTCAATCCTGCTCACCGGGTTAAAAACAGCCAGCCGGAGCCTGTAGTTTTCCAGTACATTTTTACTGTCTGAAATCTTACGCACTGCCGCCGTATACAATGCCTTTTCATATGCTGCAATCTGCGCTTCTATTGCAGAAATATCACAGACTGCCAGCTCTGCTGCCGCAGATGGCGTCGGTGCGCGTAAGTCCGCCACAAAATCGGTAATGGTAAAATCAGTTTCATGTCCAACCGCGGAAATCACCGGTGTCTTTGCCGCAAAAACTGCTTCAATCACCGGCTCTTCGTTAAATGCCCACAAGTCTTCCATGGAACCGCCGCCTCTGCCGACAATCAATACATCCAGATTCTTTTCATCGAGTGTACGGATACCTTCTGCAATGCTTTCTGCCGCCTGCTCTCCCTGCACCAGTGCCGGGTACAGATACAGCGCCACATACGGATTTCTGCGGTATGAAATATTCATAATATCATGCACCGCCGCCCCCGTTGCCGCCGTTACAATACCGATTCTTCGTGAAAATGAAGGAATAGGACGTTTATATTCCGGGCTGAAATATCCCATTTCTTCATAGCTTTTCTTTAACGCTTCAAATTGTTTATATAAATCGCCCTGTCCGTCTGCCTCAATGGCATTGGCATACAGCTGGTATTTTCCGTCCCGCTCGTAAACGTCAATTCTGCCGCTTACAATCACCTGCATGCCGTTCTCTAACTGGAACTCTAAGTTTTTGGCACTGCCCGCAAACATAATTGCAGACATCACGCCCTGCCCGTCCTTTAAGGAAAAGTAAATATGCCCGGAAGTGTGATACTTACAGTTTGAAACCTCACCTTTTACAGAAATCCTGCTCAGCACAAAATCCTGCCGGAACATATTCTTAATGTAAGAATTCATCTGTGTTACCGTATACACGCCCGGCATATTTTTCTCCTTTCCGCAGACGCTGCCTTTTTTCTATTTTGCAAGCTTTGCAAGCACACCGTTTACAAAAGACGGTGCATTATCCCCGCCGTAATTTTTTGCCAGTTCCACGGCTTCGTTAATCGCCACATTTACCGGAATATCCTCATCATACAGCATTTCATAAACGGCAAGACGCATAATGGCAAGTTCTGCCTTACCCAGTCTGTTTACCGGCCAGCCTTCCGATACACTGTTAATTTTTTCATCTATTTCAGGAAGCAGTGCTGCAATCGTCTGTGTTTTCTCTGTAATATATTTGCAGTCAGCCTCGCTGATTGTTCCAAGTTCGTTCATATACAGACGAATCTGTCCGTCCAGTTCGTGTGCATCATGAAATTCCACACGAAACAGCAGCTTAAAAATATGTTCCCTGATTACCGATCTTGTCATTGTTGTCCTTTCTGCTGTAAAACAGCTTTACAAAAAAATATCTTGAAACCAAACAAGAATTGATTCCAAGTAAACACTTTTCCATTGCCCTGTCTGCGGACAATCGCCTAAAATCTGTCTGAAATCCGCACATAAAAATGGAAAACCCGTCCGATATGTCAAAAAAATATCTTACGGATTCTTCCACTTTCATGCTGCGCCGGCACCTGTTTACTGTGCCTCAACATCTACGCCTGCAATCTTAATATTGACGACACTGACTTCAAGCCCTGTCATGGTTTCAATTGCAGATTTTACCTTTTCCTGTACCTTTTTGGATACAACCGGAATCTCATAACCGTATCTGATATTGAGTGCTAAATCAACAGAAACGTTTTCCTCACTGACATTGACCTTTACACCCTTGGAAAGGTTCTTCATACCCAGCTTGCTTACCAGTTCATTTGTAATATTGCCTGCCATAGATTTCACGCCTTCAATCTCTGTTGCAGCAAGTCCTGCGATAATTGCCACAACCTCATCCGCAACTCTTACTTCACCGATATTGCTTACGTTCTCGCGGATTGTATAAGTGTTTCCTCTATCTTCAAACTCTTTCGTCATAGATAAACCTCCTAATTATCGAAATGTACTTATTAGATATTATAATCAATTTTTCTGATTATTGCAAACATTTATTGTAATCTTGTCTGCCGCCACCCCTGTTTTTCTTTTTACGATATCTTCAATCTGTGCTTTCTGCGTATCGGTCAGCTGTGTCTGATTGATGACAACATCCACGTTTCCGTCTAAAATGGACACTGCCGCATCGGAAAAGCCTTTGGCTTCAAGCAGCAGCTCCGCCGCAATTTCTTTTTCCGAATTATCCGTAATTGCTGAAAGCTGCGCCACCGCCTCTGCCTTTGCACTCTCGGTCAGTGCGGCATTATTAATAACTTCCAGTAAGGTTTCTTTATTTTTTGCACGGATCTGTTCGCGGTTTAACTTTGCTTCCGAAACCACACTTGAAGACACACCGTTACCCGAAGTGAGTACCACACTGCCCGGTTCCTGAAGACTCTGCTCATCCGGTTCGGCATCGTTGCTTAAAATGTCGCCGGATACCTCATCGACCGGATTGGACGTCGGGTTCTGTGTGCTTACCGTGTCATTTACCGTGATAATATCCGATAAATTGCCGGTGTAATTTATGTAGCCTGCCGCAGCTATCATAATTGCCAGTGCCGTAATAATCAGCTGATTCTTTTTAATCTTTTTCAAAACAACCTCCAGATTTTTAATTCATTTTCAAAACTTTAATTTTATGTGCGGGTACTCCAAGCAGTGCTTCTGCCGCGGCTGTAATATCAGCGCATACATTTCCGTCACCACCTCCCTTTGCAACAATGACAATGCCCTCCACCTCCGGCATATTTTCTTTGGTGACATACGGCTCACTGCCCTCCTGCGTATCGTAATAAATATTGCTTGTGCTTCCGCTTTGCTGTGTAGTACTACGCACGCCCCCGGCACTGTCGCTTTCCTGGATCACGCTTTCACTGTAATCCGAATCCGCCGCAATAATTTTTTCTGATGTATTTTTTAATGTGATGACTACACTGACTTCTCCGACCCCCTCTACTTTTTTTAATGCTTTTTCCAGTTTTTCTTCCAACACCGTTTCGTAGCTTTTTGCGCTTTCTGACAATCCGGTCTGCCGGGTCTGTGTATTTTCATTCGTTTCTGTCTGTCCGGACTTTGAACCGGTCGGAAGTGAAATTACAAGCAGTAAAATCCCTGTAAGTACTACTATTGTTATTTTCTCTTTGCCGGATTTATTCTGAATTTTTTCAAAAATTCTGTTCCATTTTATCGGTGCCATAAAATCTTTTCACCTCCTGTTTTCACCGGGACTTCTGTTTTACCTCCACACATGAAATTGTAATATGTAAAAGCTGTGCCAGTTCATTTCGCAGTGTACTGTAATCCTGCGATATTTCCTGTTTTTTTTCTTCTGTGCTTTCCCCGATAACAATTTGTTCAACTGAAATCTGCTGTTCTTTTTTCTCCGATAAAACCACTGATACAGCGCATATCTTTCCATAATCTTTGCTGTCTTTGTCTTTCTCCACCGTAACGGTTGTTTTTGCAGGGTAATAACCGTTTTCCAGTACATATTCTTCCACGGTTTTTGCCGTTTCTTTTTCATAGGCTTCCATGACAGACTGTGCAGAATCCCCTTCCCGGTACGTCAGTTCCTGCTTTAGCCGGTTACTCTGATTATAGGTCATGACAGACTCATAAATTTTATCCGGTGAAATGCCTCCGTGAAAAACTGCCGCAAGCGGCTGTATACACACCATGACAATCAGCAGTCCGCAGATATACGATGCGTACTTCGTATATTTTGCTGACGGCATCAAATGTGTGACAACCGTTGATAAAATACTCAAAATAAAAATTTGTTTTACCCACGATAGTACAGCTTCCATTGTCCACTTCCCTTCTTACTGTAATCCCGTCATCATCACAATCATTGCCAGCATCAGTAAAAATAAACTGACTGATGCCAGTACCGTCATCAGAAGCATTCCGACTGCCGTTCCCAGTGCATTGACTGCCTTTACCACCCTTTTATCCGCCACCGGTTCAATTACTGCCGCTGTCACTTTAAACAGCACTGCCATCAGTACCAGCTTTAAAACAGGAACTGCACAGACAATCAACACAGCAATGACCGCCGCCATACCGATACCATTTTTAATAATTTTAGCCGCCCCCCAGACAGTCTGCGTAACCGTTTCTATTGAACTGCCCACACCGGGAAGTGTCTGCACGGCACGGTAAAGCATTTTCTTTTTATAGGTTTCCGATACCGGTACGAGCATTCCCTTTAAGCCTCCAAGCCCTGTAAAAACAACCAATGCCGTCCTGCCCGACCATTTCATGACCTGCACACAGAGTTCCGCCGCTTTCGTAAAACGTTCTTCTTTTGCAACGGCATCTGCCATGGAAATCAGCATATAAATCTGGTCCACCTTGATTAACACACTTTTAAACAGCAGATTCACGGTGGTAATGAGCATTAATACAATTTCATAATAAACTGCCGCCGTCACATTGCCGGATGCAAAGGCAACCGCTGAAAAGAATACCGGAACAACCGCTTTATATACGCTGATACAGCCCTCCAGCGTATCGGTGCTGATGGTGCATGCCGTATAAAACGAAGCAATCAGCACCGCCGTCAGCGATATGGACAGAATCATCTGTGCCGTGTCGGATATCTGCTCTTTGCATGCAGACGGACCGAAACAGCGGATTGCTGCCGAAAACAGTGCCAGTATGATAATCTGTACGACTGCGGTTTTACTGCCTGTTATGACCTGTAAAAATGTTTTATTCAGTACCGGAAAAATTCCCTGTCCGGTGACACCGTCCTCTCCCGTTATCTGATTGATAATTTCCTGAAAAGAAATGCTGTAACCGCTGTTTTGCCGGACTGCCCTGTCAATGGCAGAATAATCGTAATCGCCGTAACCGGCTTCCTGCACCGTGTCTGCCGCCGCTTCCAATACTATCTGCGTACCGGTCGCGGCAGATACCGGTTCTGCCCTCATGCCTGCCGCCGCAAGGCTGACACACACCGCTGCCATCACCCCCAATACCCTGATCCCAAAAAAACGTTTTTCCCCCGCCGCATTTCTTTTCCGATACGATACTTTTATTACCCAATACATTTTGTCACAACCTCAAATAATGTAAGCACCACCGGCATACCCAGTGCGGCAATCGTGATCTTGCAAAACACCTCCAGCTGCCCCGCCACTGCGGTCTGACCGTTGTCCCGGCAGATGTCCGCCGCAAGCTGTGTCATATAGGAAATGCCTATCATTTTAACGAGGATTCCGATATATTTTCCGCTGATTCCGATGTACCCCTGTAGCATTTTCAACTGCTCTACGATTACCGAAAGCCCCGACAGAATATAAAACAGGATCAATACCGATACGCCGGCGGCGACAAGCATCGTCATTTCACTTTTTACGCTTTTTAAAACCGCCGCCAGAAACACCCCGGCTAACGCCGCCATAATCACTTTGATTCCTTCCATGCCTCTCCCGCCTATAATTCAAACATTTTTTTCATGGATTCAAATAAATCGCTGATATACGGCACAATCCAGTACAACACCAGCAGAAGCCCCGCAAGACTTGTTAAGAACGCCTGTTCCTCCCTCCCACTGTGCTTTAAAATCTGACTGATGACAGAAACCAGAATTCCGACCGCCGCAATTTTAAAGATCAGGCTGACCTCCAAATAACCACCCCCTTATCGGTCTGATGCTTTAAATCAAAATTAATACAATCACAAGTCCTGCTATAACTCCGGCACTCTGATAAATGCGGCACCGGGCGCGGATATCTTTTTGTGTTTCTTCAATCAGATTCTCCAGTTCCGAAATATTTTCTTCCAAAAAGGCAAGCTGCATCTGAATGTCCAGATGAAGCGGAATACTTCCGATATTTTTTAAAATTTCACTGTCACTTTCTGTCAGATAAATATCGCGGACATAGCTGTCAATACCGGCTGCCCACGTTTCCCAAAATCCGCTGTATGTATGCTGTTCCAGATTTTCCGATACAAAGATGTAAAACTGTGAAAGGTAATCATAACGGCTTTTCTGCCCGATTTGTGCCAGTGCCTGCGGCATGGTCATTCTCGCCACACGCAGCTGTCCGCTAAGGCAAAGCAGGGATTCCTTAAACTGCTTTAACCGCCACAGTCTGCTTTTTTTCTGAAACGCATAAAACAGTCCGTAACAGGTTGTACCAGCTACAATGCACACTGCACCGCATAACTTTATCATCGCTCACTCCTCCTTTATAATTCCAGACATTCCTGTACTGTTCCCGCACCATTTTGCCGGATAATACAATCAATCTGCCAAATACCCCGCGTTTTAGCAGCGCACCCAGTTCCGGTTTCTGATACAGTTCTTTAACGTCTGCCCCATGCACCGTACCAATCACGATACAGCCGCAGTGTATTACTGACTCAATGGCTTCTATGTCTTTTTTTCCGCCAATCTCATCGACTGCCACAATATCCGGCGACATCGCCCGGATTACCATCAGCATCCCTTCTGCCTTCGGGCAGCAGTCGATGACATCGGTACGCTCTCCCAGATGATTCTGCGGAATCCCGTCCACACAGGCGGCAATTTCAGAACGTTCATCGACAACGCACACCTTTTTTGCAGGAATCACACTGCCCTGTGAAAGCTGTCTTACAATGTCCCGCAAAAGTGTAGTCTTGCCGCAGCAGGGCGGCGAAATAATCAGCGTATGTTTCAGGACTCCGTCTTTGCATACAAAATCCATAACCGTATCTGCACAGCCGATTTTTTCATGCGCCACCCGGATATTTAAAAATGACAGGGACGTCTGTCCGGTGACGATACCGTTTTCCAGCACGGCATGCCCCAGTACACCAATCCGGTGTCCGCCCCGCACGGTCAGATACCCCTGCCTGATTTCCTCCTGAAACGCATAGAGGGAATAATGGCTCATATATTCCAGACACTGCCGGATATCCTGAGGCGCTATAATTACTTTGTCTGTCCGGTAATCCTTTCCCTTAAACCGGATTTCTGGCGGCTGTGCACACCGCAGACGGATTTCTTCCAGTCCGTCATAGGTAACCCGGAAACCAAACATCCCTGAAAACAGACTGTTTTTCAGCCTGTCCGGCAGTAAATTTTCAATTTCTTTTATTCTGTCCGTCATTTTCCCTCCATTCTACAGACGCCCCGCCTGTTTCTTTTTGGTTTATCCCAATATATGTGGACAGCTTTTGTGATATGCCACTTATTTTTGTGGCATTTGCTACTTTTCTTTGGTGGCATTTTTCGCACATTCTTATCATAAATCTAATTAAAAAAGATAGGTTTTAGCGCACTATGAAAAAATGGCTCTGCCTCGTGCTTTTTCTGACAACCCTTACATATTCCATTACGGCACTCCTGCCGTCCCGTGTCCGTGTTTCTGCCGCCGAAGACGATTTGCAGCTGCATGCAAAATATGCCGTATTGTTAGACGGCGATTCGGGACGTGTTTTATATGGAAAGAATGAAGACACACCCGCCCCCATGGCAAGCACCACAAAGATTATGAGCTGTGTCATTGCCTTAGAATACGGTTTAAAGGAAATGACCTGCACCACAAGCGCCTATGCCGCTTCCATGCCCGATGTCCAGTTAAATGCAAAGAAAGGCGAAACGTTTACCTTAAATGATCTGCTCTATTCGCTGATGTTAAAATCCCACAATGATTCGGCAGTTATTATTGCAGAAAATACTGCCTGTTACTATATTTATCAGGTTCAGTCCGGCATTTATCCCGATACGTATGACGTACTTTCCGGAAAAGACCTCTCCTTTGTGTCATTTCCTTCCGGATTTGACACTTCTTTTCTGCAAAATATCACAACCGAGCAAAGCAAAATCCTCGTTGCCGTATTTACAGGGCTGATGAATGAAAAAGCCGTATCTCTAGGCTGTACACAGACTCATTTTATTACACCAAACGGGCTGGATGCCTCTGATGAAACCGGGGAACATGCCACAACGGCAAAAGAACTTGCCGTTATCATGTCCTACTGTATACAGAATGAAGAGTTCCTGGCGATTACCCAGGCAAAGGAACATCAGTTTGGTTCTTACAGTGTTTCCAATGCCAATGCCTTTTTAAATATGTATGACGGCGTGCTCTCCGGAAAAACCGGATTTACCGGCAATGCCGGCTACTGCTATGTCTGTGCCTGCCGGTATGACGGCAAAACCTTTATTGCAGCACTGCTTGCCTGCGGCTGGCCGCCTTCAAAAACCTACAAGTGGCAGGACTGCCGCACGCTGTTAAACTGGGGGAAAGAACATTTTAATCATGAAGAAATTATTGGTAAAAACTTTCCTCTGAAAAGCATCACCGTTACCGACGGGCTGGAAACGGAACTGCCGGTTTCCATTCACGATACCTGCCGTCTGCTGCTGCGTAAAGAAGACCTTGTCAACGTTGTTATTAATACACCGGACAGCATTGCCGCCCCTGTCTTTACCGGTGATATTGTCGGTTCTGTCTGTGTCTACGTCAATGATGCGCTTTTATTTTCTACACCTGTCTATGCCGATGCCTGTATCCGCCGCACCGATTACTTATATTTTCTCAATCAGGTGATAAAATCGTTTTGTTTTATCGACAAATAACAGGTTTTGCGCTATACTGTATGAAGTTTACAGTTTTTAAAGAAAGGTGATAATGTTACGATGAATAAGATTTATAAAGCATTTCCGGGCGGAAAGCACAAAGTACTTACATTCAGCTATGATGACGGCAAACTAGAGGACAGACGTCTTGTTGAGATTTTTAACAAAAACGGTCTGCGTGGTACCTTTAACTTAAACACCGGCATTGACCAGCCGGATATCCGTATCCCGAAAGACGAATGGAAGGATTTATATGCCGGACATGAGGTTGCGGTTCATACCTGCACCCACCCGACAATCGCAAGATGCCCTGACAATGAAATTGTCTACGAAATTTTAAATAACCGCATGGAGCTTGAAAAAACGATGGGCTATCCTATCCGCGGCATGGCTTATCCGAACGGTTCAAGCAATGAAAAGGTCTGCCGTATTGCAAACAGCCTCGGCATGGAATACGGTCGTGTTGCCGCCGATAAATATGCAGCTGTCTATGCAGCACAAAAAGGTGCTAAAGAAGCTGAAGGCCCGATTCTTTTAGGCGATGAAACCGGTTTTGGCATGCCTGAAAATTATATGCAGTGGCTTCCGACCTGCCACCACAACCATCATCTGGTAGAATTCGGCAAGGCATTTCTTTCGTTAAAAAAGAAACAGTATCTCTATATGATGTATGTATGGGGACACAGTTTTGAATTTACCCGTAACAACAACTGGGAAATCATGGAAGAATTTGCGGAAATGATGGGCGGCCACGATGACATCTGGTATGCTACCAATATTGAAATCGTCGATTACAACAAAGTCTTTGACCGTCTGCAGTTTGCCGCAGACAACAGCTTTGTATACAATCCGTCCGCTGCTTCTGCATGGCTGTGCATTAACAACACACAAATCGTAGAAGTCAAGGGCGGAACACTGGTACACTTATCATGAGGAACTTTATGAAAACATGGATTGCTAAAATCAAAGACTCCGGTCCGTGGATTGTTTTTTTTGAAATTTTTGTCATTGCACAGCTGCTGTTAATTTTTGTTTTTAACCTGACCCATTTAAAATATGAAGCAGGCTTTGATTCCTCCGCCGCCATGGCGCAGGCAATGGAAATCTGGAATCAGAAAAGCATTTTTTTAAAACACTGGGATTACCAGTCTACACTTGGACTCGATTCCGTGATTATTCCCGCGAGTATTTTTTACGGGATTACCCACAACATTTTTTTAGCCTACGGCATTGCTGACTGTCTGGGTGTTTTGCTCTACATTTACATTTTCAGGGATATTTTTAAAATGTTACAGCTGCCGAAGCTGGTACGCATGATTGTTTATGTACTTCTGCTGACACCGTATTCTTTGGAACCGCTCGGATATATGCCGATGATGTTTACGGGTGCCGCCTATTACATCATTAAAGTGCTGATTCCGATTATGCTGATTGACATTCTTTTAAAAATCAGGCTTGAGATACCGGTCCGCAGATATCTTCATATTTTGATTACTTATTTTGCTGCTGTGTATCTGACTGCACTCTCCTGCGGTCTGTACCTGTTGATTTGCGGTCTGTTTCCAATCATTTTATATGAATTGTTTACAGTCATCTGCAGTGGCAGTTTCAAAAACTTTTTGAGCAAAAACACGCTTCTGCTTTCCGCAAGTCTTGTCATTTACGGACTGGGCTATGCCAGTGCAAAAATTTACGGTGCTGACATTTTTACAAACGAAATGGTGCTTACCACGGCAGAAAATTTTGTCAATAATTTTGCAAAATGTATTGTCGGCATTGCAGAGCTGTTCGGCGCACTGCCAAATCAGAAAATTGTCGTAACATCAGCCTTTGGTATCCATTATCTGTCACATATGGCGGCTTTTTTGCTGTTTGTCATTATTCTGATTGCAACGATAAAGACAGTCCACCCGCTGTCCGGCTTGTTAAAAAACGGTCAGACAGATTCCCCGGTACAGACGGTTGCCGGCATGGTATGCTGTATTATTGCCGTCAATCTTGCCGTATTGATTTTAACCGATACGACTTACGGCTCTGAAACCTTTGAATTCAGATACCACTTAATTCCTGTGGTATCCGGATTTCTGGTTGTCGGTATCGGCATCGGCGGTCTGGTGGCATGGCTTAAAGCCCACCCGAATCCGCTGATTTTTACTTCTGCCATGGCTTTGATTGCAATCATCTGGCTGTTGTGCAACATCGTTTTTTACTACTATTATACAAGCCGCAACAATTACGAAACCAGTACCGCAATTACCGGTTATGTACAGGAGCATTCCGACTGTGATTTAGTGTATTTTATCGGTGACAGTGATTCGGAAATTATCGAAGTTGCCCGTATCGCACGGCTTCTGGAAAATCGTCTGAATATCATTGACGGAATTTCCGTAGGTTCATTTCTTGGCTGGGGCGCAAGCCGCACTTACTATGACCCTATGGAAACGTTTGATAAGGTTATTATTGTATGCACCGATGAAACCTACGATTCCATTGAGCCTTACTACCGCCGCGGCATGACTAAGCTGGGAACGGTTGATGACTACACGCTCTACGAACTGATTCATATTCTTTCTCCGGAAGAATATGAAAAAGAACAGGAAAATGAGGAAGATATCCTGTCAGAAGATGAATCAGCATCAGACGATGAAGGTAATACAATGTCCGGGAGGGACGCAGATACGGAAGACTAAATAACATAATCATTGTATTTCAGACCTCCACCGCATTGAATATGGATTTGATGCGGCGGAGGTTTTCTTTATACAATCTTAATGTTCTGATAAATACCCTTACACCATCTTTAAACTGTATTCTATATAATAATCATTGCAAAACCATTTAACTCAACAAGGAGCTGTTATATATGTTAGAAAAATCACATAGAAAAAACACCTTACATCTTTTCAATTTATCATTCTTGGATTTGCCGGAATTATTTTTGCCGGTGCATTGCTTTTAATGCTGCCCATTTCATCTGCCACGGGGACAATCACACCTTTAACGAGGCTCTGTTTACATCCACATCCGCTGTATGCGTAACCGGCCTTGTTGTACAGGACACCGGCAGCTACTGGTCCTTTGCAGGACAGCTGATTATTTTAATACTCATACAGACCGGCGGACTTGGTGTTGTAACGGTTGCCGCATTCGTTTTATGCTTTCCGGCAGAAAAATATCCCTTATGCAGCGCAGCACCATGCAAAATGCCATTTCAGCACCGGCAATCGGCGGCATTGTCCGTTTGACAAAATTCATTTTAAAAGGAACTTTTATCATTGAATTTCTAGGTGCCTTGCTTATGATGCCCGTATTTATTCATGATTTTGGGATAAATGGTCTCTGGATGTCTGTATTTCATTCCATATCCGCTTTTGTAACGCGGGATTTGATATTCTGGGAAGCAAAGACTGCCTTTATCCATCTCTTACAGGTTACAGCAATAATTATATCATTAATATTATCATTATGTTCTTAATTATTGCAGGAGGTATCGGTTTCTTTACCTGGGACGATATCTATACACATAAATTTCATATAAAAAGATACCGCATGCAAAGCAAAATCATCCTTACAACAACAGCTCTTTTAATTATCCTTCCGGCTGTACTTTTCTTTCTTTGTAATTTTAAAGAATTACCGTTTGGAAAGAGGCTGATACTCTCTCTTTCCAATCCGTAACTCCCAGAACCGCCGGATTTAATACAGCCGATATTTCATCCATGACGGATTCTTCACAGGCTGTTATGATTCTGCTTATGTTTATCGGCGGTTCTCCAAGCTCTACTGCCGGAGGTATAAAGACAACCACCTTTGCGGTTCTGTTATTAAATGCTTTGGCAACTTTCCGCAACCAAGAAGATGTCTGTGCCTTTGGACGCCGCTTTGACTGTCAGGCTATAAAATGCAGCAACCATTACGATGATGTACTTTATACTTTTTCACCGGTGGCATTGCAATCAGTATTTACGAAGGTCTTCCTCTTTCAAGCTGTTTATATGAGGCTGTATCTGCGGTCTGTACCGTTGGACTGACATTGGGCATTACTCCAAAGCTGCACATTCTGTCCCGTTTTATATTGATTCTTCTTATGTATCTCGGGCGTGTCGGCGGACTAACATTAATTTACGCAATTCTGTCTAATAAAACAGAAACAATGCAAAATGCCTTTAGAAAAATAACTATTGGATAATACAATGAGGATCATTATGAAAAATAACGCTGATGCGCTTATTTTTCACACGCTATTGTTTCTGAGCGAAAACAAATAGCCATGATTGCAGATGAGAAATCGCCTGCGCGAATTTCTCATCGCAACTCTAACAAAGTCGCTCAGAAATGAGGATTATTATGAAAACATTTTACTTATCGGACTCGGACGTTTCGGCAGACACATTGCAATTCAGCTCAACCAGCTTGGTCATGATATTATGGCTATTGACACGAATGAAGAAAGAGTCAATGACATTCTTCCATTTGTCACCAATGCACAGATTGGCGACAGTACCAACCCTGATTTTTAAAATCACTTGGCATTGGAAATTTTGATATCTGCTTTGTTACTATCAGTGGAAGCTTCCAGAATTCGCTTGAAACTACATCACTGTTAAAAGAGCTTGGTGGAAATTAGTCATTTCCCGTGCCGAACGTGATGTACAGGAAAAATTTCTTTACGCAATGGTGCAGATAAAGTCATTTATCCTGAAAACAGGTAGCAAAATGGGCATCCATCCGATATACCGATGATCACATTCTGGACTATATGGAGGTGGATGCTTCCACGCTATTATTGAAGTTGAAGTTCCTTCCGGCTGGATTGGCAAAACAGTCGGTGAACTGGATATCCGTAAAAATATAATATCAATATTATGGCTGTTAAAAGCAACGGAAAAATTAATATGTCTGTCTCAACAAACACTTTGTTTACCAATAATATTACTTTATTAGTTCTTGGTGAATATAAAGCAATTCAAAATGTTTTCATATTTAATAGGTAAGGAGATGGTTCTAATGACAGATATATTTCTGGCTTTCAGTTTACTTTTATCTTTATTATCGTCGGCTTTTGGATTATGTCCAAAATCGACCGCTTTATTAACAGCTTACGCGATAAACTTCAAAAGATGATGCCATGGAAGATGATAACACAAAAGGTAATGATCATGAAGATTGGTAAAACAACTTCTGAAGCATAAAATTTTAAAAATCGAAGATTATCATTCTATATCATGGTATAATAAATCAAATCGGACAATGGTGGTGAAATAAATGGATAAGACATACACAAATGGTTCAGACCGGACAGAAGAACACATATTAGTCTGTCTGTCTTCCTCTCCTTCAATAAAAATTGTGCATACAGCAGCAATGGCTGCTGCCCTGCATCACGTTTTACCGCGCTTTATGTTCAAAACAGAATATTATCGGATACATCTGATAAAAAGGCTTGAAGAACATATTCATTTTGCTGAAAAACTCGGTGCAGAAATTGTAACAACGCATGGTGAAAATATTCCTGTTCAAATTGCAGAATACGCACATCTATCTAATGTTACAAAATCGTTATTGGACAGAGCAATGCAAAACAAGCCATTTTTTCAGCAGGGCCGCACTCACAGAGCAGTTGATTAAAGCAGCTCCTGACATTGATATTCATATTATTCCGGATGCTGTTAAATCAGAAATTTATCCTAAAAGCAGCCTTTACTGTATACCAACAAACCATCCTTAAAGACTGCTTTTAACAATATCCATATTTGCCATCTGTACACTCATCGGATTGCTGTTTCAAAAGCTGAAATTTACAGATACAAATATTGTTACAATATACATCCTTGGCGTACTGCTCACTTCTATTGTAACAAACGGATATCTTTGTAGTATTTGCAGTTCTTGTTTGAGTGTGGTCCTATTTTGTTTCTTCCTGACCGAACCACGTATGTCTTTTCAGACTTATGCCGTTGGATATCCCGTAACTTTTGATTATGCTGATATCCTCTGTACTGACCGGAACACTTGCAGCTAAATTAAAACGCATGCAAAATCTCTGCGCAGCTTGCATTCCGGACACAAATTTTATTTGATACCGACCGCTTACTGCAAAAGCAACCGGCAGTACAGAGATTCTTAGTATTACCTGCTCACAGCTGGCTGCTCAACCGCAATATTACAGCCTACGTCGCAGAGCAAGGCACACTCTCAAAGGGGCAGCTTTTTTTTAAAAAGGAGACTCCCGCAGAAGACATTTTAACCGAAAGGAATATGAAATTGCCAAATGGGTGTATGAGAATAAAAACGCGCCGGTGCCACAACCCGTCATTTTAACGATGCAGAATGTCTATATCTTGCAATCCGTATCGGATAATAATGTATGGTGTCATTGGAATTCCCGTAAAAAGACTCCTGGATTCCTTTGAGCACAGTATTCTGCTTTCCGTTATTAACGAATGTGCTCTTGCCATGGAAAATTCGCAAAATGCAATAGAAAAAAAAAATGCGATTTTAGCAAAACGAACAGCTTCGTGCCGATCTTTACGGGCAATTTCCATGATCTGCGTACCCCGCTGTGTTCCATCTATGGCAATGCCGATATGCTGCTAAACAATGATACCTGCCTCGATACGTCAACTAAACATCAGATTTACACGGATATCTATGACGATTCTGAATGGCTGATTGGTGTAGTAGAAAACCTGTTATCTATTACAAGATTAAATGACGGACGGTTAAAATTTAAATTTACCGACCAGCTTGTAGATGAAGTTATTGCAGAATCACTGCGGCATATTAACCGGAAACACGACAATCATAAAATCATTGCCGACTGTAATGAATTAATTCTTGCCCGTATGGATGTGCGCCTTATTATTCAGGTTCTTGTTAATTTGATTGACAATGCTGTAAAATATACACCTGCAGGTTCAACAATTTATATCCATGCCGTCAAAAGCGCAGAAGCACAAATCAGCGTAACGGATAACGGTCCGGGTATTCCCGATCCAATAAAACCGCATATCTTTGAAATGTTTTATACCGGAAAAACACAATTGCTGACAGTCATCGCAGTCTTGGTCTTGGACTTGCGCTTTGCCATTCTATTATTGAAGCACATAATGGAAAACTTAATCTTACTGACAATGTACCACATGGCTGTATTTTACTTTTACACTACCACTAAGCGAGGTGACATTAAATGAATAAATTATTAATTCTGGTTGTTGAAGATGACCGTCCTGTACGCAATCTGATTGTAACCGCATTAAAACACACGACTATAAATATCTGACCGCCGAAAACGGAAATTCGGCCATTTTAGAAGCTTCGTCCCATAATCCGGATATTGTACTGCTTGATCTTGGTCTTCCCGATATGGAAGGTGTTGATGTAATCAAAACATCCGGACATGGTCCAATATGCCCATTATTGTCATCAGCGCCAGAAGTGAGGATGCTGATAAAATAGAAGCCCTTGATGCCGGTGCTGATGATTATATTACGAAACCTTTTCCGTTGAAGAACTTCTTGCACGCATACGCGTTACCCAGCGCCGTCTTGCAATTATTCAATCCGACGAAAATCAGGAATCCTCTGTTTTATAAACGGTCAGCTAAAATAGATTATACGGCCGGCTGCACCTATCTAAATGGTGTGGAGCTTCATTTAACGCCAATTGAATACAAACTCCTGTGACTGCTCTCCCGCAATGTCGGAAAAGTATTAACACACACCTATATTACTCAGCAAATCTGGGGCAGCAGCCTTGAAAATGATATTGCTTCCCTGCGCGTTTTATGGCAACACTCCGAAAGAAACTTGAGGTTTCCCAAAATGATATCCAATATATTCAAACACATATTGGAATCGGATACAGGATGCTAAAATCGAATAAATGGTACAAATATTCAATCAGCTCAGGCGCTTATCCCCGCCTGGCCACCCACAACATTAAAAGAACGCAGGAAATCATTCCTGCGTTCTTTTATAGGTATGTATCCGTATTGCGGATTCGCACTGCGGATTTTACCGGCTCTTTTAATTTACTGTGGCTGCTTACCGATATAAGCTAAGATACCACCATCAACGTAAAGAATATGTCCGTTTACTGCATCTGAAGCTTCTGAAGCTAAGAATACAGCAGGACCAGCTAATTCTTCCGGCTTTAACCATCTGTTAGCAGGTGTCTTAGCACAGATGAACTGATCGAATGGATGTCTTGAACCATCTGCCTGACGTTCTCTTAACGGAGCTGTCTGAGGTGTTTCAATATAACCAGGTCCGATACCGTTACACTGGATATTGTACTGACCATATTCAGAACAGATATTTCTTGTAAGCATCTTTAAACCACCCTTAGCTGCAGCGTAAGCTGAAACTGTTTCACGGCCTAATTCTGACATCATAGAGCAGATGTTGATAATCTTACCATGACCTCTTTCGATCATTGAAGGGATAACTGCCTTAGATACGATGAAAGGTGCATTTAAGTCAACGTCGATAACCTGTCTGAACTGTTCAGCAGTCATATCGCACATTGGAATTCTCTTGATGATACCAGCGTTGTTTACAAGGATATCGATAGGAGCTACATCCTTAGCAATCTGAGCTACCATAGCATTAACCTGTTCTTCGCTTGTAACGTCACAAACATATCCGTGAGCATCGATACCTGCTTCCTTATATGCTGCAAGTCCCTTATCTACTAATTCCTGCTTAATATCGTTGAAAACGATTGTTGCACCAGCCTTAGCCATACCGCTAGCGATAGCGAAACCGATACCGTAAGAAGCACCTGTAACTAAAGCAACTTTTCCTTCAAGTGAAAAATTTACTGACATTTTAAAATCTCCTTTTCTTAGTTTGTTTTATAAATGAAACCCTTGCGGATACCATTCCGGTAAATTATGTAAATCCCAATACCGCAGATTATACGGATATTAGCGTAAGTCCTTCATATCGACATCATCCATGTCATCGAAGTCCTGATTTTCACCAACCATGCCCCAGATAAATGTATAAGCATGTGTTGCAGAAGCTGAATGGATAGACCAGCTCGGTGAAATAACTGCTTCTTCATTTCTCATAACAATGTGGCGTGTTTCTGTCGGTTCACCCATATAATGGAAAACAACAGCGTCATCCGGTACTTCAAAGTACAGATAAACTTCCATTCTTCTGTCATGTGTATGACATGGCATTGTATTCCATACACTGCCCGGTTCAAGGCATGTCATACCCATTTCAAGCTGACAGCTTTCAACCTGTCCCGGAAGAATGTACTTGTTGATTGTTCTGTGATTTGCACTTTCAAGACATCCAAGTTCCTTCTTATTTTCAGGAAGAATGTCCTTTGCAGGGTCGATAAATACTGTCGGATAAGTCTTGTGTGCCGGTGCACTGTTGAAATAGAACTTTGCAGGATTTGAAGCATCATCACTTGCAAATGAAATTTCTTTGCACCCATTCCGATATACATACCGTCCTTGTACTTAAACTTGTATTCTGTACCGTCAACTGTAACTGTACCGTTACCACCGATATTGATAATACCCATTTCACGTCTTTCGAGGAAATACTTTGCACGAAGCTCAGCACCTGCCTCTAATACTAATTTCTTCTTTGCCGGTGTTGCTGCACCTACAATAATTCTGTCAATCTGGCTGTAGATTGTCTTAATCTCATCTACTGCGAATAAATCCTGAATCAGGAAATCATGTCTTAATCTGTCTGTGTCGTAATTCTTTACGTCTGCTGGATTTGCACCTGGTCTTACTTCCATTACAATTCTCCTTTTCTAAAAAATTGGCTCAATTTGCCTTAATTATCTATATCTTACCATATTTCCTACAAAATTACAATACAAATTGTAAGTGTTTACATTTTATGCTACAATCTCAGTAAAATCTACACTTAGGAATGTCTGCTGTATGCCGTGTCCTGCACGTTCACAGCCCCGGATTCCTATAAATAACGACAAATAAGGACTACTGTTATGAATCATTATCTGATAGCCATTCAATATGACGGTTCTGCCCACCGCGGCTGGCAGCGCCTTGCAAATGAACCCGATACCGTTCAGGGAATTTTAGAAAATGCCCTGTCTGCATATTTTAAGGAAAGCATACGCATTACCGGAAGCGGTCGCACCGATGCCGGTGTCCACGCACTGCGCCAGTACGCGGATTTTTCTGCCGTGCTTCTTTAAATATACAGGATACACAGTTTTTAACGGACTTTAACAAAACCCTGCCGTCCGATATCCGTGTAACAAGTATCCGCCCTGTTTCCGCCGGATTTCACAGCCGCAAAAGCGCCGTCAGCAAAACGTATACATATTACACAATGCTTTCAGGCAAACCGGACGTTTTTTAAAACTACGCATACCGCCCTGCTGACACACCGTTCCGTTTAAAAATGCTGACCTGCCGCCGCTTTCTTATCCTGAAATGCGCACCGCCGCCGATGCCTTGTGCGGCACACGACTTTACCAGCTTTACCTCGGATAAAACGCCCGGTAAATCCATGTGCGCCAGATTGATTCTATCACTGTTGATACGGTCACACTGCCCTCCGGCATAGAGCTTTTACGTTTTACCTTCTGTGGAAACGGCTTTTTATACAATATGGTGCGTATTTTATCGGGTACACTGCTGTCTGTGGGACTGGGGCAGATTCCCGCCGCACAGATTCCCGCAATTATTGAAGGAAAAGCCGTCCGCTTGCCGGTCCGACACTTCCGCCCTGCGGTCTGTTTTTAACCGATGTCACATACCCTTAAAACATTATCAGATATTTTATCCTGTATTTTTCATTAAATGTCTTTTTCCGTGATGACACCGTGAATGAGCGGGCGTGCCGGTACGGGTTCTTCCGAAATGAATATGCGCCTGCCAGCCGCTTCTTTGCCGCTTCAAGCTTAACCTTATCATTGGCATAAAGCCTGGCTAGCGGCTCATTTTCTTTACAAAATCACCGACTTTTTGTTTAACACAATTCCTGCCGATAAATCAATCACGGAATCCTTTGTTTCCCTGCCGCCGCCTGCCGTCATTGCGGCAAGTCCGACTTCCTCGGACTGGATATGGGCAATATAGCCCGTCTTTGGCGCAGTAATCGTATCGGTATATGTGGCATGAAGCAGACGTTGTGGATTTTCCACATCTTCCTGCTGCCGCCCTGTGCCGTCACAAATTCAATCATTTTTCATAAGCAGAGCCGTCCTTTAATGTCCCTCTGAGCTTATCTGCGGCTTCTTCCAAAGAATCCGCTTTTCCTGCCGATACGAGCATATACGAACCGAGTGCCACACACAAATCTTCAAGGTCTTTGGGTCCGTTGCCCTTTAACGTATCAATGGCTTCTATCACCTCTAACGCGTTTCCGACGGAAAATCCTAACGGTTCATCCATTTCCGAAATGACTGCGGCGGTCTTTCTACCCGCACCGTGTCCGATACGCACCATTTCCTTTGCAAGCTTTCGGGCAGCTTCTTCCGTTTTCATAAATGCGCCGCTGCCCACTTTTACATCAAGCACAATCGTATCTGCTCCCGCCGCAATCTTTTTACTCATGATACTGCTTGCGATTAACGGCAGACTGTCCACGGTATCGGTTACATCTCTTAACGCATACAGCTTTTTATCGGCAGGCGCTAAATTTCCGGTCTGACCTGTAATCGCCATGCCGATTGTGTTGACATTCTGTATAAATTTTTCTTCGGAAAGCGCCGTGCTAAACCCGGAAAACTCTCCAGCTTGTCAATCGTTCCACCGGTGTGTCCAAGCCCTCTGCCGCTCATTTTGCCATTTTAACGCCCAGCACTGCCGCCATCGGTGCGAGTACCAGGGTCGTCTTGTCGCCCACACCGCCGGTGCTGTGCTTATCCGCCGTTACACCGTGAATGGCAGACAGCGAAAGACAGTCGCCGCTTTCTGCCATTGCCAGTGTCAGTGCCAGCGTTTCCGCTTCATTCATGCCCTGAAAATAAACCGCCATTAACAGCGCCGCCACCTGATAATCAGGAATCATTCCATTTGTGTATTCTTTCACAAAGTAATCAATTTGCTCCTTGGAAAGCACACCGCCGTCCCGCTTGGTTTTGATAATATCATACATTCTCATATTAATCTCCATTCCGCAGGCATTTTAATGCCGGAGGAATCGCGAGCCAAGTCTTATTTGGCTCTGCGATAAAAGCGACTTTGTGACGCCTGCGGCACAAAGTGCTGTGTGAAAATAAACGCATCTGCGCTATTTTTCACACTAACCTGCTCTTTTATGAACCCGATTTATCCGTTTTACGGTTATCCGATTCATTTTTTAAATTTTTTGCATAGCTTTCTCCGATTGTTGTCGGTTCTGTACCGAAAATGTCTGCAATTGTCTGTGCAATATTGGCATATGTCTTTCCCGTGCCTAAATCCACATTTTATTTAACGCTTCCCATACATTAAAAGCGGCACATACTCTCTTGAATGGTCTGTGCTTGGCGTTGTCGGGTCACAGCCGTGGTCTGCCGTAATAATCAGCATGTCGTCTTTACGCATTGCCGCAAAATCTCCGGCAGACGCGCATCAAATTCTTCCAGTCCGCGTGCGTATCCTTTAACATCGTTTCTGTGTCCCCATGCCGAATCAAATTCAACAAGATTTGTATAAATAATGCCTTCATTTTCCTGTTTCATATACCGCAGGGTAACGTCAATGCCGTCCTGATTGTCTTTGGTGTGCGTTGCTTCACCGATACCCACTCCCGCAAAAATGTCTTCTATCTTGCCGACACCGATTACAGACAGTCCTTTGTCCTGCACGCGGCATAAAATATTGTCTGTCGAGGGCTTTAACGAAAAATCACGGCGGTTCGGCGTTCTTGTATACACGCCGTTTTCACCGGTAAACGGTCTTGCAATGACTCTTGCCACCGCGTGTTTTCCGGTAAGAATCCGTCTTGCCGTATGACACAGCTCATACAGCCGCTCAACCGGAATCACATCTTCATGTGCCGCAATCTGAAAAACAGAATCGCCCGATGTATAGATGATGGGTTTTCCGGTGCGGATATGTTCCTCACCCAGCTGTTTAATAATCTCTGTTCCCGATGCCGGAATATTTCCAAGAATTCCGGAAACTCCGGTTTCTTTTATAAACGGCTCAATCACTTCCTGCGGAAAGCCGTCCGGATAAACCGGAAACGGATCCGGCGAATAAATTCCTGTCATTTCCCAGTGTCCAATCGTTGTATCTTTTCCGTTAGAAATCTCTGCCAGCCGTCCGTAACAGCCCTTTGGCTGTTCACATTTTTCAATGCCTGTAATGCCCGCAATATTTCCGATACCTAACTGAACCATATTCGGAATTTTTAAACCGCCGACTGCTTTTGCCGTATTGCAAAGCGTATTGCTTCCGACATCACCAAATTTGTCCGCATCGGGAAGCTCCCCGATACCGACACTGTCTAACACAATCCAGATTACTCTTTTTACCTCTGCCATGTAAATCCGTCCCTTCTATATTTTAATTTTAATTTTTTAATACATTTTCTCCCCTCCGTACACTCACGAATTCGCGCTTACGCGCTTCTCATCCTGCTTTGCAGGATATTCGTTCGTTAATCACACAGAAAAAGTAAATGTCTGCTTCCTTTTCCGCTTTTAGCTGGCACGGCTCATTGCTTACGCTAGTTATATCATAACACTTTTTTACGTGGAATCAACGTTTTAAAAATCAAACTATATTTACATTTCTTATAAAATATAATATAATTCTTTAATCGGCAGATGCCAGGGGCAAAAGGTCTGAAACCACATGAGCTTGCTCATAAGTGGGCGAAAGACCTTGCGCCCCGCCCCGATATGAGCATAAAAGCAGGATAATAATCCCGCGATATGTGAATATTGGGGCGGATTGTGGGAGTGCGCAGCACGGAACAATCCGCAGGCATCATTGTTGGGGCTTTTGACCCCGACATCATCAGAAGTACAAACTATAAGAAATAGAAATGAGGAAAAATCAATGAGTTTTGAATTTGTTAAAAAGCTTCCGGCACCTAATGAAATTAAAAGAGATTTCCCGGTGCCTGAAAGGATTGCCCGTTTAAAGGCACAGCGCGATGCCGAAATCCGCGATGTTATTACGGGAAAATCTGATAAATTTCTTGCAATTATCGGGCCATGTTCCGCCGACAACGAAGCTGCTGTTTTAGATTATACGCTTCGTTTAAAAAAGGTACAGGAAAAAATCAAAGATAAAGTAATTATTATTCCACGCGTATACACAAACAAACCGCGTACAACCGGTACCGGTTACAAGGGAATGTTACATCAGCCGGACCCTGAAAAGAAGCCTGATTTACTCGGCGGACTGGTTGCAATCCGTAAAATGCACATCAACGTCATGGAACAGACCGAGCTGATGCCTGCCGATGAAATGCTTTACCCTGAAAATTACTGGTATTTAGCAGATGTGTTATCTTATGTCGCAGTCGGCGCACGTTCTGTAGAGGACCAGCAACATCGTCTGACTGTCAGTGGAATGGATGTTCCTGCCGGTATGAAGAATCCGACCAGCGGTGATTTATCCGTCATGTTGAATTCTGTTGTTGCCGCACAGGCAAAGCAGACCTTTATTTACCGCGGCTGGGAAGTCAATACACCGGGCAACGAACTGGCTCACACCATTTTGCGTGGTGCGGTCAACAAGCATGGTCAGTGTATTCCAAACTATCACTACGAAGATTTAATGCGCCTTTCCAATATGTATAAGACCAAAGATTTGAAGAATCCTGCCGTTGTTGTCGATGCCAACCACAGCAACTCCTCTAAAATGTATTTTGAACAAATTCGTATTGTCAAAGAAGTATTGCACAGCTGTAAGCACTCTGCCGATGTGAAACAGCTTGTCAAAGGTGTCATGATTGAAAGTTATATTGAGCCTGGCAACCAGAAAGTCGGCGAGGGTGTTTACGGTAAATCCATTACCGATGCCTGCCTTGGCTGGGAAGAATCTGAACGTCTGTTATACGATATTGCAGACCTTGTATAAAAATTTGCATAAAATTTTCACAAGCAGTCTTTTCTATAAAAGAAAACAAAAGCTGTATGGGTTCTCAGTATAGATACCCATACAGCTTTTTTAAAATCAACGGATTACAGTACGCTTCCGTATACGTTCCTGCCCCTACCAGAATCACAGCAATTGCCGCAATCATAAGTACATTTTTTCCGGTCAGATGATGAACATAAAACATTTGGTACAAAAAATACAGCGCTGTTCCATACAGAATATACTGCGGCACAACCGACGCCAGATACAGTCCGATTCCTGCCAGTCCGTAATACATCACCGATGTAGAAACCAGCATTCCGGCACAAATTCCCAGATAAGCAATATAAACAGTAATCAGATATCTTCTGAATGCCGTCAGCCCCATCATGCCTATCAGCAGTAAATCCCTGAAACGATACCGGATAATATACTTCCAAAGTGCATAATAATTCATTGTAATGTCCGCATATGCCGACAAATAATGCTGATTGTAAATTTCCGGCAATGCAGCCTGATAACGGTACGCTATATTCGCATAGCCGGTTCCGATACAGATACCGGCAAAAAATGTCACCGCAAACCGATGGCGCAGCAAAAAATTTTGCATCAAAAATCTTTTTGTTTTCACACAATCCCCCATTTTACAGACATTCCACATCCATCAATGTTCCTGTCTTTTTCATTTATGGGACAATATATGCTACTTGCGGTTGATATATGCCATAATCGCCGCAACTGTTTTAGAATCCTGAATCTTGCCGCTGTAAATCATATCGGCAAGTTCCTGTGGTGTATACGCATAGACATCAATATACTCATCTTCATCTAAATGCTGCTGTGTCTTTTTTAAACCGGTTGCCAGATAAATGTCAATGACCTCGTCACAGAAGGCAATTGCCGTAACAATTGAAATCAGTGGTTCTAAATGCTCTGAAGCATATCCTGTTTCTTCTTCCAGTTCTCTTGCAGCTGCTTCAATCGTCGGTTCGTCCTTGCTGTTTAATCCGCCCGCCGGAATTTCCAGTGTATAACGGTCTACCGAATTGCGGTACTGTCTTACCATTAAAATTTTACCGTCATCTGTGACCGGCACAACTGCCGCTGCCCCCTGATGTCCTATAAAATCCCAGACCGCCGTATTGCCGTTTGGCACTTTAATCGTATCCGCATACATGGATAAAATTGCGCCTTTGTATTTTAATTCTCTCTGAACTCTTTCAATATGTTCCATACAATTCTCCATTTTTGATCTATTTTATTTTCGTACATGCCTCATAGCACTTATCCGTTGCTTTTATCACAGCATTTCTAAATCCGTATTCTTCCAGTGCCGCAACACCCTGAATTGTTGTTCCTGCCGGTGAGCATACGTTATCTTTTAATTTGCCCGGATGTTCTCCAGTCTGTAATACCATTTTGGCTGAACCTAAAAGTGTCTGTGCTGCCAGCTTATAAGCGTCCTGTCTTGGGATACCGTATTTTACAACGCTGTCTGCCAGCGCTTCGATAAACATATACGCATATGCCGGTGAACTGCCGCTTGCACATACAACGGCACTCATTAAATGCTCCGGCACGGTAACTACTTCACCGAAGGACTGGAAGAACTGTTCTATCGTGTCGCGTTCTTCGATTGTAAATTCTTCTTTATTATAGCTGATGCCTGTCATTCCTTCGCCTACCAGCGCCGGTGTATTCGGCATGGCTCTGACAACACGCACACTGCCGCCTAATTTCCCCTTAATACTGTCAATCGTAATTCCCGGCGCAATAGAGATAATGACCTTCTCCGATGTAATCACATTTTCAATGTTCTTTAAAACTGCATCGTACATCTGCGGCTTAACGGCTAAAATAATATACTTTGCGTTATTTGCACATTCTGCATTGCTCTCGGCATATTTTACACCGGTCTGTGCGCTGATTTTTTCACATTTTTCTTTGTGCGGTGTCGTAAATATAATCTGTCCCGGTGCAAATTCTCCAAGTACGCCGTTTAACATCGCATATCCCATATTTCCCATTCCAATAAATCCAAACTGTGCCATTTTTCTTCCTCCATCTCCGCATATATTTGTGCTGTAAATGATATAACTATAAAAGGGCTTTCGCACATTTCCAAATATCTGCATTTTTATGCAAATCCTTCTTTGTGCGACCGCCCTTTTATTATATCAATTTCTGTAATTATTTTGCAAGAAGCTTCTCTACGCTTACCAGTTTTACACAAAGAACAAATAAATCAGCTGCCTGTGCCATCTCTTCCGGTGTTGGGAATGACGGTGCAATTCTGATATTGCTGTCTTTCGGGTCTTTTCCGTAAGGGAATGTTGCACCGGCATTTGTAAGCTTTACACCGGCTTCCTTACACTTTGCAACGATTTCCTTCGCGCAGCCTTCCATTGCATCAAATGAAATGAAGTAACCGCCTCTTGGTGCGTACCATGAACCGATACCCAGTCCGCCAAGTTCTGTATTTAACACTTCCAGTACCGCTTCAAACTTTGGACGCATCTGTTCTGCATGCTTTCTCATATGTTCCTTTAAACCGTTGATATCCTTAAAATATCTTACATGACGTAACTGGTTTAACTTATCATATCCGATTGTCTGGATTGTCAGTGACTTCTTAATGTCTGCAAGATTTGCTTCTGATGAAGCCAGTGCCGCAATACCTGAGCCTGGGAAGCTGACCTTTGAAGTGGATGCAAATTCAAATACCATATCCGGATTTCCTGCTTTTTCACATTCAGAAATGATGTCTAAGATTTCATCCTGCTTGTCATCGTATAAATGATGAATCACATAAGCGTTATCCCAAAAAATTCTGAAGTCCTTTGCTGCCGGCTTTAAGTTTGCAAAACGCTTTACGGTTTCGTCTGAATAAGTAAAGCCCTGTGGATTTGAATACTTTGGGACGCACCAGATACCCTTTACGGTTTCATCATTGTTTACATACTGTTCTACCATATCCATGTCCGGACCGGATTCTGACATTGGAATGTTAATCATTTCAATACCAAAATGTTCTGTGATTGCAAAATGTCTGTCATATCCCGGTACCGGACATAAGAACTTCACCTTGTCAAGCCTGCCCCAAGGTGTGTTTCCTAAAATACCGTGTGTGTAAGCTCTTGATACCTGATCGTACATAATATTCAGACTTGCATTACCATAAACAATAATATGCTCAGGAGTGGTGCCCATCATATCTGCCATCAGCTTTTTAGCTTCCGGAATTCCGTCTAATACACCATAATTTCTACAGTCTGTTCCGTTTTCTGCCTTTAAATCAGAAGAAGCGTTAATTGCATCTAACAGACCCAAAGATACATTCAGCTGTGTTGCAGACGGCTTACCTCTTGACATATCAAGATTTAATCCCTTTGCTTTTGCTTCTGCATACTGCTGGTTTAACTCAGCCTGTAAGGTTAATAATTCTTCTTTGCTCATTTCACTGTACTGCATAAAATCCTCCTAGTTCATTGCTTATTTTTCTGTAGCTTGCATTATCATACAATGTTTCCGGCAAAAAAGCAAGCTTATTATTATTTATTTGAACTTTTTTCTGTTTTGAACTTATTTTATTAAGTTGTTTCTTTATTTTGGTTTATATTATTAATGGTATCATTCTTATCTGCCTTTTTATCTGAAGTGTTCTTATCCATTTAATTTACTTTCTTCTGTAAAAAGATTTTATTACAACTTTTTATAATACAACTTTCGAATGTGCCTTATAAAATAAAAAAGCTGTGTCTTCCGTTTTACCGGATCACACAGCTTTTACTTTCTTTTTTTCAGACTACCGCAAATTTTACTGCGCCGCCTTAATTTTTCTGATAATGGTCATATATTTTGCGCTAACCTTTTCATTGATTGGCTCTGCAACGCTTTGGAATTTTGCAGACTGTTCCTTTGTTAAATATGTAATCGTACAGCCAGCATCCTCTGCAGCTTTAATTGCTTTTTCATCATATTCCTGCATCCATTTACGCTGAAGCTGTCCGGCTTCCTGTGCGCACTCTCTGACAATCTGCTGCTGCTCGGAAGTAAGCTTGTTCATAGATTCCGTTGATGCCACAATCATTTCCGGGATTCTTGTATGCTCATCAACCGTAATATATGGTGCCACTTTATAATGTCCCGTTGAAATATAGGACGGCCAGTTATTTTCCGCACCGTCAATCGTTCCGGCTTCAATGGAGTTATAAATATCATTATAAGATACATTGATCCCCTTTGCACCACAGCTTTCCAAAAACGCAAACATCGAATCTGTATTAACACGCAGTGTCAGTCCTGCCAGATCCTCCGGACTTGTAATCGGTCTTACATTATTATAAAAATTTCTTGAACCACCGGATATCCAGCACAAACCTTCCAGACCGTTGTCCTTTAACTGCTGCGCCTTTAAAAATTCATTTCCGATTTCTCCGTCCAGCACCTTCCACATATCGTCTTCACTGCTGTACAGATACAATGCCTGAAACGCCTTGATATCATCATAATATGCTGCCACCGGTGATGATACTCTGACAAAATCAATTCCCCCCACGGTTGCCTGTGCTATCTGTTCCGCTTCCGTACCAAGTGTTGAACCATGATAAACTTCTATGACAACTTTTCCGTTTGTTCTTTTCTTAACGAGCTCTGCAAATTTGTCACACGCCTGTGCCGTCGGGTGGTCGCCTTCCTGCACATCTGACATAATCAGGGTGACAACACCTTCATTTTTTGTACCGCAGCCTGAAAATGCAAATAACAATGTCACCAGCATTCCAATAAATAAGACTTTCTTTCTCATACTGTTCCCGCCTCCATTATATTCTTGTAAAACGTCCTACCGTATTTTCCAACCGTTCTGACACAGATTCAGTCTGTGACATTTCTTCTTTAATCTGACTGATACCCTCTGTCAGACCAACCGTATTATTAGAAACAGCTGCAATACCGTCGGAGTTTTCATTAATTGTAGAAGACATTCCACGGATTAACTTTGCCACTTCTTCCGTTGCCTGTTTTAATTCTACTGCCTTATCTGTAAATCCGCGCATAATATCATCAAAATTTCCTGCGTCCTGATTGTACTGTTCACCAATATTGACCAGTTTATCATAATCCGGCATAACAACCTCTACGATAAAATCAATCATCTTATTGGCATTGTCGGCAAGCTCTGCAACGGAATTGGTCACCTCGTTGCTGATTGCCTGAATATCATTTGCCGTACTTCTGCTGGAATCCGCAAGTACTCTGATTTCATCTGCAACGACTGCAAAACCTTTTCCGGCTTCTCCGGCACGTGCCGCCTCTATCGAAGCATTTAGCGCTAAAAGATTGGTCTGGCTTGAAATACTTAAAATATTATCTGTCAGATCATTAATCTTTTCAACGCCCTTGCTTCTATCCAAAGAATCCCTGACAGAATTTCTGATTTCATCTGCCATTTTACTTGTATTTTCTTTACTTGCAATTCCCTCTTCTTTTAATTTAACCGCTTTACCCTTAATATCTTTTGCAATTGCAGAACCATCACCTGCCTGATGTGCAATCTTTTCCATACTATCACTGATAAAGTCTGCCTGCTCACTGATGTGTTCTGCGGCCGTTGCCATTTCTGCCATACCGGCTGTCAGCTGTTCCATAGTCGCCGATACATCCATAATGTTTCCATCCGCAGTTGAAATCTGTCCATAAACCGCATTGACACTGTTTTTCATTTCAACCGCATCATTTTTCATTTCTGCAATAATGCCGTGAAGCACATCGATAAACTGATTGACTCCTGCAACCAGCTGTCCGACTTCATCCGATGATTTCTGTGAAACTCTTGCTGTCAAATCGCCATCCTGTGCTTCAATTCCCGCAATAATACCTTTAAGCTCCCCGGTTGCAATCTTTGCCGGACGGATAATGGTATATCCTGCTGTTAAAATACCAAGAATCAGTGATACTACCAGAAGCACACCGACTGTTACAAATGTAATCCTGCTGATTGTCATATTATTACTCAGCGCCTTCTGTGCCCGGATTGTATTGACCGTATTCTGCACCTCCACTGAGTGAATGGATATTTCCAGACTACCGTAGAGTTTGCTTAACTTACTGTTTACCCCTGTTTTGTCTGTAATGCTTCCATTTTGAATCTGTTTTAAAACATCATTGTACTGGGTATTGTACGTATTATACGACTGCTCCAGCTTGTTTACCGTTTCTCCCGCTCGGTCAGTTGTTGCATTTCCCTTTAAATTCTGCAGGGAAGTCACAACTGCACCCTGGGTTTTGGTGATATTACTCATCGTTGTGGATTTCTGCGTGTCATCGTCAATCAGATATTCCAGCATCTGTGACTGAAGACTGACTACATTCTTAGAAATAGCATCCACTTCTTCAATACTTGTAAGGTATTTCTGACTGATTTCATTTGTAATTGTTCCCATACCGTTAATCTTGGAATTTACAATGATAATTCCAACACAACAAACCAGAAATACCAGCAGCAACACATAACTAATTTTTGCGCCTATTGATTTCATCATACATATTCGCCCCTTTATATTTTTTGTTCCGGCTGGAACTTAGTAAAATCATACCATATTTTGTCATAAAATGTTTATTTTTTTGAAATTTTTGTAAATTTTTTTGTAAAACACACTGCGTTTTATAATGCAGCATACCTTAAAAAATCCATAATTTCCTGAACAACAAAAAAAAGACCGTGTCCTAACAATCTGCATTGTTAAGACAACGGTCTGTTTCATGAACTTTATCGTAATTACTTTGCGTAGCCAACGGCTCTGGACTCTCTGATTACACTAACCTTAATCTGTCCAGGATATTCCATCTGCGTTTCAATCTGCTTCGAAATATCTCTCGCCATAAGTACCATATCTGAGTCGCTAACGACTTCAGGAACAACCATAACACGAATCTCTCTACCCGCCTGAATGGCAAATGATTTTTCAACTCCCTTGAAGGAATTGGTAATATCTTCTAATTGTTTAAGTCTGTTTGTATAAGTTTCTAACGTTTCTCGTCTTGCACCAGGTCTTGCGGCTGAAATTGTATCAGCAGCCTGTACAATACAAGCAATTAAGCTTTCCGGCTCAACGTCACCATGATGTGCTTCTACTGCATTAATTACGATTGGGGATTCCTTGTACTTCTTACATAAATCCACACCAATCTGAATATGTGAGCCTTCCATTTCATGGTCAACTGATTTACCGATGTCATGTAATAAGCCTGCGCGCTTTGCCAGCTTAATATCCACGCCAACCTCACCAGCTAACAGTCCTGAAAGCTGTGCAACTTCAATTGAATGCTTTAACGCATTCTGACCATAGCTTGTTCTAAAACGCATCCGTCCAAGTAATCTTACCAACTCCGGATGAATGCCATGAACGCCAACCTCAAGGGTTGCTGCTTCACCTTCTTCTTTAATTAATACTTCTACTTCTTTCTGGGCTTTCTCAACCATTTCTTCAATTCTTGCCGGATGAATACGTCCGTCAAGAATCAGCTTTTCAAGTGCAATTCTTGCAACTTCTCGTCTGATTGGATCAAACCCTGATAAAACAACGGCCTCCGGTGTATCATCAATAATCAGTTCTACACCTGTTAATGTTTCAAGAGTACGGATATTACGTCCCTCTCTACCAATAATGCGGCCTTTCATTTCATCATTTGGAAGCTGGACAACTGAAATCGTCGTTTCTGCTACATGGTCAGCAGCACATCTCTGAATTGCTGATACAACATACTCCTTCGCTTTCTTATCTGCTTCCTCCTTCGCTCTGCTCTCTAATGTCTTAACCATTACGGCAGTATCATGTTTCACTTCATCTTCAACAGTCTTTAATAGATATTCTTTTGCCTGTTCGGAGGTAAGTCCTGAGATTCTTTCTAGTTCCTGCTGTCTCTTCTGCTCAAGTTCATCAACCTTCTGCTTCATCTTACCAAGTTCTTCTTCTTTCTTGGTAATGCTCATGTCACGCTTCTCAACGGCTTCAATCTTTTTATCAAGAGTTTCTTCTTTAGAAAGGACACGTCTTTCATAACGCTGTATTTCAGCACGTCTTTCTTTCGTTTCTTTTTCGAGTTCATTACGGGTCTTTAACGACTCCTCCTTAATCTCTAAAAGCGACTCTTTCTTTTTGGTCTCAGCTGTCTTTAAAGCTTCATCTATTATCTCTCTGGCCTTGTCATTGGCATTGCCAATGGTTGTATTGTGAATCTTCTTCTGTACGGAAGATGACACAAGACCATGTAATAGGTGCAACAATCACTAATGTAGCAATCATCGTGATAATAACTGACGACACAGGAGCACCTCCTTATTAAGTTTTCATTGTACAAACATACAATATAATAATATTATACTTATTTCAATTCCTTGTCAAGAAAAACTAGTCATGTTCGCACTCACTAACCACAATATCAAGTGCCTTTTTGATACTGTCAGACTGAAAGCCTTTTCTGTAAAACTGCCCATCAGTTTCATCTTTTCTTCATAGGAAAGCGGCAGCTTTCCTGCCGCTTTCCTGCGCATCTGAACAAGAATCTGCTCCAGTTCGGAATCTTCGTTCTGTCCGTAATACTCCTCACATGCCTGATCAATCAGTTCTCTTGAAATTCCTTTTTCTGCAAAACAACTCAATCTGTTTTCTGCTTTTTTCTGGCCCTTAAACTGAACATACATCTGTGCAAACCGCTCGTCACTCAGATATCCGAAATGCCTGACATAGGCAAGCGCGCCCTCAACAGATTCCTGTGGATAAAAGTCCCTTTGCAGTTTTTCTGTCAGTTCTTTTCTGTATAGTCCTTTGCCTGTAGCAGATACATTGCACGCTTGACAGCCCTTTTATCCAGAAGCTCTGTGCGGAGCTGTTCAAGGTCTTCCTGCGCAAGCGCTTTTCCCTCTGCAATGCCGTACCTGCGCACTTCCGCACTGTAAAGCGCAAATGCCTGTTCCCCATTGATATAGACCAGCCTACGCCTTCCGAAAGCTCTTCTATCTTTGTTACAATCTGTTCCATAACCTATCCTGTATTTAGACTTCCGGTTCTGACTGCTTTGCTGTCTTTGCAGCTTTTCCTTCTTATCTACGGGTTCGGCTTCACTGTCTTCTTTTCTTCACCGATGCCGTAGTGGGCACGTACCTTTTCATCAATCTCTGCCAGCATATCCGGATGTTCTGTCAGGAACTGCTTTGCGTTCTCACGTCCCTGTCCGATTTTATTCTCATTGTAAGCAAACCACGCACCGCTCTTTTGTACAATGCCGACATTCGCTGCCAGATCGAGAATATCCCCGACAGCGGAAATACCCTTGCCGAACATAATATCAAATTCTGCTTCCTTAAACGGCGGCGCAACCTTATTCTTTACAACCTTGACTCTTGTACGGTTACCGATCACTTCACCACCCTGCTTTAAAGTTTCAATTCTTCTGACATCCATTCTGACAGAAGCGTAGAACTTTAACGCACGACCACCGGTTGTTGTTTCCGGATTACCGAACATAACACCTACTTTTCACGCAGCTGGTTGATAAAGATAACCACGCAGTTATTCTTGCTGACAACCGGTGTCAGCTTTCTTAATGCCTGTGACATCAGACGCGCCTGAAGACCGACATGGATCTCCCATATCGCCGTCAATTTCCGCTTTCGGAACGAGTGCCGCAACGGAGTCCACGATAATAATATCTACCGCACCGGAACGCACCATCGTTTCGGTAATCTCAAGTGCCTGCTCACCGCTATCCGGCTGTGAAATATATAAATTGTCAATGTCGACACCGATATTCTTTGCATAAACCGGGTCCAGAGCGTGTTCAGCATCAATAAAGCCCGCAATACCGCCGCGCTTCTGAACTTCGGCTACCATATGTAATGCTACCGTTGTCTTACCACTTGATTCCGGTCCGTAAATCTCAACAACTCTGCCTCTCGGAACGCCCCCAGTCCCAAAGCAATATCAAGGCTTAAAGAACCTGTCGGAATGGATTCTACATTCAGATTCACATTCGATTCGCCCAGCTTCATAATAGAACCTTTACCAAACTGCTTCTCAATATTAGATATCGCTGCATCCAGCGCTTTTAACTTCTCATCACTTGCCATAAATTCATACCTGCTGTAGAACTTCTACAGCGCAAACTCTACGGAACAGGTTGTTTGCATTCTTCCTTCCTTCTGATAATTTCCTGTCCTGCCGTAATTGAACATCTGTTCGTTGTGATTAATATACACTATTTCACTCAGGCTGTCAAGCAAAAACGAACAAATATTCGTGTATTGCATAAAAATACTGGAATATTTGCATAATCACATTTTATCACAATCTATCCCAGTATGTAAAGTTTTATTTTGTTTTTATTTTGAAACTATATTGCAGATTCCTGTACATTTATTCTGAAACGACCCCAAGTGCCAGTGCCAGTGCCTCGCAGGCTGCCTGTCTTCGGATTTCTTCACGGCTGCCCGTAAATTGAAAACGTGCCGCATATACACTTCCTTCAAATGCAATGCCGATATAAACCAGCCCACCGGATTGCCTTCATCCGGGTCGGGTCCGCAACTCCGTAACCGAAACTGCCAGACTGCTCTGTGCCGCTGCCGCAGCTCCTGCCGCCATTTCCTGCGCTACCTGTGCGCTGACAACCGTATACTGCTTCAAGGTATCCTCACGGACTCCCAGAAGCTTCTTTTTGGCTTCGTTGGAATAAGTAATATAGCCTTCTTTAAAACAGGCAGAGGCACCGGCAACACTGACGATTGCCGATGCAATCATGCCGCCGGTACAGGACTCCGCCGTTGTCACCGTCAAGTTTTTCTTTTTAAAAGTTTTACCAGCTTTTCTGCTGTTTCTGACTGTTCCATTATTTTGACGACCCTTCTAAAAATACCTTATAATTCTTTGCAATATAGTCTACCAGTGAAATCACCGTCAGCGCCAGTGCACATAAACCAGCACCATGCCGACAACATTTGCATAAGCAAACTGCAAATCGACCACAAGATAAATAATCATAAGCATCTGGAATGTTGTCTTAAATTTGCCCCAGTAGCTTGCGGCAATCACGACCCGTTATCCGATGCCACCAGACGGAATCCGCTGATAATAAATTCTCTTGCGATGATGATAATAACAACCCACGCGGCGATTTTATTCAAATCCACCAGCGCAATGAGCGCCGAACACACCAGCAGCTTATCTGCCAGCGGATCCATAAACTTTCCGAAATTCGTTACAAGATTGTACTTTCTTGCAATCTTTCCGTCCAGCATATCCGTAAGACTTGCCGCAATAAAAATCACTGCCGCAATAATTTTATCATAACCGTGAAACCAGTCTGTATACAAAACAGAATAAAAACGGAATCATCACCGTTCTTAAAATCGTCAGTTTATTCGGTAAATTCATTTTCATACCATACTCCATTCCGCAGGCATTTTAATGCCGCATTTCTAGTCCTCAACAAGGCTTCCTATCAAATCATACTCCATTGCACCTGTAATTTCAACGCGGACAATCGCACCGGACATCAAATTTACCGTGGTGTTGACAAAACAAACCCGTCAACATTCGGCGCATCCTTATAAGAACGTCCGACATACGCTTCATCATCGGAAATTTTTCCTTCAATCATGACTTCAATCGTCTTTCCGACCATATCCGCTGATTTATCCAGTGAAACCTCCTGCTGTAACTCCATGACTTCATCGCGCCACTGTTCTTTGACTTCTTCATCAATCTGATTATCCATTTCTGCTGCCGGTGTGCCTTCTTCCGGTGAATATGTAAAGACGCCCAGACGGTCAAATTCCATGCTGTCCACAAATTCCATCATCTGCTCATGGTCTTGCTTCGTTTCTCCCGGAAAGCCCGTAATCAACGTTGTACGAAGGGCAATATCCGGAATTTCCTTACGAAGCTTTGTGATAATGTCAATTAATTCCTGTCTGCTTGTTCTTCTGCCCATGCGCTTTAAAATGGCATCGCTGGCATGCTGAATCGGCATATCCAGATAGTGACAGACCTTCGGCTCATTTTTAATTGCCTGAATCAGTTCGTCATTGATTTCTTCCGGATAGCAGTATAAAATGCGTATCCATTTTAAATCTTCAATCTGTCCCAGCTTATGAAGCAGCTCCGGCAGTGCCTTTTTCCATATATATCCGTACCGTAAACGGTCGTTTCCTGTGCTACCAGAATCAGTTCCTTTGCGCCGTTTGCCACAAGGGCTTCTGCCTGCTCCACCAGATAATCCATTGGGTAGCTTCTGTAATTTCCGCGGATTTTTGGAATAATGCAGTAGGTACAGTGCTTGTCGCACCCTTCCGCAATCTTTAAATATTCATAATACCCGCCGGTCGTCACCACTCTTTAGAGCGTACAAGCGGCAGTCTGTCAGTATCTTCAATCGAATTATACGTTCTTCCGTCTAAAACGGCTTCAATAACATCTGCAATTTTATCATAGGAAGATGTTCCGATAAATGCATCGACTTCCGGGATTTCTTTTGTGATTTCGTCCTGATAGCGGTGTGCAAGACAGCCTGTAACAATCAGAATTTTACACTTGCCGTCTTTTTGTGTTCTGCCATTTCCAGAATCGTGTTAATACTTTCCTGCTTTGCATCGTGGATAAAACAACAGGTATTGACCGCAATGACTTCCGCTTCCATTTCATCATCTGTAAAGGTAAATCCTCTGTCATTTAAGATTCCAAGCATATTTTCCGTGTCAACCAGATTTTTATCACAGCCGAGTGAAACAAACATTACTTTCATTCATTCATCTCCATTATCTTTACACAAATACAAGGGAAGGCGGTCTTTGACCAGTCTTCCTTTATTGTCTGTTTATTTTGCAATTCATTATATTCTGCCGTATTACTGCACTGTACATACTTTTGTGATTGCCGCGCAGACGTTTTCATAGGTCTGTGACAGTCCCTTAAAATCTTCCGGTATGCCCTCCATACTTCTGTCTCTTAAAATCTCCACCATGGGAACGATCATTTTGCTCATGGAATCAATGCTTAAATTGGCGCATAAGCCTTTCAGCGCGTGTGCCGCCTCAAATGCATCATCTACACTGCCGTTTTGCACCGCCTGTTTTAACCGGCTCATCAATGTATCTTCTACAAATGAATTTAAAATTCAAAATACATTTCTTCATCGTCCAAAAACGTTTTAACGCCGTATCTACATTAATCCCGGCTTCTGTCAATACCGTTCTTGCAGTATCCTTCATATGTCGTCCCCTTTGATTTTGCAATCATCAATCAATGCCTTAATACAAATATACCGTATTACTTTTGATTTTAACATATCCAAGTCTTAAAGACAACACTCTTTTACTCCTGCTTTCTCTGGTTCTCCTGTCCCGTTCCGATGCTGTTTTTTCATCCTCGATTTCATTTTCCATTTCCTGAACTTTATTGTCCTGTGCAAGGGCAGCCATGATTCTGCGGACATCTTCCGGCTTAAACATCCCGATGGCTTTGCCAGCTCCGCTTTGTTATCGCGGTTGACCTTCAACGTGCCGCCACCCGCAAGCGGAATACTAAGGACATTGCTTTCATCACTCATATCGCCGAGACATAACGCGCCGTGTTCATCATCACAGATAAAACCGTGCCTTTATATTCGATAATACCACTTTCATCTGCCAGCTCATAATACGGCGCATGCTTTTTCCGTCAAATTTATCAAACGGCGTATGTACGGCTGTTTCCTTTGTACGCTCTGTCGTTGTAACATCTTCTATCTGGCTGTCCGGCTGATTTTTCACTTTGTCGTGTGTTTTTCCAAGAAATCCGCCAGCGAATTCATCTGCATATAACCATGCCAGTTCTTTGCCTCCATCTGTTCCTGTGCCGTACTCTTTACAATCTGTGTAAAATCCATTTTATCATGAAGATTATCCATGCCGAAACAAAGCTTTTCCGTTGCCGCCAAAAACAGTCCGTCTGCATTCTGTACAAGCTTCTGTTTTGCCGCATAAGCTGAATATGCCGCCATTTGAACATATGTGGCATTGGACGGGTCCACCTTGTTTAATGAAACTTCTTCCTCTGTTACATTGCCATCACTATCCCACGTTTTCACAAGATATTTCGGGTCTTTTGGATTAAAATCTGCCGGTTTGTAAACTGTCAGGCTTCCGCCGCCTGCCAGTGATGTGGACATCACAGCCTCATTTCCCTGCGTATCGTCAAACCAGTGCAGAGTGCAGTGAGTTACTCGTCCACTCACATCATCATACTGTCCTGCCTGCTTGTTTTTCCGGTTCATAATCGTCTGTGTCAGTCCGATTCCCGTTCCTGCTATATTGATTCCAATTCCCATTTTTTATATCCTCCTCATGTTCTTTCTGCTCGTTATCCAGTTCCTTTTGTTCTTCTTTTCAAGCCGCTTCTTAAGCTCCTGTTCCTGTTCTTTTTCACATCATCAATCGTATCATCTAAATTTTTACAAGCTTGTCCCATTCCTCCACGCTCATCTGCGTTGCCCCTGTTGCAAATTTAGGCGGACCGTTTTGATTCTGTCCTTTACGTATGCTGCAAATTCTTCAAGCGCCTCATGCCAGTCTTTGTCTGTCTGCTGCTCTTTGCCATTCTTTTGTACGCAGGCTTTTGCCGCCTGTTCTATGAGATTGCCGGTTTCTTCGTCAATTTTATCCAAATCAACAGAATATGCCTTTACTGTCCCATCATCAAACTTCTGTTCGACATATACTGTTTTGCCGTCATCCGACTGCTTTGCCTTTAACACATACCCTTCTGCCAGATGTTTTCAACATAATCCGCATCTTCTGCCGTAAGATTTTTCACTTCACAGGCTGACACCGCTTTGGATAAAACGCCTTCTGCCACCACTTCCTTTGCCCGCAGTCCGCCCATGCTGCCAAACTCTGCAATCCCTGATGCCTGCGCTCCGTCTGCGGCTGTCATACCCGTTTCACCCGTGTCTTCACTGCGGTATTTTTCATCATAACTTTTCTGCAATTCATAAGCAAAGCCATCCTGATGCTTTCCTTTTACTTTCTTTCCGCTTTGTGCCGCATTTTCATAAAACCGGCTGCCAATCCTACTGACTTCCATTTGTTCCTCCATTCTAAAATTTCTGTCAAATCCTGTCTACTTTTCCAAAATTCTTTCAGCGCCTGCCTGCCGCGTTTTAAATTGGTCTTCACCGTATTTTCGGGCATTTCCAGACTCTGTGCAATTTCTTTAATCGAATAATCTTCATAATAAAACAAATACAGGCAGTTTCTGTATTTTCCGGCAGCTGTAATACCGCCCACATCATATCATCCTGTATTTCCGTAAAATTTTACAGCTTCCTCTCTGTGCTTCGCTGACCTCTTCCATGCTGACACTCGTTTTGTGCCATTTGCTTTTAGTAAATCCCTGCACAAATTAACTGTCACACGGACAATCCATGCCCGCTCATGCTCCATACTCTGATAACGCATATCATGCCGGATAATCTTTAAAATACTTCCTGTGTAATGTCCTCCGCATCTGCATGGTTTTCACCTGTGAAAATGCTACTCTGTATATCAGCTGATAATAGTCCCTGAATATCTGCTCCAGTCTTTCTTTTGTTTCTCCCATTCTCTTTTCAGACACCCGTGTATCTTATACCTCCCGTCACTCATAATACGATTATAAAACCTGAAAAGTTTCAATTTTAAAAATTTTTATTTTCCCATTACTGATATTATCGGATGTTGTGTCATAATTCATGAACCCCGATGATTTTACGCCCCAGCCTGCCGGCAATTCCGGCATAAAACCGTCCGCGGCATTATCTGTGCCTATAAATAAGAAGCATTTCTGCACACATTTTCTAAATAAAGTATTGCAAATCTTTGTCAGAGGAAATAAAATAAAAGTCTGACGAATTCAAATAACCATGGTTTTCTGTTTTTAGCGAGGACAGAAACCTGACGTCGGTGAAAATTGCAGAGAAATGTCTGCGGAATGGGATTATTATGAACGGCGAAGAACGCAGAGAAAAACTTGTTGAACTTCTTAAAATACAGAATCACCGCTCTCCGGCACACGGCTTTCACGCCTGCTGCACGTAAGCCGTCAGGTCATTGTCAATGACATTGCCCTGTTAAGAGCGGCAAATGTTGATATTCTTTCAACGAACAGAGGGTATCTGCTTTCCATACCGGTTTCTTCAACGCGCATTTTAAGGTCTGCCATGCCACGGAGGATTTTGAACGTGAAATGCAGGCCATTATTGATGCAGGCGGCAAAATACAGGACATTATCATTGAACACCCTGTATACGGCAGAATTTCCGCACCGCTTGAAATATATTCCAGAAATGATATTGTAAAATTCAAAGAAAAATGCAGAGCGGTAATGCTGTGCCGCTCTGCGATATTACCTCTGGTGTACATTACCACACCATACTGGCTTATTCTGATGAAATTTTAGATGATGTTGCCGCTGCTTTAAAAGCAATGGTTTTCTGCTTTCCAGATAAAACATTCTGCCCGGATTGGAATTCATTTAGAGCTTAAAGCTTTCCGGCAGCAAATCTTTTATCGTATAACTTTCAATGCCGTCTTTATCTGCCAGCAGAATCTGTGCATTTTCCGTCATAAACTCTGCCAGTACCTGTCTGCAGATGCCGCATGGCGGCGTTTTCTGATGGGACGATGATACGATGGCAATCCGCTCAATCTGCGTATACCCTTCCGATACCGCTTTAAAACTGCCGTACGCTCCGCACAGTTGGTTGCACCGTACGAAGCATTTTCAATATTACAGCCCGTAAAATTTTTCCTTCTTTGGTGAGCAGTGCCGCACCCACGCGGAAGTGGGAATATGGCGCATACGCATGCTTCATTGCTGCATATGCTTCTTCTGCCAGCTTCTGATTCATTTCATCACTACTGCAATCCATTTTTCTCTCCTGTCTTTTTCAAGCTCACAAACCGCATTGTATTCAGTTATCCAGCCTTACTCAACCGTAACATTCTGTGTCGTTTCAACCTGACAGATATAGGTCTTTCCCTGATTTAACACAATTTCTGTTCCGTCTTCATAATAATATTTTGTCGGGCCGCTGGTTTCGGAATCCTTTTCCACGTCACCTGCACGGCTTTTCCGTTGGTAATAAACAATCCCGCGCCTGTTCCGTCCACCTTATAATTCGGTGTTCCGTTTTCATAATAGTCCGGTTCAACATATTTGACAAGAATGTTTTATAAGAAAGCTGCTCTCCGGTTTCCGCATCAATCTGTGCATCATCAAACTGGAACCTTAAATATTCCCCGGTGCTTTCATCATATTCAAACCACGGCTTATTGTACGGATACCCGGATAAAAGGTATTACACGTTTCACCGCCTGCAATCTGTATCTGTTTGTCATCCTCTTCATTAAAACTAAACGGTTTTACAAAATTCTGCGGATAAATTGTATCATACCCTTTCTTTGCCACACTGTCCATAATACCATTCCATGAAGTATAAGCATTGTGCGGTGCTACACGGTCAGCGGTTCTGTAAAAGAACAGTATGCCATGCCGTCTAATGCGTAAAAGGACGGCTGTGCCAGATAATCCGCCGCATATTCCGAATAGCCAAAATGTACATAGTTGGCTTCAAATTCTTTTGCAAATAACAGATAATAGGTACGGCAGCTTCTGACAGGTCCGATCTTTTCCAACTCCATCTGATTTTCAAAAACAGCACAATCTTGTAATGCCGCCTTCCACAAGTGACTCAAACACAATATCTGCTTTGCTGATATTCGACTGCGGCATCGCCTGCTTGATATTACTGTACATCACTGCCACAGCCTTCTGCTGTGCCAGTTCGCTGCTTTCCACTTTCCGCTGATCACACTCTGCGCCTGTCCCGCATGTGGATTTTTCACTTCCTGTGTGGTCTGTTCCTGAACAGTCTGAGCCGTACTGTCATTTACCGCTTCCGGACTGCCTTTTACGTGTCATCCCATAAATACCCGCCGCAATTCCTGCTGCTGCAAGCACAGACAACCACAATAATAATACTTTTTTTCTTTTTCATAAATCCTCATTTCCCGGACGGCTTTTAATATCATTTTAAACTGCCTGCTTCCGTCCATAACCGGACAGTTTCCGTAAATTACTGTAAATTATCTTGTAATACCTAAAAGTTCCAGCACTTCACGCTGTTTGGCTTCCATAACCTTTGCTTCGTCTTCTTCCATATGGTCATAGCCGAACAGATGCATCATGCTGTGTGCTGTTAAGAATGCCAGTTCGCGTTCCTTGGAATGACCGTATTTTTCTGCCTGTTCTTCAACTTTTTCTACTGAAATGACAATGTCACCCAGCATCAGTTCTCCCGTATCCGGGTTAAAATAATCCTCCGGAAACTGATCCATAACATCTTCCAGCGCATCAAAATCCGCCGGCGTTTCATATTCAATCATCGGAAATGATAACACATCCGTTGCGCGGTCGATTTCGCGGTATTCGCGGTTGATTTCATGAATTGCAGCATTGTCCGTGAGTGTTACATTCACTTCCGCTTCATATGGACACTTTTCATAATCCATCGCCTTTTCAACAACCTGTCTGATAATGGTTTCATAGTCTAAATCCAGTTTTTTTTCGGTTTCATATTCAATGTTTATTGTCATTTTCTCTCCATTCCGTGTGCGTGCCTGCTTGCTACGGGTCTGTTTTTGCCATACGGCTTTCATACTCCTCATACGCTTTGACAATCTTTTGTACAAGCGGATGACGAACAACGTCCTGGCTGGTCAGCTTGACCATGCCGATTTCATCAACTTTGACAAAACCTTCATTGCCACATCAAGTCCCGATGTTGTATCCTTTGGCAAATCCTTCTGTGTTAAATCGCCGGTAATCACGACCTTTGAACCAAATCCGATACGTGTCAGGAACATTTTCATCTGCGCCGGTGTTGTATTCTGTGCTTCATCAAGAATGATATAGGCATTGTCCAAGGTACGTCCTCTCATATAAGCAAGCGGCGCAACTTCAATCAGTCCTTTTCCATATTAGCTGTAAAACTCTCCGCACCCATAATCTGATACAGCGCATCGTATAACGGCCGCAGATACGGGTCTACCTTGCTCTGTAAATCGCCCGGAAGAAAGCCCAGCTTTCTCCTGCTTCAATTGCCGGACGGGTCAGAATAATCCGTCCGACTTCATTATTTTAAATGCAGTAATTGCCATCGCCATTGCAAGATAGGTCTTTCCCGTTCCGCAGGCCCTAATCCGAATACAATCATTTTATCACGGATTTCATCAACATATGTCTTTTGTCCGAGGGTTTTCGGCTTAATCGGCTTACCTGTAATCGTCCGGCAGATAATGTCCGTATCAATTTCCAAAATGGCATCTTCTTTTCTTCAAAAGCCAAAGACAGTGCATAATCCACATTCTGCTCTGTAATCTGATTGCCCTTCTAGCCAGTTCTATCAGATTGTTTAACACACCTGCCGCCTTTTTACGGCACCTTCTGCACCGATTACCTTTACATCGGAATCCCGTGCAATAATCGTTACTTTTAATGTTCTTTCAATCTTTTAGCATATTCATCTAACTGTCCAAATACGGCACTGCTGTACTGTGCCGGTAATTCAATCAACGATTCTTTCACACTCATTGTACTGCTTTCGTTTCCTCATTTCCTTCAATTTCAGGCATTGTAACCACCGCATAACCGACTGCCGGCATATCCGCCGTAATCGTGCCTGCCATTACATAGTCTGTCCCGCTGTCATTTATTGTAACACCATTATGCAGGATTTGCACTTTATTTTCAATCAAATCAAGTAAATATATTTTCAATTTCTGATTTAGTACATCTTCGGCTTCCTCCTGCGTATAGCGGCTTTCTTTATATCATATTCCAGGTACTGCTTTCTGCCGGTACGAAGCGGCAGATAAAACTGTCCGTAAGCTTTAATACTCTGCTGTCCGTCACAATGTCCGCCTGCGTAAACGAAGACCATGAAACACCTGCTTCAATCTCCCTGTCTGCAATGCCAAACAGCCACCTTGTCTTTTTCTGCCGGTGTATTCCTTATATTCATACAGATACGGCAGATGTTCCTCATAAGGAATGTCCACACGTACAAAATATCCGCATCGGCACTTACCGGCCGCTGATTCACAACTTCTTTGGCATCATTGTATACATCAACAATACCTGACACCAGAATCTGCCCTTTTCAACTTCATCTCCCGGTTTGACCTTGGGTGTTCCTGCCCGTGTAATCATCGATGTCACCACACCGGAACAGGCTGCCACGATATCTCTTGGCGTGCTGTCTGTCTGTATATCTTCTTTGATTCCGTCATTTTCCTTAATATGGACGATCAGCCGTGTGCCGCTGATTTCAGCCGATACCCACGTAATATCGGGATAATCATTTCTAAGTGCCGTTTCAATACTGTCACAATCCACTGACCGTATCTGCATCCCTGAATAAACACCCTGTCCCGCAAGATATTTGCAAAGACTGCTGTGGGTATATCTGTAATTACCCGTAAATGAAATATCCCAGACATACAGGCTGCAGCTGTATAAAATAATACACGCCGCGGCAATGCCGATAAAAGAAGAGTGCCTACGGTACCGGAACAGTAAAACGGATTCCGTGCCGTTTGCTAATCCGCACCGTTGTCTTTGTCTTCCGGCAGATGTCCTTTAGCTGAAAAATCCTCTCTCGTAATATTCGCGGTAAATCCTGCTCCGTTTCCGAAATTTTCCAAAACCGATATTTTTATGACGGCACATATTTAAAACCGCTCTATGGAATCTGTCATTACCGTCACTGTTATGTATGCAGACATTATTTTTGCTGTTTCCACATATCACCGGCATGCCCCTCTTTATACTTCAATGCTGATAATCCTGCCCCTGACGGCGATTTCTTCTTCATCATAATAAAGAATTTCCAGCCGTTCCCCTTTAATGGATAAAATCCTTTTTGTTAAAAGTTTTACGGTATTACAGTCATATTCTGCAATGGATTTGAAATTTTCCACATAAACTTCACAATTGCCGACTGCCGTAACCACCGGCATACCGAGTGCCGCATCTTTGGTTACGTCCAATGCCTCCACAATAGTTTCTTTTCTGCGCATACGTCCGCTAAAGACACCTTTCAATCCATTTATATATTGTATGTTACAACCAAAACTTTATGCCTTTTATTTAAACGAAATGTACATCACTAGGCGCACCAAAAAGCCGGTGCAGGATTGCTCCCACACCGGCTGATAAATTAATTAAACTCTAATTAGTTGAACTTACGTTTTCTAGCAGCTTCAGACTTCTTCTTACGTCTAACGCTTGGCTTTTCGTAATGTTCTCTTTACGAATTTCCTGCTGAATGCCAGCCTTTGCACAGTTTCTCTTGAATCTGCGTAATGCGCTATCTAAAGACTCGTTTTCTTTAACGATGACATTTGACATATCTTTTCCTAACCACCCTTCTGTTGCAAATTGTGCACAACAATACATAAATAGGGTATTAATTAATTGCACAAAATATTATACCATAGATTTTCTATTCGTCAACCTTTTACGGTAAATTTTGCAGATATTTTATAACTGCTGTTCCAGAACCTGCGGCGCCTTTGCAAGCAGTTCGTCAATGCCCGCCGGATTCTTACCACCTGCCTGTGCCATATTCGGACGGCCGCCGCCGCCACCGCCTACGCAGGAAGCAACCGCTTTAATCAGATTACCGGCATGAGCGCCCTTTCCGATTACATCATCGGTTGCCATGGCAATCATATTGACCTTATCTGCGCCCTGTGCACTGACAATCAGTACAACGCCTGAACCAATCTGTGACTTTAATTTATCACCAAGATTTCTGAGTTCATTCATATCAACATTGTCAACCTTTGTTGCAAGGAACTTCACGCCCTTTACTTCGGTAATGTCTTTGTTACATCCCCTAAAGCGTTGTTTGCAAGCTCTGCCTTTAACTTTCGTTCTCGCTCATTAATGTCTTGATTTCATCATTCATGGAATGAATCTTCTTAACAAGCTGTACCGGTTCTGCCTTAGCTGCTTTTGCGGCTTCTTTGGTTTCTTCAAGCTGTGCGTAATACTTTAATACACCGTTGCCTGTGAGTGCGATTCTTCTTGTACCTGCAGCAACACCGGATTCTGAAATAATCTTAAACAGTCCGATGTTTGATGTATTGGCTACATGTGTACCACCGCAGAACTCTTTTGAAAATTCGCCCATGCAGACAACACGTACCGTTTCGCCGTACTTTTCACCAAACAGTGCGGTTGCGCCTGTCTTTTGGCTTCATCAATCGTCATAACCTGTGTCACAACAGGAATGGCTTCCGCAATCTTTTCATTGACAATCTTTTCAACCTTTTCAAGTTCCTCGGCTGTCATGCTCTGGAAATGTGCAAAGTCAAATCTTAATCTGTCAGGGTCTACATAGGAACCGGACTGCTGTACGTGGCTTCCTGAGTACTTCCTTTAATGCTCCCTGAAGCAGATGTGTTGCACTGTGATTCTTGCATGAATCGGCTCTCTTTGCGGCATTTACAGAAAGTGTTACTTTATCGCCTTTCTTTAACATGCCCTTTGTCATCACACCGACATGTCCAATCTTGCCGCCCTTTAACTTAATAGTTGTTTCTACGGTAAATTCACCTTCCGGTCCTGTAATCACACCGCAGTCACCTTCCTGACCACCCATGGTTGCATAAAACACGGATTCATCTACGATAACGGTTCCTTTATCGCCTTCTGAAAGTGCTTCTGTAATCTCTGATTCCGTTGTCAGTACGGTAATCTCCGATTCATTCACCAGCTTATCATAACCTGTAAACTTACTTGTAACTGCCGGGTCGATTTCATCATAAACGGTTGCATCCGCACCCATGTAATTTGTGGTCTTTCTTGCCTTACGTGCCTTTTCCCGCTGTTCATTCATCGCTGCCGTAAAGCCTTCTTCATCAATTGTAATATTCTTTTCTTCAAGGATTTCCTTTGTTAAATCCATTGGGAAACCGTATGTGTCATACAGCTTAAATGCATCTGCGCCGCCGAGTACCTTTTTACCGCTCTTTTCAAGCTCCTGTTCCATATCGGCAAGAATGCTTAAGCCCTGGTCAATGGTCTTATTAAACTTATCTTCTTCTTCTGCGATAACTTTAATAATGAAATCTCTCTTTTCATCCAATTCAGGATATCCGTCCTTAGAACCTTCAATAACCGTTTCACAAAGCTTTGATAAGAACTTGCCTTCAATGCCAAGCAGTCTTCCGTGTCTTGCGGCACGTCTTAACAGTCTTCTAAGCACATAACCTCTGCCTTCGTTAGACGGCATAATTCCGTCGCTTACCATAAATGTAACTGAACGGATATGGTCTGTGATAACACGGATTGATACGTCCTGCTTTTCATCTTCGTGATACTTCACACCGGCCATTTCACAGACCTTGTTGCGCAGTGCCTGTAAAGTGTCCACATCGAAAATAGAATCAACATCCTGAACAACAACCGCAAGTCTTTCAAGACCCATACCGGTATCGATATTTTTCTGTTCCAGTTCTGAATAATTGCCCTTGCCGTCATTGTTAAACTGTGAAAATACGTTATTCCATACTTCCATGTAACGGTCGCAGTCACAGCCTACTGTACAGCCCGGCTTGCCGCATCCGTACTTTTCGCCTCTGTCATAATAAATCTCTGAACATGGTCCGCAAGGTCCTGCGCCGTGTTCCCAGAAATTGTCTTCCTTGCCAAAACGGAAAATACGTTCCGGTGCAATACCGATTTCTTTATTCCAAATATCAAAGGCTTCATCGTCATCTAAATAAATAGACGGATACAGTCTGTCCTTATCCAGTCCTACAACTTCTGTTAAAAATTCCCATGACCAGTGAATTGCCTCTCTCTTAAAATAATCACCAAAAGAAAAGTTACCGAGCATTTCAAAGAATGTACCATGTCTTGCTGTCTTTCCTACGTTTTCGATATCTCCGGTTCTGATACACTTCTGACAGGTTGTCACCCTTCTTCTCGGTGGAATCTCCTGTCCTGTGAAATATGGCTTTAACGGCGCCATACCGGAATTAATAATCAATAAACTGTTGTCATTGTGTGGAACAAGTGAAAAGCTTTTCATCTTTAAATGACCCTTGCTCTCGAAAAAGTCAAGAAACATTCTTCTTAACTCGTTAACACCTCTGTACTGCACTTCTTTATCCTCCTAGATTTCCTTGTTTTTTGCCTCTTTTTTTGCGTCTGAACGTGTACGGAGCTTTCCTCCGATAACTACACCGCCTGCCAGCAATAACAGCATAATAATAAACTTCACTGCTTCGTAAATAACTTCACCTGCTAATCCTGTCATACCTGTACCTCCCTATCCAAACTGATATTATATTTTATCATATTTTTATTGTATTCTCAACCCATTTGATGCAAACAAATAACGGTACTTAAATTTTCCAGACACCATTTTCTATAAAATAACCTGCCTGACACTCTGCACCTTTGATAATAGATGCATCATAACCTATCATTTTAAGCAGCTTAATCGCGTTTCTTGTCGTCGCCGGTCCTTTAAACAGCTTAAAATTAAAGGAAACATCGCTGTCCGTAACTTCTTCCTGAAAATGATAATTATCATAACAGCCGCTTAAAATCGCGGTCAGTTCAATATCATGCGTTGCCGCAAAACACAATACATTCTTATCCTTTAAATATTTTAAAATCTCAGAAGATGCCGCGATACGCTCTACCGTATTGGTTCCGCGCAGCACCTCATCGACAAAGCAAAGCACCGGGCAGCCCGTCTGCTCTGCGGCGGTAAGAATCCTTTTAAGTGCTTTAATCTCCACAATATAGTAGCTGTTTTTGCCGCCTAAATCGTCCTTTAAAGACATTGAAGAATAGATTCTGAAATACGGTGCCTGATAATTTTTTGACACACTCGTAAAAATGGTCTGTGACAGCACCGCATTGACGGCTATCGTCCGTAAAAATGTGGATTTACCGGAAGCGTTGGAGCCTGTCAGCAGTACATTTTTTTCTGTATGCATGGAATTGGCAACCGGCTTTTCAATTAATGGGTGATACCCTTCCTCAATCACAAGCTTTCTTCTGCTGCCGGTTAAAAGCTGCGGCTTCGACCAGTACGGAAGCATCTGTCTGTATGATGCCACCGAAATACAGGCTTCCAGCAGTCCTAACGTATCAAACAGTTCATAGACCTCTGCCTGACAGTTTCCGATATGGCGTACCATGCTGTTAAATTTCATTAAATCCACATGGGTAAGCATACGCATATACTCCATTGCCATTTCAGACAGCGAGCCGTTGACATTACCGGATTCCAGCAGCCACGCATTTTTTGTGACCGACTGGAATTTTTTGCAGAGTTCCTCCAGCTTTTTGTTATATTCTTCCAGCCCTGCGTTTTTTTGCTGTGCAATCGCCTGTGCCGCCGCTGTCATGCGTACAATCTGCGCAATGCAGACAAAGTAATGTTCAACCTTTGCCTTCATTTTATAATATGTCAGAATCGAAAATGTAACCGCCGCCACAATCAGTCCGATTCCGATAACCGGATTTACCGCAAAGCAGACCACAAAAGCTGCCGCCAACGCAATGAGCGCCGCAATATGCACACCGTTGCCGCCGGGTTCCATGCCAACCATCAGGCCGATATAGTCGCTAAGTGATAAATATTTCACAAAGCCAAGCTTTACAAATTCCTGCTGTAATGCAATCCGCTCTTTCTCATGTGCTGCAAAATACTCTGCCAGACTGTCAATTTCACGAAGCCTGTCCGGACTTTCCGCCGGTGTCCGCAAAAGCCTGTACAGATACTCTTGTCCTGCCGAAGAATTGGCAATATTCATCTGCTTAAAAATGTCGTCCATATTCAGGTCATTCCATGTAATATCGTCAATGCCTTCCCCGGACTGCTCTGCACACTCTCTGTAATAATGTGTCAGGCGCTCATATTCATCTTCCCCGTATCTGCGCCCAGACGGTTTCCCAAAGCTGCTTTTAAGCTGCTTTAAAACCTTTGCCCGGTGTTTTCTTTTACCGTCCGCGGAAACATAAACCGCAATCACGAGAAAACATACAATCAGCCAGAACGGTGCGCTGTTTAAAAATGTCATACTCTGTCTTTCTTTCCTCCGCTTTTCGTTTTATGCTTCACATGCTGCTGCCGTATCCAGCGCCAGTGTCATCATCTCCTGAAATGAATTCTGCCGCTGCATTGCCGTCAGGCTTTCATGACGGTACAAATGGTCACTGATTGTCAGCAGGCAGAGTGCTTTTTTACCGCATCTTGCCGCATTCATATACAGTGCCGCTGCCTCCATGTCCACTGCCAGTACGTTCATCTTCTTCCAGCGGTCATTGACACTGTTGTCTTCATTATAAAATGTCCGAAGACACAATATTTCCAACCTTTAAGGAAAGATTTTTTCTTGTGCAATGCGATCTGTAATCTTTAACAGACCAAAATCCGCTGTCGGTGCAAATGTACCCGGCAGCCCATACTGGAAGCATAATTAGAATCCGTACAGGTACCGATTGCCGCAACAATATCCATCAATGCAATATCATCGGAGAGCGCCCCGGCAGAACCGATACGGATAATCCGTTCCACATCGTATTTTGTATACAATTCATAGCTGTAAATGCCCATGGACGGCATTCCATACCGCTTCCCATGACAGAAACTTCCTGCTTTGATACATTCCGGTATAGCCGTACATATTGCGCACTTCGTTAAACTGCTGTACCTCTGTGAGAAAATTCTCTGCAATATACTTTGCACGCAACGGATCTCCGGCATCAGCACCGTCTTTGCAATCTGTCCCTTTTCTGCCTGATTATGTGGTGTTGCCATATGCTCTCTCCTTTCTGCCGTACAGTCCGTTCTTTATTTACCCGGATACTTAATCACTGCATCCACATCGTAATCTTTTAAACGTTCTCTGCCCTTTAAGCCTTCCAGCTCCATAAGAAATACAACCTTTACAACCTCACCGCCCAGACGCTCAATCATATGAATGGCAGCTTCTGTCGTTCCGCCGGTTGCAATTAAATCATCGACAATAACAACCTTCTGACCCGGCTGAATGGCATCCTTATGTATTTCAATTGTTGCCGTACCGTATTCAAGGGCATATTCTTCTGAAATGGTTTCGCACGGAAGCTTTCCCTTTTTTCTGACCGGTACAAAGCCCGTATGATTATTGTAAGCAATTGGCACACCAAAGATAAAACCTCTGGATTCCGGTCCGACTACCACATCAAAATCTACGTCTTTTAATAAATTCTGTATGCCGTCAATTGCAAGCTTTAATCCTTCCGGATCCTGAATCACGCTTGTAATATCTCTGAAAATAATTCCCTTTTCCGGGAAATCCGGAATACTGCGTACATAATCTTCTACTTTTTTCATGTTGTTCTCCATTCCGCCGCATTGCAGCATATATTTCTTGAATTCGTTTTTTCAATACAGAAGTGTTATACCACGGCATATCAGATAATGCCGTGATACAACACTCTTTCATTAGTATACCACAGTTTTTTTACATTATAAAGCATTTTTGCATACAGCCTGATTTATACAATCAGGCAGACCAGTCCCGAATTTTCATTCATGACTTTTTCCAATGTAGAAGAAATCTTTTCCATGCTTTCCGGTGTCATGTTGTGTGTTTTTTCATAAATGCCGTCATCTACAATCTGTTCAATCGTCTTTCCGAAAATATTTGTTTCCCAGATTCCCTGCGCATTGTCCCCGGCATTTTCTTTTATGTATGCAATCAGGTCATCTGCCTGGTTTTTCGTACCGACAATCGGTGCAATTTCCACACTGATGTTCGTCTTGATCATATTGACGGACGGCACCTGTGCTTTGATTTTTACACCGTATTTTGTGCCGTTTTTAATCACCTCCGGCTCATCTAACACAATTTCTTCCCGCACCGGTGTTACAACCCCGAAGCCGCTTGCAGACACTTCTGATAAAGCATTTCCCACACTGTCAAATTCTTTTTTCTTTGCAGAAAGCTCCCGGATCATGTGAATCAGCTCATATTCATTGTGGATTGCCGTGCCTGTCAATTCACTTAAAATGTCATAATAAACCTGCGGCTTCATCTGCACTTCCAGCCGCACCCTGCCATCCGACATCTGGATATCGGATACGGTAATGCCGCTTAGCGATTCTCCCGTTACCTGCACAAAATTTTTCTTCACATCGCGGATTTTTCCGACTGGTTCTAACACTTCCGCAGCCTTTGCAATCAGCTCCGCTTTCAGCCAGTGGTCCTCCGGCAGCATTTCCATCCACTGCGGCGTGTAAAAATCCAGCTCCGTCACCGGAAATTCAAGCAGTACATTTTCAAGAATCGCAGTGATATCTTCTTTTTTTAACTGGTCGCAGTTGACCGGCAGCACGGTTACGCCGTATTTCTGCGTGAGTTCTTCCGCAAGCTGTCCGGTTTCCTTAGAATACGGCTTTGCACTGTTTAACAGCACCAGAAACGGCTTTTTAATGGCACTTAATTCCTGAATAGTGCGTTCCTCCGCCGGAACGTAATTTTGTCTTGGAATCTCTGAAAATGAACCGTCTGTGGTTACGACAATACCTATCGTTGAATGTTCCGCAATCACCTTTTTCGTACCGATTTCCGCCGCCTTGGTAAACGGGATTTCCGTCTGCGACCACGGTGTTTTTACCATGCGCTCCTTTTCATTTTCAACGTGACCAGACGCGCCTTCCACCATAAAACCGACGCAGTCAATCAGACGCACCTTGACGCCCACATCTTCCATTGGATAAATGAGTGCCGCCTCACTCGGAATAAACTTCGGCTCGGTCGTCATAATTGTTGTTCCCGCGGCGCTCTGCGGCAGTTCGTCCTTTGCCCGCGCACGTACATGTTCATTTTCCATCTGCGGCAGTACGCACAAGTCCATAAATCTTTTAATAAAAGTTGATTTACCGGTTCTGACCGGTCCTACCACCCCGATGTATATTTCTCCGTTTGTTCTGGCTTTCATATCCTTGTATAACGAAAATTCCTGATTACTGTCCATAAAAACAAAAACACTCCTTCCATATTTACTTCATGTATATGGAAGAAGTGTTTTATTTATGCAGTGATTATTAAGATACTTTTGCCCGGTTCTTACATCATAATGTCCTTGACGACTTCAGAAGCGATCAGCAGTCCTGCCGAAGCCGGAACAAATGCAGTACTGCCGGGAATACATCTTCTGGCATTATTCTCAAGCGGCGCCGATACCTTGACTGGCTGCTCCTTGGAATAAATCACTTTCAGTTTCTTTACGCCGCGCCTTTTTAATTCATAACGCATGACTTTTGCAAGCGGACAGACCGAAGTCTTAAAAATATCCGAAACCTCGAGCAGCTCCGGGTGATGTTTATTGCCGGTTCCCATGCTCGCTATAATCGGTGTTCCTGCTTTCTGCGCTTCAAGCACCAGATCAATCTTGGCAGCAACTGTATCAATACAGTCGATAACATAATCATATGATGCAAAATCATAGTCATCGTGATTTTCCGGCAGATAAAAGGACCGGTGCAGTTCCAGATTAATCTCCGGGTTGATATCTAAAAGCCGTTCCTTCATTACTTCCACTTTCGGTCTGCCGACCGTACTGTGCAGTGCGATAATCTGACGGTTGATATTGGAAACACTTACACAGTCGTTATCTGTAAGCACCATGTTTCCGACACCGCTGCGTGCAAGTGCTTCTGCCACGTAGCCGCCGACTCCGCCGACTCCGAACAGTGCCACCTTTGCATTTTTTAATTTTTCCATGCCCTCACTGCCAAACAGCAGTTCTGTGCGCATTAATTCTTCCTTCATCTGTCCACCTGATTTTCTCTTCTAATCCTTATCCTTCTTTTTTCGCAGCATTCTGCGTGCGGCAGTTTCTGATACAATCTTCCACTGTGCCGCATTTACTCGTCAAATTCCGCCAGTACGTAGTATCCACGGCTGGTTTCGCCGACTTCTTTTACAATGCCTTTTCTGGATTTTAAACGCTCCGGTGTCGAGTAGTTTCCCGACATTGCAACCGCAGGTTCTATCGTGTAGTAAAAGCTGCTTGGCAGTTTCCCTTCGGTAATTTCCACTTCCTGTCCCGGTTCTACCAGTCCGGGTCTGCTCATTGTAAATTCCATTGTCCGCATTTTATAGCACTCCTTATACTTGTGACACTTCCATCATAAATTAATATTTTCCAGACATTCCTTTGTATATTCTTCCACTTTTGTCTTCAGATAAACATTTTCTTCCGACGAAAGCAGTTCATCTTTTGCAAGTACGGCGCCTGCCGCATCTGCTGCTTCCTTTAACACTTTGGAATCTGAGAAAATATCACCGATTTTAAAACGCAAATCCCCGCTCTGGCGCACGCCGAAAAAATCTCCCGGTCCACGCTGTTTTAAATCCTCCTCTGCAATTTTAAATCCGTCATTCGTCTGATTTAAAATGCCTAAGCGGTCCTTTGCCTTGGCTGTGTCCGAACCGGACACAAAGATACAATACGACTGATATTTTCCGCGCCCCACACGGCCCCTCAGCTGGTGAAGCTGTTCAAGCCCGAAACGGTCTGCATTTTCCACCATCATTACCGTGGCATTCGGAACGTTGACACCGACTTCGATAACGGTTGTCGATACCAGTACATCTGTTTCCCGCGCCGCAAAGCGCGCCATAATTTCTTCTTTTTGATTTGCTTTCATCTTTCCGTGCAGATATTCCACACGGATTTGCGGAGGCAGTGCCGCTTTAAGCTTTTCGGCATATTCTACGACATTTTCAGCATCGACATTTTCGCTTTCCTCCACCATCGGACAGATAACATATGCCTGTCTGCCTTCTTTGACCTGACCCGCTATAAACTTATACGCATTTTCCCGGTAGTTGGTTCCCACAACACAATTTTTTATTGGAAGACGTTCTGCTGGTAGTGTATCAATAATAGAAATATCCAAGTCACCGTATACTATAATTGCCAGTGTTCTCGGAATCGGGGTTGCACTCATAACCAGTACGTGCGGATTGTCCCCTTTCATAGAAAGCGCCCGCCGCTGATTGACCCCGAAGCGGTGCTGTTCGTCCGTAATTACCAGTGCAAGCTTGTCATAAACGGCTTTTTCCTGAATCACGGCGTGCGTGCCGACCACAATATCCGCCTCATGCGTGCGAATCTGCTCATAAACCGCTCTTTTCTGCGCCGCCGTCATCGAACCCATTAAAAGCACAACCTTTAACGGAATCTGATGTTTTTCAAACATCGAACAGATCGACTCGTACTGCTGTTTTGCAAGCACCTCTGTCGGCACCATCATTGCCCCCTGATACCCTGCAAACGCGGTATTCATCAATGCCAACACTGCAATAATCGTCTTTCCGGAACCAACATCGCCCTGAATCAACCGGCTCATTAACGCACTGCCAGACATGTTTTCTTTGATTTCTTCCCATGTCTTTTTCTGTGCATCCGTCAGTTCAAACTCCAGTTCAGAAATGAATTTATCGGTACGCGCATCATTTAAAATACGGTACTCGTTCAGCCTGTGTGTATTTTTTTCTTTCATATTGCGCACTGCCAGCACAAACAGAAAAAATTCTTCAAATGCCAGTCTTTTTCTGGACTGTAAATAATCCTCCTGCGACTGCGGAAAATGTATCCGCTGTACGGCAAAATTGTGTTCCGCAAGCTGATACGCACTGCGGATATCTACCGGTATATATTCTTTTTCCAGACACGTATCGTACTTTTCCAATGCCTGTTTTACTGCTTTGGCGACCGTTTTATTGGACAGCCCCTTTGTCAGCGGATATATGGGCTGCATACTTCCCTGTAACTGTGCATATGCCGCCATTGTATACATCTGTGGCTGTTCTAAAACAAAGCTTCCCTTTTTCTTTGCAAGCTGACCGCGGAAGACATAATGTGCTCCCGGCTTTAAACTGCTGCGCAGAAACGGCATGTTAAACCATGTGCATTTCAGGGATGTTCCCTGTTCATCCCGCACAACTGTCGATAATACTTTCATTCTCGGTGTGGAATACTGTTCCACATTTCTTGCCACAACGGCTTCAATGCTCACGATTTCTGATGCATGTTCTTCCACTGCTTCCTGTACAAAAACAGGCTTTTCATATACATCGTAAGCCCGTGGGTATAACCCTACAAGGTCTTTTACAGTGTATACGGAAAGCCTGCTAAGTAGCGCAGCAGTTTTTTCTCCAATTCCTTTAAGCTGCTGTATATTCATAACTTATGCCATCATTGAGCCAAGAACCTGATTGACAAGTTTACCGTCTGCCTTGCCTTTGACCTTTGGCATTAACACTTTCATAATTTTACCTTTATCCTGTGCTGTCGGTGTTTCGATAGAAAGTTCTTTTAATGTTTCTTCAATCACTGCTTTGATTTCAGATTCATCCATCATCTTCGGTGCATATTCCTCTAATACACTGATTGAGAAATTACACTCGTCAATAATGTCCTGTCGGTCTGCCGGAGTAAGGGAAAGTGTTTCTTTTAACTGCTTAATCTGCTTTAAAATAACCTGATTTCCTTCTTCATCAGTCAGCGGTGTGCGGTTGTTAATTTCTACATTCTTTAATTCCGCAAGCAGTAAGGAAAGAACATCTTTTCTGGCCTTATCCTTCGCCTTCATCGCCTTAACCATCTCGCCTCTGATTTCATCAATCTTACTCATCTTATCCTTCTTTCCGCAGGCATTCCAATGCCGGAGGAACGCGGACTGAATTTATTCAGTCCTGCGATAAATAACATTTTACGCTGCCTGCGGCGTAAAATGTTATGTGAACAAGCTGTAATAGATGACTTGTTCACATTTTATTCTACTGAAACAATGTAATAATAAATCGGCTGTCCGCCCATCTGAAGCTCTACATCAATATCCGGATATTTTTCTTCAACCTTTGCTGCGGCATTTTCTGCATCTTCTTCTGAAATATCACTGCCGTAATACAGGGTAATAAGTTCTGCATCTTCATTCATCATTGCATCAACAAGTTCTAACAGTGTCTGGTCAATGCTCTTGCCGACTGCCGCAAGTCCGCTGTCTGAAAGTCCCATAATATCGTCTTTGTGAATTTCTTTTCCGTCAATTGACGTATCACGGACTGCATAAGTAAGCTGTCCTGTTGCCACTGTTGAAAGTGCTTCTGTCATCGTGTCTGCATTTTCCTGTGCATTTCTTGAAGCTTCAAAGTTAATCATCGCTGTAATACCCTGCGGAACTGTCTTTGTCGGAATTACAATCAGCTTTTTGCCTTCTACAAGCTCTGCTGCCTGCTCCGCGGCAAGAATAATGTTCTTATTATTTGGAAGAACAAAAACAGTATCTGCATTAATGCGGTCAGCAGCATTTAAAATATCCTCTGTACTCGGATTCATGGTCTGTCCGCCTTCAATCACTTCGTCAACACCCAGTTCCTTAAAGATTTCAGAAAGTCCTTCGCCTGCGGAAATCGTTACAAAACCAAAATCCTTATGTGGTGCTTTTTCTTCCTTCTTTTCTGTTTCTTCCTTAGCAGCTGCTTCCATCTCTGACTGCTGGATAACCTTCTGGTTGTGTTCCTCACGCATATTATCAACCTTCATCTTTGTCAGCTGTCCGTATTCTAATGCCTTTTCAAATGCCTGACCCGGATGATTGGTATGCACATGAACCTTTACAATGTCATCTAATGCAACACACACAATGGAATCACCGATAGAAGATAAAAATGCCTTAAAGGATTCTTCTGTCTTTTCATCAAATTCTTTATCGAGCATAATAATAAATTCCGTACAGTAACCGAATTTAATATCTACATTTTCAATGGCAGCTCCCGTATTCTTTCCTGTTGCTGCAATTTTTGCTTTAGATACGCCTTCAATCTTAAAGTCTGTGACTTTACCTGTTAAAGCATCATACATACCTCTTAATACAACAACCAGACCCTGTCCGCCGGAATCCACAACACCGGCTTCCTTTAAAACAGGGAGCATTTCAGGCGTCTTTGACAAGACAAGCTCTGCATGTTCAATAATCTTTAACAGTGCTTCTTCGATGTCTTCTGTTTCCTCTGCAACTTCTGCCGCCTTATCAGATACACCCTTTGCAACGGTAAGAATTGTTCCTTCCTTCGGCTTCATAACGGCCTTGTATGCTGTTTCTGTTGCTCTCTGTGTTGCTCTCGCAATGTCTTCTACGGTTAAACTGTCAATCCCGGACATTTCCTTTGTAAATCCTCTGAACAGCTGTGAAAGAATAACACCTGAATTACCTCTTGCACCTCTTAATGAACCGGTCGCAATTGCTTTTGCCAGCGTTTCCATATCCGGTACTGCAAGCGCACCGACTTCTTTTGCCGCAGACATAATTGTCAGTGTCATATTGGTTCCCGTATCGCCGTCCGGCACAGGGAATACATTCAAGTCATTAATCCACTCTTTTTTTGCTTCAAGGTTTTTTGCTCCTGCAAGGAACATCTTTTGCAAAAGTGCTGCATCTATTGTATTTGTAGCCACAATTTTCCTCCATTCCGCCATATACGGCATCTTCCATTAATCTATTACACGAACACCTTCTACAAATATATTAATCTTCTTAATATCAAGACCTGTAAATTCATGTACCTTGTACTTTACATTTTCAATCAGATTCTCTGCAACGGTTGAAATGCCGACACCATAAGAAACAATAACATGAAAATCAATTGTAATCATATTGTCTTCATCAATCTCTACGTGAATTCCTCTTGTAAGGCTGTCGCCCTTTAAAAGCTTTACAAGGCCGTCCTTCATGCTGACAGCTGCCATGCCCACAATACCAAAACACTCTACGGCTGTAGAACCGGCATATCTTGCAATAACTTCTGATTCGATGGTAATCGTACCTAACTGTCCTTTTTGATATATGCCATTTCTTTACCGGAACGTAAGCATGAAGTACATACATACATCTTCTGAGATGCACCGTTGACCTTAACCTTTACTGACTTAACGTTAGCATTCCATTTCTTATTTGATCTTCTATGAGAATGGCTCACAGCGTTACCAAAGTGAGCAGCTTTTTCACAAATTGCACATTTTGCCATCTTAAATACACCTCCTTAATGGTATTGGGTATTATTTACCCACAACAGAAAATATTGTAGCAGATATTAAATTATTTTGCAAGCATTATTTCAACATTTTTTTCATTTTAATGACAAAACAAATTATATCCCAATATCATCAGCACAATAATCACGAAAATACACAGACAGATATTTTCAGTAAAAAACAGTGCAATCATCATTCCTACTGCAATCCAGAACAGTATAAATCCACACATTCTTGTCATAGCGAACCGTCTTTATATTCTGTCTTATCAATAGTATATGCTGCACCGCCGCGTGTTATTCCTCTGTTACATCGTGAATTGCATTTTCAACTTCTTCATCGTACTCTTTTGTCTTATTTCCGCTTGTAAAACGGTCAATCACGTCCGGCACCATGTCTAAAATCTTTGTCACCGTATCCTGATTTTTAATATTGACAAGCTTTGTTGTCCCGTTCTGAATAACTAAAACCGCACTTGGCGAAACCTTTCCTGTCATTGCGCCGCCCGCATTGTTTTTCTTTTCGCCCGCAAATGCACCTGCACCCACACCAAACGATACATCAACCAGCGGAAGAATAATGGTGTCATTGACTGTCACTGCATCTCCCACAACCGTTTTTGCGGAAACAAATGAATCCATCCCTTTAAAAAGAGAGGCTACCGTTGTATCAAAATTATTCTTATTTTCTGCCATAACTCCTCCATTCTGCCGTCTTAACGGCTGCTTTTCTTTAACAGTTTTTTCTGTACAAGGCGGTTAAAATAAACTTTCCCTGCAATCATTAAAATCCCCGCCAGCCGGATTTTCCCTTTTATCATGCCTTCGCCCTCAAAAACGGATTCTTCAAAATCGGGAATCAGTTCGATGTCCAGTCCCAAAAGTCCGTAAAGGACCGCAAGCCGTACTGCAAGCCAGCCTGTCGTTTCACTGTCTTCAAATCCGTACCGGACACGGAGTCGGTATTTTTTCGGACGGGATTTTTGTAAAAGCCGTTTCAACTGCTCCCATAGAAAAAGAACCAGCTCGCGGTTTTCTTCATCCTGCAGCATTTCCGAAAAATGGGTTGTTTTTTCCTGCACGGTCTCCTTTAGCGAAACACTCTTATCAAAAATACCGCAGATTGTCTGCGCAATCCTGATAAAAAATGCTTTTATCCGCCGGCAGACCTGTTTTATGCGCTCTCCGAAACACTTAAACTTTTCCGCTAAAGACGGCTTTTTGCGGAAAGCACGCGGATTTTCTTCCGCCGTCTGCTCTGCCTCAGTTTCGCTCCCGGTTTCCTGCGGTGGTTCCTGTTCTATCCGTTTCCGGACTTCCTGCGCCTGTACGCCGCTTTTCTGTGGCTGTTCGTCAAAAACCGTGCGTTCCCCGGCTTTCTGCTTCTTTTTTGAAGCTTTTTCTTTTTGTTCTTTTATTTCCGGCTCTATCGGTCTTTCCGAATCATACAGTGGAAAGAAAAGAACCTGCGCCCGCATTTTAAAGCCTTCGTTATATTCCATAAAAAAACGGAACAGATGCAAAAGCCATGTAACCCGTACATGAAGCACCGGCTTTTTGCCGCTGTTTTTATCATATTGTGCATCTGCCGCATAGCGCACCGGCACAAACAGCACCGCCGCTGCTGCCGCAAGAACAATTCCCAGTAAGACTGCAAGGATAATCCCTGCTATTTTTAAAACCAATAGCAAACCATGAAGCATTGTTGTTTTCCTCCCACAGTCTAGCGGGTGCGGTTTCTTCCGAACTTTAAATAACCCGGAATATCAAACGCTCCCGTCTGCTGATAAACATCATCAATAATGGCTGTGATAACCTCAAGCCCCTCGGCATAGCCTTTCGCCAGACCGACAACATAGATTTCTCTGGCATGAATCCCCTTTTGTTTCTTAAAATAAGGCTGCTTTAAGACATTTGCCGAAAACATATCCAGCAGATTATCCGGGTTATCCGAAAGTGTAATCAGATACGTATCCAGTTGAAAACGCCCGCGGCGGATTCTGCCAAACATCTTATATTTTGCCTGCTTTGCACCCTCGCCAAGATAGAGGTTCCGATACCATTTCATTTACTCATCACCCACGCATTATCATTTTCATTACTTCAATTACTGCCATCTTTTCTGCCGCGTCATTGCACTGCTCCAGCGACAGATTAATATATTCGCAGATTTCGTCAGTATTGTTAAAAAATACAGGCAGCTGTGAAAGTACTGCCGACATCACGGCACGTCTTACAATCTGCGGCATATCCGTAAAGTTTTCCTTTAACTGGGCAATAATGTTTTCACAGGTTTTGTCTGCGTAAGAATTATCCGGTACATTTAACTTTTCCGGGTCTTTTATAAGACTTACAAAGTCACTGCCGGACTGTAATTTCATCACATCAGCCAGTGCTGCATAGCAGTCCTGTAATCCTTCTTCTTCTAATTCCTTTGGCATATTTTCCAGTGCCGTTTCCACTGCAAAGTCACTCTTAGAAAGAATCATAAGGATTCTTTCCTGCTTTCCTTCAAAATATTCAAACTTGCCGAGAACTTCATCTGAAAGCAGTGTTTTTCCGTCAAATGCCTGACGCACACCGGTAATAATCTGCTTTGCAACCGTCACTTCCCCGATATCGGAAAGTGTCTGCTTTTCTGTTAAAATAATGGTGTACAAATCATTGACCACCTGTGTAAGCAGTACAAATAAATCCGCGCAGTCTAACATCTTTTCTGTCGCAATTGTAAGCACATTTTTAAGGCGGGTATATTCTTCCTCTGTCAGTTCTGCATAATCTGCATTGGCAAGCGTTCTGTAACTGTCATACACTTCAGGAAAAAGTGTTTCAAAGCCCTTGACTTCCTGTAACATCGCCGTTGTGCGCAGTGCATAGGCAAAATCATCGATCGTGCCTTTCTGTGCGCCGTGGTATAACGTAAATGCTTCTCTTAAATATTCAAAGAACTTGTTCCGTGAAAGACGCATCGGCAGCTGTCCCACAACTTCTGAAATCTTACTGTTAATGACAACATTATCTTTATCTGCAAGAATATAATGCATCAAATCATTGGTCAGATACATCCCGTAATATTCTTCATCTGCCACCTGACCACTGAAACGGTGTTCCACGCGGTTTAATACATATTCATAAATCCGCAGGCAGTCTACATACTGTGTTACAACCTCCATGGTTTCAATCAGACGGTTTCTGACTGTTTCAACTTCTGTCACATCTTCTGCCTGTCCGGAAAGCAGCTTGTCAATCACACCGTTTGTGGTAGCAAGCAGTTCTTCAAATACCGGATTGACTGTCGCATTTTCCTGACGCATATCATAAACGGTATAATAATTCATGGACAGCTTCATGTATGCAAGTCCTGTATACATAGAAGCCATCCCTGTTGCATATTTTAAAAGATTTCCTTTTAAATTCTTCTGCTTTGAAATCTCCTGCGCAACATAATATAAGTCTTTCATAGTAATCCTTATTTCTCCTTCGGCTTATTTTAAATTCAGCTTATCGAGGATATTACAAAAATCAAATGTTGCAAAATAATCCTTTGGTGTTTCTGCACGGCGGATCATTTCCACACTGCCATCTTCCTTTAATAACAGTTCTGATGAACGCAGCTTTCCGTTGTAATTGTATCCCATTGAAAAGCCATGTGCGCCTGTATCATGAATAATCAGATAATCACCCATGTCAATCTTTGGCAGCTTTCTGTCAATTGCAAATTTGTCATTATTTTCACAAAGAGAACCTGTAATATCGTATACATGGTCGCAAGGTGCATCTTCTTTTCCCGCTACCGTAATATGATGGTATGCACCGTACATTGCCGGACGCATAAGGTTTACCGCACATGCATCGACACCGATGTATTCCTTGTGTGTATGCTTTTCATGAATTGCTTTTGTAACAAGGCAGCCGTAAGGTGCAAGCATGAAACGTCCGAGTTCCGTATAAATTGCAACATCGCCCATGCCATTTGGTGTCAACACTTCATCATAAACCTTGTGAACGCCTTCACCGATAACAGCAATATCATTTTCTTCCTGATCCGGCTTGTATGCAATGCCGATACCGCCTGAAAGGTTGATGAACCGGATATCTACGCCGGTCTTTTCCTTTAATTCAACTGCCAGTTCAAATAAAATCTTTGCCAGTGCAGGATAATACTCGTTAGAAACTGTATTACTTGCAAGGAAAGAATGAATACCAAAGTGCTTTACGCCCTTTGACTTTAAAATCTTAAATGCTTCGATAATCTGGTCATGTGTCATACCGTATTTTGCATCACCCGGATTGTCCATAATTGATGTTCCGAGTTTGAAATATCCGCCCGGATTATAACGGCAGCTCATGGTTTCCGGGAATTTGCCGTCTAAAATCTTATCTAAGAAATCAATATGTGTAATATCATCTAAATTGATCGTAGCACCAATTTTTGCTGCATAAGCAAATTCTTCTGCCGGTGTATCGTTGGATGAAAACATAATTTCTTCCGGTTTAAAATCGAGTGCATGGCTCATCATCAGTTCTGTCATTGAAGAACAATCCGTACCACAGCCGTATTCCTTTAAAATATTTAAAATGAACGGATTCGGGGTTGCTTTTACCGCAAAATATTCACGATAGCCTTTATTCCATGAAAATGCTTTCTTTAAACGTTCTGCATTTGCACGAATCCCTTTTTCATCATACAGATGGTATGGTGTCGGATAAGTCTTATTAATTTCTTTTAACTGTTCTAATGTTACAAATGTTTTTTTCTGACTCATAGTTCTCCTCATTTCCGCATATTTTCCTGATGCTTTATTGATTGCACATGCGAAGCGTACCATAACCGGGGAATTTAAAACCCCGACATTACTATATACGTATCCCACTATCTAAAAATCATATCTTACCGCAACGCATTTGTCAAATAAAAAGCACTTTAATTTACTAAAGAATCCGCAAATTCCCGATAACGAAAAAAGACTGCGGCAAATGCCGCAGCCTTGTCTTATGTACTTATCTTTCCAACTGGATACATCCTTTAAAGGAAGTTGGGTCTACCTTCACACCCTTTTTATATACCGCACTTTTTAAATTCACGCAGTTAATAAATGCTTCCTGTCCGATTTCTTCCAGTGAATCCGGGAAAATCACTTCTTCCAGATTGTTGCAGTTTTCAAATGCATTGTTGCCGATTTTCTTAACGCCTTCCGGCAGTTCAATCTTAACAACATCACTTCTGTTTGAAAAAATGTCTTCTGAAATATATGAAAAATCACTCATATCAATCTCTTTTAATGTACGGTTGTACAGTGTTACCTTTATTCTTCCTCTTTTCATCTCTTGCACCTCTATTTTCTTTTTATATAATAAACGTGATTAAATCTGTGTAATTCCCGAATAATCCTGTCCGGAAATTACAGATATCACACTGTTGTAAGCAGCTTCGTATGCCTGTGCCGCTGTCTGATAGCCTGCCTGTACCACAGGAATCTGCGCAGCCGCCATATACTGCTGTGTCACCGGCGCACTGTAATACACTTCTTCTTCATCCTGTGATGTGCCGTATACCGGTGTCGGCTCTGCGCCGTCTACCGTTGTAGAATCATTGTCCAATGCTCCGCCGAGAATATCATTAATCTTGCGGATATAATTTTCCGTTTCGGAATACGGAGGAACACCGCCGTACTTACGTACCGCTCCGCTTCCCGCATTATACGCTGCCAGTGCAAGTGTCACATCGCCGTTATAATCCGCTAAAAGATAGCCGAGCATCTTGGCACCGCCCGTAATATTCTGTCTGGCATCATACGGGTCTTCTACTCCCAGTGATTCTGCTGTTGCCGGCATCAGCTGCATAATACCCATCGCACCTGCACTTGATACCGCCTGTGAATCAAATCCCGACTCTGCCTGTGCCACTGCCTTTAACAGATTCACATTAACACCGTATTCTTTTGAAACTTCTTCAAATATCGTATCTAAATCTTCATCACCTGTAGATATATCCGAATATACCGAATCAAAACTGTCTGTATCCTGCGGTATCACACAGCTTGGAATATCCATAAGATATTTTGCCGTTTCTGCCGCTCCAATCTGACTGACTGTACTCATGTTTTTTCTCCCATTACCATATTTTTTCTTTTCTCATCTGTATATACTTTCCATAAGCCCTTTCTAAAATCTGTTTTTCATTCGGAAACTTTAACAAATGATACGCTTCATGAAATTTATAAAATCCCGCATCTTCAAAAAATTCTTCCCGCTGCGGTTTGGTATCATAGCTGTCTGCCTCGCACAGATACCAGTGTACTGTTTTATTGACCACATCATCAGAAACATTAAATGTATATCCGGTATCTGCAAGGTACGCCCTGATTCTGACATTGGCGCCGCTTTCTTCTCTGACTTCCCGGATGGCGGTATCTTCATGTGCCTCTCCCGGCTCAACCGTCCCTTTGGGAAGCACCCAGCCTTTATACTTATTTCTGTAATTCTTGTATAAAACAAGTATTTTGCCTCTAAATATCACCACACCACCACAGCTTGTTGCTTCTTTCATTGCAATTCCTCCTGTACATATGGGTGTGTTCTCAATTACTTTCATTATAACATTGCAGGCAGACAATAGCAACCGCAAATCCTGTCATTTGTATTTCTAATTAAAATACGCGTCTAAGACTTCCTTTGCCACATAAGATGCATTTCTGACACCGGTGTAGCCGCCCTCTAAAATAACACAGATAGCAACTTCCGGATCATCATACGGGGCAAATCCGACAAACCACGAATGGACATTGTCAGAGCTGTCATACTGCGCCGAACCGGTTTTTCCGGCAGCTTTGTAAGAAGCATTTTTTAAGGCATAGCCTGTTCCCTGTGTCACAACTGCACGCATATACTGTGTCAGCTGTTCTGCTTCATCTGCCGTTGCAACCGTTGCCAGTGCTGTCGGTGTGGTCTGCTCTACAATTATCTTATCTGCCGTCTGCACATGGTCCACCAGATATGGTGTCATCATCACACCGTCATTGGCAATTGCTGCCGTAATCATCAGATTGTGAATCGGTGTCATCATAGTCTTACCCTGTCCGATTGCTGTTTCCTGTGCTTCACTGATTCCTGAGGAATCATCCAGCGTGAAACTGCTGCTGTTATACTCAATTCCAATTGGCAGATTGGAATTAAACATCAGCGTGCTGCACAGATTTTTAAATGCAGAACGGTTTAACTGTGTACCAATTGTAGAAAACGCAGAGTTACATGAATTGGCAAATGCCGTTTCTAAATCCTCTGTGCCATGTGCTTTATTATCAAAACACGGAATACTTGTTCCTCCCTGAATATAGGCACTTCCCGTACAATGATAAGAATACGAATCCGCATCATACTCCCGGATATATTCCAGTGCCGTAATAATCTTAAAGGTAGATCCCGGCGGATATAAGCCCTGTGTCGCACGGTTTAACAATACAGAATCCGCACTGTCATACGTCAGCCACTCTGAATAATCCGTGGATGCATCATTCGGATCATAATCCGGTTTGGAAACCATCGCTAAAATCTTACCTGTGGACGGCTCCATCACAATCACCGCACCCTTGTTACTTCCGATAGCTTTATAAGCAGCTTCCTGTAAATCAACATCCAGTGTCGTCACGCTCGTATTGCCCATTGCTTTTTGTCCGGTGGCATCACTAGCAAGCTGTTTTAACACATTGCCGTCCTCTGAGAGCAGATGATAGTTTTCCTCACCTTCAATGCCGCTTTTTGCCGAACTTAAACCAACTACATGGCAGAAGACTTTTCCAAACGGATAGCTTCTGGTTTCATTGCCATCCTCATCCGTTTCCGTTGTTGCAAGAATTGAACCGTCCGCCGCCAGAATATCGCCGCGCACGACCTTCGTTTCCTGATTATCCACTCTCTTATTATATGGACTGTTAATAATATCCGGGGCTTCTGTCACGTTAAACCACACCAGATAGCCCATCATAAAAAGGAACAGTCCCGCAAATACAAAAGATATAATATTGGTTTCACGGTTTCTGAGTCCGCTATTCTTCTTCGTCTCCAGAATATCCGCTTCCCTTTTCTTTGATTTTCTTTTTTTCTGTTTTTCCTTTTCCATGTTCTGCCTCGCCTTCGTCCTGTCGCATGTTGTACATGCCGTTAATCAGTGCAAACATCACCAATGAGCTGATGATGGAACTGCCGCCATAGCTGACAAACGGAAGGGTTACTCCCGTCATCGGAATCATTTTAATCGCACCGCCGACTGTTAAAAACACCTGAAAACCGTATGTAACGCCAAGTCCGACAGCTACCAGTCTGTAAAAGAGTGTCTTACAGCGTGATGCAATATTCATCATCAGAATAAGATTATTTAAGCAAATCAAAAGAAGTGCTACCGTAAAGATAATACCAAACTCTTCCGTCAATGCCGAAAACATAAAGTCTTTTTCGGCAACCGGAATCTTATCCGGCATTCCCTGTCCCAGTCCGTATCCAAACCATGAACCCATACCAATCGCAAATAAGGACTGGCAGATCTGGTATCCTGTCGTATCAATCGTACTCCACGGGTCTAACCAGATGGTTACGCGGTTTTTGACATGGGAAAAGATATGATAAGCAAGTACTGCCGCCACACTGCCTGCACCCAGTCCCGCAAACAGATAGCTGACCTTTTTGGTTGCCGTAAACAGCATCAGCAGATACACTACAAAAAAGATCAGTGCCGCACCCAGGTCATTTGAAGCAACCAATACTAAAACGTGTGCCGCAGCCAGCACCGTCACAAGTACCGTCTGCTTAAATGTAATGGACTTATTAAACATCGATGCAACAAACAGCACATATAAAATCTTAACAAACTCACCCGGCTGGACGGAAACCGGTCCTAATGAAAGCACCAGATTCGCACCGAATACTTTTCCGCTAAACAGCACCAGGATCAGAAGCACCAGCCCGGAAATACCATAAAGCCAGCCGAAATTTCTGAAACTGCGTACTCTTTTTAACAGCCACGGAATAAAGAATGTCAGAATCGTTCCGGTTGCCGCAATTGCAAACTGCTTGATGCATTTATCAAAATCCAGTCTTGCAATCATAACAAATCCGATTGCCATCAGCATGCACATATTATTCACCAGCAGTCTGGATGCCTTCGGATACAGCACATCGTATATCATCACCACAACAAACAGATAAATAAACTGCACAAAATACAGCATGATATATTTCATATCCTCATCATTTAAAATGTATAAAATCAGATATCCAAGCAGATGAATAATAAACATTAATACATTCTGCGTAAAATATATTTTTCCTCTTTTCTGTTCATTCTGCATGACCGCACCCTGATAAGATGCCAGTGTATAAAATGCAATCAAAAACGCAAATATATATTTTGAAAGTTCAATAAAAATCTGCTGCATTACTCAACCCCCAGCTCAAAATGTCCTCTGCCTGTCTTTTCGCAGTTTTGTCTTCCTGTTAAAACTTTATCCGGCTCTACCGTTTCCTCTATAAACTCATACCGTATACTGTCCGGCGCTGCTTTGTCAATCAGCGTTTCCTGTTTTGAGATATCCAATACGGTATCGTCATACAGAATACTATAACACAAATCACATACACTTTGCACCTGATATTGCTGCCGGTATCCTGTCATTGTCATTCTGCCATTTGCGCCGTCACATTTTCCGAGTGTTTTTTTCACACACTGTTCAGAAACCATTAACGGCAGATGTGTGTATACAATCAGTTCACGCGGCAGTACCGCATTTTGGGTCTGTGCCAGTTCCTGCGCTGTTAATTCAAGCGGCATGGTCGTGCGGATAATCCGCAAGTTTTTTTGTGTTCCTGTTGTTTTTAATAGGAACTGCTCCGCCCGCGTATTCCATGTATACAGATTCGCATCGGTAATCACGCGGATAACGGCTGACCGGCTTAGTTCTTTTAACAGTCCGAGCTGTTCCAGACTACGCACAAGAAAAGTATCCGCTCCGGCAGCAAGCCAGTTTTCCATCAGCTGTCTGCCCTTTTGACTGTCTTTTCCGCGTAAAATGTGTGGCAGTGCAAGCACCGGATTTTTCTGTGCCGCCTTACACTTTCCTACAGCTTCTGCCATCATCCGGCTGTCCTTTTCACGGATAAACAGTCTGAAATCGAAATAAATGTCGGTGATATCTGCCATCGGATAGGCACTTTCCGCCTGCCTTAACGTTGTTACAAGCACCGTTACCGGGCGTGTCTGTGACTGTTGTGCCGCCTGAATCTGCATATTTTCTACACTGCCTGCAACAGATGCGTCTTTTGTGTCCATGTATACTTGTGTGTCCTGTGACATGGCAATACGGTCTTCTACTGCGCCTTTTGGCAATTCACGGTAATACTGCCCTAAAATTTTCTTTTCCAATGCCTGTGCGCAGTTTCTTTTTAATTCTTTCAATGCCGATACGGGAACAAATAATTCTCCCTGTAAGTCTACCTTTACCGTTTCAGCTGCAAACGGCGTATCGCCAAGTGCCGTCACTATCTCTGCCAGCCGTTCTTTTTTTGCCGGCTGTTTCTGTGCCGCCTGTGCCTGCGCACCGATCTGTGTTACCGCTGCTCCGGTGCTTGTATCTGTAAAGGTCAGTTCCAACGGTCTGTCACAAGCTGCCGTCAGATGAACGTCAATTTTCTTTTTCAGTGTCTGCCCTACATACTGCTTTTCCACAAACCGGGTCAGTTCACCGTTTTTCATACGATAAAGCACCCTGCCCTTTTCAAGCCGGTACTTTTTCGGCAGATTTACGGTAAAGCGGCTTCCCTTTGCATATGCACTGCCGCTTGAAAAGCTGTTTTCCTTATCAATTTCAAAAACATCCTGCGGATAAATTTGTTCCAGTGCTTCAAACAATACCCTGCCGCCTTCATTTTTAAGAACCTTTAATGCCTTTGTTCCCATATGATTCGGGCGCTTTAATGAAATCATTTCCCGTCCTTTTGTATTATTATAATATCCGGTTGTAAACGCACCGCGATTGTACAAGTCCATCAAATCATTAATATCCGAATCTTCGACCTTAAACCCTTCTCTGCCATATTCCAGATAACGGTCAACATATTTTCTGTAAATGCCGGTTACGCCTGCCGCATAATTGACATTTTTCATTCTGCCTTCAATTTTCAAGGAATAAACGCCTGCCTCTATAATATCCGGCAGAACCGGCAGACCGCACATATCCTTTGGGCTTAACAGATATGCAGAACCGTTACTGTCTTTTTGTCTGTTTTCATCACCGCGCAGTCCCTTTCCCTTCGTCCGCGGCATGTCTGATGTCTGCGATGTATACATCAGGCGGCATGGCTGTGCACATCTACCACGGTTGCCGCTTCGTCCACCCTGAAAACTGCTCAGCAGACACTGTCCCGAATAACAGTAACAGAGTGCACCGTGGATAAAGCTTTCGATTTCAATATCACAGTTATCGTGAATTGCCTTGATTTCCGCAAGATTTAACTCTCTTGCCGTTACCACACGGCTTGCGCCCGCTTCTTTTAAAAGCTTTGCGCCTGCCGCACCCGTAACCGTCATCTGTGTACTCGCATGAATATGCAGTCCCGGAAATGCTTCTTTTATCGCTTCAAACGCACCGAAATCCTGCACGATAACCGCAGAAAGTCCCGCTTTGTAAAACGGCTCAAGATACGGCAGTAACCTGTCTTCCAGCTCCTGCTGTTTCATCAGGGTATTCACTGTAAGATAAATCTTTTTGTCATGTAAATGTGCATAATCTAATGCCCGCAGTAATTCTTCCTGACTTAAATTATTTGCATATGCTCTCGCACCAAACATTGCGCCGCCCAGATACACTGCATCTGCGCCCGCTGCAAAATCTGCCATTAAAATATCATATGACCCTGCCGGTGCCAGAATCTCCACCTTATTTTCTCTTAAACTCATCTGCTCCTGCCGCTTTTTGCGTTCCTTTCCGTTGCTGTCTTTCAAACACGTTGAACCTGCAATCCGGGGTCTGCGCCCAAAATCACAGGTTCATCTGCTTACTTTTTTAAATCTTCCAGTTCTGTTTCCAACCGGACTACATTCTTCTGGTACTTATTGATTTCTTCTTTTAATTCTTCAATCTGCTTGTTTGCCGTTTCTAACTGAATCTGTGCGGCAATCAGTTCATGTTTCAAATCGTACATTGCCGTATCTTTGTTCTCCGTTTCAGACTGAAGACTGTCGCCCAACTTCTTCGCCTTAAAATAATCATCTGCTATATTTAAATACATCAGATTTGCCCGGACCTCTGCTGACTGCCTGCGATAGGACTCGTCCTTGTTAAATTCGGCAAGCTTATTATTAATATAGGCGGCAACTTTCTGGAGATATTCTTCACTTTCATATCCACTCAGCGTAAATACTTTTCCGCCTAAAATGACCTCTGTATTATTCTTTGATGACATACCGTCCTCCTGCTATATAAATACATTTCTATTTTTACTTTATTCTATTTATTCAATAACCACCAGTTTCGCCGTGCATGCGCAGGTGAGCTTCGCTCCCCTGCGCTGTCGGGCATTCGCCCTATCAGCCTAAAGTCTAAAGAAGAACATTGTGCAAGCACTGTTCTTCTCTAGCCTTTACGCTGGCACGGCTCATTGCTTACGCACATTATACCATAGGTTATTGAATTTGTTCAACACCTAGATTTGCATAGGCGGCGGGGGTGGCTACTCGGCCGCGGGGGGTGCGGTTGATGAAGCCGTTCTGTATCAGGTATGGTTCGTAGACGTCTTCTAAGGTGCCTGAATCTTCACCGATGGATGCTGCCAGTGTTTCTATGCCTACAGGGCCGCCTCCGAATTTGCCGATTATGGTCTGCAATATCAGTCTGTCGTTTCTGTCCAGTCCGTCTTTGTCCACGTCCAACAGATTTAATGCGTAGTCGGCAACTTCGCCTGTGATTCTGCCGTCGTATTTGACCTGTGCAAAATCACGTACACGCTTTAACAGGCGGTTGGCAAGACGCGGTGTTCCCCTGGAACGCCTTGCAAGTTCGTGCGCGCCCTTTGTATCAATGTCAACATTTAACACACTTGCCGAGCGGATAATAATTGTTTCCAGTTCTTTTACGGAATAAAATTCCAAATGACTGACTACCCCGAAACGGTCACGAAGCGGTGCAGAAAGAAGTCCCGCTCTCGTTGTCGCCCCGACCAGTGTAAATTTCGGAAGTTCTAACCGGATTGAACGCGCCGTAGCACCTTTTCCTATCATAATGTCGATTTCATAATCTTCCATTGCAGGGTATAAAACTTCCTCTACCTGCCGGTTTAAACGGTGGATTTCATCGACAAACAGGACATCACCTTCCTGTAAGTTATTTAAAATTGCCGCCATTTCACCCGGCTTTTCGATTGCCGGTCCCGAAGTCACTTTTAAATGGGTTCCCATTTCATTTGCAATAATACCGGCAAGTGTCGTCTTACCCAGTCCCGGCGGGCCGTAAAACAGCACATGGTCTAACGAATCGCCACGTTCCTTTGCGGCTTCGATATAGACCTTTAAATTCCGCTTGACTTTTTCCTGCCCGATATAATCTTCCAGTGAAAGGGGTCTTAAATTATTTTCAATTTTAACATCTTCTTCCACCAGTTCTGTGGAAATCATTCTTTTTTCCATATTTTTATTTCCTTAAATCAACTTTTTCAAGGCTTCCTTTAAAATCTGTTCCGAATCTTTTTCTTCGGCATTTTCAACCTGCTGTACCGCCTTCATCGCCTGCGCGCTCGCATATCCCAGCGCCACAAGTGCTTCTACCGCCTCATTCTTTGCAAGCAGTACATCATTTTCAGACGGTGCTTTTTCTTTATTGGCAAGTGCCGTTTCAAAGACTTCGGCAAGTTTTAATTTATCCTTTAATTCGATAATCAGCCGCTTTGCCGTCTTTGCGCCAATACCCGGTGCGGAAGAAATCGTCTTGACATCTTCTGAAAGCACCGCAAAACGCAAATCATCCGGTCCAATCGTTGAAAGAATCGCCAGCGCGCCTTTCGGTCCGATACCGCTGACATTCAGCAGTAATTTAAACACTGATAAATCGTCCCGGCTTAAAAAGCCGAATAAATTCATCGCATCTTCTTTGACATATAAATATGTATAAATCCGTACAGAACTGCCGACAGACGGCAGGCGGTCAAGCACCGAGCCCGGTACGCGGATATTGTATCCGATGCCGTTTGTTTCAACAACGACCGTATCTTCAAAAACCTCGGTTAGTTCTCCTTTTATATATGAAATCATTTTTCACTCCGTTATTTTCTTAGTTCTGTGATGCCGGTTCATTTCCCAGACAATGATTGATAAACTGCTGTGCAGTTCTGCCGGAAATACCGCCATGGCTTAATTCCCACTTGTTTGCTTCTGCACACAGTTCTTCTTCGGTCATGGTAAGGCCGTTCTTCTTTGCCAGATTGACAACAATATTAAAGTATTCCTTCTGTGACGGCTTTGAATAATTAATCTGACAGCCGAAACGGTTGACTAAGGATAATTTTTCCTCGATGGTATCGGAACGATGCAGTCCGTTTGCAGATTCCATATCGCTTCTGTCGTTCCATGTTTCCTTAATCAGATGTCTTCTATTAGAAGTTGCATAGATTAAAATGTTGTCCGGCTTTGTTTCCACGCCGCCCTCGATAACTGCCTTTAAGAACTTGTATTCGATTTCAAATTCTTCAAAAGAAAGGTCGTCCATATAAATAATGAACTTATAGTTTCTGTTCTTAATGTCTGCAATGACGGTCGATAAATCCTTAAACTGGTGCTTGTAAATCTCAATCATGCGCAGACCCTGGTCGTAGTATTCATTGACAATCGCCTTGATACTCGTTGATTTACCCGTACCGCTGTCGCCGAATAACAGCGCATTGTTGGCTTTTCTGCCCTGTACAAAAGCTTCTGTATTTTCAACAAGCTTCTTTTTCTGGATTTCATAACCGATTAAGTCATCTAACATAACCTTATCCATATTGTTAATCGGGTGGAACGTTACTTTGCCGTTGTCACTGCCTGTAATGCGGAATGCCTTATTTAAACCAAACATACCGACACCGTAAGCTCTGTAAAATTCCGTAACATGCGCAAAAAATTCATCGACATCCTTTGCTGCCGCAAGCTTTTCACTTAATACCTGTACCTTTTCAGACACATTTTTATTGTACATCAGTTCTTTTTTGACAATCGCCTTATAATCGGAAATAACCGAAAAGCAGTTAATGCCAAGCTGGGCTTCAATTTTAGAAAAATCATAGTGGAACAGGTTCATAAACACCTGAAAATCATTTTTTGCAAACGCATTGACACTGCCGTCATTTGCACCAACCTTTTCACAGGTAATGCTGAACGGATTCTCATTGGTAATTAAAATAAAGGTCAGATAATTATGCCACAGATTTTTGTCAAAGCCATAATCCGTTGCCACTTCTAACAATCTCTTAATCTGCGTATAAATATCCTGTGTCAGCTGCGCATCGGAAGACTCCTGCATTTCAAATCTTCTGAAAATATCCGCAAATTTATATAAAATACAATCCTGGTCCATATTGCCATACATAATTAACTTTGAAATTTCCTGATACATCTTTTTCACCCTTCTACCTTTCTGAATCATACTTATTATATAATAAAGGAATGAGATTATTTGTCAAATCTTTTTGCACCGTAATTCAAAAAACGGATTAAAATTAAATAAAAAAAGCCAATAATGATTGACACCTTTGAAATTAATGATATAATCTGAAAAGAACTTTACATAAGGTCATAAGGTTCTTTTTGAATTTTGACTGATATTTCATTTCTTGAAAATGGAGAGGATAAATGGAATGAGAACAATAAATACTATCAACTCTATCTTATATATAGCGTTGACTGTACTGTATTTTTACCAGTTTATTTACATTGTAATCGCACTCATTGGCGACAAAAAAAAGAAACTGGACACTTACGAAGCAAAGAAGCTTCACAAATTTGCCTTTATTATAGCGGCGCGGAATGAGCAGGCAGTAATCGGCAATCTGATTAACAGTATTAAACAGCAGAATTATCCTGCGGAGTTAATCGATGTGATTGTTGTGGCAGATAATTGTACAGATGATACGGCACAGATTGCACGGGAGCATGGCGCAATCTGCTATGAACGATTTAACAATATGCTCGTCGGAAAGGGATATGCCCTGGACTACTGCTTCAACAAGATTGTGGAGCAATTCGGTGATTATACGGCTTATGATGGCTACTTCATCTTTGATGCCGACAATGTCATTGATAAAAATTATGTCAAAGAAATGAATAAGGTTTTTGACCGTGGCTATAATGTCATTACCAGTTACAGAAATTCAAAAAATTATGATACCAACTGGATTACTTCCGGTTATTCCCTCTGGTTTATCCGCGAGGCAAAATACCTGAATAATCCGCGTATGATGTTAAAAACAAGCTGTGCCGTTTCCGGTACCGGATTTTTGGTAAACAGCTCAATTATCAAGAAAAACAACGGCTGGAAGTTCAACCTGTTAACAGAAGATATTCAGTTTTCTGTTGTGAACATTCTGGAAGGTGAAAAAATCGGCTACTGCGAAAGCGCCATGTTCTACGATGAACAGCCGACAACCTTTAAACAGTCATGGAATCAGCGTATGCGCTGGTCAAAGGGATTTTATCAGGTAATGTTCCGCTACGGCAGGGAACTGATTGCAATGATGTTTAAAAAGCGGGAAATGTTCGTATCCTGCTACGATATGTTTATGACCCTTGCCCCTGCTACACTGCTTTCAATCGGATGTATTTTACTGAATCTGATTTTCCTTGCATACGGTGCAACGGACGTACATATGTTACGAAGGATTCTGCCGGGGACATTAGGCTCTATTGCTTTTGCAGGTGTAAACTTCTATCTGCTGATGTTCTCAATTGGATTTATTACTTTAGTAACCGAATGGAATAAGATTTTAGCTCCTGCGAATAAAAAGATTAAATCCTTATTTACGTTTCCGCTGTTTATGATTACCTACGTACCGATTTCTCTCGTTGCGCTGGTAAAGAAAGTCGAATGGAAACCGATTGCCCACAGCATTTCAAAATCTGTTGAAGAAATTGAATTGCAGCAGCAGGCAAATAAATAGAAACTTAAAAACCCTCGGTATCTGTTCTGAGAGAAGCTCAGTTACAGATATCGGGGGTTTTTATTACTCTATCTCCAAACTATTCATAATTTATCAATTTAAAATTGTAATCCGGAATCAATAATACACAGGTGCTCAATATCCAGATAAATCCTTTTTCTGCATCTCTGCTGACTTTATTTTGAATATCCAGTATTTCTGATAAATCAATCCGTTCAAATTGCTTTCTAAGGTCATTTTCACCCGTATCTTCATTTTGAATCCTGTCCGCTTTGCAGATATTATGATATACAACTTCCAGAAAAATTTTCCGCATATATTCCCAATATGTCATATTTCCATGTGTATACCCCAACTTTAAAATCCAGTCTTTTAGCTGATATTTTAAAGTTTTTTCTTTCTTTTCATCTCTCACAATATGCAATATTTCCTCTAAGTTCTTTTCTAACTCATTCTCAGTAAGTTTTAATATGGCATCACAACATTCCCTCCTCTTTTCATCGTCATTTACCTGATATCGTTCTCCCGCCAGTAAATCATCAATTCTATGCGGCAAACCCACTAACTTTTCAATAACACTTTCTGACTTTACCATACCTTTATACTTATCTCCCGGCTGCAGTGATACAGGTATTTTCCGGTTAATATATTCTTCGTCCGGTATAGATTTTAAATGCAGATAAGATTCAATCATTGGATAATTCAAATACAATTTTCCCATATCTGTCGAATCCTCAAAGCAACGCTGCATTTCCAAAATTTTTTCTTCAGAAAATGCCGGATCATGTCGTTCATAATCAAATACAAGAATTATATTTGTAAAATCATTCCTATAATAAACTGTTTCCGGATGTTCCTTTTTACTGATTACAAATGGCAAATCAACATCCATTTCATCCTTCGCCCAATCCCTTCCATATTCTCTTACAATGTCCTCGTACAGCTTATAAATATTGGTACCGTAAATCCATACATCATCTATATCAATATTTAATTCTGGAAAACACTTGAAAACCAGCCAGAATAATTCATCTTTTTCATGTTTTCCCTCTACAATCAGTAAACTCCGGCTGCGCCGTCTTGTTTCTACTCCGTAATTATTCATACTTTTCAAACTCTCCACTGATATACATCTTTTCGAGATTATGACCTTCTCTTAATTCACGTTCTGTTGCATTACAAAGAGCTGTTAATGTTCCTTTCCTTGATAAAATAAACAGACAATCCGGTCTCATAATTCTATTTGTCATCAAATTCGTATTATGTGACGTCATAATCATCTGACATTTTGGATATTTGTGTTTAAAGAAACGGATTACATTTTCTGCCATTTCATAATGATAAAATGCATCAAATTCATCCAGATAAATCAAGGATGCATCCCATACTTTTGGAATCAATCTCCGATAAAGCTCTGCTAATGCCAATGTACCACTTGAAGCATTTTCATAAAACGGCACTAATTGTTCATGCGCAAAATATAATTCTCTTTGTCCGTCCGGTAATTTTTTTAGTATTAATTTACACTCAATTCCCATTGCATTTAAAAAATCTTCAAAATCTTTTAAACGTTCCGGATTTTCTAAACTTTCATAGAAACCCTCATTCATTCTTCCAAAGCGATACCGCATCCCATTTCCTACTGTAATCATCATCATTCTTCTTACATAATTTGCCAATTGAATAAGTGCGGAATCATTTTTTAAAGCCACGTTACTAATCAACCATCTCAAAAATGGCAACTTCGGTTCACTGATTTCATCATCTTCTCCGACCTCCAACGATTGCAAATAACGGTCTACATTTGCAGTTTCTGCATCAATATAATCTAAATTATCAAAATTATATTCTCGTGAACTAAAATTACATTTAAAAATACTTTTTCCATCTATAAATAACTCTTCATCACGCAGTTCCTGATTTGACAACCGCGAATATTTATAACCTAAATCTACATCTCCAAATCTGAATTCATATTGAAACACTGCCGCATCTTCTATGGAATCCGCATTGAGCAAAATCCCATTTCCTGCGTACCTTGTTCCACCAAACATTGTTAAACCTATATCAAGAAGTGCTTTTCCCAGATTTGTCTTACCAGTTGCATTGCGTCCATAAATTAACATTTTTCCGATAATACCCTCTGAAAGACAGTCCATGTTAAACTGATAACCTGCAATATTTTCAAAATCTATCGTAATTTCATCTTTAAAATTTTTGTAATTCTTTACTACAAATTTTTTAAGCATATCTTATAGCACCCTCTTAAATAATCATTAATATATAACTCTATACTTACAGTATAACCATTTTTTTATCTCTCTGCAATAATAATCCGTAAAAAAATTACGGCATTGTAGTTTTAAATATTTATATAGTATTTTACTCCTCACCAACCACCGGATATACGCGCTGTGTCACATAACCGCCCATTAATCCGATAATAATGCCTGTTACAATACCAAAGATTAAAAGTACCGGCAGATAATAATAAATCGCCGTAGTATCCATTAAAAAGACTGCCGCCGTAATCTGACCGACATTGTGGAAGACACCGCCTGCCACACTCACACCGACAATGGAAAAATGTCCGCTTTTCTTTAAAATCACCATAACCAAAAGACTTAACATTCCCCCTGCCATACTAAACAGAAAACTGTTAAAATTGCCAAATAACACCGCCGTCAGCGTAATCCGCAGCAGATTGACAAGCAGTGCCTGTCCGCTTCCAAGCAGATACAATACCGATATAATGGCAATATTGGCAATTCCCAGCTTCACGCCCGGAACCGGCAGCGGAATCGGTATCAGGGACTCTATATATGAAAATATCATTGCAAGCGCCGTTAAAATACCGCCCAGTGCGATTTTTTTCGTTCTTCCTGTATTCTTGTTTTTCTTTCTTCTTCTCATTTTTTTCTCCGTTTCCGCTACTGCACAACCGCATCAAATGTATCTGTCGTTCCTGTGATCTCTACGACAACGCGGTGCGGCAGGCACACAATGGTTTCACCCGTCTTATGAATCGTTCCTGTATGCACACACAGCTTGTCCGGACAGTCTGCATCAGACATATACACTGCATTATCCTGTATTACGATATGATTCGTACCGCCCTGATACCCTGATACATCAAATTCCGTATCATTCTTTAATGCAAGCTGCTTTACCACATTGCCGTCTACTTTTATCACAACGGTTTCACCCTGCTTTTTGACACCGAACTGTATCCAGGCAAGCAGTCCTGCGGTAATAATAAGCAGTACCGCAACCAGATAAAAATCCGCAGATTTTAACCCCAGCCGGTTCTTTCTTTTTACTGTTTCTACTGTAAATTTCATTGGTTTTACTCCTGATTTGACTTTTTATATACTTAAAAATCCCTGTCTATTTTAGCATAAACAGACAGGGATTGTATACAGGGAATTTGTTTTTAGCTACTTACCATAATGAGAAAAAGTCTTTAATACCGTCAATAATACCACCTCCTATACCTTTTACAACACCGGCTGCTCCGCCGACTACAGTTCCGATAACACGTCCTACGGTTTCTCCTGCCGGTCCGAAAACCTCTCCTATTTCACCTCCGATATCTGCACCTTCCGATGCGCTGTCCATAACAGACTGCAGGATTGTCCTTTTCGTTTCTTTTGCATAATCGATTAACTCATCATCATCCTTCCACATATTTTCATCCTGATTAATATTGTTGACATAGACTGCTCTTTTTTCTGCCGGTGTGGCTTTGACAATATAGTACAGCAGTTTTGATAAATTATACGGGCGGCTCTGTTCTTCTCCTTCCTCTTTATAACCCGCACTGTAATAAATCGGTGTTACATTCACGCCTGTTCCTTCAAAAATTCTGTTTTTCACCGAAGCTGCCTTTTTATCCAAAAATTCTTTTAACGTACTGTCTGGCTCATTTTTGTCATAATCCCAGTGTCTGCTTTTCATTGCCATATCCGCCTGATTTAATGCAACTAAAATTCTTCCCTCCTTGTCTGCTCCTAAATTCGGAATAATCACATTGTTAATCAGTTCGTAAGACGTTCCTAAATCTCTTGTGCCGCTGTCTAAAATTACCAATACCAAGTCAATCAGCGCATTGCCCTGCGCATCTACCTCTGCCAGCTTGTGAATAATGTTTTTTGCATGTCTGTTATCTGCTTCCTTTCCATCCCCCAGACCCGGAGTGTCCCATAAAATCAAGTTGTCCAGTTCATATTTTTCAATTTCCATCGTTTCAGGGTCTACCCCTACTCCGACTTTTGCAACTTCCGTATCAAATAAAGCATTAATGGTTGAACTCTTTCCGCAGCCCGTTGCGCCGGTAATCATAATGTTAATCTTGTTATCTTTTAATCTCATTACATTCTTTAACAGTTTGCTCTTTTCGTTTTCATTGATGTCTGCATTCATAATGTCGTTTTCCATGTTCTCAAAAATATTTGTCTTTCTCATACCTTTTTCCTCCTAAAATCCACCATGATTCCAAATACTACTTTCACTTACGCCAAATCGCTGTGCAACCCTTGATACTGCCGTCTGTTTATCCGCTCCTTCCGCTATAAGCTCCAATATTGCAATAATGATTTTTATCCACTGTACCATTGCCATTTCACATTCCTCCATTCTGTACTCTGTGAATTGCTTTTCATATCTTCCTTACACTGTTATTATGCTCTTTCTTATTTCGCAGTTTTTGTACATCACATTTTAAGCTGCCTCCTCTCCCTTGGAATATTATCAATAATCATGTCCAGCAGTTTTTCAACATTGTAATTCCTTTCCGCCGAGTAGTATACCGGCTTTACTACATTTACTCCTGTCGCCTCCCTGATACGTGACTGTACAGACGCTGCCTTCTGCTCTAAAAATTCATGTAATACATTGTCCGGACAATCCCATGTTTCGTTCCAGTGTCTTCCCTTCATCGCAACATCTGCCTGGTTAATGGCAATCAGAATCCGGTCTGTCTGGATATTTGGAACAATTACTTCATTTAACAGTTTATATGTAGTGCCTAAATCTCTCCCTGAGCCGTCCAGTATTACCAGTACTGTATCTATCAGCCCATACTGTTTATCACTTATCGTACATTCCCTGTATAAAACATTTACCAATTCCTTCGCATATTCCATATCTTTATAAACGTTATCTCCAAGTCCCGGTGTGTCCCAAAAACGCAGCAGATTATTTAACCGGACAGAATTGACGGACATGGTTTCCGGCTCGCCCTCATTTCCCACTTTTGCCACCTCCCGCTGAAACAGCGTATTTAACGTGGAAGACTTTCCTGCCCCGGTTCCACCGACAACCAACACATCCAACGGTCTTAAACCTGCTATTCTTAAATTTTCATCAATATCTGCCATTCTATATACACTATTCATACGAACCTCCTAAAGAAATGAAAGCACATCACAAATTGCTCCGCCAATACCTCCAACAATTGTACCTACAACTTTTCCAACCTTTCTGCCTACCGGCCCAAACACGCCTCCTATCTGTTCACCAATTTTCGCGCCTGCCGAAGCGCCTTTGATAACCGACATTACAATGGTATTTCTCGTTTCTTCTCCATAATCCAGTAATTCATCATCATCCTTCCACATATTTTCATCCTGATTCAACGTTGTTACATAGACTGCTCTTTTTTCTTCCGGTGTTGCTTTTACAATGTAGTAGAGCAGTTTTGACAAATTATACGGGCGGTTCTGCATTTCTCCTTCCTCTTTAAAGCCCGCACTGTAATAAATCGGATTTACTTTTACACCTGTTGCCTCATAAATTCTGTTCTTCACCGATTCCGCCTTTTCATCCAGAAATGCTTTCAGACGGCTGTTTGGCTCATTTTTGTCATAATCCCAGTTTCTGCCCTTCATCGCCATATCCGCCTGGTTGATTGCTACTAAAATTCTGTTTTCATTACCGCTCCCCAGATTCGGAATAATCACATTGTTAATCAGTTCATAAGACGTGCCTAAATCCCTTGTACTTCCGTCCAGAATCACCAATACCAGATCAATCAGCGCTTTGCCCTGCGCATCTACCTCTGCCAGCTTGTGAATAATGTTTTTTGCATGCCTGTTATCTGCTTCCTTTCCGTCACCTAAGCCCGGTGTATCCCATAAAATCAGGTTGTCGAGTTCATACTTTTTAATTTCCATGGTTTCGGGATCTGCCCCTATACCCACCTTCGCAATTTCTGTATCAAACAGGGCATTAATGGTCGAACTTTTACCGCAGCCTGTCGCACCGACAATCATAATGTTCATCTTTTCATTTTTTAAATTCATAATGTTTCTAAGCATTCTGCTCTTTGTTTCTTCATTCAGTTCTGTGTTCATTACATCGTTTTCTATTGTTTCATAAATCTTTTTCTTTTCCATAACTTTTTCCTCCAAATAAACCCGTCGTTTGCTATGCTTTTATTCTATTCTTTACTGTTTCGCATTTTTTGTACAACTCATGTCATGCTGCTTTTAAATCAAAATACTCTACAAAGTACGGCATCATAAAATTCATATGTCTGGCAAGCTTCATCACCGCCCTGTTTCTGCTTCTGGTATGTAACAGACAATTTACCGGAACACCGGCTCTGCAAATGCTGTAACACTGCGCTGAAAAATTTCTCGTAAACATATAACACTCTGTCTTATCCGGCAGCTGCATATAATAATCTAACTTTCCTTTCTTTGCTGAGTTTCTTGCTACGACAAAAATATTGTTTTCCACTTTCACTTTTTTCATTGTTTTTTCCTCCTAAAATTTCTTTGTTCACTTTATTTTTCATTGTTTCCAACCGATAAACACAGTATAAGCACTTGTATTTCGCATTTTTTGTACAACTCATACCGCTGTCCGACTGTTTCTTTCCGAACGAAAGCAGACAATAACGATAAAATACATTTAAGAAACGGGGATTCCTATGTCAAAAAAGACTTTAAACGCCATGAAAACATTGCAGGAAGCATTTGAGAAAAATAAAGAACTGACTATCCCACAGATGATGACACTTTTAAACTGCAACCGCATTTCCGTCAACAATTACATTCACAGACTGGAAGATGCCGGTATTAAATTTCAGAAACGCTGTGAAAACCGCCTGACCTATTACTCTGTCCGGCATTCTTCCGAAGAAAGCAGCTATGAACCGCTTACATTGGATATTCTCAGAAAATATCAGATTGTACGGGAGCTTCAGGCAAAACCTGTTCCAAAGGAATCCTTTGCCGGAAAATTTACGCTTATTTCCGGCACCGGCGATGAAAATCCTGACAGAACACCGCTTGATGTCGGTCAGACCAAATTTTATGAACTGATTAAAGAATTAAAAGAAGACGGCGACATTGAATTTAATACCGGCAATGGGACATACCGGCTTACCGGAAAAAATATTCCGCTTAATATCACCTGTAATGAGGACTTTATATCCAATCTGAATACCGATTTATCCAATATTCCGAGTGGTACACCTTACTTTGACGAATTAAAATCACTCTATGCCAAAACCAATATCCTGCTTGGCAACCTTGATGACCAGCTTCCGTCTTTGAAAAACTATCTCATTTACGGAAAACGATATGACGGTTTACAGACACTTGCCGATACCTTAAAAATTATTACATCCTGTGATTACAAACACAAGCTGCTTAAAATCCGCTATCATTCACGAACAGAAGGTATACAGACGCTGGATTTTGCTGTTGGCATAATGATCTATAATGTAGAAAAAGACCAGGTTTATCTGATTGGTGATGTTTACTCTGAAAAAACTACAAATACATCTTTACGCCACCGCATTTTAAATCTGAAACGCATTGAAGCCGCAGAAGAAGAAATCTTTGAAAATCCATGCTATCATGATACTGTTTTTCTGGAAATGTTTCAAAATATGTTCAGTATATCAATTGATAAGCCTTATGACGTCACGATTGAATTTGATAATTTCGGAAACATTGAGCAAAAAATCAATTCGTTAAAAAAACAGCGCCCAAATGCTTCGATTGAACGAAACAACGGAAAATTTATTTACAAAGACAAAGTCAGCGGACTGGATGATTTTGCTTCTTATCTGCGCCGCTTCGGCTTTGGAGTGCGTGTTCTTGAACCTGAAGAACTAAGAGATAAAATGCGTTACTCCGTCACTGAAACACAACGACTTTATCAGGAGGAAACAAACCATGAATTATCATAACCCATATGCCCGTATTCAGGAATATTTTGCACTGCTGTCTGCCAGCATGAATTTTACTGACAGCTCCGATAACGGCATATCCATACAGCAGATTTGCGAAAGCAAACAAATTCCGGTCAAAATTGTACGAAATGATTTTTTAACAATTTTTCAATGGCAGCGCAGTATGAACCTTGTTAAAAACAGTGATAAAAATGAACTTGCCGTTCTTTTTAATGATGAAAGTCCCAAATATCAGAAAATCTGTGATACATACGCGCTCGATGAATTATATGATAATTATATGGATGCCGTTCCCGGCAATGATTCAATCCAGAAATTTGAACAATTCATCACAGACGGTATCCTCGATGCCGTTCCAATCATTTTTTACGATACTGACGCAGGCACTCCAAATACCTGGACACTGCCCCTTACTCCTGACGAAGCCACCGCTTTACAGTCCTTTTATTCCGATGAAACGGATTCCCTGTCTGTATTCGACCGTTTGAAGAAAACTTATGCCGATACTTATGCAATAAAAGACAGCTATCTTTATACGCACAATTATAATAATTCTTTAAATGATTTACTGTGTAAAATCAATACTGCCATTGATTTTCACAGCTGCTTATATATGAAATATTACAGCCGGCGTAAAAAAAAGTTCTCACGTTTTATCTTCCGCCCTGTCAAAATCGTTTACGATGCAGATGAAAATCTCTACAGTGTACTTTCTATCCGTAATGACTGCAATATTCTTTTAGTACACCGCCTAGACTGTATCATTTCATTGGAAACAACAGATAAAACCATTCACAACAGTATGGAAACCAAACTCATTGACCATATGAACCAAATTGCGCCAAATGTATGGGGAAATAACTTTTCATGCACTTCCGATGAAACTGCCGATGTAAAAGTGAAATTTTTCAATGCTGCAAATGTACATGAAAAAGTCAGAAAACAGCTTGCCTGCCGTACAAACGGAAAACTGACCCAAAAAGGCGACTGGCTTTATTATGAAGACAAAGTTTACGGACTGAGCCGGTTCCGCTCATGGATTTACGGATATGGCAGAGCCGCCGTTGTATTAGAACCGGAATCCCTTAGAAATGATATTATCAACTCTCTTAAAAAGCGGGTGGGTTATTATGAATAGTGTCATTTTTATAAATTAAACAACAATTGATTTTGGCAGTCTTTCTACCTTGTCATTACCATATATAACAACCTCACTGCTTCCCCTGATTTTATAAATCCGCACACTGTCTTTATCACTTCCATAGACTGCCAGCTCTTTTACCAGCTTGTCATACTTATTCTCTTTTATAATGCCTTCAAAGGCTGATTTCTGCACACGAAATCCATATCTTTGCAAATGTTTTGCCAGTTTGGTCCGCTTTTTATTATTCTCAATATCATAAATAATCAGCACCAGAATACTATCATCTGCCACTTTTTCATCCACTTTAAAAAAATCTATCAATCCCATATCCCCCTTAGCTGTTCTGTTGTTATAAGTATCAGCTCACTGATAATCAGGTTATAGAGTTTTAATCCCCTTTGGGGTTAGTGTCTTTCTAAACTAGGAAATGACATTGCACTAATAAAAGGCAATGCATGGTTTCAATCCCTTTCGGGGTTAATGTCCTTCTAAACAACACCGGGGACTGCAACACCGGGAACAGGAAGTTTCAATCCCCTTCGGGGTTAGTGTCCTTCTAAACGTAGTAGATACTGATGAGACTATGAATTTTTATAGTTTCAATCCCCTTTGGGGTTAGTGTCCTTCTAAACTTAGACGAAGAATTAAAAATCAAGGATGAAACTCGTTTCAATCCCCTTTGGGGTTAGTGTCCTTCTAAACTATGCGTCCTATGATGAATTTTGACGGTCTTATCAGTTTCAATCCCCTTCGGGGTTAATGTCCTTCTAAACAGATTTCTCAGGAAGAAAAGGATATAAAGTATATGTTTCAATCCCCTTCGGGGTTAATGTCCTTCTAAACTATTTTTCGGCGCAGGATACAATTTGCAATTTAGTTTCAATCCCCTTCGGGGTTAATGTCCTTCTAAACCTCCCAACCGAGGAAGGAAAGGCAATTATTGCCGAGAGTTTCAATCCCCTTCGGGGTTAGTGTCCTTCTAAACTGGAGAGAATTTGTTGATTTTTACAGAATGTATAAGTTTCAATCCCCTTTGGGGTTAGTGTCCTTCTAAACCCCAACCAGTGTTCTGATCAACGCGTCTTCTACGTTTCAATCCCCTTTGGGGTTAGTGTCCTTCTAAACGTATTCAGGCTATTGCTCAATCAAAATATTACGTTTCAATCCCCTTTGGGGTTAGTGTCCTTCTAAACACCATTATGGTCAATGGATTAGAAGAGATTAATAGTTTCAATCCCCTTTGGGGTTAGTGTCCTTCTAAACAGCATCTCTGCAATCCCAGTGTTTATGCGGGCTAAAATGGCAGTTTGCGGGGAAGAATGAATTTTGATGATTTCCCTTCTGCAAATTTCATTCAAAATGCCCGCCAGCTCAGTATTCATGCGGTGCGCGGTAAAATTCAATTTTTACCGCAATTTACTTTATTTATTATAAAGGATTTTTATTTAAAATACAACCGCAAATATATAATTTTTACCGAATCCACAACGGCTGATATAGCGAAGCATCCTCCGCTTCTATCGCCTTAATCAGCTGTACTGCCTGCATATCAATCGCATGGCGGAAATCCAGTGGATAATCAATATATGGAAGATACTGTATTTTTGTACTTAACTTCTGCTCCATTCTTTCGATAAAAATACGCACGCCTTCCTTTGTAAAATAAATCCCCGGTTTTCCATCTTCCTGTTCAAAATGCTCCCGCCTTATGATATGCTTATTTACTGCGCTCATTACCGTTGCATCTACAATAACTGCCCTCCATTCTTCAATTAAATCACATGCCAGTGACGGAGACTTTTCTGCATCTCTATGAAAAAAGCCAAAGTATGAATTTAATCCGTGTGTTTCCAGGCTCACCTGTATTTCGCGTAAAAGCATACTATACCCGAAACTTAACATTGAGTTAAATGGGTCTAACGGGGGACGCCTGCTCCTTTTCTCAAAGTAAAAAGCCTCATCCACGCATTTCCCCATGCCTTGAAAATACGCACGTGCCGCTGTTCCTTCATATCCCAGTAATGACTGTCCATCTTCTGCTTCTTTTGCATTTTCACAGCTTACTGCAATCATCTTTTTCTCTGCGGCACAATCTTGATTTTTCGATGCTTCATACCGCTTCAATACCACCCGTTGATTGTGCATTTTTGCCATAATCAGACTGCGTGACAATTCCAGCGCAAATTCTGTATCATACAGACTGCATTGTAATCTCTGCCGCGGTACATTTACATGTGCCGCCGATTCCAGTTTTCCAAAATAAGTGCCGCCTCTTGAAAAGTAAGAAACCGCAATTCCATTTAGCAGGCAATATTCTGTCAATGCCGTTGTAAGCTGTGCCTGTCCAAGAATCACGATTCCTTCTAACTGTTCCAGCGGTATCGATGCAATACACTGCTCCTGTAGTGTTGCCTTACACCGCCCGTCTGACATTCCGACAACAACACCGTAATCATTAATGTATAAAATGCTCATAATCCCTCATATTCCTGTAATCTACACAACTGTTCTAATATTATCTTCTCCCATAAGATGACCTGCCTTTGTTATTTTGTGTTTCAAGCCTATGGCACTTTAAAGTTGCCACATTTGTCGCTGGTGGCAGCTCTTGTTTAATCTTCATTCCTTTATTATCAGTTTTTTCCCGATTATTCTGAAACCATAAATAACCCTCTTCAAGGATTTCATCCTCCATTTGCTCTTCTTCTCTCGGATAACTGATCATAATTGAATCCGGAACTGCATGATAATTACACATATTTAAAAATACACGTCTGCCTGTATTACTAAAACCATTCTCCTCATAGCTTAAACTGCTGTATCTATCTGTAATATTCACTTCTTTATACTCAATTGTATCATCCTGAAGACATACAGTTCTTTCCAGCACTCTGCTAATACTACACTTTACACTGCCCAGCCCCAGCGGTTTTGCAGCCCCCAGTTTGTAACAAATATCTTTTTTCTCAGTGCTGTCAGTATTTCCACCATTTACAATCCAAATCAGTTCCTGAAGCTGTTTTTCTGAAATATCTTCAAAAAATATTTTTCCTTTAAATGTTATTCCGGACTTTACCGGTCTTATTGTCTTGTTCAGATTGGTTGCTTCAACCCCTTCGGTATAATTAAAATTCTGATGATGCCAGTAATACTTTCGTCCTCTCAGTGTTCCCGGCTTTCTGCAGACTTTATCCTTTTTATCAGTATAATAATCATATGTCCAGAAATTGGCTCCATACGGTTTCTTTAAATAAAATGCAACATTTTCCAGTTTAGGACCGCCTAACGTCTGTAATGTTATGATATTATCATAGTAACTTTTTGCGTTTGCCTGCATTTTTTCAGGCAGTAAATCTGCAAATCGAAGTTTAGAAGCTGCTGCCGATGTAATATCTTCACCGATTGTTCCAAATAATGCACATGACGGACATATTTGATTTGCATTTTTACAAGGTGCAAACTCCCCTGCGAGCTTGCCAATGGTATTGACAGGTTCTTCTTTCAAAATACCCGAAACATTTGGAATTTCATTTACCGTCAGACCACTCATACATGAATCCGTAAGGGTTTCATATAAGTTTCTTATCATACCCCGGACTTCACTTCCCGGAATTACCGGCTGATGATACACATCATCATATCGTTGATTTTGTTTTAATAATGTATATGAATAAAAATCATAAGAATAATGTGCTTTTTCCGGATCTGAAAATTTCTTTTCATCTGATATTTTAAACGCTTTATTGGTGCTGGTATTCGGAATAAAAAGCGGTGTTTTAGTTGTAACCGAATATTCAATTACCCCGGTATGTCTATCCATATCTTCATACTGCTTTCTTTTATGCTCCGGCAGTTCTATAAAATTATACGGATTCAAAAATTCATTCTTTTTCATTCTCCTTCACCCCCATTTTCTTCCATCAGTGCAAGACGGTAATTATACATCTCTGCCATTCCGTTGTCATCGTATTTCATATAATTGATGACACGTATCCTGCTTCCAACCTGTTTAAATTTCTTTTCAAGCAGAATATCTTCCACATATTCATCAATGTCATCTTTCTGTGATTCCTCTTTTGTGACCACACATTCTGCTGTTCCTTTTGCAGAACCCGGATATGTACGGTGTGCCGTGCTTTGAACTGCCCGGTATTCACGTTCTGTATCAAATAAATGCAGTTCCAGTATTGTATCTTCTTTTTCCACCTTTACTTTTGACGCAATATATTCTTTTATATCCGTACCGGTACAGTCATATTTTTCAAAAATAACTTCTTTTCTGGTATACATTAACAGACAGCCTTGCTTTGGTGCCTGTCCGATTTGTTCTAAGCTGTAAATGTCCATCTAGCACACCCCTTCCTGTATCATTGCCGCAAGCTGCTTTTTGTAAAGTTCCATATCCTGCTCGCTTATCGTACCGGTAACAGGACCGTTTCCTTCAAAAATGCCGCGGCCGATGGCTGTCTGTCCGCCGACAGATAAATATCCCCTGACAATATCTGCAGCTACAAAAGAAAGCATTGCTGCCAGTAACTGATAACAGTTCTCTTTATCTTTTCTGATTTTTATCTCCAGCTGCGTTTCACCGCCAAAATATGCTTTTTCCGTATATAATGCACCATCTACGGTTGCTGCACTGAAACGGTTAATCTTATTTCTGGTAGTTACAAGCGGAACTGAATTTTTTAATACACTTTCGCCTATTACAATCATGGACTGCTGGGCTGTTTTTTTACCTTTCCCCGCTTTAACGTCAACATAGCCAAACCAGCCGTTTATCATGCGTTCCGCCGCTTCTTCGGAGCAGTTTAAATCCTTTAATAACTTTTTTGTTCTGCTGCGGACTGCACCCGCCCAGCTTGTCCCCGGTATCACAGGAACACTCTGCTTTTCCTCTCCATTTTCAAATATCTGCTGAATGGTGAGCTGTTCAAAATCCGCTTCTTCCGGTCTGGTTGAATACTTACGGATACTGATTCCACCGGTAAGCTTTAACGGTATAGTAATGGAAACATATTTTTGTGTGCTGACCTCCTGTTTTTCCCAGTCCTTCCAAAGACAGCCCGGTCGTTTTCTTCGTTCTTCTTCTGTTTCACTGCAATAGCAGACCCAGTCCTCAGCGCTTTCTTTTCCTAAAGCAAATTCCCACTTATATACCTTGTTGATTCTTAATCGTCCCAGCCCGCGGTTTTTCTTAAAGCCAAAACGAATTGCTCCCTGCTGTACGGCTGACAATAGTTCCCGGATTTCTTCAACTCCGTCTGAATTTTCATCCTGTGCGCGAATGACTTTTTCAATGTGGATAACAGCCTTTCCTGTTTCAACCACTTCATAATCATATTTTGCTCCGGGTATGGCAGTCTTTCCTTCTGTCAGTCCTACGCCGTCACGAACAGAAATACTGTATTTTTTATTCTGGTCATTTTTAATATCAAGTTTTTGAATATACGCATCTGAAATAAACAGTGAACTCATCTTTCCGTTTTCCCCATCTGCATAACCAAATACACAATTCTTATTTTTATCCAGTCCTAAGTAATTACGCATGGCACCGGCTATGGCAGTTCCCGGAATAAAGACTTCACCGGAAGCATTTTTTAACACATCCGAATCCGTATTTTCCGCTGTACCGTTGGATATTGATAAAGGAGATGCAAGTTCCACATCTGCGGCAATATAAATTCTCTTTACAATGCTATTTACACTATTGTTCTCACTGCTCATCTGGTACGCCCTCCTTCTGTCTTAACCGGTATTTTAACTGAATTAAATACTGTCTTAAATATATCATTTCTATATTTTTGTTATCCTTGTATTCAAAATCAGACATGTGATACTGTTCCATAAACTTATCCTTAATATCCTTACTGTCACGCTCTACTGTTTCACAAATCTTTTTTGCCTGTTCAAGTTTCTTCTTTTTCTCATCACTTGCCTTATTATACCGTTCTTCACATATGTTCTTTACTTTTTCTAACGAATCGTTTTCACTGCACATAATCTGCATATTGCTGACCGTTGCTTTAGAATAGCTGCCGTATTCTTTTTCATGGTCTTTTGCCTTGTGTGCGGCATAGGCATGCAGATATTCATCAAATAAATTGCAGGCAACCTTGCCGAGCAGTTCTGTACAAATCTTAATTTTCCCGGCTGTATTCTGATCTTTGACTGCTGACAGCGTTTCCTGTACATACTCGCCATAATACGCACCTTCCTCACAAACTGCCAGTTCACATTCACCGTATCCTTCTGTGTTACGCTCTCCAAGCCAGATTGTACCCACCGGTATATCCACTGCATTTTCTGCCTTAAACTGTATCACCGTTCCCTTGTCAAATGCACCTACTGTCGGTTTTCTAAGCCCCCATGTGACATTGTATCCACCGACAAATGTTGTCTTGATGTACCGGCTCTCAACCGAATTTTCCAATATATTCTCATTCTGCCACAACGCTGCCGACAGTTCTTTCACCAGTTCCTTCGCATCTGTTGTATACATCGCCTTTTCGCTGTATAAAATCAAAGGTGCGTTTAATTTAAGATAAAAATTTTTCACGGACTGCATTTCCGGTTTCTTCTGCACTGCTGTCTTTGTCACTGTGATTTCACAGTTACCGTATTCTGCATTTCTGGCATATCCAAATGATGCCTGACTGCTTTTCTTTAACAGTTCATAAATTTCCCGGATAAATTCCGGTTCGCTGCTGATAAATCCTTTAAATGTCTGCCCTGCCTTAATCGATGAAATCTGATAAAATTTTGACGATGTACTGTCTACCGCTCTGCCGATAGATTTATCTTCCGGTCTGCTGTGGTGGTATCGTTCTTCCATTTCCACATCATATTTTTGAAGTCTGCCATCCTGTGGCATGCAGACATAACAGTGCTTTATCTGATTGAGCTGTACATGGTCTTCAGTCGATTTGTCCTTTTGACCATTTCTCTCCGGATCAAAAAGTTTATTTCTATAATGAACTTTATCATTCTTTATCCCATACAGAAACGCAGGAACTTCCGTCAGCCTTTCTCCCTTATGGGACAAATACGCATTTCCAAATATCAGCTTATTATCAGAAAGTGCTGTTAAAAATTTTTCTTTCTGTTCCGCTCCTGTAATCCGGTGTAAAATATGTCCCAGCACCTTTGCACCTTCAATATAGTCCATTGAACTTTCTTCCTGACCGTGGACAGATTTACAGATTACCGGTGATAATAACCGGATTTCATATTCCAGATAATCCGCATTCTGCTGATATGCTGCACATTTTACAGGATTATTTTTTTCTGCCTGTACTTCCAATGTTGCTTTTATTTCACCAAAACCTCTTGTTCTGGCAATTCCCATATGTTTCAGAACCGCAAGGCAGTTTTTCAATTCTTTTTCATACTTCTCATCCATTTCAACTACCGCATAAAACACCAGCCCTTTATTAGCAACACGCATGATACGCAAAGACTGCTCCTGTGCAACACCGGTTTCATAATCAATTGATGTCTGCGTTCTTACATAACTAAATACCTTTAAAATATTCTGCGGATGACACAGCACCGGACTGACAGATTGATTCTGCCTGATTTCCGATACAAAACACTCTTTGTCTGCGATATAGGCATCCCGGATATGTACCGCTCCCGCTTTGCCTGCCTTTTCACTGTCCGAATCATCATTTCCCTGTGTACCGAACATTTCCTGTACACCTATTGGCATACCCCAGTCTTTCAGTTCTAAGGCACATTCCCGCAGACAGCCCTTCAGACGCTTCGCCGGAATATACGGAAAACCGTATTCATCATAACAAATGTCTGTATCAATCGCACTGTTGTAAATTCCACCGTCCGATACACACATATCACTTAGCAATTCAATTTTAATCCGATAATTACGCATCTGCATTTTCCTCCTGACTCTGTGTGATATACAGGTTATAGTCCATAATTTCTGCCGCATCATACCACAATGCCGTCTGTACGCCATTGATTTCTTCATACAAGCTGTCTTTTGGAAGCTTCCAGTCCCTTGACTTTAAAAACGCGTATAAGGTATCCATCTGATATCTGCCAAGACTATATGTATTTCGCAACTCTTTGACAAAAGAACGCGGCAGATTCTTTTCATCTGAAAATTTTCTGATATTTTCTTTTAAACTTGTATAATCATTTAATTTTCCGGCATTTTTACTCAATCCGTATTGATGAGTTGTCGGAATGTAGTACGGACGGATTAAAAGATTTTCCCCGGTCGGCGTACTGTATTCTTCCTGTCTGACTTTATCAAGATTTTTACAATGAATATTTTTACATATCTGAAAGTCTACGTAATTGCCAATCCGGTTACCGTCTTTATTTTCATCCTTTTTGGCTTCACCTTTAGCACTTGCACAGCACGCTTCCGCCACTTCATATGCCGTGTAAAACGGAAAATGACTTCCGATATATGCAATTCCCGCACAAATACTAAATCCATATTTTTCAATATTTTCCTGTGTACTTTCTTCACTGACCATCATCAACCCTGATATCTGCTCACTGTAGTAACCAACCGTTTCCAGTGCAATGTGTGCATTGCAGACATATGTAATATCATCGCCCGCAACAATTACTTTTCTTACAAAACGTTTAATATTTTGTCCAAATTTGGTGTCTTCATCTTCAAATTCATCTTTCATATTATCAAAAATATCTTTATATGCTTTTTTAATATTGTGGGAAATCTGGCGCATTGTATTAACTGCTTTTACATAATCCGGTTCATGCTCAATCTGTTCCCGGATTCTTAACCCCATATTATTACCGTCAATATGCACCACGGCAATACGGCTGTCTTTTCCACGGTTAATATAATTCTCAAGAAATTTATCCTGTTTTAATTCTTTAATTTTTTCATTTTTCTCATCCAGCTTTATGGCAGTTTCCTTACTGATATCCACGCGGTTCTTATCCGGACTTTCTTCGATTGCAGGATACCCCGTTCTGATTTCTGTCTTCATGATTGGAAGCGCACCTAACGGCTTTGAACCGGCCATTTTTGCCTTTACGTCGTCCATTTTATTACGGAGTTCTTCATAGTCATTATAATATTTATCCGTGACTTTTACACAGGCTGCTGCCAACTGTAATGAATATGTATGTTCAATAATATACTTTGACATTATTTTGTTAATATTTCTATATAAATCATTTCCATTGTATATAACATACGCATTTCCACCGCCGATATACAAAACCTGTACGGCTTTCTCTGACATTTTAAACGGTTTTACCTCTTCTTCCTCTTCTCCCTTTTCCCATTCCAAATCCGTTTCTTCCGGTTTTAGCTTTAAATTTTTACAGGCTTCACGCAATGCATTCTTTAAAATATCTTCTATAATCAAAGATGCGCCCATCGCATCTTTAATATGCGGTGTCCTATAGATATAATCCTGGATTCCCCTGATATCATACATCGCAAGGACTTTGCCGCCTGACTGACTGTTTACTGTGTGATTATTCTCCATTGACCTTTTCTCCTTTAATCCAGTACCTTTATTTTAATTTTGCCCATTCCGATACTACACTTAATTCCCAGTCCGGAATACTCCCCGAATACCAGCAGTAACCGTATCATCTGCTGTATTTTTTCATCACCGCTGATTCGCACTTCAAGACTGCCTACACAGCCTGCTATCTTTTTCCCTTCTAACGGAAAACGCTCCGAATGAATATCGCACTGTGTAACATAAGTTGCTTTTACCATTTGCTCCAACAGTTCCGTATTATCTTCTTTTCTGCCAAAATAAATGTAATTATATTTATTCATCAGATTCTGGTAAATCAGCCTGAAATCCGGCATAAAAACATATCTTCCATTTGATTTAAATGATGTCGGGGTTTCATAGTGAAGCGAAAAATGATTCCATTTTTCGTGCCTGCTTACAGACTGTAACAGTGCTTCTCTGGACACTGCCGTAAGCTTTTTATCGATGATTCTGACATGCAGCTGATGTTTGTGAATATCAAATTCTTTAAACGAATCACTCTTTAACGGTTCAATAATCTGTTGATACGCTTCTTTTGTGACCGTTGTAACCGTCCACACGGTATTACCGTCTTCATGACCGACGGCAATACTATATGGATTGAACCGCTGATTATGCAGATATTCTGCATAATCCGTGTCAATATTCTGCATGAGAACTCCCTGAAGATTAGACGACTGATAATATTCCAGCCGGCTGTCTAAGATCAGTTTCAATCTTGCTAACATATGTTCCCCTCACTTTCTTTTGTCCCTCTGATTCTTTTTAATATTCCATAAATCCGGCAAAATGGAATTCACTCTTTTTTACCGGAATTCCTTCGGAATTAACTCTTTCTACCACAATCCGTTCACTTCTGCCCGCAACCACTTTGATTCCTGCCGCTTTAAGCTTTGTTGCCAGCCGAAATGTGAATATAAATTCTCCCTGCAACATTACCACCGGATTGTGATATTCCAGCACCTTGTTAAAATATTTCTCCACAAGCCTGTCTATTTCCACGCTGTCAGCGTATGGGCTGATATTCGGAAACGGAAGGTCTATCAGTTCTCCGTACTTTTCTGCTTCTTCTTTCTGCTTCAAACTCCAATTTTGCAGTGCGTGATTTGATAAATTAATGAACATCTTTTACTTCTCCGTTGATTCTGTTATACTCCTCAATTTTCTCCAATTCCCAGGTGATGAGGGATTTAATCTGGTTCATAGATAATGTATCATCTTCCTTCTGTGATTTTTCTGCCGCATGGTTTGATAAGTTCCGCTGTTCTTTTAATGTTCCATAAATAACTGATATTTCATTAAATTTTTCCCTATTCACAGCATAAAAGTGCGTATCATCAAATATACCAAAATAATTATAATTTGATATATTCTTCCGGTAGTTTGGTGTAAACTTAAAATCCAATTTCTGCCTAAGTTTATTTGCAAACCTATTTTTGATATTATACTCTTTTTCATTATATTTTTCGAAATTAAATTTATTTATCCACTTATTGACTTCTTTTTTATTTTTTTCATCCTTTTCAACTGCATTAATAAGTTTTTCAAAATTGGCACTAAAATTCCTTAAGCACTGCTCTTTTAGTGGATTTTCACACAGTTCCATATGAAAATATTTTTCTAAACATTCTAAAAATGGTACATTTTTACTTTTACCCAAAAACACTTTGTTAAATTTATCTATTAGCTTTTTTACTTTAACCTGATTATTCTCAGTACTTTCTTCAACATATACTTTTAATAACTCATGCAATTTAATATAAGAAATGAACTCCTTGTATTCCCTGTTTGCAAACTGGCACAAAAAATAATAGTTTTCTTCATAATTTTTATTCATGCCTGTTTTTAAACTTCTTGCATATTCTTTCCACTCTTCGCTAATATGTATCATATGACTCTGGACAAAATACTGCGGAAGCTTCTCTGAACACAATGTCAATGCCTGCTGAATATAATCTTTATCAATACACCATTTAATAATCTTTGGCAGATTTAAAAATTTGTTCGGATTCGGATTATCATAAATATCACTGTACTCTTTCATGATATTATCAATAACACTTATAAAAATTCTGGCATCCGGATCTTCATCTTCTTTGTATTTTGCTTTAAATCCCATCAAGACATCTTTGATACTTTCATTTTCATAAAAATTATCAATCATCTGTTCTGTTCTACAAAGCTGCATATCATCTGCAATTTTCTGTAATTGGTTAATACATTTCTTTATTCCCTCAAAAATATCTTCATCATACTTTTCATCAGTTTCCTTGCGCTTAGTAAACCTTTTATCAAAATAATCCGCCAATGCCTTGGCACGACCGTAATAGATAAATTCATTCATCGCCGAAAGCAGTTCTATTGAAGCATATGTCATAGACGTATCCAAAATCGGTATCTTCTGATCATCTGTTTTTTTGTTATAAATCATGCTATATACGCCTTGCAATTTAATATTTGCATATACTTTTTGCAAAATATTCATAACACTAAGAAGCATTACAATAACGTAACGTACACCGCCATTAGACTCAATATATACATTTAAATTACAACATTTATGGGATTCTTCTATTAGTTTTTGATTCACTTCATCAACCGCATTCACAACCGCAGTATCAGAGATTTCAGAAAATGTGCCGCCATTTCCGCCATCGCTTAATTTTACGACTTCAAATTCCGGACATGGGATATTCTTTTCATCACTAAACTTTATGATTTTATCTTTAAGAATTTCTACTGATGTCATCTTTCCATTTCCATAATCAGCTTCAAACTTCTCAACTTCCTCTTTATTTCCCCCGTCCCTTTGAAGTTTAATTGTAACCTTTCGATTCACATCATCACTTGCAATCAATATGAGTTTATCTAATTTTCCCCCGTCTTCATTCAGTTTTTCCATTAAATACTTAATCGGTGGTTCATTGGTAATATATCCTGTAATATCAGAATGTTCCCCACTTACATCAGTATACTCGTTTATTGAATATTTGTTAATGACACTTACGTTGGTAATCATGATATTAATATTCTGCTGTTCTGTCATTTTCAAATCCCCTCCTGTACTTTTCGACAATTTTCTTTTCTTATATTACCATTTTTTAGCAATTTTGTCTAATAATATCAGTCAGTTTCTTCAAAAAATTTGAAATTTTATAATGTGTGGATTTATAGTCGGTATATTAATCTCCTTTGGGAGTTCTACTTTTCCAAACTGCAATCTTTTTATGGTTTGGATTTATCAAAAGAAATGTTTCAATCCCCCTTTGGAGTTTCTGTTCTTCCAAACAAAGTACATCAATGAACTCTTCAAAGGCGCATCGTTTCAATCCCCTTTGGGGTTTCTGTTCTTCCAAACCAAAATGGAAAGTCTCTTGTAGGACATGCAAGAGTGTTCCAATCCCCTTTGGGGTTTCTGTTCTTCCAAACTTAAAGAATACAAATGGTTACAGTGAGTACCAGATTAAGTTCCAATCCCCTTTGGGGTTTCTGTTCTTCCAAACACTTGTAAAGGATGTTATTGAAACACTTGAAAAGTTCCAATCCCCTTTGGGGTTTCTGTTCTTCCAAACAGCATCTCTGCAATCCCAGCATTTATGCGGGTTCAATTGGTGGTTTGCGGAGAAGAATCATTTTTCATCAATTTCCCCACTGAAATTTCATTAAAAATACCACTCAGCCCAGTATTCATGCGGTGCGCGGTAAAATTCATTTTTTCTTTTATCGCCTTTATTTATTATAATGGAAATTTCCTATAAAAACAATAGCAAATCGCAAATACCCTGCGGGTTGTTTCTCTTATCTTTTCATCTACTGCTTTTTCAACCACAAAATTATGATTACAACTTTTCCAAGCTTTCTAAAAATTCAATTGCTTCATATACATTTGAAAAGGTCAGGCATTTTCTTTGTAACCACCGATTTCGCTCATCCATGTCTTCCAACCCCGGCAGCCCCTCCGCCAAGAGTTTTTCTACTGTTCTTCTTGCATTTGTCACTACACCCGGATAATAATTTTACCCGAAACCTCTACTGCCAATCTTTTTTCGTGCCATTACTCCACCTCCTCAATTTCCAGATTCGGAGTTGCTCCATATTTTCCTGCCAAATAACCTTTTCTAATATTGTCAGCTGTCTTTGTAGTAAAATCTGTCACACTATAAAGCTCAGATGAACCGTCCGTTCTTTTTTTATCAGCAAAATATATCTGGTCTTTTCTCATATATTCCAAATTCATAAGTTCTGTATTATGCGTGGTAAAAATAATTTGCGCGCCATGCGGATTGCTTCTCTTACTCTGAAACTTTGCAATGATAAAATAAACAAGCATTGGATGCAGTTCTCTTTCCAACTCATCCACCAACAATACTCCACCTTTGTCAAGGACTGATTCAATCGCAGGAGCAATCGACATCAGTTTTCTTGTTCCATCCGATTCATCTTCCAATTCCAAATGGTACAATTCGGAATCACCATTTGCATTAATTCCTTTGTGTTTTGCCCTTGCCTTTATCTGACTCATTTTTAATTGACTTTCCGAATTATTCGATGTTTCAGATAATACCTGTACAAATGATGTTAATGCTGCTTTTATTTCAACAGGGATATCTTCAGGAAATTCAAAATCATTCTCTATTTCTTTATTCTCCACTTCAAACTGCATTTCTTCAATTCCAAAATCCGCTGTCTTAGCATAATCGGAAATCGCTTTGAGCATGTTGCTGTCATCTGAATATTCCAACAGCTGTCTTGGAATATCCGTGTAATCTCTTGAGAAGAAAATATACTCTCTAAACCACTTCATTGCACTCACGCACACAGCATCATTCATTGTACATGCAACAGAAAAAAACAGTTGATTTTCCGCAACTGTTTCACTTATAAGCTTTCTGCGTGCTTTATCCTCAGTAAATGAAAACTCCTGCCCGTTTCTAATAAATACCAACGCTTTTTGCCCTTTTGGTGCATGATATAGTGATTCACTTATAATTTTTTCTCTTGTTGCCGCAAATGAATACCAATATTTCACATCATTAACAATATAATCAAACTCAAACTCTGTTGGTTCATTCATGGAATAATCATTCAAAACAAAAGGTACAACCGGCACTATCGCCTTTTCATGCTGTATTCTCTGTGCATTTCGAATAAACTGAACACTAAGCCAGAACGCTCGAATTACATTACTTTTACCGCCGCCATTTTTTCCATATATTGCAACACCCGGCAATAGTTTCATATTTCCGTGTTCAATCAGACAATTTTTAAATGATGCAAGTCCTACTGCTTCCATAGAAAGAACCGCCTCATCTCTAAATGACCTGTAATTTTTAAATCGAAATTCTATCAACATATTATTGCACCTCCAATAATATTATATTTCCTAATTTACATAAATTCAACTAAAATTATTGGTTTTTTTAATTATTTTGCCTTAATATCTATATATTACTCAACTGTGGGATACTTTTTATTGAAATATTGGAATAAACCCTTTGTCCTTGAAATTTACATAAGAGTAACAAAAAACTATATATATACTATCAAAATTGGATATGCGTTGACTTTAATTCAGAAAAGCTATGTTAAATCCCCTTTGGGGTTTCTGCACTTCCAAACTTTTATTAAACCGTAAATATTCTTTTTTTGATTATAGTTTCAATCCCCTTTGGGGTTTCTGCTCTTCTAAACCATCACGGCGCAGAGGTTGAGCCGCCGCCAACAGGTTTCAATCCCCTTTGGGGTTTCTGCTCTTCTAAACAAGCATATAATCTTCATTAGAACTTCTAATGAAAGTTTCAATCCCCTTTGGGGTTTCTGCTCTTCTAAACTTGGCACTATCGCTATTGATGGTAAGTATAAGGTTTCAATCCCCTTTGGGGTTTCTGCTCTTCTAAACAGCATCTCTGCAATCCCAGTATTTATGCGGGCTAAATTAGTGGTTTGCGGGGAAGAATCATTTTTCAGAAATATTTCTACTGAAAACCCATTAAAAATGCCCCTCAGCCCAGTATTCATGCGGTGCGCGGTAAAATTCAATTTTTCTTTTATCGCCTTTATTTATTATAATGGAAATTTCCTGTAAAAACAATAGCAAATTGAAAATGAAATGCACTTACGCAATATCAAGCTCATCCGCTATCCTCTTCAATTCCTTTGTCGAAAGCTTTACCAGCTGTGCCACACTTTCTATCGGTAAGCCCATTGCAAATGCCCTGCGGGCTGTTTCCTTTGCCGCCTTTTGTGCTTCCTCTGCCGCACGCATATTTGCATAATCCTCTACCAGCTTACACATCGTACTTCTCCCCTTTCCTTCTTTGTATTCCCTCAGCTTTTCACAACCCCTCTGAAACCGTTCATCCTGTACAGGTTTTGTGCTTTTAAACACTTTCATCAATGCCGCTGTACTGGATGAATCATCTATCTGTGTATTAACATATACTTCATACAGTCCGTTGTCAACTACATCTTTTGTTTCCCGCAGTGTCCTGTCTACATGATATGTAGTCTTCCCTTTTTTGAAAATGTCAAAAAAGAAAAGCCCTGCCAATAACAGCAGAGCCTCCAACATTTTCTTCCCACTATTCCTCTATCTGTATCTCTCCATCATCTTCTCAACCTCTTCCTTCATCTCATCTACAAATGACTGCGGTGACAACACTTTCACCCAGCTGCCCTGACTTAACAGTGTCATTTTAATGCCTGTTCCGTGTACCACCGTTGCTTGAATCGTCACCTTATCTTTTTCCCTTTTAATAACTTTCGATTTTGGAATACGGTCTAAAATAGCCTGTACAGAAGGTCCTGTAAATTCAAACTCAATCTGCTGATCCTTGCCCGGCCACATATACTGAATTTCATTTTTTAACTTGCCTTCATCAAACCGACTGTCATACTCCACTTCAAAATGTGTCCGGTGTTTCACCATATCCGTAATGCGGTCGACACGGTAATACCGGTCTTTCCATTTTCCGTCTGTCTCGTGTACTGCAATCAGATAAAAATAATATTCGCTGAATACAATCGCCAACGGACGGATTTTCCTGTCAATTCTGGATTTATCCATTTTGTAATATGTAATTGTAATTTCCCGCTTATCATCAATAGCTTCTGCCAGTGCATACAAATTATCAATTAAATCATTACACAGCGTTGCAACCGGTTTGTAATGGTAAAGCTCTCTCTTTACAAGTTCTTTCAACCGCTTTTTATCTTTTGTTGAAGCAAACCCTTCCAGCTTTTCAACCAGCTGATTCATTTTATCCTGTGGCAGCGTTCTCGTTGCAATCAGTATTTTTGTAATTGCCAGCATTTCTCCATTCGTTAAAAACTTTTCTGCTTCAAAATACATTTTCTGTGAAGAACGGTCAAATTTTACTTCTTCCTTGCCCACAGAATACCCATATTCTGCCATAAAATTTTTTATTTCACTGATATCACGCTGGATACTCTTTTCTGATACTTCATACTCCGCCGCGAGGTCTTTTACCGCCATATGTTCGCCGCTCATAAATCTGTAAAAGATTTCCATAACACGATTTCTTTTATTCATCTCAAAAACCTCTTTCCTGTATCTTCTTTTACATATTATATCATATGGAAACGACAGACACATGGCTGTGTAAAATTAATTGAGTAATTACTTTATCCTACTATTTCTCATAATTTTTTCATACATATTTATCATAAATCTTCAAGTGTCATTATAATTACCTAATCCACTTATTCCTTTAGTTACTCCCTAATCGTTATACTATCAATGCCCTTATTCATCGGCCATGAACAAGGATGATTTCCTTCATATATTGCCATCTTCGGAAATACTTTTTTTACATATATAGATACTATTTCACGCAATGTTATTCCATCTTTCTTATTTGGTATTTCAGAAGGAATTCTTTTTAAACGTTTTTCTAAATAACTACGTCTTCCTTTATAATTTCCTTTTGTACACAAATTGACGACAATATTAGGTTTATACTGATTTAATCTTTGTTTAAAACTGTTTAATGTTTCTTTCTCAAACCAATATTTTAGCCAAATACAATCCCTATAAAGTTTTGTTTTTTCTCCTAAACTACATTGATACTGCACGCTATTCATTAATATCACACAATAATGACCCTCTATCTTTAATTTTTCTCTTACTACTTTGTCATTAAAATATTCTTGTAATTTTCTCCCTGTTTGACCGAGTGCTGGATTTGCCTCACACTCATCATCAAAAAAATCATCTTTCTTTATTGATTTTTTAAATTCATCTTTATGTGGACTTTCTAAAATAATTACAATTCTTTTTTCATTTTTTTTACTCACTAATAATCCTTCATATAAATCATTTTTATGTTTTTTACGTTCAGCTTTTTCAAACCAAAAGACACCATCTTTACCTACAACTATATCTGGACATTTGTTATCTTTAAATTCCAACGGAATTGATTTTTGATTTTTTTGCATTTCTTTTTTTACAAATTCTTTAAATTCCACTCTTATCTCTCCCCTCAATCTCCACCTTCTTCCACCCACACACCGTACACTTTCCCGTAATGCGGTTTAACCTTGCGCCACAGTGTGGGCAGATATGCATATTGGCGACCCTGTTTATTACAGAATCGCCATTACTGTTCACTTTTTGCATCTTCATTTAATTCCCCCCTTTTGTCTTTGCAACGAATTGCATGTGCTTTTTTGAATATATACTTTTGTACATATATTTCTGCTAAAAAGCCATTTGTATTGTATCTTTCTCACAACTCTTTGTTGCATTTTCGAACCAATATGTTATTTTTATTGTACTACTGTGTGGATAGTCTTTGCAATCCCTATTTAAATGATTTTTTTCACTCCACTCGTATAAACCACAGCATAGAGCATATATATACCCTTATTAAGGGGTATCACACACACAACAATCTGACAATAATATTCCAATCAAAATATAATAATAAGTTGGAGTAATATAATTTAATCAGGAGGTGTTGGCATGCCAAAAAAAGAAAATCCTTTGCGACAGCTTCCTGCCAGTTCAGACGAGTATGGTACTTTTAAGATTCATCTGGCAGAACTGATGGAGCAGCGCAACGTTTCCATGAACCAGCTTTCCTTCCGGACGGAGATGCAGCGCACGCAGCTTCGCAATTACCGGGATGAAAAGGTTCAGCGGCTTGATATTGATATTCTGAAACGTCTTTGTTATGTACTCGAATGTGATTTGAACGAACTCATCGAATACATTCCGCCAAAAGAAATCTAATCTCTTGTCTGTGATTTATACTTGACCATACAATAACACATACGGCGGACAACTATTTGTCCGTGTAAACCAAAAAGGTAGTTTTTGTATCCAAAATGATTACAAAAACTACCTCTTTTTCTGTCAGACTGCATTTTCTACAGCTTCGCCAGCAGTTCCGACTTCTTCTGCTGATATTCTTCTTCGCTTAAAATGCCTTTTTCCTTTAATCCGGCAAGTTTTTCAATCTGCTCAAGAATTACATCACCGTTTGCTGCCTGTGTTTCTCCTGCCTGCATGCCGGACATCTGCTGTCCCTGCATATTCTGTGCCGCATTACGGTTTCCTGCAAATTTCTTTAAAATGCCGTTCTGACGTAAAACGTCCATAAATTCCACACATTTTTTTGCCTGACCGTAAATACTGATTCCCGTCAGCATTTCCAGCCGGATAAACTGTTCATTGCCATCTACATCTTCATATTCGATTTCGATGTTGTTTTTCTGTTCCATTGCTTTCATATCCGAATCGCTGGAACTGAGCAGCCACTCTGTATTGCTGATTTTACGCTCTACAATTTCAAGTGACTTGATTTTGGCATATGGAATCGCCATTTCTTCAAACCAGTCATTTGTGCCGATGGTTGGTTTTAAATAAAAGCACTCCTCCATAATATTCAATCCGATTTCTCCGGACTGCTGTTTCGGATATCTGGCAAGTCCGCCTTTATAAGCGACACCGTAGCGCATGATTGCGCCCTCAACCGGCTGTTTCATTTTCTTTGTTTCTTCGCTGAATTTTTTCATTTCACCTGCTGACTCTGCAAATGAACCTGCCACTTTACCTGTAATATTCTTTGTCGCATTTTTTGTTGTATTGATGGCATCTGCCAGTTTATCCGAATCAAATACTCCGCTGAAAAATCCCATGGCCTTTTCCCCTTTCATCTTTAATAATAATCGTTGTACATCGATTCAACTTCCCTGTATGTATCCGTAACAATCCAGCGATAACTTCCAATAACCGCCATCAACGGAAGAATTGCTACCACCAGAAACATCAGCCCCATGCCTTTAAAATTTTCTTTAGAAAGGCACTTCTTTGCAAAAGGCACAATTGTTTCCGGGCGGAATTCGGGGTCTTTTCTCAGTTCATTGAATGACAGTGCAAATGCAATCAGATAAATAATCATACCGACCAATGCACTCACCTCAAACATAATAAAGATTCCCACCAACGTGATAATCACACTGGTAATGGCTATCGCCTGATTATCCCTTTTGACTTCCGTGCTGTCTTTCTTTTTCGGCTTTGCCGCCTGCGGCGTAATCACCGCCCCGCAGTGCGTACACACATTCAAACCATCTGCTACATTTCCCTTACACTTTGGACAAATTTTCATATTCCTCTCCATTCCGCAGGCATTTTCTAATGCCGGAGGAATCGCGAGCCAAATATCAGATTTTGCTCTGCGATAAAGACAGATTTGTGATGCCTGCGGCACAAATCTGCTGTGTGAAAAATCTTAGATTTAAGGATTTTTCACACTTCTCTCCATTCTTTTTCCGGACGTCCGAATCGTCTTTCCTTGAATTCTTTTGTATTCTATCACAGCACCCAGTCAGCATTTTGTCCGTGTAAAATAAAAATCCTACCAATATCATCTTTCGTTATTAAAAATGGATATAGTGATTTAGTTGTTATGAGCAGTGAACTATATGATAAATTTGCCGGAGTAAACCGTATTGATCAGGCAATTTACGAATCAGAAAAAGAAATGGAAGAAGGCGGAGAATCCATTGACCTTGACACCGCATTTGAAAGGTTAAATATCAAGGACGAAATTTATAAAAAACCGGAGAACCACAGAATCTTTCTGTAGTCCTCCGGTTTTTATAGTATTTCTGATTAATGAAGATGAATAATCTTCTTCGGGCATTTTTCGGCACATTTGCCGCAGCCTGTACATTTTTCATAATCAATGTGTGCAATGTTGTTTTCAACGGTGATTGCACCGAATTCACACTGCTTTGTACAAAGCATACATCCGATACAGCCTGTTGAACATACTGGCATTACATCTTTACCCTTATCCTTGGAAGCACACTTTACAGTATACTTGCTTTCGTACGGAATGAGTTCAATTAAATGTCTAGGACATGTTGCAACACACTTACCGCATGCCTTACATTTTTCCTTATCGACTACCGCAATACCGTTTACAACGTGGATTGCATCAAACGGACATGCCTTGACACAAGAACCGTATCCCATACAGCCGTATGTACATGCCTTTGAACCGCCGTTTGGCGCAAATGGCATTACCGTACATTCTTCTACGCCGGAATACTTGTAATTTTCCTTTGCCTTTTCGCAGTCACCCGCACATTTTACAAATGCTGTCATTCTGGTAGATTCACCAACCTCAGCACCCATAATTGCCGCAATCTTTTCGGCAACCGGTTCACCACCGACCGGACAGGCACCTACCGGTGCTTCTCCTGCTGCGATTGCCTTTGCGAGGGCATCACAGCCTGCGTAACCGCAGCCGCCGCAGTTATTACCCGGAAGTTCTGCTCTGACATCAATTTCTTTCTGGTCTACTTCTACTGCAAACTTCTTACCCATTACACCGAGGAAAAGTCCCAGTATCAGACCTGTAAGGCTGACAACTACAGCCGCTATAATAATACCTGTCATTTTCTTTTCCTCCTATAAGATTCCTGCGAATCCAAAGAATGCAATAGACATCAGGCCTGCTGTTAATAATACAATCGGCATACCCTGAAAACTCTCTGGAACATCATTAAATTCAATTCTTTCACGAATACCTGCCATGATGACAATTGCAATCGTAAAACCTACTGCTGTACCGAAACCAGCTACAACAGATTCAATGAAATTGTAACCGTTCTGTACATTTGTTAAAGCAATACCCAGTACGGCACAGTTTGTTGTAATTAAAGGAAGGTATACACCAAGTGCTTCATAAAGCGCCGGAGAAGTCTTCTTTAAGAACATTTCTACAAACTGAACAAGTGCTGCGATAACAAGAATGAACACGATTGTATTCAGATATGTTAAATCGAGCGGTACTAAGATAAAATCGTAAATCAAGCTGCAGATTGCTGATGAAATTGTGATAACACCGATAACGGCACCACCCATACCTGCGGCTGTGTTAATCTTTTTTGATACACCAAGGAAAGGACACAGACCGAGGAACTGGCTTAATACAACGTTATTAACCAGTGCAGCACCAATCGCAATAATTAATAAATTCATATTTTCTTTCCTCCCTTATGCCTGCTTCTTTTCTTCTGCAAATGCCTTGCCGCCGCACATTGTGTTGGCGCAGGAATCACAGCTGCCGTCTTTTGAGCAGTAATCCGGTACCTGTGCCGGTTCCATGCCGTGCTTTGCCTTAATCTTGTTCATAATCGCAATACACATTGCCAGTACGAAGAAGGCACCCGGTGCAAGGATAAAGATACTTGCCGGTGTATACACGCTTTCAGGAATTGTAACAAGTGCTGAGCTACCTGTGCTTAAAATGGTTCCGGCACCAATCAGCTCTCTGACAGCACCAAGAATTGTAATCGCACAGGTAAAACCAAGTCCCATGCCGAGTCCGTCAAATGCAGACGGCAGAACCGGATTTTTAGAAGCGTAAGCTTCCGCACGTCCTAAAATAATACAGTTTACAACAATCAAAGGAATATAAATTCCCAGTGAATCATAAAGGGATGGCAGATAGCCCTGCATTAAGAACTGTACCATTGTTACAAATGAAGCAACGATAACGATAAATGCCGGCATTCTGACACCGTCCGGAATTACTTTTCTAAGTAATGAAATCATAAGGTTTGACATTACCAGTACGACAGTAGAGGAAAGTCCCATACCGATACCGTTAATTGCCGATGTTGTAACGGCAAGTGTCGGACACATACCCAGTGTTAAAACAAATGTCGGATTTTCTTTAATCAAACCATTATAAAGTCTTTCAACGCATTTATTCAACTGAAACACCTCCCACTGTTACAGCTTTTGCTGCATAAATTTCTTTGTAAGCAATTAAAGCGGAGTTGACACCACGTAAAACTGCCTTTGATGTTACAGTAGAACCACTGATTGCATCAATCTTTTCATCTCCTGCGGCAGCACCGGAACCATCCTTTACAAGTACGAACTTGTCTGTATTGGCACTCTTAAACTGCGCGAGGAAATCCGGGCTTGTCTTTACACGCATACCAAGACCGGCTGTTTCTGAAATCGACAGAATTGATGTTCCGAGGTATGTACCGTCCGCACCGACGCCGACAGAAAACTTAATATCTCCGCCGTAGCCGTCACCTGCTACAACTGTTACAACAAGACCGATAACCTTACCGTCCTTGACACCTGCAACAACCTCTGTGATTTCATCTGCTGTGTAATTTTCAGCATCTGCCTGTAAGGCAGCTGCAAATGTTGCTGTAATATTGGCTTCTGAATAAGCATCGCCGCTTAATGCTTCAAAGCTGTCGGCATCTGCCATAACTTCTTTATAAGCTTCCTGCTTTGCCTTTTCATTCTGTGCCGCAATCGGGTCTTTGGTAATGTCATAGACAAAACCGAGAAGCACTCCTGCTACCAGCGTAATTGCAAACAGAATTAACGCATCTTTTACAATTTTATTCATAATCAGGCTGCCTCCTTTTCCGGTTTTTTCTTACCAAATGACTTTGGAACCGTTACCTTTTCAATTAACGGTACTAACAGGTTCGAGAAGATAATTGCATAAGAAACACCTTCTGCTGAACCGCCGAACATTCTGAAGATGAATGTTAAAAGTCCTAAAATCACACCAAATACAATCTTTCCGTTTGGTGTAATCGGTGATGTTACATAGTCGGTTGCCATAAAGAATGCACCGAGGATTAAACCACCGCCGCAAATCTGTTCTGCTGTATACAGCACATCAAACTGATGTCCCGGAGCAAACAGGAAAATTAAAACGGCAAAGGTTAAAATGTAGGCTGCCGGTATTCTGATAGAAATAACCTTGCGCACTAACAGATAAATTGCACCGATTAACAGGAATAATACGGATGTTTCACCGATTACACCGCCTGTTCTTCCGATAAACATATCAAGCAGCTTCACTGCGCCTTCTGCTTCTCCGCCCGGCTTTAAGACTGCCAGTGGTGTAGCACCTGCAACACCGTCATAAACGAACTTTGTCATAGGACCTGTATAAGCAATTAAAAGGAAACATCTTGCTGCAAGCGCCGGGTTCATGAAGTTCTGACCCAGACCGCCAAATAACTGTTTTACAATAATAATCGCGAAAAGACATCCGACAATTTCATAACCGATGTTTAATGTCGGTGGTACATTTAACGCAATTAAAAGACCTGTAACCGCAGCACTTAAATCGCTGATAGTTACTTTTTTGTGCATAAAATACTGGTATGCTCCTTCTGCTGCCACACAGACTGCAATGCCGATGACAATACGAAGCAGTGCGCCCAGTCCAAAATTATAAATTCCAAATATACTTGCAGGTGTCAGTGCAATCAGAACGTCACGCATGATTGTCTGTGTCGTATCCTTGCTTCGTACATGAGGATTTGTCGATACATTAAATAAATCGCTCACCTGTTTTGTCCACCTTTCTACTTCTTTCTTCTGTTTGCCATGATGGTTCTTCTCATGGACTTAATCTGCTGTGTTAATGGACGTTTGGCCGGACAGACATATGAACAGCTGCCACATTCCACACATTCCATACCGTCAAACTTCAAGAAGCCTGCTTCGTCATTTCTGCTTGCAAATCCTGCAAGCTTTGCAGGAAGCAGATGGCTTGGACATCCGTCACCGCAGCGTCCGCAACGGATACATGCTGATGTTTCAAGCTTTGAAACAACATCTTCCTTGAATACTAAAAGCGAAGAACTGCCCTTTACAACCGGAACGTCTAAGCTGTACATCGCAAAGCCCATCATCGGACCGCCTGAAATGTACTTTTCCGGTTCGCCGACAGGACCGCCTGCCGCTTCTAAAAGCTGTCTGTAATTGGTTCCGAGCCATACATAGAAGTTACCCGGTTCTTTTACGCCGTCACCAGTTACGGTTACAATTCGCTTTGTCAGCGGCTTTCCTTCGATAACTGCCATATAGATAGAGTAAATCGTATCGACATTATGTACGATACAGCCCGCATCTGCCGGTAACATAGAGGAGTTAATGCTTCTGCCTGTTGTTGCATAAATCAGACAACGCTCACCACCCTGCGGATACTTTGTCTTTAATTCCTTGACTTCAATATCCGGCTCATTCGCAGTCTTTTCCTTCATAATTCTGATAGCTTCCGGCTTATTATCTTCAATACCGATAATACCCTTTGCATGGTCGAACAGCTTTAAGGCAACCTTTAAGCCCATAACAACCTTATCAGATTCTTCTAACAGTCTGCGGTAATCGGAAGTAAGATACGGTTCACATTCTGCACCGTTTACAATGATGTAATCGATGTTCTCAGGATTCTTCGGTGTCAGCTTGACATTTGTCGGGAAGCCTGCACCGCCCATACCTACAACACCTGCCGCCTTGATTCTTTCGCGGATTTCATCTCTTGAAAGGTCTTCAAGCTTTGCCGGTGTATATTCTACTTCTTTGTACTCACCATCATTTTCAATGATGATTGCATTGCACTTGCCGCCTGTTGCAAGTGTTCTTGGTTCGATTGCTTTTACAGTTCCTGAAACGGACGAATGAATATTTGCTGAAACAAATCCACCCGCTTCTGCAATCAACTGTCCTGCAAGCACGTAGTCGCCTTTTGCTACGACCGGGACTGCAGGTGCACCGATGTGCTGTGAAAGTGGGAATACCATCTCACCCTGTGCAGGGAATAATTCTTTTACAGGTTTATCCTTAGAAAATTCCTTACCATCATAAGGGTGTACTCCACCTTTAAATGTACACTTTCCCATGACATAAATCTCCTTATAAATTTAATCTTACATTGTATTTTATCGCAAAATCGACAAAAAATCTACTTTTTTTTGTGTATATATTAATATATAATAAACAAAAGCTGATACATTTTTAACATTTCATGACATATTTTTAACAGTATCTGATATTTTTTTAACAGTTTTTCACAAAAACAGGAGTTTGTGCAAAAAACCTGCTTTTTACCGGTTTTATACAGCAGACTCCGGAAATGAGGTTTACAATGAAAGTGCTTACATCTACAATCCCTGCTACTGCCGCACCGTCACAGACTGCGGCGCTTTTATGTGCCTGTTTTCATACCGCACACGCCGCAGGAGATTTTATATTTTTTGATATTGAAACAACCGGACTGTCCGCAGACAATTCAATGTGCTGGCTGATTGGCACTCTGGTTTTACAGGATGATTCCCTGATTCTGACACAGTATTTTGCAGATTCACCGTCCGATGAAAAAGAACTGATGGAACAATTTTTAGGAACACTTTCCGCCACAAGCTGTCTGGTGCATTTTAACGGCACACGCTTTGATATCCCGTTCTTACAGGAACGCGCGGCTCTTTTAGAATGTGATGCACAGCTTGCTGCAAAGCTTACAGACTGTGACAGCATTGACATTTTTAAAATGATAAAATCTTATGACAGCCTGCTTCATCTGACCAATTATAAGCAGAAAACCATTGAAAGTTTTTTGAATTTTCCACGCACGGATAAATTAGACGGCAAAAAGCTGATTGCCCTGTACAAATCCTACGTACTCTCTAAAGATACCGATTCTGAACGGCTGTTACTTTTACACAACAGCGACGACCTTGCCGGACTGCATGAAATCTGTGCCGTCCTCGCCTACGGACAGCTTTACGATACCGACTTAAAAAAGGATTCTGTAGATAGTTTTAAAAAAGTTTTTGAAAATATTTCAATGGAGTTCAACTACGCCTCTGATTATGAAGGGAATGAAATTACCGAACTGATTTTAGAAACCGCGCCGGTTTTTCCTTTTCCAAAGGCACTCGACTGTAAACAGCCGGACGGATACTGCAAGATTTTCCCGGATAAACTGCGCCTGTGCGTTCCAGTTGTCAATGACCGTGTCAAGTTATTTTACAAAGATTATAAGAATTATTACTATCTGCCGGAGCAGAACTGCGCCATACATAAAAGCGTTGCCGCCTACGTGGACAAATCCAGACGCACCGCCGCAACTAAAAACACCTGCTATACATGGGTTGAGCCGCACACCCTAAACACCCCTTCCGCACTGTATCACTTTCTGACTGCCTATTTATGGCATTTGTTACAATAAATCTATAAAATCAGCCGGACGAAAATCCCGCCCGGCTGATTTATTGTTTATATTGATTTTGTGATATTTGCACTCATCAGAAAACAAATACCTACAGCTTGTACACATTTAACGTTTAGATGCCCTGTACCTTCCGGTAGAAGAACAGTTTATCAAAGGTGTATCCCAAATCCTTGTGATTGATAATCTGTTCTGTGTTACCTACAAACAGACAGCCGTCATTAACTAACGCACGATTGAAGTTCTTGTAAATATCCAGTTTTGCTTCTTCTGTAAAATAAATCATAACATTTCTGCATACAATCAGATGGCAGCCGGTCGGATACTTATCCTTTAACAAATCCGCCTTTTTAAATTCTACACACCGCTTGATGTCATCCGAAATCTTGTAATAACGGTCGCCCATTTTCTCAAAGTATTTCTTTTTATATTCATCCGGCAGTCCGTTCAGGCTGTTCGCACCGTATACGCCGTCCTTTGCCTTTGCAAGTACCTGCTCATCAATATCGGTTGCGTAAATATGGATCTTGTTCATCGGCACTTTCTTTGCCATGACCATTGCAAGGGAATACGGCTCATCCCCTGTGGAGCATGCCGCACTCCATATTTTTAAATTTTCCCCGAACTTGCTGATTAAGTCCGGTAATATTACATCTTCCAGCGTCTTCCAAAGCGCCGGATTGCGGTAAAATTCAGATACATTAATCGTAATATAATTGATGAATTCTTCCATCAGCTTTTTGTCTTTTTTAATGGCCTGACTGTAACTGTCGTAGCCGTCATACTTATTTCTACTAATCAGCGTATCAATACGGCGCTTCATCTGACGTTCCTTATAGGCATTTAAATCAATCGTTGTGCTTTGCAAAATAAATTTTTTAAAGTCTTCATAATCTTTAATCATGTTGCCCTCTTTCCTGCAAATCTTGTGACTTCTGCCAATCATCCAGTGCAGCATGTCTATCTTGCATATGTATTGCATATATTTTACCACATTTCGCCATGGAAATCTTCCTTATTTTGAAATTATTTGAAACTTTTTAAAAAATTCTTTACAAAATATGTTATACTTTTGGCATGCACCGGCGCCGCCATATCTGAATCATGCAGTCTTATGCGCAGCCGGGGTCTGATTTTATAAAATGCCTTAAAAATCCTGAAATAAAACTAAAATAAATACGAACAGGGGAAACAATATGGACGAAGAAATTCTTTTAAAACGCAGACTCATTGATACTGCCAATAAGGCTTACCGCCAGAATATCTATACCTATACTAATTTTTTAAGCATGTCTGAGCTGGACACGTATTACCGGACACTGCCCGAACTATCTTTTATCCACTCGGAAGCCTTTGGTGGCAGTGCTTCCTGTGAACGGCAGATTGTACGTTTCGGAAGCCCGGACGACTTTGGATTTGACGAACCGTATCCGATTGACTGTATCAAAATCTCGCCCCTGCTCCGCAAATTTGCCGATGACCTTACCCACCGCGATTTTTTAGGGGCTATTTTAAATCTGGGCATTGAACGCAGCCTCATCGGCGACATTCTGATTCGTGACAATGTAGGGTATCTGTTCTGCCTGTCCCACATCAGCACATTTATTATGGAAAACCTTATCAAAATCAAACACACCAATGTAAAATGTGAACCTGCCGCACCGGATACCGATGACTTTGCACCGGTTTTAGAAGACCTTGAACTCATCTGTGCTTCTGCCCGCATTGATGCCGTCACCGCTTCAATCACCAAGCTTTCCCGCAGTAAATCGGTAGAGCTTTTCCGCACCCAGAAAATCTTTGTCAACGGAAAATGTATGGAAAACAACAGTTATGCGTTAAAACCGGACGATATTCTTGTTATCCGCGGCACAGGCAAGTTCATCTACAAGGGCTGTGGAAATGAAACACGAAAAGGCAGGGTCTATGTCCGCCTGCAAAAATACGTGTGACATTCCCTGCCTGTATACTGTTTTATTATACTATTTTATTATCCTGTTACTGCTTGTTCTTATTTTTGTTCAGACGCTTTGCGCCAATGCCTGCTGCCGTTGCTGCAGACGATGCCATCAGCAGCAGACCGGTCCAGATATTTGCAGTATCAGCAGTCTTCACCGGTGTCTGTGTATACAATGCTTCCATCAAAATCCTGTGGTGCATTGACCACAATTTCATCAAACTGCGAGGTCAGTGATGTGCTTTTGAGTAAATCAAATCCATTGTCCGCGTCCATATCCACTATAACATCTGTCGCAAATGCACCGTAGTCGTTTGAGGCTTCAAACAGATTTAATCTGCCCCAACCTTCTGCGCCCTTTGGCACAACCATTTCTTTTGTGGTATCTGCATTGTTGAGTTTCAAAGTGTTAAAGTTTAAACTTAGATTTTCTGACTACTTCTTATTTCTTCTGAATATAGAAAACAGCCCTTTTCTTTTAGGCTTTGTACGCAGTTCCTGCTCCCGCAGTGCTTCCATGCGTTCATCGGTGTGTTCATCTGTTTTCATATCGTCATAAATCTTGTCTTTAAACTGTAAACCGAGTGTTTCCATCATGCTGTCGCCGCCATTTAATTCTCCAAACATAACTGCCTCCATTTCTGCCGCACCCCTGCGGCTGACCTGTCCATGAGCTGTTCTCCTGCTCTTATTCATTCCATTTTATTGACCATCTTTACTTTACCCTCATACTTCCTATATCTGCCTAAAATGCACTTTCACTTTTCACACGGTTACTTTGTTTCCGCAGATTATTTCTGTGTATCCGCTTTCCCTGCCGTATCACACCGATAAGACCAGCTCCCATAACTGCAATTTCAATGCCAAATCCCGTTATCCATACCCAGTCTGCCAGCAATGGAACTGCCTGTGAAAAGTCGTCCCCTGTATAATACATTTTCACGGTATCACCCTGGTCTTTGTAGATGATACTTTTCTTACAAACAGCAAACCTGCTTTTTCCTGCTTCAAAATACTGATATGCATTATGTCCTTCATAGTACTCTGCCGTAATACACGTTCCTTCCCGCAGGAGTTTTTCGGAAAACTGATACTCCCGGATTGTATCAACAAAGCACCACATTGCAATACCAATGATTATGATACTAAAAATCAGCCAGAATACTGCGTTCTTTCGTTCCGCTTTTTCTTCTCTTTTTACCAGCCAGCTTTCATAATCAGACATCTCTGCCACCTCCTATTAAATGACCTCTTGTCAAGAATAAATTTCAACAAATCACCTCGTTGTCCTTCCTTTTAAACTTTAACACTGTGTACATAAAAGCATTCCTCTGTACTATTTTTTAATTTCCGAAAAATCTATAAAATTCTTACCACTATATTCTAATATGCCAAAACTTTGTTCATCATATTTATTATAAATCATTTCATTCACATCAAATTCTTTTATAGAATTATTGATTTTAAAAATAAAAACATGTCGTTTCTTTTTATCTAAAAAACTACCGCTCTTCTCTGCCAGTGCAAAATTAGAATAAGCACCACCATAATTTACCATTGAACTTTCCGTCTGTTCTAAAATACATTTTGATTCTAAAATAGCTTCTTTTTTCTTTTTCATATTAATGCACTCCCAACCTAAGTATTAAACAGTATTTAATATATTCTTACTTCGGACTATTCATCTGCCACCTCCTCACATTGATTTTTGCTTCTTTGCTTCTTTCCCTTGTTCTGATTACAGTATATACCAAATTTCCCAAAACAGAAGACATAATCACGCAATACCTCAGCTTTGCCCCGCAACTGTCACTTTCAGGAGTTCAAATGTCAGAAAACAATAATTGTCCTTGTTTCCGGCAAAAAACCGACAAACAAGCCACGTAAAAAAGCTACCGCCGCCACATATGAAATGTGGCAGCGGCAGCTTTTATGAATATAGACTGTCTGATGACCGTTCTAAATTATTCTTCTGTTGATTCTTCCTGAGCGTTATCTGATGCAAGAGCCTTCATGCTGAGACTGATCTTCTTTTCAGCTTCGTTCATGTCAACAACCTTTGCTTCGATTTCCTGACCGATTGAAAGAACATCTGAAGGCTTTTCAATATGTTCCTTCGCAATCTGTGAAACATGAAGTAATGCGTCAACACCTTCTTCAAGCTGTACGAATGCACCGAAATCTGTCATTCTTGCAACTTTACCCTTAACAACGTTACCTACAGCATACTTTGTAGCTGCATCGTTCCAAGGATTAGAATCCGGATACTTCACGCTTAAAGCAATCTTATTGCCGTTGATTTCCTTAATGAAGCACTTTACAGAATCGCCAACCTTGTATACTTTCTTAGGATTTTCTGTTCTGCCCCATGACATTTCTGAAATATGAAGAAGTCCGTCAACACCGCCGAGGTCGATAAATGCACCGAAGTCTGTTACATTCTTAACTGTTCCTTCGATTGTATCACCTTCGTGAATCTTTTCTAATAATTCCTTCTGTGCTGCTTCCTTCTGTGCAACGATTAACTGCTTGCAGTCACCGATGATTCTTCTTCTCTTTGGATTGTACTCTGTGATTACGAAAGAAACTTCCTTATCCTTGTATACAGATAAATCCTTTACATATGTGTCTGAAACAAGACTTGCCGGAATAAATACTCTTGCTTCGTCAATGACAACACCAAGACCGCCATTCATAACCTGACTTACTGTTGCTGTTAATACTGTCTGGTTTTCAAAAGCTTCTTCAAGCTTCTTATTACCGTTATCAGCTACAAGTCTTCTGTATGTTAATAATACCTGACCTTCGCCGTCGTTTACTTTAAGGACCTTAGCCTGCATTGTATCACCAACAGATACAACTGTTGTTAAGTCAATGCCCGGTGTAGATGAGTATTCATTACGTGTAATAATACCATCTGCCTTATAGCCGATGTTAAGGATGATCTGGTCTTCCTTAACGTCGATAACAGTACCGTCAACTACCTCTCCTGTATGTATTGTCTTAAATGTTTCATCTAACATCTCTTCAAAGCTCTGTTCTGACATTAGTGTAAACCTCCTGAATAATATTGTTTGGGGTCGATGCCCCTGCTGTAATACCTATGCAGTCTGCCTTGCCCAAACTTGTCATGTCAAGGTCATTAAGCGTCTGAATGTAATATGTATCTTTACACTCGTTCTTACAGATTTCATACAGTTTTCGCGTATTGGAACTGCTGCTGCCTCCGACTACTATCATTGCATCAACACGCTTCGCTATCTCCCGTGCTTCTGTCTGACGTTCCTCAGTTGCATTACAAATTGTATTACGAATAATAATATTGTACCCCTTTTCGGATATAATTTCAACTAATTCTTTAAATTTATTGTAATTAAATGTCGTCTGGGATACGATACACACTTCCCGCTGTGGGTCTAATTGCAGATTTTGTGCCTTTTCTGCGGTATCAACCACATGTACTTGTGTTTTGGACCACCCCATAATTCCTTCGACTTCGGGGTGTTTTTCATTGCCGATAATAACAATCTGCTTGCCATTTGCACTTTCCTGTTTCACAATATTGTGAATTTTTAATACAAACGGACAGGTGGCATCTACAATTTCCACGCCTTTCTTCTGCAATGCTTCATAAACCGCACTGGATACTCCGTGTGAACGGATAATCACCGTTCCTTCTGTAATATCGTCTAATTCCTCCATTGTATTAATAACAAAGACGCCTTTTTTTTCTAAATCTTTAACAACTTCTTCATTATGAATAATCGGTCCAAATGTATAGACGTTTTTTTTGCCTGTCTGTTCATATACGGTATCCACCGCACGCTTTACACCAAAACAAAATCCTGCCGATTTTGCAAGAATCACTTCTTTCATGATGCCTTTTTCTCCTCAATAATCTGTGTAAGCTTTGCAACAACTTCTTCGATATTCATATCGGATGTATCCACCAGTATTGCATCTTCTGCCTGCTTTAACGGGGAAATTTCACGGTGCATGTCAGCATAGTCACGGCTTTCGATATCTGCCGCAATTTCTTCCAGATTACACTGCTCACCTTTCTGTGTAAGCTCGTCAAATCTTCTTTTTGCGCGTGCCTGTGTACTCGCTGTCAGATAAATTTTTACAAAAGCATCCGGAAGCACGGTCGTTCCAATGTCCCTGCCGTCCATAATGACATCGGTTGTCTTTGCCAGCTTTCGCTGTAAATCCACCAGCTTACTGCGCACTGCCGCATACTTTGATGTCTTTGAAGCCATTTTTCCTGTTTCTTCTGTGCGTAACAGTCCTGTGACATTGTCACCGTTTAAAATCACCTGCTGTACGCCGTCCATATATTCAATCGTAATGTCCACATTGGACACTGCCGCATTGATTTCACGCTCATCGTCCGGGTTGACGTGATTCTGCGTAAAATATACCGCCATTGCACGGTACATTGCGCCTGTATCCACATAAATATAATTCATCTTTGCCGCCAAAAGCTTGGCAATCGTACTTTTTCCTGCACCAGCAGGTCCGTCAATCGCTATTGATACTGCCATTTTTTCTCCATTCCATTACATTTATTGTAATATTTTACATTTTATATTTAAAATATTTATAAATTTTTCGTCTTACTGCCATTTATCAAAACTTTTACGATAAATGTGCCGCCGCCGCATAGGCTGTTGACCACGCAATCTGCAAATTAAAACCGCCGGTTACGGCATCCACGTCTAAGACTTCACCCGCAAAATACACACCGGATACCAGCTTTGATTCCATCGTTGCCGGATTGACTTCTTTGACACTCACACCGCCCTGCGTGATAATGGCTTCCTGAAAGCCGCGCAGTCCCGTAAGGGTCAACTTGAAATTCTTTAACAGCGTAACCAGCCGCTGGCGTTCCTGCTTTGTGACCTCGTGGATTTTCTTGTCCGGTGGGATTTTACTTAATTCCACAACCACAGGAATCAGCTTCTTTGGCAATAGCTTATCCAGTGAATTTTTAAAGCTTTTATTCTTTGCTTCTTCAAAATCCCGCAGCACACGCTCGTCTAGCTGTGCTTCATCAAGTGCCGGTTTTAAATCTATCGTAAGTAAAAGATTTTTCTGGCGGATAACCTTTGCCGCATAACTGCTGGCACTAAGCACTGTCGGACCGCTCACGCCAAAGTGCGTAAAAAGCATTTCCCCAAAATCTGAGTAAATCTTTTTGCCGGTATCCGGATCTGAAATCGTAACTGCCACATTTTTAAGGCTGAGCCCCTGCAACTCGCGCTCCCATTCTTCTTTTACAATAAACGGCACCAGTGCCGGAAGAATCGGTGTCACTTCGTGTCCCAGTTCTTTTGCAAAACGGTAGCCGTCCCCGGTAGAGCCTGTAGACTGATAAGAATTACCGCCGGTCGCTATAATCAGCGCATTGCCCTGTACCATGCGCTTACTGCCTGTCACTGTATCTTTCACCCTCAGCCCTGTAAATCTGCCGTCCTTGTGGCACACCTGCACAACCTCAGTATTTAAATGAACCTCTACCGACAGCTTTTTCATCTCACGCTGTAATGCGCCGATGACATCTGAGGAATGGTCTGATTCCGGGAATACGCGGTTGCCGCGTTCAATTTTAAACGCCAGCCCCAGTTCATCAAAAAAGCCCATTGTATCATAATTGGAAAAGCCGTTGAACGCGCTGTATAAAAACTTGCGATTGGTGACGACACTGTTAAAAATATCCTCGGAATCGCCTGCATTCGTAAAATTACAACGGCCCTTTCCTGTAATAAACAGCTTCTTTCCAAGCTTTTCGTTTTTTTCAAATAAAATAACCTGATTTCCATTTCTTGCCGCCGTAATGGCAGCCATCATGCCGGCTGCACCGCCGCCGGCGATTAAACATTTTTTCATCTTTTTCATTCCTTTGCTGACTAAACAAGGCTATTGTATCATAAAGCGGAAAAGAAACCAACCCTAAACGCCACAACTTCCTGCAACATCTATGGATTTATAACGCAAAACAGATTTACGGAAAATGTGTACTGCCCCGTACTATCCGTAAATCTGTTTAATCTCCTCAAAATGTTCTTTTGTAATCAGCGCATCTTTTTGTGTTCCTTTGAATTTGACAACATACGTCCACCTGCCATACGGCTCAATGGATTTAATTTTTGAAACATTAATCAGATACGACTTGTGGCTTCTAAGGAAACCTGTGTCCGAAAGCTTTTCTTCCAGCTCGCTGATTGCCATGCTGGTCGTAAACGGTTCTGCATCTGCCGTATAAAGAATCGTGGCATTGTTCTCACGCTCTACAAAAATAATGTCGTCTTTATCAAAAAAACGCACGCTTTCTTTGCCCTTAATCAGGATTTTATCTTTCTCGTGAAGCTTCTCCCGCGCTTTTTCGGACGGTATATCTGCCTTTTTGGACCCGGACGGTACTTCTGACGGATTCTGATTCTGACAGATATTGATACTGTCCGTGTCACCTATGTTGTCTTTTACACTGCCGCCGTTATTATTACCGTTGCTATCATTTATATTGTTTACGGCGTCCATATCATTTTTACTGACGCCCTGATACTGACTTTCATAACTACGCTGTATCCGCTCCAGTGTATGCTGAATCCGTTCCATATCAAATGGCTTTACCAGATAGTCAAACGCATACAGTTCAAACGCATTGGACATATACTCCGAATATGCCGTTGCAAAAATGATTTTCGTATCCGGCGCAGACTGTGCAATTACCTTTGCACAGTCTATTCCGCTGCTGCCCTTAATCTCAATATCCATAAACACAACCTCAGGCTGCGTTTCGTGAAAAGCCAGCAGGGCATCTGTCATGCTGTCACATTCGCTGACAACACAAAATGCCGGATTCCGTTCTATGACCCTGCGCAAAATCAAGCGGATATGAGCCTCATCGTCTACAAGCATTACCTTGATTGCCATGTCATTTTCCCTTTCAAATCGTGTGTCTGTTTCTTCTGTGTCTTCTTTTACATACCGGTTCTGCAAGAATCTCGGATAATACAACTGCCTGTCTTAATACTTCTGTATCCATGCCGCCAGATATTCCCTCAAATCCTGTTTTACCTGCACGGTGCATATCCTGTGCACAGGACATGCCGTCCGGCATGGTATGAACTTCCTGCCGCGGCTGTGCCTGCTGCTGTGTGGATGGCAGCGGCGGAGCAGCAGACTGCCGGTTCCCCGGCTGTCCGCCAAGCTGTCTGACAACCTGTGCGCCTAACTGCCCGCCAAGTTCACTGCCTGCTGCTTTCAGTCTTGCCGCAATCGTCTTTTTTAACTGCTGCTGGCTGCTATAAGACATCTTTTGGTTCATGTGCATCACCCTCTAAAATCTTCTTTGCATTAATGTCTTCTCTTGCGATATTTTCACGCATTTTCGTATCTGCCTTGATATTCTGCATATCATAGTAATCCATGATGCCTAACTTGCCTTCACGCAGTGCGTATGCCAGTGCCTTTGGTACTTCGGCTTCGGCTTCTACAACGTAAGCGCGCATTTCCTGTTCCTTTGCAACCGCCATTGCACGACGTTCCTCTGCTTTTGCCTGTGCGATATTTTTGTCAGCCTCTGCCTGAAGACTCTGTAAATGTGCACCAATGTTTCGTCCGATGTCGACATCCGCAATGTCGATGGAAAGAATTTCAAATGCAGTTCCCGCATCCAATCCCTTTGATAATACCAGCTTTGAAATATCGTCCGGATTTTCAAGCACTCTCTTGTGTTCTGCTGCCGAACCTACCGTTGTAACAATACCTTCACCGATACGTGCGATAATCGTTGCTTCACCGGCACCGCCAACCAGACGTTCCAGATTTGTTCTTACAGTGACTCTTGCCTTTACAAGCAGTTCAATACCATCCTTTGCCACAGCTGAAATATTCGGTGTTTCAATCACCTTCGGATTAACGCTCATCTTTACGGCTTCTAAGACATTTCGTCCCGCAAGATCAATTGCCGCCGCCTTTTCAAACGGTAAATCAATGCCTGCACGTTCTGCAGCAATCAGCGCATCAACAACGCCGTCTACGTTACCGCCTGCAAGGTAATGTGCTTCTAACTGGTTGACCTGCAATGCGATACCGGCTTTGGTTGCCTTAATGAGCGGAAGAATAATTCTTGCCGGGACAACACGTCTTAAACGCATACCAATCAGTGTGAAAATGCCAACCCGCACTCCGGATGCCATCGATGAAATCCACAGTCCCACCGGAACAAACGAGAAAAACATAATCAAAATAAATACTACTACTGCTGCAACAATAATCGGTCCTACCATAACCTTTAACCCCTTTCTGTGTATGCATATTTTCATTTATTAATACAAAATGGCTGCCCATTTGAATTAATCTCTACTCCTGTCTTGCCTTTCTGACCACAAGTGATGAATTGCTGATTTTGTAAATCTCCACCAGTGTGCCTTTTTCTAAAAACGCACCGTCAGAAATCACATCAAACTCTACATCTTCTATCCGTACTTTCCCTGCCGGATGTAAATCCGTGGTTACAACCCCTTTTTTCCCTACAAGATACTGTAAATCCGTAGAACTTATGTAACCTTCTTCTTTATTCATTTTATCATTCAGAATAATCGGTGTCTTTAACCTGCCCTTTGCAAGCAGTGTAACCAGCGTAAATATCAAAACTGCAAGCAGCAATAAAACGACTGCTACGATAATAACAGCTTCCTGCACGCTGTCTGCGATTAAAAACACTCCGGCGACCAGACAGCACCCGCCTAAAATTCCCGGCGCGCCAAAGCCCGGTATAAGGGTTTCAATTCCTACAAAAAGAAAGCCAGCCGCCAGCAGTACAATTCCCAAAATCATAAAACCGTCCATTGCCCTTCTCCTTTCCTTTTCGCTTCTTTTTTTCTTTCTGTTTACAGTATATACAAAACTCACCGAAAGAAAAGACATAATCACGCAATGCCGCATCTTTTATCCGCAACTGTCACTTTTTGATATGCAACTGTCATTTTTATTTTGGAAGTGTCACGTCAAATTCTGTTTTTCCCGGTACGGAAGTAACGGTAATCGTGCCTCGATACTGCCCTGCAAGCTTCCGCACCATCCACAGCCCCAGTCCGTGGCCTTCTTCCTTTTTGCTTGAATACCCCTTCTTAAAAATCAGTTCCCGCTTATTTTCCGGTATAACCGGACCGTTATTGTATATAATAAACAAATACTGTTTTTCATTTTCCTGAATACACAGATGTACCTTTTTCTCTCCGTCCATGCCGGACACCGCCGTAAACGCATTGTCGATTAAATTGCCAAGAATCCGGCACACTTCCCACTGCTCCATGGAAAGTGCCGCCAGATCTGACGACACTTCCACAAAAAATGTAATCTGCTGCTTCTGCGCATACTCCATTTTTGCCTGAAGCAGGGCATTGACCGCCGGTTTTTTCGTCCGCAGTGCTTTTCCGATCCGCGCTATGTCCTCATAGAGCGGATGCAGATACCGGTACGCTTCTTCATATTCTTCCAGTTCAAGCAATCCGTAAACGACCTGCATTTCATTTAAGTATTCATGCCGCTGTGCGCGCAGTTTTAAATTAAGATGTTCCAGATTTTTAAAATTTTCCTGTAAATTAACAATATAAAACTTATCCAGTAAAAATGTCGATAAAATAATACTGATATTGCACACCAGTAACATTCCCATAAAAACATAAACCGCAAGCGGCAGTGTTCCATACAGCCCAAGCCCCGCCGCAATCCAGAATACAATACTGATAAAAAACTGGATATATGCCGGAACCTGAATTTTTCTGCGCAGTTTTTTCCATTCCATTAAATATTTTCCTCTTTAATACACCCGATCAGATTTAATTTCTGAAGCTTTTTCTTAGAGTATATCATAGTTACAAATACAATGAAATAGACGCTTAGTACTGAAATTAAAATTGCCATCCACGGAATATCCAATACCAGCACCTGTACGTTGTTAATCGTTTTGGCAATCCAGACGGATATAAGCACAGACACCGGAATCCCATATAACAGGGCTTTAGAGCCGTACATCAGACACTCAAAATACAGCATTTTGCCAAAACCCTGCTCCGTCATGCCGATGGATTTTAACATGGCAAATTCCCTGCGCCGCAGCATCATATTGGTAGAAATGGTGTTGAATACATTTGCCATGGCTATCAGCGACATCAATACTAAAAATCCGTATGAGAATACTTTTACCACATAAATAATACTTCTGTAGGATTCGTATTCCATTGCCTCATCGACCAGACTATAGCGGAAATACTGACCATTGTCTTTGAGAATTTTCTGCATCTGTTCATACACCGCCATATGGTCTGTCGTCTTAAAATAAGTTATCAGTCCGCCCTGCTGGCACTGCGTTTTTTCCATGAGTTTTTCTGCCATGGTGCGTGAACACAGCATAATATCATTCTGATAGCGCAGGTCGGTCTGCACCGCATACGGCAGCTTATCCACCGTTCTTCCGATATCAAAATCAATATCTGCCGCCTGTTTTTCTTCCTGCTCATTTTCATCTTCCGCAACCGGATAAAAGCATGCCTTTAATGTAAATGCCTGATTTGCAAAAACCGGATAATTCTTTCGTTTTCCGGTCTTTGTATCCGTCACACGGCGGTTGGTGTAGAGCAGATAAACCGGATTTTCCGTGTTCATATACGTATCCTTTGATAATCCGTTCTGCTGTAAATATCGTTCATACAAATCGTCTGCGATGCCGTAGACAAACATCAGTGTTTTTCCGTCGTTATAGGAAACCGAAGCATTTTCACTTTTCTTCTGCTCGGTTTTATATTCTTCTGTGAGATACGCGCTGTTTTCGTCCGCTTTATACCAGAACAGCCCCGCAGACAATGTGGTTGAACTTTCTTTTACGCCCTGTACCTGTTTTAATTTTTCAATAACCGGTTCTTCTTTTTCAATGTCTTCTAACGAACCGGAGCGGTAATAAACATCGTATTCCCCAAGCTTATAATTTTCCTCGACCATAAGCACAAGGTATTTGCCAAATGCGCTTGCCGATACAAACATCACGATACTGACAAACAGCGAAAATATCGTAGTGCGGTATCTTTTGCCGCTTCTTTTAAAGTTTTTACGGCTGATTACGCCTTCCACGCCGAACAGCTTCCGGAATATTTTAGAACATCTGACCTTTCTGCGGCTTAACTGAATATCGCCGTTCTGACGGATTGCCTCAATCGCGGACATTCTCGAAATCCGTATCATCGGGATAAACGTTGAAATCAGCACCGTAAATAAAGATACGACTGCTGCCGCCGCAATTGCCGCAGGTGCCGGATACATTTTCATTTCACCGAGGGACACCAGGCTTGCCGCAATGCTTTTCATACTGGCACGCACACCGAAAAGGGTAATGCCGATTCCCGCAACACCCACCAAAATTCCCAGCGGAATTCCTGCAATGCTGACTAAAAATGCCTCGGAAAGCACACATTTACGAAGCTGTGCTTTAGTCGCCCCCACAGAAGAGAGCAGTCCGAACTGCTTTGTCCGTTCATTTAACGAAATGACAAAGGAATTGTAAATTAAAAGCACCGAAGCCCCGACAACCAGTACAATCACAATCACCGCTATCGTCGTAATAAAAGAGTAATAGGAAGAATACACGGATATTCCTGTCAGTCTTAACAGTCCGGGATTGTAGCCGGTTTCATAGGATGCATCGCTGTACCGTTTTAAAACCGCAAACGTATTCTTCGGATTTTTCACCCGAATGTAAACATCGGCACTTTCAATATTCTTTGTATTTTCATCGTATTTTGTATACACTACATAGCTGCTTGTGCTGCCGACATTAAAACCTGCGTCCTCATACAGACCGACTACCGTATATCCCTGTGTGTCCGCAAGTTCCGGTTCAATCGTATCGCCCACCTTGCAGTCCGCAAGAATACCGCTTGTAATCAAATCACTTGCAACTACAATTTCTTTTGAATTTTCCGCCATTCTGCCTTCTGTAAGCTCCAATGGGAGGCTGATTTCATTTTCATCACTGAATGCCTTGACACTGATCTGATGTCCGTCCTGTTCTTCAATGGTACTGCCGATATTGTACATCAGACGTTCTGATAAAATGTCACTGTCCTGCCTGATTTTTTCCAGCCCTTCCTTTAAATCGACCTGCTCAATCACGCCGTACCAGTTGCCCGATTCTTTGATTTTATAATCCAGCATACTTTTATGCAGGCTGGCGATAAAAACCGTAATTGCCGTAATCAACGCCGCTGACAGCATAATGCCGATAATCGTTACCAGTGTACGCACTTTGTTTTTTACCATTTGCCGGTAAGTCATTTTTAAAAAAATATGATTCTGTCCCATTAGCGGATCACCTCATCTCTTGTGATTCTGCCGTCGGAAATCTCAATAATACGGTCCGCCTGCAGGGCGATGTTTTCATCATGCGTAATGACAACCAGTGTCTGATTGTACTTTTTATTTGACAGCTTTAACAGTTCCATAATTTCATGGCTGTTGGCAGAGTCAAGATTTCCGGTTGGTTCATCCGCTAACAGCAGTGCCGGGTCATTCATCAGTGCACGCCCGATAGAAACTCTCTGCTGCTGCCCGCCGGATAACTGGTTCGGCAGATGATTTTCCCTTCCTTTTAAATGCAACACAGTCAAAAGCTCCTCTAACCGTTCCTCATCGACCTTTCTGCCGTCCATTAACACGGGTAGTGTGATATTTTCCACGACATTCAGCACCGGAATCAGGTTGTAAAACTGATAAATCAGCCCGACCTCCCTGCGCCTGAAAATTGCAAGCTGTGTATCATTTCTTGCATAGACATCATTGCTGTCCACATAGACATGCCCACCATCCGGTCTGTCTACACCGCCAATCAGATGCAGAAGTGTAGACTTTCCCGAACCGGACGGTCCTACAATCGCCACAAACTGCCCGCGCTTCACACTGAAGGACACGTTATCCAATGCCTTAAAGCTGTTTTCTCCTTTTCCGTAAATCTTTGTTAAATTTTCTACTTTCAAAATATCCATTGACTGCCTCCTGTGTTTTAGATTTCAGTCTAAATTGTAGGACAGTCCGGTGACTGTGCCATGACTTTTATATGACAAATCTGTCACTTTTCGTTTAAGGCAGCATTTTATAAAAACAGATTTGAAATTCCGCACCGCCGTTTTTTGCGTTAAATACCTTTATCGTTCCATTCTGCCTGCGAACAATCTCTGCTGCCAGTGAAAGTCCGATACCCACTCCTGTATTTTCCGTTCCTTTGCCACGGTAAAACCGCTCAAACAGGTGTGGTAAATCTTCTTTTTGAATTCCTGTTCCGTTGTCACGCACGATGATTTCCGTGTAAATCGGATTTTCCTGCGCCTCTATCTGAATCTGCCCGCCGGACGGTGTGTGTTCCATGCAGTTTTTCACAATATTTTCCAGCGCTTCTTTTGTCCACTGGAAATCTCCCGTAAAGGATACATTTTCTGCAATATCGTATGTCAAAAGCACCTCTTTTAATTCAAGCTGTACCGCCATGCCCTCAAATACCGTATCTGCCAGCTTTTTTACGGACACCGGTGCATTTTGAAACTGCACGACACCCGCATCGAATTTGGAAAGCTTTAAGAGTGTCGTTATGAGTTCTTCGACATGCGAGAGTGCATTGGATAACTTGCCGCTTAAATGCAGGCGTTCTTCATATGTAAGTTTTTCTTCCATTAAAAATGACAAAATAATATTCACGCTGGTCAGCGGTGTCTTTAACTGGTGCGAAATATCCGCCATGGCATTCATCAGATACCGTTTGTCCTGTCCCAGCTGCACCGCCTGTTCGTTTAAACGGATTACCAGCTTGTGAAGCTGATTCTGCAAAATACTTAAATCACCCTCCTGATACTCCTCAAATGCCGTTGTATAATCTCCCCGCAGAACGCGGTCTATCTGCGCATAAATTTCCCGGATTTTCTTTCTGCGCCTGTATTCGCCCTCCGCATGGATTCCCATATATAAAATTCCCGTGGGAAGCACTATCCACCATGCCCGGCTTATCCATGCCGCCAATATTGAAGCTGTAAACACAACACCTTCTGCAATCCATTCACCGTTTCTTTTCATAAACGATACCCCATTCCACGCACCGTCTTAATTAACTCCGGATGGGACGGGTCTTCTTCTATCTTTTCCCGCAGCCGCTTAATATAAACTGTCAGCGTGTTGTCATTGACGAATTCGCCTGCCACGTCCCAGATTTCCGAGAGCAGACGGCCTCTTGATAAAACCACACCCTTATTGTTAAAAAATATCAGTAACAGGCGGTATTCGAGTGCTGACAGTGCCAGCTCCTCTCCGTTACGGTATACGATTCCCTTGACCGTATCCACGGTGATACTGCCCTCTTTTAACAGCTTCTGGCTCTTTCCTGTCCGTCTTAACACACTGCGGATTCTTGAAACCAGCTCCCGCGGACGGAACGGCTTATTGATATAGTCATCTGCGCCCATATCCAGTCCCGTCACGACACTGTATTCATCGCCCGATGCCGTAAGGAAAATGACCGCCGCCGGGGATTTTTCCTTTGCCGCCGCACAGACTGCATATCCATTGCCGTCTGCTAACGATATATCAATTAAGAGCAAATCATATTCCCTTGTTTCAAGTTTTTCAATCGCTTCCCGCTGCCCCGCTACCGCTTCTACGATAAAATTTTCATTTTTTAAAAAGCTGCTTAAATAAGCTACAATATCCCTGTCATCTTCAACCAGCAAAATTTTTTCCTGCACGCTTTTTCCGCCTTTCGCACTTTTTACCTCGTTTATATATCTTTTATCATCATAACAGTCCACCGAAAGTTCGTCAAATAATTAACTCTGCTTTTCTTTATGATAAGAACGTGCTATGATAGTTTTGTAATGATTTTTCTCAAGGGGAGGATTTTAAACTATGGCGTTACATATTATGGACGAAGCAAACAGATGCCTTCAGTGTAAGGTTCCGCAGTGTCAGAAGGGGTGTCCGATTCACACCAACATTCCGCTGGCAATTCGCCTGTTAAAAGAAAACAAATTAAACGAAGCCGGAAAAATGCTTTTTGAAAACAATCCGCTGACAACCGTGTGCAGTCTTGTCTGCAACCATGAAAATCAGTGTGAGGGTCACTGCGTACTTGGCAGAAAAGGTGCGCCGGTTCATTTTTCCAGCATTGAAAATTATATTTCCACAACCTATGCCAACCAGATGACCAACGGTCCTGCTAAATCCAACGGCATGCGCGTTGCCATTATCGGTTCCGGTCCTGCCGGTATTACGATTGCGATTATTCTTGCACGATACGGCTATCAGGTTACTATTTTTGAAGGAAAGGACAAGATTGGCGGTGTATTACGCTACGGCATCCCGGAATTTCGTCTGCCAAAGAGCGTCTTAGACGATATTGAATACCGCCATCTTGAATTAAAGGGCATTAAAATCCGCCCGAATACGACAATCGGCGGTGCTATCGGCATTGACGATTTATTCCGTGACGGCTATAAGGCAATTTTCGTCGGTACGGGTGTATGGAAGCCGAATACCCTGCATATTAAAGGTGAAACCTTTGGCAATGTCCACTTCGGTATCAATTACTTAAACAATCCTGACAGCTACCGCTTAGGCAAGCGTGTCATCGTCATCGGTGCCGGAAATGCCGCTATGGATGTGGCAAGAACCGCTATCCGCAAGGGTGTGGAGCATTTAACCTGCTTTTCTATCACAAAAGAGGTCGCCGCCAGCCACTATGAATTCAGCTATGCCCAGTTAGAGGGTGTCCAGTTTGAATACAATAAGCGTCCGGTTGAAATTAAGGATAACGGTGTTATCTTTATTGATGTTATTGAAAATGAAGATGGTACCTTTACAGATGTTGAAGGCACTGAAAAGCTTTACGAAGCCGACAGCACGATTATTTCTATCAGTCAGGGACCACAGAACCGTATTGTCAATACCACCGAAGGCTTAAAATCCACAGCCAGGGGTCTTTTGGATGCCGATGAAACCGGTCACACTTCAAGACCGGGTATCTTTGCTTCCGGTGATGTTGTAAACGGTGCGCGTACTGTTGTTGAAGCTGTTGCCCACAGCAAGGTTGTAGCAGAATCCATGCACGAATATATGCAGAGCCTGCCAAAGGACTGATAATATATCAGGTACTATAACCGTCAATTGCTTGCTCTCTATCCGATTCACAGTCGGAAAAAGAGCAGCCGATTGACGGTTAAACGGTGTCTGGTATTCCTGCCGGACACTTTTTACTTTATGGAAATTTGTATCCCCCGTCCTATTCTTTCTATCTTTTTTCCTAGAATTCCCTTTTATCTTATCCCTTTATAACCACATACTTTTGCACTGCATTATGGTAAAATTTTATTGTATTTCTATTTTTAGGAGGAAAGGAAAATTATGAAACACAATTTTAAGAAAATTCTGTGCGTACTGCTTGCCTGTCTTATGGTGATTCCGTTCTGTACAGAATTTGCAAAGCTTCCGCAGATTTGGGCAGCTTCGTCCGACATCGTGGACATTCCCGATGTCAATATGAAAGCCGCTTTAAACAGCGCTTTAAACGTTGAAGATTCTTCTGCCGATATTACAAAGGAACAGCTTGAATCGCTCACTGCTTTAAAATTAACAGATTCTGATGACACACACATTACCGACTACACAGGTCTTGAGTACTGTGTGAATCTGAAAACCTTACGGATTACCGATTCCGAACTTACGGTACTGCCGGATATTACGGCATTAACAAAACTGCACTTTCTGGATTTAAGTGACTGCTACAACCTGACAGATATTTCTAAAATTCCGGTAACGGATACTTTAAATGATGTAGAACTCGAAAAATGCACATCTGTAAATGATATCAGCCCGTTAAAAGCAGTTCCGTCTATCACAAGACTTTGTCTGGACGGTGTTAAAATCACCGATAAAAACGCTGATTCTAATGCGGACACAATTTCAAGCCTTACGAATCTGAAATATCTGGATTTAGCATACGCTTATGTAACAGACGAGTATTCTTCAATGTTTGATTCGCTTACAAAGCTTGAAACCTTAATTCTGGCATATAACCGTTTTTCAAATGTTGATTTCCTGTTGTCACACAACGGTACTTTAAAGGAACTGACACTTTACGGCTGTCCAGTTGCCAATGACATGACCGACACACTCGGACAAATGACCAGCTTAAAAACACTGGGTATCAGCTCTACAAATATTATGGACTACCGCTTTATGTCCCGTCTGCCGCATTTAACCAACTGGCCTATCCGTATGGCAGAAGGAAGTGATTCCTTCCCGACCAGACCATACACTAAAATTGTAAAGGAATTTCTGCCATATACACAGGAAACCTGTGTAATTGACAACCCGGTTATCAATATTGACGGCACACCTGTCGCTCCGGTTGAAGCAGACGGATACACTTTTGATGCGTCATCCAATCAGATTATACTGGATACAACACTTGTGGACAGCGGTTCCCGCTTATATTATTATATTGACTATCATTTTACTATTACCACGCCTGCGGGATATGACATTGTTATGCACCCGCTTGTTACCGTTTATGTCAGCAAAACAAGTGCACCGGATCCTATTAAGCTTTTCACCCAGCCGAAATCCTTTAAGGGAATTACCGGCAGCAGTTATTCTTTAAATGTTGCTGTACAGGGAACGGGCGGTTCTAATCAATATCAGTGGTATAAAGACGGTACGGCTCTTACCGGTGAAACTTCATCTACACTGAATTTCTCTGCACTTGCCGAAAGTGATGCCGGAGATTATACCGTTGTCGTTTCTAACGGTGTAAGCAGCGTCACAAGCGACACCGCAACCGTTACGGTTATGCCTAGACTTCAGATTTCCGCACAGCCTGCTTCTCTTTCACTGACAGAGGGGGAGAGTGGAGAACTCTCTGTTACGGCTTCCGGCTACGGAACATTATCTTATCAGTGGTTTAAAAACGGTTCTGCCATAACCAATGCAACGGCTTCTTCTATCCGCTTTGATAATATTTCAGGCAATGATGCGGGAAGCTACTATGTCGTTGTATATGATGACAACAGTTCTACCATGAGCAGCGCTGCAAATATAACCGTTACTACAAAACCAACACAGCCGGTTACAAAGCCAACCGAAACCGCTACGACAGAAGCGGCTACGACTCAGCCTGTTACGAAGCCGGCTGAAAATGCTACAACAGAAGCGGCTACGACTCAGCCTGTTACGAAGCCGACTGAAACCGCTACGACAGAAGCAGCTACGACTCAGCCTGCTACGAAGCCGGCTGAAAATGCTACAACGGAAGCGGCTACGACTCAGCCTGTTACGAAGCCGACTGAAAATGCTACAACGGAAGCGGCTACGACTCAGCCTGCTACAAAACCGGCTCAACCTGCTACAACAGCGGCTGTCCAGCCTGCAACTTCTACCAAAACAACAACAGCCACAAAAACTGCCGCTGCTTCAACAGATACTGCGACACAAAACAACACACAGGAACCGGCTACCGGTGATACAACATCTGTCGCTGTCTACGGACTTCTTCTTTTTGCCGCTGTTCTTGGCTGTGTAACACTGCTGATTACAAACAAAAAGAAAATGGATAAATAAATACAACAGTTATAACCGTTGTATTGACACAAAAAACAAATGACATAAAAATAAGATAAAATAAAAAATATCCCGGCTTTGCAGTCTGCCTAAGCCGGGATATTTTTACTATGCATACAGTTTGAATTTTCTTACCAGTGTATCCAGTTCTTCTGCCTTGGCGGATAACTGTTCGCTGATTGCCGCACTTTCTTCTGATGAAGAAGCCGTATTCTGTACTGCCGCCGATAACTGGTCGATTCCCTGATTGACCTGTTCTAAGGCAGATGCCTGATTGACGGCTGTTTCATTAATCTGATGTGCCACATCTGCAAAGGTGTTCATGCTCGCAATTACTCTGTCAAAAGACTGGGAAACGGTTTCCGTAACTGCATTGCCTTTTTCAATTTTCTGAACGGTTTTGCTGATTAATTCCTTGGTTTCTGCCGCAGAATCCGCACTGTCTGCCGCCAGCTTACCAATCTGGTCTGCAACAACCGCAAAGCCTTTTCCTGCTTCTCCGGCTCTTGCTGCTTCAATTGAAGCATTTAATGAAAGCAGATTTGTCTGTGAAGCAATACTTTCTATTGTTACAATAATATTATCGATTTCGCTGGAGATTTCATAAATACGGCGCATTTCATCGGTCAATTCTTTCACCTTTTCCTTTTCCTGCTCTGCATCTGAAACGGTCTTTTGAATATCATCATATGCCTGCTGCGTTTCCCTGGCACTTTCCGTTGCCATATTGGCTACCGAAGTCACTGTAGCATCTAACTGCTGGATTGCACTTGCCTGATCAGTTGCGCCCTCTGCAAGTGCCTGCGAAGACTGGGATATACCGTTTGCCCCTTCTTCAACCTCATCCGCACTTGTCTGGATATTCGTCAGAGTACTGTTAAAACGCTTTAAGATATGTACAAAAGACTCTTTAATACTTGCAAAATCACCGAGAAAATCTGTAATTTCATCGCTGTCCTCTGTCAAATCGCCGGTTGCCATACACTGTAAGATTGCTGAAATCTCATTTACATAATCGGAGAGATTTTTCGTTGTACCGCGCAGTGCATCCGCAAGCTGTCCGATTTCATCTTCGGATTCATAGGTAATCCGTTCTCCGACAGACATATCTCCGCTGTACATGATTTTGGCAGCTTCTGTAATCTCCTGTACCGGTTCTACAATAGCACTGGCCATCTTGCGTGTAACACGCAGTCCGAATACCACGTCTGCGATAAGCAGTAAAATACCTGCCACGGTCATCCCGACACCAGTATATTTTGTCATGGTATAATAATTAACCGCAGTCTTATCAATCGAGTTTCCCAGCTGCTCAGAAAGGCTTTTAATGTCATTTACAATCGGCAGATATGTATTATTATTTAATTCAACCGCCTCGCTGTAACGGCCTGCCTTAATCTGTGTCATTAACTTGCTTCTGACCTTTTCACCTTCATCAATCTTAGACGCTAACTGATTTAACAGCGCTGTACTTTCTGTATTCATCTTCCGGTTCTGCATCTGCTGTACAGAATCTGTAATCAGACTGACATCTTCTGTGACGGTCTTTTCAAAATTCACATAGCTGTTCCCAACCTGTGATGAATCCTCAGTCAGAATTCTGTTTATCGCACGCTGTAAATCCGTAATGCCGTAGCGCACTTTGCCTACACTGTCAATATTGGCAAGCGGACCGTTAAAAATACCGCTTACATTTCCCTTTACAATATTTAATCCCACAAGTAACAGTACCGCTATCACTGCCGCTACTGCAATAATAATGCCATGGGATATAAATAATTTTTTCTTTAGTGATAAGTTTTTGTATCTTTCATTTTGTTCCATTCTCGTTCTGTCTCCTTGTTTATGTTAAATACAGATTTTACTATACTTTTTTCCTGTATTCAAGGTGTTATGGGTATTTTTTCCTAAGAAAATTGTATTTTTTGTGTATTTCTATATGATACGAAAGCGCAATCTACAAAAAGGGAGATTCTTTTGAATCTCCCTTTATAAGCTAACTCAACAATGATATCCAATGATATCCGCTGCTGAATCCGGCATCAGATTATTATACCGGATATGTCTTATTTTCTGTATCCGCAGCCTTTGGGTCAACCTTTGTCTGCTGCGCTTCTCTGTACTTAAAGAATTCTTCTGCAACTGCCGGGAATAATGCGTATGATAATACGTCTTCATCCTGCTGTTTGTACTTCTGAACGACCGGGCTCTTTTTGAAGCCTTCTAACTGTGGCTCAATCAAGTCAGCCGGACGGCATGTAATCGGCTCTGTATCACCGATTGCCTTCTTCTGTACTTCTTTATTAAACGGCTTAACGGTACGTCCGAATTCACCTGCAAGAACCTTCTTGGATTCTTTTGTAATCATCTTGTAACGTTCACCCTGTAATACATTTAATACAGCCTGTGTACCGACAATCTGTGATGACGGTGTAACCAGAGGCGGTTCACCATAATCCTTACGAACTCTCGGAATTTCTTCAAGCACAGCCTGATACTTGTCTTCTGCACCTGCATCCTTTAACTGGGATACAAGATTTGATAACATACCACCCGGTACCTGATATAAGAGTGTCTTGATATTTACGCCAAGAACCTTTGTATTCATCAGACCTGTCTTTAACGCTTCCTCTCTCATCGGACGGAAGTATTCAGCGATTTCAGCCAGCAGATTCTGGTCAAGTCCTGTATCATACGGTGTGCCCTTAAAGGTTTCTACCATAACTTCTGTTGCAGGCTGGCTTGTACCCATTGAGAACGGTGAGATTGCTGTATCAATAACATCTGCACCGGCTTCTACTGCCTTTAAATAGGTCATGGAAGCAACACCGGATGTATAATGTGTATGCATCTGAATCGGCAGTGAAGAACCTTCCTTTAATGCCTGTACGAGTTCTGTTGCTTTATATGGAAGTAAAAGACCTGCCATATCCTTGATACAGATAGAGTCTGCACCCATATCTTCAATCTTCTTTGCTGTTTCTTTCCAATAATCCAGTGTATAGGCATCACCGATTGTATAAGAAAGTGCAATCTGTGCATGTCCTTTTTCTCTCTTAGCTGCCTTTACTGCTGTTTCAAGATTTCTTAAATCGTTAAAGCAGTCGAAAATACGGATAATATCAATACCGTTTGCAATAGACTTCTGTACGAAATATTCTACTACATCATCTGCATAATGATTGTATCCGAGGATATTCTGTCCTCTGAATAACATCTGTAATTTTGTATTTTTAAAACCATCTCTTAACTTACGAAGTCTTTCCCATGGGTCTTCTTTTAAGAATCTAAGAGATGCATCGAATGTCGCACCACCCCAGCACTCTACAGAATGATATCCGACTTTATCCATCTTATCGACAATCGGAAGCATCTGCTCTGTTGTCATTCTTGTAGCAATTAAGGACTGATGTGCATCACGCAATACGGTCTCAGTAATTTTTAAAGGTTTTTTCACCTGTTCTGCCATCTTTATATCCTCCATTAATATCTATTTTACATTACACCAAACATCGCCATAAACGTACCTGCGGCAACTGCAGTACCGATAACACCGGCTACGTTTGGTCCCATCGCATGCATTAACAGGAAGTTGGACGGATCTGCTTCCGTGCCGACCTTCTGTGATACTCGTGCTGCCATTGGAACGGCTGATACGCCGGCTGAACCAATCAGCGGATTTACCTTTCCGTGTGTTGCCTTGCACATAATCTTACCAAACAGTACACCGGCTGCCGTACCAAATGCAAACGCAACCAGACCTAATGCAACAATCTTTAAAGTATCAAGATTTAAAAATGCCTCTGCACTTGTTGTTGCACCGACAGATGTACCAAGAATAATAACAACAATGTACATTAATGCATTTGATGCTGTTTCTGTAAGCTGCTTTACAACACCGCTCTCTTTAAAGAGATTACCTAACATCAGCATACCAACGAGTGGAGCTGTTGTCGGAAGAATCATAACAACAACAATCGTTACAACGATTGGGAACAGAATCTTTTCCAGTTTGGATACAGGACGTAACTGTTCCATTTTAATCTTTCTTTCATCTTCTGTTGTTAAAAGCTTCATAATCGGTGGCTGGATAATCGGAACCAGTGACATATAAGAATATGCTGCCACCGCAATCGGTCCCATATATTTTGTCTGTCCTAATTTACCGGCAAGGAAGATAGATGTCGGTCCATCGGCACCACCGATAATAGAAATCGCTGCTGCTGCCTTATCCGGGAATCCCATAAAGATTGCCAGAATATATGCAGCGAAAATACCGAACTGCGCTGCCGCACCAAGCAGAAAGCTCTTTGGATTGGCAATCAGCGGTCCGAAATCTGTCATTGCACCAACACCAAGGAAAATCAAGGACGGTAAAATACTCCATTCATCCAGTAAATAGAAGTAATGCAGTAAACCACCCACACCATTGCTGGAATCCTCAATGGAAAGCATGATGTCCGGATAAAGATTGACAAGAAGCATACCAAAGGAAATCGGTACAAGAAGCAGAGGTTCGTATCCTTTTTTTATTGCTAAGTACAGGAAAATCAACGCAACAACAACCATGAGGTAATTGCCCCATGAAAGCCCGAAAAATGCGGTCTGCTGTACGAGGTTTCCCAATGTTTCTATAATATAACTCATTTTTTAACCTCCCGTTTCAATGATTCTGATAAAGAACTTAGTTCATGGAAACTAATACTTTACCTGTTTCAACGGAATCACCAACGGCACATTCTACTGTTGCAACAGTACCGTCCTGTGGTGCACAGATTTCATTTTCCATCTTCATGGCTTCAAGAACAACAAGTACATCACCCTTCTTTACAGCAGAGCCTGCTGCAACCGGTGTCTTTAAAATCTTACCCTGCATTGGAGCAGTTACCTTTACTGCACCCTGTGCGCCAGCCGGTGCTGCTTTCTTTGCTGCCTTTGGAGCAGCTTTCGGTGCGGCCTTTGCTGCCGGTGCTGCTGCGCTTCCTGTTCCTTCTTCTACTGTAACGTCATATACATTCCCATTCACTGTGATCGTATAATTTTTCATTGTTTCCTCCGTTCCACCGCGGTCTGCGGCTGATTGATTATCAAATATTTTAATTTTATTTCCAGTTATTCTGTCTGCCGACTTTTCTGATGGAACGAACTACCAGTCCATCTGCCGCAGTACCTTCTGATGCAGCAATCGCCGCCGTAATAACAGCAACCAGTTCGCAGTCATCTTCTTCCTCGTCTTCCGGTTCTTCAACAACCGGTGCCGGTGCTGTCTGCTGTGGTTCTTCTGCTGTCTGTTTCTTTGCTCCGATTTTATTAACATGCTGAAGCAGAGAAATGATATAAGAAATGAAAATCAGCACAATAAATACCGTACCCATACCGAGCACTGTATTTAATACAGCCTTTTCCATCTTCTCACCTGTTGTATAAGTCGGGTTAATTGCACCGCTGTCCAGATTGAAATCATCATCGATGACCAGTTCAAATGCACAGGTTCTTGTTTCATACGTTGCATTGATTGCAATCGTGCACAGTATTCCTGTTTCATCACTGACTCTGACATCTTCTTTGTCAATGGACTTTAATGCGCCTAAATCTTCTCTTGTTTTAACCCAGCTGTTATAAAACTCAATCGTCTTGTCGTTCATGCCCTGCATATTTACGACATAGACTTTTCCATTCACATAGCTGAGTGTCTTTGCTGCTTCGCCATCTGCTTTAATCTGTGCATCCGATGTCTGGTCTAAATATACCAGCATATCTTCTGCCCACTGTACCATATCTGAGGCATACTGATTGACCTTCATATCTTTAAGGCTCGTCTTAGCACTGTCTGAAGAAATGGTATTGGTGCAGGCTGTCATACTGAACACGCAGGCTAACACACAGAACAACACGAAAAAGCGTTTGATATTAGTTTTCTTCATATTGTTTCACCTCATTATCAGACCGTTCCATGCTTCTTAACCGGACGATCCTCTCTTTTTGTGTACAGCATTTCAAACGCTGCCGCAACATACTGTCTTGTTTCCTCAGGATTGATAATTGTATCCACATAATCTCTTGCTGCTGCAGATTCTACGCTGGACTGTAACTGTGCGTATTCTGCTGCCTTTTCAGAAATCTTTGCGTTGACATCTTCTGCCTTATCAATCTCATCTGCATACATAATCTTTGCTGCACTGGCTGCATCCATCATACCGATGCTTGCTGACGGCCATGCGTATGTCATATCTGCACCGACTGCTTTGGAATTCATTGCCACATAAGCACTTCCGTAAGCTTCGCCGATGATTACATTAACCTTTGGTACGGTTGCATTTGCAAATGCATATGTAAGCTTTGCTGCTGCCTTTGCAATCTTCTTTTCTGAATCAACTGTTGCTTCAAAGCCCTTTACATTGGTAAGGGTCAGCACCGGAATTTCAAATGCATCACAGAAATTTACAAATTCTGCAGCTTTTTCAGCACCGTCAACGGTCAGTACCGGTTCAAACTTTTCTGCTGCTTCGCCTTCGTCATCAAAACGGACTGTTCTGTTGGCAACGGCGCCGACTGTTGTACCGTTAATCTTTAACAGACCTGTTACAACACTCTTTGCAAATTCAGACTTTACTTCCATAAATAAGCCGTCATCTGCAATATCTGTTAATGCAAGCACTGCATCTGCTGCTTCTGCTTCCATATCCGCACATGCTCTATTTAAATCATCTTCGCAGTCTGCATAAGCTACATCGTCATTATTGGCCGGAAGAAGAGATACAAGCTGTCTGATGCCATTTGCAATTGTTTCCTCATCACCTGTAAAATCTGCAACACCTGCTTCTGCCTGAAATGCAGCAGATGCTGTATCTAACTTGGTATCATTGTTGCCGTCTAATGCATTCGGACTGTTTACAAATAACTTGCCGTTCTTTTCTTCCACAAATGTAAAATCAGAAAGTTCTGAAAGAACTGCAAGACCACCGCCACAGCTTCCATAAACAGCTGTAATCTGCGGTACAAGACCGGAACATAATGACATCTTCCGGTAAATTGTTCCGAAACCATTCAAAGCATCTGTTGCTTCCTGAAGTCTTAATCCTGCACAATCTATCAGGCCAATAACCGGCGCTCCCATCTTCATAGCCATATCGTAAAGTCCTGTAATCTTCTTTGCATGCATTTCGCCGATTGAACCGCCTAAAACTGCCGGATTCTGGCTGTATACATACACAAGACTTCCATTAATTACTCCGTATCCGGTAATAACACCGTCTGCCGGAGTGTCTTTTTCCTGCATGTTAAAATCTGTTGCTCTGGCTTTTACACCTGCTCCGATTTCAACAAAACTGTTGTCATCAAGAATTGCTTCAATGCGTTCTCTTGCTGACGCCTGTGTTGTGTTACCCATTCTCTAAAGACCTCCTATACTTTTTGTAATAATGTAACAATCTATTGTCTATTTTATAACAATATTTCCCAAAAAACAAGCTTTTTGTAGAATCTTATTTACAATTCTGACAATTCCTTTTAAATTGCATAATACTTTAAAAAAAGCATCTGACACAAGCCTAATCTCTACTCTCAATTGCCGCCACAATCCCTTTTTCAATCAGAATTTCCGCAGTTTCTTCTTTTATCTCATTGCTCTGGCAGATGCTTAACCCCTGCCGTAAAATGTATCCGTTCAGCGGATATTTCAAGCCTTTTAATGTAAGAACTACTTCCTCTGTCATCGGCACAAATGAAATATATTTTCCGTACTGATCTGCCTTTTTTATCGTTTTATTTCCGTTTAACAGATAAATTTTGTTGTACTTATCATAAATGCAGCACTCCGTTCCTGCTTCCAATGCCTGTTTCATGATAAAAATATTGGTCAGTGCGTGGTCATAGCGTGTTCCGGTAGCCCCTAAAATATCAATCGCCGCCGGATGATGTTTTAACGCTGTAATTACCGCCAGATGTGTATCGGTATAATTTTTTTCCGGCGGATATGTCACTGTCTGCGTATCTTTTTTATAGGTATCAAGCAGCCTTTCATTAACCGAATCGTAATCCCCCAAAATGTAATCCACCCGGATTCCCAGTTTATCCGCATGTACCAGTCCGCTGTCTGCCGCAATGCAGTAATCATATGTTTTTCCGGAAAGCCAGTCTTTCGCCCACTCATAATCTACTGTACCGCCCGTAATAATTAAAATCTTTTCTGCCATGATTTTCATTTTATCCTTTCTGCACTCACGAATCATCTCTTTCCGTTCTGCTTTGTGTAATGATTCGTTATTATATATTTCTGACTTTGCCATGCATGTCCGTAAAATTCAAAGTTTCTCCACACGTCGCATTGCCTGTGCTTATTATATGATAACAATTTTAAAGTTCTTTGTACAAGTTCTTTTTTTCTTCACATTTTTGTTTTATACTAAAATTTGGAGTAAAATCCAAAATCTGATTGAGATAAGAATGGAGATTTTTATGGAAAACAAACATTATGAACCGGTCGCTTATCTTCCGAAAGAGCAGGCTGAACGTTTTCAGGAATTTTTGAAATTTTCGGGAATTGCAGACATTGAAATGAATGTCAATGAATTAAACAGCACTTATTCTGTCAGTGTTGCTTCGGGCGATTTTGAAAAAGCAGATAATCTTTATCATGTTTTTTCCGAAAATGAACTAAAAAAAGATTCTACGGAAGACGAGCTGACTCAGGGTGGCAGTATTTACAATAACTCTGCCGAAAAATACAGCGACAATCTCTCCTCTGCCATCACATTTTTTGTGTGCGGCGGTGCGGGACTGATTATTTTACTGCTCAATGACTTTAATGTACTTCACCTGTTCCACTTTTCAGGTGCTTCCGCAATCCTGACAAATGTTGTGCTTGGCGGACTTTTTATTGCATTTTTACTGATTGGCTTCAAATCACTCAAATATTCCAAAAATATTAAATCACAGATGAGTGTGGAAAATGAACTTTCAGATAAATTAAACAACTGGCTTGCCAAAAACGTGTCACCGGAAGCCATTGAAGCTTCTTACGATGGCAGTATCCCGGAAGAAATGAAGTATTTTAACCGCAGCAGCTATTTAAAAAACGCGCTGTCAGAAGCCTTCCCGGATGCAGATGATTCTGTTATCGAAGTGGTCAGTGACCAGTACATTGAAGATACTTTTAATTCTTCACATGAATAATGCCTTTAAATATTTTTGATTCTGCTATGTTTTAAAACTATTCAAAAACCGCAGGAATGTGAACCAGACTCCGGATTCCCGGACATCTGTCACACTCCTGCGGTTTTATTTTTTATGATACCAGGGTCAAAAGATCTGAACCCACATGAGCTTGCTCATAGGTGGGTGAATGATCTTGTGACCGTATAATTATTTGTTTGAAAGATATTCATCAATACCCTTAGCACCGGCTTTACCTGCACCCATGGCAAGAATAACAGTTGCTGCACCTGTTACGGCATCACCACCGGCATAAACGCCTGTCTTTGTTGTCTTACCTGTTTCTTCCTCTGCAATAATGCACTTTCTGTTATTGATATCCAGTCCCTTTGTTGTAGAAGAAATCAATGGATTTGGAGATGTACCCAGTGACATGATTACTGCGTCTAAATCCATTACATATTCAGAACCCGGAACTTCAACCGGTCTTCTTCTTCCTGAAGCATCCGGTTCGCCCAGTTCCATTTTAACGCACTTCATACCCTTTACCCAGCCGTTTTCATCAGCGATAATTTCAGTCGGGTTTGTCAGAAGGTCAAAGATGATACCTTCTTCTTTTGCGTGATGTACTTCTTCTGCTCTTGCAGGAAGTTCCGCTTCACTTCTTCTGTATACGATATGTACTTCTGCACCAAGTCTTAACGCTGTTCTTGCAGCATCCATGGCAACATTACCGCCACCTACGATAGCTACCTTATTGAATCTTGCAATCGGTGTATCGTAATCATCGTTGAAAGCTTTCATCAGGTTGCTTCTTGTAAGGTATTCATTTGCAGAAAATACGCCATTTGCATTTTCACCCGGGATACCCATAAATCTAGGCAGACCTGCACCGGAACCGATAAATACAGCTTCAAAACCTTCTTCTTCAATTAACTGGTCGATTGTCATAGACTTGCCGATAACAACGTTTGTTTCAATCTTAACGCCTAAGCTCTTTACATTTTCAATTTCACTTGCAACAACGGTTGACTTTGGCAGACGGAATTCAGGAATACCGTAAACAAGTACACCGCCCGGCTCATGAAGGGCTTCAAAGATTGTTACGTCATAACCCATCTTTGCAAGATCTCCTGCACAGGTAAGACCTGAAGGACCTGAACCAATAACGGCAACTTTCTTATTCTTCTTTTCCGTAGATTTTTCCGGCTTAATCTGATTTTGCCTTGCCCAGTCAGCAACGAAACGTTCCAGCTTACCAATAGAAATTGCTTCGCCCTTGATACCGCGGATACATTTTCCTTCACACTGGCTTTCCTGTGGACATACACGTCCGCAGACAGCTGGAAGTGCTGATGACTGACCGATAATCTTATAAGCAGCTTCAAAATTCTTTTCTTTAACTTCATGAATAAATGCCGGGATATTAATGGATACAGGGCATCCCTTAATACACTGTGCATTCTTACAATTAATACATCTGCTGGCTTCTAATACAGCTTCTTCTTCGTTGTAACCCAGACAAACTTCATCAAAATTCTTATTTCTTACGTCAGGAGCCTGCTCTCTGACTGGTACTTTCTTTGTAACGTCCATTATGGAACCTCCTACCTGTTGTTTTATTTTTTATGATTAATCGTTGCAGTTGCCACAGCCGCCGTGATGTGTATCACCTTCCTGAAGCTTTAACATGGCTCTGCCTTCTTCTGTCTTATACATCTGCTGGCGTTTCATTGCCTGATCAAAATCTACCAGATGTCCGTCAAATTCCGGTCCGTCTACGCAGGCGAATTTGATTTCGTCGCCAACCTGTAAACGGCAGGCACCACACATACCTGTACCATCAACCATAATCGGGTTCATGCTGACAATTGTAGGAATTCCCAATTCTTTTGTCAACAGACAGACAAACTTCATCATAATCAGAGGTCCGATTGCGATACAACGGTCATACTTTTTGCCCTGATTGTTTACTAAATCCTTTAATACATCTGTACCCATGCCTTTTCTGACATAGCTTCCATCATCGGTTGTAATGTAAAGATTACCGGCTACAGCTTCCATCTCTTTTTCAAGGATGAGTAAATCTTTATTTTTTGCACCCACAATAACATCGGCATCAATGCCATGTTCATGCAGCCATTTTACCTGTGGGTAAACCGGTGCTGTACCAACACCACCTGCTACAAACACAAGCTTCTTTTTCTTTAATTCTTCAATATCTTCTCCAATTAATTCTGAAGGACATCCGAGTGGTCCTACGAAATCTTCAAAAGCATCTCCCGCCTTTAAATGTGCCATCTTTTCTGTAGATGCGCCCACTGTCTGGAACACAATTGTAACAATGCCCTTTTCACGGTCAAAGTCGCAAATAGTAAGAGGAATTCTCTCTCCTTTTTCGTCCATCTTTACAATGATGAACTGACCCGGCTGGCAGTGTCTGGCAACTCTTGGCGCCTCAACATCCATCAGGTAAATTTTGTCTGCTAATTTCTCAGCTTTCTGAATTTTATACATCTTAGTACCCCTTTCAATTTATATTCCGTGTATATAAAAGACACGTTTATAACATAGTAAATCGCGGCATTGCTGCCTTTTTAATAAGAAGATGACTGATATGCGCCTTCTGTTTCTGTAATCTGGTAGCATTTCCCATTTTTAATGCCTACCCCGTAGTTTCCCTCTGTCGTGGTCTGTGTGCCGGATTTTAAATCCACCCGGATCTGATACAGTTCCGTATCGTTAATTGTGACATTTCCCACATAAGAAAAGACTGCCGCCGCACCATTTGGTGCTGTCTGCTCATCTGCATTGAGCATCCCAAGTTCTTTCATGCGGTCTTTTAAAATCTCTAACGCTTCTGTATACGTATAGGATTTTTGTGGATTCACAATATAATTCTTCCTTGCAACAGAACTTACCAGATCATGTTCATCAACTGCAATAGCTGATACAACAATATTGCCTTCCGGCATTGAAAAAGGCTCTGTATAAGCCTGTGAATCTGTTGTCGGTGTCGTTCCGTCTGTTGTGTAATAAATTTTCGTGCCATCTGCAGCATCAATGGAAATTTTTTCTCCATATTCATAAGTGCCTGATGACGGACTGATGACCGGCGCATCCGGCTTCTGATAGTTAATAGTATAGTCAAATTCCGCAACCGGACTATATACACCGATTGTATTGACCGCAACGGCTTTCAACGCCGTAATACCACCCTCAAGCGCAATCGCTTCTGTATACTGTGTACTGCTGCTGTCCGGCTGTGTACCGTCTGTTGTATAATAAATTGTACAGGAATCCTCTGCAAATAAAGAAACCTGTAATTCCCTTTGATACTGTCCCGGTGTTTCGGATACAGTCGGTGCCTGTACTTCATACTGGGATAACAACTTCTGGGCATCTGTTCCCTGATACTGTGCAATCAATTTATTCAAGGCATCGCCGTCTTCTTTATCCGCATAAAACTGTGCCAGTGCAGATAATGCATTCTCATTATTTTTATCTACCTGCAAAATCGCAAGCAGCATATCCAATGCCTGCTGTTCTTCTTTATCCTGCTGATAGCACTGATAAAGTGCATACATCATATCTACATTTTTTTTACCTTCACCGGTCTGATAAGCTTTGGCAAAATATTGCTTTGCATTATGATAGTCCTGTTTTTTTAACAATTCCATGGCTTTTTGATAATTATAAGAATAGGATTTGCGGTTGGAAATACCCCATACGGTAATTCCTGCAATCACTGCGACGGTCACTGCCGCCACAATTCCCACGATCAGTATTTTCTTTTTTTTATCTGCTTTCAAAGCCGTTTTGGATGTTTTTTTCGATAAATCTGTTTCCGGCTTATCAGTGTCCTGCTTACCGTTCCCCGGTTTATCCATTCCGGGGTGTACTTTTACCGGTTCTATTACCTGTGTTTCTAAAGACACCTTTGTTTCTGTCGCAGCTTTTTTCTCCATGGCGGCTTTCTGCATGCTTTTCTGCTGTTTTTCCTTCTCCGCCTGTCTTGCCTGAAGCTGGATATCTACTAAATCCGGCAAAACCTGAGTCTTCATCTGGGCAGCATCTTTTTTCCCTGCATTTCCCACGGCTGTAGAACGGACAGGTATTTCCTGTTTTCCCATTGCAGCCTTTGCTACATTGGTTTCTTCTTCTACCAGCTTTTCAATGGATTTTGCAAGCTCTATATCAATCTCTTCTTTATTATCGTTACTCACTGAGCCTAAATCAGTACGCGTATCGTCTGGTTTACTTTCATCATGACTGCCCATAGCTAACTCCTATTTCTTCATTTAACATGAACAATCATACCATATACAAATGATTTTAGCAATAAATGATACTGTGAATTTTTTGACGAAACAAACCCACCCTTCTTTTACACTTTTTATTTATATATTTTATTATTTGTTTATATTTTGTACACACTTTGCTCACAATTCCCAGATATAATAAACCTCGATAGCAAAGATATTCTTTCTATCTCCCCCTCATATTTTTTTGACCGGTACTCTCCCCAAGGGTACCGGTTTTTTATTACTTTTTTTAATTCTATATCTGCTAAATCGGCTTTCAATAATTCCTGCACTACAATAAAAAGCAGCCACAGACGTTCTTCACGAACCGCCTGCAGCTGCTTTTATTAATACCGGAATACCACTACTGTGTTATTCTTACCGGATATTTGTTACTCTTACTGTGCATGACAACGTCTTATTATTTAAGACTGCTGTTACAGTTGTCGTACCTGCCTTACGGGCAACTACATGACCTGTTGAGTCGACTGTGCAGACTCTCGGGTTACTGCTCCTCCATGTCACCTTGCTGTTACTGTCGTTACCGATAACATCCAGCCAGTATGAATCATACTGTTCCAAAGTGATGCTTGAACGGCTGATAGCCAGTGAATGGACTGTACAAGATGAAAGTGCAGTACCATTGACGCTTTCTGCCACAACTTCCGCAGTACCAGGACCCACTGTTGTAATTACGCCATTACCATCTACTACAACAATACCGGTATCTGTTGAATACCATTCATAGGAATCCGTATTAATTGCCGGACGCACTCTGACAGATAACTGTCTTGACTTACCGGTGAGCATATAGATTTCGCTTGAATTAATCTTAATGGATGTAATATTAACTACCGGTGTTACATATACCCAGCAGACACCCTTTACATTATTTCCATCCTTCGAAGTTGCTGTAATCTTACACTTACCTGTACTTAAAGCAAAGATTTCGCCGGCTTCATCAACTGTTGCAATTTCTTCATTAGAAGATTCCCATGTTACATCTTTAATCGATGCATCGTCCGGTTCAATAACTGCCTGTACAATGCGGGATTCTCCAACTAACATACGGACTGTATCCGGTTCAATACGGATAGATGTCACCGGATTTACAACCTGAACAACACAGGTAGCGGATACACCGCTGCCATCAGCTGCTGTTACAGTAATAACTGCAATACCCGGTTCACCCGCATTTAATGTACCGTAAGAGTCTACGGAACAGATTGAATTATCGGATGAGGTCCATATAATATTTTTATTGGTTGCCGTATCAGAACCTACCGTTGCTGTTAAAGTTCCGGAAGTTCCGACATTCATAAATTTATGTGTTTCACTTAATGTAATAGAAGAAACATATTCTTTTACATCAATCGTACAAGCTGCTGTCAGCTGGCACTCCTCTGTTGTAACAATGATTACGCAGGAGCCACCCTTTACTGCTGTTACAACCCCCATTTCATCAACGGTTGCAACATCAGGATCACTTGAACGATACGTTACATTCTTATTTTCAGCATCGTACGGCTCGATATTCGGAATAATCGCATACTTTGCACCTACCCATAATTCCTGATAATCAGAATTTAAAGTAATACCTGTTACCGGCTGTGTAACTGTTACAACACAGTATGCTGTCAGACCGGAATCCGGGTTTGTTGCAATAATAGAAGTTGTACCTGCACCGGTAGCTGTTACCTTACCGTCGCTTTCCACTGTACACACATCTTCATCACGGCTTTCCCATGTAATGATTTTGTTATCCGCATTTTCCGGAAGACAGGTTGCATTCAGCCAGAATACCTGACCTTTTCTTACTGTAATATCTGTTGTATTTAAAACAACCTGTGTAACCGGCTGTTTTACATAGATATTACACATTGCAGATGCCTTGCCATCTAATGATTCACAAAGAATTGTACAGCTTCCTGTTCCAACTGCCTGTACTAAACCGTTAGAGTCTACGATACAAACATTGGTATTAGAAGATGTCCAGCGTACTGTTCTGTTAGATGCCTCTAACGGAAGTACTTCTGCTGTAATTCTTAATGTATCTCCGATTCTCATAATTTCATCTGTATAATCGAGTGTAATCGTTTCTACCGGAATATCAATGACAAAATTACAGAATGCCTGAAATGCGCCGTCTTCAGTTTTACAAACTACTGCTGCATGTCCCGGTTTTACAAATGTTACAAGACCATTCTCATCAACCTTTACAATGCTTTCATCTGTAGACTGCCATGTAACATTTCTGTTAACACCTTCCCCTGCTGGAAGAACAGTTGCCACTAACTGGAACTGTCCGATAGACATAGAAGATTCTACCGATGTTTCATTTAATACAACACCTGTAACCGGTTCTCTTACATAAACATCACAAGTTGCTGTCTTTAATCCATCTTCTGTAATAACACTGATGGTTGCTGTACCGCCGGCTACACCCGTGATAGTTGCCGTGTAGCTGTCACCTTCAACTGTTGCAACGCTTGTATTTGAAGAAGACCATAATACTTTATCATTGGTTGGTCCTGCCGGATTAAATAACAGCTGGACCGTTCCGGTTGAACCTCTGTCAATCTGAATAGACGACGGATTAATGGATACTTCATTAACCGGTGTCGTTACATAAATAACACAGGTTGCTGTCTTCATAACGCCGTTAACGTTTTGTGTAACAATCAAATGTACCGTACCGGACTTCACACCGGTAATCTTAAATGTCTTACCGTCCTGCTCTACTGTAACCAGATCACCTGTCGGAATTGTTCCGTCATCCTTTGGCTGGTTTTCAAGCTTATAAGTAATTGGATTGGCTGTAATATCTGTAGCTGTTACAAGGGCTGACACTTCAATGGTTTCGCCCATGTTAACAGATGTCTTATCTGCACTTAATGCAAAATCATCAATAACAGTAATTTCATACACCAGCTGAATCGGCTGATTGTACTTTGTACTGAAATCATCTGCTGCTCTTGATGCATATATCTTTGCAGTACCGGCACCAATTGCCGTAACAAGACCTGTTGTTGCATCAACCTGCAGGACTGCATTGTTCGATGTTGTCCATGTAATCTCTGTCGGATTTGCTGATGTTGATAACTGCAGCTGGTCATCAACGTTCATATTGCTGACCTGATTGCCCAGTTTCTTAAACGGTACAACAACATCAACGGTATCATGCGTATACCATGTCTTATTGCCCTGTGCATCATATGCCGGAATACCTACTGTTACCGTAGAAACACCTGCATACTTACCAAGTACTGAACCGTCCTGTGCAACTTCAACAACCTTCGGGTCAGATGACTCGTAAAAAACACCTGCCGTTGCCGGATTATTGATGTTAGAACCAATAACATACTTCGTAAACTCTACATATGGTTCATCATTTAACTTTAAACACTTGCGGTTATTATTGTCTCTGTAAATGTTTGAATCATTAAATTCTACTTTTGCACGAACTGTAAATTCTTTGCAAAGAGCCTCTTCACCGCCGCCGTCTGCTGTTCTTACAATAACCGTTGCCTGTCCACCGCCGACAACCTTTAAAGTTGCCTGTGTGCTGGATGATGAAACCAGTTCAACTACACCGTCATGAGAAACGTTTCCACTGGTGTCGTTCTTTGTTTCAATAAAAATCTTGTTAGAATCACAGGTATTGGTTGTAAATGTGATCTGATCACCAACTGTATAAATCGTACTGTTGGAATGAGTTGTCGTAACTTCAAGCGGTACAACAACCTTTGCCGTCAGGCTGGTAACCAGTGACTTATTGATAATGGAACCTGTGCTGTCATACTGAATAGAATAGTATGTAGCTGTCACATCCGCTTTACCGGCATGTGCACCCTTAATAATAGGAATCATACCTTTTGCAGTGTCGTGATCCATTACATCATTTTCTCTGCGGAATGTAACAATATCGTTATTAGAAGATGTCCATTCGATATTATTACCATTTGGTGCGTAATTCTGGTTCGGATCCCCATTATCATCCGTACCGGTAAGAGAACTAACCTGTACAACCGAGTTAGACTCTTTATTGAATGCAATGCTTGCAGAAGTCGTTGACAATCTCATGGCAACACTGGTCGCAGCGTTGGCATAGAGCATATATCCTCCTAACAGAGCGATTGCAAAGATTGCAGCTGCCAGCACCTTCCAGCCCTTACGCAATCTTCTAATCTGATAAATTTTTTTCATAACAGACCTCTTTTCTACTGTATTCTAAATACCTATTTAGTCTATCGACTACATTTTGTGTTTAGTTTACTATATTTTCACAATTTTTTCAACATTTTCCACAAAATTTACGTTTTAATTCCCCCGCATGGGAGGCTTCTGTTACAAAGGTACTACATAAACAGACTGCCGCACTTTCAAAGCACGGCAGTCCCATGGACTTAAAAACAATTCCTGCAATTATTTCTGAACAAGATGTATAGCGAATCCGCCGAACTCGCCCTTGAAATAAATTGCCTTTAATCTGTCATTTTTAATAACGGCTGAATCCTTGTCAAATTCAAATCCACGTTTCTCTAAATGATAGATTGCTCTTTCAATATAGTTTGTTGCGATTGCAATATGGCCATGTGTTCCACGACCCTGCTTTTTCATCAGCTCAAAGCCTGTTCCTGAAAATACTGAACTGTTACCGACTTTCTTTTCAAAGCTGAACATCTTATTGAATGTATCTGCAAGGTCTTCTGCCTCTTCACCGCTCTGTAAGTTGACACCAACGTGTCTAACTTCAAATCCAAGCATCGTATCAACAGCTTCTCTTGTCAGATTCTTAATGCCTTCAAAATCGCCTGCTGCAACCATGTCTTTCTTTACCATCCATGAACCGCCGCAGCATACAATTTTGCCAAAGTCAAGATAAGACTTTAAGTTGCCTGCATTGATACCGCCTGTCGGCATAAATTTCATATTTGTATATGGTGCTGCCATAGACTTAATCATGTTGAGTCCGCCTGCTGCTTCAGCCGGGAAGAATTTTACGACATCAAGTCCTAATTCAATCGCTGTTTCTACATCAGAAGGATTGCTTGTACCCGGAACAATCGGATAACCCTTGTCCAGACAATGCTTTACAACCTTAGGATTCAGTCCCGGACTGACAATAAACTTTGCTCCTGCATTCATGGCTCTGTCTGCCTGCTCCGGTGTTAATACTGTACCGGCTCCGACAACAAGTTCAGGGAACTTTTCAGCCATGATACGGATAGATTCCTCTGCTGCTGCAGTTCTGAATGTTACTTCTGCGCAAGGAAGTCCGCCTTCAATTAAAGCCTTTGCTAACGGTTCTGCATCTTTTGCATCATCTAATGCGATAACCGGTACAATACCAATCTTGCTCAATTCTTCTACAACTTTATTCATTTTAACTTCTCCTTTTACTAGAATATGTAATTTCTTTTTATTATAGAGTTGGTACATTTTTTTGTCAATTCATAGTTTTGTAAATTCATGAAATTCTTTCGGTAAAAAATATAGATTAAATCGGACAAGTATGATAGAATACATTTGTAATAAAATATTTTGGAGGTATCTAAAAAATGAAATTAAATTTAAGACCAGCCGAAGAGTGCACATTTGATGCCGTATCTTTAGGTGAAGTAATGCTTCGTCTTGATCCGGGTGAAGGAAGAATCCGTACAGCAAGAAGCTTTAGAGCATGGGAAGGCGGCGGAGAATACAATGTTATCCGTGGTCTTCACAAGTGTTTCGGAATGAACACAGCTGTTATCACAGCTTTCGCTGATAACGAAGTAGGTCTTCTTATGAAAGACTTCATCGAGCAGGGTGGCGTTTCAACAGACCTCATCTGCTGGAAGAAGACTGATGGTATCGGACGTCTTTGCAGAAACGGTCTGAACTTCACAGAAAGAGGATTTGGTATCCGTGGCGCTAAGGGCTGCTCTGACAGAGCTAACACAGCTATCTCTCAGGCTACACCGGATGATTTCGATTTCGACTACATCTTCAAGAACAAGAGCGATGGTGGTTTAGGTGTTCGCTGGTTACATACAGGCGGTATCTACGCTGCTCTTTCTGAACAGGCTTGTGAAACAGTTATCGCAGCTTGTAAGGCAGCTAAGAAGTATGGTACAATCGTATCTTACGACTTAAACTACCGTCCTTCTATGTGGGAAGCTATCGGTGGATTAGCTAAGGCTCAGGAAGTTAATAAGGAAGTTGCTAAGTACGTTGATGTTATGATTGGTAACGAAGAAGACTTCACAGCCTGCCTTGGTTTTGAAATCGAAGGTAACGATGCAAACCTTAAGACTCTGAACCTTGATGGTTACAAGAAGATGATCAACGAAGCTGCTGCTACATATCCGAACTTCAAGGCTGTTGCTACAACACTTCGTCAGGTTAAGACAGCTACAGTTAACGATTGGTCTGCTATCTGCTGGGCTGATGGTGAAATCTATAAGGCTGCTCAGTATGACGGTCTTGAAATCATGGATAGAGTTGGTGGCGGTGATTCATTCGCTTCAGGTCTTGTATATGGTCTTATGACATTTGAAGATGCTGAAAAGGCTGTTAATTACGGTGCTGCTCACGGCGCTCTTGCTATGACAACTCCTGGTGATACAACAATGGCTTCTCTCAAGGAAGTTGAAGGTATCGTTGGTGGTGCTGGCGCAAGAGTTCAGAGATAATTAAAGCTTAGCTTTCATTTGATTAGAGCGTTCAAGAAAAAACCGGCAGGGTAACATACCCTGCCGGTTTTTTTCTATGCTATTACACACATTTGAGTTTTATCTGCTTCTTTACCGGATACAATGACAATACCAGTTCATAGTTTCGTTCTTTTACGTGCTCCCACTGTTTTTGCGTAAATCCATTTTTTACTAAAAGAAACGGCAGAATCAGTTTCCGTTCTTCTCCTGATTCGATATAGATTGAACCGCTTTGATACTGCTCACTATTCCATTTTTCATTTACCGCCATATACTTATCAGGTGCTGTACAAGTTGTCCATGCCTGTGATGTCAATGTAAAGCCTTCTAATGTGACCCGCTGTTTCTCTTCTGACATATTTTTTATATTGACTGTAACCATGATACATTCTGCTTCCTTAAACATTTCCTTTTCGAAAGCATATATATCAGAAAAATCTTCCTGACTCATAAAAGACACATCGGTTGCCGTTATTTCAAAATCATCAGCCGTCATCGCTTCTCCAAGCTGTTTTTCCTCTAACTGTGCTTTCGGATATTTCAGGTTAATACCGATTACCAACACTAGATATGCAAAAAAGGCAATCACCGATACGGCAATTATGATCGTTTTTATTCTACTTTTTTTCATTTCGGATAATCTTCCCCTCCTCCATATAATAAATGCTGTCTGCTATCTGATCTAATATTTCTCTGTCATGACAGCTGACAATAATTAATGCACCTGCTTCCGCTCTTTGTTTTATAATTTTCTTTACTTTTTCCACACTTTTTTCATCTAAAGCATTAAAAGGTTCATCTAAAATAATCAGTTCGGGATTTTCCATTAGTGCAATGGCAATTCCCAGCTTTTGTCTCATTCCAAGTGAATATTTCTTTACGGACTTCTTTTCATCAGGGTCTAATCCTACTTCCTGTAGTATTTCACGCATTTCATTTTCCAAAGCAATTCCTTTGATGGATGCGATTGCCCTCATATTATCCAATGCACTGTAATGCTCTATAAATCCCGGATTTTCAATGAGTGCGCCAAGACTTTCCGGAAATGATATTCTTTTTCCCAGTTCATCTCCGTCGACAATAATTGCTCCGTTATCAGGAATCACCAGTCCGCAGATACACCGCATCAGCATGGTCTTTCCCGAACCATTCTGCCCCCGGAAACCATAAATTTTCCCACATTCCATAGATGCTGATATATCATCAAGCACTCTATTCCCCTTTATTGTTTTCGATATATTTTTAATCTCCAAATACATATTACTCTCCATTTCCAAGCAGCTTGTTGCCAAGACGCAATGAGTAATTCGCGCAGGCGATTTCTCATTTGCCATCATTGCTATTTGTTTTGCTCATAAAAATCATTTATTTTATGAATAAATATCCTTCTTCTCTATTGTGATACTGCCAATAACCACCGAAACCAGTATCAACAGACTGCCAAGCACCACTGCCCATAAAGTATTTAAGATACTTCCATGCAGAAGTACCGGTGTACGCATCAGCATGAGATAATTCCCCAGACTATACGGACTGTATATAAAAATCCCTGTCGCAATTACCGCACAAACCCAGATATATCCCATTGGCGGCTGGAATATCACTGCTATCATCATCTGCGTAACAGAGATTGCCAACGATACTATTACCGGCACTGCCATAGCATACATATAAAGTTCGGTTCCTGCATTTTCAATTTTCTGATTTTCAAGCAAAAATGCAGCAACCTCCGGCTGTGCCGCCTTAAATCCGCCTGTTACAATGCTCACCGCAGTCACCGACAGATACAGCACAAGATAAAATCCGAGAACAGACAGGATATTCCAAATCACTTTTCCGAACCACCATGCCTTTCGATTTCCTGATTTCAAAAGAATCTGCTGTCCTGCCATATGCAAATCCTTTACCGGATATACACCGACAACAACTGCCAGATAAAGCTGTATAAAAACCCAGTATGCGTTTGGCACGATATATTCATTTTTACGGATTACTTTCATTCCCCTCAAATTCCACAAAATGTAATCCCAAAATCCCATATCGACAGATTGGCAACAACTTTTTACATGAATGATTACAGCATATACATGCAATTATTATAAAGCCTGCAAACACCATATACTTTACTTTGTTTTCGTTCCATACTGCCCGGATATCGTATTGGATTATTTTCATATTCATCTATCTGCACCTCTTTGGTAAAAAGTCTTTTTTCTTTGCCGCAAATCTTCCTATTATATAGAGAACTATACATAACCCCGCTGCGACTGCCATATAAACGCCGATTTTTTCATCACGCCAGTTCTTATAGCTAATCATCAGCAATTGGAATACTTTATTAACCCTATATACATCCACCACATAAAATACCAGAATACCAATCCATACCAATGCCATCTGATTTGTAATCCAATACAACAACAGACTGACAATCAGAATCAGTTCTGTCAATAGAATCACCGCCATTATGTATGCTGCCATAACTACGGCATATGCAACCTGTATTGTATCTCCTGTTGACAATGCATAATAACTGTCATCACTCTGCCAGTTTATATTCACCTTACAAATTACCGAGGCCGACAAAGTGGTACTGCCACTGTATACAAGAGCTGCCGCCAGCCCCATCACTGACAGTTTTTTTATCTGATAATTCCATATTGCCGTTCTTTTTTTATGCTGTAATATATTACAGTATAAAAAATCATTACGGATTGTCCTTGTAAAAACCAAAAGCAGTACAATATACATGATAGAAGTTCTCAACATCAACAGTTCACTGCGAATCAAAATATCCGCTCTGCTGATTTCCACACCTCTTACATATTGTAAATTAATCTTTGCAGTACCGGTATATAATACCCCCAATATTACAATTATAATAAAAGCGGCTATCATATATGGTTCGCAATATTTTTTATTCAGCATATATCCTCCTGCCTGCCGCGGTAAATGAACTCCCAGCCCGTGATAATAAGCAGGACTGCCGTTTCTACCACGAACGGAATCATTCTGGGCGAACTATACGCAGGATTTATAAAATTAGACGGCTCCCATGACTGCAAATTGAGCAGTTGGAACAATGCCGATAAAAACACGTTTAATACCAATGGCGCTAACAGCACCGTAAAAATGTGATTGGAGTAAAATGCAACATTTAATGCAAATACCGCCAGTGCCCCGCTGAATAAAAATATAACCATCAATGAAATCGCAACATAAACTGCCGGGTGCGTAAACAGCAATGCAGAAAAGCTTCCTTTCGGGACCATATTCGATGTTGAATCTGCCGCCTGTGGTTTTATTACCGGTACAACTGCTATGCAAAGCAAAATATTAAAAATGAGCGGAACACAGGATACAATTCCTCCCGATAAAAATACCGCCGTAAATTTTGCATAAAAATACTCTCTTTTATCTGCCCTTGTGCAGATAAATTCAATCAAATGATCATTTACATCACTAAAAAAAGTAGCTGCGTATGGCAGTGTTACCAGAATCGGAAGAATAAGTAAATAAAGATATGAATACATATTATTCCCTTCACATATCCAGCTATTATACAGATTCGGTGGATATAGGAGTGCAAAATCTAAAGACATATATTTATCCATTCGCCTCACAACAGGAAGAACCTCTACTATCCAATGGGCAGCTGACACAATCAGTCCTATCATCATCGCAATATAAAATCCCGGATTTCTTAACATTCTTTTTACTTCAAATTTAATCATCTGTTTCATCCATTTAATACTCCTCACTTTTTCTTAACAGGTCATTTAATTTTATAAATGCATATTTTTTCACAGATTCTACCGTTGTATTCTCATCTTTCAATTTGTAAGTTGTTTTAGAACCGTATGCTCCCATTGGATTTAACAGCAGATTGATATTGGCATCCTCTGTCAAATCATCGTCACTCACAAGATAGTACAATGTAACCGGCTCTGATTTTTCTCCATATTTCATCTGATAATGAAAATCATCCATTGGATCAGGTTCTTCACCAATACTACTCATATACAATTCATACTTATGTGTCTTTGTATTCTGCATTTTATCAACATGCAGCTGATGACTGTTTAACGTTTCTATCTTATTAGGACTTATATCGTTATTGTCTTCTATTGTCATGGTTACACTTACAATGCTGTAATCATTGACAATTCTGTTCCCATCGAACTGTATTCCTGATGCGTGTTCCTGCGGTTCAAACGGCAGTTCTTTCAAAATCTTTGCTTCCAGTATTTCATACGAATACTTCCACACATCGACCTGATAACTGTCCTTTTCCGGCTTTTGTTCCTCTCCTCCTGCCACAACTGTGACAGCCTCATCTGTGGACAGACTCTGAGATGTTTCATCACTTTTAACCGTATTATATATACTAAAAAACTTACGTCCGCCAAAAACTGTAAAAACTGCTATGACAAGAATTAAAAAGACCTTTTCTGTAATACCCCATTTACGCTTCATCTTTCTTCTCCATATCTATTTGCTATTAAATATTTATTTTAAATTTTTCCGGTCGACCTTACATTCATATTACCCCATGTCCTCTATATTTTCTATCTGCATTTCGCCAACTGCACTTTTTTTTCGTAAACTGCACTTTTTATTAATTTTTGTTCAATATTCCAATACATTTTTGATTTATTTCATCTTATCTAAAAGAAAAATGTCCGGCAGGATTCATTCCCCTGTCGGACATTTTATTGTTTGTATCTTTTATATTCTGTTATGGTACTCCTGTATGCCAAAATGCGATAACAGCAGCTTTTTCATCTCTGTTTCACTGATTCCGCCGGGCTGTAAGAAAATCACAAATACCCTGAACAGTACCGCTTTTATGTATTCATCTTCTGTAAAATCCGATGTGTTTAAAAGCGTTGTCAGCATGAATTCCAGTCTGTTTGGCGGACAGCCTTCGCACAGCAAATCTATTGCTTCACGCTCATATGCTGTAACATTCTGCCACTTTTCACTTTCAAAAGCCATAATACCATTATCCTGAACTTCCCTGCCAAGCCAAACAAGTTCTTCTATATATTGAAAATATTGTTCCTTATTCCTGCAATTTTTAAAAATTTCTTCATTAAACGTTAAGTTCATGCATACCCTCCCAAACTCACACTTTTACTAAATATACGGGAAACGGATTTCCATTAGGTAATCGGCATACTGTCTTTGGATTTCTTTTAACTTTCCGCGGCTGACTTTGATTTTTTGTCCATCATTCATTTCTATTGTTCCCGCAATATTTTTAATTGCCACAAAATTCACAATATAAAATCGCGAAACCCGTATAAATGTCTGAACCGGAAGTATGTCCTCACACTCCTTTAAACTGATATATCCCGGCACAACACCATTTTCCGTATAAATCTCAATATATTTATCGTTTGATTTAATATATTGAATCTCTTTTAATGAAACCCCTGTTTCTGCCGTAAGCCGGCAGACTGCATTTTCTTTTTTCTCCTCAACAGCTTTATCCAGAACCTCAAATACCTTTTCCCTTGAAACCGGTTTATCTATGAAACCACATACATTTTTGCCAAAAGCCTCCCGGATATATCCGTCATAGCACGTTATAAATGCAATCATTTCTTTTCTCTTATTTTGAATCAAAATATCTTTTAACGCAATTCCGGACATTCCGGACATCTCAATATCCAAAAACAAAATATCTATATCATCCTGCGCCTTTAGATAATCTTCTGCACAGCTATATTGCTTTATCGTAACCTGAATTTGTTTTTCTGTCTGATATGCCAGCACTTTATCTGTAATTTCTTCTCTCCATAACAGGACATCATCACAAATTCCCACTGAAACCCCCTCTGTCATTGGTCACAAATCCTCCACGATGTAAAAATCCAAATATATTGATATCAGGGTCAAAAGGTCTAAACCCACATGAGCTTGCTCATAGGTGGGGCTTGTGTCCCCAATATCATATATTTATTATACACGATTTTTTATTTTTAGGCAAAGCAAAAAAGACAGCCCCGCCGTTTCCCATTCACTATCCAAACAGGAAAACGGCAGTCTGCCTTTTATAATATCATATCTTACAGTGTTACACCCTGCTTAAAGATTGCTAAATCGTGGAATCCTGCGATTTCAGCCTTTACCTTCTTGCCGGAAGCAACGTCTAATACGAGCTGGAACAGCTCTTTTGCTGCATCTTCAAGCGGAAGGTCATCTGTAACGATTCTTCCTGCATTGAAGTCAATCCAGTTGCTCTTGTTACCTGCAAGTCTTGAGTTTGTTGCAATCTTAACGGTCGGTACCGGTGAAGCAAACGGTGTACCGCGGCCTGTTGTAAACAGAACCATCTGTGCGCCGGAAGCTGCACAGGCTGTCGCTGCTACAAGGTCATTACCCGGTGCGCTTAAAAGGTTGAGTCCCTTTGTATGAACCGGTTCAGCATATGCAAGAACACCCTTTACTAAAGAGCTTCCTGACTTCTGTGTACATCCTAAAGACTTATCTTCCAGTGTTGTAATACCACCGTCTTTATTTCCCGGTGAAGGATTTTCATAAATTTCCTGACCGTTCTTGATGAAGTATTCCTTGAAATCGTTAATCAGGTGTACTGTCTTTTCAAAGAGTTCCTTATTTGCACAACGGTTCATAAGAATCGTTTCTGCACCGAACATTTCCGGAACTTCTGTAAGAATGGTTGTACCACCCTTTGATACGAGCATATCTGAGAACAGACCGACTGTCGGATTGGCTGTGATACCGGATAAACCATCTGAACCACCGCACTTCATACCGATAATCAGTTCCTTTGCATTGACCTTTTCACGCTTAAAAGTCGCTGCATAAGCCATCAGTTCTTCCATCATCTTTTCAGCTGTTTCCTGTTCATTTTCAACGTCCTGAACCTGAAGGAACTTTACTCTGTCGGAACTTACTTCGCCGATATAGTCTTTTAATACTTCAATACGGCTGTTTTCACATCCAAGTCCGAGTACCAGTACGGCACCTGCATTTGGATGGTTAATCAGGTCTGCAAGAATCTTTCTTGTATTTTCCTGATCCTCTGTAGTCTGTGAACATCCGTAAGGATGTGTAAATGCAACAACTTCATCAACGCCTTCCGGCTTATTCATTCTTGCTGTTGCTTCGATTGCTCTTGCAATAGAGTTTACACAGCCGACTGTCGGAACAATCCATACTTCGTTACGAACACCGACTTTACCGTTTTCTCTCATGTAACCGTCAAAGTAAGCCGGTTCTGTCGGTTCTACATCCTTATGTCCTTCCGGTTCATAAGTATACTCTAACAGTTCGCCAAGACCTGTCTTTAAGTTATGTGTATGAACCCATGCACCTACCGGAATATCAGCCTGTGCAAATCCGATTCTGAAACCGTATTTGATAACCGGATCACCGTTCTTGATTTCTTTGATGACAAACTTGTGTCCCTGTGGGATATCTTCAACCGTTGTCACTTCTGTTCCTGCTACGTTGACCGTTGTACCTTTTGCAATCGGCTTTAATGCTACAGCAACATTATCATCTTTATTAATTTTAATAAAATCCTGCATATATACCTCTTTAAATCTTTTGATTATTATAAAGTAAGAGCGGATGATACTGACACACCCGCTCTTATAAGTATTCAGAGCCTGTTCTTATACACTGATAAGCATTCTAAACTGCAATATGAATTAGTCAAGTGCTAAATCATTTACAACTGCTCTCATGCCTCTTTCTCTGATGTCTTTGATATATTCAGTAATTGTTTCTTCAAGACCTGCAACCTTTGTAAGATCTTCTCCACCAAAGAACTTTGTATTGCTTAAGTAAGCATGTGTAAATTCTTCTGCGGACTTTCCTGAATTATCTCTGAAGAAATCAAGAACAGCCTTATCGTCTGTGATGTTATATTCTTCACCGTTTCTGTCACCCTTTAATACAATACCGCCGTTGAATTCAGCTTCTGTCTGTGATGTATAGAAGCTCATTAATGCTGCGATAGAGAATGTAAGGTACTTCGGAAGCTTGTCAAATTTCTTTACATAGCCTAAGAATGAAGGCAGACATCTTGCTTCCCACTTAGATACAGAGTTTAAGGAAATGCTTAATAATCTGTGGTCTACGAATGGGTTTAAGAATCTATCGATAACAGCCTTTGCAAATTCTTCGCAGTCTTCCTTTGAAAGTGAAAGTGTAGGAATAACTTCGTTGTAAAGAGTTTCTTCCATGTACTTTCTGATTACAGGGTCTTTCATTGAATTTTCAACGTTGTCATTGCCTGCAAGGAATGATGCCAATACGAAAGAAGTATGGGAACCGTTGAGGATTCTTACCTTTCTTTCCTTGTATGGATGATGATCCTTTGTAAATACAACATTTAAGCCTGCTTCCTTGAATGGAAGTTCCTTCTCTAACTGTTCAAGCGGAAGGTTTGAATCACTTTCAACAACCCAGAGTCCGAAAACTTCTGCTCTGTCGATTAACTGGTCTTCATAACCCCATTCTTCGCAAAGCTTAGCAGCATCTTCTCTTGGATAACCCGGAACAATTCTGTCTACCAGTGTCGGGCAGAATGAGCAGTACTTGTTTACCCAGTCCTTAAATCCGTCTTCAAGTCCCCAGAGTTCAATGAACTTCATGATGCATTTCTTTAATTCAATACCGTTGTCGGCAATCAGTTCACATGGAAGCAGGATAAGACCCTTGTCTGCTGCTCCGTTGAACTTCTGATATCTCTTATAAAGAAGCTGTGTCAGCTTACCCGGATAAGTCTTAGGAGGACGTGCATTCGGGTCATTATCTGTTTCGTCAAATACAATACCTGCTTCTGTTGTATTAGAAACGATAAATCTAAGAGTTTCACTTGTTCCGTATTCGATGTACTTGTCATAATCTTCGATTGCAGCAACAGCATCTACTACAGATGTAATCTGACGGGTAATTTCCTTTGGCTGTCCGTCAACAAAACCTCTTAACTGAAGTGTGTACTGGCATTCCTGATCATGGAATCTTTCCAGTGTACCGAATTCGATAGGCTTAACAATTACAACGCCGCCGTTGAAGTCCGTCTTTTCGTTCGTTACATCAAAGATATAATCAACGAATGCTCTAAGGAAGTTACCTTCACCAAACTGCATAACCTTAACCGGTCTGTCAACTGCATGTGTAATACTCTTGTTTAATCTTTGCATTTTCAATCTCCTTTTTTTACAGGGTCCGCTTCTTGGCACCGCCCTTTAGTAAAACCAGTTTATGGTAATCAAACATAAGTGCAATGTAAGCGCTTACATTATTTAAAATAAACTGAAACGCGTAATTAGTCAACTACTTTTTCAATCTTTTGCATAAATGTTAGAACATCACACTTGTTTTTATTATCATAACATTGTATAATGCATTTATCAATATGTAAGTGCTTACATTTACATATTTTTTATGATACCAGGGTCAAAAAGTCTTTCACACACATGAGCTTGCTCATCAGTGGGTGAAAGACCTTGCGACCCGCCCCGATATGAGCATACGATATGCGAATATCCTGATGCTGATTGCGGGAATGTGTAACATGAAGCAATCAGCAGGTATCATAAATAATCAGAAGCAGCTAGAACACTACCGGAGAATTTTATGAATATTTACGATGTATCTAAAAAAGCCGGCGTTTCCATTGCAACCGTTTCCAGAGTGTTAAACGGCAATGCCAATGTCAGCGATAAAACTAAAAACAAAGTTCTTGTCGCCATGAAGGAGCTTGACTATACACCGAATATTTTTGCACGCGGTCTGGGACTTAATACAATGAAGACCATCGGCATTATGTGCAGTGATTCTTCTGATACCTACCTTGCCAATGCGGTTTATTATCTGGAGCAGGAACTGCGCCGGCACAATTACGATTCCATTTTGTGCTGTACCGGACAGGATTCCGAAACCAAGAAAAAGTATCTGGATTTATTAATCAGTAAGCGTGTGGACGGCATTATCTTAGCCGGTTCCCAGTTTGTGTTAAACCAGCCGGGAAGCGATAACCGCTATATCTTAAATGCCGCAAAGGAAGTTCCGATTGTTCTGGCAAACGGGTTTTTACCCGGCAAAAACATTTATTCCGTCATGTGCAACGACACTGCTGCCGTATACGATGCGACCAGCCGTCTGATTGCCGCAGGAAGACGTCAGATTGTGTATCTTTACACCAGTACCTCCTACAGCGGAATGAACAAATTAAAAGGCTATAAAAATGCCCTTTCGGATGCGGGGATTCCCCTGCGTGAGGAATGGACACATTTATGCACCAAGAATATCCAGCGCGCAAAGGATTATCTGAATACCCTTTATGACAAAGGAATTTCTTTTGATGCCGTAGTCACCTCCGATGATTCTTTAGCCGTGGGCGCTGTTAAATATGCCTATGAACACCGGATTGCCATTCCGGAACAGCTTCAGATTATCGGTTACAACAATTCCGTTCTTGCCAACTGCACCGAACCGGAATTAACTTCGATTGACAGCAAGGTGGAACAGCTTTCCGTTAAAGCCGTCAATATTTTAATGCAGGTATTAAGCGGTCATGACGTTCCCGCAGAGAATATCATTGCTGCTGATATAATTAAACGCAACACAACAAATTTTTAAGTTACAGGAGGACACTAACATGAAACAATTCATGGACAAGGACTTTTTACTTTCCACACCAACTGCTCAGCATCTTTTTCACGATTATGCTGACAAAATGCCAATTGTTGACTATCACTGCCACATCAATCCAAAAGAAATTGCTGAGGACAGAAAATTTGAAAACATCACACAGGTATGGCTCGGCGGCGACCATTATAAATGGCGTCAGATGAGAACTAATGGTGTTGATGAAAAGTACATCACAGGCGATGCTTCTGACAGAGAAAAATTCCAGAAGTGGGCTGAAACTCTTGAAATGGCTATAGGTAATCCTCTCTACCATTGGAGTCACCTTGAATTACAGAGATATTTCGGCTATAACGGCGTGTTAAACGGGGATACAGCTGAAGAAGTATGGAATCTGTGCAACGCAAAGCTTCAGGAAGACTCTATGTCAGTCAGAAACTTAATCCGCAAGTCTAATGTAACATTAATCTGTACAACAGATGATCCGGTTGATTCACTTGAATGGCATAAGGTCCTGGCAGAAGATGATACTTTTGAAGTAAAGGTACTTCCTGCATGGAGACCGGATAAGGCTATGAACATTGAAAAGCCTGAATACCTTGATTACTTAAAGACATTATCTGATGTCAGCGGTATCACTGTTAATTCTTTTGCTTCCTTAATGGATGCTTTAAGAAACAGAATGGAATTCTTCGCTTCTATGGGATGCTGAGTATCTGACCACGCTCTTGAATATGTTATGTACAAGCCATACACAACAGAAGAAATCGAAAAGATTTTCGCAAAGAGATTTGCAGGTGAAACAATTACTGTTGATGAAATGAACAAATTCAAGACAGCATTCATGGTTTCAGTTGGTAAAGAATACAACAAGTTAAACTGGGTAATGCAGTTACATTACGGTACAATCCGTGATAACAACGTATTAAGATACAACCAGCTCGGTCCTGATACAGGATATGACTGCATCAACACTTATGACTGCTCAGCTGAAATGGCTCAGTTCTTAAATGCATTAAACAGCACAGATGAACTTCCAAAGACAATCATCTATTCATTAAATCCGTCTGTAAACGCTGCTATCGGTACAGTACTTGGATGTTTCCAGGATTCTAAGGCAGTAGGTAAGATTCAGCAGGGTTCTGCATGGTGGTTCAATGACCATAAAGTTGGTATGACAAACCAGATGACCTCTCTTGCTAATTTAAGCTTACTTGGTAACTTCATCGGTATGCTTACAGACTCAAGAAGTTTCTTATCTTACACAAGACATGAATACTTCAGAAGAATCATGTGCGAATTAATCGGTGGCTGGGTTGAAAATGGTGAATATCCAAACGACGAAAAAGCGCTCGAAAAGATCGTAAAGGGTATCTCTTACAACAATGCAGTAAGATACTTCGGTTTCGATGTAAAATAATTCATTCAGTCTAAAGAGAGATGGGATATACGCTTACGGGTTATAAGTGTATATCCCTCTTTTTTAATGAACAAATTATCATGATAAAAAAGCCTTTCTGTCCTGTCCGAACAAAAAGGCTTTTTATAATATTTTACTATTTTCCATCTCTTGTCCGCAAAGATGAATTTAAAATGTGCATCTTTCCTGACATATCCGGCTTATTCGTCGGTTTCTCACCAACTTCTGACATCAGCATGGCTTTCCCAAGTTCTTTTGTCATTCTTACCATGCAGTCCGGACAGTATCTTCCGTAACGGATATCTGCGCCACAGGACTGGCACTTGATATACACCGGCGAACCATCCGGTATTTCAATCCGTCCCTGACGTAAAAAATTATCAATAACATTGACCGGCACACCTGTTTCGTTTGAAATAACCATTGCCGGCTGCGGACCATGTTCTTCCAGATAAGAACGCACCTTACCAAATTGTGTCTGCTCCTGTCTGTGGCAGACCGGACACTCAAACATTTCTCCGTAAATATATTTCATATGAATACCACAGTCCGGACATCTTGGCATCATGTCATATTTATACCGCCCCGATGTTGAAGCTGACTGAAATACTCTTCTGCTATTGTCTGTGTCTTCTTTACTCCTCATATCGGTCCCTCCATATTGTCTGTCTTTTATGGGGCGTAAAATCCACGGTTACAAATCCATCAGATTATCTTTCCCGGATTTCTGCCGTCAAATATCTTACGTCTCTCTGATTTGTCCACGTCGCTAATATACTTTCTGTCCAAATCACTTTCATTTACTACTGGTTCTTCTTTTTCTTTCAATGCATTAAGCAGTCCGTAATTGTCACGATTCCGTATATTGGCTCCACTGTGATTTGCAAGCATCTGACGCTGTTTCATGCTGATATAATGATTAATCAGCTGATTGCGCATTGTCATGCGGCATCCGTACACATATTTTTCTTCTTCCACTTTTACCAGCCGGACAATAAATCCTGTCAGATCATAATTTCTGTCAAAATCCTTAAATACCAGACGCACCGATAAACCGGTTGCATCTTCAATCTCATGATCAACCACAAATGCAAAGCCTGTATCACTTAAATCTTTTAAAATAACATCCATTGCCCTCCGGTTGGTTCCAACACGTGCAATACCTTCCAGACCAACAAACAGTCTGAATGCCTCTCTCCGGTTCACTTCAAATCCCGCACCACTGGCGATTACTTTATACAAAACCCTGCCTTTGGTTTTTACAACCGAACATCCGACACCCTTCCATACAATCGGTGCCTTGTCATTTCTGGAATAGGTCAGGCTTACGGAAACACCTTCTCCGCCCAATCCGACAACTTTTCCTTTCGACATAACCGGTTTTGTTAAAATAAAATTATCATGAACTTCAACTACCTCTGACGGAAATTCCAGCTCCTGCTTCTGGATACTCACATCAAATAAAATACCTGTGCCAACCGGCAATTCTGCTAACCGCATAACATTCTCCACCCTGCTGCATAATGCAGTTCTTCCGTATTATTATTATATTGTTCACAATCCCCCAGCGTTCTTATCTTCTATTTTATCATCTTATTTTACAAAAGGGAAGTATTTTATTAAAATTCCACAAAAAATGCACGAACCGCACTTTTGATTTTGGCGGTCCGTGCAATATCCGAAAGAACTACATTACAGTTATTGTAATTTTTATCTTACTCTTCGTCTTCTTCCGGTTCATCCCAGTTGTGATATACATTCTGTACATCATCTTCTTCATCTAAAAGATTTAAAATTCTTCTCATCTTCTTGATGTCATCCTCTGTTGTCAGTTCAACAACTGTCTGCGGAATCATTGTTACTTCAGCAGAAGCAAATGTAATGCCTTCATTTGTCAAAGCTTCACTGACTGCATCAAAATCTTCCGGTGCTGTTGTAACTTCAAAACAGTCTTCTTCTTCATTGAAGTCATCCGCGCCTGCATCCAGAGCAAGCATCATCAATTCATCGGCATCTTTATCACAGTCTTCTTTCCCAATGATAATCTGTCCCTTATTGTCAAACATAAAGGATACACAGCCTGGTGTACCGACATTACCGCCGCCCTTTGTAAATGCATTACGGATGTTGGAAGCTGCTCTGTTTCTGTTATCTGTAAGGGCTTCAACAATAATAGCCGTCCCATTCGGACCATAACCTTCGTATGTAACAGATTCAAAACTGCTCATATCTGTACTGGCAGCTTTTTTGATTGCTCTTTCAATTGTATCATTCGGCATGTTTGCTGCCTTTGCCTTTGTCACAACCTGTCTTAACTTACTGTTGTTGTTAACTTCCGGACCGCCCTCTTTTACAGCAACCATAATTTCCTTACCAAGACGGGTAAAAATCTTTCCCTTTGCTGCATCATTTGCAGCTTTTTTATGTGCAATATTTGCAAACTTTGAATGTCCTGACATTTCTCATTCTCCTTTATTCAACTCAATCTTTATTTTCATTAAAAAACACCGACAGACATTTTACCACATTTTATGTACTGATTACAAGCCTTTTTGCTGTTTTATCAGCAGCTGCTCGAATTCTGTCATCGGCATCGGCTTATAATAGTAATAGCCCTGTGCCTTATAGCTGCCATAATTCATCAGTAATTCTGCCTGTTCTTTTGTTTCAATACCTTCTACAATCATATCTAACTGCAATTCCTGTATCATGTGAATGACATTGCGGATTACAATCTGGCTTTTTTCTTTTTTAATATCCTTCAAGAAGAAACGGTCAATCTTAACTTCGTCCACCGGCTCATCCTTTAACATATTTAAAGAGGAATAGCCTGCACCAAAGTCATCCATGGAAAAGCGGAAGCCTGCACTCTGAAGCCTTGTAATATTCTTATACAATTTGTCTACGTATTCCGTAAACATACTTTCCGTAACTTCAAGGGGTACATAATACGGCTCTACATCATACTGCTGTGCCAGTTTTTCCAGCACTCCTGCAAAAGACTTCTGATATACATGGCTTCTGGATACATTTACAGAAATCGGCACCGGCGTAATTCCACCGGTCTTCCAGATATGAATGGCTGCGAATACCTTCTCCCATACATATGCATCAACATCCACGATATAGCCGCTCTTTTCCAGCACTGGAATAAATTCATCAGGATAAATAATGCCTTCTTTGACACTATGCCACCGTATCAGTGCTTCTCCGCCAATTATTTCTCCACTGCGCATATCAACTTTGGGCTGTATATAGACTTTAAATTCTTCGTCCCGCAGCGCCATTGCAACATTATTCTCAATACGTTTTTCGCGCATCATTTCTTTACGCATTTTATCATCATAAAACTCATAAATTGCATAGGCTTTTCCCTTAATTTTCTGCAGTGCCATATCAGCATAGTCACACATCAGGCTGATGTCCATGTGATTCTTTGAAATGCAGATGCCAAATGCAGGCAATGCCTTACAAAACAGCGGATACGCACAGATTTTTTCATGGAGTGCAACTGCAATATCCGATAACTGCTTTTTATTCTTAAATGGAAGACAGATTGTAAAAATGTCCGCACGCAGATGACCGACAACCGACATATCCGATTCGTATTCCCGTATGCAGTCTGCTATGTACTGAAGCAGTTTATCACCCTGCTGCCTGCCGCAGAATTCATTGACCGTTTTAAAGCGGTATATATCCATACGAATCAGTGCATACTGTAGTTTTTCATGCTGCTGCATACATTCATTGGCTTTAAAAAAGAATGATTTCGGACCGTAAAGTCCCGTAAGGGATGCTCTGTCACTGTCTGCTCTTTCTTCCGCCATTTTCCGTAGTGAATATAAATATAGTTCTTCGCGCCCCTGCTCTGTCATCATTGGGGAAATTTCCGTTTTCGTATCTTCTTCCTGCCTGCTCATACGGTGTCACCCTTTCTTTCCATATCTTCATGTACTTCTTCCCGTACAATTATTATTTATCTTATCATACTTCGCCGATATAATAAATACTTTTTCAGGTAAAAGAAAAACTGCCGGACTAAGAGAACCTACATTCATCCCAGTGCGGCAGTCCATTTTTCATTTTATAAATGGCTCTTAATCTTTTCAATCATTTCCGCATATTCGGCATCAGATAAGTACTTCTTATCCGGATTCATTAAGAATACACCGCCCCATTCAAATTCGTCCTTGTACTTCGGGCAGAGATGAAAATGAAGATGATGACCCGTATCACCGTAAGCACCATAATTTACCTTGTCCGGATGGAAAGCTGCCATAATTGCTCTTGCAACCTTTGCAACATCTTCGAAGTAAGCTGCACGTTCTTCTGCTGTCAGTTCATTCATATCGCCGACATGCTTCTTATGTGCTACGATACATCTGCCCGGATGGCTCTGCTCCTTAAACAAATAGACCTTTGACGTTTCAAGTTCGCAAATCTTAATACCGAATTTTGCTACTAAATCGCCTTCTACACAATATGCGCAATTGTTATCTACCATGATAATCCTCCATTCTATTGTTACAGGCGGAAGCATATCTGATGCCCGCCGCCCGTAAAATTTATTCTTTATTATTCAGCATCTTTAATAGAAAAGCTTAATCTGCCCATCTTATCTTTGCCCATGCACTTGCAGCGTACCTTATCACCTAATGTCAGTACGTCCTCTACATGTTCGATTCTTTCTTTTGCAATCTTTGAAATATGAACCATGCCTTCCTTACCCGGTGCAAATTCAACAAATGCACCGAATTCTTTGATGCTTACAACCTTACCTTCGTAAATCTGGCCTTCTTCAAAATCCTGTACAATGGTATTGATATACTTCATTGCCTGATCCATGCCTGCCTGCTCTACGCCGCATACAGATACAAATCCGTCATCTGTAATATCAATCTTAACACCACATTCATCAATAATTGCATTGATAACCTTACCACGCTGTCCAACAACTTCACCGATCTTAGCCGGATCAATCTTTGTCTGGATAATCTTCGGTGCATATTCACCAACTGTCTTTCTAGGCTCTGCGATTGCAGGCTTCATACAGGTATCCATAATGAACAGTCTTGCTTCTCTAGTTCTTGCGATGGCTTCTTCTACGATTGGTCTTGTCAGACCGTGAATCTTAATATCCATCTGAATGGCTGTGATACCTTCTGTTGTACCGGTTACCTTAAAGTCCATATCACCGAAGAAATCTTCAAGTCCCTGAATATCTGTTAATACGATATAATCGTCATCTGTATCACCTGTTACAAGACCACATGAAATACCGGCTACCATCTTCTTAATCGGTACACCTGCTGCCATTAAAGACATGCAGGAAGCACAGGTTGAAGCCATGGATGTTGATCCGTTGGATTCAAATGTTTCGGATACAGCGCGGATTGCATACGGGAATTCTTCCGGTGTAGGAAGAACCGGAATCAATGCTCTTTCTGCTAATGCACCATGACCGATTTCACGACGTCCCGGACCTCTTGACGGCTTTGTTTCACCTACTGAGTATGACGGGAAATTGTACTGGTGGATATATCTTTTTTCCGTAACGTTATCATCTAATCCGTCTACCTTCTGTGCTTCTGAAAGCGGTGCAAGCGTTACAATGTCACAAATCTGTGTCTGTCCTCTTGTAAACATCGCAGACCCATGCACTCTCGGAATAATATCCACTTCTGCTGCCAGCGGACGAATCTGGTTAATAGCACGTCCATCCGGTCTTTTATGGTCTTTTAAGATCATCTTACGAACTGTCTTTTTCTGATACTGGTAAACTGCTTCACCCAGTACGGCAAGCCATTCTTCATTGTCTGCAAAAGCTTCTTTCATCTTTTCTGTTACTGCATCAATGTTCTTTTCTCTGGTCTGCTTGTCATCTGTAAAGACTGCTTCTTCCATTTCCTGTGGTGTTACAATCTGCTTCATAGCTTCAAACATTTCAGCCGGAACGGCACAGCTTACATATGTATGCTTTTCCTTGCCGACTTCTGCCACAATCTTATCGATAAATTCAATGATTGTCTGGTTGATGTCATGTGCCATGTAAATTGCCTCAATCATCTTTGCTTCCGGAATCTCATTGGCACCGGCTTCAATCATGATAACTTTCTGTCTTGTAGAAGCAACTGTCAGCTGTAAATCACCTTCCTGCCACTGTGTCTGTGAAGGATTGACTACAAATTCACCGTCAATCAGTCCGATCTGTGTGGTTGCACAAGGACCGTCAAACGGAATATCGGAAATGCAGGTTGCAATTGCAGAACCAAGCATTGCAAGCAGTTCCGGTCTGCACTCTGTATCAACAGACATCACCATGTTGTTTAATGTAACATCATTTCTGTAATCCTTTGGGAACAGCGGGCGCATCGGTCTGTCGATTACACGGGAAGTCAGGATGGCATTTTCAGATGCCTTTCCTTCTCTCTTGTTAAAACCACCCGGAATCTTACCGACTGCATACATCTTTTCTTCATATTCTACACTTAACGGGAAGAAATCAATTCCTTCTCTTGGCTCTTTGGATGCAGTTGCTGTAGAAAGCACAACTGTATCGCCATAGTGCATTAACGCTGCACCGTTTGCCTGTGCGCAGACTCTGCCGATATCAACACGCAGTGTTCTGCCAGCCAGCTCCATTGTAAACTGTTTAAACATAAATTCTCCATTCTGCCGGATTTTTGATTTTTCTGCCCGGCTCTTTTTTTATCAGAAACAGAAGCCCGAAACAACTGAAAAACCCACCATTTTCTCATTGCATTTCACAACCTACGGTACATTTTTCAGCAGTCTCGGTAGAAACTTCTGTTATCTTTGTTTTACGGTCTGCGGTTATTCCATGATGCTCCGCACAATACAAAAGGGCGGAGAAATCTCCGCCCTTCTTAAAATTACTTTCTGATTCCAAGACGAGCGATGAGGTTTCTGTAACCTTCGATATCGTTCTTCTTTAAATACTCAAGTAAAGCTCTTCTCTTACCAACCATTTTAAGAAGTCCTCTTCTTGAATGATGGTCTTTCTGGTTAACCTTTAAATGTTCTGTAAGTTCTGCAATTCTTTCTGTTAAGATTGCGATCTGAACTTCCGGTGAACCTGTATCGCCAGGCTTTCTTCCGTATGCTGCAATAATTTCTGCTTTCTTTTCCTTAGATATCATGATTGATATTCCTCCTTTTAATAATCGCCTGCTACTAAGAATCAGGTCGGAGTGTCCTGAATCTGAATAACGGCTAACATACTTTAAAAATATAACATAAATTCATCTGCTATGCAAGCTTTTCATGTGATTTTGCATACTAATTTTCATTAATTTTTAAGTAAAAACATTTCTTTTGCAAATGAAGCATCACTTTCCATCTGTTTTTTTAAAGTTTCGATGGAATCAAATTTCATTTCCTGCCGTAAAAAGTGCATAAGCTGTACTTCTATATAATGTCCGTAGGCGTCATCATTATAATCAAACAGATTGGTTTCCACGCTTAAAAGCGGACTGTCATCGAGTGTCGGACGGACGCCTAAATTGGTCACGCCAAAATATTCTTTACCGTCCAGCCGTGTAATGGATGCATACACACCGTTTGGCGGAAGCAGCTTACTGTCCGGCGGATAAATATTTAACGTCGGAAGATTTAACTGACGGCCCAGCTGCTTTCCCTTTGATACAATACCATAGATGCTGTAGGGTCTGCCAAGCAGCACATTGACAGTTTCCATGTGTCCGAGGCGCAGCTCTTCACGGACATATGTACTACTGATTTCCCGCTCCTGATACCGCTCTTTTTCGACAATCGTGGTTTCAAACCCATATTCCGGTCCGCGTTCCAAAAGCATCTGCGCATTGCCCATTCTGCCTTTGCCAAAGTGATAATCCGTACCGACCACCACATACTTTGCATGCAGTCTGCCAATCAGAATTTCCTCAATAAACGCTTCCGGTTCCATATTCATAAAATCTTCTGTGAACGGATATTCAATTTCCACATCGACACCCTGTTTTTCCAGAAACATCCGCCGTTCTGTATTGGTTGTAATAAAATGCTGGTTTTTCTGCGGGCAGAGCCGGAGTGGAATTTTATCAAATGTAAAAACAACCGATAAAAGATTTTCCTGTTTTGCTTTTTCCTGAATCATCTCTATCAGTTTCTGATGTCCCATGTGAACGCCGTCAAACTTTCCCAGCGTAACAGCAGAGGGCCTGTCCAGACTAAAATCACGGATTCCCTGAATATACTGCAAAACGTTCACACCCCTTTCATATTAATCTCCATTTCTGAGCATCTTGCTGCGAAATGCTATTTCCCCGGCTGTTCATGCGAATAAAACATTTTCACCGGTTTAAATACACACGCACTCCATCGGAATATCCCGATAAATGCCGCATGGCTGTCATAAATTCTGAAACACTCCTGCTCCATCAGATCCGCTTCCTGCATGGACACTGCCGCCGCAGGAAAAGCATTGCCATTATAGAGCAGTTTTTCGTACTCCTCTAAGACGGTGAGCTTCCTGTAATCCGGAAACATCTCATCAATCGGAACGATATGTTCTTCCACCGTCTGATTGTGTGTCATTTCTTCAATCTGTTCCAGTGTAAGACTGTCATCCAGCCCAAAGCAGCCGACCCTTGTCCGCACCAGTTTTTTCATACAGGCACCACAGCCCAGTTTTTTTCCGATATCTTCACATAAAGTACGGATATAAGTTCCTTTGGAACACTCCACGGTAAAAGTAACGGTTTTTTCGTCGTCTGCCAGATTCATTTCATTGATATGCAGTGCATGAATTGTAATTTTTCTGGCTGCACGTTCAATCTCAATGCCCTGTCTTGCAAGTTCATACAGCTTATGGCCTTTATATTTTAAAGCCGAATACATCGGCGGTGTCTGGTAATATTCGCCTACAAAGCTGCTGCACGCCTCTATCACCTCTAATTCGGTGACATGGACTTCATTTTCTGCCGTTACGGTACCGGTGGTATCCTGTGTATCTGTCGTTGTTCCCAAAAGCATCACTGCTTCATACGTTTTTCCCCAGTCTGTAATCATGCTGCAAAGCCCTGTTGCTTTGCCCAGACATACCGGCAGCACGCCTTCCGCTTCCGGGTCAAGCGTACCTGTATGTCCGATTTTTTTCATATGGAGAATTCCTCTGAGTTTTGCAACGACATCATGCGAAGTATATCCTTTTTCTTTATATACATTTATGATACCATTCATAACATTCCTCATATACTGTTTTCACAGTTTTTATTCAACATTTTCTGCGCCGGAAAGTGCATTGTACTGCTCCTCAATTCTGGCACCAATATTGTTAATAATGTCATGCACTGCACCGTTTGCCGTAAAGCCCGCCGCACGGATATGTCCACCGCCGCCATAGTGCATTGCAATTTTGCTCACGTCAATGACTTTCTTGGAACGTAAGCTGACTTTATATTCTTCCTCACCGGTCTGATACAGGAAAATGGCAACTTCCACGCCCTCCGTCAGACGCAGCTGTTCCACAATGCCGCCCAGCTCCCTGCCGGTAACACCATAGAAATTCATTTCATCCTGTGTAACCAGTGAGAAAATACATTTGCCGTCATAGAATAAAACACTCTCTAATAATGCCCTGCCAAGAATCTGATTCTGGATATATGTCTTTGCATAAAAGCTGTTATCGATAATATCTGAGTAATCAATTCCTTTTTCCATCATCTTTCCGGCAATCAGCATCGTCTGTGCCGACGTCGAGCTGTACTTAAACACGCCCGTATCATGCACAATACCTGTGTAAATGCAGGCTGCTGTGTCTTTACTGATTTTATCATCTTCCAGTGTACGGTAAAGCACTTCACAGGCAGAGCTGGCCTGCGCGTCTACTACATTGACATCAGCAAAACTTCCGTTGCTGATATGATGATCAATGCAGACAGTCTTTTTTGCATTTTCAAAGCAGCTATGGAATGGCTCAATTCTGTCTAAGCTGCTGCAATCGAGTACAAAAAAGACATCATATTCTTTTTTGATATCCGGGATTGTCTGAATTTTATCAATATCACGGATATAATGAAATTCACTGCCCGGTGTTTCCAGATAAACTGTTACATCCAGCTGCGGACAATTATCCTTTAAATAGGAATACAATCCCATGCAGGAACCGATACAGTCCCCGTCCGGTCTGACATGTCCGGTAATACCTACCGTTTCTGCACCTTTTAATTCTTCTAAAACATTCATACTTAGTCCTCTGAATCCTGTACAGGTTCCTCAACATGATGTTCATTGTCATACTGTGTTACTTCGTCAATCAGTTTTGACATATTGACACCGTATTCAATGGACTGGTCCAAAATAAAAGTAATTTCCGGTGTGTTGCGCAGATTGATATTCTTTGCAAGCTGCCTGCGGATATATCCTTCTGCACTTTTCAACCCTTTCATCGTGTCTTCCTGGGATTCTTTGTCCCCAAGGACACTGATATATGCTTTACAGGTTTTTAAATCCGGGGCAACCTCCACGGATACCACCGAGGTCATCGGGTTTATCCGCGGGTCTTTGATTTCTCCCCTGATAATGTTACTGAGTTCCTTTAATACTTCACCATTAATTCTGGTGTTTTTTACACTGTTTTTACGCATTCTAAAAACCTTATGCCCTTTCTAAAACTTATCTAGGCACTTCTACCATTTCATAAGCTTCAATGATGTCGCCTTCCTGAATGTCGTTAAATTTTTCAAATACAAGACCACATTCATATCCGGCCTTTACCTCCTTGACTTCATCCTTAAATCTCTTTAAGGAAGCAATCGGTCCTTCGTACGTCTTTTCGCCTTCTCTTGTAATGCGGACAGAAGCATTTCTTGTAATCTTACCGTCTGTTACAAATGAACCAGCAATGTTGCCGACACCGGATGCCTTGAAAATCTGGCGGATTTCAACATGACCGATAACCTGTTCTTCATAAATCGGCTCTAACATACCCTTTAAAGCGGACTCTACATCTTCAATTGCATTGTAGATAACGCTGTATAATCTTAAATCAACCTTTTCACGTTCTGCAACGATTCTTGCCTGATTATCCGGCTTAACATTAAAGCCAATGATAATTGCATTGGAAGCAGAAGCTAAAACAACATCGGATTCGTTGATATTACCAACACCGCCGTGGATAATCTTAACCACAACTTCTTCGTTTGAAAGCTTTACAAGGCTCTGCTTTACAGCTTCTACCGAACCCTGTACATCGGCTTTGATAATAATACCAAGTTCCTTTACATTACCTGCCTGAATCTGTTCGAACAATGCATCTAAGGATACCTTGTGCTTTGTATCGTCTAAGAGCTTCTTTCTGCCTTCGCTGATAAAGGTTTCTGCAAAGTTTCTGGCTTCCTTATCAGAATCCATTGCAACGAGAATTTCACCGGCATTCGGCGTCATTTAAACCGAGAATTTCAACAGGAATGAAGGTCCTGCTTCTCTTACACGGTGTCCCTTATCATCTACCATCGCTCTGATTTTACCATGGCATGCACCGGCTGCCACATGGTCACCAACCTTTAATGTACCCTTCTGCACAAGTACGGTTGCAACCGGACCGCGTCCCTTATCCAGTTCAGCTTCAATTACAATACCTCTTGCCTTACGGTTCGGATTTGCCTTTAATTCCTGTACCTCTGCGGTTAAAGAATCATTTCCAGTAAGTCATCAATACCTTCCTTTGTATGTGCGGATACCGGTACGAAAATGGTTGAACCGCCCAGTCTTCCGGAATCAGTTCGTATTCTGTCAGTTCCTGCTTTACCTTTTCGATATTGGCACTCGGCTTATCAATCTTGTTGACAGCAACGATAATTTCAACACCTGCTGCCTTTGCATGGTTGATGGCTTCAATTGTCTGAGGCATGACACCGTCATCTGCCGCAACAACCAGAATGGCAATATCTGTTGCCTGTGCACCACGCATTCTCATGGCTGTAAACGCTTCATGACCCGGTGTATCAAGGAATGTAATCAGGTGATCATTGATTGATACCGTATACGCACCGATTTTCTGTGTAATACCGCCGGATTCTTTAGCCGTTACATGTGTTTCACGGATGGCATCCAGTAATGATGTCTTACCGTGGTCAACGTGACCCATAACGCAGACTACAGGTGGTCTTGTAACCTGTGTATCTTCTGCTTCATCATCTTCCTTTAACAGTTCTGCAATAACATCAACCTTTTCTTCGTGTTCACAGATACAGTTAAATTCAAGTGCGATTTCTTCTGCTGTATCATAATCCACTTCCTGATTGATTGTTACAATTTTCCCTGCATAAACAGCTTCTTTACAACAACGGACGGCTGGACTTTCATCTTATCTGCCAGTTCCTTGATGGTTAAGCTGTCCGGCAGAACCAGCTGCTTAATGGTTTCTTCTTCTTTTCTACCGGCTTGTTTACCTTCTTGTTTGCCTGGCTGTTTGCGAACTTCAGATTTTCTTCATCTTTTCTTCTGTCGTTCTTCTTGTTGTCCCTTCTGGATTCCGGCTTTCTTGCATCCGGCTTGGTTTCAAACAGAAAATCATTCTTTGGCAGACTTTCTTTTCTGTCACGGTCATTTCTGCGTCCGCTGTTTCCCTGTCCATTGCGGTCATTTCTATAGCCGTTATTTCCACCGCCGTTTCCGTTGCGGTCATTTCTATAGCCGTTATTTCCGCCACCGTTTCCGTTGCGGTCATTTCTGTCGTTTCTGTAACCGTTGTTTCCGCCGCCGTTTCCGTTACGGTCGTTTCTGTAGCCGTTATTTCCGCCGCCGTTTCCGTTGCGGTCGTTCCGATCGTTTCTATAGCCGTTATTTCCGCCACCGTTTCCATTGCGGTCATTTCTGTCATTTCTATAGCCGTTATTTCTGTCGCCGTTTCCGTTGCGGTCATTTCTGTCGTTTCTGTAGCCGTTATTTCCGCCACCGTTTCCGTTGCGGTCATTCCGATCGTTTCTGTAGCCGTTGTTTCCGCCGCCGTTTCCGTTACGGTCATTTCTGTAACCGTTATGTCTGTCTCCGTTTCCGCTACGGTCATTTCTATCACGGTCGTTACGGTTGTTGTCACGGTTTCCGGCATAGTTATTTCTACCGTTTTCGTTTCTTGGTGTATCTAATTTTCTGTTGTTATTCTGATTGTTATTTCTATTATTCATCTGATTATCGTTCTTTGTCTGATTCTGATTTCCCTTTCTTGTATCATTTCCCGGTGCTTTTGTACTATTCTGTGGAAAATACACCTGTGAAATATGGGACTTTATCTTCCTGCTTTGCTTCTGTCTTTGGTTTTCCGGCTGTGCCGCCTTTTACCGAACTTGCTGCGGATAGACGTGATTTCTGAGTCTGTCAGACCGTTGGAAGCGGTATACTTCTTTGTGTCGTTACTCAATGTTTCTATAATTTCTTTTGATGATATATTTAACTCTTTTGCCAATTCATGAACTCTCATATTTGCCATTTAACCTCTCTTCCGAACAACCGCTTACATCTGCTGCTCCAAACCATTTTTAAATGCTTTTCGATTGTATTTCTAAAGCCTTCATCTGCGACTGCGAGTGATGCCCGAAACTGTTTGCCGATTGCATGACCAAGTGTTTCTTTGTCACTGTAAAAGTAAACAGGCACCTCATAAAATGCACACATATTTGTAAACATCTTCTTTGTATTTTCCGATGCATCTCCTGCAACAATAACCAGTGCGGCTTTCCCGGTCTTGACTGCCTTTTCTGTTGCAAATTCTCCGCTTACGATTTTTCCTGCTTTCTGCGCAAGTCCGATCATTGCTAATGCCTTATCCTGCTTCAATATTTTCCAGCTCCTTTGCCAACTTGTCATACACAGACTTTTCTATCGGCATTTTAAAGGAACGTTCCAGTCCCTTTGATGCCACAGCCTTTGCAAAACAATCCGCATTAGGACATATATATGCACCTCTGCCGTTTTCTTGCCTGTCACATCAATGATAATGCCTTCCGTATCTGTTTTAAGATTCTGATTAAATCTTTTTATTCTTCATTTCACGACAGCCTATGCACTGTCTTTGAGGAATCTTTTGTTCCGGCCAAATAAATCACTCCCTGATCTTTTATTCTTCTTCACTCAATGTAAGTTCAACGTCTTCTTCGTCACCGGCTGTTTCGTCGATGTCTTCATTTGCCTGTGCTTCACTCTTAATATCAATGCCAAAGCCTGTAAGCTTCGCTGCAAGTCTTACGTTTTGTCCTGATTTGCCGATTGCAAGAGAAAGCTGCTGTTCTGAAACGATGATTTCCGCTTTCTTTTCTTCGTCATCTGCTGTTGCGGATACAACCTTTGCCGGACTTAACGCATTGACAATTAACTGTGCCGGATTTTCATCCCATTCGATAATATCAATCTGTTCGTTGCCCAGTTCATTAACGATTGCCTTTACTCTCGCACCGTTTACACCGACACATGCACCAACCGGATCAACATTCGGTACTTTTGCACGGACTGCCATTTTAGTTCTTGAACCGGCTTCTCTTGCAATACCCATAATTTCAACAATGCCGTCTTTGATTTCCGTTACTTCTTCTTCAAAAAGGCGTTCTACAAGCTGTGGTGATGTTCTTTACCTGTTGGTTGGTATTACAACATAAAGTTTAATTCTGTCGCCGCGTTCAAAGGTTTCACCCTTTACCTGATCACTGACCTTTAAGGTTGTCTGTGTTCTTCCGATGTCTACCAATTTACCCTTTGCATTTCTTTGCCTTTGAATCTTTTCTTGAAAATTGTTGCTGATTTTACCTCTACTGTACAATTGTACCCTTTGCATTCTTTGCCGCAGTTTCTGATTTTACCTCTTAACTTGCATGGCAGTTTGGAAATCTTGCATCGGCAATCTTTGCAGAAATATACTTTTCAGTATTTTTCTGGAATTGCTTCCTTCTGCCGGTTCCGGAACAGATACTTCTTCAACGACCTGTCTGTCTGAATAAATGTGGAAGTCCCTGTGATTCTGTCTAATACAACACGGCCGTTTTCTACAGTGTTAAACTGTGTCTTATATTCATCCATCAGTGATTTTTCAATTGCCTCAAACATCACTTCCTTGCTGATTCCGTTTTCTTTCAAGCGCATCAAGTGCTGCTATTAATTCTTTACTCATAATTTCCTCCATTTGGCCTTGCGGCATCGTTTATTCTTTATTATTAATCACAAAATGCAAGACGAATCATTGCCAGATTCGCTCTTTCAAATGTCTTTTCTTCATCCTTTTCAAATGCAAGTGTTACTGTTTTTTCATCGTATGCTTTTAACACGCCTGTAAATTCTTTCTGTTTGTCTTCGGCACGGTAAAGCTTAATATCAATTAATTTTCCAATGCTTCTTTGATAATCTTTTTCTTTCTTTAACGGTCTTAACAACCCCGGAGAACTGACTTCAAAAATATACTGATCCGGAATATAGTTTTCTTTGTCAAGGACTTCATTAAATTCTCTGCTGATTACCTCACAGTCATCTACGGTAATGCCACCTTCTTTATCGATGTAAACTCTCAAGTACCAGTCACTGCCCTCTTTCACATATTCCACATCAACCAGCTCAAAATGATGCGCATCAATGAACGGTTGAATGAGCTGCTCTGTTTTTTCTTCGTAGCTTATCTTTCTACCCATTTATTCATCGCCTTTCCATTATTTTAAATCGCAGGAATCCCCGCCTGTCAGTCCGCCTGTATTATGCCTAACAACGAAAGAGTGGACATTTCTGCCCACTCTTTCCAGAACACTATAATACAGAATAGCTAATAGGGGAGTCGAACCCCTGTCTTCGCCGTGAGAGGGCGACGTCTTGACCACTTGACCAATTAGCCATATTCCTGTAACTGTATGCCGTATTTACAACGTGCGTTTAACAGTACTTTCATATAATACACTTTTTTTATGCACATTGCAAGCACTTTTTTTATTTTTTTGCATTTTCTTTTATTTCAGGCAAAAAATAACGGGCATCTTCCGGGATAAGGAATTCCCATGCCCTGCTGCTGCCCGTTCTGTTTATAAATTTAAAACCGCTTTTGTATTTTTCTTTAAAAGACTGCAAAAAGTGCGCTGAAAAGTCCTGCACTGGCAGCACCCATGACAATACCTGCCAGAAGCACACCGCCCAATACGGCAAGTACACTCTTTTTAAATCCCATATCCAGAAAACTGGCTGCCAATGTTCCTGTCCATGCACCTGTACCCGGAACCGGAATACCCACAAATAAAAGCAGTGCGATAAATAACCCGTTTCCTGCTTTTTCTTTCAGCTTCTGTCCGCCCTTGTGACCTTTTTCAATACAGAAGGTAAAAAACTTACCAATGTATTTTTTATCCTTGCCCCACTCAAGCACCCGTCTTGCAAAAAGGTAAATAATCGGAACCGGAAGCATGTTGCCGATAACACAGATGATGTAGGACTGTAATAACGGCAGCTGAAAGCCCTGCGAAATCGGAATCGCACCTCGCAATTCTACGATTGGCACCATGGATACCAGAAAAATCATAAGATATTTTTTTAACATAAATTTAGTTTTCTCCATTCTCTCCGCATACACGGTTTATTTTATGCGCTGTGCGCACAATCTATGTTACAAAAGTATACTGATAAAAGCAAGTGTTTTTTTATTCGTGCATATGACGGAGGCTGTCTAAGAACAGCGGCTTGTTGGCGAAGCGGAACAGTTCCCTTGCGTATGGATAGTTGATGATTTTCATGGCATCGTCTTCCGTCGCAAAGACGTTCATGGCACTGTCAACGTATATATTTTGCAGGCTCATGTCGCTGACTGCAAAAACGGAATCGCACAATACCAGCTTACAGTCGTATGTATCATCTGGATTGACTGTGATTTGTGCCTGCGGACTGATTTTTAAAATCCGCTCCGCAAGATCGTAGGAAAAATCTTCTCCCTGACCGCGTTCTAAATAAATACACTGCTTTTCCGCCAGCACTTCACGCAGTGCCGTATCTTTGCAGTCCACTTCAAATATCCGTCCGTCTGCCGCTTTTCCGCGGACACCGTGAATCGCATCATCATAGGCAAACATGACTGTTTTTGCCTTGTTATACTCACCGCGGTACATGCCTTCATACTGCACTTCAAACACGGAATTTAAAAAGGTATCACACATTTTTTCCCATTCATCCTGCGGGGTATATTTCATAAAGAAATAAATCCAGTTGCGCCACGCATAATATGTTGGAAATGTATTAACAACTTCTTTTTTTGCGCCCATGCGGTGAAGCACCACGGAACTGCCGACTGATGCCACTTTGTAACCTGCAAGGTTACAGCAGTATCCCCACTCGGTATCGTCCCAGTAGAGAAAATTATCTTCCGGCATCAGTCCGATTTCATCTATCAGACTTTTCCGCACCATCAGAGAGCAGGCGGCAACCGCATCGGAATATTCGACATCGGGAATTCCGTCTGCATCGGTTTTTCCAAGGAATTTGGCTTCGGTACAGTAGTCTTTAAAATCCACAATCTGTCCGAACTGCTGGATAACACCCGGATTTTCCATGTGATACACGCGCGAACCTGCCATGCCGCTGTCCGGGTGTGTGTCCAGAAACTCCACCAGCTCACCCATTGCATTTTCATCAACCAGCACATCATTGTCCAGACAATACAGATATTCGTATCCTTTTTCCAAAGCTTTCCGCAGTCCGGTATTAAATCCACCCGAACCACCGAGATTCTCTGCGTTGACAAGCACCGTTACCTGACTGCCATACTTTTCACGGATTGCTTCTGCAGAACCGTCTGACGAAGCATTATCTACAACGTATAAATCATAGTCTGTGTATTTCGATTCCAGCACTGACTGGATACAGTTCAGTACATCTTCTTTTTTATTAAAATTACAAATTACCGCTCCTACACGTTTCATATGTACCTCTTTTCCGCAGGCATTTTAATGCCAGAGGAACCGCGGACTGAATTTATTCAGTCCTGCGATAAAAAATATTTGTGCTGCCTGCGGCACAAATATCTGTATGAAGAATCTTAGATTTAAGGATTCTTCATACTTGCCTTTTCCTATAAATCAAACAGCGACAGCTGGTTGCTGTCTGCCATTCCCTGTAACAGCCCCAGATCGCTTAATTTTTCAATAACCGTCTGTCCGACCTTTGCACGCTGGCGCAGGTCGTCTTTGGATAAGAACTCGCCGCCCCTTGCCGCAATCTCTATGGATTCCCCGGCGACTTCACCAACCTTGTCGATGACTTTAAAGGACGGCATGATTTTTCCGTCAATAATCTGGAATGACCGGGCCTTTGCCTGATACAGATTAATCGGTGTAAAATCAAATCCACGTGCATACATTTCCTGCACAATACGCATATCCTTTAACTCGTCTTCTTCGGCATTGGTCAGCTGGTTTTCGGCTTTTCTCGCCTTGTAATCCGCAAGGAAATATTCCAGCTTATCCCTGCCCATTGCCATTTTTTCGTAGTCAAACGCATTGGCACGGATACTAAAATACGCGCAGTAATACGCGAGCGGATAAAAGACCTTGCAGTAAGCCACGCGCCATGCCATCATAACGTAAGCCGCCGCATGGGCTTTCGGGAACATGTACTTAATCTTTTTACACGACCAGATATACCAGTCCGGTACATCATGCGCACGCATGACTTCTTCCTGTTCCGGTGCCAGACCTTTCCCCTTACGCACCTTTTCCATAATTGTAAACGCCTGTTCACTCTCCAGTCCCTTCTGAATCAGATAGACCATGATATCATCACGCGTACAAATCGCCGTAGAAATGGTCGCCTTTCCCTCTTTGATAAGGGTCTGTGCATTGCCAAGCCATACATCAGTACCATGGGCCAGACCGGCAATACGGACCAGATCCGAAAAATACTGTGGTTTGGTGTCAATTAACATCTGCATGGCAAAATCCGTACCGAATTCCGGGATACCGAGCGCCCCCAGCTTACAGCCGCCGATGTCTTGTGGTGTAATTCCAAGTGCCGATGTATTCTGAAACAGCGACATGACTTCTTTGGAATCCAGCGGAATTTCAAGTGGGTCAAGCCCCGTTAAATCCTGCAGCATACGAATCATCGTCGGGTCTAAATGTCCTAAAATATCGAGTTTTAACAGATTGTGGTCAATGCTGTGGTAATCGAAATGGGTCGTTGTAATCGACGTTTTCATATCATTAGCAGGGTGCTGTACCGGTGTAAAGGAATGAATTTCCTCACCGATTGGCAGTACAACGATACCGCCCGGATGCTGTCCGGTGGTTCTTCGGATATCCGTACAGCCCTCTGAAATACGCTCAATTTCACACCGGCGTTTTACAATCGGATGGCCTGTTTTTTCGGATTTATCTGCAAAATATTTCATTACAAAGCCGTATGCCGTCTTTTCGGCAACTGTACCGATTGTTCCCGCTTTAAATGTCTGTCCTTTTCCAAAGATAACCTCGGTAAATGCATGCGCCTTACTCTGATATTCATTGGAAAAGTTTAAGTCGATATCCGGCTCTTTATTTCCCTTAAATCCAAGGAATGTTTCAAACGGAATGTCAAATCCGAGTTTATTAAGCTTATGTCCGCAGTTTGGACAGATTTTATCGGGCATGTCACACCCCGCACCGCCCGCAAATTTCTTAACGTCTTCCGAATAAAATTCATTGTAAAAACATTTCGGACACAGATAATGCGGACTTAAGGGGTTTACCTCCGTAATACCCGCCATGGTTGCCGCAAAGGACGAACCGACCGACCCCCGCGAACCTACCAGATAACCGTCATCATTGGACTTCCACACCAGCTTCTGCGCAATGATGTACATTACGGAATAGCCGTTTGAAATAATGGAATTTAATTCCCTGTCCAGACGCTCCGTTACAATCTGCGGAAGCTCTGGACCGTAAATTTCATGCGCTCTGTCATGACAGATTTTACGCAGCATTTCATCGGAATTTTCAATGACCGGCGGACACTTATCCGGGCGTACCGGAGAAATTTCCTCGCACAGGTTCATGATTTTATTCGTATTTTCCACGACAATCTCATAGGCTTTTTCACTGCCTAAGTAGTCAAACTCGTGCAGCATTTCCTCCGTGGTATGCAGATACAGCGGTGCCTGATTGTCCGCATCGTCAAAGCCCTTTCCCGCCATAATGATACGACGGTAGATTTCATCTTCGGGATTTAGGAAATGTACGTCACACGTTGCCACAACCGGCTTGTGAAATTTCGAGCCGAGTGCCACGACCCTGCGGTTTAAATCACGCAGGTCTTCTTCATTCTGCACATAGCAGTCTTCTTTTTCTATCATAAAGTGGTTGTTGCCAATCGGCTGAACCTCCAGATAGTCATAGAAGTTTACGATTCTTGCAATTTCCGCATCGGAACGGCCACTTAACATCGCACGGAATAACTCTCCGGCTTCACACGCACTTCCAACAATCAGCCCGTCACGGTACTGGTTGATAAGACTTTTCGGAATTTTCGGAAAACGGCTGAAATAGGTCAGGTGGGACGCTGAAATCAAACGGTACAGATTGATTCTGCCCGTTTCATTTGCCGCCAAAATAATACAGTGGTACTGATGCAGCTTACGGATGGAATCCACATCGAGCTTACCCTTTTCATTGAGCATTTCCAAATCGAAAATGTCCCGCTCCTTTAACATTTCAATCAGTTTGATAAAGGCATCTGCCGTTGCGCCCGCATCATCGACCGCCCTGTGGTGGTTTTCCAGGGATACACCCAGATGCTTGCAGAGCGTATCCAGCTTATAATTGTGCAGGTTCGGTATGACAAACTGTGCCAGAAGTACCGTATCCAGAATTGTATTGTTTACGGTAATCCCCTGTTTCTGCGCCTTGTTGGCAATAAAGCTGGTATCAAATTCCGCGTTGTGTGCTACCAGTACGGCATCGCCGCAGAAGTCCAGAAACTCTTTTAAGACCGTTTCTATGGTTGGTGCCGAAAGCACCATGGCATCAGTGATACCGGTCAGCTTCTCAATTCTGAATGAAATCGGTATCTGCGGATTGACAAAAGTGCTGAACTTGTCCACGATTTTTCCGTCCGTGATTTTTACCGCACCGATTTCAATAATGCGGTCGGCTTCCGCCGAAAATCCGGTGGTTTCCAGGTCAAATACGACATATGTATCCGTAAACTGCTGCCCCTTTGGATTTGTAACAATCTGCTTGGTATCGTCTACAAGATAGGCTTCCACACCGTAAATCAATTTAAAATCCAGCTTCTCGCCTTTTTTCTTATAATCGCCCTGAATATCTTTTAATGTATGATAGGCTTCTGTAAATGCCTGTACAACGCCGTGGTCTGTAATCGCAAGGGCTTTGTGTCCCCAGCGGATTGCCTGCCGCATGATGTCACTGACACTTGATACCCCATCCATATCACTCATCTTGGTATGGCAATGCAGCTCTACTCTTTTGTTGAGGGCAAGGTCGTTGCGCACTTCACGGTTGTCGTAAGACTTGCGGATACCGGACACGTTTGCAATGGAAATTTCCTGGTCGTAGCGGTCAAGCGCCGCAATACCTTTGACTTTGATAAAATTTTTCTTTTTGATAAATTCCCGCATTTCCGGAAGCTGTTCGTTGCGGACAAAGATTTTTACCGTAATGGTATCCGTAAAATCCGTGATATCAAACATCATAATTGTCCGCTCATTGCGGATTTCCCGCTCCTCGACCTTCCGGATCATGCCGGAAATAACGACTTCTCCAAGCGCCGTATCAATCTGTTCTATCGGCATCGGTTCTTCATCAAAATCCCTGCCGTATAAAACGTCATCGTTGGACGGTTTTTTATAAAATTTATCATTTCTTGAAAAGCTTCTGTTTTCCTGTCCGCCAAAGCTTTTGCCCTGTATAGGGCCTGCCGCCTTTGCAGCTGTCTGTGTGGCCGCTTCTTTGCCTGCGGCTTTTTTCTTATTTTCCGCACCGGACTTTTTTTCCAAAACCGCAGCTGCCGCCGCGGCAGGACTGCCCGTTGCCGCTTCCATTTTCTGCTGAATCTGCTTTACACGCAGGTTTAACTTATGCTCGTTTTCTTTCTGATAGTGGCTGCCGTTTTTCGTCTTATAGCGGTATACCACATCAATCTCAAAACCGAAGCGGTTTAAGAAAACCTTATGAAAATAATCTGCCAAAGAATCCGCATAGGTTCTTGCAAGGAAGCCATCCTCCAGTTCTAAAACCAGACGGTCTTCTTCCTCAAATTCCCAGGACGAGTTTTTCAGCAGATTATATTCCAGTGTCCAGTATTTTTCAAGTTCAAACAAAATACTGTCATAGTATACTTCCATAATCGTTACCGGCGTGTACTGCTTGGACAGATGATACCGGTCGATAATCCGCACGTCCATATTTTTCATGCGGAATACCTGCTTTTTTAGGGCATCCTCTGTTTTATAAATGACAGGCTTTCCTATCAGCCTGTCACTTTTTAAATATACACGCGCAAGCGTATTGGTCGATGTTTTGGATACTCTTGTCACTTCCGTATCTGCCAGATAACTACCCAGTTCCTCCGGCAGTCGGAGTGTTTTAAATACTTCAAAAAATTTATACACCTGTACCACCCCAATGGTCTAATTCGTACTTTAAGGTTGAAAGCAGTTCGTCTTCCGGTACTTTGCACACCACTTCGCCGTGTTTGATTAACACACCACAGCCGTCACCGCCTGCAATGCCCAGATCCGCTTCCTTTGCTTCACCCGGTCCGTTGACGACACAGCCCATGACTGCCAGTTTTAAATCGTAATCATACGAAGACACCATTTCTTCTACCTGCTTTGCCAGTCCGATTAAGTCAATGCGCGTTCTGCCACAGGTCGGACAGGAAACGACTTCAATACCGCCTTTGCGAAGCCCCAGTGTCTTTAAAATAATCTTTGCCGCTTCCACTTCTTTGACCGGATTATCCGTCAGTGAAACACGGATGGTATCGCCGATTCCCTGATTCAAAATCAATCCCAGTCCGAGTGCAGATTTAATGCTTCCTGAAAATGCCGTACCGGATTCTGTAATGCCGACATGCAATGGATATGCTATTTTTTGTGCAATCAGCTCATGGGCTTTGACACACATCATGACGTCGGAAGATTTGATACTGACAACCAGATTGTCATATCCCTGCTCCTCAATCATATGTACCTTGTCAATCGCACTCTCCACAATACCTTCCGCTGTTACACCGTGATATTTTTCTACCAGTTCTTTTTCCAATGAACCGCTGTTGACACCGACACGGATTGGAATATTGCGCTCTTTCGCCACGTCCACTACGGCTTTAATCTTATCTGCACCGCCGATATTGCCCGGATTAATGCGGATTTTATCTGCACCGTTTTCCATTGCCGCAATCGCCATGCGGTAATCAAAATGAATATCCGCAACCAGTGGAATGTGAATATATTTTTGATTTCCGAAACTGCCTTTGCCGCTTCAATAGTCGGTACGGTACAGCGGATAATTTCACACCCGCCGCCTCCAGTTCCAATATCTGTCTGACCGTTGCTTCTACATCTTCTGTATGGGTATTGGTCATCGACTGAATCAATATCGGATTTCCGCCGCCGATTTTCTTATTGCCGATTGTTACTGTTTTCGTATGTTCCTAAACATCTTACTCTCCTATTTTGCAGATATTTTACTGCCGAATCTAAAACAATCCTCTGATATCTTTAAACATGACATAGACCATTAACAGCATTAAAAGTATCATGCCCACAAAATGCACCATGCCTTCATGCTCTTTTTTAACCGGTTTGCCGCGCAGCACCTCCAGAATAAAGAAGACAAGACGTCCTCCGTCCAGTGCCGGGAGCGGCAGAAGATTCATGACACCTAAGTTGGCACTAATCATAATGGCAAGACTGAATAATGTCATTAAAACTGCTACCGTACCTGCCGGTTTACTGCTTTCCACAACAGAGCTCATAACACTGACCGTTCCTACCGGTCCTGTCAAATCGTTAATGCCAACCTGACCTGTAAACATCATGCCAAGACTTTCAATAACAATTTCAATCCAGTAGCCAACTTCCTTAAATGCGCAGACAATCGTCTGTGCCGGAGATAATTTGACATACTCTCCGTATGATGCCAGTCCTGTATAATAGCTTTCCTGTTCGACAAGCTGCGGTGTAACCGCAAGTGTCACCTGATTCCCGTTGCGGCTTACCACAACCGATAACGTTTCCTGTAGACTGATTTAAATATTCGGTAAACTGTGTGCTGTTTTCCATGGCAATGCCGTCTACGGAAAGAATAATGTCCTTTGCCTGCATGCCGCCCGCTTCTGCCGGGGAATCCTTTGTCACACTCTGAATTGTACAGTCTGGTTCAATCACAACACCCATTTTATAAGAGCTGAGTTTCGTATACTGCGGTGTCAGCTGCGTTGTATACTTCTGCCCGTCTCGCTCATACGTAATATTCATAGTCTTTGCCGCATTATAATAACGGTAAAACGAATATTCTCTCGAACAGCTCATCTTATCGCCGTTAATTTTAAAATGGTATCGCCCTCTGTAAGTCCCGCTTCCTGCGCCGGTGAATTGTCATAAACTTTATCAACGGTACACAAATCATAGCCATCCACACCGATCATAATAATGGATAAAATCAGTGCCAGCAGGAAATTAAACAGCGGACCTGCCGCGATAATGGCAATTCTCGACCACACGGATTTATTGGAAAATGCACGGTCCGCATCGTATTCTTCTTCAAGTGTCTTTGCCTTGCCGTCCTTTTCGTCTGCCTGTTCGTCCTCATCTTCATCGGTCTGGGCTTCCATAAACTCATCGCCCAGCATCATGCACGAACCGCCAAACGGAAGCAGTTTGATACTGTATACGGTTTCTCCCTTTTAAAATGAATCAGCTTCGGACCAAATCCAGTGCAAATTCCAAAACTGTTACGCCATTTGCTTTTGCCACAATAAAATGTCCGAACTCATGTACGATAATAATGACACTTAAAACGAGTATGGCAAGTATTACATTTACTATCAACCTCTGCCTCCTTTATTTACCAACGGCTCTCAAGCAGTTCCGTCACGGCACGTTCCGTTTCCAGAATCTGTGCTACGTCCGGATTTTCTTTAAACACGGTCTGCTCCATTGCATATGCAATCATTTCCGGTATATCCAGATATGCGATTTCACGGTTTAAAACTTGCGGACTGCCACTTCATTTGCTGCATTAAACGCCGTCGGAATATTGCCGCCCTGTGATGCCGCTTCGTAGGCAAGCTTTAAGCCCCTGAAATTTTCAAAATCCGGTTTTCAAATGTTATTTTACCCAGTTCAAAGAAATCTACGCGCCCAGTATTGAGTGGTCTTCTCTCCGGATAATACAGCGCATACTGAATCGGCAGACGCATATCGGGACTGCCAAGCTGTGCCATAATGCCGCCATCCACAAACTGCACCATGGAATGAATAATGCTCTGCGGCTGGATAACAACCTGCACCTTTTCTGCCGGTACGTCAAACAGCCACTGTGCCTCCATAACTTCCAATCCTTTATTTACCATAGTGGAAGAATCTATCGTGATTTTTGCCCATAGACCAGTTCGGGTGATTGAGTGCATCTTCTACCGTTACATTTTTAAATCCGCAATTGTCTTTCCGCGGAACGGTCCGCCGGAAGCCGTCAGCAGAATCTTTCTGCCTGCTTTTATTTTCACCGTTTAATGACTGGAATATTGCGGAATGTTCGCTGTCTACCGGATAGATATGCACGTTTTTCTTTGGCAAGCGGCATAATGATGTGTCCCGCCGTTACCAGTGTTTCCTTGTTTGCCAGTGCAATGTCTTTTCCCGCTTCAATTGCGCGGATAGTCGGTACAATGCCCATCATGCCGACAACTGCCGTCAGCACAATATCTGCTGAAGCGATTGTCGCCGCTTCGATTAATCCTTCACTGCCGGAAACAATACGTACGTCCATATCCGCCAGCTCTGTCTTTAAATCGCCTGCCAGTTTTTCACTGCCGATGCAGACCAGTTCCGGCTTAAATTCACGTGCCTGTGCTGCCAGTTCTTTGACCCTTGTTCCTGCTGCCAGCGCCGCAACTTTAATATCTTTATTTCTTCTGATTACATCCAGTGTCTGTGTCCCGATAGAACCTGTAGAACCCAGTAACGAGATTGTCTTCATTTTTCCTCTTTTCTGCGCCCAAAACAGCGCTTCTGTCTTATCTGTCCGATAAAATCTTCTGACATTTAAAATCTATAAAACTGATTGATTAAATACACTGCCCAGTAAACCGCCGGTGCCGTAAAAATAACACTGTCAAAGCGGTCTAAAATGCCGCCGTGTCCGGAATCAGTGTTCCGTAATCCTTGACATCGTGGTTTCTTTTAATCGCCGATGCCGCCAAATCACCTACAATCGCAAAATGCGCCGATAAAGCTTGCTGCCGCAAATGTTACAACCGGGTAAGCAATCACACCGGACATATGCGGACTTACAAGAAAGCCGTATATACCGCCAATCACCGCCGATGCCACAACACCGCCGATACCGCCTTCAACCGATTTTTAGGTGAAAGCTTCGGCGCCATTTTATGTCTGCCGAAAATACCCTGTAAAATATGCAAGGTGTCATTTACCCATGAAGCCGCAAATATCAGCCATACGGTGTAAATGCCGTCATGATAGGTACGCACCTTATAAATGTAAGAAAGCAGCATTGCCACATAGACAAGTCCTAAAGGGTAATGCACACATTTTCCGTGCGGTACTTCGGAAAGGCAAAGACATATACTGCCATAACCGCCATAACGGCTGCTGCCAGTACCAGTAAAGATACTCATCCCGTCCTGCCCCGATACAGATATAATACAGTATACACGCTATGTATCCTGCATATGCCATGACTGTCTTTTCCATATGAATGACACGGTACAGTTCAAACATTCCAATAAGTGCAATCATCAGATTTAATCCGAATAAATACCAGCTTCCGCATACCAATGCCGAAGCCATAATAATTACCAGAACAATTCCGCTTAAAATTTTGTTTTCATTGTCCTATTCCTCCGTTACACCGCCAAATCTGCGTTCTCTTTTATTATATTTCTCAAACGCACGAATCAATTCCTCTTTATTAAAATCCGGCCAGTGTACATCTGTAAAGTAAAATTCCGTATAGGCAAGCTGCCACGGCAGATAATTGAGAGACGCTGTTCACCGCTGGTGCGGATAAGTAAATCCGGATCCGGAAGTTCCCATGTATCCAGATTCTTAGAAATCATTTCTTCTGTAATATCCTCCGGGCAAGTTCGTGGTTTGAAACCTTTGTGGCAAGCTTTCTCACCGCTCTTGTAATCTCATCCCTGCCGCCGTAATTAATCGCAATCGTAAACTGCAAGCCGGTGTTGTTCTTCGTCTTTGTTCCAGATTTTCAATGCTTTCGATAATATCTGCACTTAATTCCTCACGTCTGCCAATCACACGGCACCGTACATTATTTTTCATGGATTTTTGACACAGTCCTTTAAATATGTACGCAGAATGGTCATCAGTGTTGAAACCTCCTCCGTAGAACGCTTCCAGTTTTCTGTTGAAAATGCATACACTGTAAAATATTTTACGCCTAAATCGTCTACAACCGTCAGCATATCTTCAACAACCTTACTGCCAACCTTATGTCCGTATGTGCGGGGCATGTGTCTTTGCTTTGCCCACCTGCCGTTTCCGTCCAAAATAACGGCAACGTGCTGCGGAATTTTAATCCCAATGCTTCATTTAATGTATCCATATCTGCCTCATTCCTGCATTTTCCTGCTGCAATATTCATATCTGCCGATAACAAAAGTCTGAAACTGCATTCCACAGATTCTTTTTACTCCGTCATCTTCAATAAAATGGAAATTGCCGCACTAAGGAATCCGATACATTCTTCTATGACCGGAACAATTCATGTATTTACCTTAGTGCGACAGCTTTCCTGTATTATACTGTAAGAATTTCTTTTGTCTTTTCGTCAATTGCTTTGTCAATCATATCTACATATTTATCTGTCAGCTTCTGAACTTCATCTTCCTTGCCTTTGAGTTCATCATCTGATAATTCTCCACCCTTGTTCATCTTCTTAAATGCATCATTGGCATCACGTCTGATGTTACGGATTGCAACCTTGGCATTATCACCCTTTTCTTGATATCCTTTGCCAGTTCCTTACGTCTGTCTTCCGTCAGTTCCGGGAATACCAGACGGATAACCTTACCGTCATTATTCGGTGTAATGCCTAATTCAGATACGAGAATTGCCTTTTCAATGTCTTTAATCAGGCTGGCTTCCCAAGGCTGGATCTGAATCATTCTGGCTTCCGGTACGGAAATGTTGGCAACCTGCTGTAAGGATGTCGGTGTTCCGTAATAATCCACCTTAATCTTATCTAAAATATGCGGATTGGCTCTTCCTGCACGGATCGTTGCGTAATCTTCCTGTAACGCATCTACGGATTTGCCCATTTTTCTTCGAATTCTTTCATTTCGCCTCATAATTACCTCACTGTGTTTTGTATTTTTCTTTCTACTATCTGTTTATCATATCTTTGACAATTAGTCAACTGTTACAACTGTTCCGTTGAATTTTCCTGTCATGGCATTTAAAATGCTGTTGTCCTCATTTAAGCCAAATACCATTAACGGCATCTTATTTTCCATGCACATAACGGATGCGGTCATATCAATAACACCAAGCTGCTTGTCAACAACTTCCTGAATGGAAATCTTGTCATACTTCTTTGCCTGTGGATTAATCTTCGGGTCACTGTCGTAAATGCCGTCAATCGCCTTTGCCAGTAAAATGGCATCTGCATCCAGTTCAATCGCACGAAGCACAATTCCTGTATCTGTAGAGAAGTACGGATGACCTGTACCGCCTGCAAAGAAAACGACCATGCCTTTTCAAAATACTTGTTGGCTCTGTCCTTTGAGAACAGCTTTGTCATACTGCCACATTCAAACGGAGTTAAGATATTGGTCTTTAATCCTTCTGAACGGAAAATTTCTGACACGTAAATGCAGTTCATAATGGTTGCAAGCATACCAATCTGGTCTGCCTTTGTTCTATCGATATTATCATTGGAACGTCCTTCCAGTAGTTGCCACCGCCAATTACCACGCCGACATCAATTCCTTTATCAATAATTGCCTTGACCTGTCTTGCAATATCTGCAATCAGTGCATCATCATATCCTGACTTTTGCTCACCTGCTAATGCTTCTCCGCTTAATTTTAAAATAACTCTTTTCATGTGTTTTGATTTCCTCTCTGCTGCTCTCGCTTTTATTTCTTCGTTACTGCCGGTATGCTGTTCTTTATGTATATCTGCTCCGGCAAGTCAGCTTCTGCCGTTAAATATCTTCTGGATTTTACTGCATATCCGTTTCTTCTGCCACCTCTGCCGGTTCTGCTTTTGTTCTGCCTTTGCAAAAGGATTCTTCTGGAACACTGCCTCTGTATTGACATCACCGTAGCACTGGGAGCATCTGCCCTCAATGGTTGCACCGTTGTTAATCTGTACCGTCTTAAATTTCATATCGCCAACGACGATTGCTGTAGAATCTACAATAACAGGACCTTCGATGTCAATATTTCCTTGACCGCACCTGCAATTACCGCAGAAGTTCCGTATAAATCACCGATAATTACAGTGCCTTTGCCAATCTTTACAGAACCGGTAGCGTGAATGTCACCTTCTATCTGTGCATCATTTGCAAACACTTCATTGGCGCCGATTGCACCGCGTACTACACCACTGACGGTTAATTTGCCCATACAGCTGACATCGCCTTCCACCGTACCATAGATATCAATAGAACCCGTAGAATCAAGATTACCTGTAACAGTCAGTCCCGCGGTAATGACTGCTGTTTCTTCTACTGAATCATCATCTAATATGTCCATATGCTCTATATCATTACTTCTTTCATTAATCACTCTGTCAATATCAGAACCCAGCTGTTCACCTTCAGATAACATTTCCTTTTCTCCTCCAAAATATCCGGTTGAATGTCCGGTTCAAAAATTGTCTGGATTCACTTTTATTGTCTTTAAATAAGCCCATTGTCGCACACCTCCAACCACTTTGCACTGCTTTTTTAGTATATCATAAAATGTCTGATAAATGAAGATGTTATTTTATCCTTTGATTCAGATAATACATTCTTTATATTAATCCGGCATAATACAAAAATCCCCAAACCGCCGGTCTTCCCGGCAATCTGAGGACTATTATGATTTATCTGTATTATCAGTGCATGATTTGAATCAAAGATTACTTTAACTGTGCTGCAACTTCTGCTGCGAAGTCTTCGTTCTTCTTTTCGATACCTTCGCCTGTTTCAAAACGAACAAATCCCTTAATCTTGATGTTAGCATTGTTTTCTTTTGCTACAGAAGCAACGTATGCAGATACGCTCTGCTTTCCGTCTTCAGCCTTAACGTATACCTGGTCAAGAAGGCAGATTTCCTTTAATTCCTTATTGATACGTCCCTTAACCATACCTTCGATAATCTTATCGTTTGCATCCGGCTTTTCATTCTTAGCTGCTGCTGTAATGATTTCTGTTTCCTTAGCGATGTAGTCTGCATCAACTTCATCTCTGTTTGTGTACATTGGCTTTAAAGCTGCTGCCTGCATAGCTACGTTTCTAGCCATTTCTTCAATTGCAGGATTTACAACATCTGTCTCAACATCTACTAATACACCAATCTTACCACCCATGTGAATGTAAGAAGCAATGAAACCATTTGCTTCTTCTAACTGGGCGAATCTTCTAATCTTTAAGTTTTCACCGATTACGGCAATCTGTCCTGCTAAAGCATCTGCTACAGTCTTAGATGAATCCTTGTTCCAGCTTTCTGCTAAAAATGCATCAATATCAGCTGCCTTTGTTGTTAAAGCCTGTGCTGCAACATCTTCAACATATGCGTTGAAATCTGCATTCTTTGCAACGAAGTCTGTTTCTGAATTTACCTCTACGATTGCTGCCTTAGTACCTTCAACTACAGTCTTAACGATACCTTCTGCTGCAATTCTGCCAGCTTTCTTTGCTGCCTTTGCCATACCGTTTTCTCTTAAATATTCTACAGCCTTGTCCATATCGCCGTCTGTGTTTGCAAGAGCCTTCTTACAATCCATCATACCTGCGCCTGTCATTTCTCTTAATTCTTTTACCATTGCTGCTGTAACTGCTGCCATTTGTAATTCCTCCACTTTCATTTATTAAAAAACTTTAAAAAATGCCTCAACCTGTTTCTTTCAGGCTGAAGCATTTTAGAGCCATAAATAATCTCTCAACTACTTATCAGCATTTCTATCTGTGTTTTGTGTAAATTAAGCTTCTTCTACAGCTTCTGCTTCTTCAGCCGGAGCTTCTTCTACACCCTGATTTGCTTCGATTACTGCATCAGCCATCTTAGAAACGATTAACTTAACAGCTCTGATAGCATCATCATTACCCGGAATTACATAATCTAATTCATCCGGATCACAGTTTGTATCTACAATACCGATTAACTTGATGCCAAGTGCCTGTGCTTCCTGTACACAGATTCTTTCCTTCTTAGGGTCAACGATAAAGATTGCATCCGGAAGCTTCTTCATTTCCTTGATACCGCCAAGGTTCTTTGTAAGCTTTTCCATTTCCTTCTTTAAGTTGATAACTTCCTTCTTAGGAAGAACATCAAATGTGCCGTCTTCCTGCATTGCTTCGATTTCTTTTAATCTGTTGATTCTGCTCTGGATTGTCTTGAAGTTTGTAAGCATACCGCCTAACCATCTTTCGTTAACATAGAACATTCCACAACGTTCTGCTTCTGTTGCGATTGCATCCTGAGCCTGCTTCTTTGTACCTACGAAAAGAATTGTGCCGCCATCTGCTACGATATCAGAAATCGCCTTATAAGCTTCATCAACCTTACCTACAGACTTCTGTAAGTCGATGATATGGATACCGTTTCTTTCTGTGTAGATGTACTCAGACATCTTAGGATTCCATCTTCTTGTCTGATGTCCGAAGTGAACACCTGCTTCAAGTAACTGCTTCATTGAAATTACGCTCATTTTAATACCTCCATGGTTTTGATTCTTTTATAGGCTTCTGCTCTTATAACCACCGGCGCGTATACCGGCACCAGCTATAAAATCCACCTATATGTTTTTTCACACGAATTGAATTATAACAATTCTTTTAAAATAATGCAAGCGTTTTTTTACATTTTTTTGCTAATGCTTCTGCTAACGGCTTGTAATGACATTCGCCAGATTTTCAAAAGAATCATTTTTCTTTACAATATGCGTTCCTGCAATCATTTTGGTTGAGTTGCCGGACGCTGCCATATAACCGATAAAACCATCTCTGTCACTGATAATCCCTGCTGACAGAAACATATCTGCCACCTGTGTCGCCGTATATCCGCTTCCGATTTCAATCTGTACCTCATCTCCCGGCAGATAAAGTGCTGCCCGGGTCTGCGGCTGGCCTTGTGTTTCCGGTTCTGATGCTTCTGTGGCTGCCGTTGTTTCCTGACCGATTGTCGTTTCTTCCTGTGTAGTGGTTTCTTCCTGTACAACAGTTGTCTGTTCTTTTGTAGTCTCTTCTTCCTGTTTTATGGTTTCTGCCTGTGTATCTTTCTGGGTATATGCAAGTATTGAGCTTTCTGTTGATGTCTGCTCTGTCCCTGTTACCAGCCTCTTATTTGCTGATGAAACTGCATTGGCAATAGAAAAAACAAGTGTTGTTGCCACTATTCCAATACCGGCTCCTCTTAAATAATATTTTAATTTCATTGCCATCCTCATTCTGCACTCTGCTTTTCTTTCTCATGCAGCCCGATAATCAGACTGACCTCGCCAACGCCGATACCAAGCTGTTTTGCAATATCCCGCACCGTCATTCCCTTTCTGTAAAGGTATACAATGCTTTCCGGACTGCCGTCCTGTGGATTTTCCGGTATTTCATCAATTTCCGGCTCACCACTGACAATCGACTTTAACTTTCCTGCCTGATTTTTGGATTTGCCCTGTTCTTCTGAAATTCTTGCCTTTTCGTTGCTCTGCTTCACCAGTTCAAACAACCGTTCTTTTGCAACATCCCGCACGGTAGCGGTATATGCCGCGTTGTCCGTCTGTTCCTGCTGTGACGGCGCTGCCTGTTGCACTGACGATACCGGTTCAGCTGCTATATCGTTCTGCATTTTTTTTACTTCATGCTTTGCAATGTTGACGTCTTTAACTGTATTCTTTACTTCCTTTGCCTTTTCATTGAGCATATCATATAAAAATACGGCCTCATTGTGGCTTTTATTAATCTCACCCATCACCGTATCTGCATAATCGTTCATTTCCAAAATTTTTGTATTGGAAATTTTATCAAGAGATGCTTCCGTGCGTTCATTAATTGCATTGAGTTCTTCTGTCACCAGTTCATTGACCTGACGGCGGATTTCCTCTTTCTGTCCGTCGGACAACACTGTCTTTTCCGGTTGTTTTGCCTGCTCTGAAGTTTTTTGTTCATCTTCTGTAAGCAGAAAGCTTGCAGCAATACACAAAATTCCGCAGACAGCCAAAATGACTTCCAGTATTACCATATGTTCCTCTTTTCCGTGTCTTTTCAAATTTTGATATCGATGTCTACGATTTCCTGTCCCTTTATAAAGAACTTTCCGTCTTTAGAACCCTTTTTACCCTGATGGTGTCCATCCGGATATTCATTCTGGCTCTTATCCTTGGCATCATACTTTTTCTGGTGGTTATCGGCATTCTCTTTATGCTGAACCTGTTCTGCTTTTGTATCTGTTTCTTTTTGAACCTGTGTCGTTATCGTCTGCTGTTCCACAACAGGCCTCTGGTTTTCTTCCTGTTTAATATGTGAAACTTCATTCATCTGCTGTACTACTGCAAAATCTACCGGCCTTACAATCATTTTCCGCTCCCATTCTGCTTTTATAATAAAGCGCTCTTAATGTCTGCCCGCTCTTTGATAAACTGACAATGGTCATACTTTTCTTTGATAAACATAAACTGATCACCAAATACAAGCTTCGTTCCTGCATACGCTGTTCCGTATACTTTAATTCTGGCATTGCTGTCTTCTGAAACAACCGACTGTAAATCTTCAAATTCTTTCTTCTGTTCTGCCAGTTCCTTATCAATTATCAGCATATTTTTCATAGTCTTTTGCAGCATTTCTTTTTTATCCTGTGAAAGTTCACCTTCTAAATCCTGCTTTTTACGCAATGCTGTTATAATCTGATTCAACTGTATTTTATTTGTACCCATTGTCTGAAGACTCTTTTGCAATTCGTCCAGACGTCTTTTGGCTGCCGGGTCAACACCGACACCGATAACCGTTGCCGTACCAAGTTCATTGCCAATCACTTTTGCTTCAACCAGTGTCATGGAACGGACTTCCCCACCGATAATCAGTCCTTTTTTGCCTGCCGCCTTAATGCTGCCTTTTGCATTGACCTTACTATGTAAAATAGAATCTGTTTCAATACTGCCGCCTGCTTCTACCTGTTCTACAGATTCAAGGAATTTCGTAACGATATTGCCGCCTGCTTTAATGACTGCACGGTTCATCCCCTGCACACCACGGTTGAAGGTGATATTGCCGCCTGCGACAATTGTTGCACCTTCCACGATACCACTTACTGCAATATCGCCGGTCGCTTTTACACTGAATCCCGCAAGGACATTGCCTTTAATATTAACATTCCCCTGGTAATCAATATCACCGGTAGAATTATCTACATCAACGATTTCCAGTACATTGGATACAAATACTTTGTCATTTTCCAGGGTTACATGACCGCTGACACTGCTAATCAGCTGTAATCCGTCTTCCGAAACCGTCAGATCCCGTCCATGTCGGAAAATTACGTGTTTTACCTTTTTCGGCATGACCTTTCTTCCAAGCAGATCTTCTCCCGGTATACCGCGGTCTTCCGGATGAAGCACGGCAACAACCTCACCCTTTCTGATATGATTCACATTTTCAAGTGTATGGAAATCAACTGTACCATCATCGTTCATCTTTGGTGTCGGTTTTAATTCTGTATTGAATTTATATTCAATATAACCGTCACTGCCCTCTGTCGCTGCCGTTCCCACCGCAATCACATAACGGTGTCCGTAACGGCGGTGTGCCAGAAAATCTTTGATAACATCTGTTTGAATTCCGTTTTTCACGCCCAGATGCTGGATATCTTTGATAATTTCTTCTTCATCAAGCATTCCCGCACCTTCAAACGGCGGATAAAATACAGCTTCCATCTCCATTAAATCCGAACTCATGGTATATATGCCGAACTCCCGGCTCTCCAACGCTCCTGCATCTGAAACCTTTACCGTAAACGGTGCTTCTTTCGCTTTTGAAAAAGCTTCCTTCATCTTTACGGTGTCACAATCCATAATTTTCTTTTTATCCAGATAATATAACGCATCTGCTACTGTTGCCGGCTGCTCGCCGCTTTTCGGAGGATATACTGTAAAATACATCCCGTCCGCTTTTACTGAAAATTGAAAATACCCGCCAATACACTCTACCATATGCTCTCTCCCATCTGATGTGTTTACGCCTGCACAACACTTCTAACTTATAAGTACGGGCTGATGCAGTTGCTTTATAATATAATGTCCAGATACTCACCCAGTGTTTTGCGCATTCTGCCAAGTGCTTTGGTATGCAGCTGGGAAACCCTTGATTCTGAAACATTTAATACAAGACTAATTTCTTTTAATGTCATTTCCTCATAATAATACAATGTAATAACATTTCTTTCTTTTTCTGTTAAGGAATTGATTGCTTCTGTTAATTTTATTTTTAATTCTTCTTTTTCCAGCACTTCTTCCGGCTGGTCAAAGTGCGTATTTGTTACTGACTCTATCTTTGCCTCACTGCCCATTTCCGTATATTCATCCAATGAAATCAGGTTAGAGGCTTTGGTCTGCCCCTGCCAGCTGTTTAATTCGTCTACTGTTATTTCTAATTCTTCGGCGATTTCCTCATCGGTTGCCACATGCCCTTTTTCTGTTTCAATCTTAGACATCGCCGCATCTATTTTTTTCTGCTTCTGACGGATTGACCGCGGAAGCCAGTCCATTTTACGAATCTGATCCAGTATTGCACCGCGGATTCTAAGACTAGCATAACTTTCAAACTTTACATTTTTGCTGTAATCAAATTTATCTATGGCATCGATTAATCCAAAAATGCCATAGCCTACCAAATCATCATATTCTACATTATAGCCCAGATACATACTAAGTCGTCCGGCGACAAGCTTGACCAATTGTGCATATTCTGCAATAAGCTGTTCCCGGATTTCACTCTTTCCTGTCTGCATATATTCCTGCCACAGTTTATTTCTACCTACTTCGTCCATTACTGCCGCCCCCAGCCCATCATTTGATTAAACTACTTCGGAAAATTACTCTTCTTCCTGCTGTTCTTCTTCTGTCTGTTTCGGAATATCTTCGCCTTCTCCTGCTGTACTTTCATCCTCTAACGGTTTTTCTTCTTCTGTTTCTAAATCCTTAAATGCCTTATTTAATATTACTCTCAAAAGAAGCCCTGCAATATAAAACCCTGCCATAACTGCGACCAATACCCACAGAAAATGTACCAGCGAATACTTTTGTATAATCATAACCACACTACTGACAAAACCTGCAAGCAATGTAACCAACGCAGGAATATTTCTAAACTTACGCATATTCCCTCCCAATCTATTTTTCTTTTTTGCTGTCTGTTATTAAATTGTCTTTTGAGGCTTACCTACCGACTTTATAACATAATCCCCTGTCTCTGAGTAAAACTCTACAGTTCGTCCATAATTTAAACCACAGTCTTCTGCGAGAAGACGGATTCTATATTCTTTTAATTTAGCTCTGGCTGCTGCTGCATTCCGTTCACCTACCCGCAGTGATTCATTCTGCGATGCCATGGCAAACATCTGTGCACCACCCGCCATTTTTGCAACCAGGCGGCTTTTTGACGCCCCGAGGTTTTCCATCTGTCGAATTAATTCATCAATTCCTGTATCTGCAAATTTTGCAACATTTGAATTATTTCTAATCTGTGTACTGTCTGGAAGCATACAATGCAGCAATCCGCTTACCTTTGTCACCGGATCGTATAATGCAACGCCCACACAGGAACCAAGACCTAATGTTGTAAGCGCATCTGGACATTTACAGACTTTCAGATCCGCCATGCCAACTTTTATCATATTCCCCATATACAACTGTCCATTCTTTTTTCTAATCTTTACAGTTTCAAGAAACACAGCCTGCGGGACAAATTTCTCCCGCAAGCTGAAAAAAATTTTAAGTCTTACATACCAAGTGATGCCAAAATTTTGTCATAAGAATCAAGTTCAGGGATTAACAGGAAGTATCCTGTAACAAAATCCATCTCGCCAAATTCTGACTGAATCATAAGCAGCTTATCGCCATATTTACCAAACTCGGCTGCCGGCACACTCAGCAGTGCGCCTACCATATCTACGGTCAGTGACGGTACTGTACATATCATCTTTAAATTTGTCAGGGAGGAAAGCGCATTTAAATAAGAACCGGAAACAATATTTCCAATTTCATTTAATGCTGACATTTCTATTTCCGTAAAGCTTTCCGCGCCTAAATCTTCATCGGTTGTAACATCTCTCATCATTAATGAATTTACAAGATGGTGTGCTGATTTCATATCAAATAAGAACATCATCATCCCATCAATGTCACCCTCAATACCCAGTAAGATTCCAACTACTGTCTGATCTTCTGATCCAATCACGGAAGAAATATCCTGAAAAGGCAGTAATGCAACATTCGGAACAGACATATCCATCTTGATGCTTAACATCTTTGATAATGCTGTTGTTGCATTTCCTGCACCAATATTTCCTATTTCCTTTAAAACGTCATATTGCATGGCGTCCAATCCGTCAAGACTTATTTTTGCCATATTCCCACCGCTTTCTTTAGTTCTCTACGATCAGACCGACAATATCTAATAAAGAAATCAGTTCACCCTTGCTCTTTCCGATGCTGCTGATATAACCTGATGCTGCATCATCTCTTGAGGTTCTTGTGATTTTTTCTGTATTGTCATCATCCAGTGTTACAACCTCTCTTACCTGATCTACAATAACACCAATGGTAGCACCTTCGATTTTTACAATGATGATTCTGGTCTTATCTGTAAATTCATCGTCTTCAAGTCCCAGTTTTAAGCGGATGCTCATAACCGGAATAATTTCACCGCGCAGATTGATGACACCTTTATAATATGTCTGTGTCTTTGGCACGCGGGTAATCTTTTGGTTTCTGACAATATTATCAATATATTTAATATTGATACCATACTGTTCGTTGCCAATTCTTACCACGATATACTGAACGGCAGTTTCTGCTTCCTGCTCTGTTGTAATTGCTTTTACCTGTTCCATATTTATACCCATCCTTTCTGTAGCATCTTCCCCTATACAAGCGTATTTGCATCAATAATCAGGGCTACAGAACCATCTCCTAAGATTGTTGCGCCACTAATCATCTTATTGATACGGATATACTTACCAAGTGATTTAATAACGATTTCCATCTGGCCAATCAGACTGTCTACTACAAGTCCTGCCTGCTTATCGCCTTTTCTTACGACAACGACTGTAATATTTTCTGATTCTTCCGGTTCTCCCGGAACATCCAGTAAATCTCTTAAACGGATTAACGGAATAACATTACCTCTTAAATGAATCACTTCTTTGGCATGTACATACTTGATATCACTTACAGGAATATCTTCGATGGTTTCAATAGAACCAAGTGAAATCGCATACTTTTCATCTCCGAGCTTAACCATCAATGCCTGAATAATGGCAAGTGTTAATGGAAGACGGATACTGAATGTACTTCCTTCACCGTACTTTGTCTTAACTTCAACATCACCACCCAGGGCTTCAATCTTTGATTTTACAACGTCAAGTCCAACACCACGACCGGATACATCTGTTACCTTTTCAGCAGTTGAAAAGCTTGGTCTGAATAATAAATCGATTGCTTCTTTATCTGTCATGACATCAGCCTGTTCCTGTGTAATTGTACCTTTTTCAACTGCCTTTGCTTTTACCTTTTCTGTATCAATACCATTACCGTCATCACGGACTTCGATAACAACATTGTTACCTTCCTGGAACGCATCAAGGAAAATAGAGCCCACCTCGCTCTTACCGCGTTCTTTTCTGATTTCAGCGCTTTCAAGACCGTGGTCAGCAGAATTTCTTAATAAGTGCATAATCGGGTCACCGATTTCATCGATAACCGTTCTATCAAGCTCTGTATCTTCACCTGACATATATAACTCCATCTTCTTGCCAAGCTTCTTGTTCAGATCACGAATCATTCGTGGGAATCTGCTGAATACACTTTCAATTGGCATCATACGCACCTTCATAACGGATTCATGAAGGTTCGTTGTTACTCTTTCAAGGTATTCAATCTGTTCTGTGAAACTCTGGTTCAGTGCAGCTGCTTCATCACCTTCAACATGACTTGCAGATACAAGACCGTTCTTTGCAATAATTAATTCACTGACAAGGTTCATTAAAACATCAAGCTTTTCAATATCTACTCGTACTGTATGGCTGACTGAACCGGATGTCTTGCCTGTAGAAGCAGGCTTCTTTGCTGCCGGTTTTGCAGCTGCCGGTTTTGCAGTCTGTGATACTGCTGATGTTTCCTTCTTTTCTTCTTTTGCTTCTTCTGTCTGTTCCTCAGGGAAAGGCTGCGTAATTTCCTGGCCTGCCGCATCCTTGATTTCAGATACATTCTTAATTAATGCAATGATATTATCATATTTTTCTTCTGTTACAACAATAATGCTGAAATCAAAGTCAAACTTCTCATCTTCAATATCCTGTACAGACGGTTCTGATTTAATGATATCACCATGTCCTTCAAGATTTTTAAATACAAGAAACGCTCTGGCAGCCTTTAAAATACAATTCTCATCTACGCTGACCTTAATCTTGTATACATGAAGATTCTTTTTTAGCGCTTCGTTAACTGCATTCTTTTCAAAATCTGCAAGCGGCATATCCTTATCATCTGCCGGTGCAGCTGAGGCTGTTGCTGCCGATGCTTCTTCCTTCTTTGCCGCCGGTGCTGCATTTCCTTTACCTTCTGATGCGATAAACGCATTCAGTGCTTTGATAATCGGTTCATTATCATCTGTTCCTTCGTCCTGTGTTTCCCTGATGTTGTCCACATAGGTTTCCAGTGCATCCAGACACTGGAATAATACATCCACAAGATTTGAATTCACTTCCATATTGCCGTTTCTGACTTCGGAAAATACATTTTCCATATCATGTGTCAGATTCTGCATTCTCTTATATCCCATTGTGCCGGCCATACCTTTTAAAGAATGGGCTGCACGGAATATTTCATTAATCGTATCACTGTTATCCGGTTCTTTTTCCAGAATAATTAACTGGTCACTCAGTGTCTGTAAATGTTCATTTGATTCATCAAGAAAAATCTCTAAATACTGGCTAACATCCATCTTATGATACCCCCACGTTCTTCGTAATTACTTCAGCGACACGGTTAAGCGGTACTACCTCATTAACCAGTCCCGTCTGAGCGATGGCCTTTGGCATTCCATACACCACACTGGTGTCTTCATCCTGCGCGATGACATAAATCTTTTTATGTCTGTCTGAAAGGCCCTTGATTCCTTTGGTTCCATCTGCTCCCATACCGGTAAGCACTACACAGGTGATTTCATCGTAATCACACCGTTCTAATGATTCATACATAATGTTGGCACAAGGTCTTAATCCTTCAATTGCCGGTTCATCACTTAACTGTATCTTATGTCCTGAACCATTTTTTACAATTCTTAAATGTTTTCCGCCCGGCGCAATATAGACATGCCCTCTGCGGATAATATCTCCGTCTTCTGCCTCCTTTACCTGTACGTCACTCATCTCATCCAGCCGTTGTGCAAGCGAGGCTGTAAAACCTGCCGGCATATGCTGTACCAGCACAACACCTGCATCCAGATTTCTAGGGAGCATCGGGATGACCTGTTGCAAGGACTTTGGTCCGCCTGTTGAGCAGGCAAGTGCCACGACCTTTTTACAATTCGTTTTCACATCCTTATATAACTTCCCATCTACTTTTTTAGCCGGTGCCGCACTTTGTGCTGTCCCGGTTCTGGCACGGATTGCCTTTAAAGCTTCTGCGCCCGCCATGCGGCGCTGTTCTCTTGCAGCTTCATCCTGCGTTTTTCCCGGTGTAAACCGGCTGCTTCCTGACGGTACGGCTCTGGATACGGAAGAAGCACTGACTCTTTCAAGTGTCTTTTTAGTGCTGGTCGCAACATTAAGCATCTCATGAATACGTTTTCTAAAGCTTTCGCTTTTCGTTTCCAGATAATTTTCCGGTTTTGTAACGAAATCGAATGCCCCGTATTCCAATGCCTGAATTGTTTCCCGTGCGCCCTCTTTCGCCACCGTACTGACAACAATAACGGTCTGCTCAATATGCTCACGCTGAAGCTTCTGCAGGAGTTGTAATCCATTCATCTTTGGCATATTAATATCAAGAATAACTGCACTGTAAAGTGTCGGATTCTGGCGGATATATTCGTATCCCTCCAGGCCGTCTTTTGCAATTGCCGCAACCTCGTACTCATTGCCTGACTTAATTATATCAGATATTACTCTTCTCATGAGTGCAGAGTCATCAATAATTAATATTTTTTTCGACATATTTATCAACTCCTTTTACACATTCTTTTTTGCAAAAAAGTTCTTAAAATATCCCCTGATCCCTCTTCTTGAATCCGGAACATCCTGCTGTGTGCCGGACATTTTCTTTGCAATCGCTTCAAACTGCTTTGAAGCCGCCGCATTCGGATACATAATGGAAACCGGTTTCTGTTTCATAATTGCCTTTGTAATGTAACTGTCCTGCGGAATAACACCGAGAAATTCAATATTAATATTCAAAAATTTAGAAACAACCATACTCAGCTTTTCATACAGATTCTTTCCTTCACCTGCATCAGACACCCTGTTTGCAATCATTTTAACGGTTGTATTTTTCCCCTGGAACCCTTCTGTCATGCTCAGAGCCTTTAGCAGTGCATAAGAGTCTGTTACAGAAGTCGGTTCCGGTGTTGTTACCAGAATCGTTTCAGGACTGGAAATCAGGAATTCCATAACGCTTGGGTTAATACCGGCGCCTGTATCAATAATAACAATATCTGCTATTTTTTCAAGTTCCGTCATTTTATTAATCAGCCGTTTCACCTGCTCTTTGTCAAAATTTGCAAGATTGGCAATTCCCGAACCGCCGGAAATAAACTGGATTCCCTCCGGTCCCTCACAGATGATCTCTTTCAATTCCCGCCCGTTATACAGCAAATCACTCAGATTATATTTCGGAATCACACCAAACATAACTTCTACATTGGCAAGACCAAAATCGGCATCTAAAATTACAACACTTTTCCCCATTCGCGCAAACTGAATCGCCAGATTAACGGACACACTGGATTTTCCAACGCCTCCCTTTCCACTGGTAACTGCAATCACACGTGCTGCTTCTTTTGCCTGTTCTTCCTTTTGCTGCATGATTTTCCTTAAATTTTCTGCCTGATCCATTATTCAGCTCCTCCCAGAAGTTGTTTTGCCAACGCCTGCTTATCAATCACTTCAATATCATTCGGCACATTTTGTCCCAGTGTCGTATATGACAACGGTGCATCTGTTATCATTCTGATATTGAGAATATTGCCAAGCGAACAGGTCTCATCCAGTTTTGTAAAAATAACCGACCAGTCTTTAATATCCTGATAGCGCTCTACAATGCTGACAAGGTCCTTACTTTTGGTTGTAACACTTAATGTCAGATAAATATCCACATCAAATTCATCGCTTTTTTGTCTGGTTCTTTCAATCAGTTCCATCAGCTCATCCATCTGCCCTTCAGCCTTATGGGATCTTCCTGCTGTATCTACCAGAATCAGGTCATAATCCTTATACTCTTCCAGACAATGTTCCAGTTCGTCTGCCGAATAAACGACACTTACCGGACAGGATATAATAGAAGCATAGGTATTGAGCTGTTCAACCGCTGCAATTCTATAAGTATCTGATGTAATAAATGCAACCCTTGCATGTTCTTCCAGTTTAAATTTGGAAGCAATCTTTGCAATCGTCGTTGTCTTTCCGACACCTGTCGGACCGATAAAAAAGGCAACCTTTGGCTTATCTTCCTGTAATGTAATAATATGGGGTTCACCCAGTTTTAAAATCACTTTCTGATATACTGCTGCCAGAATGCTGTCAATATTGGATTCCTTTTTTAAAGAATTTTCAATATCACCGATAATGCTGTCTGCACATTTTTCATTCACATCATTTTCAAGCATCTTCTTATATATAAGCTGCAAAAATCTGTAATTGGTATTTTCACGTTCCTGCACCACACGTCTGCCTTCATCTGCACCATTCAATTCATAGCTGTTCTGAACATCCTGCGCTGCCCGGTCTGCCGTTCTTTCTTTCGATACCGTATAGTCATAATCCATGCGGTTCTTTAAAAGCTGCTGGAGAGAATCTAACTTCTGCTCAATTGCCGCAGTATCCGCTGCCGACACCTGTGAGGACGGCTGATAGGCCCCTGCCGGGCGCGGGGTGCTTACCGGCTTTGACACGCGCGGTGCGTAACCTGACGGTGTATATGCCGCTGCCGGACCTTCCTGTGGTGGCATGTCTGTATCTGCAAGGACATCCCCTGCAATTTCATCAAAAGAAGTCCTGCTTTTTTCACCTGCACCTTCGTTTTCCTCCTGTGCAGCCGTAATTTCTACCATATCTTTCCGAAACAGCCTGAAAATTCCACGCTGTTTCAATGTTTTTACATTTAATACGACGGCTGAACTGCCCAGTTCATCTCTCGCCTTTAATACTGCTTCTGTTTCCGTCGGTGCCTGAAATTTCTTTACTATCATTTATGCTGTCACCATCCCAACTGATTGTAATTCAATATTTGATTCTACTTCATTGTAAGAAATTACAATAATATCCTTATAATAATCCATTGCCAGCTTCTTAAAATACATTCTGACAATCGGCGAAGTAATCACAATTGGATTTTTTCCCATATCTTCAAGCTTCTTTAACTGTTCGCCCAAAGACTGCATGATTTTTTTCGTCCGTTCCGGATCAAGCGTCAGGTAAGACCCCTGTTCTGTATTCTTTACAGCACCCATAATCTCCTGTTCCACTGCCGGGTCTAATGTAACAACACTTGTTACCTCATCAACAGGGAAATATTTGCCTGAAATTGCACGTTTCAGACTCTGTCTAACATATTCTGTCAGAATATCCGTATCTCTTGTAACTGCTGCATGATCAGCAAGGGTTTCAAAAATTGTAACAAGGTCACGGATTGAAATTCCCTCTGAGAGAAGATTCTGTAATACTTTCTGGATTTCACCGATACTCATCAGCTTCGGTACAAGTTCATCCATTAATGCTGTATTATTGTCTTTAATATTATTAATAAGATTCTGAACATCCTGTCTTGTAAGCAGTTCTGAAAGATGCTGCTTAATCACTTCCGTCAGATGCGTTGCAATAATAGACGGCGGATCAACAACCGTATAGCCTAAGGATTCCGCACGTTCTCTCTGACTTTCCGTAATCCAGATTGCCGGAAGATGGAAAGACGGTTCAAAGGTCGGAATACCGGTAATTTCTTCTTCGACATATCCCGGATTCATCGCCATATAATGGTCAAATAAAATTTCTCCTTCGCTGACCTGGATTCCCTTAATCTTAATAACATACTGGTTCGGATTTAACTGGATATTATCACGCAGTCTGATAATCGGCACAACCGCACCCAGCTCCAAGGCTACCTGACGACGAATCATAACGACACGGTCAAGCAGGTCACCACCCTGATTCACATCTGCAAGCGGAATAATACCATAACCAAATTCCAGTTCGATTGGGTCTACATTAAGCAGTGATACTACATTTTCCGGTTTACGGATTTCCTGTGCTTCTGTTTCTTCCTGTTCAACCTCTTCTTCTATCTTGGCAGCACCTGCATCTGCCCCCACTTTACGGCTGTATATAATCAGTGCCACGCCAATCGGAATGAAGACATACCACGGCAGTGGTGTAAATGCTCCTAAAAATGCCATTGCCGCACCAACCATCAGCAAAACCCTGTCCATGGAGAACAGCTGTCCTACCATCTCATCACCAAGCTCACCCTCGCTGGAAGCCTTCGTTACAAGAATACCGGTTGCAAGAGAAATGAGCAGTGACGGAATCTGGCTGGACAGACCATCACCGATGGTAAGAATGGTATACTTTGACAATGCCTCATTAATTGTCATTCCGCCATAGAGCATACCCATGGCAATACCACCGATAATATTGATACCGGTAATAATTAAACCTGCCGTTGCATCACCTTTTACGAACTTTGTCGCACCATCCATAGAACCAAAGAAGCTGTTTTCCTGCTGTAACTTCTTTCTTCTGAGTGCCGCTTCCTTATCCGTAATGGCACCTGTATTCAGATCGGAGTCGATTGCCATCTGTTTACCTGCCATCGCATCCAGTGTGAATCGCGCCGTTACTTCTGAAACTCGTTCTGTACCTTTATTGATAACAATAAACTGGATAATAATGATGATGACAAAGATAATAACACCAATAATCAAATTACCGCCGCCCACAAATTCTCCGAATGTTTCAACAACATGTCCGGCATCACCATTTTTTAAAATCAGTTTTGTTGAAGATACATTTAACGAAATACGAAACAATGTCGTAAAGAGCAGCATGGTCGGATATGCCGCCATATCCAGAACCTCTTTTGCATATAATGTATTAAATAAAATAATCAGTGCTATTCCGATATTGATAGCAAGCATAATATCCAACAACCATGAAGGAATAGAAATAATGAAGAATATAACTGCTGCAAGCAGATACAAACCCATGAATAAGTCATTCTTCTTTACGCTCATTATTCCATTCTCCTTTCGTCTATTTTAATATTTTTTCAAATGTCACATATGTATTTATTCTATCATTTTTCTTTTTACATTTCAAATATTTGTAACATTTTGTCTTTTTTTCTATCTGATCCCCATACCATTTTATAACAGCATCGTTTTTTGTTTACCCGGCTGCAGGACTCTCGCAAGAATTTCCGCTACAACCTGATATAATTCCGGTGGAATCTCCATGCCAATATCGACATTGTGATAAAGGATTCTCGCAAGCGGTTTATTTTCCACAATTTCAATATGGTATTCTTTTGCCTTATCCTTAATCTGGAAGGCCAGATAATCCGCACCTTTTGCAATAACCACCGGTGCTTTGCCCGAGTTCGGTTCATATTTTAGCGCAACCGCAAAATGTGTCGGGTTGGTAATGACAACATCTGCCTCCGGCAGTGCTTCCATCATTCTTCGTCTTGAAATTTCCATCATACGCCGCTTGACCTGACCTTTTACCTGCGGATCACCTTCGGAATTCTTAAATTCATCTTTAACTTCCTGTTTGGTCATCATATTGTCTGTTTTAAACTTATGCCGCTGGAAAATTAAATCAGCAAAGCCGATGATCAAAAAGACGGCACTTACTCTAATTCCCATGTCAACCAGAATATTCCCGACTGCCGCAATCGCCGTATATAACGGAATGTTGTAAAATGTCAGTATCAACGGCAGTTTATCTTTAATCGTCTGATAAGCTACTATGCCGATAACCGCCATCATCGCAATAGCCTTTAGCAGTTCCACCAGCTGTTTTACCGAAAAAATCCGCTTAAATCCGCTTAACGGACTGATTTTACTGGCTTTCGGCTGTAACGGCTTTGCCGTTACCATCCATTTCTGCTGTAAAACATTTAATAAAAATGCAATGATAACTGCCACAATCAAAAACGGGGCCGCAATCAGCACTATTGATATCAGCATCTGTTTGACTGCCTCCAGTGAAAGATTCATCGGAAGCCCTGTGGCACTGCTTGATATAATTTTATCAAATGTATTGTAAAAATCCTGAAATACTTTCAGTAATTTTTCACCTACTATCCCAATGTAAACTTTAATCAATACAAATAGTGCAAGCAGAGATACTGCTGAAATCAGTTCCTTGCTTTTCGCTACCTGTCCTTCTTTTCTGACATCATCCAGTTTCTTGCTGGTCGCCGGTTCTGTTTTTTCACCACCCGGACCGTCTTTTGCAAAAAACTGGAGATTGTATGCCAATACCAAATTCTCCAATTCCATCATGTCACTAACTCATTCCTCTTACCAGTGCTGCAAATATGGTTTCTATTTCTTCCAATATGTAGCCGGATACCGCAGGCAGCATGGAAATTGTAAAATAAATCACCAAAAGTCCTACAAATAATTTTAACTGGATACCGACTACAAACATATTCATTTGCGGTGAAACCTTCGCCATAATGGCAAGAATACAGTTTACCAGCAGCATGACCGCAAATACCGGAAGCGCAATACGAAATCCAATCACGAAATATTCACTGACGAATTTCAAAATATCCGTATAAATCGTAGAGGAAAACTTTACGCCACCTACCGGAATTGCATTATAAGTTTCCACAATTGCCGCTACCAGATACCGATGCAGTCCACTTACAATCAACAGAAGCATGACAAGGTAGTAATAAAAATTCCCCATGATACCGACCTGCATACGTGTCGTCGGATCATAAATCTGTGCCATGGAAATACCTGTATCCATATCAATAATCTTACCGGAAAACAGAATAATCTGTGTGCAAAATGATGTAACCGCTCCCAGCAGAAGCCCTACTGCCACTTCTTCAAGCACCAATGCCGCATATCCGATTACCCCGTTGTATGACACAGAAACATCACTGCCCTGTAAGCTGTAAACCAAAATAGATAAAAATACCGAGAAGCCGACTTTTGTTTTCTGCGGTGTCCCCGATGTATTAAAAAAAGGAGCCGTATAGACAAAAGAAGCCATCCGCATTAATATCAATATAAAAATTTCAAATTGATCTAACGCAACCTCGAAATCCATCATCTGTAACTCCTTAATCAGCTAATATACTGGGCAAAACTGCCCCATAAAATATTCATATAAGAAACGATTTCATTCAGCAGCCACGGTCCCATAATCATCAGTGCAAGCATAATTGCCAGCAGTTTCGGGACGAATGTAAGTGTCTGTTCCTGTATTGACGTCAATGTCTGCAAAAGACTGATGATCAGACCTACAATCATTGACACCAGAAGAATTGGAACCGATGTCTTTATAATAATCCAGACCGTCTGTCTTCCAATCGAAATAATATCGCCTGCATCCATACAAGTCTTCCTCCCATTTTTAGATTTCAAAGCAGAATATCTGCCTATAAAGTAAGATATTCCCCAGACTATAAAAGCGGGGAATCTTACATAAAACCAACTGAATTGCTACTTAAATGTTGTCATAAGATTGCCGATAATTAAACTCCATCCATCTGCCATTACAAATAATAAAATCTTAAACGGCATTGATATTGTCGTTGGTGGCAGCATCATCATACCCATGGACATCAGGGTTGAAGACACAACCATATCAATCACAATGAACGGAAGATATATCAAAAATCCTATGATAAATGCTATTCTCAACTCACTGATAATAAACGCAGGAATCAGTATTTCCGTAGGAATATCATCCTCTGAAGCAATAGAACCGGCCTCAAATCCTTTGATTTTCAAAAATGTATCTAAATCCTTGTTTGAGGTCTGCTTTAGCATAAATGTACGAAGCGGTTTAATTCCGGTTTCATAGGCTTCCTGCATGGAAATTTCATTGTTGGAAAGCGGTACAACTGCACTTTGATAAACTTCGTTAAATGTCGGCGACATTACAAAAAGAGTTAAAAATAAAGACAAGCCCACAATAATCTGATTTGGCGGGATTGTCTGCGTTCCTAACGCAGTTCTGGTAAAATGTAATACGATAACTATTCTTGTAAATGATGTCAGCATAATTAGAATTGACGGTGCCAGTGCTATTACTGTCAACACCAGTAACATCTGTAATACACTCGCCATATCTGAACCATCACCTGCCGAGATTCCCACACTAATCAGCTTATTAGTGTTGTCCTCTGCCGCCGGAACTGAACTCGTCATCATAGTGCTGGCAGCAACTACAATTGCTATCAGCAGTCCTGCTCTGACAAATTTTTTCCCGTGTTTCTTTAAAAATCGTAACATAATGCCTTATCCTGCCTAATCCTCTGGCTTGTCCTTTTTATACTTATCTAATATTGCCTTGAAATTATCAACGTGAATTCCTCCCGTTGAATTTTCCCTGTATATCAGCTCTTTTCATTTACTTCACATAAATAGGTAACAGTGTCTTTACAAACTGCAATTGCAAAACACTTATTACCTATCTTCAGAATCTGAATATACTTTGAGTTAGAGATACGCATTGTTTCCAAAACTTTGACATTGCTGCCAATCATCTTTTCTTTCTGAATACCCCCAACCCATCTGGTAGCAAAATATGTAATAGCAAGCACCAAAGCAAAAATTACAATTAATGTAACCAGCTGTGCCAATGATTCCAGCGTGCTACCAATCAATAACTGTTGCATTATCCTACAACTTTCTGAACAGCTTCAAGAACACGGTCTGCCTGGAAAGGCTTTACAATAAAGTCTTTAGCACCTGACTGAATGGATTCGATAACCATTGCCTGCTGACCCATTGCTGAACACATGATAATGGAAGCGTTTGCATCTGCCGCTTTAATTTTCTTTAAAGCTTCAATACCATCCATTTCCGGCATAGTAATATCCATTAAAACAAGATCCGGCTTCAATTCAGCATACTTTTCCACTGCTTTAGCACCATTCTCTGCTTCCCCTACAATATTATATCCATTCTTTGTAAGAATATCTTTGATCATCATTCTCATAAATGCGGCATCATCGCAAATTAAAATATTCTTTGCCATAAATAATCTCCTATCTAACTATAATGATATTTACTTTTTAACATGTTTATTATACATCATCACCATAAAATTGCATACTATTTTTTTAAATTTTATGTCGATTTTATAAACATCTGTTTTTATCTGTCTTTAATAATCTCCGTAATACGTACACCGAAGCTTTCCTCGATAACAACAACCTCACCCTTTGCGACATTTTTACCATTCACAAGAATGTCTATCGGCTCGCCTGCAATCTTATTCAGTTCTACAATCGTACCCGGTGCAAATTCAAGAATATCCTTGATTGATTTTGACGTTCTTCCCAACTCAACAGTTACCTCTAATGGTACATCCTTAATCAAATCAATGTTTTCCTGCTGTGTAATTGCATTCAAATCGCCAGAGAACGGTTGGAATGTTGCCGGCTGTACATTGACATTCGGCTGTGGTGCGTATCCGGCAGGCTGGGCATAGCCCATTGGCTGTCCGTATCCCATCGGCGGCATCTGCTGCATTGGCTGTCCATATCCCATCGGCTGTGCCTGCTGTGGTACAGGTGCCGGCTGTGGTACAGGTGCCGGCTGTGGTACAGGTGCCGGCTGTGGTGCTGACATCTGCTGTGCTGCTGACGGTACTTCTGCTGATGCAGCTGAACTTGCTGTTCCTCCGCCGACCTGTGGTGCTACCGTACCATCGTCCGGTGCTGTAAACATCTTTAAAAGTTCCTTTGCAAAATCAATCGGATAGAGCTGCATAATTTCACTATCGATCAAATCACCAATCTGCATTCTGAATGCAACTAATACAAACTTATTTTTCAAAAAGTCCGGAATGGTATCCATACTTGTGTCAGAATAAGTTTCAATCACATTGGCTGTTGGCGGACTGATATCAATCTTTCTGTTAAACATTGAAGACATTGATGTTGCGGCAGAACCCATCATCTGATTCATTGCCTCACCAATTGCGCTTAAATGCAGTTCGCTGAGCGGCTCGGAGTCATCAACTTCCCCCGCACCTCCCATCATAAGGTCGGTAATAATCTTAACATCGTTTTCCTTTAAAATAAGCACATTATTGCCATCAATACCTTCTTTATAAGAAATCTGCATCATTACACATGGTCTGTCATATCTTTCTGCAAGATCATCCCATGAAGAAACAGAAACCTTCGGTGTTGTAATATTTACTTTCTGATTTAACAAGGAACTCAATGTCGTTGCTGCAGTTCCCATACTGATATTGGATATTTCACCAACTGCATCTTTATCTGAGTCAGCAAGTGTAAAGTCCTCCGTCTGTGGTGCTGCTGTATCTGCTGCTGTATCTGCTGCTGTATCTGCTGCTGTATCCTGTGCTGCATCTTCACCGCCCATGCCATTGAGCAGTGCATTAATTTCTTCTTGTGACAGCATGCCATCCATTCTTACTCACTCTCCTCTCTCAAAATTTCTGTAACTCTTACTGCATACTTATTATCTGAATACCCCGGCAAAGCTTTGAATTTTTTAATATTGCCCACGTAAACTTCCAATTCGTCATCGACCTTTCTATCCAGTCTGATAACATCTCCCAGCTGGAGATTTACAAAGTCTTGTACATTAATCTTACTTGTACCAAGAACTGCTTTCATTGGAATCAGTGCATTGTCAATAATATTTTCAATCGCAGCTTCATAGGAGTTACTGTCTTTTTCTTTCATTGTTGAGAACCAGTACTTCGTATTCAGCTTATCCATAACCGGTTCTAATGTTGTATATGGAAGACAGATGTTCATCAATCCTTCCACATCACCAATCTTTAAATTGATGGTAACAATCGCTATCGTTTCACTTGGCGATATAATCTGTGCAAACTGAGAATTCGTTTCAATCCGGTTCAGACGCGGTGTAATCTCTACTACGTTTTCCCACGGTTCATGAAGCAGATTCACACAGATTGTAAATACTCTCTCTAATATTGATAATTCAATTTCTGAAAAATCCCTTTCTTTTTCCAGAGAATTTCCAACACCGCCCAAGAGTCTGTCTACAATTGCAAACCCAAGATTGGATGCCATCTCCATAATAACGTTCCCCATTAAAGGATCCATTCCAACTACACCAAGCAAAACTGGATTGGACAATGCATTGGAAAATTCTGAATAAATAACAACTTCCGAATTCACCACATCTACACTAACAGATTTACGAAGATATGCAGGAAGATTGGTTGCTAAAAGTCTTCCAAAATGTTCAAATATAATCTCAAGTGTTCTTAAATGTTCTTTTGAGAATTTTGCCGGACGTGCAAAATCATAATCTTTGACCTGGCGTTCATCCGTGTTTTTCATCTCATCAGCATCTAACTCACCTGTGCTTAAAGCTTTCAAGAGGTTATCAATCTCATCCTGGGATAAGACCTCTCCCATCTTCCTCACCTCCTTTGTCTTATTTTCTTATTTCTATCATTACGATACAACCATCTTAGTCAATGTGACAGATGTGATAGAATCTGTCTGGAATAAATCTCTTAAATAACTAAGCAGATTGCTTTCTACTGTTGCCTTATTTGCATTTAATTCACTGTAAGAATACTTTAATGCTTCTGTGTTTACCTGACTGACAACTACTTTCATGCTGTTTTCAAGGCTGGACTTTTTTTCTTCATAGTCTTTTGCCTTTGTATTAAAGCCTACTGTAACATTTAATACAGCATAATGCGTTTTACCGCCATCCGTATATGATACAGTAATATCTGTACTGTCATTATTCTTAACATCTACATATGCAATATCAGCGATATTTGCACCCGCAGAAGTGGTGTCATCTTTAACGGTTGTTTCACCAATATCCAAATCGATAATCTGAGCAACTTTTGTTATCAAATTATTGGTCTTATTATTTGTTGAAACAAGTGAAAAAGTCAGCAACACTGTCAAAATAAGATTAATAAGTACTAACGCTAATGTAATCACATTCAGCATACTCTTTTTCATTACTCTTCCTCCTAAATATCATTTATATATTATGCTGCTACTAACTATTGAGCATATTATATATCTTAATCTCAACGCGTCTGTTCTGTGCCCTTCCTTCTGCTGTCGCATTTGAAGCAACCGGAACAGCCTCACCACGTCCTGTTGATGAAATACTGTTGACATTAAATCCCTTTGTATCTACAAAATATGTATATACAGAATATGCCCTGTACATTGACAGCACCATATTATCCGGGTACTGTGCCGTATTCTGCGGAACATTATCGGTATGTCCTTCAATTGAAATGGTATTGTCATCATAAATCTTAACAGCATCTGCAACCTTATCTACAACCGAAATTGCTTCTGCCTTTAAGTCCGCTTTACCGGAATCAAACAAAATTCCGCTGCTTAAGCTCAGCATAACGTACTGACTGGTGGTTGTAATTTCAACCTGGGAAGAATCTACATTAGACATATCCAATGCTGCCTGTATGGTATCTGCCATCTTTTCAGACTGTTCAAGCCCTTCTTCCTGTACTTTTTCATACGCTACATCTACTGTATTACTCTCTTTATCCAGTTCAACATCGCCTTCACTGTTCATACCCATATTATTATAGTAATCACTCAGCTCATTTAACTGGCTGGCACCGCTTCCGACTAAGATGCCGTCGGATTTAATCGTTGAACCTCCTGATGGAAGCACACTGAATGCAGAAGCTAAAGAAGCCGCAAGTTCCTGAAATTTATCCGCATCAACAGTCGACATAGAGAACAACAATACGAAAAAGCAAAGCAAAAGATTCATTAAATCACTGAATGTATCCTTCCACAATAAGGACGGTGGTGCGTCCTCTGCTCTTTTTTTTGCCATTAAGCTTCACCTCCAGCATTTCCACCTTCGCCTTCACCCTGAAGCTGTCTTGAGCCCGGTGCTAAGAATGACTTTAACTTTTCTTCAATAACACGAGGGTTTTCACCTGCCTGAATAGATAATAGACCTTCAATGACGATTTCTTTCATCTGATATTCATTATTGTTAATCAGTTTTAATTTATTGGAAACCGGAGTTGCAAACCAGTTTGCAATAATAGAACCGTATAAAGTAGTAATTAAGGCTACCGCCATGTTTGGTCCTACTGTTGAAATATCATCAAGCTTGGCAAGCATGTTTACAAGACCAATCAGTGTACCAATCATACCCCATGCAGGACCCATCGCAGCCATGTAATCAAAAAATCCGGATACTTTTCTGTGACGGTCATCCATGTTTGCAAGCTCTGTTTCAAGAATGCCTCTTACCAGCTCCGGTTCCGTACCATCGACAATCAGAAGAATACCTTTTTTCATAAATTCATCTTCAAGATTACTTGCTACTTCTTCCAGTGCAAGAAGACCTTCTTTTCTGGCCACATTAGATAATTCAATAATTTTCGAAATTACTGCGCCATGATCCAGCTTCGGATCCTTAAATGCAATACCAGCACCCTTTAAATATGTAATTAAGTCTTTGAATGTATAAGACGTAATCAAACATGAAATTGTACCACCAATAGTAATAATAATTGACGGTAAATCAATAAAGCTCTCCGTAATTGCCGCAAAACTGGCACTGGAAACAATTCCGAAGATAATCATTACAAAACCAAGGACAAGTCCTACAAGTGTCGCTAAATCCACAGTTAACACCTTCCATTTCTACATATTTTCGTTAAGTACACTAATAATACTTCTTTTATATTCCAAAACCTTTTTTTTAATTTCTTCACAGCTTTCTTTCACAACATACTTCGTTCCTGTTGTCAAGGTAATCACTGTATCCGGAGTTTCTTCCACGGTCTGAATCAGGTCACAATTCAGAACAAACCGGGTATTATTAATCCGCGTTACATCAATCACACTTTTCCACCTCCCAAGCCTAATACCTCCATTTTTTCTTTTAGTAGAGTACAATTCCCCTGTTACTCAGACTATTTATATTAAAACACTATTATGGCATGATTGCAACAAAATAGTGAAATTTTCCACTTTTTTTGTAAATTTCTGCAACTAATTTTCATTTCAAATATGATTCCAATGTTTTGGAGAGGCGTGATAAAATTCCTTCTATCACGCTCCTCCATATGAACTTTTAATTATCTCTTTAAGTTAATTAACTCTTCGAGTAAAGTATCTGAAACTGTAATAATTCTTGAATTTGCCTGATAACCTCTCTGTGTGGTAATCATATTGGTAAATTCCTGTGAAAGATCTACGTTAGACATTTCCAGATAACCGGATGTAATTGATCCGTCTGTTTCGGAAACATCCTGTCCGATTCCGTTAAACAAACCAGAATTCATAGTTGCTGCATACAGGTTATCACCAACCTTTTCAAGACCTGCCGGGTTAGAAAATGTTGTAACGGCAATCTGACCGATTGTCTTTGTATCACCGTTGGTATAACTTGCAACAATCTTTCCGTACTGGTCAATACCAACAGAAGACATTGTACCGACTGCTTTACCGGCACCTGTCTTATTCGTTCCAAGACCACGGCTGCAGTTGATATCCGTATCATCTGCATACATTGTAAGAGAGGAGGCGTCTAATGTCAGTGTAGATGAGTTACCACCGTTGTTGACACCGATATTTGCAATGTTGTTTGTACCGTCATTATCTGTAATTGTAATTGTCATCGCCTGCATGGCATCGGTAATTGCAGCACCCGTTGTTGCATTAAACTGGAATTCTGCCGGATCTAATGCCATTGTAAGGGTTGTCGGCTTTCCGTTGATAGAAATACTTCCGCCTGTTGCAGTATAACGTGCAATGGAGGCATCACTGGTATCTGCACTGTACTGTAAAGAAATTGTTCCCTGGTAGGAATTTCCCAATGAATCATAGAAGTTAAATGTAAATGAATTTAAGCCTGTATCAGAAGCCTTTACATTTCCCTTTGCTGTAATGCCGGTTGTACGCTCCGGTGCTGTATATGTAAAATCTGAACTTGTAACGTGTAATGCAGAAACAAGGTCTTTCTGTACAACACCATCTTCATCCACCTGCCAGCCCATGACATTTGCGCCTTCGCTTGTAACTAACGCACCTTCTTCATCCAGCTTAAAGTTTCCGGCTCTTGTAAAGTAAGTGTTCCCCTGATTATTTACAATAAAGAATGCATCTCCTGAAATCTGTAAATCGTATGGGCTATCTGTTCTTTCAGAAGCACCCTGTGTTGTAATGGCTGTAGAAATACTTGCTACTGAAGAACCTGTACCAATCTGCATTGGGTTCGTACCGCCTGCTCCTGTTTCGGTATTTGGTCCTGTTGCGGTCTGTGTTGTCTGATAGTATACATCACTAAATGTAACAGACTGTGATTTGAATGCTACCGTATTTACGTTGGCAATATTATTACCGATAACATCCATTTTTGTCTGATGTGCCTTTAAACCTGACACAGCAGAGAACATTGATCTCATCATAGCTTTCGCCCTCCATAATCTGATGATGAAGACAGTTATTTTTATTCCTTCTGTCATTCCGGAATAATCGCTTCCTTGCGGTCCAGCTAGATAACAATTGCCCCATCAATATTTGTATAGATATTTTCCTCACCGGAATTCTGACACATAGCAGTAATCACTGTCTTATTCTGTGTATTCACAATGAATGCCATGTTGTCTAACAGCACCAGGGATTCCTTAATTCCCTTTTCTCCGGCGCGCTGTGTGCCTTCCTCTAACCGCATCATCTGCTCACTGGTCAGCTGGATATCTCTTTGTGTGAGCCGTTCCCCTGCGTGCTTTGAAAAACGTAATGATGTGGACTGAGTTTCATCTACCGCTGCTTCAATACTTTTTTTCTGCTGTAGTATTTCACCAAAAGAAGATGTTGCGGCTGTCCCCGTATTGTTGGTTAAACTCCTTTTTCCCCCAAACTTTCCGGTTGCCTGTTCAATAGAAGAAAAGCCTCCGGTTACGATATGGTTCATCATAATCTTCACTTCCTTAATTCTTCTTTGAACTATTCTGTCTTACCCGTTGTGTCACTTTTATCAGATGATGTATCTGATGATGAACTGTCGGACTTATTCGAAGTATCTGTTGTTGAATCATTCTTATTCCACTTCTTATAATAGTCATCATCCATAACGGTATCTAAGTCGTCAATGTCATAAAGCTTGCCGTCAATACCAAGATAAATCTTATTGCTGATAACTTCCCAGTAATCTACCTTTCCTGCAATATAACCGTCTTTATTCAAATCCGTTGTCATAATAACGGTCTTTCCTACAAGATTTGAAGCTGTCTGGCGTGTTGCCGTATCTAACATTTCTTTGGTCGCTTCAACCTGTGAGAACGTTGCCATCTGTGCAATATACTGTGAGTTGTCTGTCGGTTCAAGCGGATCCTGATACTGCATTTCCGTTACCAGAAGGCTTAAGAAATCATTGACGTCCAGTGTGCTGGATTCTTTAGCATCTTTTTCCTTCGTTGACTTTGAACTGATAGTTGTACTCTCTGTCGTTGATGATGTTGTTCCGTTTGTAGTTGTTACATTAGACCAGATCATTGAAACACTCCTTTCTTTTACGCGGTGTATTCTACACTGCTGTTTTCATTCATTACTGCATTTTTTGCTGCCGCTTCGTCCTCAGACAATTCATCATCTGAGAGTTCGTCTAAGCTGCTTAAATCCAGATGACGTTTTCCTTCTTTACCGGCTTTTTCCTGCTGGGAATTGTTTCCCTGAAGATTCTGTCCGCCTTCAAATGCATGGCTCTGTACAGTAATTTCAACTGCATCAACTTTGATGCCCTGACTTTCCAGATTTTCTTTTAGCATGCTCATCTGGCTTTCCACTGCACGTTTTACCTGCTCGTTCTGTGTTGCAATCTCTGCTGTCAGCACTCCGTTTCTTGCTGAAACCGTAATGTGAAGTTTACCGAGATTTTCAGGATTTAACTGAACTTCAATACTCTGTAACGATTCTTTCTGAATTACCTTTACGGCATCGACGACCTGACGAACAACCTCAACAGGATTTACCTGTGCTGCTTCCTGTACTGCATTGGCAAAAACATCCTGGATGTTCTGCGAAAGGTTTCCTGCGATTTCATTCACTGCTTCTGCCTTTGTCTGGGTCTGTGCATTTTCCTGTTTTCCTGTACCGGAATCAGAGGTCTTATTCTCTGCTCCTTCCAGTGTCAGCTTCGACTTTAATACATCTTCAAGAACTGCTGTGCTTTCAGCTGCCGTATTATCCTGTGCTTCTTCCTGCGGCTGTATTTCCTTTGCAACCGGTGCTGCCATGGCAACTGTATTTTCCTGCGTATCAGCCTGCGCTGTATCCACAGTCTGTACTGCTTCTGCCGGAACCGGTGTCAGTTCGCGTCCTGCCTGCACATCTGAAACCAGCTGCTTTGCATAATCAATCACATCAGTCAGGGTTTCTGACAATCCTGCATTTGTAATAATTGCAACTGCATCTTCCACACCGGTCAGTTCTACGACTAAATCCGTAAGATTTGCCGGCTGAAGTAAATCCTGCATGCAAAGCCCAAGATCAGCCATAGCCTTTTCAAATTCTTCATCTGTCACACCCAGCTTTTCCTTTAAAAAGTCTTTGATTTTTTCACCTGCATCTGTCAGCTTGTCACTGTTGTCAGATAACGTAGACCGGGTGTTGTCAGACGTTTTCTTTGCGGTAGAAGCTGCTGTATCGTCCTGTGCGGATACCTGTTTTGTATTCTGCTGTGTGGAAGTGCTTTTCATACCTGATGCAGTCTTTGTCTGTACCATATTCTGCGATGCCTTATTATTGACATTAGAAGACAGGGACTTTGACATAATCTTCTGAAAACTTGCACCACCGGACTTACCTGCTGACGAAAGCTGTGTTAAATCAATGCCTGAAGCTGTGTCTGTGCCTTTAATTGCTGTGCTTATCATCTTTACGCCTCCTTTCAATTCTTTTTTATATAAACTGCCACAACATATGTCATGGCAGATTATACCGTTTTTAATATTCCTACGGATACATAATCTTTGTCATCTTTGCCGCAAAGACTGTATCCATCTCTGCAAGAATTGCTGCACGCTGTTTTGCTGTCATGCACTCTAAAATTTCTGCAACAAGATTGGTATCTCCCGTCATTTCCTGTAAGATTGCCGCAGCATTCTTTGCATCCATCTTTGCATATGCCGCAGCCCAATCCTGTACTTCCTGTTTATGTTCCAGCTGTCTTACGACTTCTGCATACAGTGCGGCTGCATTATCCGCATCAATAGATTCATACCATTTTTTATATTCTGAAATATCAGGCGCATTATCCGTAAAGACAACTTCCCTGTCGAACTCATCCTTTAACTGTTCATAGTACTCCTGATTTTCTTCAAACACCTTTAAACGATCAACCTCTGCCTGTAAATCAGCAATCTGCTGTGCGGATGCATCCCCGGAATTCTGATAAGCGGAAAGCTGGCTTTCCAGTTCTTTGATACGTTCTACTGCCTCTGCGATACTGTTAAATTTGTAACCGGTTTCATCTGCAATTTCTTCACTGCTTGCATCAGGAAGAATCTGATTGATGACCGGAACATTTTTTAAGTACGGTCTTAACATCGTTCCTACACCGCCGACATCCATTTTAATCAACAGTGCAAAGATCACAAGCCATATAATTACAACTACCAGACCAACCAGAAAACTGGTAAGCTTACTCCCTTTGCTTTCCACAGGTTCGCCGTTTTCATCTAATTCTACATTGTCTAAATTAAGCTCTTCCTTTGATTTTTTCCTCGCCATATTTATTCACCTGTTTCCATATTATTATCATTGTAGTTAAAACTTACAAGTTCATCAATTTCTTTCTTTTCCTGTGCATTTAACTCCTGCTTAAATTCCTCAAATGCTTTCTCGCGCAGTTTTTCATAAATCTTGCGCTCCTGCATGGCAAGATTTAGCTTATCCCTTGCCCTGTCAAGATTTTTCTGTGCAATTCGGATACGGACAGCCTGCTGTGTCATCAGTTCTTTCATGACCGCCATCGATTCATTACTCTGCTTTATGCTTGCAATATTTACCCGGTTCATTGCACTCTGCTTGGCTTCATTTTCATACTGTTGTCTTCTTGACGCCAGATGATGCATTTTTTCTTCTTCAGCTGCAAGTCTTGCCGCATTTTCTGCATATTCTGTCTTTGCCTGTGTTTCCAGTCGCAGCTTAATATTCAAAATATTCTGCATTCTGTAAATGAATTTTGCCATGCCCTGCTATCCCTCTATGGTTTTAAGCTTCGTAGTCCTTAAAAATCTCTGACAGCATTGCCAGTTCTTCATCAAAACTGAATTTTTCATCCGTTGCCTGCCGCAAAAATTCATTTACTGCATCAATCTTTGAAATCGCATAGTCAATATTTTTATTAGAACCACTCTTGTATGCACCAATATTAATTAAATCTTCTGCTTCATTGTAAGTTGCCAGTACATTTTTCAATCTGCCCGCCATCTGTTTATGTTCCTTCGTTGTAATCTGACTCATACATCTTGAAATACTCTGAAGAACATCAATTGCCGGATAATGATTTTTATGTCCCAGCTTTCGTGATAACATAATATGACCATCCAGTATGCTTCGCGCTGTATCTGTAATCGGCTCATTAAAGTCATCACCGTCAACCAGAACGGTATACAGTCCCGTAATAGAACCTTTTGCAGACATTCCTGCCCGTTCCAGAAGTTTTGGCATTTCGCTGTATACACTCGGCGGATATCCTCTTGTTACCGGAGGTTCCCCGGAAGCCAGACCGATTTCCCTTTGTGCCATGGAAAAACGGGTCAGCGAATCCATCATGAGTAAAACATCTTTCCCCTGATCCCTGAAATATTCCGCAATGGCTGTCGCTGTTTTTGCTGCCTTATTACGGATTAAAGCCGGTTTATCAGAGGTCGCCACAACAAGGACACTTCGTTTCATTCCCTCAGGACCTAAATCCCGCTCAACGAACTCCCGCACTTCCCTGCCACGCTCTCCAATCAGTGCGATAACATTAATATCCGCCTTCGTATTTCTTGCAAACATACCAAGCAGGGTACTTTTACCAACACCGCTTCCGGCAAAAATGCCGATTCGCTGTCCTTTACCGACTGTCAACAGACCGTCAACGGCTTTTACACCAAGCGGAAGCACCTGACTGATAATTTCCCTTGACATCGGGTCCGGCGGCTGTGCCTCAACGGAATATTCTTCTGTGAGCCCCAGTTCTTCACCATTCATTGGATTGCCCAGTCCGTCAAGTGTATGTCCCAATATGGCATCACCGACTTTTACCGCTAACGGTTTTTCTGTATTTTCCACAATACAGCCCGGTCCGATACCATCTACATTATCAAACGGCATCAAAAGCACTCTGGAATCTTTAAATCCTACAACTTCTGCATACAGATGGGACTCATTATCTGCGGAATGAATCACGCATAAATCATTGAGTTTTGCATCCGGTCCAATGGATTCAATGGTCAATCCGACAATCTTTGAAACCTTGCCCAGCTTATCAAAGTAGGATTTTTGTGTTAAATTATAGTATTTTGCTACATTAAATTCTGCCAAATCCAAATCCCCCAACTTACTACATACAGCTTAATAATTTAATCTGTTTAATGAGATTATGCAGTTCCACATCAAGGCTGCAGTTAAAAACTCCTGAATCTGTTTCTATCATACATTCATTCTGCTTTAACGCCATATCCTGCACAATATCAAGATTTACCTCATTGTTCATCGCACAATAGATTTTCCCCTGATTATTGAGTACAAAATTGTAATCATCAGGTGATACCTTAATGCTGTAGCTGTGACTGTTCTCTACATTCTTCAAAACATTGTTAATCAGATGCAGAACAATTTCTTTGTTGTCTTCAGAAACTGTATGTGTCACTTCGGTAAATACTGCCAGCAGTGCTTCAACAATCTGTGGTTCCATATCGTTTCTGCGCTGTTCATAATCTTCTTCCAGCTGTTTTACCAGCTGTGCGTGCTGCTGTTCTAATTCCTGTTTTTTTTCTGTGAGCTGGCGTTCTGATTCAATCGTTCCCGAATTAAATCCTTCCTTCTTTGCCTCTTCACGAATCTGTCCTGCCTGTGCCTGCGCCTGTGCCAGAATTTCTTCTGCTTCCGCTTTTGCCTGTGCAAGGATTTCTTCTGCTTCTGCTCTTGCAGCTTCAGCGGATTCCTGTGTCATTTCTTCTGATGCCACTGCTTCTGTATCAATTTCATCTTCCGGAAGCCGTTCTACAACATCTGCATTTAACCCGTTGATAAATCCGTCCGAATCTGCCTTCTGACGGCTTGCCGCTCTTGCTGCTTCTACTCTGTCTTTAATAATATCATTGTAATCAATGATTCTTTCACTTTTACTGATTGTTGTTCCAACCTTTAGCAAATTAGACAATGATCTCGTCACCTCCGCCTCTTGCAATTACAATCTCTGCTGAATCTTCAAGCTTTCTGATTACATTTACAATCTTCTGCTGTGCTTCTTCAACATCTTTCATACGAACAGGTCCCATGAAGTCCATATCTTCGCGAATCATAACAGCAAGACGTTTTGAAAGGTTGTTTAAGATTACATTCTGTACTTCTTCTGTTGCACCCTTTAATGCAAGTGCCAGATCGGCATTGTCTACATCTCGTAATACACGCTGGATTGCTCTGTCGTCCAGTGAAAGAATATCCTCAAATACGAACATCTTCTTACGGATTTCATCTGCAAGTTCAGGTTCTTCAACTTCGAGAGTTTCCATAATATGTTTTTCTGTTCCACGGTCAACCGAATTGAGGATTTCTACGATTGCATCGACACCGCCGACAATTGTGTAATCCTGGTTGACCAGTGCAGAAAGCTTTCTTTCAAGCACTTTCTTCGACCTGCTTGATAACATCCGGTGATGTTCTGTCCATCTGTGCAATTCTTCTTGCTACATCTGCCTGTTTCTCCGGTGGCAGTGATGACACTACCATCGAAGACATGGAAGCCGGCAGATATGAAAGAATTAAAGCGATGGTCTGCGGATGCTCGTCCTGAATAAAGTTTAACAGCTGGCTCGGATCTGTCTTTCTGACAAACTCGAACGGTCTTACCTGTAATGATGCTGTCAGCTTGCTGATAACATCCTTTGCCTTGTCTTCGCCAAGCGCCTTTTCGAGCAGTTCCTTTGCGTAAGAAATACCGCCTTCGGCAATGTACTGCTGTGCCAGACATACTTCGTAAAACTCATTCAGTACCATTTCCTTGGTCTGTGGTGATACGCTGCTGGTGTTTGCAATTTCCAGCGTAAGCTGTTCTATTTCATCTTCTTTTAAATGTTTAAAGATTTGTGCTGATTTTTCCGGTCCTAATGCTATCAAAAGAATCGCTGCTTTTTCAACACCGTCCATTTCTTTATCTTTCCCTGCTGCCTTTGGCATACTCTCACTCCATTCCAATATACATCTATATCTTTATCTGCCTTTTATTAATCCCATCCGTCATTTAACCAGTTACGCAGCAGTAATGCCACTGCTTCCGGATTCTCATCAACGAATTTTTCAATTGCCTTTCTCGTTTCTGACTTCTCCTGAATATCAATGTCATCAACAGCAGGCTGGTTCTCTTTGGTTGTTGCAAGCATTTCTTCTACTGACAATTCCGGTTCTGTCTCCTCTACTGTTAATGGTCTTGCACTTCTGATTACTACAAATGCAAGCAGTCCTAAAATAACAACAGCGAGTGCAATCTGAATCCAGAAGCTTGCTGTCTGGAATACGCTCGGTGAATCCGAATCTTCAAAGTAATGTGTTTCATAAGCCAGTACATTGATATTGCCCTGTGCAACACCTGTACCTCTTGAAATCGCATCCAGCCATGTATTATCAACGTCTAATGCAACGGAATCTGCATTCTGTGCCTTAAACTCATCCCATGTCATGTTATCAAGATAGCCAAGCTTCTTACATTCATCCTCATTGTAAATGCGGTTCTTAATAAATGTAACCTGAAGCGTAGATGAATCATACACAATAGAACCCGGCTCTTTTGTTGTGGTTGTTACCAGTTCATTTGGCAGGTAAGCATACTTATGTACTTCATAGGTTGAAGTAGAAGAAGTCCCGTCTGTCACCTCATAGGTTGTATCATCATTTGATGTTGTACCCGGCGTGCCGCTCGCACCGTTTGTCCCAACAGATGTTTCATCATAGGACTCTGAATAAAGTCCCTGTTCCTGTCCGTCTGCCGGCGTATATTGCTTTGCAATCGTATTGACTGCATCCCAGTCGAGTACAAGATTCATTGTAATATAAGCATCATCGTATAAACCGGTTGCAAGAAGTCCCTGTCTTAATGAATTCTTGGTTGTATTTTCAATACGTTCCTTATACTTTAATTTGCTGTTGTAGCTGACACCGGAAACCGTTGAATTATTTGCACCGGAGTACAGTGTTGAACCATCACTGCTTAAAATTGTAATGTTGTCTGTATTGGTATTACCGACTGATGTTGCAAGGAAATTCGCAATACTTTCCGCCTTTTCATCTTCCATCGTCTTTGACAATTTTAATGTAACACCTACTGATGCATCAGAGGTTGCCGTATAAAAGGAATTGGTTGAATCTGCAAGCTGGATATTTACTGTTGCATTTTTAATTCCATCCATGGATTCCAAATCTGATTTCAGCTTTGATTCCAGATAATGTGCATATTTCTTTGTCTTATCCGATTCTGTCGTTGTAAAACTGCTGTTCATTGCATCGTCAAAGCTGTATCCGTCTGACTGGATATTCTCAGAGGCAATTAACATTTTAGCATCTGTCAGCTTTGCTTTTGGCACCTGAACAATCAGTGAATTGTCTGCCACCTTATAATCATAGCTGTTACTCTTTAACAACGCCGTTACTTCACTTAATTCAGTATAATCCTTACAGGTTGTAAGCACCTGGTAATTCGGCTGGTTTAAAACCACTGCAAGAATTACAACCGCCACCAAAAACACAGCCACTGCACTTACAATTACCGTCTTTTGTTTTTTTGTCCAATTATTCCAGATTTCCAACAGTTTCTTTGGAATCTGTTTTATTCTTTCAGCCATCTATCCATTAACTCCCATCAATTAAATTGACATATTCATAATTTCTTTATACGCTTCAAGCGCCTTGTCACGAATTGCCACCGTATACTGTAATGCCATATTAGCTTTCTGCTGATAAACACCCAGTTCATGAGTATTGGTCATATTTCCCAGTGCAAAATCAACTTCTGCCTGCTGTGCCTGCTGAATATAGGTATTAGTACTGTCTAACAGTCCGGATACTGCATTATAAATGGAATCGAATGTACTGTCTGTCTTTGCTGTGCTTCCCGTTGCCGAATCCTGCATTGCCTGTGAAACCTTTGATACATAATCTGTTCCAAGGCTGTTAATTGCTGATGTTACGTCCATAATAAATCTCCATTCCTCTATTTACGGTTTTATTTACTGCTTACTGTTCTCCGATTGTAAGTCCTTTATTTGCCATTGTTTTGCTTGCATTAAATGCAGAAATGTTTGCCTCATAAGATCTGGAAGCATCAATTAAATCTGTCATTTCCTGTACAACGTTTACATTTGGATAGGTTACGTATCCATTCTCATCTGCATCCGGATGTGACGGATCATATACCATATTCATATCTGTTGAATTATCTTCATAGACAGAAGTTACCTTTACACCATCGCCTAACAATCCATTGTGTGCCTGTTTTAACACGCTGGCAAAAGATGAACCGTTTGAGCTTGAGCCGGTCACGGCGGTTGAAGCTGTCAGTGTCTTTTCCGTAAATACGACTGCCTTTCTGACATAAGGTGTTCCATCGGACGTTCTTGTCGTATTGACATTTGCAATATTCTGTGAAATCACATCTGTCCGCAACTGCTGTGCCGTCATTCCAGAAGCACTGATATTAAAAGCTGTAAACATCGACATATTAATCATTCCTCCCATTTATAACAAACATTCTGCTAAAAGCTGTCACGCCTATTTATTTTAATACTGCCTTCATTCTTGTAAATTCATTATTCATGCTGTCTATTAACGCATTGTAATTAATCTGTTCTGCTGCCAGTTCAGCATTCTCTGTAGACAAATCCACGTTATTACCATCCATTCTGTATGACAATGTTGTATTTTCCGTATATGTCCTGGTTGTAATTCCACTCAAATTAGCTTCATTCACCTTCTGTGTCAGCGTTGAAGCCGGTGTACCTGCCTGCTCAAGCGCAGACTTTAAATAAGTTGTAAATTCCACGTCCTGTCTTTTATAATTTGGTGTATCCACATTTGCAATGTTATTGGTAAGAACTTCCTCTCTTAACCAGCTTGCATCTGCTGCCGTCTTTAAAACATCTACATATCCAAATGCCCCCGAATTCATATTCTATACTCCTTTCTTCGATGCGTTCCTATGTACTCATCACATAAAAAACCTAAGATATATTATAAATTATATATGAAAAATTACAAGTTTTTTTTAGCATTTTTTACATTATTATTCCAATTTTGACAGATTTTACCATAAAAAAAGGACTGATGCGCTACACTTGTGTATCATAATTCCTATATACGCATCAGGCCTTTTTATTAGTTTTGATCAAGTTTTTTTATTTCTTCAAAAACGACTTCATTAATGACTTTGATGTACGTTCCCTTCATCCCCGATGATCTGGACTCAATAACTCCTGCGCTTTCAAATTTTCTCAATGCATTTACTATAACAGACCTTGTAATACCAACCCTGTCTGCAATCTTACTCGCAACAAGAATGCCCTCTGTCCCATCCAATTCTTTAAAAATGTGTTTAATCGCTTCCAGCTCTGAAGAAGAAAGCGTACTGATTGCCGATTTCACAATCTGCTGTTTGCGGACTTCCTCAGCATTTTCCTCATTTACGGAACGCATCATCTCCAGTCCGACAACAGTTGTTCCATATTCACACAAAATAATGTCATCAATTTCATAGCTGTTATTGCTCTTGTACATAAACAGCGTTCCAAGCCGTTCACCGGCAATCTCTATCGGTGCAAGCAGTGCCTGAAACTTTTTGACATTCTCATTTGTAAATCCCAAAGTTGCCAGATTTACATTTTCTTTTGTCGAAAGAACACTGAGCAGTCTTTCATTCAGCATATTATCCACAAATCCGCCAACCTTGTCATAAATCAGTTCATCAATAACTTCCTCACTGTTATAAAATCCCGTGCCAAGCACCTTGCCTTTTTTACTGATCACAAGGATATTGGATTCGAGAATGCCGCTCAACACAGCACAGATATCATTGAATTCAACCCGATGTGAGTGATTGTTATGAAGCAATTTATTGATTTTTCTAGTTTTATCTAATAACTGGACACTCATTTCTATCCTCCTTATGTTTACTTGGCAAACTGCCATACTCTATTATTGATAATAACACGTTTTTCATTACAATTCAACTGAATTCACTGTATTTTTCACAAAATTTCACTTTATTTCAAAAGCTTTCTATTTATTTTCATCGTTTTCACGATTTTCTACATAGCCGCAGTTTTCATCACCGCACACCAGCTTATTGCCTTTTTCCAGCATATAGCCGCCGCATTTCGGGCATTTCTTATTAGAAGGCTTCTGCCATGTCATAAAATCACATTCCGGATTATCCTCACAGCCAAAATATCTTCTGCCCTTCTTGGTCTTTCTCATAACGACTTCTTTTCCGCACTTCGGACATGCCACACCGATTTTTTCAAGATATGGTTTGGTATTTCTACATTCCGGGAAACCAGGGCAGCCTAAAAACTTACCGTGCGGACCGTATTTTACAACCATGTTTCTGCCACACTTCTCACAGACAACATCCGTTACTTCATCTTCAATCTTTACCGATTCAAGTTCTTTTTCTGCCGCTTTGACAGCTTCATTTAAGTCCGGATAGAAATTTCTGATAACCTCTTTCCATTTTACTGAGCCCTCTTCCACACCGTCGAGCAGTGATTCCATGTTTGCGGTAAAATTCACATCTACAATAGAAGGAAATGCTTTCTTCATAATGTTATTGACCGCTTCACCCAGTTCTGTCACATAAAGATTTTTATTTTCCTTTGCAACGTAATGTCTTGCGATAATCGTTGTAATGGTCGGCGCATACGTACTCGGACGGCCGATTCCCAGTTCTTCGAGTGTCTTTACAAGCGATGCTTCCGTATAATGTGCCGGCGGCTGTGTAAAATGCTGCTGTGGATTCAGTTCATTTAATGTCAGTTCTGACTGCTCATCAATTCCCTTTACCAGTGCATTGGAGGCTTCTTTTTCTTCATTATCCTTATATACAGATAAGAATCCTTCAAACTTTACCTTGGAAGCTGCTACCGTAAAACGGTATTTTCCTGCCGCAATCTTTACAGAAATGGTTTCATAGACCGCCGGACTCATCTGACTTGCCGTAAAGCGCTTCCAGATAAGCTGATAAAGACGGAACTGATCTCTGGATAACGATTCTTTAATCACAACCGGCGACAGTGCAATATCTGTCGGCCGGATTGCTTCGTGTGCATCCTGAATCTTTTTATCTTCTTTTTTTCCCGCACCGGTATTTCCTACATAATCCTTTCCATAAGAAGCTTCAATATATTCTGCTGCCATAGCTACTGCTTCATCTGCTACTCTTGTGGAATCCGTACGCAGATACGAAATTACACCTATTGTCCCTCTGCCTGCAATATCCACACCTTCATAGAGCTGCTGTGCAAGGCGCATGGTTTTTTGTGTTGAAAAATTCAATGTTTTTGCTGCTTCCTGCTGTAAGGTACTTGTTGTAAACGGCAGTGGGCATTTTTTTGTCTTTTCACCTTTTCTAATGCTTTCAACATAGAATTTTTCTTTTTCTACCGCCTGTGTAATTTCCTGTATCTGTGCTTCATCTTTAATGTCGATTTTCCCGTCAGCATCTCCGTAAAACTTTGCCGTCAGGGGCTTTTTCTCACCTTTTACGTCTAATACTGCTTCCATTGTCCAGTATTCCTGCGGAATAAATGAATTAATCTCATCTTCCCTGTCACAAATGATACGCAGAGCAACAGATTGTACACGGCCGGCACTTAAGCCTCTTTTAATCTTTGCCCATAACAGTGGACTAATCTGATAACCTACCATCCGGTCAAGCACACGTCTGGACTGCTGGGCATCCACAAGATTCATATCAATCTTGCGTGCATTTTTAATAGAAGCTTTTACTGCATTTTTTGTAATTTCATTAAATGTAATCCGGTAAATATCTTTATCCTCCAGCTTCAATGCCTTTGCCAGATGCCATGAAATCGCTTCTCCTTCGCGGTCGGGATCGGTTGCAAGATACACTTTATCTGCTTTTTTGACTTCTTTTCTTAAAGCAGCAAGAATATCTCCTTTCCCACGGATTGTTATATATTTCGGTTCAAAATCGTTATCTATATCAATTCCCATCTGACTTTTCGGTAAATCTCTGATGTGCCCCTGAGATGCCATAACCTCATAATTTGCCCCCAGAAATTTTTTAATCGTCTTTACCTTTGCCGGGGACTCTACGATTACCAGATATTTTGCCATAGTCTCTTTTTTTCCTCCTCAAATCTCTAAATCGTTCCTTACATAACAGTTTTTTGAGATTTCCGTAATCAGCCCCTCAAGCTGCATTTCCAGAATCATCTGATTTAAATCTGCTATTTCAAGCCCTGTTTCTGCTAAAAGTTCATCAAGGCTTTTTGGATACAAATCGAAACAACTATACACCATATCTTTGGGGGTTGCAAGGAATTTTTTTTGTATTTTTTCTTTTTCTTCCCCTTTCCTGACTGTTTTATTCATAAAAATTTTATCTTTTAACGCCTTTGTCTGAAAAATATCTTCCGGTTTTGTAATTACAATTGCCCCCTGTTTTATCAGTTCATTACATCCTTCACTAAGCGGCTGCCCGATATTCCCTGGCACAACATAAACATCCCTATTCTGCTCCAATGCCGCATCTGCCGTTATAAGTGAACCGCTTCTTTTTCTAGCTTCTACAACAATCACCGCATCTGATATCCCGCTGATAATGCGGTTTCTAACCGGAAATCTACCTGCTGCCGGTACTGTCCCCGGCGGATATTCCGAAAGAATTGTTCCCTTCTCCTGAATCTGCATATAAAGCCGGATATTTTCACGCGGATAGCAGATATCCACGCCGTTTCCAAGTACCGCCACCGTTCTTCCCCCGCCCGCAATACAACCTTCATGTGCCGCAGTATCAATACCCGATGCCATGCCGCTTACCACAGTAATGCCAAGTTGTGCAAATGCCTTTGCGAAGCTGTACGCAACCGACCTTCCATAGCCGGAACACCCTCTTGCCCCCACCATGGCAACTGCCGGTTCATCTGCGCGCAAAGGCTGTCCTTTGCTGTATAATCCGTAAGGCATATCATATAATTGCAGAAGGTTTTTGGGATACTGTTTTCCTTCCTTATATATAAATGATATTCCCTTATGCTGTAATTGTGTAAAACTTTTATAAACTTTTTCCATATTTCTGTTTTTCATAATCGTTTCTATGTTTGGCTGTGTAAGACCTGTACAGCCGTGCAGTGCTTCCGGCGCCGCATAAAAAACCGCCTTTGGACTTTTAAATACATCCAGCAGTCTTTTTATCCGCTTATTGCCTATCCCTGAAAGATTGCACAGCCAGTACCAGTATAATTCTTCTTTTTCCTGCATATATTCTCCATTTCTTCTGTGTAAATAAACTGCTATTTAACCCCGGTATCATTTTATTCGATTACCGAACGGTAGCTGCGGTAAGAAAGTGCCTCACTTAAATGGGCAATTTCAATTTCTGTACACTCTTCAATATCCGCAATCGTGCGCGCCGTCTTTAAAATCTTGTGATATCCTCTTGATGTAAGGTGGAATTTATCATAAACTTTTTCCATAAACTCCTGTTCTTTTTCTCCCAGCCTGCAATATTTTTCAAGCTGCATGGCACTCATCTGCGCATTAAAATAAATATTCTCCTTTGCAAAACGCTCCGCCTGCCATGCTCTTGCACACTCCACCTTTTCTTTCATGTAAGCCGATGACCCTTTTTTATTACAGCTTTGATACTGCATTTTATGGACACCTGCATCCGTAACCTGTATACAGATATCAAAGCGGTCCCATAACGGACGACTGATTCTGCCCAAAAATCGTGTAACATCCTGCTGTGTGCAGGTACATCTGCTTCTGTCTGGAAAATATCCACAGCGACATGGATTCATCGCTGCTGCCAGCATAAAATCTGCCGGATAGACACACGTTTCTGTTAAACGTGTAAGAATCACTTTTTTCTCCTCAAGCGGCTCTCTAAGCCCCTCCAGAACTGTCTGACGATACTCTGTGAGTTCATCTAAAAATAAAACGCCTTTTCCCGAAAGCGTGACCTCTCCCGGTCTTGGCACTCTGCCTCCGCCTAAAAGTGCCGCCTGGGTCACACCATGCCCCGGCGCCCGGAACGGTCTTTTCGTCATCAACGGATGATTGGGATTTAACTGTCCTACAATACTGTATATCTTTGTCAGTTCCAGCTGTTCCTCAAACGATAATTCCGGCATAATCGATGAAATTCTTTTAGCAAGCATCGTCTTACCGCTTCCCGGCGGTCCTACATATAAAATGTTGTGCATCCCCGCCGCAGCAATCATCGTTGCCCGCTTTGCACTCTCCTGCCCTTTTATCTCCAAGAAGTCCAGCTGTTCCTGTGGACTTTCTTTCCCTGCCATATCATAGTTTCCTTTTAGAGGACTATTCCTTTCCTGCGCCGGACTTTTTCCCGTCTGTAAATATACCACCGCTTCTTTCAGTGTCCGTACCGGTATCAGTTCCATTCCCTTTACAACACTTCCCTCTGCCATATTCTCTGCCGGCAGAATACAGCGCTTCTTTCCCTGCTGTAATGCTTCACATACCGATGGCAGAATTCCTTTTACCGGGTTGACCGTGCCATCAAGGCTTAACTCCCCAATAATGACCATATCTTCAAATGCCGTCATATTGACTTCATCCTGTGCGCCAAGAATCCCTATGGCAATCGGCAGATCAAATCCTGTCCCGTATTTGTGTATGTCCGCCGGAGAAATATTGACCGTAATGCGCCGCGGTTTCTGTTCATAACCGGAATTACGCAGGGCAATCCGCACACGCTCCTTCGCCTCTTTTACTTCTGTGGAAAGATAACCGCCCATATCAAATACCGGCAGTCCTCTCCCCACATCTACTTCTACTGTAACTACATAGGCTGTAATGCCCGTAATCGTAGTACTGTAAACCTTTGAAAACATTGCTCACCTCTGTAATATAATATAGTTTTATTCTTCTCACTATTCATATTACAGATATATTTTTAATTTGTCAACTATTATATTTTAAAATTTCACAGTTATATACAAATTTGCCTGTACTTTCACACAGCTCATACTTTTGCTGAATTACTGCCTTTGTCATTTTCCAGACCCGGGTCTTTTGCAACGGTGCTTCCATTCCCGATAACTGTGCAATCCGCTCAACAGCCGTATCTGCATCCACGCTGTTTACCGTTCCAAGCACAACAAGTCCCATCTTTGCCGCACGCAGTGCCGCCTGTACAGCTTCCGGTGTTTCAAGTTCACCGATTAAAACACCATCTGCCGATTCATGCAGCAGATTGTCCATTCCTTCCTTATAAGAACCGGTATCTTTTCCGATACAGCGGCGGCTTAACAGCCCTTTTCCTGCTTCTATCGGATATTCTACGGGACTTTCCAGCGTTACCAGATGCATAAAACGTCCTGCAAGCATCTGTTCTGCCAGTGCCGCAAGTGTGGCACTCTTTCCGCTGTGTGGCTTTCCGCAGACAAGTACCAGTCCCTGCGTAATCCCTGCCAGTGCTTTTAGTTCTTCCGGCAGTCCCTCTTTCTTATTGATAATTTTTACACAGGCTGACGGCACACCGTCATTCTGGTAAATATGCACGCGGAATCTGCCGATTCCATGAAATGCAATCACTTCATCCACACTTTTTGTTTCCCTGTACTGTGCCGCCTGTTTTGCATCCAGCATTTCAAGCAGAATTTTTTCTGCTTCTGTGCTGCTTAATTCCGGATAATCGAGATTCTTTATCTTTCCACCAATCCGTGCTGCCGGTTTTCTGCCCGCCATCAGATATATTTCTGCTGCGCCTGCCTGCTGTGCCTGTCTGAATAACTGTTCAATTGTAACCATCTTTCCACCTCATTCCATCAACCGGTTACTGTATCTGTTCAATCCGGTACTGTGTTTCATTTTGTTCTATTGCTTCCTCATAAATTCTGTCATAATCATCCGAACAGCTGTAGCGTTTTTCATTTTCATCATGGACAATGTCAAATATTCCCTGTGATGTCACATATCCATCTGAATAAACAAATGCAAAATAAACATCTTCTTCATTGTCATCATTTTCTATCACTGCCTGATAAAGAAAATACAGGTAATTGTCCGGTCCTGCCACCGTGTCTGCTGTTTCTTTTTTCTTTAAAAAGTATATGCCAAGACATTCAATATCCGAAGCTTCCTCAATGTTGCTGCTTCTTAAATAAGAGGTCTTTCCTGTGGCTTTATATAACATACGGAAGGTTGTATTCTCTGTCTGTGCAGAAATCGTATCCTCAATCTGTCCCTGCATTTCTGACAGCACTGCATTGTCTATGTCAACCGGTGTCTGTACATACTCACTTAAACCCTCGGCGCGCACTGTTACCTCTAATGTATCTGTGATATAACCGTGCCGTCCGAGTTCTTCTTTGCCGGTTTCACAGCGGATTGTCACTGCATCACCTTTTTGAATGTTTTCCGTCATATCCGCCGTAAATATAAGGCTGCCAAGATACTCATCGCCCCACTTGTTGGTAACCAGTGCATACGCATCCGGGCTGATTCCAGCAAAGGTCACTTCTACATTAGAGAATAAATCAATCTTTGTACCTGCATCAATACCTTTGGCACGCACGGTATAGTCTTTTGCTTTGATTTTAACTCCCAGTTCTTTTGCAAGCTCCTTATCAAATAAAACCTCAATCTTTACTTTTTGACCGTTTGCAATATTCATCTGATGCACTGCTGCCGATACGGATTCTGCAAGACTTCTGTAACGGCTCTGTTTATCTGCATCTTTTGTCTTTCCTGCAAGCCTGCGGTAGAGCTTTTCCGTATCCACGCTGCACTCTGCTACGGCATATCCGTCCGCTCCGGTGTAGGATACCGTAATGTAGTCTTCCGGCTTTACCTTTGACGCCACCGCACAGATAAGGCTTACAAGCAGGATCACCAGCACCAGTACACCGATTGCTGCACCTGCCGCCGTCTTTGGTTCTTTATGCACCCAGCCGGTAAAATCCTGCATGAAACACTTGAATTTTCCCTGCTGTCTGCGTTCTTCCTCCTCTTTTTTGCGTTCTTCTTCCATCGCAATGGATTTTTCTCTCCATTTGCCCAGTTTTAAATCGACTGTTTTATCCACAGGTTCATTTTTACTCATTTGCTGTTTACTCATTTTCCCTCTTTTCCCGCCTGATACGGCTGTTTATTCTACCGGTCTTGTATACTGCTTTAAAAATTCAAGTTCCTCACCGGATAAATGCGGTGACAATCTGCTGTAAACCGCCGCATGGTACGCATTGAGCCTTTCGATGTCTTTTTTCTCCAGCCATGCCGTGTCTACCAGGTCCAGATCAATCGGAACAAAGGTCAGCGGTTTAAATTTTAAAAAGGTGCCGTACTCATTTTCACCGTCACCGACACACTCTATTTCATTTTCAATACGGATACCGTAAGCGCCTTCAATGTATACACCCGGCTCATCGGAAGTGACCATGCCTTCTTCAAATACGCACAAATCATTTCTGCCCGGATTGTGCTTCCAACGGAAGCCGTTGGGCGACTCATGCACGTTGAGCAGATACCCGATTCCGTGACCCGTGCCGCACCGGTAATCCATGCCCTGTTCCCACAGCGGACCTCTTGCCAGAATGTCCAGGCTAAAGCCCGTACAGCCTTTTAAAAAACGTGCATTGGCAAGATTTAACATGCCTTTTAAGGTGAGTGTGAAATATTTTTTCATCTCTGCTGTCACTTCACCCAGTGCAAAGGTACGGGTAATATCTGTCGTGCCGCGAAGGTACTGTCCGCCCGAATCTACCAGAAGCATCCCCCTTGGATACAGCACCGCACAGTGGTCTTTTTCTGCGTGATAATGCATCATTGCCGCATTTTCACCGTATGCACTGATTGTATCAAAACTCAATTCCTTGTAATCCGGAATATGGCTTCTTAAATTATCCAGATACTCTGCTGCCGTCACTTCCGTGACATTCCATTCTTTTCCTGCTTCGTACTGCTTCATTGTATTTTTTAGCCAATACATAAATTTCGTCACGGCAAGTCCGTCATCAATGTGGACATCCCGCAGATTCGCAAGTTCTGTCGGATTTTTGACCGCTTTCATACGCACGGACGGATTTTCCTTACAAATGCATTCTGCAGTTTCCGGCACACTCTGGAAAAGCGCCAGATTCACTCTTTTCATATCCATCCACACCGAAGTTTTCTTACCCGCAAGACTGCGTAAATCCGCATAGATTTGATTATACGGACGAAGCTGTATCCCATCCTGTGCCAGATCAGCTTTCATTGCCTGCGTAAAACGGGATTCCTCTGTATACAGATACACTGCATTCGGTGCAAACAGCAGATATGCCATAATCACCGGATTACATGCTACATCATCGCCGCGCAGATTTAAAATCCAGCAGATGTCGTCTAACGAAGCCACCGCATGATATGCCGCGTGTGCCGTCTCCATTTCCTGATAAATTCTGTGAATTTTATCCTCACGGCTCTCTCCGCTGTATTTAAGTTCCAGTTCATACGCTTTGGAAGCCGGAAATGCCGGTCTGTCTTTCCACAGTTCCTGTACCGGCATAAAATCCCCTTTGATCCTGCCGCCGCACGCCTCTGTAAGTTTTATCCACTCCATTCCTGTCTGTGCCGCACACGTTCTTGCATCCATGCCGAGCACACCGCCTGCGCCCAGCCGCTCACGGATATACTCTGTAAGCGTCGGCACGCCTGCACAGCCCATTTTCATCAGCGTAATGCCCGTACCTTCAAGCTGTGCCTGTGCCTGCACAAAATATCTGCCGTCCGTAAAAAGTGCTGCTTCTGTCTGTGTCACTGCCAATGTTCCCGCAGAGCCGGTAAACCCGGACAGGTATTCCCGGTCTGCAAAATATGCGCCCGAATACTCAGACATATGATAATCATCGGTAAATACTACAAATATGTCTACATTTTCTGCTTTCATGCGTTCCCTCACAAAACGCAGTCTTTCTTTTATGACTTCATGTTTTTCCTGCATGGCAATTCCCTTCTTTTGCTTTTATAGTTTGGCATCCTCCAGCAGTTTTTTAAGCTTTAAAAGTGCCTTTTTTTCAATCCTGCTGATATAACTTCTGCTGATACCCAGCCGGTCTGCCAGTTCACTCTGGGTCATCGGTTCTTTGCCGTTTAAACCGTACCGCCGGATAATAATTGTTTTTTCTCTTTCATTTAATACTTTATCAAGATTCTGATACAGACACAACACCCTTTGTGCAAAAAGACAATCTTCTACTACATCTTCTTTTTCTTCACCGACAATATCTATCAGGCTGATTTCGTTGCCCTCTTTATCTTTTCCAATCGGCTCATACATCGACACTTCTTTGGATTTGCGCTTTTCCATGCGGAGCATCATCAGCAGTTCATTATCAATGCATTTTGCGGCATAGGTTGCCAGCCGGATACTTTTATCCGGTTTGAATGAATTGACCGCCTTAATCAGCCCAATCGTGCCGACAGAGATTAAATCATCCGTATCACGGTCTGCCTGAAGATATTTTTTGACCATGTGTGCCACGAGCCTCATATTGCGCTCCACCAATATATTTCTCGCTTCCATATCCCCATTATGAAAACGTTCTATCATTTCCTTTTCTTCTTTTGCCGATAGCGGCTTTTCAAATGCTTTCAAAGAAAGGCACCCCTGACACATATTTATATATAGTATGTGCCGGAATGCCTTTTATTGCTTTTCCAATCTAATCTTCTTTTCTTCTTAATATGTCATACTGGCAAAGCGGAACACCTAAATCAATATAAAGCTGCTGTTTCGGATGCGGTGCACTTTCCATCGCTTCTCCGTCTTCGTTGTAAATTGCCTTGACGGTAACTTCCAGGTTCGTACCATCCGGGCGCATAACTTCTATCGTTTCCCCGACAGAGAATTTGTTACGTTGTTCAATATGATACAATCCCTTGTCATTACACTCTCCTACAATGCCGAGGTACGTATATTCCTTGACATACGTATTGGAATCATAAATCTGGGTGTTTTCATCCGGTTTTCCAAAGAAAAAGTCCTGTTGTATACTGTCTGTACGTACATTTCTGGATTTCAGACTTGTAAAAAGGAATCCGGCTCTTATATAATTCAGGGTCCTGTAAAAATTCATCAATTGCCAGACGGTACGTTCTTGCAACCGTTGCCACATATAATGCCGTCTTCATTCTTCCTTCGATTTTAAAGCTGTCAATGCCGGCTTCAATCAGTTCAGGAATATGTTCAATCATACATAAATCCTTGGAATTAAAAATATACGTTCCGCGTTCATTTTCGTAAACCGGCATATACTCGCCCGGTCTGGATTCTTCCACAACAGAATACTTCCAACGGCATGGATGTGTACACGCTCCGCGGTTTGCATCGCGTCCTGCCATAAAGCTGCTCAGCAGACATCTTCCCGAATAGGAAATACACATAGCCCCGTGAATAAACGTTTCAATTTCCATATCATCCGGGATATGCGCACGGATTCCCTTGATTTCATTTAAAGAAAGCTCTCTTGCCGTTACAACACGCTTTGCACCCTGCTTCCACCAGAACTGATACGTCATATAATTGGTATTGTTTGCCTGTGTGCTGATGTGGATATCCGTATCCGGCATCACTTCCTTTGCAATCGTAAACATCCCCGGATCGGAAATAATCAGCGCATCCGGTCCGATTGTCTTTAATTCTTCAAAATAGGCTCTTGCACCCTCTAAATCATAATTGTGTGCCAGAATATTTGCCGTCACGTAAACTTTCACATCATGTGCATGTGCAAATGCAATACCTTCCTTCATATCTTCCATCGAAAAATTCTTTGCTTTTGCACGCAGTCCAAAGGCTTCACCACCAATATATACTGCGTCCGCACCGAATATTACCGCTGTCTTTAAAACTTCCAGACTGCTTGCCGGAATCAGCAGTTCCAGTTCGCGTCCGTTATAAAAATGTCCAGCCATTCTCTTATCCTCATTTCTGAGCGACTTGTTGCGAAGAAGCGATGAGAAATTCGCGCAGGCGATTTCTCATCTGCTATCAGGGAGATTTGTTTTCGCTCAGAAACGAATCTCCGTGTGAAGAATAAGCGCATCAGCGTTATTTTTCACACTATCCTTTCTTAACACTTAATGTAATACCGTCACCAATCGGAACGATACTCGTTTCTAACTGTTCTGCATGAGTCAGTGTATAAATATATTCTCTCATTCTTGTGTGGATTGTCCGGTTTCTTCTTGTTACACCGTAACGGGACTCTACAATATCACCTTCCTGTAATACATTGTCTGAAATGAGCAGTCCGCCCGCAGGCATTAACCGCAGCAGTTCGGGCAGAAAATTAATATACTGTCCTTTTGCCGCATCCATAAAGATAAAATCATACGTTCCATCAAGTTCTTTTAAAATATCCATCGCATCACCCTCTAAAAGCGTGATGACCTCTTCTTTTCCTGCCCGTTTGAAATTGTTCTTTGCAACAGGAATCCGTTTTTCATAATTCTCAATTGTCGTAATGCGGCAGTTTTGAGGCATATTTTCACTCATAAGAATAGATGAGTAACCTACTGCCGTTCCCACTTCGAGAATTTTTTGCGGCTGCTTTAACAAAAGCAGCACCTTGAGCAGATTACCCATCTCTTTTCTGATAATCGGAACACCGTCCGCCAACGCTTCCTTTTCTATTGCATTACAAACCGGAGAATTCCCTTTATCTAAAGAATTAATGTAATCAACAATCCGTTCATTGACAATTGTTCCCATTATTTATCCTCTCCTGTATCTGCACACGACAGCACTTTCATCATTTCCGTCGGTGTCATCGCCGTATTTAAGGTATACGTACCTCCTACAAATTTATCCTTATAATCGGATAATATAATCTGATAATAAAAACAGGTCTTATCTTTTACAAGTCCTTTGTCATAAAGGAGCTTTGCAAGCTGCTTAGACGTAATGCCATCTGAAATCGTAACCTGTGTTTCCCTTGCCTGTGCCTCGGAAGAAACGGCTTCTTCATCAAAAATATTATGACCAAAGGTATACGCTTTGCTTCCTGCCGTAAAAATGATAAACACACCTACCGCAATTACAATTACATTAAGCGAAACACCTAAAATCATCCGGATACTTTTTTTGTTCATTTTTTGTCAATCTCCCATACTGCCCGGCATTTATCTGCCGCTTTCATTTAAAAAGTCCACATCAAAATCTACCGCATCCACAAGCGATACGCAGACATCCTGTACCAGACGGCACAGACACAGTTCTGCCGAAAAGTAACTTTTTGCCAGTCCCTGATTTCTCATATCAGCGTATTGCGCTTCCAGCTGCGAAATATTCTCATCAATCTCCTGAATTTCATCGTTGTACTGTATTTCAAAATTCCGTCTCCGAAATTCATCAATTGCCCTTTTTAAATCGGCATTTTTGGACACTTCCGCCTCCAGCCTCTTATATTCGCGGTATTCTTCACTGTCTAAAACCGCCTGTATTAATTCTGCTTTCAGCTCATCGATTCTTCCCATTTACATCTCCATTTTACGTTACATATGTGCTTCCATAATAATCGGAAGTATAACTGGGTTTCTTTTCATCTTCTTCCAAAGATATTCGCTTAAATCATCCTTGATAATGTTCTTAATTTTGCTCCAGTCTGTAATATTTTTATCCATACAGGTTTCTACAGAACCAGATACCACTTCTCTTGCTTCATCTAACAGTTCTTCTGCTTCACGGACATAGACAAAACCTCTTGTCACAATATCCGGACCTGCTACCAGCTGTCCGCTGTACTTTTCAAGTGTGAGTACAACGATGATAATACCGTTTTCTGCAAGATTCTGACGGTCACGCAGTACAATATTGCCGACATCACCGACACCTAAACCGTCAACAAGAATCTCGCCAGTCTGTACATGTCCTACAATGCCTGCTTTTTCTTCGCTTAATTCCAGTACATCACCACATTTTGCAATGAAAATATCCTCTTTATCATAACCTAAAGACTGTACAACTTCTTTCTGTGCCATTAAATGTCTATATTCGCCATGAACCGGAATTGCATATTTCGGCTTAATCAGGGAGTAGAGCAACTTAATTTCCTCCTGACAGGCATGTCCTGATACGTGGGTATCCTGGAAAATAACCTTAGCCCCTTTCATACCGAGTTCATTAATAACCTTTGCGACAGACTTTTCGTTACCCGGAATCGGTGTTGATGAAAAGACAACACAGTCACCCGGCTGGATAGACACTTTTCTGTGCAGAGAAGCTGCCATTCTTGAAAGTGCCGCCATAGACTCACCCTGACTGCCCGTTGTAATCAGTACAATCTGCTCCGGTGTATAATTTTTCATTTCTTCCGTATCAATGAGTGTGCCTTCCGGAATCTTTAAGTAGTCCAGATTCTCGGCAACTTCAATGATATTGACCATGCTTCGTCCTTCAACACAGACTTTTCTGCCGTACTTTACCGCAGAATTGATAATCTGCTGTACACGGTCTACATTGGATGCGAAAGTTGCAATAATCAAACGGCTGTTTTTATTATCTGTGAAAATCTTATCAAACGTTGCACCAACGGTACGTTCTGACATTGTAAAGCCCGGACGGAGTGCATTCGTAGAATCACACATCAGTGCAAGAACACCCTTTTTGCCCAGTTCGCCCATTCTCTGTAAATCAATCGGTTCACCGTAAACCGGTGTATAATCCACTTTAAAGTCACCGGTATGGATAATGACACCTGCCGGCGAGAAAATTGCCAGTGCTGCTGCATCTGCAATACTGTGGTTTGTACGGATAAATTCAACCCTGAAATCACCTAAATTAATAGACTGTCCGTAACGTACCACCTTACGCTTTACCTGACGCTGCATGCCGTGTTCTTTTAACTTGGAATCAATCAGGCCCATCGTGAGCTTTGTCGCATAAATCGGCGCATTGACTTCCTTTAATACATACGGAATTGAACCGATGTGGTCTTCATGTCCGTGCGTAATTACAAAACCTTTGACTTTATCTGCATTTTCCTTTAAATAGGTGACATCCGGGATAACCAGATCAATTCCTAACATTTCTTCTTCCGGGAATGCAAGACCGCAGTCCACTACAATAATACTGTCATCGTATTGTATGGCAGTAATGTTCATACCAATCTTGTCAAGACCACCCAGTGGGATAATCTTAACAGAACCTACATATTCTTTCTTCATTTAACACCTCTAAAACTATTCTAAATCCATGTCTTCCAGTAACTCGGCAAAAATGCGGCTGACTGCATCCAGTTCTTCTTCCGATTCAACAAATTCATAAACCGCTTCTGTATCTTCTGCCTTTGATGTGTCTTTTAAAATATAAGCTTCCGCTTCTTCATCTTCTTCGTCTTCAGATTCGGTGACTAAAAGATAATTGATACCATTGACTCTCGTTTCCTCTATAATGTAAAAATCTACACTTTCCTGGTCTTCCGTTACAAAGGTAAGCTTTTCCATGTTCTTCTCCATTCCTGATTCTGAGATTCTATACGACAGGGTAAAAGGGACAAACCAATAGTTTTGATGGCAGTTCCGGAAGACTTTCCAAAACTGCCATGCTCACACGCTTAGTTGCCATTTGCTTTGTAATCTAAATATCCCTGTAAGATAAATACTGCCGCAATCTTATCGATTACAGCTTTACGGTTTTCTCTGCGTACACCGCTTTCCATCAATACTTTATCTGCCGATACCGTAGTCAGGCGTTCATCCCATAATACGACCGGCAGTCCCGTTCTTCTTTCTAACATTTCTGCAAAATTCTGACAATCCTGCGCACGCTCTCCAACAGAATTATCCATATTCTTTGGGAATCCTAAAACAATCTGCTCTACTTCATATTCTTCAATGATTGCCTCTATCCGGGCAAGTGTCTTTCGTAACTTATTCGCTTCTTTGCGCGTAATGGTTTCTAATCCCTGTGCTGTAATGCCGAGTGCATCACTGATTGCAACACCTACTGTCTTCGTACCATAATCCAGTCCGATGATTCTCATATTATAAGCCTTTTCCTTCGATGAAATATTTAATCACTTCTTCAACAAGCTCATCGCGTTCTACCTTCATAATCAGGCTTCTTGCATTGTTATGGCTTGTAATATAGGTAGGATCTCCTGACATAATGTATCCCACAATCTGATTCACCGGATTGTAACCCTTTTCCTTCAAAGCACGATATACCTGCTCTAAAATTCCTTCTACTGAAATTGCCTTGTCTGGCTGTGTTTTAAAAAATTGTGTGTTATTATCTATCATTTTCCTCACGTCCCTTTCGTATATGTGTTTATAATATAATAATTGAGCCAATAATACAAGTGTTTTTTGAAAATTTCTCGATTGATATGCCCTTTGCCGTGCGCATCACATCGCTTAGTGGTGTCCACATTTTCCATAAAAATAAGGATACAAAGACAGCCCTGCCTGTAGCGGCATTTGTGGGACTGCTTTATATCCTTTTTGTTTTATTATTTTTGTGATTTGAATTTCTTCTGACTTGACTTAAATACTTCTGCCAGACTTTCGTGGCAATATCTTCACAGCTTAGTTTAAATTCGTGCTTTCCGTTTCAGGAATGCCAAGCACAATATTTAAGTTGCCGTTTTTTACACGCAGTGCGTCAATAAAGTTCTTTTCATTGACATCTTTTTTTAATGCGACCGTGTATGTAAGTTCAAACAGAGTTCCCATGTTGGTTGTCTTTACTTTGCGAAGCTGGCTGTTTGTGGTATAGCTGTCAAAAACTTCGTTAAACGCATCGGTATAATTTAAGTTTTCCGGGATTGTAATCTTTAACTGGCGGTTTCCGGATGCCATATCGCCGAAGTTTGAGACAGAAAGTACGATTAAAACAAGTATAATCACAACTGCAAATATAGCTGCAAATGCAACATATCCGAGTCCGCAGGCAAGTCCTGCTGCCATGGTGAAAAATACGACGGCAATATCTTTTGCATTCCCCGGTGCACTTCTGAAGCGAACCAGTGCAAATGCGCCTGCCATTGAAAATGCTCTTGCTACGTTACTGCCGATTAATAAGATAACAACAGACACAATCGCCGGAAGCAGTACCAGACCGATGATAAAGTTTTTGTTATAACCGTCTTTTTTGCAGGCAATCATATAAGCGATGCCAATTAAAAGTCCTAACACGAGTGCCGTAAGAAGTCCTAACATGGCTGGGCCAATGCTGATTGTATCCTGCGCTGTACTTGTAAATATTGATTCAAACATAATGTTTCTCCTCCATTCATTCTTTGATTTTCCATAACATATTTTTTATATTCTGTTCCGTATTTTGAAAAAGATACGGGATAAATTTCCAGTTCCGATAAAATCCTTGTAAACCACAGCGGCACTGCCCTGTTGATTTTAATTTCCATCAGATACGTATTTTCCGGTAAAAGCTGCTGACCGTAGCTTCCGCTCTCTAACCGGACATCTTCCCTGCGGGTTGTGATATTTTTGTCAAATGTAACACGGAAATCCCCATCGTTTTTTTCAAAATATGCCCGCCGTTCATAGGATAAATAAACCTTCGGCACTAAATTATAGGTATGGCAGAAATAATTGATTTCCCGGAATACCTGCCGGTTCATCTGCGGATTTTCCATATCCGGCATCCGATGATGGTTTAAATAGTCATAGGCTTCATTTAACGGCATAATCGTACGCCGCTTGTTGACAATGCCTTTGTACTTCTTTTTAATTTCAACAAAAACATGATCTGTTTCCTTTGGTGTTCCATAGCTTCTCATGCGGAGCTTTTCTTTATACACCGGTCCTTCAATCGATGCCCGGATTAATGCATTATCTGGTGTATCATAATAAATGTTGCAGATTTCATAGAACGGCTTATCGCGGTTATACGCATCCACAACCATATATTCACTGATTGCCTGTGTCAGTTTTTCGTACTGTATGGCATTTAACATGTATTTTTTCTCATATCGGTTAAATACTTCGATTGCCATGTGCATCCCTCCCTTTGTTTTTTCAAAAATGCATTTCCTTATGTTGGATAGTTTATCCATTAAATGTGTCCAAAGTTTGTAAAATCTGCGTAAAAAATATGAAAGAAATTCACATTAGCGGCGTGCGCCGCAAGGCGCACTAAAAAGAGCCGCCACATTTTCATGTGACAGCTCTTTTAGTCTGTATCTTTTTATATTTACTTTGTAATATGTACGTCTAACTGGTTAAACGGAATTTCAATGCCGTTTTCATCAAATATCTTTTTGTATTCTTCTAACAGTTCAAAGCGGGTATCCCAGTATTTGTCATTGGCAACCCACGCTCTGGTTTCGAGTGTAATACAGCTCTCGTCCAGACTCTTTACAATAACGCGGACATCTTTGTCTTTGATGATTTCTTCCTTGCGGTTTAAGCATTCCATCAGCAGTTCCTTTGCCTTGGATAAATCCGTCTGATATCCCACGCCAATCTGGATATCCAGTCTTCGCACTTCTTCCGCACCAACATTGATAATATTCGAGTTGGACAGGGTGCCGTTTGGCATCATGATAATCTTGTTATCAATTGTATGCAGTTTGGTGTATAAAAGCTCAATGGACACAACCGTTCCTTCACAGCTTCCCGATATGATATAATCGCCGATTTTAAACGGCTTAAATATCAAAAGTAAAATTCCACCCGCGAAGTTTGACAGACTGCCCTGTAAGGACATACCGACTGCCAGTGCCGCCGAACCGAATACCGTAATCAGCGAGGCTGTCGGAATTCCCAGTATTCCTACTACTATCAGTATCAGAATGGCATATCCTGCAAACTTTGTAATTGAACCGATAAATCTGGCTACGCCGACATCTAAATCACTTTTTCCGAGTGCTTTTACAATAATTTTAACCATCCAGATAATCAGACGTTTTCCAATCTGCCAGACAATCAGTGCCATAATGATTTTTGCTGCCAGACTGACACTCCAATTGCACAGTTTATTAAACAGCGCAACCAGATTTGCCTTTGAAAAGAAAAACTCAATTTGTTCTGCCGTATCCTGTGTCGAACTAAGTGCGACAAAATAATTCATGATTTCCTCCGTTTTTTGTTTTCTTTTTTGTGTTTTTTCAGCTTTTGCGCCTGTTGGGGCATTTTATCCCGGGCTACTTATTTCCGGCGCTTTAAAGCCGCAAGCTTCTTTTTGGTTTCCTGCTCGATTTTTAACTTGGCAGCTTCTGCCTCCTGTGCCTGTTTTTCGGCTTCTTCGCACGCCTGCTGTGCCGCCTTTGCCGCAAGTTCAGCCTGTTTTTGCGCTTCAAGGGCAGCCTGTGCTTCTTCTTCGGCTTTGACTTTCAGCTGTTCTGCCTGCCATGCCTGTTCCTGTGCTGCCTTTGCCGCAAGTTCAGCTTCTTCCCGGATTCGGATTTCTTCCAGTTCCAGTTTTGTAAACGGTTCATACGCATAAACGGTTAGTGCCAACGGCGGTAAATCCAGTACAATAGAATTTTCACAGCCGTTTCTTTCCACCTTTTCCGAAGACAGCTGCTGTTCATTTAAAATGTTTTGTCCACCGAAATGTGCTGCATCTGTATTAAAAATTTCCTTATATTTACCCGGCTCTAAAACACCCATACGGAAATCCTTACGGACAACCGGTGTGAAATTCGCAATTACCAGCAAATCCTGCGATGTACTGTCTGATACCATACTCCGGCGCACAAATGCCAGCACCGTTTCCTGTTCATCCTGCGTATCTGTCCATGCAAAGCCCTCCGGTTCATAATCTGCGGTATATAATGCAGGATGTTCCTTATAAAATGCATTTAATGCTTCCATAAAGCTTTGCGGCAATGTGCCGGTACAGTTTTCCGCCGTCCGCTTTTTACCTGGATAACAATACTGATATGCCGTTGCAAGACGCATATTGGCATGTTTTTCCCCATCATTGCTGCCCGGCAGTTCCTGTTCGGTTATATGCAGTTCCTGTATAAAAAATTCACTGTAAAAATACAGCATATTATCTGTCAGTTTCTGATATACACCCTTTCTGAAAAGCGGGTCACTCTGCATAAATTTATCAAAATCATTTTTCCAGCCGTGGTTCCATTTAAAATCAAACCCCAGTGCATCTTCATGGCTGCCGGTCACCCTGCCCCACGTACTGGAATCCTGCGCAATCAGAACCGCCGGACATTTTTCTTTTATCAGCACTTTTTTTAGCTGTTTGAAAAATGCAACCGCATCGAGATTTTCATTTTCACCGTAAAGATTCGGAATCCACTCGCCCGGTGCGCGGCCATAGTCTAAGTACAGCGCACTTGCCACTTCATCTACAAAAAGCCCATCTATATGATACTCCTTTATCCACATGATTGCATTGGAAATTAAAAACATTTTTACCTGTGGCTTTCCATATTGGAATGAGGATACCGCCACATCTGCATCCGGTGTCAGGCAGAATGCACTGCTCTCATAAAGGTTCGTTCCGTCAAACCACGTAAGCCCTGATGGAAGATTCCCCATAAATGCAGCATTCCAGTCTGCAATAACACCGATATTTTCTTTGTGCATTGCATTGACAAGGCGCTTCAAGTCATCCGGTGTACCAAAAATATCCGCAGGTGCGAAATAGCCTGCTGTTTCCCGGAGATTTCTGCGTCTGCTGTCATACTGCGCTACCGCCTGCAATTCAATATGTGTGTATCCAAGTTTTGCAATCTGTGCCGCGAACTGCTCCGGTTCTTTAATCTGTCGACAGGTTTCCGGTGATATTTCATAAATGGCAACCGGTTCTTTTTCTATATCCCGGTTTTCTTCCGCCTTCTGCCATGCACCATCTTCCCATGCAAACGGAATATCTGCATACACAACCGATGCAAAGCCCTGACCGGCGTCGCACTGTCTGCAGTACGGGTCTGTCTTTACCGCAATATTGCCGCCTTTAAATTTAATTTCATATTTATAGGCTGTGCCTGCCTTCATTTCAGGTATAAACAGTTCAAAGATACCACTGTCCTCATGTTTTTCCATCGGAAAAATCCGTCCGTCCCAGTGATTAAAATCACCTACCACACTGACACGCTGTGCATTGGGGGCCCATACAGCAAAGCAAACGCCGCGGATTCCGCCCACAGTGCGCTCATGCGCGCCAAAAAGCCGGTATGCTTCCCAGTCATCGCCTGCCGCAAGTTTTTTGCGCTGCTCTGCCGTTAAAGCCGTGCCGCACGCATAAGGGTCCATATATTCTTTTTTCTGTCCTTTGATATCTTCAATACAGACAGTATAGGCAGTCTGTTTCTTTATCGGAATACAGACCGCAAAATAGCCTGATTCGTCAACCTTTTCACAAGCGTACGCTTTTTTTCTCCCCGCAATATGAATCTCTGCCTCGACCGCATCGGGACGGAAAACCTGTACCAGCATACCATCCCTGCACATATGCGCACCGAGCAGCTCCATCGGATGACTGCACTCTGAATATACCAGTCCTTCAATCTCAGGCCAGTTCATGAATTGATATAACCGATTCATACTAATCTCCATTCTTTTTTATAAATTTTCCACCCACGTTGCAAATAATTCCGGCCAGACGGATACTTCCGGCTGGAAATGTGTTCCGTCTGCGGTATCTGTTTCCCGCGTTCCAAGTCCAAGTCCGTGATTACCGTGTGGAAAAAGGTGCAATTCAAATCCAATATGTTCTTTTTGCAATGCCTGTGCAAACAGCATGGAATTTTCTACCGGTACAGCACCGTCTGTAACCGTATGCCATAAAAAGGTCTGTGGTGTGTCTTTCGTTACACGTTCTTCCAGTGATACACTTTCAAGCAGCTGCTCATAACGTGTCCCAAGCAGTCTTTCAAATGATTTTCTGTGGGCTTCTCAGTTAATCTGGCTTATATCAATACTTTGACAAACCAGTTCTTTGCTGTTCCACATTGTTCCAAGACTTGCCGCTACATGTCCCCCCGCCGAAAAACCGGCGATAATAATTTTATCCGGGTCACAGTCCCATTCTTTAGCATGTTCCCGCAGATACCGTACAGCGTACGCCGCTTCGTACAGCGCACACGGAAATTCATCGGGAATCAGACTGTATCTTAAAATTGCCGCATTCATGCCAAGTGAGAGCAGTTTCACTGCAACCGCTTCCCCTTCCCGCGGCGAATGATGTTCATAGCCGCCGCCCGGACAGATTAAAACCATTGGTCTGTGAAACGGCTTCTGCATCCCCGGATACATTTCCTTAATATAAGTTGTCAGTGTCGCTTTCTGTCCCTTATGTAAAATCCCCGCCCGCTCATAATCAATATCCAGTTCCATAGTTTGATGAATCATATTCTTCTCCAATTCCGCAGGCATTTTAATGCTGGAGGAACCGCGGACAAAATGACTGATTTTGTCCTGCGATAAATCTAATTGTGACGCCTGCGGCACAATTAGTTATGTGAAAAATTATGATTTATGATTTTTCACATTTTCCTCATTTCTGAGCGACTTTGTCGCGAATCGGCGATGAGAAATTCGCGCAGGCGATTTCTCATCTGCCATCTATGATATTTGTTTTCGCTCAAAACAAATATCTATGTGAAAAATTGTGATTTATGATTTTTCACATTTCTCCATATTTTTAAATCTGATGTATAAACAGTCCGCTGCGCAGCTTCGGTTCAAACCATGTGGACTTCGGCGGCATCAGCCGTCCTGCATCTGCCACGGCAAAAAGCTGTGCAATTGATGTCGGATACATTGAAAATGCCAGTACACAATCTGTTTCACAGCGCCTTTCCAGTTCTCCAATTCCACGGATACCACCTACAAAATCAATGCGTGCATCGGTCTTTGGGTCTTTAATGCCAAGTACCGGCGACAACAGGGCATTTTGCAAAACAGATACATCCAGACCGTCTACCGGGTCATCCGATAAGATTTCCGGCTTTGCCGTCAGCCGATACCACTTCTTTCCTAGATACATACCAAAGGTTCCCTGCTTGTCCGGATGCACCTGTACAGCACTTTCTTTAACTGTAAATTTCTCTTTAACTTTTTCTAAAAAATCCTGTTCGGTATAACCGTTTAAATCCTTTAACACCCTGTTATAGTCCAGAATCTTTAACTGCTCGTCCGGAAACAGCACAGACAGGAAATAATTAAATTCTTCTTTTCCCGTATACTGTGGGTTTTCGGCACGGCGCTTTAAGCCGACTTTAACTGCTGAAGCGGCTCTGTGATGTCCATCTGCAATATATATAGATGAAATTCCTTCAAATGCACCGCGGATTGCTTTAACGGACTGCGGTTCGCTGATTTTCCATACCTGATGACGGACCCCGTCCGGCGATACAAAATTATATAAAGAAGAATTTTTCTTTGCCTTATCAATCTCACCGTTAATCACGGCATTGGCACGGTATGCTAAAAATATCGGACCGGTCTGCGCATTACAGGTATCCACATGCGTAATGCGGTCTAATTCCTTATCAGCTCTTGTATTTTCATGTTTTTTAATTACATTGGATTCGTAGTCATCAATTGAAGCACATGCCACAAGTCCGGTCTGCACTCTGCCATCCATTGTAAGTTCATAAATATAATATGCCTGCTCGCTGTCTTTGATAAATGTACCGTCTGCAATAGCGTTTTCCAAAAGTTCTTTTGCCTTTGCATAAACTTCCGGTGCGTAGGTATCGACCGAACTGTCAAACTGTGTTTCCGCACGGTCTATTTTTAAAAATGAAAGCGGCTCGCGGGCAACTTCCCTGCACGCTTCTTCTCTGTTGTATACATCATACGGAAGTGCTGCCACCCGCTCTGCTTTTTCTGCCTGCGGACGTACACATTCAAAAGGTCTGATTACTGCCATATGTCCTCTTTTCCGGGGTCATCCCCTGCCCCTTTTTACTGTTCTTTTAATTCCTGTGCCAGTGTTTCAAGCTGTCCGCTTAACGCTGCCAGTTCTTCCACAATCACATTGTTGCTTTCCGTTGCGGAAAGTGTATCGCTTGCATGGGCAGCCACTTCTTCGGAAATTGCCGAAATGGTAGAAATGCTGTCAATAATTTTCTTGTTCGCATCGGCTAACTTTGTAACATAGGCTGCCAGTTCATTAGATTGTCCGTAAACATTGTCCGAATTCTTTTCAATAACCGTAAAGCTTTCTGCTGTCTTTTCAGTGGTTTCATTCTGGCTTTCAATCATGGAAATCATACTGCCGCTGACCTCAACCACCATCTGAATGGCATTAGATACATTTTCAATCAGCTGCGAAATCTGCACCGTGGAATCTTTCGTCTGCTGTGCCATTTGTGAAATCTCGGAAGCAACAACCGCAAAACCACGCCCTGCTTCTCCGGCTCTCGCCGCTTCAATGCTTGCATTTAACGCCAGAAGACTTGTCTGTGACGTAATACTGTTAATAATATCCAGAATTGAATTCATCTGGCTCATATATGTATCCAGCTGTGAAAGTTCTTCTGTCACCTTTTTGCCGGATTCAACCGTTTCTTCTGCCTGTTTTACAAGAATACCGACATTTGCATTTCCCTGCGCAATGGCTTCTTTATTCTGATTCATACTGTCAATGATATTCTCTGTGCCTTTTTCAACCTGCTCTACCATTGCCTGAATTTCTTCGGTCTGGTTTAACTGGCTCTGCACTGCTTCTGCCGTATCATTAGAGCCTGAATTCACCTCTTCCATGGATTCTTTCATTGCCTGCATGCTTTCACCAAGCGATGCCGTCTTTTGTGCACTTTCTGTAATCTGCTGTGTCATCTTATCGGATGTATCCATAATCCGCGTCAGCAATTCTTCTGTCTTTTCATGTTCTGCCTTCAACTCTGCAAGCTTCTTCTGATTCAACTTTTCTGCCACAATTGAGACATACAGCTGAATACCACAAATCAGTACAATAACAAAGAACTGGATTTCCACAGATGCCATATCCGCTTTCGTATAAATCCCTCTTTTAAAAAACAATGCCAGCTGTATAACATTGACAATTACCACCCCCACTTCAATCGGCAGCGAATACTTAAAATCATTGTATACCGTAATGGCAATCAGCATGGGAATAACATATACAAACGTAAAGTGATTATTGGTTGTAAACATTACAAATGTATATAAAATTGCATAGCCAATTCCTACGAAATGCTTAATCATCTTTGTATCATGCTGTTTTTTATAGCAGATAATTTCTCCTACTACCGGTCCCATTGCTAAAATAATGGTTGCCAGTACATACAACAGGGTGCCGTCACCTTTTAAAAATTCCACAAAATAAGCAATGGAAATGATTCCGCATACTAAAAAGTGGCAATTCATGGCAACGGTATTCTCCCTTGCCAGCTCATAATCTTTTTCTTTTGGATTTATCCCGCTGTTCATTTTCACTCCTCCACTATCACATTTGTATTTTTTTATTATTATACCGTACCCATTTGTTTAAGTAAACAAACATTTCTAAAATCAAAGCAAAAAAAGAGCTGTTCTCCTCCAATTGTGGAAAACAGCTCTGAATTTATTATTTTACGACCCTGACTTTGATGATTCCTTCAATAGAAGCCAGTTTATCAATCACACTGTCATCTACATTCTTATCAACATCAAATAAAGAATATGCATAATCGCCTCTGGATTTATTTGCCATTTCCTCAATGTTTACACCTGCATCGCCAAGAATCGTTGTAATCTTGCTGATAACAGCCGGAACATTTTTGTGGCAGACTGCAATTCGTCCTGTAGCCGTGCAGACGCCCATATCACAGGCAGGATAATTTACAGAATTTATAATATTACCGTTTTCAATGTAATTTCTCAATTCCTTGACTGCCATCACTGCACAGTTATCTTCTGCTTCTGCGGTAGAAGCCCCAAGGTGTGGAAGTACAATTGCACCTTCCATTCCGGCAGTTGTCGGATTCGGGAAGTCTGTTACATACTTCTTTACCCTGCCGGACTTTAAAGCCTCACCGATTGCTGTTTCATCGACAAGAACATCTCTTGCACAGTTGACGATAATTGTACCATCCTGCATTAAATCAAATGCAGCTTTGTTAATCATCCCCTTTGTACTGTCTAATGCCGGAACATGAATGGTAATATAATTACATTCTTTATAAATGTCTTCTACATTGACAATATGCGTAACCTTGCTTGAAAGATTCCAAGCAGCATTGACTGAAAGATACGGATCATAACCGTAAACATCCATACCCAGTGCAATGGCTGCATTGGCAACAAGCTGTCCGATTGCGCCAAGACCGATAACGCCAAGCTTCTTACCCTTTAATTCCTGTCCTGCAAAAGCTTTCTTTGCCTTTTCGGTTGCTTTTGCAATATCTGCATTGTCTTTATTTTCAGCAACCCACTGATTACCGCCGATTAAATCACGGGAAGCTAACAGCATTGCTGCTAGCACCTGTTCTTTTACGGCATTGGCATTAGCACCCGGTGTATTAAATACAACAATACCGGCTTCTGCACATTTATCAAGTGGAATATTATTGACTCCTGCACCGGCTCTTGCAATTGCAAGTAAATGATCATTTAATTCCATATCATGCATTTTGGCACTTCTTACAAGAACTGCCTGTGCATCTTCATAAGAACTCTCCATATTGTAGTCATCTGAAAAAAGGTCAAGACCTACAGAGGCAATATTATTTAAGCAATGTACGTTTACCATTATTTTGTATTCTCCTTTTCAAACTTCTTCATAAACTCAACCAGTTTCTTCCACACCTTCGATTGGCATTGCATTGTAAATAGATGCTCTCATACCGCCAACGGTTCTGTGTCCCTTTAAGTTTACAAAGCCTGCTTTTGTTGCTTCTTCAACAAATTTTGCATCCAGTTCCTTATCTCCGGTTACAAAAGGAACATTCATTAAAGAACGATCTTCTTTTACAACAGTTCCCTTAAATAACCTGCTCTCGTCAAGGAAATCATACAGAATCTTTGCTTTCTTTTCGTTATGTTCCTTCATGGCGCTTAAACCGCCCATCTTCTTAATCCACTTAAATACCTTACCGCAGATATAAATATTATAGCAAGGAGGTGTATTGTAAAGAGAATCTGCATCTGCCTGTGTCTTCCACTTTAACATGGTCGGTGTTCCCGGTAATACGTCATCTGTAATCAGGTCTTCCCTGATAATTGCAATAACCACACCGGCCGGTCCGATGTTCTTCTGAACGCCGCCGTATACAACGCCGTACTTTGTTACATCAATCGGTTCAGATAAGAAACAGGATGAAACATCCGATACAAGCAGATGTCCCTTTGTGTTTGGAAGAGTCTTAAATTTTGTACCATAAATTGTATTGTTTTCACAGATGTAAACATAATCGGCATCTTCCGGAATATCCAAATCCGAACAATCCGGTATGTACGAGAATGTCTTATCCTCAGATGAAGCAACTGCAACGGCTTCACCGTAAATCTGAGCTTCTTTATAAGCTTTCTTTGCCCACTGTCCTGTGATAATGTAAGCTGCTTTCTTATTCTTCATAAGGTTCATCGGAACTTCTGCGAAAAACTGGGATGCACCGCCCTGTAAGAATAATACCTTATAATTATCCGGGATATTCATCAGTTCTCTTAAATCTGCTTCTGCTTCTTTGATGATGTTATCGTATACTTTAGAACGATGGCTCATCTCCATAACAGACTGTCCTGAACCCTGATAATCCAGCATTTCATCTGCTGCTTCCTTCAATACTTCCTCCGGTAATACTGCCGGACCTGCACTAAAATTATAAACTCTTGCCACTTTTCTTTCCTCCTACAAGTTTTAAAACTATTATCTGACATTTTATTCCATTAAAGTGTTCCTGTCAACTCAATTCTTTATTTTTCTGAGTTCATTCTGTCTAAATCTTTTCTGTCAAATGCTTCTGAAATTGCCGCACCCGGTGAAACCATCGGGAATACTTTATCTTCTCTGTCAATAAGACAGTCGATGACGCACGGAATATTTAATGCCATTGCATCCTTTAATGCTGCTTCAAATTCCTCAATCGTCTGAACACGGTAGCCCTTTGCCCCCATGCCTTCCGACACTTTGACAAAATCCACACAATCATCCAGAACAGTTGCCGAATAGCGTTTTCCGTAGAATAAATCCTGCCACTGGCGTACCATACCGAGTACATGGTTATTGAAAATAATCTCGATAACCGGAATGTTATAACGGGTTGCTGTTGCCACTTCGTTCATATTCATTCTGAAGCAGCCATCACCTGCAATGTTGATGACTGTTTTATCCTTGCAGCCTACCTTGGCTCCAATTGCCGCACCAAGTCCGTAGCCCATTGTACCAAGACCGCCTGATGTAAGCAGCGTTCTTGGCTTTTTATATTTGTAATGCTGTGCTGCCCACATCTGATGCTGTCCGACATCAGTTGAAATAATCGCTTCACCCTTTGTCAGCTGATAAATTTTTTCCATAATGAGTGGTCCGTTTAAGCAGTCCTTACGATATGCCATCGGATACTGTTTCTCATAATCGTGGATATGTTCCAGCCACTCATGTCTGTCCTGCTGTTCTAACTTTGCATTGACACGTTTTAAGATTTCAAGGGCATCACCGACAACGCTTGCATCAGAATGGATATTCTTATTAATCTCTGCTGCATCGATATCAAAGTGAAGAATCTTTGCATTTTTTGCAAATTTATTTGCATTACCGGTTACACGGTCTGAGAATCTCGCACCAATGGCAATCAGCAGGTCACATTCAGATACTCCGAAGTTAGACGTCTTTGTACCATGCATACCAAGCATCCCTGTATAATGCGGGTCTGTTCCGTCAAATGCGCCTTTGCCCATCAGGGAATCTGCAACCGGCGCATCAATCTTCTTTACAAATCTCGCCAGCTCATCAGAAGCATCCGAAGCAATGACACCACCGCCGACAAAAACGTATGGACGCTTTGATGCCTTAATCATTTCAACGGCACGTTCCACATCTTCTTCTTTAATCGTATCTGTCTGACGTTCAATTGTCTTCGGCGTTTCCTTGATATAATCACATTCTGCTGCCGTTACATCCTTTGTTACATCAATTAAAACAGGACCCGGTCTGCCTTCCTTTGCAATCCGGAACGCCGCACGGATAACGTCTGCCAGCTTTGTTACGTCTTTAACAATAAAGTTATGCTTTGTAATCGGCATTGTCACACCTGCAATATCGATTTCCTGAAAGCTGTCCTTACCTAACAGCGGAACGGTTACATTACAGGTAATTGCAACAACCGGAATCGAATCCATATATGCTGTGGCAATTCCCGTTACGAGGTTTGTCGCACCCGGACCGGATGTTGCAAAACATACGCCAACCTTTCCCGTTGCTCTTGCATAACCGTCTGCTGCATGGGAAGCACCCTGTTCATGAGATGTCAGAATATGTGTAATCTCATCTGAATGTTTGTATAACGCATCGTATACATTCAGAATTGCGCCGCCCGGATAACCAAAAATTGTATCCACATTTTGTTCTTTTAAACATTCTACAATGATTTCTGAGCCATTTAACTTCATGTATCTTTCCTTCCTTTATATTCTATTTTTCATACCGGTACCCACTGACCTTTTTGTTACTGTTCATTTTCCGGTACCTGAAGAACAGCCCCTCTGTTTCCTGAGGTTACTAATGAAGCATATCTCTTTAAGTAGCCTGTTGTAACCTTCGGTTCACGTGGCTGCCATTTTGCTTTTCTTGCTGCAAGTTCTTCATCAGATACTGCCAGTTCCAGTGTTAATGCCGGAATGTTAATCTTAATGATATCGCCTTCTTCTACCAGTGCAATCGGTCCGCCGACTGCTGCTTCCGGTGAAACGTGTCCGATAGAAGCACCGCGGCTTGCACCGGAAAAACGTCCGTCTGTAATCAGTGCAACGCTTGAACCCAAGCCCATGCCTGCAATTGCAGAAGTCGGATTTAACATTTCTCTCATACCCGGACCACCCTTTGGTCCTTCATAGCGGATTACAACGACATCGCCTGCTACAATCCTGCCGCCCTTAATTGCCGCAATCGCATCTTCTTCACTGTCAAATACTCTTGCAGGACCTTCATGAACCATCATTTCTTCTACAACGGCTGAACGCTTTACAACACTGCCGTCCGGTGCAAGATTTCCGCTCAATACCGCAAGTCCGCCTGTCTTACTATATGGGTTATCTAACGGTCTTATGACTTCCGGATTTAAGTTTACCGCATTTTTAATATTTTCTCCGACCGTCTTTCCTGTTACGGTCATGCAGTCAGTATTCAGAAGTCCTGCATCAGCCAGTTCCTTCATAACCGCATATACGCCGCCCGCTTCATTTAAATCTTCCATATAAGTAGGACCTGCCGGTGCTAAATGGCACAGGTTCGGTGTCTTTTCGCTGATTGGATTTGCAAATTTAATATCAAAATCAAAGCCGATTTCATGTGCAATGGCAGGAAGATGTAACATACTGTTGGTAGAACAGCCTAATGCCATATCAACTGTCAGTGCATTCATGATTGCTTCTTTTGTCATAATATCTCTTGGACGGATATTCTTGCGGTACATATCCATCACTGCCATACCGGCATGTTTTGCCAGCTTGATTCTTTCAGAATATACTGCTGGGATTGTACCGTTGCCACGAAGTCCCATACCCAGTGCTTCTGTCAGACAGTTCATGGAGTTTGCCGTATACATGCCGGAGCATGAACCGCATGTCGGACATACTTTTTCTTCAAATTCACGTACATCGTCTTCCGTCATTGAACCGGCTGCATAAGAACCGACTGCTTCAAACATGGATGAAAGACTTCTCTTTTTACCCTTTACATGACCTGCAAGCATCGGACCGCCGCTGACAAATACAGTCGGCACATTCACTCTTGCTGCTGCCATTAAAAGTCCCGGTACATTCTTATCGCAGTTTGGCACCATAACAAGTGCATCAAACTGATGTGCCAGTGCCATACATTCTGTGGAATCCGCAATCAGATCTCTTGTAACAAGAGAATATTTCATGCCTACATGTCCCATTGCAATACCGTCACATACTGCGATTGCAGGAAATACAACAGGTACACCGCCTGCTTCTGCAACACCTAATTTTACGGCATTTACAATCTTATCCAAATTCATGTGTCCCGGTACAATTTCATTGTAAGAGCTTACAATACCAACGAGCGGCTTATCCATTTCTTCCTTTGTAAAGCCTAATGCGTTAAACAGCGAGCGGTGTGGTGCCTGCTGCATTCCTTTTTTAACGTTATCACTTTTCATGACTGTTCTCCGTTTCTTTTCTTTTTATTCTAAACATGAAAGCCTGAAATCTCGCTGTATCTGCATAAACGGGATTCCGGCTTCATAACAGATTTTACATTTTTATATCCGTATCTTAAACACGTTCTGCGATTAAATCGCCCATCTTTGTTGTTGAGCACTGCTGCATGCCGTCTGCCATAATGTCCACGGTTCTGTAGCCTTCCTTTAATACCTGTGCTACTGCCGCTTCGATGGCATCTGCTTCCTTATCTAAATCCAGTGAGTAGCGAAGCATCATTGCCGCACTTAAAATGGTGGCAATCGGATTGGCAATGTCTTTGCCTGCAATATCCGGTGCGGAACCGTGGCTTGGTTCATATAATCCGAGTTTTGTCTTTCCTAAGCTGGCACTGGATAACATACCGATTGAACCGGTAATCATGCTGGCTTCATCGGATAAAATATCACCAAACATATTCTCTGTTAAAATCACATCAAACTGTCCCGGATTCATAACCAGCTGCATTGCACAGTTGTCTACAAGCATATCGCTTACTTCAACTTCCGGATAATCCTTTGCAACTTCCTTTACGACCTTTCTCCAAAGTCTTGAAGAATCAAGAACATTTGCCTTATCCACGCTTGTCAGCTTCTTTCTGCGCTTCATGGCAATTTCAAAGCCTTTAATGGCAATTCTTCTGATTTCTTCTTCATTATAAGTGAGCGTATCGGTTGCTGTTACGACACCGTTTACTTCTTCTGTGTGTCGTTCACCAAAATACAGTCCGCCGGTTAATTCTCTCATGATAACCATGTCAAATCCGTCCCCGATTACTTCCTGCTTTAACGGACACGCATCTTTTAATTCATTGTATAAATATGCAGGACGAATATTGGCAAACAATTCCAGTTCCTTACGAATCTTTAACAGTCCTGCCTCCGGTCTTAAATTCGGAGCAACGTCATACCACTTGGAGTTGCCGACATTGCCGCCGACTGCCCCCAGTAATACGGCATCGGATGCCTTTGCTACAGCAATTGCCTCATCTGTAAGTGGCACACCGTATGCATCAATGGAACAACCGCCCATTAAAATCTTTTCATAGGTAAAATGATGCTCATACTTCTTTCCCACAGCATCTAATACCTTTACGGCCTCTCTTACGATTTCCGGTCCGATTCCGTCTCCCGGAATTAATGTTATTTTACAATCCATGCTACTACCACCTGTCTTTCTCTTTTCTTACAGGAATCCGGCGGGTTCTACCCGTACCTGCCGCCCCTGAATACTTCTCCACTTTCATATTTATGTATGAAAAAGGTTATTGTTTATTATCATAACGTATTTTTATGTATTTTTCAATATGTAATGCCCGATAAATAAATAACAAAAGACACCGGAGCGGGAATTGATACTTTCCGCTCCGGTGTCTTTACTTTCGTTACTTATTCTTCTGAACTCTTTGCCTTTTCTACCTGTGCAATAGCTTTCTTCTGCATGGAGATACGGCAGTTTTTGTTGTTACCGAATTCTACAATAACATCATCATCTGTAATATCCATAATTACGCCGTAGAAACCGCTTGTTGTTAATACATAATCACCGATTTCGATTGAATCCATTAACTGCTGCTGTGCCTTCTGCTGTTTCTTCTGTGGCTTGATTGCAAGAAAATACATCATCAGTCCTAATGCAACGACATAAATAACGATAATTCCGATTGAACCCATTTTAATTTGCCTCCTAAAATATACTTTCAAATGTAATAACATACGTGTCCCTGACACATACACTCTATAATAGCGGAATTTATTCTTTCTGTCCACTAAAAAACATTTTGTTTATAATTTTTTACTTTTTATCATAGGTCTTTAACATTTCCACGCGTTCTTTCTTAAAGGCACTGTATCTTCCTTCTTCAATCGCTCCCCGGATATCCTCCATTAAATGATTGTAGAAGTACAGATTATGCAGTACACAGAAACGCATACCAAGCATTTCTTTTGCCTTTAAAAGATGGCGTACATATGCTCTCGTATAGTTTTTACAGACCGGACACTGACAGCCTTCTTCAATCGGTCTGTCATCCTTTTCGTACTGTGCGTTAAAAAGATTGATTTTACCAAACTTTGTATACACATGCCCGTGTCTTCCGTTTCTGGACGGATATACACAATCAAAGAAGTCAATCCCTCTGTCTACCGCTTCCAGAATATTTGCCGGTGTACCGACACCCATCAGATAAGTAGGCTTGTCCTGCGGCAGATACGGAACGGTTTCATCGAGTACGTGGTACATTTCTTCATGGGTTTCACCGACTGCAAGTCCTCCGACTGCATAGCCCGGCAAATCCAGTTCCGAAATACGTTTTGCATGATCAATACGGATATCTGCATAAACTGCACCCTGATTGATACCAAATAAAAGCTGGTTTGGATTAACGGTATCCGGCAGGGAATTCAAGCGTTGCATTTCTTTTTTACAGCGTGCCAACCAGCGCGTTGTACGGGCAACAGACTTTTCCACATAATCGCGTTCTGCCTTCGCCGGTGCACATTCATCAAATGCCATGGCAATTGTAGAACCTAAGTTAGACTGAATCTGCATACTTTCTTCCGGACCCATAAAAATCTTTCTGCCATCAATGTGGGACTGGAAAGTTACGCCTTCTTCTTTAATCTTTCTAAGACCTGCAAGGGAAAACACCTGAAATCCACCCGAATCGGTCAGAATCGGTCTGTCCCAGTTCATAAACTTATGCAGACCGCCCATTTCCTTAATCAGTTTGTCCCCGGTACGTACATGCAGATGATACGTGTTTGACAATTCCACCTGTGTTCCGATTTCCTTTAAATCCATTGTCGATACGGCACCCTTAATGGCGGCTACTGTTCCGACATTCATAAATACAGGTGTCTGGATTGTTCCATGCACAGTCTGTAATTCACCGCGTTTTGCACGCCCGTCTGTTTTTAATAAACGATACATCTCTTTCCTCTTTCTTACTTGCTTCTATTATAAAAGGCACAGATTCCATCCAATCTTGCCGTCATATTTTCAAAAATCAGATCCACGAGTGTCAGCGCCGTCATTGCTTCCACAACGACTACGGCACGCGGCACAATCATCGGGTCATGTCTGCCCTTAATGGAAATTTCAATATTTTCACCATCTTTATTGACCGTATCCTGCACTGCCGAAATAGACGGTGTCGGTTTAACCGCCGCACGGAATACAATGTTGCTGCCGTCACTCATGCCGCCTAAAACGCCGCCTGCATGGTTGGTTTTTTTTGTAAGTTTTCCGTCCTTCATGACAAAGCTGTCATTATTTTCGCTGCCGGTCATCTTTGCCGCTTCAAAGCCACTTCCGATTTCAAAGCCTTTAACCGCACCAATTGAAAGCATTGCTTTTCCAAGAGAAGCGTCCAGCTTGTCAAATACCGGTTCACCGATTCCCGGCATCATGCCCTCAACCACACACTCAATGATACCGCCGATTGAATCGCCCTCCTGTATCTTTTGCGTGGCATACGCTTCAACCTTTGCTGCCGCTTCCTTATCCGGCATTGTAAATGCATTTTCGCGTGCTGCCTGCAGATCAAACTTTTCATAGTCAATCGCAATTCCGCCGATTTCCTTTGCGTAAGCGTGCAGGGTAATCCCAAGGCTTTCCAAAATCTTTAACGCAATCGCACCCGCTGCGACCCTGCCAATCGTTTCTCTTGCGGAACTTCTTCCGCCGCCGCGGTAATCCCTGAATCCGTATTTTGCATCAAATGTATAATCGGCATGTCCCGGTCTGTAGTATCCTGCAATCTCCGAATAATCGCCTGAGCGCTGATTGGTATTAAATACTACCATGGATATCGGTGTTCCTGTCGTTTTCCCTTCAAAAACGCCCGACAGAATCTTTACTTTATCAGCTTCTTTGCGGGGTGTCGTAAATTTAGACTGTCCCGGTTTTCTTCGATCAAGAAGTTTCTGGATATCTTCCTCACAAAGCTCTAAACCCGCCGGGCAGCCGTCCACTACAACGCCTAACGCTTCTCCATGGGATTCGCCCCATGTCATAATCTTAAATCTGTTTCCATATGTAGAACCAGCCATTTTCTCTCCATTCCGCCACACAATGCGGCATTTCCACTTTCTATCTGACACTTCATCATACCATATACAAGGTTATGTTTTCAACTGTCTGTTTTGTCCCGGTTCTGCATTTTTATAGATTTTTAGAAAGTGCAGGAATGTCCTAGCTGTTTAATGCCCGCTGCAGCTCTTCCTGCAAATCACGGATAACTGCGGCAGAATCCGCCGTAATCTTTTCCGGCGGCACTTTATATAAAGTACGTTTCAGCTTACCGAGGATTTCTTTAACCGCCTTTTTCTTACTGCGTTCCCACTCTTTTTTATGGCTGTCCAATTCTGCCTGCGCCTGTCCTGCAAACTGCACTGCCTCCTGACGTACCGCAAGCAGCTGTGTCTTTGCTTCATCCTGTCTTCCGTACATCTGGGCTTCCCATTTTGCGCGCTCAATCTCCTCCTCGGACAAATTGGAGCTGGACGTAATCGTAATGGACTGTTCATGACCCGTGCCTAAATCCTTTGCCGATACATTGACAATGCCGTTGGCATCAATATCAAAGGTCACTTCAATCTGCGGTGTACCCGCCATCGCCCGCTTAATACCCGAAAGGCGGAAATTCCCCAGCAGTTTATTATCCCTTGTAAATTTTCTCTCACCTTGAAACACTTTGATATCTACACTTGTCTGAAAATTGCCCGCAGTCGTAAATATCTGGCTGTGTCTTGTAGGAATCGTTGTATTGCGCTCAATCAGACGGCTTGACACACCGCCTACCGTTTCAATTGAAAGCGACAGCGGCGTTACATCCATTAAAATCATCTCAGATGCCGCAGAACCCGCCATAAGCTGTCCGCCCAGCTTTCCTGCCTGGACTGCCGCACCAATTGCCACACATTCGTCCGGATTAACATTTCTTGAAGGCTCTTTGCCCATCAAGGTCCGCACTTTATCCTGCACTGCCGGGATTCTTGTTGAACCGCCTACCAGCAGTACCATATCAATCTGTGACTTTGTAAGCCCTGCATCATGGATTGCATTTTCAACCGGAATCACCGTCCGCTCAATCAAATCTTTGGTCAGTTCTTCAAATTTACTGCGGGAAAGCTGGATATCCATATGATGTGGTCCGTCTTTTGCCATCGCAAGAAACGGCAGGTTAATATTCGTTGTCATACAGGATGACAGCTCCTTTTTCGCTTTTTCCGCTTCTTCTTTTAACCGCTGAAGCGCTGCCGTATCCTTAGACAGGTTAATTCCCTCCGTCTTTTTAAACTGCTCCACAAGATACTGCACAATGCGCTCATCAAAATCATCACCGCCCAGATGATTGTCACCGGACGTTGCAAGTACTTCAATCACATGGTCGCCGATTTCAATAATGGACACATCGAATGTGCCGCCGCCCAGATCATAGACAAGAATTTTCTGTGCCTGTCCGTTGTCAAGACCATATGCCAATGCTGCAGAAGTCGGCTCATTGATGATACGCAGTACATTTAACCCAGCAATCCGTCCCGCATCTTTAGTTGCCTGCCGCTGTGCATCGTTAAAATACGCCGGTACGGTAATCACGGCATCTGTGACCGTATCCCCCAGAAAATCTTCTGCGTCTTTTTTCAGCTTCATTAAAATAAAAGCAGATATTTCCTGCGGCGAATATGCTTTTCCGTCAATCTTTTTTCTGTAATCCGATCCCATATGACGTTTAATGGAAAAAATTGTCCGCTCTGCATTGACAGCCGCCTGCCTTCTTGCCGGATCTCCCACAAGCATCGTCTTGTCTTTTGCAAAAGCCACAACAGACGGTGTTGTCCGGTATCCTTCCTTATTGGCAATCACTGTCGGCACATCGCCCTCCAGCACTGCAACGCAGCTATTTGTTGTCCCTAAGTCAATTCCAATTACTCTACTCATGACCATCCACTTTCCAATCTTCGTTCTAGCACATAATCCGTAAAAATCATCGTTTGGGGACTTTTAACCCCAATACCACATATACATAATCATACCATAAATCTGCCGGGATAATTATTAATTTAGCGGAAAAAAATAAAAAAAATTATAAAACCGGGATTATCGTAAAACAGCGGTCAATACTCTTTGTGCATTTTTGTAAAATATTTTCTCCAGTTCATCCTCCGAAAGCCCTGTCTGATGAAGTGTTTCATACAGCATGACCATTTTGGCAGGACTGTCAATTTCCATCCGGCTCTCCACCCCGTCAAAATCCGAACCGATTGCCAGCACCTCACTGCCTGCAATTTTGCGGATATGCAGAATGTGTGTAACCATATCGCAGATACGGCTTTCACCGTCCGGCGGCTGTGTATCCGAAAGAAAATGCGATGCAAAATTCAAGCCCATAACGCCGCCCGCTTCCGAAAGCTTCCTTATATACATATCAGGCAGATTGCGTGGGTGCGCCGTTATGGCGCGTGCATTGGAATGGGATGCTACAAACGGCATGCCTGTCTTTTTTGCAAACTCCGCCACATTTAAAAATCCGCCGTCCGATAAATGCGATACATCAATTACCATGCCGAGCCGGTTCATTTCTTCAAGCACTTCAAATCCAAACGGTTTTAAGCCCTTCTGCATGATATCCCGGTCTGTGCTGTTGGGGTATCCGATTTCATTTTCATGATTCCATGTCAGGGTTACAAGGCGTACACCGTCTTCATACGCACGGTATAATTTCTGCATTTCTCCGCCCATAACGCCGCCATCCTCAATCGTAAGCAGTATACCCGTGCCTAAATCCTGCATTTTATCGTTCTGCCGGATATCCGGTATATCCCGCCGGGTCAGAACCCTGTACAGTTCTTTTGGGTTAGCATTTAATTCGCGTTTATAAACGGAAACTACACGGTCATACTCTGTCTGTATGGCTTCTTTTCTGTCCACTCCCGTATACGTCCCTGTCGGAATAAAAATGGATGCACACTGAATCACACACCCGCCCTTTTTCAAGGATTTTAAATCTACATTTTTATGATTCCGGACTAGCGTTTCCCCTTCTTTTAACTCTGTGAGCGTATCACAGTGCAGGTCAATATATTTCATAACATTCTCCTATTCTGTAGGCATTTTAATGCCGGAAGAATCGCGGACTGAATTTATTCAGTTCTGCGATAAATTCAGAATTGTGACGCCTGTGGCACAATTCTGTTATGCGAAAATCTTTAATTTATGGATTTTCGCATTTCTCCTTTTCCAATATAAAAATCAATTTTACATCATATTATCAGACGAAAGGAAATATTACAAATGCGTATTGCTGAAATACCGTCACTACATTTATAAAGTAAAAATGCGTCACGGAAACATAAACTTTTCCGCGACGCTTATTTTCTGCCTTTTGCTGTGCCGGCATCCTCGTTGGGAGCTTTCGCCCCAACTTCATTTCTATTTACTTAACTGAAAATATTAAAATATACTTCTCCCGGTATTACATTGTTCTTACACTGTGTTGTAATACTGCTTACCGTTGCATTGACTGTGCTTCTAATCTGTGCCTGCTTTGAGGAAGACGGTATGGAAGCCGTATATCCGCTTGGCAGCTTGTTAGAAGATGCTCCTGAGAAGCTGAGGATATTGCTGAATTTCTTGAGTGTAAACGGCGGCATATAATAATTGTAGCCGTTGTCATAAGAAATGCAGTTGCTTAAATATGCCGTGCAGGAGCTGTTATTGTTATCAAAGCCTTTACTGCTGTGTCCAAAGGCTAAACAGTTGGTTACGGTTCTTACACAGCTGCTTGTAGTATTCACTGAACCGAACTTAAATCCGTTTGGATTGCCGTCATATTTGCTTTTCCAGTTTGCAATGCTTAAAGTTCCCTGTGTGGTGCGGATAAAGCTGCCGCCTGGCAGAGAGAACTTTCCTTTTTTGTAATTGCTTGCAAAAGAAGAATCCTTCTTGCTGATTAATTCTACTAAAAGTAAATCCGTATCCAGCGCATTTCCGTTATTATAATCGTATTCCCCGGTAAAAATGGTCGGGTCACCGTTGTTCCAGCATGCACAGTTGGTATATGTCAGGTTGTAGGTTAAGCTGTCCTTATCGTAAGAATCCCAGCCGTCATCTGAATTTTCCCATGAATAACAGCCGTAGAATACATTTCCCTTGCCTGCGCCAAGCTTCGGCGCAAAGCCGTCTGCGTTGCCACCGAGTGTATAGACATCACAATTTCTGTAGCTGTATACAAAACGCATGGTATTGCTATATGCACCACCTGTAATCTGCACCCCGGCATCATTGTTGTAACGCACCATGCAGTTTTCAATCGTATTGTTGCCTGCGCTGCTTCCCTTAATCTGGATGCCGTTATCCGGTGCTTTCTGGATAATCAGGTTCTTGATTGTATAATTGCTTCCCGAAATGCGGATGCCGACTTCTGAATCCGTTGTTGCTTTTCCGATATAAGCTGAACGGAATGCTGAAAAGTCTAACACCGGATAGGTACCGTCACTGTTTTTTACACCGATAATAGATACATTGGCATTAGAAGCTTTTAATGCAAGCTGTGCCGTACAGCTGATACTGCTGCCCTTCACATAGACAATGCCGCCGCCCGCTTTTTCAGCCTTTGTCACAGCCGCCGTCAGTTCTGAAAATGAAGTAACGACTGTTCCGTTGCTGGTATCAGTTGTGGAACTGCCGGAAGATGAACTTCCAGAACCGGATGAAGCAGAACTGTCCACCTGAATCTTGTAAATGTTAATACCGCTGTTTGAGGAATACAGGTACACGTATCCTGATGAACCGGAATAATTATATGAAACCGTTGCAGCCGTTGTGCCTGCATTCATCGTGCCAAGCTTATTTCCAGAACCGTCTGCCACAACGAGTGTTCTTGCCGCACTGCCGGAACTCATACAGGTTACTTTAATGGTGTCTGTTCCCGATACCGGTACTTTGACTGCACGATAGCTTGTCGAACCGCTGCCGCCCAATGCCAGTGCATATGTATATGCTGTTCCATCCACTGTCTGACTGTTTGCAATCACAGACATGGTCTTTGACGATGTTGCAATCAGTGACAGGTTATCCACTGTTACCGTAGAGGAAATTGTCCCCAGATTTTTAAAACCGGTATTTTTAAAATTCCATGATGTAGAAGCAGATGCTTTTGCCGTCATAGGACTGCCTGCAAGCACCATTGCCAGCATACAGACAATACTCATGCCCCATGCCAATACTTTTTTTAAACCCTTTTTCGCTTTCACCTTGTGAAACCTCCTTGTTTTTGCCTGTTTGTTTTTGCGAAGCAAAAATCTCATGTGAGAAATGATTTTCCTCTTTATTTTTGCTTTGCCGGCACAATGCAGTCATTGTATTTTTTTACAAGCCAAAAGTCAACGGCAGTTTTTACAAATATATTTGTGCATTTTGTACATATTTTTTACATCTAAAAAGTATTTTTATGCACTTTCTACAATTGATTGTTTTTTGCATTTTTTATTACCTTTAGCGTTTCCAGATACTGCCGTGTTTTACAAAGTTAAAGCTATTTATTTTTGAAAAAGTTTTTTAATGCTATACAATTTTCACAAAATTGCACAGAAAATAATCAAGCCCGCTTTGCGGGCTTAATCTCTTCCCTGTACACACCTATTTTTCATTTCCATGTGGCAGACGGACTCTTAAAAGCTTGCGTTTCAGCATTTTTTTATCAAACGGAATCAGCGGATAAATATAGCTGCATCCCGTCATGGTACGGTTAAAAGCTATCGTTGCCGCTATTAAAAGGATTCCCGCAATATATCCTGCCAGATTGAATGCCGCCGTCAGACACAGCAGAATAATCCGCATAAATTTCATTGCATATCCCATTTCAAAGCTTGCCTGCGAATACGTGCCTACCGAAACCACTGCCATATACAGCATGGATTCTGCATTAAACCATCCGGAGCTGACTGCATACTCACCTACCACAATACCGGCAACAACGCTGAGCGGTGTTGAAAGCAGGGTCGGCGTATTAACAGCTGCCAGCTTTAATCCGTCAATGGAGAGTTCCAGCAATAACAGCTGGAAAAACACCGGTACGGTAATCTCATCAGACACTGTAATAAACATCATCCACTCCGGCAGCCACTGCGGATTGTCAATCAGTAACAGCCATGTCGGGGTCAGAAGCATTGTAACCAGTGTCAGCAGAAATCTTGAAATTCTTAAATACGTTCCGATGACCGGTGCAAAATTATAATCGTCTGCCTCTTCAATAATGTCAAAAATCGAAGTCGGCACAATCATGACCGCCGGTGAATTGTCTACCATAATCACAATATTTCCATCCAAAACCGCAGCAGCGGCGGTGTCCGGACGTTCTGAATATTTAAATTTCGGAAACGGATTAATCCATTTATGCTCATATAAACACTCTGCAAGACTTTCTATATTCATTGTCAACGCTTCTACACGTATTGCCTGAATTCGCCTTTTTATGCTGTCTAACAGCTTTTTGTCGACTTTATCCTCCATATAGCAGACAGCAACGTCGGAACGCGAGCGTGTGCCTACCCCCATCAGCTCCAGACTTAATTGGGGATCGCGGATTCTTCTACGCAGAAGTGCCGCGTTTAAAACAAGTGTTTCCACAAAACCGTCCCTTGAACCACGAAGTACTTTATCCTTCCACGGCTCTGTCACACTACGCATCGGATACGTCCGGCAGTCTAAGGACAGGCACTCTGAAAAGCCGTCAATAAAGCAAACTGTTACTCCCGAAAAAAATGCCGTCAGTGCATTACTCTGCTTAGTAATTTTATTGACTTCTGTATAGGGCATGCCTTTTTCAAGAAAGGAATCCACATCCGATAAATCTTCCGGTTTGAGTGAATAAAAAAACTGCATCAGTTTTTCTATCATATCTTCCTGCACAAATCCATCTATAAAAAAGAATCCTGCCTTTTTTCCACCGATTATAATTTCTCTCGTTAAAATATCAAAATTCTCCTCAATGCGGATTTGTTTTTTCATACTGCGGATATTTTCATCCGCACTGGTTGAAAATTCTGTCCTGATATTATCTGTATTTATTGTCTGCATCGAAATAAATCCTCATTTCATTTCTGCGCTGGTTGCGCTTTTTATCCATAGGATATCCGCCGTCCGTGACTTCATACATCTTTTGAAAAAAAATAACAGAAATCCTATCCGCACGCGGTATATGATTTCTGTTATTTTTATCTTTTTTTAAATTATTGTTTTAAAGTCGCTCTTAATACTCTTAAAGTTCTTCATCGGACTTTTTCTTTCGCTTACTGCCTGCAAATCCTGCCAGCATTGCTGAAACTGCCGCACCGAAAAGATACCATACGGAATGTGTTTTATCTGCTGTCTGCACACTTTCCTGCTGATTTTCTGCTGCATTTTCAGAAGAATCATTTTCTGAGGACGTGCCGTTGTTGTCTTCCTGCTTTCCTTCTTCTGCTGTGCCGTTTGCATCGCCGGTTCCGCCGTTTTCACTGCCGGACGGATTATCATTACCATTCTGACTGCCATCAGCTTCTCCCGTATCTCCCGGCTGGTTATTGTCCGGCTCTGAAGGCGTCGGGGTCGGTGTTGGCTCCGGCGTTGGTGTTGGCTCCGGCGTTGGTGTTGGCTCTGGGGTCGGTGTTGGTGTCGGTTCCGGCGTTGGCGTTGGCTCCGGTTCCGGTGTTGGCTCTGGTGCCGGGGTCATTGTTTCCAGATTTGCCACAGCTTCTATCAGCCTGTGTGCCAATACGCTGACTTCTTCCTGTGTTGCCGTTGTCCTGTCAAGTGCCTTTGCCGCATTTAATGCGGATTCAACTGTGCTGAAATCCTTGTAATCGGCGCTGTTTAAGCCCTCAGCATTCTGAATTGCCCTATCCAGTTCCGAAAAATCTACCGATACTGCTCCGCTTTCTGTGTAATCTGCGGAGGCTGCCGCATATGCCGCTACTGCATCCCAGCCTTCTGCAAATGCCATACCTTCGCCTGCTTCCCTTGCAAAGACCCCGTTGACTGTCAATGCTTCTCCTTCTGCTTTGGCTAGCTGTCGTCTGTCGGTATTAACCGCAAAGCCCGGTCCGTAGGACTGATATTCATAAAAACGTGCTGCACTGTGGGTATTGCCGCTCATATTATCATAGCCTTTTGTCTTAATATGACTGTCCATAAAGCATTTTACATACGTTACACAGGCATTTGACCGCCACGGTCTGCCCAGTGCCACACTATTTTCTGCCACCGAATCTGATTTTTTAAGCAGTCTGCTGTTTATGAATACATAGCCTGTTGTTTTTGTACTTTCAGTACTTGCCGCCGTTACATAGCCTGCCGCATTGGCGACAATATCGCAGTCGTCAAATACTGCCTGTGCACTGCCGAAAATCCAGTCTACATTTCCTTCAATATAACAATTCTTAAAATACTGGCGTCCGCCGCCGTCTGCCTGTAAGGTATCCTGCCATCCGGTCAGCCGTACATTATTAAAAATAAGCTGATCTGCTCTTGTAAGCATTGCAACTGCCTGCTTGCCTTCAATCGTTTCATTCGGATAATCAAAGGTATTCGCAACCGTCAGATTTTCCATGTATGTATGGTGTGCCGCTGCTTCAATCGAAACCGATGCACTGCCTGAGGTTCCGTATGCTGCCCCCGTTACCGGGTCTGTTTTTCCCGAAGCCGCATCATAACACAGCACGGTCTTTTCGCTATCCTCGCCAATTAAAGTGATATACGGCGATGTAATGCTTAATTTTTCGTAATACGTACCGTTCTTTACAAAAATAACTTTCTGTTCCTGATTGTCTGCCGGCACTGCTGCCAGTGCTTCCGCCACTGTTGTATACACCGGTACAGACTCACTGTCAAGCGTTCTGATACCGGAAGCATCTACAACCATATCGTATGATGAAAGTTTAACAAAGTTAAAATTACGGTATGTCTTTATGCCCTGTGTATTTTCAAAGACAACTTTTACTGCATTTCTTCCGTCCTGTAACGGAATCGTTATATCCACCGCTTCTCCTGCTGCCGTTTCTTTTTCAGACAGCAACCGATCTCCTGCATACACCGATACTTTTCCGGCTTCGTCATAGGCAAACTTTAAAGCAGCTTCATTTCCCGTTACCGTATCATTAGACTTTTCAAGCACCGTCATCTGTGCCGCCTGCGAACCGAACATGTATTCGCCTGTGTGCCCTGCCGTTGCCATAATGGATACCGGCGCTGACGGGTTACTTTCGTTATCCTGTCCGACTGCCGCTACCGTATAAAAATACGGGACTTCATTTTCCGCAGTGGTATCCGTAAATGTCGTGCTTTCTGATGTTCCAATCTCTGTATAGCCTTCTGCACGCTGTGTTGAACGGTAAATTCTGTAGCTGACAGCTTCCGGCACAGCAGACCATGTAACCGTATTTGCTGCATTTCCGGATTCTGCACCAATAGACGGTGCTGTCATCGGCAGTACAAAATGTACAGACGAAGTTTCCATAGAATTGCTTTCCTGTCCGCCGCAGACACCTGTAATTCTGAACTGATAGTCACCTGAATTTTCCGGTACATAGCTGTAAGAAGTTTCAGCGGTGGTATCCAGCTCCTTATAAGTTACGCCGTTATCCTGTGATACCTCTACGCGGTACTTTCCGTCTAACTGCGCACCCTCGCCGCTCCATGATACCGTAATGGAAGAACGGTCCTCTGAAATTACCGGTGTATTTACTCCTGTAACAGCCGGTGCTGTTCCGGCATCTTTATAATCATCCTTCTGATTATATAAAATGTTGCCCTCAGCATCCTTTGCCACCCAGTTGGTAATTTCCACATCGGCGCCAACCAGTGCCAGTCCGTATGATACGGCATCTTCTGCTGTCAGTGTCATATCCTTCCACTTGAATTCCTTTTTATCTGAATACGTCTTATTGCCGTTAGCATCGACAAGCAGCGGCTTACCAAGACTTTCAAATTCGGCAAGATAGCCGTTTTCGGTTCTTGTAAAGGTTACGTTATATTTATTATCTGCTGCCACCTCATACTTTGGTGAACCGTTTCCGGCTTTTCCAGTGCCTTTCATCCAATAGCCCGAAAGTGCATCGGTTCCAACCGATGAATCATAGCCCCTGAATCCCAATGAAGCAAACGCATATTTACCCGAAGTCTGGAATGCACCGACAAAAACACCCGTCCTTTTTGCATTCTGACCCGTAATCGAATAATCCTTAATTTTAAGAGTCATGGACATAGATGCAAATGCATCATTTTCCGGCAGTAAAATGTAACTTGTATTGACTCCTGCATCACCTGTACTCTGTGTAATATATCCGCTTTCTGCAGACTGTTCTGCTTTCATTACAGAACCCGCCCCGGTAACAGTTAGCAAATCTGAACCGGATACCTGCGGCTTATATCCGCTTTCCTCCTGACCTGAATTATCCCTATTCTGGTCATACAGCACATTTCCTGACATATCGGAAAGCACCATATCCGTCACTGTGACATCCGCACTGTAAACTGCCAGTCCGAACTGTGCCATAATATCCGGTGTCAGTGCAGAATCCGAAGCCTTAAAAGTCTTTTCATTGACAGTTTCACTGCCTTCCTCCTGAAATGTGGCATAATAGGTATTGTCTGCTTTCTTTTCAATGCTTACTGTATAAACAGCCCCTTCTGTCCATGCCTGCTTCGGACTTCCGTTTCCAGCCTTGCCGGAAGCTTTCAGCCAGTACGGTGATACGGCATTTACATCACCTGTACCTCTGAATCCGATTGAATTATAAAGGTAATCTCCGTCCGGCTGGAAAGCACCGGCATACACGCCGGAATATTTTCCATTGCTAAATGAATTGACCTTTAATTTCAGTGTCATTTTTGCAGCTTCTTTCGACTGTGGGAATAAAATGTAGGAAACATTTTTTCCTGCCGTTCCCTTATTTCCAACCATACTTGCAGATTCTGCGGTCTGGCTGATTGTCATACTGCCTGCATTCTGTGTCACGGTTACATCTTCCGTATCGCCGTAGGTCTGCAATGTATAATCAATTTTAACATCTTCTTCTGCCTGTGCTGAAATTGTAAGCTTTACACCGGAGGTCAGCCTGTCTGCCTTTACAACAATATCTCCGGTTTTGGCATCATAGGTATAATCCTGCTTTGCAAGAACATTTTCTCCTGCTTTAATTTCAATTGCATCCGGAAGATGATATCCGCTGTCTGCCGTAAGCTGCGTTGTAAAATCTGTACCGACTGCCGCATAATCCGCACCGCTTGTTGTAATGTGTTCAAGGTTATAGTCAACATCTGTAAATTCTTCATGAATCGCAATATTTGAAAACTTTGCCGTGCTTAAATTTTCAAGGCTGTTTGCCGCTTTATTCGCATCTACGGCAAATCCCACATAAATGTCTTGTGCCATTTCAATAGTCTTTGAACCGACCTTTGTCCACGTTACACCGTCATCAGATGCATATCCTGTAAAGGTATCGCCGCGTCTTATCAACTTAAACCATGTTCCGTTAAAGTCTGCACCGCTCTTAAAATGCAAATCCCTTACCAGTGGTATTCCCGCTTTTTCTGCACTTGCAGGCGAATCAATCGTTTCAGAAATATCCGAAATTTTACCGTTTGTTTCAAGTCTGCTTGCAAGATAGGTTGACCATGTGGTTTCATTGCTGATTTTAACCATTGACATACCGAGTGCCGCCGTCTTTGAACCGCTCTCTAAGCTTTCACGGAACATCACACCGGTAAATACATGGTTGTCAACGGTTGTTGCTGAATCCAGTTTTGTAATAATTTCTGCATCACCTTTGACAAGCTGATACGTATACTGAAAATCATCGGTTGTGGCATCTGCATAGGTACTGCCGGATACGCAGCCTTCTGATGCGCCTAATTTTCCGGCACCTTTCACTGTCATCACACCATTTTCCAAACTTGCATTTCCCGCTACACCCGGATTGCCAATATCAGTGCTTGTCCACTCGCCTGTGCCAGCTGTGCTGTTAATATGCAGCTTCGATACAGATGACTGGGTCTGATTGCCATCATTATCATAGGCTCTAGCGGTGATATTGTACGTGCCGTCTGTTAACCCCGTATAATCAAAGGTAAATGGTGCGGTATCTGCTGTTCCGACAAGCTGTATACCATTGTAAAATTCTACCTTTGCAATGCTTCCCCCATTGTTTGCCTTTACATCAGCTGTCACTGTTACTGTCTGTCCTTCATCATACTGTGCATTATCCTGTAAATCAAGGGTAATATCCGGATTTGGTGCCGTATAACCGGACTGCTCTACATTTTCAACAAGTCCGTTAAAATATTCTTCTACGTAGGCATATCCGGTTGCCGAATTGATTTTCTTGGAATCACTTGCATCATTCGGATTTAAGCCATGTGCCGTTTCCCATGTATCCGGAATTCCGTCCATATCTGTATCAAATGAAGCAGCCCGTACAGATTCTTTTGCCGGATAGCCGCCGACCTCATCTTCTGTATTCACATATCTTCCCGAATCTGTCCGCGTTTCGGCTACAACTCTCGCATCAATGGCATCACGGTACGGATAGGTCGCACCCGCCTGCGCAAGCACCGGTTCATAACAGTCCGTAGCACTTGTCACGGTGGCACTGTCAAATCCTTCTGCCGTATACGGTGTTTCTGAAACTACAGTTTTATTGGCTCCTTCTGTCACGCCTGACATTTTTGAACCTTTTGCATTGTCAGCGGTAATTTCAGCATTGCCGTCCATGTAGTTGCCGTTTACATAAAATCCGCCCGGTTTTGTGGCTTCACCCATATCAATGACCTGATACCGAACCTGTTCTCTCGTTCCCTGTCCCGGTTTTAAGAAATTGTTGATAAAATTGGTATACGCATAACCACCACCATAGCAGGTGTTATATCCCCAGTTATAAATAATATTATTGCTTAACTGCAGTGTTGCCGTACTGCCTCCATCCTTTGTCGGATCGCCCATGCATCCGCCGCCGATTCTTGGATTTCTCGATGTATGATTCGCAATCAGGTTATTCTGAAACAATACATTGTCGCCACCAAAAATACCGCCATATCCGTGACGGCCTTTGGAATGTCCTGAAACAGTCAGACTTTCCGATACGATACACCACTGTACTGTTCCGTCCTGTCCGCGGTAAGTTGAAACTGTTTCATCGGTATTCCAGCTAAACGAACAGTGGTCGATCATAAAAGTCTTATTATCCCTGCCCCAGAGTGCATCCATGGAATCTCCGCCGGTATGTACATTTGCCGCACCCGGACGGAAACGCATATAACGGATAATCAGATTTTCAGAATTGCTGATATTTGTATCCCAGCCGGACAGGGTAATACCATCCCCCGGTGCTGTCTGTCCTGCTACGGTAATATTTTTTCTTTCTTTAAAGGTCAGTGTCTGCTTTAATTCTATCGTACCACCCACATTAAATACAATCATCGTTCCGCCTTTATCTTTGGCAAATTCTTCAATGCCATAACGCAAAGACCCTTCTACCGGTGTTTCACCTTTTCCGTAATCCTCCAGTGTTGTAACGACATACACATCATATCCGCGTCCGCCGGTTGCAAATCTTCCACCGCCTTCTGCGCCTGCAAATGCAAGCAGGGTGTTATTTTCCGCCCCATATGCAAATGTTCCCGCCGGTAGGGATATGCCTGATGTTGCCATCAGTCCTGCCAGTGCAAATGCCGTTGCCCTTTTTACGTGATGTCTGTTCGCCCTTCTCCGCTGTGCGCGGTTTTGTATCTTCTGATTCATTGCTAACCCTCCAAATAAATATTTTCCATGATATCAGGGTCAAAAGGTCTAAACCGAATGAGCTTGCTCATAGGTGGGTGCTTTTCTCCCCAACATCTTCCCATAGTTGTATCATAATCTTTCACCCCGGCATTTCAAAGATACAATCCATTTTTGTGCAAAATGTATCTTTTGCAATTATTTTTTGTAAAAGTTTTTTGCAAAATATCTTGTTTTTAGTTTTATTTTTCGTTATGATAGACGTGCAGGGTACAATTTTTTATTGTATAAAATGTATCCTGTATGGGAAATCTATCAGGCATCGCTTGATATTGGCATTATTGTGCTGCAGATATCGCAAAATATTCCTGATAGCAGATGAGAAATCGCCTGCGCGAATTTTTCATCGCTTTTTTGCAACAAGTTGCTCAGAAACGGAGATTGATATGAATGAACAATTATTAATACAAGGCGTTTTACATGAAGCATTTACACGGACAAGTTATGCACCAGAAGCGGAAGCCGCGGATTTTCTGCGCCGCCGTTTTCCCTATCCGAATTTCTGCATCACTGCATTTTCACTGTCCGGCACACGGCTGGCGGATTCCTACCGGCACCAGTTGATATCCATGATTCCAAAATACACTGCGGGACTGACAAAATTTCCGACCTTTGCCTACCACACGGAAAATCATGAATTTTTACTGCTTTTTAATTATCCGGAGGAATCCGAGCCGCAGGAGTATATCCGGCAGTCTTATGAATATTTTAAACAACGGCACAACTGCACGGTGTTTTGGGGTATCAGCCGTCCCTGTGTCGGTCTGTCTGAATTTATTTTTGCCAAAAAAGAGGCACTGACTGCGCTTTCATTTTCACTGACGGACAACCATGACGATATTACCGTCTATTCCGACCAAATGTTTATTCCGGCAGAAAATTCATACGGCTATTTCTATCCGCAGACTGCGGCAGATTTACTGATAAAGGGCATGAAAAACCACGATACGGATTTGATTCATTTTATCCTGACGGTGCTTGAAGATGAAAATACACGGTTACGCCCTTTTTCGTCTGAACAGATGATTGCTGGGCAAATGCTTGCCCTTCATAATGCCGTAACCGCCACTTTTTTCGGTCTGAATCCGGTGAAGTACGGCTTTCTAGAACAGTTGTTTGCTTTCCAGCAGGAAATTATCGGCTGTCAGGGAAATTTTGGACATTATTTTTCACACCTGCATGACCTATGTCTTTCGGTCAGCGCTTCACTTGCCGGACAACGGATGAGCAAAAAGAAAGAGCTTGTTCAGGAAACCGCTGATTTTATCTTGCAAAATTATGCCGATGCCAACTTAAATCTTTCCGGCACGGCACAGCATTTTCAGGTTTCCGAAGGCTATCTTTCGAGTATTTTTAAGGAATACGCCGGTATCTGTTTTGCGGAATACCTTGAAAAATGCCGTATTGAAAAAAGCTGTGTTTTGCTGTCGGACACTGCCTCGACAATTGAACAGATTGCCGAAGATGTCGGCTATAACAGTGTGTATTCTTACCGCCGTGCCTTTAAGCGGCTGTTTCATATCAGTCCGTCCGCTTACCGGGAACAGAAACTGCCGTAAAAAACAAAAATGCCCCGCAGGGACTGTCAGATTTTATCGCTGACAGTCCCCGCGGGGCTTTTCTTTGCTTTTAGCAATTCTTATCCTGTATTCATTTTTTCTTTTGTTATTTTTTTGTTATTCCGTCACTTTAGACTTCTTTTTTGCTTTTGAACCGACAATGCCTGTTCCGCTTAATGCCAGTAAGGCAAACAGCCATGTAACAGGGGTACTGTCACCGGTTTGGACAGGTGTTGTTCCTTTATTTTTTGAATCGCCGGAGTCACTATCTCCGTGGTCATTTCCCGGATTATCCGACGGGTCATCTGACAGTGGATTGCCCAGTGTGTCCGTTGGATTATCCGGTGGCGTATTCCCTGGTTTGTCTGATGGATTATCCGGTGTAACTGCCGTATCATGGTATACCAGCACAATCGTTCCGGTCTGGTCTGTTGCGAAACGAATCTTTCCGTCATCTTCACGAACGGTTACTAATTCCTGTATATCGCCGCCATTAAAAATAAGCATCTGATATTCTCTTGTCGTACCGTCTGTCATACCACTCTCGTCCGGTCTGCCTGCTTTTAAAATCAGCTTTGCAACAGTCTGTGTAACCGGAATTTTTTCACCGTCATCACCGGTCTGCTTTGTCATTGAAATATCATAATATCCCACAATACCGCCATTTTCCGGTCGTTTTAATATCCAGTCCGCAGTCTGTTCCTGCTGAAGCTCCGACACATCTTCCTTCGGGCTTACTGTCACCGTAAGGTAAATATCATACCCCTGTGCCAGCATATCCGTTTCCTTTTGTGTCAGCACATTCTTTATCAGACTTTCCTGACTGTTTGCCACTGACATTTCCGGGACACCTTCTCCTGTAACAAGCATCACCTTTACCGTTTCCACACCTGTTGCCGGAATCTTCATAACATCCCTTCTGCCATCACAACGGCTGCAATGGTGGGACTTTTCACCCGCTGTTTTTCCTGTCGGTTCAACATCAATTGTCCAGTCCTGTGAAAAATCATGTCCAAGCGGCAGCAGTTCGGTCTGTCCATGTTCACCGCATACTTCACAAACCGCATTTGCAGAACCGGTTTCCGTACAGGTCGGTGCTTTTTCTACGCCACCGGTTTTCCATGTATGCTGCGGATTCACCTGAATCATCATCTCTGTACGGTTGTCATCAACGTCCTGTGCCGTGATTTTTACAGGCTGACCGTTTCCATTTACCGTATATGCTCCATCTTCCGGTATCAACTCTATATCCCCTGCAAAGACTTTATCCAGATTGTCATCTCCTACCGTAAACCGTACAGATTCACAGTAAACACCACCATCTTCAATTCCTGTGATTACAGGCAGAACAGATGGCTGTCCGATGCCGACCGTTACCTGTACAACCGATACATTTCCAGCTTTATCAACGGCAGTAATTTCCTGAATATCATCTTTCGGATAGAGTGTATATTCACCATTTTCAGGAAATACCCGCTCTCCGTTAATCGTTACATAATCAAGATTTTCGTCCTGAACTGTAAATTTTTTGTTAAAATTTTCACTTGTATCATAATACTTTCCATTTTGCTCAACTCCGCCAAACTTCGGCAGTGTCGCATCTAATATCATACCGTCTGACGATACATAAATGGCATTCCCTGCCTTGTCTGTAATTTTTGCATAAATGATATATTGCCTGTCCGGTTCAATATTAAATTCTTTTTCATACAGTGTCCATTTTCCATTTGGCAATGCATTTAATTCGTCTATTGTATAGCTTCTGTCCGCAATCATATAATGGATACTGCCTACACCGCTTCCGCTGTCCGCGGCTGATAGCGATACTTTCTGTGTTTTATTAAAAAACTTTCCAAATGTAATCTGATTTAAAACACCTGACCATTTATCACCTGACACGTTAATTGAACCTGTAGGCAGTGTAACATCTGGTTTTACGGTAAACTGAAGCGTTGTTTCTTTTAATGTACCGGACGGTGTACCTACTCTTAATGTACCCGTATATGTTCCTGCCGGAAGACCCTGCTTTGGACGTACAAAGATTTTTCCACCCGCGCCCGGAGCAAGCGTAAGCTTGTCTTTTTCTATAACAAAATAATCCATTCCGTCCGGCATCGTAATATCAATTTCTACCGTATCATTTCCGGTATTACTGATTTCAATATATTCGTCCCCGCTTCCGCCATTGGATATATAGCCTTCTTCCTGTTCGCCAAAATCAAATGGATTCAGAGTTATGCCAATATTTTGCGTTCTGGCGGTCACACTGATTGGTTCTGTATATGCAAGGTACGTTCCATAGGTAATCTTAAACTGCGTTAAATTCATGCTTTCCGTCAACGGCTGTCCATCATAGTCTGTTGTAATACCATACTGTTCAAATTCCTCATACGGACATTCATACGATGTACCATCAGTATAAGACAGCTTTACCTTCATTCCGGTAAAATCCATGGTATCGCCCTCCTGATACTCAAGCCGGGACGGTTCATGAATTAATTCCATGCCATTCACAGATATTTCTTCAAATCTCGCTTCAATGGTATGGTCTGCAAAAATATTGTCAAATGTATAGCGCTCTGTCAAACCAACACTGTGTCCATCTACCAGCACGTCGGCAATTGCATAGCCCTGAGCCGGTGTAATGGTATAAACCGCCGAAGCCCCTTTTGTATAACTGACCGCACCGCTTGGTGAAATACTGCCGTTACCGGTGGCTGTGGCAGTGATGGTATTTTGACTTGTATTTAAAATCAGTATCTGATTATCAACCTTTATAAGGTCATATTCTTTATCATTTTCATCAATTACGATATAATTATTCAGATTAAGCAAATCAAACGAATCTGCTTCTGCAACAACTTTCCCATCAATGCAGTCTGACGCCGGATACACTAAATAAATTTTACTCAGTTCATTAATCCCCGGAGAAACCACATGAACGCGCCTATCTGTAAAGCCATTCATATAAAGCCTTGTTTGTTTCCACGGATTTCCTGAATATTGAAGCGTACTCTGCTTCATATCATTAATCCAGCAGCTTACCGACTTTATTTCATTTAATCCTAAAATATTGACTTCAACATTTCCCTTAACTGTCCCAGTTCCTAACGGTTCCCACGAACCAATATTTAACGCAGTTTTAAATTCACACGCATTAATATTGGCTGTTAAATCTCCTTCAACCTGCGCCCGGCACAGCATTACATTACTATCAGATTCTGTAAGATAGTAGCTGTACACTTTTGAGAAATCAAATTGAACATTTCCTCCGACATTCCCTGAAACACCATATAACACATCATAAACGCTACACGTTGTCAACTGTGTTGTAACATTGCCGGAAATATTGCCATTTACACCTTTATACGAAGTCAAACGTGTAAGTTCAGCTGTAATATTTACATCATCGGCAGTAATATCACTTACTGAAAACTGATTTATATCACAATTAGTAAATTTCACTGATAACTTTTGGGTTGTCAGCAAATCACTGGAAAATGAATTTATATAAAAATAATTACAATCAACGTTTGTATTTCCGGTGACTGTTCCCGTTATATCTATGTTACTAATATATTCATTTGCACTTGTATTAGCATTTTGACCTGTAACTGCTACATTTCCTTGAATGAAATCCTGTGAATCACAAGTATGAATTCTTACATATGAATTATTATTATTGCCAGACCCACGTAATGTTAATGTGATATTTCCAATAACATTCTGCTGATATGTTCCGTAAATATCAATCCGCTCTTTGATATTGTATGTATCAACTCTAATCGCAATATCCCCGGCATATGTACCATCGGCATATCCACCTACTATCGTCCAGCCACTTAACCCGCCAAGTGCATCTGAACTGTCTGACTTATATTTCTCATAGACCAGCGTTCCCTTCACCTGATTCTCATAAATATATACACTGGTGTAGTAATTCATTCGTACCGTGCCATCTTGTGATACTCCTGCGAATTGCTCTCTATATGTAACCAGCAGCGGTGTACCATTCCCATAAATAATCTTATTAGCTTCATCGACTGTCGGCGCTGATGCCTGTGTATAAACCACCGCACCGTCTGCACGCACAAATACGCTTCCCATATCCGGCAGGACTGCTGTTGTCAGCACCACAACCAGTAATATACTCAAAGTCCTTCTTACCCAGCCTTTTAAGCGGTATTTTTTCCTCATACGCAATTCCTCCATGCATTTTCAATATGCCCATATAGTTCTTTTGTACTATCGCACTATAGTTATAGTTCTATAATACCACGGCAGGGATTTTATGTATATCTATTTTTACTAATTTTTAATATTGCATCATAATTTCTTATAAAACAGAAAATACCGGACTTTCCATGTCTTTTTGTTTCGACATGGAAAATCCGGTATCTAACTGTTTATTTTACTATCGTTTTATTTATCTTCTGTTTTATTTTACTTCTTTTTTCTTTCTGCCCGCCAGCACTACCAAGGCCGTCAGTGCTGCAAACATTGCCAGTACAAAAGGAATTGCACGCATACTGTCCGCAGTTTTTACACCCGCATTATCTGCCTGTGCATCAGATGCTGTCTCTGTACCTGTCACAGAACCTGCTGTTGAAGACTGGACGGACTCGGATGGCTGTCCTGATGTCGTTGGCTCTGAAACAGTCGGCTGTTCCGGTTCTGACGGTGTGGTCGGCTGTTCATTTACTGTCTGATAAACTACCGCAAACGGGCTGAATGAGGAAACTTCAACATAAAGTCCGGTATCTGTCAGCTGCGGCATCAGTGTTTCCAGACCATTTTCTGTCAAATGAAGCACTGCAAATGAGTAACCGCTCTTTCCTGTTCCATCCGGATATTCCAAAGTAACCCCCATCTTGCCGTTCTTAAATGTTACAGTCTGACCTGCTTCATCTGTCAGATTCATTTCCAGATAAGAAATACTGCTGTTTTTCAAAGTTTCCGACATTTCATTTTCGATTGCCGCTTTCATCTGCTGTGCAGCTGTATCGTATGCCTGTCCTTCTTTTACAATATTCAGGCTCAACTTTGTATTCTTTAATACACTGCCGTCTGCACCCACAAATTCAACTGTTTCAGGAACAGTTACTGTACCGCTTCCGTTGACTGTAACCGTTGTCTTTGTTTCTGCCGGTGTTGTCGGCTCACTCGGCGTCGTTGGCTGTTCCGGTGTCGTCGGCTCACTCGGCGTCGTTGGCTGTTCTGGTGTCGTCGGTTCACTCGGGGTTGTCGGTTCACTCGGCGTCGTTGGCTGTTCCGGTGTCGTCGGCTGCTCCGGTGTCGTCGGTTCACTCGGCGTCGTTGGCTGTTCCGGTGTTGTTGGTTCACTCGGTGTCGTCGGCTGTTCCGGTTTCGTTGGCTCACTCGGGGTTGTCGGCTGCTCTGGCGTTGTCGGCCGCTCCGGTGTTGTTGGCTGCTCCGGTTCACTTGGCTGTTCCGGTTCTGCCGTAACTTCCTTACCGTCTACGATAAGCTTTACATCAGAGAAGGTTACATCGGCATTTCTTGCCACGTACATGCCCACATAGACATAATCGGAATCAATAGATGTCAATTTAAAGTCAAATCCACCGGTAATTGTTTCTTCTTTCCCGAATGTGCAGGCATATCCGTCTGTACTGCTTTCAATTTTAACATCAATCACATCACCTGCTGCAATTTCATTTACACAGATTCCTCCCCGTGTTAAAGCACCACTCTTTCTCGCAAAACAGTTCCATACATTTCCCTGTTTTGATAATTTTAGTGGTCCTGCTGCCACATAATCTCCCATCATATCTTTCGTATTCATATCCAGCCATACAGCATCTCTTACCATCAGTCCAAATGAAGCCTGATCATGTACATCGTAAGATAACACTCTCATTTTAGCTGACAGTGTAAATACACTTTTTGCCGGGACTTTATAATAATACATCGCTATACCGTCAGAAGTATCCGTTATTTTTCCCTTTGTACTCTTAATATGGACTGTGTTATTTTCCAGTCCTTCAAGCACATGCGTTGCCTTTGACGGCTTACCGCCAAGGTCGCCAAATACCGAACCGCTCCAGATACCAATCTGTTTCCAAAGCTGACTGACATCTGTAACCGGAGTATATTCTGCTTCCTTATAATCCGGATTTGGCTGCAATACTTCGCTCTTTAACGGTTTTTGGGCCTCCTTAATGTGTTCTGAAAGTCCCGGAATATTCTGTTCTTTCAATATTCTTGTCATCATGTATGCATTATAACGTGCACCATAAATATTCGTATGCGTATTATCTACGCTGGTACCAGAAGACGAGGTCCATGCATGTAAATTCAATGTTTCATCTGCTCCCAGCTCATCATAAAGATTCTTTGTAAGCGTTGTCATATCCACAACGGTTATATCTAAATCTTCACCCATTTTACGAATTGCCTCGGCATAATTTCCTCCTTCAAATTTACCTGAATCCGATGTGATATGCAGATTTGAATCTTCCCATATTCCTGTTGCTGTTCTTCTGACAATCGGTGTACAAAGAACAACTGTAACGCCTTTTTCCTGCGCCGGTTTTACATAATTTACATACAGCGAATTGGCAAATGAACCTTCTGTCAAATAATTGCCATTTGGATTCGTATACCGTCCTTCATCCGCTTTTTCATCATTATGTCCAAAGCCAACAAACAGGTAATCTCCTGCTTTCATTCCCTGCATTAATGTCTGATACTGTTCTTCCTGCACATAGCTTTTTGAGCTTCTTCCTGACAATGCAAGATTTTTCACTGTGAGACTGCTATCAAAATAATGTTCTAACTGTGTTCCCCATCCATACCTTGGATAATAATAGGTGTCATTAAAACTGCATACCGTTGAATCTCCTACGATCCATACCGTTGCCGCATTGAATGATGGAACATCCGGCTGTTCAGGTTTTGACGGCTGCTCCGGTTTCGTTGGCTGTTTTGGCACCTGTGCCGATACAAAGCTCTTACTGTCACCTGTTGTTCCACTGATTGTTTCCGGCTTTATAACCAGTTTGATAGAACATCCTGCATCCTCCTGCGTAATTGTATAGCTTTTATCCGCATAAGAAGGTACTGCCTTTACCAGTGTTTCTTCTCCTGATGGTGTTATACGATACCATTCCAATACAGATGCATCTGCTTTTTCATTACCACTTAACGTATACAATGCCTTTAAAACAGAACCCGTTTTAAGCTCGCCTTCGATGGCAATATCTTTCACTGTCACTGCCGTGTCTGTTTCCTGTACAAAATAAAACGGCTGCCAGCCCTTAAATGTCTGCACAATATCTGCATATGGATTTTCATTCTTTACTGTGCCTGCCGTTCTAGCTGAAACATCTGCCGCACCGCTTCCTAAAACCGTCGTATTGTATTCCTGATAATTTGCATCTTCCGGTCTGGCACCACTCATTGAATTCCAGCCTACCGCTGTTACTGTATCCTTTGTCTGAAGCTTTGTATTTAAAAATGCAACCGTTGCACTGCTTCTCCATGGTCTTCCAAAATATCCTGCCGCTACATCCCATGCATCATTGGCTGACACATAACAATTTCTGAAAATGTAACCGGTCGTACTTCCATCTGCCGCAGCCGTAATATAAGCGCCCTTTTGTGTATTGCTGTATCCATAATAACTCAGTTCACAGGCATCAAATAAAACATCACCGCCGCCAAAGATATAATCAGTATTGCCATCTATGAAACAGTTCTTGAAATATGCCTGAATATTATTACCTGTATACAGTGTATCCTGACTACTGACAATTCTACACTCATAAAACTCCGACTGTGAACCTTCAACTGCAAGCGCACTGGCACGTTCTGTAGCCTCACCGCTTGCCGCATCAGAATCTTTGGTTCTTTCAAAATTCTTAATATCCGGTCCACCCGGTGTCACACCGTCTGCCAATTCTTCATCTGTAATGTATTTATTAAATGACGATTCAAATGTAATATTCTGTGCGCGAAATGCTGTTGCCGTATTTTTTATATAAACAGCCGCACCCCATTTTTGTGCAGTATTTTTTTCAAATTTGTCATACGCTGCTGCTTCTGAATAATACCCGTCAGCACCAATACTGTAGTATTCGTATCCAATACCATAATACCACGTTAACAGCACTTCTTTTTCCGGTTCATCATTAATAAATGTTACATATGGTGTATCTACAAGAACCTGCTCACGATACACCCCCGGCGCGATATGAACAGTAATACGCTCAGATTCATCAGAAGGATTCATCGCTTTACATGCTTTTACTGCTTCCCGCACTGTCTGATAATTATGCTCTTTCTGGTCATATCCGACATAAATATCCGGTACCCATTCAAGTTTTTCTTTTTTTGTCGTTAAAAATAGCAAATCTCTTGCGACTGCCTGATTTTCAACGACAATATGTGAAACAGTCTGATAGTCCCCTGCCTCTGCTTTTACTTCATATGTACCGTTACGCAGTTTAAGCTGATAACTATTTGCAGAAATCGCTGCATCATATATATACCGGTCTTCCATATTCACAAACTGTAACGCTGTCACTGTATCCGGCACATCCAAACCTGTAAATGCACCTGACACTGTGTAAGTTTCTTTTTTTACGACATGAATATTCTCTTGTGCTGATTGTGTCAGACGGATTTGCGCTGTTCCGTCCGGCTCATAATCGTTAACGCCGTTTAATGTAATCGTATATGTTACATCCGGTTCAATACTTACACTGTAAGCTCCCTGTTCATCCGGTATAAAAACAACATCTTCTTTTTCTGAATTTTGAGGTGCTTTTAAAATAACCCTTAATGCACTGGTATTATAATCTGTATCAAAGCCTGATATGTTTCCTTTTAATTCACACACATTTTTACTTTCCACAAAAAGATTCTGCTGTTTTCCGTTTATTACATCTGTATCCTGCACTGTAATATTTTTACACGCATCTGTGAAACCAAATCCCACATTTTCTGTAAGAACTGCCGTATATGTATATCCCGGTGTCAGGGAAACTTTATACATTCCATTTTTAACCTTTGCCTGTACTTCTTCCAGTGTTTCCGTATTTATAAATTTTATGCCATATTCTGCAATATCCGTACCTGCCATATCTACAGTTCCTGTTACCTCAACCGGAGGAATCTGTAAAATTCTGTGGTATACCGGTTTTACATTTGTCGTACTTCCAACATAAATCTGATACTGTCCACTGTACTGTGCAATAAATTCATACCGTTTACAGGCTGCATTTCCAATATCTGCTGTATCGTCCTGTGTTCCCTGTGTCCCTTTATAAAGGAAATGAACTTTGTCGGTTTCTTTTGTATAAGACCCCATATATGCCACAATTTTATCTCCGGCACATACATCATTTAATGTAACACAGCGTCTTGTATTTCCACCTTTTCCATTGCATTTCCATACACCATCAGAACAATATCCGTCCTCATATGAAAATGTCGTATAATTCACACCGCCTGTGACAAATTTCAACGCATTGACACCGCCCTGTATGCTGTCTCCATTTTCGTATTTTACTGCAAGTGTACCAAAATTCACTATCTTATCTGTATTAACCGTCCCATCCAGTGTACCATTTTCACCTATAAGACCATTGGCATCCCATGCTGCCTGTGTGATATTGTTATGATATATTTGTGTATCCTCTTCCTGCTTTGCTCCAAAATCCCACACTTCAATCTGTCTTGTAACTTCCGGTCTCTGAAGTTCGGATGGAGTCACAAGAATATACGGAATATATGTATTTGCTGTCAGCGTAACTGTTCCGGCATTTCCCGTATACTCAAAAACAATTCGATCCGAACCGTCGGTCTGGGATTCACTATAACAATTCTGTGTCTTTGAAGACTGAACCGTCTGGTCAAGTGTTCCAGATTCAGTATTAAGTTTAATATCACCACCCCACCGGCAGCCTCCAATCATAATGCTGCAGTCTCCCGGTACCTGAATCGTAAATTCCGTTTTTCCCTGCATTCCATGTGTTGAATCCTTATACCGTCCGGGTGTCCGAACCTCCATCAATCCTATAACACCTGTATTCAAAGCAGGTTCTGACGCACTGCTGTCTAAATTGTAAAGCACACTATCTTTTATCCTGAAATCATAATAATAGCTGGTATTCACTGCCATCTGTGCTGCTGTCATTCCATCAGCCACCATTATAGACTGTGGTATATAATCATCTGCAAGCGGTGTAATCAGAATTTCCGGTATATACGATCCCGGTGAACTCACGGTAACTGTTCCCGCATCTCCCACATAACAAAAGCTTACTCTGTCCTGACCACTTGTATCAGCCCGATTATAACATTTTGCTGTTTTTGCTGCTTTAGACACGGCATCCAATGCTCCCGTTGTTGTTTTTAATACAAACTGGTCATTCTGTCCTGTAAACTGACATCCTCCAATTGTAATCATACAATTTCCAGCGACCTTAAACGTCATCTGTGCCTGTCCGTTCATGCCATGATCTGTACTATGGAATTTTCCCACCTTCTCCACGGTCATCAATCCAAATGTGCCACATTTCATTTCCGGATTAGCACTTTCTTTTGATGTATCATAGATTTCACTGTCTTTGTTTTGAAAATTAAATGCATATGCAGTTCCTTTTACTGGTTCTGTTACCAGAAATCCGTCTGCGTACGTATATTCTTCAGAATCCGCAGCAAAAATGGCATAATCGCCTGTAAATACTGATGTTATCATCATCAGAAGCGTTAATGCCATGCTGATCCATCTTTTGGTTGTTTTTCGCAACTTCATTTGTAAAACCTCCTATTATTTATTTTAAATTTATACTGCGGATTATAATTGCATTGCATTCATTTTGCAATATATTTTATAAAACTATTTTTCTTTTCTCTGTTTTAAACGTTTTTTTGCTCATTTGATTGTTAATATTTCACAATTCTTTTGTAAATTTTAATATTTTTTTATTACTTTTGTTGTTCTGCTTGTACAAAATATGTATTTTCATTTTAATAAAACAAAATTTTTTATCTGTATATCTAATTTTGTAACAAAAAATGACCCCCGGTCGTCAGATTTTTGCTTTACTTCTAACAACCGGAGGTTTCCTCCATATATTTACTATATGTTTTTTATTTTATTATCTTACTTCTTTTTTCTTTCTGCCTGCCAGCACGACGAATGCTGTCATTGCCACAAACATCATCAGTACAAATGGAACTGCACGCATGGTGTCCGCAGTTGCAACACCTGTATCCTCTGTCTGTGCATCAGAAACCTGTGTTGCTGCCGCAGAACCTTCCGTAGATGGCTGTACCGTCCGTGTAGGCAATACTGCCGTTGTCGGCTGTACTGTCGTCGGCTCGGTCGGTGTTGTCGGCTGTTCCGGTTCTGACGGTGTGGTCGGCTGTTCATTTACTGCTTGATAAACTACCGCAAACGGGCTGAATGAGGAAACTTCAACATAAAGTCCATTGTCTGTCAGCTGCGGCATCAGTGTTTCCAGACCATTTTCTGTCAAATGAAGCACTGCAAATGAGTAACCGCTCTTTCCTGTTCCTGCCGGATATTCTAATGTAATACCCAGCTTGCCGTTCTTAAATGTTACAGTCTGACCTGCTTCATCTGTCAGATTCATTTCCAGATAAGAAACACTGCTGTTTTTCAAAGTTTCCGGCATTTCTTTTTCGATTGCCGCTTTCATCCGCTGTGCGGCTGATACATATGCCTGTCCTTCTTTTACGATATTCAGGATTAACTTTGTATTCTTTAATACACCGCCGTCTGCACCCACAAATTCAACTGTTTCAGGAACAGTTACTGTACCGCTTCCGTTGACTGTAACCGTTGTCTTTGTTTCTGTTGGTGTCGTCGGCTGTTCCGGTGTTGTTGGCTCACTTGGTGTCGTCGGCTGCTCCGGGGTGGTCGGCTCTGTCGGGGTGGTCGGCTGACTTGGGGTCGTTGGCTGCTCCGGGGTGGTCGGCTGTTCAGGTGTCGTCGGCTGTTCCGGTTCACTTGGCTGCTCCGGTTCACTTGGCTGTTCCGGTTCTGCTGTAACTTCCTTACCATCTACGATAAGTTTTACATCAGAGAATGTTACATCTGCTTTTCTTGCCACATACATACCAACATAAACATAATCTGAATCAATCGTTGTCAGCTTGAAATCGAATCCACCGGTAACAGTTTCTTCCTGTCCAAATGTGCAGGCATATCCGTCTGAATTGCTTTCAATCTTTAAGTCTATCGTATCTCCTGCCGCTATTGCTTTTGTGCAGGTTCCGCCCTGTGTCAGCACGCCGCTCTTTCTTGCAAAGCAGTTCCATGCACCGGTCTTTAACTTCAGCGGTCCGGCTGCTACGTAATCGCCCAGTGCATCAGTTGTATTTTTGTCAAGATACATATCATCTCTTGCCATCAGACCAAAGGATACCTGGTCATTGCTGTCAAATGAATTGATGGTTGCTTTGGCTGTCAGCGTAAAACTGCTTGATGCCGGTACCTTATAGTAATACATTGCAATACCATCGGCTGTGCCTGCAATCTTTCCCTTGTTGTTTCTGACTGCAATATGGATATTTCCATCAGCATCTGTTTCCAGTGTCTGATTAACTGTTGATGGATTACCGCCAACATTTCCAAATACAGAGCCGCTCCAGATGCCTGCTTTCTTCCAGAGTGTACTCTCACCCGTTACCGGTTTGTAATCCGCTTCCTTATAATCCGGGTTCGGCTTTAATACTTCGCTCTTTACCGGTGCTTCTGCGGATAAAATGTGGTCTGCAATGCCTGCCACATTTAACTTCTTGATTTCCTGTGTCAGCATATACGCGTTGTAACGCGCACCATAAATATTGGTATGTGTATTATCCACACTGCCTGCATTCGATGATGTCCATGAATGTAAATTCAACGTTTCATCTGCGCCCAGTGAATCATACAGGTTCTTTGTCAGTGTTGTCATATCCACTACTGCGACACCCGTATCTGCTCCCAGCTTTCTGACGGCTTCTGCATAATCGCCGCCTGCATACGTCTTTCCGTCACTGACAGCATCACTTGTAATGTGCAGGTTGGAGCTGCTCCACTCTCCTGTTGCTGTTCTTCTGACAATCGGCGTACATAAAATCACCGTTACGCCTTTTTCCTGCGCCGGTTTTACATAATTTTCATATAAAGAATTGGCAAATGAACCTTCTGTTGTATAAGCTCCATTCGGGTCTGTATATCTGCCGTCTTCCGCCTTTTCATCATTGTGTCCGAAACCAACGAGCAGATAATCTCCGCTTGTCATTGAATCCATTAATGTCTTGTAATTGTCTTCTGTTGTAAAACTCTTTGAACTTCTGCCTGAAAGTGCAAGGTTTTCAACTTTCAATGAGCTGTCAAAGTAATTAGCTAACTGTGTACCCCAGCCGTATCTTGGATAGTAATAGGCATCTGCAAAGCTGCATACCGTTGAATCGCCGACTACCCATACGGTTGATTCTTTTGTTGGTTCTTCCGGTTCTGACGGTGTCTTACCTGAAAAATCCGCACCGATTCCTAACGGTGCTTTATCTGTCATTTCAAATAAGCCGTTCATATTGATACTGCCGTCTTCATTTCTTGCCGGTGTAATCGTCTTATAATCCACCGATGTAAACCAGTCTGCTTCCACTGCTTTATTTTCCGTATTTACGCAAAGCTTGGTTGAAATGTCATTGCATAAATAATTAGTTGTCTTATAAATCACAGAAGAATCCTGATTCTTTAACGTAAATTTATCTGCCGCCATTGTACCGTAATTTTCAATTGCATCTGTATAGAAGCTGATTGAATTTTCCAGTACATAGCCTGTATCTCCTGTAAATTTGTCACCGTTTTTTGGTGTCAGCTGATAATTGTTTCTGTCTGCTGTACCACCAACTCTTGAAAACAGTCCGTTATCTACAGAAATACACTGATATACCTGGCAGTCTGGTCCATTGTTGCTCATGATACCGCTTCCGCCATTGTTCCATGAAATACAGTTCTTTAAAACGTGTTTTCCTGTAAGGCCTTCTCCGCCTAACTTAAATCCATTTGCACTTGCCGCAGAATAAGAAGTTGTTCCATCTTCTGCAACTAAAAGTCCATTGCTGTACGCAACAGAATTCTGAATGGTTACTGCACCAATCGGGCCGTATTTTTCTGTACTCTTTGCATATAAATCGTATCCGTCATCGGCGTTGTTGTATGCCATACAGCCGTCAAATACATTGCCCTCACCAACTGAAAGCTTTGCTGCAAATCCATCTGCATCGTTTTGTTTACTGTCACAATTTGAATAAGATGTACAATTTAAAATTGTATTGTCTGACGGCCACCAGCATTTTGGTTCTCCGCCTGAGTAACTAATCTGAAGACCTGTTGAACCATTTCTATACATTTCACACTGTTCAACAACATTGTGATTACCAGATACATGAACACCCTTTGTTCCGTCTGATGCGTATGCAACCGCAATATCCTGTATTTTCCAGTAATTACCCTTTACGGATAAAACAGCATCTGAAGAAGCCGGAAGCTTTGCACCATTTAACACCGCTTTTCCTGCATTTTCTGCCTTCATTGTAATGACAGCATCTTGATTTCCCGAAACGCTATAAGGAATCGAAACAACCTGTGATACATTGTATGTACCGTCCTGTAACAGGATGGTCTGTCCTGCTTTTGCATAAGATACTGCTGTATAAATATCCGTCGGATTTTCTTTTGTTCCTGCTGCTTTGCTGTTTCCACCAGCTGAAACATAAATGGTATCTCCACTGAATTTTGCTGCATCTTTTGTAACCGTATCCGTTACTGTAACCGGACTGTAATCTTTTAATAACAGTCTGTCATCGTATTTTCTGCTTCCATCTGCATTTACAGCATTTTCATAAGGTGTAACAACTGCTGTAAATGTTGTATCGCCGTCCGGCAGTTTAACCTGAAAATCAGAAAGCTTAAATTCAACTGTATCCGCCTTCTTGATTTCCTTATCGGTATAGTACTGATTTCCGTGATTATCAGAAATACTGACCGTACCCGTTACATTACTTGTAAAACGGTAAGTATAATCTTCATCAGCAGTCGTTGTTCCGTTAAATGTATGAACTTCTGCCTCATCATACTCCACCCACAAATCCGGATTGACCGCATCTAATTCATCCTGTGTCGGTGTATGCTGTTCATAGCTTAAATCCGTAACTTCTACTGTTCCGATACGGCTCGCATAAAAACCGACATACACATAGTCCGAATCCTGCTGTAAAAATTTATTCGGATTATACACGGTAATCGTTTTTTCTACATTGCTCCAGTCATCGTTATACCAGTTACATACATAACCGTTACCGTCTTTAACAAGTTCAAAATTATAATACAATTGTGTTGCATTACTTTGTGTGAAAACCGTTGCATTTTGGTCAAAATACTGTGTTACATCACAGCTTCCACCTGCATTGCTCTTTCCTGTCGCATCGGAATTGCCCGTATAAAGACGCACACCCGGAATCGTTGTTCCTGTTGCTTCACTCTTTGTTGCTGCATAAACATCCAGCTGATTAATGTAATCTGCTGTTGTATCGGCTGCGCCAAGTGTATCTAATACAGCCAGTCCAAAAGAGGACTGGTTATCCTGTTTTGCTACCGATGTCGTGTGAAATCTGCCACGGATTGTAAAGTTATAATCCTTAGATTTCACCTTCGTGTAATAGATTTCAAATCCACTCTGACCGGTATTTGCCATCTTTCCTTTCGCTTTTGTATTCAGCGTTAATTTGTTTGCGGCACTGTCGTAAACCGGTGTCACCATACCGTCTGACTGCGTTCCCAGCTTTGCTGTCTTCCAGTCAGCAGAACCTATGCCTGTCGCTGCTCTTGCATTTTCACCTGCAAAAGACGACCACGGCATCAGTAACACAACCATTACTGCCGCAAGCAAAACTGCAATGCTTTTCTTGCATTTTGCTCTTTTGTTTTTCATCATAATCCTCCATTCTTGCCTTTATGGCAATTTTACTCCAATGAGTATCATATCATATATAATAAAATACAAAAAATATTAATTCCGTATATATACCATATTATTTTTAAATACTAAACCTCATTCTGCAATCACAACTATTTACCTTCTCTCAGAAACAGGATATCACAATACAAAAACACCCGGAGAAAATCGTTTTACCGACTCTCTCCGGGTGCTTCTATTTTAGATTCTGTCTGTTAAGACGAATCTTTTTTACTTATAAAGTTCTACTAACTTCAGTAAGTGCTGGTAACGTGCATTTGCAGTCTTTTCAGATTCAGCAAAGAGTTTTTCAGCTCTTTCTGGGAATGGCTTAATCAGTCTTGTGTAACGAGCTTCGTTATTTAAGAATTCCTGATATGAACCATCACCTTCCTTAGAAGTTAATGTGAATGGATTCTTTCCTTCAGCCTTTAATGCAGGGTTGAATGAGAACAGATTCCAGTATCCGGCCTTAACAGCCTTCTTCATTTCATCCTGGCAGTGGTTCATACCACCCTTAGCGATACCGTGAAGTTCGCAAGGAGCGTAACCAATGATTAATGAAGGACCGTTGTAGCTTTCAGCTTCAGCAATTGCCTTAACAGCCTGTGCAGGATTAGCACCAAGAGCAATCTGTGCTACGTATACGTAACCATAGCTCATAGCGATTTCTGCAAGACTCTTCTTGCTGATTTCCTTACCTGCTGCTGCGAACTGGCAGACTTCACCGATGTTAGAAGCCTTTGAAGCCTGTCCACCTGTATTAGAATACATTTCTGTATCGAATACCATAACGTTTACATTCTCACCTGATGCAAGTACATGGTCAAGACCGCCGAAACCGATATCATAAGCCCAACCATCACCACCGAAGATCCATACAGACTTCTTAGCGAGGTAATCTTTCTTTGCAAGAACTTCCGGTGCAAGAGGACAACCTTCTTTTGCTGCCTTTTCTACTTCCGGAATCAGTGCTGCAACATCTGCTGCATTCTTCTTTGTATCATCCTTAGATGCAAGGAAGTTTGCTACAGCTGTCTTTAATTCAGCAGATGCCTTTTCAGAAGCTGCCATTTCTTCAAGTTTAGCAATAGCCTGATCTCTTAAAGTCTTCTGTCCAAGATACATACCGAAACCGTGTTCTGCATTATCTTCAAACAGTGAGTTTGCCCAAGCCGGACCCTTTAAGGAATCTTTATTTACTGTATATGGTGATGTAGCTGCCGGACCACCCCAGATTGAAGAACAACCTGTAGCGTTGGAAATGTACATCTGCTCACCAAATAACTGTGTAATTAATCTTGCGTAAGATGTTTCTGCACAGCCTGCACAGCTTCCTGAGAACTCAAGGAGTGGCTGGTTGTACTGAGAACCGATAGGAGTAGCATCTGTAAATACAGGCTTAATCTCCTTCTTGCCAACATTTGCTACTAAGTAGTCAAATACCGGCTGTTCTTCTGCCTGTGATTCCTGTGGAACCATCTTTAATGCGCCCTTAGCAGCTGCCGGACATACAGTTACACATTCGCCGCATCCCATACAGTCTAATGGAGATACAGACATTGTAAACTTCATGCCTTCAGCTACTGCATGCTTAGAATCAGCAAGCTTAATCTGTGAAGGTGCTGCACTTACCTCACCTGCATCCAGAATAAACGGACGGATTGTTGCATGAGAACATACGAATGCACAGCTGTTACACTGAACACAGCTTGTAGGATCCCATTCAGGAACCATAACGGCTGTTCCTCTCTTTTCGTATGCAGATGCACCTGTTTCAAACTGACCATCAGCAATATCCTTAAATGCAGATACAGGAAGGCTGTCACCATCCATTAATCCGATAGGATCTAACAGTTCGTTGACCATCTTTACAGTAGCCGGACGACCTGTACGGTTGATTGTCTTCTTTTCTTCTGTTGCATTTGCCCAGTCAGCAGGTACTTCTACCTTATGTACAGCATCTACACCGGCATCAATTGCCTTGTAGTTCATTTCTACAACAGCGTCACCCTTCTTGCTGTATGACTTCTTAGCTGCTGCTTTCATGAATTCAACTGCCTGATCGATAGGCATTACGTTTGCAAGCTTAAAGAATGCAGACTGTAAAATTGTATTTGTTCTCTTACCCATACCAATTTCAATTGCTTTGTCAATTGCATTGATTGTGTAGAGCTGGATATTGTTCTTTGCAATATACTGCTTTGCTTCTGCATTCAGATGTTCAGCGAGTTCTTCGTCTGACCACTGGCAGTTAATCATAAAGATTCCGCCCGGCTTAACATCCTGAACCATCTTGTATCCCTTTGTGATGTAAGATGGGTTATGGCATGCAACAAAGTCAGCCTGATTGATATAGTATGGACTTCTGATTGGGTTATCACCAAATCTTAAGTGGCTGATTGTAATACCGCCAGTCTTCTTAGAGTCATACTGGAAATATGCCTGAATGTACTTATCTGTATGGTCACCGATAATCTTTGTAGAGTTCTTATTCGCACCTACAGTACCATCACCGCCAAGACCCCAGAATTTACATTCAACAGTACCCTTAGCAGATGTAATAGGAGCCGGCTTAACTTCCGGTAAGCTTAAGTTTGTTACATCATCTACGATACCGATTGTAAATCTTGCCTTTGGAGCATCTTTTTCAAGTTCTTTGTATACAGCGAATACTGATGAAGGTGGTGTATCCTTAGAACCAAGACCGTAACGGCCGCCTGTTAAGATAACATCATTCATACCGGCTTCACGAAGTGTTGCTGCTACATCAAGATAAAGAGGTTCACCTAATGAACCAGGTTCCTTTGTTCTGTCGAGTACCGCAATCTTCTTAGCAGTCTTAGGAAGAACCTTTAAGAGGGAAGCTGATACCCATGGACGATACAGTCTTACTTTTACAAGACCTACTTTTTCGCCCTTTGCTGTTAAGTAGTCAATTACTTCTTCAGCTACATCGTTGATAGAACCCATTGCAATGATGACTCTGTCTGCATCCGGTGCACCATAGTAGTTGAATAAATCATAATCTGTACCTAACTTTTCGTTAATCTTCTTCATGTACTTCTCAACAACTGCTGGAAGTGCATCATATGCTGAGTTACATGCTTCACGATGCTGGAAGAAAACATCACCGTTTTCATGTGAACCACGCATAGCCGGATGTTCCGGATTCAAGGCATGTGCACGGAATTCTTCTACTGCTTCCATATTGCACATTTCCTTTAAGTCTTCATAGTCCCACTTTTCAATCTTCTGAATCTCGTGAGATGTACGGAAACCGTCGAAGAAGTTAATGAATGGAACTTTACCTTCAATTGTTGCAAGGTGTGCAACCGGGCTTAAATCCATAACTTCCTGAGGGTTTGTTTCAGCAAGCATTGCGAAACCAGTCTGACGACAGGCGTAAACGTCACTATGGTCACCGAAAATATTCAGGGACTGTGTAGCAACTGTACGTGCTGATACATCAAATACACAAGGAAGCTGTTCACCGGCAATCTTGTACATATTTGGAATCATCAGAAGAAGACCCTGTGATGCAGTAAATGTTGTTGTTAATGCACCTGCTGCAAGTGAACCGTGTACTGTACCTGCGGCACCTGCCTCTGACTGCATTTCTACCACCTTTACTGTATTACCAAAAATGTTTTTCTGTCCTGCTGCTGACCACTGGTCAACAACATCTGCCATTGGACTAGAAGGTGTGATAGGATAGATACCTGCAACTTCTGTAAACGCATAAGCAACGTGTGCAGCAGCTGTATTACCATCCATAGATTGTTTTGCTCTAGCCATTTCTTTGTAATCCTCCTTAAAAATATTGTGGAATTGTATCATTCCGATTATCTATATTTTAGTATTTCTTCGACAAAATGTAAAGGCATTCTTCTAAATTATCTATTAAAATACATAATTTCTTTGTAATGCCTTTACAATTTTTGTTTATTTTCACTATCGTTTGTGTATACAATATACTGTATCAGCTTCTTTTTATAACCTTTTCTGCCAGTTTTTCCAATGCCTGTCCATCTGCCTTTTTCATGACTGACCGGATTGTTACCATATCCTCACAAATAGTTATATTCTTCATATTCTCCAGATATGACTTCATCAACCTGCCGGATACCGGACCCCACGAACCGTTTTCAATCACTGCCGCATAGCGGTTCTGGAAATTCTTCATTTTTAAATGATACAAAAAATCCTCCATGCATGGCATTAATCCACCATCATACGTAATGCCCGCAAGCACCAGCGCATCATAACGGAAGCTGTCCGCAACCGCTTGGGCCATATCTGCTCTTGCAAGGTCAAAAACAGCAACATTTTCTTCACCCTGCCCCTTCAATATAGAAGCAAAATGTTCAGCCACATATTTTGTATTGCCGTGAATTGATGAATATGCCACCACGACGCCCTTTTCTTCCGGCTGATAACTGCTCCATTTTGCGTATTTATCCAAAAAGTATTCCAGACCACCGGTAAGCACCGGTCCGTGCAGCGGTGCAATTTTTTCAATATCAAGTACCGCTGCTTTCTTTAAAAGGCCCTGGACATTAGCACCGTACTTGCCGACAATATTAATAAAATACCTTCGTGCTTCCCCTGTCCACTCATGCTCCAGTACGTCCTGTGCTTTTCCTGCGGCATCATAAGTGCAGCTCTGTGACAATGCACCAAATCTGCCAAATCCGTCCGCTGAAAATAAAATCTTATCGGCTTCATCATATTCAACCATGACTTCCGGCCAGTGTACCATTGGTGCCATCACAAAATGCAGCGTATGTCTGCCAAGCTTTAACGTATCGCCTTCCTTGACTTCTAATATAGAAAGTTCTTCCGTATCCAGTTCAAAAAACTGTGGCAGCATGGCTACTGTTTTTGCATTTGCCACAACAACCGTTTGCGGATACTTTACCAGAAATTTCCGGATATTTCCGGCATGGTCCGGCTCTAAATGCGAAACAACCAGATAATCCGGCGCTTTTCCACCAAATGCTTCTTCCAGATTATCAAACCACGCATCTGTCGCCCGGTTATCCACCGTATCCATTACTGCAATTTTGCTGTCCTTAATCACATAGGAATTGTATGTCACCCCGTCCGGTATCCGGTACTGGCTCTCAAACAAATCCAATGTCGTATCGTTTACACCTACATAAAAAACATCTTCTGAAATCTTCCAAACTGCCATGCCAATCCTCCTTGTTTTTGCTTTTTTACTTTTTTTGTCATTATAAATCTTTTTTGTGTTAAAAACAAGAACGTTTCCTATTTTTATTAAATTTAAAAGAAAAACTTTACAGATATTTTATACATGAAGCCGTCATCTGATTCAAAAAACACCGCAGAAAAGTTTATCCTCTTCTGCGGTGTCACTCAATTTATTCTTTATATTATAGTAGTTTTACAACTTAGTCATCTGCGCCCTGTAAAGCATCGTAGCCTGTTTCTCCGGTACGAACCTTTACGACATCTTCCACATCGTATACGAAAATCTTACCATCACCGATATGTCCGGTGTAGAGTGCCTTCCTTGCTGCATCAATAACATCTGCAACAGGAACTTTTGAAACAACCATTTCGACCTGAATCTTAGGAAGAAGCTGCATATCAACTTCAACACCTCTGTAGTATTCCGGTGCGCCTTTCTGTGTACCACAGCCGAGTACCTGTGTCACTGTCATACCTGTTACGCCGATGTCGTTCATTGCCTTCTTTAACTTTTCAAACTTAGACTGCTTTGCAAGGATTTCAACCTTTGTAATCTTATTTTCCTTTTCAGAAGAAGTCTTTACAACTGCCGGTACGGCATTTTCCATCTTTTCAGAACCGAAAACTTCGATTTCATCATCAGATGCGATTGTTAAATCATTTGCTGCAAATTCAAATCCTGAGTAAGCACTTGCAAGACCATGTTCTGCGTAATCCAGACCCTTGATTTCAATATCTGCCGGTACTCTTAAACCGATTGTGTGCTTTAATACTTCAAATACGATAATCATTGTTACGCCAACCCATGCGCAGACTGTAACAACACCTAAAAGCTGGATACCGAGCTGCTTAAATCCGCCGCCGTAGAAAAGACCTGCTCCAACACCGTTCTGACCTGTTGAGAAAAGTCCGACACAGATCGTTCCGAGTAAACCATTTGCAAAATGGACACCGACTGCACCAACCGGGTCATCAACCTTACATACTTTATCAATAAATTCGATTACCAATACAACTGCAATACCTGCGATGATACCTTCAATGGCTGCACCGTACATATCAATACAGTCTGTACTTGCTGTTACGATAACAAGACCTGCTAATGTACCGTTTAATGACATGGATACATCCGGCTTCTTATAACGGATCCATGTAAATAACATTGTTGTTACGGTTGCTACGGCTGCTGCCATATTTGTTGTAGAGAATACTGAACCTGCAAGCGCACCCATTGTCATTTCTGAACCATCGGCTGCATTTGTCAGACCTTCCATTGCTACGGTTGAACCACCGTTAAATCCAAACCAGCAGAACCACAGGATAAACACACCAAGTGCTGCCATTGTCAGATTGTGTCCAAGAATTGCTCTTGGCTTTCCGTTCTTATCGTACTTACCGATACGAGGTCCTAATACTGCGGCACCAATCAGAGCTGCCATACCGCCTACCATATGTACCGCACAGGAACCTGCGAAATCGTGGAAGCCTAATTCTGATAACCAGCCACCGCCCCATATCCAGTGACCGGATACCGGATAAACAATCAGTGAAATAATTGCACTGTAAATGCAGTATGCTTTGAAATCTGTTCTTTCTGCCATTGCTCCGGATACGATTGTTGCTGCTGTTGCACAGAACACTGTCTGGAAAATGAAGAATGCGTAAAATGGAACACCGTCCGGTGTTACTGCTGAGTAATCACCTCGTGTAAATAAATCAATTCCACCAAATATTGCGCTGGATGATCCAAACATAATACCAAAACCGATAATCCAGAAAATCGGAGTACCGATACAAAAGTCCATTAAGTTCTTCATAATAATGTTACCGGCATTTTTTGCTCTTGTAAGTCCGGATTCAAGTATGCAGAAACCTGCCTGCATAAAGAATACCAGTGCGGCGCCTACCAGCACCCATACTGTATTAACTGCTGAAAAGTCCATAACCATTTCCTCCCTTAATTCCATCTTCTTTGTCATGTCTTCTGGTCAGGTGGATCCGAGCCTGTCCGGATTATTGAAGCTGCAATCCTTTTTCCGTACCGAAAATTTCTGTTTTTTGAAATTTTACCCATATACGAAAAAAAGACGTGTAACCGATTATTCCTAATCTGTTACACGCCTTTGTGCATCGCTGTTCAATTTATGTTGCTTATTATACCGCCTTTATTTTATAATTATTGAAAAAATCGGACATTTTCTCTTGATTTTTTTAATTTTTGTTTTATTATTTTTTTATACACCACCTATTTTTAAGTTTTTGCGGATATTTACTTGCTTTCCGTACTGCGGGACAGGATTCCCCACTACGGCGGCAACGCAAATTTTATAAATCCGTTTTTACAAATTAATTTTACAGATTGGAGTTTTTCACATGCACACCGGATACACACTCATTCAGCCTTACGTATTTTTAACCTTAAACAGCCTGCTTACCAACGAGCATCTGCTTTCTTCTCCGGCGGATTTATTCTGCTATGAATTCAGCGGCGATGTTTCTTTAAAATTTGTTGCATCACCATATACAGAATTGATTATCGGACAGCGCCCTGACGGCAGCTGCCGCATTTTTTGTATCCGCACCGCTGATGAACCGTTGATACTAAAACTCTCCGGATTTTCATACTGCTTTGGTGTGCGGTTTGATGAAAGTCTGTATTACCGGCTTCCGGGACATCCGTTTCCTTTTCCGGCTGACCTGCTCCAGACCATTTCCATGTCTGATTCTGATATCTTTTCAGGTACGGTTTCTTTTTCCGAACGGATACAGCGTTTTCTTTCCGCATTAAACAAAACCGGAAAAACACCAGCCTGCCCGCCCGCCGCCACACTCATCCATCAGAGCATCAAAAAAGCTGACGGCGATATCACCGTCAGCGAACTGGCTGCGCGTACCGGCTATTCCTGTCGCCATATCAGCCGCATTTTTACGGAATATTTCGGATACAGCCCGAAAACCTTTTGCCGGCTGTTACGCTTTCACCATACTCTTTATGAAATTTTTCAGGACCCGCATCGCAATAACTCCGAATTTATCACGCAAATCGGCTATTCCGACCAGGCACATTTTCAGCGGGAATTCAAAATATTTATGGGCGAAACACCGCGCCGGTTCGGCCGCCGGTTAATCCAGCAGAAATTCTGACATTACAACGTTGCTGACTTCCCTGCCCCGCTTTGTAAGAAAAATTCTGCCGTCTTCACGCACCAGCAGACCGAATTTCTGATTTTTTTCAAGCACCTGTGCATAAATATCATCTACTGTTTTTCCGAATTTTCCCAAAAAATCCGCCTCGGAAATGCCGCTGTTTTTGCGCAGTCCCAAAAAGAACATTTCTTCCATCTGCTCCGGTACGGAAAGTGTATGCTGTTCGGCGCGTACCGCCGCCAGTGCCTTACTTATGACTTCTTTCTTTTCTTCCAGCTCCGCCATAGTGTCTATATAAAGTGCAAGGCTGTCCGTATTGGTGTAGCGCTGTTCGCAAAGCAGGGATGCCGCGCCTGTCCCGAAGCCGAGATAATTTTTGCGTTCCCAGTAGGAAAGATTATGGCGGCATGCCTTTCCTTCTTTTGCAAAATTAGAGATTTCATACTGGTGATAACCGTTATCCGCAAGCCGCAGACATGCCGTATCGTACATCTGACGTTCTGTATCTTCATCAGGCAGTGCCGGATACCGGTCTAAATGTTCGTAAAGTGCCGTGCCTTCTTCCAGTATCAGACTGTACATGCTGATATGCTCCGGCTTTAATGCAAGAACCGTATCCAGCGTGTGCAGAAAACTTTCAAATGTCTGACCAGGCAGTGCCGACATTAAATCAATATTGATATTGTCAAAGCCCGCCGCCCTTGCCGTTTCATAGCTTTTCACAAATTCTTCCATGGTATGAATCCGTCCCAGCATTTTTAATTCACGGTTATTGGCGGACTGTAACCCGAAACTGATCCGGTTTATGCCTGCCTGTCTGTACACTGCCGCTTTTTCTTCATCGAGCGTGCCAGGATTACATTCTATCGTAATTTCCGCATTTTCCGCAAACGGAAAGCTTTCCCGCAGGGTATCTGCCAGTGCTTTGACATGTCCCGGTGCGAGGATACTCGGCGTTCCACCGCCAAAAAACACGGTATCCACCGTATACGGATTTTCCGAAAGCAGCTTCGCCGTCTGATAAATCTCCGTCTGCAAAGCCTTTACATATTCCGCCTGTGTTTTTTCATCTGCCGGTGCAGACAAAAAATCGCAGTACGCACACTTGCGCACACAGAACGGAATATGGATATAAATGCCGCCCCTTTTTTCGTTACTGTCTGTCTTTTTCATGCAGTTATCTTCTATTCCTCGTCTAATTTCAAAACGCTCATAAATGCCTTCTGCGGAATCTCTACGTTTCCGACCTGACGCATACGTTTCTTTCCTTCCTTCTGCTTTTCAAGCAGCTTCTTCTTACGTGAAATATCACCGCCATAACATTTTGCAAGGACATCTTTTCTCATTGCCTTTACGGTTTCTCTTGCGATAACACGGCTTCCGATAGCCGCCTGAATCGGAATTTCAAAGAGCTGTCTCGGAATTTCCTGCTTTAACTTTTCGCACATCTTTCTACCACGTTCTTCGGCATTGCCGGAAAAGACGATAAATGAAAGCGCATCGACTTCTTCTTTGTTAATCAGGATATCCAGCTTCACAAGAGAAGAACGCTCATAGCCTTTCATCTCGTAATCAAAGGAAGCATATCCTCTGGAACGGGACTTTAAGGCATCAAAGAAATCATAAATAATTTCATTTAACGGCAGATCATACTTTAACAAGGCTCTGGTCTGCTCAATGTATTCCATGCCGTTGTAAATGCCGCGGCGCTCCTGACACAGTTTCATAATCGGTCCGACAAATTCTGTCGTTACCATGATTTCCGCAGAAACCATCGGTTCTTCCATATATTCAATTTCAGACGGATCCGGCATATTGGACGGATTCGTCAAATCAATAACCTCTCCGTTTGTCTTATGCACCTTATAGATAACACCCGGCGCCGTTGTTACTAAATCCAGATTGTATTCACGCTCCAGACGTTCCTGAATAATCTCTAAATGCAGTAATCCTAAAAATCCACAGCGGAACCCGAATCCCAGTGCAATCGAGGTTTCCGGCTCAAACTGTAAGGACGCATCATTTAACTGCAATTTTTCAAGTGCCTCTCTTAAATCCTGATACTTGGCGCCATCTGCCGGATACAGTCCGCAGTACACCATTGGATTGACCTTTTTATACCCTGGAAGCGGCTCGGCACACGGATTGTCATTGTCCGTTACCGTATCACCGACACGGGTATCCTTAACATTTTTAATGCTTGCCGTAATATAGCCTACCATACCGGCGGAGAGTTCTTCACATGGAATAAACTGACCCGCACCGAAATAACCGACCTCTACGACTTCTTCCACAGCGCCTGTCGCCATCATGCGGATTTTCGTTCCACGCTTTACCTTTCCTTCTTTAATCCGGCAGAAAATAATAACACCCTTATAAGAATCATACAAAGAGTCAAAAATCAATGCCTGTAACGGCGCATTTTCATCGCCTGTCGGCGCCGGAATCTTTGTAACAATCTGCTCTAACACTTCTTCAATATTAATACCGTTTTTCGCTGAAATCAGCGGTGCATCCTGTGCTTCAATACCGATAACATCTTCAATTTCATCAATAACACGCTGCGGCTCTGCACTCGGCAGGTCAATTTTATTAATAACCGGAAAAACGTCCAAATCGTGATCTAATGCCAGATAGACATTTGCAAGGGTCTGCGCCTCAATCCCCTGTGCCGCATCTACGACAAGAATCGCTCCGTCACAGGCAGCAAGCGCTCTGGACACCTCGTAGTTAAAATCCACATGTCCCGGTGTGTCAATAAGGTTGAAAATGTATTCTTCCCCATCATTTGCCTTGTATACAATACGCACGGTCTGCGCTTTAATCGTAATACCGCGTTCTCTTTCTAAATCCATGTTATCGAGTACCTGCTCCTGCATTTCCCTGCTGGTGAGCAGTCCCGTCTTTTCGATAATACGGTCTGCCAGTGTTGACTTACCGTGGTCAATATGTGCTATAATACAAAAATTTCTAATATTTTTCTGATTGATTTTCGCCATTTTTACTCTCACTTATCATTTTATTTCCGGCTGTTTAAATACTCCATAATCCCGTCTGAAATCGCAGACGCCGTTTCTTCCGGCTTCTCGGTAATCAGCCGGTTGTCATTTGCATTGGACATAAAGCCCAGTTCCACAAGGCAGCTTACACAGCGGGTGTTGAGGTTGAGCCTGTAATCTTCCTCTGAATCCGTCATCGAACCGCCCTTGACACCGCGGCTTTTAATACCTGCTATGGCATCTAAACGCGTTGTAATCGCCTCTGCCAGAAATACATCATCTTCCGGCAGTTCATGATGAATCCACGTTTCAACTCCGTTTATGGATGGATCATCCTCATAAAGATTTCTATGGATAGATACTAAAACATCACACGAAGCATTATTACATATTTCGACCCTTTCATCAAGTCCCAGATAGGTATCAGCATCTCTTGTCATCAAAACTTTCACACCAACACTCTCTAAATGTCTTTTTACCAGTCTGGCAATAAGCAGTGTTTCATCTTTTTCATAAGTGCCTGCATAATCTGCTCCACAGTCACTGCCGCCGTGGCCGGCATCAATGCACACCAGCGGACGGTCATCGACTTCTTCCTCGTAATACGCTTCATAATATGCCGCCTGTGCCTGCTTTTTTTGTTCTGCCACACCGCTGACCGCTTTTCCGGCAAAAGTCACTGCACAGACTGCACAAATCACACCGGACACCACTACAGCCGGTCTTTTCAGCCTGTACCTTTTTCTTTTTTTTATTCTTTTCATCCCAATACCCCTTTTTCCTCTGTTTTTATTTTCCATGGATTTACGGCAAAAGTCAATCACTTTCTGATAGTTTCATTATCTTCAGAATGCACATGGATAAAAAGCCTGCCATAACCTTCTGATTTTAAAAAATCATTCTGCATGACAGGCTCTCTATATCTATTTACGAATTTTTTACCAGTTCTTTCTTCAGTCTTTTCATTATTTTTTTCTCAAGCCGGGAAATGTAAGACTGCGAAATTCCCAAAAGGTCAGCGACCTCTTTCTGTGTCTTTTCCTCCCCGTCCATGGAACTGAGTCCATACCGCAAATCGACAATAATCCGCTCCCTCTCGGATAATTTACCGATTGCTTTATTTAACATGCTTTTTTCCACTTCTTCTTCTAAATCACGATAAATAATGTCTTCTTCCGTACCTAAAATATCCGATAACAGCAGTTCATTGCCGTCCCAGTCTACGTTGAGCGGTTCGTCAATGGATACTTCCGCCTTGGTCTTGCTGTTTCTGCGCAGATACATCAGAATTTCATTTTCAATGCACCGTGAAGCATATGTTGCCAGTTTGATATTTTTTTCAGGATTGTAAGAGTTGATTGCCTTAATCAATCCGATTGTTCCAATCGAAATTAAATCCTCCACGCCTACACCCGTATTATCAAATTTTTTCGCAATGTATACCACCAGTCTTAAATTGTGTTCAATCAGCTGTGACTTTGCAAACTGGTCATTCCCCGTTCCCAGTCCTGCAATTGCCCTTGCTTCTTCTTCTGCTCCCAGCGGCGCAGGCAGCACATCACTTCCCCCGATATAATGTACGTCTCCCTGCTTTAACATCATCATGTTTTTAAATGTCGGAACCATTTTAAACTGAAAACGATCCGGAACAGATACTTTGATTACCATAAAAACCTCCTCATTTACTTTCCTGTTTTACCCCTTTAAAAGCTGTGCATTCACAAGAAATTCATATTCTCCGTCTGATGAAAGTGTCTGCGCCGTCAATCCAATCAGCGCATCTTCCACCTGTATTTCTTTTTTGCCGTAGCATATGTACATGGTATCTGCCGTAATTACCTCAAGCATTCCGCTGTCACACCCCAGTGACCGGAACGGAATTACATGATACTTTACTTTCGTGCAATCATTTATTTCATGAAGAACTTCCAAAAAGCTGTCTTTCTGCGCGATACACACCGGTCTGTGAAACAGCGGATCCTGTAAAACATTTCCCGTATCCACAAACCCTTTTATATAAATCTTTCTCCCCCTTAAAACACAACATACACGACACAGTTTGTCGGAATACACTTTAATTCTTACCAGCTGCCTGTATAAAAGCAGCAAAAAGCCAAAGGATACTCCGAGAAATACCATCAGTTCCCTGTCACGCACAATTACCTGTCTGATAATATATCCTGCATATGTATAATAGTACAAAACGTGCATTACACCCCCCAGCATAAATGCAGCAGCATACAGCGCAAAAAATCCTTTTATCAGTTCCGCGAATGCAACATTCCCTGCACAGATTCTTACCATACCCATGCCAATACAAATATAGGTCACTATATTTGCGGCGAATTTGTATTCCTGCGGTACCAGACATACAATAACGGCTCCCATTGCTCCAAAAGTGGCGGAAAGTATCATCCGCAGATATGTGGCAGCATATCTGCACAGGCTGTTTACTACAGCAATCACAATGAAATCCATTATAAAGTTGATACAGAAGAATACATCCAGATAAATAACGATTGAATTATCACCTCCCAAAACGTATTATAGATTGTTCGCCCTGCGAATTTTGTCGTTTTTGCGTTAAAAGGAAAATATTTCAAAAAAATAAGAGATACCTTCAATTTTCATGAAAGTATCTCTCTGATTCACCAAATTTTATTATCGGTCTTTTTTCTGTAAAAATGTCGGGATATTAATACCCTTTTCCTTTACACTGCTTGTTACCGGTGCCGCAGGCTTTAAGCCCGGAAGCGGAGCAACCGGTGCTGCCGGTTTAACCGCAGATGCAGGCTTGTCCACTGACGCAGCCGGTGCACCTGAATATGTATAAGCCGGTTTTACTGCCGGTCTTGGAGCCTGTGCTGCCTTTGCGCCGAAGCCTGCCAGCGCATTGTTTACATTCGTATCTTCCAGACCTGTTGCAATAACGGTAATAGTTGCCGTATCCGTACAGCTTTCATCATACATTGCACCAAAAATAATATTGGCATTCTCACCTGCGAGTTCCTGAACATAGCTTGCAGCTTCATTGGCTTCAATCAAGCTGATATCGCCTGAAATATTGATAATAACGTGTGAAGCACCTTCGATGGTTGTTTCAAGAAGCGGACTTGTAACTGCCTGCTTTACAGCTTCCACTGCCTTGTCATCACCTGTTGCCGTACCGATACCGATATGGGCAACACCCTTGTTAATCATAACGGTCTTGACATCGGCAAAATCCAGATTGATAAGACCCGGTACATTAATCAGATCCGTAATACCCTGCACTGCCTGCTGTAATACTTCATCTGCTTTCTTTAAAGCATCCGGCATTGTTGTTCTTCTGTCTACGATTTCAAGAAGCTTGTCATTCGGAATGACAATCAGTGTATCTACATTATCTTTTAATTTTTCAATTCCTGACAGCGCATTGGTCATACGCGTTCTGGCTTCAAACTTAAACGGCTTTGTAACAACACCGACCGTAAGGATTCCCAGTTCCTTGGAAATCTTTGCAACAACCGGAGCTGCACCGGTTCCTGTTCCGCCGCCCATACCACAGGTAACAAATACCATATCGGCACCTTTAATGGCCTGTGTCAGTTCTTCTACATTTTCCTCTGCTGCCTTTTCACCAATCTCAGGCTGGGCACCTGCACCCAGTCCCTTTGTCAGCTTTTCACCGATCTGAATGGCTGTCGGCGCTTTGCATAACTGCAATGCCTGACTATCTGTATTAATTCCAATAAATTCTACACCACTGATATTTTCATCTATCATTCTGTTGACCGCATTATTACCGGCGCCGCCAACACCGACAACGATAATCTTCGCTGCCGAATCTGCTTCGTTTGTCATAATCTCTAACAAGGGTACCTGCCTCCTAACATACTTTCGCATTTCTGCACTATGACTTATTCTATAATTTTTGTTGCAAAATAGCAATAGCTTTTTCTAATTTTCTTTCTTAAAAATAATAGAAGCAGTTGTTCCGTCATAATTTTCAAGATGAAGCGTTCCTTTCATTCCGGTAAGCTTTTCTGACACCTGTTTTAATGCATACAGCTTATCATTGCAGTCTGCGGCACTGCCAAGCATAACCTTTACATTCCCCATATAAAGACTGACATTATACGAAGAATCAAAATACACCTTTTTTACGCCCAGCTGGTATTTATCAAATGCCTGTGTCAGTTCCAGAATCTGTGAAAAGACCGCATCGTTACCGACCTCGAGTTTGGCATCCAGTACAATCGACTTAAAATCCAGTCCCGTAATCTGCGGTACATCTTCATAATTTTCCGAAGAACTCTCCACTACAATCCCGTCTTTATCAAAATACATATTACAGCCCATGTAGCTGATATAACCGACAATCGCTTTTTCATAAACTGCAACGTTCATTTTATTGGGCCATGTCACTTCCACATCATATTTCTGTATAAACGGAATATTTTTATTCTTTTTGCCAAACAGCGTATAAATCAGCGCATTAGGATGTTCTGTTCCAAAAATGCACTCTGTCATCTGCTGCTGCGTATAATGCTTATTGCCGGTATAAGTAATATCCGTTACCATAAAACCCGCATAAATGCCGCCTCCTGCCAGCAGCAGCGCAATGACAATCCCCGCCAGTATCCATTTTAATTTTCTTTTATTGTTTTTTCTGCCTAACTGTTTTCCCATTCAATCTCTGCTCCAAGTCCTTTTAAATTTTCACATAAATCCATATACCCGCGCAAAATATAGTCTGCATCATGAATAACCGTTGTTTCCTGTGCTGCCAGTCCAGCTGTGATAAGTGCCGCCGTTCCTCTTAAATCTTCTCCGTATACTTCGCTTCCCTTCAGCGTTTCTACGCCTTTTACAAGCACGCTGTCCCCGGACAGTGTAATATCCGCACCCATTTTTTTGAGCCATGGCACAGTCTTAAAACGGTTTTCAAAAATCTGTTCTTTTAAAATCAAAGTGCCCTCGCCCACACTTGCCACAGAAAGTACCATGGACTGCATATCTGTCGGAAAATCCGGGTAAGCGCCGGTACATATCTTATGAAGATTCACCGGACGGTGATACATCTGCACCAGCATGGCTTCTCCCTCCATACGGATATCCATGCCCATTCCGGTAAATACATCCAAAAATCCGCGGCACAGTGACGGTGTCACACCCTGTAAGTAAACACTGCCACCACAGGCAGCTACCGCCGCCATATAGGTTCCAGCGACAATACGATCCGGCTTTGCAAAAAATTCTGCGGACTGTAAAACGCCTTTTCCACGTACCCAGACGCACTCTGTCCCTGCACCGGTAATCACTGCACCACACTTTTCAAGATAGGCGCACAGGCTTTCAATTTCCGGTTCCTTTGCCGCATTGTAAAGCACAGTCGTTCCACATTGTGCCGCTGCTGCCATCAGGGCATTCTCTGTTGCACCCACACTTGGAAAGCGCAGGGTGATTTCTGACGGGTGAAGTCCCGTTGTTTCCATTTCAATAAAATCTTCTGACACGCTCCATGATGCCCCAAGGCATTTGAGGGCATGCAGATGAATGTCTAACGGACGGCTTCCGATGCTGCACCCGCCCGGATAAGCAAGCCTTACTTTCCCGAAACGTGTCAGCACCGGTCCCATTAACACGGAAGATGCCCTGAGCTGCTTTGTGTCCTCTGCTTTAATTTCCTCGTACTCTGCCATGCTTGTATCAATGACAAGGCATCCTTTTTTGAAATCCGTCTTACAGTGCAGATGGTTTAAAATCCCACACATTGCACGTACATCGGCAATATCCGGGCAGCCCCGTATTACCGTAACGCCCTCATTCATCAGGGATGCCGCCATCACCGGAAGCACTGCATTTTTCGCACCGTGAATACATACACTGCCAAACAGCCGTTTTCCGCCATTTATTACGATTTTTCCCAAAATAAAAACCCCCGGAGAAGCTATATTTTATTATATTCGCCAGACTCCGGGAGGTTGCTATCTTTCTAACCGTATTTTACTTGAAATATTTAAGACAATCCCCATTTCCAGCAGCAAGAAGAAACTTGCCGTACCGCCGTAGCTGATAAACGGCAGTGAAACACCGGTATTCGGGATAAAGTTGGTTACAACGGCAATATTTAATACCACCTGTACCGCTACATGGGCAAATACCCCTGCTGCCAGCATTGTACCGAATAAGTCTGGTGCATTCTGCGCAATGTGGATAATCCGCCACAGCATCAGTGCAAATACTAAAATAATGCACATTGCCCCGAACAGTCCGAGTTCTTCACAGATAATGGAAAATATCATATCGTTTTGTGATTCCGGGATAAAACCCAGCTTTTGCAGACTCTTTCCGAGTCCTTTTCCAAACAGTCCGCCCGAACCGATTGCATAAAGTCCCTGCACGGTCTGGTAGCCGATTCCACTGGAGTAATTTTCCGGCTGAATCCACATGAGCAGACGGTTCATACGGAAGTTTTCTGTCATGCCCTGATGCGCAATGCCGAGCAGCCAGTTATATAACGCTGCCACACCGCCCGCGCCAAGTCCTGCGAGTACCACGAAAAATTTGTATTTCGGATACGCCACAAAAATCATGACGAAAGCGATTGCCAGAATAATCAGCGCACTACTCATATTGCTGGAAATCACCATAATCAGGATTGCTTCAAGTCCTGCAATCAGTACAAATAAAAAGAAATTATACCACAGGCTTTTAATCTTTGACCCTGCCGCACATACTGCCGCAGACAGCATAATAATCACGGCCGTCTTTGACACATCCGCAGGCTGCACGCCAATCGGACCGAAACGGATCCAGCGCGTTGCACCGTTGGCAGTTTTACCAAACGGAATCAGCGCCAGAATCAATAACAGCGACAGTGCAAAAAACGCCGGTGCGATTTTCCTTAAAACATGGTAGTCTAACCGGTACATAATATACATCATAATAAAGCCCAGCACATCAAAAATCAGCTGTTTTTTAAAATAGTACTCCGAACTGCCGTATTCCATCTGTGCCGTGTAAGAACTGGTACTGTAAATCATCACCAGTCCGAATCCAACAATAAATATAATGACAAATAAAAGGCTATAATCAAAATACCTTTTATTGGACATCTTTTTTACCTTTCTTGCCATACCTCACCTCATTTCTGCAGGCATTTTAATGCCGGAAGAACCGCGAGCCAAATTCTATTTGGCTCTGCGATAAAAAATTACTTTGTGACGCCTGCGGCACAAAGTGATATGCGAAAATCTTTGATTTATGGATTTTCGCATTCTCCTCATTTCCGCAGGCATTTTACCTTTAAAGGGCATTTACATATTCTTTAAACAGTCTGCCGCGCTGTTCATAGTTATCAAACATTCCCCAGCTTGCACATGCCGGTGAAAGCAGTACGGCATCGCCGTCTTTGGCATTTTCCGCACAGATATCCACAACTTCTTTTAAGGACTCTGCCTTAATGATATTGGTAAAGCCGTACTTTTTAGCCGTTGCTTCAATTTTGTCACTGGTCTGTCCGATTAATACCAGAAGCTTGACACGGTCTTTAAATGCTTTGACATATAAATCAAATTCTGAGCCTTTATCATATCCGCCGCCGATTAAAACCGTCGGTCTTGTCATCGCTTCAATCGCCTTGACTGCCGCCTCCGGGTTGGTTCCCTTGGAATCATTGTAATAGCGCACGCCGTTTTTTTCTGTTACAAATTCAATCCGGTGTTCCACTGCCTTAAACTGCTTAATCTGTTCTACAATAATTTCATCCGGGATACCGGCTGCCTTTGTAATGCAGACTGCCGCCATGACATTTTCATAATTGTGTGCGCCAATCAGATTCATGTCGTGGACATTCAGCAGTTCCTGCGACCGGATGCCGTCTGTATAGCAGATCATATCGCCTTCCATATAAGCGCCTCTGTCCGGCTTTGTAAATCTTGAAAACCACACAACCTTTGCTGTTGTATGCTCCCCGAACTCCCGCAGGTAATCATCGTCAAAATTCAGTACGCACACCTCTGACCCCTTCTGGTTCATCGCAATCTTTTCCTTTGTCTGCACATAGCAGTCCATCGTATAATGGCGGTTTAAATGATCCGGCGTAATATTTAAAATGGCGCTCACAAGCGGGTGGAATTCATGCACGGTTTCCAGCTGGAAGCTGCTGATTTCCGCCACGGTATAAGAATCTTTGTTACTTTTTAAAACCTCTGTTGTATAGGGATTGCCGATATTACCGACTACGAAAGTATCCTTATGATATGCTCCTACAATCTGTCCTACAAGGGCTGTTGTCGTTGTCTTCCCATTTGTTCCGGTGATTGCAAGGACTTTTCCTTTATCGAATGCATAAGCCAGCTCTACTTCGCCCCATACCGGCACGCCTGCCGCTTCAAATGCTTTTACAACCGGGCTGTCAATCGGCACACCCGGACTGATAACCAGTAAATCCGAACTGTCCGTTAATTCTTTTGTCAGCTCTCCCAGAACAATCTCTGCTTTGTATGTACCTAATTTTTTTTCAATATCTTCTATCTTTAACTTTTCGTTTCCGTCATACAGCACAACTTCTGCACCAACTGCATTCAGCAGTCCCACTGCACCGATTCCACTGATTCCGGTTCCTACTACTGTCACTTTTTTACCCGAAAATTCCATCTTTTTCTCCTTTTTCCCTGCATTTTGCAATTAAATTTTATTTTACTATCAATTCGGGTATATTTCAAGGTATGGAAGGATATTTTCAAAAAGTTCCCGGATCACGGGTGCTGCGATTGTACCACCGTAATATACGCCCTGCGGTTCATCAATCAGGCACATGGCAATCACCCGCGGATTGTCAACACTTGAAAAACCGACAAAGGAAGCGATGTATTTTCCCGAACCACGCGGCAGTTTTTGGGAGGTTGCCGTTTTCCCGCCAATGGAAAAGCCTTCAATGTACGCATTTTTTCCGCCGCCGTCCTCAACAACCTGACGTAAAATGTCTTTCATGGTATTGCTCGTTTCCTCTGTAATGGCATCGGTTACGATTTCATAACAGAATTCCTGTACGGTTTCTCCGTCTGCGCCCGCCGCCTTTACCGCAAAATGTGGTGTCACCAGTTTGCCGCCGTTGACAATTGCCGCCGCCGCACGCAGCATGATAACCGGTGTAATCTGAAACGACTGCCCGAAAGACATTGTTGCCAGCTCTACTTCTCCCACATTTTCAATTTTATGGATAATTGTCGAAGCTTCGCCCGGCAGATCAATTCCAGTCTTTCCCAGAATACCCAGCTTGCTTAAATACTCATAAAACCGTTCATTACCAACCCGCCGTCCCCACTCAATAAATGCAGGATTACAGCTGTTTATGTATGATTCCTTCCGTCTGTTATATACTTGTCTTTATACGTTTCTCTATATCTGCCCGTCTGTTTTCTTTGTCTGTTTATCCTGATGTATTCCTGTACTTACATCCGCCCAACAGCCTCCATTTTTGCCCATGCTGACATACCGGATTCTGCCCTGCTGTTTTAATTCTTTTAACTTTTGCAGGATATTTCCCCGGGAATACCCTGTATATTCTGCAATTTCCGCTGTGGTCAGCCGATTTTGGCTTAAAAAAAGCTGTTCTATCTTTTGAATACTCTCCTGCCTTTTTTTCATTTTGGCATGGATATGACGGTAAGGCATCATCCGGCACGCTCCTGTCCGGTAGCAGACACACAGGCGGTTATCGGGATAAACGGTTATTTCAGACAGCGTGTTTTGTACCACCGCCTGACGGACGGCTTCCTGACCTTCTTCTGAATACAGATACTGACGGATAGCAAAAAGCCGCTGCCCGGGCTTTGCCGTATCGTTTCGTTTTTCCTGCTCTGTCATCTGATTTATCTGCTGTGCCAGCATTTCCGATGCCAGTTTATAATCACTGTCACTCACAATCCCGTCCATATACTTTTGAAGCAGGTTCTTTTTCTTTTCCCGTAACCGCCCATATTCCATGCAAAAGTCTTTACTGCACGGGTTCTTTTTTAAAACTTTTTCCAGCAATAAAAGGCCGTTTTCCGTCTGCGTTTTTATGCTTTCCATATCTTCTTTTTGAAACTGCTCCCACAAAAGCGGTTCCAGTTCTTTCTCATAAACTGTGATATTTTTACAGACTGTGCCATCCGGATTTTTCTGAAGCTGTCTGCCGCACATCCAATACACATTTCCTGAACTTCCTGTTCTTTTGCAGTACGCACATCCGCATTTTCCGCAGACGATTTTAAGGCAGTGCTGCGGCAGCGGGCTTCTTTCTTTTTGTTCTTTTGCCTGACTTTTGCTTTTCCGGGCATTTAACGCATCATTTGCCGCCTGCCACAGCTTTTCGCTCACGATTGCAGGGATTCTGTTTTCATGATAAATCCACTGCTCCTTTGGCAGGCAGCACTTTTTTTTTAATTCAAAATCATAATGCGTTTTATGCATTACAGCTGTTCCCTTATACAGTGGATTCTGAATCAGGCGTCTTACGGTCACATCACTGACCGCACCGTTTTTGCGGTTTCTCATGCCCATCGCATACAATTCCTTTGCAATTTTCCTGCCGCCTGCACCGCCTGCGGACATCGCATAGATTCTGCGGATATAGACGGCTTCCGTTTCTTCTATTCTATAACCGTCTTTTTCTTTTCTGTAGCCGTAAACATTATTGTTGACGGTTAGTTTCCCGTCTATTTTCTTTTGCCGCCTTTTATGGGCATTATTAACCTTCTGGCTTAATTCTCTGGAATACTGCTCTGCAATGAGCGCTTTGATACCGGAAAGAAACGCATCCTGCGGCTCATAAAACTTTCTTTCCAGATACAGATACAGTCTGACATGATGTGCTGTAATGTGCTGAATAAATTCATGCCAGTCCCCGGCGTTGCGCATCAGACGGTCAATTGACTTAATTACAATGCAGTCAATCCGCTCCTGCTGCACATCCGCCATAAGACTGGCATATTGCGTTCTTTTTTTCGTTGTTGTTCCGCTTTCCTGTTCAATGTACTGACAGCAGATTACTCCGCCTAATGCCTGTACGATTTCCACAGACTCTGCCGCCTGTGTTTCAATGGCACGGTTTTGTGCCTCCTCTGTTGTAGAACACCGGTTGTAAATGGCACAACGCATTCCAGACAATACTTTTTCCTCACTCATTGTCTGCACCGCTTTCGATGTACTGCACTGCCATAAACCACTCCTCATACGTAATATACTGCTTTTCTAAGAGCAGCTGCATAATGGCTTTTTCATTTTCCTGATTCATCCGGATTTCCATGCCTGTATAGACTTACTATATTCTACGCAGGCAGAATCCCGATTATGAATGACGGTGCTGAACCGGCTTTGTATTTGCCGTTATCGGAAGAATCATATAGTCATTTGCCTGTAAATACTCGATAATTTCCGGCAATGCTTCCACCGTTGTTGTCTTTGCACCGGCATCGTGCATCAGTACCACATATTCTTCACGGCTTCCGATTTCAGACAGGACATTCTGTACAATGGTATCCTTATCCACACATTTTGCGCTGGCATCCCCTGAACTGACATTCCAGTCAAAGTATACAAATCCCTGTTCATTCAAAAAATTGATACAGTCTGAAATATCGCAGTTGGCTACTTTATTGCTTGAACCGCCCGGAAATCTGTAAAACCACGTTGTCACACCGGTCTGCTCATATAACCACTGCTGCATGTCTAAAACATCTTCTTTAAAGCTGTCAATAGATGCATACACCTGTGAATACTCATGAGAAACAGAGTGAATTGCCAGCGTATTGCCGCTTGAAACAATCCGTTTTAAGCTTTCTTCATTTTCTTCTCCCGGACTGCAGATTGTAAAAAATGTTGCTTTGACACCATACTGGTCCAGAATATCTAAAATTCTAGTTGTATTCGGACTTGGACCGTCATCAAATGTCAGATACACTTTTTTGCATCCCGGATATTCTCCTTCACCGTCTGTCTGCGGTGCTGCCGCCGTTGTCGTCTGCACTTCGGGCAGTGTTGTTTCTTCCTCAGCAGTCGTTGTTTCTTCTTCGCTTAACTTCTCTTCGGCAACCGTTGTTTCTTCCACGGCTGCAGCCGTTTCCTCTGCCACTCCCGCAGATACTTTCTGGGTATGTTTTTTAGAAGCTGCATGAACGGATACGGACACTAGCAATACAATCAGTACTAATACGGATACTGCAAGAATTACCGGTTTCTTTTTTAATCTCACTTTTTGTCCATGCAGACGAAGTTCTGGTCTTTTCACTCTTTTCATTTTTAAGTTCCCTCTTTCATTTTCTGGCTATAGACAGTATAATACGAAAATTTAAAAATACAAGACACAATTTCACTTTTTTCGACAAATTTCTTCCCCCGGACTTTATTTTATTTTTCCGGACAGAAACGCTCCTGTTCATGACAGTTTCCGTAAAGGTCTGTGTACCATGACCCGTTGTTTTATGACAACGGATTGTTCTATCCCCGACCTTTGTATTGCCGCCGCACGTATAGGAATCACTTAAATGTGCCACACCGGTTTCAAGTGCCGCCGTTGCCGTTACCATTTTAAAGACCGAGCCGGGTTCGTAGGTATCATTAATGCAGAAATTCCGCCACATCATATTGAGTAAATCCATTTTTGATTTGCTGCTGTCTTCTTCCGTTATCTCTATATTTAATTCATACGGTGTATTTAAATTATATTCCGGTGCATTAACCATCGCCAGCAGTTCACCATTCTGCGGATTCATCACGATAATTGATACACGCTTTGCCCCCTTTGCTTCTAATGTGCGGTCTGCAAGCTGCTCCGCATAAGCCTGGATATTGTAATCCAGACTGGTGTATAAATCACTGCCCGCAACCGGTTCTTTTCTGCTTTCTTCCGCCCCTTCCAGTTCAATGCCCCACGCATCCGTCAGTGTCAGAATCTGACCGCTGTTACCGGAAAGCAGGGCATCATATTTTGCTTCCAGTCCTAAAATGCCCTGATTGTCACTGCCTGTAAAGCCAAGTACTCTTGATGCCAGCGTTTCATACGGATAGTAGCGCTTATAATCTTCATCGACCTTGACACCCGCCATATTGTATTCCCGGATTTTATCCCCGGTTTCTTTGGAAACATTGGTCTGAATCCGCTCAATAGACGATACTTTTTCCACGCGCTTACGCACCTGTGCTTCATCCAGTCCCAATTCAGATGTCAGCATATGAATTACCGCTTCGGCATCCTGTATCTGGCTGTGAATAACGGAAATCGTACAGACTGTTTTATTATCGGCCAGCACAATGCCATTGGTATCTAATATTCTTCCGCGGGATGCCTTAATCACACGTTCCCGCTCATGCAGTTCTTCAGCTCTTGAAAGATAATACTGTGCCTGAAAAATCATGACATAGCCCAGTCTGCCAATCAGCAGTAGCATTGCCAGAAACACACAGGCTCCACAAATCATCAGTTTTTTCCGGTGTCTTGTATGCAGCCTGCCCATTGGGTCGTTTTTGCGCTCATCAATAATCTGCCAGCGCTTATCGTCCCTGTAACGTTCCTTCTGTCTGCGTATTCTTTGGGTTTCGCTTTCATTTTCCCACGGTTTCCACATAAAAATAACTCCGGATAAACGTTATTACATCTTATTAACGTCTGCCCGGAGTTATACTTTTTTATGGTGTTGCTGATGTACTATCCTGCACATTGGTATTCGGAACGGTAATGCCGACTGTATTTTCATCTTCACTGTCTGCTGCATCCACCGGCTCTGCCTCTGCATCTTTGAAAATATTCATGTACGGAAGCAGTTCCTCTAAAATATCATGGCTTAAAATCAGCGTATCTGAAGTAGTTCCACTCGTTCCCGTTGTTCCGTCCGGTTCATCAATCAATACATAAACCATCACCTGCGGATTATCCACCGGTGCGAAGCCGATGAAAGATACAATCCATTTTAAATCCTCTCGTTTGCCCTTCTGCGCCGTACCGGTCTTACCACCTATTGAATAACCGGTAACACCTGCTTTTTTTGCAAGTCCGTCATCAACCGTGGATTTTAAATACTTACGCAGCAGCTGCGATGTTGAAGCCGTTACTGTCTGACGCACCAGTGTTGGTTCAAAGGTCTTTACAACTTCACCCGTATCTTTTTCAATACGCTTTACAATATGCGGCTGGTAGTAATTTCCACCATTAATTAAAGAAGAAAAGGCTGCCCCCATCTGAATCATGGTTACATTGATATTCTGTCCGAATGCATTGGTTGCAACGTCTGTTTCTGACATATCGCTCTTTTTTATAATACCGTTTTCCTCTGACGGAAGATCGATTCCTGTCTTACTGCCAAAACCAAACAGTCTCTGGTACTGGGCGAATTTCACACCGCCAAGGCGTGCGGCAATATCCATCATTGCAGGGTTACAGGACTGCATCAGCGCCTGCTCCAGTGTAATATCCCCATGCTTGCCGGTTTTATTATATACATGACAGCGGATGGTATAACCTCCGATTTCTTCATAACCGTTACAGTAAAAGACATCCCCGTCATATGTTACGCCCTCTTCCAGTCCCGAAGCGACGGTGAACGACTTAAAGGTCGAACCCGGTTCAAAGGTTTCTGAAACACAGTAATTTCTCCAGATTTTATACAACGAATTTGTCATGTCTTCATCGGACATCGTTGCCAGCTGTTCCTGGGAATACGAACTTTCAAGACTTCTTGGATTGTTCAGGTCAAAATACGGATAACTCGCCATACCAAGCACTTCTCCGTTATTCGGATTCATTACCAGTACCGCTGTTGCACTGGACGGCTTTTCTTCATTATATGCCGCAATGTGTTTTTCAATAATCCGCTGTACATTATAGTCAATGGTTGTCACAATATTGTTGCCGTCTACGGCATCTTTGGTTGTTTCCTGCACATCAAGATTATCATTGACATAACTGTAGGATACGCCGTCTGTTCCTGAAAGTTCATCATCATAATAGCTTTCCAGTCCCAGTTCACCGCCGTTTGCCGCACTTGCAAAACCAACAACATCACATGCCATAGTTGAAAATGGATATTTTCTGACATAGGAATTTTCAAACCACACACCCTTGATATTCGGATTATTTTTTGTATCTGCAACAAGTGCCTTAAAATCAGCAATCTCATCCGAAGTCAGTCCCATCGCCAGACGCTCGTACTGGGAATCTTTCTTCACTGCCAATGTCTGTTCCAATTCCTGGCGGTTTAATCCAAAACACTGTACCAGCGCATTTAAGGTCGGTTCTTTATACTTCTCATCGGAAAGTACCAGCTTCGGATCTAATATAAGGTTGTACACTCTTTCGCTGTACGCAAGAATATTTCCATTCGAGGTCAGAATCTGTCCCCGCTTATACGGAATTGTTGTTGACGTATACGTCTGATGGTCTAACACAGCTTTGGAATATGCATCACCGTGATTATAATTAATCCATGCGATTCTTCCTGCTAAAACTGCCAGTGCTGCCATAACACACAAAAAAGCAATGCCGGCTTTTTTGTGTACTTTTTTGAGCATTGCTTTTTTTCTTCTGTATTTATTTCGTTTTGCACGTTCCTGACTACTTTCTACCATTTATGTATCTCCAATGTATCTTTTTAGTCTGCATTCGGAATATTCTGATACTGCTTTACATATTCACTCTCGCCTGCTGCGTAACGGATAACCTGTCCTTTTGCCGGATAAACCATTCCCAGTTCATTGACAGCTGTATCATAAATTGCATCATAGTCGATATCGGCTTCTGCCTGTGCTTCACGTTCATCATTCTGTGACGTCAGGGTATTTAACTGCATTTCCAGATCAGATACTGCGGCTGCATTGGTCTTTACCTCAGACTGTAAATTCAGATACTGGTAGCACAGTCCGAACATCACAGCTACCACTGCCGTTACTGCCACTGTATAAAGAAAGTTCATCTTATTGGCACGTCGTATCTTTCTTTGCTGTTCCCGTTTTCTTTTTCGTTCTTCCTCAAGCTGTTCAATACTTGTCGGATCATTGGAATAAGGTTCTGCTACCTGCAGTTTTCTTACTGTATTTCCCTGAACATAACCGGTTCTTTTTTCATACTTTATGGTGTTTCCATAACTTTTGCGCGCCATTTACTTTCCTCCCTGCTGACTTTTTTTTACGTTTGTAAAACGTTACACACTTTTAAGCTTATCTCCTGCGTTCAAACACACGCAGCTTTGCGCTTTTTGCTCTTTTATTTTCTTCAAGCTCTTCTTCTGACGGAAGAATTGGCTTTCTTGTAATTACTTTTCCCTTAGATTTTTTCCCACATACGCACACCGGGAAATCCGGTGGGCAGGTACATGGATTTTCATTATTTTTAAACTGCACCTTTACAATCCGGTCTTCTAACGAATGGAATGTAATAATGCAGAAACGTCCTTTGTCATTTAAATGTTCAATCATGCTGTCAATTGAATTATTCAATACGTCCAGTTCATGATTCAGTTCAATCCGTATCGCCTGAAATGTCTTCTTAGACGGATGTCCTCCAACAGCCCTGCATTTCATTGGAATCGCCGCCTTGATAATTTCATTTAACTCAAATGTAGTTTCTATCGGCTTTTCGCTTCTTGCTGCCACAATATGCTTTGCGATATTCTTTGCAAATTTATCTTCACCATAATCCCGGATAATGCGGTAAAGTTCCATTTCGCTGTATTCATTCAAAATATCTTTTGCCGTCATCTGCTGCCGTCTGTCCATACGCATGTCAAGCGGTGCATCCGTCTTATAGGTAAATCCTCTTTCTGCGGTATCTAACTGGTAAGAAGACACGCCCAGATCCAAAAGAATCCCATCGACTCTTTCAATTCCTAAGTCCTTCAATACCATATCCATATTACAATAATTATTCCGTACAATGGTGACTCTGTCTGCAAACGGCTTTAACCGTTCACCGGCTGCTGCAATTGCCGCCTCATCCTGATCAATGCCGATGAGTCTTCCTTTGGATGAAAGCCTGCTGGCAATTTCATAAGAATGTCCGCCACCGCCCAGCGTTCCGTCCACGTAGATTCCATCCGGTCTGATATTTAAATTGTCAATCGTTTCCTGCAATAATACAGACTTGTGTTTAAATTCCATGTTTTTCTCCATTTTCAAAACGCATCTTTTTACGGGCAGTCTAAATAGAAAATCCTAAACTCTCCATATTTTCTGCCACTTCATCCATATCGTCATCATAGCTGTCAATACATTCCTGCCAGCGTTCTTTACTCCAGATTTCCACGCGGTTGGCAACCCCGACCATCACAACTTCTTTTTCAAGTCCCGCAAATTCACGAAGAACCTGCGGCAGAAGAATTCTTCCCTGTTTATCAACTTCACAGGATGCCGCTCCTGCAAGGAAAAAACGTGCAAACTGTCTGGAGTTTTTATTGGTCAGCGGCAGCGACTGAAGCTTTTCTTCAAATGCCTGCCATGCATCCGGCGGATAAACAAAAAGGCAGCCGTCTAATCCCTTGGTTACGACAAAACCGTCCCCTAAGGCATCGCGGAACTTTGCAGGAACAATGACTCGTCCCTTACCATCAATTGTATGGTTGTATTCACCCATAAACATGATTGTTGTTCCTCCGTCTACCACTTTTTACCATTTGCCACCACTTTCCACCACTTTAGAGTCAATTCTATACTTATTTGTGGAAAAATACAAGTGTTTTTTTAGAATTTAACGCACTAAATTCACAGTTTTTCTGCCTGTCTGAAAGTTATCCACCGGATTTGACATTTTCCGCGTATTCTGCACCCTGATGACTGCTTTTTTGTTGTACCTGCCTATCGGAAAGATTTCATTTTTTTCTAAAGTTGGCACTACCATGTTGAATTCAATGCTTTTTTATAGTAAAATATACGGTTGTATCTGACATTTTTAAAAATCAGGGGAAATCCCCATAAAAACAAAGGAGATAGAGATTTTATGAAACTCGGTATTGTAGGTTTGCCAAATGTCGGCAAAAGTACGCTTTTTAACTCATTAACAAAAGCTGGCGCTGAATCTGCCAACTACCCGTTCTGCACCATTGACCCGAATGTAGGTGTCGTTGCCGTTCCGGATGAACGTTTAAACAAGCTTGCAGCATTATACAATTCTGCAAAGATTACCCCTGCCGTCATCGAATTCGTTGATATCGCAGGGCTTGTAAAGGGGGCTTCTAAGGGTGAAGGTCTTGGAAACCAGTTCCTTGCCAATATCCGTGAAGTTGATGCCATTGTTCACGTTGTCAGATGTTTTGAAGATTCCAATATTGTCCATGTAGACGGTTCTATCGACCCGCTCCGTGATATTGAAACGATTAATCTGGAGTTAATCTTTTCAGATATCGAAATTCTGGAAAGACGTCTTGCAAAACAGAAAAAAGCAGCTTACAACAATAAGGAAATTTTAAAAGAATGTGATTTAATTGAGCGTCTGATTGCTTTCCTTGAAGCCGGAAATCTGGCTAAGAATTTTGAACTGGAAGACGATGATGAAGCAGCACTCATGAAAGAATATAACTTATTAACAGCAAAACCGGTCATCTTTGCTGCCAATGTTACAGAAGATGATTTACCGGATGACGGTGCTTCCAACAAATATGTAGCTTCTGTACGTGAATTTGCAGCAAAGGAAAACTGCGAAGTTTTCGTTATCTGCGCGCAGATTGAACAGGAAATCTCCGAACTGGATGATGACGAAAAGAAAATGTTCTTAGAAGACTTAGGCATCAGTTCTTCCGGTCTTGATAAGCTGATTGCCGCAAGTTACCGTATCCTCGGTCTGATCAGTTACTTAACTGCCGGTGAAACCGAAACCCGTGCATGGACAATCGTTAAAGGTACGAAAGCGCCGCAGGCTGCCGGAAAAATCCATAGCGATTTTGAACGCGGCTTCATCCGTGCCGAAGTTGTCAACTATCAGGATTTATTAGACTGTGGCTCTTATACAGCCGCCAAGGAAAAAGGACTTGTCGGTCTGGAAGGAAAAGAATATGTCGTAAAAGACGGCGATGTCATTTTGTTCCGCTTTAACGTATAAGCAAAAAAATATGCCTGTCAGATACCCGTGTTACTTGACGCATCTGACAGGCATATTTTTTGCTTTTACATCAGTTCCTTGAATTTTTTTACGTTTTCAGCAGCATCGCCTTTAAAGACGGCTGAACCGGCTACGATGATGTTGGCACCGGCATCAAGGGCGGCTCTGACGTTGTCAGTGTTGATTCCACCGTCTACTTCGATGTCTGCATGAAGCCGGTTTTCATCAAGCAGTTTTTTGATGCGGCGTATTTTATCGAGGGATTCCGGGATGAATTTCTGTCCGCCCGCGCCCGGTACGACACTCATCACCAGTACCATATCGACCTGATTCAGATACGGTTCTATGGCTGATACCGGAGTATCTGGATTTAAGGTGATTGCAGGCTTTACGCCGAGCTGGCGAATTGCCTCTAAGGTTGCTGCAACGTCTTTGCAGGCTTCGACATGTACAGTGATGATATCTGCTCCGCAGTCTGCAAAGTCTTTGACATAACGGATGGGTTCATCTATCATTAAATGCACATCAAACACCCTTTTGGTGCATGAACGGATGGATTTGATGACCGGCATGCCGTATGAGATGTTTGGTACAAACTGTCCATCCATGACATCTATATGCACGTACTCCGCGCCTGCTTTGTCGATAGCTGCAATTTCCTCTCCCAGTTTTTTAAAGTCCGCCGATAAGAGCGATGGTGATAAAATATTCATGTTTCTTTTGATTCCTTCTTTAATACTTTTTTTGTTCTTTTAATTCCTGATACATTGTAGTATAACTCTCATAGCGCATTTTATGAATCTTTCCATCAGAAACTGCCGCTTTTACGGCGCAGTCCGGCTCATTCATATGCACACAACCGTTAAACCGGCAGCTGCCCTCAAGTGGTTCAAATTCTGGAAAATAAAAACGCAGGTCTTCTTTTTCCAACTCCGGCAGATTCATTGAAGTAAATCCCGGTGTGTCCATCAGATACGACCGTCCGCTGATATGAAATATCTCGGAATGTCTTGTCGTATGGCGTCCTCTGCCGATTTTGCTGATGCCGCCTGTTTCCATCCTTGCATCAGGAAGTAAAAGATTGGTCATAGAGGACTTTCCCACACCGGAAGGCCCTGCAAGTACCGTTGTTTTACCTTCAAGAATCTCACATACTTTATCAATTCCTGTTTTTTCATAGGTACTGGTAAAAACAATCTGGCAGTCCGCGCCTGCGTAAATCTCCCGCAGACGCTCTTTTTCATCTGCTCCGATTAAATCTTCCTTATTAAAACAGATCACGGTCGGTACGTTCTGATAATCCATCATCACCAAAAAGCGGTCCAATAAATGAAAATTCGGCTCAGGATTTGCTGCCGCAAAAATAACCATTGCCTGGTCTACGTTTGCTGATGCCGGACGGATTAATTCATTTTTTCTTGGCAGAATCTCCGTAATATTACCTTTTGCCTGTTCTTCATCGAGTACTTCAATTGCAACCAAATCGCCGACCAGCGGCTTTACTCTGCGGTTTCTGAAAATGCCCTTTGCCTTACATTCATAAATGGTATCCGTTTCTTCCGCATAAACATAATAAAATCCTGCAATGCCTTTAATAATCTTTCCCTGCATACACGCTCCTGTTACTGTGCCGTATTACTGCCGGAAGCTGCCGTTGTCTTGACGGCTGCGGTTGTAGACTGGCTTGCTGCCGTTGTTGCAGGTTCTGTTGCCTTCTGATAGTGGCTGACTACGATTGTTACGGTTGTACCGCTCTCTAAAGATTCGCCTGAATTGTAACCCTGTGCCGTTACCAGTCCGTAGGTACCGGAGGTGGACTGATATGTTACAGACGGAACGAGTCCCTGGTCTTTGATTGCCTGCTTTGCAGCATCTTCTGTCAGACCGATAACATTTGGCATCTTTGCATAGCTGACCTTTTTACCCTGACTGACTGTAATTGTTACGGTATCTCCTTCTGATGCCGATGCATTTGCAGAAGGCGACTGGCTGATAACATTCCCCTGTTCTACAGAATCGCTGTAATCATATTCCACATCTACCGAAAATCCTGCACTCTTTAATGTTGATGTTGCCTTTGACTCAGACATACCGACAACATTATTGACCTTTACGCTGTCAGGTCCTGAACTGATGGTTAATGTAATCGTTGTATTTTTTGCAACGGATGTACCCTGCTTTGTACCCTGGGAAATGACATTGCCTTTTTCAACGGTTGAGGAAGCCTGATAACTTGCCTTATAGCCGAGTCCGACCTTATTTAATTCTTCCTTGGCTTCGTCTTCTGTCTTGCCGACTACGTTTGGAACAGAAACCTTTTCGGAAGAGGCTGTTGTAGCATTTGCCTGTGTCGTCTGCGCTGTTGTTTTTTCACTCTTTCCGCCAAATGAAACACCGCCTACCAGCTTTACAATCACAAATACAGCAATAATTAAAATAACCGCAATGATACCGACACCAATCCACTTTGTCATCTTATCAAGTTTATCGTTATTCTCATCGTCAATATCCAGTGTTTCATCATCATCGTCGTCATCATCTTCATCATCTGTAAGTCCGTCTGATAAATCATCGTCATCATCATTAAGATAATCATCTTCAATGTCGTCTTCCTCATCGGAAGAATTCTGTGGCTGCTCTGTCTGCTGTGCATACATCGGTGCAATTTTAACAAAGTCTTCTTCCGGCATGACAAGGGACTTTTTCAAATCCGCAATCAGATCAGACACCGTCTGGTATCTTCTCTCTGTTTTTTTCTGTGTACATTTTAAAACAATCTTATCCACGCTTAACGGTACATCTTCCGCAATCTCCGACGGCGCAGGAATTGCATCCTGAATGTGCTGTACGGCTACCGCGACGGTTGTATCACCGTCAAACGGCACTTTTCCGGTAAGCATTTCATACAGTGTGATACCAAATGAATAAATGTCGCTGCGCTCATCCGAATATCCGCCTCTTGCCTGTTCCGGTGACATATAATGCACAGAGCCCATGGCTGCTGATGAATTAATTGTACTTGAAGTTGCTGCTTTGGCAATGCCAAAATCCGTTACCTTAACCTTGCCTTCTTTGGAAATAATAATATTCTGTGGCTTAATATCACGGTGTACAATATGGTGCTTATGTGCTGCTTCCATACCGTTAGCAACCTGAATGGCAATGCTGACTGCCTCTTTATAAGGAAGCTTTCCTCTTTTTTCAATATATTTTTTCAGGGTAATTCCCTCAACCAGCTCCATGACAATGTAGTGAATTCCGTTTTCTTCGCCTACATCATAAACATTGACAACATTCGGGTGTGAAAGCCCTGCTGCCGACTGTGCTTCGACCCGGAACTTGGATACAAAACTGGTATCCTGGCTAAATTCCGGCTTTAAGACTTTGATTGCAACATAACGGTTCAACTTATGGCATTTTGCCTTATAAACATCAGACATGCCGCCGTTTCCGATTTGCTCCAGAATTTCATATCTGTCCGCTAAAAACATTCCTTTTCTTAACATCCTACCATTTACCTTTCCTGTTACGGTTCTATAATCATTACAGTAATATTATCTTTTCCGCCGTTTGCATTGGCTGCTGCGACCAGATTTTTCGCAGCGGTTTCAATATCCGGGGCAGACTTTACAATCTTTAAAATATCCGCATCCTCAACCATATTGCTCAGTCCGTCCGTACACATAAGAATACAGTCATTTGGCTTTAAATCAACGGAAAACATTTCGGCCTCCACGGTATCATACCCGCCAATTGCCCTTGTAATAATATTTTTCTTTTCATGATTACGTGCCTGTTCCCTGTTAATCTCACCCATGCTGACCATTTCTTCCACTAGAGAATGATCCCTTGTAATCTGTGTAATTTCATTTCCTAAAATATATAACCGGCTGTCTCCGACATTGGCAACCCGTAAAATATTATCATACACGGTTGCCGCTACCAATGTCGTTCCCATTCCTTCATAATTCTCTGATTCCGCTGCCTTTTGTAATAACCTGCGGTTGACCTGTGTTACGGCATTGTTAATAATCGAAACCGGGTCTTTTAGCGTTGAATCCTGCACAAGCGATACAAATGTTTCTACTGTATATCTTGATGCCATGTCCCCCGCCTTATGTCCTCCCATTCCGTCTGCTACTAGAAACAGATTCGGCAGACTGCCGGTTTCAGTCAGCGAATAATAAACGTAGTCCTGATTGACACTTCTCTCCCGTCCTACATCCGTAACTGCCTGAACCTTCATCATTTCCTCCATTCCGCTGTAATTCATTATTGTTGTGATTCCATATAGCTCTTTCTTAATTGTCCACAGGCACCATCAATATCTCTGCCCATTTCCCTTCTTATTGTAACATTTATTCCGTTTCTTTCAAGCTTATTTTTAAAAGCCGCTATTGCCTGCTTTTCGGACTGCCTGTAATCGCGTTCCTTAATCGGATTGACCGGAATCAGATTCACATGGCAGTTCATGCCATGTAAAAGTCCGGACAACTGTTCTGCGCACTCCTGTGTGTCGTTGACACCTTTGACAAGACTGTACTCAAAAGAAATGCGTCTTCCAGTCTGTTTTAAATAATACCGGCAAGCTTCCATAATCTGCTCAATTGAATATTTATTGGCAATCGGCATCATGGTCTTTCTTAATTCATCATTCGGTGCATGAAGGGAGATTGCCAGCGTAATCTGTAACTGCAGGTCTGCAAGTTCCCGTATCTTATCCACCAGTCCACAGGTCGATACCGTTATATTTCTTGCGCTGATATGTAGCCCCTTGTCTGAATTGATTAATTTTAAAAACTGTACCACATTTTGAAAATTATCCATCGGTTCTCCCGAACCCATAATGACAATGTTGTCAACCCGCTCCCCGGAAATCGTCTGGATCCGGTATATCTGGTCTAACATTTCCGACGGTGCCAGATTACGCACCATGCCGTCCAGTGTCGATGCACAGAAGCGGCAGCCCATGCGGCAGCCCACCTGCGAAGAAATACACACGGAATTGCCGTGGTGATATTTCATCAGGACACTCTCAATTAAATTGCCGTCATACAGCTTGAATAAATATTTCGATGTGCCGTCAATCTGTGATACCTGCACCCGCTCTGCGGTCAGTGCCGTCAGACGGCAGTTTTCTTTTAATGTTTTTCTTAAACTTTCCGGCAGGTTTGTCATCTGCTCAAAATCCGTTACCAGTTTCTGATGCAGCCACTGATACACCTGTGATGCCCGGAATTTTTTCTCGCCCAGCTGCTCAAAATATGCCTGCAGCTGTGCTTCATCCATTGATTTAATATCTATTAATTCTAAAGAATCGTTATTCACACTTCTTCTCCGTTCCGCAGGTATTTTAAAGTTTCTTTCGAAATTTCACCATAAAAAATCCGTCTGTTCCGTCTATGCCCGGCAGAAGCTGTTTCGCACTGCCTTCACGTACAAATGGAAAGTTCTTTTCAAACCATGCGGCATTCTCTTCATTTTCCGGCCGGCTGATGGTACATGTACTGTACACCAGTGTACCGCCCGGTTTTACATACTCCTGCACAACCGTTAAGATTTCACGCTGTAATGATGCAAGCTGTTCAATCTTTTCAATATCCGTATGATACTTGATATCCGGCTTTCTGCCGATAATGCCAAGTCCCGAACACGGCAGATCCGCAAGCACAATATCGGCACTTTCCTTTGATGCCGTATCGGAAACTCTTGCATCCCACTCTTTTACAGAAATGTTATCCAGTCCGAGCCGCGCTATATTTTCACGGATAAGCTGTGTCTTTAACGGTGTTAAATCTCTCGCCTCAACACTACCGTCTGTAAGTTTTAATGCTACATTCATGCTCTTTCCGCCCGGTGCCGCACATACATCAATAATACGGTCATGTGGTGCAGGAGATGCCAGTTCTCCCGCAAGCATGGAACTGATGTCCTGTACAAAAAATTCACCCCGCTGAAAGCTTTCACAGGCAAGCAGATAATCATATCCTGTAATTTTTAACGCATACGGAAGTCCTTCCACTGCCTCAGCCTGAATATTTTCACTGAGCAGATGTGCCTTTAATTCCTCTACCGTAAGCTTTTTCGTATTACAACGGATATACGTTGTCTTTTCCTTATAAAAGCCCGCGAGTATAGATTCTACTGTTGTATCATCAGCCTGTTTCTTAAAAAATGCCACCAGTTCTTCCGGCATGGAATAACGCACGGATAAATATTTTACCGGTTCTTTTTTCTGGTCCGGATATTCGCAGGCGCAGTCATTTCTTGCAATATTTCTTAAAACACCGTTTACAAAGCCTTTTAAATTCACAAAATGGCGTTTTCCTGCCAGCTTTACCGCTTCGTTGCAGACTGCTGATACCGGCACATTATCCATATATTTCAGCTGATACACCGACATCTCCAAAAGACTGCGGATCAGCGGTTTCATCTTCCTTACCGGTGTTTTGGAATACTGATTAATGATATAATCCAATTCAATCCGCCGTTCCAGCGTTCCCTGTGCCAGCCTTGTAATAAAGCTGCGCTGGTGCTTTAACAGATACTGGTATTTTTTGAGTGCCGCACCAATCACCAGATGGCTCATGGCTTCGGGGCGGTTTAATTCCAGCAGAATATCCAGTACAATTTCGCGTTCATTAACGCTGTCTGCCATATCCTTTGTTGTCTTGTCTTTAGTCACGGTCATTTCCTCCAAACAAGCGAAGCAGTCTTAATAACTGCAATACTGCGGTTGTCGCAGCCGCAACATAAGTGAGTGCCGCCGCAGATAAAACCTTTCTTGTATCCGATACTTCATCTTTTTGTAAAATTCCGGTTTCGGACAACAGCTTTAATGCCCTGCCGGATGCGTTAAATTCGACCGGAAGCGTCACAAGCTGAAACAATACCGCCGCCGAAAACATCAGAATACCAACCATAATCAATGTATGACTGCCGCCAAAGAAAATGCCAAGAATAATAAAAAGCCACGATAACTGTGAGCCTATATTGGCAACCGGCACGAGTGCGCTTCGAAATGACAGCGGTGCATAACCTCTTGCGTGCTGGATCGCGTGTCCGCATTCATGTGCCGCAACACCGACTGCCGCTACCGATGTACTCGCATAGACGGCATCAGAAAGATTTAATGTCTTGTTTCTTGGGTCATAATGGTCTGTCAGTTTTCCCGATACCCGCTGGATTGCCACATCATAAATGCCCTGTGACTGCAAAATACGTTCTGCCGCCTGCGCTCCGGTCATGCCTGAGCGGCTGCGTACCCTGGAGTATTTTGAGAATCTGGAATTGACCAGAAACTGTGCAAACAGTGAAATCAGTGCTGATATGACAATCAGCATATACGTTGGGTCATAATAATAGTAACCATAATATCTTCCCGGCATAATATCCTCCAATCCGCAGACATTCCAATGTCGGAGGATACGCGAACTGAATGAATTCAGTTCTGCGATAAGGGCAGATTGATAATGCCTGCTTTATCAATCTGCCGTATGAACAGGCTTAAATATAAAGCCTGTTCATACTTTCCTCCAATCCGCAATCTAAATTATTTTCCGAGTTCCATTCCTTTTTCCAGACGGCTTCCACGTAAGAAAGCATCCGATGTCATGCGCTTTTTACCCTCTGCCTGGACTTCATTGACTTTTAACAAATCCTTTCCGCACCCGATAAAAAAGGTGTGTGGCAGCACTGCTACAATCTGTCCCGGCTCTGCACCTTTAAAATCTGTGCTGTATTCCGGAAATTCCGCTTCTGCCTGCTCTTTTGTATACACATCCGCATCCCAGATTTTGAGCATTTTCCCGTTTAAATGAGTAAATGCGCTCGGCCACGGATTCAGTCCGCGAATCAGCCGCTCTAATGCATCCGCTTCCTTTGAAAAGTCCAGCTCACCGAATGATTTTTTTATCATCTTTACATAAGAAGCTTCTTCTTCGTTCTGCTTCTGCGGCTTTAAGGTTCCGGCTTTCGCCTCCTCTAAGGTCTTTACAAGAAGCTGTGCGCCTACATCGCTTAAACGGTCAAACAGACTGCCGCCGGTTTCCTTCGGGTCAAGCTTTACTTTTTCTGTCAAAAGAATATCTCCGGTATCCAATCCTTCATTCATCTGCATGGTTGTTACACCGGAATATTCGCAACCGTCAATGACTGCCCACTGAATTGGCGCCGCACCACGGTATTTCGGAAGCAGGGAAGCATGGACATTGATACAGCCGTATTTCGGCATATGAATAATTTCTGCCGGAAGCAGTTGTCCGAATGCCACAACTACAATCACATCTGCTTCATATCCTCTTAATTCTTCAATAAATGCTTCTTCTCTGGCACGCTGTGGCTGTAATACCGTCAGATTGTGCTTTAACGCCGCTTCCTTGACCGGTGACATGCTCATTGCACCGCCTCTGCCCTTTGGCTTATCCGGCTGTGTCACAACCGCAGCCACTTCATGTCCGGCGGCAAGCACAGCCTCTAGTGTCCCCACCGAAAAATCCGGTGTACCCATAAAAATAACTCTCATATACTCTCCATTTCCGGACGACTTTACTGCAAAACAGCGATTTTCCGTCTGCCTTTTAAAATATCTGCTTTATCGGAAAGCAGCATCTGCATAAATAAACCTCAATTTATGGTTTATTTACGCTTCATCGTCCTCTTTATCAATCTGCATCATTTCAGTTGCTTTATCAACATACATCACACCGTCAAGGTGGTCGATTTCATGGCACAGACATCTTGCAAGCAGTTCTGTTCCTTCGATAATGTACTCCTGCATATTTTCATCATATGCCTTGACCTTTGCATAGTTTGGACGGGTTACGATACCGACTTTATTCGGCACGCTCAAACACCCTTCCTGACCGGTCTGCTCGCCGCTTGTTTCCAGAATAACCGGATTAATCAGCACTAACGGTTCTTCACCGCAGTCAATAACTACAAGGCGTTTTCTGATACCGACCTGCGGTGCGGCAAGCCCGACACCGTCCGCATCATACATTGTTTCAAACATATCATCAATTAATTCCTGAATTCTCGGTGTAACCTCTGTAATTTCTTTTGCTTTTTTTCTTAAAATTTCATCGCCTAAAACCCTGATATTTCTAATCGCCATTTTTATCCTCTTTCTATATTTTATATTTTCTATCAATTAAAATCAAACTGCAGTCCAATGCTGCGGAACAACGTATTTTCCCTGCAAAGCGTTTCCAGCCTGTCCTTGCACGCTGTCAGCTTCTCATAAGCCGTAGCTTTTAAATACACAACCTGATTATAATAATCATTTCTTTTATAAACACCTGCCGCAACCGGACCTGTAATGCGTACCTGTTCTTTTTTCCATTCGGGAATTACTTCCTTTAAAAAGGTACATGCGGCAAGCAGCTGTTCTTCATTTTTTGAAGAAAGGGTCACCATCAGCATATTGCAGACCGGCGGATAATCCATAATCGAGCGGAAAGCAATTTCTTCCTCATAAAATTGCTCATAATTCTGCGCCGCGGCGGCGGCAATGCTGTAGTGCTGCGGTGTATATGTCTGAATCACGACTTCTCCTGCCTGCCTTCCGCGTCCCGCTCTGCCTGCCGCCTGTGTCAGCAGTTCAAAGGTCCGCTCTGCCGCCCGGTAATCTCCGGCATACAGCGACATATCTGCCGCCAGTACACCTACCAGCGTTACATTGGGAAAATCATGCCCCTTTACAATCATTTGCGTTCCTACTAATATATCGGCTTCCTGCGCCGAAAATGCAGCCAGTATCTTTTCATGGCCTTCCTTGCCTGCCGTGGTATCCATATCCATGCGCAAAACCCGCGCCTGCGGATACATTTTTTTCACAGCTTCCTCTATCTGCTGTGTACCGGCACGGAATCCTGAAATATACTTTGAGCCGCATACCGGACACCGTGTAACCCGCGGCTGTTCGTACCCGCAGTAATGGCAGACCATTTTCCCGTTTTTATGCTCGGTAAGGGAAATATCGCAGTGCGGGCATTTTAAAACATGTCCGCACATACGGCAGGACACAAATCCCGCATAGCCTCTTTTATTTAAAAAAAGTATAATCTGTTCCTTTGCCGCCAACCTCCGCTGTATCAGCTCCTGTAAACGGCGTGAAAAAACAGAGCGGTTGCCGCACTTTAATTCTTCCCGCAAATCCACCGTATATACGGCAGGCAGTGTGCCGCTTGCACGCCGGGGCAGTTCTAACAGGGTATATTCGTTTTTCTTTGCCCGGTAAAATGCCTCTACGGACGGTGTCGCCGAGCCGAATACCACACCTGCGCCGCACATTTTGGCAATGTGGACTGCCGTTTCCCGCGCATGGTAACGCGGCGCCTGTTCACTTTTATAAGCCCCTTCGTGTTCTTCATCCATGATGATAAGCCCAAGATTTGTAAAAGGTGTGAACAAAGCGGAACGCGGTCCGATCATAATACTGATTTCTCCGCGCATGGCACGTAAAAACTGGTCATACCGCTCTCCCTTGGACATTCTCGAATGTAAAACCGACACCTGACTGCCAAACCGCCTGTAAAAACGCTGTACCGTCTGAAAGGTCAGGGCGATTTCAGGAATCAGGACGATTGCCTGTTTTCCCTGCGCCGTCACGTGCTGTATCATTTCAATATAACAGAGTGTCTTTCCGCTTCCTGTTACACCGTACAGCAGCCACGGTTTCCGCTCCCCCGCATCAAACTGCGTACAAAACTGCGTGACCGCCTTCTGCTGGGCTTCATTTAAAATGAGCCGTTCCTGTCCGGGGGCTGTTTCCCGCACCGGATTACGATACAGCTCCTGTGTTTCCACCGTAATGACATTTTGCTTTTCCAATGCCTGAATTGTCTGTGTCGTTATCTGATACTGCTCCTTTAAAACTGCCGTGTCCAGTCCGTTCTCATCTGTTTTACAGAGTGCTTTTAACAGCCGCACCCTTGCCACGGCATTTTTCTTTTCATACAGTGCCAGATATTCTGCCGCTTTTTCCTTTGATACGGCAAGGCGCACTGTCTTTTTTTCTTTCTGTCGCACTTTTTCCTTTACCGGAAGCACCGTTTTTAAAGCCTGATTCATTGTCGAGCCGTACTGCTTTTTTAACCACGCCGCAAGCTGTATCATACGTCCGACTGCCTGAATCCCGCTTTTGGATACGCTGTCGATGTCTTTTATTTTCTCAGCCGGAATCTTGGGGGTACTGCCGATACCGATGACATATCCTGTCAGCAGACGGTTTCCCCTGCCAAACGGAATCTGCACCATAACCCCAATCTGCACTTCATTTTCCAATTCGGGAGGAATCCTGTACTGAAAGGTTTTATCCAGTTGTTCCTGTGAAATATCCACAATAATATCTGCGTACATGGTGCCTCCTTTTTTGATTGGACGGACATTATCCGTATATTAATCCCGGCATTTTAAACATTTTTTTCCGCCAGTTCTTTTAAAACTTCGGCAATCAGCACTCTTTCATCCATCGGATGCTTCACGCCCTTGATTTCCTGATAGTCTTCGTGACCTTTTCCGGCAAGAACAATAATATCGCCCGGTTCGCCGTGTTCAATCGCATAGCGGATTGCTTCTTTTCTGTCTGTAATGCTGATATATTTTCCGTCTGTCTTTGAAATGCCGGTTTTAATATCTTCAATAATGGCTTCCGGATCTTCAAATCTCGGATTATCCGATGTAATAATCGTAAAATCAGCCAGTTTTCCCGAAACCTCACCCATTTCAAAACGTCTTTCCTTAGAGCGGTTGCCGCCACAGCCGAATACGCACACCAGACGGTGCGGGTTATATTCTTTTAATGTTTCAAGTATACTTTTTAAAGACATGGCATTATGGGCATAATCAATCATCAGTGAAAATTCATCAGATACCTTTACCAGCTCGATCCTGCCCTTGACTTTGACTTCTGCCAGTGTCTTTTTTAACGTTTCCTGCGGCACCTGAAAATGTCTTGTAACCGCAATCGCACACAGTGAATTATAAACCGAGAACTTTCCCGGAAGATTGAGTGCCACGTCCATGTCCAGCGCACCGGTACAACGGTATGTAAGTCCCACCGTGCCTCTTTCATGCTTTAAGCAGATATCGCAGGCTCTAAGCTGTGCTTTTTCCGATAAACCGTAAGTTTCGATTTCACAGGTCGCATTTTTAATGACTTCTGCTGTATGCTTGTCGTCTGCATTGACAATGCCTGTTTTACACTGGCTGAAAAGCTTTGCCTTGCATGCCAGATATTCTTCAAAAGAAGCGTGTTCATTCGGTCCGATATGATCCGGTTCAAGATTGGTAAATACACCGATGTCAAATAAAATACCGGCGGTTCTGTCAAGCTTTAAGCCCTGTGAGGAAACCTCCATGACAACTGCCTTACAGCCTGCCTTTACCATTTTGGCAAACGATTCATGAATCTGATAAGACTCCGGTGTTGTATTGCAGGATGCCCAGCTTTCATCACCGATAATCGTTTCGATTGTACCGATTAAACCGGTTTTAATACCGCAGGCTTCCAGCACGTTGCGGATCATATAGGTTGTCGTTGTCTTTCCCTTTGTCCCCGTAATGCCGATTGTAAACAGCTTTTCTGCCGGATTGTCAAAATATGCGGCTGACATGAATGCCAGTGCATATCTTGTATTTTCAACCGAAACCACCGTTACCGTATCTGGAATCTGCGCCAGATATTCTTCCTTGCAGCCCTGCTGTACCACAATCACGGAAGCCTTCTGTTCTACTGCCGCCTGAATATATGTGTGTCCGTCACTGACCGCACCCACGATGCAGACAAATGCCGTATTTTCCCTGACTTTTCTGGAATCTGAAGTCAGACTTTCCACCTGCGTTTCCACACTCCCCGAAACCAGTGTATAAGAAAGCTTCTCCAGCAACTTTGATAAATTCATACTAATCCTCGTTTCTGAGCAACTTGTTGCGAAGAGGCGATGAGAAATTCGCACAAGCGATTTCTCATCTGCCATCATAGCTATTTGTTTTTGCTCAGAAACAAATAGCTGTGTGAACAAGCTTTCATTTATGGCTTGTTCACACTACTCCAATTCCGCAGGCATTTTAATGCCGGAGGAATCGCGAGCCAAATGTTAGATTTGGCTCTGCGATAATACACTTTGTGACGCCTGCGGCACAAAGTGCTATGCGAAAATCTTTGATTTAAGGATTTTCGCATTTCCCTCTAAAATAATCCCACAATTTTATTATTTTCTTCATCAAAATCAATACCGTACGCCGCCGGTTTCTTTGGAAGTCCCGGCATGGTGAGTACCTTGCCTGTCAGGACAACCACAAAGCCTGCGCCTGCATTGATATAAACTTCGCGGACATTAATCGTGAAATTTTCCGGACGACCGAGCAGTTTCGGATTATCTGAAAGTGAATACTGTGTCTTTGCCATGCAGACCGGAAGATTTCCAAAGCCCATTTCTTCAATGTGCTTTAATTCTTTCTTCGCGGCATCGGAATACGTTACGCCGTCTGCACCGTAGATTTCTTTTGCCACGGTTTCAATCTTTTCTTCCAGAGAAGCTTCATCTTTATAAAGCGGTTTAAATTCAGACGGTTTTTCCACAGCCTTTAATACCTTTTCAGCCAGTTCTACGCCGCCTTCGCCGCCTTTTTCCCACACCTTTGCCAGTGCAAATTCACAGCCCTGTTCTTCACAGTGTTTTTTAATAAACTCATATTCTTCCTGTGTATCGGTAATAAATGCATTTAAGGTTACAACAACCGGCACACCATACTTCTTAATATTTTCAATGTGCTTATCAAGGTTTGCAATACCCCTCTTTAAGGCTTCCATATTTTCCTGTCCAAGTTCGTCCTTTGGCACACCGCCGTTATACTTTAATGCACGCACGGTCGCTACAATGACAGCCGCAGCCGGTTTTAAGCCGGATAATCTGCACTTTATGTCAAAGAATTTTTCAGCGCCTAAATCTGCACCGAATCCGGCTTCCGTAACTGCATAATCCGCAATCTTTAATGCCAGCTTTGTTGCACGTACAGAATTACAGCCGTGTGCAATATTGGCAAACGGACCGCCGTGTACAAGTACCGGTGTATTTTCCAACGTCTGTACCATATTCGGCTTTAATGCATCCTTTAATAAAACTGCCATTGAGCCGGTTGCCTGGATATCATCTGCCGTAACCGGGTCTCCGTCTACGTTGTACGCCACAATCATTTTTCCGAGACGTGCCTTTAAATCCTTCATATCGTTTGCAAGACATAAAACACCCATGATTTCAGAAGCCACCGTAATAATAAAATGATCTTCTCTCATAATGCCGTCTGCCTTGCCGCCCATACCGATAATAATATTTCTCAACTCTCTGTCATTCATATCCACACAGCGTTTCCAAACAACACGCTTTGTATCAATGCGGAGTGCATTGCCCTGATGAATATGATTGTCTAACATTGCCGCAAGCAGATTGTTTGCAGATGTAATTGCGTGGAAATCTCCCGTAAAATGCAGATTTAAATCTTCCATCGGCACAACCTGGGCATATCCGCCGCCTGCCGCACCGCCTTTGATACCAAAGCACGGTCCTAAGGATGGCTCTCTTAAAGCTGCCACTGCATTTTTACCCATATGACAGAGGGCTTCTGTCAGTCCGATACTGATTGTTGTCTTTCCTTCGCCTGCCGGTGTCGGGTTGATTGCCGTAACAAGAATCAACTTGCCGTCTTCATTTTTTTCAAGTGCTTTTGCTGCTTCATCGGAAATCTTTGCTTTATACTTTCCGTAAAGCTCCAGGTCGTCTTCATTGGTAATGCCTGCCTTTGCAGCTACCTTTCTGATGTCAAGCATTTTTGCTTCCTGTGCGATTTCAATATCTGTTTTTACTGCCATTTTTTCCTCCTGCCTGCTATAAATTTATAGCATTTATGTATTTTGTTTTAAATATGTTTCAAATTCTTCCGGTGTCATCAGGACTTTTCTCGGTTTTGTACCAACCTCCGGTCCTACAACACCTGCATCTGCAAGCTGATCCATAATTCGTGCCGCGCGGTTAAAGCCAATTTTATAATAACGCTGTAACATGCCAATCGAGCCTTTTTCTTTTTCGATGATAAACCGTCCCGCTTCTGCAAAATAAGAATCCTTCTCACTTGCTGTATTATGTGCATTCTGTGACTGGGTCGATGTAATGCTTTCACTCACCGCCTCATCATAGACAACTTCCTGTGAATTTTCCTTTAAAAAGTCTACAACTCTTGATACTTCATCATCCGATACAAACGCGCCCTGTACACGCACCGGCTTTGGATAACCGGACGGGAAAAAGAGCATATCGCCCTTTCCTAAAAGCTTTTCCGCACCGTTCATATCAATAATGGTTCGTGAATCGACACCCGATGATACCGCAAATGCGATTCGTGACGGCACATTTGCCTTAATCAGTCCCGTAATGACGTTGACGGATGGTCTTTGCGTTGCAATTACTAAATGGATTCCCGCTGCTCTGGCAAGCTGTGCCAGACGGCAGATTGCATCTTCTACCTCGCCCGGCGCTACCATCATCAAATCCGCAAGCTCGTCGATAATAATGACAAGCTGTGGCATTTTCTGTGGCGGTTCTTCACCTTCCGGTACTTCCATTTTCGCAATCTCGTCATTGTATCCCTTTAGGTTACGCACACCCATCTGCGCAAACTTTTTATAGCGGTCCGTCATTTCATTGACTGCCCAGTTTAATGCACCCGAAGCTTTCTTCGGGTCAATGACTACCGGTATCATCAGATGCGGGATGCCGTCATATACCCTTAACTCAACCATCTTCGGGTCAATCATAATCATCTTGACGTCTTCCGGGTCTGCTTTGTATATAATACTCATGATAATCGTATTAATGCACACCGATTTACCGGAGCCTGTCGCACCCGCAATCAGCAAATGCGGCATTTTCGCAATATCCGCTACAATCGTCTTTCCCGCAATATCCTTTCCGACTGCAAATGTAATCGGCGAAGCACTCTTTTCAAAGGCTTCCGATTCTAACAGTTCCCGGATAGAAACACTGCCGGCGACTTTGTTCGGAACTTCAATACCAATCGCAGCTTTTCCCGGTATCGGTGCTTCAATACGGATATCCGCCGCCGCAAGATTTAACTTAATATCATCGGAAAGCGATACAATCTTACTGACCTTCACACCCTGTTCCGGCTGTAATTCGTAACGTGTAACCGCCGGACCGCAGCTGATGTCTGTAATCGTTACCTTGACCCCAAAATTCTGTAAGGTCTGCTGCAGGCGCAGCGCCGTTGCCTTGTTTTCCCTATCCTGTGAGCCGCCCTGCTTTGACGAAGCCTGATTTAATAGGGACAGTGGTGGAAACTGATACCGTTGGACTTTCGTGTGCGGCTGTCCTGATACCCCGGCTGTTTCTTCTGCATCTCCCATAACCTCTGGCTCCGGATATTCTGCATTTTCCGCTTCAAAGCCGTCCTGCTCCATATCCTGCTCAACCGTTTCCTCCGGCAGTGCCTGTTCATATGCCTCGTAGGCAGACGGTTCACTGCCATTCTCTGCATATGCGTCAGGATACATTTCCGGCTCCTGATATTGTCCTGTCATCTGCTCCAGACGCTCAGACAGACCATGAATTGTTTCATCCGGCATGCTTTCCGTTTCCACCGGATTAATCATTTCTTCTTCCGGTTCTTCGGTTAAAATGCTCTCCAGCTCATAATCATATGCCTGTTCCTGCTGCTGGACCGGACTGTAAATATCTCCACTGTATTCATCTTCCCGCTGTGTATCCACAACAATTTCATGAATGTCAATCGGATTATCCGGTTCTGCCGCCGTTTCTTTCGGCAGTGTTGTTGCACTTGTAATGCCGCGCGCCTTTTTATTCATGCGCGCCTGTGCTTTTTCTTCTTTTTCCTGTATCTTTTTTAACTTTTCTTCCCGCCGTCTGGCAAGATATTCTTCCTCCGACAGTTCCTCATCCGGCTTTCTTCTCTGTCTGTCTGCCGAATGTTCCCGGTACAAATCGTAATCCTGCTTTGCGGCATGCACCATTCTGCTTCCGCTTTTCTGCATTTTCATCACACCGCTGATAAATGATTTTTCTGTAATCACAATCAGACAGATGATAATAAGTAACAGCAGTACCACCATACTGCCAAACATACCGAGCGGCTTTAACAGCTTGCATAAGATGCCACCAAAGAAACCACCGCCGGTATTATGCACCGCACTGTAGTGAAATATTTCCATTAATGTGCTTTCCGCAATATCCGGCCGGTTGCCAATCCGCAATGCCATTGCCGAAAGCAGAACCATCAGTATGTAAACAGCTGCTGTTTTTACTCTTGCAACTGCAATATATTCTCTGTTTGAAATCAAAAAAATCAGCGAAGCCGCCACGACAATCGGGAAAATGTATTCCATTACACCAAACAGTCCAAACATAAACCATTTGATCTGCACGCCTACGCTGCCTGCCAGATTAAAATTACTCAAAAGCAGGATAACAGCCACCGCAAACGATAGCAACACCAGCACTTCATCCCGCAGCTGGTTTGCCGCCTGCTGTTTTGCTTTAGTTGTCCGCTTTCTCTTTCCGGCAGGGGAAGTATTTTTCTTTACAGCCGTTGTCTTTGCCTTGTTTTTTGAAGACTTAGCTGTACTACCGCGTCCACCTGATGCCATTTAAAACTCCTCCATTTCGCATATTAGAATATTATATCATCTATCCCTCTTTTAGACAAGAAACCCCCGGCAGAAATGTTGTAAAATTCCTGCCGGGGCTATTCTTATTGTATATTTCTAATTGTCATCTTCTGCTGCTTCCGCATATCCCTGACGTTTTCTTGCCATTTCGTCATTTTCAAGATATTCGTCATACGTTGTTATCTTATCAATCAGCTGACCGCTCGGAACAATTTCCATAATACGGTTAGCCGTTGTCTGGATAAACTGATGGTCATGTGAAGTAAACAGTGCTACGCCTGAGAACTTAATCAGTCCGTTATTTAATGCCGTAATAGATTCCATATCCAAGTGGTTTGTCGGGTCATCAAAAATGAGTACATTTGCACCTGTAATCATCATCTTAGAAATCAGACAACGCACCTTTTCACCACCGGAAAGTACCTTTACCTTCTTAACACCGTCATCGCCTGCGAATAACATTCTGCCTAAGAATCCTCTGACATAAGTCGGATCCGGATCCGGTGAATACTGTGTCAGCCACTCAACAATCGTATCTTCACGGTTAAATTCTGCCGCGCTGTCCTTCGGGAAATAAGCGGTGTTCGTTGTAATTCCCCACTTAAATGAACCCTCGTCCGGTTCAAGTTCACCGGTTAAAATTCTAAACAGTGTCGTTGTTGCCAGTTCGTTTGAACCGACAAATGCAATCTTATCATCGTGGTTTACGATAAATGAAATGTTGTCCAGTACCTTTACACCGTCAATCGTCTTTGAAAGATTTTCAACCTGAAGCACTTCATTTCCGATTTCCCTGGATGGTCTGAAATCAATATACGGATACTTTCTGCTGGACGGTCTGATTTCATCCAGTTCAATTTTTTCCAATGCTCTCTTTCTTGAGGTTGCCTGCTTCGACTTAGAAGCATTTGCAGAGAAGCGCTGGATAAAGTCCTGTAATTCTTTGATTTTTTCTTCCTTTTTCTTGTTGGCTTCCTTCATCTGCTTGATTAAGAGCTGGCTGGATTCATACCAGAAGTCGTAGTTTCCGGCGTATAACTGAATCTTCGCATAGTCAATATCCGCAATGTGTGTACATACTTTATTTAAGAAATAACGGTCATGGGATACAACAATGACTGTATTTTCAAAGTTAATTAAGAATTCTTCCAGCCATGCAATCGCATCCAGATCCAAATGGTTTGTCGGTTCATCAAGCAGCAGGATATCCGGGTTGCCAAATAATGCCTTTGCAAGCAGGACTTTCACCTTTTCACTACCGTTTAATTCTGCCATCTGCTTATAGTGTAAATCTGTTGTAATACCCAGTCCGTTTAACAGCTGTGCCGCATCGGATTCCGCTTCCCAGCCGTTCATATCGGCAAATTCCGCTTCAAGTTCACTTGCCTTATTCCCGTCTTCTTCCGTAAAATCTTCCTTGGCATAAATTGCTTCTTTTTCTTTCATGATTTCATAGAGTCTTTCATTACCCATGATAACCGTATCCAGAGCAGTATACTCATCATACTTGAAGTGGTCCTGCTCTAAGAATGAAAGTCTTTGCCCCGGTGTGATGCTTACATCACCCTTGCTTGGCTCAATCTGACCTGTCAGAATCTTTAAAAATGTAGACTTTCCGGCACCGTTTGCACCGATTAAGACCATAGCAGTTTCCTTCCGTAAACTTAATATTTACATCTTCAAACAGCGCCTTCTTACCAATACGAAGTGTTACGTTATTTGCACTAATCATGTAATAAATCCTCCAAAAAATCTTTTATTTTGACTCTAAATATTCATCCATATCAAAGACTTCACCGTCTTTAATCTTATTCATCAGTTCAACCGCAGTCTTAACCGTAGACATATCCGGTTCCATAACCCACATTGAGCTGTAACCAAAGAAATATGACGAACCATGTGAGCTAGTTCCTTCTGCTGCATAAGACTGTACATTCCAGCCATTTGCGCCTTCCATTGTCAGTTTTACCATACTTGCGATATCATCATCGTCTAAGCTCGTCTGAAACAGGTTGCGGACTGTTTCAAGAACATTGCTGTAATTATATAAAATAGAAGGTGATGTTACTTTATCAATCAGCGCTTCAATAACAAGCATCTGATCCTGTCCACGCTGGTTATCACCGGCTGCCACAGACTGTCTTTCTCGGCAGAATGCCAGTGCTGCCTTACCGTTTAACTTATTCGGACCTTCTACAAAATGGAATTTCTCATCACTGGTATCCGGGCTTGTATAAAATTCAATTTCTGAATTTACCGTAATACCGCCCAGTGCGTCTACAATTTCTTCCACACTTGTAAAATTCAGACGGACATAAAAATCAATATCCCAGTTATCATATAAGGTGCTCAATGTCTTCATGGATGCTTCCACGCCAAAGTTTCCGGCATGTGTCAGCTTATCCTTGCCGATTCCCGACTTTAAGGAATTGACATTGACATAGTAATCTCTCGGTGTATTAATCAGTAAAATCTGCTTTGTCTTCGGATTGACAACAATCAGAATATTCACATCGCTTCGTCCGGACTGATTTAATTCACCACATTCATCATTTCCTGAAAGATAAATGGTAAATGTATCTGTCAGTGTATTCTTTGTAATCACTGGCTTATCCAGTGTTGTTCTGTAATACTCATTTGCAATAACTTTTGTCTTTTCCTCGAAATCAGGGAATTCTTCTTCCAGTGTCTTTACATAAGACTCATTTAAAATCATTGCCCCAATCTGCTTATTGTACAGTGCCTCGACCATCTTTGGCAGATCATTATAGGTCTTTGATGTAATCGTCTTATTCAAAGAAGTGTTAATACTCTGTACATATTTATCTGTATTTTCTCTGTCTAAGATTTCATGGTATCCAAAAATGTAATCCTTTGCATCTGCAATCGTCTTTGCTTCATCATCTTTTAATACATAAACGGAAATAACTTCTGTCTGCTCGTTATTGCTGACATAATTCATTGCCTCTTTTGCCTGATAAATGTATAAATCACCGATTGCCAGTATTACTGCCAGCAACAGTGCTATGACTCTTGCGGCCCATTTTACCCAGCCGTATTTTAAAAACTGTAAATATAATGCCAACGCTGATAAAAGAATCAGCACTACAATAATAATCACTTCAATCTTTACAGGAAAAATGTTAATCCAGAACACCATTCCCACAAACGATACCGCTAATATAATCTGTATTACCGATACAATAATGCCTGTCCACTTTAACCATGCGGCTTCCTGTTTTACTTCTGTATCTGCCATCGTTTTACTCCTTCGATTTTTATTGATTTTTGTTTTTCAAAAGACAAAAAAACATAGAGTATATTATACATGATACTATTTTAAAAATCAATAATAATCCTGATTTTTCCAGCCATAATAATCCTGATTTTTCCAGCCGTACTTTCCAAGGTCCACTCTGCCGTTTATCACTTCAATGCCGTCTGCTTCCAGCCGCTTTGCCTGTTCATCTGCGCCGCCGAATGCAAATGCCCCGGAAAGTTCTCCCTTTGCATTGACTACACGGTAACACGGAATTTTTTCCGGATCGGGATTTTTATGCAGTGCATTTCCGACCGCACGTGCCATTTTCTTATCTCCCGCCAGTTCTGCAATCTGTCCGTAGGTTGCAACTGTCCCTTTCGGTATCTTTTGGACGGCTTCATAAATGCGCTTTGTCGGGCTGGCAGTCACCAGATCATAGCTTTCGGCAATCATGCGCCGTATGTCCTTATCCGGTATGCTTCCGTCTAAAATCACGGTATTCCAGTGTTCCTTATTCTGATGCCACCCCGGAATCACCGCCGCATATGTCTGCCGCCAGAAGTCCCGCCATTCCGGGTCTGCCTTGACATTTAAATTGATAAAGCCGTTCCGCTCATATGTCCACAAAAATGCTTTTTTACTGCCCTTTACCCGGACCAGCTGCCAATTCGTATCATGAAACGGTGCTTCCTGATACGTATCCGGAAACGACAGCCCATATTCCAATACTTCTTTCCGTGTCTTCATAATTTCCCCTTTATCTGACTTTATTCGGTTTTATCTGGTTTTAAACCCATACCCTTACCTTTACCAGCAGGTTCAAAAAACTTTACGATACAGCGGTGTGCTTCCTGCTGTTGTCCGTATCCTGCCGCCATTTAAAAATCCCTTCAAAAAAACTGCCAAAAGCCGCTCCTTTGAAGGGATTATAGTCATGTATTATCTGTTTTCAAGACTGCTGATTAGCCACGAATCTTCTTAACAAGAGAAACAGCTTCTGCTGTCATATCCTTAATCTTGTCAAATTCGCCAGCCTTAATCATATCGCCCTTAACCATCCAGCTTCCGCCGCAGCAGAAGATCTTGTCACATTCAAGATATTCTGAAATGTTCTTTGCGTTGATTCCGCCTGTAGGCATGATTCTTACATTTGTGTAAGCTGCACACATAGCCTTGATCATCTTTAAGCCGCCAGCTGCTTCTGCAGGGAAGAACTTCACTCTTGTAAGACCACGCTTAACTGCCTGAGCCAGTTCTGAAGGTGTAACGATACCCGGAACAACTTCGATGTTCTTAGAAATACAGTAATCAACGATTTCAGGGTCGAATCCTGGGCTTACGATTAAAGAAGCACCTGCTGCAACTGCACGGTCAACCTGTTCTGTTGTAAGAACTGTACCGGCTGCAAGTACCATATCAGGATAAGCTTCATGCATAACACGGATAGATTCCTCTGCTGCTGCTGTACGGAATGTTACTTCTGCACATGGAAGTCCTCCTTCATATAATGCCTTTGCAAGTGGAAGTGCATCCTTTACATCATTTAATACGACTACAGGAATTACTCCAAGTTCTTCAAATTTGTCTGCCATTGTACTCATAATAATACAAGCTCCTTTCTTATGTGGGCTGATTTTTGTGGACAGCCTCTTTCCTCTTATCACTATTATATACATTTTTTAGAAAATTGGAAGTCTAAATTTTCATTTTTTGCGATTGTGCTTTAATTAATACGTTTTCATGCATATTTTCACGCCCCAATCAGCACTTTTTTATTATTTATTTGACTCTTTTTACGCCTTCAGCGCATTCTTTGCTTCATCCGTGATTTCTCTCTGATAAGCAATTTCGTTTTCAATGTTTCTTGCGACTTCGTTGGCAGCATATGCGGCATCTACAACCTGCTTTAACAGATTGCCGACACTGTCTGCCTTGCCCTTCTGTGCGGAAGCATTGTCATATACTTCATGCATGGAAGAAACGGTTTCTTTTACAGAGTGCTGTACCTGATTAATCGTATCTGTAATTTCCTTAGAAGACTTTGCAGACTGGGATGCAAGATTACGCACTTCGCTTGCAACTACCGCAAATCCTCTGCCGTGTTCCCCCGCTCTTGCAGCTTCAATAGAAGCATTGAGGGATAAGATATTCGTTCTGTTGGCAATGGAAGCAATGACCGATGCAAACTGCTCAATATCCGCAGACAGCTTCTCAAGCTTCTGAATCTTTTCGGATGATTCTTCCACAACTGCATTCAGCGTATCAATCATCTTTAAGATTTCTTCCACACTGCCGATACTTTCACGCACCAGATTCAAAGAGGTATCCGATGAATTAATCACATCAAACGCATCTTTTTCCAGCTTCTCCTGTGAATCATCCAGACCGTTTAAAATATTTGTCAAATTATTTACCAATGCTGTATTTTCCATATTTCCCACTTCTCCTTTTTATCCGGCACGGCAGTACGGTTTCTGCCACTGCTGCTGCCGGTTTGTTTTTTCCTGCTCCGTGTTACTATTTTATATCAGTTTCATCGCTTCACTTACATTACGAACACCAATAATATTTATTTTATCAGTTTTTCTGATACTTTTCAAGCATACTTGTGGAAGTATACACGTTTCAAAGCCCAGTTTGACTGCCTCGTTTACACGCAGCTGCGGCTGGCTGACCGCACGCACCTCTCCTGCCAGTCCGACTTCCCCGAAAATAATGGTTTTATCATCTACGCTTCTGTTCTTAAAGCTGCTCACCAATGCCATTACAATGCCTAAATCCAGTGCCGGTTCATTGACCTTAATACCGCCTGCAACATTGACATAGGCATCACTTCCCGATAAATGCACTCCGGCGCGCTTTTCCAACACCGCCATTAAAAGGTTGACACGATTATAATCCGTTCCCGCCGCCGTTCTTCGTGGCAGTCCGAAATTAGAATCACAGACCAATGCCTGTACCTCCACCAGCATCGGACGCGTACCTTCCATCAGGCATACTACCACCGAACCGGACGCATTTTCCGGCTTTCCGCTCAGCATATATTCCGAAGGATTCTCCACTTCCACAAGTCCCTGCTCCTGCATTTCAAACACGCCGATTTCATTGGTCGAGCCAAAGCGGTTTTTCACACCGCGCAGCAGGCGGTAAGAGGCATTTTTATCGCCTTCAAAATACAGCACGGTATCCACCATGTGTTCAAGCATGCGCGGACCTGCAACAACACCTTCCTTTGTCACATGACCGACAATAAAAATGGAAATGCCAAGTCCCTTTGCAAGCTGCATAAGAACTGCCGTGGATTCCCTCACCTGACTGACACTGCCCGGCGCAGAACCGACGTCCTCACGGTACATTGTCTGAATGGAGTCAATAATTACCACATCCGGCATCGTCTTTTTCATCGTTTCTTCTATGATGTCCAGATTGGTTTCACATAAAAGCAGCAGCTTATCCGTAAACGTGCCGATACGCTCCGCACGCATTTTTATCTGTTTTAAAGATTCCTCGCCTGAAATGTACAATACATTTTTATCCATGTGGGAAAGATTTTTACACATCTGTAACAGCAGTGTCGACTTTCCGATACCGGGGTCACCGCCTACAAGCACCAGTGAACCGGCTACAATGCCGCCGCCCAGTACTCTATCCAGCTCTTTGATACCGGTTGACATCCGGTCTGTTTCCTTGGTATTAATATCCGCAAGCTTTGACGGCTCATTTTTCCCGTCTGATACAATATGCACCGGCGCACCTTTGCCTTTTGCCGTCTTTGTCTTTGCTACCGGTTCTTCCGATGCCGTATTCCACTCACGGCATGCCGGACACTGTCCGAACCACTTTGCTGATTCATACCCGCATTCTTTACAAAAAAATGCGGTATCCCTTGCCTTTGCCATTTTCCCTTCTCACCTTCTTTAAAAAAGCTGCCGCACCAAGCCTTTCATTACCCGCTTGGTACAGCAGCCTAAAATTCGTATGCGCTACAGTTTTATTCAAATTATGCTTTTACAACATTGACTGAAACTTCTTTTCCGGCTTCAAACTCTACAGATAACACAAGCTTTCCGCCCATGTTCGTAGCCATCTTTCCAGCAGATTCCCCATCAATGGTAATCTCATATTCTGAACCTTCTTCCAGTTCCAGTGTAATCTGGGCATCTTCTGTACCCTCTACTTTAAAGCTTACACTGTCATCGGTTGCTTTAAAATGATTCACTGCTGTTCCCGGCACTGATTCATATACAAAAGAGCCGTTCTTCTCCAGCTTTGTAATCTCATTATAAGTCTTTACCTTATAAGAATCTCCACAATGTTCAAAATCAGATACCTTTGACTTTGTATCTAACTGATAATTACCAAAACTTAAACTTCCGTCCTGTTCTGAACGAATCAGTTCTTTTACTACTGGCATGTTCTGTCCTCCTATCATATGTTCCGTAAATCTTTTTGGTGTTTACATTATACAATAATCCGACAAATTATGCTAGTAGTTTTGGCAATTTTTCTACTTATTCAGTCCACGTTTTAATCCAAAATGCAGCTTTCCGTCTTTTACCGTTACTTTTACACGGCTGCCCTGTCCTGCTTTTCCCTGTAAAATCTGTTCTGCGAGCGGGTCTTCAATCTCATTCTGGATAGCCCGGCGCAGCGGTCTTGCCCCATACTTGGAGTCATATCCTTTTTCCACGAGATAATTCTTTGCTTGCTCATCTAGCTCAATGGACAGCTTCATCTGTTCGAGTGTCCTCTTGTTGACGGTCTGCATCATAATATCTACAATCTGACCAATCTGCTCTTTTCCCAATGTATGGAAGACGATAATTTCATCAATACGATTGATAAACTCCGGTTTAAAAATGCGTTTTACCTCGTCCATAACTTTACCCTTCATGTCTTCATGGCTGTGTGCTTCATCATTGACGGAAAGGAAACCGAGTGTCTTTGGTGTAACGATATTTTCCGCACCGGCATTGGATGTCATAATAATAACTGTATTTTTAAAATCAACAACGCGGCCTGTAGAATCTGTAATATGTCCGTCATCTAATACCTGTAACAGCACATTAAATACATCCGGATGTGCCTTTTCCACCTCGTCAAATAAAACAACGGAATACGGATTTCTGCGTACCTTTTCACTTAACTGTCCGCCTTCGTCATAGCCGACATATCCCGGAGGTGAACCGATAAGCTTTGATACGGTATGCTTTTCCATAAATTCGGACATATCAACACGGATTAACGCATTTTCACTGCCAAACATTGCATCGGCAAGCGCCTTTGAAAGTTCTGTTTTTCCGACACCGGTCGGTCCTAAGAATAAGAACGAACCAATCGGACGGTTCGGGTCTTTTAAACCGACTCTGCCCCTGCGGATTGCCTTTGCAACAGAAGCCACTGCTTCTTCCTGTCCGACAACGCGGTGGTGCAGTGTTTCTTCAAGCTGCATTAAACGTTCTGACTCTGCCTGTGCGATCTTTGTGACCGGAATCTTTGTCCACATTGCAACGACATCAGCAATTTCTTCTTCTCCGACAACAATCTCAGAACCCGTACGCTGTGTTTCCCATTTTTCTTTTAACTTTTCAATTCTTTCTTTTTTACGAAGCTGCTTTTTCTTAATCTCTCCGGCTTCTTCATAAGCTTCACGCTTAATCGCTTCTTCTTTTTCCGCTTCTAATGCCTTGATTTCTTCTTCTGCTTTTTTAATGCCGTCCGGCATGACATAAACCTTCAAACGCGCCTTAGACGATGCTTCATCAATTAAATCAATCGCCTTATCCGGCAGGAAACGGTCATTGATATACCTTTTGGAAAGTTTGACTGCCGCTTCAACAGCTTCATCTGTAATTGTTACATGATGATGTTCTTCGTACTTCGGGCGCAGACCGCGTAAAATCAAAACAGCTTCTTCCTCTGTCGGCTCTTCAACCTTTACCGGCTGGAATCTTCGTTCCAGTGCGGCATCTTTTTCAATATATTTACGGTATTCTTCCAGTGTTGTCGCACCGATTAACTGGATTTCACCTCTTGCAAGAGACGGCTTTAAAATGTTGGAAGCATCAATCGCACCTTCCGCACCGCCCGCACCGATAATCGTATGCAGTTCATCTAAGAACAGCAGGACATTTCCGTCTGCCTTGACCTCATTGATCACGCGCTTAATACGTTCTTCAAACTCGCCGCGGTATTTTGAACCGGCAACCATTCCCGATAAATCCAGTGTAAGAAGTCTTTTCCCCTTAATTGTTTCCGGTACATCGCCTTCGACAATCCGTGCCGCAAGTCCTTCCGCAATCGCCGTTTTACCGACACCCGGCTCACCAATCAGACACGAATTATTTTTGGTACGTCTGCTTAAAATCTGAATCACACGCTGGATTTCTTCACTTCTGCCGATAACCGGGTCTAATTTGCCGTTTCTTGCAAGTTCTGTCAAATCCCTGCTATACTGGTCTAAGGTCTGTGTGGGTTTCTTTCCGCGCGGTCTGCCATTCTGGAAATCTTCACGGTAGTAATTGGCATCCTCGCCCATTGCCGCAAGCGTATCCACATACAGCTTCTTTATCGCAACGCCGAGTGTATTTAACAGTCTTGCCGCAACACTCTCTGTTTCTTTAATAATCGCAATTAACAAATGCTCCGTTCCGATACTGTCCGCATGAAAACGCGCTGCCTCCTTTGCTGAATTTTCCAAAATGCGGCGTACACGCGGCGTATAGCCTGACGGTTCTTTCACGCCAACCTGATTATCCGGTGCAATCAGCTGATAGACGAGGTTGATAATTTTTTCCGCTGTGACATCGTTATTTAACAGCACGGTTGATGCCAGGCTGTCTTCTGCCTGAATCAGTCCGATTAACAAATGTTCCGAACCGATATAGCCATGCCCCAGCATTGCTGCTGTTTCTGCCGCATGGTCAAGCGCTTCCTGCGCCTTTTTTGTAAATCTGCTCTGCATATTTTTTCTCCTCACTTTATTCAATTGAAGGTAAATTTTCCCTGATAAACTGCGCCCGCATCACATCGGTTTCTTCCTCTGTAAGTTCCTGTGATGCAAGCATTTCAAGATTGCCCGGCTGAATCCCTATCATCAGCTGGTAAATCGCATAATCTCTCTCATCCGGCGTTTTTACAAGCCCCTCCGCCAGACCGAGCCGTAACTGTGAAAGCAGTACCAGCCCGTCTTTTAATGATACCTTCCTTGCATATTTTAAAATGCCGTAAGAACGGTAAATGCCGTCCAGCACGGAAATCTTTTGTTTTTCTTTTAAACGGTTTCTTAAAATCCGCTCCTGTGTGACAATCTGCTGCACAATGTTGGTAATATTCTCAATCAGTTCTTTTTCCGTAACACCCAGCGTAATCTGATTGGATATCTGATAAATATCCCCCGCAGACTTATTGCCGTCCGAATAAACGCTGTGCATGACCAGTCCGAATCTGCCAATTTCCGCCGCAATACCCTGTATTTTATTATTCCATGCAAGCGCCGGAAGGTGACACATATAAGACACTCTCATGCCTGTTCCGACATTGGACGGACAGGTTGTCAGATATCCGTACTGCGTATCATACGCATACGGAAGCACCGCACCGATACAGTCATCTATATGGTCTGCCGCCTCATAGGCGCGCTCCATATCCATTCCTGCACGGTATGCCTGTATGCGGATATGGTCTTCCTCATTTAACATAATGGACAAATCTTCATTCGATGATACAAATCCGCCTGCGACGCTCTGACTTAATAAAAACGGACTGATGACATGACGTTCTTTCATTGCTTCGCGCTGGACTTCTTCCAGATTGTCAAAATGATACTCGTGAAAATCTTTGAATTCCGGCAGAACACGCAGCTTTTGTGCCGCCTCGCCAATCATTTTATGCGCATCCGGTGTATCCAGTTTTAATGAAAAATTATAATCCTTTAAATTTCTTGCAAGGCGCACCCGGCTGGAAATGACCACATCACCCTCCGGTCCGTTCTGCTCAAACCATCTAAGCATTATGCTCCTCCTTTGCCTGTAATGCCTTAATTTCGTCACGGTATTTTGCCGCCGCTTCAAAATTTTCCAGCATGACGGCTTCTTTTAACCGGAGCTTCAAAGCTTCTATATCCTGCTGTTCCTGCTCCTGTTTTGTTTCAGGCTGCATTTTTTCTTTTGTGTAAGTCTTGCCGGTATGGGTATCACTGCCGTGAAGCTTTTTCATATGGTCGCCAATCAGCGGACCGAATACATCGATACACTCTGCACAGCCAAACTTTCCCACCCTCGTAAATTCTTCATACGTCATGCCGCATTTCGGACAGCGTACATACTGCAATGGATTTTCTCCCTGTTCCTGCGTCTGTCCCGCCGCAAGCATACCTGTCAACAATTTCACAAACGGAACTTCATTGGAAGCATATCCCATCATTTCCATCTGTGCCGCACATTCTTTACATAAATGGTGTTTCTGCACTCTCCCATTCATAATCTCTGTAAAATGTACGGTTGCTTCTCTTTCTTTACAGTTCTCACACAACATATGCTTCTCCATTTCTATAGTCTGCCACTGTCTTCCATTTCTGATATGACACCGTCTACAATTCCATGAATTTCTTCCGCGCTCATGCCATTACATTTTGCGCGTGCAATAATCTGGCGCAAATCCTTTGTCATGGACTCGATTGCTTTTCTCTTATCCAGTCCGAGATTGACCACTGCGCCCCGCCTTTTATCCAGTGTAATATAGCCCTCCTGACGAAGCAGTGCATACGCCTTATTGACTGTATGCATATTAATCCCTGCATATTCTGCCATCTGACGCACGGACGGCAGAGACTCGCCCTCCTGCAGCTTCGACACGGCAATCGCCTCCACAATCTGATTACACAATTGCATATAAATTGCCTCGCTGCTGTCAAAATCAACTGTTATCCACATATACTCCTCCACTTTAATACCGCTTCTTCTTTTTTGCCACAAACAGCGGTCCAAAATAAAAGATTCCCGCCGCGATAAATGCTGCCATTAAAGAAAGGATATTAGATGCTGTTAATTTTATCATTCCGTCATAGACAAGTCCTGCTGCCACGCCCATAATCAGCGCACACACAGCCGGAACAATAAATGTCTGACGGTATTCCATCCGGTATCCGATATGTCTATATAATGAAATTATATTTAATATGAAAATAATAATCGGAAAACTTGCGTTACCTATTACTATAGCATAAATTCCCAGTCTTGAAAACTTTAACAGCACAAATACCAGAATAATATGCACAACCAGTGAAATGCAGGAGTGCTTTACCGGCGTACTCATCTCGTCAATGCCCTGCAAAGCCGAACTGGTTACGGTAGACAGTGTATAAAATACTACGGCTATCGCACCGATTTTTAACATCATGCCGCCCTGCGTGCTGTCATATCGTGCAAACAGCAGCTGGATAATCGGCTTACCCAGTACAAACAATCCGACAAAGGACGGAATTGCAATAAACATATTGGTCTTTAACGTTTCTTTTATCTTTTTGCGCACTGCACCGATTTCGCCCTGTGTGTACGATGCCACAATACTCGGTAACATTGAAGCCGACATCGCGGAAGCGACACCCTGCGGAATACCGATTAATAAGCTGTAACTGGAATTAAAATTACCCATATCGGTCGTAATGCTCTTTGTAATATCGGTGCCAATCATCATATTACTAAACATCATATCATCAATGACCGCACTAATCTGGTAAAACGTCTGTCCTAAAATAATCGGAATCATTGTAAGTGCAATGGTTCTGTAAATATCCCTGTCATACTGTCTTTTACTGACTCTGTCCTTTGCCACCATGCGTGCAAAGGTCGGACGGTATATCAGATACAGCACAATTAAAAAGATTAATGCTGTCAATGCACCCATTGCTGTACCAAGTGTTGCCCCTGCCGCACCGTAAGCCGCCGTATTGGCTGATGACTGATATGCCTGAATGAGGAAATATCCCGCAAGAAGGCTGACTGCCGCATTGACAATCTGTTCTGCAATCTGTGAAACCGCAGTCGGAATCATCGTTCCCTGTCCCTGATAAAAACCTCTCATAACGCCTAAAATCGCCACAAAAAAGATGGTCGGTGCAAGAATCCTAAGCGGAATTGCCATACCCGGAACACCTTTATAAAATACATTTTCGATAAAATCCGCTCCAAAGAATAATAAAAGAGCTGCGATACCGCCTGTACAGGTCGCAAAAATCAGCGCACACTTAAAAATAGAAGCCGCATTTTTAAACTGCTTTGCAACAAATTTTGCCGAAACCAGCTTTGACACTGCCATTGGCAGCCCATATGCCGACAGTACCAGCATAATATTGTATACATTATACGCCGCACCATAGATTCCGTTTCCGTCACTTCCGATAATATTTACCAGTGGTATCCGGTAAAACATTCCTATAATTCTTACCAGAATACCAGCCATGGCAAGAATCCCCCCATGCACCAGAAAGTTTCTTTTATTTTCAGACATTTTTTCTACCTTTCTTCAATCTTCCGTATTATTACTAGATAATATAACAAAGAAAAAAAGAATGCAATGAAATAATCCTTAAATATTGTGGAACACAAACAAGCCTCTATACATAAAATTGTATTGTAAATGAATTTTGGAGGAATCAAAATGAGTGATTTAGCAGCAACAAACTGTGGCGGATGTGGAGATTGCAATGGATTTGGAGGCAGCTCATGCTATTGGATTATTATCCTGCTCCTTCTTTGCAGCAGCTGTGGCAACGGATTAAACAACAACGGTGGCTGCGGCTGTGGCGACAACAGCTGCCTGTGGATTATCCTCTTACTGTTCTTCTGCGGCGGATGCGGCAACAACGGTTCATTTAACAACGGCGGATGTGGCTGCGGCTGCTAATCCGGTTAAAAACTGTCTGAACTGACGTTTATAAACAGTTTTCCCTGCGGCATCAGCCGCAGGGTTTTCTTTTTACTAAAACAGTCACTCTTCCTGTTTTTCATGGAAACACGCCATATCAATGCCGTAAACACTGGTTTCATCCGTTACAATCATGCGCTGTGGTTTTTCTTCCTTTATTTTATCTGTCTGTATTTTACTTTCCTGCACCTGCCCGCGCTGTGCTTTTCCTCTTTGCATTTTGGCTGTCTGTACCGGATTTTTCTGCAATGAATTCCACGGTCTGTCCATATCTTTTTCCTCCACATATAAATCTGCTATTATTATATTCATACATTTTTCTCCATTGCATATACTATTACTATATTGAGTGACGGCAGAATGGAGGAAACATGGCAAAAGAATTACCTATCACCGAATTTGACCTGCGTACCGTCGATGAATCCACACAAATGTTTAAAGCAATGATTCCTTTTCTGGATTATCAGCTGCAAAAGCCCCTTTCTTTAATAATCCGCATGAATGAATTTTCACAGACACTGCGTTTTTATAACCGTTCTCCGGGAAACCCTGCAATCCGGGGGCAGAGCAGCCATGCCTACATAAATTCCATCAATGACATTTTTACCAATGACGACTTTTTAAATACGGTAATGCCTTACTGTCCTGAAAAATATGCCGCAATGATTGAACAGTTCCGCAGCTTTTCAAAGGTGTCCGAAATGATGAATCTGTTTCAGTCCTTTGATGACGGCGCCGATTTATTCAACAATCCCATTATTCTGAATATGATGAATCAGACTGTCAATACTACAAATAATACCGCAAACCCCAAAAATTTCAAAGACGGCAATATCCCCGGCAAAACTGACGTCAAAGCCCCACCGCCAAAAAAAACTCCGGCAGACGGCGCACAAAATGAGCCAAATGTTTCTGCCGACACTACCGGCATGCCAAAAAGCCAGCATACTTCCGGCACAAAATCCTCTGCCCCTCCCACAGGTCTTTTAAATATGCTTCTGACCCCGGAGCAGCAGAAACAATACGATGCCTACATGAAAACGCTGTCTGATTTTAATTTGTAAAAGAAAGGAAATAAACGATGTCTGAACTGGATTTTAAAAAGCAGCTTTTAATCAATGAATTTAAAACGCTTTCAAAAGGAAAAAGCAATGATGAAATTCTGCCGCTGATTCTTGCATTAAGCCGCAAGGCACAGCAGTCCGGCATTTCATTTTCTAAAGATGACATTTACCTGATTATCGACCAGGTCAAAGACGGTTTAACGCCGAAAGAACAGCAGCTTCTGCCGCAGCTTTTAATGCTTCTGGAACAGCGCTGATACAACAAGCCGGAAACAGACCGGGATTTTCTCCCGGTTCTGCTCCCGGCTTGTTTCACTTTTTATTTGAAAGACAGTATCACACTTTTATTTACTGTGTGCCACCCGGATTTGTTTTGCCGCCTGCACCATATTGATAAGGCTTGCTTGTGTTTCGGGAATTCCTCTCGTCTTTAAGCCGCAGTCCGGATTGACCCACAGCTTATCCGGTTCAATCTGTGTCAGCATTTTTTCAAGTACCTGCACGATTTCTTCTACAGAAGGAACACGCGGTGAATGAATATCGTAAACGCCCGGTCCGACCTCTGTTTCAAAATGATTTTCACGCAGGGCAGAAAGAATCTGTAAATCCGAACGTGACGCCTCAAATGTGATTACATCGGCATCCATGGCATCAATCGCCGGAATAATATCTGTAAATTCACTGTAGCACATATGGGTGTGAATCTGTGTTTCCGGTCTGACACCGCTGTGTGTCAGTCGGAATGCCGGAATTGCAAAATCCAGATACTCTGTATCCCAGTCCGAGCGGCGAAGCGGCAGTTTTTCCCTTAATGCAGCTTCATCAATCTGAATCATGCGGATACCGTTTGCCTCTAAATCCAGCACTTCATCACGGATTGCCAGTGCAATCTGTGAAATGGATTCTTTAATGGAAATGTCTTCTCTTGGAAAAGACCAGTTTAAAATCGTAACAGGGCCTGTAAGCATTCCCTTCATCACCTTATCCGTCAAGGACTGTGCATAAACTGACCATGCCACTGTCATCGGCTTTTCGCGGTATACGTCACCCCAGATGACCGGTGGCTTGACACAGCGTGTCCCGTAAGACTGAACCCATGCTTTTTCCGTGAAAAGAAAGCCGCCCAGTGCTTCACCGAAATATTCTACCATATCATTTCTTTCATATTCACCGTGTACCAGTACATCCAGTCCAATTTCTTCCTGCTTCTTTATACATTCCGCAATTTTTTTCTTATTAAATGCAGTATATTCCTGCTCGGTGATTTCTCCCTTACGGAATGCCGCACGGTTCTGCTTGACATCTTTGGTCTGTGGAAATGAACCAATCGTTGTTGTCGGAAACTGCGGTAAATGAAACGTTTCTTTCTGTAACTGCTGGCGTTCACTGCGCTTTGGCAGTCTGACATAATCTTTCTCAGTCACTTCTGACAGACGCTTCTTTACCGCCGCATTTTTACAATCTCTGTCTGCCGCAAAAAGTGCGCTGTTCTTTTTATATGCGCTCTCCTGCGTATAAGACGGATTTTCGGCAAGTCCGCTTAATTCCTTTAATTCTGAAAGCTTTTCTTCTGCAAATGCAAAATAGTCCAGATACTTTTCTGAAAGTTTTGTTTCATGTTTTACCGTATATGGAACGTGTAATAATGAACACGATGTTGATAATACAGTCTGTATGCCCTTTCCTGTAAGCTGCTGTAACTGATTTAATGTCCGGTCATAATGATTTCTCCAGATATTCTTACCGTTTACAAGACCGGCAAAAAGCAGTTTGTCCTTCGGGAATCCGTATTTTTCAATCAAATGAACCGTTTCTTTTCCTTCAATAAAATCCAGTCCGATACCGTCAAACGGCAGTTCTGTCAAATCCTTATAAATGTCACGCACATCGCCGAAGTACGTCTGTAACAGAATCCGGACTGTCTTTTTGCAAGGCAGTATATTTTCATAAATTTTATGAAACAGTGCAATATCTTCTTTTGATAAATCACGCACCAGTGCCGGTTCATCAAGCTGAAGCCACATTATCCTGTGTGCCGCACATTTTTCAAACACCTGCTGATATGCCGCAATCACCGCATCTGTAAAATCATCCGCCGTTTTGCTGCCTGTATAACGGCACAGCTTTAACAGCGTATACGGTCCTGTAAGAACCGGCTTTGTTTCAATGCCGAGTGCCTTTGCTTCCTCATATTCTTCCCACAGCTTCTCTCCCACAAGCGCAATCTTTGTATCGTCCTCTGCTTCCGGCACAATATAATGATAGTTTGTATTAAACCATTTTTTCATTGCCAGCGCCTTTACGTCACCGGATTCTCCCTGATAACCGCGCGCCATTGCAAAGTATGTATCCAGTGCGGATAAATTTAATTCCTGATACCGCTTTGGCACAATGCCTAACAAAACGGCTGTATCCAGCACTGTATCATAAAACGAAAAGTCATTACATGGAATGTAATCAATTCCTGCCTCTTTTTGTACCGTCCAGTGTGTTTTTCGCAGTCTGCGTGCTTCTTTTAAAAGCTCCTCTGCTCCGGTTTCTTTTCTGAAATATTTTTCCGATGCAAACTTTAACTCTCTTAATGTTCCCACTCTTGGGAATCCGATAACCGATGTCTTCATTCTTTCTCTCCTTATTCTAAAATCCCTGCGGGCAGCTTTATCCGCCGTTTTTCTTTCATTTACGGACTTTATCCACAAATGTCGTATTTATGGATTTTATTATAAGAATGTCGGTATCATTTGTATAATACCTATAAATGTTATTTGTCCATAGCTTTAAACTATATCAAAAAAATCTGAAACCACTTGTGCCTATGCACCTCATGATTTCAGGCTTTAAATATGAAACTTTACGATTCCACGTATTTTTTCAACGCTTCCAGATAGGTCGCTGCCAGCCGGCTCATCATTCCCTTTTTATGCGTGATGTAGCCAATCCGCATTTCGCTTTCATCGGCAAGCGGCACAGCAATGATGTCTTTGCCGTTTAATTTTTTGTCAATGACACCACTGCACACTGTATAACCATTTAATCCGATTAAGAGATTAAACAACGTTGCCCTGTCACGCACACGGATATTTTTCTTGCGCTCAACCGCCGAAAAAATTTCTTCCGAAAAATAAAACGAATTATGCTCTCCCTGCTCGAAGGACAGATACGGATACTGCTCCAGTTCCTCATTGGTAATCACTGCATTTCCCGCCAGCGGGTGCTTGCGGCTGATAAAAACATGCGGTCTTGCAACAAACAGCGGATGAAATTCCAGCTCGTGTGACTTTAAAATCTTACCAAGAACCGTTTCGTTAAAATCATTCAGAAACAAAATTCCTATCTCACTTCTCATTCTTGCCACATCTTCGATAATTTCATAGGTCTGCGTTTCCCGCAGACTGAAATCATATTCGTCCTGTCCGTATTCCTTAATCAAATCCACAAATGCATTCACCGCAAACGAATAGTGCTGTGTTGATACACAAAACTGTTTCTTTCCGCCGCTTCCGCCTTTGTATTTATCCTCCAGTATCGCCGCCTGTTCCAAAACCTGTCTTGCATATCCCAGAAAATCCTCCCCCTCTTTGGATATGCTGATTCCCTTATTCGTCCGGTTAAATATCGTGATATTCATTTCTTTTTCCAGCTCGTGAATCGCATTCGTCAGACTCGGCTGGGAAATAAACAGCCGGTTCGCGGCTTCTGTAATCGTCCCTGTATTTGCAACTGTAATTACATATTTTAACTGTTGAAGTGTCATTTTTTTACCCGTCCCATACTCATTTCTGTCATATCAATTTGATATTTATATCATATCAATTATAGTTTTTACTTATCCTTATTTCCATAGTATAATCGAGCGGAATAAAAAAAGCAATCGCCACCGCTTGCGATAAAATTGCTGAAAATCCGGAGAATATGTATCATCAGGCATACCCTGACATTGGCAGTATTGTGCCGCAGGTATCACAAAACTGCTCCTATCGCAGAATTCAATACATTCCGTCTGCGGCTTCTCCTACATTAAAATGCCTGCGGAATGGAGAGAACGATGAAAGAGCAAACTATTTTCCCAAGAGAAGAACATGCAGATGTCCTGTTCCAGAAAATTCTGGCTGACCCATGGGCATGCGACAAGCTTTTTGAAACTTTTTGCAATGATTTATTCAGTAATGATGAACTGGAGGATTCCCTTTCTGCCGATGAATTCTGTCAAGCACTGTTTCGCGCTTACCGCAACAGGGATTTATCCGCTTTTCTTATGGCAATCAGCAAAAATACCCTTTTTGATCTGATACGAAATTCTTATCTGATTCCCTATCGTTTTAACGCTGACGGAAAGACCAATCCTGTCATTATGACAGATGAGAACGGGGTGCTTCTGCCTGAATTTAAAAATTGCATCCATGAAAAGGAGTATCAGCATTTTCGTGAAGTTTATAACCATTTTGACGGAAAGAAAAAGATGTATCTTGCACAGGCTTACCGTTACAGTCATTCCTACCGCGATGACGATATGAATATTAAACAGCAGGTTTTAGAAAAAAATACCGGTGTACTGCTGATCCGTGAGCTTCCCGATACCATTAAATTAAAAGAAACAGAATCAGAAGCCTACTGTGCCGTCTGGGATTTAATGATCCAGCTGGAAAAAGAACTGCCAATGGCTTTCGTATTTTACGGTCAGGATTCCCTTGTCGAGCAGAATAACCGATATGATGAACTTGGGATTTTCCTGCCAAATTCTCATTTTTTGAAAAATCTGGAGCGGCATGCCGCCAAAGCGGAGGCGATTATTTATGGATAGCACAAAAGATACAGCCGGACCGGCTTCTTATGTTGATATTATGGAAAAAAACCACATGGAAATCCCCTGGCATGACTATGCAAAAGCAGACAGCAACGTCCTGATTGAAAATGCAGGATTAATCGAAAAAGCTTCTGTTATCGGCAGAGTAGGACTTATGATGCTCTCCTGCGGCACCGGGGCATGGCGTGTGCGCACTTCCATGAACCGCCTGTCAAAGGAACTTGGTGTTACCTGCACGGTGGATGTCGGACTGATGTCCATTGAATTTAACTGCTTTGACGGAACGGATTGTGTTTCCCAGTCTTTAAGCATTGCCAATACCGGAGTCAATACGTCAAAGCTGTACCGCATGGAACAGTTTGTTGAACGTTTTCCGGAAGAAAAAACGCATATGACCGGTGAACAGATTCACAAAAAACTGGACACCATTGAAAAAATCCACACGCTGTATTCGCCTGCAAAACTGGGATTTGCCGCCGCACTCGCCTGTTGTGCCTTCACTTTTCTTTTAGGCGGCGGTCCTGTGGAAATGATTCTGGCATTTATCGCCGCCGGTGTCGGAAATGTTGTCCGTACCAAACTGATTAAACACCATTATACACTGTTTTTAAATATTGCCGTATCCATCTCGGCGGCCTGTCTTGTTTATGACATCTGTTTCCGCCTTGCGGAAATTATTTTTCATATTCCGGCATTGCATGAAGCGGGATACATTTGTTCCATGCTGTTTATCATACCGGGATTTCCGTTTATTACAAGCGGCATCGACCTTGCGAAACTGGATTTGCGTTCAGGACTTGAACGGCTTACTTATTCCATCATCATTATACTCGTCGCTACGATGTTTGCATGGATTATGGCACTGCTTTTAAAATTACAACCACAGGATTTTGCAGTCATTCATATGAATCCCCTGTTTCACCTTGTACTGCGGATTATCGCCAGCTTCTGCGGGGTTTTCGGCTTTTCCATAATGTTTAACAGCTCTGTTTCTATGGCATCGACTGCTGCTTTCATCGGTGCGGCTGCCAATACGCTCCGGCTTGAACTTGTTGATTTTACAGGAATGCCTGCTGCCGCCGCCGCATTTATCGGTGCTTTAACCGCCGGACTTCTCGCCTCCCTCATTAAGAAGAGCCACGGGTATCCTCGGATTTCTTTAACCGTACCTTCCATTGTCATTATGGTTCCGGGACTGTACCTGTACCGGGCAATTTACAACTTCGGCATTATGTCCCTCTATGAAGCTGTTTCGTGGTTTAGCGCAGCGATTATGATTATTATTGCACTGCCGCTGGGACTGATATTTGCACGAATCCTTACCGACCGTACATTCCGGTATTGCACATAATTTTTATATTTTTTATACAAACAGCAACATTTTAACAATATTCGGTATTAAATATTTATTTAGAGCGAAAACAATTGTACATAGTAGCAGATGAGCCGTCTCATTCGCGGATTTCTCATCACTGCTTTATCATAAAATTGCTCGGAAATGGGGATTAAAATGAATCACTTATCACACCGGCAAATGTCAGAATCTTTTCTGACGGCTGCCTTTTTATCTATATCCGGAGGTTTGCAGGATGCCTATACATACCTCTTCCGCGGCAAAGTTTTTGCCAATGCACAGACCGGCAACATTGTACTTTTAAGTGCCTGTGTTGTTGACAGAAACTGGTATCAGGCGGCACACTATCTGATTCCGCTGCTCTTTTTCGCACTGGGAATTGCCGCCGCCGAATGGGTACGGCTGAAATATCAGCGGATTGAGCGTCTGCACTGGCGCCAGCTTGTTGTTTTATCCGAAATTATTCTGCTTTTTGCGGTAGGATTTTTCCCGGTACGGCTGAATCTGTTTGCCAATGCCTTAGTATCCTTTTCATGCGCCATGCAGGTTCAGACATTCCGCAAGGTCAACGGATATGCCTTTGCCAGCACCATGTGTATCGGCAATCTCCGAAGCTGTATGGAATCTCTGTGCGTTTATGCCAGAACGCGCGATAAACACGTTTTGCACAAATCCGCCTGCTACCTTGGCATTATCCTGATGTTTGCTGTCGGAGCCGGTGTCGGTGGACACTGTATTGCCCTTTTTGGTATGCGCACCATCTGGTTTTCCTGCCTTTTGCTGTTGATCAGCTTTTTAATCATGTTTATTAAAGAAGAAGAAAAAGAACGTCATTAATGCAGAACCGTTCCATAAAAATACCGGACTCCAATCGTCAGATTTTAAATCTGGCTTTTGGAGTCCGGTACAATATCAGTTTTTTTCAAATATTCTTATTTTTCCGGTTTAAAATTACTTTTTATAATTTTCATAGCTGTGCTGTGGCATTTTGGTTTCTGCCCAGAGCTTGTCGGCACACGGCTTCCAGTTCTTAGCATAAGCCTTACACTTCTCACACAAATGCTCCGCAGATTCCGGTGACTGTAAATCCGTGGATTTTGCGCCACTCTCCTTTACAATCCGTTGAAGAATTTCAGGATTTTCAAGCATCGGACACGGACGCAGATGATTTTCATTAAACGGCTGGTTATTATAATATGCCATAAATAACGGCTGTTTTAAAATCTCAAGCAGCGTATTTTTACGGATATTGGCCCCTGAATAGTGAATAAATACACAAGGCTCCGCATCACCGTTTGCATTAATATGGAAGTAATTTCTTCCGCCTGCGATACAGCCGCCCACAAATTCACCGTCATTCTGGAAATCCATGGTAAACAGTCCTTTTCCCGTCGTCATATTACGGATTTCACGGACACGGGAACGCATGTAAATTCTCTGCTCCGGTGCCGGAAGCAGATCAACAGACGCATCGTTTCCGACCGGCATATAGTGAAAATACAGCGCATAACGGCAGCCTTTTTCAATCATTAAATCAACGAATTCATCGCTTGTAACTGTTTCAATATTTTTAGATGTATAACAGATAGAAGTACCAAATACAAGACCGTTCTGCTTTAATAAATCCATTGCGTGCATAACCTTTCCGTAGACACCTTCTCCACGGCGTAGGTCATTCACCTCTGCAAATCCTTCCAGACTGATTGCAAGATAAAGATTTCCGACTCTTTTCAAATCCGCACAGAACGTTTCATCTACGAGTGTTCCGTTTGTAAATGAAAGAAATGCGCAGTCATAATGCTTTTCTGCAAGGCGGATTAAATCTGCCTTTCTTACAAGCGGCTCACCGCCTGTAAACATGTAAAAATAAATGCCCATTTCTTTACCCTGACAAATCAGGTTATCCATTTCATCAAATGTCAGATTCAGGCGGTTTCCGTATTCTGCCGCCCAGCAGCCCGTACAATGCAGGTTGCAGGCACTTGTCGGATCCATTAAAATCAGCCACGGTACATTGCATTTGTACTTTTCACGCATTTTACGAATCGTTTTTGTACCATTTAAAAATGCTTCAAAACCAAGGTTTAAAACCATTGTTTTTAGCACATGTGGGTCGACTTCATCCAGAAGCCTGTTTATGTAATGATTCAACGCGCCGTTTTTATCGGTAATCATGGTTCTTGCTTTCTCATAATTAATATCCAGCTTTTCTCCATCCATGTATTTTTCCATGAAATCGACAAGCTTTACAATTTCCTTTTCTCTGTCTTTATCCAGATTCTTTAAAACGACGTCAGACACTTTGCTAACAGCCAATCTTCCCGCTGCATGTGTTAAATTTCCCATTTTCTTTTCTCCTGATTTTCTTATCTTAATGATATTATACGTCTTAAATATTTTGTGTTATATATCAGCATATGCACAAACCGATAAAATCATTATCCTCTCTTATGTAAAGCCTGAATTGTTTCACTGATTTTTTTGCGCAGCGGCTCATTTTCTTCCGGTATGGTCTGCAAAATACGCAGCAGCTCCGTTGCGTTATGATCATCGCCCACTTTCTTTAAGGACTCGCATGCCGCCTCCAATATATCCTGGTCTTTGCTTTCAACCAGCTCCATCAACAGATCAATGGCTTCCTCTGTTTCGGAAGTTCCCAGTGCCTGAGCCAGTGCGATTTTATGTTCCTTATCCTTAAACATATACTCTGAAAGCTCACCCCATGCCTTTCTATGCACAAGCTTTTCCATTTTTTCTTCGGGTGTTTTCTTTGAAAATAACATACTGCTCTCCATTCCGCAGGCATTTTAATGCCGGAGGAATCGCGGACTGAATTCATTCAGTTCTGCGATAAAAACAGATTTGTGATGCCTGCGTCACAAATCTGTCGTGTGAAAAAATCTTAAATTTATGGATTTTTCACACTGCTGTCCATTTCTTTTCTTATTTCTTAACACAACCGTATTATAGAAAAAGATTTGCAAAATGTAAAAAGTATTATTAATATCTTGATTATATCTTTTTGACATAGCCAAAACCGCATTTATTTGTTATACTTATGTAATACGTTTGCCCCGGCATCTGTTAAATATTTTCCGCTGCATGGCGGTTTTACAAAAAGGAGTATCATGATTACTTACGATTATTACCGTATTTTTTACTACGTTGCACAGTATAAAAGTTTTACCAAAGCCGCTGCTGCTTTGGGCAATAACCAGCCCAACATTACGCGCTGTATGAACAATCTCGAAGCAGAACTGGACTGCAAGCTTTTTCTGCGTTCCAATAAAGGTGTACTGCTGACACCGGAAGGCCACAAGCTTTATGAACACGTTGCCATTGCTTTTGAACAGCTTGCGCTTGGTGAAGAAGCAATTATCCGTAACCGGGATTTAGAAAACGGTCTGATTTCAATCGGTGCCAGTGAAAATGCACTGCGCCTGATACTGCTTTCCGAACTGGAACATTTCTGCGCCCGCTATCCGCATGTGCGTATCCGTCTTTTAAATTATTCCGCACCGCAGGCAGTAAAAGCACTGGAAAATAACATTATCGACTTTGCGATTGTTTCAACACCGGTTCTGGTACATAAGCACATGCATCAGGAAAAGCTGGTTTCTTATGATGAAATACTGCTGGGCGGCACGAAATACAAGCAGTTTGCACAGCAGGTTCACTATTTGGAGGATATTTCCGAAATGCCTTTAATCGGACTTTGTGAGGGAAGTTCCACACACACGCATTACAGCCGTTTCTTTATGGAGCACGACCTTCCTTTTGAGCCGGATATGGAAGCTGCCATGACCGACCAGGTACTTCCGATGATTACCCATAATCTCGGTATTGGTTTTTATCCAAAATCGCTTGCTTTGGAAGCCATTGAAAAGGAACTTGTCTTTCCGATTGAGCTGACAGAACCACTCCCTAATCGTGATGTTGTCGTAATCACCAACAACCACACACCGATTAATTCTGCTGCCCGCAGATTTCTGGAGTTTTTACTGGAAAACCGTAAATAATCGTTTTCCTTTCAGCATTTCCAACGCAATATAACACATTTAATAAATATAAACTGTCCCACGGTCTGAATTCCGTGGGGCAGCTTATATTTTAAAATATTTTCTTTTTAATTACTTACCGACAATGTTAATAATCTTACCCGGTACGTAAATTTCCTTTACAACATTTGCAGGAAGCTTATCACCAAGTGCTTCTTTTGCCTTAGCCAGTGCAGATTCTTTGGTTTCGTCAACAGAAAGTGTTACCTTTGCCTTTACTTTACCATTTACCTGAACTGCCATTTCAATCTCGTTATCCTTCATCTTTTCTTCATCAAATGAAGGCCACTGTGTGCTTTCAAAAATGCTCTGGTTATGTCCTAATACTTCCCAAAGTTCTTCTGCAACATGCGGTGCAAACGGAGACAAGAGCGTAACAATCGTTTCCATTGTTTCTTTATCAATGCCGCCCTGCTTCTTTGTCAGGTCAACCAGCTTGTTGGTGTATTCCATGAAACCGCTGACAACTGTGTTCAGACTGAAGTTTTCCAGACGGTTTGTAATGTCATAAACCATCTTATGTCTTAACTTCACCATTTCATCTGTTTCATTGAAATTCTTATCTGCGTTATCTTCTACAAGTGTCCAGAATCTTGACAGAAATCTGTGTACACCGTCAATTCCTCTGTCATCCCATTCTGCATCCAGTTCCGGTGGTCCGACAAACAGTTCATACATTCTTAATGAATCACAGCCGTAATCTCTTACTAAATCATCCGGTGATACAACGTTTCCTTTGGACTTACTCATCTTTGCGCCGTTCTTGCCAATCATACCCTGATTGAACAGCTTCTTGAACGGTTCATCAAAATCAACCACACCGATATCATGTAAGAATTTTGTATAAAATCTTGAATACAGTAAGTGCAGTACCGCATGTTCCACACCGCCGATATACATATCAACCGGAAGATACTTATCTGCCTTTTCCTTGCTTACAAGTTCTTTGTCATTCTTATTATCCACATATCTTAAGAAGTACCATGAAGAACCAGCCCACTGTGGCATAGTATTGGTTTCTCTCTTAGCAGGCTTTCCGCAGCATGGGCAGGTTGTGTTGACCCATTCTTCAATTCCTGCAAGCGGTGATTCACCTGTTCCGGTCGGCTCATACTTTTCTACTTCTGGAAGCAGTAACGGAAGCTGGTCTTCCGGAACCGGTACACAGCCGCAGTCCGGGCAGTGAACAATCGGAATTGGTTCGCCCCAGTATCTCTGGCGTGAGAATACCCAGTCACGTAACTTGTAGTTCTTCTTTTTACGTCCGAAGCCCATTTTTTCAATCATTTCCGGTGCTTCTTTCTTTAATACAGAAGATTCCATACCGTTCCAGTCACCGGAATTAATCATTGTTCCGACAGCATCTGTATAAGCCTCTGTCATATTTTCAATTTCTTTTCCGTCTTTTGCAATAACCTGAATAATCGGAATATCAAATTTCTTTGCAAATTCAAAGTCACGGTCATCATGTGCCGGTACACACATAATCGCACCTGTACCGTAATCAGCCAGTACATAATCAGACAGCCAGATTGGCACTTTCTTTCCATTTAAAGGATTGATTGCATAAGAACCTGTAAATACACCGGTCTTTTCCTTATCTGCCATTCTATCAATGTTAGAACGGGTAGAAGCTCTGTAAATGTAATCTTCCACTGCCTGCTTTGTTTCTTCCGTTGCCAGTTCTCTTGCCATTGCATGTTCCGGAGCCAGTACCATAAAGGTTGCACCGTGTAATGTATCCGGTCTTGTAGTATAAACAGTAATAGACTTATCCGTTCCGTCTACCTTAAAATCTACCTCTGCACCGTAAGAACGTCCAATCCAGTCAGACTGCATCTTCTTAACCTTTTCCGGCCAGTCAAGCTTATCAAGGTCTTCGAGTAATCTGTCCGCATAGGCTGTAATCTTTAACATCCACTGCTTTAAGTTCTTCTTGGTTACTTCTGTACCGCAGCGTTCGCAGCAGCCGTTTACAACTTCTTCATTTGAAAGACCTGTCTTGCAGGACGGACACCAGTTAATCGGCATTTCCTTTTCGTAAGCAAGACCTGCTTTAAACATTTTTACAAAAATCCACTGTGTCCACTTATAGAAATTCGGGTCTGTTGTGTTGACTTCCATATCCCAGTCATAAACAGCGGCGATTTCCTGAATCTGTCTTTTAATATTGGCTACATTCTGTGCCGTAGACTTTTTCGGGTGAACACCCATCTTAATTGCATAGTTTTCTGCCGGAAGACCGAATGCATCCCAGCCCATTGGATGGATAACATAGTATCCGTGTAACATCTTATATCTGCTCCATACATCACTGATTACATAACCTCTCCAGTGACCGACATGAAGACCGCTTCCTGACGGATACGGGAACATATCCAGACAGTAATATTTCGGTTTTTTGCCATCATTGACATTAATTGGGTGTGCTTCCCAGTTTCCACGCCATTTCTTTTCAACAGCCTTATGGTTATACGTTGTTGCCATAAAATTAATCCTCCTTGTTTTGCTTCCTTTTTTCAAACACATAAAAAGCCCTTTCATCTCACTTAGAGACGAAAGGGCTACAATCGCGGTACCACTCTAATTCATATGTAAGCTGCCCTACATATGCACTCAGTCATTTGGTAACGGAAATGAATCGTCTTTTCCTATCTGTTTATCCTTTCAGAAAAGAAACTCCAAGGCGAGTTCAATTATCCGAATCTGCTGTCTTGCACCTTCCGGCAGCTCTCTGTAAAATTCCGGCGATAATCTACTATTCCTTTTCACAGTCTTTATATATTCAAATATTTACTACGAAACAGGATTATTTTATCATATTCAACCGCTTTGTCAAGTACCGATTCTACTTTTATCCGTTGTTTTTCTGATATGCTGCGGACAGCTTCTCCACTACATTCTGCGGCGCATGTCCGTATCTTGCAAATTCGTAGGCAAATGTACCATAGCCTTCCGTAATGGATCGAAGCTTTGCCATATAGCCTTCCAGCTCGGCAATCGGAACATCGGCTTCTATATAAGAAGTTCCATCTTCTGCCGGCATCATGCCAAGTACTCTTGCCCTGCGGGTCTTTAAATCATTTGAAATGTCTCCCGCATAAACGGACGGTGCAAAGATTTTTACCTGTGCAATCGGCTCTAAGATAATCGGTGATGCCTTTAAATAAGCTTCCTTATATGCCATGACAGCTGCCATTTTAAATGCATTTTCACTCGAATCCACCGGATGCTCCGCGCCGTCTGTCAGCACTGCCTTTAAGCCGACCACCGGATACCCTGCAAGCAGTCCTGTCTTGACACTTTCTGCAATTCCCTTTTCCACTGCCGGGAAATAATTTTTAGAAACTGCGCCGCCGACTACGGCTGTTTCAAATACGTAATCTTTTTCACGGTTGCCGGACGGTGAAAATGTAATCTGCACTTCCGCAAACTGTCCGTGACCACCGCTCTGCTTTTTGTAACGGCATCTTGCTGTCGCTTCCGCACAAATCGTTTCTTTATAACCGACCTTTGGCGCTGTCAGCTGAACCTGCGGAATCTTATACTGATTTTCAAGTCTTGCCACAATAATCTCCAATTGCTGTTCGCCGATTCCTTTTATCAGACGCTGACCGTTTTCTGTATCATTTTCACAAAGCACGGTTCTGTCTTCTTCCATAATCTTTGCCAGTGCCTGTGAAAGCTTTTCTTCATTCTGCTTGTTATCAACAACAATACGCTTTACCGTATACGGCACTGCAAATTCAATCGTATCGAGCTTAATCGGCTTCACCTTTGTGGAAATGGTATCTCCGGTTGAAAATCCGTTCAGCTTCGGAATGGCTCCGATATCGCCTGCCACAATGCTGTCCACCGGTGTATATTCTTTTCCGCATACCTTATAAATTCTGCCAATCTTTGTTTCCATATCGTAAGACGGATTAAAAATCATGCTGTCCGCTTTTAATGTACCGGAATAAACCTTTACAAAGGAATACTTGCCAAGATATGGGTCGGATACCGTCTTAAATACCCGCGCCGCCAGAAAATCTTTTTCATCATAAATGCAGTCAAACAGCTCATTGTCATAAACATTAATACCGGTCTTTGTAAAAAACGGTGACGGAAAATATTTTGTAATGACATCTAAAAGCATATAGACACCATGTACATGCAGTCCCGAACCCATCGTTACCGGAACAATGCTTCCGTCCGTACAATCGGCACGCAGGGCGCTGTCCTTTTCCTGCTGTGTAAATTCTTCACCCGAAAAATATTTTTCCATATTATCTTCGTCAACCGAAGCCACTGCCTCATCTAAAATCCCTTTAAATTTATTGAGGTTTTCCATACAGTAGTCCGGAATCTCGAAATCTTCATATTTTCCGATACCAGTAAATTTTCTGGCGCTCATCTTGGTAATATCCGCATAACCAATCAGACGCTGATCCTGGCGGATTGGCATATGAAACGGCGCAATCTTTCCGCCGTACAGCTTTGTGAGTTCTTCCACAATCTCTCTGTAGCTGGCAGTATCATCATCCATGCCTGTTACAAAAATCACTCTCGGCAGTTTATAACGGTCACATAATTTCCATGCGGCACATGTTCCGGCATCAATGCCTTTGCGGGCATTAATCACGATGACCGCTGCATCTGCAGCACTTGCAGCAGACTCGCGTTCTCCTTCAAAATCCAATGCCCCCGGTGCATCTAAGAAATTAATCTTATAACCGTTCCATTCCACCGGAACAACCGATAAATGAATTGAAAATCCACGGCTGCGTTCCTCGCTGTCGTAATCACTGACCGTATTGCCCTGCGCAATGCTTCCTAAATAGTTCTTATTCTCCCCTGCAAACGCTGCTGCCTCAACCAGTGTTGTCTTACCGCTTCCACTGCCTCCTAAGACTGCAATATTTCTGATGTCACCTGTTCTGTAATTATTCATAATGCACTCCATTCCGGCATGAAATATTCACAAATGCGTATAAAATACCACGCCTTGTATCTCACCCCTGTTAATTTGTTTACGTTCTAAATGTTATGATTTATTTTACTACATTTTTTGTATTTTTTCAAGTACATTGTCAATAAGCATTTTATTTTTTACGTTGAAGTGTTAAAGTGTATGCAGTTATACTTTTAATTTTGTGATACTTTGTTTTAACAGGTTACTTGTGTTATTATACATTAAAATACAGATGAGAAATCGCCTGCGCGAATTTCTCATCGCATCTTTGCGACATAGTCGCTCAGAAATGGAGATTATTATGGAGATTTTACAGATTGGTTTTATAGGTTTTGGATTAATTGGCGGTTCGATTGCAAAGGCACTGCGTGCGTACCGCCCGCAGTGCCACATGATTGCTACCAGCCGTTCTCTTTCCCCTCTTTATCAGGCACAAAAAGACGGTGTATTGGATAAAGTAACGGACTGCGTAAATGAACAGTTTTCCGGCTGCGATATCATTTTTATCTGCACACCGGTCGTAACGATTACAAAATATTTTGAACTGTTAAAGCCGCTTATCAAGCCTTCCTGCATTTTAACCGATGTAGGCAGTGTAAAAGAAAGCATTTACACTGCAGCTAAAAATGCCGGTCTGGAAAATAATTTTATCGGCGGACATCCGATGGCAGGCTCTGAACAGTCTGGTTATACAAGCGCCCATGCCGATTTGCTGTGTGGTGCAAAATACGTTATCACACCGTCTGCACACACTTCAAAAGAACATTTAGATGCTTATGTCGAACTTGTAAAAGATATCAAGGCCGTGCCAATTGTCATGGACCCGGCAACACATGATTACTGTGCTGCTGCCATCAGCCATGTGCCACACCTTATCTCTGCCGCACTGGCAAAGCTGGTTAAAGATGCCGACACCGGTGACTATAAAGATTACATGCACCTGCTTGCCGCAGGCGGTTTTAAGGACACCACCCGGATTGCTGCTTCTTCCCCGGAAATGTGGGAACAGATTTGTGCTGCAAATCCGACGGCTATTTCGCAGCTTTTAGGGGAATATATCAACTCTCTTACTGCAGTCAAAGAACATATTGATTCCGGCGACAGCCACTATATTTACAAGTTATTTGAAGAAGCGGGCATTTACCGGAATACATTTTTCGGACCGGACCGTTCCTGACGGCAGCCACCGTATTTGCAGTAAATCTGCTTGAGAATGGAGATTCATATGTATCACAGACAACGTAAAAACAAGCAGAGAATCCGTACAAAATTCTCTGCTTTTATGATGCTTTTCGTTTTTATTTTTGTTTTAGTCTGCCATATCGGACTTTTAAATCCTGACCTGACAGCTTCCGTAAAGACTTCTTTTCAGGATACACTGAAAGGTTTATTTACAAATTCTTCTAAACAGGACACTGCACTTTCCTATTCAGAAAGCCGTCCCGAAAATACAACGCTTTCTGTCACCTTTTTAGATGTCGGGCAGGGAAACTGTGTGCTTGCGGAATCGGACGGACATTATATGCTGATTGACGGCGGTGACCGTTCCCACTCCTCTTTTGTAGTCAGCTACTTACAGCAGGCGGGTATTACTGCACTTGACTATGTACTGATTTCACACTATGATGCCGACCATGTCAGCGGTGTTATCGGTGCTTTATATCAATTTGACGTTGGCAATGTGCTTTCACCGGATTACAGTGCTGATACAAAAATTTACCAGTCCTATGTAAATTGTCTTAAAAAGCAGAATATCACTCCGGTACACCCACAGGTCGGTGACACCTATATTTTAGGAAATGCCTCTTTTACCGTGGTCTGCCCCGACCGCTATGACTATGAAGAAGAAAACAACCGCTCTCTCGGTATCCGGCTGACGGATTCTTCACACAGCTTTTTAATCCTTGGCGATGCCCAGTCAAAAAGCGAATCCGCCATGTTAAATGAGAATTTAGATCTTTCTGCGGACGTCTATATGGTAAGCCACCACGGAAGTGCATCTTCTTCCACCGAAAAATTTCTACGTGCCGTACACCCTGCTTTTGCCGTTATCAGTGTCGGCGCAGACAACGATTACGGACACCCCGCACAAAAAACACTTTCCCGCTTGGAAGCACAGGATATTCAAATTCTGCGTACCGATTTAAGCGGAACAATCACAGCTTACAGCACCCCCGACACCCTCACCTGGAGTACCGGACGGTGAGGGTGCGGTCTGATAAAACTCAAACCTTAAAACATCCCCCGCCAACAAATTCCCTTACAATCGAATTAATCGGTATGTTTTCACTGGTATACGGCAGGAAGTACGCAAGGAACTTTAACAGGCGCTTTGCTTCCTGATATTCCGGTTCGTCCTCTCCGACTGAGAATAACAGCGGTTCTACATACGGCTTTAATACGGACAGTTCATATGGCATTGCCGAATTAAACATCGCATCTGCATGCTCCTGAAACGGGAAAATATTTTTTTCTTCGCCCTTGCGCACAGATTCCCACATGCCGAGAGTACGTGCAGCACTCGCGCCGCGGGTTCTGCTGTCACGCACCAGACGGCGGATTAATCTGCCGTCGGTTGTTGCCACACGGTTATGTTCATCCACATTTAACTGTGTCAGCGCACTGATGTAAATTTTATATTTACTTTCTTTCGGAAGCATATAGGACATTTCATCGTTTAAGCAGTGAATTCCTTCAATAACAAGGATATCTTCCGCTCCAAGCTGTAAATAATCATTTCCGTATTCTTTTTTACCCGTCTTAAAGTTAAAGGTCGGCATACAGACACGCTTTCCTTCCAGAAGCTGCTCCATGTGCCGGTTAAACAACTCGATATCAATCGCATGCAGGTCTTCAAAGTTATAATTGCCGTCTTCGTCAAGCGGTGTCTGCTCACGCTCTACAAAATAGTTATCCACACTGATTGGATGCGGCTTGTATCCGTTTGCACGAAGCTGAATGGACAGGCGGTTTGCAAAGGTCGTCTTTCCGGAAGATGACGGTCCTGCAATCATTACAAATTTTGTACTTTTTCTTTTTTTAATAGAGTTGACAATTTCAACAATTTTCTGTTCCTGAAGAGCTTCCTGTACAAGAATTAATGAATTCATATCATTATTTGTAATATGCTCATTTAATGCACCCACAGTATCAATTCCCAGCATATTTGCCCACTGGGTTGATTCTTTTAATACCTGAAACAGTTTTTGCTGCGGTGCAAATTCCGGTACAATTTCCGGTGCTTCCTTAACCGGCAGCTGTAATACAAAGCCTTCATCATACAAAAACAAATCAAAAACACCTAACATTCCGGTAGACGGTGCCATATATCCGTAAAAATAATCTTCAAAGCCGTCCAGGTTATAAATGTTTACATAAGAGCTTCTGCGGTATTTAAACAGCTTGGTCTTATCCTCCATGCCGTATTTTTCAAACAGCTTTACTGCTTCGCTCGTCTGAATCATGCGCTTTGTAATCGGAATATCTGCCGCAACAATTTCCTGCATCTTTGTCTTTACCCTTGCAAGGAACTCTTCTGTAACCTGAAAATCTGCCTTTAAACTGCAATATAAGCCTTTGCTGATAGAATATTCAATTGTCACACGATCAATTGAATGTTCCGGTGCCGTCTGATAAATTGCATGCAGCATTAAAAGCACTACACTTCTCCGATAGGTTTCGTTGCCAACGGCAGCTGCCGTTGTAATATATTCTACCTTTTCATTTTCAATTTCCATATCTTTTAATTCATGAAGTTTTCCATCAACCTTTGCCAGAATAATCTGATGCGGATAATCCGGCTGTGCCTGCTTTGCCAGTTCAAATAATGTCTTACCCATATTTTTTCTCCCATCCTGCGTATTTTACGCAAAATTATAATATTCTAATGCAAAATCAATGCAATCCAAATCCTTCCGTAACTGCCCTAACCGCTCCTGTACTGCCGCTTCCTGTCCGTTTCGTGCTGATAACTGTGTGTAAATTCCTTCTGCTATCCGCTTTTCTTTATATAAATATGCTTTCAGGCTCTCGTTTTTTTCACGCAAAAGCGATTCTCCGTACCGAAGCTTTGCTTCCTCGATCGTCTGCGGTGCATAATCCGCACCCATGTATACACATTCCATAATGACATAAAACTGACCATCTTCTGTCATCATATGTTCTTCTAAAACAAGAAATCCCTTTTCCTTTAAAAATATCCGGAATTCCCGCAGTTCAGACTGCGGCGATACAATCAGCCGTGTTGATTTGTCCAGCTTTTCCATACCGTTTGTAAGAATCGACTGTATCAGTCTTCCACCCATGCCGGAAATGGTAACGGTATCTGCCTCACCCTTTTCAAGTGCTGCCAGTCCGTCCGAAAGTCTTAATTCAATCTGATCGGACACACAAAATGCCCGTGTATTGTCTTCTGCTTTTTTTAGAGGTCCTTTCCTGACGTCCATTGCTATCACACGGTCTGTAATTCCACTCTTTACAAGAAAGATTGGCAGATATCCGTGATCGGTACCGATATCTGCCACTTTACTTCCTTTTTTTATCAAACCGGCAATCAGACGCAGTCTATCTGATAAATTCAGTTCTTCCATAATTGTTCCTATATTAATATTAGTCTAAGTAATCTTTCAATTTGCGGCTTCTGCTTGGATGTCTTAACTTTCTAAGTGCCTTTGCCTCAATCTGACGGATACGTTCTCTGGTAACATTAAACTCTCTGCCGACTTCTTCAAGGGTTCTTGCTCTGCCGTCATCCATGCCGAAACGCAGCCTTAACACCTTCTGTTCTCTTTCTGTCAGCGTTCCGAGGACTTCTACCAGCTGTTCCTTTAATAGTGTTGAAGCCGCTGCCTCTGCCGGAACCGGTACGTTATCATCCTGAATGAAATCTCCTAAATGGCTGTCTTCTTCTTCACCGATTGGTGTTTCAAGTGAAACCGGTTCCTGTGAAATCTTCTGGATTTCACGTACTCTTTCTACCGGAATATCCATTGCCTCTGCAATTTCTTCCGGGGACGGCTCTCTGCCTAATTCCTGTAATAACTGTCTGGACACACGCACCAGCTTGTTAATCGTTTCTACCATATGCACCGGGATACGGATTGTTCTTGCCTGGTCTGCAATGGCTCTTGTAATCGCCTGACGAATCCACCATGTCGCATACGTACTGAATTTATAACCTTTGCGGTAATCAAATTTTTCTACCGCTTTAATTAAACCTAAATTACCTTCCTGAATTAAATCCAAAAACAGCATGCCACGACCTACATATCTTTTGGCAATGCTGACTACCAGACGAAGGTTTGCCTCGGCAAGACGCTTCTTTGCTTCTTCATCGCCCTGTTCCATGCGCTTTGCATATTCGATTTCTTCTTCTGCGCTTAACAGCGGCACTTTACCGATTTCCTTTAAATACATTCTGACAGGGTCTTCAAGTCCTACACCATCCGGTACGGATAAATCAATTTTTTCAATATCAATATCATCTTCATCATCTAAAATAATTTCATCATCGTCTGTATCATCATCCGCCATCTTAACATCGACATTATTATTTTCAAGGAATTCAAAGACTTTTTCCATCTTATCGGCTTCAAAATCAGTATCGAGGAAATAATTCATAATTTCCTGATAATCAAGAACATTTTTCTTCTTTTTGGCAATCTGAAGCAGTCCCTTACATTTTTCATCAAACTTCGCAGCGATTTCAGCAGCAATTTCTTCTTCTGTTTTTTCTACTGCTTCTCCTTCGGTCTTTGCCTTTTTGGTTGTCTTTTTTACTGTTTCTTCTGCGATATTCTCATTTTTCTTAGCCATGATTGTCACCTTTCTATTCTCTTATAATGTAATATGAATTGCTGATAATTTGTTTTTCATTGTATAAAGCTGCTGGATTTGTGCAGGGTCTGCCGCCTGGTCAATCTGATACTGTATGCTGTTGTTTTTTACCTTAAGTACGGTATCATTAAGTGCTTTTTCGCGCTCATTGTGATTCAGCCGGTTATCCAGTTCCATGCTAAACATCGCCGCAACTTCACTGTGCGTTTCCTCGGCATCGTATGTACTGATAATTGCCGCGGGATTTAAACTGCCGCTTTCATACTGTGCATACAGCTTGTCCGCCACATCCTTAAACAGCGGGTTTACAAAATCCTGCGGTGAAATGTATTCTTTCACCTTTTCAAAAATTCCGGCATCTTCAATCATCCATGTCAGCAGAATTTTCTCTGCCTGACGGACACCGTCTTCTTTTTTCTTCTTGGGTGCCGCAGCACGCTGCTGTCCCGGTGCCGCCGGATAATCATTTCTTCTTAAAATGCCTTCCTTACTGCCAAGAGATGCGACCAGCTCCCGCATGCCCTGCAATTCAATGTGGAAACGGTCGCAGACCGCACGCATATAGTTTTCCCGCTCCAGCTTTTCCCGGAACGTCACCAGCTTTGCCGCCGCTTCCCGCTCAAACTTCGTAGACTCTGCCGGGTCAGTTCTGTCATATTCTTTCTCAAGAACACCGATTTCATACATGAAACTGTTTTCCGCCTTGTCTATCCGCTCCTGAAACGCTTCCGCCCCCAGTGCCTTGATAAATTCATCGGGGTCTTTATACGGCTGCATATTAATAACCTTCGTGGTAAGCCCAGCTTCTTTTAATATCGGAATTGCCCTAAGCGCTGCCTTTACACCCGCCGCATCACTGTCATAGGTAATCAGGACATTATCCGTATACCGCTTCATAAGTGCCGCCTGTCCCGGCGTCAGCGCTGTTCCGAGGGACGCCACTGCCTGCGTAAAGCCAGCCTGATGCAGTGAAATCACATCCATATATCCTTCACAGATAATCATATTGGACTTTCTGGATATGCGCGCCGCATTCAGCCCATATAAATTCCTGCTTTTATCAAATAATTTGGTTTCCGGTGAATTGAGATATTTCGGTTTTGCATCACCCATGACACGGCCGCCGAAACCGATAACCTTGTTGTTAATATCCATAATCGGAAACATCACGCGGTTCCAGAACTTGTCATGGATTCCCCGCTCATATGTAAACAGTCCTGTTTCTTTTAACAACGCATCATCATAACCTTTGCTTTTTAAATACTGATATAGCGCATTGCCGGTCTGTCCGGCATATCCTAATCCGAAGCGGTTTATCGTAGTATCGCTTAACCCTCTTTTTTGAAGATAGGACAGTCCGATTTTACCGTTTTCAGCTTTAAGCTGATGGTAATAATACGTTGCCGCTATTTTATTAATCTCTAAAAGCTTTGCCTTTAAGTCCCTGTTTTTCTTTTCTTCTTCCGAATAACTCGTTTCGGGAAGCTGCATGCCTGCTTTGTCTGCTAAGTATTTTACAGCTTCAAGAAACGTATAATTTTCGTATTCCATAACAAATGTAATGACATTGCCGCCCACCCCGCAGCCGAAACAGTGATACAGCTGCTTTCCCGGTGATACGGAAAAAGACGGAGATTTTTCATTATGGAACGGACACAGCCCGACATACGAACTGCCGTTTTTCTTCAGTTTGATATATCCGGAAATAATATCCACTATGTCGCTTCGCGATACAACTTCATCAATTACTTCACTTGCGTACATCTGTTTTCACCAACCTGATTCATCCTTCCTCTTATACTTTCCACGATGTCGGAACAAATATTTCTTCAAATTTGGCAACCGAATACTGGTCGCTCATGCCTGCTATATAATCGCACACGACACGTTCCGGCGTTTCGCCGCACTCTGTAATAAATCTTCTGTAATTGTCCGGCAGCGCTTCTATATTATCCATATAATATCCATACAGTTCCGTAATCAGCTTGTCTGCCTTTGCTTCTTCACTTTTTGCAAGTGGATTCTGATAAAGACTGCCAAACATAAATTTGCGCAGCTCCATCATTGCCTGATGCACTTCATCAGACATACAGATTTCATTCTTCCCGATACTGTTATGAATAATATCCTGTATCATCGTATTCAGCCTCGATTTTGTAGTATCTCCAAGCACTTCTGTAAAGGCTTTCGGAATATCCGTTTCACTGAATATTTTTGCCCGGATTGCATCGTCAATATCATGGTTAATATAAGCTATTTTATCGGAAAGCCGGACGACTTTTCCTTCCAGTGTGGACGGCATGGACGATGTCTGATGGTTTAAAATACCATCACGCACTTCTTTTGTAAGATTTAACCCCTGTCCGTCTTTTTCCAGTTTTTCCACAATGCGGATACTCTGTTCTGAATGGACAAACCCCATCGGACAGATTCTGTTTAATGTCCGTTCTCCGGCATGTCCAAACGGCGTATGTCCTAAATCATGTCCCAGTGCAGCTGCCTCTGTCAAATCTTCATTTAACCGCAGCGCCCTGCTGATTGTTCTTGCAATCTGGGACACCTCCAGTGTGTGCGTAAGCCGCGTTCTGTAATGATCCCCCTGCGGTGACAGAAACACCTGCGTCTTATGCTTTAAACGCCGAAACGACTTACAGTGTAAAATTCTGTCCCTGTCCCGCTGATATGCAGGGCGCACCGTACAGGGTTCTTCCGGTCTGTCCCGCCCCTGCGATTCATCACTGAAGCTGGCAAATCTGCTTAAATGCTCATGCTCGTATTTTTCCTGTTCTTCCCTGATATTCATTCAAAGCCTCCTATCCGGTAAACAGTCCATCCTGTTAAAAGCGCCTATACTTTATATATTCTGCAAAGAATCTGATTTTCCTTTAATTTTTCTTAATAAAATTTCAGCACTGATGCAATCCGAACATCTTACAGTACAGCTTTAATCCTGACATTTCTGTTATTTTATTCAGGCGTTGCAAATGCCCCGGCTCCACCTGCCAAAAGGCAGACAATCAGTGCCTTTACAAGTGCTGTCATATCCATATCTGCCCCTTTTGTAAGAATAAAGGCGGCAGCCGTCAGCACGGTAAAATATAAAATACCAAAGCCCATGCCCCACAACATTCTTCTGCTTTTCTGTGCTTTTGCTAAAATATAGCCGCCGGCAAAGCATGAAAGAGCATAAATAATAACGACAGCTGCCATTACCTGCCAGTCTGACAAATGCAGACGATACAGCCCGAAGGCCGTTAACAGAAGCAAAACTGCCGTTATTACATATGCTATAATCAATGTTTTTACAAGTTGAAATCCTTTTACTGCCATTTTCCCTCCAGATTCAAGATTCATTTTTCTTAATCTATCCTATGAAAGGAAAAGCCCGGTTATACTAAAAAACTTTTAAAATCACAGATACAACTCTGTTGGATTCTACTTTTTCTACTGTAAATTCCAGATTATCCACGCGCAGTTTTTCTCCTGCCGCCGGAATCCTGTCCAGCTTTTCAATAATATAACCACCGATTGAATCATTATCTTCAGATGTCAGGGCTGTTGACAATTTTTCATTGACATCATCTAATTTATACGTTCCGTCAATATGATATGTATAATCATCGATTTTAACAAATGGTTCTGTTTCATCATTATCATACTCATCACGGATTTCCCCGACGATTTCTTCCAATAAATCCTCTGTTGTAATCATGCCTGCCGTAGAACCATATTCGTCTAATACGATTGCAATCCCCTGTGACTGTTTCTGCATTTCCTTAAACAGTTCGGAAATATTTTTATGTTCATAAACATAATAAGGCTTGCGCATAATTTTTCTGATTTCAAACTGTGTGCCATGCGGCGCAACAATTAAATCTTTTATATTTAAAATGCCGACAACATTATCCTGTTCTTCCTCATACACCGGGATCCTCGAATACATCGTTTCCCTAAACAGTGCCAGAATCTCATCGTATCCCGTTGTAATATCCGCGGCAACCATATCAATTCTCGGTATCATAACATCCTTGGCTTCTGCATCACCAAAATCGAACAGATTGTTAATAATCTGTCTTTCATCCGATTCAATAACACCTTCTTCATGGCTGACATTAACAAATGTTCTCAGTTCTGTTTCTGTAATTGTCTTTTTATGATTCTTCGTATCAATATGGAACAATCTTAAAAAGAATCCTGCCAGAACATCTACCACATAAATAACCGGTGTCAGCACGGTCATCAGTACTTTAATAACCGGTGCATATACCAGCGCAAACTTTTCTGAATAAACGGTTGCTGTCGTTTTGGGTGTAATTTCACCGAAAATTAATACAACAATCGTTAACACACCGGTTGTAATACCCGTGGCATAATTGCCCCAGATTTTAATTGTCAGCGATGTTGCCAGCGCCGATGCTGAAATATTGACAATGTTATTTCCAATCAGAATCGCACTTAACATCTTCTGTGAATGTGCAATAATGTCTGACACAATGACCGCCCTCTTGTTCCCCTCGTCAATCAGGGTTCTGATGCGAATGTGGTTTACAGTTGTAAATGCTGTTTCTGCTGATGAAAAAAAAGCAGATAACGCAAGCAGAATAATAATTAAAATCAACTGCGTGATACTGTCCGTATCCAAAAAATCAACTCCTTTAAAAATATTTTTCTCTACATCATATCAAATAATAAAGAAGATGTCAAAGATTTTGGGGATTTTCAAAAATGCTTGACAAGATTTTAAAAGTTAAAAAATCTTCACAAAAAATTTTCAGAATTTTTTTAGAATACCGGATAAGTATATCCTGCTTCTTTCATCTTTTTTTCAAGTTCTGCGACACTGATATTCAGCTTATGAGCGCCCTGTTCCGGTGTTATGGTTTTGTCCTTCACAAAACTGTACACTGTCATCTGCTCACCTTCAAGTCTGCCTTTTTCAATGCCCATTTGTTCAAGTCTTTCAGCTACTTCGCACATATTGCTCACCTTTCCCTTTCCGTCCGATAAAATATTTTCATATCTTCTGTCCCCGGTTACCGCAGACAGCATCTTTAATACTGCATCCACATGACGGATTTCAGTCTTATTATCCGGCACATAATCTTTATTCTTTCTCTTTCGAACAAAAAAATCCGCCACTATCCTGAAATCACTCTTAAACATGGATATCTGCTCATCTGTGAGCCATGCAATTTCAAATACGTTAATCTTTAAGTCATTAACATATTCTTCCATGCCCTCCGGAATGTCAAACAGGTCTTTTAAATGCTTTTCTGCCCTCCAGTGTTCATTTCCGAAGTACAGTACCAGTGTTATCACCGGCACGGCACTTTTTTCTTCCAACTGTCCACGGTAAGATGCACCCTCATAGCCAAACACCCTCAGCGGCATTTTCGGCTCAACGGCAGTCTGATTTTCCAGTCCGCACAGGGCTATCTGTACTTTTCCGTTCATCCAGTATTTTGCGACACCCCGCTCCTGCTCGTGTAAGACACCAGTTTTGTCATTTTTATACTGGGAATGCACACCGGTATTTACAAGTGTCTCCGGCTTTATGCGCTGTTTTCCTTTGAATACCAGTACATTGACAATATCAACAAAAATGTCATTATAATCTTCCAGTATCTTTTCTGTTAAATCTTTTATCCCCATATACCTCTCCATTTTCTTCCTTAAAATAACAAATATTCATATATACATAACAGGGGATATTCTTTAATTTTATATTTAGTTTAATCATACACCCTGTTCTTCATTTACTGCAAGAAAAATACACCGTTTAGGTGTTATTTCACCCGTGTGATATTACCCTGCTTGTCGATATGCCATATCTGCTCGCAGAGTTCATCCGGGTAGTTTTTCAGTTCATCGATGGTTAAATGCCCTACCGAATCATACCATTCCTCATCACCGGGGATTCTTTTGATGATGGTGTCGTTATAGACGGTCGATGCCGCCTTTACAAGGATAATGCGGCGCTGTTTCCACTGGGCATACAGTTTTACCGTGGCGTGGTTTACGGTTGTAAGGTTCTTTACCGTATCCTGCGGCTGGTACTCCGTTCCCTGTCCGTCCGTTCTTGTATTCCATCCCATAAAGGTAAATCCCGTCCTTTCCGGCTTCTGCTCCGGAAGAACGACTTCCTCGCCGTACTGCACCTCCATTTTATCAGGAATGTTTCTTGCGGCTGTGCCTGCATTGCCGTCAAATTCGATATAGTAGGTAATCGGTGTCACCGTTTCATCCCAGAGGGCATACATAGTCGTATTTTCCTTTAAGACATAATCTGCATTGCATGGGAAGCGTGTTTCGCTCTCCGGGCTGTTTTCGGCCCATGTCGCAAATGCATAGGAATGGGTATAGCCGTCAAGGTCAACGGATTCCTTTACACTTTCGCCAAGCTGTAATTTAAAGCCCTTTACTTCCTGCGGGGCAGCCGCATTGCAGTACACGGTTTTCGTTACCGGCTTTGTGGTGTCATTTTCCGTTCCGCCGTTTAATTCATAGGTCAGTGTTACGTCTGCCCGGCACACGGTATAGTAGGTAATGCTGTCCGGGATTTTTAAATGTTCCTCCCCTGACTTTACCTCCATCTTTTCAGCACCTTCCGCGGTGATATCTGCCCGGCTGTTAAATCCCACTGCCGTAACATCCGACACATTTTCCCAGCCGCCATAGGTACTGCACTGTGGCGCATCGATAAGGGCATAGGTGTCGTTGTTGTACATGGAGCCTTCCCTCTTATAGGTCTGTGCAAAGTCCACGAATGTCACGGTGATGTCCTTGCGGTACACGGCATAGAGTGTGACGTTTCCGGTGACGGTGTACCGGGTAAGTCCTGTTTCTGAATCACTTTTCGTATTCCATCCGGCATGTTCCCAGCCGTTTTTGTATGCTGCAACGGAAAGGTCGGCATCCGCACCGTAGTAGGTCTTTACGGTTTCCTTATCCGCCGACGTACCGCCGTTTGTTCTGTAGTCATAGGTAACGGTGCATACCGTCCTGTCATAATAAAGTCTGACCGTGGTATTTCCCTTAACTTCCGTCTGCGTGCGGTTTCCATTCTCCTGAATCGTCTTATTTTCATTGAATGAAAGCCCCTTTATTTCACGGGCAAGGTTTTTATGTACCAGTGTTTCGCCGTAGTACGGTGTTAAATCTTCTGCCACGGACGGTTTGTCCGGATAGTTTCCTGCCGTATCCATGTAGTAGTGTTCCACGGTGACGGTATAACGGTTTCTGTCATAATAGATTTTTAATTTCACATCACCCGTTACCGTTCCCGTATAACCGGGATTCATTTCCTTTGTCTTATCAGGATTTACCGTAAATCCTTCATATTCATTTGCCGCATCAATTAGATTCAACTCACTGCCGTACTTATAAGGCTTCTGTGTCGTTTCATACGGCGTACCAAGATAAGTTCCGTCCATATCCATGAGGTAATGCTCCACGGTGACGGTATATTCATTGGTCTGTGATGCAGAGCATGCCTTTAACGTGACATTTTCTTCCGGCATGACAAATGTTACCGGATTTGATGTCTTTGATGTGCCGTTTCTGAAGGTCAGGCGGGAATCCGTTTCAAATCCTGCAAAACGGTAGGTATACTGCGCGGTCTTTTCACTGAGCGTAACGGATGCCGTTACATTTTCTCCCCAGCGGTATGTACCCTCCCCGCTTTTTGCACTGAAAGCATCGGCATTGTCGTATGTTACTGTTACATTGTAAGTCTGTCTGTAAATATCAACGCTTGTTGTATAGCCTTCTGTCTGGTACTGTCCGCTGACTATATACTTTACTGCCGCCGGTCTTACCCACTTATCTGTATCAAGGCTGCCAAAATCATAATCGACCGTATCCCCGGTCCTGAAATCCTGATCAAAAATGGTGGAGTATGAAGTCCATGTGCCGTCTGCATTTTCGTAACGCACACGTATCTTCTGGTTAAAAATAAGGTTTTCAGACTGTGTTGTATATTTTGCATACAGCGTTGTATTTCCTGCCGGTGTATATGTATCGCCTGCGCCGCCCACACGGCTTGTCAGTGCCGAATCCAGATACCAGCCGTCGAAAGTATAGCTTACATTCTTTCCGTCAATCTCAACGGAAGCTTTTTCTGCATTTGGAAGCGTAACTGTGCCGTTGGTGTAATCCGCTTTTACGTTTACCGTGCCGCCGTTTGCGGTCAGGTTTTTAAAGCTTAATGCCGGAAGCCAGTAAGATGCTCCATTGAACGTTCTGCCTTCATCAATACCATGTTCCCGGTAATGCAGGATTGCCCACATGGTATCATAGGTATTGTTGGTTGCCCTTAAAAGGTCCGGGTTGCCGTTATAGTATGCCGCCCAGTTCCATGTGCCGACCGACCAGCCGTCCCAGCCTTTTACCTCACCATGGCTTGTCTGTTCGGTAAGCTGTTCGTTCCAGCCGTTAAATGTTCCCGGCGCATCGGTGTTTGAACTGTTAATTGCTGCCGTGCCGCCGTTGGTTTCATAGCTTACGGTGTATGCTCTTTTGGCTTTGAGGAAATTGTAGATTCTGTCGTATTCGTATGTTCTTACTGTATCTGTTGTTTCATTTCCGTTTTCATCAAGAAGCGTACCGCCGTCTGCGTTGTAATCCACCTTGTAATTCGTGCTTGTCCACTCTGCTGATAAGTTGATGGTGTTGTCCCACAGATACCACTGCTGGTTTTCGCTGCCGTGATAACCGCTGATTGTAATATTTGTCCCGTTATCTGTGCTATATCCCCACAGGTCAAGCACCAGTGAGGAAGAATCCAGTGAAGTACAGTTTCCAAGCTTTGAACAGATGTAGAAGTATCCGTCCCCTGCCATTTTTAACGTCCACAACTGGTTATCGCCGCCGTGGTATGCATACTGCTGGACATTTGCACCGGCTGCTGTCCCGTCTACGTCAAGCACCTTGCCGGAATAGTTGTTTCTGATCGTCCAGTACGGCACACCGTTTTCAGTCTTTACATATTCAAATGCAAACATCTGCGCATTGCCGTTTATGCAGTCCCATATCTGTACATTGGCACCATTGTCAATACTTGCAGCATTAATATCCACGCATTTATATCTGCTATATCTGTCGCCGCACTTTGTACGGATTGATGTAAGCCCGGACAGCTGCGGCATGCTTTCCCTGCCGCTTCCTGATACGGTTCCTGTCGTGTTCATAAACTGGTCTTTTTGGATCCAGTTTCCACTTCCTGAATATCCGGTCTTTTTGAAGTTGAATACGCTGTACTTATTGTCAATGCCCTGGGCTGCGTTATAGGAAATGACGTAATCACCGGTATTGTCAGCGCCGTTTCCCATGTAGCTTACAAACTGGTCTGCGTGCGACCACTGGGCTTCAAAGGTGGCGTTGGCAAACAGGGATGAATAGTATTTGCTGTCTGAAAGCATCGTTGCAAGCTGTCCGGCATCGTATACCTTTCCTGCCTGCTTACCGCCTGCTGATGTAATCTTCCAGCCGGTGAATACATAACCCGGTCTTGTCGGTGTTTCAACCACACTGACATTATTAATGCCAAGGCGCTCCATGCTCTTAACACCGCCGCCGTCACTGAATGTGCCGCCGTCCGCATAGAATGTGTAGGTAAACGGCTTTGTGACAAGCTGGATAATCTGAAAACTTTTATATAAATCATTTGGGCGAAATTCGTATTCCGAACCACCACCAACTGCAAGGCTTCCCTTCGCCCAGCGGAATACCGGCATGACATAAGCCACACGGCTTTCACGGTCTGACTGGGAGATACCTGACGGATAGCCGCTTGCACCGTAAGACGAATGGTTTAACTCCTGTCCGACCGTCCAGGATTCGTTGACACCTCTCCAGTCCCCATCAAACACCACGTTTCCGTCAGCATCATACTCACCCATCGACCAGTAAAAGTAAAGGTTATTACCTGAGTTGTTTCCCTTAATATAGGTCAGTCCGCCTTCATCTTCCGTATCATTCTGTGCCGCAACGATGCTGACTGTCATGCCGTCTGTCACACGCAGCTTATGCGCATACATGACACGGCTGTCCTCATTTCCCACAACGTTGTCATAATGGTGGTTTGTACCGGTATAAATAGTTCCATCCGGACCGGCATCAAGCGTCTGATTCCAGCCATAGTCTTTACAGCCTGCTTTTAAATCATATGCCGCAACCGATGTCAGGTCACTTTCTCCGCGGTTACAGATATCCTGCCAGGTAAGCGGTGCCGCCTTTGCACTGATTAATGCAGAAGCCAGCATCACCGCCGCCAGTACTACCACAAATACGACCGCCGCCAGCGGCTTAAACCGTATCTTTTCTTTTTTTATCTTCATTGAACTTCCTCTCTTTCCATAAAAATCATCTTTTTCTGCCTGCGATAAAAATATGACAGACAGAAAAAATAAAAATCGAGGCAGAATATAAACTCTGCCTCGACTGCACATTTAACTATTTCATTTTCTGTTTTTTATCCTTACATCATAAACCATGACATATACACATTTAAAACACCGTCTTTGATATATGGACGGATATCTGTTCTCTGTGCTACTTCTTTTGAATCAATAGGTATTCCATCCTCGGTAACAGCTGAAGCTGTAATAATATATCCTGATGTAAAACCTTCATAATCATCCGGACACCAATAAGAAATATACACCGGCTCTGTGATATTGCCTTCCTTGTCTACCGGCACCGCAAGGTATTCGGTGTATCCAACCAGTCCGCTTGTATCAGGATTGCCTTCTGTAACCGCTCCCGTTCTGTCCCTGTCGTGGTGTACGACCTGAATTACGATGGTATCCATCACCTGACCGTTTCTGACTTCCTTACCGTCTACCGTGCCGGAGTATTCTGTCGCTACCCTGCCGTTTACGACGTACCATGTATTCTCGCCGTCTGCGGCAAATCCGTTGTAGCCAAAGTCAACCGTTCCGTTATTAAACTTCCATGTGCCGTATTCGTTGCTGCATAAACCGTTAAAGCCGAAGTTTACCGAACCGTTGTTGACTTTCCACCAGCCGTAGTCATTTAATGCCATACCGTCAAATGCGAAATCAATCGCACCGCCGTTAAAATACCACCATGTATTGGTTGCTTCATCGAAAACCAGTCCGTTTGCATTAAAATCAACTGAACCATTGGTAAACTTCCACCAGCCGTAGTCATTTAAGGCAATGCCGCTGTAGTTAAAGTCAACCGTTCCGTTGTCATACTTCCACCAGCCGTACTCATTTACACCCATACCGCTGTAGCTGCCGTCCAGTCCGCCGTTATTGACATACCACCAGCCGTACTGGTTTAACACCATTCCTGAATAGGAAAAATCAACTTTACCGTTATTAACCTTCCACCAGCCGTATTCGTTTAAGGCAATGCCGTCATAATCATAGTCAATCTGTCCGTTTTTGTAGCAGTGCCATGTATCCCCGTCAAGCACAAGGCTTTCATCGGAGCTGTCCACATACTTCTGTACGGAATAATCGGATGCGTAAGTCTTTACCCCTCCTGCACCCAGTGCCGCCATTGCTACTGCCGCAGCTGTCATGCCGATGACTGCCGCCTTGTCTGCTTTCTTTAATAATGCTTTTAATCTTGTCATAAAATTTTCTCCCCTTCTTTAGCGTTATACTTTATTATAATGGAACAGGCGCCGCCTGTCCATGGGTAAATTACCGTGCAGTATTAAATTTTCAAGGTACATTTATGGTACGCCGCTTCTTAACCGCTTCATTGTGATCTGCTTCTTTGGTTATTACGGCTCAAAGGAAAATGCCTTTTCATACGAACAGCTTCCCTTTTTGCCCCTTAACGGATAGTCGTAATCTTCCGTCACGATAATGTCAAAATTACCGTTTTCGATATCCGCCTTTACAACCTGCACTGACAGCTCCCCATCCGTGCCGATTTTTTCATTCACCGCCCTGCAGAAACCCTGTATCAGCTCCTGCATATAGGCTGCTGTATTTCCCTGACTGTAATCAAGGCGCAGATAAATATCACCCATGACATCCACTGCATAATCCGATGCCTTGTCAAGGCTGTTGCTTACCTCATTGTCCCTCATGTTGGTACTGATGATGGAACAGTGGATCAGCACACACAGCGCTATGACAACCAAAAAACCTCCTCCAGTTATAACCGTTCTCATGAAGTTCTCCCCTTCCTGTTTTCTTACATTATTTTCCCCTAAACACGAACACTTTCCGGCTCAGCTTTTTCTAAATCACGTTTTCCCCAATCACTTCCCTATGCCGTCTTTGGCGTTCTTGCAATCGCATCGTATGTATGATTTGCATTCAGGTTCAGAAACGGCATTTTTAATGCGTATTTCAGCTCCAGCTTGTAATACACGTTCCCGGAAGTTGCGGTATCATACGTTACCGCCGCCGTCATGCCGTATCTGCTTACGTGAGAATTAATGTGGTCTAATGTAGCTGCATCCAGTGTATACCCGGCCGCATCATCACCGGTGCTTTTTCCATGCACTTCCATGTAATCCTGCACGTATTTGGAAACTTCATTTACCTTGTTTACGTCCATGTTCATCTGTATAAACCCTATCGCCATGTAACACATGATAACAAGGATTACACAATATGCCGAACTTTCTATTATTGATTTCATACTCATCTCCATTCCGCAAATGCTTTATCCCAAACGGCTGTCCGTGACATCTGCGGCACAGACAGCTTTATAAAAATCTTACATTTAAGGATTTTTCATACCCGTACCCTATCTGTACAGCAGTGTATTAATCACTGCCATAATGGTCTGTTTATACATTACAATAACCACACCCAGCATTGCCGTTACTGCCATAAATCCTGCCAGCGGCACAACGGCATCCTTTACCATTGCAATCAAGTCGCCCATACCGTCCTCCTATACACACACCTTGAGTAAAATCTTTATGAAAACCGCAATAACTGCGCCCATAAAAATAAATGAAGTAACCGCATCTCCATATAAATCTACTATTGTATCCATTGTTTTCCCCTTTCTGCGTACACGCCCAACGATTACAAATAATTTGTAATAACTAGCATCATATCTGCTGCCACCTTCACTGCTACAAAAAAAGTCGGAATATATTCTGAAAAACGCATTATACTGATATGGTCTGCATTGTCTGCCGTTTCATACTGATTCATCAATTCATAATTTCTTGTGAGAAGCGTTTTGATGGTTGTATCAATACTCTGCGCATCATTTTCGCTGAGCGAGTATAAAATACGTACCGAAGATGAGATATCCGTTACCTCAAACTGATTTAAAAAAGAATAATACGGTGTTACATCTGAAGGATTTTCTTCAATCGCATAAATGAACTGTTCCAGCGACTCTTTCATAATCACCGGTGCTGTATCATACGTATCTTCAATTGCCATTGCAAGTGATTCCTCCGAAAGGTTGAGTGCTACGTCCCTGAGCCAGTCTGCAAATGAATAATACAAATCTTTCTTCAAACGCTTCAATGCCGCCTGCCGGTTAATTTGTGGCACAATCCACAAATAAATACCGCATACCGCCGCCACGGCACACCACAGATACCATCCGTAATATGCCAGAATGCCGCTTATGCCTGCCATTATAACAAGAATCGGTATCAGACTGCGGTGAAGTTTCTTTAAGTCGGTATGAAATGCCATTTGATAATCTCTTTCTGCCGCCTTATCACTGCGCTGTTTAACCAGCCAGTCACAGTCATGCCGGATCTGCATATAAGTGTAATACATCATACATAAAATTAAAAATGTACAGGAGACCACCTGATATAGCGGTTCATGTGTAATATCCAGCCTGATTTCAGATGTATTTTCACAGATATATGTAACCAGCACAGATACCGATGCCATCAGAAAACTCAGTACTACTCCGATTGCCGTTGTCTGTTTTATGCGTCTTATTTCCTCCTGAAACTGATATACCCGTTTTACCCAGTGGTCTGCATCGCACCGCAGTATTTCCAGTGAACTTTTATACTCCCCGCCTTTTTCTTCCACCTGTGTTAAAAAAGTATGCAGTGTTGTAATTCTTGAACATGCATATTCTTTTTCAATGTTTTTAAGTGCCATGCGATACACATCTTTTGTTGTCCCATACTGCATTTCCTGTATTGCCGCAATGATACAATTTTTCATTTTATGATCCGTGACTTTCAGTGTATCTTCAAGTGCCGTAAGAATTTTGGGCTGTCGTTCAAATGAATAAATCATCTGATGAATATATACATCCACATCGTGAAATTTCTTTTTCTTTTCTTTCCCTGAAAAATACGCGGCGGTCACCGCGGGAATACAAAGTATTCCCGCTGCCATCACCATAAAAATCCATATCGGCTGTAATCTGTAAAACCACCCTGTAAGGACGGTTATGACCATTACTGCCCCAAATATGCCTGCATACCCCTGTGGTGTACAGGCAGCTCCGCTCCTGCTTTCTGCTGTATTCTCCGATAAGAAAAATACTGCCTTACATTTCTATATTTAATTTTTTCATGCTTCCTCCCATGATTATTCCCTCTTGCACAAAACTCATGCTGTCTGATACGGATTCTCAATCCCATACCGCAGAAAACGGCGCTGATAGGCTTCCGGTATCTGCTGCGGTGTTTTCCCTTCTCTGTCATATAACACCGTACAGGTATTCCTGCCGCCCTCATTGTCGTAAAATGCCATCTGTGTAATCCGCCGCCTTTCCTTTGCATCGCACTCAACCAGCACCCGACATCAATATATTTGTAAATGTTATTGATGAAGCGTTCTGTAATATCACACGAGCCCAGCATATTATACATTCTGTCCGGCAGCCCCGCACGTCGTCCAGATGTATCGTTGTCATACAGCTTGCCCCGTTGACAGGCTGTTTAACAAATCCAGCACCTCCGGTCCTCTCGACTCCGACAAAAGTGTCCAGTCAATATTATGCCGCAGTCCCGCTCTGATAATCTGTGAATATGAAAACTTCTCATCCACAAAAACTCCGCACATTTTTCCCGGATTAATTTTACGGTAATGGATTTCCTGATTGTCTTCATACACACCGACCTTTTCATTTGCCGGAATAAATGTGGACAAATATTTGAGCAATTCCGTCTTTCCGGCGTGCGGCTGCCCGCCAATCACAATATTGCAGTGTGCAGTCACACAATTTTCAAGCAGATTAATCAGCGTCTCCGGTGCATAACCAGCCTGTACAATATCCTGATGGCGGAATCTCAGCCTTGTCGGGATTTTACGGATTGCCATACTCTTTTGGTACAGCGGGATTCATGCCAGATGGATATGCGCAAATCTTCCGTATTGGCCTCCAATATCGGATATGCCCTGTTAAACGGCACTTTCATAATGTTGGCAAGCCGGATTGCAAGATTATCCACATATTCCTCATTTAACCGGATATTATGGCAGTAACAGCCTTTCTTTAAATCTGTAACCCACAGATAATAACCGTCCCACTCAATATCCGTAACATCTTCATTCTGTATCAGGTCTTCTATTTCCCGAAACAGTTCTGCACGATTCTGCCGGATGTATCCTTTTAATCCCTGTTCTTTTTCCAATCCCTATTCTTTACTCCCTCTCCGCTGATGGCATCCTGAATCTGCTGTTCATAAGAAATGTTATCTACCGCCGTTGTCGTCTTGGTATTCACAATCTTTACAACCGCAACCGTCAGCAAAACAGCCGCAAGAACTCCTGCAAGCGCCACAATGACCTTCCCGTAATGTTCAATAATATCGTGCATCTAAAATACCTCTCTTTCTTCTGAGTTGTTAAAATGTGATAATTTTCCGACTGGGAATGTATCCCTTTGGAATGACTTAAAACTAGAATTTATCCGGATAGAATAAAATAAATATAATAGATATCTATTACGTAAATAAGAATACCATATAAAATAGATTTTGTAAACCCCTAATATAAAAATATTTAAAATTCCAATAAATAAAAGATACCCGGTATATAAAATCCTGCTGCTTCTCATTTCTGAGCAACTTGTTTGCGAAGAGGCGATGAGAAATTCGCGCATGCGATTTCTCATCGCCATCACAGATGTTTGCTTTTACTCGAAAGTAAACATCTGTGTGATATACCCGGTATCTTTTATTTACTGCTTTACAAATGTAATCTGTGTCTGGCTGCTGTCTGTTAATGTCAGCTTGCCCTTCTTTAACGTATATGTATACTCATCGGATTCTGTCTGTCCCAGATAAGACATGGTAATTGTCAGCTTATCTTTTCTGTCGTATACGTAATATTTAAAGAAATGCTGTCACCAAGGCTGATACTTCCCGTTCCGTCGTCCTTTAATTCAAGCTTTGAAATATCGGCATCCGTTCCGTCTACAGTCCATGTACCTGTAATGGATTTGCTGCCGCCGCATGCCACAAAGGATAAAGATAATACCAATACGAGCATCAGCGCGCTTAATTTTTCATTTTTTCATGTGTTCTTCCTCCAATCCGCAGGCATTACAATATCAAAAGAATCTCAGATTGAATTTAATTTCCTTCTGCGATAAGAGTTTTTGTCATGCCCGCAACACAAATAATCAATTATTCCTGTGTCATTTCTGTAATTGCTTCAATCACCTTTGGAAACTCCATTGCATGGGATGCTTTTACCAAAATATTGTCCCCTGCTTTAAAAGTGCAGGCAATTGTGCAATAAGTTCCTCTTTTGTTGTAAATGTATGCACACTGCATGGATACGCACCGGCATGATTCTTCTGGTAATCTTTGGCACCCTGCGCAATCGACGTTGACAGCGCACCTACCGTCAGCAAAACATCCATCTGCTTTTGTGCCAGATAACTGCCGACTTCGTAGTGGAGCTGCTTTTCATTTTCACCCAGTTCAAACATATCACCTAAAATGCAGACCTTGCGCCCCTTTGCCGTATCCAGCACATCAACAGACGCTTTCATAGAAACCGGATTTGCATTATAGCAGTCATCTAAAATCAGAAATCCGTTTTCCGGATAATATGATTTCGTCCGGCAATCGTTTCCATGCCCTCAATGCCTGTTTTATCTGCTCTGCGGTCAGTCCGAGTGCCTCACCGACTGCCGCTGCTGCCATGGCATTATACACCATATGCTCTCCCGCAACCGGAATCTGCACAGTAAAATCTTCTGCCGCATTTTCAGTCTGATTCTCCGTCTGAACAGCATTATCTGCTGCCATATGAATCCGGCAGCGGACGCCTTCCAGTCCTAAATTTTCAATATGATCCGCATAGATTCCCGCTGTTTTTAATACCGAAAATACCGGCTTTTGCCGTAAACTTCTGAGATTGTAATGAGCTTATCGTCATCTCCGTTTAAAATAACCGTGCCATCCGGATTCATGGATTTAAAATCTCTGTTTTGCCTTTAAAATGCCGTCACGGCTCTTTAAATTTTCAAATGACACAAGCCGATATTGGTAATGACACAAATGTCCGGCTGTGCAATCTTTGTCAGACGGGTCATTTCACCGAAATCACTGATACCCATTTCCAAAACAGCGATTTCATCTTCCTCCGTCAGTCTGAAAATGGTAAGCGGCAGTCCGATTTCATTATTGAAGTTGCCCTGTGTCTTTAATACTTTGTACTTCTGTGAAAGAACTGCTGCAATCGTTTCCTTTGTACTGGTCTTTCCGACACTTCCCGTAATACCGACCACTTTGATATCCAGATTGGCGCGGTATAACTGCGCAATGTCTTTTAATGCCTGAAGTGAGGATTCTACCTGAATGTACGGTCTTTTCTCTCCCGGAAGCTCCTGCTCGGAAATACAGCAGAGCGCTCCTTTTCATAACAGGAATCAATATAAGCATGCCCGTCACTTCTTGCACCCTTAATCGCAATAAACATTCCTGTGGCTGTATCTGCCTGCTGTCTGTTGTAATAGCTGAAACTTCTTTTATTTTGTCGCCGTCACTGCCATGATATATTCCATCACAGGCTTTTGCAACAGCTTCCAAAGTCATTCCCTTCATGGTACTCTCCTGCACTATTTATTATATTTATTCATAGAGATTTCTACAATTTTTGTGTCAGCTGGTCATAAGACATGCCGACTGCTGCCGCTTCCTGCGGAATCAGACTGGTTTCTGTCATGCCCGGAAGCGTGTTGATTTCCAGACAGAAAATGTCTTCGTCTTCATTTAACAGCATATCCACTCTGCCACATGTTTCAATACCGACTGCCTGACACGCTTTAACTGCCCAGCGCTGCATTTTCTGCGCTACATCTGCCGGAAGATTTGCCGGACACGTTTCCTTTGTTGCGCCGTTGTACTTATTCTTGTAGTCATAAAAGCCTTCTAACGGTTCAATTTCAATAACCGGCAGTGCTTCTCCGTCAAGAACCGCTACTGAAAATTCCTGCCCTTTACATATTCTTCAACCAAAATGTTATCTTCATAGCGGAAGCTTCTTCCACTGCGGCACGAAATTCTTCTTCGTTATTTGCAATGGATACACCTACGCTTGAACCGCCGCAGCACGGCTTTACAACACACGGATACGGAACATATTCAATCTTATGTCCTTTCTTTAAAGAAATGCCCTTTGGCATCGGAACACCTTCGGATACCAGTACCTTTTAGTCAGTTCCTTGCTCATGGATATGGCGCTGCTTAAGTATCCTGTTCCTGTATATTTAATACCCATCAAATCAAACGCAGCCTGAATCTTTCCGTCTTCACCGTTCGCACCGTGCAGTCCGATATAAACGATATCTGCCGCCTGACACAGTTCGAGTACACCCGGTCCGAAAAATCCGCCGCCGATGCGTTCTCTTTCTTCAACCAGCTTTGCAATACCGGCTGACTGCTCTTTCATGCTGTCTGCCAGCTTTTAAATCATTGTCTTCCTGGAAAATTCACTGCTGTGCTTATATTTCCCCGAACCTGTAAATACATCTATCATATTGGCATGATGTCCGTTTCTTCTTAACGAACCGCACACCATCATACTTGTCATAATGGAAACATCTCTTTCCGTACTGGTTCCGCCAGCTAATACTACAATATTCACAACAATCCTCCTATCTGCCAAAAGGCAGCTTCTAAGTCTTTATCTATATAAATATAGCACGTTACCTGCCTGTATGCAATCTGCATTTTAAAGGAGATAACGTGCTTTTACTACCGCTGGTCTAACGGTACATATTCTTTATGGTCACAGACATTGCGGTATGCCGGACGGATAATCTTGCCACAATTGATTAATTCTTCAATTCTGTGCGCACTCCATCCTGAAATTCTTGCCACTGCAAATATCGGTGTAAAAGTTCCTGCGGAAGTCCCAGCATACTGTATACAAAACCGCTGTAAAATCGACATTGGCGCTGACGCCCTTATAGATTTTGCGTTCCTTTGCAATTAATTCTGCCGCAATCCGTTCAACATCAGACATGAGTTTAAACTCTTCTCTCTGTTCTTTGCTACAGAAAGTTCTTCTACGAAGCCCTTGAACACTCTCGCTCTAGGGTCGGATAAAGAATAAACCGCATGTCCCATTCCATATACCAGTCCGGTATGGTCAAATGCTTTTTATGAAGAATGTCATCTAAATATGCGGTGAGTTCTTCTTCATTATCCCAGTCTTTTACATGGGCTTTGATATCTTCAAACATCTGGCTGACCTTGATATTTGCACCGCCGTGACGGGACCTTTTAAGGATGCCAGTGAAGATACAACCGTTGAATACGTATCTGTTCCAGATGATGTTACAACGTGGTTTGTAAATGTAGAGTTATTACCGCCGCCGTGTTCTGCATGCAGTACCAGTGCAATATCCAGAATCTCTGCTTCTAACGGTGTATATTTGCCGTCTGCCCTTAATAAATGCAGAATATTTTCCGCAGTTGAAAGCTTCGGGTCCGGTTCGTGGATAATCAGACTGCCGCCCACATGAAAATGCCGGTATGCCTGATAGCTGTATACTGCCAGAAGCGGCAGTTCCGAAATCAGCTGTAATGACTGTCTGACAACATTCGGCACACTGGTATCGTCTGCCTTATCATCATATGCATAAAGCATGAGTACGCTTCGTGCCACCGCATTCATAATATCGCGGCTTGGCTTTTTCATGATGATATCCCGTACAAAATTCGGCGGAATACATCTGTAATTGCCTAAAAGTTCATTAAAATCCGCCAGCTGCTTCTTATCCGGCAGTTCACCGAAAAGCAGCAGATACGTCACTTCTTCAAATCCAAAGCGTTTATCCTTTGTAAATCCTTCAATCAGCTTTTCTACATCGTGTCCTCTGTAATAAAGCTTACCGTCGCACGGATGGGACACTCCATTTTCATCCACCTCCGATGCCTTGACTTCCGAAATCTCTGTCAGTCCGGTTAATACGCCCTTACCGTTCAGATCGCGAAGTCCCCTCTTTACCTCGTATTTGTCATACAGAGAAATATCAATTCTGTTATTCTCCCTTGATTTTGCTGCCAGAGCTTCAATCTCCGGCGTTACTGCTGAAAAGTCCTTTGCCTCCAATATGTGTAACCTCCTTTTCCGCCATTGTCATAAAGGCATAATGCTATCTTAACCTCGTTCCCTCGTAACGGACATGTGTCCTGATACAGTCCCGAAGTGATGCATACCGTTTTTCAATCGGTCCGTCCGGGACCTCAATCTCCATAGAAGCTGCCATTGCGTTAATCACCGAATCGTCTAATTTGTCCTTGCACAGCGAAAGCACATTTAATTTTTCCGTGTAGCTTTCCGCGTCCAGAAACAGCAACAGATACGGATTTATGCCTCCCTCCTGTGACAGTTCTTCCAATTCTATTGATTCTACAGGTTCCGGTTCTGAATTTTCCTGCGTATCCGGCAGTTTTTCCGCACCGGCAGTTTGTGGCTGTACTTCCTGTGCTTTCTCTAAAGCTTTTGCCACTTCCCGCTGTGCCGGTTCTTCCACCGGATTTACCTGTTCAAACCGGTATTTCTGTGTAACTTCCGGATATTTTTCATGGTCGACTTCACTCATAAACATCTCATAAGGTCTTACATATACCGCATAATCGCCGTACAATGCCTGATACACAACCATTTTTTCTTTGGTTTCGGAGTGATACGCAATACATCTGACCTGATATAATTTATCCTTAAAATGCCTGTAAAATCCGCCGATTACAATCTGTCTGTCTTCCATAACAATCTCCGCTCCTCTCTGCAAGGTTTTCAGTATTGATGACTTTAAGCCGCTGCTGCCGCAGACACCGGATTCGAATTTCTGTAGTGTTCTAGCAGATTTAAAATTCCTGCAACTGCAACATGGCACAGTGCCACGATATATCTGCAATCCGATTCCACCGTTTTATTGCACTTTAAATACTGCTGGTGAATCTGGATTACATAGTCACACAACTGCTGCGGCGTTGTAAAGCGCCTCACAACCGTGCTGTTTACATTAATTTCTCCACTGCGTATGTAACTTCTTAATGCAAATTTCAGCTTTTTTTCATAGATACAATGCTCCCTGATAGAACCTGTAAATACACAATTATGTGGAAATGTAAAATAATCCGCCAGATAGTGGGTCACCTCCCCCAGCTTCCGGCAATAGGCTGTCGATATTTTTTTATAATCATCTGAATTCACGGTGAGCTTTCTGATAAATTCACACACCATATCAAAGGTTTCTTCCATATTATGTTTCGTAGTTACAAACGAAGGCTTGCAGTCCGGAAGTACGCTTCCGACAATAAATGCCTTTCTGTGATTTTCAAGTAACTCGCTGTCAATATTGTTCAATAAATATCTTGACAATGAAACATGGGATTTCTTTCTCATTTTGCCTCGCATTCCGCTGGATAAAACAGCTTTTTAAATTACATTAAATTTTTTTCTGCAATTAATTTACATTTTAAACTAAAAATAATATAATTACAATGAAAAAATTATAAAATTGTGCAAAATTGCACTTAAAGGAGGACTTTTATGGACGCGATAGATTTACATGTACACTCAACCTTTTCGGACGGAACGCTGACACCTTCTGAGCTTATCAGCCGTGCAAAGCAGTTTCACCTTGCCGCCATGGCGCTGACCGACCACGATACCATTGAAGGGATTCCCGAAGCCGTACAGGCTGCCAGCGAACAAAACCTAGAGCTTGTTCCCGGTGTTGAATTAAGTACGTTCTGGGACGAAAAGGAAATCCACATTGTCGGCCTTTTTATTGATTATACGGACAAAACCTTCCAAAAAGAACTGGAAAGTCTGCGTGATGTCCGCCGTAACCGCAACATTGCCATGTGTGAAAAATTCACACAGCTTGGCATTCCGATTGATTACAGTGATATGGAAAAGGAATATGCCGATGCCGTCATTACGCGGGCGCATTTTGCGGATTACCTGCTTAAAAAAGGCTATATAAAAAGCCGCAACGAAGCCTTTGACCGTTATATCGGTTCAAACGGTCCGTGCTATGTGCCGCGTAAAAAAATGCCCTGCGCCGAAGCTATCCGCCTGATAAAAAATGCGGGCGGCGTTCCAATCCTTGCACATCCTGTTTTATACCACCTCGGAAAAGAACCGATGAATAAGCTTATGGACTACCTCTGCGATTCGGGCATTGTCGGACTGGAAGCCATCTATTCCACCTATACTGCCGGTGAGGAAATCCAGATGAAAAAACTTGCCAGTGAGCGCGGACTGATTCTTTCCGGTGGTTCGGACTATCATGGTGCCAACAAACCGCACATTGAACTGGGTATCGGCAGGGGACATTTATTCGTGCCATACTCTTTATTGGATGAAATCAAAAAGCACCGCAGATAACACTTTTTTAATTCAAAAACAGCACCGGAAACTCCTTAGCGCATATCTGCATCTGCCGCTTTTCTCTCCGGTGCTGTTCTTTTATCCCTTATCTTTAATCTATACACTTCAAAATATTTTTCAAAGCATAGGCAACGCCGTCCCTGTCATGGTGCAGTGTCACCACGTCTGCCACTGCAAGCAGTCCATTGGACGCATTTTCCATAGCAATGCCGCAGCCTGCATATTCCAGCATATCAATATCATTGTCTGCATCGCCGAATGCCGCAACCTGCTTTGGATTTAATCCCAGATATTCTGTAATAAATTTCACACCGGAACGTTTTCCTGCATCCTTATATGAAATTTCCACAAGCTGGCTGATTGAACTGGTGATATAAATATCCTCCACCTCTGCCTTTAAAACTTCGATGACCTTTTGCTTCTGTGCTTCATCTTTTACCACAATGTCCATGCTGTCAAGTTCATCATCATGCTGCTTTAAAAATGAAACAATATCGTCCTGCAAATGTCTGGTAGACTGCACATATGCCACGGCATGCTCTGTTGCTCCGAATTTTACCGGGTCTTCAATATATTCTTTTGCCGCATATGCCGTGCCGCGGATAAATCCCTCATACGTAACAGGAAAATCCTTTGTCAGTTCCAGAATCTTTTTTACAGACTGCTCCGTCAGCACATAGGAACGCAGACACTGCTTGTCCTGTATTCTGTATACAGCAGCTCCGTTACTCGTTATCGCATATTCAATGCCCGGAATGGAAACAACGTCCTGCGGCAGTGTGTCAAATGCCCTTCCGCTGGCAATACACACATGAATTCCCTTTGCAACCGCCTTACGGATTGCTTCTTCATTTGCCTTTGAAAGCTTCCCTTGTGCATTTAACGTTGTCCTGTCGAGGTCTAATGCTATACATTTAATATCCATTTTCCGTTCATCTCCATTCCACTGCCCTTTCCGGGTGCTGTTCTTAGTGATGGAATAATCTCATGCCTGTAAAGCACATTGCAATGTTGTGCTTGTTGCAGGCTTCAATTACATTGTCATCACGGATTGAACCGCCCGGCTGTGCAATATATTTTACGCCGCTCTTGTATGCTCTTTCAATGTTATCGCCAAATGGGAAGAATGCATCTGAGCCTAATGCCACATCTGTATTCTTATCAAGCCATGCGCGCTTTTCTTCCTTTGTAAATACTTCCGGCTTTTCTGTAAATACTCTTTCCCATTCGCCATCTGCCAAAATATCCATGTAATCTTCGCCAATATATAAATCAATCGCATTATCTCTGTCGGCACGTCCTACATTTTCCTTAAACGGAAGGTTTAATACCTTTGGATTCTGACGTAAGAACCAGTTGTCTGCCTTAGAGCCTGCAAGACGTGTACAATGGATTCTGGACTGCTGTCCCGCACCGATACCGATTGCCTGTCCGCCTTTTGCATAGCATACAGAATTGGACTGTGTATACTTTAACGTGATAAGTGCAATCATCAGATCAATCTTTGCGGATTCAGGAATTTCCTTATTGTCTGTTACAATATTTTCAAGCAGTTCCTTGTTAATCTTAAATTCATTTCTGCCCTGTTCAAATGTAACACCGAATACCTGCTTTCTCTCGATTGGTTCCGGCTTGTAATCCGCATTAATCTTGATAATGTTATAGTTGCCCTTTTTCTTTGCCTTTAAAATCGCCAGCGCTTCTTCATCATAACCCGGTGCGATGATACCGTCTGAAACTTCGTGCTGAATCAGCTTCGCGGTTGTCACGTCACACACGTCTGAAAGAGAAATGAAATCGCCGAAAGAGGACATTCTGTCTGCACCTCTTGCTCTTGCATATGCGCATGCAAGCGGTGAAAGTTCTCCAATTGCTTCATCTACCCAGTAAATCTTCTTTTCAACTTCTGTTAAAGCAATGCCTACTGCCGCACCAGCCGGAGATACATGCTTAAAAGAGGTTGCCGCAGGCAGTCCTGTTGCTTCTTTTAATTCCTTTACAAGCTGCCAGCCGTTGAAAGCATCTAAGAAATTGATATATCCCGGTCTGCCGTTTAAGATTTCTACCGGAAGTTCACTGCCGTCTGCCATAAAGATTCTGGACGGCTTCTGATTTGGGTTACAGCCGTATTTTAACTGAAATTCGTTCATTTTTTCCTCCTTGCCGCTTCTGCGGAATCTGACTTATTTATTTTTATTGATAATTCTTGTTTCGTACTTTCCTGTTTCAATGTCGATGAAACGGACGAATAAAGATACCTTGTTGTCTTCATTTAAGTTGTTCCAGATCATATTTGTAAATGTGTCAATATCACCTGAAATCTTGACCCATGTCGGCTCGCCTTCAAAACTCGGAAGCGGATTGGCATCTTTCATATAAGTATGGATAAAACGTCCTTCGCCCGCTACAGGATTTCTGTAATCAAATGTATAGCGGTTGCAGGCTGCAGGATTGCCGTTGTTGCTCTTTAAAATCGACATTGCATAGTCAAATGTGCCGTTTTCAATGTGCATAATGCCTGAAATTCTCGGGGTGTAGTTTGGTCCATCCGGTTCAAATTCTCTTGTTCTTAAAGATTCTTCAAATGTCTTTCCCTGGCTCATTAAATCATAAACCGTATCTGTCTGGTCGCCGTTTGTTACAATCGTATCATTTCCTAAAACACGTACCGGCGCGTAGATAATCAGACTTGGGTCACTTAATTTTGACGGGTCAAATGCCTGTGTGCGGATTCCTTCACCGTCTTCTACAAATACACGGTTGCGGCTGTTTTCGCTTCTGCCCATGATAAAGTAAGCTGTTACCGCTTTCTTTCCGTCCTCTGACTTACCAATCACAATTCCTCTGCCCGGATAATCACAGCCTGACAGTTCCTTTTCCAACATCTGCATTTCCATACAATCCTCTCTTTCCACTGCCTATGCAGCACTGTAGTTTTTCGATTGAAGATTTGTACCTCTATGGCATAAATCTTCGTAAAAATAATATAAGCCGGCCCCTGAGTAACCAAGCTTTAATGGTCGCCCAGGCGGTCGGCTTATCTACAAAATCTGTACTCCCTGTGGGTAATCCCACATACAGGAGAATGGTTCTTTACATCTTCCTGCATTTTCCGCCAGTCGTACAGCAGCTACTATTAAGATACACTATTTTTTTCGGAAATGCAATGTTTTTTATTTTATACTTTGTCTTATATTTTTACAAACCTGCTATAAATTCATTCAAATCCGAATATTGCAGTGCATACTTTTCTTTGTCAATGCTGCTGTTCGTGCCTGCGAAAATAACCTTTACCGATGTACCGTCCGTTCCCGTGATTTCAAATGCGTAACTCCAGCCGCTCGCAGATGCCGGTGAACTTTTCGTACACATCACATTCTGCATATACGCTGTAATCTTATCAATATCATCGGCTTCTTTATAACTTTTTATTTCACCGGTGTTCCCGCTGATAATATTCACAACTGCAATATCCTGCACTTTTTCACTGACAATATCCGAAAGTTTTCTCGTGCCTTCCGGCTTACCGCACCCGGCGGCTGTACACAGAAGCAATATTACCGTAACGATGATGCAACTGATTTTTTTCATACCTCTCCTATTCTAAGCAACTTGTTGCGATGAGGCGATGAGAAATTCGCGCAGGCGATTTCTCATCTGCCATCATAGATGTTTGCTTTCGCCCGGAAGCAAACATCTGTGTGAAAAATCAGCACATCAGTGTGATTTTTCACACTCCCCTTTTCCGTAGGCATTTTGCCGGAGGAATCGCGAGCCAAATATCAGATTTGGCTCTGCGATAAAAAGTGGCTTTGTGACGCCTAAAACGGATTATAGTGCTGCATTTTACTGTTGATATAAAAATTGGCAAACTCCGAAATCGCTCTTAACTGCTCTTTTACTTCCTCTTTATTCTCAATGTCTTCGACAACTTCTACCTGCCAGCAGTGCCATGCATACCATGTTAATACTTTATATTTACTGCTAAATTGAGGTAAGCCCCTTACATTTTCCATATAATCCAGTCCCAAAGCATAATCCTTTTTGAACTGTTTCATGGCTTTTGACGGATTTTTGAATACCGGACGTCCATATGAATTTGCACCGATTTCATATGCGGTATTTTCTCCAAATTCGATTTTGCTTCCGTCTGTATGAAATGCTTCGCTTTTTACCGGAACATATGCCCGGAACCACACCACAAACAATATGACTGCTGCCAAAATGAGTATGGCGAACGGAATGATTCGTTTCATCGTTTTCATAGTATTCCCTCCATTCTTTTCACTTTATAGACTTTGGTATCTACCTTAACCCGGTTGGTATCTATACAGGTAATGAATATTTGTTTATTTTCCCATTCAAATTTTATCCCGTAACTCCAGCCTGTTTTGAATCACTATAAAAATAATCCGGTTGTAATTTGCACTCCCCAAAATATTGTGCAAGCTTTTCTATATCCTCCGTATTTTTAACTACAACAATATCTCCCGTTCCGCCGGATACAATACTCACTTGCTCAATATCCGAAATATTTCCTGCATACAGCGAATCCAGTTTCCTAGATTTAAAATAAAACAGTATTATTACAATAATAACAACAATTACTATAACCATAATTTTTTCTTCATGTCTTGCTCCTATTATTAATCAAATACTTCTTGTCAATCATACATAATCTAAATATGTATTACAATCCCCTCTGTCGTAAACGGTCGTTATTTTGACGTAAACGGTCATTTTTTTACAATATAATCTCACAATAAAAAAAACTGTCTTTTTCATAAAAATCTAGTGTTCCATCCAGCTGCTGTACCGTTTCCTTTATAATTTTTATGCCATATCCGTGCCTACTGCTTTTTTTACTTGTGTATTCCAATCCCTGATGTTGCAGGACTGATTCTGCAATCGCATTTTTAATCACGATATCCAGTACATCTTCATCACTTTGAATGCTGATTCCAATAATCCTGTCATTTACAGGAAGTTTAAGCTGCGCTTCTATAGCGTTGTCCAGTGCATTTCCCAATATACTACACATATCTACTTCGGATATCTGTTTTAACTTCCGGCATACATATACCTCTGTCTGTATTCCTTTTTCCCTGCAAAACATCAATTTTGCATTTAGGATAGTATTGACAACAATACTATCTGTATAAACCATATCTCCCAATATAAGTGTTCTTTGCGTATATTCTGCTAAATAACGACGCATTCCCTCAATATCCGGTATTTCACTGTAAAGATACCCATTCAGGCTCTGCAAGTGCTTTTTTAAATCATGCCTTGTTTTTTTTATCTGCTCATCAATTTCATGAATACCGCGCATATATAATTCCTGCTGCTGCCGTTTTCGTTCCTGCTGCATATAGTATTGTTCTCTTTGTTGTTCTTCTTTTGTCCGCAAAAAAAGATAAATTAGTATACTATCAATTAATACAATGCCTACTACACTATACATTCTGCTTGCTGTCGTAAACAGCAGCAAATACACTATTCCTACTGATATAATGACAACAACTACAAGCAATACCTTCTCTGCTGTATTAGATAATCCGGATATTTTTTTTATTCCCCACATACTTAACAATGCTACAAAAAAATATATAACTGACAAATTCACCATATATATTTTTATTAATATCGTAGATACTATTCCATTTGTTAATATAACGGCAATACTAAAAAACGTTATTACAACTGTCGCTTTGCTAACTGCCACATACCCTTTTGCTTTTTCTCCAATAATTCCATATATACTTAACATAACCCATTGTGCCGGAATATTCCACCACACAGAATACTCATTTATCCAGAAAAACTGCATAAATACCGTAATTCCTATCACAGCAACCCCCATTGCTATATATCTGTTTTCTCTGTCTTTTTGTGACGGAACTGCTAAAAGTGTATGCATCTGTTCTAACATTAACAAACTGATAAAAATACTTCCTAGTCCATTTACTAAAAATTTATCACTTCCATATCCCCATATCATACCTTCACCATCGTTCTTTTATATTCCTTATATTTTTTCAATACATTAGTCTTATTCCTTCTGCTAATTTCCAATTCTACTCCATTATCTAAAAGTATTTTTTCTTCCGCTATATGAATTCTTTTTATATACTTTAAGTTTACAATATATTTTTTATGTATTTTTACAAAATCATATGACAAAAGCTGTTTTTCCATTTGGGACAGCGTATTTCTGATTTCATAATCATATTTGTTTGTGTGGATTATAATATAGTGATTATCGCTTTGAATATATATGATACTGGAAACTGCTATACTTTCACTACTGCCATATATATCAAATTGTACGATTCCATTTTGTTTTAATTTTCCTTTTAATTTACTGATTACCTTCGGAAGTACCTGTTGATACTGTGCCTTCCTTAAAAAATAGAACGGCTGATATTCAAAGCTGTCATATACCATTAAATCATTTGAGGTAAGAAAAATAATATTCGTTTCCTTTCCACAATGAGCCAGCTTTTCTGCTGTTTCAAATCCCGTCATTCCACCCATATACAAATCCAGAAAAACGGCATCATAATTACATTTTTTACAGCCTGCAAGAAACATTTCCCCACTATAATAAATATCAATAATATCGTTATATTGAAGACAGTCTGTCAACTGTCGCTTTAATGTGGTGCAAAATTCTATATCATCATCACATATAGCTATATTCATAGACTTTCCCCCTCTTTAAAATCACATTCTATACGGATATCCCGCCGGGAAATTAGTAATTTCCCAGCAGCTTTATCTTTTTGGATTCTTCCTCAATGCCACGCAATGCGTTAATAACCCGCGGGTCATCAATATTGCCTTCAAAGTCTACGAAAAAGCGGAACTCCCACTCTCTGCCTTCAATCGGGCGTGATTCAATTTTGTTCATGTTAAGTCCGTTGTAAATGATGTGGCTTAACAGGTTGTAGAGTGTTCCGGCTTCGTTTGCCGTTTCAAATACAATGCTCATCTTCTTTGCATTTTTCACAAATTTTCTTGTATTCGTAACAATGACAAAACGAGTCGTATTGTTGTCCAAATCATTAATCTTATGCTTTAACACTTCCAGTCCGTATACCTGTGCTGCTTCTTCACTTGCAATGGCAACATGGGACGGATTCTTTTCCAAAAGCACCTTCTGGGCGCTCTGCGCTGTATTTGCCTGACTAATCTGATTCCAGTCCTTGTGCTGTTCCAAAAATCCCTCACACTGCATTAAGCCCTGCGGGTGGGAATAAACAGTTGTTACTTTGTCCAAATCCGTACCCGGAAGACCAAGCAGTGCATGTTCTACCTTGATATAAGTTTCTGCAATAATATAGTTATTATATTCCTGCAATAAATCATAAACACCTGCCACAATCCCGGCTGTTGAATTTTCAATCGGAAGCACCGCATAATCTGCCTTGCCCATTTTGACCGCTTCCATGGCATCCCGCCATGTCGGCACATGAAAATTTTCTACATTTTCGCCAAAGTAACGCTTCATGGCAATATAGCTGTATGCCCCCGGAACGCCCTGATAAACGACCTTGCAGTTGGTCTTGTCCACTTCGTCCACAGCTTCATACGGCTCTCGTAATGTCTGACCATTTTCTTCCAATAAGCGGTACTGCATTTTTCTGGAATTTGCCATAATCTGTGAAAATAAGTCATTGATTGCATGGACATTTTCCGGGTTCTGAACCATTTTTGTAATTGCCGCCAGTTTTGCATTTTCTCTTTCCGTATCCAGCACTTTCTTGCCGGTAGAAATTTTATATTCCGCTACTGAATGACAAAGTGCCATTCGTTCTTCAAATAATGATACAAGCTGTTTATCAATTCCGTCTATTTTTCCCCTGATTTCACCTAAATCTAACATTTTAATCCTCATTTCCGCTTCGCTCTGGCACTTTTCGCCGTGCATGTGAGTGAAAGCCGAAGGCTTTCACTCACTGTCGGGCATTCGCCCTATCAGCCGCAATCGTCTAAAAGAGCTTTGTGCTAGCACAGCTCTTTTTTCCTCTTTCGTCTGGCACGGCTCATTGCTTACGCACATTATACCATAATTTTTTTTGTATCGCACTATGATTTGTGATATAATTCTTTATAATTATGATTTTAGGAAATGAGGCTTTTTATGAAACTGAAACGTAGTGTAAAATTTATCATTCCGGCTGTTGTCGTTGTTTTGATTGTTGTGGCGGTGGTTGTTCATGCCCTGCCGAAGAAAAAGCAGACGAACAGCGCCGATGCCGCTGGAAATACTGCCGGGAATTTAATGAACGGCGGATTATTTTGCGAGTATAACAATAAAATTTATTTTGCCAATCCATACGACCACAATTATCTCTACGTCATGGATTCCGATTGCAGTAATGCCCGTATGCTCAACTCCGACAGCGTGGCATCGTTAAACATTTACAATGATAAAATTTATTATGTAAAGAACAATTTTTCCAAAGAAATGATTGGTACGATTCTGCGCGGTCAGTTATTCGGCATTTACCAGACGGATTTGGAAGGACAGAATTCGACAATGCTTTACAATCATCTGACCGGCTCTGTCAGTCTGTGCGGCAATTATCTGTATTACCAGCACTATGAAAGCGATGTCGGCATTACTTTACACCGCATGGACATTGACGGCGAAAATGATAAACTGGTTTCAAACACGCCTTACAATCCGTCCTGTGTCAGTGAGGGCAAAATTTATTTTTCCAATACGGATAAGAAAAATGTTATCAGCACACTCGACCCGAAGGACGATTCCATTTCCCTGTATTACGATGCGAATTCATATTTACCGGATTCCGAGGGGAATTATGTTTACTACATTGATATTTCCAAGGGATATTCACTGGTGCGCATCAATAAGAATACAAAGACGGTTGAACTGCTTTACGGAAAAGATAACTGCAAGGTGATTAATTATAACCTGTATGGCAGTAAAATTTTCTTCCAGCTGGAGGGTGATGATAATCCGGGTCTGTATCGCATGAATGCCGACGGTACGCAGGTGGAATATATTGCAAGCGGCGATTTGACCAATATCCACTGCACCTCACAGTATACGTTTTTCCAGTATTTTGACAATCAGGGAGTTTTATACCGCGTGCCGACCATGGGCGCGATTAGCTACCCGGAAGAAATCCGGATTCAGAAGGAAAGTTAATTTCAAAAATATAAGGCTGTCGCTTCAACTGTATTTAACCGTTAATGCGACAGTCTTTCTACTTCTCTTATTTTGCAAATTTAGAAATCATCTTCATCCTCGTGTGCAATATCCCATATCATTTTTCTTTCACTAATTTCCCGCTTTGCTATTCTTTTTGACGATGCAAATAAGTCTGACGGTGTATCCCGCATACTCGCCTGCTTTGAACGATTACAATGCTTACATATGCACTGTAAATTCCATTCTGAATCTTGTCCGCCAAATTTCTGCGGAATTATATGGTCTATATCCATGTCGCCTTTTCTGAATTTTCTGCCACATTTTTTACATGTATACCAACCATTATTATTATCATATGCGTCATTTCTATTAAAATATGTATCTCTGTATCCCACAATAATTCCTCCCTTTTTAATATTATAATATTCCTCGTCTTCTGGCTTCTTGATACAATAAATCATAACGATAATCATTACAATTATCTTCTCTTTCTAATCTTTCTAACGTATTTAATATTCTTTCATCATCAATATTCTTAATGGCTTTAATAAATCTTTTTCTTTGATTTTCCATATCCTGCTCAATAGCATTCATTACGCCCTCAAGAACTGTTTCCAGAAATCCCATTTAAAAACCTCCTTTTTATTCGCTTAATTATCTCATGTACACATTATATACTGTGTACATCAATTATGCAAGCATTAGATTTTGGATATAATATCTAAAAATAAAGGAGCATATCAATTTTATGATTCGTTTAAGGATACTTGACATATTAAAAGAACAAAACCATTCAAAATACTGGCTCTTTAAACAAATGGATTTAAGCTATCAAAATTTTAATCGTATGGTACAAAATGAAACTACCTCAATTAAATTTGAAAATATAGAAAAATTATGTAAAATTTTAGATTGTCCTGTAGGTGACTTATTTGAAATACACGAAAACTCATCTAATGAATAAAAAGACTATCGCTATAAATTTTATTTTTATAACGACAGTCTGTTTTATTTATTGATAATATTTATTTACTTGTTTATTTTCTTTATATATAGTCCTAAGCTCTCGTTTCCTTTTTTTAGATAATCTCTCCCTCCTCATATGAAATATTTCTTTCTTTTGTAAATCTTCATAACTAATAGTAATGTATTTTGATGCTTTACTTTTTTGTGTATTGTCACCGCATAAAACAATATCATCTTCAATTCTTCCATAAATAAAGAATTTATTCTCATTATCAACAAAATAATTTCTGGCATCATACATAATATATTCAGGCATTATTCTTATACATATTATTGATACCTCAATCACACTTGTAATAACAGCACAATTAAATAACGGAATTGAATTTTCTATGGAATTTATTAAAAACACTAAACTTGGAATCAAACATATTATGCTAATTAAATACCAAAATGAACTTCTTTGTTTGTAATATGTATTTAATTCATCTATCATTTCTAAATACTTTCTCGTACCATTTTCCTTTCTTTGATATACTATATATACCACCAGGCTGACAGCTCCTAATAATATCTCCATAAAAATCAGGGCTATATTCAGCAACATAAAGTTTATAAAAATTAATATTGTCAGTATCACTAATAATTGAAAAAACATATTTTTGTTTTTTTCTTTGGAATTCATAAATAGTTCTTCAACCGAGGTGCTATAAATTGACTTGAATACTGAAACAAGCACTACACACACTAATATTGCTAATATAATTATGCTTCCAAGACTTGTAGAATCAAATGAATCAATAAAATCACTTATTTTCTGAAAAGTTTCAATTTCATTCCCAGACATCAAATTTCCTCCTTAAAATTCAAATTTTTCTCTAACTGCATATATTATAATATCTGCTTGTTTAACTAAGCTTTTCTTTTCTAATATGCCTGAAATTTAAACTGTATTACAATTAATCATTTATATGTTTCAGACATATCTTAACATTTAATAATCAAAGTGAAAGATATATGGTAAAACAAAAGCCCCTGTATCTTTTAGCAATAATCTAAAAAGGGGGCTTCTGATACAAAATGTATTAAATTTTTATGATTGTTTTTCTGAAATTTTACCTCCTACAGCTCATCACACACCTGAAAAATATAAAACTTCAGATACAGCGACTCCTCATCTCTCGACCATAAAATCGGGTGGTCCGGAGACTGCGTTTTATATTCAATCTGGCGCAGGCGCTTATGCACATTGGCGGCAGCTTCGCCAATCGTCTTTGAAAACAGCTCCGGATTCATAAAATGTGAGCAGGAGCATGTTGCAAGATAGCCGCCGTTTTTAACAAGCTTCATTGCACGCAGATTAATTTCTCTGTATCCTTTTACTGCATTTTTAATAGAATTACGCGACTTTGTGAATGCCGGCGGGTCTAAGATTACCACATCAAACAATTCACCCTCTTTTTCCAGTCTTGGGAGCAGTTCAAATACATCTTCACAGATAAAGGATACGCGGTCTGACAGTCCGTTTAATGCGGCATTTTCCGTTGCCTGTGCAACGCCGAGTTCCGATGCGTCCACACCCAGCACGCTCTTTGCGCCCGCCATGCCCGCATTTAATGCAAATGAACCGGTATGCGTAAAGCAGTCTAACACCTTTGCATCTTTACACATCGGACGGATTGCGGCACGGTTGTATTTCTGATCTAAGAAAAATCCTGTCTTCTGACCGTCTTTTACATCGACCATATATTTCACGCCGTTTTCCACGATAGATACCTTGGTGTCAAATTCTTCTCCGATAAAGCCCTTGAAACGCTCCATGCCCTCCTGCAAACGCACCTTGGCATCGCTTCTTTCATAAACACCGCGGATTGGCATGCCTTCTTCTTTTAAAACCTGCTTTAACAGTTCTACAATCAGCGGCTTAAAACGGTCAATTCCGAGTGCCAGCGATTCGACAACCAGCACATCAGAAAATTTATCAATCACAATGCCCGGCAGGAAATCCGCTTCACCGAATATCAGACGGCAGGAAGACATATCCACCGTATGTTTTCTATAATCCACACAGGCGCGCACGCGCTGTTCAATAAATGCCCTGTCAATCTCCCTCGTTCTGCGGCTCATCATTCTGACCGTAATTTTAGAGCGGCGGTTGATATATCCGATACCCATAAAATAGCCGTCAAAATCATGTACTTCTACGAGTCCGCCGTCAACGATTTCTCCCATGGTGCTTGCGATTTCATTGTCGTAAACCCACATTCCTCCGGCTTTTAACGTTCTTCCCTCGCCTTTTTTCAAATTTACAATTCCGTGTATTTTAAATAAATCTTCCACAAAGTACCTCCGTGCTTTCTCTCCTAATTTCTAAAAACCTGCGCCTATTATACCATTCCCGCACACAAATTTCCACTTGTTGTTTTTTACGGGGCTATTCCTGATTCCCACAGACATTAAACAGCACCACACCGCCGATTGCCAGTGCCAGCCCCAAAAGCTTTAACCACGAAAAATCTGCCCGCTTACTGCCAAACATGCCGAATAATTCAATGATATATGCCACGGCAATCTGCGAAATGACAATCGTAATCTCCGCCTTTGCCGTTCCGAGGCTTCCCATTGCCCGCACAACCGTATACGTAATAAATGCACCGATAACACCGCCAAGCAGTGCGTATTTCGGCTGTACCTGAAACAGCCCGCTAACCGGCGGACGTCCGTCATAAAACCACATCAGCACGCATGTTGCAAATGCCGTAATCTGCACAAAAGATGCCGCCACCCAGATACTGCTGCTCTTTGTCGCCGTTGTATTAAATACCCCCTGGACACTCATAAGCGCCCCCGAAATAATTGCAATCAAAAAACCTGCCATTTCTTCCTCCATATTGATAAAATTTCTCTATCTAATATGAGTAAATGACAGGTTTTCTATTCATCTTTTTAGCGGCTGACTGCCTTTATAAAAGCATCTACCGACTCATTTAAATCTTCGCCTTTCCAGATATTGTGCAGTAAAATGGAATATCTGACATAAAATTCATCTGCCCCGATATACTTTGCATAGCTGTCGGACTGTGCATATACTTCATACAACGGCTGGTACAGCACCTTTTTATTCTTGTCCGCCACATCGGTTCTCGCGCTGATATAACCGGTATCCTTTTCAAGCAAATCCGCATAATCGTAACTGATTGCCTGCGCTACTGCCTTGGCAGTGTCCGTGTTTTCCGAATACGGATTGACCATGGCAAGTATCGTATCCGAAAGGCTCTGCGTACCAAATCCCGTCTTTGCCCCCGGCACGGCACAGATGCCGTAATCCACACCGCAAGCATTTAAGTCCGCTAACTGCGTGGAATCCAGTATTGTATAAATAAGCTGATTGTTTATAAACATCTGCTTATATTCTTCCTGTGTTTTATCTACAATTCCAAAAGTATTCTGAAGCGCCGCATACTCTGTCATCGCCGCCTTTAACGCTTCTGTCTGGACATCGCTTTCAGCGTCCTCACCCTGCGCGCCGCCGTTATCCACATAACTTCCGCCAAATGCGTAATTTGTCCACAAATCCTGTGTATCCCAGCCTACAATCATGTTGACATCTTTATTTTCATCTGTGACCTGATATGAATTTAAAAATGCTTCAATCTGCTCAAAATTTTCCGGCGCTGTGGCATATTTTTTATTATACACCATGACTGCCGTATGAAATGTGACCGGATAGCCGTAAAGTTTTCCTTCATAGCACGCCGCATTAACTGCCGTCACCGGAAAATGCTTCTGTGAATAGTACTGTGTATACGCATCATTTTCCGCCGTCAGCCCCATTAAATATGCGCGTTGCATATCCGATGCTTCCATAAGATATACATCTGCCACATTATTCTGCGCAATGCTGCCGTTATAAACGGCATCCAGCAGGTTATTTTCCTCTACTTTCACCGGATTGACCGTAATAAATTCATTTGCCTTATGAAACTGCTGTGCGATATAGTCCAGATACGATGTATATGCATCGTCCTGATACCAGATATTAATCGAAACGGCTGTATCTATATTCAGCTTTTTTGCATGTTCACTGCGTCCGCCGCATGCCGTAAACGAAACGGCAACAACTGCTGTGAGCAAAACTGCTGTTACTCTTTTTAAAATCTTCATACCAATTAATTTACCTTTCCATGATTTCACGGGGTTTATAAGCAAATATTAAGACCTGCACCGCGGGTACAAGTCTTAATATAACAATTAATTATAGCATGTATTTTCTCTTTTAAAAAGTCTTATCTGCAAGAATCCAAAGATTTTTTCAGTCTGACAATCATCTCGTCCACATCTGCCTTTGTAATAACAAGCGGTGGTACAAAACGAATGACATTTGTTCCGGCTGAGAATAAAATCAGTCCGTTATCGAGTGCATTTGCAATCACGTCTTTTGGATTGACACTAAGCTGTAAGCCCTGAATCAGACCCATTCCCCTGCGCTCTGTCGCAATATCGTATTCAGCCACAATTTTATCCAGCTCGGAAGCTAAATATGCGCCAACTTCTTTTACATTGTCTAACACCTTTAAGCTGTCAAACAGTTCAAATACCTTGACTGCCGCCGCACAAGCCAGCGGATTTCCGCCGTAAGTTGTGCCGTGATCGCCGGGAACCAGGGCTTTTGCTACTTCATCCTTTGCCGCAAATGCTCCGACCGGCACACCACAGCCTAAAGCCTTGGCAACCGTTACAATATCCGGCTTCACACCGTACTGCTGATAAGCAAACATCGAACCGGTTCTGCCCATGCCACACTGAATTTCATCTAAAATTAAAAGGATACCCTTTTCGTCACAAAGCTTTCTGACACCTTCGATAAATTCCTTCTTTGCCGGATAAACGCCGCCCTCTCCCTGAACGGTTTCAAAAATAATCGCGCAGGTCTTTTCATTTACAAGTTCCTTTACGCTTTCCAGATTGTTGTATTGTGCAAAACGGATTCCCGGAATCATCGGTCCAAAGGCTTCCTGATAGTGCTTGTTGCCTGTTACGGCAAGCGCACCCATGCTTCTGCCGTGGAAAGAATGTTCCATTGCAATAATTTCATGGTCGGTTGAGCCATCCTTTAAATACGCATATTTCTTTGCAAGCTTAATCGCACCTTCAACAGCTTCCGTACCGCTGTTGGTAAAAAATACTCTGTCCATTCCGGTCGCTTTGGTCAGCATTTTTGCCGCCTTTGCCGCCGGTTCGTTGTAAAAGTAATTCGATGTATGTACCAGCTTGTCAATCTGTGCCTTTAAGGCATCATTATATTCTTTATTGTTATATCCTAATGCAAATACGGCAATACCGGCACCGAAATCCAGATATTCCTTGCCGTCTGTGTCGTATAAATGCACACCGTCCCCTTTATCCAGTACAATCTGGTAACGGTTGTAGGTATGAATCAAATGCTCCTCGGCTGTTTCAATAATTGTCTTTGTATCCATTTTTTCCTCCGAAATTTTCGTTAAATGTTTGTATCATAAAAACGTTCTGCTTCGTTGCTTAAAATCGCTGTACCGATACCTTTGTTTGTAAAGATTTCAAGTAACAGACAGTGCGGAATTCTGCCGTCTAAGATATGGACACGGGATACGCCGTGTTCAATCGCATCAATGCAGTTGTTCAGCTTCGGAAGCATTCCGCCGCCGATTGTACCGCCCGCAAGCAGTTCTCTGGCTTCATCTGTTGAAAGCTCTGAAATCAGGGAAGACTTGTCGTTGTAATCTCTGTAAACGCCCTCAATATCCGTAAGGAATGCCAGCTTTTCTGCGTTAACTGCTCTTGCAATGGCACATGCCGCATCATCGGCATTAATATTGTAAGCATGGAAATTATCATCATATCCAATCGGGCAGATAACCGGAAGGAAATCGTCCTTTAACAGTGTATGAAGCAGTGTTGTATCCACTTCCTTGACTTCACCTACATAGCCGATGTCTTCGCCGCCGGAAAGCTTTTTATCCACCTTTAACATGCCACCGTCTTTACCACTGATACCGCATGCCTTGACGCCGAGTTCTTCAATCATGGATACAAGGCTTTTATTGACCTTATTTAAAACCATTTCGGCGATTTCCATTGTCGGCTCATCGGTTACGCGCAGTCCGTTTAAGAAATGCGGTTCCATGCCGGATTTTTCAACCCATTTGCTGATTTCCTTGCCACCGCCGTGTACGATAATCGGCTTAAAGCCTACCAGCTTTAACAGTACAACGTCCTGAATGACTTTTCTTTTTAATTCTTCGTCAACCATTGCACTGCCGCCGTATTTGACAACGATAATCTTTCTGTTAAATTTCTGGATATATGGAAGCGCTTCCACCAGAACCTGCGCTTTTTTCAATTCTTCATTCATTTCCATGTCTGTTCTCTCCATTTTTAATATACACTTTTAACAGTGTTTTTACCTGCCGCCGCAAAATATTTCCGTTGCCGTATCTTTAATACGAAACTTCATTATGAGCGGTAATCCGCGTTAATTTTTACATAGTCAAATGTCAAATCACAGCCCCATGCGGTTGCTTCTTCATTTCCCATTTTTACATCTGCAATAGCAATAACCGGATTCTTTGATAAGATTTCTGTTGCTTTTTCTTCACTGTAATCGGTTGCTTTTCCGTTTTCCACAATTTTTAACTTTCCGGCTTCACTTTCAAAGTAAATATCTACTTTTTCCGGTTCTAAGTCCGCACCAGAATAGCCCATTGCACAGAGGATTCTGCCCCAGTTCGCATCGTGACCGAAAATTGCCGCTTTTGTAAGACTTGAAGTAACAATCGACTTTGCAAGCACCTTTGCCTGTTCTTTTGTTGACGCATTTTTTACCTGCACTTCAAACAGACAGGTACAGCCCTCACCGTCACCTGCAATCTTTTTAGAAAGCTCACGCAGTACATAAAACAGTGCATTATAAAATGTCTGATAATCCTTGCTGTCTTCGGTAATAATATCATTTTCCGCCATGCCGTTTGCAAGCACCAAAACGGTATCATTTGTTGAAGTATCGCCGTCCACGGAAATCATATTAAAAGTATCGCTGACAATCGCTTTTGTCATTTTCTGCAAAGCATCTTTTTTAATGCACGCATCGGTTGTCACAAAACACAGCATGGTTGCCATGTTCGGATGAATCATGCCGGCTCCCTTACACATACCGCCGACTGTAACCGTCTTTCCGCCAACCTCAATCTGTACGGCAACCTGCTTATCCACGGTATCTGTCGTCATAATGGCTTCTGCCGCCAGTGTGCCATGCTCTAATGAACTGCCAAGCTTCTTTGGAAGTTCTTTAATTCCTGCACAGATTTTATCCATTGGAAGCTGTGCGCCGATAACACCGGTAGAGGCAACCAATACCGCACTTTCCGGAACCTGTAATGCTTCGGATACAGCCTTTGCTTCTGCCGCACACGCGTCATCGCCCTCTTTTCCGGTACAGGCATTAGCAACACCGCTGTTGACAACAACTGCCTGTGCAAATGGTGAATTTGCCACAATGTCCTTATCCCACTTTACCGGCGCTGCAAAAACCTTATTTGTTGTAAATGTTCCTGCTGTTACACATGGCTTTTCACTGTAAACCATCGCCATATCTTTTTTTTCGTTATTTTTTATTCCTGCGTTTAAACCTGCCGCACAAAATCCCTTTGCCGCAGTCACGCCGCCTTTAATGATTTCCATATTACACTCCATTCCGCAGGCATTCTAATGCCGGAGGAATCGCGAACTGAATTAATTCAGTTCTGCGATAAGAGCAGCTTTGTGACGCCTGCGGCACAAAGTGCTATGCGAAAATCTTCAATTCAAAGATTTTCGCATTTCTCCTCATTCTGCAAATATTGTAACCTGATTCCGTTACAGGGAAATAAGCCGAAGTTAAGTAACACGTTGAGGCGTTTTCCCTGTAATGGAATCTTGTTCACACTTCTACGGGAACATCGGTGCTGCCATAAGCCCTTCTGTTTCCGGTAATCCAAATAATAAATTCATGTTCTGTACAGCCTGACCTGCCGCACCCTTTACAAGGTTATCAAGTGCCCCCATCATAATCAGGCGGTGGGTTCTCGGCTCAATCTTAAATCCGATGTCCACAAAGTTACTGCCTTCTACCCAGCGTGTTTCCGGGCAGACGTCCCTTTCCAGCACTCTGACAAATGTTTCTTCCTTATAATATTTATCATAAACTGCTTTTACTTCTTCGTATGTAACGTCCTTTGCTAGATTTGCATATGCCGTTACTAAAATACCGCGGTTCATCGGAACAAGGTGTGGTGTGAAAATGAGTTTCAAATCATTTCTACCGCAGGCATAACCTAACTGTTCTTCAATCTCCGGTGTATGTCTGTGTGTGCCGACACCGTATGCTTTCATGCTTTCATTGACTTCGCAGAAAAGATTGGCAACCTTTGCGCCGCGTCCTGCGCCTGAAGTACCGCTCTTTGCATCAATAATAATGGTATCCGGGTCAATCAGCCCTTCTTTTACCATTGGATATAAGGTAAGAATCGAGGTTGTTGTATAGCAGCCGGGATTTGCTACAATTCTTGTTTTTTCGGTAATCTGGTTTCTGTTGATTTCGCATAAGCCGTAAACCGCTTCATCAATGTACTGCGGTGCTTTATGCTCCAGCTTATACCACTGTTCATAAATACTCACATCTTTTAAACGGAAATCCGCACTCAGATCAACAATCTTTGTATTGGATAAAATTTCTTCATTTACTAAAGAAGCACATAAGCCCTGCGGTGTCGCTGTGAAAATGACATCAACCTGCTTTGCAAGTTCGTCCATGTTATCATCCATGCAGACCGCATCAACAAGCTGAAACATATTTCTGTATACATCTGCATATTTCTGGTCAATATAGCTTCTTGAACCATACCACACAATTTCTGCATCCTTATGTCCCAGTAACAGTCTTACCAGCTCATTTCCGGCATATCCTGTTGCACCAATAATTCCTACCTTAATCATATTTTTTACCTCGCTGTAAAATATTCGTTATGTTTCATTATAGCAATTTTTTTTGTCCTGTAAAGTGTTAATTTGAATTTTTTTATAAATATACATGATTTTTGTATATTTTTGCATATTATTCATTTTTACCTATTGCATTTTTACCTTATGTGGTTTATCATAAGACACAAGTTCGTTGCCAATTGCAACCATACAAATTCAATCAATTCGGAGGATATCAATTATGAAAGAAAAAGTAATTCTTGCCTACTCAGGCGGACTTGATACCACAGCTATTATCCCGTGGTTAAAGGAGAATTTTGACTATGAAGTAATCTGTGTATGCGCAGACTGCGGACAGGGCGAGGAGTTAGACGGTTTACAGGAAAGAGCGCTCTCATGCGGTGCTTCTAAATTATATATTGAAGATTTAACAGATGAATTCTGTGACGATTACATCGTACCTTGTGTACAGGCTCATGCCGTATATGAAAATAAGTATCTTTTAGGTACTTCCATGGCAAGACCTGTTATCGCAAAAAGACTGGTTGAAATTGCAAGAAAAGAAGGCGCTACAGCAATCTGCCACGGTGCTACCGGTAAAGGTAATGACCAGATTCGTTTTGAACTGGCAATCAAGGCTTTAGCTCCGGACATCAACATCATTGCTCCTTGGAGAAATGAAAAATGGACACTGGATTCAAGAGAAGCAGAAATCGAATACTGCAAACAGCACGGTATCCATCTTCCATTCTCTGCAGATACCAGCTACAGCCGTGACCGTAACTTATGGCACATCAGCCATGAAGGCCTTGAACTGGAAGACCCTGCAAATGAACCGAACTACAAGCATCTGCTTGTTTTAGGAAACTCTCCGGAAGAAGCTCCTGAAGAAGGTGAATATGTAACTATGACATTTGAACATGGTGTACCAAAGTCTGTAAACGGTAAGGAAATGAAGGTTTCTGATATCATCCGCGAATTAAACAGATTAGGCGGCAAGCATGGTATCGGTATCGTTGATATCGTTGAAAACCGCGTTGTCGGCATGAAGTCCCGTGGTGTTTATGAAACTCCTGGCGGAACCATTCTTTACGAAGCACATCAGCAGTTAGAGGAACTGATTCTTGACCGTGATACAACAACAGTTAAAATGAATATGGCAAATAAGTTTGCCCAGATTATTTACGAAGGAAAATGGTTTACACCGCTTCGTGAAGCTGTTCAGGCATTTATTGAAAAGACACAGGAAAATGTAACAGGCGAAGTTAAGTTTAAGCTGTACAAAGGCAACATCATCAAAGCCGGTACAACTTCTCCATATTCACTCTACAACGAATCTATCGCTTCCTTTAAGACCGGTGACCTTTATGACCACCATGATGCAGACGGTTTTATTAATCTGTTTGGTCTTTCATTAAAGGTTCGTGCAATGAAGGAACAGGAATTAAGCAAGAAGAATAATAAGTAATTTATATAACATAAAAAAAGGGACAGCCGGTAAAACATTTAAACCGGACTGTCCCATTTTTATGCCATCAGTCAATTTCCTTTTTATTTAAAATCCGTACACTGGCAAAGTAAGATACCAGCATAACTGCCAGCGCTGCTACGACTGCCACTATCGTCCATGTACCCTGCGAATACCGCTCTATTTTCTGTCCAATCCACGACAAATCCACATTCCACTTTTCTGTGAAATTTTTAAGAATATACAATCCGCCAAATACTGCGCCATAAGCTCCCAGCAGCATCATTCTGCCCTTTTCTGCGCCAAACCGTAACTGAAACGGCACCATCAAAGAAAATAAAATAAGTGCCAGCGGCATCATAATGAGAATGATAAAAAGCTGCTCTGCCATAAGCTGACTGCCTCTTACAACACTTACAAGATAGACAAGTACCGTTACGATACATACTGCTGCCGCACTTCCTGCCACCGCCAGACCATATTTTTCTAAAACATATTCCTTTCTGCTGACCGGCAGTGTAAATAAGAATACCGTTCCGTGGTCTGCTTCATCACAACCGATAGTGCTTGTTGTCGCCATTGTTCCAACAAATACCATATATCCTGCCATAAATCCAATCATTTCTGTACCGTCCTGTATATTAAACAGTACAACTGCTGTCACTATACCAACAAGCATAAACATCTTCTTCTGTGCTTTTAACAGCTTTAAATCTTTAATAAAAAGTCCTAACATTGTTCATCACCTCCGCTAAGCATTGTCACAATCTCATCAATCGCAGCTTTTTCTATGATTATCTGCGGATAATTTTCTATATAAAACGCATTTTCATTTGTAAGACAGGCATATCCGTAATTTTCTTTCTGCACTTTTAAAATAAAACTTTTATCCAGCTTCTCATACTGTGCTTCATCTACTTTTAAAACAACATATTGGTCAAGCAGGACATCTGTTTCTTCATGAAAAATGATTTTTCCGTCCTTTAACATATAAAAATCATCACACAATGATTCTAAATCACTTGAAATATGAGAACTGATAAGAACAGCACGTTCTTCATCTTCTGCCATATAATCCCGTATTAAATCCAGTACCTCATTTCTTGCAACCACGTCCAGCCCGGCTGTCGGTTCGTCAAGCAGCAACAGTTTTGCCTGATGTGAAATTGCAATCAAAACCTTTAATTTCGCTTTCATGCCTGTTGAAAAATCCTTCAATTTCTTTTTATAAGGCAGACCGAAAATTTCCACCTGTTTCAAAAAAAAATTCTTATTAAAATCATCATACAGTTTTTCCAGTACAGAAATAATATCCTGAATCGTCAGATTTCCACTAAACCCGGAATCGGATAATGCAGCCCCCAGTTTTTGTTTATCCTTCGCTGTTATTTCCTGACTGTCTTTTCCTAATACAGTAATTTTCCCGCTATCCGGTCTAATCAGTCCCAGTACTGCATGGAAAATTGTACTTTTGCCTGCTCCGTTTTTCCCCACAAGCCCTGTAATCTGTCCCGGCAGAACTTCCAACGAACAATCAAGGGAAAATGTATTATAATTTTTCACTAGATGGTCAATTTTTAACATCGGCTATCCCTCCAATATTAATTCTAATAAATTCTTTAGTTCTTCATCACTGATGCCGCATCTTCTGGCTTTAAAAACTGCTTTTTCTAAATCCGCTTCAATTTCTTTTTTCTGTTCTTCAAGCAAAAGCTCTGTATTTGCAGCCGTGATGTATGTTCCTTTTCCATGTATTGTAATTGCAAATCCTTCTTCTTCCAGAGCATCATATGCTTTTTTTACCGTCAACGCACTGATTTTAAGGTCTTTTGCCAGCATACGCACAGAAGGAAGATTCTCATCTTCTTTAAGTTCTCCTTTGCGAATCTGTGTCTTAACCGCATCTACAATTTGCTCATAAATCGGCACCATAGATGAATGATTGATAATAATATTCAATCTCACTTCCTCCTTTCTGTATAAACAGTGTATAACAGTATACAACTGTTGTCAAGTGTTATATACTGTTTATTCCTATTTTTCTTTAAATGAATTGGCAATTTCCTATAACGCAAAAAAATCTCCTAAATGCCAAGACACATTTTGCCCTGCCTTTAGGAGATTTATTTTTATATTCAACGTTTTTTCTGACCAGACCCGCTGTCGCTACTCCATATCCATATTGGCAAGCTGCCGGATTTGATCACGCCTGCCATAGATAACCGCTGTCACCTGAACTCTGCTGTTATCATCATCTACCCAATAATAAATCAGGAAATTCTGAACTACCATCTTGCGTATTCCTTCAGTTCTCCAAGGTTCTTCCTCTATCAGCGCATACTTCTTCGGTAAACTTGACAGTTTCAAAATCTCTGCTTTAAACCTATCAAGCAGATTATCCGCTGCAGCCGGTGACATCAGATCATATGAAATATAATGAACAATTTCTTTCATTTGCTCTAACGCCTGTCTTGTTACCCTTACCTCATACTCGTCCATACCTTACATCTCCGCTTTTAATTGCTCGAAAGCCTCATCGACAGATACAGAATCATTTCTTTTTGCCTGCGAAAGTCCCGTCTGCATCATGGTATCAAATTCAGCTTTTGTTATAGAATCTCTTGTAGCAAACTTATCGGGAATATCTAATGAAAATGGTACACCGTCACGCATAATAACCTGTCTGTAAGTCATATCTATAAATACAGATACAGGAATTCCAAGTCTGTCAAGAATAGCTTCTGCCTGCTCTTTTATATTCGGTTGAATACGTGCTGTTACATTTGCTGTTTTTACTGCCATAGTATGCACCTCCTTGTTTTTTATAGTGTACCACCATGTATAGCTTTTTACAACACAAATATATTTCTATTCCAAAAAGCTATTAATAAGGTTAAGGGAAAAGTACCTAAAATTTATAAAAGCTCATTTTCAATATTGGTCAATTAATTTTTATTGTATGGGAATATTTTTCACTTTAAAATATTTCCATAACTTTCTTCAACTTCGCTATAACTCTTTACTCATCCTTGTTACAATTGTTTCAACATTATCAATACAATTCTGTCTATATTCTTCTCTTACCGTAACTCTCTTTCCCATTAATTCCAAACGTCCTGATTTCAATTTTCGTAAAGGACAACCTCTTGCAGCCGAAACAACTCCCGTTGTCTGAAAGTCTCTTACATCAATAATTCCCATATCTAATGTTTTAAATGCAAACATATCTGTATACGTCTTCAATAGAGATAAAACATCTTTATCAATTTCCTGTAACACTGTCGCATATGCAGAAGCCGCTCCCATATATTGAGTTAATCTATTCTTTAATATCATATAAACTTTTGGTAATGGCATATCTACTTCTTTTAATTTTTCTGCAAAAGCATATTTACTATATATTTCAAAAGGTAATTTTAATCCATAAACCAACGAAAAAGCATTTTGAATGGCTCTACGTGATGAATCATCAGCCATCACTGGTAACACCATTTTTGTTGAAGTCGCAATTGCTATTTGCGTATACATTGAAAAACTTGGATTTGCGTCTAAAAATACCATATCGTAATCTTTCTCGATTGGCTGTATGAAATCGTTTAACCAATTTATAATTGCAACCCATGTATTAGTTCCTGGTATTTGATTATTCGCTAATGTGGAAATAGCATTTGATTGTAATTCCAACATAGCATCTCCACAAAGCAAATCGATATTATCTTGTATATACTGATTATATTCATGCGGTTTTGTTAAATAATCTCTAGGATTAAACAAAGGCACACTATAAGGAGATGGCAATCGCAATTGAAAATATCCACCAATTGTTGCTCTTTGGATTGTACCTTGCCTCATTAATAAAACTTCACCACCTCCTTGATTTAACCCTCCCAATAAAAGTTCAGATAAATTTGCTTAAGGACAAACATCTATAGCTAATATTTTCTTTTCAGGATTTTGAAAAGCATATTCATTAATTATCTGAAATGTTAATGTAGTTTTGCCAGTTCCGCCTTTATTATTCCAAAATATAACTCTTTCCATTTTCAACCTCCAAATAGCATTTATAAATTTACTCAAATTATAAGTTACGTACTTTTATACTTTTGTCAAGTACTGTTTGTACTTTTATTATGTACTTTTTGTACTTATATCATATTTATTATTATTATAAAATAACCATATATCCATAATAATAGCCAATATGCATCTTAAATTAATTCTCACCTCATATATCTACTTTTGCAATAAAAAAGCTACCCTCCTCAAATCCACTTTAAGGAAGATAGCTAATACCTTTTATAAATTTCTTTCCTGTTACATTCCCCGGAAGCGCTGATACCGCTGTTCTGCCAGTTCTTCACCGCCCATCTGCTGATATTTCACCAGAAATCCTGCAATTTTACGTTTCATATATAAAGTAACACGATTCATATTGTCACTGCTGACAACCGGAAATTCCGGCAGAATCTGTTCGATAATGCCCAGTTCCTTTAAATCCTGTGCTGTCAGTTTCATTACCTGCGCCGCTTTTTCTGCTTTGGATGCGTCCTTCCACAAAATTGATGCAAAGCCCTCCGGTGAGAGAATTGAATACACCGAATTTTCCAGCATCCAGACTTCATTTCCCGCTGCAAGCGCCAGCGCACCGCCGCTTCCGCCTTCGCCAATGACAATCGAAAGCACCGGCACTTTTAAATCTGCCATTTCAAACAGATTTTTTGCAATCGCTTCACCCTGTCCGCGTTCTTCCGCACCGATGCCACAGTATGCACCCGGTGTATCCACAAGGCACAATACCGGACGGTGAAATTTTTCTGCCTGTTTCATCAAACGCAGTGCTTTACGGTATCCCTCCGGATACGGCATTCCGAAATTACGCACAATATTCTCTTTTGTCGTTGCACCTTTTTGCTGTCCAATCACCGTCACCGGCTGTTTTCCAAAAAACGCGATACCACCTACAACCGCGCCGTCATCACGGTACGCCCTGTCACCATGCAGTTCATAAAAATCTTTGGTGAGATAGCCGATATAGTCAAGCGCCGACGGACGTTTACCGCTTCTTGCAATCTGCACCTTTTCCCATGCCGACAACTGCTTCTTTTCATTTTTTGCCGCCAACAGTGCTTCTTCTTTTTTAATATCAATTTTTTTTGCATATATGTCATCTAAATACTGCTGATAGCGGCTCATTGTTTCTGCCTGTGGCTTTTTATGCAGCCGCAGCAGTGTCGATAAGGTCTGCTTTAAAAATCTGCGTTCCACGATATTATCAATCAATCCATGTTCCAGTAAAAATTCCGCCCGCTGAAATCCTTCCGGCAGTTCTTCCCCTATGGTCTGTCTGATAACACGCGGTCCTGCAAATCCGACCAGCGCCTGCGGTTCTGCAAGAATAATATCACCCAGCATGGCAAAGCTTGCCGTCACGCCGCCGGTTGTCGGATTGGTAAGCACGGTAATATAAAGTCCGCCTGCCGCATCAAATTTTTTCAGCGCAGCCGCCGTCTTTTCCATTTGCATGAGTGATACAATGCCCTCCTGCATTCTCGCGCCCCCGGAACAGGTAAATATTATCAGCGGAAGCTTTTCTACCGTTGCCCGCTCAATTGCCCTTGTCAGCTTCTCCCCCACGGCATATCCCATGCTTCCCATAAGAAATCGTGTATCGCACACTCCGACTGCCGCTTCCATGCCGTCTATTTTTCCTTTTCCGGTAATCACTGCTTCATTTAAACCGGTGTCTCTCTGTAAATCCCCAAGTTTTTCTTCATATCCTTTAAAATGACAGGGATTGCCGCCGGTAAATTCTTCGTCCCATTCTTCAAATGTCTGTGCATCAAACACCATTTTTATCCGCTCATACGCGCCTATTTTCATATAATGTCCGCATTTCGGGCAGACATAAGCATTCTGCGTAAAATCTTCCGTCAGAATCATTTCATGACAGCTTTCGCATTTTGTATACAATCCGTCCGGGACATTCGGCGCTTCCGCCTGATTCTGATGCCGCACCGGCTGATTTTCCTTTTTAAATAATCCTTTTAAATGCACACTCTATCCCTGCCTTTTATTTTAAAATTAATCCCGTTTTAAGCGGTTTCTTCAAAATTTTTCTCAATAAAATCTGTATGAACCGCACCGCTTTCAAATTCCTTATTTTTTAAAATCTCATACTGAAAGTCCAGATTGGTCGTTACACCTTCAATAATAACTTCCCCTAAAGTACTTCTCATCTTTTTCAATGCTGATTCACGGTCTTTGTCATATACCATTACTTTCATAATCATTGAATCATAATATGGTGGTATTATATAGCCCGGATAAACTGCCGTATCAATCCGCACACCGTTTCCGCCGGGAATATGCAGTTCCTGAATCGTGCCCGGACACGGCGCAAAATTTTTATCCGGATTTTCGGCATTAATACGCACTTCCATCGCATGACCCGTCAGATGAATATCACTCTGGCGCAGTCCGAGTTTCTCTCCCGCAGCAATGCGAATCTGCTCTTTTACAAGATCAATGCCTGTGACAAGCTCTGTCACCCCATGCTCCACCTGAATTCGCGTGTTGATTTCCATAAAATAAAACTGTCTGTGGCTGTCTAAAAGAAATTCCACCGTCCCGGCATTACGGTATCCGACCGCTTTTGCCGCCCGAACCGCCATTGCTCCCATTTGTTCCCGCAAATCCTCGTCCAGCGCGATACACGGTGATTCCTCAATCATTTTCTGATGTCTGCGCTGTACCGAACAGTCGCGTTCACCCAAATGAATCGTATTGCCCTCATTATCCGCCAGTATCTGAAACTCGATATGTTTTGGATGTTCAATATATTTTTCAATATACATGGAATTGTCGCCAAAACCATTTTCGGCTTCACGCTGTGCATTTTGAAAATTTTTCTCAAATTCTTCGCTGTTTCGCACCACACGCATGCCTTTTCCACCACCGCCAAGTGCCGCTTTTATCATGACCGGATAACCGATTTCATCTGCAAATTTCCTGCCTGCTTCCGCCGTAAAAATGGGGTTTTTCGTACCCGGAATGACCGGAACACCCGCCCGCACCATTGCATTTCTGGCTTCCGATTTATTTCCGGTTTCTTCGATTGTCTTTGCAGACGGACCAATAAATGCAATGTTACATTTTTCACAAAGTTCAGCAAATTTGCTGTTTTCAGATAAAAACCCAAAACCCGGATGAATGGCATCAGCCCCCGATGCAATCGTTGCGCTTAAAATGCGTTCCATATTCAGATAACTGTCCTTTGCTTCTGCCTTTCCGATACAGATGCTTTCATCGGCAAGCTGGGTATGCAGTGCATCGGCATCCGCCTGTGAATACACGGCAACCGTTTTGATGCCCATTTCACGGCATGCCCGGATAATGCGCACCGCAATCTCCCCTCTGTTTGCAATCAATAACTTCTGAAACATTTCTTCTTTCCTTTCCGCAGACATTTTTACATGTTTAGCCAATCATAAAGGTCAATTCCGCGGTAAGTGCAGTTTCTCCATCTACGCTTGCCGTCACTTTTCCGATTCCGACAGGACCTTTGCTTTTAATAATTTCACATTCCATTTTCAGCTTGTCGCCCGGCACAACCTTTCTTTTAAAACGTGCGTTATTTACTGCGCCAAAGTATGCTGTCTTTCCTTTATTCTTTTCCAGTGACAGAATTGCCACCGCTCCGACCTGTGCGCAGGCTTCTATCTGTAAGACACCGGGCATCACCGGTTCTCCCGGAAAATGTCCCGCAAAATACGGTTCATCGTATGTCACACACTTATATCCGACTGCCCGCTGTCCCGGCTCACACTCCGTCACCGTATCCACCAGCAGAAACGGATGTCTGTGTGGAATAATCTCCATAATTTCCTTTGTTGTAAGCATATTTTTCTCCATTCCACAGATGATTTCTCATCTACTATTCGGGTTGTTTGCTTTCACCCGGAAGCAAACAACCATGTGAAAAGACTTTAATTTATGGCATTTTCACATTCCACAGATGATTTCTCAGGGCATCTTTGTGATGTCTGCATCACAAAGTGCCGTGTGAAAATGCTTTGATTTATGGCATTTTCACACTCCTACAATAAACAGCGGCTGTCCAAACTCGACCATTTCACCGTTTTCAACCAGCACTTCTTTGACAATTCCGTCACACTCGCTTTCAATTTCATTCATCAGCTTCATTGCTTCGATAACACCGAGTGTCTGTCCTTTTTTTACGGTATCGCCCACTGTAACAAATGGTTCGTCTTCCGGGGACGGCGCACTGTAGAAAATGCCGACCAGCGGCGAAGCAACAACTGTACCCTCTGCCTGCTTTTCATTTTTTTGCGTATCGGTCTGATATTCACCGCCCGCCGCCGTAAAGCTGTATCCGTCCATGGCTGCCGGATTTCCTGTCGTCATGCTCTGCGTTCTTTCCTCGGAAACACCGGACCGGTTTCCTGCCTGTGATGCCTGCATACAGCCGGACTGTATACCCGGCTCGCCTGTCTGCTGTACCTGATTGAATTCTTTTACGCGTTCTGCGGTAAGCGTAAGCTTCGTTTCTCCTTCTTCCAGTGAAAAACCTGTCAGCGCGCTTTTCGACACGGCATCTATCAGTTTTAAAATCTGCTCTAATTCCATAACTGCCTCATTTCTTTTATGAAAACTTTTTCACAAGAAGCGTTGCATTGTGTCCGCCAAATCCAAGGGAATTGGACAGCACCGTCTTCACCTCTGTTTCAATGCCTTTTCCTTTAATATACTGCAAATCCATTTCGTCTTCTGTTTCCGTAAGCCCCACATTCGGATGCAGATACCCATCTGTTACCGACTTGATACAGGCAATCAGCTCTACCGCACCTGCCGCACCCAAAAGGTGTCCGACCATGGATTTGGTGGAGCTGACCGGTACATTTTCTGCCGCTTCGCCAAATGCCAGCTTAATTGCCCTCGTTTCAAACAAATCGTTGTGATGTGTACCGGTTCCGTGTGCATTGATATAATCCACTTCCTGCGGTAATACGCCTGCTTCCTGCATGGCATTTGTCATGGCACGTGCCGCGCCGCTTCCGTCTTCCGCCGGAGAGGTGATATGATACGCATCGCTTGAACAGCCGTATCCGGCAATTTCCGCATATATATGCGCGCCGCGCTTCTTGGCATGTTCTAAGGATTCCAGTACCAGAACACCCGCACCTTCTCCCATAACAAATCCGTTTCTGTTCTTATCAAACGGCAGGGATGCCCTAAGCGGGTCTGTGCTTGTAGAAAGTGCCGTAAGTGCCGTAAATCCTCCGATTCCAATCGGTGTAATACTGCTTTCCGTACCACCGCAGACCATAACATCTGCATCACCGCACTGGATAGAGCGGTATGCCTCCCCGATAGAATTTGTTCCTGTCGCACAGGCTGTTACCACATTGATGTTTTTTCCTTTTAATCCGTATGCAATGGATACATTTCCTGCCGCCATATTGGTAATCATAAGCGGAACTAACAGTGGATTAATCCTTCCCGGTCCACGCTCCAGCAGCTTTTTATGCTCACGCTCCATGGCATCTAAGCTGCCGATTCCGGAACCGATAGACGTTCCGACGCGGTATGCGTCTTCTTTTTCCATATCCAGTCCGGCATCTTTAATTGCCTGTCCTGCCGCCGCTACCGCATACTGACTGAACAATTCCATACGTTTTGCCTGTTTAAAATCCATATATGCCTGTGCATCAAAGCCTTTTACTTCTGCCGCAAGCTTTACCTTAAAATCCGTTGTATCAAATTTTGTAATTGCACCGATACCGACTTTTTGTGCTTTTACGTTTTCCCAGAATTCCTCTACGGTCAAACCAATCGGTGTAATTGCACCCATTCCCGTCACAACTACTCTGCTTTTCTGCATTTCTTCCTCCAATCTGCTCATCTGCCCCTCAAAACTGCTTTACCTTCGTTTAGAAACAATATCGTCTATACCATGCCGCCGTTGACTGACAGCACCTGTCCGGTAATATACGATGCCTTATCCGAAGCCAGAAATACCGCTGCCTGTGCTATATCCTGCGCCGTTCCCATGCGTTTTAAAGGAATTGATGACTGTACACTTTCCTTTACACTGTCAGAAAGCACAGCTGTCATATCTGTGTCAATATAACCCGGTGCAATCGCGTTGACTGTAATCTGTCTGGATGCCAGTTCTTTTGCCGCAGATTTTGTAAGCCCGATAACACCGGCTTTGGATGCCGCGTAATTTGCCTGTCCTGCATTTCCTGTCAGACCGACAACCGATGCCAGATTGATAATCCTGCCGCTTCTCTGCTTTATCATATATTTTGCCGCATGGCGGATACAGTGAAATGTTCCTCCAAGATTGACTGCAAGCACCTGTTCAAAATCCTGTTCTGACATTCTAAGAAGCAGTCCGTCCTTTGTTATTCCTGCATTATTTACTAAAATGTCGATTTTTTCATATTTTTGTACGATATATTTTATCATTTCCTCGACCGCTGCGAAGTCTGATACATCACACTGATATTTTTCTGCACTGCCGCCATCCTTTAAGATACTGTCTACCGTGTCCTGTGCCGCCTGTGCATTTCCTGCATAATTTACAATCACAGTTGCACCTTCTTTGGCAAGGCTTTTCGCAATCGCACTACCGATTCCCCTGCCTGCGCCTGTTACCAGCGCAATTTGTCCGTTCATTTCCTGCATGATGCCCTCCTGACTATTCTGTGATAAGCTGTGATAAATCTTCTTCCTTTTCAATATTGATACAGGTGATTCCTTCACACTGCATTTCCTTTGCCGTCTTTTTTACAAATCCGGTTAGTGTTCTTCCCGGTCCGATTTCTATAAATGTGTCAAAACCGTCCGTGATTAACTTACGTAACGTCTGTTCAAAGCGTACCGGTGAATAAACCTGCTTTCTTAACAGTTCCGGAATTTCTTTGCTGTCTGTTACATATTCCGCCGTCAGATTGGCAATATAAGGTATCCTGATTTTGTTAAATGAAATCTTTTCGAGTTCTTTTTGAAGCTGTTCTCCCGCGCCGTAAAGCAACGGGGAATGAAACGGTCCGCTGACCCTTAACGGCACCACTCTTTTTGCGCCTGCCTGCTTTAAAACTTCTGCCGCCCGTTCCACTTCGCCTTTTTCGCCGGAAATGACAATCTGCCCCGGACAATTATAATTGGCAATGCCGATTTTTGCAGTATCCAGTGATGTTTTTAATACTTCTTCCGTCTGTTTGGCACTAAGTCCCAACACTGCCGCCATACTGCCCTGACCTTCCGGTACTGCCTGTTCCATATAAATGCCGCGTCTGCGGATTACGTAACAGCCGTCCTTAAAAGACAAAGCTCCTGCTGCCGTCAGTGCCGCATATTCTCCCAGTGAAAGTCCTGCCGCCGCTTCGTACGGAATCCCTTTTTCCTGTAAAACGTTCAGTATCGCACATTCTGTTGTATACATGGCAATCTGCGTGTATTCGGTCTGATTTAAAGCTTCATTTTCTTCAAAACAAAGTGACGCAACATCAATGCCTGTCACTTCCTGTGCCGTTTTAAAATATTGTCTGACGGCATCATATTTTTCATAAAAAGAACGTCCCATTCCGACATTCTGTGCGCCCTGTCCCGGAAAGAGAAATGCTGTTTTACGCATGTTCTGCCTCATTTCCGCACGAATCTTCCGCAAAGATACTGCATTTTTTTATCGTTTCTTTTGCTTCCTGCACAATTTCCTGAATAATTTCTGCACAGGTCTGTTCTTTTTTTATCATGCCTGCAATCTGACCAGCCATGACCGTTCCCATGGCAACATCACCGTCTACAACAGCTTTGCGCAGTGCACCCAGCGTCAGGTGTTCCAATTCTTCAAAGGATACATTGTTTTTTTCCATTTCAAGATACTGGCGTGTCATTGTATTTCTAAGGGAGCGCACCGGATGTCCCGTGCTTCTTCCCGTAACAACGGAATCAATATCCTTTGCGCCAATCACACGGTCTTTGTACGCCTGACTGACGGTGGATTCCTTTGCAACGATAAAACGCGTTCCTAGCTGTACCGCTTCCGCACCCAGCATCAATGCCGCTGCCATGCCTCTGCCGTCACCAATGCCGCCTGCACCGATAACCGGAACCGATACCGCATCGACAACCTGTGGGAGCAGGGACATTGTTGTCTGCTCACCGATATGACCGCCGGACTCCATGCCCTCTGCAACAATCGCATCTGCGCCCGCACGTTCCATCATTCTTGCCATTGCAACAGAAGCAACCACAGGAATCACACGAATTCCCGCTTCTTTCCACTGTTTCATGTATTTTGCAGGATTACCGGCTCCTGTCGTTACGGCTTTTACACCTTCTTCGGCTACAACCTGTGCCACTTCGTCTACATGCTCACTTAACAGCATAACATTCACGCCGATTGGCTTATCTGTAATCTCTTTTGCCCTGCGGATTTCACTCCGTACCCATTCTGCCGGTGCATTTGCCGCCCCGATAAATCCGATGCCGCCCGCTTTTGAAACATTTGCCGCAAGCGCCGCATTTGCGACCCATGCCATACCACCCTGAATGACCGGGTATTCAATTTCAAGCAGTTTTGTAATTCTTGTCTGCATATTTTCTCATCTCCGAACATCTTTATAAACGTTGTCTGCCTTTTTACCTCACTGCTTTTTAAGCTTCTACACCGTGATTTTTTAAATAATCACAGACATCCTGTACCGTTAATAACTTTTCAAGTTCTTCTGACGGAATTTCTACGGAATATTCGTCTTCCAGTGCCATTACCAGTTCAAATAAATCCAGTGAATCTGCATTTAAGTCTTCCTTGAAGCGTGATTCCGGCTTTACATCCTCTGCGTTTACATTTAACTGTCCTGCGATAATTTCTTTCATTTTTTCTAACATCTTTTTAATCTCCATTCTACTACAATATATTTTTGATATTCTCTTGTAATCTACGCATATTCTGCCTGTCATTTGTGCCATTCCAGCAATGCACTGCCCCAGCTTAATCCGCCGCCAAAGCCGGACAGGATCAACACATCGCCCGGTATCAGGCGGTTTTGTCTGTTTAATTCGTCTAAAAGAACCGGTATGCTTGCCGCTGAAGTATTTCCGTGGGTTTCCAGATTCATCGGAAATTTTTCAACCGGTACATCCAGCCGCTTTGCAATACTTTCAATCATTCTTGCATTTGCCTGATGTAAAATAAAATATTTTACCTGTTCCTTTGCCGTTTCCGATTCTTCTAGCACTTCTTTAACAGACTCCGGTACTTTCCGAACTGCAAAAGAGAAAATTTCCCGTCCGTTCATATGCACCGCATTTTCTTTTCCCAGTGTCAAAGCCTGTGCACTACCGCTGTCGCTATGCAGTCTGAAAATGCTTTTTCCGCTGCTGTCTTCACCTAAAACAACCGCACCTGCGCCGTCACCAAACAGCACACAGACACTTCTGTCTTTCCAGTCCACCACCTGCGACATCACTTCCGCACCGATAACCAGTACCTTTTTGTACATGCCCGCTTTAATATAGGCATCTGCCACACTCATTGCATACAAAAATCCTGTACAGGCGGCGCTTAAATCAAAACATGCCGCGCGCTCTGCCCCAATCTCCTGTTGGACAAGATTTGCCGTACTCGGAAATATGTAATCAGGCGTTGAAGTCGCAACGATAATGGCTTCTATCTGTTCTGCCGCTATCCCGGCATCTGCTATCGCCTTTTTCGCGGCTTGTGCCGCAAGCGCTGATGCAGTCTGACCTTCCTGTGCGATATGACGGCTTCGGATTCCGGTTCTGGTGCGAATCCACTCATCACTGGTATCCAAAAATGTTGAAAGTTCTGCATTGTCAAGCACCCTTGACGGAACAGCACTTCCCGTTCCTATTATTTTCGTATTCATATCTGCCTCTGTGCCGCGTTTTCTTTTTCCCGGAAAATGTCCCGCAGCTTTGACATTTTCCTTCTTTAAAATTCTGTTTCGTTTCTTCAGATTTTCGTTTTGAATGTCTTACTTTTTGATAATCAAAATATTAATCTAAAAATTTAAGAGTCAAACGAAATCCGTAAAAGCTTTTTGTTTGACTCTCAAACTAGTTGTTACTATACAGGAAAACTTTTCCTTTGTCAATAGTATTTTGATATTCAAATTATTTTTTAGAAATTAAAATCAATTTTAATTCCCTTTAAGTCTTCTGCCAGCAGATTATTATCCTCAAGAATATTGCGGATATTCTGTTGTGCAGCTTCGACATTGTTTGTTGTCTTGCGCTGGAGGGATAAATCCTGCTCGGCACTGTCTGCCTCCGCCTGACCCTTGATGAGTTCTTCCTGCTCTTTCCTCTCCTGCTTTGCCTCATCAATGCGCTCCTGCTGTTCGTCACGCTTCTCTTTCTGCTCCTCGGCTTTCTTCTGCGCTTCTTCCTGCTCTTTGTCGATATGCTCTTTTCCGTCCTGAATGAGCAGCCCCATGATTTCTTTGTTGGAAGCTTCCAAAATATCATCTGCTGCACTGCCTGCTTTTAACATATCCTGTGACTTTGCCTGATCGGTCTTTGCCTTTGCGATTGTATCTGTCAGCTCAATCAGCTTATCCTTCGCATTGGAAGCAGTTACTTTCATTGAACCGGCAATCTGGTTTAACCGGAGTGCCTTTTCCTGATATTCTGTACGCGGAAGATTCTGCAATTCCTTTAACCGGTCAACGTCTTCCTTTGTAAAGCTTTCATCATGTGAGCCGTTCTTATAATTCTGGAATTTTTCGAGTAATTCCAAATCCTTCTGCTCCTGTGAATCATCAGCTACACCGTATTGCTCCTGAAGCTCCTTTTTGCCCTTTTCAAAGGTTTTCTCATGCTCTTTGGCTTCCTGCATCTGCTCTACATAGTCTGCTTTCTGCTGTTCCATATCTTTTATGCTCTGGGAAGCCAATTCATCCCTGCCCCACGCATCTGTAATCAGTTTCATTGCCTGACGTCTTGCGGTCTGCTTTTTCTGCTCAATCTGATTTCCCTGTCCGAGCATTAAATCGCCAGCAAATACAGTGCTTCTCGTCTTGGTATCCTGTGTTTTGTTTCGTCCCGCTGTTGTACCGCTCATCTGGATTCCGGTATTGTCCTGATTCATCTTAATCGTTATAGACATTTTTCAACTCCTTTTACTTTCCCCTTAGCTTTTGTTTAAATGTTAAATACTGATATCGACACTCACACCTGCAAAAACCGCTGTTTTTCCTGCCGTCTTTACCGTGCCTGTATGACCGCTGTTACCGCTGTCTGCAATCACCGTGACTGTTCCGGCTTTTGTTTTTTCCGGCTGTGCTTCTGCCGTGCTTTCGGTATCCGTACTGTCTGCCGCGTTCTGCTTTGGTGCTTCAAGTACGGTTCCGTTTGCCGCGATTGCCTGACGGATTGTTTCTAACGGGTCTTCATCGTCTGTCGTTACCTCTCCCTTTGTCCTGCTGTTATCCTCTGAGGATATGGTATCGGTGCTGTTATCGGTCTTTTTGGACTTTGTATCTTCATCTTCATCCGGCAGAATTGCATACTGGGCTGATTCCACAAATTCCTGATGTTCTTCCTGTATGCCCATTACTTCCCGCAGCAGCTTTTTTAACATTGCACATTTCTGGTCTTTTGGAATATAAGGACTGGAGGCAATGCTTTTGCAAGAAGACAAAAACTCGCCCATTTTGGCTGTCTTAACACGTTCCACTTCTTCCTTTGAGCGGCAGTTTCTAAGCTGCCTTTTATAGTTTTCGCGCTCTCTTTGTTCTTCCTCGTAATCCTTTAAAGCCTGCGGATTATGCTTTTTTAAATATTCGATTTCCTCAGCGTTTAATCTGCTGCCCGAAGCCAGCTTAATGTCGATTGCCGCCGGTTTCTGACCTTCACGGATATCGTCTGCCTGCGACTGATACATCTGCAATTCACGCTGTTCAGAGGTCAGCTCGCTTGTCTTTCCGGCATTGATATCATTTTTCTTTTTCTGCCACTGGTTCTGCATTGCCGACAGCGCCACCATGCTTTGAATTGTCCCTGTTCCCATATGCCGCTCCTAACCGCAGAAGTCGATATTCTGTCCAACCTTCTTTTCGGCTTCCGTAAGAACCGTATCGCTTTTTGCCAGCTGCATATAATCCTGTATCTTTTGCAGCAATTCTTCCACAGAAGATGCCGTAATCGTCACTGTACCGCTGTCAGTATCCGTCTTATCTGACACATCTGTTTTTTCCGTCTTTTCGCTTCTTGCTTCTTCAAGCTTTTCTTTCTGGTGCTTTTTCTCGGCTTTCTTTTCGGCAGCTTTTTTCTCTGCCTTTTTCTCTGCTGCTTTCTTTTCTATGCGTTCCCGCTGTGCCGCAGAGGATTCTTCCAATACCGCAAAATAAGTTGCCGTTCCGCCGTCATTGACCTGCATACCGAAGCCTTTGACGTTGGCACCGCTGGATTCCAGACTGCTCTTTAACCGTGAAATACCGCTTGCCGCATTTGCAATAATGGCTTCATACTGCTTGCGGTAATTCTCATCTTCTGCCATCCGCTCTACTTTGTCTTCGTCAATTAAGACAACCATTTTGCTGGCATTGGCATAACTGGAAGCCTGCGCCTTTGCCTGCTCCTTCTTGTCTTCACTGACAAGAATAAAATCCATGTTGGAATATTTTTTCTTTAAAGATTCATAATAATCCGCCGCTTTTTTACTGAGCTTCGGACTGCCTATGGTTTTTCCTGAAACACTGCCGCTCTTTTCATTTTGTGTCTGCTCTGTCTTCTTTTTTGCTTCCACTGCGGCAGCACTTGTAGATGCTGCGTTTTCTACTACGCCGGTATAACTTGATATCATATTCATTTCCTCCCTGACTACTGCTAAATACACCGGTCAAAATCCGTTTCGACCGTTTTTCCCTTTGTTTAATAGATATATCGGAAGAAATTGTAAATGATTTAATTTTTTAGTTCTCTTTTCTGTCTTCTGTCACGACTGCTCCTTCTTCCCTTTATCCCATTTTTACATCTGCCCTATCTGACTTTTTAACTTAGCAATAACTTTAATCAAATAAATATGTGATCTCATTACCATATTTATTAATGACTGCCTTTTTTTCTGCATTTGAAAATGCAGAGAGTATATTCACCCCCAGCTCCTGATGCAAAAGGGAAAAGAAATTTATAAACCGTTCTGAAGCCGTACTGCTTTCTGTTTCATTGAAAGAATCGTGTGCATTTGAAAAAACAGCCTGTAAACTGTTCCAGTAATCCGGCTGTACCTCTCGCAGCCTGTATATCAAAAGGTATAAGAAACCGTCTGAACTGTAAATACCGTTTTTTAAGGTATTACCGGCCGAATATTTTAAATATGCATCTGCTCCTTTTTCACTGCTGTCCTGAAAGGATAATCCGTTGTTCTCCATTACATAAAGCATTTTTAAATTTGCAAAAAGCTCGGAATCAAAATTCCATGTATTCCCGATGTATGAACCTTCAATCCCGTCAAAAGTATGGCTCATTTCATGGATATATTTCCATATACATACACTTTTATCTGTGGACAAATCTTTTGTAAGATTGCTGCTGTTCATAAAAATCGGATTGCCTGCCAGACCATAATAGTCTATTTGTTCTGTAAAATCAAAAATTGTCTTTCCGTCATACGGCTGCCGCTCACCGGTTAATTGATACAGCTGCTGTCTGTAAAGCTGTAAGTCCTCTGACCACACAGAAAGTTTGTCTGTTTCTTCTTTGGAAAAATCATCTGCTTTTATAATAAATTCAACCGTTTTATCCGGGCTTGTCACAAGCTTATATTCTTTTGACTTACTGACCGGGATGACTTTTATGGAAGAATATCCGATAAAACCGCTGACATTTTCTTTATACTGCGTTGTGACCGAAAAATGAAGCTGCCGGTTCTGCGGATACACGACCCTTTTCATTACCGAATCGTCTGCGTTATATTTTACCGCCGTCTGCGCTGTATTCATTGCCACATTCTCATCTTTAATTTCCCTGTATTCCGGCAGCTGTGAATCACGGACTGTCAATTCTATGATATAGGGTTCATCTGTGGACACCTCTGCGGTAAACGCTGTATCTATGACCGCCGTATCTGTAAATGAAACACTACATTTCTTCTTATCCTGTTCAACCGTATACGTATCCACAGAATGATTTCTGCTGTCTGCTGCTGAAACACCGGTTATTTTACATTCATTTGATGTACCATGAAAAAGGACCGGTAAAGCCATACATAAAACCGCAATTACTGCAATACCGCATACAATGAGTTTTGACCGCTTATTCATTTTCGCCCGCCTTTTTCATAAATACCAGCATCATAATTCCAAAAAAAGCAAAGAAAACAGCACCCGCTTTTGCAGTTTGTATTTTAAATTCATCTCTGACTTGGTTGGGATTTAAAGAAGAATAATAGATGGTTTTATGGCTTCCGATTTTAGGTTGAAATAAGACGTACGTTCTATATTGACATGTGTATTCCTGCTGATTGACCTGATATTGATACACTTTATATCTGATTATATCTGTCTTAGAATTATTTTGTAAACCCAAATCTATACTCCTGTCAATTGATACCAGGGTTCCATCTGCCTTGGAATAATCTGCTGTGGCACGAATTTCCGATACGCAGTCTGCGATACAGATTGCAACCGCCAGCACACAGATTGAAAATATTATTTTAAGTGTTTTTTTATCTACCGATACTGTCATGCATACTCCCTCCAATTATATTTTAAAAAACAATCAGGAAAAATGAGCCGTTACAGCCCATTTTCCCCGCAAGTAACTACGAACTAGTTTGAATAGCTCATTGCATTAACCGGTGTTAATGCATCCGTTGCCGGATCATAGTCAAATACATGCCACCATGTACCACCTTCATTTGGTACATTAAAAGTAAAGTAGCATACATTTCCTGCATACACCTGAACCTTTGCGCCGGATGCAGCCATTGCCGTACTGCTTGATGAATATCCGTTGGTGAAATCATGAACATAATAACTATACTTCATGTCATCATTTAATTCATAAATCGTTGTTGTTTCCGGACCATAGCTTGTTGTATCATCAACATCCAGTTTTGCAATTGCTGTTGAACCTTGATAATAATTCTTTGCCCAGTAACAGGTATGGAATACACTTGAATCTGTCAGCTTATCTTTTCCGTACAAGTGTGAATCCAGATCCCATGGGTATTCGCCCCATGTTAATACAATTCTTAAATTGTCGGTATCAATTGAACTGTTCTCCGGTGACAATGTCACATTATATGTCTTTGTTTCATCTAAAACGACCGCAATATTAATGTGGTTTGTGATGTAGTTTTCCTTGATAATCTCTAATGTATAGTTACCAGGGTTTAAAGACAATTCGTAAGTTGAAGCATCAAATGTACCTGTTTCAAGAACTGCTCCGGTTGTATTGTTCCAGTCTTTGCGGATATTGTATGTCATATCCTGAATCGGTAAACCGGTAAGCGCATCTTTTAATTCACCGGTAACTGTTCCGACACCGTCTTCACCGTTTCTGCCAATCATTAACAGGGTTTCATTGTATACCGTTGCATTTTCAGTGATTTCTACCTGCATATCGTACTTCTTATAACCTGTTGCAGCGATTTCAATACTGTATGTTCCTGCTGTTAAATTATCAACTGAATAATTACCTGTTTCATCCGTATAAATTGTTCTGACTAAGTTCTCACCAAGTGTTTCACCGCTGTATATACGGATTCTGGCACCTGCTATCGGTTCATTTTCATCAGCTGATGCAATAAGACCTTTCAGTTCTCCTGTTCCAAATGTACATTCCGGTACAACACGGCCGTTTTCCACATGGAATTTTGCTTTAAACGGATTACTTGAATCATTATCTAAGTGTTGGAATTCTAATGTGTAATGGCATACATCATTTAAGAATTTACCAACGACTGTTTCCTGATCAATTCCCGATTTTGCATATGCATATAAGGTCATATCCCCACAGTATAAAGTATCTGTTGCAAGAATGTGCGGTGTAAATGAACCGTTAAAACCGATACCGGCTTCTCCTGCATATCCTGCTAAATCAATCAGGTTGAATGCACAAAGAACACCTGACAAACCAAGACCGGCTGTTCCGCTTGCCTTAATTTCCATGAAATCTAATGAATCATAAAAATCAAAGATTGCGCGGGACGCCCCGTTCTTATACTGGTATCCCTGTGTGCTGTTAATGGTGTATGTAATGCTTGCTGTACCCTTTGCTGATACATTGCAGAAGAATACAATATCAAATGAAAGTCCTGTCGCACCGATACGGATTGGCAGACGTCCGATTTCGATTCTACCTGATTCAAAACGGGTTGCACCGTTGCTGTTGGTTAATTCATAACCGGATTCTGCAAGTGTCAGTTCTAACTGACTCGCAATCTTAATCTTTTCTGATATTGATAATGTAAATTCATCAACATCAACACCTCTCCAGCCGACATTTGCCTTTGCGATACAGGTTATGTCCGGGATTTCAACTTCAACAGAACCGGAAACCTTCAGATTATCTGTAATTTCCTTTTCTGCAATTGTAAATTCCAGTGTTCCCGGTATCTCTGTACTTCCGCCTGCATTGATAGAAAGCGGATACAAGCCGGAATCATCTGCTGTAATTGAACCATTGCTGTTATATTCGCAGGTTACGCCTTCTGCTGCCACAAAACTGTCAACTGACGGCAAACCAAGCTCTGCAAGGTCTAATTTTGAATAAATCTCTGCCAGTTCAGGAACTGTGCAGACTAATTTTACCGAATCGCCGGACTGGCTGATTTGTGCAACTTTTAACATTAAACCGGTTGCATATTCAGTACTCTCCGGTAAACGGATGACATCATCGACTTTGATGCCGTCTGTTGTCTTCTTGTTTGGCAGTGTTACTTCGTAAACATCACCATTTTTTACAACGGAATAATCCGCTGCCTGATCTGCTGCCACATTTACAACAGAATCCAGAATTTCTGAATGGTCATAAGTCTGGTCTTGGCTCAGCTTGATGGACTCATTCAAATCATCAATTGCATAGAAAATACTCTTTACATCCGCCCCGGTAATGGTTTTCTGCGGATAGAATGTGTTATCTGTTAAGTATAAGAAGTTATTTACAAGTGCAATTTTAATTTCATCTTTATACTTCACCTGATTTACATCAGACCAGTCATCCATTGCAATTGTATTCTCGCCGTTAAAGCCCATTGCATGAACCGCCGTGTAAGCTGCAAATTCTCTTGTACACGGTTCATCCGGGTAAAACAGAGGAATATCCTGCTCTAAATCTTCAACATCAGGAACCGGTAAAAATCCGTATGCATTCGCTGTTTCTACTGCTGTTCCTGTTGCTGAGTTTAAGCTGTCTAAATAGTAATAATCAATCTGATCTGCTGACATCAGCGGAGCATTTAATTTATCCAGAAGAAGTGTAACCCATTCACCTCTTGTATAGGTCTTGCTTTCATCAAATACAGTATTTGTGTCCTCATTAACTGCATTAAAACGAATCTGTGCATTTAATTCCAGTTCATTGCCATCAACTGTAATCGTCCGGTTAAGATTCATCGTGGATTCTGCAACGGTGTCTGCTTTGACGTTTACCGCTGATAAATCCAGCATTGAGAATACCATGAAAAAGCAGAAGAAAACAGATAATACCTTTCTGAGCTTTTTATTCTTTACAGCACCAACTGCCAGGACAGAACCACTCAGTATAAATAACACCATGAATAATACATACATATGGCTGTCAAATGTATTGGCTGCTGTACCGTTATCCTGTGTTACATCTATATTTTCAACCGTTTCCGTATTCTGAGCCGGCTGGGAATTGTCCGGAGCCGGAGTCACTGTTACAACATTTGAATTCTTAATCTGACCGGTTAATTTCACCGTATCACCGTGTGCAACGGATTCAAATGTATCTTCATTTTTTGAACCGTTTGCCAGTTCATATTTTTCCAGAATATCGTATTGAATATGAACATTTTTCAAAACATTTGTTCCATTATTTGTTACTGTAACTGTTGTTGTAATGGTTTCGTCTGCTTCATAGCTGGTTTTATCCGTCACTAAATTCGCAACAACACCCTGCTGGTTCTGGCTGACCGCAAAAACAGGCATTGCAAAAAAAGAAACCAGGAATACAGACAGTAACAAAATCCTTAATGCTTTCGCTTCTTTTAGTACCTTTTTCATCTTTTCTCCTAATAGTTTATCAATTTTATTACTATTTTATAGTATCATAATAAATTATTAATATCAATTTAATATATGTACAAAATTTTATACATTGTGAAAAGTAAGCTTTTTTAACAGTTCAACAATCATCAGCAACGTTAGAATATATACACTCATAACAGAATTTATTAACAATGCAATCATAATACTATTTCTCAAACTTACATAATCACCTGTTACATATGTATATACAAAATGTGCTGCCGTAAAGCACGCAGCAATAATAATTCTTCCAAACAGCTTTATTGTATTTGTATTTTTAGAAATAATTTCAAATAAAGCCACCAGAATCATCCCTGCCAGAACTTTAGACACCAAAGCATACGGACTTAAAAAAATAATACTGCATAAAATGATAAATATAATATCCATCCGCCCCTCCTTACATATTCACATGTTGCGTAAAACAAAACAAACGATTACAGTCACCGGGAGTATCAGATTATAAAGCACCGCTGAAAAAGCCACAATATACTTTACATTAGACGACTCATTACTGTCCGCTTTTGATGCCAAAAGACATTTAAGCACATCAGCACCATCACTATGAAAATAGATTGAAAAATTAAACAGTGTTACCAACAGATTCACACAAATAACTATTTTTAAAATGATACTCTCCCACCATAATCCATTTATTATTAATGCCACTGATAACAAAAACACATTCATCAATATGCCGCCGAAGCAGATACATATTTTATCTTTCTTTTTTTCCAGCTTTTCCAGCTGCAGCATTTTGGTATATGCCAGAAATATTCCTTCCTTTATACCAATTCCAATTTCAGACACACATACCCCTCTGGATATTGCAATCATTGTATGCCCTAATTCATGCATCATTAAACTCATTATAAAAACAGCTATACTGAAAAAAACCACAAAACCGGCATACTGCTTTGATATTCCCGGCGGATGAACAATCATTTTTTTTATTTCATCCGCATTACAATAAACACCTGCCAAAAACAACGGTACTGTCATATGTACAAGTATCCGGTCAGACACTTTTGTAAATCTTTTATTTTTAAAGAGCTTTTCTACTTCAAAAAGAGAGATTCCCCAAAATTTCTTTGATTTCACTACACATATCATCACACACCTGCTCTTTCTACTGACTCATTTTCCCGCTTTTTGTATATACAAAACAAAATACTAAAATTAACACGGCCATATTGGCAACACACACACCTGTATCTATTCCGATGTCCGTTTTCATTTCACCCATAAATGAATACACCACATCATAAATTCTTTTTGAATATAATATCTTGGACGCTTTATCTACAGAATCATTGAATATAGATGCCATCGGCAAAAGGCCTATGAACATTGATAATGGGGAAGAAATTGTTCCCACACTCATCTGGTTTTTTGACATAATGCCTATCACACTCCCCAGCAGCATGGAACATACAAATCCTAAAATTATAAAATAGAAAAACAACAGTGTCTGTTCTGTATCAAATTTTAAGATAAATAAATACGGTATTACACTGACAATCAGAATTCCCATTAATACACCTGCTACTCCCAATAAATATTCATAGCTTCTTATGCCCGAAAAAAGAAGAACTTTTATCGTATTTTTTTCCTTTTCCTCAGAAATAATGCTCGACATACATACAATCGGTGCCATAATAATATGCATGGTTATAAAAATAGGAATCACTATATTCACTGCTTCCTGCGTATCCTTGAGCAAAAAGTAAAAGATATAAGCCAGCACAGGATACATAAAAATCAGAAGCAGTAATAATTTATTTTTTAATGTATCACAAAATTGTTTATACATAACAGCCTTAATATGATGACGATTCATTTTCCAGCTCCTTTCCCGTTAATTTTACAAATATTGTCTGAAGTGTTGTTTCTACGGTATGAATACTCTTTATTTCATTATGAACCAGCATTTCCGCGGCTTTTTTCCTGCCTGATTCATTATTTTCAATGTAAATTTCTTCATCATCATTTGATATTACTCTGAATAAATTTTCAACCCGGTACCTGTAACATAATTCCTGTGGATTACCGTATTCGACAATTTTGCCTTCATACAGCATTCCCACATTATCACACAATTTTGCAGCTTCATCCATATTATGTGTTGTCAATATAATGGTTGTCCCTTTCTCTGCCAGTTTCTTTATCATGTTGTGTATATATCCGGTGGTTACTGGGTCCAGTCCTGTTGTCGGTTCATCCAAAAACAAAATCTCAGGTTTATTTAGAATCGCCTTTGCAAATGCAAGTCTTTGCTGCATTCCTTTTGACATTCTAAACACTGCTTTATCTTTATCCGCCAGTAATTCAACTTCTTTGAGCACCTCAATAATTTCATCGTCAGACAATCCGTATATAATTGACATGATTTTAAGGTTCTGATAACCGGATAATCTTGCATATAAACCACAGTTATCCAATAGCATCCCTATCCGTGTATACATCTGAGCCGTAAACTCCCTGATATTCTGTCCAAATATCAGTCCTTTTCCGGAATCCGCTTGAATCTGTCCCGTTAAAATATTTAAAAATGTCGTTTTACCGGCGCCTGACGGTCCCAGCAATCCAAATATTTCTCCCTTTTTTACCTTCAGGCTGATACTGTTTAAAACTTGTTTTTCACCAAAACTTTTGCACAGACACTCTGTGATAATTGAATGCTCCACTATTTTTTCTCCTCCAACTTTTTTTGAATATCCAGCTGGTTTATTTTACTGCTTAACTGTGCCTTCTTAAGCTTGTCCCTGATTTCACCCAACAATTTCTCTGTGTCATATTCTGTATCAGAAGCTTTTTTCTCCGGATATTGACACGCAATTATTTTTTCAGTATTTACAAACAAACGGCATACCTTTGTACTGAGTTCTTCATAAAAAAAGCTTGAAATATAATACTGAATTTCTTCTTTTTCCAAACCTGCATCTAAGCCACTCAGATAATAGTATACTGCCTTATAAAATGCAATATCCTGTTTATCCACCTGATACGTACCAGACTCATTTTCTAATTGGGAAAGTATCATTTTCATATAATCCGCTGCCTGTTTATAATTTTCTTCCACTACATAGCACATAGAAATCAGATAAATTACACCCATTCCATATTTTTCACATGGAATGGCATCTTTATTACACCAGCCATAATATGTGTCAATTGTATTTTCAAGCACACTTGGCAAAAAATATTCCAGCACAGCAATTATATATTTTACATTTTCTTTATTAATATTCTGAGGTTGTTTTAATAATTCACAAACATAGAATCTTGTATTATAAACACGGTATCTTATATCATCTGCTTCAAACATTTCTGATATCTTGGGAATGATAATATGTACTGATGGAAATCCTAAATATGAAACGTCTCTGATAAATATATCATATCCCTTTTCAATAAACTTATTACACCAGTCATTCATGATATCACGGTTTGTCATATGCTCTACAGACTGCGTTTCATGAAACTCATATGCAGGCTCCGGTGAAAAAATATGATACGGATACTTTCCTGCACCTGTTTTGTATGTATTATATATATTCATACCATCAAATACATTTTTATTGTACAAGTCAAACGGACTACGCTGTGAATATAATAAAATATCCTGTCCCTGCGCTGCTTCTGTCAGCGCTCTTTCCATTGCAATCCCATAGTCCGGATGGCATCCGAGCTTAATTCCATACCTTCCTGTGTTTTTTTCCAGAATAATGAATGCAGCAACGGGATATATTCCTCCCAATGAGCAATCCTTCAGCCAGCATTTATATTCCTGCTTCTGTTCTAACTTCCGGAACATTTCATATATATGCGGATATTTCTTTATATATTCCACAGGAATATCCGGCAGCGAAATTCTTTCTTTTATAATCTTTTTCTGTACGTACCGCTCTATAATTTCAGACATTCCTTGAACCATTGCTTCTTCAAAAGAATTCCCTGCGCTCATTCCATTACTGCCATAGGATAATCTGTAAACATTTCTAGGCAGATACACCAATCTTTTTTCCCTGCAGCTGTAATAAGGAATTGTAAGATACCTGTCATGAATTCCATAATACATTTCGTCTAATTTTTGTAATTGTTGGAAATGCTTTATTTTATTGTCTGCAGCAGCCCCATTCATTTTTCTTCCACTAAAATACATATCAATGTATGAATTGTGGTTTGTTACAAGTTCTTTCGATGATTGAAACACCTCATCATAATACAATTGAAAAGGATACTTTGACGGTAATGCAGTTACATTTAAATCTCCCAATAAATCATTCTGCAATCTTTCTATCAGTTCTGCATATGCACTTGCCTGTGCATAGATTTTATTGATTCCCTTTCCGTTCACACCTATATCCATATTTTCTATCTTTAACCGCAGTGCATAAGTTCCAATGCTGCTTTTTTTCTGCCATTTTTCAGTAACATTAATCTCCAGATTTTTAAGAATTTTCTGAATCTGTCCAACCGTTTCTTCCGGTTGTTTTTCTTTATAATGTCTGTCAGATAACTTACTCATGTTAAATATCCCCCTCATTCTTTAACAACTTTTAAAAGGTATTGCTGTACACTCCCTGCAATACCTTTTATCTTTTCTGACGTTATTTTGCGGCAGCTCCTGCTGCTCCTCCTCCTGCGGCCCCGGCTGCTCCCCCGGCCGCTGCCCCTCCTGACAAGGATTTCATTTCCTCTTTCTTTTCAAAATCTCCAGCTGCAGAATTTTTTGAAATCATGTCTATATCCTCTTGCGTAATCAGACCTTCATTTTCCATCATCATTCTTCCCTTTCTGTTTTTATGCTTTGGCTGCCGTTGCTCCCGATGCCCCTCCAGCTCCTCCGGCCGCTCCTCCAGCTCCTGCTGCCACTGCTGATGCTGAACGCATTTCGGTATCATTTTGTTCTTCAAACACTTTTTCTACGCTTTTCATATCTTCAGTTGTCATCAGACCTAAATCTAATTCATTTCTATTTTCCATGTGCATACCTCCTGCATATCTTTACTACCGGTTACTTTGATGCCGCAGCTCCTGCTGCTCCTCCGGCTCCTGCACCCGCACCTGCTGCTGCACCTCCAGCCGCTGCACTTTTACTTTCACCAGAAACGCTCTTACAATCTGCTTCTTGCATCAACATTTCAACCTCTTCATCCAAAAGCAAGCCCAGTTCATGCACTTTGTTTCCCATTTTTCTCCCTCCATTCTGCATCATTGTCCAAAATATTGGCGAGTGACATTTGATTAATCGGATTTTCGACCTGTGCTTTTTTCAGACTTTCCTGCGCACGGAAATAAGCACTGTCAGCTTCCATACTCTGTATTTCACTGATAACCTTTTGAAACGCCGGATATTGTTTTACAATAACCTTTTCAGGTATTTCAAAAATATCAAAAATTTTCTCTGTCAATGCTTTGTCCATAATAAGTTCCAGATAGCACTTCACTTTTTCTGTATCATGAAATACATCCATAGCACTCAGATAGTAATAAACCCCTTTGCAAAAATGAACTGTTTCTAAATCCTCTCTGCAATCGTTATTTTCATCTTCTAAAATATTAAGAAGATTAGAAATCGTCTTTGCAGCCTCACAATAGTTTTTCTCAATTACATAACACATGGCAATCATGTATAAACTTCCCATTCCCGATTTTGCAAATGGCAGATCACCTTTGTTATACCATGGATAGTACGTTTCTATCGAATTTTCCAGAATACTCGGCATAAAATATTCCATTGTTGCAATAATGTACTTTGTGTTTTCATGCGTTATCTTTTCCGGATTCATCAACAGACCGCACACATAATGTCTGGTATTGTATGTGCGGTAATTAATATCCATTGCCTCTGTCATCTCGGATAATCCCGGAATAATAATGTGCACTGATGGAAAGCCCAGATACGATACATCCCTAATCAATATATCGTAGCCCTCCTCTAAAATTTCCGCACACCATTGTTTCATAAGTGTGGCATTGTCCAATTCAGAAACATCCCTTACAGGTGTAAAAGGATAATCCGAATCTGTCCCAAAAACCTGATACGGAAACTGTCCTTTTCCAACTTTATACGTATTGTACATATTAGTTTCTTCCTCTACACCACAATTATAAAAATCAATGATACTTCTTCCGGAGTATTGATAAATATCCTGTCCTTGTGCCGCTTCTGTAAATGTTCTTTCCATAGCAACACCAAAATCAGGATGGCAGCCCAGCTTGATTCCATACTTTCCCGTATTTTTTTCCAGAATAATCAAAGCTGCCACAGGATACTTACCGCCAAAGGAACAATCCTTTAATATGTACTCGTAGCGGTCATTTTCTTTTAGCTTAGAATACATTTCATATATATATGGGTATTTTTTTATGTAATCATCCGGTATTGTCGGCAGCACCGGTTTTTCAATAAAAAGTCTTCTCTGAATATATCTTTCAATAATTTCCGATAACCCCTGTACAACTGCTTCTTCTATCGTGTTCCCGGCACTCATGCCATTGCTTCCGTATGATAATCTGTATATATTTTTAGGCAAATAATAAACTTTTTTATTTTTTGCACTGTAAAATGGAACACACAGATAAGAATCCTCTTTTTGAAAGGCATAGTAATCTACTTTTTGAACCTTTTTAAATGCTGCTATACGTTCTTTTCTGGTACTATCCTGCATATTTCTCACTTTAAAATAGTGTTTTATATACTCACTGTTTTCATCTATAAGTTCTGCCGCACTCATAAATTTCTCATCATAATTACTAAAAAATGCATACTGTGTTTTATTTCCCATATCACTGACATTTCCTAATAAGTCATTTTGATACCGTTCAAACAGTTCTGCATAAGCACTTGCTAATGAAAATTCTTTTGATACGCCTTTTCCATTCGTTCCTATATTCGTTCCTTTTAGTACAACACGTAACGCCCATGTACCTATGCTGCTTTCCTTCTGCCACTGCTCCTCTGTTTCAATATGAATATCCGACAGAATCTTCTTTAACCTTTTTACCGTTTCCGCTGGTGTTATTTCTTTATAATGCATTTGCTGTTGTCTGCTCATTTTTCCCCCATTTATTTTGATGCTGCCGCTCCTCCGGCGGCTCCCCCTGCTGCTCCCGCTGCTCCACCTGCCGCGCCCGCTGCTGCAGAACGTGACTCAGTGGCATTATCAAAATTGTACTCAGACATAACATGAATATTTTGTATATCTTCTTCTGTAATCAGACCATATTTCCTGTCTCCCATTTTCACCAGCCTCCATTAAAAAAATATGATGCTGCTGCGGCTACCCCTTCTTTCACTAAGCAGCCTGCAATAACCGCTGCTGCAAACATGCAGATAAAATCAATACACAATTTGATTTTATTTTTTTGTTTATCCTTCTCTGTCATTTTCATTCTCCTAAAAATTTGCTGCCGCCGAGCCTGCATATGATCCCGCCTTTGCTGCTTTTAATCCTGTGCCTAATCCGTGAACTTCCGTCAAATCCGTTGTCTTGATTTCCTTTAACTCAATCGTGTCCATATCATCTGCGGTAATTAAACCATAAGTATTCTCCACTTCTGTCATTACAAACTCCTTTCTGCTTACAAATTATTTACTTTTTCTTAGAATTCACCGGTCTTTTGTGCTGATGCTTCACACTCTATCACCTCCGTGCATTTATAATAGCATCTGCGGATTAAAAAACAATTCATGTTGCAGAAAGTGTCCTTGTATTGCAGAAAATGACAGTAAAAGGGTGATTTGCATATAACAAATCACCCTTTTTTGATGTACCGTTTTATTATTTATACAGGAATCATTATCGTAAAATAAAATTCAACATCTACCACACCCCCTTATACGCAATAAATGTTTCATCCACTTTTTTGTATCTGGCTTTGGGAATTCCCAGTTTTATTCCATTGCTTAATACTGCATCATGCCTTCCGTTTTTATTTCTGCTCATCTTTACAATATGTTTCATATTAACTAAATAACTCTGATGAATCCGGATAAAATCGTTTCCTGCCAGTTCTTTCTCTATATCATTGAGCGTATCATACAGTGTGTACATATTAAGCTCATCTTCCATAATATAAAACATCAGTTTATGCAGTCTGCTTTCAATATATAACAGACGCTCTAACGATACATTTTTCATTCCTTCATTAAAACGGAAGATTTTCTTTTTCACAACGTAATTCAGCTTAGAAATAATTGTATCCATACATTCAAAAATCATCTGTGGCATATTGACAGTATTTTTAAGAATGTATCTGACAGCATTTACTCTGTACCCTTCCAGCGTATATGTCATAAATGCCGTTATAAATGCAATATATATATCCTCACTGATTTTCCGGATTTTCCGGGCTGTTTCAATGCCATTTAACCCCGTCATATTGACATCAAGAAAAACAACTTGATATTTAACAAGTTCTATTCCCTGACAAAGCAATTCCTCTCCGGATTGAAACTCATCAATCTGATAAACCATTCCCGTCTGACCCATATATTCCTCCAGAATTCTATGAATCAGCTCCCTGAAATGACGTTCATCATCACATATTGCTATCTTAAACATATTTTTTCCCCCCCATATATTTAATTATATTGCAGTTTTATTTAGTGATACTATTGTCTCAAGTGTTGATAACTTTTCCAAGGAAACCATATGCTCATTTGATTTCTCCTTGTCCAAAGAAATTCCCTTGATTTGTGCTACTTCCTTGCCTTCTTTAATAATCGGTACTGGAAACTGAAACTTAATATTCTGAATCCAATTTCCATCTTCCCGTCTTTCCGGGAATATATCAATGCGTTCAATAAAAGCCTGCATGAACTGTTTCTTTTCAGCATCCGTACATTCTGAATACGCTTCATCTATTCTATCATATTGAGCATCCAATCGTCTCTGTAAATCTGATATTTTTTTATCGTAATGAGTGTCCGTAACATCCAGATTATCCATCTGCTGTTCAAGGCGGGTTTTAATAGTCTCTGCCTGATGAAGACTTGCATTTAATACAGATAACTGTTTTTTCAGGTCCGTTGTGTCAACAGTCGCTCCAATCTTATCCTGAATGGCATCCTTAAATTTTCCTTCTTTTGTCATTGCTGTAATCAGCTTTGCAAGGATGATACTCATTGGTTGCAGCATAAGGCACATACCATTGGATATCCACCACAATATATTCCCAACCGTACTCCTTCAGATGCTCAGCCATAAATTCAGCGTTCCGTCGTACGATATCTTCTGTAACAGCCGCTCCATAACAATCCCAGCTGTTCTACCCCATAGGTGCTGTTTTATCTTCATCTGTTTTATACCCTCTCGATATCCTGTTAATTCTGTCCGTAATATGCATTTGCACCATGCTTACGGAAATAATGCTTATCCTGTAATTCCTGCGGGGCAGGTGCTACCTGCGGATGAATCAGCTCGGTTCGATATGCCATCTTGGCAACCTCTTCAAGAACCACCGCATTGTGGACGGCCTCCTTTGCATCCTTGCCCCAGGAAAAAGGACCATGATTCTTGCATAACACTGCAGGAACTGCCATTACATCCTTCTTCATGCGTTTAAATTCCGAAACAATCAGGTGTCCGGTATTTTCTTCGTAAGCAGAGTTAATCTCTTCCTTCGTCAGACATCTCACACAGGGGATTTCTCCGTAGAAATAATCCGCATGAGTCGTACCATAACAGGGAATACTTCTTCCGGTCTGTGCCCAGCTCGTTGCATAGGAAGAATGGGTATGTACAATTCCACCTATTTCAGGAAACGCCTTATACAGCTCCAGATGTGTCGGTGTATCGGAGGATGGCTTATACCTTCCTTCCACACGGTTTCCTTCAAGATCCATAACCACCATATCTTCCGGCTTCATAATTTCATAATCCACACCACTTGGCTTAATCACAAAATATCCGGTTTCACGGTCAATAGCACTCACATTACCCCAGGTAAATGTTACCAGACCATATTTCGGAAGAAGCATATTTGCTTCGTATACCTTCTGTTTTTTAATTCTTCTAACATGACATAACCTTCCTTCCAAATATTTATCTCTTACTTTAAGATGTTTATCTTATAGTTATTCTTAAATCTTTATCAACATTTACATGTTTTTAAAATATGTCTACAGTGCCTCAACAGCAGCCTTCTCAGCCGGGAGATTCTTCATATACTTCTCCATGAACTTCTCAAAGCCCTCGACATCCTCTGCCATAGGATCCATCTTAACACCCTTGTTTCCGGCAAAAATCTCCTCATTCAAGAACTCGCCAAGGCTCTGGCCGTCCTTCTTCTTAGCAAGGAATGCAGCCAGAACAGCAATACCCCAGGCACCGCCCTCACCGGCTGTTTCCATAACCGATACCGGTGCATTCATAGCTGCTGCCGCAATTCTCTGTCCGACACCTTTTGTTTTGAAATAGCCGCCATGTCCAAATAACTGGTCTACCTGGACACCCTCTTCCTTCAGCATCAGATCCATACCGGATTTTAAAGCTGCAAGTGCAGAATACAGATGCATTCTCATGGTATTCGCCAGTGTAAACTTACTCTCGGCATCACGTACAAACAACGGTGCACCGGCATCAAAACCGGTAACCGGCTCTCCGGAAAAGTAATTATAGGAAATCATTCCGCCACAGTCCGGATCACCCTTTAATGCAACACTGTAAAGCTTTGTAAACAGATCATTCATATCAAAGGTTAAACCATACATTTCACCGAATTCCCTGAACAGATTCACCCACGCATTGATATCTGAAGTACAATTATTACAGTGTACCATACCAACCAGCGCACCATCCGGCGTAGTTACAAGGTCGATCTGCGGATATACCTTGGAAAGCTCCTTTTCCAGAACTACCATGGCAAATATGGAGGTTCCTGCAGAGATATTACCGGTTCGTTTTGCAACGCTGTTCGTTGCGACCATACCGGTTCCTGCATCACCCTCCGGGGGACAGAGAGGAATGCCTGCCTGCAGATCCCCACTCGGATCAAGAAGGGAAGCTCCTTCTTCGGTCAGCACACCTGCTTCCTCTCCTGCTGCTAATACCCTCGGAAGAATATCACGGAGATTCCAACGATAATTCTGATCTGCAACCAGCTTATCAAACTTCTGAATCATCGCCTGATCATAATCCCCGGTGTGAATGTCAATCGGGAACATTCCCGATGCATCACCGACTCCAAGTACCTTTCTTCCGGTCAGTCTCCAATGAACATAGCCTGCCAATGTTGTAAAGAAATCCACATAGGGAACATGCTCTTCCCCGTTCAAGATTGCCTGATAAAGATGTGCAATGCTCCATCTCTGCGGAATGTTATAGTTAAATTCTGCAGTAAGCTTTGAAGCTGCTTCCTCTGTAATCGTATTTCTCCAGGTACGGAACGGAACCAGAATGGTATCATTCTCATCAAACGCCAGATAACCATGCATCATCGCAGAGAATCCGATGGCATCTAAGTGCTTTAAGGTAACACCGTACTCCTTCTTCACATTCTCCTTAAGATCCTTGTAACAATCCTGTAAGCCATCCCAGATATCGTTCAGAGAATAGGTCCAGACACCATCTTCATAACGGTTTTCCCAGCTGTGTCCACCGGATGCCAATACATTTCCTGACTTATCCACCAGAACGGCTTTAATTCTGGTAGACCCAAACTCAATACCTAAGTAACCCTTTCCCTCAATAATTAATTGTGCTGCGTCCATTGTAATACCTCCTTGTAATTTTGACACAAATGCCTGCTTCACAGTCGCTTGTTTTTCTTAGCGCTTACTTATAGAATACCTCGCCATGGTTCTATGTCAAGATTTAGTACAAGTTAAAATGAGAAATTTTTCCCCATTTTAACCCGCCAGAAGCTCAGCCTCAGTGTGTGTTCTTTCATATACTCGTTTGTTAGTGTGCTGTATCCGATGCCAAGTTTTTCAGCACATCCACGTACACCGAGATCTTTATGATCTTGATAATACTGGATTGCATCAAGTTTAAATTGTTTGTCATGTTGCGTTGCCATATGAGATCCTCCTTCAGCATATCTCTATTGTACCATGCTTATGTGTATTTGGAATTTCTCATTTTGGCTTGTACTATTTATATTCTAGCACCAATTTGTCTCCAAGTTTAATGTAATTTATCTGCCTCATCTAAACATGATAATTTAAAATATATCGGATAATGGTCTGACACATTATCCTCATTTCTTTCTATCTTAACAATTTTGCATTGATACTTTTTTTTAAGTTCACTACTATCCTTAATTAATACATGGTCAATTGGCGTTTCATACACAAAGCCGTTAGGAAAAACCATTCGTCTTGTCTTTTGCCCGTTACATATATCCGTATATTCCAATATCAGTTTCCTATAATTATTTCTATTATCTTTAAACTTACTATCCTCGCATCTTTTCTTATAATCTCCCGCATTAAAATCTCCTAACATAATATCAGAGAATCCACTTTTCTGTAACCACTTAAGTAATTCATTCGCATTATGTGGATGAACACCAATAATAGACAATTCTGATTGCTTCAGCTTCCGTTTCTTCTATCAAAAGCTGATTATCTTTCAGATAATATCCGTATGGTGCAAATCCGCCATTCCAACCACCTTGCCGTGCCTTTTCCCTCCGTCCATTCATTGTCTGCTCGATGATATTCTCTCTTTCAATTTCTGCAACCGCAGACAAAACAGAGATTAAAAGTTTTCCACTTGTCTGTGACGAGTCAATTCCTTCTTCAATACAAATAAGATTTATTCCATAAGATTGCACAAAGCTCGTTGTATTTCTTCCTGCCACGCTCATCAAGAAGGAACGCCCATTCTCTCTTGAGGTATTTCGGCATACGGGGCATAACGGACACCTCCTTATCGCTGCCTAATTGCCGATTTGCTCCCGAAACGCAGAAACGCCCAAAACCTGACCCCGCTGTATGGTTTCGGGGCGATTTTGGGCGTTTTCTTTCGATATGAGCGGCTTTGTTTTAGCGGCGGTATCCTTACCGTCCGTCATTCACAAGTCGCTGTTTGTCGCTTCCGGGTAACAAAAAAGCGCCGTATTTCTACGACGCTTTTGTCTTGCTCGGAAGCTGGAGCAAGGGAACGCTATTCAATTATCTGTTGTACTTTTTCTTCCTGCTTACAACCGTTGTGCCAATGGCTGCACCGCCGCTGATGAACAACAGGGCAATCCACAGTGCAAGGTTGCTTGTATCGCCGGTCTGCGGACTCTTATCGGATGTTCCCGGTTTGGTACTGGCAGTTTTTTTCTCAAGAGCAGCAATCGCATCTTCGATAGTCTTTGCCATCTTGTCTACTTCGGATTGCTCCGTAATATTTTTACCACGGACAACAGCCTTGACAGCAGCTTCCACACCGGAGAAATCCTTGTAGTCATTCTTGTTTAGTGCATTTGCTTTGGCAATGGCTGCATCAACCTTTGTGTAATCAGCATCCTTGTATTGCAGGGCAGCAATGGCATCTTCAATAGCCTTCGCCATTGCATCAACTTCGGTCTGCTCCGTAAGGTTCTTACCACGGGTCACTGCATTCACAGCGGCTTGCACGCCGGTGAAGTCCTTGTAGTTATCCTTGTTCAGTGCATTTGCTTTGGCAATGGCTGCATCTACCTTTGTGTAATCGGCATCCTTGTATTGCAGGGCAGCAATGGCATCTTCAATAGCCTTCGCCATTGCATCCACTTCGCTCTGTTCAGTGATGTTCTTGTCACGGACAACAGCATTGACAGCAGCTTCCACACCGGAGAAATCCTTGTAGTCATTCTTGTTTAGCGCATTTGCTTTGGCAATGGCTGCATCAACCTTTGTGTAATCAGCATCCTTGTATTGCAGGGCAGCAATGGCATCTTCAATAGCTTTCGCCATTGCATCCACTTCGGTCTGCTCCGTAAGGTTCTTACCACGGGTCACTGCATTCACAGCGGCTTCCACGCCGGTGAAGTCCTTGTAGTTATCCTTGTTCAGTGCATTTGCTTTGGCAATGGCTGCATCTACCTTTGTGTAATCGGCATCCTTGTATTGCAGGGCAGCAATGGCATCTTCAATAGCCTTCGCCATTGCATCAACTTCGCTCTGTTCAGTGATATTCTTGTCACGGACAACAGCATTGACAGCAGTTTCTACAGCAGAGAAGTCCTTGTAGTTGTCCTTGTTCAGTGCATTTGCCTTGGCAATGGCTGCATCAACCTTTGTGTAATCAGCATCCTTGTATTGCAGGGCAGCAATGGCATCTTCAATAGTCTTCGCCATTGCATCAACTTCGCTCTGTTCAGTGATATTCTTGTCACGGACAACAGCATTGACGGCAGCTTCCACACCGGAGAAATCCTTGTAGTCATTCTTGTTTAGTGCATTTGCCTTGGCAATGGCTGCATCAACCTTTGTGTAATCAGCATCCTTGTATTGCAGGGCAGCAATGGCATCTTCAATAGTCTTCGCCATTGCATCAACTTCGCTCTGTTCAGTGATGTTCTTGTCACGGACAACAGCATTGACAGCAGCTTCCACACCGGAGAAATCCTTGTAGTCATTCTTGTTTAGCGCATTTGCTTTGGCAATGGCTGCATCAACCTTTGTGTAATCAGCATCCTTGTATTGCAGGGCAGCAATGGCATCTTCAATAGCCTTTGCCATTGCATCAACCTCTGTTTGCTGGGCTTTGCTTTTTGCTCGGTCAACAGAGTTAATGGAATCTTCTACCGCAGAATAATTTGTATAAAGGCTGCTATCAAGAGCCGTTGCCCTTGCGATGGCTGCATCGACAGCTGTGTAATCAGCGGGGATGTTATTGTCATCCCACACAAAAGTTGGATGACCGATTCTGGCAACCCATTCAACGCCCGCACCGGCATTAGTCTGAAGGCCAGTGAGAACATCTGCGGAGGTAAAGTCTGTGATGGCAGTACCTTGTTCTTCGTTACTTTGTCCTCCTACATACGCAAGCGGAGACGGGTCATATGCTTTCTCGTCATTCGGTCAATAGCAATTTTCTACTGTGCCGCCGAGGGCATAAGCTACCCAGCAGGTGTTAACTTCTTCTGTTACGGAATCTCTGCCAATATCCTTAGTAACGACCATGCAATTCTTGACAGTTGCAGTGTCGGCATATCCAACAATTCCGCCAACGGCAGCCAGAATAGAATTGACAACGATTTTGCCGCCGAACCAGCAATCTGTGACTGTTAAATTGCCATCAAATCTTGCACCAACAATACCACCAATGGTATCCGGTGGTAAATACTGCGGATCTGTATAATACCCCTCGGAATTCGTGAAATTGCCTGTAAGCGTTGCAGTAGAATAGCAACCGGAAATGGTGCAGCCCTGCACGGTAACACCAACGATACCGCCAATATTCTTTTCTATTTTGGTGCCGCTGTAAATACTGCCGGATGTCCAGCAGTTCGTGATTTTGGACTTACCCATCCAGTCAACTAAAATACCTTTACCTGCGGCACTGTTATCTTTAGGATCAATCCAGATTTCAGCGTTTGCAACACCAAGGTTTTTAACTTCTCCGTTGTAAACACTGCCGAACAGAGCATTTCTAAGTAAATTATGGGACTCATCCGCGCCCTCAATGTATGATTCATGAGAGTAGAGATTTGAGATCACATGACCCTGTCCGTCAAATACACCACAAAAACTGTATTCAGGGTAATCCCCGCCGAGGACAGTACCAATCGAAATCCATTCATGTCCGGATAAATCAAGGTCATTTTCCAAATAGAAAGTTTTCCCTGCAAAATTTGTAGTTCCGGGGTCAGTATTCACCAGCTGTGCCAAACCTGCAAGCTGTTCTGCCGTTGAAATATGATATTCCGAAGCGTCAGGCGCACTCGTATACCAGCTCGTGTCTGCCGAGCCGTCCCAATTATCTACTGAAGTTCCTTCAGCAAACGCTGTCATCGGAACAAGTGCCATCACAAGGCACAACGCAAGCAAAAGGCTTAGAAGTTTCTTCTTCATTTTCATTCCTCCAAAATAATTCTATCCGCTATTTTCTTCCTCCGACAGCGGACACGCCGGAGAAGATAGAAGGTTTAACCGGAAAAGCTCGATTTGCCGGTCGTGGTTAGGACTTCAATATCAAACCACCATCCTTCCGGCAAACGCAAAAAGCCGAAGCCAAGGCATAATGCGCCCTGTCTCCGGCAACTGGTTCGTTATAAATTGTATGAAATAAGACTTGACACGCTGAAAAAACGGCGCTATGCTCCTGCCGATCCAAGCCGATCCAAGCCGACAATAATTGTCGCATTTCCGTTTGCCATAGTCAAGTCCTCCTTCCATAATTTCTAAGGCAAAAGGATATGAATTCCCCCACCCCATAGATATACAAAAGTATTTTAGCCGATTTTCCCCAAAATCTCAAGTAGTTTTCAGAATATTGCTCTCATCTTTTTCTCAAAGCATTGCCTTCTTCCATTACTCACGGAACTTTATGACTTCTTGAATACTACCCGAAAAGGAAAAGCCGCCGTCTGTGACAACGACTTTTCTCTTTAGCGGGTAAACCATATCAGCAGTTCGTTTAAGGCATCCACCGCACTGTGTCTTTCTGCCTGTATCTCTCGGTTTCGCCACTCTATAAGGCAATGTCGAATTACTCTGATTTCTACCGGCTCAAAAGAGATTTTCTTCTTCCGTCCCGGCTTCATTGCTTCTGCAATGTCGCACAGGCGAAGGGCGAGGGCGTCAATCTGACCGTTGGTTTCTGCGTCATAGCTCCTGTGCTGCTGTATTAAGCCGTTTATCAGCACCCTCACCTCATAATCGTCCAGCTTGACCTTCATAGCCGTCCTCCTAACAGTAAATCAAATCGTTTGCAACGCTTTCCATAGCAGCACTACGTATGTTGTTCATCCTCTGCACCCACAGCATTTGATTTTCCGCTTTGAGGGCTTCCGTTATGCCCTCTTTTTCGGAAAGCTGCTTTACCAGCCGAGAAAACATTGCTTCTGCCTGCTCGTTGAGGTCTGCAAGGTAATCGTTCAGCTTGCCGGTAGTCAGCAGCTCGGCATACAAGGCTTTCCAGCAGCCAATCGTACTCTTTAACGATAGCTCTCTGAAAAGCCTTTTATTTACTACATATTTTTTACTTCTTAGGGTTCACCTTTGACATCAAAACTACAGTCTCCACATGTACTGTACTCCATATTCGCTCTGTATTCTAACGCAATTCACTCCTGTCGATGTGTAATGTAAACTACTATCGAGGTGAATTACAATGCAGGATATAAAACAAAATCTTGCCAACGCAGTACGTGAAGCCCGTACAGAACTCGGTCTTTCACAGGAAAAGCTGGCAGAAATTCTTAATCTAGATCAACGCACTATATTGAACATCGAAGCCGGACGTGGTAATCCGAAATTTGAGAAACTGTATCCATTGATTACATATCTTAAGATACCAGCAGATAAGATTTTCTATCCGGATAGCAACGACCAGAAGCCAAATCTTCAGAAGCTCCTTACCTTAATAAATGATTGCACGGAACAGGAAGCAAATGATTTGTTACCTATGGTTCGTTATTTGCTTGAATTACTGCGAAAACAAGATAACCCTACTCTTTGATAAACCAATAGAATCTATTTGACACTATTGGTTTTCTTATTTTCAATTATCTTTGCTTATATTTTTTCTCCTCTCTAAAATCTTACTTGTGTAATATTTTAATTATTACACAAGTAAGATTTTAAATCAACCTGTTTGTTTGAATTGACAGCAGAAAAATTAGAACTTATAATATTTTTATTACAACCGTAAGATTTTAGGAGGGATTTTAAATGAGTGACTTGCCGCAGATTTCCGAAGCTGAATATGAAGTTATGAAAATCGTATGGAAACATGCTCCAATTAACACCAATGAAATAACAGAAAAATTACTGCAGTCCACAAGCTGGAGTCCTAAAACGATACAAACACTTATTAAACGTCTTGTTACTAAAGGTGTACTCACTTATGAAAAACAAAGTCGTGTTTTCGTTTATACTCCATTAGTAAAAGAAAGTGAATATATTTGTCAAGAAAGTAATTCCTTTCTTAATCGTTATTATGACGGGGATATTACAGCTATGTTATCTGCATACATAGAAAATGACAAACTGACAGAACCAGAAATAGAAACGCTTCGCTCTCTTCTATCCAAGAGAGGAAAAAAAGGAGGCGATTAACATGGCTAATTTCATGATACGCTTTTTATTATGCAATGTATTGATCAGCGGTATCATCGGAATTCTTTTGATAGCCAAATGGGTATTCAGAAACAACTTGTCCAGCCGGATGCAGTATAATATGTGGTTGCTGTTACTCGGACTTTTAGCAGTACCTTTTATGCCCTTCCGTCTAGTTAGTTTCCCGCAAATTTTCTCATGGCTCAGTAGCGTACAAAACTCCACCACTTCTCATGCCGATGTTGGTACAAATAATGTTATGAATACCGATTTATCCGGTACTACAAATTGGATGAATGACTTTGCCCTTTCTGTAAACCATGACACATCATCCGTTACCGGGTACATTTTATTGAGTATTTGGATTGTGGGAATGCTTGTGATGATGATATTGGTAATCAAATCTTCTCTTCGTTTACGCACTATAAAGAGATCTGCACTTCCCCTTCAAAATCCGAAAGTTCGCAGACTGTATAACAGATGCTTGAATGAGATGAAAATAATAAGGAATATTCCTGTGTACAGTACCGCTTTTTTGAAATCCCCTATTATCGTAGGATTTTTGAAGCCATGTATTTATCTGCCAATTCATTTAATCTCAGATTATCATGAATCTGATATGAGATATATGCTATTGCATGAACTGCAACACTACAGACATAAGGATGCCATTGCCAATTATCTTATGAACTTTGCCGGAGTGCTTTATTGGTTTAACCCCTTTGTCTGGTTTGCACTAAGAGAAATGCGTAACGACAGAGAAATTGCCTGTGACACTTCTGTTCTAAAAATGCTTGAAGAGGACGATTATGAAGATTACGGAAATACGCTGATTAACTTTATAGAAAAGGTCTCCTTTTCTCCTTTTCCTTTTGCCGCCAACCTTAGTGGAAACATGAAACAAATGAAGCGTCGCATTATCAACATTGCCTCTTATGAGAAACCAACATTTTGCAAGAAATTAAAAGGCATGACTGCTTTTATACTGACCACAGTTCTAATAATGGGACTTACACCTTTTATTTCTACATATGCAGCGGACGAAAGTCGCTACCAATGGAAATCTTCCTCTGAAAATATTTCATATGTAGATTTTTCTAAATACTTTGGAAAATACGAAGGAAGCTTTGTTTTATACGATCTTAGAAATGATGTCTGGAGCATACATGATATAGAACATGCTACGCTACGAGTTGCGCCGGATTCCACTTACAAGATATATGATGCTTTATTTGGATTGGAAGAAGGTGTCATTACACCACAGGATTCTTTTATTGCATGGAATGGAGAAAACTATCCGTTTGAAGCATGGAACGCTGATCAGACCTTGCAGTCTGCTATGGCTTCATCTGTGAACTGGTACTTCCAATCAGTGGACGAACAACTTGGTACTGCTTCCGTTTACGATTATATCAAGAAAATCGGATATGGAAATGAAAACATGAGCGGCGATTTCTCCACCTATTGGATGGAATCTTCCTTGAAAATTTCTCCAATAGAGCAAGTCGAACTTTTAACCCAGCTGCAGAATAACAACTTTGGATTTGCTCCTGAAAACATCAATGCAGTAAAAGATTCCATCTGCCTTTCTTCTTCCGATGCCGGAACATTCTACGGAAAGACCGGAACCGGACGTGTGGATGGCCAAGATGTGAACGGATGGTTTATCGGCTATATCGAAACTGCAGATAGTACATACTTTTTTTCTACCAACATTGGTGCAGACAGCGATGCTACCGGAGGCAACGCAACTGAAATAACCATGTCTATCTTGTCTGACATGAATATCTGGAAATAAAGAATCGGGTAAAGGTCAATCTGAGACCGTTTCAAGTTTTGTGTAAACGTTAAAAACTGATATAAGATTTGTGAATAGTTACAAATGGGCAGAGCCGATTTTCCGGATTCTGCCCATATCTGCATTATACAGGAGTTTTTTGGCATGTCAATAAAACCTGCCTAAAACAAGCTGTTTTTACAGGTTGTGTCCGATTAGACGTTCTTCAAAATAGATTTCCAGCTGGGAATGGATCTGCCCCCAGTCCTGCCTGTGTCCGGTCCATTTTTTCGTGATATCCATAGTTGCCAGATACAGCATTTTTAAAAGGCTATCATCTGACGGAAAAACTGTCTTGCTTTTGGTCACTTTCCGAAGCTGACGGTTGAATCCTTCAATGGCATTTGTGGTATAAATCAAACGTCTTACAGCTTCTGGATACTTGAAATAAGTGGACAGTGTTGCCCAATTATCATTCCAGGATTTATAGATTTTCGGGTACTTGGAATCCCATTTATCTTTGAACAATTCTAACTCATTTAAAGCTGTTTCTTCCGTTGGAGCCGCATATACAAGCTTCAGATCAGCCATCAGTTTTTTGATATCTTTGTAGGAGACAAACTTCGTTGAATTGCGGATCTGGTGAATGATACACTGCTGAATCTCTGTTTTTGGATAAACCGCCTCGATTGCCTGTGGAAATCCATTTAAACCATCAACGCATGCAATCAGGATATCCTCAACACCTCTGTTTTTTAATCCATTCATGATAGAAAGCCAGAACTTTGCACTTTCGTTTTCCCAACATACATTCCAAGGACATCTTTTTCCATTCATGTCGATACCAAGAGCAATGTAAACCGCACGTTTTACAATACGTCCTTCACTGCGGACATGATAATGGATTGCATCCATAAATACTACAGCATACACTTCTTCCAGAGGGCGTTCCTGCCATTCTTTTACAATCGGCAGGATTTTATCTGTGATCCTGCTGATTGTACTGTCAGAAATATCAATATCATACATTTCACGCATGTGGATTCAATGTCTCCGGTTGTCATTCCCTTGGCATACATGGAAAGTATTTTTTCTTCCATGTCCTGAGTTACGGTATTTTGATATTTTTTAATCAGCTGTGGTTCATAATCACCGTTACGATCCCTTGGAATCGCCACATCCATATCTCCATAACTGGTGTGCATGGTTTTGCTGGAATGACCGTTTCTGCTGTTGTCTGTTTCTTTGTTACGATAATCATACTTGGAATATCCTAATTCCTCATCCAGTTCTTCATCCAAAGCACCTTCCAAAAGGACAGACATCATGTCACGCATGATGCTATTTACATCGGTACCATCTTTGATGCTGATATCATTATTTTTCAGATAGTCAAGCATCATTTCTCTCATTGCTGCTTTTTGTGGGCTGTCTTTTCTTCTTGCCATAAAAATAACCTCCAAACTGAGTAATTTTATCTTACATCAGTTTGGAGGTTTACACAAACTTTGGGATACTCCCGTCAATCTCTGACTTTTACCCGATTTTTCTTAATTCGCTATCTGAACAAGCCCTTTGTATTCCCATGTCGCTCCATAATCAGTTGACTGAAATACAATCCCATCTTTCTCCGCTGCATCTGTGGTAACCGTTATCGTCAATGTGTCGTCCTCTTTTTCAGGCATATTCAGGTAATCAAAATCCTCCACCGTAAATCCGCAATCGATAGCGATTTGTGGTAATTCTGAAACAAGATCCATTGGAAGTTTCATTTCTTCAAAGGCCCTTCCGCCATCGCGAGTGACATATAAGCGGGAATAGGACTGGGATGCGCCTGTAATTCCTGCAACCCCAAAGTTCTCATCATAAAATATTAAACCTTCTGCAACTCCCAATTGTCCACTGAACGGATCATCATTTATGCATTCCCAAGTAGAACCACCATCCATTGTCTTTTCCATTACATAAAATCTGCTTCCGGCAGCTGCATCCGTTATCACCAAACGCCATCCATTATTTTCATCTAAAAAGAAATACATAGTTCCATCACTTTGATCCACAGTCCAACTTTCTGTATCTTTAGCATCCTCCACCTGCTGCATCGTATTCTCCTGCTTCAATTCTTGTTGACTGACGTACTCAGGCTCCATAATATATCGAACAGGTGTGACACTATTTAAATCAGGAATATGCAAAGATACCTCAAACCCAACGATTTCTCCACCGCTTCTAAGCTGAGTAAAATTGCCGGTTCCTGTTTCAGTTCCATCACCATCTGCATCTCCCGAAATATATTGTAAGCCTTCCTCTGAACTAAAAGATCTTCGCCCCATATAGAGTATTTCATAAATCTGCTGCTCTTCAAATGTTTCAGCCCACGCCTCTACCTGACTCGTCCAGTCTGAATTGTTCAAAATTTCAATCATTGGAGACAAACGCATATCGTCACTATATTCTCCATTCACATTACCATCTATCCAAACAGTCATATCATTACTGCTGTCTGCGTCATAATCAATAAGATACGTTTTTTTCTCTCCAGCCTCATTTTTTCCATATATGAATGCATAAATCCTTTGAATCGTTCCGTTTTCATCAAATGACACCTGATATTTATTTGCAATATAGAGTTCTTCCGGCAGTTGCAATGCTTCATCCAAATCCATCAGAATCCCTTCTACACCATCCTCAAAAAGATTATTATGCTCCAGTTCTACTTCTTTTTTACGCATCCACTCATCAAGTTTCCAAGACAGTGCCCCGTGATACGGAACTGCAGAATAAACGATACGTCCACCAAAGAATAAAGTTGCTGCTATAAGGAGTATCATTTCCGTATAGAAAAGTTTCTTATTTCCATTATCTCCTGAATTAACTTCTTGATTATGCCTTTTCGAAATCAGCCAGAGAACCACTGTGCCAACCAATCCTATTATACCTAACGCCAACATCGGTATATGCCTTCTCAAGCCACCATATTGACATAGATGCCAGAATTGATACAACATAAATATATATAGTATTAAACTTACTTTTCCCGTGATTTTATAAATATATTTCATGTAAGTCTCCTTTCTTCATATCTGTAAAAATACCATAAAACACCAGTATTATCAAATCATTCTTTAATACGGTATTGGTAATCTGGTATATGCATAATTCCATCATCAAGGATTTCATTCCCCAAATATTGAAAGCTACCATCATCAGCAAACCTTACCGTAAGTTCATGGGTTATGACTGCATCATCGCAAATGACCATGTCACAGACCGCCTCAACTGTTAATGTGACTGTTCCATCTTGATTTTCTTTGATGTCGACAACCTCCGGCAGAGAAGTTCCAAAGAAGGTAGGCGCATAATTGAAGCACCCAAGTCTCGCCCAAAGATAGGTCTGGTTTTCCTCATCAAATACTGCGTACTCTCGTATCTGCTCCGCTGTTATGGGAAGATACTCCATAATCAGACTTTCGAACTCTTCTTTAGGAATGCCATTTGGATAATCTTCAGAATTGAACTTTTCTCCATATTTCATTCCATACAGATATTCAAACATTCCGTTATAATCCAACTCACTCATATTTTCTATATTCCAGTTTGAACACAAAAGGTTATTTCCCTGATATCCAAGACCTCCGAACACAACGTTCAGACATTTCACGCTGTTCCTCTGTCATAGGTTTTATTCTAATCAGGCAGCTTCCATCCATAATTTCACTAACCTCTGGCGGCTCTGGCACACACAGCTCATAGCAGAACCATCCTTTTTCCGTGTATTTCCATTCTTTGAGTCTCGTATAAGAAATGTACGAAATTCCCGGCTCGTTGTCAGCATTCCAGATTCCTCTTGTACTTACAACATACATATCCGTTCCATCAAAAATGAATTTCATTCTGCCCAGTCCACCATCGTTGTAGATTTCATAAATTACTACAGAACCGCTTTGCCCTTCCATACATTCTTTAAGAAAACTATCGACACTTTCATAATTCCCCATGTTAGAATACGTTACCATCGTAGCAATTGGATATCCTGTGTCCTTTACCTTCTTCTGCATTTCAAGAACCGTTTGATCATCCAAAACAACATTGGATGCTATCCCTTTATCTGCAGTTTCATAAATATCAAGATAACGTTCCATCAGCTTTTTACAGTCAGTCTCAGCTTCTTCCCTTTCCTGTTCATCTACTGGAAGGTCGTAGCCCTTTTCCCATTGTTCTGCAGCCTCTTCCTCGGCACTTTTTGTTTCCTCCGTGGAAGATACTTCTTCCGTATCTTCCACAAGAGATTCACCCACAACGCTATCTTCTTTTCCACAGGCACACACGAAACACCCAATCAGAAATACTATGATCAGTAGAATGCTTTTTCTTTTTAATGCCATAATATCATCCTTTCTTTTCATACTTGTAATAGCTTCTGACCACATCCACACTTCCGCCTTTTGTGTGCAAATCGTATTTTACAAATCCGCCAAAATAACTGACTTCAAGAATCGTTATTTCTGCTTCTTCCTGTGCATCCACCTTTTCGCAAAATTCCAGTACCTGCTCTGCCTCAGTCATGTTAATTTGATTTCTGCTGTCAACTGCCGAATATCCATTTTCTCCAAGGCGATTTACAATACTACGGATTGTTTCCAAATCCGCTAATTTATTTTCTTCTTCTGCTTTCTCATAAAGAGCAATGCAGACGCTTATAATTTCATCTGCATCCTCCTCTGATTCTTCCTGAATAGCCTGAACATCTATTACCGTTTCCGAAAACTGTATCTTTTTCCGGAGGTGCATCACTGCACCCCGAAATACTAAGTATTAATACAAAGCTAATTGCTGCCAAACCACTCTTCCAGAACCAGCTGGTCTTTCTTAACAACATATCCACTTCCTCCTCTTCCTTTCACATCTTCTACCATGCTAATAATCAATATAGGACGTTCTACCGTATCTTCTGCTGTAAAAATTGCAAACCATCCTAATTCCGTACCCGAAGCATCATCCTTTGATGCCTTGATTTCTGCCGTACCTGTTTTTCCCGCTAAAAGAATGTCATCCCGATGGGCTGCATATCCAGTTCCATTAGAATCATTCACAACCTTTTTTGTTCCTTCCAATACACGGCTTGCTGTCTCATTAGAAAAGGCTCCCGGAATCCAATACTCCGCTATTGCTTCGTTTTCTGATATACTAAATACGGTTTTATAACATTTCCCTCGTTACAGAAAGCAGAATAGATACAAGCCATATGTAATGGATTCACCAAAACCTGCCCCTGACCGTAACCGCTGTCTGCTAACTGTATTTCTGTTTCAATTCCCTCTGAATTAGAATACTGCGACTCTGCCATCTTAATCTCAAATGGCAGTTCCTCATTAAAACCAAGTCCGGTCAAAGAACTCTCCATCTCTTCTGAGCCAATCTTTAATGCTGCCTTTGCGAAATAAATATTGTCGGAATATATTAGAGCATTCTCTAAAATGACTGGTTCATATGCATGGAGTGTTGTTACATAATAAGAACCCCACGATGCATCCTTTTGCCAACTTAAGCCTACATTGCCGTAATCTTCCATTGGATCGATTGCTCCTGATTCCAAGCCGACCGCTGCGGTAATTGGCTTGAATGTAGACCCCGGACACCACACTTGCCGGAAGCGATTATACATTGGCTTATTCTCATCCTCATTAAGTACGCAGTCCACTGCTCACTCGACAATCCCATAATAAAATCGTTATTGTCATAGGCCGGTGTGCTGACCAAGGCCAATACTTCTCTCCGATATAAGGATTCATGGCCACCGAGCAGCTTTTATCTTCCTTAAACTGTTCGTACAAGGAAACTTGCAAATTGGCATCTATCGTAAGCTGAATATCCTGCCCATGCTGTACCAGAATACAAGCCAGTTCCTCCTTCTCTTTGCCTTCCGAATTTACAATGTAAATCCTGCAACCGTTCTGGCCTTTCAGTTCACTCTCGAACAAGCTCTCCATTCCGCTTCTGCCGATTACACTATTGGCTGTATAGCCTTCTCCTGCATGCTCCTCTAAATCTTCCGCAGTAACACTTTGAACATATCCGACCAAATGTGCCGCCGCTTCTCCTAATGGGTATTCACGCACTTCAACATCAGATATCATCACTCCGGGAATTTCCAGTAGCTTTTCATGTCTTTCCTTTTCTTTCAGCACCTCTTCGTCCGGTTCAATCTTCATCAACTCAATTTCTTCAACCCTCGGAATGGTTTTTATCGGCACAAAGGAGTCATCCTTTACCCACTGTGCCGACAGCATCTTTTCTATCGCTTCCGGAGTTGTTTCCAACAGTTCTGCAATCTGTGCAATTGCTTCCTCTCTGTTTTCCACCTTGCCCGGAACGATTCCAACCGAAGAAGCTATACCTTTTCCTGCAAGGACACGTCCTTTCCTATCCAGAATTTCTCCTCTTACTGCCTGTGTAGTGGAAACTCTTACTTTATCTGTAGAAGTCAGATTCGGAAAAATCATGGAATCATCCCAAACCAACTTATATCCATCTTCGCCCTTTAGGAAGAGTGCTTCATTCTCAAAGCTGATAGTTCCTGCAACTGTATCAAAAGAAGTCTGGTAGGTTACCGCCATTTGCTCCTCATCATATGCAATAATCTGAACAGCCATATTCTGGACTTCTATACCTTCATAAATAGCTGAATTTCGAGTTACAAAATCCTCCTGACTGACATTTCCCCGATGCCTCAATATGTAGCATCGCATACATTTCTTCATACTCCTGTTTTGGAATATGATCCATGTACTCCACCAGAAGTTCTTCCGGTGTCTTCCAGGCATTTTCCTTTGTTGCCAACATTCCTGCCACGCATACTGCAGAAATTACCGCAGCTATTCCTATAACAGCAATCGCAATCCATAGGAGCCTGCTTCTTGTTTTCTTTCGCTTGTTTCTGCTTTTTCCTTTCTTCATATTGACCTCCATTCATTTTGCTTTGCTGATATGGTCATATTCTATTTTCAATGTACGCTATATCTTCAAAATATTACACTCGTAAGATTTTGAAGTAAAAAAATTTCTCTTTGCTGGGTATATCGTACTATGCATTCCTCCTCTTTTTATTACATGTGTAAGATTTCGCAACAAAAAAATTTCGTCCGCAATCCTACTGCACTTGTATAAATATTACATCAGTAAGATTTAGAAGTCAAGTTATCTTTATATAAAAAGGCTTCTGCCGGGAGATATCATACATTTTCACAAAAGTGATACCTTTTAGCAAAAGCCTATTATTCAGCAGAGTTTCAAAACACCCCACTGCTGCGATATTCAAATGGTTCATTCATAAGGCTACAAAACACATATCCATTTTCGCTCCTTAATATCCCACAAACCGCAGAAAATCAAGGTTTCTTGAAAGCAGACAGACGGTTTCAATATTCGCCCTGAACTCTGATTTTATACTGCATAGCGAAAGTATGCAATGTATATTCAGGATTGGGGTAGTGTTTTACTTTTTTGATATTTCTTCACATATTTTTTAACTCAAAAATATACTTGTTCTGCCGGGTATTCTGTTCCCATAATATTTCGTAACGTATCGAAATTAGTATTTCTTAAACGCCTTCCAGTTACATTTGTTTGCAAATAAAGTATATAGTCCTGCAAGTTTTGAAAATTTTCATTTTGAACATTAATATCTTTCCGTAAAAAACTTCCTATCGCAGTATTTACAGCTTTGACCTCATAATTTCTCACATTCCAATATGGATGTAATTCTAATTTTTCATATATTTCTTTTAGCATTCCATTCATTGGTTGCGGATCATTAATATGTAAAATCATTAATGAACGTGCAAACAAAATCAAACTTCTTAATTTAGAATTTTCTACATTGTTTTTATTCCCATTTCCAGTTCCACCATTACCTCTTCCTACACCATTGTTATCTTCTATGAAGATACTTCGCTTCTTTGGTACTGGTTTATTCCAACTCTTAAGCATTTTCCTTCCAACTGTCTCTGAAAAAACCCGGGAAATATTAGGATATCCTTGATTATGTCACAAACTCTAAACATTATGAAAGAATTTTCAATATCACGATTACCCGTTGCATAACTGCTGACAATTTTCCCAGGCAATAATTCTTCAAAAGACTCTACATCAACTTCAAAATCTTTTCCTATACTGATTCTAGCCTCTCCATTTTTACAATATTCTTTCTTAAAAATTGCAATCTCATATTCATTCGCTGTTCTCAATCTTTACCCTCCAATCTTATACTATTTTTGAAATAATTTCTTTAAATCTATCCCGATCCCATTAAAATTAGGCTCTAATAATATTGATTCTTTCAAATTTTTCCAAAATGACTTCTTTATACCATCATCAAAAAAGAATTCTCGAATATCCTCATCTAAGTATATGTTTTGCTCTTTACAGTCTATAAATTTGCTCTTACCATCATCAATACATGCTTCTCCTGTAAGAATAAAAGAAAAATTTCCTCTTGCCGAACGTAACTGCATTTGTACAACTTGAATATGGCTTTCGCAATCATAAAAAACATCATATTTAAAGTGCTTTTTCTTTTTTAAATTTTTATTATTATCAAAAGGATCTACAATATGTAATTCTGTCAATCTATAGTCTACAGGTAAAATAAAATTATAAATACCACAGCTTCCATATCCAGAACTCTCAACAGGTATAAACATATGCTCAAAACAAAAAAAAATCTTACCATAACTGTCTGTAAAATCTTTAATTTTACAAGTAGTAGAAAGCAACTGACATTTGTCAGAATTATATACTCTTAGCAATCCCACATCCTTATCTGTATTTCCCTTTACATCTGTACAAATATCAGATAATCTATCAACCACTATTCTATTATATTGATTAATGGGTATAAACCTATATGTTTTAAGCATTCCTTTCGTATCAATAAAGTCAGTTAATAAAATACTTAAATTCATATGTATCCTCCCTACACTTTGCCTTTTGCCAAAATGTATATCAACAATTCCGAAAATCTTACCCCTGGGGTAAATCAGTTTCCGCATGTGTCTTCTGCGGAAACTGAAACACACAACCATTTTTGCCACAAATCGGCGCAACCCTTTGATTTACCGGGCTTTTCTCGTCAGAAGAGTGACTATCTCCACATGCCCCGTCCACCCAAACAAATCCACCGGCCATGCTTCTTTCGCCCGATAACCATGCTTTGCGAATACTTTCAAATCGCGTGCCAATGTATCCGGACCGCAGGAGATGTATACCACCCGTTTCGGCTGCATAAGTGCTACCGAATCGATAAATTCCTCGGTACTTCCGCTTCTCGGCGGATCCATGAAAACGACATCGGCGCTCTCGCTGCGGGCTGCCATATGAGACATGAACCGGCCTGCGTCATTGCAGAAGAACTGTGCATTGGTGATGCCGTTCTTCTTCGCATTCTGCACTGCATCCCGCACTGCATCCTGATTTAACTCTACACCGATAACTTTGCCCGCGTGTTTGCTGGCAATGAGACCGATCGTACCAATACCGCAATAAGCATCCAGTACCGTCTCCTTGCCTGTAAGTCCTGCCAGTTCCATCGCTTTTCCGTACAGCTTCTCAGTCTGAACTGAGTTAATCTGATAGAAGGAACGGGACGAAATACGGAACCGGAGTCCGCAGAGTTCATCTTCGATATATCCTTTTCCATACAGTACATGTTCTTTGTCCCCCAGTACCATACTGGTGCTTCTGCCGTTGATATTCTGGACAATCGTAGTAATTTCCGGGTGCTTTTCACGAAGCGCCTTGACGAAATTGTTCTTCGACGGGAATACCGGGGATGCTGTCACCAAAACGACCAGAATCTCGCCGGTTGTGAAGCCGCGGCGAATCAATACATGACGCAGCAGACCGTATCCGGTGTCCTCATCAAAAACACGGATCTTGAACGAACGAAGCATACTCCGGATCGTCACGATGATCTCGTCTGCTTTCTGATCCTCAATCAGACAGGAATCCACCGGAAGAATCCGATGTGTCCCCTCTTTGTAAATGCCAGAAATTGGATTATTTTTCCGATCCAATCCAAATACCGCATGAACTTTATTGCGGTAATGATACGGCTCTTCCATTCCAATGATCGGACGAACCGGACAGACACCGCCCAGCAGTTCTTCCATGCGCTTCTGTTTTTCTTTTAACTGCTGATCATAGGTTAAATGGAGATACTGACAGCCACCGCACTCACGGTAAATCGGACATTTTGTTTTTCCACGCTGTCCACCACGAACCGTTTTCTGACCGTCTTTTTCCCCTACATTTCGTTTCCTGTCCCCATGTGTGCCCCATTTATCCTCAACTCCAGACACTTTACGAGCAGCTTTTCTCTGTTTTTCCCCATTGACTCCCACTTTTGCACTATTCTTGGAAAATCCAGTTGTTTTCTCCCCCCGGCCAAACGATTTCTTTCCTTCCGTTCTTTTTCCATCAGAACCATTCCCTGCTGTCTTTTTCCATCCTGTTTCTTTCATTTTTTCTCACACTTTCTTTCTTCGTTTATCTTCTACGCCTATTCCAACTCCGCTTCTGTCTTCACGCCCTTAAAATTCTTCTTCCAACGTTCTTTCTTAAAATGCACCGCGTAAATGAGTCCGCGCACGCATTCATCGGCTGCCATTGCGATCCAGACGCCTTCCAGCCCCCAGCCGAGCTTGCTGCCGAGCAACCAGGAGCCGGCGGCAGCTACGACCCACTGGAAGGTGATTCCGACCGTGGTCGGGGTCAGGACATCGCCGACCGCAATCAGGCATTTGGTCATAACAATGTTGACCGCGCGCCCGATCTCCAGCACAATCTCAATCACCAGAATCCGCCGTCCAAGCGCAATGATCTCCGGGTTGTCTGTGAAAATCAGGAAAATGTATTTGCCTCCCAGGCACATCAGCACCGCCATCCCAACACACGCCGCAATCGCAACCTTCAGTGTCGCATTCACTCGTTTCTGTATATCATTCAGACGGCGCGCTCCGATCAGGTAGCCCAGCACAATCTGGGTTGCCGTCGCGATCGCCATCGCATAAACATAATCAATATTGGCAAAAATCGTACAATATCCCTTGGTTACAGTAACCAGAGTGCCAAAGGAATTAACAATTCCCAGAATCATCATCTGGGAGAGATTGTACGAAAAACTTTCGACCCCCGTCGGAATTGCCAACAGGCAGAGATTTTTTAAAATCTGCACCGGAAATGGACGCAGATAACTCATTCCCATTTTGACGCGGTGGCTCTTGAAAAACATTCCGATCATCAATGCCAGACCAACTAACTTACTGATATCCGTCGAGATCGCCGCTCCGACCGCCCCAAGCTGCGGCATTCCGAACCAGCCGTTGATTAAAATCGCATTTCCCACAATATTCATGGCATTCATGATAACTGATATAATCATGACTTCCTTTACCATGGCAAATGCGCGGATCATCGCTGAGAAGGTCAGATAAAGTCCCTGCACCAGAATAAATGCGCCGACAATCAGCAGATACAGCGACGCCTCATCAAAAACCTCCTCCGGCACATGGATCGCCCGGTAAAGCGGCGTGTGCCCGGCAAAAACCAGAATCGTTGCCGCAAGACTGACGCCGCCGATCAGCACGATCGAGACCATGCAGGTCCGGGATGCATTTTTTTCATCCTGCGCGCCCAGATACTGGGACAAAATCACAGTAACCGCCGTCGATGCCATGCTCAGCACGATAATTACCAGGTTCATGATCTGGTTCGCATTGACAATCGCCGCCACCGAGGGCTGCGACACCCGGCTTACCATCATCTGATCGACGTTTCCGACCAAAAGCTGCAATAACAGTTCCACGAAGATCGGCAGCGACATCAGAAATAAATTCCGGTTCGTATTCATTTTGTCAATATCATTTTGATATTTCATATTTTCCCCTTACTTGTAATAATAGCAAAACAGCACATACAGCCGTCCAAACACTCTCGTATTCGCCCGGCTGCATGTGCCATTTTACACGATACTATATTGAATTGCAAGTGGAAGTCATTCTTTTTCCCTTACAAAAGCCCCCTCATTTTTAAATAATCCTTAATCAACTGAACCGCCCCGTCCACACCAATCTGTGTCGTATTGATCAAAAGGTCGTAATTCTCCGGCTTCTCCCAGTCGCGCCCTGCATAATAACGATTATAATCGCGGCGTTCCCGGTCGATCCGGTGGATATTTTTGAGGACATCTTTGTCCGCGTAGAGATTCCGCTCACGCACGCGCTCCTCGCGCACCTTGATATCCGCGTAGAGGAACACACGAATCAGTCCCTCGGTGCCGTCCAGCACATAATCCGCGCAGCGGCCGATGATGACGCAGGATTCCTCCGCCGCCAGCTTCCGGATCACTTCCGACTGGAAGCGAAACAAATTGTCGGCTGAAATGAGATCGGAACCGAACGACGGTGCGCCCTTTTCCGGTGTCAATGTATTGATAATCTTGTATAAAAGCCGGTTGCCCGCCTTCTCGTCTGCCAGATGGAAATAGCTCTCTTTGATACCGCTCTCATCTGAGTTCATACGGAGAATGTTCTTATCATAAAAACTGATCCCCAGATCTTCCGCCAACTTTTTGCCCGTATCCGCACCGCCGCTTCCATACTGCCTCGCAATCGTGATGATAATTTTTTTCTTCTCTGACATACCAAACCCCTCCCTTTATCTACAAGAAAATGCATGTTGCTTTCTATCTTCAGCATACCATAATGAGGGGATTTTTTCCATTCATTTTTACAAAAAGCACAGCAAAAATCAATCAAATAAGTCATTCTATTCTTATTTTCAGATAGTGCCTGTTTTTCAGCTTTTCTCCCCTACTTCACCTCCCTCTCATACAAAAGCACCGTCGGAAATCCCGCCTTCCGCAGTTCCCGTTCCATCCGCACAGCGTTGTCGAGATTTTTAAACGCACCGACCCGAAGCTTGAAATACGTCCCATCGTACACCAGAAATGCAGGGAATCCCATACGGCGCAGTTCTTCTAACTGCTGCTCTGCCAGCGATCGGATGCGGTACGCCCCCGTCTGGATCTGGTAATAATAGTCGCTCTCTTCCACCGGACGGCGATCCATGTCGTCATCGATTACATTTAGAATCCCAGATGCAACCGCCGCCGCAATTTCGTCAAACTGCGCGTCAAACCGCTTGTTATCCTCCGGATTGTCGATAAATCCGACTTCAACCAGAACCGCCGGCATCTGCGTTTTCCGCAGCACAATCAAATCCGGGCGCTCGATCACGCCGAGATCCACATATCCGGTGCGCGCCAGCTCTCTCTGGATTGAATCCGCCAGCTGTTCTGATTCCCTGCCTGTCTTGTACACCAGCGTCATGACGCCCGAACCTTTTCCCGGCTCACTCGCCGCATTGCGGTGCAGGGAAACAAAATAGTCCGCCTCCGCCTCATTCCCCATCTCTGCTTTCTGGTAAGGCGTGTCATAGACGTCCGTCGTCCGCGTATAGACGGCATTCACCCCATTTTCCTCGAGAATCCGCCCTACTGCCAACGCCAGACGCAGGGTATCGTCCTTTTCCATCCGATCCTCAAATACTGCTCCCGGATCTTTCGTTCCGCCGTGCCCGGCATCTATCATCACTTTCTTTTTTTCTTCCAAAAGAAAAGACTCCTCTCACATATCGTTGTACTACTACCATATGTGAAAGAAGTCCCAAAGTTTCCTGTTTAATTATTCCTCATACTCCCCGCTAAACACTTCCACCGCCGGTCCAGTCATGAACACGCGGTTTTTCTCGCGGTCCCAGCGGATCTGCAGGCAGCCGCCCAACAGCTCGACCTCAACCTCATCCTCCGTATGTCCTGCCAGAATAGATGCAACGGCAACCGCGCAGGCACCCGTTCCACATGCCATCGTTTCGCCGGATCCGCGCTCCCAGACACGCATTTTTACGTGTGTGCGGTCAATGACCTTGACAAACTCGGTGTTGGTACGATCCGGGAAACGCTTATGGAACTCGAATTTCGGTCCGATCGTCTCCAGTTCCAGGGAATCAATCTCATCCATAAACAGAACGGCGTGCGGATTTCCCATGGAAATTCCGGTAAATTCGTACCCCGTTCCATCTACCTCGATCTTCTCCGGAAGCTCGGAAGTCTGCTCCGGCTCGCCCATATCGACGGTGACCGCCGTTACTTTGCCATTTTCGACCTTCATATCCAGATATTTAATCCCGGACAATGTCTCAACAAAAATCTGCGGCTTGTCCACAATATGGTGGTCATACGCATATTTTCCCACACAGCGGATGCCGTTGCCGCACATCGCGCCTCGGGAACCGTCCAGATTGTACATATCCATGCGGCAGTCTGCCACCTCGGATGGGGTAATCAGAATCAATCCGTCGGAACCAATTCCAAAATGGCGGTCACTGACGGCAATCGCCAGCTTCTCCGGATCGTTTACCGTTTCTTCAAAACAGTTGACATAGACATAATCATTGCCCAGTCCCTGCATTTTTGTAAATTTCATCGTTTTTGCTGCTCCTTCTGCCTTTTTGATCCTATTGTAAAGGATCTTACGACATTTTGTAAAGACTGATTACCATTTGTGCCGCCTCAATAAGGCTGACCTGGCTGTCCATGCTGCATTTCTGCAGATATTTGTGCGCCTCCGGCTCCGTCATCCGGTTCCGCTCCATCAAAATAGCCTTTGCGGTGTCGATCGCTTTCTGATCCTCTTCCCTGCGCTTCTGCGGCGGCTGGCGACGCATCCGCCGTCTTTTTTCCGTCTGTGACTGCTCAATCATGCGGACCGTCGAAACTAAATCTCCCATTTTAAACGGTGCCGGCAGGCAGACAATCCTTCCCATCGCTTCGCCGCTCCACCGGCTCGGGGAAGCAATGAGAAGCAAATCAAATCCCGGCGGCAGCTGGTCGGCAAGCTGCCGGCAGGTCATATCACCAAACCGGTAGCCGCTCACCACAATCCCGCTTCGCAAATCATCGGTTGACGCTAAAACCTGCGCGCCCGATGTGCAGGAGGCTGTGACCTGTATTCCATGTTTTACGAGTATATTTCTAATATTTCGTCCGTCCTGCGGCTTCGAAAATGCTACTATGATGTTTCCCACGTGGTCTCACCTCACTGCGATTTCGTACCCCCTAACAACGATACAGATATTCCGCTGTCTCCCAATCCGTCACATAGGCACAGAAGCGTTCCCACTCCTCTTTCTTGCCCTCGCCGTACATCCGGCAGAACTTTTCCCCAAATACACGGTGTGCAAATTCATTCTGATCCAGCTTCTGGAGCAATATCCCCAATGTCTCCGGGAACCGCGGCGCATTCTCATCGCCCGCTTCTTCATCCAGCACCAGCGCCTTCTCGATTCCTTCCAGTCCTGCTGCCAGGATCGCCGTCAGCGCCAGATACGGATTCGCAGACGGATCCGGGAACTGCACTTCCACGGAAATACGTCCGTTCCGGTCTTCCTTCACATGAACTGCCTTTTCACTTCCTTTTTCCCACACAGCCGCCGGGAACTCCGGCTGGAACACCGTGCTCCGCTCTGCCGCCAGACGTTTGTATGAATTGACGGTCGGATTCGTGAAAATCATCATATCGCTCAGATTTTTAAGCACGCCTGCCGCAAACTGCTTCGCCTGCGCCATCGCCTCGGCGCCCCGTCTGGAAGAGATCGACACGCCCACATGAAGCCCCGATCCGTCGCCGCTCATGTTTGGCTTCGGCATAAAAGTCGCATGCAGACCATGGCGTTTCGCAATCCGTTTGACCGCCGCCTTGAACGTCTGTAAATAATCTGCTGCCTCAATGCCCCGGCGCGCCAGAAGGACGAAGCTGTGCTGTCCGGCAGTCAGACCATGATGCGTGCTCTCGACCGCAAATCCTGCTTCCTCCAGGCTCAGAACCATGTCCCGGCGGACGCCCTCTGCCAAATCGATCGGTCCCGCGTCATAATACCCGGCAACCTCATGCGTCACCGTCGTCGGTCTCCCATCATCATCCGTGTGAAACAGATAAAACTCACACTGGAAATCAAAATCAAAGTCCAGTCCCATCTTCTCGGCACGTTTTACCGTTTCCTGTAAAATATGACGCGAATCCGTCCAGGACGGCGTCCCATCCGCATTGCAGACCTGGCAGATCACGCGCGCTACATTTTCCTGCCCGGAATCCCACGGAAGAACCTGATACGTTGATGCATCCGGCTTCAGGTACAATTCCACACTCTCGCTCTGGTCCGTCAGATACTCCGGCGCCGCCGCGCCCTCGATCCCAGCTTTCTGTAAGCCGCCGAGCGCAAACCGGTTGATTGCATACCCCTCTTTCATCGCTTTTTCCGCCTGCCTCCGCGTCATCTGGACCATTTTGCACTGTCCAAAAATATCGGTAAACTGCAGCTTTACCAAATCAACATCTTCATCAAAAAAAGGTTCTGATCGGTTCGTATTCTCTCCCATCGCCATTTCCTCCTATAAAAAACGAGGCAGCTGTCTCTGTCTCCAGTCAGCCCCCTCGCCCTCTTTTCATATACGCCCAGAATTTTCCTGCCTATACAGCCCCCAAAATTTCAAGCATACGTTTATGATCGTTTTGCTGTGTGAGAATGCCCCTGTCATTCTTTTCACAATTTTTATAAATAAAATATAGCAGTCCGATATTTTTCTGTCAAATACTTTTTTATTTAATCCGCAGCTGTTCGCTCAATTCATTTCCCAACTGGATATGTCCCACATAGCCGACCTCGCCGACCATGTAAACCATGCCGTCCTCCTTGATTTCCACTTCCAGCGTGCCGCCCGGCATATGGACGTACATATGCGGATCGGCAAGTCCCAGGCGGTATGCCGCACTCGCCGCCGCGCAGGCGCAGCTTCCGGACGCCAGCGTATATCCAACGCCTCTCTCATAGATCTCGATCTGGATATTCGTCCGGTCAAGGACATTTAAAATCTGCGTATTGACCTTTTCCGGGAAATATTCGGATGTTTCCGAATGCTCGCCGATCCGGCACACCATTTCCTTCGAAATCTCATTCATCCAGATAACACAGTGCGGATTTCCCATTGAAAGACAAGTCGTGACATACGGAATCTTTCCAAATACCATCGTCTGGTTTACCATCTCCCGCCGCTCGCCGGTCACCGGAATCTCATCGCTCCAGAACGTCGGATGTCCCATCGAAATTTTCACACGGGTCGCATCCTCGTTGAGATAAAAGACTGTCTCCTCGCCTCCCAGCGTTTTCCAGGAGATCGTCGTTTTCTGCACATATCCCGCGTCCCGCAGATATTTTGCAAAAATACCCATGCCGTTGCCGCTCTTCTCCGCCTCGCTGCCGTCCGCGTTGTAGATGCGTACATAAAAATCATTCTCCCCCAGATATGGGCCCGCCAGAATGCCATCCGCGCCGATGCCAAAATGACGGCTGCACATCTTCTTGATATTCTCCGCATTCAATTCCAAATCATTCTTATTTGGATCAAACACCAGGTAATCATTTCCCATACAGTGATATTTTTCAAGCACAACCTGTTTCATCGCGATACCTCCTGCCCCTTTTAATCAATACCATAAAAATCTTTCATCGTAACTGTTCAGTACCTTCACAGTCACGCGCAAAAATCCATTAAAATTGCCTACGGCAATGGGATTTTTGCCTGCTGACCCATGTTTTCGTACGGTCAGCGCAGTAAATGCGCAGACCTACTGAACAGTTACCTTTCATCAATGATTTCTATTCTACTTCCGTTCTCGAAATCACTTTATCATGCATATCCATTTATATTTTGAATATGTCTGCATTTTCATAATATTCCATCTATGCTTTCTTTAATTTCAATTTTAAGAAAATATAGCAGCTTTTAATAGAAGAATCATGCTTTAAATATTGCATATAATGCTATATAATATGAACTAAGAAATGAAATATCTGTGTTTCAAAACATATTTATCTCAGAGGAAAACAACAAACTCAATGCATTTATACAAGATATAATTTCCCGCAACAATCAACCTGCAATACACTCAAAAAAGGAGTCCCCTTATGTCAGAAAATACCACCCACGAATCCCCCGCCTACGAAAAACGCGGCTACCTCAACCACGAATTCCGCCTCTTCCACCTGCGCGGGCAGATGGATACACCGGTTGCCTACCACTATCATGATTTCCACAAAGTCCTGATCCTGTTAAATGGCGAAGCAGACTACATCGTGGAAGGCCGTTCCTACCACCTCCGTCCGCTCGACATCGTCCTCGTCGGCGCGCACTGCCTGCACAAGCCGGTCGTGCCATACAAAAGCCGATATGAGCGCATCATCCTCTACCTGTCGCCGGAATGCCTGGATGCATTCTCCTGTGCTGACTGTGCGCTCGACCTCTGTTTCCAGCTTGCCAGAGAACAGCAGTCCGATGTTCTGCGCCTCGGTTCCCTTACCATGACGCCGCTCTTAGAGGCGCTGTCAAGACTGGAAAATGCCTATCAGGCAGGTGGTACAAATGACAATGGCACAGACAATGCTAACTTTGAATCCCTTGGTGGCAGCAGTTATGGATCCGAGCTTCTTCTGCGTTTATTATTCCTGGAATTTATGGTACACCTTGATCGCGCCGCCTCCGAAAACCATCGGGAATACGTTCCGACCTCCCCTTCCGGCGAAAAAATCCTGGAACTCATGCGCTACCTCTCTGAACACCCAGAAGAAGACCACACCATCGACCAGCTCGCCGCCCGCTTTTACATGAGCAAATACCACATGATGCGCCTCTTCCGCCAGGAAACCGGCTACACCATTACCGAATACCTGACTGAAAAACGCCTCCAAAACGCAAACGAGCTCCTGCGCCGGGGCACCCCCGTCACAGAAGCCTGCTATCAATCCGGATTCCGCAATTATGCTGCGTTCCTCCGGGCATATAAGAAAAAATATCGCGATACGCCGCATAATTTATCCAGATTAAATTACCAAGAAAATTTTACTATATAATAAGGAAACTTCCCCCTATTCTTCCCTCCGGAATTTCTGAATCGACTCCATCAGCATTCTGAAATTCCGGATCATCGAATCAAACGCCCCATATTTATAAAAATTGATAAAGACAAGCCCCACCGGCACCGCCAGAATCATGCCTGTCAGCCCGCGCAGCTTAAATCCCAGATACAAAAGAAACAGCGTCATCAGAGGCGGCAATCCCATCGACTCCCCGACGATCTTCGGCTGGATGATCTGACGGACGACCTGCGTCAGGATGTAGAGCAGGATAAGCCCGGTCGCATACGCATACTCCCCCGCAAACAGTTTCACAACCGCCCATGGGAACAGCACCGTTCCCGTTCCAAAGATCGGCAGAAAATCCAGAATCGCCGTCAAAAACGCCAACAGGACACCGTAGCGGACACCCAGCACCAAAAATCCTGCCGCGAGAATCAGCGCCACCACACACATGATACGGAATTGTGCCAGAAAATATCCACCAATCAGTCCCTTTGCGTCCCGTTTCATATACTCGATATAGCGGAATACAAATGCCGGAAGATGCTCTTTCAGCCACCGCATGATGGACTCCCGGTCCGCCAGAAACAGGTACGAAGACAGGATAATAATGACCATATTTACCAGAAGATTCGGAATACTCTTCGCCACATGTCCGGCGATCTGCACGGTCGGTTCCGCCGCCCGCGATACCAGTTTTCCAAACAGACCATCCAGATTATCCGAAAATGCCAGCAGCGGCGGTTGTAAATTCTGCGGAAAATATTCTGCAAGCTTGCGCCCATTCTGCAATGCATTCTCGATCTCAGCGATCACACTCTGATATATTTCCGGTGCATCCGCCAGAAAACTTCCCATTTCCCGGTAAACCAGAAGACCCGCCCCGTAAAAAAGACCGATCACAATCGCCAGCGCCGCAATAATGATCAGCATCGAGCCGTGGCGCCGCACCAGCTTCACGCGCCGTTCCAGAAACCGCACCAGCGGATTTGCTAAAAGTGCCAGAATCCATCCGACCACAAACGGCATGAAAAAATGCAGAAGTCTGGGACCTAAAAAGATGACCAGACATAAACCAAGGAGCGGAATCACAATATTCAGAATCATTCTAAAACATCGTTTCATCTCATCCTTTTCCTTTCCAAGACGATGATACAATTTCGCTATACCAGATTATAGTGTTCCGCAATCTTTCTGAATGCCGGAAGCGATCTCTCGATCTGTCCATATGATACGCAGTATGCAATGCGCACATAACCTGGGCAAGCGAATGAACTTCCCGGTACTACCAGTACATTGTACTGTTTGCATACCTCACAGAATTCCTTCTCATTCTCCACTGGAGATTTCACAAACAGGTAGAACGCGCCCTCCGGCTTGATGCAGGAAAATCCGCACTCTTTCAATCCGTTGTAAAGCAGGTTACGGTTGCGGTCGTAAGCTTCCAGATTCACATTCGCATCTACGCAGCGCTTGATGACTCTCTGCATCAGGGATGGCGCATTGACACAGCCCAGAACACGGTTCGCAATCGTTGCCGCCTGGAATACGTTTGCGCTCTCATCCATCTCAGACGGGATTACCAGATAACCGATACGCTCGCCCGGAAGGGACAGAGACTTACTGTAAGAGTAGCAAACCACTGTATTGGCGTAATATTTTGTCACATACGGTACCACCGCTCCATCGTAAGCCAGTTCCCGGTACGGCTCATCGGACAGAAGCACGATCGATGTACCAAATTCCTTCTGTTTCTTTTCCAGAATTGCTGCAATCTTCTGCAGTGTTTCCTCGGAATAAATAACGCCGGTCGGGTTGTTCGGGGTGTTGATGATCACTGCCTTGGTCTTTTCGTTGATCTTTTCCTCAAATTCAACGAGATTCGGCTGGAAATCCACCGTATTCGGAGATACAACCACCAGCTCGCCGTCATAGTTGCGGACATAGGAACCATACTCTACAAAGTATGGTGCAAAGGTAATGACCTGCTCTCCTGGATTTAACAGGGTCTTTAAAATGACATTCAAACCACTTGCCGCACCGACCGTCATCAGGATGTTGCCTGCGTGAAAGGAGGTGCCGAACCGGCGGTTTAACGACTGAGCGATCGTCTCACGCACATCTTCATAGCCTGCGTTGGACATATATCCGTGTACAAACAGGGAATCTTCTTCCTTTACGATATCCTGAATTGCCTGATTTACCTCTGCCGGAGCCGGTACGCTCGGATTTCCAAGGCTGAAATCAAACACATTCTCACGTCCATATTTCGCCGCCAGCTTATTGCCCTCTTCAAACATCATACGGATGGCGGAGTTATTTTTCATAAGCGGTATCATTTTTTCTGAAATCATTGGCTTGCCCTCTTTTCTGTAAAACTGATCAATGCGGCAATTCTATCTGTATACAAGCAGCACTTTAACTTACTGAATTGTCGTCTTTTTGTTATTATAGCAGATTTTATTTCACTTTTATATCTTAATCCATATATTTTTACCGCCCTGCAACCTTATGCGATACCAGAAATGTCACAACCGCTGTCACCGCGAAATAAAACCATGTGGACGGATTGCTGAACCAGGTTGTGAAAAACGATAAGAGCATGTAAAGTGCAAACTGTGCGTACAGAAGATAGGTAATCGGATTCTGCACCTGGCGCATCATCCGCATCAGCAGATACGCCGCCGCTCCTAATATGGCAGAAAAGATGAACACGCCAATTATGCCGAAATCGTAGTACGCATCATAAAACATCGTCAGCGTCGTCAGCTCTTCCTTCGTCACATAATACGGAAATGCCGTCAACGACGGAACCAGAAACTTGAGTCCCGTCAGCGTCCAGAACGGTGCCAGCATCTTCATGCCCCAGCTGTGCTTCACAAGTCCCTTGACCAGACAGTCGAAATTATCGTAATTGTTTGCAATATAGATATACGGCTGCGTCACAAAAATCGGCAGGTGCCGTTTCATCTCAAAAACCGTATTCAAGTAGGCAGTATCATGGCTGCGCGCGATCGTCAGCAGAATGTAGAGCACAATCAGCCCAGCCAGCGCAAAAACAACATAAATCGGATTCAGCTGGTGTTCCATCTGTATGTAGGTAATCAATGCCAGCAGTACCGCAAACAGAAGCTGGGAGCGCGACACGCACAGAAGCGGAATCGCCACCGCCGCTGCATCTGCCAGAAGCATACATACCAGCCGTCCCCGGCTGCGACCGCCCTCGATGCAAAAATAGATCACAGAGAGCGCCGGAACCAGCACACAGGACACCGTCAGATAATGAAGCCCGGTCACATGGAAATAGGAATAAGCATGCGGAACGCCCCGGAGCAGCAGCGGAATATAGCCCATATAGACCGCCTCGATCGCGAAACAGCCTGCCGATAGCGCCGCCAGCGCCACCGCGCAGAAAAAGACGGTTCCGGCATAAGATTCCAACCCCCGGCGCTGCACCGCGCCGGAATGACCGCCCACGCGGACGGACGCCTCACCGGAAAATGCTTCCAGATAATAAAAAGCCAGATAAAAGCCCGCAAACGCCGCCAAAAGTCCCAGCCACGTTCCCGCACTCCATGCCTGACTTAAATAACTAAGCTTCATACACGCCAGTCCCTGTCCACCTACAAAGGAAAGAGCGAAAATCCCCCGCAGATGCAGAAGATTTCCACTCCGGATATAGTCTGACGCATACAGATACACCGCCGCCGCCAGAAGCCCTGCGCCGGATAAAAGATAATGGCGGCCAAGCGCCAGAAGCAGCGAAGCCGCATAGCAAACCAAATAAACGATCATAGTTTCATCCTATCTGTACGTCTGTACACATTCTTTTACCGCACCGGTTTTCCCTACTCGCCCAGCCCGTCATCAACTATTTTCAGCATCGCCGACAGAGCTTCCTCCTCGTCTTTTCCATCACAGATAAACTCGATCTCATCACCGCTCTTGATGCACGCCCCAAGCACGCTCAGGACACTCTTTGCATTGGACACGGTGCCACGGAACTGGAACTGGACAGAACAATCGAATTTTACCGCCTCATTACACAGGATTCCCGCCGGTCTCAAATGCAGACCAGTCGGGTTTTTTAATTTAATTTTTGCTTTTACCATTGTTTAACTTCTTTCTCCTCATTTGTGGATGGCATACCATACTTTATGCAGCATTGCCGCTCTCTGCATCCACATTTTCTTTTGCCGAGCTTGCCCCGCTCTCCCGGTTGGAACTGCTCTGGCTGCCCATGTCTCCACGGTCACTCTCGGTGCTTTCCGTCGTCTGGGCACTGGAGCTTCCATGTTCGCTGACCCGCACTGTCACAGCCGGCGCCGACAGCATCTTATACGCGTCCCCCAGCTGGAACTGCGCCGCTGCCGTGTGCTCGCCCAGTCCCATGCCTGATACATCGACCCGGATATTCATCTTCGCCGCCGACAGGCTGCTTAAATCCTCCTCAAGTCCCTGTACCTTGACTTCCATCTTCGTATCTTCGACGGTATAGCTGTAGCTGCTGTTCTTTCCGTTTAGAGTCACATCCTCCGGTTTGACCGTAAAGGTCTTCTCTATCAACTTCTCGACCTGTAGTGTCACGTTGATCGTCGTGCTGTCCAGTCCCACGATCGTAAGCCCGGACGGCAGATAATCATCCAGATCGATCTCGCACTCCACATTCTTCGTCGCGCCCTGCACATTAAGGGACGGTCCCTGAATCGTGAGCGTGCTGACCGATGCCAGATCCGTCTTAAGCCCCGCCACAGACACCGACTTGATATCCGTCTTCGGACCCGTATAGCGGTATCCATCCGCCACTTCACCACTGACGTCAAAATCAAGCGGTACTTCTTTTACTTTCAGGATCTGCATCGTATAAGAGACATCTCCGCCAACCGTCTTGACAGAATCTCCCAAATCTGACAGCACATTTCCATTGGCGTCAAAATACTCCGGTGTTGCTGTTCCACCGACATCCGCCGCAGCACCGTCAATATTAAAACGGATACCCACGCTGCTGATCTGTCCGATCAGGGAGGTTGGTCCTTTGACCGTCACCTGAGATGGCACCATTGTCACCTCACCCGCCTCGTAACCCTCTGCCGCCTTGCCCTGAGGATACGCTTTCAGCGTAAATGCCTTGGTCTGCAGAGCCTCGGTCGTGATCTTGATGACCTCCGGGGACTTCACAACCGGCGTGGACTCCAGCAGTTCCTCATTGTTCACCACTTCCACTCGGATCGGGATCGCACCCGTCACATCATACATTTCCGATAAATCCGCATAGGCGTTGAAATCCGACGCCTTTACCTTATAATCATCCTTCGTCCGGATCTTGAAACTGATCGTCGCCGTTTTTTTGCCTACCACATCATAGGCAAGATCCGCCTGCTCCAGCACCTGATCGTTCGTGATCGTGACCGGAACCTCCCTCGTCGATACCTTGATCGGGTTCGCCACATTCACGACCGCCAGCCACACAAAGAAAGCACAGAACAGGGCAATCAGCTTGATCGCAAGATTATTCGTCAGCTTTTCTTTCATTTCTGCGTCTTCCCTTCCATATTCTGAAACGACCTGTGTTTTCCGTTTCCCGTTTTACCAGAACTGACAATATATCTCTCAGTTCATCTCCATCCTTGACACTCTTAAGCCGTCCGGACACAGCCACCGACACACGCCCCGTCTCTTCCGATACAACCAGCGTCACGCTATCGGTCGCCTCACTGACTCCGACTGCCGCACGGTGTCTGGTTCCCAACGCCTTGCTGATATCCATATTGTCCGAGAGCGGCAGATAACAGGTCGCCGCCGTCACACGGTTACCGCGAATCACGACCGCGCCGTCGTGCAGCGGTGTGTTGTGCTCAAAAATATTGATCAGAAGCTGGCTCGTCACGATACCATCGACCTCGATGCCCGTCCTCTCGATCTCTCCGAGCGGCGTGCCCCTCTCGATGACGATCAGGGCGCCCGTCTTGACTTTTCCCATCTCAAAACAAGCACGCACCAGCTCTGCAATCGTCTTTTCGCTGAAATCCTCATTTTTCTTCGTATCATCCGTTGAAAACAGCGTCGTCAGCACGTTCTGGCTTCCGATCTGCTCCAGTGCTTTCCGCAGCTCCGGCTGGAAAATAACGATGATCGCCGTTACCGCAATGTACGATGTCTTTTCCAGAAGCCACAGAATCGTATCCAGTTCCAGGATCGCAGCTGCCAGAAAGAATGCAAGAATAAAAACAATACCCTTCAGAAGCGTCCACGCCCGCGTATTTTTGATCCAGATCAGCATTTCATATACCAGAATTGCTATAATCGCGATCTCTATTAAATTTTTAAAGGTTATCTTCGGTACGAACGAGATCCACGAATAAATCTCCGTCAGTATCTCTGCCATTCTTTTCCCTCCCTTTCGGGCTGCGTTTCTGTTACCAGTCACGTACATATGACCCGTCACGCATTTCTTTTAACAACAAGTTTCTTTTATAAAATAGTCTATCTTCTCTTTACTTTATTGATTTCCTGTACCTTTACATCCGTCCTCGAGATCGCAATCTTTGGAACCGCTTTCACATAGTAATAATAATCGTCATCCTCAAACTGCGTGTACTCGGTCCGGCTGTAATCGACCGAAAAAACAAACAGCTGATAGATCAGCGATGCAATGACCGCACCAATCATTCCCACAACCAGCTCCGGCACTGACACCGGAACGCCAAAGCGGAAATCGCCGATAAACACAACCAGAATCTGTAAAATAAGGCCAGCTCCGATCGCGATCCCCCAGGAGTAGTTGATCGACAGTTTCTTGAGCACACAGACCGTCAGCGCCCCCAGGCAGCATGCCGCAATCATGACAAGCATCGCCGGGTTTGCCAGCAGGTTTTTGATGACCTGCGCCAGCATCTGCGTGATCTCAGTCTGCTCACTGCCTGCCAAGAAGCTTCCGTTCTGCTTCACATACAGAATCACGTAGTACAGAAAAATCCCACAGCTCATCGGAATCACCGATACGAGGCTTCCAGTCAGTCCGAGAATCATCGGGACTGCAAACGGCACCTTCAGAAAAAACAAGATCGGCGTTACAATCAGGTACGCGCTGTCACCCGGCTGAAATCCGTAATACAGCAGCACCACGATCAGAAGGAACACCAAGGTGATGAGCGCCACTTCCATCGATGCTGCAAAGAGCTGTGCCAGCAAAAAAATCCCAATCAGAAACGCAATGGCTCCAAATGGGAGAAATGCACATATAATTCCCGCAAACAGCGGCACCAGACCGCCGCTCAGTTTCGGCATCAGTCCGATGTTCTGGTTAATCAGAAACACCGCCGCAAAGGCAGTTATAAAACGCAGGAATGCATTCACAAATGCACTGTATCTCGCATAGAAAGCCTTGAGTGCTTCTTTCCCTGCAAGGAGTCCTCTCATCTGCCTCTCCTCTCTCTCTCCATTTTTCTGGCGCGCCGGTGTATATCGTAGCGCTTATCCAGATGTTTCAGTTTCGCTATGTAGATCCGGTTCATCCTTTCCTCGTACTCATACCGCCCGCCATACACGATGATCGTCAGGACGACATACAGAAAAAGCCCCCCGAGGTATAAAGCTCCTCCTCGAAAAGCCAGTCCCTTCAGTTCATCCATTCCTATCGAACTCAGAACTACTTCTACATTAAATAATACCCACATTCCAAAGAGAAGTATGCTGCACAATGTATAGCTTATAAATCCCCGGAGCAGATTGCGGCTGATATAGTCGCTTTTAAAATACTGATTGACTGTTTTCATCTGGGAAGCATACTTCTTCTCAAACAGTGCCAGTTCGGTCATTAATTTTATCTTGTCTTCGTTGAGCATACATGGTTCCTTTTTTATATATGCCGCGGCTTCCGGTCCGATACGTCCCGTTTCTGAAACCGCTGCGCCAAAAACGCATTCTTCCATAAATTATAACATAACTTTTTTCTCTTGGCGAGGGGGCGGGGGGATTTTTCATAGGTTTTTCATAAATTTGTAAGGGATTGTCAGACATCAAAAAAGAGCTCTGCCGATCACACATTTTCGCATGATCGGCAGAGCGTATCAAGTCTGTTTCATAAGATGTAAAAACTATGCCTTTTTTGCTTCTTTTTATGTTATGATACTTTTATGATGATACCAGGGTCAAAAGGTCAGAAGTTCGACGCAAGCTTGCTTGCAGGAGCATTTTTGACCTTAGGACCCGCCAAAAACATGAGTAAGTAGCCATTTTTCAAAGAAAAATGAGCGAATTACGAATGTTTTTGAAGATTGCGGGAGCATATAGTGCGGAGCAATCTGGTATCAGAGGGGTCAAAATGCCTTTTGACCCCAACATCTTTATGATATTAGGATCAAAAGGTTCGAAACATGCGTAAGCAGCCTTTTCCCAGACAATCAGAAGAAAAGAGGGATTTTGTTTTGAAAATCGCGATTGTAGATGGTTTGTCCAGTGTATGGGTGCAATACCTCGCGCTCCCTTGCTTTGGCGTTTTATTTAAGCTGATAGTAGACGCCGAGATCGGAATGATTTTATTTCTATATTTATTTATCATCGATTATCTGTTGGTCGTGCGTGCCGCCGCTTTCTGCATCTGTCAGGCGCTCTTCGGCTACAACTTTTTCTCCTGTCAGACCGGGTGTTCCAGCTCTGAAAACACGCCGCCTTTCATCCGTCTCTCCGCGGTGCAGACGGGTACCTCCACCCTGTCCATCACCACGGACAACACCAGCGCATTCAGCCCTACCTGGATGAATGAAAAACTGGTATCGACCAAACCTGCTGGAAGCGGCATCGGAACCGAATCGATCCGCATGATCGCCGAACAGTACCACGGCGATGCGCGGTTTGAATGGCGGGACGGCGTATTTTATGCTTCGGTATTGCTGAATCCGTAATGACACAAAAAGGGGATATCCAGTTTTTTCTGCTATCTCCCTACATAACCGGTTCCTGCAGCACGGTTCCCTCCGGGAATGCGGTACGGAACACGCGGCGCACCAGCGGACCTGCTACAATGAGCTGGAACGGAAGCGCCATGATGATGTTCTTCGGAATATTGGTCAGCCAGATGATGAGCAACTGGCTCCATGCGCCGGATTTCACGCAGGCTTCCAGACCGCCATATAAGGACATAACAAATACCATCGGAACGACCATGCAGCAGGAGATCGTGATTACTTTACGAAGTGTGCTGCTCTCCGGTGATACAAAGTAACGGAACGCAATTCCCTTCGCCGGACCGGACACGATGAACCAGTCAAACAGAAACGCATACACGAATGCAAACGGGAATCCGATCCATCCTTCGCGGATCGTTTCCAAGGATAAATGTCCCATATGAAGGGTTACATTGTACATACTCATCCAGAGTACCATCGTGAAACACATGATAACGGAATAGATAAAACTTTCTCTCTTATTTCTTGGCATTTTCCTTCTCCTCCTATAAAATAATTGCTTCTATCCAGATGCAACGGCAAATCAGTCCGACACACCCACGCACAAGATGCTGTCCGTGATAAATTTCACAAAATAAAAGGCAGCAGAAATCGGAAACTCGTTTCGATCTCTACTGCTGTATGCAATCTCACTGCGTTTTTTCAAACTATATTCGATTTGGGTTACGGTTCGCTATTATAACGTCTTTTTTCCATTCGTGTAAGCACTTTTTTTATTTTTTCACAATTTCATCATATTGAACGATCAATTTTTTTATTTTTTATTCCGCTTATGCAACTTGACAAGAGCTGCTTTTTCAGCTCCCCTTTCATTTTTTCCGAATTTTTCCCTAAAAACAGGCAAATAGATATTGACAATACTGCCTTTATTCGATAGAATGTAATAGTATGTTTACATTGAACTGTCCGTGTCCAGGCTTTAATGCAAACCAAATACAAAATGAATTACGAATCAAAATAAAAGAATTTATGATGGAGGTACACTACATTGGCTAACATTAAATCCGCAAAAAAAAGAATCTTAGTTGCAGAGACAAGAGCTGCAAGAAACAAGGCTATCAGATCCAAAGTTAAAACTGCTGTTAAGAAAGTAGAAGCTGCTGTTGCTGCAAAAGATAAGGCTGCTGCACAGGCTGCATTATTAGCTGCTACCAGCGAGATCGACAAGGCTACTTCCAAGGGCGTATACCACAAGAATACCGCTTCCCGCAAAGTATCCCGTCTTTCCAAGGCTGTAAATACTCTGGCTTAATTATCCAGAGCGGATCTTTCGAATTATATATTAAAAATTAACCCAAATTAAAAAACCATTATTCTGTGGGTGTGACAGAATAATGGTTTTTTGTTGCTTCTTTTCCAGCCGGGTCCGGCCGAAGAACCGCTGATTCTGATGCTGGCACTGCCCTTTAGAATCAGCGCACGGAACTTCTGGGCTGACTGATCAGCAGCTCCACCGCCAGCCGGTCGCCCATCCGCCCGGTCTTGACTGCCTCCTCGGCATCCACGCAGGTCTGCACATAGGAAATGAGCTGTTCTTTCGTAAATGCCGCCGCCTGGCTGCTGAGTTTTCCGGCTACGAACGGAGGTACTTTCAATTTCGAGGCAACCGTCCCCCGGTCTGCGCCGGACGCCTGCAATTCTCGCACCAGCAAAAGCTGGTTAAACTGTCTGGCAATCAGGAACAGGATCCGCATCGGCGGCTCCCTAAGTGTCAGCAGGTCTTCGTACAGATCCATCGCCCGCTTCGTCTTTCCCGCCGTGATCGCCGCTACCATGTCGAAGATCTTGTTCGTGATCTGCACGGTCGTGATGACTTTCACATCCTCTGCCGTCACTACCTCACTGCCCATCGTGTAGGAAATGAGTTTTTCCAGCTCCATCCGGATGTTTTCCATATCATCGCCGACGCGCTCCAAAAAGAGATTCATCGTGGAGGGCGTGATCTTCCGCCCATTCTGCGCCAGGATCGTCGCCGCCCATCTGGCGAGCTGCGCGCTGTCCTGCCGCTTCATCTCCGCAATGTGACCCAGATCCTTGACCTTTTTGTAGAGTTTGTTTCGCTTATCGACCGCCTCCTCCACAAATACGATGCAGGTCGTGTCCGGCATCATCGGCAGATACTCCGCCAGCGCCTCCGAAGAAGTCTTGAAAAATCCGCTGTCCTCGATCAGAATCAGACGCCGCTCGCTGAAAAATGGCATCGTGTCCGCCAGACTGATCAGCTCGTTCACATCCAGCCCTTTTCCCTCGAAATAATTGTAGTTCATCGTATCATCGCCCGAGATCGCCGCCCGCAGCTTCTTTTTATAACTCTGCTTCAAAAACGCCTCTTCGCCGTATAGCAGATAAACCGGCTTAAATGTGCCATTTTTGATGTCTTCATTGATCGTCTGCATTAACTCCGTCCCCGCCTCCTGGTTCTATTCGATAAAAACAGATCCATTTTTTCGAATGACTGTCCATCCGGTTACTTTCCTGTCTATTTTTTCACTTCCTACTATTATAAACATTTTTCTAAAATGTTGTCTACTGTAAACCCATAAAAAGAATAAAACAGCAGCTCCTTTTGTTACTTGAAATTTTTCCTTGGTTCACTTTCTGTCAAAACCTACATTACCATCCCCAGCAAAAGATAGACCGCATACGCTACGATCCACGCAATCACGCACTGCGCCATCACGACAAAGCAAGCCCATTTTCCGCCCAGTTCGCGTCTGACCGATGAGATCGCTGCCACGCACGGCGTATAGAGCAGGCAGAAAACCAGCAGACTGACCGCTGAAAGAGGGGTCAGAATGTCACGCAGGCTCTGAGTCGTCCCGAACAGAACCGACAGCGTTGATACAACACTCTCTTTTGCCATAAATCCGGTCAGAAGTGCCGTGCAGACACGCCAGTCGCCTAATCCCATCGGCGCAAACAGTGGTGCAATCACACCAGAAATAACCGCCAGAAGACTCTGCTGGGAATTGGACACAACATTCAGGTGCAGATCAAATGTCTGAAGGAACCAGATTAAAATCGTCGCCACAAAAATAACCGTGAATGCTTTCTGCAGGAAATCCCTTGCCTTTTCCCAGAGAAGCTGGGCGACATTGCGCGCCCCCGGCATCCGGTAGTTCGGAAGCTCCATGACGAACGGAACGGCTTCACCCTTAAATAAAGTTGTTTTAAGAAGCATTGCCATCAAAATTCCCATCAGGATTCCCAACAGATAAAGTGCAATCATAACAACCGCCCCATGATGTGGGAAAAAGACGGCGGTAAAAAACGCATAAATCGAAATCTTGGCGGAACAGCTCATAAACGGAGTCAACAGGATCGTCATTTTTCGATCCCGCTCCGAAGAAAGCGTCCGGCTTGCCATGACTCCTGGTACCGTGCAGCCAAAGCCAATCAGCATCGGCACGATACTCCGTCCAGAAAGGCCGATCTTTCGAAGCAGTTTATCCATCACAAACGCCACACGTGCCATATAACCGCTGTCCTCTAAAAGCGACAGGAAGAAAAACAGCGTCACAATGATCGGCAGAAAGCTCAAAACACTTCCGACACCCTTGCAGACACCATCGATCAGCAGGGAATGGAGCACTGGATTGATACCTGCCGCTGTCAGCGCTGCATCTGCCCGCTCTGTCAGCCATTCAATCACCAGTTCCAGACCATCTGAAAGGACCGCGCCAATCACATTAAATGTCAGCCAGAATACCAGCCCCATGATTGCAATAAATGCCGGAATCGCCGTGTAGGTTCCGGTAAGAAGACGGTCAATCTTCACACTTCGCTGATGTTCCCGGCTTTCCCTCGGTTTGACGACTGTCTGCCTGCAGACTTTCTCGATAAAACCAAACCGCATATCCGCAATCGCAGCTGCCCGATCCAGCCCGCGTTCCTTCTCCATCTGGCAGATAATATGTTCCAGCGTCTCTTTTTCATTCGTGTCCAGATTCAGACGCGCCTCAATCTCCTCATCGCCTTCTGCCAGCTTCGATGCAGCAAAGCGCACCGGAATACCCGCATTCTGCGCGTGATCTTCGATCAGATGCATAATGCCATGCAGGCAGCGGTGCACCGCACCACCGTGATAATCCGCATCACAGAAATCCTGCCGTCCCGGCTTCTCCTGAAAATGCGTCACATGAAGCGCATGATCGATCAGCTCTCCGATTCCTTCATTCTTTGCCGCCGAGATCGGGATAACCGGAATTCCCAGTTCTTCCTCCAGTTCGTTGACACGGACAGAACCGCCGTTCTGGCGCACCTCGTCCATCATATTAAGCGCCAGAACCATCGGAATATCCAGTTCCAGAAGCTGCATGGTCAGATACAGGTTGCGCTCAATGTTCGTCGCATCCACGATATTGATGATTCCCTTCGGGTGCTCCTGCAAAATAAACTGACGCGTCACCAGCTCCTCATTCGAATATGGCGATAAGGAATAGATTCCTGGCAGGTCGGTCACTTTCGTATTTTCATGTCCGCGGATCGTGCCATCCTTCCGGTCCACCGTCACGCCTGGGAAATTCCCCACATGCTGATTGGAGCCGGTCAGCTGGTTAAAAAGCGTCGTTTTGCCACAGTTCTGATTGCCTGCCAGAGCAAACGTCAGGACGGTGCCATCCGGCAATGGGTGTTCCTCCTCCTTTGTATGGTATTTTCCACCTTCTCCGAGTCCAGGGTGATTGATCGCGCGCGCCATCGGAATCCCATGTTCCTTTTTATCCGCTGCTTCGGTTCCTGCCTCGCGTACATTCTCAATCTCTATCTTCTCTGCATCCGCCAGACGCAACGTCAGTTCATAGCTATGGATCCGTACCTCAACCGGATCGCCCATCGGTGCATATTTTACCATCGTAACCGATGCAGTCGGAATCAATCCCATATCCAGAAAATGATGCCGCAGTGCACCTTCTCCGCCAACTGCCCGAACGGTTGCAGTTTTTCCTATCGGTAAATCCTTTAATGTCATTCTCTGCCTCCATCTCTCTTCCTTGGTCAAACTCATTGTATGTCATCAAGCTTCTATATCCGCCTGATTTTGAAGCAAAGCATAGAGAGAAAAATACTATTGAAACTTTTTCTCAATTATGTTTCCAGATAAGTCTATTGTACTTTAGGGAATTTGTCAATCGTTGGAATCTTTAAGAATCTACCAATTAGAAAAAAACAGCAAGGATGAATCATCCTCACTGTCTCAAAATAGCTGGGCTACAAGGATTCGAACCTTGAAAATGACGGAGTCAGAGTCCGTTGCCTTACCATTTGGCGATAGCCCAATCTTTTATTTCATAGCTGTCTCAGCCACATTTATTATTATATCATAAATTTTTGTTTCGTCAAGTATTTTTTTCAAACACTTATGTTTTTTTGAACAATTATAATTATTTACCAGTTCGAAACATTTTACAGTCTCGTAATGCCCCGGATATTTTTCCGTCACGAGGCTTCCTGCAAATAATTCTAATGGTTCTTAAAATTCCTGCTGCCCGAATCCAACTTCTGATAACTCCAGACATATCATGGTTCAGGCAACAGGAATCATATATCCTCATACACTCCGCTTTAATTAGCTGACTCCGCATCTGTCTTCGTTTCTTTTTCCGTCTGCTTTGTCTCCATCTGACTGTACTCTGTCTCCGAGTGCGTGCTCTCTTTTACTGCTTCTGTCAGTGTCTCCGGCGCACGGGATGTCTCGGACGGCTTTGTCTCCACTGTCTCATCATCCGCATCGTCGTCATCCTCATCAATCAGATCGTCCGCAATATCCGGCGTCTCGAAATAGCCTTTTACCGTACCAAAGGAACCGCCGTCCCGCACTGCCACTCCGCCGAGCGTAAACGTGCACTCCGTATTGGCTGGAAGCCCTTTGACGTGAATCTCACAGGAGGTTCCGCCTGTGTCCGTGATTCTCGCCGAATAGCTCTGACCGTCCGGATCTACCACCGACACGGTCGGATTTTTCCATTTAACCTTTTCCTTAAAAACGATGTTCAGCGAACCGCTCTCGTAATCTACATAGTCAATCTTCGCTTTCTTGCCTCCCGAATCGACTTCTTCCTCGTCCTCATCTGCTGCGGCGGTTGTCTCCACCGGGCGTACTGCAGTCGATGGCTGTTCTGCCGGCGTCGGTTCATTTTCCGGCTGACCGGTGCTTTCCACGGTCGTCTCCGCTAAGGTTTCTTCCTCGGTCTGCGGCAATGTCACCTCACGAACCAGAGCCGCATCCGTCTCAATGGTGCTGTCCGTCTTCGAATAACCTACCGTATAAGCACGATCCGCGATCTCCCGCGCAATCTCTTCCATCGTCATACCGGCAAATTTTTTCATATCATTTTCGGTCAGGTCGTTATCCCGAATCAGCTCTCGCAGAAAATACGCTTTTCCATAAGAAATATTGTATTTCTCCGCCAGATCCTGAATCTCCCCGGTTACCTTCATCCGCTGGTCATAGACAACCGCCTGTACCGCGTGTTCCTGCAGGGAAGACTCTACATCCCCTACGACATCCTGACGCAAAGATGATGCCTTTTTCTCATTCTCATTGGACACGGTAACCAGAATCGCATTGTCCAGTTCATCCAGATAACCGTTCCGGACCATCGAACCGATCAATGCGTTGACCGCAATATCAAGGTCTACATTTTTCAAATTCATATCATCCAGGATCGTCTCCGCATCCTCATTAAGCGGATTCGCCTGCAATACTTTCTCGTTCCGGTTGACGGAAAGCTCAATACTCGGATTGACATCGATGCCAATCACCGAATCGACACGGTGATTCTGGTAAAATGAAACACCGCCTCCTAACACAGCCACACACAGACAGGCTGCTGCTGCCATCGCCACGGTCCGCATCCGGCGGTACATCCGTACACGTCTGGATGGTTTTACATAGATCTCCTGTGGCGTCGAGAGATCGATTTTATCAAATACGTTGGGAGTCAGGGCGTCCATCGCCGACCGCAGATGTGACTCAATCTCATCCTGTTCCCACGCTGTTTCAGAGTGATCGGTCAATGTACTCCCTCCTCTCTCAGGTGTTTTTTCAGTTTTTTCATAGCACGGTTGTACTTGGAAAGCACCGTTGCCAGCGGCATCTCCAAATCTGCCGCGATCTCACGATGTTTTAACCCCGCTGATGTCCGCAGAAGTACAATCTGCCGTTCTTCTTCATTTAATATTTTGAGTGCTGCGTGTAATACCATCTTATCCGCAGCATCCTCTATCTGGGGACAGAATTCCCCTGTCTCCATCTCAGAAAGATCCGAAAGCCCGATATCCGCTTCATGCTTCTGGTCACGGAAACGCATATAGCAAAGATTTCTAGCGATCGTAAACATCCACGCCAGCGGTTTGCCCTGCGACTGATAGCTTCCAGCCGAAGTCCAGACCTTTAAATAAAGCTCCTGCATGACCTCCTCAGAGTCCTGCGGATTCCGCAAAATCGACAGAATAAAACCGTATATAGTTTTATCCGTATTCTGATAAAGCTGCTGAAACGCCGCCTTATCTCCCTCTGCCACTCGCAAAAGCAGCTTTTCATCGCTCATCTTATCATAGGCGACCGTCTCTTCCATGGTCGTTAAAAGCCCCATCAAAAACATGGACGAAATTTCCTTTCTATATAACTTAATGCAGATAAACCAGTTCTTATTGCATTTGTTATGAATTTTTTCTGATTCCTGTCCAGCTCCTCGCAGCAGCTGGCAAAAATCAATGCAGCTTTATTCATACTCGACCCGTTCCAGAAAAAGCCCCTCCGGCGGCGCCGTAAAGCCCGCCAACGCTCGGTCACAGGAAAAAAGCGTCTCCGCCACCGATTCCGGTGTCCGCTTATGAAGTCCTACCTCTATCAGTGTTCCGGTCAGGATTCTTACCATATTATATAGGAAGCCATTGCCACGAAAATGTAGTTCGCACACACTTTCCCGCATGGCAATCTCGATGGCAGTGAGATTCCGCACCGTCGATTTTTTCATCCGTTTCAACGAGCAGAATGCTTTAAAATCGTGCTCACCTGTCAGATACGCAGCCGCCCGCCTCATGGCCGCTATGTCCAGAGGTTCCCCCAGACCGTACACATATCGGCGCTCAAATACATTTTTCTTCGCTGCCGTCTCAATCCGGTAGCAGTACGTCTTGGAAACAGCATTTAAACGGCTGTGAAAACGCGTTCCCGCCTCCTGTGCCGATAAAACAGCGATATCATCCGGGAGATAGCGGTTCATATACGCCTTTATCTCCTCTGCACTCATTTCATCACAGGATGACGGCAGATGAAAATTTGCCGTCTGCCCCCAGGCATGGACACCTGCATCGGTCCGCCCGGAACCGTGTACTTCAACCGGCTGACCTGCCATTTTTTCAAGAATCTGTTCTAGTTTTCCCTGAATTGTCTTGTCTGTATTTTCCTGTTTCTGCCACCCGTCATAGCGGCTTCCGTCATACTGCAGGGTGATTTTTATATTTCGATCCGGCATATTTTTCTCCATGTGTTATCCATTTTCATTCTTTTTTATTCGTAAATATATCTGTCCCGCCGCCAGATACAGCAACGTTCCGGTCAGCGCTCCTGCCATATCCAGCCACACATCGCTGATCTGACCAGAACGCCCCTCGGTAAACAACTGAATCGTCTCATCCAGAAATGGAACCGCAAATATAGCGATGCGGTGGATTTCCAGCCATACAGACCCGCACGGTGCCATCGCACGCATTCTCCCAGTCCTATCTTTCCCATCAGCCGGATCCTCTGTCCACATTTCTTCCAAAATAGCTCCGTTCACACGCACACAGAGAGCACTCTGCCGCAGCAAAATCCCCAATCCTGTATACTCAATAAAATGAGCACATTTGCGCACAATATGCTCGGTCAGCCATGGTACGGCTATTCCGGTATCTGCTGCCAGCTTCTGCAAAAGCCGGAGAACCCGTCCGCTCTCCGCCGATGACTGCACTGCCGGGCGCATGGAATTGGAGTAGATAAATAAAATGTATAATATTAAGATCACATGCCAGATCCATGCCATTCCCAGTGCTTTCTGTTTTTCCCGGATATTTTTTCCTGTATTCATCTATCAATCCCTGTATTCGCTTGACTCTTCTATGCGCTTACGCCTTTACTGCTCTGATTTTAAGATTCCGCTCGCGTCAATCCGCTGTACCGCCAGCGCGATCGCATCTTCATCCTGCACCAGCGCCATCCGCACATGTCCTTCTCCCGATGGACCAAACGCACTTCCCGGTGTCACCAGAACTCCTGTTTTTTCAAATAACGTTTTTACAAATTCCATCGAATCGCTAAATCCAGCCGGAATCGGTGCCCAGACAAACATCGTTCCCTCCGGTTTCTCCATCTTCCATCCGATCGATGCAAGACCATCACACAGACAGTCACGCCGTCTCTCATAAGCAGCTCTGGTCGAAGCCACACAGCTCTGGTCACCGGTAATCGCCGCGATCGCTGCCTTCTGGATCGGCAGGAACATACCGTAATCCATATTGGATTTCAACGTTTTCAGATGACTGACAACTTCCTTATTTCCCACGCAGAAGCCGACACGTGCCCCCGCCAGTCCATAGGTCTTTGACAGGGAATTAAATTCCACTCCGACTTCTCTCGCTCCTGGGAAACGCAGAAAGCTTCCGCAGGTTCTTCCATCAAATACCAGTTCACTGTAGGCGTTGTCATGCAGCACGATAATATCATATTTCTTTGCAAATGCGATCAATTCTTCATAGAAACTGTCCGGTGCCAGCACTGCCGTCGGATTGTTCGGGTAGGAGACAATCATAAATTTCGCTCTCTGTGCCACTTCCTCCGGAATTTCTTTCAAATCAATGATGTAGTGATTTTCTTCCCGCTGCGGCATATAGTAAAGCTCTGCCCCCGCCAGCGACGGACCATCCGCAAAGACCGGATAGCACGGATCCGGCACCAGAACCACATCGCCCTCGTCCACGATCGAAAGTGCGATGTGCGCCAGTCCCTCCTGGGAACCAAGCAGAGAGCAGATCTCCGTCTCCGGATCCAGTTTCACCCCATAGCGGCGCTCATACCAGTCAGACACTGCCTGCAAGAGCGCCTGCTGATCCTGAATTGCATACAGGTAATTCTCCGGCACCAGGCAGGCATCGCTGAGCGCTTTTAAAATATGAGGTGCTGGTGCAATATTCGGCGCGCCGATACTCAGATCTACGATCGTCTCTCCCTCTTCCAGCTTTTTCTTCTTCATCTGTGCCAGCATGGAGAATACGCCCTCGCCAAACCGGTCCATTCTATTTGCAAATTTCATCTTATGTTTTTCCTCGCTTTCAGAAGTTCTTCTATCCACCAGCTGAGTCAACAGCCCCTGACTCTGTCATTCTCCATCGTTCTATCTTTGATTTTTCTGGTTCTCAGCCTTTCTCCGCCATTCTTTTTATCTGGCTATATAAGTATTAATTATAGTACAAGCATATAGGAAAGTAAAGGCGTGTCCAACAACGGAATTTGCCGTAGCTTTTCTAAAAACGTTGTAAAAACAACCGACTTTTCTCAGCAAAACAATTATACTTAATCTCGTAATTGAAACAGTAATTGTTCCGTGCTTTTATCCTCACGGACAGGAAATTCATACATGAAAGTTAAGAAAGACGAGGTTTTTATCATGATACGAAGAATTATTGAAATTGATCAAAAAAAATGCAACGGCTGCGGGCTCTGCGCTTCTGCCTGTCACGAGGGCGCCATCGGCATGGTTGATGGAAAGGCAGCTCTTTTAAAAGATGATTACTGTGACGGTCTGGGAGACTGCCTGCCAGCCTGTCCGACCGGTGCCATCTCTTTTGTCGAGCGCGAAGCAGCGGCTTACGATGAAGCGGCCGTCCAGGTTCATATGGCTGCCCGCAAGGCAAAACAGGTGCTGGAAAATGCAAATACTGCTGCTTCTGCAAACGCTTCCGCCCGCCCTGCATTCAGCGGATGTCCAGGATCCATGAGCCGTTTCCTGAAGCGCACTGAAAGCGCTCCTTCTGAACATGACGATACTCATGCAGATAGCGCCGAGACTTTTAATCCTTCTGATTCAGCATCCATCCGGGTGAGCGCCCTTCAAAACTGGCCGGTTCAGATTAAATTAGCTCCGATCCATGCACCGTATTTCGATGGGGCAAAGCTCCTGGTCGCTGCCGACTGCACCGCTTACGCATACAGCCGCTTCCATCAGGACTTTATCCATGGTAAAATAACCTTGATCGGATGTCCGAAACTGGACAGCATCGATTACTCCGAAAAACTGACCGAAATTATCCGCAGCAACGATATCAAGAGCGTGACCGTTGTCCGCATGGAGGTTCCATGCTGCGGAGGCATTGAACAGGCAGTTAAAAATGCCTTGCAGGCAAGCGGAAAATTCATTCCATGGCAGGTAACAACCATTTCGATCGATGGGCGGATTTTAGATTAATATCTGCCATTCCCCCGATTGACCTACCCAACCATTTCGTGCAGGTTCCGCTCTCCATACACACCTGCCGAATGGACTCAATCAGACTCAAAAGAATACGAAAATTTATATATCTAAACGAGATTTTATTAAGGAGGTTCATTATGGAATACCCATACATCAAAAACATTACTCACGAAAAAGTGCAGTCTTTAGCCGGCCTGGTAAACGCAGAAGACGGTCAGATCGTCAGCAAGACTCTGGCACAGAACGAAGCTGTCAGCGTTACTCTGTTTGCATTTGCAAAAGGCGAAGAAATCTCCACCCATGATTCCACCGGAGATGCGATGGTGACCGTTCTGGAAGGCACCGGCCGCTTCACGGTCGATGGCGTCGAGCACCTGGTTCACGCAGGCGAAGTTCTCGTCATGCCGGCGAAAAAGCCGCACGCCGTTTATGCACCGGAAGCATTTAAATGGATGTTGACGGTTGTTTTCCCATTTAAATAAAGACTGCGCTCAAACTCTTTTTACCATGCAGCCCGACTGATAGCAGCCCTTATCCATTTATTCCAAAACAGGCATACCGCAGGAATCCATGCATGATTTTCATCCTTTTCTCTGCGATATGCCTGTTTTTCATTTTATAAGCACATGGTTGTGTTCATTTTTCCAGTTAATCTCCCTTCAACAGATATGAACAGCAGCTTCCAGCTTTCATTATTCCACATACTCATGTGTCTCCACCCACTGCAGCAGTTTTTCAATCGCCGGATTCGGATTGCTCTGACGCCATGCGATCTCAAAATCAAGTTCTTCCGGGCTGCCGTCCGCGCGGAGAAGCGGAACCACTACCAGATTCCGCGCATTCCGATAATGGCGGACGGCATATTCCGGGAGAATCGCCACGCCAAATCCCGCTGACACCTCCAGAAGCACCGTCTGTACCTCCCGTTCACGCGCCACGATATTCGGTATAAAACCGCCCTTATTGTAACAAATCAATACTTCCTCCGCCTCATCGTTGGAACGCCCCTGCGGCTGCATGATGATAAAGTCTTCCCGCGCCAGATCACGGTACATCAGATGGCTCTCTCCCGCCAGCGTATGCCCCGGATAAAGAACCGCCATCATCGGAAATCGTTTGAGGAACCGGTGCTTTAAATCCTCGTAATTCTGCGTGTACAGAGACAGATTAAACGCAAGATCGCAGGTTCCATTATCTAACAGCTCATAGAGCGCGCTCATATTTTCCCGCAGCAGATGAATCGAAATATTCGGGTACGCCTCATGAAAACTTCTGAGCGTCTCCGAAAAACGGCTCTGCTCATATCCCCGGATAAATCCGATCGTCAGCTCCCCAGCTACGCCTTCCGCTGCCGTCCGCGCGAGCTTCGCCGCCTCCTCGGCGCGGACCAGAACCGCCCGCGCCTCGTTCAGATATACCTTTCCCGCCGCCGTCAGCTCGACATGGTGCTTGTCCCGCACAAAAAGCGGCACCCCGATCTTCTCCTCCAACGACTGAATCTGCAGCGTCATCGCTGTCTGCGAAATAAAACATTTTTTCGCCGCCCGCGTAAAATTCAGCTGCTCCGCCGCCGCCACAAAATATTCCATTTGTTTTAAATTCATCTCATTTCCCCATTTCTATATCCTATATGTAATCGCGTCTTTTCGATCGAGCAAAAAAATGAATCATGCCGCCCAATTTACGGGCTTTCGATCTGGCTTTTCCTGTTTTGTTATAAGTTTCCCTTATTATAATATCTGTTCTTTCTATTGGCAAGTTTTTCATTCATCCTTTATAATTTTTAATAGTCAACAAAAGAAAGTGAGTGAAAGGTATGAAACAATTCAAAAATTTCTACGAAGGCACATACGCCAAGTACATTCTGCCGGGCGTCCTGTTGCAATCGGTTCTGATTGGCGGCGGCTATGCAACCGGACGTGAGATTTATTCTTACGGTGCGAAATTCGGAGCGATGGGCTGGATCTCCGGACTGACGATCGGCATCGGTTTTGCCCTGTTTGCCTTCCTGACCTTTGAGATCTGCCGGATCTACAAGGTTTACGATTATAAAAACTATATCAAGCAGGTCATTGGACCGCTCTGGCCGATGATGGATATTTTAACGGTCCTCATCGCGATTCTGCTGATTGCCGTTATGGCAGCCGCAACTGGAAGTATTTTCGAGCAGGTCGGACTTCCGAATATTCTCGGCTCCGTTGTGATCGTTCTGATCTGCGGACTCCTGAACTTTAAGGGTTCCAAGGTGATCGAGAAATTTGAATCGATCGGTACTATTTTACTGTATGGCGGCTATATTCTGTTTACAATTCTGGTACTCGTCAACAAGGGCAGCAACATTTCCCATGTATTCAGCACGATGGACACCAGCACCTACGACGGCTCTGTCACTGTTCCGCTGTGCATTTACACCGGTATCCTGTATGTTGCCTACAACATCAATTCCATCCCGATGGGCATGTTCTCCCTGACACGCCAGACCAAACGGAAAGAAACCTTTATTTCCGGTCTGATCTCCGGTCTTCTGATGGTTATTCCGTGGTTTTTGTCTTACTTTGCGATGATGTGCTTCTACGGTGACACCTCCATCGTCGGCGCGGATGTCACAACCCCGTGGATGGAAATGATCAAGGCAGTCAACGGCGGACCGGCACTGATGGCACTGTTCAGTCTCGTTATGGGCTGGACGCTGGTTGAGACGGCAACTGGCTGCATCCACATGATCATCGACCGTTTCGACGTTGCCATGGAGGAAAAGGGCGCTGCCAAGCTGTCCGATACAAACCGCGGTCTGATTACGGTCATCACGCTGATCGCTGCACTTGTATTATCCCGCGTCGGCGTTGTCACCTTGATCGAGCAGGGCTATTCGTACCTGTCTTACGGATTTATCCTCTTCTACCTGCTGCCGACGCTGCTGATAGGCGGATATAAGATTATTAAACATAAAGACAAATAAATATGTAATGATAAGAACACATCCGCCTGTGGGAGATTTCATCTTATAGGCGGATGTGGTATAATGTAAACACTTGACGAGGTATTTTCGAATCAACATAGAAAGGAAGTATATGCAATGAAATATGTCGGATATTACAATGGAGAAATCGGCCCCCTCGAGGAAATGAAAATCCCGATGTTGGACCGCGCCGTTTATTTTGGAGATGGCTGCTACGATGCCACCACCTTTGCAAACAACAACATTTTTGCCGCAGACGACCACCTCGACCGTTTCTACAACAGCTGCAAGCTGCTGGAAATCCCGTTTGAAATGTCGCGCGAAGAACTGCGTGCCGAGCTGCAGAAATGCATCGATGCCAATGAGATTGACCACGGTATGCTGTACTGGCAGTGTTCCCGCGGAACTACCTATCGTGGACATCAGTTTCCACCTGCTTCCGTAAAACCAAATCTGATGATTTTTACTGTTCCGTGCGACCTGATTCCATTTGATAAGACTTTCCGCCTGATCTCGATGGAGGACACCCGTTTCCTGCACTGCAACATCAAGACGCTGAACCTGATTCCAAGTGTCATCGCTTACCAGCGCTGCATCGAACAGGGCTGTCAGGAAACGGTCTTCCACCGCGGCGAACGCGTCACCGAATGCGCCCACAGCAATATCTTAATCATCAAGGACGGCGTTCTCTGCACCCCACCGAGAGATAATCTGATTCTTCCGGGCATCACGTTAAAACATCTGCTGATGTTAGCTGAGAAAAACGGCATCCCGACCAGCGAGGCACCATTTACCATGCAGGAACTGGCAGACGCCGACGAAATCATCGTCAGCAGCTCCGGCGGGCTCTGCATCCAGGCCGTTGAACTCGATGGAAAACCAATCGGAGGAAAAGATCCGAAGACGCTGAAGACTTTGCAGGATGCTTATGCGGAGTTTTATGCGGAAGATACGAAGGTACGGTAAAAATCCATAAATTTGCCAAGGGCTGTCACTCAAAACGTGGCAGCTCTTTTTTAATTCTTTTCATATTTTTCCCGCTGTCCGTCTGAAATCTTAGTGCCGCCTCATCTTAGATTACCGAAGTATCTTGCAATTTTTATTTTCATATGCTACTTTAACAGTAATAGAAATCGAACTGTAGAATGGAATCTATTCCCAGTCAGGTGTCCGGGAATACTGGATTATCGATCCTGCAAAGGAAAAAGTTGTGGTTTACTATTATGACCGTGATAGTGACCCTTGTCTTTACTCGTTTGATTCTGATATTCCGGTTGGGATCTATCCGGGTCTGAGCATCAAAATCAATGATTTGTTAAAGAATCACTAAAATCTGCAACATTTAAATTCTGTGAAGTTCAACCATATAGCTGAAAATTCACAAAATCAAACTCAACATAGAATCACTTGCAATATATAAAAATATAGGAGGCGTTTTTAAAATGTTATACCCTTTTATGACCTTAAATGACAATACAGAAATTGTCCATTCCGAAATACTGGAAAATTCAGGAAAAGAAGAAGTCGAAGTTCGAATCGAAAAACCAGTTCAGGGCGGCTTTTATTCCGCCACCTGCTGGCTTCCGGAATACCGCTGGGAAAACATTCAGGGATTCTCTCAGGAAGATATCCATTATTTTCAGGAGCTTCTGGAATCCGTCGCCCACATCATTTTGCAGCTGGCAAGAGAAGGTGGAATCGAAGGAGGTCTTGATCATGCCGCAGGTTTTTAAAATTGCTGGATATACGGTTTATTTCTGGGTCAATGAAAACAATCCGCTCGAACCAGTCCACGTTCATATTGCTAAGGGCGTTCCTTCTCCCAATGCTACCAAAATATGGATTACAAAGTCCGGAAAATGTCTTTTGTGCCACAATAATTCGAAAATTCCAGACAAACAACTCCGAATCATCATGCAGATCATCGAAGCCCGGAATAAATCGGTTATTGATTTGTGGTATTCAACTTTTAGAGAAATCCGCTTTTATTGCTAAATTCTTCCCCATCCTCCGGCATCCGCCGAAGGAACCTCACCACCATCGGAATGGTAATCGCCGCAGCTATCCCATCCGCAATCGTCTGTGACGTCTGAATTCCAAAAAGCCCAATCAGATAACTGAGAATCCACAAAACCGGAATAAAGACGAGACCGCTTCGAATCATGGACAAAAAAGTTGCTTTTCCACTCTGTCCGATGCTCTGGAACAGCATATTTCCACAGAGGGAAAATGGCATGAAAAACAGGGCAATACACTGGATACGCAGCGCGGTGATTCCGATGGAAATAACCGCCGGATCATCGCGGAACATTTTTACAATAGGAGCAGCAAATACTATTCCAAACAAAGCAGAAACACTCATAACAGCAAGGTTGCTTCGGATGCTGAACCAGAATGCTTCACGCACACGGCTGTATTTTTTCGCGCCGTAATTGAAGGCGCTGACAGGCTGGAAACCCTGGCCAATGCCGAGGGCAATACAGAACAGGAACATGATGATTCTTGTTACAATGCTCATGGCCGCAATGGCGGCATCGCCGTAAGGAGCCGAACACTGGTTTAAAATCATCACAGAAATACTGTTAAGTCCCTGACGCATCAGGCTTGGAAAACCGGTTGCGATAATGTTGGTCACATCGGAAAGTCTCCGGGTCATATAGCGGATATGAATCCGGCTCTGTACCTTTTTTCTAAAGAACGGGCTGATCAAGATTGCCATGCTGATGTACTGCGAAACAGCCGTAGAGATACCGGCACCGCGCACTCCCAGATTTAGTTCAAAAATCAGAAACATATCACCAAAAATATTGAGAATACCGCCGGATGCCAGCCCCAGCATGGCGAAAAAAGCTTTCCCTTCATAACGAAGAATGTTGTTCATCACACAGCTGGAAGCCATCGCCGGTGCGGAAATGAGAATCCATGTGCTGTACTCAAGCGCATAAGGCAAAATAGAATCTGTGCTTCCCAAAAGCCGCATAAATGGAACATGAAATAAAAGTCCTAATATTCCAATGCAACCTCCGGCTAAGAACGCTAAAAAGAAGCTGGTGGAAGCAAACACACGGGCACTCTCCACATCATGCGCCCCTAATTTCCGGCTGATATTGCTGCCCGCACCATGTCCAAACATGAATCCAAACGCATTGATTACTGCCATTAATGCAAATACCACTCCGGTCGCACCGCTGACACTCGTTCCAAGCTGGCTGACAAACAGAGTGTCTGCCATATTGTAAATGCTAGTTACCAGCATACTGATGGTGGTGGGAACCGCCAGCCGCAGTACCAGTTTCGGAACCGGCGTCTGCGTCATTTCTTCATATTGTTCCTGTGTGCTGTCTCATTCCATACGTTTGTATCCTTTTCCTTTGCTGAAATCTATACGCTGAGATCTACGTTACCATAATGATAGTATTTTGTGAAAAATATGTTAAATACGTTCAATTTAAAATTTAAAAAATGTCCCCAAATAGTATGTAAATGCAACATTTCTTAAATGACGAAAAAACTATATAATACACTTAACATCTTTCCTAGCATGAGGAAGTCGTACTTTCTGTTAAGCGTACTATATAGTTTTCACGATTATTCAAACTTACTTATACATATCGTTTCCGGAACAATTTTTTGATTTCCGCAATCGGAGCATCTTTTTCAATCAACTCACGCATGATTTCCTCATCCGGGAGAATCTCCTGACACTTTTTCAGGACAAATTCTGCGTGCTGCGGCGGAACCGCACAGATACCGGAATCATCTGCGATAATCAAATCACCCGGATTAATTTGAATGCGGTTCAGGACAACCGGTCCATTGATCTCCATCGCTTCGATACGGCATTTTCCAGTCTTTGGTGTCACGCCACGGCACCAGGTAGGAACGCCATATTTTCGAATTTCACCCACATCGCGTACCGCGCCATCGATTACAACACCTTCCAGACCACGTGCTTTTGCAGATACGAAGGATTGTCCTCCCATGCTGCTCATATCGGTCATTCCACCGGCATCTCCGACCAGGACATCACCCGGCTCTGCCAGATAATTTACCTCTCTCGATGCCATTTTGATAAAATCATGGTCTATCAAACCCTGTGTAGTTGTTTTCTCAATCGGAATACTGCGAAGTGTCACTGCTGTTCCGACAATCATATGTCCCGGTTCAATCGGTTTTAAATAGCTTCCCGGAATCACTTTATTATATCCCAGTGCATCTAGAATATCGCTGACTGTACCGGTCAGATCGTCTTCCAGTGCCTTAAAACCATCTACGATTTCTTTTGGAACCCGTGGAAATTTGATTTTTTTGATATTTTCCTTATCAATGACTCCCCAGATTCTTCCAGCCGCTTTATATTCCTCATACTCCGCTTCTACCTTCGGATCCATCATAACTATTTCTCCTTTTCTTACTTCGCCCTACACGCTTCGATTTATTTGTAACGTGCTCTGAACAGTGGGCGAAGTTCGCTGATCGGTTTCTTCTCCTCGATTAACTGACGCATTCTTTCCTCAGATGCTGCAATCTTCTCTGCTTCCTCGATAACTGCCTCTGCCAGCTCTGCCGGTACAATGCAGACACCAGAATCATCTGCAACCATCAGATCGCCCGGCTCAACCAATTTGCCGCACAGGGTAATCGGTCCATTCATCTCTACGCACTCCATACGATACTTTCCGGTCACCTGGGTTGTACCGCAGCTGAATACCGGATATCCCATCTCACGGATGGAGCTTACATCACGGCAGCAGCCATTTACGATGTTTCCTGCAAATCCGCAGCTTTTACCAACAGTACAACTCTGTCCGCCCATGTTGGATACTTCCAGGTTTCCGCCGAAGTCAGATACCAGAACATCGCCCGGCTCGCCGATATAATAAATATCACGGGTAGACATTGCAATGAAATCATGGTCATGTGCGCCCTGTGTCGGAGTCTTACGAACCGGAATATTTCGAATCGTAACAGCCGGTCCCACAATCTTGGAACCCGGGATGACCGGTTTTAAATAGGAAGTTGGGATAGCTCCGTCGATTCCATATCCATCCAGAATATCCGAAACGGTTGTGGACATATCTTCCAGTGCATAATAACGATCGATAATCTCTTTCTTAACACGCGGGAATTTAATCTTGGTAATTCTCTCTCTTGGAACCAGTCCCCAGATTCTTCCAGCTTTCTCATATTCTGCATAATCTGCATCTCTCTGCTCGCGAAGTTTTGCTACATCCTCATTGTAAGATTTTACCTGATCTAAATCCATTTTTGTTCTCCCTTCACTGGTTTTACCAGATTTATTTTTGCTTCGGTTATCTGTTCGCCATTAGAAAACCTTGTTCTCAATTTGTAATTAAACAATACTACACCAATCTTTTATTGTCAATCCATTTTTTCTATTTCGACACGTTTTGTCGTCATGCACAAATAATTTTTCACTTTTTGTACATTTTGTTTTCTATCTATGCTTCATTATTTCTTATTAAGAAACTATGTGTCATTGGACTTCTTTTTGTTTCTTGCAAAAAAATGCTGTCATGCAGCTTTCCCGCACAACAGCATTTTTTCTATCTCTTTATTTCGTTTCTTTTTTCTTCTCCGCTTTCCATTCTGTATAAAATGGATATGCAACGGAAATAACCATAAATATCATCAATACGACACAAATCGGTCTCGTAAACAAGGAACCTAAAACCAGTGATAATGAATTCTGATTTAGGGTCAATGCCTGAGAAAGTCCTTCTTCCGCAATCGGTCCTAAAATCAGTCCCAGTACAATCGGAACAACATTATACTGATATGCCCTCATAAAGAAGCCTGCTACGCCGAATACCAGCATTACGAAGACGTCGCCCACGTTTCCGCGGATTGCGTAGGATCCCATAATACTCAGCATCAAAACACAGACTGAAAGTATATTTTTCGGGGTCAATGTAACCAGCGCAAAATGTTTTGCACCAAACAGGCCAATCAGCATCATAATCACATTAGCAATAAAAAGTGCCGCAATAAATGGATATGTAATGCTTTTCTGGGTTGTAAAGAGCCCGTATCCTGGAATCAGTCCATGAACTGTCAGCGCACCCAACAGAATTGCCGTTGTCGCATTGCCCGGTACGCCCAGCGTCAGAGTTGGAATCAGGGTTCCGCCTGTTACCGCATTATTTGCAGATTCACAGCACGCCACGCCCTCTCTTGCTCCATTTCCGAAGTTTTCCTCCTTGGTAAACATTTTACCAACATTGTGTGCAACATAGGAAGCCACATCTCCGCCTGTACCCGGAATAATTCCGATAATAATTCCCAGAACTGCCGAACGGATATATGTAACCGGATACCGGACTAAATCAAGCAGCCGTACCCGCGCTGATTTGAACTGTGCAATCGATGATTTGTCCGCGATTTCAATCGGATTCTTCAGATTTCCCAGAACCTGAGAAACCGAAAACAGACCGATAACTGCTGGAATCATATTGATTCCACCCATTAAAAACGTCTGTCCAAAGGTAAAACGTGCCCGCCCCAGAACCGGATCCATGCCAATGCAAGCAACCAGAAGTCCCGCGCAGCCCATCATAAGACCCTTCAGAACATTTTTTACGGATAAAGATGCAATAATCGTAAGCCCGAACACTGCCATCATAAAGCGTTCCTGTGGACCAAACTCAAACGCAAATTTTGCCAGAGGCGGCGCTAGGAAAATAAGTGCAATCAGACTGATACAGCCGCCCCAGAAAGAGGCAACCGCTGCCTCTGTCAGTGCTTCGTGTGCCCGGCCAGACTGTGTCATCGGATAACCATCCATCGCTGTCGCAGCGGCCGCCGAGGTTCCCGGCGTATTGATAAGAATCGCCGAGATCGAGCCTCCAAACATAGAACCGCAGTACAGTGCGCCCAGAAAAACCAGACCTGCTGTCGGCTCTAATGTGTATGTAACCGGTATCAGCACCGCAATACCCATGGTCGGAGTAAAGCCTGGAAGTGCACCGATTACGATTCCAATTACCGTTCCCAAAAGTGCCAGCAGCAAATTGATCCCGGTAAATGCCATTCCAAAATATGTAAGAATATCTGCCATCTTCCGTCCTCCTATATCAATATGCCCTTCGGGAAGGTAATACCAAGTGCTGTAAACAGTGCGTACATTCCTACTGCAAAAATAACTGTTACAATCAAATCACGCACCACTGTTTTCGACGAAAGCGCCAGTTCAAATATCAGCCCCGTTGCCGCCATCACAATCACAGAGGAAATTAAAAAGCCCAGAATACGGATGCATACAACCCAGATAATTAAAAGCGCCAATGCAATCCCCAGACGTTTTAACTGTGCGCCGGTGAACGGAAATAATTTCTCATCTTTTTCCGATTTCCATTTCATTCCTGATACCAGCGTTGACAAAAGGGAGAGGGCAATGCCAAGTTTCGCAATGATCCCCGGCCAATACGATGCATTTTCTCCCATCTGTACATCCAGATAAAGAAAGAAAAGGAAAAAAAGTGTCCAAAAAATACCAGAAACACAATTTTTTCGATTCATCGCGTCCTCCTATTTCTTAAAGCCAAGTTCTTCCAGAACCGGAATGATCGCTTCTTTTGACTGGCTGATCTCAGCCGCAAATGTTTCCGAATCTGCATAAGACAAGGTCAGGGACTGCTTTTTTGCTTCTGCAATTACCTCCGGATCCTCTAATACTTTCTTAACTGCAGCATCAAACGTCTCTACAATTTCCGGTGCTACATCCTTGCTGAAATAGAAGCCTGAATATGTATCTGTGCAATATCCTTTATATCCCAGTTCTTCTAAGGTTGGTATGTCGGCATATTCCGGATTATTGGATTTACTTCCAAGGTTGATAACCGGGCGCACATCGTCTCTTCCTAAAAGTTCGCTCTCATTTCCTGAATAAGAATCTACATGACCGCCCATAACAGCTGTGTAATTGTCAGCCGAACCGCCTGCAGACGGTACGCTCGTTGCATCTAACCCCTCGCCATGAAGAAAAACGCTAAATGCAAGCTGGGCAATTCCTCCGTTACCTGCATTTGCATACGAAAACTTGCCCGGATTTTCTTTGATAAAGTCAATCAGCTGCTCTGCATTTTCATACGGCGAATCGTTCTTTACAATTAAGTACATCGGAGCGCTGAACACTTCCGAAACCGGCTGTAAATCTTCCACCGTATATTCAGTCTCTCCCGCTGCTGGTTTGTAAAGAGTAGGTGTCGGCAGTGAAAACAGAACATTGTATCCATCTGCCTCCCGGCTTAAGAAATCAGTTGTTCCGATAACACCAGAAGCGCCACCATTATTTACTACTGCCATGGAAACTCCCAGTTCTTTCTCCAGATACGGAAGAATAAATCGGCACTGTGTATCGGTCGTACTGCCCGCGTTAAACGGTACAATTACCTGAATCGTTTTATTCGGATATCCATCTGCCTGCTGCGTGTTTCCCTCTCCTGCCGCTGCTGATTCTCCACTCTGTCCGCTGCAAGCGGTCAGGGATGCTACCATCAAAACTGCAGCTGCCGCGCAAATTACCTTTTTCATCTTACATTCTCCTTTGACCCTAAAACTTCACTAATCTGCTTGCTCCTTTACAAATTGATTTACATGAATCGTTTGGCGAACGTTCTCTAATAAAAAACCTTGTTTTCTATATAAGAAACACTATCACTAATGACGAAAAAAGTCAATACGAAAAATATATTTTTGAGTATTTTTATTCAATTTGTTTCTTATTTGAGTACATTATTTTATACTGTTTCCTATATGCTTCTATATTTTCTTTTTCTCTTTTTTTGTTTCTTTATTTCCACTATCTATTTCATAAGAGACGATTTCCTATAGAAGAACAAAAAAAATCCCCTGAGTCTGTTCAGGGGATAGAAAGCGGAGACGGAGGGATTCGAACCCTCGTGCCGGGATGAACCGACAAACGCATTTCGAGTGCGCCGCGTTACGGCCGCTTCGCTACGTCTCCAATTATACAGGTGCTTCTACTCGAAACACCTGTACTATTATACCCGATTTTTCCCTGTTTGTCATCTACTATTTTTGTTTTTATTCAGTATTTTTATTCAGAAATGCTTTCTCCCTGCGTCATCTGCTCCGACATTTCCTTCGCAATTTCCCGGATCAGGAAGATATAACGTTCCATCTTGACTGCATCCACCCGCATTTTAGGCGCGCCGATCGAAACCGCCGCCCAGACATTTCCAGATTCATCATAAATCGGTGCGCCGATTCCGATTGTTTCTGAATTCAGTTCTCCATCACTGATCGCATATCCCTGCTCACGTATTTTCGCGTATTCGTTCAAAAGTCCCTCTGGGGACAAGATTGTATTTTCTGTAAACGCTTTCATCGGTTCTTCCATCAAACGTTTGCGAATCACACTTTCTTCCTGATAAGCGCCCAGAATCTTGCCGGTTGCTCCTGCATATAAGGGACGTTCCTGTCCAACATTTCCCATAACACGAACAAGCTGCTGACTTTCTTCCCGGTAGATCAGAATTGCCTTTCCATTGATCAGCATACTGAATGAAGCATTTTCCCCTGTCATATCCCGGAGACGAACCAGATATGGTTTCACCATCTTTGATAAACCAATCTTGTCTTCATATGTACGTCCCAACACATAAACCGCCGGTCCCAATGTATATTTATGTTCCGGTGTCTGCGCTGCCAGTCCTGTTTTTACCAGTGATGCAAGCAATTTAAAGGTCCCACTCTTACTACAGCTGATCTGCTCGCCAAGCTCCGTCACACTATGTACATAAGGTGCCCGTCCCAATAATTTTAATAAAGTTGCCGTTTTTTCCGATGAATTCATAGGCTCCTCTCCCTTCGCTTCACAACCATTATACCTTTTTCCCTTCTAAAATCCGTCGAATAGTTGTCATTTCTTTCTATACTACGAAAAACCAGTCTCTTTGTCAACCTTTTAGAAACTCCAATTCCTATTTTAGAACACTTTTTTATTTTTATTCAAAATGTTTCCCTTATCCTTTTTAATTTCTTTCTGTGACCAAAAAAATACCAGTCACCTGAAATATGCGTCTTCATTCCAAAGAAACATTTCTCAAATAACTGGTATTTTTGATTTTATCTCTATTCTACCTGTTGAACGATTTTACTGATAATACGCATCAATTCCGTTCGCAATTCCCCCGGCAATCAATTCCTGATAATCATCCTGTGCCATCTTCTGGTCTTCTTCCGGGTTGCTCATAAAGCCCATCTCGACAATGGAAACCGGAATCTTACACCAGTTGATGCCGCTCATGCTGTCTGTCTCCTGCACACCGCGGTTCTTGAAGCCGGTTGCCGCGCAGACAGAGTCCGTGATCTTCTTGGAAAGAGAATAGCTTGCCGCGTGAAGCCCGCCGTTGTACGGGTTGGTCGCCGTCTGGCACATGGAAAGAGTACCGTTGACCGTCGTATTATCCAACGAATTACCGTGAATCCGGACGAAAATGGAGGCGCCGCTCTTGTTGGCAATCTCCGCTCTCTCCGCATTGCTTAAGTTGACATCGTTGGACTCGCGGATCATGACGACCTGATAGCCTCTCTCTTCCAAAATCCGTTTTAACTTCTTCGAAACTGATAAAGTCAGCTCATATTCCGGCAGCTTCGTCGATATGCCCTCGGTGCCGGAAGCCACCTTCGCCTTCATGGTTGAGGAGCCCGGTCCGACTGGTTCTTTGTCCGGATTGCCCTTTGCCTGATGTCCCGCGTCGATCGCTACGATACGTCCGTTGGACACCGGTGCACCCTGTGCATCCGCTTCTGCCCCCTGCGCTGTGACCGTCGCTTCCTCACTGCCCGGCTCGGTCGTCGTCAGGTATTCGGAACGGATAAAACAGCTCTTGTCCTTATAAAGCACCTCGCTCCAGCCGTCTCCGATACCGACGCGCTGCACGCTGTCGCCCTGATTCAGCTGTGTCACAATCTCATACTCCGTTCCACAGCCCGAACGCACGTTGAGCAGGTTCTCAGTCGCATACACTGTCTCATCGACACTCCGGAAGCCGCTCGCCGTCGTTTTGTCGCTCTCCAGCTCGCTCTGGTCCGCAACCGCCGCTGCATCCGCCTCCTGAATGCCCTGTGCATCTTCCAGCTCCAGACTTCGCTTTGCCGCATTCAGCACCTGTTTCTTCGCTGTCTGTTCCGCCGGTTCTGTCTCAGCAGCCGCCATCTGCACCTGCTTCTGTGCCTGATTCGGAAGGGTAAATCCCGCATGGCTTACGCCAATGGAACCCGCCGCGACCACAATCGCGGTCACCGCCGCCCAGAAACGTTTCCGGTAATCCGGTGTGCCTGGCTTTCTTTTTCTGCTTTCTCCTCTTGCCATTTATAAAAAACTCCAATCTTACAGAAGATTCTAACCTCTCCATGATCCGCGCATTCACTGTTTCCAATCAATCTCATCGCAGCACAACTTTGATGCCGACAGACCAGACATTTCTGCCCAATTAAAATCTTCTTTCATTTCTAAATTATTCGATCGTACCGCCGCCTACGACATATTCGCCGTCATAAAAAACAACTGCCTGTCCCGGCGTCGCCGCTCTCTGCGGCTCATCAAATACGCATTCCACCCGATCTTCGCCAATCTTGCGGATCGTACAGAGCGCCCCTTTGTGGCTGTAACGAATCTTCGCACTGACGCGCATCTCCTGATCGCCCAGATCCTCAATCGCCATCCAGTTGAGGTTCCGGCAGGTCAGGCGGTTGGAAAAGACGTCCTCATTTTCCCCGATCACAACCTCGTTCGTCTCCGGACGGATCTCCGTCACGAACACCGGATGACCGAGTGCCAGATTTAAGCCCTTTCTCTGTCCCACCGTATAATGGGTAATTCCTTTATGACGACCTAAAATATTGCCGTACTTATCTACAAAATTGCCTTCGTCAATCCGGCAATCACTATTTTCCTCGATAAATTTTGCATAATCGTTGTCCGGCACGAAACAGATCTCCTGGCTGTCCGGCTTGTGTGCCACCGGAAGTCCAATCTCCTCCGCCATCTCACGAATCTTGTCTTTCGTATATTCGCCGACCGGCATCAAAGTGTGTGCAAGCTGATGCTGGGTCAGGTTATAAAGCGCGTAGGTCTGATCTTTCGCCGCCGTCGCAGACTTGCAGATCGCATAGCGGCCATTCGGCAGCTTTCTCACGCGCGCATAATGTCCCGTTGCAATATAATCAGCCCCAATTTCCAGACTTCTCTGCAAAAGGGACTCCCATTTTACATATCGGTTACAGGCAATACATGGATTCGGCGTGTGTCCGTCCAGATATTCCTGTACAAAGTAATCCATGACATTTTCTTTGAACTCTTTTTTGAAGTTCATCACGTAATACGGGATCTCAAGCCGTTCCGCAACCCGTCTGGCATCATCGACAGCGCTCAGACCACAGCAGCCGCCATGCTCTTCCTGCTCTACATTCGTCTCATCCTGCCAGATCTGCATTGTGACGCCGATCACATCGTATCCTTGCTCTTTTAAAAGCCAGGCAGCCACGGAGGAGTCAACTCCTCCTGACATGCCGACTACTACTTTTTTCTTTTTCATCAATACTCTTCTTCGACTTCTTCCTCGCCGATATCCGTCTTCGGTTTTACGAGTCCTTTGATCTCAATGCCATTCTTCTGAGCATAATCCCAGAGAGCAGCGTGAATTGCCTCCTCTGCGAGCAGAGAACAGTGTACCTTAACTGGCGGAAGTCCGTCCAGTGCCTCCATAACAGCTTTGTTGGTAACTTCCATCGCTTCCTGGATAGTTTTTCCTTTTACCATCTCGGTCGCCATGCTGCTGGTCGCAACGGCTGCACCGCAGCCAAATGTTTTAAATTTTACATCCTGGATGATCTGGTTGTCATCGATATCCAGGTAAATACGCATAATATCACCGCATTTTGCGTTGCCGACGGTGCCGACACCGCTGGCGTTCTCAATCTCGCCTACATTTCTCGGATGCTGGAAATGATCCATAACTTTCTCTGAATACATCGGGTGTTTCCTCTCTATATCTTCATTCACTGTGTATGTGTACAGTAACGGAATTTGCCGTGCTTTCGCCTTTAAATACGGCAAATTTCTGCTGCCACCACGTTATCCTACGGCACTTTCAGTTGCAAAAGTACCTATCTGTAGATGTTCATTTTGCTTAAAATGTCTAAATCTTACTGCTGCGGATGTTTCTTAATGTAATCCTCATACAGCGGAGACATAGAACGAAGACGTTCTACAATCTTCTTTAAGCAGTCTACCGTGAAATCAATCTGCTCCATGGTTGTCTCGGCTGACAGGGTCAGACGCAGGGAACCGTGTGCAATCTCATGCGGCAGTCCGATCGCCAGAAGTACATGGGACGGATCCAGGGATCCGGAGGTACATGCAGAACCGCTGGAACCACAGATGCCTTCCATGTCAAGCATGATCAGCATGGATTCACCCTCGATGAACTGGAATGCAAAGTTTGCATTGTTGGAAAGTCTCTGGGACGGATGTCCGTTGAGGCGTGCAAATGGAATTTCTTTTAATACACGCTCGATCAGGTGGTCACGCATCGCTTTTTCTTTTGCTGTGCGCTCTTCCATCGTCGCCATCGCAATCTCAACTGCCTTGCCGAATCCTACGATACCAGCCGTATTCTCGGTACCGCCGCGGCGTTTCCGCTCCTGTGCGCCGCCGTGGATGAAGGAACGAGTCTTTAATCCGGTACGGATATAAAGGAAGCCGGTTCCCTTCGGTCCATTTAACTTGTGGGCGCTGGAACTGAGCATATCGATATGGCACTCATCTACATTGATCGGAACATGACAAAATGCCTGTACCGCATCGGTGTGGAATAAAATGCCGTGTTTCTTCGCAATCTCACCAATTTCCTTGATCGGCTCAATCGTACCGATCTCATTGTTTGCAAACATAACAGAGATGAGGATGGTGTCCGGACGGATCGCCTTCTCCAGCTCGTCTAATTTAACAACACCGAACTCATCTACATCCAGATAAGTAACCTCAAAACCTCTCTGCTCCAGGTACTCACAGGTGTGCAGAATCGCATGGTGCTCAATCTTGGTCGTGATAATGTGCTTGCCCTTTGCCTGATATGCCTCTGCTGTGGAAATCAGCGCCCAGTTATCAGACTCCGTGCCGCCGTAGGTAAAGTAAATCTCGTTGGACTTTGCGCCCAGCGCTTTCGCGATCGTCTCGCGAGCCTGTGCAATCGCTCTCTTCGGCTCTGCCGAAAATTCATAAACGGAAGACGGGTTGCCGTAATACTCCGTAAAATACGGGAGCATTGCCTCCACTACTTCCGGACGCGTTTTGGTTGTCGCCGCATTGTCCAGATAAATCAACTGTTTCATAACTAATAAATCCGCCTTTCTTCTTAGTGTATGCACGCCTGCCTTTATTGTGATTGTATCACACGGAATCTCACGGCAGGAACTCCCCGCCTGTAAACATTTGCTGCGTACATAGTTTGTAGCAATAAAGGTAAAAGCTTCATCTACGTTCTTTATTATTATATAGGAAAATTGAAAAAATACAAGCAAGAATGAGCGGGTTTTTGAAAAAACCTAGTTAAAAATGGGGTATATAATGTGCTCAAGCTATTCCACCTTACTTATCCAGACAATAAAAAACCGTCCAGCTAGGAGGGGTCAACTCCTGACTAAACGGTTTTTTATTAAATCTTTGCTCCACTTCTGCCTTGAAATCCGTTACCCAATCGGCAGCAATTCCGTGGAAACGCATGTTATCCTCCAAGAGGGAATCTTCGGATAACTGCTGTAGTGCTGTCATTGGCTTCTGACCGCACATGGAGGGTTGATGCAATAGGGTTTACATAAATAAAAAGAAATAAACTGGTAACGGATACCTGTCAATACTTATACATAAAAGGGATTGGTATAGAATCAGGTCGGTTCTTCACTTGACATATCGCTATTGTAATATTATTATATATTATTAGGATACTTCTAAGTGAAAACTCTTGTTTTTTCCTGATGGCTATAATATAACACGCATCAACTTGAAATACCATCCCCGGAACGAGAATATAAATATTGTTTTTTTACAATAATATAAGCATTTAAAAATAGTCCTATAAAGCAAAGGCTAATTAAGCTAAATGGAGGCGGAAAAATGTATATTAAAAACCCGGAGTATTTTATTACCACCGTCCGTGAGGGAAGCATTTCCAAAGCGGCTGAAAAATTATATCTGTCACAGCCATATTTAAGCCAGTGTATCGCACGAACCGAAAAGGAATTAGGTGTCAAGCTCTTCGATCGCAGCCATATGCCGCTCAAACTAACTGAGGCAGGAAAAATCTATATGCGTTATCTGGAAAGTGTCGGAGTCCTGACCGGGCAGTTTGAGGAACAGCTCGGCGAGCTGAAAACGGGACGCAGCCGTACTCTGAATGTCGGCATGACGCTGTGGCGCGGATCCGTCCTGCTGCCGGATATCCTGCCAAGCTACTCTGAAAGCCACCCGGATGTCCGCATCACCTTACGTGAACACCACACTGCCCAGCTTTCCAAGCTGTTACAGGAGGATCAGATCGATTTTGCCCTGATGAATATGCCGCTCAATCTGGATGATTTCGTCTATGACACCATCTTCAATGAGCGCCTCCTTCTGGTAGCCAGCAAGGACCATCCGGCTATCCGCGGTCTGGAAGCAGGCACTCCGGACCATCCGCTTCCAATCGACATGAAAAAGCTGCGCCGGGAACGCTTCATCCTGCTGCAGGAGGATCAGGTCATGGGACACGCCATGAAAAACCTCTTTGCCAAGATGAATATGGAACCAAAGGATGCCCTATACACCACCAGCAGTACGACTTCGGTCAACCTGGCGGCAAGAGGGTTCGGCATCACCTTCCTCCCGGAAGGCGGAATCCGCCACACTGCCCACGTGGAGCAGCTTGCATTCTTCACCGTAGACAATCCACCGTTCAGCGTGCCGCTGCTGCTTTTATATAAGAAGAACAGCATTATTTCACCACACGCGAAGGATTTTATCGATATGGTGAAGGAGTATTACCGGAATCTGGAGGAAAAGAAGATTAAGGCATAAGAATTTGCTCTTTCTCTGTGCATTCTGTTTCTACATATATTTTAGAATTTTTGCACAAAACGTACAAAATGGGACTTCAGCCCCTAATAGACACAGGCAGCCTAGACGATATCCGTCGAAGCTGCCTGTGTTTTATTTCATATTTTTCTATCATTTCTTGGTCGAATTTATTTAACATTTGAAGAATTTTTATTCTACTATTCTTCCTTATCCAGATTCCGACCATTCACTCGGTCTTTCAATTCGTAAAGCAAATTTTTTAAGTAACTTTTACTTACGAATCTTCTCCACAAATTCCTTCAGTCTCTTGCATCCCTCAACAACATTCTCATAGCTGTTTGCAAAGGACATACGGATATAGTGGTCGCCTTCGCTTCCGAATACATCGCCCGGTACCATTGCTACCTTGGCATTTTCAAGAAGCAGCGGAGCAAATTCCTGGCCGCTCATGCCAAGCTTTTCGATGTTGATGAAGATGTAAAATGCACCCTTCGGGCAACGGCAGCTCAGTCCGTCGATCTCGTTGATTGCTTTAACTGCATAGTCGCGGCGTCTCTGATACTCTTTTACCATGTCTGCTACTTCGTTCTTCTCTTCTTTCAGCGCTACGACGCCGGCTTTCTGTACGAAGGAACTTGCACAGGTAACCACGTGCTGATGCAGCTTATTGACAGTCTTGACAATCTCTTCGCTGCAGGCTGCGTAGCCGAGACGCCAGCCGGTCATGGAGTATGCTTTGGAGAAGCCGTTTAATGTGATGGTTCTCTCCTTCATGCCCGGAAGAGAGGCGATGCTGATGTGTTTTGCATCATCGTATAACAGTCTCTCATATACCTCATCTGATATAATCATGATATCGTTCTTCACAGCAATCTCTGCCAGTTCTTTCAGCACATCCTCTGCCAGCACACCGCCGGTCGGATTGCTCGGAGTGATAAGAACGAGTGCCTTGGTCCGTGGGGTAACCTTTGCACGAATCTCATCCAGATCAATCTGGTAATCATTCTCCTCTTTCAATGTATAGGTAATCGGAACCGCGCCCAGAAGCTTCGGAACATTTAAGTAGTTTAACCAGCCCGGATTCGGAACCAGAACCTCATCGCCCTCGTCGAGAATTGCTGCCATGACATCAAAAACTGCCTCGGAAAGACCTACACTGACGATGATCTCAGTCGGTTTGTACTCTACATTGTTCTGCGTCTTTAATTTCCAGGCAATCTCCTCCCGCAGCTCCATGGTACCAAAGTTGGAAGTATAGAATACATCGCCTTTTTTGATATCCTCGATGCAGGCATTCTTGATGTATTCCGGTGTATCGAAATCCGGACGCCCTAACTCAAAGTGAATGACCGTCTCTCCTGCGCGCTCCATTGCCAGCGCCTTTTCGTTTACTTTACGGATTCCAGACGGAACCAGTTCATCCATTCTTTTTGCGAATAATTTATCCATAATAAAATCTCCTTTTCATTCTGCATATACTCTCAGATTCTCATTGGTCCGCATCTGCTGACACTTTTCCAAGAATATTTTATTTTTCCTGGTAGCCGGCCGGAATTCCGTTTTTCTGTTCTCCAGCCCTTACGCTGCCTTCGTCTCGGTTTCCGCACCAGTTCCCAGCGTATGCATCATGCCCTCGCTGCGTGCTACTACCATGGTAGTTACCACATCACCGGTTACGTTAAAGGTTGTATTTGCCATATCAATCAGTCGGAAGATACCGGCAATCAGACCTACAATCTCCAGCGGAAGTCCCATGTTCGTCAGAAGAATCGTGGTCATGATGATCGCGCCTCCCGGAACACCCGGACAGCCCATAGCTACTAATACAGTAGAAATAATAATGTTTACCAATGCGGACGGTGTCAGGTTCATTCCATAAATCTGTGCCGTCATTACGATAGCTGCTGCATAGTAGATACATCCACCATTCATGTTGATGGTTGCGCCAAGCGGCAGGGAGAACGATGATAACTCGGAAGATACGCCAAACTCATCATTCGTAACAGAGGTTGTGATCGGAAGAGAACCGCTGCTGCTGGTGGTGCTGGCCGTTACAACCCATACTTTCCAGATACCCTGCAGCCATTTCTTTACCGGGAACTTTGCCAGAAGCGCTACCATCGGAATATACATCAGTAAAACAAGGATTACATCGGAAGCATAAACCGTGAGAATCAGCTTTCCGAGCGGTCCAAAGATTTTCAGACCATATGCACCAACTGAATCTGCTAACAGTGCACATACACCAATCGGAGAAAACTCCATAACAATAGCTGTGATTTTATACATTGCATTGGCACAGCTCTGTACACCTGCTAAAAGGCGTTCCCCCTCTTTTCCCATCATGATAAGTGCTACGCCTAAGAATACCGAAAATACGATAATCTGCAGCATATTTGTGTTGGTAAAAGAAGTGAAAATGTTGGATGGGAACATATCGATTAACGTATCAATGATACTCGGCATCGCCTGCGCCTCATAATCAGTCGATTGTGATAACGCGGTTAAATCAAATCCTTTTCCTGGATTGATGATGTTTGCCATGATAAGCCCTAATCCTACACAGAGTGCAGATGTCAGCGCATACAGTCCAACCACCTTCACGCCAATGTTCCGAAGCTTTTTCAAGTCTCCTAAGCTCGCGACTCCCGCTGTGATGGAAAAGAATACCATCGGAACGACAATCATTCTAATCATATTTAAAAAGATGGTTCCCAGAGGTTTTACAATGGTTGCTTTTTCTCCAAATACGAGTCCGATGACAATACCAAGGCCAAAACCGATGAACGTCTTTGTCGCCAAGCTCAATTTCTTTTTTTCTTTCATGAATATTCCCCTTCTTATGCAATACCCTCACTTACTGTTCACACATATGTGACCACCATGTTGTTTCACAGCACTTTCTATTTCAAAAGTGCCTGCTTTAAACAACCTCCTCTATGCTATATTCTCTCCCAGATTTCATTTCCCCAAATGTCCTCCGGGAGAGAGGTATCTGCAGTTCCGGGTAAATTTCCCAATTCACCTGCAAAACATGCCTTCCGTGAACTCTTCCGGATGTCCTGCATTCCAGAAATGCATCTTTGCCATGTTTTGCAATTAGTATGCTCTTGTCATCGCACCGTCTAACAGGATGGTCTGACCAGATACGTATGTATTCGCCTCGGAGCACAGCCATGTAGCCAGACGTCCGTATTCATCGATGGTGCCGTAGCGTCCCATCGGGAACTTCTTCAGGTCTTCCTTCTCGTAATCTGCTACGCTGATGCCAGCCTTGTCTGCACGCATCTTGTTCAGATTCTCAATTCTTGCGGTGCCGATACGACCTGGTCCAATGACATTGACTAAGATATTGTCTTTGCCGACCTCACTCGCCAGGGTCTTGCTCATGCCGACAACGCCCATTCTCATGGTATTGGAAAGAATCAGGTTGTCCAGGCAGTCCTTAACGGAAGAAGAAGTTGAGTTTACGATACGGCCGCCGCCGAGACGTTTCATGGACGGGAGTACCGCATACAAAACATCATCATCAAAGCTTCGAAGCCGGTGGACACATATTTACGAGTGCGTAGATATCGCCCAGTGTTTCAACGGTGTGTTTTACAAGTGCCTCGATGTCCTCCGCCTTGTTAACATCGCAGAGGAAGGTCTCCGGACGGTTTCCGGTTTCTTTCTCAATCTCAGCCTGTGCTTCCAGAAGCTGATCTTTAAACGGTTCTGCGGTACAAATCATAACCTTTGCACCTTCTCTTGCCATCTCGGTTGCAATTCCCTTGCCAAGTCCGGCTGCTGATGCCATACAGAGAACTACCTTGTCTTTTAATCCTAAATCCATACTGTTACCTCCTGTAAAATGAATATATAAAATGATTTGAATGTTCTGTTTGAATTTTTTATTTTCCTACACTTCCTTTTCCGGATGTTTTTTTAAGTCAACAACCGGGTTTACAAGTGGTGTCATCTCGAATCCGTCCGGTCCGGTGATGCGGCACTCTGCTACATCGCCATCCTGGATATGGAACGCTCTCGGTGTTCCGGTGGAAAGGATGTCTCCTGCGTACCAGCCCTGGATGCTGCTGTGCAGGGATACCAGACGCGGCGGTCTGTGGGTCATGTTTGCTACTACGTTTTCTGCATGAACTTCACCGTTGTGAACACTCTGGACCAGAAGTTCATTGACATCCGGTACCTCATCCGGGGTTACAAGCTCCGGACCGAAGGAGAAGAAGGTCGGGAAGTTCTTTACGATGGTTAAATATCTCGGGTTGCCGCTTACATAATCATTTCCCTTTAAGATGGATTCCTCAGTCATATCAAGGATGGTGGTGTAACCGACGATGGCATCCTGCCAGTTTTCTTCGGATATATCTCTGCAATCCTTGCCCATGATGATTCCAAGCTCTGCCTCTGCGGTGGTTTTCTGTGCTTCTTTCAACTTCGGAAGCAGGATTTCATCGTCCGGACCAATCAGGGTGTCTGCCTGTTTGAAGAAGCTTCCCGGAAATCCCTTCGGAGCTGCAGAACCGATGTCTCCGGCATGGTCTACATAGTTAAGGCCGATACCAAAGATACGTTTCGGGTTGCGGTAGAGCGGTCCGTATACAACTTTCTCGCTCGGAACCAGTCCCGGAATACTTTCCAGCTCTTCCTTGCCGCCTGCGTTATACCATTTTGTCAGTCCCGGAATCTGCTGCTTCTGGATGAGACTCATGACATCCTCGGCCCATGCAGTTCCCTTTGCTGCATTCAGTGCCTCAATCGGAAGCACTCCATTCTTTAAGACGATACCGGCTTTTTCTGTTCCGTTCACTTTGATAGTTGCAAATCTCATATGGTTTCCTCCTTTATCTGTCAGAGATTGCTTCTTCAGAAGTTCTATTTGTCTGTTTCTTTTCATTTTGTTTCGGCGTCTGAAACCCAACCTCTTGAAGCTCTCTGTTTCTTTCTGACATTACTTTACCATTCCCACCAAAAATGTTCCAACTCTCTTTCGAATATGGACGTATAGGTAAATGGTTATGGACCATAACGTGTCTAAAATGATACTTGACCTTCCCTAATAAGCGAAAATACGCCTGGATACAGGCTTTCCTTGTAGTTGGAGGAAGTGGAAATGCCTGTTCCAGACGTATGATTTTAAATATATATAATCGTTTTATTAGGTCAGTTTACAAGGAACTACACGCAGACCACGAAACGGGGGCTGCTGACAACAAATAAAGGCTGAGTATCAAGCACCGGGAAAGTGCGAGATATTCAGCCTGTTTTGTTGTCCGGGGTTTCCAAAGGGGCTTGCCCCTTGGCACATTTGCAAAGTGTAGTGTGTTATACGCTCTGTCGGCGTTGCTGCGAAAATAAGGTTGCCGCCGGGGAGGGCAAAGGCGTTTGAAGCAGCAGGAAAACAGGGTTGTGATTGCGTGACGTGGAGCCGCAAGCGCAGGACTGGTTTCATCAGCAGACAGGGCGTATATGAAAGTCCCCGTTCCTCGTTCTACACCGAACTTGTGGACACACTCCCGTAAAAACTGAAATTTTAGACTATTTGTAAATAAACCTTTATATTATCCCAAGTGAAATTTTTAATTCTAATATGCGTAAAACAGATTCATCGATTCGTTCCTCTGTAATTTCTCCCTGTTTGACTGCTTCAAGTATGGCTGGAATTTGCACCTCAAAATCTGTGCAGCATAACATATCATTTCCTGCCTTCACAGCTTGAACTGCAATTTTTGTGTCTTCTGCAAAATTGCGCACACCATCCATAGCTAAGTCATCTGTAATAATAACTCCAGTAAATTTTAATTCTTCCCGCAGGATTTTGTGTACCTGTGAAGACAGCGAAGCAGGGGTTTGACTATCCATGCAGGATACCACATTATGAGAAACTAATACCATATTGGCTCCAGAATCAATTCCTGCTTGAAACGGCAAGAAATCTGAGTTCAAAAATGTTTCACGATTATCATAAGCAATACCTGTATGTGTATCCACATTATTTCCGTACCCGGGGAAATGCTTTAGGACGCTCCCCATACCTTCTTGAAACATGGTTTGCACAACTAAGTGGACATAAGCGGCAGTTTGCTCTGCGTTCTGTCCAAAACTCCGGTCATAAATAAAATCCTCTGGATTTTGCGAAACATCGCAGATTGGGGCAAAGTTCAAATTAATCCCCAAACTATTCAATAATTCACATTTTTCTTGTGTGTCACTTTGAATCAAATCAAAGCCACCTTCAGCATAGAGTTCTTGAGGGGACCAGAAAGGCACAGCTCGCAAATTAGGGTTTGTGCTAACACGGTTGACAGTGCCTCCTTCTTCATCTACTCCGATAAACATGGGGATTTTTGCTGCACTTTGGTAACTTTGAATATTCTGGATAATTTCATCTCTTGTTTTTCCAGAAAAGTCTCGGCTAAAAAGAATATAACCTCCAAGATTATACTCCTTTACCTTCTGTACGCTATTTATTTCGGGACAGCGTGCAATAAACATCTGTCCAACTTTTTCTTCCAGCGTCATTGCATTTAGAATTTCTTGTGCTTTCTGTGTCACGGAAGCAGAAGGGGGACTTGGCTCTGTTTCACCAGTTGTTGGTTCAGGATTTTCGGTATTCAAACTGGAATCCGTAACCGTAATGGAAAGTAATTCAACCTCTTGTACAGATGCATTCAAATCCAATTTGCCATGATATGAAACTGTCACTGGATTCCCAATCACTATTCCTGTCTCACCAGTTGAAATATTTACACCTTCTGTTCCAAAATAATATTCACGATTATCCTCACCTTGAACAGTTAGAGTATTCATTGTTGCATCTTTTACAGTTCCTCGAAGCTCTTGTGCAGGTTCAGTTGTACTTGAATTTCCAATAATTTCTATTGTTGCCTCAGACGAGTTTTCCAACAAAATATTATTTACTTTATGCAAACTGGCTATCGCAATGCCTGCACATACAAGAAGCAAGATAATCACACTAAAAATAAGCACTTTATTCCTTTTTTCTTTTTTTACCCGTCTCATGTAATCCTCCTGATTGTTTTATAAAACTACATATATTTTTCTGCAATTATTTTCCTACCTGCTCCATCATCCTCTTTGCCAACTGCCGGAACTGTTCCGCCGTTTCCTCGTCCATCGGAAGAAACTTCCCAATCTGTCCGGCAATCATAGCAGTTACATCGTCCATAGAAAGCAGCTCCTGCTGGTGGTCTTTCATGGTTTCCTGCATGGTTTGGAACATAGCGGTGGTCACAGCTTCTCCTGGCTGTTCTCTGTTGTCCATATCTTTCTTAATATCTCGCAGGATAGCAAGAAATACATTCTTGATTTTTTCAATTTCCGCTTCATGTTCTCCCATCTTCTGTGCGTTCAGAAGTTGCAAATCCTGTTTTGCTTCTGCCCGATGTTCCGGGTGTTCTTTCATCAGATCGGACAAGGAAGCCGTTTCCAGTTCAATCAGCTGATTTCGTGCCATGATACCCTTTGCCGCTGTGTCTTGAAAATAAATCCGTATCAAATCCATCAGTTTCGGGAAGTTCCTGTGTTCCAACAGACGGTTAAGGATTTGCACATCGACTGTACCTGCCACAAGCCCTCTCACAGCTCCCTCGGACAATCCTAATTCAGAAATATCATAACTTTTACGGACACTCAAGGTGGACAAGCCTAATATGTAGTCCGTTGATACCTTAAATTCCTTTGCCACGCCTATGAGAATATCGCTGCTGACCGTCTTTGTTTCCCCACTGACAATGCGGCTCAACTGGGAAGCAGATACGCCTATCTTCTCCGCAAGTTGCTTTTGAGAAATATGATTGCCGTTGCACAAATCAGAAATCCTTTGTCCGGGTGTTCCGGGTAAAGCCATACACAGCACCTCCTTTTCCTATTTCCCATTATACAAGAAAATTGCAGAACTGCAATTTTGAAATTGAATATTGCCCTAAAATGCAATTCTCGCAAGATTCCGGGAATTGCATTTTTTTCGTGTAGACTTAGGGTAGTTCATCGATGAACTGCACCTTGAAAAATGAATGACCATCCGAAAAGGAATACCCCGGCAGGGGAAGCACCGCAACGAGCCACTTCGGGACAAAATGTCCCGAAGTCCGGGGAGCGTGCCAACGCTGGAACACGCCGCAGGAATGGGGCAGGAAGCCTTTTCGGGGAGAACGGCAAAGGAAAAATGGAGGGAACACATGAGAGAGAACCCATATAAACAACTGCCGCCCATAGAGCGCAAGCCGGACGGCTCCCTTTACCGCATGACACCGACACAGAGGAAACAGGCAAACGCCCTGATCCGCCGGGAGTGCTGCTGTTATGAGGACGGGAACTGTATGTTCCTTGACGATGGAGACATCCACGCCTGCCCCCAGACCATTTCTTTCTCGGTCTGCTGCAAGTGGTTCCGCTGGTCGGTCTTGCCGCAAATCGGAACGCTGGAAGCGGAGGTTTTCCGGGATAAGGAGCTAAAACGCTGTGCGGTCTGCGGCAGAGTGTTCGTCCCAAAGTCCAACCGGGCGAAATACTGTCCCGACTGCGCCGCCAGAGTTCACAGGCGGCAGAAAACAGAAAGTGAACGGAAAAGGAGGTCTTGTGTGGACAGTTAGGGGCTGAAAAGTCCTTGATTTACAAGGCTTTACAAGCACAGAACAGGGGTAGGCAATAGAAACTACCGTCTGCCCCCGGAAACAGGCTTCTAACCGTCCACAAAACACGATATGACAAACACCATTTATATCCATCAGCCGGAAAAGGCGGTCAGCTTTATCCGGCTTCCCAATTTCCTCTTTGAAGCCCCCACATTCACACCCCTGTCCAACGAAGCAAAGGTACTGTACGCCTTTATCCTGCGCCGGACAGACCTGTCCCGGAAAAACGGCTGGGCGGACGAATATGGGCGCATTTACCTCTACTATCCCATCAATGAGGTAGTGGAACTGCTCCACTGCGGGTGGCAGAAGGCGGTCAACACCCTGCGGGAGCTGCAATATGCCGGACTGGTGGAGATCCAGAAGCAGGGCTGTGGAAAACCCAACCGCATTTACCCCAAATCCTATGAAGCGGTTCCAAACACCGACTTCAAGAAATCCGGTTATGGAACGCCGGAGAACTGAAAACCGCACTCCACAAGTACGATAATCAATCCTCTTGAAGTACGAAAACCGGACGGTATATAGAAATACAGAGATTAAAACGATTTTATTTATATCTTATCCATTCCTATCCTATCTGAGATATTTTCTGCGGGATTTTCCTGTGGAAAAGTCCCGGAAAAGAACGGAATAGGGAAAGGAGTTTCATGGCACAACACGCAATCTTGCGATTTGAAAAACACAAAGGCAATCCGGCAAGACCGCTGGAAGCCCATCACGAACGGCAAAAGGAACAGTACGCCAGCAATCCCGACATTGACACAAGCCGGAGTAAATACAACTTCCATATCGTCAAGCCGGAGAGCCGCTATTACCATTTCATTCAGAGCCGCATTGAACAAGCCGGATGCCGCACCCGCAAGGATAGCACACGCTTTGTCGATACGCTGATAACCGCCAGCCCGGAGTTTTTCAAGAAGAAAATCCCCAAAGGAGATACAGGCGTTTTTCCAGAGGGCGGCTGATTTCTTAATCGGGCGGGTAGGGAAAGAAAATATCGTGTCGGCGGTGGTACACATGGACGAGAAAACGCCCCACCTGCATTTGGTCTTTGTCCCGTTGACAGAGGACAACCGCCTGTGTGCAAAGGAGATTATTGGGAATAGAGCCAACCTCACAAAATGGCAGGACGATTTTCACGCCTATATGGTGGAGAAATATCCCGACTTGGAGCGTGGGGAAAGTGCCAGCAAGACAGGCAGGAAGCATATCCCCACCCGTTTGTTTAAGCAGGCGGTCAATCTCTCCAAACAGGCAAGAGCCATTGAAGCCACGCTGGACGGTATTACCCCGTTCAATGCCGGAAAGAAGAAAGAGGAAGCCCTCTCCCTGCTGAAAAAGTGGTTTCCGCAGATGGAGAACTTCTTCGGACAGTTCAAAAAATACAAGGTCACGATAAACGACCTTTTGGCAGAAAATGAACAGTTGGAAGCCAGAGCCAAAGCCAGCGAAAAAGGCAAGATGAAAGATACGATGGAACGGGCAAAGCTGGAAAGCGAGCTGAAAGACATTCAGCGGCTGGTAGACCGTATCCCGCCGGAGGTGCTGGCAGAACTGAAACGGCAGCAGCGGCACACAAGGGAACGGTGATCGATGACAGAAAACATTTCACGCCGCGGTATGACGGCACTACACTTTGAAAATTAAATACGGAGGTACTATGGAGCATATCAGATACAAGAAAGAAACCGAAGTCGTGACTTTTCAGAGGAAAGGAAATCACGCTGGAAAATCTCTCCCCGGTATTCACGCCGGAGCAGGAAGCGGCAAAACGCCGGGAGCTGGAACAGCAGCTTTATGAGGTGTTCCGCAAGTATGCCGACAAACGGCAGAGTGAGGAAGCCGGGGCATAAGGTTTTCCAAAGCCATCGTTGATTTGCGGGGCTGCTGACGGTATAATAAAGGTGTCAGCAGCTCCGTTTCTTTTTTAAGAAAAGGAGCGACAATATGAATAATCGAATAGACGCAATCTATGCAAGACAATCGGTAGACAAAAAGGACAGCATTTCCATTGAAAGCCAAATTGAATTTTGCAAATACGAGTTGAAAGGCGGTAACTGCAAGGAATACACAGACAAAGGGTACAGCGGCAAGAATACAGACCGTCCGAAGTTTCAAGAACTGGTGCGGGACATCAAGCGGGGCTTAATTGCAAAGGTCGTGGTTTACAAGCTCGACCGTATCAGCCGTTCCATTCTGGACTTTGCCAACATGATGGAGCTGTTCCAGCAGTACAATGTAGAGTTTGTGTTCTCTACGGAAAAGTTTGATACCTCCACCCCGATGGGGCGGGCGATGTTAAATATCTGTATCGTGTTCGCCCAGCTTGAGAGGGAAACCATACAGAAGCGAGTAACGGACGCTTACTATTCCCGCAGCCAGCGAGGTTTCAAGATGGGTGGGAAAGCCCCTTACGGCTTCCATACAGAGCCGATTAAGATGGACGGTATCAATACAAAAAAGCTGGTGGTAAATCCAGACGAAGCGGCAAATATCCGGCTGATGTTTGAGATGTATGCTCAGCCCACAACCTCCTACGGGGACATTACCCGGTACTTTGCCGAACAGGGGATTTTGTTCCATGGCAAAGATCTGATACGCCCCACGCTGGCGCAGATGTTACGCAATCCTGTCTATGTGCAGGCAGACCTTGATGTGTATGAGTTTTTCAAAAGTCAAGGGACGGTCATTGTCAATGACGCTGCCGATTTTACTGGCATGAACGGCTGCTATCTGTATCAAGGGCGGGATGTGAAGCCCAGCAAAAAGAACGACTTGAAAGACCAAATGCTGGTACTGGCTCCCCATGAGGGCATTGTCCCCTCTTACATCTGGCTGACCTGCCGCAAGAAGCTGATGAACAACATGAAAATCCAGTCTGCCCGGAAAGCCACCCATACATGGCTGGCGGGAAAAATCAAGTGCGGGAACTGAGGGTATGCCCTTATGAGTATCTTCAATTCCTCCGGCAAGCAATACCTTCGCTGTACGAAACGGCTGGACAATAAAAGCTGTGCCGGGTGCGGGAAAATCATCACTTCGGAGCTGGAAGCGGTTGTTTATCAGCAGATGGTAAAGAAACTGGCAAGCTACAAGACTCTGACAGGCAGAAAGAAAGCGGCAAAGGCAAACCAGAAAATTGCAGCACTGCAAGTGGAGCTTGCCCATGTGGACAGCGAGATTGAAAAGCTGGTGGACAGTCTGACGGGTGCAACCCCCGTCAGATACCTACCCTGTGTAGTCCCTTGTAAACTGTACTTTATGGCTTTTATAAGTTAATCATTCTAGTAGTATGTTTGATGTCCATAGGAGAATCCTTATGCCTGTCCATGGCACTGAGAATTTGAACACTTATTTTAATATGCAGCCTTGAAAAACGGCACCAGTGCAATCGCTTTCGCACAGTCATGGGAATAGCCGCCGCCCAGGCTCTGCATCCGAGTTTCTATTTTTTCAGCTACGGGATATACTCCAGTATTTTATCTGGTTAAAAATCCGAGTTATTTTTAAATATGGCACTATAAGCAATTTCCTATCAGTATTTTGTGAAATTTTAAACTATTTTTTAGCCAGTAGAATGTATTTGATAAAATCATCCACTGTTGCCCCCACGCCCGGATAGCGCTTCATCGACAAAAGGATTGCACGCTTTGCCAGCGGATCGCCAATCTTGTAATAACAGAGTTTTTCCGTTTTCTCTGTGTATTTCAGCAGTGCATCCCTAAAAAAGATGATACCGGACTGTCCGCTCCGCGCCACATTATAGGCAGTCTGAAGCTGATCAAAATACATAATCACCTTCGGCTCGAAACCAGCGTGGGCGCAGATATCCATACTCCTTTTATAAGAATCTTGATTCTTTTTCAGCATCAGAAATGGTTCTTTCGAGACTTTGGAAAGGTCCACCGCACGCACCGCTTCATCCAGAAAACTCCGCTCCAGGATTGATTCCCTGGAGATCTGGAACTCTTTCAGCTTCTCATTCACAGCAAAGGAAGCAGGAACCGCCATAATCATATACTCATACCCCAGCGTCACACTCTCAAACATCTCCGGGTCGAGTGCCTCGACATCCATCGTGATATCAAACTGCCCGGTTCTAAGCCCCGCATCCATCCCTGAAATATCCGTCTCCGTCACGTTGATCCGGCACTTTGGATTCAGTCTGCAATAGCCCCGGATCACCTCCGGAAGAAAATACGCACAGAAATATCCGGAGCTTCCGATATTAATCACACCGGAACGGATACCCGCCAGCTCTGCAAAATGCTGCTCCATCTCATTGCTGAGCTCGTATATCTTCCGCGTTTTTTCCAGATAGTACTGCCCCGCCGGGGTCAGTGCCACCGGGTTCACATTCCGGTCAAAGAGAGCGATTCCATATAACTGCTTCTCTATCTTCTTGATCGCGCCGCTGAGGGCTGGCTGGGAAATATAGAGTTTCTGGGCTGCTTTTGAAAAACTTCCTTCCTTCGCAATTTCCATCACGTATTCATACTCTCGCTTACTGAACATACTCCCATCCCTCCATTGTATCTTTACGTACTACTTTATCTTTTGTCCGGTTATATGTTTAAGCCACTCTCCGAAAAAAAGTAAAAATATTTTTTATGCCATTATAACGAGTTCTTTTTATCACGTCAATTCTGTAATGTATACTATTTTTACACAATTTTCAGTCTCTAAACAACAATCCGAGCATTTTTCACTCTTGCTTTATGAGGCGTTCTTTCCTATAAAACAACGAAAAAGACGCTATGCTGAAGCCTCATTACTTCGTACACAGCGTCTTTTTATCCAGAATTTTATTAAAATATAAAATTTGGATTATTCAGCCTGCTCAGACTCTTTCTTTGCATTCAGGTACTCCTGGATGTTTGCCATAACCTCGTCTGCGTTCAGACCATGTACCATGCAGGCCTCCTCCAGAGACTCACCGATCGAAGACGGACAGCCAACACAGTGCATGCCTGCCTCCATCAGAACATATGCAATACCCATATCATACTGAAGCATCTCGCCCATCGTGGTTGCTTTTGTGATTTCCATGATAAATTTTCCTTTCTATTCATACTTGCAGTCTCTTACGCAGCTTTGCGGTTTTCACCGCCGCTGCAAAAACACCGCGATTATTCTTATGCTTTCTTATATTAACACGAATCGCGCGGTTTTACTATCTTTTTTTGTGAAACATAAAAAATGTTACGATACACTGGAAAAAATTTTTCTGGACTGAAAATTTTATACAATCCGACAGCAGCATTGCTCTTCTCTTGCATCCTTTTCTTATTTCTCTTATAATTACCATGATTGTTCTATGTTTTCCTGTATTGAGAATACGATAGCCACTGGCTCCGTTTTTCTGCCTGTGTCGGAAAACATTTTAATTTTTATACATAAGGAGTTTTATAAAATGGAGCCTTTTTCCATGTTACAATTACTACTATCCGAAAATCAATTCGAGCTTATTTTCCCGGAAACAGATAACGCTACCCCTAGCACGATCCGCCTGGTTTACCTGATGAATGATGCAGTCGAAAGTTTCCTTCTCTTCCACAACGCCCGCCTGACCGGTACCTACGATCCGGCATACGAGGGCGAACTCGATGCCCTCTTAACCCAGGATGAAAACGAACGCTACGCCCTGATCGTCCATCAGGGAGACTCGGTTGTCACACTCTTTTTCGAGGATCTGACCCTCGAAAATCACTACTATGACTACAGTCAGCTCGGACATTTCTAGATGAAAGGCTACGAATACCTCCGCCAGCTTGAATACCGCATCGCCATCCTGCGCGATAAGCTCGACTATCTGGGCGAAGAATCCTGCAGCGCAGAAGAACGGGAACTTGCCGCCCTCGCGGAATTTCCTCCATTAAACGTCTGCTGCTACCCGGCGGTCCCGGAAAAATACCGCGTCATCCGTGAAAATCCCTGGCATCTCTCCGAAGACGCTTCGCGCGTCTTCCAGTCCATCGCCGTCGAAGCCGGTGATCCAAAACTGCTACATCGCCTGAAGGACTATGAGCAGCAACCCACCAAGCGCCGCGCCCGCCGGATTGCCCGCCTCCTGCACCGGAACGCTCATGCCAAGACAGTCGATCTCCTGGCCCGGAAGCTTCAAAAAGCCTCTTCCGCCTACCCGTCCCGCACCTTCGGAAAAGCCCAGCAGACCCGTCACCTAGCGCTCGAACTTCTTGCCCAAAAAAGACAAAAAGAGCTTGAAAAGCGCGGCATCCGCTCCGAACTGCTGCGTGAAGAACCCTTTACGACAGCGCAGGATTCGATTGAATTTAAGGTGCATTTAATGATATGGGAGAAAGGGATTTTGAACCGTAAGGCGAGGATTGAAACCTGGGAGGAGCCGTAGTGGGACGTGAAAAACCTGAGAGCGGCAGCACTGGAAGCCGTTCTCAGGTTTTCACCTTGTTTTTAAGAAAATGATGGTTGGAATAAAATAATTTATTGCAACAGATCCTGCCGGTTGCAGTACTCTGTATGCAGCAGCTTATGTGACAGCTCCCCGCACGGTTCTCCCAGATACGTCTCATAAATTTTCTGGATCGCCGGGTTCTTGTGCGACTGTCTGACCGGAAGCTCTGCCTCTGCCTCATAGATGGCTTTCTTCCGCTTCTCCATGATCGACCATGTCTTAGGCGGATTTCCACCGCCGCCGATGCAGCCGCCCGGACATGCCATGATCTCGATAAACTGATAATCGGCGGTTCCGTTTTTTACCTTTTCCAGCAAAACTTTCGCATTTTTAATGCCATGTGCCACCGCTACCTTGATGACTCTGCCGTTCAAATCAACCTGTGATTCCTTGATTCCCTCGAAGCCGCGGACCGGTGTATAGTCGAGATGTTCCATCTCTTTGCCGGTTACCACCGCATAAACGGTGCGGAGTGCCGCCTCCATGACACCGCCGGTCGCGCCGAAGATAAGTCCCGCGCCGCTGCCCTCGCCAAATGGGTCGTCAAACGGCGTATCCGGAAGCTCTGCAAAATCGATTCCGCCCGCGCGGATCAGCGCTGCCAGCTCCTGCACGGTAATGGAAATATCCACATCCTGATAGCCGCTGTCCCTCATTTCCGGACGGGTACACTCAAATTTCTTTGCCGTACACGGCATAACGGAAACACTGCAGATCTCACCCGGATCGATTCCCTCGCGCTTCGCAAACCAGGTCTTGATCAGCGCACCGAACATCTGCTGCGGGGATTTTGCCGTCGATAAATGCTTCGTGTACTCCGGCGCGTAAGTCTCACAGTATTTAACCCACGCCGGACAGCAGGAGGTGATCATCGGCAGAGTTCCGCCATTCTGCAGGCGGTTTAACAGTTCCGTTCCCTCCTCCAGGATCGTCAGATCCGCGGAAAAATCAGAATCAAATACCTTGTAAAAGCCCAGGCGCTTAAGTGCCGACACCAGACGTCCCGTGCTGACAACACCCGGCTGCTCACCCAGTGCCTCCGCCAGCGTAATGCGGACGGACGGAGCCACCTGGATAATCAGTTTTTTGCCTAATTCTTTCTGGCGATATAACCCGTAGGTATGATAATGCACCGTCAATGCTCCGGTCGGACACACCTGCACGCACTGGCCGCAGTTAATACAATTGGTATCAGCCAGTTTTTCCCCATAGGCCGGGGCAATCAGCGTATGGAATCCACGGTTTTCCTTCGAAAGGACGTTGATTCCCTGAATCTCATTGCAGACCTCCATACAACGCCCGCACAGAATACATTTCTGCGGATTCCGCATGATGGCCGGAGAACTCCAGTCCTCCTTCTGATGGCGGAGCTGCTTGTCATAGCGGATATCGAGGTGCATTCCGACATCCTGCGCTACCTTCTGCAGGTCGCATTTTCCGTCCTTCGGACATACGAGGCATTCCTGCGGATGTCTCGCAAAAATCAGTTCCAGAATATTTCTTCTCGCTTTCAGTACCTTCGGGGAGGCCGTCTGCACGACCATTCCCTCCGAAACCGGTGTGCTGCACGCCGTCGGAAGCAGTCTCTGTCCTTCTACCTCGACCACGCAGATGCGGCAGACCGCCTTGATGCTCAGATCCTCATGATAACAGAGAGTCGGAATGTGGATACAGGCTTTTCGCCGCCTGTAGGATCGTCGTTCCTTCCTCCACCTCTACCGGCTGCCCGTCGATTGTCAGATGTACCATCATGCTTCTCTTCCTCCTCTCCGCTCAAATCGTCCCGCGTAGGATGTTCCCCGGCTGCGGTGTCTCGCATACGCGTCATACGAATCATACATGACATCGCGTTCACCGACTGCTGCACGCCGTCTTCCCATCCGGCTGTTTCCATCGTTTCTATAATCTTCTTCTGCTTCATAAATTCCTTCCGCCACGGCTGCCTGAGCGCAGACCGGGCAGTAATCGCGGTCGATGTGCGCCAGATATTCCTTACGGAAGTTCTGGATGCTCGTCTGCACCGGAACAGCGGTCGAATGTCCCAGACCACAAAGTGCGGTCAGACGCATCGTCTCCGTCAGCTCATCGATTTTTCCAGATCCGGCAGAGTCGCCAGCCCCGGCTGATGCGGGTAACCAGATTGTAAAGCTGCTGGCCGCCCTCGCGGCACGGTGTACATTTTCCGCATGACTCGCCGCGGAAGAAGTCAAATTGTTTCGCACAATATCTACAATACAGTTGCTGTCGTCGATGACCAGAATCGTACCGCAGCCAAGACGTCCGCCGGATGCCGAAACTGTATCAATATCCAGTGTCATATCGATCTGATCGGCATTGATGATCGCACCGGAGGTACCACCGGTCTGCACGCCCAGAAGCCCTTTTCCATCCGCGATGCCGCCGCACACTTCATAAATGATATCTTTGAGGTTCACGCCCATCGGAAATTCAAATACGCCCTGCGGACCCATTTCCACAGACCGTAAAAGCTTTGTGCCAGGGCTGTTCGCTGTGCCGATGCTGCGGTACCACTCCGCTCCGTTTAAGAGGATCGGTGCAATATTCGCCAGCGTCTCTACGTTATTTAACATGGTCGGTTTTCCAAAGAGTCCGTGAATGCTCGGAAACGGCGGACGGAAACGTGGCTCGCCTCGTTTTCCCTCAATGGACTCAAACAATGCCGTCTCCTCGCCGCAGACGTAAGCACCCGCACCGGAGCGGAACTTGATTTCAAAGTCAAAACCGCTCTCCATCATATTTTTCCTAAAATCCGCGTTTTCCGCATCCTCCAGCGCATCTTTTAATACCGGGAACAAATATGTATACTCGGCTCTCAGATAAATATATCCGGTATGGGCGCCGACTGCTTTTCCAGCAATCGCCATGCCCTCGAAGACCGCACACGGGTCGGTCGAGAGAAGAATCCGGTCTTTATTCGTACCCGGCTCTCCCTCATCGGCGTTACAGACGATGTATCTCGTTGGGTAAGATGCGTGGGCGGTAAACTCCATCTTGCGATAGGTCGGGAATCCCGCACCGCCGCGTCCACGAAGCCGGAGGCGCGGATCACATCGATAATCGCTTCACTGTCCATCGAAAGTGCTTTTTCAGCGCTTCAAATCCGCCGCGGTGCATACTCCTGTGAACTTCTCGGATTAATCTTGCCGCGGTTTTCAGCAATACGTGCATTTCCTCCATACTATTCCACATCCTCCCGTATATATTGTTTGATAATATCCCGCACCGATTCCGGCGTCAGGTTTCCGTAAACCCGCTCATTGATCATGATCGCCGGGGATATTTCACAGAGTCCCAGGCAGGGACAGTATTCCAGTGAACCTTCCGTCCTCGGTCGTCTCCCCGATGCTGATGCCGAGCTGATCCTCCAGCGCCTGCACGACTGCCTGCGCCCCATGTACGTGGCACGGCGCGCTCTTGCACATCCGGACAATGTAGCGCCCCTCGGTTTTACCGACAGCATCGCATAAAGGTAATGAAGCTGTACACCTTGTTCATCGGAATATCCATCTCTCTGGCGATGACTGATGCCACTTCCTTGGAAAATGCCGACACAACCTTCTGCGCCCGGATGATCACTGTCATCAGCATATCCGGTCTGCCCTTATATTCCGCCGCAATCGCAGCCACCTGTACCAGCTTTGAAGCCGGTGTCTTATATACATAACTGTCCCTGTCCATCCTGCTCCCTCACTTTCAGTTTGTATTTTTCCAAACTTATTTTTGTTTGACTAACTGTCTGTTTGATTTTTTCTCAATTATAGGGATGCACTGACAAATTGTCAAGAAAAACTTACAGTTTGGTTTGTTAATTGACAAACAGTTTGTCTGAGAGTATGATGAAAGAAACAGGTTTACTCTCATTTCCGTTATCTTGTACCTGAATTTTTGATTTTTAAACAAAAGGAGAACATTCTCTTATTTATGTTCCCTATCTACTAACTTTTTCTATAGAAACAGGATTGACGCAGCAAAATGAACGCGATAAAATTTTTCAGGAACTTTGACAAAGAAAGACAATCCCTGTGCATTTCATTTTCCGAATTATTTTAAGACGCAAAATTTTGCGATACACACTCGGGGCACAGAGCACCCCAAAGGAGGTATTCATGGAAATTTCCAACTACATGGACTTTCAGTTTCTCATCCGTTTTCTCGAAGGACTTCAAAAGTTTCTCGGAGATAACTGTGAGATCATCGTCCACGATTACCGCAAAGGCTACGATCACACGATCGTCTACGCATTCAACTCACAGCTAAGCGGGCGCGACGTCGGCGGTTCCCCGCGCGGCGGCATGATCACACAGCTCGGCAATGATATCGAGCCGCTCAAGCATTCGATCATTTCCCTCGATACCAGCCAGAAAGACCGGCTTTTAAGTCCTGCACAACGCTCATCGAGGACGAACATCACAAAATTATCGGATCTGTCTGCTTAAATATGGATGTTCGCGATCTCTATCTGGCACAGAGCGCCCTGCAAAATCTGATCGGACGCCCAGGCACCATCGGCGTATCGGCAGCTGTGGGCGCACAGATCGACGGCATGTCTGGCTGCACACCATCCGGAATGGCTTCTGATGGCACCTTTTCAGGAACTGGCAGCACGGACGGCACGAATGGCGCAAATCAGGCAGCCATGTCTGACCGCGACTTTATTCTCAAAAGAATGTCGATGATATTTTACAGCACTATATTTATCAGGCAGAGTCCATGATCGGAAAACCGATGATGCTGATGAACAAGGAGGAAAAATTCGTGCACTCGACTATCTTGACCAGAAAGGCGTCTTCAAGATCACAAAACCAGCCTGCTCCTGTGCGACGCGATGCAGATTTCCAAGTATACACTGTATAATTATCTGGAAGAAGCGCGGATTTCACGAAAGAGTGAAACGAATGAATAAGAATCATAAACTAATTCTTTCAACCTCTGTTTGCTTATCCTTTTATTCATTTTAAAATATAAAAGACCTGAAGAGCAGCCATTTACCGCACCTTTCAGGTCTTTTTATATTCATTTACCATATTTACATTATTTTCTCAATTTTTCTAGTATTCTTTCTATTATTGTTGCTTCTTACCTATTCTTTTTATCCTATAAACAGACACCACGCCGGAATCGTAATCATCGAAATCAGCGTCGTGAGCACTACCGTTTTCGCTGCAAACGGTGCATCGCTGTCATAGCGCGCCGCAAAGATCGCTGCAGTTGCACCGGCTGGCATTCCCGTCATGATGACTGCCACACCTGCTGCCACCGAATCCAATCCGGCCGCCAGGCTGATTCCATATGCCAGAAGCGGAAGAAGGAACAGACGGAGCACACTGAATTTGAGGGCCGTCGGATTAATAATCTCACGCAGTTTCACATCGGTCAGAATCGTACCGATAATAAACATCGTCAGCGCCGAGTTACAGTTTCCAATGTAGGTAACCGTCGATTTCAGCACGCCCGGAAGCTGCAGCTGTGTCGCCATCAGGAACATACCGATGTAGACACCGACCAGACACGGGTGCGTCAGGACATTTTCAATACCTTTTCCGGTCAGAACCGCCTCCAACAAAATAGGATGTACCCGCCGACCACATGACAACGCGCATCGGAATCAGGAAAATGGATGCGTAGAGAAGTCCCATACTTCCATATACGCCTTCCGCAACCGGGTTTCCGAGGAATCCGCCGTTGGAAACGATCGTACAGTATTGAAGCACCTTCCGGTGCTGCTCTGAATATCCCTTAAACAGCACTTTGTTGAGTGCCACACAGACAAGCTGCAAGACAAATCCAACCGCCAACAGCAACCCGCACGTTTTAAAATCGAAGCATCAAATGAAATCAGGCACGATTTCACAATATTGCAGGGAATCACGATATTCACGCAGAGATCCGTCAGACATTTTTCGCCTTCCTTGCTGATGATCCCGCGCCGTTTCAGTACCGCACCCGCCAGTATCATCAAGAATAAAGAACCCTGTAGGTTGCAAAGTTCGAGTAAATTCATATGGCTCTTCCTCCTTTTCCTACGGCCTTCTTATGAGACGAACCAAAAACTCCAGATCGGCAGTATGTACAGATACGACGCCACCACCACACTCGCAATCGGAGCACCGACGGCTGCCAGAGGAACGGCTCCGGCGATCGACCACGGAACCAGCGGTGCCAGCACAACCGCCGTATTTTCCAGATCGATTGCAAATCGTTTATTATCTGGATTTCCTTCCTTGCAGAGCTGATGGGTCAGCATGATCGAAAGCGTCTGGTTACAAGCGATCATGGAAGCAACTGCCGCCACCGCAAAGGTCGCACCAAACGGAGTAATTTTCCGGCTCAACGCCTCTATTTTCCCCTGAATCGGCTTCAAGAGCCCAGTTCCCTCGAAAATTCCTGCATAACAGGAGGACAGGCTCACAATCGCAGCCACCTTAATCATTGATTTCAGGCCGCCGCCGTTCATCATAGCATTGAGCGCCGGATCGCTTGCCTGATAACCGGTCAGGCACATCTGTAAAATTTCTTCGATTGTCCGCCCTGCAGCACCACGCTCAGAAACGCCGCCAACACAATGCTGATCAGCATCGTTTTCTTGACCTCCACCCGGAACACAGACAGCACCAGGATAATCGCCGCTGGGATCACCGCGCTCCAATGAAGTACAAAACGATTGGAAAACAGCCCTTCCACATCCATCCGTCCGTTTCCGGCACTCATGGAACGTCCCACTATATAATAGAGAATACATGTAGCCACAAATGGCACCAGCGATGTCTTTACCATTTCGCGGATATTTTCATAAATATCCGTCTTCGTCAGCACACAGACAAGATTCGCGCTGGACGATACCGGTGAACAGCGGTCGCCAAAATAGATGCCAGAAAGAATCGCGCCGCCGATCCAGAACGGGTCAAGCTCCATCGCACGTCCCATCGCCATACAGATAACACCCATCGTCGCGCCGGTTCCAAAGGAGGTTCCGGTCAGGATCGACACCATACAGTTAAGAAGGAACGCGATCACAAGAAATGCCGACGGCGACACCAGCTTCGACGACCAGCACACGATCACGGCGATCGTGCCGGACGCCCGCCACAGCGCTGTGATAAAGCCAATAAGTCCGAAAATCATCAGGATATTGCGGACGGTTTTAACGCCGGAAAGCGACATTTTTCCGAGTTCCGCAAGGCTGTGCTTCCGAATCAGGCCATACGCACAGAAAATCAGATAGCCGCCTGCCAGTGCCCAAAGCACGGATGCGCCGGTAAACACGCAGCCTGCCAGCGCTGCGATAAATGCAAGTAATACAATTCCCTCCAGCATACTTCCTCTCTCTTTCCTACTAACCTGTTATTTTTCATCATAATCTTTTGTTTTTGATGTTTTTAGTATATTCCTGTTCCACCTTAATGTCCATCTGTTATTTTATGTATTAAATACAGCTAATTTTTGTATCTTACGCAAAAAATCCCTGCTTTTTCTCTATTCGTTTGTTTCTTGATCTAAAAAAGAAGACTTCCCAACATTTTATAATCGTCCAGCTTTCTTCTACTTTTTTCTATTTCTTCATATACTTTTCTAACATACCCTCCCCGGAGATCTGCCATGCGAAGATTTCATCCTTTGATTACCGGAACCCTGCTCCTGACGGCAGTCGGATTTTTCTGCCGGATTCTCGGCTTTTTCTACCGCATCTTTCTCTCCCGGACGATCGGCGCCGAAGGTCTGGGTTTATATCAGATGATTTTTCCCATACATGGCATCGCATTTGCTCTCTGCGCCGGTCCAATCCAGACTTCACTCTCCCGCCTGACCGCCGCCTCCCCGGAAAAGGGACGCGCCTTTTTGCGGGTCAGCCTCGCACTCTCACTATCGATCGCCCTGCCGCTGACCTCTTTGATCTACACCTTCGCCGATTTTCTCGCCGCGCGCGTCCTTCTTGCGCCCGAATGTGCGCCGCTTCTGCCCGCACTCGCCCTCTCCATCCCCTTCTGTGCGATTCATGCCTGCTGCTGCGGGTATTATTACGGGCTCAAAAAAACGGCAGTCCCGGCATTTTCACAGGTGGTCGAGCAGTGCATCCGCATTTTCTCCGTCCTGCTGATCGTCCATGTCTGCCGCACGAACAGGATTCCTATCACGGTGCTACTGGCTGTCTGGGGGCTGTTGATCGGGGAAGCGGCATCGGCGGTGTTCTGTCTGCTGGTTTATGGATGCTCGAAGCCTGCTGCCACACTGCCAAATGCAAACACACCTATTACTCCCCTGCTCCTCCCCCTCCTCAGCATGGCACTCCCCCTCATGGCGAATCGCCTCACACTCAGCTTTCTCCAGAGTCTCGAAGCCATCTTTGTACCGAACCAGCTTCTCCTCTCCGGGCTCTCGCGGGTTGAATCGGTCAGTATTTACGGAGTTCTCACAGGCATGGCACTCCCCTTTGTCCTCTTTCCATCCGCCATTACCAACTCCCTCGCCGTCGTCCTGCTCCCGGCAGTCTCGGAGGCGCAGGCGCAGAATCAGCCGGACAAAATCGAACGCACCATCTCCATGGCACTCCGCTACAGCCTGTACATGGGAATTCTCTGCGTCGGGCTCTTCACCCGCTTCGGTCCAGCACTGGGCGAAACCTTTTACCACAACGCCGATGCCGGACGTTTCATCCAGATTTTATCCTGGCTCTGCCCGTTTCTCTACCTCTCCACTACCATGGGAAGTATTTTAAACGGGCTTGGGAAAACGGGAAGCGTCTTCGTCCACCATACGATTTCCATGCTTCTCACCCTGTCGCTCGTCCTTTTCGCCATCCCGCGATGGGGAATTTTCGCCTATCTGGCGGCGCTTCTCATCAGCGAACTGGTGCTCGCCTTTCTCCACATCCACGCCCTCGCCTGCGAAGTCCCGATCCGCCTGCCAGTCAGCCAGGGCATTGTAAAACCGGCATTCTGCCTGCTGGTTTCGATTGGGATGTTAGAAGTTATTCCAAACGCGTCTTACCTGCCTCACCTGTTTCCGCCTGTCCTCATCCAGTCCGGTATCCTTTGCCTGCTGTATATAGGAGGACTGCTTCTCTTACATACAGGTACAGTCAAACAATAAATTATATGCTATTTTGCTATATCTCCTTAAATGCAATATGTTTAGGTATTTTCTGGCAATTTACATTTTTTTATTTTATACTTATTACATTCAGGGGGATTTACAAAGGGGAAACTTTTTTGAAATACGATATCAATTTTCGGCATTTAGAATATTTTATCAAGGTAGCGCGCCTCGGATCCATCAATAAAGCCGCCCAGGCGCTCTATATTTCCCAGCCGTATCTTGGGAAAATCATGCACGATCTGGAAGAAAATCTCGGCGCCAGGCTCTTTAACCGCAGCCGCTCAGGCGTAACATTAACGCCTGAAGGAATGGAATTTCTGACACATTCCGAAAAAATCATTGACGAAATGGAACAGCTCTGGTTTCAGAAAAAGAAGGAACAAATCAAAATTTCTGATCCGCTGGCTGTCTCCATGACACGTTTTTCTCATATCATGGAAAGTTTCAGTGAAATCGTCCTGCGCCACCGCGATCAGCCATCCTTCTCCCATCGACTGTATGAAGGCAATTCAGACGAAGTCATCAAGGATGTGGTATCCGGGCGTGTCGATGTAGGCGTGTTTCATTTTGACAGCCGCAAACGGCGTGAAATGGATGCCCTGCTCGAATCAAAAGGGCTGGAGTACCATTTTCTTGCCAACATCGAACCACACATTATCATTTCCCGCAAACATCCGCTTCTGCTACAACAGAAACCGGTCAACCTGCACACACTGGCAGAGTACGGCTTTCTCTGGTATCTTGGACAATGCGATGATTATATTTACCAGCTTCTCTCCGAAGGGGATCAGGATGCAGAAAAAATGCGCTCGAAAATCACCTATCTTTCCAGCCGCGCCACCCTGATGTACATGATCTCGATCAGTGACTGCTACAGCATCGGCATCCACGATTTCGCCAAACAAGAAGCCTCCTACCACTCCACTTCTATTCCGATTCCAAACTGTGGTTTTATGCTGGAGTTTGGATATGCAATGCGGAAAGACACGCCAATGACGGCGATCGTACAAGAATTTATTTATGACTTAAAGAAAAAACTTCTCTAAAAAAACACCATCAAAGCTGCCGGACATTCACAGCCATCCCCGGCAGTTTTTTTGATCCTTTTCAGCACCTCTTCCCCGTTCATCATAAATATTTATTCATATCTGACATATATATCCCGTTATACCTTTTTATCATATCCCTTAAAGCTGACACGCATTATACAAACTGCCTTCCCCATGCTACCATACTATCAGAAAGCAACACCGAATAAAAAACAGGAGGCGTTTAAGTATGAGAGATGTACTTGAACAAGCCGTTGCACTGGGAAAAACACATACCCATGAGGGTGCAGTTGCCACATACATACCAGAGCTTGGAAAGGTAGATGGCAGTCAGCTCGGAGTCAGTGTTTTTTGCCGGAACGGCAAACGGATTTCCGTCGGGGATACGAAAGTCCGTTTCAGCATTCAGAGTATCTCCAAAATCATTACTCTGGCAGTCGCATTGGAAATCTGCGGCTTCGACCAGGTCTTTAAAAAAGTAGGCATGGAGCCGACCGGCGATCCATTTAACTCGCTGATGAAACTGGAAAATACGGACAGTTCCCCCTACAACCCGATGATCAATGCAGGCGCTATCGTAGTGGCAAGCTGCCTTGCTTCCGAAATCAGTTTCGATACCATGCTTGATACCATCCGGGCTCTCTGCATGGATCCGGACATCAACCTCGACAAAAAGGTTTATCACTCGGAAATGTCTCATATTTCCCGCAACCGGGCAATCGCCTATCTGCTGGAGAGCAAGGGGTACATCGAAAAGAATAAAGATGTGGAAAACAGCCTGCATTTTTATGTCAAAATGTGCTCTCTCAGCGTGACGGCAGAAAGCCTCGCCGGACTGGGACTGATTCTCGCCAACGATGGCATTCATCCAGACACGGGAAAACGGCTTTTAAGCAGCCAGGCAGTTAAAATCGTCAAAACACTCATGTTTACCTGCGGTATGTACGATGGTTCCGGCGAATTTGCCGTCCGGGTCGGCATCCCATCCAAAAGCGGCGTCGGCGGCGGTATCTTATCAGTGGTAGACGGCGAGATGGGAATCGGCATCTTCGGACCGGCGTTAGATAAAAAGGGGAACAGCGTCGCTGGAGAATGCGTGCTTGAATATATGTCACATGAACTGCATCTCCATATGTTTGATCCGCAGCGGCACACTTTATAGCAAAAACAATATGTAAATTGTATGAGAGGGGTATTTTAAAATGGCAGATTTATACGCAAAGATAATCGGCACAGCAAGCAACTATCTTTACAGCTACGTGTTAATCATCCTGCTGGTAGGCGGCGGCATCTATTTTACCATCCGCACCAAAGGGGTACAGCTTCGTTACTTACTTGAATCCATCCGGGTTATTCTGGAGCCATCCGACAAGGAAGATGAGTCTATTTCCGCCTTTCAGGCATTGATGGTTTCCACTGCTTCGCGCGTCGGCACCGGAAATATCGCCGGCATTTCTACCGCCATCTGTTTCGGCGGTCCGGGCGCTATCTTCTGGATGTGGATGACCGCGATCCTCGGAAGTGCAACCGCATTTGTAGAAAGTACGCTGGCACAGATCTACAAACGCCGTGCCGAAGACGGAAGTTGCTACGGCGGTCCTTCCTACTATATTGAAGCCGTTCTGAAAAAAAGATGGCTGGGTGTTCTCTATGCTATTTTCATGATTTTGACTTACATGGTTGGATTTAACCTCGTTGCATCCTTCAATGTGGCAGATTCTTTTAAAGTATACAGTTTCTACAATCCAAGCCTGACTCCGATTCTCATCGGTATCATCCAGGCTGTTATCTTCGGCATCTGCATCAGCGGCGGCGGCAAACAGATCGCTAAAATCACAGGAATTCTTGTTCCGGTAATGGGCGGACTTTACATTGCAGCTGCCCTGCTGATGATTATTCTCCACGGAAACATGATTCCGGGTATGTTCGCAAGCATTTTTGAAGGGGCTTTTGATATTCAGGCTATCTTCGGCGGCTTCATGGGATCCGTTGTGATGCTCGGCATCAAGAGAGGCTTGTTCTCCAATGAGGCAGGTGTCGGTGCTTCCGCTACCGCAGCCGGTTCCGCGGGTGTCAGCCACCCGGTCAAACAGGGTCTTGTTCAGGTATTATCCGTATTTATCGATACTGTTGTCATCTGCTCTGCAACCGCATTTTTACTGCTCTGCTCCGGCGTTGCACCGAGTGCAGACATGGCTGGCATGGCATATGTGCAGGCAGCTATGAATAACGTATTCGGCACCGCAGGTGTTGTATTTATCACAGTTGCCCTGATTTTATTTGCCTTTACCACGCTACTCGGAAACTACTATTTTGCTGAAACCGGCATGGCTTATCTCTGCGGCAAAACTCCGGTCAAGGGCGTCCGGATTACCCAGAGAGTGATCGCTATCGTGATTGTCCTCATCGGTTCTGTGGCAAGTCTCGGCATCGTGTGGGATACCGCCGATGTTCTGATGGGACTGATGGCAGTCATCAACGTACCAATTATCTTCCTGATTGCCAAGCCGGCGCTCCGCTGCCTGGAAGACTACCGGGCACAGAAACAGGCTGGGAAGAATCCGGTCTTTAAAGCAGCTGATATTGAGTTGAAAGAAGAAACCGATTTCTGGAATTAATAAAAACAAAAATCCGCAGAAACAGGGCTGTCAGAATCTTTCCCACACATGGTTTCAACCACACTGTGCAAAATTCCGACAGCCCTGCCTGTATTTTTTCATATCTGTATTATATCTATCTTTTTACCGTTTTATTAATCTGCAGCCTTATTTGCGGTTCTTCCAAATCAAAAACATTCCAGCTGCCAGCAGCACCACTCCGACGGCGGCTCCCACCATCCAGTTCGAAGAAGATATTTTCCCCGATCAATTTTATCGAAATCTCTATTTCTATATCTTATACTCTCATAAATAGCAGATTTCTATTCCTACTCCTGCTCGTCCTCTTTCAGCACATACGGCGTCATCTGGTATACATAGTAATTCAGCCAGTTCGAGTACAGCGTGTTGGACATATTTCTCCATTTCAGCACCGGCATGGAAAATGGATCGTTGTCCGGGTAATAGTTGCACGGTACCTGCGGATTTAAGCCTTTTTTCAGATCGCGGTGGTACTCGTTGTTTAACGTCATGCGATCATACTCTGGATGCCCCTGAACGAAAATCTGGCTTCCATCCTGATTCATCACCAGAAATACGCCAGCCTCATCCGATTTCGCCAGAATCTGCAATTCCGGATGTTTCAGAATGTCCTCTTCCCGGTCTTCCGTGTAACGGGAATGCGGGCAGTAAAAATAATCATCGAGACTACGGACCAGCGGGATCTTCCGGTTCAAAAGACGATGTCTGTAAATGCCGGAAAGCTTCGTCTTTCTCTGATGTTTCTGGATTCCATAATGATAATAGAGTCCCGCCTGCATCCCCCAGCAGATATGAAGTGTCGAAGTCACATGGGTCTTGCTCCACTCCATGATCTTTGTCAGCTCGTCCCAGTAGTTGATCTCCTCAAACTCCATATTCTCCACCGGCGCACCGGTAATAATCATACCATCAAAGCGCTTGCGGCGTATCTCGTCAAACGTCACATAAAACTTATTCAAATGCGTCTGCGATGTATTTTTCGAAACGTGCGTTTCCAACATCAGGAATGAACAGTCCACCTGCAGCGGCGTATTCGAAAGTGCCCGCAGAAGCTGCGTCTCCGTATCCTCCTTGATCGGCATCAGGTTCAGAATCAAAATCTCAAGCGGACGAATATCCTGGCTCATCGCCCGATCCTCATCCATCACAAATATATTCTCCGATTCCAAAATTGCCTTAGCAGGAAGATCCTTTTGTATTTTAATTGGCATGGTTATATATCCCCTTTTTATATAAAATTCGTTTGAATTTTAGGATTCTATTATATACCGATATGATTCATTTCTACTTACAATAAAAACTATATCAGCATTCCTAATCATAACACAAGCTGCAAAAAAAAGCCAGCTAAACACTGTCTGGCGTCCGGCTTTTTCACCTCTCTTATAGCTTCAAAAACTCCTCCTCCGAAAGAATCGGCACCCCCAATTCCCGCGCCTTCTTATTCTTCGAGGACGACGACGCCACATCATTATTGATCAGATAATTCGTCTTGGACGTCACGCTTCCGGTCACCTTGCCGCCGCGGCGCTCAATCAGCTCCTGCAGCTCTTTCCGGTTTTTGAAATGTTCCAGCGAACCGGTAATGACGAAATTCATCCCGGCGAATGCCTCATCTGCACCCTCACTGCTTTCTTCGTCTTCTGCCTCAAAGGTCAGCTCTGCCAGCAGATGATCGACGATCGCATTATTCTTTCCATCCGAAAAGAATGCCGTCCACGCCTGCGCCAGAACTTCCCCGATTCCATCAATCTCGACCAGCTCTTCCACGGTGGCATGGCGCATCGCCTCAAAATCATTTTTAAAATGACGGCAAATCATCTTGGCATTTGCCAGACCGATGCCTGCAACGCCCAGACCGTACACCATTCTCGGCAGGGTCGTGTGGGACGCTTTCTCAGCCGCCGCAATCAGATTGTCATACGATTTCTGCCCGAATCCGTCCATCTCAACGATCTCTTCCTGATGGCGGTCCAGATGGAAAATGTCCGCATACTCATGAATCATGCCGACACCGATAAATTTCTCCAGCGTCGCCTCTGAAAGTCCCGCAATATTTAACGCATCGCGGCTTGTAAAAAGAGTAAAACTCTTGATCTTCTTCGCCTGGCAGTCCGGGTTCGTGCAATAAAGCGATTTTACATCATTGATCCGGCGCACCTCCGTCTGACCGCCGCACACCGGACATACCTCCGGAATATCCCGGACGCCGCTGCGCGTCAGGTTATCCGCGATCTGCGGAATGATCATATTTGCCTTATAAACCGTAATCCGGTCGCCTGCCCCCAGCTCCAGCGCCTCCATGATGCTGATGTTGTGGACACTGGCGCGGCTGACCGTCGTTCCATCCAGCTCAACCGGTTCAAATACTGCCACCGGGTTAATCAGTCCCGTTCTCGACGCGCTCCATTCAATATAGAGAAGCTTCGTCTCCTGAATCTCATCCGCCCACTTGAATGCGATCGAATCGCGCGGAAATTTTGCCGTCCGCCCCAGCGACTGGCCGTAGGCAATATCATCATACAAAAGCACCAGTCCATCCGACGGCGTATCATTTTCCGCAATCGCCTCAGAATACATTTTGACCGTCTCCGGCAGCGTCTCTTTTGTCACCTCATGGTACTCTACGACCTCAAACCCCTGTGTTTTCAGCCACTCAAACTGCTCTTTCCGCGAATTTTTGAAATCAATGCCATCCGCCTTTACAAGGCTGAACGCATAAAAATGGACCTGTCTCTGCGCTGTGATTTCGCTGTTTAACTGACGCACCGAACCGCTGCATAAGTTTCGCGGATTCTTATATTTCGCATCGACATCCTCGATCTGCTCATTGATCTTCTCAAAATCCGAATACCGGATGATCGCCTCACCGCGCAGGATAAGCTCACCCTGGTAGGAAATATTTAACGGCACATTGACGAACGCCTTTGCATTTGCCGTGATAACCTCGCCGATCTCACCATTTCCACGCGTAACCGCCTTGACAAGTGTTCCATTCTGATAGGTCAGGACGATCGTCAGACCGTCCATCTTCCAGGATAAAAGCCCGGTCTGCCCGCCGAGCCAGTCTGCCAGCTCTTCCACGCTCTTCGTCTTATTTAACGAAAGCATCGGTTTCTCATGGCGCTCCTTCGGAAGCGCACTGACTACCTCATATCCTACATTCTGCGTCGGGCTGTTCGCAAACACAATTCCCGTCTCTTTCTCCAATGAAACCAGTTCATCATAAAGCTTATCATACTCAAAGTTGCTCATGATCTCCCGGCTCTCCTGATAATAGGCGCGCCCTGCTGCCCGCAGCGTCCCAATCAGCTCCCGTATCCGTTTTGTCTTGTCCTCTGCCATCTATCTGACTCCACCTTTCCCATCGCTCTCTCCAACTACCTCTGAATGCGTTTTCAAGCATTTCTATGCAACCTCATATGTGAACCTGCACTGACTGCCAGACAACATTGTCTCAGCCATTCTTCTTTCCGTTCAAAATATCTTCTAATTTCTGTCTCTCTGCCGCTGTCACTTCCCGGTACTCGCCTGTTTTCAGCCCATCCAGCGTAATGTTCAGCATCCGGACGCGTTTTAATGTCTGTACCTGGTACCCAAGCGCCTCGCACATCCGGCGGATCTGGCGGTTGAGTCCCTGGGTCAGGATGATCCGGAAACTCGTCTTCCCGGTCTTTTCCACCTCACAAGGACGGGTAACCGTATCTAAAATCTTCACTCCTGCGCTCATCTTCCGGACAAACTCACTATCAATGGGTTTATCCACCGTTACCAGATATTCCTTTTCATGTCCGTAACGAGCCCTTAAAATCCGGTTGACCAGCTCGCCCTCATTCGTCATGAGAAGCAGCCCTTCTGAATCCTTGTCCAGGCGCCCGATCGGGTAAATCCGGACCGGATAATCTAAAAATTCTACGATATTTTCTGCCCGATCTTTATCAGAAGTCGTGCAGACAATCCCCCGCGGCTTATTGACCGCTAAAAGCACCGGCGCATCCTTGCCGGACACCGCTACGCCATCGCACGCCACGCGCTGTCCCGGCATCAGCTTCTGTCCGACCTCTGCCACGCGCCCATCGATCGTCACACGCCCGTCCGCGATCCGCCGATCCGCCTCCCGCCGGGAGCAGATGCCCGCCTCGCTCAAGTAACGGTTTAAGCGGATCCCCTCCTCCGGAATCCGGGATTCCTGCTTTTCACTTGGCTGTACTCTCTTGTATGATTTATCATTTTGATTTTTTTGCATTTTATTCATCTCATTTCGATTTATTGTGCCGTAGGATTCCGGCAACCAAAGTATAAAAATTATAACATTTTCGTCCATGGGGGTGAACCTCACATGGCTAAAGTCACATGCTTCTCAGCCGTTTTAAACGGCAAGACTAAATATCGGCGGATACGCCAGTAACTTAGAATTCGTGCGGATACGCACGTTTTCCCATGCCGGATACGGCTGGTTTCCACATTACAGGTAGTCCGCTGTATATCTGCCTGCGTTTATGCCGCTTTTAAATTGTTTACTTCTACATAAAGCTTTCTTAAATCTGCATAAACACATGAGGTTCTACGCTTCACTGCAGGTACTTTTGCCTCCAGTGAAGACCTTTCCGTTTCCGGCAAGGGTTTTAATAATTCTCGTATAAAATATCTAGCTCCGATATTATAGGATGCTGACAGGTCGCAGTTGTACTGTTTTCCCGTTCGAAAGGTACATAGGCTATGGTTCTCCGGGTTTCTTACTACCACTCCGCTTCCGTCACAGGCCAGCCTGCTGGTGTTCCGGGCACTGACCCTGGACACACGAATCCCATTCCGATGTGCCTGATGTTCACACAGTTTCTGAATATCCCGCTTTCTCCATAAGTGAAGCTTTTGTTTCTTTTTTCCGGATATTTTTCCCCTGCATTTCCAGATATTCGAACACAATTACATCTGCCTGATACTCTGCAGCATATTTCGTGATCTCCGCAGCGATTTTGCGGGACAGTTCCATGTTCAGTCTTTTTGCATAATCCCATCGGCTTTGGACCTGTCTGGAGGAATGTTCTCCTCTGAAAACGGCGGATTCTGCCAAGCACATGATACAAATGGTCTTTATCACTGGAGAAATTTATAAATTTACGTCCCAAGATAGTGCCATCTGCACGCATGATGCTGCAGACCGCATCCGTATTGATTCCTAAATCAACGCTGCATATCACCTGCTCTTTTACATCTGTTTTTGATAAGCTTACTTCCTCTGTGTATGAAAACCGAAGGAAATATTTATGATGTTTCCTTTCCAAAGTAGGGGCAGATGCCTTTTTACCACTCCATTTTTTTCGCAGATATTCCATATCGGTATGAAGTAATTTTACTTGAAACCACTTCCACTCCCGCCCATCAAACAGCTTTAAATGTGCCGCATCTTCTCCCGGTTCTGCTTCCTTATACATGACATCCCGATAGAATACCGGCATCGCATGATTCTCACAGACCAGCTTCGGCTTTCCTTTCAGTTCTCCCTTTTCCCACAAACTAAGGCGTGTTTGATAGGAGGACACCGCTCCAAGTGCGTGTTGAATGGCCGCTCTTCTCAGATAAGATGGCATCTTAGGAAAATGACGGTCAAACGGAAACCTGGCATGATTCTTTTTTGTCTCATGCACCAGATGCTCGGCTTCATTAAAGCGTTTTTGTGAATTCCTGATTTCTGAAAGTTCTTTCCAGGTCTCTGCATACACCGGAATTAAATAGGAAACCGCTTTCCGAAAAATATCCAGCGTAGAGCAGAGCGGTATATTCTTTTGTTTTTTAATTTCTACTCCATAGCTGGATACAATCTGCATAAAGTTCCCTACTTTCTTTTTTCCTTCTCTTTTTGTCCCTCAATGTATGCCATTACCTGATCCCTGCTTCGGTCACTTACGGTAACTGCACAATACGATGGATTCCACAAATGTCCTCCCCACAGTTCCTGTTTTAATTCCGGATGCGAAAGAAACAACTGACGCGCCAGATTTCCCTTCATAATCTTTATCATGTCTGATATAAAAAATTGCGGTTTGCAATCCAGAAGTAAATGAATATGATCTGGCATAACCTCCATCGCCAGAATCTTAAATTTGTATTCCTCCGCAAGCTCATACAACATCTTTTTTTACATTCTGCGTCTATCCCATTTTTCAGAACCTGTTTTCGATATTTCGTGCACCAGACAAGATGGTACTGCAAAGAATACACATATCCTCTACCATATGAAAGTGTATTTCTCTTAATAGTAAATATATCTTTTTCCATGTTTATATTATACCATATGCCCCCACACTTGGCAAACGCTAGTTCTGTATCTTGATAAAAAATTTGGCGCACCTAACTCATCACTACTACAATATACTTATGGGTAATCCCCTTACATCCAGTAAGGATTTATCCATCTCATTACTTAAACTGTTAGAATGTAGGATGCAATGGTATATCGACTTCATCACTAGGACTTAGCGTCCGTACTTTAGACTGATAACCAGCTCCTCATTCACAGTGTTCGTTTTATGCAGGTTGAATCACATTAAGTGCATTCGTGTCACACACAGTAGTTTGAGCAGGTAATGAGTAAAACTGGTATTTATCCATTGTAATATTTTTTAAGGAGTGATAAATTTATGAACGCAGTAGGTATCGATGTTTCAAAAGGTAAAAGTATGGTTACAATTCTAAGACCATTTGGTGAGATTGTATCCTCTCCTTTTGAGATCAAGCACACATCCAGTGATATCCTTTCACTAATTAAACTTATTCACTCTATCGAAGGTGAATCACGAATTGTAATGGAGCACACCGGACACTATTACGAAGTACTTGCTCAGCAATTTTCAGCAGCTGGTCTGTTTGTCAGTGCTGTTAATCCCAAGTTGGTCAAAGATTTTAATAACGATTCTCTTCGCAAAATCAAGTCCGACAAAGCTGATTCTGTCAAGATTGCCCGCTACGCTCTTGACAAATGGCAAAGTCTTGAACCGTATAGTATTACAGATGAATTACGCGCTCAGCTAAAGGTCATGAATCGTCAGTTCCATTTCTATGTGAAACAAAAAAGGTCTATGAAAAATAATCTTATTAATCTCATTGACCAGACATGCCCAAATGCAAATACTTATTTTAATAGTCCACCCCGCAGTGATGGCTCCCAAAAATGGGTTGATTTTGTCTCTACATACTGGCATGTAGATTGCGTTCGTAAAATGTCTCTAAACGCTTTTGTTGAACATTATCAAAACTGGTGCAAGCGCAAAAAAAAATATATCTTCAATAAATCAAAAGCGGAAGAAATTTACACCAAGGCAACGGAACTTGTTCCAGTATTTCCTAAGAAACGAAATAACCAAACGCATCATTAGACAAGCTATCGCTCAGCTTAACAGCACTTCCGCTACCGTCGAAACAATACGCATTCTCATGAATGAAACCGCCTCAAAGCTTCCTGAATACTCGATTGTTATGCAGTTTAAAGGGATTGGTCCATCTCTTGGTCCACAGCTTATGGCTGAGATCGGTGATATAACCAGATTTACACATAAAGGAGCCCTTACTGCTTTCGCCGGGGTAGATCCTGGCGTAAACGAGTCTGGCTCCTATGCACAAAAAAGTGTTCCAACATCCAAACGTGGGTCTTCAAATTTAAGAAAGACTCTTTTTCAAGTAATGGATGTTCTTATTAAAACAATGCCGCAAGATGATCCTGTATATCAATTCATGGACAGAAAACGTGCCCAGGGTAAACCGTACTATGTTTACATGACTGCAGGCGCTAATAAATTTCTCAGAATCTATTATGGACGAGTGAAGGAATATCTCTGTATTCTTTCTGAGTCAAGCTAATTCAAAACTTTTATTTGCAGACCAGCACTGCTTGTGGTGGTCTTATTTTAGTGCCTAATTTTAACCATGTAAAATTTTATATTTTTTTCCCCATTAAGTCTTGACTTTTTATTTGCAGGCTAAAGTAACGAGAACGCGGTGTGCCGTTTTTCAAACATTTTTCGAAATAAAAAGACCCATAGCCTTTCACTATGAGTCTTTTTCATACATCCCTTTTCTCTACTGGATAAACATAGCATCCCCAAAACTAAAGAACCGATATCTCTGCCGGATCGCCTCTTCATACGCCGTGAGCACGTGTTCTCTGCCTGCCAGTGCGGATACCAGCATGACGAGTGTGGACTCCGGCAGGTGGAAGTTTGTGATCAGGCAGTCCAGAATCTTGAACTGATAGCCCGGATAGATGAAAATGTCGGTCCAGCCGCTGCACGCGCGGATCGTGCCGTCCTCAGCCGCTGCGGATTCAATCGTCCGGCAGCTTGTCGTACCGACACAGATGATGCGTCCGCCATTTTTCTTCGTCTCATTGATCATGTTGGCGGCATCTTCCTCGATACGATAGAACTCCGAGTGCATATGATGATCCAGTACATTCGAAACCTTGACCGGCCGGAAGGTTCCCAGACCCACATGAAGTGTGACATGCGCGATCTTGACGCCCATTTCCTGAATCTGTGCCAGCAGTTCCTTGGTAAAATGAAGTCCGGCAGTCGGAGCAGCCGCGGATCCCTCATGTTCTGCATAAACGGTCTGATAACGGTTTTTATCTTTCAGACGGTGTGTAATATACGGTGGAAGCGGCATCTGACCAAGCTGGTCAAGAATCTCCTCGAAGATCCCCTCATAGGAGAACTGAATCAGACGATTTCCCTCTTCTACCACATCAATGACGGTTCCTTTTAACAAACCATCGCCAAAATTAATTACGGTTCCCGGCTTTGCCTTTTTGCCCGGCTTTACCAGCGTCTCCCAGATATCGTTCTCACGGCGTTTCAGAAGAAGAATCTCGATGTGTGCATCCGTTCCCTCCTTGCTTCCGATCAGACGCGCCGGGATAACCTTTGTGTCATTGATCACCAGGCAATCGCCCGGATGAAGATAATTGACAATATCCTTAAACACCTTATGCTGCATCTCACCCGTCTTTTTATCCAGCACTAAAAGCCGGGAAGAAGAACGATCTTCCAGCGGATCCTGCGCGATCAGCTCCTGTGGTAAATCATAATAAAAATCTTTTACATCCATTCTTTCTGCCTCTTTTTCTTTCTATCTATAAATCTCTTTATTTTTCCATTCAGTTAGACAAAGTAAAACATTTTAAGGATTCGACGCAGACGGCTCTGTCTCATCCCGCATATACGACGCGCCCTGTTTCATAAATTCCACGCGCTCTTTCAACGCCTCATCCTGCTCCATCGCCGCATCCATTGCTTCATCCGTCTGCTTGCTGAGAAGGCGCACATCCTCATTGACCGACAGCTCTTCAAAATACTGCGTCAGCTCTTCGGACATTTTCCCGTCATCGATCTGCCAGCTTCCGTCCTCCGCCCGGACCGCATAGATCCGCACCAGACTCGGTGCCGGTGTCTCCACGCCCGTATACAAAATCTCATAATACACATACGCTGCCATCTCGCCGTCCCTAAGCCCCGGCGTCGTATAACATTTCACATTCTGGTACCCGGAAATGTACTGCTTCTGTTCTTCAAATTCCTGACGGTAGTGTTCTTCCTCACTCGTATCCTGTGAGGTAAACAACTTCACAAACGTATCCATATCACAGTCGGAAACCGCCTGAAAATAAGTATTCATCAGCTCTGTGATCCCCGGATCGCCATTCTCTGTCAGAATACATCCGCCAAAGTCCTGAATATATTCTTTCGTGTCCGGCTCAATCACCATTCCAGATCCGCCTGTATCCACCATTTCTGCCGGTAAGCCATCCTTTTTCCCCAGAATGTTTGTTATTTTCCCGGAAAACATCGCCACCGCGCCAATCAGAATCAATACAATCACCGCCGCAAGCAGCATCACATAGCGGCGCAGTTCCCAGTCCGTTCCGTTCTTCCGGCTGCGTCCCGGTTTCTTTTTCGGTTCTCCCACCCGACCGCCTCCTGACTTATTCGATTGTTAATATTATAGCGGTGATTTGGTTACTCGGCAAGCGGTATTTCCGAAAAAAAACTTGCAATTTTCTAAATATTATAGTATCATACAAGTAATGCGTCTGTAGCTCAGTGGATAGAGCGCCGGCCTCCGGAGCCTGAGGCGTAGGTTCGATTCCTATCAGACGCATTCTTAAAAAGCGACAGCGGAGATATCTCAGCCGTCGCTTTTTGTGTTATTCATGATAAAAGGAGGACTCTTTCCGTGGAACTCATACACGTTTCTGGAAATACAGACTGCCTGCTTGGCAAAACAGCCGTCGGCATCTACCGCATCGACGACACCCGCTGCATCCTGTTTGACAATGGTTACTCAAAGGAATATGACGAGCTGGTCGGCTCTCTGAAAGACGCCGGGCTGACCCCGGCGGGGCTGATCGTTTCCCACGCGCACATCGACCATCATGGAAACAGCAAACGCCTGCGCGAAGCCTTTCAGATTCCACTGGCTATGTCGCTTGGCGAAGCCGGGCTGATCGCCTCCCAGGCGGCGCTGGAACGGTATACCAATTATTTCGGGCGCTCCGAGGAGGAAAAGATTTCCATCGACACCGAGCAGCGCTGCCCGGTTGACTGTATCATCCAGCCGGAGGATACTTCCGTGACACTCTGCGGCATAACCTTCCCGGTTCACCATCTGCCGGGGCATTCCCTCGACCACATCGTCATCGGCACACCGGACGGCGTCTGCTTTGCCGGGGACGCGCTTTTAACCGAAAATGTCCTGCGTCACGTCAAGCTTCCATACTGCGACCACGTCGGTCTGGATCTGGAAAGCAAGGAAGCAATCACAAAACTACCTTACCAGCACTGGATTTTATCGCACAAAGGTCCATTTGATGGTAATATCCGGGAACTGGCAGAGAAAAATATGGATCTTGTCCGCCTACGTCTCGCAGAACTGGCAGAGCTTTTGCAGAGACCGATGACACGCGATGAATTTTATCAGGCAAGCCGACGTCTGATCGGAATGCACATCGGTACCTACGACCAGCTCATCCGTCAGGAACGCCACCTGCGCCCATATCTGGAACAGCTGGTGATCGATGGGACGGCACGGCTGGAAGTAAAGAATGACACGATATATTTTTATTTGAATGAATAAACTCTTTCTGCATGAATTATCACTCTTTATAAACAACGATTTTTGGGAATTTTTGCACATTTTCCCCCTCTTGTTGTTATCGTTTCCGAAAATACACACACGCCACCGCAAATCCCAAGATTCCCGCTCCCATCACGGCGAAGCGGGAATATGTTTTTAACAGCACCAGAATACGTTCCCACGATGCCCCCGCCACCGCGCCGGCTCCGATGAGCACCGTATTCCAGATAAGACTGCCCGCTGTTGTCAGAAGGAGAAATGGCAGAAGTTCCATCTTTGCCATTCCCGCCGGGATCGAGATCAGACTTCGGATGATCGGAACGAAACGGCAAAAAAAGACGGCTGACCGTCCCGTTCTCTCCAGCCATCCGTCTGCATCTTTTACATCTTCCACTTCCACTCCGAGCCGTTTTCCCCATGCGCCATCCAAAAATGTATAAAATTTCTGCACAGGAATATGCCGCCCCAGCTCATACAGAATCAGCGCCCCCAGCACCGAGCCCGCCGTCGCTGCCAGGACTGCCCCGGCTATGTTCATCCGTGTATATGTTGTCATAAATCCACCAAAGGTTAAAATCACTTCCGACGGGATCGGCGGAAACAAATTCTCAATTAGAATCAGGGCAAACATTCCCGCATATCCGTATGAACTTAAAAGTTCCAGCACTATATCACGCATGATATATCGCACTCCACGTTATCTCCACATATTCTATTTATTTTATGCGGAACGGAAAAAATCCAGGCATCTAATTTTCATTTTTCATGCCCGGATTTTAATTAAACCTAGAGAATCATCACATCCCCCACGGCCCCTGTGTCCGAGAACTCTGTCCACTCGCATACATTGACCGCGTGATCGGCGATTCGCTCCAGATACTTGGCAACCATCAAAAGATCGACTGCCACATCGGATTTATCCCCGTCTTTTTTCAGAAACTCAATCACTTCCCGTTTTACCCGTTCAAAGAAGGCATCGATCAGATCATCCCTCTGTTCGAATGTCTCCGCCGTCTCGGTGTCACGCTCAATAAACGCGTGAATCGCATCCTTTACCATCGTTTTCACATTTGCCACCATGGCCGGAAGATGTTTGCTTACAAGACTAATATCTGCATCCTCCAAACGCAGGGACAGATCGGCAATGTCCGCCGCCTGATCGCCCATCCGCTCCAGATCGGTCACAACCTTCAGCGCCGTCGAGATATGGCGCAGATCACTGGCGACCGGTTGCTGCTTTAACATCAGCGTCAGGCAGTGTGTCTCGATCTTTCGCTCCATATTGTCCACATCCCGGTCTCCTTTGATAACCTTCTGTGCCAGCTCTTCATTATGCTCGGTAAGCGCTTGAAAACTACTGTCAATCGCATCCTGCACCATCTGGCTCATCGCGTTCAATTCCTGATTCAGCCCTTCTAACTCCTGTATAAATGCCTCTCTCGTCGCCATCCCGTATCTCCTCTCCATCTCCCCTGTTTTCTGCCCAGAAATTTTCCACTTCTGAACAGTAAACTGATTTTCTACTTATTTTTAAATCCTCAATCTTACGCCTATCATCCAAACCGTCCGGTAATATAGTCTTCCGTCTTCTTCTCCCGCGGATGCGAGAACAGATCCGTCGTCGGTGCATACTCGACCACCTCTCCTACCAGGAAAAATGCCGTATAGTCCGCAATCCGGGTCGCCTGCTGCATATTGTGGGTAACGATGACAACGGTATAATTCTTCTTAAGCTCGCCCATCAGATCCTCGATTTTCAGCGTGGAAATCGGGTCCAGTGCCGAGGTCGGCTCATCCATCAGGAGAATCTCCGGCTCGACCGCCAGCGCACGCGCGATGCAGAGACGCTGCTGCTGTCCGCCGGAAAGTCCCAGTGCAGAACGTTTCAGGCGATCCTTGACCTCATCCCACAGAGCCGCGCCGCGCAGACTCTTCTCCACAATCGCGTCCAGCTCTGCTTTTCCCTTAATGCCGTGAATCCGCGGTCCATACGCGATATTGTCATAAATACTCATCGGAAATGGGTTCGGCTGCTGAAATACCATGCCGACCTTCTTGCGAAGAAGCGTCGTATCAACCTTCGGATCATAGATATCCTCGCCGTCGATCCACACCTTTCCATTGATTGTTACATTCGGCACCAGATCGTTCATGCGGTTCAATGTTTTTAAATAGGTAGACTTACCGCAGCCGGACGGTCCGATAAACGCTGTGATCTGATTTTCATATATATCCAGATTGATATTTTTTAATGCATGATTGTTTCCATAGTACAGATTCAAATCCGACGTAGAAATTTTTGTCTCCATATCATTTCCTCATTTTTTACTTTATTTTAATTTTGTCACATCAAACCGGTTGGTCAAAAATCTCGTCAGCAGGTTGATTCCCAGCACGATAATCAGAAGCACGACCGCGATTCCAAACGCCTGATCGTATTTTGCTTTCTGCATCGACAGGTAGAGCTGGATGGTCAGCGTGCCGCTCGACTCAAACAGTTTTCCAAACAGGTTTTTCGGAAGCTGGAAGCCGCTTCCGGCAGTAAACAGAAGCGCCGCCGACTCGCCCACGATACGGCCAATCGAAAGGATGACGCCGGTCAGAATACCCGGTGCCGCGCTCGGCAGCAGGATCGTCCGGATCATATACCATTTCGTTGCACCGATTCCCAGTGCGCCGCTGCGGTAGCTGTCCGGAACGGTTTTGAGTGCTTCCTGTGTGTTCCGCGTAATCAGCGGAAGCACCATCAGGGTCAGCGTGAAGGATCCGGTCAGAACCGAATAGCCCAGCTTCAGCGTCATTCCGAAAAAGACCATACCGAACAAGCCAAAAATAATCGACGGAATACCGGACAGGATCTCAGTTGTAAATTCAATCGTCCGCACCAGTTTTCCCGGCTTTGCGTATTCGTTCAGATAAATGGCGGAGCCGATTCCGATCGGCGCTGCAATGATAAGGGTAATTACAATGATGTAAATCGTGTTGATGATATTTCCCAGAATACCAAAGGTGCCCTTGAGGGAGCTCTGCACCGTGGACAGAAGCTGCCAGGAAACCTGCGGCAGGCCGCGCACAAACACATACCCCATGATGCCAACTAACAGCGCGATCGCCACGCCAGCTGCCAGATAAATCAGCACTTTTAAGATATTGTCCCCGATGCGGGTGCGCTTCTGGTAAATACTTTTCATTCTATTATCGGTCATTTGCGCCGCCCTCCTTCACAAACATCCGGCTGAGCACCGTGTTGATAAACATGATAAATACGAACAGCACCAGACCGATGGTAAAGAGCACTTCCCGGTGAAGTCCCTCTGAATAAGACATTTCCGCCACGATCGCGGTTGTCAGGAAACGGACGGAGTTAAATGGAAGCGGCAGATTGACTGAACTTCCAGATACCAGGCTGATCGCCATTGCCTCCCCGATCGCACGTCCGCAGCCTAAAACCACCGCCGTGATGATGCCGGAGTGCGCCGCCGGAACGATTACTTTGAAAATCGTCTGGATATGCGTTGCACCGAGCGCCAGCGATGCGCTTTTTAAATGTTTCGGGACTGCTCTAAGCGACGCCTCGCTGATATTGATGACGGTCGGAAGAATCATGATTGCCAGAACCAGAACCGCCGATATCAGGTTCGCACCGCCGGTAAACTGATGCGTCGTGGAACCGGCAAAAATTTTCATTTCCAGCTTATACATCAGGGGATTTAAAATCAAAATTCCTAAGAGTCCGTAGATAACCGACGGAATACCTGCCAGAAGCTCAACTGCCGGGCGGACCACTGCCGCTACCTTCGGCGGCGCAACCTCTGCCAGAAAGATAGCGGTAAACAGCCCTATCGGAACACCGATCAGGATCGCCAGAAAGGTTCCAACGATGGAAGTTAAAATAACGTAGAGAATTCCGAAAGACGCCGGATTTCCAGTCGGCTTCCAGACGGTTCCAAATAAGATTTCCGGAACACCCACCTTAAAAAGTGCCGGGGTGCCGCTGATAATCATGTATAAGGTAATTGAAAAAACTGCCACCACTGTCAGCAGGCCGCAGGCGGTAAAAATAATTTCCGCTGCCCTCTCTACCGCTGATTTCGTGGCATGGCTTCCAAAAATGGTAAATTTCTTTTCGTGCATATGTCTCTCCTGTCTCGGATTGAACAGCGAGCCGCTTTCGGTCAAAGCAGAGTTTCCTTTCTGCGGCTTGACTGCAAGCGACTCGATATTATTTGAATCTATTCAATATTATGTGTATTCGTGAATTTCTGATTTTTCTATCCTTACCGGTTTTCACCGGTAATTTTATCCACATTCACAAATTCCGATGCAGTTTCTTACTTCGTAGTAATCAGGCCTACAGATTTAATCAGGTCATCGCCTTCTGCAGAGTATACATAGTCAAACAGCGCCTGTACCAGCTCGTTCTGCTCAGAAATTTCTCCCTTGGTTGCCATTACGAATGGGCGGCTTAAGAAATAGCTGCCTGCCTTGATGTTTTCTTCCGTCGGCTCTACATCGTCGAGCTTCACTGCCTTGACGGTATCATCAACTACATCCAGAGATACGTATCCGATGGAACCCGGTGTAGATGCTACTTTTGCCATAACTGCACCGGTGGAATCCAGCTCGTTTGCATATTTGCAGGCATCTTCCAGACCCAGAAGCTCCTCAAATGCGCCTCTTGTACCGGAACCTGCTTCCCGTCCGACTACGACAATCGGCATATCGCTGCCGCCTACATCCTTCCAGTTTGTGATGCTTCCGTCGTAAATGCCGGTCAGCTCGTCCTTGCTCAGACCATCTACAGCGTTGGACGGGTCAACGACAACGGCGATACCATCGATGGCTACGATATTTTCAACAGCACCTTTTGCTTTCTCATCATCCTTTAATGCTCTGGAAGAATCACCGACATCACACTGACCTGCCAGCACGGACTCGATACCTGCGGAAGAGCCGGTAAATTCAGCCTGTACGGTCACGTTCGGATATTTCTCCATGAACGTTTCTGCCAGTGCATTTGCAAATTTTTCCATCGAAGTGGAACCTGCCAGGGTGATAGAACCACTTAAATCTTTTGTATCTGCGCTGTTCTCGGTTGTATCTGCTGCTGCACCACTTTCAGCTGCGCTGCTGTCTGCGCTTGTGTCTGCTGCACTTGTATTTGTATTGCTGGAACCACATCCTACCATTCCAGTTGCCAGAACGGCTGCTCCTAATACTGCGATTGTTTTCTGAATATTTTTCTTCATAATAAAATTCCTCTTTCCTCTCTCTTTTTTCTCTCAGAGTTTTTTATCCTTGATTTCTTACAGTACGCAGTATAAAAGATTCCTGGATTTACAGAAATCATATTTTGGTATCGTTTATGTAAAATTTGGGTAATTTTTGTGGGAGTGAATGTAAGATATGGTTTCGGATTTGCTCTGCTTCTCTCCATGATCGGAACCGCCGCCGGACATCTCTCCGGGCTTCGCTTGAAAGCCCGGCAGAGATCGCCGGCGGCGTGATTCTGATTTGTATGGGGTGAAGATTCTGGCGGAACATCTCCACTTATTTTAAAACAACCTTCTTAAAGTTCTTCTTACCTCTCTTGACAACCATTCCTTCGCCAGCGAGCTGATCCTTCGTGAAGACTGCCTTGATATCTTTTACCTGGTTTCCGTCTACAGATACGCCGCCCTGCTCTACGTTTCTTCTTGCCTCGGAACGGGTCGGAGCCAGGCCGGATTTCTGCAGGATGGAGAGAATATCGATCTCATCACCGTTGAAATCATCCTCAGTCAGTTCGTAGGTCGGCATATTGGCTGCATTTCCGCTGGAGAACAGTGCTTTCGCTGCTGCCTGTGCCTTCTCTGCCTCTTCCTCGCCGTGAACCAGCTTGGTCAGCTCGTAGGCCAGGATCTCTTTTGCGGTATTTAACTGACTGCCTTCCCACTTGTCCATCTCGTCGATCTGCTCAAGCGGCAGGAAGGTCAGCATGCGCAGGCACTTTAAGACATCGGCATCTGCCACGTTTCTCCAGTACTGGTAGAACTCGAACGGAGTGGTCTTGTTCGGGTCTAACCATACAGCGCCGGACTGGGTCTTGCCCATCTTCTTGCCCTCGGAGTTTAACAGCAGGGTGATGGTCATGGCATGCGCGTCCTTGCCCAGCTTACGGCGGATGAGCTCGGTACCGCCTAACATGTTGCTCCACTGGTCATCGCCGCCGAACTGCATGTTGCAGCCGTACTTCTGGTATAACATATAGAAATCGTAGCTCTGCATGATCATGTAGTTGAACTCTAAGAAGCTTAAGCCCTTCTCCATTCTCTGCTTGTAGCACTCAGCGGTCAGCATACGGTTGACGCTGAAATGCGGACCAACCTCGCGCAGTAAGTTTACATAATTCAGATTCATCAGCCACTCTGCGTTGTTGACTAAGAGCGCCTTGTCATCAGAGAAATCGATGAAACGGCTCATCTGCTTTTTGAAGCAGTCGCAGTTATGCTGGATCGTCTCCGGTGTCAGCATCTGGCGCATATCCGTACGTCCGGACGGATCGCCGATCATGCCGGTGCCGCCGCCAAGTAATGCGATCGGCTTGTTGCCTGCCATCTGCAGACGTTTCATCAGGCACAGTGCCATGAAATGTCCGACATGAAGGCTGTCTGCGGTCGGGTCAAAACCGATGTAGAAAACGGCTTTTCCTTCGTTGACCAGTTTTTTGATCTCTTCTTCGTTTGTAACCTGGGCGATCAGACCTCTGGCTACTAATTCTTCGTAAATCTGCATTTTCCTGTTTACTCCTTTTTATAAAAAATAATTTTGCTTACTCGTTTTGCTTCTCCACGGGATTCCTTTTTTCAAAAATACATCCGATTCATCCTTTATTTTCTCTCCGAAAATCATTCTCAAAACAGAACAATAAAGGTACTTTGGAACGTCTGTGATTTCACAAGACACATTTTTCTATAAAATAAAAAAGCCCCGTCCTCCAAAAAGGACGGGGCAAAATTCCCGTGTTACCACCTTTGTTCACAGATAGCTCGCGCCTATCTGCCTCTGCCGGTACCTTCTGATACCGCGACCGGATAACGTGTGTCTCTCACGTCGCAGCCTACCAAATCAACCGCCGCACATTTTCCACGCAGCCTTTTCATCGGATCCGATTTTAGATTCTTCGGTGCGAAGCTCCGGGATGTATTCGAATATCCGGTTCACGCGCGCCTCTCATCATCCGGCTGCTTTCTGTGCGCTCTCCTGCGGATCTCTACTTGTTCCCTTCATTGCCTTTGTAAGGTTATTGAGTATATTCTGTATTATAAGCGAAATTTATTATTTGTCAAGGCAATTTCTCAACTTCAAACTTCACGCTATAAAATTTTTACATTACTTTAAATTCAAAGCGTAAAAAGTAGTGTACATATTTATTAAATATAATTATCATATTATTACTTTAGTCACACAGTTCCCAATCTCCCAGCCACGTATCCTTAGAATAATTATATAATCTTCTATATAATTTCCCGTTTTCAACTTTATAAACATATTTTATAACATCTGCTCTAGCTATTGAACTCGATTTTTCAACAGCCACCTCTTTCTCTTGTGCAAACGCAGTCCCTGAAAAAATACATGTCATAGCAATTATTACTGCTAAAATTCTGATCGTTTTTTTCATTTTTATTTCCTCCTAATATTAATATTCTTTAATTCATTTGGTATTTCATCCAATGTTCCTATATATGTACCATTCATATATAATTCATACCCGTTTTCTGTCTTTACAAAAAAGTTATTTTTTTTGACTATATCATCTTCTTCAAAATACGGTGCATGCAACTTCAAATCAGCTACTGGTTCTATTACTATTGTACCAGACAATATAATAGCAATTAAGAAAAAGAACAACTTAATATTGACCTGTTTTTTTTGTTCTTCATTCAATATAGAAGAAATTCTAATTTTCAAAAAACTTCCATTAAAAAAAGATAGTGTTCCTCTCCTTTTTAACGCTTTTGTCCTAGACATTTTTAACAATATTTCAACATAATGAATTTTTTCTATTTCAGATAACTCATTACAAACAATTAAATCATTTCTTATTTCTAATATGTTAGAAAAATAATACCGAACTATGTATACTAACGGATTCCACCAGTATAAAAGACATAATATTTCAAAAAAACACTTTAAAAATAAATCTCTTTTAATGTAATGTCCCACTTCATGCAAGAGTACTATTTTTTTGTTTCTTCATCTATATTCGGTATTATTATATACGGATTTTTTATACCAACAATAAATGGATCTTCTATACTATCAACTTTCAATATTGGTATTTTTTTCACTTTTTTATACTTTTTAACACGAATATACTCTATCGGTCTTATTTCTTTTATTAATTTTATAAATGATATATATGATAAACTTTTTTGCACTAAGATAAGAAAACTTCCAAGTAAACTAATCAAAAAAAGTACAGAAAAATGACTTAAAAATCCTATTTTCCCCCGCATAAAGCGACAAAGTTCTGGATATAATATTTTTATTCCTATCGTATGACTTATTCCGCAAATATCTATTGGAAAAAATAATCTTACTCCTGTTAGTACAGTGCAAAAAATAAGTAATTTCACTTCATACAAGCTATAATTTTCTTGCTTTTTCCATATATAAACCGACAAAAAACCCAATAGCAAAATTGAACTACATATTGCCGATAAAATTGATGTATATGTTATTTTCATAAAATCTCTTTTTTTCTTTTTTGAACTATACGTTCTAATTCGTCAATAACCGACTCTTCATCTACTGCTCCATTCAACAAAGCTGCTGTTATTGTATTTACAAAGGACATAGGATTTCTAGAATTTTTCATACATTTTTCTATTTTTTCTTCTATTTCTTCATCCTGAGTCTTTTTCGCTTTATATCGCCTAGCAAAAACTTTTCCAGTCTGAACTGTATCAATAACCTGAACATAACCCTTATCAAGCAATTTTCTTAACACAGTATGGACTGTTGGCGTTGTCAATTCTTTTTCAGATTCTACAATTTCTGTCACCGTCATGGGTTTTTCATACTTCCACAAAACCTGCATAACATTCATTTCTCGTTCACTTAAATAATTATTCTTCATAAAATTCCCAATCTCATAATTTATAGAAACAAAGGGAGCAACTGACGCCCCCTTTGTTTTTCACTCAAGTTCCAATACTACTAACTAATATTATCATTTCCAAGATCCACATTCCATAAATCACTCTATCTTTTTTCATTAGCTCATACCATTCAGGCGTATCTAATAATCTTGGTTTTTTAATTATATAATAATAACAAAAAATCAAAATACAAAGAAAAATTCTAACAGTTCCCACCTGATCATACCAATTTCTAATTCCCATTATGGAAGCAATTCGCTCCCCACAAAGACACAGTTCCATTAATAAAGCGGCAAACGTTGCTTCTCTTCCTTGACGGAATTCATTTGATACTCTATTCTCTTTCATTGCATCTCCCTTTTTTATTACCAATACTCATACTTGGTATAACCTGGCGTCCACCCTAATACTCCATCATTATTATAGCCATATGTATAAGATATTGTAACTTTTGCATAGTTTATGCCACCCTTTTGTGCAGCTGCTAAAACTGTTTTAGCAACAAGTGCTGCCACTGCTACCCCTGCTCCTGCTCCGCCTACCTGTCTTGCGATAAAATTAGTTATTGTCGCTAAATCTTTCATTTCTTGCAAATCAATTGTATACACAATATTTACAACGGTTCCTATAGCAGCTGTTGCTGGTAATCTTCCAGTTATACTAGATGCCCTCGAAGCACCTGTAGATCCTCCACTACCACTTTTGCTTACTTCCAATAATTCTTTAACTTCCGATCTTGAAAAACCAAAATCTTCCATTAACATATCTTCCACAACAGTTTCATCCGTTACCGAAGCATATTTATCATAAATATCTCTCAATTCATGTTGATCAATCACAACCTTTGTTGCCACTTTATCTATTTATTAATGAGCATCCCACATTTTTGCTGCATTGGAATCCCTCCCTTCTTTAAATTTAGTAAACAAGCTTTAATTTGATTATATATTATCATCTTTGATTATATATGTCAATATTAAAAATATATTTTCATTTCAAATATACTTTCAATCTTTTCTACACAATTAAAAACTACTCTTTCGCCAGCGCCGCGAGCCCGGAAAGAATCTCCCGCGCCTTCACAAGCATCGTCTCGCAGTCCGTGTGTTTCTGCCGCACATCGCGGTAATAGAACGACGGCACATCACCCGTCCTGAAGGTCAGCGTGCCCTTATATTTCTCCATCAGCGCCGGAATGCCGGAGACGTCCAGATTGGCTTTCTGGTACATCTGGATCGTGATATCCTGCTTCTTCACATCGACCTCCACGACGCCCGCCTGATGAGCAAGCGCTTTCAAATCGGCGATCTTTAACAGATTCTCCACTGAACGCGGAAGCTCGCCAAAGCGGTCGATCAGCTCATCCTGCATATCCAGGTACTCTTCCTGGTTCTCGATACCGGAAATCCGCTTGTAAACGTCGAGTTTCTGGTACTCATTCCGGATGTAAGACGGCGGAATATACGCGTCGATGTCGCAGTCCACCACCGTTTCGAAATCCTCCGCTTCCTTCTCCCCGCGCAGCGCCAGCACCGCCTCGTTTAAAAGTTTACAGTACAGATCGTAACCGACCGCCTCCATATGACCGTGCTGTTCCGCGCCCAGAAGATTTCCGGCACCGCGCAGCTCCAAATCACGCATCGCAATCTTGATACCACTTCCCAGCTCCGTAAATTCACGGATCGCCTGCAGACGTTTTTCCGCCTCCTCACGCAGCAGCTTGTCGCGCCGGTACATGAGAAATGCATACGAAGTCCGCCCGGAACGTCCGACGCGCCCGCGGATCTGGTAGAGCTGCGACAGCCCCAGCCGGTCGGCGTCGTGGATGATGATCGTGTTTGCATTCGGAATATCCAGTCCTGTCTCGATGATGGTCGTGGACACCAGAACGTCAATATTTCCCTCGACGAAATCCAGCATGATTTTTTCCAGCTCATGTTCGTGCATCTGCCCGTGGGCGAATACAACGTTTGCCTCCGGCACCAGCGCCGCCACGTGGTTTGCCACCTCGTCGATGTTATTGACACGGTTGTAGACATAATAAACCTGTCCGCCCCGCGCCAGCTCCCTGTGAATCGCCTCGCGCACCATCTCGTCGTTGTACTCCATGACGTAGGTCTGAATCGGCAGGCGGTCTACCGGCGGTTCCTCCAGAACACTCATGTCCCGGATGCCGATGAGGCTCATATGCAGGGTACGTGGAATCGGCGTCGCCGTCAGCGTCAGAACATCCACATTTTCCTTGAGTTTCTTGATCTTTTCCTTATGCGCCACACCGAAACGCTGTTCCTCGTCGATGATCAGAAGCCCCAGATTTTTAAAGACAACATCCTTAGAAAGGACGCGGTGCGTTCCGATCACGACATCCACCTGCCCTTTTTTCAGATCTTCCAGCGTTTTTTTCTGCTCGCCCGCCGTGCGGAAACGCGACAGCATATCGACCCGGACCGGGAAATCCTTCATTCGCTGCACAAAGGTATTGTAATGCTGCTGCGCCAAAATTGTGGTCGGCACCAGATACACAACCTGCTTCCCCTCCTGAATCGCCTTAAATGCCGCCCGGAGCGCGATCTCCGTCTTGCCATATCCAACGTCGCCGCAGATCAAGCGGTCCATGATGCGGCGGCTTTCCATATCTTTTTTTGTCGCCTCGATCGCCTCCAGCTGATCCTCCGTCTCCTCAAACGGGAACATTTCCTCAAACTCCCTCTGCCAGACCGTATCCGGTCCATACTGGTAGCCCTCGCTCCGCTGGCGAGCCGCATAAAGCTCGACGAGATCCTTTGCAATATCGCGGACCGCCCCGCGCACCTTGCTCTTCGTTTTATTCCATTCCGTTCCGCCCAGTTTATTGAGCTTCGGCGTCCTGGCATCCGATCCCGCATATTTCTGGATTCCTTCCAGGCGCGTCGCCGGAAGGTAGAGATTGCCGCCATCACGGTACTCAATCTTGATGTAATCCTTGACAACCTTGTCCTGCTCGATCTTCTCGATGCCCCGGTAAATGCCGAGTCCGTGGCTCTCATGCACCACATAATCGCCGATCGAAAGCTCGGAAAAGCTCTGGATCTTCTTACCCTGGTAGGAGGTCTTTTTCTTCTTTTTCCGCCCCCGTCCGCCGCCGAACATGTCTCCCTCGGTAATCACGACGAACTTAATCAGCGGATATTCAAATCCCCGGTGCAGCTTTCCATAGGTCACCAGGATTTCGCCCGGTTTCACAGTGTTTTCGCCCTCATCCGGACAGAATGCGCTCAAATCGTACTCCCGCAGATCGCCCGCCAGACGGCTCGCGCGCGTCCGCGAACCCGCCAGCAATACCACACGGTATTTTTCTTTCTTCCAGCGCGTCAGATCGCTGATTAAAAGCTCAAATCCATTCTGATAGGAATTGACATTTTTGACGCTCAAACTGTACTTTTTCTTAACCGTCATGCCAGAGAGCTTCTGATCCAGCCCCAGCAGTAAAAGAGTCCGCGGGCGCATCGCCATCGCCAGCGTCTCCTTCGCCGAATAGAGGAAGGAAGTCTGCCCCGGAAGCAGATAGCCGCCCTCGAGACGGTGCGACATACTCTCCCGGAACTCCGTCTCGGTCGTCTCTGCTTTTTCCTTCAAGCGCAGCGGCTCATCCAGAAAAATCGTCAGCTCATCGACTGGAAAATAGTTTAAAAACGACACCGTTTCCTTGCAGAAATACCGGATATAGCTTCCCAGCCCATGCACCCGGAAGCCCTCGCGAAGCCCCTCTAAGACCTCCGAAACAGCTGAATCCATCCGGTACGCCTCTTCCGTCTTCATGGCATCCCGGAGCTTTTTCACGTATTTCTTACGTTCCTTCTCGATCGCCTCGATTCCATCCTGAATCTGCTCCGGCGTGAGCGCCATCTCCGTCGCCGGATAGATCACCGCCTCGTCTACCTGCTCGATCGAACGCTGACTCTCCGGGTCAAAGGTACGGATCGAATCGACCTCATCGCCCCACAGCTCGATCCGGTACGGCACTTCCTCCGTCAGTGGAAAAATGTCGATAATACCGCCACGTACCGAAAACTGCCCCGAACCATCGACCTGCGCGACCTTCTCATATCCCATTTCCGCCAGGGCGCGCGTCAGCTTCCCGACCTCGACCACATCTTCCGCCCCGATCGTGAGACTTCGCTCTTTCATCCATGCAAGCGGCAGCAGATGTTCCATCAGCCCGTCGATCGTCGTGACCACCACGCCGCTGGAACTCTCCAAGACCCGCCGCATGACCTGAATCCGCTGTTTCGTCAGCAGATTTCCGTGGATATCTGACGTATAAAACAGCAGATCCCTCGCCGGGTACAGCGAAATATCCGGGTCAAAACACCGGTAATCCTCACAGATCTCCCGCGCCCTCGAATCATCGTAGGTGACAATCAGCTTCCAGGGCGTCAGATCCGAAAGCTCGGACAGCAGATGCACCTTCTGCGAATCCAGACATCCCGTGACAAGAAGCGGTCCCTGTCCGCGCTGTAAATCCGTTTTGAGATCCTGGAACTCGATCATCTCCTCTAACGGATTTGCAAATACATCGCTCATTGTGTCTTGACTTCCTCCTTCCTCTCCGCCTTCTGCTTCTCTAGCTTCTCCTTCTCCCCGCGCGCCGCGCCGTTAAAATGGTTCATCGCCGCCTCAACGCCCTCGGTCATCATATCCACGACTGCCGCCGCACCATCCTTAAACGCCGTCGTCATCGTCTCGGCTTCCTCTTTCGGAAAATGTCCCAGCACATAGTCTGCCAGATCCATGCGCGCCGGCTTCTCGCCCACACCGATCCGCACGCGCGGAAATTCCTGCGTTCCCAGATGGGCAATGATATTTTTGATTCCATTGTGACCGCCCGCGCTGCCTTTCTTGCGGATGCGGATGCCGCCCGGAACCAGGCTGATATCATCATAAATCACGATAAACTCCGACGGATCTACCTTATAATAATCCATCACCTGACGGATGCACTCGCCGCTCAGGTTCATATAGGTCTGCGGCTTCACCAGAATGACCTTATTTCCCTCAATCATACCTTTTCCGATCAGTCCCTTAAATGCTTTCTCCCGGACATCAATGTTATACTTGTCCGCCAGCGCATCCAGCGTCATAAATCCCACATTGTGGCGTGTTCCCTCATATTCTCTTCCCGGATTTCCAAGTCCTGCAATTACATACATAATTCTATTTCTCCCTCTTTTTCTATAGTATCAAAAATACCAGATTCTTCACTCATCGTCTTTCTCAAAAAGCCAAAACAGACACGACTTTAAGCGTTAAATCCTGAAACTGCCACTTTTTTCAGGCTGTTTCAGGATCTAACGCATTTATTTTTCCATTTTATTCTGGATATTTTTAAATACTCTCATTTATCGCACATCTGTTTGCCAGATAGTTTCACCTAATTGTAACAAGGTTTTGGGGTCGTGTAAATAAGAAGTTACTTTTCCTTCACAACCTCAACCGCCTTCTGCAGCTGATTATCCTTCTCCTCTGGAATCACGACCTCCTGCGCCGCCTCTTCATCCAGCTCCACCTCGACATCCGGCTCGATGCCTTTTCCGTGGATATCATTTCCATTTGGCGTATAATAATGGTCGGTCGTCAGCTTGATCGCGCTTCCATCCGAAAGCGGCATCAGCGTCTGCACGATACCTTTACCGAAGGTCTTCGTTCCGACGATCGTCGCCACGCCGTAATCCTTCATCGCACCGGTAAATACCTCCGACGCGCTGGCGGAATTGCCATTTACCAGCACAACCATCGGGATCTCCAGGCTGTGTCCATCCTCAGCGTCGTATGTCTCCTCCGTGCCCTTCTTATTTGCCACAGTCAGGATCCGTCCGCCATCCTTCAGGATATAATCCGCCATCGAGACAACCGTCGTCACCTCGCCGCCCGGGTTGTTCCGCAGATCGATGATCAGGCGCTTCATGCCCTCGCCCTGCAGTTCCTCGATCTTGGATTTAAACTGATCGGCAGTCACACGGTCAAACTCCGCAACGGAAATATATCCGATCTCCTCATCCAGCATCTTGCCTGACACTGTCTGCACATCGATCGGTCGGCGGGTCAGGGTGATATCCTTGTACTCGCCGCTATTTTCACGATAAACCGTGATCGTCAGCTGGCTGCCTTCCTCGCCCTTGACGTAATTATTGACCAGAAGCGACAGATCCATGCCAATCACCTCGGTGCCGTCTACCTTATAAAGCGCATCACCCGGAAGGATGCCCGCCTCCTCGGCCGGGCTGCCCTCAAAAACGCGCACGATCGTGCTGACGCCGGTCTGGACATTCTGGGATACCAGAGCGCCGATGCCGCAGTAAGAACCATTTGTCTCATCCAGGAAGCTTGTCAGCTCGTCCGGCGTATAGTAAACCGCATACGGATCATTTAAACCACTCAAAAAGCCCTGATAAATGCCGGCTTCCTCCTCGGATGTATCAATTTTTTCCTCAAACAGGTACTTTTTATCGATAATATCCTGTATCTGCTCCAGCTTTTTCGTGACATTCTCAAAATTGACCGGCTCCTGTGCCTGCGACGGTGTTCCCTCGGTCTGTACCTGTACCTGTGTCTGGTTATCGATCACACGGCGTCCAAACATGTAAATACCCGCCGAAGCACCGACCGTGATCAGACACACCAGTGCTGTCACCAGCACACCGACCATCACACCGCGCCAGAATTTATTTTTACTGTCCATCTCTTATGCCTCCTGATTCCTGTCTATTCCTTCCGGATTTCATCTTTTGCAGCCACCTGATACTTTCCGCACTACGGACTTACATAGCTCGAAGGGTTTACATAACTTCCGTTCTTGCGGACTGCAAAATGCAGATGAGAACCTGTCGAATATCCGGTCGAACCTACCTTCGCGATCGTCTGTCCGGCTTTTACCGTATCCCCTGCCGATACCAGAAGCTGGGAACAGTGCATATACACGGTTGAAAGTCCATTTCCATGGTTGACCACAACATAATTTCCAGCCGAATAACTGTAGGTTGCAATCGAAACCGTTCCTCCGGCGGCTGCCACGATGCTGCTGCCGGTCGAAGCGCTGATATCAATGCCCTTATGGTTCGAGGACGCGCCCGCCGTCGGTGATTTACGTTTTCCGAATCCAGATGTAATGCGTCCGCTTGCAGGGCACGGCCAGCGCAGCGAAGAACTTCCCGTCGAAGTGGTAGTCGTACTGCCAGTATTCCCTTTCGCGGTCGAATTATTCGTCTTTCCCGCTGCGGCGGCTTTTCTGGCAGCTTCCTCTGCCGCTTTTTTCGCCGCCTCTTCCGCTTCCTTCTTCTTAATCTCCGCCTCCATCTGCGCGATCTTTGCTTCCTGCGCCTTGATATCGTCCTCATACGCTTTCGCCTGCGCTGATTTCTCGCCGATCTGCGCGTTGACGTTCTGGAGTTCTTTATTTTTCTCATTCAGGAGAAGCTGGACTGAATCCTGCTTTGCCTCCGTCTGCGTCTTCATCTCTTGCAGCTCCGTCTTCTCCGTCTCCAGCTTTTTCTTGCTATCCGCGATGGACTCTTTCGTCGCCACATACTGGTCGAGCATCTTCCGGTCATACTCCGAAATCTTTGAAACATACTCTGCCCGGTTTAAAAGCTCTGAGAGCGAACGGGCTTCCAGAAGCAGATTTAAGTAGCTGCTGTCGCCCTTCTCATACATATATTTGATACGCATTTTCATCGAAGCATACTGCTTTTTTTCGGTTTTCTGCGCTTCTTCCAGCTTTACCGCCGTCTCATCGATGCTTTTCTGCTTGCTGGAAATATTATTTTCCAGCTTCGTGACCTGCGACTGCAGATCATTCATCTTCGTGTCCAGCTCCTTGACATAGCTCTCGGTGTTACTTTTCAGCCCCTGAAGGCTTTTGATCGCCTCCTCGGTCTTCTTTTTCTCCTGTTCCAGGGCGCTTTTCTTATCCTTGGCGCTGCTTACATCCTTTTTCGTCGCTGCCGCCACCGAGGTCAGCACTGGGGAAGACGCCAGCGCCGCCGTCACAAGGAACAGAGCCGCACGTATTTTCAATCCCTGTTTTTTCATGTTCTCATCCTTTTTACCGCAAATTTCCGCTGCCGCCACAGCAGCCGCCAATGTTTCTTACACCTTTAAATGTCTGCGGATCGTAAAGAAACTTCCGACAAAACCGATTCCCACGCCCAGCGCCATCGCCACGGCTACCATGCTCGGGAAAATGGTCTGAATCGGGATAAATTCAATCAGGTTCGACAAGATATCAAACCGTTCCATCATATATACAACCGCCTGGCGGTACAGAAAATACGTGATCGCCAGCGGAATCAGCGCGCCAACCAGACCGATCATCACACCCTGTACAACGAACGGCGCACGGATCATGAAATTCGTCGCACCGATCAGGCGCATGATCCGGTTTTCCTCCCGTCTAAATGCAGCTGCCGTCGTGATCGTATTGCTGATAAGGAAGATAGCAACTGCCAGCAGAATAGCGATGATCACCGCCGACAAAAGTCCCAGCATCTTGTTGAAGCTCGAAAGTCCGGACGCCGTATCGCTCGAATAATTGATCTTCCGAATTCCCTGCACCGTGCCAAGCCATGCAACCATGTCATCCTGCATGTCAATGTCTTTCAGATAGATCTCGTAGGACGCCGAACCGGCTAACGGGTTGTCATCCGCAAATCCTTCTGCCAGATCCTCGACTCCCTTAAAATATTCTTTCTTAAAATTCTCCCATGCCTCCTCGGCAGAAACATACTTTACTTCCTTGACCTCATCGCGGGAGCGTATCTCATCCCCGATTTTCTGTATATCGTCCTCACTCATATCTTCATTGAAGAAAACCGTGATTCCTACTGTAGATTCTGCATTCCGCACCATATACTGTACGTTGGCAATCAAGCCAAAAAACATACAGAACAGGAAAATACATGCCGAAATAATCGCCACCGACGCCAGTGAAAACCAGATATTCCGGATGATATTGCGCATGCCCTCCTTGGTGCAGTAAATCAATGTACTAATTTTCATGCCAGATACCGCCTTTTTGATCTCCCGTCAGCACGCCGCGCGTCAGCGTGATCACACGTTTTCCCATCTCTGCTACGATCTCCCGGCTGTGCGTTACCACAAGCACCGTCGTCCCGCGCCGGTTTATCTCCTCCAGAAGCTCCATGATCTCCATAGAATTATGTACATCCAGGTTTCCCGTCGGCTCGTCCGCCAGAAGTATCTCCGGCGAGTTGATCAGCGCACGGGCAATCGCAACACGCTGCTGCTCGCCGCCCGAGAGCTGGTTCGGGTATGCTTTATATTTTGAAGAAAGCCCTACCAGTCGGAGCATTTCCGGCACATTTTTCTTAATCTCACGGGGCGATACGCCGATGACCCGCTGTGCAAACGCGACATTTTCATATACTGTTTTATCCTTCAACAGACGGAAATCCTGAAACACCATTCCCAGCCGTCTGCGGTACTTCGGAATGTAGCGTCTCGGCATCTTTTCCAGATCCATATCGTTGACGATAATCTGGCCGGAAGTCGGCTCCAGCTCCTTCAAAAGAAGCTTTAAAAGCGTCGATTTGCCGGAACCGCTTCGTCCCATGATGAAAACAAACTCGCCGTCCTGAATCTGAATATTGATTCCCTTTAAGGCTTTATTCCCCGTCTTGTACGTCTTGGTGAGATTTTTAACCTCTATCATGCGTAAATCCTCTTTTTCAATTCTCCAAATGAAATTGCTGCGGCAAAGGCAATCTTCCTCCCCGCCACAGCAATTTGGATTAATAATCCAGGTTTTCCATATATTTCATATATTTTACAACCATCAGGGCAATCTTAAATGTGATCGCATCCTCAAATACCCGCAGATCCAATCCCGTGCTCTTCTGGAGCTTATCCAGACGGTATACCAGTGTGTTGCGGTGGATGTAAAGCTGTCGGGAAGTCTCTGATACGTTCAGGCTGTTCTCGAAGAACTTGTTGATTGTCGTAAGAGTCTCCTCATCAAACTCATCCGGCGATTTGCCATCAAAAATTTCCTTGATAAACATCCGGCACAGCGGCAGCGGCAGCTGATAGATCAGACGTCCGATTCCCAGCTTGCTGTATGCGACCACATTTTTGCTGCTGTAGAAAATCTTTCCTACATCCAGCGCCATCTTCGCCTCTTTATAAGAACGCGATACGTCCTTGATCTCGTTGACGATCGTACCGAATGCCACGCTGACACGTGTCAGTGACTCGGTATTGAGCATATCTACGATCGATGTGGCTGTCTTTTCCAGATCGTCGTACGTCTCGCCCGGCTTCACTTCCTTGACAAGAATAATGTTCTTCTCATCCACCGCGGTGATAAAGTCTTTGGTCTTGGTCGAGAACAGGCTGCGGACGGTCTCAAGTGCATTCACATCCTTCTCATGCTGCGTCTCAATGATAAATACGATCCGCTTGACGTTCGTCTCGATGTGCAGCTTCTTCGCACGGTTATAAATGTCAACCAGAAGCAGATTGTCAAGCAGCAGGTTCTTGATAAAATTGTCCTTGTCAAAGCGCTCCTTATAAGCTACCAGCAGGTTCTGAACCTGAAATGCCGCCATCTTGCCGACCATGTATACGTCGTCGCTTCCGCCCTTGGCAAGAAGTATATATTCTAACTGGTGATCGTCAAACACCTTGAAAAACTGATATCCCTGTATCACCTGGCTGTCCGCCGGAGAGTCTACGAAAGCCAGAATTGCACTCTCATATTCCTCAGCGCCAGTAAATGTGGATGCCAGCACCTTGCCTTCCGTATCACAGATACAGAGATCGACACGCGTAATTCCTTTTAACCCCTCAATGTTTGTCTGGAGTATCTGGTTCGAAATCATATTCCTCTCTCCTTTTCTTTTATCCTCCGTCCAGCTGTGTTTCCGGGTCTTTCAACCTGTCATTCCCCAAACCCGTTTGTTACCCCTCCGGCAATCTGTGCCTGTGGACCATAACCGTTCCCCATCTGAATCTTGGACGGATCTTTCCCTTTATTTTAAAGCAAAGTGACGAAAAAAAAAAGAGGGCGGACGAAAAAAAGTGAATTTTTTCGTCATTTTGCCCTCACACGCCGGGATTTTCACAGACTGGGACTTGTTTTTCCGGCGAAATTTTCCAAATATGCGATTCATTCTTATTTTGCTGCGATCGCTTCCATCTCCATCAGGACGCCCTTCGGAAGTTTAGATACCTCGACGCAGGAACGTGCCGGGCATGCGCCCTCGAAATATTTCGCATAGATTTCATTTACTTTTCCGAAATCATCCATGTTCTGGATAAATACGGTGGTCTTTACAACCTGCTCCATGGAAGCACCTGCTGCCGCCAGAAGATTCTTTACATTGGTTAAAACCTGCTCTGCCTGAGCCTCGATTCCCTCCGGGATCTCGCCGGTTGCCGGATTGACCGGAATCTGACCAGATGCAAATACCATTCCATTTACCTCGATTGCCTGGGAATACGGGCCGATCGCTGCCGGTGCATTGGTTGTGCTGATTACTTTCTTCATGTCAAATCTCTCCTTTGTCTTTTATTTTAAACGGATAGAATCTTCGTTTACCTCTACTTTTCCTTCTTTTAAAAGGTGTCCAACCGCACGCTTGAACGCGTTTTTGCTTAGATTAAATTCGCGGCGGATAATCTCCGGCTCCACGCGGTCATTGAACGGCAGAACGCCGTTTTTTTCTTTCAGACGTGCCAGCACCGCCTCGGCATCCGCATTCATCTGACGATACGCCACCTCGCGCAGGCTCAAATCCATTTTTCCATCCTCGCGCACCTTCGTCACGCGTACCTTTAAAACCTCGCCCAGACGGCATTTTCCATACAGCTCACGGTTCGGAATCAGACCGAAATAGCGGTCTGCCACTGCCACGAACACGCCCAGATTTTCATTAATCTCATAGACGCGTCCCTCGGTCCACTCGTCCTTCTTGTACGGCGCATCACTGCAAAGATACGAATATACCTTCATCGTCGCCGCCAGACGACCGCTCTTATCGATATACAGCGCTACCAGGCACTCTTCCCCGGCGCGAACCGGATATACCTGCTCTTTAAACGGGAGCAGCAGATCTTTTTCCAGCCCCATATCGAGAAAGGCGCCGATCTTCGACACATCCTTGACCTTCAAAACCGCCGTCCCGCCCAGTTCCAGCTTCGGCATCGAGGTCGTCGCAATCAGGCGATCCTCGGAATCTTTATAAATAAATACCTTGAGCTTATCGCCCACTTTTGTGCCCTCCGGCACCTGTTTCTTCGGAAGCAGGACCGCCGCCGCGTCATCTTTCTTCTGTCCCAGATACACGCCGAAGTTTTTCTCCCGCACTACCATCAGTTCCTGTACTCTTCCCAGTTCAATCATGTCATTCGTCCTCTCTTTTCTGCCGATCTCTTTTTTTATTTAACGGTTGCATTTTTCATTCACTGGCAGACAATCCACGCCGAATCTTTCTTCGGCTGCAATGATTCAGTTTCTTCCCTGCTACATACAAACTCTTTACAAACCAGTCCTTGCCAGCCACAAATTCGCATACACCTGACCTTCCGCATCCTGCAGCGATACCACGTATCCTTCCGGCACCTGTGCCAGCTTCGGGTACATCACATCCCCAAGCACTGCCGCCTTCCGGTACTCCACCCGCAGTTCTCCAAGTGCAAAGTCCACAGGCAGCAATTCACGCGCAATCGCCACATACTGTGCATTGTTCACGTGCCGGTTCGTATCGAGATGATGGCGTTCCACCGTGACCGGCGCCGCCGTCTCATACGTCTCAGGCAAGCGGATTTTCTTCGGCGCTGGCGGCATTGCAAGCGGTTTATCTTCAATCTGGTAGCCCTCCAACTGGCTTTCCGGTACCCGCACCGGGCATCCTTTTTCCAGATCGTAGTAAAACCAGGTCGAATCCGCCCGCACCAGCGGGTTTCCCATCTCATCCTCGATCGTGAAATTCCGGTAGCCATAGATTCCCTTAAACCCATACGGCCAGGTCGAAATACGGATCCGCTCGCCAAAATGCGGCTGTCTGAGAATCTCTATCTGCCATCCGCTCAGCCACCACGCCCGTTTTTCCTCATTCAGATAGGAAATCCCGAGTTTCAGATCCTCCGACTGGAACGTCGAACAATCCTGAAGATAATTCATGATTCCCACCACAGAAAGATTTCCCTCTTCATCCGTCTCACTGTACCGGACCCGGCTGTCAAATGTATACATATCGCTCTCTTTTCCTTTCCGGCTTCCGGCTCCCCGCACCATCTCCGCGCATCCGCCATCTGCCGTTTCGTCCTATATTGCCTTAACATTCTGTCATGAAACTCATTATATCCGATTCGAACCACGTTGTCTACTTACAGACCCAGAATATTGCAGAATTTGCCGGACGCATGGCGCGGTTTCTGCCACAGCAGCCGCCTAAACAAAAAAAATTATCAAAAAAGCGAAAAAAGTGGTTGACGAATCTGTTTCCTTACAGTATAATACAAATCGTTCAATTCATTGGGCTATCGCCAAATGGTAAGGCAACGGACTCTGACTCCGTCATTTTCAAGGTTCGAATCCTTGTAGCCCAGCTAAAAAGCATTTGTTTGCCAAAGACGGCATGACAAGTGCTTTTTTTGTATTATGGAAACTCCCTCTGAAATGTTCCATAATACAACATTTTTCAACTCAATAAACCTCCATATGTTTGCGAGAAAACAAGAAAAGAACCCCCGCTCCGGTCATCCCTCACAGCCGGCGGCAGGGGTTCTTTTCTATTTCCAAATATTCTTAATAAATGTATAGATCAGCCAAATCAGAAGAATCGGTCCCGCCAGATGAATCAGGATGGTGAAAATACCTCCGACCAGTGCAAACAGCACAAATAAGATCGCGATAACCACCACGCTGACAATTACCTTCCAGTACCATTTGTTCAAATCAATGTAATGGAAGTTCGGCGGCAGACCGCTGTCGTCCCGCTCCGAAAAACCGCCGTTGTAGGAGGACGCTGTGCGCCCGCTCCCGGCAGCGTCTCCCGAAGTGTACGAACCGCCCTGGCCGGTCTCCCCGGCGCCCTCGCTGCTGTCAATAATGGTTTTCGCAATCAGGCGTGGGCTGCCGATCTCCTCGATCACTTCTTCCTCCCTGCGCCCTTTCGCCGCCTCCTGGCGGATATACTGATCGTAATAGCTTATGTTGCTCTGGATGACTGAAGCCGAAACCTCGCCGTCCAGCGCCTCCCGAAGCTCCTGTAAAAACTCTGTCTTTCTCATCTTGTCTCCTTATTCCTCAAACCGTCCCGTTTCTCCCGTTTCACCCAGCCGAAAGAAACAAGCTTCCAGTTCTCGTCCCTTTCAACTGCCTCAGCGCACGCGCTCTTTCAAAAGTCCGCTCCGGTACGCTTTCAAGAGCTCTTTCAGATCCTCGATGCGGCCCGCCAGCTCCTTGCCCTCGTCGGTATCCGCCACTGTGATGCGCTTCTGCATTTTCTCCACAATATATACCTTCGGCGTCCGCTCGCGCTCCGGGTCAAATGGCTTGTGTTCCGCAAGCGCGAGATGGTGCGAATTGAAAATCAACGTATATCCGGCGATTCCCGTCCGCTCCTGGTAGGCTTTCGACAGCCCGCCGTCAATGATGAAGAGCTTGCCGCCAGCCCGGATCGGTGTCTCTCCACTCTTAATCTTCACCGGCATATGCCCGTTGATGATATGCGATCCCTTCGTAGGAAGCCCAAATTCCTTCAAAATCATATCGCAGGTCTCTTCTTCCTCACTGAGCTGGTAATACGGGTTCATCGTCTCTCTCATCACTTCCGGATCCTCGATGAAATAATGCTCAAAGCTGCGGTTTTTGTCCTTTCCAAATACCGGCGATTTCGCACCATTCCACAGATACCACATAAAATCGCGGCACGCCTCCTTCTCCGGCGCGTCCTCTGGAAGAAAATAGGCATTTTTAACCTGTGTGTCAATAAAATCCATCAATTCCTTGCCGCGGTACATCTTGCCGCCCACCATCAGACCGTCAAATTCACGATTCTCCGTCATCGGGATACAGCCGTGATAGAGCAGGTTGGAATTGCAGCATTTATACATGCTTCCGTTGGAATATAGGAAACGGACATGCTCATGCAGCCGCGCATTGTGGCGGAACGACAGCTCCAGCGTGTGAAGCAGCTCTTCCTCTTCGTCCGTCAGCCGCAGCGGATCCGCCGGATCCACCGTCGGGAAATTCATGTCGCGCATCGGATACTCTTTTCCATCGATCGTGACCGTGCCGCGGTCATAACGAATCGCTGACAGAAGTATCCGCTCTTCCATCCCGTACTCCGGATGGCGCTTGATGATCTGCCCCTCTTCCTTATACTGTAACACCGCAATCGCCTTGTGCATCTTCGCCGCCAGCTTCGGATCCACTGCGTCGTAAATATTTTTGTCAAGAATCTGCGGCAGAAAACAGGTACACGGATCGTCCCGGTACACGCGCTCCGCAAACATCGACAGCGGGCGCAGGTTAATTCCGTAGCCGTCCTCCAATACATCAAATCCATTGTAACCGAGCGCCATACGCAAAACATTGCAGATACACGCCCGGTTGCCCGTCGCCGCGCCCATCCACGAAATATCATGATTTCCCCACTGGATATCCACATCATGGAAATGCATCAGTTCCTCCAGAATGATATCTGGTCTCGGACCACGGTCAAATATATCGCCCAAGATATGAAGATTATCGATCGTCAGACTCCGGATCAGGCTGCAGATCACGACAATAAAGCTGTCCGCCACCCGGACGTCAATCAGGGTATTGATGAGTTCGCTGTAATACTCCGTCTTATTGTCATCGGTATTATCGACATATAAAAGCTCATCGATCACACCCGAAAATTCCTTCGGCATCTTTTTTCTCACGAACCTTGGAACGGGTGTATTTCGACGAAACCTCCCGGCAGATCTGCACCAGACGGTACACCGCCGTCTTCTGCCAGTCCTCCGTGTATTCGTTCGCCTGTTTGATCTGATTGATCATTTTTTCCGGATAATAGATAAGGTTCGCCAGCCGTACCTCGTCCTCCTCCGAAATAATATGTCCAAATGTCTCGCGGATCTTCTCTCGGATGATACCCGACGAACTGCGGAGCAGATAAATAAACGCCTCATGCTCACCGTGCAAGTCACTGAAAAAATATTCCGTGCCCTTCGGAAGTCCACAGATTGCCTGTAAATTAATAATATCACTCGCCGCCGCTCGGATATTCGGATACTCCCGCGAAAGCAGCTTCAAATATGCTAAATCCCTCATGTTATCAGCTCCCAAACTGCGCTGTCTGCCGGGATATTGTCGTGACTCGTTATCGTCGCGCTCGCTTTGGGTAAACAGCACATTATCTACATTGCATTTGCCTTTTTGATAGATTTATAGTAGCATAGATTCAGATCAGGGTCAAAATATATTTTTACCCGTTTGTTCATGCAATCTGCTCATTTCTATTATTTGCATAATACATGAATAGCCGTTTAATTTACATAATATTTTATACAGCAGTGTAGTTTACATAACTCAATCACTGTAATTACATTCTTTTACAATATACATAAACACAGGAGGAATACTCATGACGCAACCATGCACTCTCTACGTGTTTGGCACCGGAAACGCCACGATGACACGTTATTATAATACCTGCTTCGCCATCCGCTCCGGCGAGGAATATTTCATGACAGACGCCGGCGGCGGCAATGGCATCCTGCGGATTCTGGAAGAAATGCAGGTTCCATTAAACCGCATCCATCATCTCTTCGTGACACACGAACACACCGACCACATTCTCGGCGTGATCTGGATGATCCGGATGATTGGCACTGCCATCAAAAAGGGAAATTACGAGGGAATTTTTCATATTTACTGCCACGACGGGCTGATCGACACGATTCAGACCTTCTGCCGCCTGACACTCCAGAAGAAATTCTGCGACCTGATCGGCGATCCGATCCAACTCATCCCGGTTTCTGACCGCGAAACCCGGCAGATTCTCGATATGGAGGTCACCTTCTTTGACATTCATTCGACCAAGGCGCGCCAGTTCGGCTTCCGCGCTGTGCTGCCGGACGGCAAGATCGTCTGCTGCCCGGGCGACGAACCGCTGAACCCGCTCTGCGAAGAATTTGCCAAAGGCGCCGACTGGCTTTTCCACGAAGCCTTCTGCCTCTACCGCGACCGGGAAATCTTCTCCCCTTATGAAAAACACCACAGCACCGTCAAAGATGCCTGCGAACTCGCCGAACGCCTCGGTGCGCGGCATTTGATTCTGTGGCACACTGAAGATAAGACTTATCCGGAACGCGCTGCTTTGTACCGCGCTGAAGGGGAAGCCTATTATCATGGGGATTTGCTGGTACCGGAGGATGGGAGTGTGATAGAGCTGTGATTGTATCTTGCAGCTCTACCTCTTCCTCAAATGATAATACGTCATCGTCGCCGACGTCAGCAGCGTCTCCTTATCATCATAAATCTTGCATTCGCACACCGAAAATGCATAACCATTCTGTATTTCCTGCGCCCGGGCGATGATTTTGGATGTGTTTTTTCCAGCTTTCAGATAATGGATCGTGCCATCCACGGTCGGGACTGCGTAGTCGCGCCCGGTCATCGCTGCGGTGCCGCCCACGGTATCCGCCAATGAATACAGGACGCCGCCGTGCACGATACCTAAGATATTCATATGCCACGGTTTCAATACAATCTCTCCAACTGCATAGCCCGGGCGTGCCTCGGTAATCTCCATCTCGATTTTCTTCCGGAAATCATTGGCTGCATCCGTCTCCTGTCCGCGCTTCTCCCAGACTTCTGAGAATGAGCCGGACGGCTTTTTCTTTTCTTCCTTCTTTTCCATTTCATGTACCTCCTTGTATATATGATTTACTCTCTTTTTTATTTCTCTGCAGGTCATCTATTATTTTCTTCTATTTTTTCTATCACTTTTCTCTCTGATATAATCTGTTTGTATAATCTGTTTGCCTGAATCAGCCCATCCTTTTTCCTCGCCTCAAACGCTTTTTCTCATAATTTTTCCAAAGATGGACTCATACTTTCTCCCATCCTCTCATACAATCTTATCAGATTGCAAAAATGTTATTGTTCACGCATACGTGCCCAGTAACGGAATTTGCCGTGGCTTCGCATTTAAATACTATCGCACAGGAGGGATCTGTCTTGAAACGAAGTTCTGTTATCATTGCACTGGAAATCTGCGCCATTGCGGCGCTCTTTGTCAGCTGGTCCTTCCAGCGTCCGAACAGCCGTCAGGTCACGGTCGGGAATGCGTCGGAACATTTTATCCGCTGGGTGGATTTCGATGTAACCGCCGACGCCATGACACAGGCGTTCCGCTATGATGTTGATACCTGCCAGCAGGATCTCCATCTGAACTGGGTCGATCTGCTCGCCTACCTGGGGGCGCGCTACGGGGGCGATTTTTCACATTATCAGGCGTCCGATATGACGGAAGCTGCCGAACAGCTCCAAAATGGCGTTACAGTGGAAGAATTGACGAAAAATATGACCTCTTTTGCCTATTATCGTGAGGCTTACGGCGCGGTTCTGGATGGAATGGTCGGACTGTATGAAATTGAGATTCCGAAATCGGAAGCACCGGCTTTTGCACTGGCGGACGCGCAGATACAGGAAGGGGATCCGGCTGCCAATACCTCCTACGCAACGACACCACCAACAACAACAGCAACCACAACTGGTACAGACACAATCGACTCAGCCAGTCAAGCTTCACCAGAAACTTCAGCCTCATCCAACACACAAACTTCTCTCGAAACCCCAGCCCCCACTCTCTCCGATCCCGACGCTGTCCCCCTGACTCCCTCCGGTGAGGAAAAAGTCTGGGTTACCAAATATGGTCTGAAAGCGTTTCTCCCACTGGCGAAAAACTTTCCCTACAGCCACTATGACGATTTCGGTGTCTCCCGCAGCTACGGTTACCGGAGACGGCATCTCGGGCATGATATGATGGGGCAGACGGGAACGCCTGTGATTGCTGTGGAATCCGGGCGCGTCGAGGCGCTCGGCTGGAACCAGTACGGCGGCTGGCGCATCGGCATCCGCAGCTTTGACGGGAAACGATACTACTATTATGCACATTTACGCAAAGACTACCCCTACCAGTCAAATCTGAAAGAGGGCAGTCTCGTCACCGCCGGGGACGTGATCGGTTATCTCGGGCACACCGGCTACAGCAGCACTGAAAACACCAACAACATCGCTGAACCGCACCTGCATTTCGGATTGCAGCTCATTTTTGACGAATCCCAGAAAGAAGGAAACAACGAAATCTGGATTGACTGCTATGAACTGATCCGTTTTCTGGCGATAAACCGCTCCGAGACCGTCAAGAAAGAAGGCACCAAAGAATGGACGCGTGTTTATGAAATGAAAGATCCTAGTATCGATCAATTTTCCACCCCATGACAAAGTTTTCTTACCAAGTCAATCCTGTCGCTTAATATAACCCGCCACTGACAGTTTCTCACCAATATATACATATAATTATCACGTTAAAAAGCCATGCAGAGATTCTTCAATAAAAACATTCTGCAATCCATAAAAATACAGCCGGAAAAGGTGCACCCAAAACCGCACTTTCTCCGGCTGTTTTCAATAAAACTTATTATTTGATCACACGCACGCGCATCATACCCTGAATAGCTTTCAGCTTCTCAATCGTCGCCGCGTCTGCCTTGGTCTCCAGATCAACCAGCGTATAAGCGTATTTATCACGGCTCTTGTTCGTCATGTTTGCGATGTTCATGTCAGTCGATGCCAGGATCGAGGAAATCTGTCCGATCATGTTCGGCACGTTCTTATGAAGAAGTGCAAGACGACCTACGGTTGTGCACACGCCCATATCGCAATTCGGAAAGTTGACGGAATTCTTGATATTACCATTGTCCAGGTAATCCATCAGCTCTTTGACTGCCATCACGGCACAGTTATCCTCGGATTCTTCTGTGGATGCGCCCAGATGTGGGGTTGCGATGACGTTCGGCATCTGCATTACTTTTGCATTCGGGAAATCGGTGATATAGCGTTTTACACGACCGGAAGCCAGCGCCTCTGCCATATCGTCGTCATTTACCAGAAGGTCACGCGCAAAGTTTAAGATAACCACACCGTCCTTCATCTGTCCCAGGCTGTCTTTGTTGATCATCTGGCGGGTGCTGTCAAGCAGCGGTACATGAACGGTGATGTAATCGCATTCCTGATAGATCGTATCAACCGATGTGATGTGCTTTACGTCTCTGGAAAGCATCCACGCTGCTTTGACAGAAATAAACGGGTCATAGCCGTATACTTCCATGCCAAGGGCAATGGCTGCGTTTGCAACCTCTGCACCGATGGCGCCCAGTCCGATAACACCAAGCTTTTTGCCGCGGATCTCATGACCGGCAAATTTCTTTTTCGCCTTCTCCATATCTTTGGAGATATTTTCATTGTCCTTCTGCTCCTTGCACCAGTCGATGCCGCCGACTACGTCTCTGGCTCCCAGCAACATGCCAGCCAGCACCAGCTCTTTGACACCGTTTGCATTGGCGCCCGGTGTATTGAATACGACAACACCAGCCTCCGCACACTTGTCAAGCGGAATGTTGTTGACGCCCGCTCCGGCACGTGCAACAGCACGCAGTCCCTTCGGAAGTTCCAGATCATGCATGGCAGCACTGCGGACCAGAATGCCCTCTGCCTCCGCCAGGTTGTCAGTCATCTCATAATTTTCGGTCAGTAAACCGGTTCCCAGCTTGGAAATCGGGTTCAGGCAATGGATTTTTCTCATTTTTTAACTCTCTTTTCTTTCAAAATTTCAAATCTTCCCATACGCGGGCTGTTTTTGTTTTAAAAAGTCCACTGCTGCAGCAGAAAGGAACGGATTCCCCCTCCCTTTCGCCGCAGCAATGGCATAAATTTTAAAATTGATTAATTTGTATGTTTTTTCTCAAATTCGCGCATGAAAGCAACTAATTTCTCAACGCCCTCGATCGGCATTGCATTGTAGATGCTGGCACGCATACCGCCGACGGTACGGTGACCTTTTAAGTTCACAAAACCTGCCTCTTTGGCTTCCTTGACAAACAGGGCATCCAGATCTGCATCGCCGGTGACGAACGGTACGTTCATCAGGGAACGGTCTTTTTTCTCAACGGTTCCCTTGAAGAGCTTGCTCTCATCGAGGAAATCGTAAAGAATCTTCGCCTTCTTCTCGTTGCGCTCCTTCATGGCACTTAAACCGCCCATTTTCTTGAGCCATTTAAATACCTTGCCGCACATATAGATGGTGTATGTAGGCGGTGTGTTGTACAGAGAGTCATTGTCTGCGTATGTTTTGTAGCGCAGCATGGTTGGTGTTCCCGGAAGAACATCCTCAGTGATCAGATCCTCGCGGATGATGACGATCGCCATACCAGCCGGACCTACGTTCTTCTGGACACCGCCCCAGAGAATACCAAACTTACTCACATCCAGCGGCTCTGACAGGAAACAGGAGGAGATGTCTGCTACCAGTGTCTTGCCCTTGGTGTTCGGAAGCTCGTGGTATACGGTTCCGTAAATAGTGTTATTTAAGCAGATATACACGTAATCTGCGTCCTCATCCACTGGAAGGTCCGAACAATCCGGGATGTAGGAAAAGGTCTTGTCAGCGCTGGATGCAATCGCGTTGGCGGTACCAAACATCTTTGCCTCCTGATATGCTTTCTTTGCCCACTGTCCGGTGATGATGTAATCCCCCACCTTATTTTTGAACAGGTTCATCGGAACCATGGCGAACTGCATATTGCCGCCGCCCTGTACGAATAATACTTTGTAATTGTCCGGAATCTGCATCAATTCGCGCAGATCCTTCTCTGCATCATCAATGATGGCCTGGAAATCCTTGGAGCGGTGGCTCATCTCCATGACGGACATGCCGCTGCCCTGGTAATCCAGCATCTCTGCCGCTGCCTCTCTCAGTACCTCCTCCGGAAGTACTGCCGGACCTGCCGAAAAGTTATAGACTCTGCTCATAATAAATCTCCTCCTGTCTTACACAAAAATGTGATAATTGCCCCCATTTTACAACTATTCGATGCGTAAGTCAATCTCATCAAACGCTTCCTCGATCGGTTTTCCAGCCGGAACCATCGGGAATACCTTGTCATCGCTGCCGATCTGGCACTCGATCATAACCGGGATATTTAAGCTGATCGCCTCGCGCAGCACCGGCTCCACATCCTCTTTCTTCGTGATACGGTATGCTTTCGCGCCCATGCCCTCTGCCACCTTGACGAAATCCATCTGATCGTAAAGCTCCGTCTGGGAATAGCGTTTTCCATAGAACAGGGTCTGCCACTGGCGCACCATACCCAGAACATGGTTGTTAAATACAACCTCGATAACCGGAATGTTGTAGCGGGTTGCCGTCGCAATCTCGTTCATGTTCATACGGAAACAGCCGTCTCCGGCAATATTGATAACCGTCTTATCCTTGCAGCCCATCTTCGCACCAATCGCTGCGCCCAGACCGTAGCCCATCGTGCCCAGACCGCCGGAGGTCAGAAGCTGTCTCGGACGTTTGTATTTATAATACTGTGCCGCCCACATCTGATGCTGTCCGACATCGGTACAGATGATCGCATCGCCGCCGGTTACCTTGTAGATCTCTTCCATGATATACGGACCGGTCAGAACTTCCTTGTTGTAGCGGAGCGGGTACATATCTTTCAGACGCTCAATGTGGCTCAGCCACTCGTCATGGTTCATCGGATCCAGACGCGCGTTTAGCTTACGCAGAATAATCTTGACATCACCAATAATGCTCGCATCGGTCTGGATGTTTTTGTTGATCTCCGCCGGATCGATATCTATGTGTAAAATCTTTGCATTGGTTGCAAAATGGTTCGGATCGCCCACAACACGGTCACTGAAACGCGCGCCTACAACGATCAGCAGATCGCACTCTGCCACACCGAGGTTGGATGTCTTGGTTCCGTGCATACCGATCATACCGGTATAAAGGACATCGGTTCCGTCAAATGCACCTTTACCCATCAGGCTGTCACCCACCGGCGCCTGAATTTTATGTGCAAATGCACTTAATTCATTGGCAGCATCCGATGCCACTGCACCGCCGCCGACAAAAATAAACGGTTTTCTCGCCGCCTTGATCATCTCGATCGCCTTTTCCATGTCTTCCTCACGGATCAGCTCTGTCTCGCGCTCGATCGGCTGCGGTTCCTTCGGCTCGTACTCGCAGGCCGCTGCCGTCACATCCTTGGTGATATCCACCAGAACCGGACCCGGACGGCCACTCTTAGCAATCACGAACGCACGACGGATCACATCTGCCAGCTTCGTGACATCCTTTACGATAAAATTATATTTCGTGATCGGCATGGTAACACCCAGAATGTCGATCTCCTGGAAGCTGTCTTTTCCAAGAAGCCCTGTCGTTACATTACAGGTGATGGCTACCATCGGAATGGAATCCAGGTTAGCCGTTGCAATACCCGTAACCAGGTTTGTAGCTCCCGGACCGGATGTCGCCATACACACACCGACCTTACCGGTTGCTCTCGCGTAGCCGTCTGCCGCGTGGGACGCTCCCTGTTCATGAGAGGTCAAAATATGGGTGATTTCATCCTTGTGTTTATAAAGTGCATCATAAATGTTGAGGATCGCGCCGCCCGGATAACCGAACACCGTGTCTACCCCCTGCTCTTTCAAGCATTCAATGACAATCTCTGCTCCTGTCAATGTCTTCATCTGTCTAACCTGCTTTCCTTCCTTAAACCATTTTAAATGCATATCAAGCAGTACTTTTCGTCTCAAAAGCACCTGTCTGAAGCCCGCAATGATTACTTCTGTGTCTTCGGAACCTCCAGGATTGCGCCCCGGTTTCCGCTCGTTACAAGCGCTGCGTAACGTGCCAGGTATCCGGTCGTAACCTTCGGTTCTCTCGGCTGCCATTTCTTTCTTCTCTCTGCCAGCTCCTCGTCGGATACGAGTACGTTCAGGGAGTTATTGTTGATATCGATGGAAATAATATCGCCTTCCTCAACCAGCGCGATCGGTCCGCCGACTGCCGCCTCCGGAGAAACGTGTCCGATGGATGCACCTCTGGATGCGCCGGAGAAACGTCCGTCTGTGATCAGAGCTACGCTGGAACCAAGTCCCATACCTGCGATGGCAGAAGTCGGGTTCAGCATCTCACGCATGCCCGGACCGCCCTTCGGTCCCTCGTAACGGATGACAACAACATCGCCAGCCACGATCTTGCCGCCCTTGATCGCTGCAATCGCGTCTTCCTCACAGTCAAATACACGCGCTGGTCCCTGATGTACCAGCATCTCCGGTGCAACGGCAGAACGTTTTACAACGCCTGTATCCGGTGCCAGGTTTCCTTTCAAGATCGCAATACCGCCAGTCTGGCTGTACGGATTGTCGATCGGTCGGATAACCTCCGGATTCTTGTTGACACAGCCCTTGATATTCTCGCCAACGGTCTTGCCGGTTACGGTCATGCAGTCCAGATTCAGAAGGTTCTTCTTGGACAGCTCATTCATAACCGCATACACGCCTCCTGCCTCGTTCAGATCCTCCATATAGGTCGGACCTGCCGGTGCCAGATGGCACAGGTTCGGGGTGCGCTTGCTCATCTCATTGACCAGCTCCATGTTCAGGTCTACGCCTGCCTCATGTGCAATCGCCGGAAGATGCAGCATACTGTTGGTAGAACATCCGAGTGCCATATCCACGGTCAGTGCATTTAAAAATGCCTTTTCTGTCATAATATCTCTCGGACGGATGTTTTTCTCATACATCTCCATAACCTTCATACCAGCGTGTTTTGCCAGTTTGATTCGCTCGGAGTAAACTGCCGGAATCGTACCGTTGCCCTGAAGACCCATGCCGAGTACCTCGGTTAAGCAGTTCATGCTGTTGGCGGTGTACATACCGGAACAGGAACCGCAGGTCGGGCAGACCTTACATTCGAATTCTTTCACATCTTCTTCCGTCATGGTGCCTGCTGCGTAGGAACCAACTGCCTCAAACATGCTGGAAAGACTTCTCTTCTGTCCCTTTACATGACCGGCTAACATCGGACCGCCGCTGACAAATACAGTCGGTACATTGACGCGGGCTGCTGCCATCAGAAGTCCCGGTACATTTTTATCACAGTTTGGAACCATAACCAGCGCATCGAACTGATGTGCCAGCGCCATACATTCGGTGGAATCTGCGATCAGATCACGGGTAACCAGGGAATATTTCATGCCGACATGTCCCATGGCGATACCATCACAGACTGCGATCGCCGGAAATACAACCGGTGTGCCGCCAGCCATGGCTACGCCCAGCTTCACGGCATTTACAATCTTATCCAGGTTCATGTGTCCCGGAACAATCTCATTATAAGAACTTACGATACCGACGAGAGGTTTGTTCATCTCCTCTTCCGTCATACCGAGTGCATTAAACAAAGAACGGTGAGGTGCCTGCTGCATTCCTTTTCTTACTGCATCACTTTTCATTTTTTCGTCTCCTTCTATCTCTTTCGACGACCTCCGCCCCTGGTGGCAGGGGCGGTTTTTACGTTTATCTTTGATTCTATCGCATTTATGGAATTTTTGCAATCATAACTGTTCAGTGGCTTCGCAGCCATATACAATAATTCTTCTATTTAATTCTCTCGCAAATCAGTTTACCCATCTCTGTCGTTCCAACCTGCTTGCAGCCACCCGCCATGATATCCACGGTACGGTAGCCCTCGGTCAGTACCTGCTGTACAGCTGCCTCAATGGCATCTGCTTCTTTATCCATATCGAAGGAATAACGAAGCATCATGGCTGCAGAAAGAATAGTTGCGATCGGGTTTGCGATGTCCTTGCCTGCGATGTCCGGTGCGGAACCGTGGCTCGGCTCGTAGAGACCAAATTTGCCCTCGTTTAAGCTGGCCGAAGACAGCATACCGATGGAGCCGGTAATCATGCTGGCCTCATCAGAAAGGATATCACCAAACATGTTCTCAGTCAGAACGACATCGAACTGGCCCGGATTCATGACAAGCTGCATTGCGCAGTTATCAACCAGCATATGGGTCAGGGTAACTTCCGGATAATCTTTAGCAACTTCCTCGACTACCTTTCTCCACAGGCGGGAGGAATCCAGTACGTTTGCCTTATCGACGCTAATAACGCTCTTGCGGCGCTTCATCGCGATATCGAATGCCTTGATTGCGATCCGGCGGATCTCATTTTCATTGTAGGTCAGGGTATCTACCGCGGTCGTCACGCCATCAATCTCCTTCGTGTAACGGTCGCCGAAGTACAGACCGCCGGTCAGCTCACGCATGATAACCATATCGAAGCCGTCACCGATATTCTCTTTCTTTAACGGGCAGGCATCTGCCAGCTCTTTGTAGAGGTATGCCGGGCGGATATTCGCGAACAGTCCCAGACCTTTACGGATGGCAAGAAGACCGGCCTCCGGACGCAGGTTCGGAGCCACATCGTACCAGCGGGAATTTCCCACGTTGCCGCCGACTGCACCGAGCAGGACGGAATCACTCTTTTTCGCGGTTTCCAGTGCCTCATCGGTTAACGGAACTCCGTATTCGTCGATGGAACAGCCGCCCATCAGAATTTTTGTATAATTAAATGTATGACCGTAGACGGCGCCCACCTTGTCCAGCACGCCGCATGCCTCTCTCACAATCTCCGGTCCGATTCCGTCGCCCGGAATCACAGTAATATTGCAATTCATAATAAAATACCTCCCTTGTTTCAAACGGTTACTTTTTATCATATCGGATTCCGTCCTATTTTGCAATCTTCTGACGAAGGAAAACCGGTATTCCCCATATAGTAATTTGGAATTTATTCTATAACCTGGGGTTATCTGTAAAATAAAAAAGAATGTGCCTTGGCACATTCTCGCGCCGAGCGCGGTCGCTTGCGACATGTTTCTGCTTCGCGCGAGTGCGCATCATTGGCACGTTAGTGCCTTTTTGTGTAATAGGGAATTCCAAGGAATTTCCTGTTACACAAAAAAAGGACCGCCGCCCCCATCGGGAGCTGCGATCCTCTCACTTTCTTACCGTTCTTCTTAGACTTCCGGTTTCTCAACCTGAACGATTGCATCCTTACGCATCGGGATGCGGCAGTTCTTGTTGCTTCCGAACTCTACGATTACAGTATCATCGGTCATATCGATAATCACGCCGTAGAAGCCGCTGGATGTCAGAACGCTGTCGCCTACTGCTACGGTTGCCATCAGTTCTGCCTGTTTTTTCTTTTCCTTGGACTGTGGACGGATTGCCATAAAATAGAAGATGGCAATGATAAATACAAGGTAAACGATCATTCCGCTTGTGCTGCTCATGTGGTATATTTCCTCCTTTAGTTCGATTCACCCATCATGCCTGCAAGTTTCTTTGCTTTATACTCAGCATAACAGTGATGTTCGATCGCGTCGCGGATCTCTTCCATCATTTTATTATAAAAATACAAATTATGCAAGACGCATAATCTCATCCCCAGCATTTCCTTCGCCTTAAACAGGTGGCGGATATATGCGCGGGAGTAAGAACGGCATGCCGGGCAGCCGCAGCCTTCCTCGATTGGGCGCGGATCCAGCTCATATTTGCTGTTCAGGAGATTTAATTTGCCATGGTTCGTGTATACATGGCTGTGGCGTCCATTCCGGGACGGGTACACACAGTCAAAGAAATCGACGCCCCGGTCCACCGCTTCCAGGATGTTTGCCGGAGTTCCAACGCCCATCAGGTAAGTCGGCTTGTCCTCCGGCAGGTGCGGAACGACTGCATCCAGAATCCGATACATTTCCTCATGGCTCTCGCCAACTGCCAGACCTCCGACCGCATAGCCATCGAGGTTCATTTTGCTGATTTCCTTCGCGTGTTCGATACGGATATCCTCGTAAATCGCACCCTGATTGATACCAAACAGGAGCTGTTCCCGGTTGACCGTATCCGGCAGTGCATTGAGGCGTGCCATCTCATCCTTGCAGCGCGCCAGCCAGCGCGTCGTGCGCTCCACTGATTTCTGTACATAGTCCCGATCGGCAAGACTCGGCGGGCACTCATCAAATGCCATCGCGATCGTCGAACCTAAGTTGGACTGAATCTGCATACTTTCCTCCGGTCCCATGAAAATCTTGTGACCATCGATGTGGGAGTTAAAATAAACGCCCTCTTCTTTAATCTTCCGCAGTCCCGCCAGGGAAAACACCTGAAATCCGCCGGAATCCGTGAGGATCGGGCGATCCCAGTTCATAAATTTGTGCAGACCGCCAAACTGTCGGATCAGCTTGTCGCCGGTACGGACATGGAGGTGGTAGGTATTGGAAAGTTCCACCTGCGTGCCGATCGTGCGGAGATCATCGGTCGAAACCGCGCCCTTGATCGCCGCCACCGTGCCGACATTCATGAAAACAGGCGTCTGGATGGTTCCGTGGACCGTTTTCATTTCCGCGCGTTTTGCGCGGCCATCTTTGTATAAAATCTTGTATTCCATCTTTTTTCCTATACTTTTTACTTCTCTGCCTTTGCCTTCTTGCCAGCCGGTTTGGCATTCTTCTCCATGCGCTTTTTATTCAGCACATACCAGACAGAGCCGGACAGGCATACGGACGAATACGTACCGCAGATCAGACCTACCATCAGCGGAAGAGCAAACTCACGGATGGAAGATACACCCAGGATGTAAAGAATCAGGACCATGACGAAGGTCGTCAGCGTCGTGTTGATGCTTCGCGTCAGGGTCTGGCTGATACTAGTGTTGACGATCGTCTCAGCGGACTCTTTATTGCCCAGAAGCTTCATATTCTCACGGATACGGTCGAAGATAACGATCGTCGCGTTGATTGAGTAACCGACAATCGTCAGCATGCAGGCGATGAACGTCGAACCAACCGACCAGCGCAGCATCGCATAGCAGGTCAAGACAACCAGTACATCGTGCATCAGGGCAAGAACCGCGCCCGCCGCGAACGTGATATTGCTGAAACGGAACCAGATGTAGATCAACATGCAGATCGTCGCAATCGTAACCGCCACAATCGCATCGCGCTTCATCTCCTGGCTGACTGCACCGGAGATACTATCGGCTGTGATCTTCTCTTTATCCACACCAAACTGATCCGCCAGCGCCTGGTTTAACTCTTCGCGCTCGTCCATGTTCAGGGTACGTGTCTTGATGATAACCTCGTTGCTTCCGGCTACCTTCTGGGTCTGTGTGCCAGCTTCGCCGGTAATCTTTTCTACCACCGGAACCACCTGGGAGGAAATATCTTCCAGAGACATATCCTCGTTAAAGGTAACGTTTGTAGAAGTACCGCCTCTGAACTCCATGCTGTAGTTGAGCGGCACACCCATCGAAGACTGATTGTGAACCATGCTGCCGACGCCTGCCAGAATGATCACGAGCGACAGAGCAAAGTAAAGCTTGCGGAATTTCAGGAACGGACGCGTCTTCATATCCTTGCGGCATCCGTAGAATTTCGCATCCTCAAAGCCCATCTCATAGAAGCAGTTCAGGGCAAATTTGGTTACAAACAGCGCCGTGAACATAGAAAGCACGATACCGATTGCCAGCGTCGCCGCAAAGCCCTTGACGGTACCGGAACCTCTCCAGAACAGAACCGCTGCCGCAATCAGGGTGGTTACGTTTCCGTCGATGATCGCGGAAAGTGCCTTGGCGAAACCTGCCTTGATCGCATTCTTGACGGATGTTCCCAGACCGATCTCCTCCTTGATACGGGTGAAGAATGATAACATTCGCATCCACTGCCATACCAACGGAAAGGATGATACCAGCCACGCCCGGAAGGGTCAGAGTCACCTCAAATGCAACTAACAGGATCAGGATCAGACCGACATACAGGCACAGAGCCAGAGATGCAGCCAGACCCGGAAGCAGATATACGGCAATCATAAATACAATGACAATGGCAAATCCGATCAGACCTGCCTTTAAGCTGGTGGAGATCGCCTCCTGGCCCAGCTTCGCGCCAACTACGTTGGAACGCAGCTCTTCCAGCTCCAGGGACAGGGAACCGATACGGATCGTGGACGCAAGATTATTTGCCTCTTCATAATCCGCCATGCCGTCGATCTGGCACTGTCCGCCTGTGATCGCCTCACGGACGGTCGGAGCAGAAATAATCTGGTTATCATAAATGATATAAATTGGTTTCCCGACGCCATTCGTGGTCGCCTCAGCAAATGCCTGTTTACCTTCCTCGGTAAAGGTCAGAGAAACGACATACGCCTTGGAACCGGTCGCCTTATCCTCGGTCATGCCGGCTTTCGCGCTGGCAACCTGTTTACCATCAAGGATCTGATTTCCTTCAGAGTCCACGAAAATCAGGGAACCCGGTTTTCCTAACTCTTCCAGAATCGCGTTGGCATCCGATACACCCGGAATATCTACGTTGATACGGTTATTACCCTCCTGGTAAACCTCCGCCTCGGTACTGTAATTCTGTACACGCTGCTGGAGCTTGTAGATCGTATCCGCCATATCCTCGGAAGACGGATTTTCTTCTTTCGCCTGATACGTGATGCTGACACCGCCAGCCAGGTCAAGACCCAGCTTGATCTGATTCATCGTCGAATAGCCGAAATAGCCGAATACGCCGATGGCAATCAGAAGGAGCAGCATCCCCAGGAAGCTTTTTCCTTTTTTGTTCTTCATTCCTCTCTCTCCTTGTTCTCTACTCGTCAGAGCCGTCTGCAAGAGCAGCTTTTATCATGATCGCGCACTCGATACGCTTTTTTCTGCATCTCGCATCCGATCTCATAAGCATCGGTAATGGTTCCGTGGAAGTTGTAGGAATTGGCTGCGCAGCCGCCGCTGCAGTAGAATCTGGCAAAACAATCCCGGCATTTGTCCTTCGCATAAACATTGCAGAGCTTGAACTCATCGCGGACTGCCGTGTTAGTCACGCCCGTATCTACATTGCCGAGAAGGAAATCTTCATTTCCTACAAACTGATGGCACGGATAGAGGTCGCCCCACGGGGTCACAGCCAGATACTCGGTTCCCGAACCGCATCCGGACAGACGTTTTGCCACGCACGGTCCCTGTGTCAGGTCAAGCATAAAGTGGAAGAACGTAAAGCCGCGTCCCTCTTTATGTCTCTTGACATACTCTGCTGCCAGACGGTCATATTCCTCGAGAATCTGCGGAAGATCCGCCTCTTTGATCGCGTAGGGCTCTTCATCCGGTGCTACGACCGGCTCAACCGACATTTTCTTGAATCCAAGATCGGCAAAATGCAAAACATCTTTGCCAAAATCCAGGTTGTTGTGTGTGAAGGTACCACGCACGAAATAATCGCGGTCTCCGCGCTTTTCTGCAAATTTCTGGAACTTCGGCACGATCAGGTCGTAGCTTCCGGTTCCGTTGCGGAATGGGCGCATCTTGTCGTTGACCTCTTTTCGTCCATCCAGACTGAGCACAACGTTTGCCATCTCGCGGTTGCAGAATTCCATAATTTCATCGTTTAACAGAACGCCGTTGGTGGTCAGTGTGAAACGGAATTTCTTGTTGTGCGCCTCTTCCTGGGAACGTCCGTACTCGACTAACTGTTTAACCACCTGCCAGTTCATCAGCGGCTCGCCGCCGAAGAAATCGACTTCCAGGTTCCGGCGGTTTCCAGAATTGGCAATCAGGAAATCCAGCGCTTTCTTGCCGACCTCAAAGGTCATCAGCGCTCTGCGTCCATGATACTCGCCCTCTTCTGCAAAGCAGTACTGACAGGCAAGGTTGCAGTCATGCGCGATATGCAAGCAGAGTGCCTTGACAACCGTCTGGCGCTTCTTGAAATCCATAACGAAGTTTTTGTAAATGTCAGCGGTAAAGAGTTCTTCCTGATCGATGAGCTCCTGAATGTCCTCAAACGCCTCTCTGATCTCTTCCTGGCTGTATTTCTCTTTTAATGCTGCCGCCGTCTCGTCTTTCAGGGACTGGGCAATCTGAAACGGCTTCTCGCTGTCCGGAATCCGCTCCGATAAAAAGGAAATCACATCGTACAGAAGCGGATCGACCGAATGGACGGAGCCACTGTTGACATCCAGTACGATATAATATCCATTATTTATATACTGATGAATCACTGTCTTTCTCCTTCTATAAGACATAGGCAGGCAGACAACCCGGAACATATGCAGTCCTCTCCTCGGACCGCGCTCCGTCTTGTCTGCCTCCCTGTGTCAACTCTGCGTTTTCTCAGACTCCAGCTCTCCCACTCATGAAAAGCTCTGATTTATCAGAAAACGCCTCATTTGTTTTGTACTGCCAATTAGCGGTTCTGGTTCTCGCAGCTCTGGTTACCTACAGTACAGGATGTCTTACATGCAGACTGGCAGGATGTCTGGCACTCGCCGCAACCGCCTTTCTTCATGCTGTTCTTCAATGTGCTTGCGCTCAGTGTCTTTACGTGTTTCATCTCTATGTCCTCCTTCATTTTTTTAGTATATAAAGTCCTACAGATTATATCATATGTTGCCCGCTTGTGCAAGCATTTCAATTTACCGTGTTTCTCACAGATTCCGGCTTTTTTGGAACTGTTCACGGGTAGGCACTTTTGGAACCGAAAGTGCCGTAAGAAAACGTGGTGGCAGCAGGAATTTGCCGTATTGAGATGCGAAGCCACGGCAAATTCCGTTACTGGGCACGTATGCGTGAACAGTAACGCTTGTTTGTAACAGTGTTTCATTCTGCAGGCATATTTGTCCTTCTTTGCTCATATGAATAGAAAAAAATGCACACAGGTATTTTATCATGGAAAAATCAGCTATCCAGATTCTGCTCCGTTCTTCCCTCTTCTCCTACGCGGCAACCGCTGTCTTTCTGCTTCTGCTCGCGTTTGGGATGTACCGGTTTCAGTGGGGTGAAAAGGAAATCACGCTAGGAGTGCGCGGCATCTACATTCTCGCCTGCTTTCTGGCAGGACTCGTCGCCGGAAAGAAAGCAAAAAGGCGCCGGTTCCTCTGGGGATTCTGTGCCGGCGCCCTTTATTTTCTTATTTTTCTAGCCCTGTCTTTTGCGATCCGACAGTCCCTCAAGGAGACTGCCTCATCCCTGCTGCTTTCCTTCGCCCTCTGCGCCGGAAGCGGCACCATCGGCGGTATGTTTAGCTAACGCCGCCTCCGACGGGCTTAACAGGTACAGATGAATCTTATCGATCCGGTTCTTATCCACACATTCGACGACGAGGCGGACGTTTTCCACCACAACCTCTTCTTTTTCCTGTGGAAGATGGTTCAAAAGTCCGATCACCAGTCCGCCAATGGAATCATATTCGTCTGACTGGAGTTCCAGATTCAGGCGTTCATCCAGATCGTCAAGTTTGACCGAACCGTCTACCATGTATTCCCGCGGGGCGATGCGCTGTATGGACTTTTCCTCGTCTCCATCGTACTCGTCCCGGATATCTCCGACAATCTCCTCCAGCATATCTTCCAGCGTGATAAGACCGACCGTCGAACCGTACTCGTCGAGCACGATCACGATGCTGATCGCTGCTTTCCGCATCTCGCGCATCAGCTCAGCAACCTTCTTAAACTCATATGTATAGAGAGGTTTCCGCAGATATTTCCGGACAGAAAAGCCCTCTTCCCCGCCTTTTAAGAAAATATCCTTGATGTTCAGAACACCGATGACATTGTCCGTCGTCTCCTCATAGACCGGGTAACGCGTGTATTTCTCACTGCGGAATACCTCCATCAGCTCGTCATACGTCGCATCCACGTCCACAAACGTCATGTTGACCTTCGGAAGCATGACATCGCGCGCCACGGCGTCCCCAAAATCAAACACATTGTTGATCATCTTCTTCTCTTCGGACTCGATGACGCCCTCTTCGTGGCTGACCTCCACGATCGTCCGCAGCTCATCCTCCGTGATGGACTCGCCCTTTGCCTTCACATCCACGCGAAGCAGCTTCAACACTAAAAACGAGAGCTGGTTGACCACAAAAATGACCGGTGTCAGCACCGTCATGATATAATAAATGATTTTAGCGAACCGAAATGCAATCCGCTCAGCCTGTATCGTCGCAACCGTCTTCGGCGTGATCTCGCCGAAAATCAGGATTAAAAGCGTCAGAATGCCCGTCGCAATCCCTACGATCTTGTTGCCCCAGATGTGGGTGGCAAGAACCGTCGCAAGAGAAGACGCATACAGGTTTACCACATTGTTGCCGATCAGAATCGCACTCAGCATTTTGCTCGGATCCTCTATGATCTTCAATACATACTCTGCCTGCTTATCGCCATTCTCCGCCAGCGTCCGCACCCGGATCTTGTTGACCGTCGTCAGCGCCGTCTCCGTAGAAGAAAAGAAAGCCGACATCAAAAGCAGAAGTATCAAAATCAATAGCTGTATCCCATCACCAGAACTCAAAAAACTCAACTCCTATCTCCCCATGTAGGGGATTACTCTTTTTTAAGGTTGATTCTACCGTATTTCATAGGTTCTGTCAATAAAGACAGGCTTGCATTTCCATACTTCTGCCGTCTCCGGGAGTTTGACCGTTGAATAATAGAAAAATACCTTGCAGGCCGCATAGAACCTGCTTTTTTTTGTGTCAAAAAAATTCGGAGTCTTTTTATATTGCAAAAAGCTATATTAATAACGAGGGAAAAAGTACATCTGTTAATGTGCGTAAACTGGGAACACTTAAAGAACTCCTTATTAAACATGGACCTCATACTCTCTGCTCCACCATGCCTGATATCCCGTATTTTCGGTCACTATTTCTTTATCATTAAAGCATATTTCAGTCTCTGCCGGAATCTCAACAAAGCTCGGGCGTGACATATAAATCTTTATGTTATCCATTTGAAATATCATTTTAAGAACATTCGGACCACATTCTTCCATTGCACTTTATTTTACTTTACCCTATAATGTTTATAAAAACAATCCAATTCTTACAGTCATAAAAGATACGGAACGACTGTCCTGGCAGCCATATCCTATTTTTATATCATAAAGGAGATAAGCAAATGAATTTATCCCTCGGAATCGACATCGGCAGTTCCAGCACCAAGGCGGCGGCGCTGGATGAGCATGGCACTCTGCTTGGTACGCTTCAGGTTCACGCGGATGACCCGCGCACCTCGGCTTACGGTGTTCTCGGGCGTTTCCTGAATCAGCAGGGCGCTTCGTTTGACGATGTTGAAAAAATCGTCCTGACCGGGCTCGGTTCGACGTATTTCCATGAAAATATCTTCAGCATCCCGACCATCCATGCCCTGGAGCTGGATGCCATCGGGCGCGGCGGCTTATACCTGTCCGGGCTTGATGAAGCGCTGGTGGTCAGCCTTGGAACCGGCTCTGCCTTTATCCGCGCTTCCAAGACAAACGGCTTCCGTCATCTGGGCGGAAGCGGTGTCGGCGGTGGGACACTTGCCGGCATGGCGGAGCGCTTTCTCGGCGTCACCGACATTTTTGCCCTCTCAGAGATGGCGCTGCGCGGCAATAAGGCCATGGCAGATCTCCGCATCGCCGACGTGCAGGAGGAAGATGTCCCGGGACTTGCCGCCGACTTAACCGCTGCCAATTTTGGGCGAATCAAAAGCGGCGCCTCGGATGCTGACCTGGCTGCCGCTCTTTTCAATATGATTTATGAAAATGTGGGTGTGATGGCGTCCCTGGCGCTCAGCCAGGACACCACCCGAAATGTCGTCCTGACCGGTTCTCTCGCCAGCCTTGCACCTGCTGCAAAGACCTTTGACATTTTCAATCAGATGCACGATGTCTTTGGAATCGACTATATCATTCCGCCTCATCCGTCTTTCGCCACGGCAGTCGGAGCGCTTTTATGTGATCCTCTGCCGGAGAACTAAGATCACGGACGGCTCCCAGCAGATCGAAGGCTGCGATCAGGGCGCTTCCTGCGAAGATAAAAAAGTCTCCCAGATTAAAGACGACCTTTTCCAGGTATTTACACCGGATGCTGAAATAATCTACCACATAACCGCGTTTGAGGCGGTCATACAGGTTGCTTAAACCACCCGCCGTGATGAGGGCAAAACCGATCCGATCGGCTTTTCTGCCTTCGTCCCGGCACAGTAACCATGTCAGAATGCCCGCTGCCGCCGAGGTAAAGACAACCGGCACCATGCGGACCAGTTCTTTCTTTTCTTTTTTTACCCCAAAACAGAAACCGTCGTTGTGATTGCGGTACAGGCGGATCTTTCCATGGCTTTTTTCCATGTCGCGCGGAAAATCTTCCGGTTTCTGGGCTTCTATGTTTTCCTTGCAGAAATAATCGATGCCGAACAGGGCAGCTATCATATACAGGTATTTTTTCATAAGGGCACCTCCTCATATAATTGTCATTATCTAACTTAACCTGTTGTGCTAGATAAAATAATATAAAGAAACTTCAACAAAATGTGCTATCCTATTTGTAGGCAATACAACGAAAGGAGGCATCATTATGTTGAAGTTCCAAAATAATAATACCACTGTTATTGCAACTTTTGAAGACTTTATTTTAACCACTTACGTTATTATTGACGAATTGTATCATCAGTTTGCACTTCCTGAGGTTGCCAAGCGACGGCATGTTTTAGATGCAAAACTATCTGATTCGGAAATCATTACCATTAGTCTTTGTGGTGAGTTGCTTGGCGTTGATTCTGAAAATGCCTGGTTTTCTTTCGTGAAAAAGAATTACAGACATCTTTTTCCGAAGCTTTGCAGCAGAAGTCGTTTTAACAGAACGAGGCGTGCTCTGATGCAGACAACCGAATTATTAAGACAAAAGATGCTCTCTGTTTTTCCGGTTCCGGTCAGTTCTTATTGCATTATTGATAGTTTTCCGCTTGCAGTCTGCAAATTTGGACGTGCACGATACTGCAAAACATTTCGCAGCCAGGGTGCTGATTACGGAAAGTGCCCTTCTAAAAAGGAAACTTACTTCGGCTATAAAGTGCATGCCCTGGTCACATTAGAAGGTTACATTACTGCATTTGAGATTACGCCGGCATCCACAGATGACCGTGAAGGATTACGGGATCTGGTGGGTAATTGTTCAAATATTACAATTTTAGCAGATAAAGGATATGTTGGCGAAAAACTCATGCAGGAAATGCAGGAACAAACGATCTGTCTTTTTGCACTCAAGCGTTCCAACAGTAAAGAAAACTGGCCAAAATCGGTGCGTCAGCTGATCTTCAAATTGAGAAGACGGGTAGAAACTGTCTTTTCACAGTTAAGCGGTCAGTTAAATGCAGAAAGAGTACTTGCCAAAAGCTTTCAGGGCTTATGCACCCGTTTGGTTAATAAAGTATTGGCATACAACCTCTGCATTGCATTAAACAGTATTTTCGGTGAAACCTGCGAACTTGGAAAAATCAAAGAACTGATATTCTAAAAAATTTGGTAACTGTTCAGTAGGTCTGCGCACTTGCTGCGCTGACCGTAAGAAAACATAGGCTGGAGGGCAAAAATCCCATCAGCGAAGCTGATCTGGAATGGATTTTTGCGTGTAACTATGAAGGTACTGAATAGTTACAAAATTTGTTTATCAAAAAAACAGGGATTCTTTGCGGTTTTTACAAGTTTTTAAACGTTTTATTTGAAATAGCACAATAGGTTAACTTATATTTATTATAGCAAGTTTTTCCGACAGAGTATAGGGAAGCTTTCGTATTTTACCGCATATCTTATCTTAAATTCTAAAAAATCTCTATGGAAAACGCTATGAATTGCTCTTCTCTTCCAGACAACCAAACCGCCGATTTTATCGAACGTTTTTTTCCTTTTACCTATAACCAGATTTTGGAAAATGATTCCAGCTGCTATGATTTTGTCAATCACGAGTATGTGATCTGGCACCGGTCTCTGGCGGAGGCGCTGCCGCTCTCAGTCCAGCAGTATGGCTATGACTCGATCCCGAATCTTTATACCATATTAGATACATCCAGCCTGGACAGCGCAGGAATTTCCCGGACGGCAGAACAGCCATTTCTCGGAAACAAGGGGCGCGGGGCGCTGATTGGGATTGTGGATACGGGGATCGATTATACAAATCCCTTGTTACGCGATCCGGATGGAAGCACGCGCATCGCCGCCATCTGGGATCAGACGGTTCCGGGCGCGGGGCTTAGCACGCCGGATCCGATCGATGCGCTGCACTACGGAAGTGTCTACCAGCGTTCCCACATCAACGAGGCGCTGCGCTCGGAAGATCCGCATTCCATCGTCCCCACCTCGGATCCTCTCCGCCATGGCACGCAGATGGCGCTGGTCGCCGCCGGTTCCGAAGATGCCGATGCTTTTTTCTCCGGGGCGGCGCCGGAATCGGAACTGGTCGTTGTCCGCTTGAAACCAGCCAGAACCTATCTTCGCGATTTTTTTCTGATCCGCGAGGATGCCATCGCCTTTCAGGAGGACGACATCATGCTCGGAATCAAGTTTCTTCTTTATATTGCCAGGCAGGAGAAAAAGCCCCTTGTGATCCTGCTGGGTCTTGGCACCAATACCGGAAGCCACAGCGGCACTTCGCCGCTTGGTCTATATCTGAACAGCCTGTCGCGCGCCAGCGGGCAGATTCTGGTCGCCGCCGGAGGCAATGAAACCGGGCGCGGGCACCATTTTCGCAGTGTATTTCCTGCTTCCACCTCCTATGAGGATGTGGAACTGCGGGTCGGTCCCGACGAACGGGGATTTACGCTGGAACTGTGGGCGCGTGAATCGGAGCTTTACAGTGTCGGATTTTTATCCCCCTCCGGCGACGAAACGGGACGCATCCGGCTCTCCGGCGACGAAGAACGCCGGATTCCCTTTCTTCTGGAAGGAACGACCATTCACCTCAACTATACCAGCTCCGAGCTGGCGACCGGAAGCGAACTGATCCTGATGCGCTTTGATGCCCCCGCCGCCGGAATCTGGAAAATCCGCGTCTACCACACGCTCTCGATTCAGGGTGAATACCATATGTGGCTGCCGGTGCACGGCTTTATCTCGGATGAAACCTTCTTTCTGCGCCCGGATCCGGACACAACCATCACCGATCCGGGCAATACAGCAGCCATCATCACCACCGCCGCCTACAGCCACCAGACGGGCGGGATCTATCTGCATTCCAGCCGCGGTTTTACCCGCACCAGAACTATCAAGCCCGACCTTGCCGCCCCCGGCGTCCGGCTCCCGCTTCCCGATTATCAGGAGGTAACCGGAACCTCCTTTGCCGCCGCCATGACCGCCGGAGCCGCCGCGATCCTGCTCTCCTGGTCTGCCTATACGCCATCAGCCCCGCGGATCAACACCTCGATTGCCAAGGCATTTCTGATCCGCGGGGCTGACCGCCGAAATTCCATCGAATATCCCAGCCGGGAGTGGGGGTATGGGACGTTAAACCTATATAACTCTTTTTTATCCATGAGAAGTTAATTAACTTCTGCTGTTTTCTCTTCACACACAAATTGCTTTTCCGGATCCTTACATCGCTAACTTTCACCACATCCATGACACCGTTCACCGATCATGCTCCTGAAAAGCTATTACCCCCGCATCTCTATCCGTGGACCGCCCTTCTTCTCCAGATACGGGCGCGTGATCACAACGGATCCGATATTCGGATCTTTCGGGATCTCATACATGATATCCATCATAAAATCCTCTAAAATTGCACGCAGCGCACGGGCACCCGTATCTTTTTCCAGAGCCCGCTCGGCGATCCACTCCAGTGCATCGTCCTCAAACACCAGTTTGACCTCATCCAGCGCCAGCAGGCGCTCATACTGCTTGAGGATCGCATTTTTCGGTTCTTTCAGAATCCGCATCAGCAATTCCTTTGTCAGCCCCTGCAGGCTCACAAGAACCGGCAGACGTCCGAGAAACTCTGGAATCATGCCAAAATTCCGCAGATCTTCCGTTGTCACCTGGCTCAAAATATCCGGATCATTGTCAAATTCATCCTTCAAATGGGAGTTGAAGCCCATCGTGGAACGCTTTTTCAGGCGCTCCTTGATGATATCATCCAATCCCGGAAACGCGCCGCCACAGATAAACAGGATGTTGTTCGTATCCACAGTCGCCATCGGCGTGAGCGCATTCTTCTGGTTTGAGCCGACCGGCACCTCTACCTGGCTGCCTTCCAGAAGTTTTAAAAGTTCCTGCTGTACCGACTCACCGCTGACATCGCGGCTCATCGTATTTTTCTTTTTCGCAATTTTATCGATCTCATCGATGAAAATGATGCCGTGCTCAGCTTTCTCCACATCATTTCCAGCCGCTGCCAGAAGCTTGGAGACTACGCTTTCTATATCATCTCCGATATATCCAGCTTCCGTGAGCGCCGTCGCATCCGCGATCGCCAGCGGCACATCCAAAAGCTTCGCCAGTGTCTTGACCAGGTACGTTTTTCCGCTTCCGGTCGGTCCCAGCATCAGGATGTTGGATTTCTCAATCTCCGGCTCGCCGCCCTGCATCTGCATTCCCTGTGCCGCCGCGTTTTCCGCCTTTTCTTCCGTATTTTCATTTGCCCGAAGCTCGTCCTGCTGCCGGAGAATCACGCGCTTATAATGGTTGTAGACTGCCACTGAAACTGCCCGTTTCGCCCGCTCCTGCCCGATCACATACGCATCCAGCTGCGCCTTGATCTGGTGCGGTGCCGGAACATCCTTCATCGTCAGAAATTTCTCCGCGTCTTTTGCCTTGCTCTTTTTCTTGATCTTATTTTTCTCTGGAATCTCTGTATTCGGCATCTGCATGCCCGCAAAATCATTGAGATTCATGTTCATAAACGGCATATTTTGAAGCTTGGAAAAGTCCATGCCCGACTTGGAAATCGAGTCAAATGCTTTCTGCATACACTCATGGCAGAAATTCATCCCGCCCGGCATCGTGATCATCTCTCCCGCCTTGCTCTCCGGGCGGCGGCAGACGTAGCAGATTTTCTCGTAATCATCCGAATGATCTGTACTGGTTTTATTTGTATCTGTTTCGTTTATATTGGTTGTCGTATCTATATTCTGGTTATCACTCATATTTTTATATTTCCTCCAATCTGAAAGCACCTTTTCATTTTATCATAGCTTGTGAAAAACGTAAATCATAACAGCAGCCGTCATTTCGTTTTAAAAATAAAAAATTTCCTATGAAACAAAAAGACAGATGAATCACCGCCCTCTCTGATTACAAGAGGATCTACCGGCGGTTCACCTGCCTTCTTTTCTATATCTTCCTGATTTTATTCATTTCCGCTTCGCAACAGTTCCGTATCTTCACCGTTACGGGCAAATATCCATCCCAGCCCACTTCGCTGATGGGGTATTTTCTATCTTCCCAGTTTTCTCTGCGGACTTGCCTGTGATTCACTCTGGCTCTCGTTCTGGCTATCCTGGCTCTGCGGCATATCGCTCTTGGAGCCCAGTGTAATTTGTACGTTTCTCTCGACATATTTGCCATTTTCCAGACTCTGTACCGTCATGGTAACGGTGGAACCTGCCTTATAGTAAGTCAGCATTTTCTTGAGATCATCACCATTCTTTACCTTCTCACCGTCAAACTTGGTGATAATATCGCGCTCCCGCAGATCCGACCTGGATGCCGCGCCGCCCGCAACAATCTTGTATACATAGATACCTTCCGGCATGCCATACGCCTGCGCCATCTGGCTGTCGATATTCTGAAGCTGGATTCCCAGATAGCCCTGCTCATTCTCATCGACAGCTACCTTCGTCGTCTTCGTCATCAGGTCGCTGATAATATCCTTTGCCTGTGAAATCGGGATCGCATAGCCGATGCCCTCAACACTGGTGTCCGAATACTTCGCCGCATTGATGCCGATAACTTCACCGTTCATATTTAAAAGTGCGCCGCCGCTGTTGCCTGGGTTGATCGCCGCATCGACCTGCAGAAGTGTCCGCTCTACGTCGTTGATGGTTATCTTTTTATTTAAAGCGCTGACATAACCGACGGTAACCGACTGCCCCTGTCCCAGTGCGTTACCGATTGCCACAACACCCTGTCCCAGCTTCATGGAATCAGAATCGCCCAGATCGGCTGCCTTAATCTGTTTTCTCGTTTCTTCCGGTATATCCGAAAGCTGTACGGCAATGACTGCCAGATCCGAATCGGAATCAGTACCTTTGACCGCTGCCTTAACGCTCTGGTTATCAATAAAGGTAACCGAAAGTTCCTCGGAATCTTCAACGACATGGTTATTGGTAATAATCAGAAGTTCCGTGTCATTCTGTCCGGCAATGATTCCTGAACCGCTGCTCGGCACCTCGTACTGCTGCTGACCAAACAGCCAGTTGTCCTGTGTATAAATCATCTTGTTGTTGATCGCTACAACGGACGGCATCGCTTTCTCTACAATCGAAGAAACATCGTTGCCAATGGAGGCCTGCGTTTTAGTGCCCGCATCTGCCTGTGTCTCCTGGGAGACCTGACCGATCGTTTCCTGTGCGGTCTCACCCGGAAGAAGCCGATTTGAAAGTGCATTCACGCCGACCATGGTTCCGCCTGCCACACAGCCAAACAAAATGCCCGACATCACAAGTGCCGCAATTTTCTTACCAGTATTCTTAGAGCCATGTCCCCGGCCACTCCGTTCTTCCGGAATATAGCTGCGTTCCGGCTGCTTCTCTGCATTCTCTTTCGGATCTGCTCCGGCTGCTGCCTCCGGTTCTCCATCGAGACTGCCCCGGTAACGGGAATCATGATAACCGCCATAATCGGAAGTTTCTTCTTTTTTAGCAGCATCGTTATTCTTTTCCTCATAAGCGCTGTCCGAATAAGCGCCCTCGGTGTAATCTACATCCTGATCCTGTCTCTCATTTCTTTCATTCTCGTCATACATATATTCATACCTCCTGTTCTCAGGAACCACAGCCGCGTACTGTCCATTTTGCGAACCTTCCCGCAGCGGATTGTTCATACTCTTATATTCTATCCCGGGCTTTCTGCCCTCTCTCTGTTTACATGAGATAGTCTATCAGTTATTTGTGATGTAATTGTGAAAATAAAATCATAAATCTGTGAAGCTTAAAAACATCTCTCGGTTTTCACTTGTCAGTCCTTCTCTCCTCTTGTATACTTAATGAATGAAACGAATTTTACATTTTATATGAAAGGACTGTTACATCCATGATGAATACACAGGCAGTTGTCCATATCCGCAAAGGCGAGGCTCGTTCCCTGAAAGCCGGCGGTATGTGGATCTATGATAATGAAATAGAACGAATTGAGGGCGAATTTGAAAATGGCGATATCCTTCGTGTCGAAGATTTTGACGGTTATCCGCTCGGATGTGGTTTTATCAACACCCGCTCCAAGCTTACCGTGCGGATGCTTTCCCGCAAAAAGGATACTGTCATCGACGATGCTTTTATCGAAATGCGCGTCCGCAATGCCTGGGAATACCGCCGTCAGACAGTTGATACCAGCAGCTGCCGCCTGATTTTCGGCGAAGCAGATTTCCTTCCAGGCATCGTGATCGACAAATTTTCCGATGTGCTGGTCGTTGAATCCCTGGCGCTCGGTATCGACCGTCTGAAACCGCTGATTCTGGAAAAACTCGTCAAGGTGCTTGAGGAAGACGGCATTCATATCCGCGGTATTTACGAGCGCAGCGACGCTAAGGTCCGCTTACAGGAGGGCATGGAGCGCTATAAGGGCTTTATCGGGGAACCATTTGATACAAAAGTAGAGATCGTTGAAAATGGTGTCCGCTATCTGGTAGATGTCAAGGACGGGCAGAAAACTGGCTTTTTCCTCGACCAGAAATACAACCGTCTGGCAATCCAGCGTCTCTGCCCGGGCAAACGCGTTCTGGACTGTTTTACCCACACCGGCTCCTTTGCCTTAAATGCAGCCGTCTCCGGCGCCAAAGAGGTCATCGGCGTGGATGCGTCCGAACTTGCCGTCGCACAGGCGCGTGAAAATGCAGAGTTAAACGGTGTTTCCGGCACTACCACCTTTCAATGCGCGGATGTCTTTGACCTGCTTCCGGAATTAGAGGCAAAAGGTGAGCAATTTGACGTCGTGATCCTCGATCCGCCTGCCTTCACAAAATCCCGCAGCTCGGTCAAAAATGCCATCAAGGGCTACCGCGAGATCAATATTCGCGGTCTGCGTCTGGTAAAGGACGGCGGCTACTTCGCCACCTGCTCCTGCTCCCATTTCATGACGCCGGAACTCTTCACAAAGGCGATTCAGGAGGCAGCCCGCAGCGCCCACCGCCGCCTGCGCCAGATCGAATACCGCACCCAGGCAGCCGACCATCCGATTCTGTGGGCGGGGGATGAGACGTCCTATTATCTGAAGTTCTACATTTTCCAGGTTGTGGATGAAAAGTAAAATCACAGAATGTTTGTAAGACTATAACCAAGCAATATGAACTGCTATTATAAATCATGAATCTGCAAATCCTCTCAGAGCAATCCGAGGGGATTTGTTTCGTTTTATCATTGTCTGTTCTGATAAATTATGATATACTTCGTACATGGGAAAAACCAGAGAGCCAGGCGGCTTACCCTCTGTTATCGGAGGGTTGCTAGATTTCAGCAAAGCTTGTTTATCAAAGACTGGAACGAGGCACAAATCTAACCCTCCAGACGAAAGAAAGGAGGGCATTGCCAATGTATGTTACATACTCTGATTTGATTCAGATTGGAATATTCATTTGCGCCCTTGTTGGATTGTGTTATACAATTTTCAAGGGAAAACGAAAATAGCCGCCATTACTGCAATAATGACGGCTGTTAATAAAACAGTTGTTTAATTTATTCAGGTAAGCCGCTCCTCTGGCTTTTCCTTTTTTCTATCCCTAATATAACATATCTTTTCATCCAATGCAAGCGAAAACCCCCTTATAGAAATACGAACTCATAAGGGATGTTACTGTTCACGCATGCGTGCCCAGTAACGGAATTTGCCGTGGCTTCGCATTCAAATACGGCAAATTCCTGCTGCCACCACGTTTTCTTACGGCACTTTCGGTTCCAAAAGTGCCTACCCGTGAACAGTAACTAAGGGATTACCGCTGCAGCACCATACACCAAACCGGTGCCGACACCATCGAAAGCAGCGTCGTAAATACCACGCACTTCGTCGCAAAGACTTCATCCCCGCCATATTTCGCGGCAAGAATCGCCGTCGTGCTTGCTGCCGGCATCGCTGCCAGCACCACAGAAATCCCCATCACCAGCGTGTCGATATGGAACAGGAGGCAGCCGATCCACACAAGCGCCGGAATCAGGATCAGGCGCACGGCGGCATAGTAGCAGCTGAGTGGCGTGATCATCGTCTTCATATCTGCCTCCGCCAGAACGGTTCCGACGAAAATCATGGAGACTGCCGTGTTTGCCTTGTTTAAGCTATGTACCGTATCTCCCAGGAATCCCGGAATCTGCATCTGCAAAAGCATCAGCCCAAAGCCGATGAATACGGAGACAATACACGGATGCGTGCATATCTTTTTAATCAGCGTCCTCCGATCCGGCGCCTTCGTAAAATACGTCATTCCCAGCGACCACATCGCAGTTCTCTGCGGAATCAGGTAAAAAGAGGCGTAGAAAAGCCCCATCGAGCCGAAGATGCCCTCCGCCACCGGATTTCCCAGAATCCCGGCATTGGACGCCATCGTCGCGTATTTGAGGACCTTCTTCTTTTCCTCTCCCACACCCGGATACAGTACCATATTTAAGATATAACAAGCCACCTGAACCATACACGAGACGAGCAGCGCCTGTGCGCTGCTCTTTAAGATATCCATGCTCAGTTCTACTTCAAATGACTCGATGATACTGCAGGGAAGTGTCACAAAGATGACCAGATCCGCAATGACCCTTTTTCCCTCATCCGTGATAATTCCCTTCTTCTTTAAGAATGCACCCAGAATCATCAGGGAAAATAACATTCCCTGCATCCGGTACAGACCATCTAAATTCAACGCATTTCCTCCGTTTCACACTCTCTCATCACTCAATGATGATTCCCACATCCGTCTTACTTCCCGGTGCACTGCTTCCATTCGGGGAACCGCTGCCGGAAGGTTTTTCTCTGCCATTCTCCCTCTCGCCGGTGCCAGAATTTCCGCCCGGAAATGCCGGCGAAGAACCGCCAGACTCTGCCTCACTGCTCTCCCGCGCATTTTCCTTTGATGCATGCGTACCGTCCGGACGGCTTTCCTGCTCAGAAACGTCATTCTCCTGTGTTTCCGAAGCATTACCGGTCTCTTTCTCCGACTCGTCGCTGCCGCTCCCGGCTTCCTGGCTTTCGTCCGCGCCGCTCTCCTGCGTCGGATCCAGGATGGAAATTGTCGTCGCCTCGGTCATCTTCGGCAATGCTTTCGTTTCTGCCTGTTTCGTGCCATGAACACCTGTATCTGATACAATTTTCTGACTGATCGTCCGGACCGTCTCAGTCGGCGTGTATTCCTCATCGCCAAACAGGAAATGATGCAGCTCGATGACATTGCTCTCCAGCGTCTTCGGGATGACGCAGGCGCCCTTGCGTCCCATCTTCTTTTCCTTCAGCTCCGACGGGAAACCGGTCGTCTCGGTCAGATGGTAACGCGTAATATTTCGTCCTATCTTCAACAGATCATTGATCTCGATGCTGGTCGCCACCTGTGGAAATACCGTCTGCACAATATTGTTGATCGTCGCCCAATCTGCTTTTTTCATCTTCTCAAACGCGAGGGAAATAACCTTTCTCTGCCGTTCGGTACGGGCATAGTCCGTATCCATCAGACGGAGACGCCCATATGCAACCGCCTGCACACCGTCCAGATGGTTCATGCCCGCTGATTTAAGCTGGGTCGAAGCGACGCCGGTCGCCTTGACCGTCTCAGAAATGAACGCATTGATATAATAAAACTCTGATTTCGTGATCTCCACGTCAATGCCGCCCAGAATGTTGATCGCATCTGCAACGGCTTTCCAGTTAAAGGTGGCATAATCGTCAATATCGATATCCAGGTTCCTATTGAGCGCCTTGACAACCTGCTCCGGTCCGCCCTGCATATAAGCGGCGTTGATTTTGTTGTAGGTATTCTTGTCGCTGATATTTAAATATGAATCCCGGTACACCGAAACCAGACGTATCTCACCGGTTCCCTGATCGATGTTGCAGAGAATATTGACATCCGAGTTGTTGCCCTTTCCGACCGATGAGTTACGGCTATCCACGCCGAAAACCGCGATCGTCCAGTAACCGCTCATCTGCTCCTGCTTCTCCTCCGAAATCTCGACGTTTTTGATCTCATCCGGGTTCCAAGGAAGCCGCTGCATCAGATCCAGACGGCTGCTGATATACGAATATCCCGCAAAGCAGAGAATCCCAATCAGCATCACGCTCTCCAGAAGAATAAACCATATCTTCCGCTTCTTTTTCCGGCGCGCTTTCAATTTAACCGGGTCGGCGTAAATATCCGACCGGTTCATGGTCCGGGTTTTCTCCTGATTCCGGCTCTCCCGGCTGCTGCCAGGCTGCGTCTGTCCCCTCTTTGCCGCTTTCTGACCACTTCGGCTTCTATCTCCGCTCCGGTGGGATCCGTCCTCCCGGCGTTCCGTAAATGAATCCGTGATCAGTGTCAGACCATCGTCTTCCATCTCCGACGGTTTTGCCCGTCGGCTCCGGCGGTGTCCTGACCTATCTCTTTCTTCTTCATATCCCATGTGGTTTTCCTCATCAATACGCGTTTTTATTTATAAAGCCCTTAAAAACCGTCAAAAACATGATTTTAAAATCAAATCCCAGCGTCCAGTTCTCGATGTAATACAGATCATGCTCAATCCGCTTCGTGATCGAGGTATCGCCCCGGTAACCATTGACCTGTGCCCATCCGGTCATTCCCGGACGCACCTGGTGTTTGATCATATAACGCGGAATCTCTTCCTTGAATTTTTCAACGAAAAACGGGCGTTCCGGGCGCGGTCCAACCAGGCTCATATCGCCCTTCAGAACATTAAACAGCTGCGGAAGCTCGTCAATGCTCGTCTTCCGGATAAATCTTCCAATCGGAGTCACACGCGGGTCTCCCGGCGTCGTCCACTGGCTTTTCTCCTTTGCCGCCGACTGTACCGCCATCGAGCGGAACTTATACATCTTAAACGGCTTATTGTGAAGTCCCACCCGCTCCTGACAGAAAATGACCGGTCCCGGCGAAGTCGCCTTTATAAGAATCGCCGTCACCAGCATCACCGGTGAAAACAGGATGAGCGCCATCATGCCGCCGACCAGATCCATCGTCCGCTTCATCGTTGCGTTGAGCAGATTCGTGAGCGGCACATGGCGGATGTGGATCACCGGAAGTCCCTGCAGATCCTCCATAAACGGACGGGTCGGGATAAAGTTATAATAATCCGGGATAAATTTCGTATGCACACCCGATTTTTCACAGCCCGCCACGATTTTTTCCAGTTTTCCATACTCCTGGATGCTCAGGGTGATCGCGATCTCATCCAGCGTATTGAGCGCCAGAATCGTATCCAGATCGTCAATTTTGCCGATCACGCGCACTCCCTTATATTCTTTGCCCCACTCCTCATGGTCATCCAGAATACCGCGGATTTTATAGCCCCACTCCGGATTGACATTCACACGGTCAATAAATCCTTCCGCTGCCCGGCTGTAACCGACCAGAAGCAGATGCTTCTGGTTATATCCCTTCGACCGCATCGACCGGAGCGCTATCCGCAGGATATTCCGCATCAGAATCTCAGCAAAGAGATTGATGCCAAAAAACAAAAATACCATCGGACGGGAGAAGTTGTGGAAATACTCATTTTTACCGCCCAGGTAAAGAATCAGTGAGATCACCAAAAGACCGATGATGTTCGCCTTGAAAATATTGGCTAACTCCACCCGTCTTCCCTGAACCCGTTTGGGCGTATAAAGATGAAAAAATGCGTATAAAATCAAATAAAACGGTACAATAAGAACGCCAGCCGCCAGATAGACGACTGCCATTGCGCTCTTATTATGCCCTGTTACATTAAACCACGACGTTCCATTGACGATAAACCACGCAAGTGCGTAGGCGCATGCGATGACACATGCGTCCAGCACTACGTGGAAATGGTTCAGCCGTTTCTGGTTATCTTTTATCATAGTATATCACCTGAATTCGGATTAAGCTCCCGGTCCTGCCGGACCGCCGGGGCCTGCTGCATCGCTGTTTCCGGAATCCCCCGGTTCCTGAATCTCTGTGACCGGACTTTTCACACCGGAATTATCCGACGCACCCGGAGAAGTCTTTTCACTGGATGCCGATGTCTCTGCCGCCGTTGTGGTTGTAGATCCCGGTTTTGCAATGGAAGACTTCGTCTCCGATGTGCTGCCTGGTCCGGATAAAGAATCATCCGCCTCGGTTGTCCTATCCGTATGATTGTTCTTGCCGGGAGTCGTCGTTGTTCCTGGTCCCTTACTGCTGTTGCTCTTCGACTCTTCTTCCTCCCAGTCAATCCAGTCTTCATCCGGATCAAAGATCTCGTCCAATCCAATCGAGCTCTCGCTCTCGCCCTTCTTGGTCTCATCCCCGCTCTCGTCATCCGACTCGTCCGAAGCACTCGTCGATGACTTCTTAGCGGATGCTTCCGCCGCTGCCTTCGCGGCAATCCGGCTCGCCCGTTTCTTGATAAACGTCTGGGCGCTGACACCCTGATCGACCGGAACATGACCGATCAGCTTCGCATTCGTCGTAAGACCTGTTACCTGCGCGATATGGTTGCTATACTCCTTGACATTGGACGGAACCTGATAATCTTCCTCATCAAACAGGAACTTATGAAGCTCTTTTACGTTGTACTCCAGTGTCTGCGGGATAACGCAGTCGCCGATCTTTCCAACATCCTGCTCGCCTCTGGCTGCCGGGAATCCGGCGGTCTCACCGATATGGAACTTCGCGATATTGCGTGCCAGCGGAATCAAATCCGTAATATCAACATTGGTTGCAAGCTGCGGCATGATCGTCTGAATCAGACAGTTGAGTGTCGCCCAGTCTGCATTTTTTGCCTTATCAAAGGCTTTCTGAAGAATAATTCTCTGACGCTCGGTACGCGCATAGTCCGTATCTGAATAACGGATACGTCCGTATGCAACTGCCTGGATACCATCCAGATGTACATTGCCCGCATGGGTCAGCTGATGAGAACCGATACCAGTCTCCTTTACGGTCTCCGTGATGAAGGCATTGATCCAGGAGAACTCTGCATCGCTCAGCTCGACATCTACACCGCCCAGAATGTTGATGGCATCCGCAACCGCTTTCCAGTTGAACGTCGCATACTGGGTAATGTTAAGACCCAGGTTCTTATTCAGCGCCTTAACTGCCTGCTCCGGACCGCCCTGTGCGTAAGCGGCGTTGATCTTATTATAAGAGTTTTTATCGTTGATATTCAGATAACTGTCCCGGAATACCGATACAAGGCGGATCTCACCCGTCTCCAGATTGATATTGGCAATCATGTTGACATCCGCGTTCGTACCTTTTCCGACATTCATCTGCCCGTGCTGACTTCGCGAATCGACACCGAAGCACGCTACGGTCATGTAGCCCTTCATATCATCGATCTGTTCCTGGGACAGGTTGACGTTCTTAACCTGGTCCTCGTTGAAATCAATCTTCTGCATAGAACCGAAGGTTCTGTGATACATATACCAGAATGCACCGCCCAGAATCATCAATATAATCACGACAATCTCCGCCGCAATGATCATATGCTTTCTGTGGCGCGCCGATTTACGGTAATGGCTGCCGCGGCGTCCCGAACTCTTTTTTCCACTTCCAGCGCTCTTAGGACCGCTGTAGCCGGAACGTACTGAACTGCTGCCCGCCTCACCTTTTCTCTGGCTATTTTCAACTGTACTGCTGACTCTTCTGCGGCTGGTGCCGGAAGCAGAACTGCCGCGCGAAGAATGCCCTGCCTGACTGGCACGGCTGCTTCTGCCCTCGCGGCGCGCCCTCATGCGCTCCAGCTCATCATCCTCATAATTCATAAGCTACCTCATCTTTCACTTGCTTGCTGCCGCTCAGACATTGTCTGATAAGCAGCCTTTCTCCGTGCTGCATCTGCTAAACCATGACCGTTCACACATCGCGCAAACTCTAAGTTACTGTCCACGCATACGTGCCCAGTAACAACTCTAACCTTTTCCTCACGATTTATCAGATGCTGCTTTTTTCTCGATCTGTCTCACAGCAAATTCATAGACATAGAGAAATGTCCCGGCTAAAAGTTCCAGCTCTATCGCCAGATAATTTTTAAGCCGTTCCGGGCGGTACGCCACTTTTTTACACTTCTTTGCCGTCCGTATGCCTTCTTTCAGACCTTCCAGATAATCTTTTCCAAACCCGAGTTTCCTGAAAAATGAATATTTCACGAAAATCCCCGCTGCGATCGGAATCGCATTTATGATAAGCTGTAAGCACGGCATATTTTTATAATTCAGATACACATTGTTGCGTGCCGCCAGCTTAACCTTGAATGAATTGTACTTGGAACCGCTGGTTCCGCTTCCGACGTGCCATACCAGCGCCGCCGGGCAGTATATATTGTCATACCCCGCAATCCGGGCTCTATATCCCACATCAATATCTTCCAGATAGGCAAAATGCATCTCATCGAAATAGCCTATCTCCTCAAATACCTCTCTCCTGTAGATCGCTGCGCCCGCGCACGCCGAGAATACCCGGCTTGAACGGCGGTAATGCGTAAGATCCCGTCCCACGCCGCGCTGGTACGCCCAGCCAAGCAGGGAATACATATCGCCTGCATCATCCAGCCTGTCCGGATGGTACATCTGGATCATCCGGCTGCTGACGGAAAAGATGCGCTCCGACTGACCGATCGCACGCACCATCTCCGCCACGAAATACTCGTCCACCCGGACGTCATTATTTAAAAGCAGCACATACGGTGTGTCTGCCGCCTTGATTCCGACGTTGACTGCGCCGGAAAATCCCGTGTTTTCCGGCAGGAAAATCGTATCGATCTGATGTTCCTTCAGCCACTCCACGCTTCCGTCCGTCGAACCGTTGTCCACCACCAGCGTCCGGAAATTCGGATACGTCTGTGCATTCAGTGAACGGATGCATTCGTCCATAAACTTTAACCCATTATAATTGGGAATAATAATTGTCGTTGTAATCTCCATCCCGGGTTATACCTCCAGATGATACGGTTCTCCGATTTTCTCTTTTTTCAGATCCCTGAGGGCGAAATTGGACTTCCGCAGCGTCAGGTTCGGATTGTAGTAAGGATCTCCATCTTTAAGGATCTCCGGCCAGCGCTCCGAGAAAATCTTGATCTCCCTGTTAAAACGTGCCACCTTCTCCGGCGTATCCTCCAGTCCTCTTGACTTCGACTCATAATGATACAGCAATGCGTACGGATTGTAAACCACTAAATGATTTGATGCCCGCACTTTCATGCAATAATCGATATCGTTAAATGCGACCGCCAGCTTCTCCGTAAAGCCGCCGACCTCATCAAAGAGCGCTTTCTTTGTCATCAGGCACGCCGCCGTCACAGCGCTGTAATCCTGTGTACTCATCGCACGGTGGAAATAGCTGTTTTCCGCCTTATGAAGCCCGATAAACGTATGCCCTGCGATGCCGCCGAAACCAACCACGACGCCCGCATGCTGGATCGTATCATCCTGATAGAGCAGTCTCGCGCCAACTGCGCCGACGTCCTCACGCTGGCACAGTCCCAGCATCTCCTCGATGAAATTCTCCGCAATCAGCTCGGTATCATTATTTAAAAACAGCAGATATTCGCCCTTTGCGAAGGTCACGCCGAAGTTGTTGATCGCCGAATAGTTAAACTCGCGCTCCCAGGTTACCACATGGACATTGGAAAATTCCTTCTGAATCTTTTCATAGTATTCAAAGGTTTCCTTCTCCGTGCTGTTGTTCTCTACAATGATAAACTCAACATTGCGGTACGTTGCACGCGTCTCAATCGCCCGCAGGCATAGATCCAGATCCGTATGGTGATCCTTGTTCGGAATGATGATCGATACCAGCGGTTCCCCCTGAATTTTATATACAGAGTGATAAATGCCGTAGTCCACACCTTTTTCCACGCGCTCCGCCTCGATACCGACGCGTTTATAATGATCCATGATCGCGCGCGCACCCGCATCAAATGCGTACAGCTTGCTCTCCGGGTTGCTCGCTGTCGAATCCTTGTGGCAGCGCCAGTGATACAGCACCTTCGGGATATGGCGGATCTCCTTCGCCTTCTCCGTACAACGGAAAATGAAGTCATAATCCTGCGCTCCGTCGTATTCCTGACGGAAGCCGCCCACCTGCGCTGCCAGATCGTGGCTGACTACAAACAGATGGCAGATATAGTTGACGCTGCAGAGCAGATCGATATTGAAATCCGGCTTAAAATGCGGATCAAACAAAGCGCCGCCGTCCATATCCAGCTTATCCTCATCCGAATAGAAGCAGTCGCATCCCGGATGTTCCTGTAACAGTTTCGCACACTCATAGAGAGCATTCGGTGTCAGCTTATCGTCATGGTCTGCCAGCACGATATAATCGCCGGTCGCCATATCCATTGCTGCATTCGTATTGCCGGAAATGCCCTTATTTTCGCCTAAAATTACGTATTTAAAGCGGCTGTCCTTCTTCGCATACTGCTCCAGCACCCGCTCGCAGCTTTGTCCTGCCGGACTGCCGTCCGCCACGCAGACCTCCCAGTTTGCGTATGTCTGTTCCGCAATCGAATCCAGCATTTCCCGCAGGAATCGCTCCGGCGTCTTAAATGCCGGAATCACGATCGAGAATTTAACCGGCGCGTCAAACACCTTTTTCCTCTGCTCCTCCAGCTCCTCCGCCGTCGGCTTCGTCAGTGAATACCACTCGCCGTAATCGTAGTCATTGTCAATTCCCTGCAGTTTGTGCTTGGATTTTACCAGCAGGGCTTTCAGACCGTTTTCCTTCCAGAAATCCAGGCAGACCCGCACAGTCTCCATGTTCATCAGATCGCGGATCTTCTGCATCCGCTTGTGCGCCACACTGCTGCGCTTGCGGATCAGTTCTTCATTATATTTAATGCGGATTTTGCGTCCCTCGCCTTTTGCGATCAGATAATAATCTTTTCCGCGCTCATACGGGAACTGGATATCAAATCCAAGCTCTTTTTCTACCGTTCGCCCAAAATAAATCTGGCTGACGTCGTCGCGGCGGGTCGCCACATACTGAAACCGGATCGGCTGATGTGCCCCATCTTCAACCTGATAGGTGATCTCCGTCTCCGGCGTCTTTCCGATCGCCCAGCCATTGAGCTGAATCGAATTTTCACGAATCCGAACTACATCGACATTACATTTCATGCTGTTTGCCCCCAACTTTTTTCACCGGTGTATCAAAATTCAGCCGCTCTTCCTCCACTACCAGCGGACGCTTCATGACTCTCGAATTGATCGATAAAATATACTCTCCCACCAGACCGATGAAAAAGATCTGAACCGACCCTAAAAAGCACATTCCAATCAGAACCGGCGCCATACCAGCCGGAAAATCATACCAGTGAAGCAGTTTCATCACCAGATATACAATCGCCACGATCATACTGATCGCCGCGCAGATACTTCCAAAGATCGTCGCCAGGCGCAGACCGACCTTCGTATAGGAGGTCACACTGAGCATCGCGGCATCGTAGAGCCGGTAAAAATTGTTGTGTGTCTTGCCTGCGCGGCGCTGCGGCTGGATATATGGAATCTCCTTGCGCTTATAGCCAAGCTCTGCCACGATGCCGCGCAGAAACGGCGTCGGATCGTCAAGCTCCCGCAGAATCTCAATAAAATCGCGGTCATACAGACCCGAACCGGTAAAATGCTCAATCTGCTCGACATCGGAGAGTTTCTTTATCATCTTGTAATAGCAGCTCCTCAGCGCATACATGATCGGGTTTTCCTTGCTTCCCGTCTTGATGCCGATGACAATCTTGTAGCCATTTTCCCACTCATGGACATATTTCGGGATCATATCGACCGGATCCTGAAAATCTGCCACCATGCTGATCACACAGTCGCCGGTACACTGTAACATTCCATAATACGGGGAATTGAACTGTCCAAAGTTTTTTGCATTAAAAATTGCCTTGATCCGTGGATTCTCGCTGCAGATCTTCCGAAGAATCGGGCGCGTCTGGTCCGTCGAATCATTGTCGATAAAGACAAGCTCATAGTCATATTCCGGCAGATCGCGCTCCAGCGTCTCCACAACCGCCTCGCTGATCGGACCTACATTCTCTTCCTCGTTGTAGCAGGGAATTAATATACTGATTTTTTTCATACTTTTCTGATTCCTATTAATTTGCTTTTTGTTTGAACTCTTCTATTTCGTTCCACCAAATTTCGAACACAAAAAAAAGAGAAAGCCGCTTCGGCTATACTGCCTTTATTTTAAACGTCTTTCTCTCTTTTGACAACCTACAATTTTCTTAACGATTTTTGGCTGCTTCGCTATTTACTTGGCATAAACTGATAAAATATGTCCAAATATTTACCATTCTCTCCCGTCACTCTGCACAGAGGGCAGAAAAATCATTTCTGAAAAGCCAGAATTCTCTTCATTCCTTCTTCAAAATATACCTGTGGCTTCCAGCCAACCACCCGCTCCATCTTGCGGATATCAGGGATCAGATTGACGATTCCCTCTGCATTCGGCGGGCGGACGCCAAATTCCATGCTGCCCTGCCTGCCGCACAGCTCATAGACCGTCTCGACAAACCCGCGCAGCGGTCCTGTCTCATCCATCGGACCGCCCAGATTGTAGACACATCCGTGATCCGCGAGATTTCCCGCATATTCTGCCAGATCCGCCAGGGCGCGCCCTGCATCGTCAATATACATGAAGTTCCAGAGCTGCGTGCAGGCGGTCATCGTCATCTTCTCCCCTGCCCGGAAAACCCGGACACAGGAGGAAAGAAGCGACCACGGGTGATCGCCCGGTCCATACGTGCTGAAAATCCGTGCATGCCCATAATCCAGTCCCAGTTCCCGGCAGAGCACTTCCGCCCGCTGCCGGACTGCCAGTTTCGCGCGTCCATACGGGGAGGTCGGCTCGCAGACCGTCTCCTCGTCTGTCAGCTCGCTCTTGACGCCATACTCCGCCTGCGAACCTGTAAAGAGAAACCGCCGGCACCCGAGGACTTTCGCCACGCGGACGGCATTCAGCGCGTCCTGCACGCTCTCCTCCTGGACTGACTCATTTTTCCGTGAATCACTCCCTGCACCGCGCCAGCCCATATGGAGAAACACATCGCATCCGCCCGGAATCCGTTCCGGCAGTTTCGAGAGATTCCCCAGATCCTCCTCCAAAATCGTGAGTCCCTGCGGAAATTTTCCATTTTCCCGCAGCAGATCCGCTTTCGTCGAATGTTCCCGCAGTACGGCGTATACCTGATGTCCGCGATGTAACAGCTCGCGCACCGCCCCCAGACCTACAAAGCTGGTGGCACCTGTGACAACTATCTTCATTCTATCGTTTCCTTTACTATTTTTTAATACGCGGAATCAGCATGATACGGTCCATCTCCTCGTCCGGAAGGAATGGGGACAGATCCTCCAGAGGCGGAGATACAAGCGTTCCGTCCGGCAGTCTCTTCGCCGCGGACTTTGGCTCAAAGTTCTGATCCAACGTTACAAATACCTCGCAGATCACCGGGCCGTCCATCGCCAGCGTTTCTTCTACCTTCTCGCCCAGCTCCTTGTTTCCATGAATCGCTACATATGGGAATCCATACGCCCACGCCAGCTTTTCCATGCTCGGGAATCCAAGATCGCCGCTGTCCACGCCGATACCGATGAGCGGCTCGCCGAAGAAATTCTTCTGGGTCTGGCGGATGGAATGGTAACCGCCGTTATTGATAATGAAAATCTTGATCGGCATCCGGTGGCTGACAACTGTCTCAAGCTCCTGTAAATTCATCTGAATACTGCCGTCTCCGGTGATCAGGATAATATCCTGGCTGTGATCTGCCACGCACGCGCCGATCGATGCCGGAAGTCCGTAGCCCATCGAAGCGATGCCGGAGTTCGAGATAAATCTCTGTCCCTTTTTCACAATATTTGCGTGTCCACACACAACATTTGCAGATCCATTCCCCACAACCACGATCTGGTTCTCATTTAAACGACGGCTCATCTCATACGCAAATGCATATACGTTTGCCTCTGTCTCCGTGCCGCCGTTCATGTGCTTCGGCAGAACCACCGGATAATCATGCTTCCAGCCCTGGCAAATACGCAGCCACTCTGCCTGCGCGTCCTTGTACTCCTGCGTCATCGAAGCCGCGCCGTCCGCTTTTCCTTCCTCCGAAAGAACCTCGTCCATCACGGTCAGAAGATCCTTCACATCCGCGTGAACCGGCATGTCCACATGCAGGGTCGGCTTTTTCAGCTCTTCGGCATCGATATCATTCACAATCACATACGCCTCGCGCGCCCAGGTAGTAAAACGGTAACCGACCTGACGGAAACTCAGACGGCTTCCGAGCGACAGCACCAGATCGCTGTTCTGGATCGCGAAGTTGCCCGGGCGATCGCCGACGTTGCCGCCTTTTCCGATGTACAGCGGGTGTTCGTCATAGATACAGTCGATGCTGTCCGCGCCGGTCACAACCGGGATTCCCAGCTTTTCAACCACGCGCATGAAAACATCGTGCGCCGCGCCGATACGGATACCATTTCCGGCATTGATCACCGGACGTTTGGAGGTGCGGACTTTCTCGATGATCGCACGCGCCGTCTCCTTCGTCACACGTGCCGGAAGTTTTGCACGAAATTCACCTTTTCCGGCGGTATCTTCCGGGATCTCGGACGCGCTCTCTGCCGCCCAGCCGGTTCCGCCCGCCTCATAATCCTCCGGATCAAAGCCGATCAGATCGTCTGTCTCGATCATTGCCGCCTGCACATTCAGCGGAATATCCAGCCAGGTAGGACCCGGACGACCGTTGTAAGCCAGATACAGGGCTTTTTCCACACAGAAGCGGATACGCATCGGATCGATCACCATCTCACAGTATTTTGTCATATTGGCAACCGATTTGGTGATATCATACTCCTGATCGCCCATCGCGCGCAGGTGAAGTCCCGTGCTGCGCGCCGTCGTGTCATAACGCACCTGTCCGGAAATGACAAACATCGGGATTGAATCCAGAAATCCGCCCGCAACGCCGTTCATCGCATTGATGCCGCCAGGTCCCGTCGTCACGCACACTGCCGCAATCTTGTTGTGGATGCGGGCATACGCCTCCGCTGCCATCGCACATGCCTGCTCATGATGATTGTAGAGGCAGTGAAGTCCTTCCTGATGCCCCAGCGCGTCATCCAGATGCATTGCGCCGCCGCCCGTGATCATAAACACATCCGTGATGCCGGATGCGAGAAGCTTTTCTGCTATATAATTAGAAAGTTTCTGTTTCATTTTGATTTCCTCCTGAATACCTTGTCAAGTGGTCATACTACATCATAAGAACGTATTCTCACCCGTCCACTCACGAACCCGCGCTATCGCGCTCTACCGCCCTGCTTCGCATGGCTGTTCGTTCGTTAATGGCGCAAGAAAAGAATATGTCTGCTTCGCAGCCGCATTCGTTTCTTCTGCGCTCATTATATCACACATATTTCTCTTTTCATAGCCAGCACGGCGTTTTCCCTTCTTCTGAAACGTTCTTTTGTTACTGTTCACGCATACGTGCCCAGTAACGGAATTTGCCGTGGCTTCGCATTTAAATACGGCAAATTCCTGCTGCCACCACGTTTTCTTACGGCACTTGCGGTTCCAAAAGTGCCTACCCGTGAACAGTAACTTACATTTTTCTTATGTTGTCTTGTGTTTTTCCTATTTCTTTTCTATAATAAAGGTCGGCATCCGGTTCACATCGGTATGCCTGAATCGTTACGGTTCAGTTTACTTTATGTAACTGCATTTTTATCATACAGAGGAACGTCTTATGAATCGATTAGCACAGAAAAAAAAGGTCTGCGCGCTGATTCCGGCGCGGCTTAATTCGGTTCGCTTTCCGGGAAAGGCATTGAAACAGATTGATGGGATTCCAATGGTTGTGCGGGTTCTCGCGGCGGCGCGAGACAGCGGTGTATTTGATGCCGTTTACGCTGCGACCGACAGCCCTGAGATTGCTGCTGTTTGCCAGACATATGGATTTGAGGCGGTTTTCACCTCCCATTCCCATCAGAATCCGACCTCCCGCATTCAGGAGGCGGTGACGATTCTGGAAGATTCCAAGTCTACTTCTTCGCGGAAATTTGATTTTTATGCGATGATCGGCGGGGATGAACCGCTTCTGACACCAGAGATTCTGCAAAATTTTATGGAGCAGGCGCTTACTGTTATTACCTCAAAAGAACATGTACAACGTCCATTTCTCATCAATGCCATGGCAGATATCCCGAACGATGCCGAGACAGCCGATCCATCCAACATAAAAGTGGTCTGCCGACCGGACGGCACAGGGCTTTACATTTCCCGTGCGCCAATTCCATTCCGCAAGGGGACGCTTGACAAACCTTCCCGGAAATTTGTGAGTATCGGGCTTTATACGCGGGAATCGCTCGATTTCTTCTGCCAGAGCGGACCGGGCATTCTGGAACAGATCGAGGGCGTGGATTTGCTGCGTTTCCTCGAATATGGGAAAACGATCCTATTTCTTCCCATCTGCGGATATACGCTTTCCGTAGACACCCCCGCCGACCTTGAAACAGTACAGGCGATTTTACACAGGAGGACTAGCACCCTATGAATAAGAAAACATACCGCGGCGTGATCTTCGACCTCGACGGCACGCTGCTCGATACATCCGAAGGCGTCTTTGCGAGCGTGCGACACACGGTAGAAGCACTTGGAAAACCTGCCCTCGACGAGGCGACACTCCGCACCTTTATCGGACCGCCCGTCAAGCTGTCGCTCATCCGCCTCTATGGACTGGACGAGGACGCCGCGAACCACGCAACCGAGATTTTCCGCACCCAGTACAAGGATCACGACCTGCTGAAAGCCGAGCCATACGCCGGTATCAAAGACCTGATCCGCGCACTCCGCACACAGGGCTGCAAGATCGGGGTTGCCACCCTGAAACGTGAAGATTATGCGCTGACTCTGCTGGAACATTACCATTTCACAGAACTCTGTGACTCCATCTGCGGCAGCGATTTTGCCAGCAAAATGACGAAGGCTGACGTTCTGCACAAGTGCTTAAAAGCTTTGGAGTTGTCTCCATCCGAGACAGTTCTTATCGGTGATACCTCTTCCGACGGAAAAGGTGCCAAAGAGGCAGCTGTCGATTTTATGGCAGTCACCTACGGCTTCGGACCAGATACCGCGGAGGCATGGCAGGAATATGCGCCGGTTTATACGGCAAAGGATACGCATGATATCGGGGCGTTTCTGGGAGTCAATTTTTAAAATTACAAACATAACAAGGGGACAAACATCATGAAACAAGTCAAATTACTCGACTGCACTCTCCGCGACGGCGGCTACGTCAACGACTGGGAGTTCGGTCACGACAATATTGTTACTATTTTTGAACGTCTGATCAGCGCGGGCGTGGACATTCTGGAAGTTGGTTTTCTGGATGACCGCCGCACTTTCGACCGCAACCGCACGATCATGCCGACAACCCAGTGTGCCGATCAGATTTTCGGCAAGCTGGACAAGGGAAATACGATGATCGTTGCCATGATCGACTACGGAACCTGCGATATTTCTAATTTAAGCCCTTGTTCAGAGTCCTACATCGACGGCATTCGCGTCATTTTCAAAAAACATGTGATGCATGAGGCGATCCAGTTCTGCCACGAAGTCAAAAAACTGGGCTACAAAGTGTTTGCACAGGCGGTTTCGATCACCAGTTACTCCGACCGTGAGCTTCTGGATCTGGTTGACCTTGTCAACGATCTGGAACCGTATGCGATGTCCCTTGTAGACACCTACGGTCTGCTGCATCAGGATAACCTGCTGCACTATTTCCAGCTCTTAAACTACAACTTAAAACCATCGATCGCGATCGGCTACCACTCCCACAATAACTTCCAGCTCGCATACTCAAACAGCATGGAAGTCTTACGCGAACCGGCAGACCGCACCGTTTTAGTTGATGCCACCCTGTACGGCATGGGAAAAAGCGCCGGAAATCTTCCGATCGAACTCATTTCCATGTACATGAACACCGTATTCGGACGCAATTTCAATGTCAGTCAGATGCTCGAGGCGATCGACATCAGCATCATGCCGTTCTTCCGCAAGAGCCCATGGGGATACAACCTGTTCTTCTATATTTCCGCCTCCAACAACTGCCATCCGAACTACGTCCGCTTCCTGATGGATAAGCACACCCTGTCGCTTAAATCCATCAATACGATTCTGGATGCGATTGAGCCGGAGAAAAAACTGCTCTACGACAAAGATTACATTGAAACACTGTACCGCAGGTATCAGAGCACAGAATGCAATGACGAAGCCGATATTCAGGCATTGAGTGCTTCCTGGAGCGAGCGCCCGCTTCTGCTGCTCGGTCCGGGAAAGAATCTGGAACTGGAAAAGGAGACAATTCTTTCCTATATTAAGGCGCACAATCCGATCACAATCTCCGTCAATTTTATCCCGGAGGGAATTCCAATCGATTATGCGTTCTTAAGCAATTCCAGGCGGTATGTCCAGCTCAACAACCGCCTGCTCGAGCACGCCGACGCCCAGGGACGCCCGGTGCGCGTCATCGCGACCTCAAACGTGACAAATGTCAAAGATACACATTTTGATTACACCTTAAACTATAATTCCCTGATCGACCAGAATGCAGAGATCATCGATAATTCCTTTGTCATGCTGCTGAACGTCCTGACCAAAACAAGCGTCCACCACGCCGCCTGCGCGGGATTCGACGGATATACGGTCGATGGAGACAACTATTATAATTCCGCGATGGACTACCAGATCGCGCGGGAAAAATCACAGAGTATTAACCAGTATGTGATAGATACGCTGGAGAGGCTGGCAGGAACGCTGACGCTGGAGTTCCTGACGAATTCGAAATACGTAAAATAAAAAATTATATTTTCATATAGAAAAAGGGGTGTTCCAGCTGGTTCACCCCTTTTTCCACATCTCTCCACCCTTTCCAGCAACGCACACTATCTTTTTACGCATAATCCCCGTATAATAAGCCCCGTAATGCAGCGATGGATTTTCGCATTTTCAAAAAGGAGAGATTATACCATGCGTAAGCAAACTAAAACTTTAGCTGTTTTATCCGCTGCGGCTTTGTTCGCGGCTGCTGCACCTATAATGACAAATACGGGAACTTACAGAGTTCTGGCGGCTCAGAGCGGCTGGACAGAGGAAGATGGTCGTCTTTATTACTACGATGAGGACGGCTATAAAGAGACAAACACATGGAAAAAACGGAATGGCGACTGGTTTTATCTCGATGAGGAAGGCGAGATTGCTACCAATCAGAGAGTCGATGACTATTTCGTCAACGATGAGGGGCACATGGCAAAGAACCAATGGGTTTCGGCTGAAAATGAGATCAGCTACGACAGTCCGGATTCTCCGGACGGCGGCTCCTGGCTCTATTTTGGCAAGGACGGCAAGATTGTAACTGCCAAATGGATGAGCATCAACGGAAAAACCTACTATTTCGACGAGGACGGACTGATGCAGACCGGGCTTCTGGAGCTGAACGGACAGACCTACTACCTCGGCGAGGAGGATGACGGCGCCAGAAAAACCGGATGGATTCTGCTGGAAACCATCACGAAAGACACCGACGATGAAGATATCTGGTGCTATTTTGACACCGAAGGACGCATGATCGTAAACCAGATGGACCGCAAAATCGACAATGGCTACTACACCTTCATCGACGGCCAGATGCAGACAGGCTGGATCAATGTCGCGGAAGCTGGCTTTGTAAGCTCCAGCACACCTTCAAACGAAGCAGCACCAGCGGACAACTCTGCCACAGACACTGTCAGCTTAAACGATTTCCGCTATTACGATCCGGAAAATGGCGGACGCCGGGCAAGCGGCTGGTACACCATTGAAGGGGCACCGGGCATCAGCGAAGAAGAAGAGCCATTTTCCTTCTTCTTTAAAAACGGAACTGCTTACTTTGCCGAGAAGGATCTTGCTATTTTCACCATCAATTCCGAGCGCTACTGCTTCAACGAGCGCGGTGAAATGCAGACCGGGCTTCAGAGCCTGAAACAGGCGGATGGCAGCTTCGCCTCCTACTACTTCGGCGACGACGGCGTGATGCGTACCGGCAAGCAGACTATTTACAATGATGATTTAGAAGAAAACCAGATCTGGTATTTCCAGACCAAAGGTTCCCTCAAAGGACAGGGCTACCATGGAGAGCGCGATAACCAGGTTTATGTAAACGGTCTTTTAAAGAAGGCGGATCCGGAACTCCGCTATGAGCCGGTTTCCATCGGTGAAAAACGCTACCTGGTAAACACCAGCGGCACCATCCAGAAAGCAACCTCTTCCTCCTCTTCCGCTTCCCGTCCGGAACTCGGAAAAGGGTTCAAGGATATCAAAGACAGCAATGATACTGCCTGGACAGTTGACACATCTGGAATCATCCAGTAAAATATAATATTGCATCCGTTCAAATACCGCAGGACACTTTTGTGACACCGCGGTATTTTTTCTGAAAGATGTCTTTTTTTATCGTTTTAAAAATTTTTTTGGAAATTTTTAAATTTTTTTCTAAAAACCAGTTATAATGTTCCCGATTAAAACGTATTATAATAAAGGGGATGTTTTCATTTTTCTCCCAATGACTCAACTCTTACTTCTACGGAGGCAACTCTATGCGTGGTTTAAATGTTTATTGCTGTCCAAACTGTGGACATTATGGATTCTTTCAGCTCGTTGCCAATGCGGTGTGTCCGCATTGCTCAATCGCCATGACTCCTCTTCCCATTCCGTATCAGGATTTCATGGACTTAGACTATCCACAACGGCAGATCCTGATTTCCAGACACATGATTAATGCGGCAAGCCCTTTGGATTCTAAAGCCAAACAGGCGAACAAGGCTAAGGCACCAGGGCAGACAAAGCCATCCGGCCGGAGCAAATCACCGGATGATGCAAAATCGTCGGATCAAAATGCAGCACCTGATAACACCAAATTGATGACAGATCATTCTGCATCACCGGGTAAAACAAAATCATCTTCCACTTCCTCGAATCTCCATCCGGATATCTCAAAAGATTCCGACAAGGAAACTCTCTATCAGGAAGTATTGGCGCTAAGAGAGAAAAACGAGCAGCTGGAGCAGACGATCTCCTGGATGCATGATTTAATCTGGAAATTGACGCGCCAACTGCATATTACATAGAGTACATAAAAAATGCCGCATGATTCATTCTGGTTTAATAACATACCTTCTGAATCATGCGGCTTTGATATTCGATTTAGTATTTAATTTTTGATTTGATTGTTCACTTGCTCCATCTGGTATAAATGAGCCTCTTCTCTCCCATCTTATCCAGTTTCTCCGCTTATCCCGCCTTCTCCGTCTTACAGAGTATGTAGTGGTCAATCATCCGGTTTAAGCTTTGATTCATCTGATCCAGAGTTTTAAATAACTCCTTAAGCTCACGCTTTAATTCTTCATTTTCCTGTTCCAAAACGACCAATTTTTTAGCTTCATCCATAAACTCTCCTCCTTTTGACTGCCTGTTCTTCCATTCAGATGACCACACTGCATAACGCAGCTCTGCCAGGCGATCATATCGTTTTTTCTTTTCATATTATTTATAAACCGATTTTAAGAAAAATAAAAGAGTCTATCGATCGCAAATTTCGACACGGAGCATCGCTCCGTTACTGTTCACGCATATGTGCCCAGTAACTCGCTCACACATTACTTTTAATTCTAAATAGACAGCAAATCCAGGCAGATTCGGCTTTTCCGCCGAATCTGCCCGGATTTGCTGTCTATTTAATCCGTTCTGTCTATTTGAGCTATTCTGCCTGTTCTGCTTTCTCTCTTGTGAGTGCAAGCCCAATCGCCAGCATCGCCCACATAATCGGTGTCGCGATCGGGAGGTTGATATTAACAACTGCCTGTGCTCCATAGCAGAGCACCGCCAGAACAGGCGCCAGGATCCAGGCGCACTCTTTCCATTTTTTGCACATCTGCACGCAGGTGCCGCCCAGAAACGCAAGATAAGATACAAGCGCAAGCGGTCCCATTGTAACAAGGTACTGAAAATATTCGTTGTGGGCGCTCTCATAGAAAACTCCATACCGATCCAGCGCATCCTGCCTGAAATCCCAAGTCAGAATTCCATATGTGTCGGGTCCAAAACCAAACAACTGATGCAGGAACGGCAGCTCGCGATAGGACTGCCAGCCAATTCTCCAGCAATATCCCCGGTTCGTTCCCCAGTCATCATCAAAAACAAGATACTGGGACAACGCGCTGTACCGTTCCGCATGTCCTCCCAGATTTGCATCATAGAGGACAAATGCCACTGCCAGGCATCCAAGAATCAAAACGGCACACCAGCCACGCCAAATCCATCGTCCCGGTTTGCTCTCTGGATTCGTCTGTTCCATCTTCCGTTTCCAAACACAGAGAACCCCCGCCAGAATCCAGAATAAAACGACGACTCCCTCCAGATAACGATAGCGCACCAACACGCCAAACACACCGCCCAGACCGATGACCTGATCAGCATATACTTTATTGACCGTATCTACTACCTTGATCACGGTCATAAACGTAGCCGCCAGAATACCATAATCTGCGATGCCCCGCCATGTCGTAAATAAAAACAGCGGCATCACCGCAAACAGCATTCCAAGTGATAAATATGCATTATCACTCTGTCCGGTAATCAATGCAAAAAAGGCCAGCACCGAAACCAGATAATACCAGATACGGCGTCCCACTTTTCTCTCACTTACAAAACAGCCGCATGCAACCGCCATCGTAAGCGCCACAAACGCCGTATATGTGTTAATATTTCCCAATGTAGATACAAACACGTTTCCCTGTTCATTGCTCACGCCCTTTTTCCATCCCAATAAATCCATCTGGAAATAATCTGTAATTCCAAACAGGCAGACCAGAACGGACGATGCCAAAAAAACATCCAGGTACCATTTTCTCATCCGGCCATACTTGCTGATCACAATCGTTCCCAGCACATACAGCGTAATCAAGAATAATCCGCTGAATCGTCCCTCATTTCCCCAGAACGACTCATACACATAGTCCGACAGCACCGTCGATATCAGTGCCAGCCCCCAGAAAACTTCCAGCGCCTTATAGGCAAATGGCTGCTTTTTTAATTCAGACGGTCGAAACGCACCGAAAAAGCGCCGCACATGCGCCCCGTCAAACTGCTTTAAGTCCATGCACGCAAATACTATCGCTGCGATCAGGCATGACGCCAGCATCGCAACCGTGCTGAGCCAGTAAAACTGATATTTCGATACCAGAATATCATAATAATAATTATGGAAATATAGCGGAAATGCCCCAAACACCACACACAGATACACCGACACAATCCATGAAAAAACCTTTCGGACTTTTCCTTCCCATGCCTGCTCTGCCAAAATGGATGCAGCCGGAGCTCCCTGCTCTCTTGCAATCTCTGTCTGTTCCATCACATTCTTCTCCTTTTCTTATTCGTAAAACCAGAGAAACGGCTTGTATCAGTATAGCATTTCGTTTTGTGGATAGCAAGGAAGGAAATCTTAAATTTCCCCTATTATCTCTCCTATTTTTGCAACTTGCGATACTTTTCCATATCCGAAGTATAATGACCTGGTAATGCAGTTAGGATTTCGAGAAAAATATTTCAAAAAGTAAAAAGGAGAGTGCATTAATTATGAGAAAGCAGACTAAATTAGTTGCAGTACTTTCTGCAGCAGCTTTACTCGCTATGGGTGCTTCCATGAGTTCTTTCGCAGCTGGTTGGGAGAAAGATGACGCTGGTGTTTGGCACTACTATGATAGCGACGACAATCAGGTAACTGACGAGTGGAAAAAAGATGGTGGCAAGTGGTTCTACCTCAACGAAGATGGCGATATGGAAACAGACGCTTGGGTAGACGATGACTACTATGTAGGCGAAGATGGTGCTATGCTGGTTAACAAGTGGATCAAAGTAGCTGATGATGATGACAGCAGTGATCCGGATGATGACGGTGAGAACTGGTACTACTTCAACAATAAAGGTAAGAAAGTAACCGATGATAAGAAGAAGATCAACGGTAAAACTTACTACTTCAACACCGACGGTGAGATGAGATACGGTTGGTTCGAAGATAACGGCGACTGGTACTATCTGGGAACTGAGGATGAAGGCTGGAGAACAGATGCTAAGTGGCTGTGGTTAGAAGAGCCGAATGAGGATGACGAGGATAACGATTCCATGCCGTCTCATGATGATTGCTCCCTGTGCGATAGCGAAGGCTGGTACTACTTCCAGAACGACGGTAAAGCATACAGAGACAACAGCAAGAAGAAAAAAATCAACGGTAAATATTACTACTTCAACGAGCATGGTCAGATGCTGTATGAGTGGATTAACACCAAAGAGACGACCGCTACAGGCTCTACAACAGACTTTATTCTGGATGGTTCCGATTCCAGACCAAACGCTACCGCAAGCGATATGATCTACGCTAACGAAGTAGAAGATGGTTCCAGAGCAGCAGGCTGGTACGAGATCGACGGTGCTGAGGATCTTGGCAACGACAACGATACCGACTGGTACTTCTTCAAGAAGGGCGAAGCTAAGAAGGCAGGCGCTGAGGATGCTCAGACTGACTCCACAGGTACAACCCAGTACAGAAAGAAAATCAAAATCAATGGTAAGTACTTCTGCTTCGATCAGGATGGTAAGATGCAGACAGGTCTTCAGAGAATCGCTGGTCATACCTACTACTTCGATGACAATGGCTATATGAAGACCGGTAAGACAACTGCTGATGATGACAATGATGATACATTCACATTCTACTTCAGCACAAAGAACAACGATACTGGTAAGGGCTATGACGGAATCAAAGATGGTTATCTGTACGCAGATGGTCAGAGACTTGAGGCTGATGATGACTACGCTGTATACAAATACAACAATCTCCTGTATGTAGTTAACAAGACTGGTAAGATCCAGAAATCCACTTCTAAGAAGTACGAACTGGATGGCGGCGAAGGTTATGTAACTGTAACCAAGAGCGGTACTGTTAACAAGTACTTTGTTGATGATGAGAAGACTACAACTGCAACAACATTTCCGACTGATGTAATCAGAACTGGTGGTTTTGATGCAAATGGTCAGAGCACAACTGATGGTTTCGTTTGGGAGCCGTAATTGAGCTGAACTTGAGGCATTGAGCTGATAGCTTGATATAAAGAGGACTCCGACATCTCAGAGAAATCTGGGATGGCGGAGTCCTTTTTGCATAGAAACGATGTTACCATATTTACTCAGACATTATACTTCGAATATGAAAAAGTATCGGGAGATGGGAAATACCTCTGTAAATACTGGAGAAGCAAAGGAAAACTCATTTATATCTTGAATTTCCTTTTTAATTATGTTATATTTTATTCAAATCATTTTGACTTAAATTAATTTGAATAAAATTTAAACCAGGGAGGTGCTTGACATGTTTATCGGAAGAAGAAAAGAATTGGATGCCATGCAATCACTTTATGATAAAGATGGCTTCGGCATGATGGTTATTTATGGGCGTAGACGCATTGGAAAATCTACTTTGATTAACGAATTTATCAAAAATAAAAACGCCATTTTTTATACAGCAACAAAAGTTGGACAAAATAGAAACCTCGAATTATTTGCTAAACAGGTTATCTCTGTGTTAGATCCTGATTTCGAGAGTGCCTCTTTTCCATCCACAGAAGATATTTTCAATTTTATTACAAAGAAATTGCCAGATAAAAAGATTGTTCTGGTAATTGATGAACTTCCTTATTGGGCTGAAAAAGATGATTCACTTCTTTCTATTTTACAAAAATATATTGATACAGAATGGCAAAATAAAAATCTTTTTATCATTTTATGTGGTTCTGCATTGAGCTTTATGGAAAAAAAAGTCCTTAGTGAAAAAAGTCCCCTATTTGGACGCAGGGATTCTCAGATCAAATTGGAAGCTTTTAATTATAAAGATTCTGCGCTTTTTGTGCCGGACTATTCGTTTGAAGAGAAGGCAATCTGCTATGGAATTACTGGTGGTGTAGCCAAGTATCTTTCGATGATTGATAAAACCAAAACATTGGATGAAAATATTAAACACCTTTTTTTTCATACAGACGGTTATCTATATGATGAAACAAGAAACCTTTTAACGCAGGAATTTATGGATATTGCATTGGTTAATAATATTATTGAGCAAATTGCTTCTGGTCAAAATACTATTAATCTGATTTCTGAAAAAGTCAAGGAAAAAGCTTCAACTGTTTTATATTCGATTGATAAATTGATGGAAGTTGGATTGATTGAAAAGAAAAACTGCATTACCGAAGAAAAAAACAAGAAAAAAACGCAATATATCCTAAAAGACCATATGTTTAAATTTTGGTATGAATTTATTCCGAAAGCAACCAGTGTCATTGAAATGGGGCATGGAGATATCTATTATGAAAAAGCAGTTAAACCTAATTTGCATTCTTATATGGGAAGCGTTTTTGAAGAGATGTGCCGATACTATACACTGGAACAGGGTATTTGTGGAAAATTCGATAATTTTATTACAAGAGTTGGCTCCTGGTGGGGAAATGAAACGCTGGAATCAAAAGATGGTAAAAAATATCAGCAATCTACAGATATTGATATTGTAGCTGTCTCTGATATTGATAAAACAGCGGTTGTAGGTGAATGCAAATTTAAAAACGAACCTATTGGTAAAGAAATTTACGATACCTTGTTAAGAAGGAGCAAGCTTATTTCTGGTAAATACAGAATTTCAAAATATCTTTTATTTTCATTGAGCGGATATACGTCATGGTTTGATGAGTTGAACGACGGAAATTTACGGATGTTTACATTGGCAGAACTTTATGAATAAAAATTGAAGGTTGCTTGTCGCTACAAGAAAAGGACTCTGTTGCTCTAAGAAAAAAGGGATGTAACAGAAAATCGTGCCTCTGTATGCTGCTTTTTGTATATAAAATACTTTTTACAAAGATAACCAGAAATTTTATGTATTCTTCACAAAAGGAACACATCTTTGCGTTACACTAAAGCCATCAATTTTAAGGAGGCAATCGAGTATGACAGCTAATACAAAAACGACCTGGAGTGTCTGGGGAATCCTTTTTGGCATGGCGATTGTGCTGGGAATCGGAGTGGCATTTTTAGCATTTACTTTAACCAGAGATCCACAGATTCTGGCATTTTTATATGATAAAATCACAGTTCCGCAGAGCCTGCACTTCATTACCAATTTTAAATGGCTTTTTAACCTGCTGGTTGTCTGCGTAACAGCAATTCCGGCCGCAGCCGTACTTTATGTAAGCGAGCGGGGATTCAGCCGCTGCGTGCAGCCAAAAGAAAAATAAAGACAGATAAACAAGAAGTGATGTATGCTCTAAGTGACTTCTTAATCATGATATTTGTCATGGTTAGTGAAGAAATCACTTAGAGCATTTTTGTTTCAGGACGAACTTTAGATTGAGATCGCGGAACTGGAAAAGGCTGTTACCGGCTACGAGTAGAGCCAGAAATCAGCAGAGAAATTTATAGCCTTGATTGACAAGTATGAGAATTTTGACACGCTGACAAACACCATCCACAAGCAGCCAGTCGGGAGAATATGACATTCCCGATGACCTGCCCAATCGCCGGACAGGTAATGGTCGCGGTTCTTATCCGGCAGCGGCTCGCCCATTGCCAGCAATACTACGACCTGCTCCAGCAGCTCGATCTTCAAGCCACGCTTTATGGCTCGTTTGTAGTCTTTTTTGAAACTGGTCGTGTATTTAACGGTATATTTGGTTTCTTTCATCTTTTCAGGTCAGCAAAGCTGAATCGGAATCCGAGCTTCCAGTTTGCAAGTTTAAGTTCTGATTTAGCTAATCGCCTACTCTCCTGTATAATAAACATTTTTTCCAGAACCATTTATATGCAATTTTCCGGCACTGGATAATTCCTTTAAGATCCTATACGCTTTTGTTGTACCTATATTTAAAAGCGCTTCGGTTTCTTTTCTTGTTATTTTTTTATGCTCTGCTACATAGGAGAGAATTTCTTCTTTTTCAGAGGCAAGCGGCTGTCGGTAAACTGCTACCAGACGTTTCCTTGGTTTTGACAGCTTTTGCATTCCTTCGTTTCTATTTGGAAGTGTAACACGGAAAACACCTTTTGCTGTTTCAAAAAATGGCTTTTTTTCGTTATCTCCATAGGCTCGTTGAATTTTTCCAATTCCAGTACCATAACTTTCTATTAACATCATGCGATAAAAAATAGCTGCCAAATTAGGATTCCTTGGCTGCGATACACCCAGAAAAATAGAATTTAATTCCAGTCCGGAAACCAATCCTCCCAATGAGACAATTTCTATACGATCGTCATAAATATTTATAAGATTACTTCCACTAAACGAATAATCTCGATGAACGATACTATTTAAAAGCGCTTCTCTGATTGCCTCTTCTGGGTAATCTTTTTTGTCAATACGGATTAAACCCGAAAAACTGGCTTGCGTTTTATTGTTTAAATCAATAAACTGATAAACGTCTTCCAATTGTTTTAAAATAGAACCAGAAAATTCCTTTCTATCTCTGAAAACCGCTTTATCTGTTCCTTGAAAAAGAGCCGCTTTTGTTGTTACTTCACATTGATCCGATAATAGCAATGCAAGATTTGTGTACAAATGGTCATCACCTATCAGTTTTAATGTTTGCATCTGTGATCTTCCAAACGCAATTTTTCGTTTGTGCATCTCATTTTCAAAATACTCAAATGTCAAATTCTGATTCATGCTTCGGCTTGTTTCATAGGAACATCTGCCGCTTTGAATGATCATTTCCCGGATGCCCTCATCTGTCATGGGTTGTGAAGAACTTCCTTTTCGAACATATACACCACTGGGCTTTAGACCTTTTTCCCGAATATAATATGGACGATTCGTTCCTGTTGAAATATTAATTTCAACGACCGTTTTTTTGTCAATTTCCACAGTTTTTATATTGACAAAAGGCATAATATCAGGTGCGATAGAATCTTTTAACAAACCTGCAACCTGAAGCATGATTGCATCTGGATCATCTACGCCAATAATTGCTCCATCTTTTCTAACACCAATCAAAATAGTACCTCCAGAAGCATTTGCAAAGGCAATTACTTCTTTTCGAATCTCAGGTACATATTCTTGCTTAAATTCCACCTCTTGATTCTCAAACGAAAGCATACTATTCACCTTTCTTTCTTTCTTTCTTTCTTTCTTTCTTTCTTTCTTTCTTTCTTTCTTTCTTTCTTTCTTTCTTCTATTGTATTTGGGAAAGAAAGAAAAGTCAACGAAAAAAAGAAACGAAAAATCGACAAGTATCACCTCCCGATACTTTTCCATATCCGAAGTATAATGACCAGGTAATGCAGTTAGGATTTCGAGAAAAATATTTCAAAAAGTAAAAGGAGAGTGCATTAATTATGAGAAAGCAGACTAAATTAGTTGCAGTACTTTCTGCAGCAGCTTTACTCGCTATGGGTGCTTCCATGACTTCTTTCGCAGCTGGTTGGCAGAAAGATGACGCTGGTGTTTGGCATTATTATGATAGCGACGATGAGATGGTAACAGGCGAGTGGAAGAAGGACGGCGGTAAGTGGTTCTATCTTGACGAAGACGGCGATATGCTGACAGACGCTTGGGTAGATGATGACTACTATGTAGATGAGTCTGGTGCTATGCTGACAAATGCTTGGAAATATACTGTATCTGATGAAGATCAGGATGAGCCGGACGAGGATGGCGAGCGTTGGTTCTACTTCAACAACAAAGGTAAAAAAGTTGTAAGCGATACCAAGAAAATCAATGGTAAAACTTATTTATTCGATAGCGATGGTAAGATGCAGTTCGGCTGGCAGTATGACAGCGTAAACGACGACATGTACTACTATGGCGATGAGAATGACGGTGCTAGAGTTGAGTCTCAGTGGCTGTGGCTGGAGAAATCCGGTAACTTAAGCGACGAAGATATCGATGATGGACAGAACAAAGGTCAGTGTGATGATAGCACCTCTGATCCGTGTGATGACGAAGGTTGGTACTGGTTCCAGTCTTCTGGTAAAGCATATCATGGCACAGGCAAGAAGAAAATCAACGGCAGATTCTATATGTTCAACGAGCATGGTCAGATGCTGTATGAGTGGAGCGACAACAAGAAAGTATCTGTAGCTTCTAATTCTAAACTTGATGCTGCTCGTACCGATGGCACTGTAGCAACTGCTGGCGAGATGCTGTACTACAACGAAGTTGAAGATGGTTCCAGGGGCAATGGTTGGGTTCAGCGCGATGGTTCTGAGGCTATGAAGACTGACAATGATACCGACTGGTACTACATCGATGATGGTGATATGTATCACGCTAATACAACTGATGCAGCTGGAACAACCGATGATGGTGATCCAGTTTATGTAATGAGAAAGAAAGTTAAAGTAAGCGGTAACAAGTATTTCGCATTCAACGAAAAAGGTCAGATGCAGGATGGTCTGCAGTTCATCGCTAAAGACAAGGGATTCTTCTACTTTGATGAGAACGGCTACCAGAAGACTGGTAAAGTTGCTTCTGTAGAGTGCGAAGATGATGATTACACCTTCTACTTCACAACCAAGAATGGCAAGAACGGTATTGGTTATACAGGTGAAAAAGATGGTACTCTGTACTTCAATGGTAAGAGACTGGAAGCTGATGATGACTACAAGTTATATGTAGTTGATGAAAAAGTTTACCTTGTAAATACAAAGGGTAAGATCCAGAAAGCATCTACTGCTAAGAAATATGATGATATTGTGAACGCTGCTTACGTTGGAAAAGAAATTTATGTAAAGACCAACAAGAAGGGTGTTGTTGAATCTGTTGATGGTGTAGGTTATACTACTTTAGTTAATACCGTTAAAGCTGATATTGCTAAATCTGGTTTTGTAGGTGCTCAGGATTACGATAATCAGGTAGCAGTTCCGTTCATCGCACTGTATGACGGTGTTTATACATACGATAAGAACTTAGCTGAAGGCTGGAATAAATAATTGATATTAATTTGAGTTCTAATTTATTAATATCCTATTAATTCAATGATAAAGAGTCCTCTGGGAAGAAATTCCCAGGGGACCTTTTTTCTATCTTTTCAATCTCTTTCTCCACCTTGTTTCCCCCATCCTTTCATGATATGATAATAAAAACAGCCTGATTTTTCGAAAGGAGCGATGATTCTATGACGAATCTAAATATTCCGGTTGGCGTCTCGGATTTTTCTCAGATACGTAAAAATGGATATTACTATGTCGATAAAACGAGACTCATTTCGGAATTATTAAAGAAAAGCACAGCAAACGTCACGCTGATTACTCGCCCCAGACGATTTGGAAAGACGCTGGCTATGAGTATGCTGGAACATTTTTTCGATATTCGACATGATAACCATTCGTTATTTCAAGATTTGGAAATCAGTCATGAATCATCTATTTGTCAAACATGGATGAATCAGCGTCCGACTCTTTTTATTACATTTAAGGATGTAGATGGGACTACATTTGACAGTGCTTTTGATATGCTGAAATTTGTCATATCCCAGATATGCATCGAATACTCTTATTTGGAGCAAGGTGATACCGTCAGCGATGCATATAAAGAGATTTTTAAACGACTAAAAAATCAGACTGCATCTGCAACAGATATAAAGGGTTCTATCCTGATTTTGATGAAAATGATGCAGGCTTATTATGGGAAGACAGTTATTCTTTTGTTGGATGAATACGATGTTCCCGTTGCAAAAGCAAGCAACAATGGGTATTATCAGGAAATGCTGGAAATCATGAAAGCAATGATGAGTACCTCATTAAAAGATAATTCCAGCCTCTGCTTTGCGGTTGTGACAGGATGCTTGAAAATTGCTAAAGAAAGTATCTTCACTGGAACCAATAATTTTGTTTCGGATACCATTACAGCTTCTCGATTAAATGAATATTTTGGCTTTACACAAAACGATGTAAATCAGATTTTAAAGGAATCCAATACTACCGAATATTCGGATGAAATCAAAGTCTGGTATGACGGTTATCATTTCGGATGCTTTGATGTATATTGCCCGTGGGATGTGATGAATTATCTTCGGGATCTTCAGCATAATCCTTCCATGAAGCCTGAGAGTTATTGGAAGAATACAAGCGATAATGCAATTATTCGCTCTTTCATTGATTATGCAGGAAGCAGTATCACAATGAAATTAGAAAAATTGCTGTCCGGCGGATATATTTTCCAAAAGATTGAAGAAAATTTAACCTATGATTATCTTCATTCTTCCGAGGATAACTTATGGAGTATTTTATATTTAACCGGTTATCTGACGCGCGTTCGAGAGACGGATATTCAAGAAACTATACCAGATGGAACAACCGCATTGATGATTCCGAATAGGGAAATCAAGGATATTTTTGAGTCAACAATTATAAAATGGTTTAACGAATCAACGAAGCGTTGGAACCGCACAGAATTATTTCATGCGGTATGGGATGGAAACAGCGACAGGATAACGGATGAAATGAATAAACTTTTAAGAAAAACCATCAGTTATCATGATTACCGGGAAGACTTTTACCATGCATTTCTGGCAGGTATTTTTACTGGTGCCGGTTATGTGGTAGAGTCGAATAAAGAGCATGGAGAAGGTCGAAGTGATGTGATTGTCTACGACTCTGAAAATGGACAATTGGCCCTTTTTGAAGTGAAATATTCCAGCACGCTTGACCAGATGAAACAATCCTGCAAAAAAGCACTTGCACAGATCGATGAAAAGATGTATGCAAAAGAATTTGAGGATTCCTATGATAAAATTTTGTGTTATGGAATTGCTTTTTTTAAGAAGCGTTGCCTGGTGTATTTGAAAAATTAAAGTAATAATAAGGCTCCGCCTCTAAAAGAAGATTCTCTTGAAGAGACGGAGTCCTCTTATATCAAGCTATCAGCTTAATGATTCAGATACGAATTGGATGTCAAATCACAGCGGCCGCAAAAAGAGGATTTCTCAATCAACATCTCTTTTTACTGCCGCCGTGACAAATAACTTGCTTTTCATTTTTTAAATTCTAAAATTTTACATTCATGTTTTCGCGTCTTTAAATCATAATTGATTCCAACCAGCAGCATATTTCCTGAATAATCTTCCAGATTCTGGAAATATTGTTTTTTTAATATCTGCTGAATTGCGCCTTCGGCCGATTTGTTCCATTTTAGTTCGACAATCAAAGCCGGCTTATCCAGAAATCCTTTTCGCGGTAAATAAACTATATCTGCAAATCCAGATCCCGATGGAAATTCACGATAAACCTGATAAAAGTTTCTGGCAGCGTAGAGTGCCAGTGATACAGTATAACTCAGTGCATTTTCATCATTATACTGTAAATGGGATGTTTCAAAATGAGCCTGTTCCATATAAGCAGCTACTTTTTCTTCGTCTTTTTTCCAGATAGCATTAAGTAAATCAGCTGAGTTTTTCAATGCTTTCGAGACTTCTCCCCAATGGGAAACCGAAACCGCATTTACAAACTCTCCACGGATTTCATTATTAGGAATAAAAACTGATTTATGGCTGAAATCGTATCCCAGATAGCCCAGATGAATCAGCAAAGTCAGGACATCATCCTCGCCGTGAAATGTCGTCATATCATTGCTGAAACTGCCTGTATTGACCGGTACCATTTCTCCAGCCATCATGCTGAGAACGTCGTCTTTCAGCCCATCAAAATTCATGTCAATATATCCGCGCAGTGCCTCAAATGTTTCGGTCTGGTTCCAATAAGAATCGCAGATACCAGAAGTCATAGCAGCCACAACCGAACGCGGACTGTAAATAGAAGAGGCTTTTTCAAAGCGATATCCATCATACCATTCTTTGATTTCTGCCAAATCCATTTGATAATCTGAGCAGAGGCAGCGCACCTCATTTTCTGTGAAACCCACATATTGCGCCAGAACACCTGGATTTGCCATCGAGAATTCATCAAACATATTGAGCGCAGAATGGGTACCGTATTTTTTTATTGGCAATATTCCTGTCATATATGCCAGATGTATATGTGCCTTATCCTTTAGAAAATCACGAAGAAAATCCAGATATCGTTCCTGAGCCGCTTTATCTTCTGCGTATTCCCTAAAAATACAATCCCATTCATCAATGATTATAATAAATGGCTCATTTGTTTCAGCATAAATTTCCTTCATATTTTCCGTCAGATCTAATTCATCATAAAAATCAATCGTTGGATATTCACGGCGAATTTCTCTCATGAGTGAACGCCGGATCCGCTGAATCAATTCTTCGACATTAGAGCTTCGACTTAAAAATTCCTGGATATTTAAAAATATAGTTGTGTAAGTGTTTAAATATTTTTTATAATCTTTTGAACAGCTGATTTTTCGGTCTTTAAATAAAGTATCAGACTGACATCCCTTACTATAATAAGCAGCCAGCATATTGGCTGTAATGGATTTTCCAAATCTCCTTGGGCGGCTGACGCAGATATTTTTCTGGTTTGTTGCCAGCACATTGTTGGTATAAGAAATCAGCTCTGTTTTATCTACATAGATCTGAGAATGCACCGCTTCTGAAAAAGCTGCGTTTCCGGGATTTAAATATATACCCATATAGCTCCCTCTCTTTTTAATAAAACTGCACGTTTATCACACATCATGATAATTTGTTGTTTTTATTATCATATCATGAAAGAATCAGTGAAACAAGACTTGGAAGATATGCTTAAACTCAAAATGATAGTACTGCAGAGAGTTTTGCATATTCTATTCTTTAACTGACAGAGGGCAAATGCAGTCATACAGACAGACTTCCTTTACATTGCGACCACATAAAAAACTCCGCCACCTCGAAACACTTCGAGGTATCGGAGCTCTTTTTACTAAAAAAGAAGCGGCATTCCAGGAAATATCCTGAAATACCGCTTCTCAATTATCCTAAGTCAAATGACTAATCGAATAAAATTCAGATTAATTATTTGTTTAATTCTAACCAACCTTCAACAGCCTTAGTACCAACCAGATCTGTGTAGGTATAAATATCGTCATCATACAGCTGGATGAACGGTACAGATACGATCTGATCCTCTGTAACAACATCTTTACCAAACTGAGCTTCTGCATCAGCAATCAGAGCCTCAGCTTTGATTGTCTTACCGCTAGCTAAAGTAACGGATACAACTTTCTTGCCGCTGATCTCTACTTTTACATCATCCTCAGCGATGCCCTTGTTCTCGATGTCATACTTCTTGGAGCTCTTCTGAACTTTACCCTTGGTATTGGTCAGATAGATGTCTCCATCATAGTAGTACAGTCTGTAGTCATCATCTGCATCCAGTCTCTTACCATTAAAGTACAGATAATCATCTTTCAGACCAGTGTAGCCAAGACCATTCTTACCATTCTTGGTGTTGAAGTAGAATGTGTAATCATCATCGTCGTTCTCTACAGATGTTACGCGGCCAGTCTTCTGATAGCCGTTGTCATCGAAGTAGTAGAATCCGCCGTCAGCCTTGCAGTACTGTAAGCCATCCTGCATCTGACCTTTTTCGTTGAAGGAGAAGTATTTGCCTTCAACTTTGATTCTCTGAACGTATACAGCTCCGTCATCATCGTAAGTAGCGAAATCTTTGGCGCCGCCATCAGCGTATTTAATTTCGCCGTCATCGATGTAGTACCAGTCTGTATCGCCATCAGCATCCAGATCCTCAGCGCCGTCGATCTGATACCAGCCGTTACCTCTGGAACCATCTTCAACTACGTTGTAGTATCTCATATCGCCGGTTGTAGCATATTCACCTTTACCAAGGTTACCATCAAGCTGTGCGTTGGAGCCTGCCTTAACAGCCTTGCCATCAACCCACTCATACAGCATCTGACCATGATTATTGAACATGTAGTATTTGCCGTTGATTTTCTTCTTATCTGTTCCGTGATAAACTTTACCTGAAGACTGGAACCAGTACCAACCCTCATCATCACAGTCGTCATCTTCGGAACAATCAAGAACTACTTCCAGATCGTCATCATCATCCAGATCGTTCTCGTTGTTACCGGATTTCTCCAGCCACAGCCACTGGGACTCTGCTCTCCAGCCTTCGTCCTCAGTACCTAAGTAGTATGCGTTGCCGTCTTCCTCGTGCCAGCCATACTGCATCTCACCATCTTCGTTGAAGTAGTAGGTCTTGCCATTGATCTTCTTATCTGTATCGGTAACTTTCTTACCTTTGTTGTTGAAGTAGTACCAGTGCTCGCCGCCGTCTTCCGGATCATCCTCATCCTCGTCAGCTACGGTCTTCTTCCACTCGTTAGTCAGCATATGACCATCTTCAGCTACATAGTAGTCATCGTCTACCCATGTATCTGTATCCATCTCACCGTCATCGTTGAGGTGGAACCACTTGCTGCCATCTTTCTTCCACTCGTCGGTTACCATCTCATCATCGCTGTCATAGTAGTGCCAAACTCCAGCATCATCTTTCTCCCAACCAGCTGCGAAAGAAGTCATGGAAGCACCCATAGCGAGTAAAGCTGCTGCAGAAAGTACTGCAACTAATTTAGTCTGCTTTCTCATAATTAATGCACTCTCCTTTTTACTTTTTGAAATATTTTTCTCGAAATCCTAACTGCATTACCAGGTCATTATACTTCGGATATGGAAAATTATCAATAGTTTTTTTACAGAATTTCCAACTTTTTATTTTGAAGTGGAATATTGTCTGTATTTCCTATGTTTCTCTTCCCTGTGAAGTACTGCCTTTCTCCGATACACCCACATTATAATACACGTTTTTCCAAAATACCATAACATTTATCTGTGCATTTTCTTACAGATTTTTTACGAAAATTCTTTATAGTTTCGTAATTGTATTTATATTTGTACAATCCCGTTTTAACCGCCAAAATGCCTGTATTTCCAGTATTTTTTACGTTTCTTATTTCCCACAGACCACCTTATCAAGCCTTTCGTCACTGTTCACGCATACGTGCCCAGTAACAGTCTTTATTCTCTCCCCGCAGTATTGCTTTTTCCGTTTACTTTCTCTGTGTTTATGCTATAATGTTCATATATCACTTTTGATTTTATTTTTTGAACACGCAACAGCTAGAACCTATTTTTACTCTTATCCATCTATAATGATGACGAAATACGTGAATATATAAGAGAAAAATAAAAGAATTTAATAATTCAGGAGGTTTTATATGGATCGCTATGGACTGATCTGCCGGAGTTTCTATGAGAATCCGGATGTGACCCAGCGGGAGCTTGCTTCGATTTTGAATCTTTCCCTGGGGACTGTGAATAAATTGCTTGGGGACTGCCTGGAGGAGGCATTTCTCATGACGGATATGGATACGGGGAAATATCTGCTGACCGAACAGGGGCTTAAGTATCTGGATCAATTTAAAGTGGATGGCGCCGTCATTACCGCCGCCGGGTTTGGCTCCCGGTTTGTGCCGCTGACGTTTGAGACACCGAAGGGGCTTCTGGAAGTGTTTGGCGAGCGGATGATTGAGCGCCAGATCAAGCAGCTCCATGAAGCGGGGATCACGGATATCGCAATTATCGTCGGTTATTTAAAGGAAAAGTTTGAATATCTGATCGACAAATATCAGGTCAAACTCCTCTATAACCCGGAGTACGCCACCAAAAATAATCTGGCTACGATCTACCATGCCCGCGAGCTGTTCCGCGGCCGCAATATGTATCTGCTTGTCTCGGACAACTGGATTCGAAATAATATGTACCATAAGTATGAGTGCGGCGCGTGGTACTCTTCCGTTTACATGGATGGTGAAACGTCAGAGTGGTGTCTTTCTTCTAATAAAAAGGGGCGTATCACATCGGTGCAGGTCGGTGGGCATGATTCCTGGGTCATGTATGGACCTGCGTTCCTCTCGCGTGATTTTTCCAACCAGCTGATTCCGCTCATTGAGGAAGCCTATCATCAGCCTGGCACAGAACAATGGTACTGGGAACAGGTTGTCGTCGATCATATCAAAGAACTGGATTTTTCGATGAACTGCCAGCCGGCGGATCAGGTCTATGAGTTTGAAAACCTGGAAGAACTGCGCCTGTTTGATCCGAAATATCAGAATCATTCGGACAATGCCGCCATGCAGCTGGTCGCACACGTTTTCAATGTAAAAGAGGAAGCGATACACAACATCCGCTGTCTCAAATCTGGTATGACAAACCAGTCGTTCCTGTTTGAACTGGATGGAAAACATTATATCTGCCGCATTCCGGGTCCGGGAACAGAATTTCTGATTAACCGGAAAGAGGAGGAGGCTGTTTACAAGGCGGTCACACCGCTTGGCATTACCGAACATATTTTGTATTTTGACGGAAAAACCGGCTACAAGATCGCCCAGTATTATGAGGGCGCTCGGAATGCGGATGCAAAGAACCCGCAGGAGATGGCCGCCTGCATGGAGATGCTGCGGAAGCTGCATCATTCCGGCGTGACGGTTCCGCACACGTTCCGCATCCGGGAACGGATTGATTTTTATGAGAGGATCTGCCGCGGACATGAGGAAATGCTGTTCGAGGACTACCCGGCAGTCCGCGCCCGGATGAATGAACTGATGGATCGGCTGGATACACTGGAACGTCCTTGCTGCCTCTCCCACATTGACTCGGTTGCAGACAATTTCCTGTTTCTGCCGGACGGCTCCCTGCGTCTGATCGACTGGGAGTATGCAGGCATGTGCGATCCGCTCATTGATATTGCGATGTGCAGTATTTATTCATATTATTCACAGGAAGAGCTTGACCACCTTCTGGAAGAATACCTCCAGCACGCCCCATCAGACGAGGAACGCTTTGTCACGTATGCCTATGCGGCGCTCGGCGGTTTCCTGTGGGCGCTCTGGGCGGTCTTCAAGAGTATGGAAGGGCGCGAATTTGGCGATTACACGATCGTGATGTACCGGTATGCTAAAAATTATTATCGAAAAATTGTTTCCGAGGGCTTGTTAAAATTGTAATATTTCCGTTAGGTATTTTACATTTTTCTATGTTATACTTATAAAGTAATTTGATATGATACCAGGGTAAAAAGGTCAGAAGTTCGACGCAAGCTTGCTTGCAGGAGAATTTTTGATCTTGGGACCCGCCAAAAACATGAGTAAGTAGCCATTTTTCAAAGAAAAATGAGCGAATTACGAATGTTTTTGAAGATTGCGGGAGCATATAGTGCGGAGCAATCTGGTATCAGAGGGGTCAAAATGCCTTTTGACCCCAACATCTTTGATATTAATTTCTACTGTAATCATAAATAACGATAAATCACATTGCAAGGGGGATACGCGATGCGGAAAAGATATGCAAAACTGCTTGGGCTTGCCTGCCTGATCGGTGCCATGGGGCTGCTTCCTTCTTCCCAGAGCCGTGCGGCCGGATGGCTGAAGGACGGAAACTACTGGTACTACATGACCGACGACGGTCAGAAGCATACCGGATGGGTACATATCGGAGAGAAATATTATTATATGGATGACTCGACCGGCAAGATGGTGACCGGTTGGCGTCAGGATTCATCCACTTCCGCCTGGTATTATTTCAACCAGAGCGGCGAGATGATGACTAAATGGCAGAAAATCAACAACTACTGGTACTATTTCAACCAATACGGTGTGATGCAGAAGGGCTGGCTCCAGCTTGATACGGTCTGGTATTATCTGGGCGATGATGGACGGATGTTTACCAACTGGCAGAAGATGGATAACGGCACCTGGTATTATTTCGGCACGGACGGGGCGATGCGGACTGGATGGCAGAAGGTAAACAGCACCTGGTATTATCTCGACGAAAATGGAAAAATGCTGACCGGTTGGCAGCTTATTAAAAATGAATACTACTATCTCCATGATGGCAAGATGCTGACTGGATGGCTTAATGACAGCAACGGAAACACCTACTACATGGATAAGACAGACGGCAATATGAGCCGCGGATGGAAGCAGATCGACGGCACCTGGTACTATTTCAATGAGTACGGACACCGCCAGAAAGGCTGGATTAAGGTATCCGGCACCTACTATTATCTGGATGAGAACGGTAAGATGGCTTCGAACACAACCCTGACGATTGATTCGGTGAAATACACCTTTGCCAAGAGCGGTGCGTGCCAGAATCCACCGTCCAGCCTCTCCGGCATGAGCGACAGCTATTTTGACCCAAGTGCTTCACAGGGAACAGGGACTTCGTCTGGCAGTTCTTCTCCAAGCAGCACTTCGGGGCCAAGCGGAACGGCTTCGAACAATTCCAATTCAGGGACCTCCAGTTCAGGTAACACCAACAACTCGAATAGTTCCGATCATTCGACCAGTTTTACTGCACCGGGAAGTTCCAACAGCTCCAGCTCGTCAAATGGTTCTTCGTCGGGCACAACCGTTCCGATTCCTGGAAGCGGCTACAGCAGTTCCACTTCCACGCCGGGCGGGACTTCCAGTTCGTCAGGCTCTTCGAATAACCAGACAAGCAGCAGTTCCACCAGCAATACCGGCAATGTACCAAGCCGCATCTACAGCAACGGCACGACTTACACCGCACCGACGACATCAAGCTCCAGCTCGTCAGGCTCTTCGTCAAATTCGTCCGATAAACGGATTAACGGATTTACCTCCAATCAGGGCGATACGATTCAGGAGGGACAGACGCAGGGTCCTGGACGGAAATAAACCGTATTTGCAAAATATATAAGTGTTGTTAAAAAAAGATTTTGACCAACGATTCATAGCCTATATCGATGGTCAAAATCTTTTTAATTAAAATCATACCTTCTAAAAGCTGCCTACACCTCAAACACCAAATCCCCATAACTCGGGAACGGCCATAACTCTTTATCTACCAGCATTTCCAGCTCGTCTGCCGGTTTACGGAGAGCTGCCATCGCCGGGCATACCTCATGCAGATAGGCGAATGCTTTTTCTTTGTTATCCTTAATCGCAGATGCCTTTGCCAGGATATCTTTGAGTGCCGCCAATGCCACCTTCATCTCTGAAAGTTTATCAGAGGTCTCTAAAAGCAGTTCTTTCTGGACACTGACATCGGCCTCCTCACAGGCAGTCCGGACGGCTGTCAGGGAGGAAGCAAGCTGAGTCGTATATTTGACAACCGCCGGGATGATCTGCTTGCCTGCCATGTCGATCATCGTCTTCGCCTCGATGTTAACAGTCTTGGAATATGCCTCATACTCGATCTCGGCACGGGATTCCAGCTCGGTCCGGGTGTACACGCCAAATTCTTCAAAGAGCTTGATCGCTTTCTCGGTCCGGATTGCCTCGACAGAATCGATACCCGCTTTCAGGTTCGGGAGTCCACGGCGCTCTGCCTCTTTAACCCATTCCTCAGAATAACCATTTCCGCTGAAAATGATACGGCGGTGCTCTGCAAACAAACGCTTGATGATATCATGGACTGCGCTGTCAAAATCATCGCTGTTTTCCAATTCGTCCGCAGCCTCTTTAAACGCTTCTGCCACGATCGTGTTGAGCACGACGTTCGGGGATGAAACAGAATCCGAAGAACCAACCATACGGAACTCGAATTTGTTACCGGTAAACGCAAACGGTGAAGTACGGTTGCGGTCGGTTGCATCCTTGACGAAATCCGGAAGTGTCGCTACTCCCGTCTGAAGTACCTCGCCTTTCTTAGAATGTGCGGCTTCGCCCGTGCTGCACAGCTGATCGATAACATCCTCCAGCTGCTCGCCCAGGAAAATAGAGATGATCGCTGGCGGCGCCTCTGCCGCACCCAGACGATGATCGTTGCCTGGAATCGCGGTGGACTCGCGCAGCAGATCCGCGTGTCTGTCAACTGCTTTCATGATGCACGCCAGAACCAGAAGGAACTGTACATTTTCGTGCGGCGTCTCGCCCGGATTCATCATATTGATGCCGTCGTCGCTCGTCAGGGACCAGTTGTTGTGCTTACCGGAACCATTGATTCCGTCAAATGGTTTCTCATGCAGCAGACAGGTCAGACCGTGATGTCCTGCGACACGCTTCATCGCCTCCATGACCATCTGGTTGTGATCGACTGCCAGATTGACCTGACAATAGGTTGGTGCTAATTCATGCTGTGCTGGTGCAACTTCGTTGTGCTGTGTCTTTGCACTGACACCCAGACGCCACAGTGTCTCATTTAACTCTTTCATGAATGCACCGACTCTCGGACGGATGCTTCCAAAATAGTGATCATCCATCTCCTGTCCTTTCGGCGGCATCGCGCCAAACAGGGTACGACCGGTGTAGATCAGGTCTTTTCTCTGTAAATATTTGTTCTTATCAACCAGAAAATACTCCTGCTCCGGTCCCACATACGGAATCACCCGGTGGGAAGTCGTATTTCCAAACAGGCGGAGAATCCGGAGTGCCTGCTCGTTGATTGCCTGCATGGAACGCAGCAGCGGTGTCTTCTTATCCAGTGCTTCGCCGCGGTACGAACAGAATGCAGTCGGTATGTAGAGTGTCACGCCCAGCGTATCTTCCCGCAGAAATGCCGGGGAAGTACAATCCCAGGTTGTATAGCCGCGTGCCTCAAAGGTGGAACGAAGTCCGCCCGACGGAAACGAGGATGCATCCGGCTCGCCCTTAATCAGCTCTTTACCGGAAAACTCCATGATAACGCGTCCGTTGGAATCCGGTACGGAGATAAACGCATCATGTTTTTCTGCCGTAATGCCGGTCAGCGGCTGGAACCAATGGGAATAATGCGTCGCACCGCGCTCGATCGCCCAGTCTTTCATCGCGTGTGCGACAACATCTGCGATGGACGGATCCAGCTCAGCTCCGTCTTCAATGGTTTTCTTCAGTTTTTTGTAAACACTTTTCGGAAGGCGTTCCTGCATCGCCTTGTCATTAAACACATTTTTTCCGAAAATTTCCGGTACATTGATAATCTCGCTCATTCAATCCCTCACATTAATATGAAAACAGACCGGACCGCCGGTATGTATATCCGCGTTGCGAAATGTACATCCCTGCAGTCCGGTCATGAACCTTACTTATTCATCAGGCTTTTCCGATAGATCCGAACAGTTCCATCTTTGTCTTAACCGTCTCTTTGATCGCCTCAAAACCAGGTGCAAGAAGTTTACGCGGGTCAAATCCTTTGCCCTGCTGATCCTTACCAGCCTCGATATACTGGCGGGTTGCCTCTGCAAATGCCAGCTGGCACTCAGTATTTACATTAATCTTCGCTACACCTAAAGAAATGGCTTTCTTGATCATATCTTCCGGAATACCGGTACCACCGTGAAGAACCAGCGGCATATCGCCTACTTTTTCTTTTACGGCTGCCAGCGTCTCAAAGCTTAAGCCTGGCCAGTTTGCCGGATATTTGCCGTGGATATTGCCGATACCTGCTGCCAGCATATCAACACCGAGGTCTGCAATCATCTTGCACTCGTTCGGATCTGCACACTCGCCCATACCGATCACGCCGTCTTCCTCGCCGCCGATGGAACCAACCTCAGCCTCCAGGGAAATACCTTTCTCCGCGCAGACTTTGACTAATTCTTTGGTTTTCTCTACGTTCTCGGCGATCGGATAATGGGAGCCGTCAAACATGATGGAAGAAAATCCAGCATCGATACATTTGTAGCAGCCCTCGTAGGTGCCGTGATCCAGATGTAGCGCAACCGGAACCGTGATGTTCAGCTCTTCGATCATCGCTTTTACCATCGCAGATACTGTCTTAAAGCCGGTCATATACTTGCCTGCGCCCTCAGAAACACCTAAGATAACCGGTGAGTTCTGCTCCTGTGCCGTCAGTAAAATCGCTTTGGTCCATTCAAGATTGTTGATGTTGAACTGACCAACCGCATATTTGCCATCTCTTGCCTTCTGAAGCATTTCCTTCGCACTAACTAACATATACAAACCTCCTCGTTGTCTCTTTTTGATCTAACCAGAGTCTATTATATACCATAATTCAGTATTTGCCTAGCCTGTCAAAAAAATAACAGGCAATTATTTTAATATTTTGTAACTTTTACTGTAAAATCTCCGAAACGGTCTTCTCCATCTCCTCCGGCTTGCACTGGCGGTTGTGACGGATCTCTGCCTTGCGGATCTCCTCGATCGCCTGCGGGATCTTCACGCCGGATGCTTTCTCCATCTCGTCGATAAGCTCGAACTCGCCCTTGCCTTCTTCGCTGCCGAAGATTGCCTTCATGACGCTGCGGGAGAATTTATATGGGCTTGCCGTCGATGCGATAACTGTCTTCTTGGTATCGCCTGTCTCCTTCACATAGTTATGGTATACGCAGGATGCAACGCCGGTATGCGTATCGATCATATAACCGGTCTCATCATAGAGACGCTTGATCTCGGCTGCATTTGCCGCCTGATCAGCATAACCGCCGACAAAATCTGCCATGCGCCCACGCATCTCGTCGGTAACCGAATATTTGCCATCTTTCGAAAGCTCTTCCATGCGTTTCTTGGTCTCCTCCGCATCGCAGCCGGTGGAGAGATAAATCAGACGTTCCAGGTTGCTGGAAATCAGAATATCCATCGACGGGGAAGAGGTCAGGATGAATGGACGGTTCTTGTCATATACGCCTGTCTTAAAGAAGTCGTACAGAACTTTATTGTCATTGGACGCGCAGATCAGCTTGTCGATCGGCACACCCATCTGTTTTGCAAAATAAGCAGCTAAGATATTGCCGAAGTTTCCGGTCGGAACGGTTACATTGATCTTCTCACCGTTCTCGATCTCGCCGTTTTCAAGCAGCTTTGCATACGCATATACATAGTACACAACCTGTGGTACGAGACGGCCGATGTTGATGGAGTTTGCGGAAGAGAGCTGATAGCCTCTGCCTGCTAATTCTTTGGCAAATTCTTTGTCACCAAAGATTTTCTTGACACCGCTCTGTGCATCATCAAAGTTTCCGGAAATACCGACAACGCTTGTGTTCGCGCCCTTCTGGGTCAGCATCTGCAGCTCCTGCACACGGCTGACGCCGTCCTTCGGGTAAAATACGATAATTCTGGTTCCCTCAACGTCTGCAAAACCAGCCATCGCTGCTTTTCCGGTATCGCCGGAGGTTGCGGTCAGGATCACGATCGTATTCTCCGCATGGTTCTTCTTCGCCGATACGGTCATCAGATGCGGCAGGATCGAGAGCGCCATATCCTTGAAGGCAATGGTGCTTCCGTGGAACAGCTCCAGATAATAAGCGCCGTCTGCCTTGACAAGCGGAGCAATCTCCTCCGTGTCAAACTTACTGTCGTAAGCGCGCTCGATACAGGTTTTCAGCTCTTCCTCTGTGAAATCAGTCAGAAACTGCTTCATAACTGCATAAGCTACTTCCTGATATGTTTTATGGGATAATTCTTCCAGGCTGCAATCTAACACCGGGATATGATCCGGCATGAACAGGCCGCCGTCTGCTGCCAGTCCCTTTAAGATCGCCATCGAAGCCGTTACGTTGTTTTCGCCGCCACGGGTACTGCTGTAATTGATTGCCATGATTTTCATCCTCTCTTTTTATCTTTCCCCATCGTCCCCATCTTTGCAAAGGATGCCGGAGTCAAACTTTCTGCCATGTAAGTGTTCTGTGTGGTTTTGCAATTCTCCCGCAAAGTTACGGGACCCCCTGCTCACTTTAGTTAAAAATTCTATCATACTTTATGGCACAGCGCAAGAAAAATTCCCCCTTAATACGTGATCTTCCAGCGCCCAAACAATCCCTTCTTAAAATGGGAAAACCGCCGTGAAGCACTCTCATTTCCCATCTCGATCGCCTTCTGGTAGCACTGTGCCGCCCGCTCGAGATCTTCCGGGGATTCATTTTTCCGTTCGTAGATAAATCCAAGCTCATAGAGTGCATATCCGTCACATTCCGTCTGTGCCGCCCGCTCAAAAAGCTCCTTCGCCTTATTTTCATCGGCGGTGCAGCCTTCTCCCTTCATATAGAGATAGCCTAACTTGGATGCAGACTGCAGGCTTCCGGCTTCTTCGCACCGGTTCAGCCACTCAAATGCTTTTGCATAATCGCGGTCTACTCCCTCTTCGCCCTGGAAATACAGGCATCCAAGAATCTCCATGCACTCTGGATTTCCCTGCGAAGCGCCTTTTTCGTACCAGGAAACCGCCTGCTTCATATCAATCTCGCCGTTCAGACCATCCCGATAGATATTTCCAAGCGCCAGACTTGCCTGTCCGTCCGTCTCGATCCCAGCTGCCTCCCGCAGAAGTTTTTCTGCCCGGACGGTGTCCTGCTCGTCGGACGGGCGCAGATACAGGCGGGCTAACGGAAGCGCCGCCTCTTTGATGCCTGCCGCATATGCTTTTCCATACCAGTAAAACGCTTTTTCATCATCGCGCTCCACCAGTTCATCCTGATAGAACAGATTTCCAAGTTCTTCAAAGCTCTCCGCCTCGTTCCGCGCCGCGGCGTTTTCCAGCGCCTGGACGGCCGCCTGGATATCGCGCTCTGTGCCCTGTCCGTTTAAGTACATCTGCCCCAGATACAGCATAGCGCGGGAAGACCCCTGCTTTGCCGCCGCATAGTCATATTGGAATGCAGCTTCCCAGTCTTCTTCCTGGCGATAATGTTCCCCCATCTGGAAGAGTCCCCAGACCTCCCCGCTGGCGGCGCACTGATTCGCCCAGCGAAGTGCCTCTTTTTCATCTTTTTCCCGGTATGTACCATTCTGGCAGCATTTTCCCATCTTAACCATCGCCGGGATAATGCCGCCGTCCGCCGCCCGTTCGTACCAGAAGAGACACTGCTCACGGGCGCTCTCAGTCTGCGGCATATAATCGGCCAGATCTTCCCACTCAACTGCCTCGCCCATCTGCCACGCGGCATAGACATCGCCCATCTCAGCGGCATCCCGCACCTGACGGTAACTTTCCTCGATGGAATAACGTGCCGACCGCTTCATCTGTTCGTCATACTGACCGGCGCGCAGCGCTCCTAACACTGCCCGGGCACTTCCCGCCGAAGCCCCCCGCAGGTAACATTCATACGCTTTTTTCTCATTGAACCCGACAGCCCCGTCCCCCCAGCTGTAACAGTGTCCTAAAAAGAACCATGCTTCCGCATCGCCCGCATATGCCGCCTCTTCCAGCCAGGTAACTCCCTGGGCGTACAGCGCATCGTTACACTGTTTCCAGATCTGGTCTGCACCTTTCTCACATAAGCCTGTCATCAGGATTGTCATATATCATTCATCCGCCTTCCACACGAAATTGTATCAATTAAAACTTTCTGCCTCCGCCGCCGTGCATCCTTCCGCTGCTACCCTGATGTATGGTCGTCCTTCCAGCCGAACCGCCCGAAGCGCCCGGACCCGGATTTTTCGGAATCCGTCTGGTCACTACCGACCGGTTTACAAACTGTTCCTCATTTTGGACAAAATGCAGCGCACTGTCCGCCCGGTATGACATATGGAACCCCAGCGACTGGCGGTGTTCTTTCTGCATCTTATACTGGCGCATCACCGAAAAGCACGGGAGTGCCGCCACGATCGCTGCCGCAACCACCGCAAACAGCACCTCATACCATTCCAGGGAATGTTTTTTCTCCTCACGCACCTGCGTATACTGTCCCGCCGGAACGCCCATCTCCAGATAATTTTCGATGCTGTCGATCGCCCCCAGCGCGCCTTCCGCATAGTTTCCATCCGCCACGCTGTCATATGCCGCATCCAGCACCTTCTCTACCCGCGCATCCGTCAGCACTTTCATCGCATACCCGGTGGTAGAAACATATATCTCCCGGTTGTCCATATCGATCGAAAGCAGAATACCACTCGCATCGTCCCCGACGCCCAGTCCGTGGCTGTCGTAAAAATCATCGGCATAGCTTTCCGCCGATTCTCCCTGTGCGTCCTCGACTGTCAGTACCGCCAGATCGGCATCCTGTGAATCACGCACCTCATCGATCCGTGTCTCCAGCTCCTGCACTTCTTCCGCGCTGAACAGTCCCGCCTCGTCGAAGACGCGCGTGCCTTCCGCCGCCCATATAGGGCTGACCTGTGAAAATGAAATAAATGCTGCAACGGAGAAGCATATAAAATCTTTCAGCCGTCCATATTTCTTCTTTTTCTGTGTGACTCTCGCATTTTGATTCTCTATCATATCAGGTATCCTCCCAGCAGCAAAAGTACAAACACAGGAATGAAAATCGTCAAAAACAGGCGCACCAGTTTTTTCGAATCAACCGGCAGGACGCCGCAGACCTTTCCATTTTCCCCATTCATCGCAAAATAGTACATCTGACCGCTCTTCGGATCCGGATAGGTCATCATCCACACCGGAAGCATGGCATAGTTCCATTTTTCCCCCGTGATGGTCTCCCGATGGTTCTGGATATCCACATGATCGTAGCCGGAGACGCTATTTTGCAGGGATTCTCTCGTATACTGCTTGATCTCCTGCTCAATCTCCTGTGCAAATTCTTCCTTTTCCCGGTCGCGCCGCTCCGCTCTAAATCCCAGAAAATAGCCTGCCTGAAACGGGCGCAGCTTCTTCATATCAAACGGAAGCACGGTCTCGGCAAGGCTGCGGTCCGCCTGCTTTAACGCGTTGCGCGCCACATCCTTGATGGGAAGCTCCGCCTTTTTCTCCAGATGGTAACGGCTCGTCTCGATATACTCGATCTCCCCCGCCACCGTCACGCGTTTTTGCAGCGCCTCCGCCTGCATCTCACCGGATACCTGGCAGCTATACATCCAATATGGATAATAAATTCCTTCCAGATACTCCATCTGACGCGTCGAGTAGAAATCATCCGGCACATACTTTTTCTTCTGAATCCAGTTTTTAAAGATTTCTTTTGCCTTTTTCTTGTCGATCTCAAACGGAATCAGACCGTCCGGGCGGTATTTACCGTCCAGACTTCCCGAAAGAACCACCGGATTGTGGCAGTAACAGCAGTACGTGGACGCTGTCGTCTCCTGTGCCACGATCTCCGCGCCACAGCTCGGGCAGGTATAGAGAACCATCTTAGACTCCGCCTGCTTCTGGCTCTCTATCTTTTCCGCTTCCGGCATTCCACCCGGCTTCGAAGCTTCCTCTGACTCTCTGGCTGCCTCTTCCATCTCTTTCAACGTCTCTTCCGTAAACGCTGAGAGGCAGTATTCACATTTAAATTTCTGCGTCTTCGGATCAAACACCAGCCCGCCGCCGCAGTTTGGACACTTATATGATTGTATCTCCATACGCCCTATGACCTCGGTTTTCCGCATTCGGAACAAAACTTACCTGTATTGACCGTTCCGCAGCTGCAGGTCCATGGACCGGCTGGTCTTGGCTTGCCGCACTCGGAGCAGAACTTTCCGTGGTTGACATTGCCGCACTCACAAGTCCAGGATTCTGCCGGAGCTGCCGCACTACCCTGCGGTGCTGCGTTCTGTCCTGCCGGTTGTGCATAGCCGCCCTGTGGTGCCGCATTCATCTGTCCCGTCTGCTGTGCATAACCACCCTGCGGCGCTCCATTCGCCTGCCCCGGCGCATAGCCGCCCTGCGGTGCCGCATATCCCTGCCGCGCCGCCTGCTGCATCTGCATCTGCTGCAGGTTGGACGCCGATGCGGCGCCCATAAATCCGCCGCCGAAGTTCATGCCAGCGCCCATTCCCATGAAGCCTGCCATCGCACCGCTTCCGTTGGAACCGGCTGCCTCAAAGCCGCGTGCCATCGCGCCCTGCACATACCCCTCGCGCACCGACGGGTCGCCGAGCATCGCGCCCTGATTCCGCATATTGATGAGTTTCTGCGATTCTTCATCATAGGAAATGCTGGCGATACCGACTGACTGGATCTCCATGCCACGCAGACGGTTCCACTCTTCATCCAGCGTCTCCGCCATATAGCGTCCCAGTTCCCTGCCTTTGGAGGCTACAAAGGAAATCCGCACGCCATCCGCCGACATCTGGTTGATCGAGGTCTGCAGCGCTTCCAGGAACTCCGCTAAATACTGCTCATTGATGGAATCAATCTCCACCTGATCCTGATTTTTCGGAATAGCCTCCGCATAAAATTTCAGTGGATCCGTAATCTTGATGGAGTAAGTTCCATGTGCGCGCAGAAACAGCTCGGAATTATAGAATAAATCAAAATAGTTGATCGGCGTCCGTGTGCCGAACTTGATTCCCTTGATCTCCTGGAGATTAATATAGTAGACCTTCTGTGCATACGGCGTCTGTCCGCCATAACGCACACGGTTGAAGGATTCTTTCAGTGCATCGCCGAACTGTCCGTTAAACAGAGACGGCAGGGATGAATTCTGCACTGTATAATACCCCTCTTCCGCTGTATAATCAACGACCTTACCGCCGTCCACCAGCATCATAAACTGATTCGGGTACACATGGATCACAGAACCATTGGACACCGTTTCCGGTGTTCTCTTCCGGTTCTCCCCACGGCGTGTCTGCACACCCGCTGAAAATACGGTCTGTTCCCCCATATTTTCCGGTTCAATCACTTCCAGCCACTGATCTGCCAGCCCGCCGCCGACCGCGTGTGCCGCTGCTCTGATAATTCCCATACTCACTGCCTCCTTCTCCAAATTCATAGTTTCTCTGTTTTTCTGCTTTTTCTATCTATCGGTTATCATTCCCTTTATTTTTCCCATGCCGATTCCATTTTCCCGGCGTGATCGCCCATACTGCTGCCGCGATCAGCACCATCGCCAGCATACACTGCAAAATCAGGCTGCACGCCGTCCAGTGTGCTGTGATCGCATTGTCTGGAAATACGCCAAACAGTGGCTCGAACCATTTTCTCATGTCGCCGCTTCCCGCCTGTCCGTTAATTACATTATAAAACGAGACAGCCGGATTGAAAAGAAAGAGATAGCGTAAAATGCCGGAACTTGCCATTTCCGATGCATTGAGATTAGATGCATACGAATCTGCCGCCCGGAACGCCATCCGGTATGCAAACAGATTGACCGCCATCGTTCCCGCCGTCAGCGCCACCACCGTCACATAGGAGCAGACGGTCGATACCGTCGAGCGACGCAGCACCGATGAATAAAAGATCCCGATACTGCCCGTTAAAATTGCCACAACACCGTGGCACAGAAACAGCATCCCGATGTCACGCAGCGTAATACCCCCGTAGACAAATACGAGCGCCTGTACCGGAAGCGCCGAGACCGCCAGCACCAGCATCGTCACCAGCGAGGACGCCAGTTTTCCAAGCACCATGTCACGCGGCTCCATCGTGGTCGTCAGCATCAGTTCCAGCGTCTGGCGTTCCCGCTCGCCGCTGATACTGCTGGCAGTCAGAGCCGGCATGATGAAAAGCAGCATGATAAATTCGATCGAGGAGACGAAGGTGTAGAGATCCAGAAACTGCGAATACTGGATCTCCGCCGTCGTCCTGACCTGCTCCGCCACCGAATACATATTAAACAGCGCCACCGCCGCCAGAATACTGTTAAAAACAAACAAAATCGCCATCATGCGGATGCTGCGACTCCCGACTGTCATTTCCCTCCTAAATACCGGATTCCATCTCATGTTTCAGCACCGCCCTCTCTTCTTCATGTCCTGTGATCTGCATAAACAGTGATTCCAGGCTTCCCTTCTCGCGCATAAAGCTGCTGACCATCACATCTGCATCGATAAGCTGCTGCAAAAGCAGCGCCTCATCCTGCCGATCCCCCAAAAAGCCCAGCTTGATCTCATCCCCCTGCACCGCGATCGTCTGCACGCAAGGATGGCTTTTCAGGATCGCAAGCGCCTTTTCTTTCTGGCTGAAAATCGAGATCAGAAGCGGATTGGACGAGTTGATCCGCGCAAAAATCTGATCCATGCTGCCCTGCAGGACCGTTCTTCCCTGCTCAATGATGCCGATCGAGGTACAAAGCTCTGACAATTCCGATAAAATATGGGAGCTGACGAGCAGCGTTTTTCCCTGATCGCGCAGTTCTTTCAGAATCGCCGTATACTCCACCCGGGTGCGCGGATCCAGCCCGGAAGCCGGTTCATCCAGGATCAGAAGATCCGGATCGTGGATGAGCGCCCGCGCCAGACATAGGCGCTGCTTCATACCTCTCGAAAGCCCGTCCACGAAAAAGTCCTCTTTATCTTCCAGCCGCACCTGTTCCAGAAGCGTATGGCAGCGCGTCCGCGCCTGCAGCCCCGTAATTCCGTAGCAGGATGCGAAAAAATCCATATATTCCGATACTTTCAGGTTATCATATACTCCGAAGAAATCCGGCACATAGCCGATCCGCCGCCGGAGTTCTTTTCCGTCTGAGTAAACATCCAGTCCGCCGATCTCCACCTCGCCCTCGTCGGGAACGAGAAGTCCCGCAAGAATCTTGAGCGTCGTCGTCTTGCCTGCCCCATTGGGACCCACGAATCCAAAGAGTTCCCCGTCCGCGACCTCCAGATTCAGCCCATCCAGCGCTTGAAAATTGCCATATCGTTTTCTGAGGTTTTTAATTGTCAGCATCACTCTCTCCTCCCTACGACATAGATTCTTGGAAGCTGGCTTTCCCATCCATACTCTCCCGTCTGTTCCGGCACATATTTGACGGTCAATGTGTTCGACGGAGACAGGTACGGCGAAAGCTCCTTTGCCGAATACTCTGATTTCAGCTCAATCCGGTCATTGCGCCCGGTCTCATAGTTATAGAAATACATGCTTCCGGAGAAGGATGACATATACGGATAGAGCGGATTTTCCGAAAATCGCGGTGACAGAGTCTCAAACGTAAGCTTTTCAATGACAAGGTCACTTCCCAGCGAATATTCGACCATCGCAGCCTCCGCTGTTTCCCCGCTATACATTGTGTTGTACGCCGCCTCATAATTTCCGGCAAGCACCGTTGGATCTTCCTCAAGCGCCGAACGGTAAAGTTTTCCGTCTTTTTCACGGTTCAGCGGGATTGACTCGGTCACCATGCAAAATCCTTCCCGAAGTGTCCTCGCATCCGCCAGGAAATCTTCCTCTCCCTGGAGCTTCCGGGTTGAAAATGCCACCAGGCACGCCTCAGACGGATTGCGCCCCGCGCCGGAATCCAGATAAAAGCTCAAAAGTCTCGTCCACTCCTGCGCCTTTAAATAGTCCGGATCCTCAATCTCCGCTTTCTCATACTGATCCGCCCCGGTCACCATCTGTGCTGCCGCATACGAATAGCTGACCGGATAATCGCAGCTCTCCTTTCCATCCAGAGAAACCGTCTGCCCAGGCTCTAATCTTCCCAGCAGCACCGCTTTCCCATTGATGAGCAGAGCCGCATTCTCCAGCGGTTCCTCAAAACAGTTTTTTACCGTTCCCGACACCACGCCGTCAAAATAGGAAATATTTCCCTGAACGCCCATCGCGTCCGTTTTCTCCAGCTCACGACGCAGGGTAAACAGATTCGGTGAAAATGCGACCGTATCCCGCATTTTAATTTCGACCCGTTCCGGCTGATAAACAAAGTTCGTATGATACTCTTCCTCACCGGTAAAGCGCACCGCCGAAACCGCATCGTAATAGTAACTGCGCGTCATCGGGCGCACCTCATAGCCCGGCTTTAAACTCACCGAATACGGCTTGTTATAAGGGCTTCGGATGTTCATATAAGTGGCTTCTTCCGCCTCTTCTCCCGAGGTATCCAGAATCGACGCATACGTCACAAACGGCTCCCGGAAGCGTGTCTTTACGCCCAGCGCATAAATAATGCCGGTAAACAAAAACGCCCCCAGTGTCACCGCCGGCAGATAATGCCGATAAATCCCTCGCTTTTTTAAGTAGAAATAGATGCCCGGACCAATCAAAAGCAGGTAGGCCACCACGATCGCCGTATATGCCGCAACCTTCGGAAGCCGCCCCGCATTGCCGGTGTTGACCAGCCCCTGTACGCTGAAATACGAGCCCGAATAACCGTAGTAATCCTCCTGTGCCAGCTCGTCCACGGTATCACTTCCCAGCACCAGCGTATACAGCTTTTCAAATGAGGATGGATTGGTCAGACACAAATCGCTGATCGCATCCATCGAAAAGGCAGCTGCCACGATCCGCCCCTGTTTGCAGTTCGTATGGGATAACAGCGGGAACACTTCCCCCGCCAGCAGAGTGCTGCCGTTCTTCAGGTTCACATCGACGCATTCTGCCTGGATCTCCCCCGTCTGCTCGCCCGGTGCCGTCTCCCCGCCCAGACTGACCGGAACGGTTACCGCATCCAGATACGGCGGCTCCAGCACCTTCTCTGCAAACCTGCCATAATTTCTCGCACAATCCACACCGCCGCCAAAGAGGATCGTACCGCCGTCTTCCACCCAGCGCCGCAGCGCCTCATACTGGACATCGCTGAGCGAATCCAGGTCAAATCCAGACACAATTACCAGATCCAGCGGATCGTAACCCAGCCGGTCATCCGGTGCCTGCTCGGCATCCAGAAAAACCGCCCGCGTCCGAAGCGTCCCATATCGGATGCCCGCGCCGTCTAAATAAGAAAGTGCCTCCGGCGTATCCGTCAAAATTCCGATATAACTCTCCGCAACGTCCTCCTCAGAACCAAGTTTCAGACGTTTCCGGATGATTGTTTTCCCGTTTACATCCTGTACCGATACAAACATCTGATCCGCCCGCACACCCAGCGGGATATAATATTCTTGTTCAAACTTCTCCCCCGCTGCCAACGATAACGGATAGGAATACTGGTACGCCTCCAGACTGGACTGCGCGGTCAGAAATTCCAGCGTTCCCTCAAACGGCGCTGTATCATTATTCAGAAGGACCGTTACCCGAAGGTAACGGTCACTCTTTGCCGTATTGTCAAATCCATAGGAAACATCCATCGACAGCGGCGCATCTGCTTCCTTCTGTGAGGCATATGCGTACCCTGCAGGAAGGCAGAATAGTGCCATCCATCCGATCAATATCGCAAAAAAGAACTGTATTCCCCTCTTTTTCTGCATTCTTTCTCTCCCTATCTGTAACTGTTCACGCATACGTGCCCAGTAACGGAATTTGCCGTGGCTTCGCATTTAAATACGGCAAATTCCTGCTGCCACCATGTTTTCTTACGGCACTTTCGGTTCCAAAAGTGCCTACCTGTGAACAGTAACCAAAAATCCATTAAAATGTCTATCAGATTCTTTCCCACACTCGCCTTTACGGCATCTGGAAATTTTCCCTGTTGATGTCAAAATTCGTCCGCAGGCGCACCGTAAACACCGTTCCATTCAGATCGCTCGTTACCTGAATCGTGCCACCGTGCATATCGACGATATTTTTGGCGATCGCCAGACCTAACCCTGTGCCGCCCGTGTTGGTCGATCGCGACTGTTCCACGCGGTAGAATTTATTAAATAAAAGAGGCAGCTCGTCCGCCGGAATCACGTAACCGTAGTTCGTCACCGAGACGGTCACGACCTCTTCCTCCGCGTGAATCTGCACCAGCACCCGTTTTCCGTCCGCACCGTACTTGATCGCGTTATTGATCAGGTTGTCAAAGAGGCGCGCCAGAAGATTTCCGTCTGCCGTGATAACCTTGCCCGGGACATTGCTCTGCAGCTCGTAGGAGAGGTTTTTGTCCTTGAAGCTCGGATAAAATTCCTCCAACAGCTGGCTGAGCAGTTTGACGATGTCCACCTTCGACACGTGCATTGCCACTTTTCCATAATTCATTTTGGTAAAACCAAACAAATCTTCGATCAGTTTTTCCAGACGTTTCGATTTTGCATAGGCAATATCAATATATTTTTTCTGCATTTCTGCAGGAATCTCCACCTTGCCGGACAGAAGTTCAAGATAGCCGATGATCGAGGTCAGCGGTGTCCGCAGATCGTGTGCCACATTGGTAATCAGCTCATTCTTCGTGCGCTCCGCCTCGCGCTCCTTGTCCATCAGATTCCGGATATCCCCGACCATCTTATTTAAATTGACCGCCATCGCCGTAAACTCGTCGTCGCCCCGCACCTCGATCGTCGTATTCAAATCGCCCTCGGAAATATTCTGAATCGCGGACGAGATCCGGCTGATATAGCGCATGGACCGCTCCTGGAGGGCAAAAAAAGTGACTGAGAAGATCGCGATGCCCGACAGAAGATAGACAAATGCCATCAGTGTCTCTGTCTCCGTCAGGCGCAGGAAAAAAGAATCCCGGTACCGCGTCTCCCGCAGATAGCTGCTGATCATCGAAACATTGGCAATCAGAAACACCTCCACCAGGCATGCCACCACGGTGCTGTAAACGATGTTCATGACCATCCGTGTCCGGAATCGGCGACTCATATCTTTTTTATTTTTCAATTTTGTATCCTACCCCCCAGACCGTTGTAATGATCTTGTTCTGTCGGGTGTCCTCCTTCATCTTGCCGCGAAGCCGTCTGATATGTACCATAACCGTGTTATTTGCCTCGTAGACTTTCTCATTCCACACCTTCTCAAAAATTTCATCGGTGCTGAAGACCCGCCCCGGATTGGATGCCAGCAGATACAGAATGTCAAATTCGATCGGCGTCAGCTTGATCTCCTCGCCGTACACCGTCACTTTATGATTATCTTTGTTGATCGTGAGTCCCTTGAGCGAGATCTCATTTTTAACCTGGTTTCCTGCACCGCTCTGCGGATTTAACTGCGTATAGCGGCGAAGCTGTGATTTGACGCGCGCCGTCAGCTCCAGCGGGTTAAATGGTTTCGTCACGTAATCATCCGCGCCGGTTCCCAGTCCCAGAATCTTATCCAGATCCGCTGAGCGCGCGCTCAGCATGATGATCGGGATATTGTTCGTCTCCCGGATCTTGCGGCACATCTCCAGACCATCCATCCCCGGCATCATGATATCGAGAAGCACCAGATGAATCGTCTCCTTCTCCAGAATCTCCAATCCCTCTAACGCATTGGATGCCTTATATACTTTATAACCATCACTGACCAGATAAATCTCCACCAGATCGGCAATCTCTTTCTCATCATCCACCACCAGAACGTGTATTTCAGACATAAAAAAACCTCCCTCATATGTAATGCAGGTTCCCGGTATCTCTATGCGAAATACCAGACGAATATACCTGTTTCCAGTTTACCATATGGGGAGGATTTATGCTTTAAAAATTTATTACATTTTTGGAGAATTTTGCTTATCTGCGAACTGCAATTTCTTTATTGTTCCAGCGGAATAAACACCCTCATCGCCGCCGGGTCCTGCTTTTTTCCAGCCTCCTTCGCCGCCTGCACTGCCTCCGCACAGAAGGTATCCTGCGCGCAGACCGGCTCTTTGCCGCGGCGGTTGCGTTTAGCGTAGGTTCCGTCCGGTCTCAGGTACTGCGCCTTGACATTGTCGGCAAGCTGTACCTCTAAGATGTGACAGATGCGTGCTTTCAGCTTCTCATCCTCAACCGGGAAGAGAATCTCCACACGACGGTCGAGGTTTCGCGGCATCCAGTCGGCACTTCCCATGAAAATCTGCGGTTCACCATCGTTCTCGAAGTAGAAAATACGGCTGTGTTCAAGGAAATTTCCAACGATCGAGCAGACCGTTATATTCTCGCTTAATCCCGGAATCCCGGCGCGCAGACAGCAGATGCCGCGGACGATGAGTTGTATTTTTACCCCCGCATTGGACGCCTCGTAAAGACTCGCAATGATCTCACGGTCGCACAGGGAGTTCATCTTTGCCACGATCCGCGCTGGAATACCTTCGCGGGCGTTGCGCGTTTCCCGCTGGATCAGGCGCAGAAAACGTCCGCGCAGCCACAGCGGCGCCAGCGACAGCTTGTTCCAGCCAAGCGGCTCCGAATAACCCGACAGCATGTTAAAGACTGCAGTCGCATCCTCACCGATCAGCGGATCACAGGTTAAAAGACCGCAGTCGGTGTAAAGTTTTGCCGTCGAATCGTTGTAATTTCCAGTTCCCAGATGGACGTAGCGGCGGATGCCCTCTTCCTCGCGGCGCACCACCAGCGTGATCTTACTGTGTGTTTTCAGCCCCAGCAGGCCGTAGATAACGTGGCAGCCGGCTTTTTCCAGCATCTTCGCCCAGAGAATATTGTTTTCCTCGTCAAAACGGGCTTTCAGCTCAACCAAGACCGACACCTGTTTTCCATTGTCCGCCGCTTCAGCAAGCGCCGCGATAATCGGGGAGTTACCGCTGACACGGTAGAGTGTCTGCTTGATCGCCAGCACCTCCGGGTCGCGGGCAGCTTTCTTGATAAAATTGACAACCGGCTCAAAGGTCTCAAACGGGTGGGTCAACAATATATCGCCTTTGCGGATATTGGCAAAAATATCATCCTCATTCATCAGCGCCGGAACCGGCTGCGGCGTGTACGGCGGTGTCTTAAATTCGTCAAAGCCCGGCAGACCGAACACCTTCATGAGAACCGTCAGATCAAGCGGTCCGTCAATCTCATAGATCGCGTGCCCGCCGACGTGCAGCTCCTTTTTGAGGATGTCTAAGAGGCGCTTGTCCGCCTTTTTCTCGATATCCAGGCGAATAACCTCGCCCCACTGGCGTTTCTTGAGCTTCTGCTCGATCTCCTTGAGCAAATCCTCCGCCTCATCCTCGTCGATGCTCAGATCGGCATTTCGCATGACACGGAACGGATGGCAGCTGATAATATCATAATTTAAGAACAATTTGTCGATGTTCCGCTCGATGACTTCTTCCAGATAAATGATCGATTTGCCCTCCTGGCACGGCAGCTCCACCACGCGTGGAAGCCCGCCCGGCACGCAGACCATCGCAAATTCCAGCTCGCCGTCTCCCTTTTTCTTGCGAACCAGCGCGGCGATATTTAACGATTTATTGTGAATAAGCGGGAACGGGCGGGAGGAATCAACCGCCATCGGCGTGAGGACCGGGTAGACCGATTCCTCAAAATACCGATCAACGTACACCGCTTCTTCCTTCGTAAGCTTCTCATGCTCGGTGACCACGCGCAGACCGTGCTGTTTTAAGAGCGGCAGGAGCATCCGGTTGTAGGTCCGGTACTGATTCTCGACCAGCTCATGCGTTTTTCCATCAATCGCATCCAGCTGTTCCTGTGCCGTCATACCCGCAATATCCCGCTTCGTATAATTGGCGTGAACCATGTCCTTGAGGGATGCCACGCGGACCATGAAAAACTCATCCAGGTTCGACGCCGTGATGCTTAAAAATTTCAGGCGTTCAAACAGTGGGGTCGTCTTATCGCGCGCCTCACCCAGAATCCGGTAGTTAAATTCCAGCCAGCTCAGTTCACGGTTTACATAATTTTCAGGTTCTCCGTATTTCAACACTGCATCCGACATCCTTATACCCCTCTTTTCTGCCTGAGTACAGGCCGTATTCCAAAGACTTCCTCAAAGAAATCTGCCTTCTGGTCAAATGAATACTGCTCCAGCACGATACTCTCCGGACAGTCCGTCGTAATCACCAGACTGCCGTTCCGCACAGCGATGCGGCTGTCGCTCAGCTTCTGGCGGTGGCTGCGGTCCATCGAATTGGCCAGACGCAAAATTGCCGTCAGCTTCGCAATCAGGATCGTCAGCTCTCTCCGGGAGGTTCCAAGCCCCGCATACTGGGACAGATCCGACTCCAGGATGACCTCATCGTAGGCATATTCCTGAATGTTGTAGCGCACGATATTGGCTACAACCTCGCGCTCCAGATGGGAAATTCCGATGATCTCCGTATCCATGATGATCTGGTACGAGCTTTCCGAACCGCGCGTGATGCTGACAAACTTGCCGCAGTCATGCAGGGTCGCTGCGATCTTTAAAAGCAGCCGTTCCCGCGCTCCCAGACCATGGTATTTTTTCGTTGCATCAAAGATCATCTCCGCCGACCGCTCTACCTCGCGCACATGTGCGCCGTGGCAGCGGTAGCGCTTCGCCATCTGGCGCGCCGTTGAGAGAATATCTGCCTCAAAATCATGATGGAAGCGGACCAGACGGTTTTCCTGTGCGTACTCTGCCGCGATACCATCGCAGAGTGTCGTCCCCGGTGCCCAGATATAGGAAGCACCCGTCATGTCTAATATCTTCCGGTAGAGAATCGCACTTGGAATCAACACTTCTGCGTAATCCTGCGGCAGCTCATAGCGCTCCTGAATCTCCTCCGAGGACATTCCGATCAGCTTCTCGCAGAACACGCCAAATTCCTTTGCCGTGAACCGCGCCCCGCCTTTTTCATGCATGCCGCGGCTGATCATATAATTCATTGTCTCGCCGGTTGCAATCAGCGTCTCGATCTGATGCTCTTTTAAAAATATCTTCCGGAATGTGTATAATTCATTTTCTACCAGCTCATCGATGATCGCCGGGATCTTCCGGTAATCGACGCGCCAGTGTGCTGACATTTCACTTAAGCGCAGCACGCCGAGCAGAAGGTTCTGCGTTGATACCAGTACCTCCTCATCAAAGAGGGAGATCTGGGTGCTTCCGAATCCGACATCCATCAGCGCCGCGCCGTTTTTCACGGTGCGCTGGAATTCTTCCTCCCTGGCTGCAACAGCTTTATAACTCTTAAAACGCAGCTCCGAGTTGTTCATCGTGCGGACCCGGAGTCCGGTACGCACCAGAATCCGGTCCAGTACCATCTGGCTGTTCCGCGCCTCCCGAAGCGCACTGCTCGCAAATGCCCGGTAATCCGATACCCGGTATGTTTTCATCACTTCCCGGAACTTATTCAGGACCTCGCACATTTCCTCCACGATCTCGTGGCTCAAACGTCCGTCATTGTACGTGTCTTTGCCAAGCGCCAGCGCATGGCGCACATGATCGATCTCGCGGATTCCGGCGGAAGCAGAAATCTCGAAAATTCCCAGCTCCAGTTCGAAGGAACCCACATCAATAGCGGCAAAGGTTTTAACGGTCATATTACTTGATCTCTCCTTTCAGCTTGCTGCGTAAGTTTGCAATAAACTGGGTGGCAGTACGTCCGGACAGCCCGCCGTGGCTTAACTCCCACTTGTTGGCTTCCAGAAGCAGATCTGCCTCCGGCATATGGATGTGGTATTTGTCTGCCAGCACACGGACGATGTTCTGGAATTCTTTCTTGTCCGGTGAGCCGTAGTAGATCGTGACGCCAAAACGCGCAACCAGGGACAGTTTTTCCTGCACCGTATCGTTGGAGTGCAGATCGTCGTCCAGCTCGCGCTTATCGCTGAATTTCTCGCGGATTAAGTGGCGGCGGTTCGATGTCGCATAGATCAGGACATTCTGCGGCTTGATGCCGAGACCACCCTCAATGATTGCTTTCAGATATTTATATTCCAGCTCATATTCCTCAAAGGAAAGGTCGTCCATATAAATGATAAATTTGTAGTTGCGGTCTTTGATCTGCTCCAGGACGTCTGATAGTCCGCGGAACTGGTGCTTGTACACCTCGATCATGCGGAGTCCGCGGTCATAATACTGATTTAGGATCGCTTTGATACTGGATGATTTACCGGTACCGCTGTCACCGAAAAGCAGGCAGTTGTTTGCCGCGCGCCCCTCGATAAATGCCTCGGTATTCTCAATCAGCTTGGCTTTCTGCAGCTCATAGCCTACCAGATCGCTAAGCTTAATATGTTCCACGCGCGTGATCGGCTCGATATCGACCTGCTTTGCCTCGTCATCCATAATAATATGGAATGCTTTGTTAAGACCAAACTTGCCGACACCAAATTCTTTATAAAATTCGGTCACGATATCCTGAAATTCCTGATCACTCTCCGCATTCTCCAGGGAAACCGATAATTCAACGATCCGGTCGCGGATGCGGTGGTTGAACGCCTTGCTGTTTTCCAGCGCATTTTCGTAATGCTTCATCTCCGACCAGATGCCGTTCTCAGTCTCGTCCAAACAGGCAATATCCAGGGAAAAAAGCTCTCTGACCTGTGCAAAATCGTGGCGTGCAAGCTCGCTCAAGCTGCCGCCGACCGGTCCGATGATCTCGCAGGATGTGCTGTAGGCATTTTCATTGTTTGCCATGCAGAACGCCAGGAAACAATGCCACAGGTTTCCGCGGAATCCATAGGTCACTGCCAGATCGATGAGCTGACTCGCGCATGCATATGCATCCGGGCGTGCCTCGCCTTCTTCTGGTTTTAAGAGGCTGCACATGTCGTCAAATAACTGCTGATACCGCAGGTTGCGATATAAAATCATCGTATTTTTTCTTTTTTCTTCCATCATTCTGCCTTTCCGGTTACCATCACATGCTTTACGGCACTTTCAGTGTCAAAAATGCCTGCCCGTGGACAGCAACCCATTCTGTCTTGTCCTAAGCTAAAGAGACTAGTAATTTCCTAATATTTTTACATTTTTCGCTTCGCGCATGATTCCGTACAGTGCATTCTGCACACCGGCATCCTCCAGGTTTCCCTCGATGTCCACGAAGAAGCGGTACTGCCAACTCTCCTCCGGGATCGGCCGGGACTCGATCATACGCATATTGACGTCATTGAAAATAAAATTGCCGAGCATGCTGTACAGCGTACCGCTGCGGTGCGGCAGCTCGAAACAGAGGCTGATTTTCTCTGCGCCCGCCTGATAGACGCGATCCTTCGCCAAAATCAGGAAACGGGTCGTATTGTCCGGACAGTTGTTGATCGGACCTGCCAGCTTTTTGAGCCTGTAAATCTCACCTGCCACCTCACCTGCGACTGCCGCCTGTGACGGATCTTTCTCATCGCGTACCTTCTGTGCCGCCACAGCATTATTTTCCATGCTGAGCTGCTGCCAGTCGTGCTGGTTTAAGAAGTCGCTGCTCTGCATCAACGCCTGCGGATGGGCAAAAACACGCTTCACATCGGAAAGTTCCGCGTCCGGTGTGCCAAGCAGGTAGTGATGTACCGGCAGAAATGTCTCCGCCACGATCACATTGTCGTATTTTAAAAGCAGATCATAGTTGTCCGTCACGGCACCGGCGGAAGAATTTTCAATCGGAAGCACCGCAAAATCAGCTTTTCCCTCCTGAATCTCCACCATCATATCCTCAAACCGGCGTACATGATGGATCTCCGCGTCTTTTCCAAAGAACTGCAGCGCCGCCGCATGACCGTAAGCACCCTCTAATCCCTGGAACACCACGCGTTTTCCGGCGGTTTCAAGCTTCTCCACCTTATGGAAGCCCAGATCCGGACCGCCGACGCGCCCTGCGATCGTCTGATACTGATACCGGCGGCTCAGCGTCATCATCTGCAAAAACAGCTCGGCAACCGCCTGCTTGTTGAACTCGCCCTCCGCCATCGCCTGAACTGACTCGATCTTCTGTTTCTCACGCTCGGCGTCGTAAACCGCCTTTCCGGTCGCGATCTTATACTCTGCCACCTCGCTGCAAAGGCGCATTCTCTCCTCAAATAACTTTTCTATCTGGGTGTCGATCTGGTCCAGACGCCCTCTTATCTCCAGCAAATCCATCTCTTAGCTGTTCTCCTTTTCCATCTCTGAAAGCATCCCTGCGATCTTTTCTCTCGTATATGCGCCGACAAACTTCCGGTTCTCCGGATCCAGCTCTTTCACGATAAACGGCTCGCCGAACTCAATCACGACATGGCTCGGACAAATAAGAGGAATATGCTTCTCAAAGACCTCCGCTGTTCCCTTGATCGCCACCGGAACAACCGGACAGCCAGATTTCTCTGCGATCTTTAAGCTTCCCTCTTTAAATGGAAGCAGATCGGAAAGCTGTTCATTTTTATTGCGGGTTCCCTCCGGAAAAATCCAGACAGAAACGCCGCGTCGCACCTTCTCGATCCCCGCCAGAATCGTTTTTAAACCTTCTTTTATATTATTCCGATCTAAAAACAGACAGTTGACATTGAGCATCCATTTTGACAAGAGCGGAATCTTCTCCATCTCTTTCTTTGCCACAAATCCCATCAGTCCCGGAACCGTCGTATAGCCAACCAAGATATCAAAATAGCTCCGGTGGTTTCCCACATAGAGCACCGGGCGATCCTGCGGAATATTTTCATATCCGCGCACCTCTACCGTCACACCTGCCATTTTGAGCAGTTTTTCAAAAATATTACGCACCATCTGGGTGCTTTCTTCCTCCACTGCAACCGGATCTACCTGTCCCTGTTTATCCATACGGTGCAATGTGCCGATGGAACCAACAAGGAAGCTGACGATCGTTCCTACTATCTTTATCGCGCGAAACATACTGATACCTCTCTTTTCTCTTGTATCTGTCCGAAACCGTCTGGTTTTTATCCTGCTATTTTCATTTCCAGACAGACTGCTTTACTGTCTCATTATATAGAAAGAAGCAGGGTTTTACAAGACTTTCCTTGTAAGACATCCTGCCTCTGTTACTGTTCACGCATACGTGCCCAGTATCGGAATTTGCCGTGGCTTCGCATTTAAATACGGCAAATTCCTGCTGCCACCACGTTTTCTTACGGCACTTTCGGTTCCAAAAGTGCCTACCTGTGAACAGTAACCTGCCTCTCTATTTTTTATGGATTCACAATCTCCGTCTTTCCGCTGATCAGCGCTTCCACCTCGATTCCACCTATCTCGCACAAGATTCCCTCATAGCTTTCCAGTGTATCGCTGTAATACACGCTGTAGATAGACACATCCTCAGAAATCTCTCCATCCAGATAGTTTTCCAGCGGATTTTCTCCCAGATCCCGGAAAGAACCACCCAGATCCATCATCAGCTCCCAGCTTTCCGGATGAATGTCCTGCTCATCCAAATCATGCAGATACATCCAGAGCGCCATGCATAGAATCCTCGCCTCGGCTTTCGCCCGCACTTCCTTCGCTTTCTGTACCTGTCCGGACATGATCGGGATCGAAACTGCAACGAGAATCGACACAATCCCGGTCACAATCAGCAGCTCTGCCAGCGTAAAGCCTGACCGTGCCCTAGCGGAACTGGTTCTTTTCTCTGTCATAGGTATATCCCACCGCCTGCAGCTTCTTCTCAAGCTCCGACCGTTCTGTATCAAACGCACTGCATAATTCATCTAAATCCGGGTAAAAATCTCTGAGCTGTGTGTTCACAAAACTCAGGCACATAATCGGATCGTTCGGTATTTTTCCTGCCATCTTTTTCCCTTTCTGTCCTTTTATTCATACTCAAACGTAACCGTCACATAGTAACCGCGGTCATTTTCCTCGATCGCCTTTACCACGCCGTGATCGGCGGGAATCCGGTCATTCAGCTTAAAAAGCCCCGACATTGCCACCGCCGGTTCTATCATATAATTGACATTAAACGGCGTCACCGACTCCGTCACCTCTACTGTCTGTCCGACTTCTACCAGTCCCGGACGTTCCATTTTAAATACAACATCTCTTGTCACGCCGTTTTTCCTCTTCTTTCTGGTCTGATCCCCGATTCTGGCTGCCGGCATATCCTCACGCCGTGCCTCTGATTTCAAAATTTTTTTACACGAACCATAACCGCCAGCTTACCAGTTTTCTAGTATACGGCACTTTTTTCCTTTTATCAACTGCGCCCACATAACCTACCGTTCGTTTTTTTCACGCGCCATCCGCCGCAGCTGCCGAAATCCAAGCCATGCCAGTAAAAGCAGCAGCAGACTTATACTGATCGTCAGTCCGTAGTGAATCCACCGTCTCCAGAACGGAATCGGGAGGTTTTCCACCGGCGCAGTCTCTGTTTCCACCAGAGTTCCCGGATCCACTTCTATTTCTGTCATCTCTTCCACATCCAGTTCCGCTTTTTCATACTCCATCCGCCTCCGGTAACGCTCATATTCCGGAAGTCTGACCGTTCCCCCGTACACTGCCCGGCAATCCCATACGCGGCGTTTTGCCTGTACCGCCGCATTGCGGCACCAGATGCCAGCCTCATCCTGATAAGCATCTCCCTCCCAGCTTGCCGACTCAATCTGCACCTCATCCTCCGATAGCCCTGCACTTGCAAGCAGTTCTTCCCTGCACGCCTCCAACGGCGGCACTTTTTCATCATGCATCACAACAGTTCCACCCAGCCGGTATGTGTCCGCCCCGTATTCGTGAAATACGACCGAAATCTCAAATCCATCCTGCCAGTGTTCGTTCTCATAAGAGGTTCTTTTCAGATCCAACATAACCGATACCGTCTTCCGGCTCTCCCGATCCTCCACCTCCATCGGCGCTCTCGCCGGGATCTCCTGTTCCCACGTCACGGATGGATAGACCATCTCCCCCGAAACCTCCCGCGTTCTGCCGCGCACCGGCACCGCCTCTATCTCTGTCCCCACAAGCCGGTAGGTAATTTCCCCCTCTTCCAGATATTCTTCCGGCGCTTCTGGTATCTCAGCCTCTTTCAAATAGGAAGAAGAATAACGGATCCGCCGTTCTCCCGCCTTATCTTCCTGTGCGTAAGCCTGTCCGCCGGTGCCCTGCAGGCACAGCAGCACAAATGTCAGCACTGCCAGCCTCCAGCCATATCTTCTGTCTTCTCTTTTCCCCATACATTCTCCCTTTCTGCCATTCCCCGGCAAATGTCTCCTGCCAGCCGAACCGCATTCTTTCGTAAGCACGTTCTAAATTTCCGTACTCCTCTCTCAACCTTCTCCATCCTTTCTAAAATTGTTATTGTTCACGCATATGTGCCCAGTAACGGAATTTGCCGTGGCTTCGCATTTAAATACGGCAAATTCCTGCTGCCACCACGTTTTCTTACGGCACTTTCGGTTCCAAAAGTGCCTACCTGTGAACAGTAACGATATGATACTTATATTCAGCACTGCTCAATCATATGACTGCTATTTTTTTGTTTCATAGGACGCAGTTTCCCCTGAAACAAAAAATGCATTATGAAATTTCATAAATACCCGGATATTTCTGTGAATCACAGATGCCCTCTTTGCGGGCAGAATCATCGAATGCCGTCCGGAACCGGACTTTGAACTGCATCGTACCTTTATTATAGTCTGCCCTATCTCAAAATACAATTTATAAATCGCTCTCGCGGCATTTTCTACAAAAACACCTTTTTATCCAGCATTTACTTATAAGTGTTATACAAAAAATCGAATACGAGTTTCTTTTTGGTACGGTAAAATGACTTGACTGGACAGCAGATTTTAGGTATACTTGCATATAGGTACATTTTACAAAATAAGAGCGGAGGAAATTAAACTATGAAGTGTCTTATCATTGACAAAGTATACGCTGGTATTGCTGAAGAACTCAGCAAATACATGGAAGTTAAAACTGCAGAGAATCTGCCGTCCACCAAGGATCAGTTATTAGCTGAAATCGGTGACGTAGACGTTCTGATCATGCGTGTAGATCCGAAGATCGATCAGGAGATCATCGACGCTGCTAAGAACCTGAAGGTTATCGGCGTTTGCTCCGTTGGTCTGAACCACATTGATATGGACTACGCAAAATCCAAAGGAATCCAGATCTTCAACGCACCGGGCTTAAACGCTAACGCAGTTGCAGAGCTGACCATTTCCAAGATGTTAGATATCTCCCGTGGTACTTTCACAGCTAACTACGATGTAAAAGTAAAACATGAGTGGAACAAATATAAATTCGAAGGTCGTGAGCTTCGCGGCAAGACTCTGGGCGTTATGGGCTTCGGTCGTATCGGTAAGAGAGTCGGTGAACTTGGTCGTGCATTTGGTATGACTGTCGTTGCTTACGATCCATTCCTGAAACCGGAAGATTTCGAGAAAGAGCATGCAACTGGCATGTCCGTAGACGAGATGTTAAAGGTAGCTGATTTCGTATCTATCCACGTACCGCTGACACCAGAGACAAAGGATCTGTTCAACGCTAAGTCCATCGCTGAGATGAAGGATGATGCAGTTGTTCTGAACATGAGCCGTGGTGGTATCGTAAACGAGAAAGATATGTACGAGGCTCTGAAAGCTGGCAAGATCGGCGGCTACGCAGCAGACGTTATGGAGAACGAGCTGGCTGGCAGCGGTCTGACAGGTGATGATACATTCGCAAGCCCGCTGTTCGAGTGCGACAACTTCATCGTTTCCCCGCACATCGGCGCTCAGTCCGTAGATGCTTCCAGAGACATCGGACTTCACATCATTTCCAAGGTAAAAGAGGCTCTTTCCCTGTAATCAGGAAACCAGTCTTATACTCATATAGGAAATCCTGCGGAAATCGTTCTGCAGAAACTGCATAAAGACAGGAACCGGATGATACTCTCGCCGGTTCCTGTTTTTTTGTTTCATAGGAAACTACTGGAATACCACTGGTTCCTCCAGCAGTTCCGTCCGCAGCACAATATACGGATACGACGGCTCTTCCCCGGTCGGCTCGCTTCTCTCCGGTCCTTTTAACTCGGTCTTGACGATGATCGAATTGTCCGTCAGGTACAACTCCGGAACCGTAATGCTGTAGCCGCCGGTCTCCTGCTTGCCGTACCCGGCAGCTATGTAGAGGTCATTTCCGCTTGTGTAAGTCAGGCGGAAGGAATCGTTCTTCTTTTCTTCTATGATCTGCGCCAGCTCCTGCGGCGTCTCATCGGGACCTATGACGGCAAATTCCAGATCCCGCAATTTTTCTGCCTGTTTTTCACCGCCGCATGCAACCGCATAGACCCCCGCCAGAAAGATTCCCATCACAGCCATAAGGCTTAGAAGCCATTTTTTCCTGCTTTTCTTACTTTTCATCAAATAAAAAACCTCCCGCTCCCCTGCACGCAGCCACGCGGCAAAATGCTTTGATTTACTGCATTTTATGAAGCGGAAGGTTGTGATATTCTATCTTTTTTCCTTTTTCCCTGGCATACGCCAGCAGCCGGTCGTTCGCCGCCGCCCAGCCCCCATACTGCCTGCGGCACGCAATCACGCACTGGCACGCATCCAGACATTCTCTGGCTTCTTGTTCCTTTTCCTCTGATATTTCTTCAAATGCGGGGACTGCAATCAATCTGGACGCCAATGTACAAGCCGCCGGATAATCTAAGTCGGCTTCCGATACGATCCCTGCCGCAAACGTGGTTCCAGCTCTCTGAAGCTGCCAGAAGACAGCGCGCCCGCTTCCTCCTCCTGCCAGCACAAACACCTCTGGCGCCCCCTCCGGACGCGGAAGCTCCATACTGCCGCCTGTCTGACGGAAGCGCCCTTCCTCGATCTGGAAAAGCTCGGAAAGATGTTCCGGAGTCAGCATCTCTTCCGGGCGTCCAAACCGGCTTTCCTGCCCCGGGCTGACGCACAGCACCCAGTCAGAGACGCGCTCCGCCAGATCAAGTTCATGAATGGATAAAATGACTGCCACCTTCTTGCGGCGCGCCAGCTCCTGCAAGACCGACATAAATTCCAGCTTATAACGGATATCCAGATAGGAAGTCGGCTCATCGAGAAGCAGCAGTTCCGGCTCCTGACAGAGCGCCCGCGCCAGCATCACCCGCTGCCGCTGACCGTCGCTGAGCGTCTGGAAGTCCCGCTCCCGAAGCTCTGATACCTGCACTGCCTCCATCGCCTCATCAACTGCCTTCCAGTCCTCCTCCGAGAGGACACCAAACCGCCCCGTGTACGGATAACGCCCGGCTGCCACAACATCCCGGCAGGTCATCCACTCTGCATGGACCTTTTCCGTAAACATGACCGCCATCCGCCGTGCGCGCTCCGTTCCCTTCATTCCCAGAAGGTCCGCGCCGTCCAGATAAACCGCGCCTCCCAGAGGGGGAAGCTGCGCGGCGACACTCTTTAAAATGGTCGATTTTCCGGCTCCATTCGGTCCGACTAAAGTCAGGATCTCACCCTTCCTTATCCCGATCCGGACTGGATTTAAGATCTGTTTTCCACCGTATCCAACCTGTAAGTCCTCTGTATAAAAGTAGATCTTCTCCTCAGTTTCTGGATTCATGGTATTTTCTCCTCTGCTTCTCTATGCTTCAGGTGCTCTTTCGATGTTTCCGCATCATCACAAAAATCACGACCGGCGCACCGAAGACAGCTGTTACCGTGCTGATACTCAATTCCGTCGGGGCAAAGACCGTCCGCGCCAGCCAGTCGCTGAACAGGCAGAACACGCTTCCGCCCAGGAAACAGCCCGGAATCAGCACCAGCGGTCTTGTATCGGCAAACAGCCAGCGGATCAGATGCGGAACCGCGATTCCAACAAAGGAAACCGGACCGGCAAATGCCGCTACGCAGCCAGATAAGATGCTGGACAAAATCACCATAAAGAAACGCAGATGTGCGACATTGACTCCCATGCTTTTCGCATACGTCTCCCCCATCTGGTATGCGCCGATCGGTTTGGATAACAGAAACACCGCTGCCGCTGAGACAAAGGTCACGCCCGCCATGACTGCCACATTTTCCCAGGTCATACCAGAAAAACTTCCGCGCGACCAGTTATGCAGGTTGACAATATCCGCATCGCTGGCGAAGGTCACAACAAAATCCGTGATTGCCGAGCAAATATAGCCGATCATCACGCCCCCGACGATCAGCATTGCCATCTGTTCCATTTTCCGCGCGACCAGGAGCACAAACAGCATAGAGAGAAGCGCTCCGGCAAATGCCGCTGCCACCAGCATCCCCGAATTGATCGTAATATTCCATTCCAGAAATCCGACCATCACAAGTGCTACCAAAAGCTTTGAACCAGAAGAAATTCCCAGCACAAAGGGACCCGCGATCGGATTGTGGAAAAAGGTCTGTAACAGATACCCTGACAGTGCCAGCGCCCCGCCAAGGATCAGCGCCGCCAGCGCGCGCGGCAGACGGATCTCCCAGATGATCGTCCACGCCATTCCACGCAGCTTAGGCTCCCGCAGTTCCTGTAAAAATTCCATGATCGGAACCGATACACTGCCTGAACAGACACTCCAGATAAGCGACAGGAGCAGCAGCATAATCAGAAGCAGAAATGCGCCTGCGATCCGCACCTGTCTGCCTGCCTGCGCCAGGTTTCTTTGTTTTTTTTCCTGTTTTTGTCTGTTTGCTTCTGATACTGAACGCATCGTTTCTCCTATCTATCTTTATTACACTTTCCATCCTCACGACTGCAATTTATACAGATATGTCCCATCTTCCTGGCTTCCGCTGAAAATCGCATGGATATCTTCCAGCATCGCTCCAACTGACATAGATTCCTGATAGAGATTCTTCGTCGTACACCAGACATTTCCCGCCTGTACCGCCTTGAAATCCTTGAGAACCGGCGCTTTTGCCAAAAGCTCCGAAATTGAGTGAATCTCCCCGTCGATTGTACTGTTATAAATCAGATAATCGGATTCTTTCGCGGCTGCATAAAATTCTTCCATCTGCATATTGACGGTCGAAGACCTCTTTCCGTCATCCCCCAGATGCCCAAATATGTATCTGCCGCCCGCTAATTCTATCATTTTCGGTATATAATCAGAGGAACGGCGCACGTTCACGCTGCCCTGGTTCGTAATATAGAAAAATGCCGCCGACGGCTTTTCCGCCTGTGCCGTCTGTTCTGTTTTTACGCTCCCGCCTGCGTTCTCCGCATCCGAACCTTCTTCTGTAACACGCTGCAAAGCTGCTTCCTGCTTTGCAAATGCCGCTTCCGCCTCTTTTTCTTTACCGGTCAGCACTCCATACAGGCGGATCCATTCCGTCCGCCCCAGCGGATGTGCTTCGTAGCTGGAATGATCCACAAGCACCGGGATTCCGAAACTTTCCAGCTTTTCTTTTACCTCCGGCGAATGGAGAATCATCGTATTTTCTATTGCCAGACCGCAGCCCTCCGAGACAATCCGCTCATAATCCGGTTCGCTGTACTTGCCTGCGTAGAGAATTGACCCATTCTCCATCGCCTCCTTTGCCTCCGGGATGTACCAGCCCGACGCATCGGTTCCCGAAAACCGGATATCCGGGAGCGCTCCCAGCATCCGGAACATATCCATGGTCGCGGTCGCTACCAGATAAATCTGTTTGACCGGGCGCTTAAGCACCTGGATCGAATCCGGAAGATCTTCCGGCACCTTTCCGCCCTCTGGAATCAGAAGAAAACGGCTTCCATCCGCAACCGAAACTGCTTCGTACTGCATCCCGTCCGCATCCTCATAGGTATCGACCGCAAACTGGGTCGCATAGGCAAGCTCCATCCGCGATTTCCAGGCCAGGGACGCACTGATCGCCTCACCCGGCTGTGGAAGTGATGCCTCCGCCACCTGTGCATCCACGTTTTCTGCCGGCTGGGACACTTTCGTACCTTTACCCGCCTCATTGGATATCTCACTGGCGGATGTAGACGACGCTGCCACTCCCATAAGCGACACTGCCATTTGCCATTTTCTTGTTACTGTTCACGCATACGTGCCCAGTAACGGAATTTGCCGTGGCTTCGCATTTAAATACGGCAAATTCCTGCTGCCACCACGTTTTCTTACGGCACTTTCGGTTCCAAAAGTGCCTACCCGTGTACAGTAACCTTTTCTTTCCCGTTATCCATCCTATTTTCTTCATTTTTCCCACTCTGCCTCTCTCACGTGCGCCACATACAGCTTCCGGATCGCCTCAACCTCTCCCAGTCCCCGGATGCGGCATTCCACCTGGTATCCGGCGCGTTCCAGGCGGCTCTTCCAGGAATCCTCCTCTTCACCTGCCATATCCTGATTCGCATGGTCGCCTGCAACCACCATGAGCGGCTGCAGCACCGCCCTCTGATAGTGTTTCTGCGCGCCCAATTTCTCGATCACCGCCTGTAAATCCGGCTGCGCCTCCACGGTTCCGATGTAATAATTTGCATAGCCGCCCGCGATCATCCTATCCTGCATCTTCTGATACACCTGATTGGAAGCCGCGTCCGTCCCATGCCCCATCAGACAGAGTGCCGTTTTTCCATCGTCATATCCGCCCAGTTCTCCTGCCATCGCCCGGATTACCGCATCCAGATCTGCTTCACTGGCAAGAAGCGGTGCTCCCAGCGCCAGCCGTTCAAAACGCCCCTGATTCGCTTCCACTTCCGCTTTTACATCCATGTATTCAAATCCATCCATCAGATGGGTCGGCTGCACAATCAGACTTTTAATCCCATCGGCTGCTGCCCGGTCAAGTGCCTCCTTCAAATTGTCGATCGACCGTTGATCCCGCTTTTTCAATTTATCAATGATTCTCTGGCTGGTAAATGCCCGGCGCACCTCATATGCCGGAAATGCCTCCGCCACTGCACGCTCAACCGCTCCGATCGTCTTTTCTCGGCTGTCATTGTAGCTTGTCCCGAAGCTGACTACCAGGATTGCCTGTCTTGGTTCCATCTATCATTCTTCCTCTTTGTTTTTTATCTTTCAATTCAGAATTTTCCCGTTCCTCCTACGCTGCCATATGCCTGAATCTGGCTGACATATAGCTTTATGAATCGAAGCTACTATAGCATATTTTGAAATAGTTTGCAATGAAGCAGAAAAAATGGCACTCCGCCCGTCCAGGCGGAATGCCCCTTTTTCTGTTTTCAGCTCCAATTTTACCAGCTTTTCTATTCCTCGTCCCGGCTGCACGCGCGCAGCTGGTGCTCATGCTCATATTTTTCTTTCGTCGCCATCCCGCCCCGGATATGGCGTTCCGCTTTGTTGATATCCAGTACTACACGCGCCCGGGATGCAAGCGGCGGATTGATATGGGAAAGGCGCTCGGCCACATCTTTATGCACGGTAGATTTACTGATCCCAAATTTCCGGGCCGCCTGCCGCACTGTCGCATTGTAGTCTATGATGTAATTAGCGATCGCAACCGCCCGTTCCTCGATATATTCCTTCATGGGAGTTCCCCTGAGAACGTTTTTTACATCTTATTACATCTGTTTCCGGTTTATGCAAATTCCCTTTCCCAAACAAAAACACTGCCGATTAGTAGTTCTCCGCACGGCGGTGTTTCCGCAAGTCGTTTCTCTTCACGCCAGCTTCCCACTCTGCCTTCTCCTCATCGGTCTCGACAAGCAGTCCCGGAACTTCCATCGGATGCTCGTTTTCATCCAGCGCTACCATAACCACATAAGCGGTATTAACCAGTTTACGCGCGCCGCTTAAAGACTCTACGAATGTATCGACACGCACTTCCATGGAGGTTCTTCCAACATAAGTCAGCTTACCCTCGATAATCAGGGTATTGTTCAGGTGGACTGCCTCTTTGAACTGCAGGTTATCAACCGATGCAGTTGTCGGATTGCAGTGCGCGTGACGGCGCGCAACAACGGTCGCTACAACGTCGATCCATTCCATCAGCTGACCGCCAAACAAACGACCAGCACCATTTAAGTGACTATTTAATACAAGCTGTGTCTGGATAACAGCTGAATCCGCTACGCGGCGCATCATTCTTTCTTCCATAATTTATTTCTCCTTTCGAGAAGGATGCCTCTTCCAATCTCCCACTTTCGAAGGACTTCCCTGTGATATGGTACCTAGTATACTGGCTTTCCCTCAAATTTGCAAGTATTCCGCTGCAAAAATTCTGAATCTTTTTAGTTATACATCCTATTGGCAGTAAACTATAAATGTTAAAAAACGACCGAAGAATCTGGGAGCAGCGTCTGTTGTCTTTCGCTGACTCCCATCATCTTCAGCCGTTCTCTTATTTATCCTCTTCCCGCGCCGTGATCATCCGATAGATGAAATCCACGGTTCCATCGATACCGTAGCTGGCACTGTTGATACAGAGATCATAGTTGTTGGAATGTCCCCAATTTCGGTTTGTATAGTAATGATAGTACTGGCTGTGGACATGATCCAGATGCTTTAACATATGGCGTGCCTGCTTGACCGTCAGGGAGCTGTCAATCTCCATCGCACGTTTGATACGCTGCTCAAACGGCGCCGTGATGTAGATACTGATATGCGGGATGTTGTTATTTGCCATGATGGCATCTCCGCATCGTCCCAGAATAACAAAATCTTCCTTCTTCGCCATGTCAACCAGAAGGTCGCTCTCGTTGAAGAAGACCGCATCACGCTTCGGCAGTCCATGGAAACGGCTGAACTCGCGCATGCGCTGGCGCAGGGTCAGATGGCGCTCCGGGATGAATGCCTCACTCGGGTTTACATTGGCATCCTGATCGTGCGCCGGCTCTTTCTTGATTCCCGGCTTGATTCCGTAGCTGACAGAATCCTGTATAGAATCCTTCTGAGCCTCGAGACGTTTCAGAACCGCTTCAAAGATCTCCGCGTCGTAGAAATTGATTTTCAGCTTATCTGCCAGCTTAAATCCGATATTTACACCGCCGCTTCCGTAGGTCCAGCTGATACATACGATCAGGTGGTCATTTTCGGAGAAACGGTTTTTCAGGTTAAATGTATTCAGCTTCGCCAGCTCTGCGTTGATAACGTCGCCGCTCGCGAAACTGGTCGGCAGACTCATGACTTCGGTCAGAATCCGGTTGTACTCGGTCATGACGAGCTTCCGCTCTTCCTTATTCTCGATGGTACGCGCCATGTTTCCGATCAGGGCAATCTCACTTCGAACCAGGTTACCCTGCGGGCGTGTCAGCATCAGATGAGTCAGCTCATCCACGCAGCGCTTCCGGTCACGATTGAAAACACGTCCCAGAGAAGAACCTAACTGTGCATAAACCTCCGCATCCAGATCGTAAATACTCTCCGCCAGTTCACGGATTCGTTTTTCATCTCTTCCAGGCACCGTGCTGCCCGGCTTCTTCCCTGCTGAATCCTTTTCGGCTGCATTTTCCGCACCCGTTACTTCATTCGCATACTGGGCGCTGTCCTTTTCAAGCGCCTGCTGCGTCTGATTTTCCATATTATCTGTATTGGTATGTTCCTGATTGTTGCTCATCGTCACTCACCCCCTATAAAAAGAATAACAGCATATCAAGTGCAAAGACCGGAACCAGAATACCGAACGACCAGAGCAGATATCCGAAGAAGGACGGCATACGCACACCGTTTTCATCCGCAATCGACTTAACCATGAAGTTCGGTGCATTGCCGATGTAGGTGTTCGCACCCATAAATACCGCACCACAGGAGATCGCCATCAGCATCTTGATCGGAACCGTTCCTAACGTCGTCACCATGCCCTCCGTAAATCCAAGCGCACCTGCCGTTGTTAAAAATACCAGATAGGTCGGCGTGTTATCCAGGAAGCTGGACAGCAGACCGGTCGCCCAGAACATTTCAAACGGCTCGGAGATGCCCAGATTCGCGCCATTTGCTTTCAGAATCATCAGGGCTGGCTGCATCGTGATGAAAATACCGATAAACAGAACGGCAACCTCATGAATGGCGCCCCAGGTAAAGTGGTTCTCACGGCGGATCTCAACCTTCGTGGTCTTGAAGGACAGGAAGGCCGCCACCAGAATGATCACAATCTCAATGATGGCCGGATAGCTTAATTCTACCTCTCCAAACAGATGGATGCCAAGCACCTTTCCGGCTGCATCCTGGAACTGCGGCATGGACGGTAAGGTACCGCTTAAAATAACGGCTGCCACGATCATAACCAGGAAAATCAGGTTGTGCGCGCCGCGCAGCTTTACTTCGGTACCCGGTTTGCTGATATCCGGTTTCAGACCGCTCGCGATATCCTGACGATATGCCCTCTTATCAATAAAATAGAAGATTGTCAGCAGCACCAGCATATTGAAGAATAAGATCGGCGCCAGATGTAAGCTCCAGAAGAACGGTACGCCGCGCATGAAGCCCATCAGCAGAGGCGGGTCACCGATCGGGGTCAGACATCCGCCGATGTTGGATACAAGGAAAATAAAGAAGATAATGATATGACGTTTCTTCTTTCTCCATGCATTCATCTTGACAACCGGACGAATCATCAGCATACTGGCACCGGTCGTACCGATCCAGCTTGAAAGCAGGGTTCCCAGTGCCAGTAGTCCTACATTGACACGCGGAGAACCTGCCAGGTCACCGGACATCGTGATATTACCGGCAACGCAGAAAAGTCCAAATAACAAAATAATAAAGGTCAAATAGTCATTGACCAGGCATTCCAGAACCGTTTCCAGTGCTGTCCCCGCACTGTAACGCATCGCAAACGGAATGATAAAAAGAATTGACCAAAGAGCAACCGCATGAGGCTGGTGCTCTTCCCACCATTCTGCCTTCACAAGCGGCAGAATCGCAATACAGAGAAGCAGTCCCGCAAATGGAATACACATCCAGAGCGGCACAGAGGATGCCGATGCACCGCCTTCCTGTTCTGCTGCCAGAGCCGTCATCGGATTTGCCATCAAAAATAATCCCAGGCTCGCGCAAAACGCACTCAATCTTTTCACCTTCGTAACCTCCCAACTTTTTTCTTTTTTGTTTTACATTTTCCATTTCAGCCACTCATTATAACAAGTTTATTTCCTAAATACAACCGTGTTTTTCACGTTGTAAGCGTGATTTTCCGTGAATTTTTCGTTAAAAGTACCTTATATTAATTCTTATTAATAAGTGTTGTAAGCCTGTGCTCATAACATAAACAAATACCTCTTTTGTGTATAGAAATTATGTATAATACTGTAATTTCACGTTAGTGCCTTTTTGTGTAATAGGGGATTCCAAGGAATTTCCTATTACACAAAAAACCGCCCGCCGATATCCCGACAGACGCTTCCTACATTCACATATAACTTTCTCTTGAACTATACTCTCTTTCCAGAGTTCATATTTCAATTCCATATCTTCCCCGCCATCTTCCATCTTTTTCCTGCAGCTGTTTTCGCGCTTCATTTTAAGCCAGCCGCCCGATCTCTCGCGGTATTCCTTCGTGGTTTCTTTTTCGATATGTGCCAGTTGGCAAATCTGCCGCTGTATAACCTGCTCTTTCGCAGCGTTCACACATATTCTCTCTCGAACCTGTTTTATTATAGCGCTTTTTTGTAAAATTTATTTCCGCTTTTTTGTCAAATCTTTGTAAAAAAATCAAGCAGCAAATTGGAGAAACTGTCTCATTTACTTTTTATCTTCTTTATGCTATAGTTAGCCTGTATTTTGCATTCAGATGTATTACGAATCCATTCGGAAATTCCGGTGCCATCCCGTGCCGGAATTCTCAATGTCTTATCGTGTTTTATAAATATCAGAAGGATTTTCAGGAGTATTGTATTCATGCAGGCGAATATATTTAAGATCAAACGAAATGAATTGGCTGACGGTTCCGGGCTGCGGACTACGATTTATTTTAAAGGATGCCCCCTGCGCTGTGTCTGGTGTTCAACACCGCAGGCGCATGAGCGCCCGACCCGGATTCTCTGGGACAGCAAGCACTGTCTCTACTGCAATCTCTGTGTCAGCGAATGTCCCACCGGAAGTCTGGCATTTTCAGACAACCGTCTCACCTTTACCCCGGACACCTGTACATTCTGCCGTGCCTGTACGGATCACTGTCCGTCCCGAATGCTTCATTTCGTCGGTCAGATGATGAATATGGATGAAATCATGGAAAAAATTCTTGCCGACCGGGAGCTCTATGGAAATGGCGGCGTCATTCTCTCCGGCGGCGATCCGCTGATGCAGCCGGAAGCAGCCACCGCTGTCCTGAAAAAATGTAAAGAACACGGCATCCGCACCGCGATTGAGACGACCGCTTTCGCCAAACCGCTGGCCTTTTCCCGCTTCATCGCCAACGCAGACATGATTATCATCGATTTAAAACATTATTCTGAAAAGAAATATGTCCAGTTCACCGGCGTCTCAAATCATTCGATTCTGGAAAATCTGGACTTTGCCGTCTCTATCGGAAAAAAAGTGGCGGTCCGCATTACCATTACCCCCGGCATCAACGACACGCTCATCGATGCCCGCAGGTATGCCCACCTTTTGTCTGAGCACCACATCAGACATGTAATTCTGCTCTCCTATTCAAATCTGGGGATCATTAAATATGAAAAATACATGCAATCTCCGACGCTTGCCCGCGAGCAGACCTTCTCCGGCCAGGATATGGAGAATTATGCGAATATGCTGCGCGGACTGGGGTTTGATGTGCAGATTGAGCAGTAGGGAGGCGGCAGGTTTTTTCCATTGCCGCCTCCCATACATTTTTCCATCTATTTCCTTGTTTCTCTATTTTTTCCCAAATTTTTCATTGATTTTTTTTCCACCCAATGCTATAATGTGTTCAATATTTAATTTATTTATCAAAAAATGAACATGAACCATTTGCAAAAATCCTCATTTTTACAAATGATTTAAAAGGAGGTTTCCCATGCAAAATCCACAATTCCAAACAGCGCCAGAGCCAAAACGCCTGGACTGGACCACGATGGTCGTCCCATTTCTTCTTATTATAATACTCTGTCTCTGCTTTCTGGCTGCGCCAGATGCATCCAAGGCAGTGTTGGAAAATCTCCGGAGCTTTCTCGGGGAAAACTTCGGTGTCGGCTACCTTGCCATCGGACTCGGCATTTTTCTTCTGTCAATCTACATCGCCTTTTCCCGCTACGGAACCATCCGGCTCGGAAAACCAGATGAGAAGCCGCTCTATTCCAATTTTGCCTGGGGTTCGATGATGTTTACCTCCGGACTTGCGGCGGACATTCTCTTTTACTCCCTGTGTGAGTGGGTTCTCTACGCCAATGACCCGCATCTGGCAGAAATGGGCAGTATTCAGGACTGGGCGAGCACATACCCGCTCTTTCACTGGGGTCCGATCCCGTGGGGCTTCTATGTCGTGCTCGCCGCTGCCTTTGGCTTCATGCTTCATGTGCGCGGCTGCCATAAACAGAAATACTCCGAAGCCTGCCGCCCGATCCTCGGAAAACACACAGACGGGCTTGCCGGAACCCTGATTGATCTGATGGCGGTCTTCGCACTGCTGGCCGGCACAACCACGACTTTTACGCTGGCGACCCCTCTGATGAGCCAGATCGTCTCCGAACTCTTCGGATTCGGCGACACCCGCCTCATCACCATCGCGATTCTGGCAGTCACCTGCCTGGTATATACCGTTTCCGTCGTGCGTGGCATGAAGGGCATCCAGAAGCTCGCGGCGTCCTGCGTCTACCTCTTCTTCGCTCTTCTGGCGTATGTGCTGCTGTTTGGCGGTGAAGCTCGCTATATCATCGAAACCGGCTTTTCCTCCATCGGAAATCTGGTACAGAACTTTATCGGACTCTCCACCTACACCGACCCACAGCGCACCACCTCATTTCCGCAGACATGGACAATGTTCTACTGGGCATACTGGATGGTCTGGTGCGTCGCTGCCCCGTTCTTCATCGGAACCATCTCTCGTGGACGTACGATCCGGCAGACAATCCTCGGCGGCTACGTGTTCGGGCTTGGCGGCACGTTTGTGAGCTTTATTATCCTCGGAAACTACAGCCTGGGACTCCAGGTGTTCGGAAAACTGGATGTCATGGGGCTTTATGCCGCCAGTGGCGACCTCTATTCCACAATCACTGCCATCATCCGCACGCTTCCGCTCGCCCCGATGGTTCTCGTTCTGCTCGCGGCGGCGATGATCGCCTTCTATGCCACCAGCTTTGACGCGATCGTACTGGTTGCCTCCGCCTACTCCTACAAGAACCTGACAAGCGAGGACGAACCGCACATGGCGATCAAAACCTTCTGGTCCCTGAGCCTGATTCTACTGCCGATGGTCCTCATTTTCAGTGATAATTCAATGGCAAACCTGCAGACCGTGTCCATCATTGCAGCATTTCCGATCGCGTTTATCATTCTCCTGATCGTGGCGGCGTTTTTTAAGGATGCGAAGAAATATCTTTCCAGGGAAATATAATTGTGATATCATTAAGTCAGTTTAAATATGCAAAGGAGGAGTAGCATTATGGCATGGGATGATGTTGCAGGAAAAGCTGCAGGAAATAATGGGGACAAATATGTTGTTTTACAGGTTGTTTTAACAGAAAAACTACTTGGCACTGGTTCAGGCACAGCAAGTCTTACTAATCTGCAATCAGAAATTAATAAACAAGCGGCCAAAGGATACCGGCTTCACACGATCTCAACAACATCTTCTGGCTCTAAGGGTTTTCTTGGCGGCGATAAAATTCAAGCTACCATGGTATTTGAACGAATTGATTAAGTGTTGTTAAAAATATCCCGAATGCACTTTCCGATGCATTCGGGATATTTTTCTTTATCTATAAGCTCTCCCGCAGATACTCCCGCGTCACACTCCGCTCCGCTTCCAGCATCTCCTTCGGTGTCCCGGCAAAGAGCAGACTGCCGCCTGCGAGTCCGCCGCCCGGTCCGAGCTCCACGATATAGTCGGCGTCCTTCATCACATCCAGGCTGTGCTCGATGATAAACAGTGTATTGCCCTGATCGGTCATCCGGTTGAAAAGCTTCATCAGACGGCGGATATCGTCGAGATGCAGCCCGTCAGTCGGCTCATCCAGAATAAATATCTGTCCCCGCTCATCCAGCTTGCTCGCCAGCTTCACGCGCTGCAGCTCGCCGCCGGAAAGTGTCGTCATCGACTGGTTCAGGTGCAGGTAACCGAGTCCGACCTGTACCAGCGTATCGAGTTTCTTCACAAAATCCTCATCTTCAAAGAATTGAATCGCCTGACGGACGGTCATATCCATGACTTCCGCAATATTCTTTCCCTTGTACTGATATTTCAGCACTTCCTCCGAATACCGCGTTCCGTGACAAACCTCGCAGACCGTCTCAATCGAGTCCATATATGCCATATCCGATATAATCACGCCTTTACCCTGGCACGCCGGGCAGGCGCCCTTGGAATTGAAACTGAAATATGCCTGTGCGACATGGTTCGCTTTCGCAAAAAGCGCCCGGATCGCATCCGCGATATCCAGATACGTCGCCGGAGTCGAACGCAGATTGATGCCGATATCCTTCTGCCGGATCGAGATCACCTCGCCTGGATACTGGCTCGTAAAATATTCCATCAGGGAACTTTTTCCCGAACCGGCCACACCGGCGATGACCGTCATCACGCCAAGCGGCAGTTTTACACTCAGATCTTTTAAGTTATGAAGCTTCGCGTGCTCGACCTGATACCATCCGGTCGGCTTGCGGTACTCCATCTTCATCGGCGTTTTCGTCCGCAGCATCCGCCCGGTCACAGTGTCCGCTTTCAAAAGCCCCTCGTAGCTTCCCTGATACATGATCTGTCCACCGTTTATGCCCGCTTCCGGTCCCATATCCACAATGTGATCCGCCAGCGCGATGACTTCCCGGTGGTGTTCCACAATCATCACGGTATTTCCGTGCTCTTTCAGCTTGATCAGCGAATTTTTAAGATTCTGGATATCGCGCGAATGCAGTCCGACGCTTGGCTCATCAAGCACATACATCATATCGGTAAGCGGCGAATTGATGTAACGCGCGATCTTGATACGCTGTGCCTCGCCGCCGGAGAGAGTGTCTGTTCCACGGCTTAAGGAAAGGTAACTGAGCCCAATCTCAATCAGCGCATTCATCCGCTTCAGGATCTCGGTCTTGATATCGCGCGCCAGCGGATCATCGATCTGGCGGATAAACTCTGCCGCCTCCGGGATCGGCATATCCGAAACCTCGCAGATATTTTTTCCGTTAATCAGGCAGCTCCGGATCTTCGCATTCAGTCTCGCCCCGTGACACTCCGGACACGTAAAGGTGCTGACAATGCGATCCAGCTCTTTCTTGTGAAGCTGTCCTTCCTTAGATGTAATGATACTGCGGTACATACGCGGATAAATGCCCTCATACTTCGCGGATTTCGGCCAGTTTGCCGGCGGGTTTTTCAGGCGAATCTGCGGCGAATAGAGAAATAAATCCATCTCTTCCTTCGAATAATCCCTGATCTTCTTGTCCAAATCAAACAGACCACTGTACGCGTACCGCTTCCACCGCCATGCGCCGGTCGTGAACGCCGGCCACTGGATAACGCCCTCATCGTTTAAGCATTTATCAAAATCCACCAGCTTGTGGATGTCCAGCTCCGTCACAACGCCCAAGCCCTCACAGCGCTCACACTTGCCGCTCGGATGGTTGAAGGAAAAGCTGTCCGAATAGCCGACAAACGGTTTGCCCACACGCGAGAAGAGCAGGCGCAGCAACGCATAGATATCAGTGTATGTGCCGACCGTCGAGCGGGAGTTTGCCACCGGCTTTTTCTGGTCGATCACGATCGTGACCGGAAGATTCTCCATGCGCTCGACCTCCGGACGACCATATTTCGGCAGAAACTGCTGGACAAAACTTGGAAATGTCACATTCAGCTCCCGCCGCGACTCTGCCGCAATCGTATCAAGGCAGAGCGATGATTTGCCCGAACCGGACACACCGGTAAAAACTGTGATTTTCTTTTTCGGAATTTTCAACGACACATGTTTCAAGTTATTTTCCGTTGCATTCACAATGCTTATGTACTCCTGATTTTCTCGTTCCATCTGGCATTCTTCCTTTCTTAAGCTGCATTTTTCCCCTCCCAGGTTCCTTTATTTTAAAAGTACTCAATGCTATCCTGATCTGCACGCGGCTATCACGCACAAAAGCAGACAGAAAATCCCCCCTAAGAAGCATTTTCCGTCTGCTTTTTTATTTGGCTTCCTGCTTTACACGCACTCCGCCGAACAGCAGAGGCATTGTCTTTCTTGTATACTCTCCAAGCGCATAGCCACCGTCTGAAATGCAGTAATCATAGATGATTGCCCTCTCACAGAGTGCATACATATGTGCGATCTCGTAATATGGCATACTGCGGGTAATCTGCCCCCGGCGCTGCCCCTCATCGACCAGCTGATTTACCATCTTATAGTAAAAACGGTTCTGGTTTAAAAGATGCTTATCCCCCTTTGTCACCACCTGTGAGGAATAGAGTGACGCCAGAAGCCCTACCGGGATATCCGACTCTATCAGATCATGTACACTGAAGCAGAGCGTCATAAGCTTGTCAAAGCTGTCCATCTCCGGATCCAGCGCCTGCATTACCTCTTCATACTTTGCATCAAAGATCTCCGGGAGAGATGCCAGAAGCTCATCCTTTCCACTATAATAATGATAGAAGCTTCCCTTTGATGTTCCAGACTGCAGGATAATCTCATCGATCGTCGTCTCCTCATATCCCTTCTCATGAAACAATTTCCATGCAACACGGGCAATTTTTGCTTTTGTGTTATTACCCTTCGCCATTTGCCTTTTACCTCTTAACTTCTCAATAATCGTAATTTCAGGGAAACGTTCCTGGTCATCTAATTTACCTTTTTGTTTACCTGAATCCAGCCGAAAGGAAGGTGGATAATCTTCTTCATCTGCTTTCGGCAATTTAATTTATTTTATCATTCTTTTCCTGTGAAGTAAAGAGATTGTTCATAGTGTCTATCCGTAAACAGTAACCCGTTTTCACGTCCGGTGAACTTCGGTATGTGCATGACAGCTACACTGGGGATGCACCGGAACTTCTATCAGATCCGTGGACCACGTTTTGGCATCAATGAACAGCATTTTTCCAATCAGCGCCTCTCCCTTGCCCAAAAGAAGCTTCAATACTTCTGCCGCCTGCATACACCCGATCATGCCGGGAATCACGCCAAGCACACCATAAGCAGCCGAATTCGGGTTTCCGGATGGGTCCTCTGCCTCCGGACAGAGACAGCGCAGACATGGTCCATTCGATGCGAACACGGTAACCTGTCCCGCAAATTCACAGATAGCTCCATATACATCCGGCTTTCCCAGCTTCATGCATGTGTCACTCAGCAGATAACGGGTTGGAAAATTATCCGAAGCATCCACAATCACATCAAACTTTGCAAGAATTTCTTCCGCATTTTCAGCTGTAATCCCCTCTGGGTATAATTCTACCTGCACCGAATGGTTCCGGCTCTGAAGCTGCTCCGCCGCCAGTTCTGCTTTTGCCTTTCCAATGTCCTGTTCCCGGTAAAGGATTTGCCGCTGCAGATTGCTGACATCCACCCGGTCAAAATCAGCAATCCCGATCGTACCGACTCCTGCTGCTGCCAGATAGAGGCTGGCGGGAGATCCAAGTCCCCCCGCCCCGACTACCAGCACCCGGCTTTCCGCCAGCTTTTTCTGTCCTTCTTCTCCTACCTCCGGCAGGAGAATATTTCTTTTATAGCGTTCTTTGTCTATCTCCAAACCAGCGTCTCCTTTCTGAATCAGCCGCCTCCCAGTAAATGATAAATCTTCAAATCATCCGCTTCCTCAAGTGTTACTTTATCATAGTCTTCTGGCCAGATCAGCTGCCCATTTACCTTCACAACCAGCTTGGGCCAGGTAAATTTCATGTGTTCCATCACACCCCTGATTGTCAGTCCTTCATGCCAGTCCGGATATGGGCGGTTATTCAGTACCATGATATCCACTCCCTTTCTGCAACGTATTAATGTATAGTCTTACTGAAGCGGCTCAACTACTTCCAAAAGCTCCGGAAGATCCATGCCAAGCTCTTTCAGGTGTGCAATCGTCGGGACGCCGTTTAAATTCCAGCCGCGCTTCGGATATACCGCATCAATCAGCTTCTCATATTCCCCTTCTCTGTGCTTTCTGGTCGCATCCATCTTTTCCTTTAAGGACATTTTTTCGACTTCTTCTTTTGTAAAACCAACCAGCTCTACCAGCTGACCATCGTAGCGCTCCTGACGGGACAGATATTCTTCTTCCGTAACCGGTCCCTGGGAGCGGTATGGAATCGCGTCGTTCACACGCAGGCCCTTGCCAAGACGGATGTTGAAAATACGCTGGAAATTGTAGACACGCTCAGACATTTTAATCATATCATCCCTATCAATCTTGGTTCCAGTGACACCATAATAAAGATCCAGATAGTTATCTACGTGCTCCGGTACCTTCGCCGGTTCATCGGTCATGCTGTTGTCAGCCGGTACAATATCATTCCACGGCAGCTTACAAAGTCCCAGAAGACCAAACCAGGTTCTAAACATCGGATAGTAATACAGCGCTTCCGCCTTATCCTCAAAGGTAGGGATCTGGTTATTTACCTGATCCATGAAAATCAGCCATGCCTCATCATGCTGCGGTCCCTTATTGGTCAGACCATAGCCGCCCTGCTGCGCCAGGGATTCTTTGGAAGAATACTCTGAATATTCAAGTCCCTTCTGTTCCATCGCGATATCATTCATGAAATCCATATCGCCCCAGCCCTGCGCTGCAAAATACTCTTTCTGCTTGTGGCTTCCCAGTGCCGCAATCTTGCCAAAGCCTTCGTTTCGCGCCATCTGGTGCAGCAGCTCCAGCTCCGCCTCTGCATTGCCCCATACAAGCTCCAGACCGCCGGTTCTCTCCTTATTCAGGATACCATTTTCATAGCATTCCATCAGGAAGGCAGTCATGGTGCCAAAGGAAATCGTATCAATGCCATATGTATCACAGTAGAAATTTACTTCCAGAATTACCTGCGGATCGGTTACGCCGCAGTTCGGACCAACACCGGCCGCTGTCTCGTACTCCGGACCATCCACACATACCTTATGTCCCTTATACGGACCTGTCTTTAATTCAAACTGATCGGCTGTTTTCGCACACGCCATCGAACATCCATACCAACATCCGTCCGCTCCGCCCTGGGTCAGCCATTTATTTCTCCATACCTCCGGTGCCATCTCATCGATCTTATCCGTTCCGCCATATTTATAATTGTGGGTCGGCAGAATATCATAATCGCTCAGGGTACGCAGGGAGTATGCCGTTCCGGATTTACGCATTGAATTCTGTTTGTCATCCTGTGTCGCCACTTCACGATGGAATTTCAGACCATCCCGGTTCAGGATACTGATATCATATACATGGTTCAGATTTGCTTTTACGCCTTTAAAATGGCATACCAGCGCTTTAATGTGCTTGTCCGCAAAGACACGTCCGATACCACCACGTCCAGCCTGTTTTAAGCGGACTACATTTCTCTTCGGATCATAGAATGTAAAATTCAGCATAGAGAGGTTACAATGATCCGCCGCTGAACCAGAACATACGACCGCCACGTTTTTGCGATCATTGTCATCCTCCGCATACATGGTTGTCAGCTCTTCTCCCAGTACATGTGCATCTTTATGCTCTAACGGTGCTTTTTCAATTGAAACGGTTCCCTTATTGCCATCGATGACAATAATCACGTCTTCCTCCGCTTTTCCAGTCAGTTCGATCACATCAAATCCGGAGAATTTTAAGAATGGGCCAAAATATCCGCCGACGTTTGAATCAATCGGGATATCTGTCATCGGTGAAATACTGCATACCAGGCATTTTCCGGTACCGCCGTACTGCGTGATTCCGGCAATCGGTCCTGCCGACATGGTAATAGCATTTTCCGGAGAGTTCCACTTTGTATCCGGATTCGTTGCATCCCACAGATAACGCAGGCAATAACCTTTGCCGCCGGTAAATTTTTCTTTGACCTCCTGAGGAATGTCGATCATATCGATGGTGTTATCTGTCACATTGATTCGAAGACGCTTATCCGTATATCCATGATACAGCGGCTTTGGCTCGTATGTAACCTGATTGAGAACCGTGTGGGCCTCTTTCATTTTTTTGATTTCTTCCATATCTGCGTCCGCATAACGCGGAAGATCACACATTTTAATCATGCCTTTCTCCTCCTTTTACTCTTCTACCAGACGGATCGCTCCGGTCGGACATGCTTTTACGCACAATCCGCACGCCGTACATTTGGACGGCTCCAGATAATCATCACACTGTACCATAACATTCTCCGGACAGAATCCAACGCACATCAGACAGCCGGCACATTCTTTCTTATTCAGCCGGTAAACGCCTCTCGCATCCTCCGTAATCACACCCGTATTGCATACTTCCGAACATTTTCCACACTGTGTGCACACAGCAATATGATGGCTTCCATCCTCCTTGTCGGTAATGCGGATGCAGGATTTCATTGGATCCGAAACCTTGTAAAATGCCTTCGAACAGGCTTCTTCGCACTGGTGGCAGCCAATGCAGAGTGATTCATCTTTCTCTAATCGTCTCATCACAGTTCCTCCTTTTTGCCTAATTTCATTATTTCATCCGAAACAGATACATACCCGTCCCGAATCACTTCCAAAAATATGGCTCCTGCCGAAAGGCGGCAGAAAACTCCTTTTTCATGGTAAATACACTCTGGAAAACACTTTTTTCCATACCCGGAGACGCGGAACACCGCCCCTCCCGCCGCCAGAAGATCCCCCGTATTTAACTGGGTGGTATCGATTCCCTCCGTTATCAGGTTTGCCTTGTAGCGGCGGAAGCAGAGTCCCGGTTCTGTCTGCTTCTCCATCCAGTCCCGGGTTTCTCCCGCCAACAGCGAAGTCTGCCTTTCACCTCCCGCTGCATGCCGGTCACCCTCCATTCCGATCCCCCTTCGGAACCAGGCGCTCTCCACGGCTTCTCCCGGCTGTCCCCTCTGCCGGAACACATATAATTCACGCACAACTGCTCCCATCTAATCCCCTCTTTTATAAATATAAAATTTCTCCGGTTCTTGCCAGCCCATAACCACCGAGCTTCTCCACTCTCTCTGCAAACTCCCGGCTTTTCAAAACCGCCAGAAAATGCTGTACCGGTGGAAAATCCAGAAACCTGACCGGAATCGCAAAGTCATACTCTTCCCGTCCAACCTCAATAAAATCAAGTCCCATTGCCCTGGCCGCCGACTGGATTCCCATGCCCGCATCTGCATCGCCGCCGGACACGGCAGCCGCCACTGCCATATGCGTTGCCGCCTCTCTGTCATATCCGTGAATTTCTTCCGGTGAAATACCGGCTTCCTTCAGCTTATAATCAAAAAGAACTCTTGTCCCCGCTCCTCTTTGTCGGTTGACATAATTCAAGCCACGTAGATCTTCAATTTCATGGATTCCAAGCGGATTTCCTTTTTTTACGATAATTCCCTGAATTCGCTCAACGCCCTTGACAAGTGCCATTTTTTCACCCGCAAACAGTTTTTTCAGGATCGCAATATTATATTCTCCTGTCTCTTCATCCAGCAGGTGGGTCGGAGCCAGATGCGCCTCTCCCCGCTTTAATGCCATTAAACCGCCCATACTGCCTACATGCGTACTGGAAAGATAATTACCCGGGTACATACACGGCAGCAAATCTGCCATCACATCCAGAATCAGATCATGGCTTCCGATTGCCACTGCCGTACTTCCAATTTCCTCCAGGGAACGGTATAGCTCTACGTCAACGGTATCTCCCGCCTCGACTCCCTCGCTGTTCTGAGGAATCACACAGAACCCGTCTGCCCGCACCAGGCTCATCGCTGCTCCCGCCCCGCGCGCCAGTGGAGAAGCGACGAGCTTGTCGCCCACTTCTCCTACTTTCACCCGCACATACTCTTTATGTTTCAGGGATGATACAAGGCGTTTAGATATGACAGCCCGCACCGTCGTGCCGGCTGTTTCTGTACGTCCTGCCAGTTTCTGCAGCACAGGAATTACAAAATTTTCAAAGTTGATATAGGCGGATACCGGATATCCCGGAAGTCCGATCACCGGTTTTCCATTGACAATCGCCAATATTACCGGTTTTCCCGGCTTGATTGCCACCCCGTGTACCAGAACCTCCCCCAATTCCCGAAGTACATGAACCGTAAAATCTTCGGTTCCTGCACTGGATCCGGCATTGACAATCACCATGTCATAGTTTTCAACTGCCTCTGCCACCTTTGCTTTCAATGTTTCATACTCATCCGCAATCGGCGGAAAACGATGGGGCGCACCGCCATGTTCCGTTACCAGTGCCTCAAACACTCTCGAATTCGATTCGATGATGTCCCCATCCCTGGGTTCCTGTCCCGGCTCTATGATTTCGGTTCCCGTTGGAAAAATCGCTACCGTCGGCTTTTTCAACACCTCAATCTCTGTAATTCCGCCAGACAGGAGAACACCTATGTCAATCGGGCGTATCTCATGGTAACCGGGCATCAGCATCTCACCCGCTACGATATCTTCTCCGATCGGGCGCACATGCTGCCATGATGCAGCTGCATCCGTAATCTGCACCGATCCATCCTCCTGCTCCAGCAGATCCTCCGCCATGATAACCGCATCGCATGGTGCGTGAATCGGATCGCCCGTATCCACCACTGTAAAATCTGTACCTGGATATAGGGTAAGTGGTTTCCGCTCCGATGCTCCCTTTGTTTTCTCTGCCTCAACCGCGATTCCATCCATCGCCGCCGCATTGTAAAGCGGGGAACAATATTTCGCATAGACTGCCTCTTTTGTAATCCGGTGCAGACTTTCCGTCACGGGAATCCATTCTGCCTTGGGGCTTAATAATTCTCCCAGTGCTTTCTGGTAAAGGGCTTTTGCCTCCTCCACCGGTGTATTATTCAGATATAAATTTCTCTTTCCCATCTCTGCCTCTATTCTGTTTCCACCAGGCTCTGCCGATCCTTTATCCTCCGTCGCCCTTCTGGAAGCAATTTATTTTAAAAACGGTATACCTTCACCTGCTCACCCTTCTTCAGTCCCTCCTGATTCATATCAATCAGAACGTAGCCGTCTGCCTCTGCCATCGTCGAAATCAAGCCTGATTTTCCAAATACCGGTTCTGCCTCCAGCCCCTGGGGAGCCATCTGAAGCTTTACCAGCAGGCAGGTTGTTTTTCCGGGTGCACCCGCCAGGTTCGTTGTCATAAAGGCTTCTAACGGAGGTTGATCCGGCTGACCGGTTACCTGCTTCCAGAGCCATACAAATAATAAGTGGAAAACGGCAAGCGCTGCTGCCGGATGCCCAGGAAGTCCTCCTAACAGCGTATGTTTCTCTTTATCATATCCCAGAATCGTCGGTTTTCCGGGTTTCAGTGCCAGCCCATGGGTAAATACTCCCTCCTTGGAGATGCGGTTTAATATCTCCATAGTCATATCTTTCTTTCCCTGGGAACTTCCTCCGGAGATCAGAATCAAATCACAGGCTTTGACCGCCTCCCTGATTTTCTCCTCTAAAAGTACTTCTTCATCCTTCACTGCCTCTGCCGAAACAAGCTCCAGACCTGTCTTCTTCACATAACAGGACAGCGCCCATGTATTAATATCCCGCACCTGCCCCGGTCCGGGAACCTGATCGATCCTGACCAGTTCGTCGCCCGTCGATAGAACTGCCACCTTCCACGGTTTAAAAACCGGCACCTGCACCACGCCAAGCGCTGCCAACGTTCCCGCCTGCGCCGGACCAATCCGGGTTCCCGCTTTAAGGACTATATCCCCGGTTTTTACATCTTCTCCCGGAAGCACGATGCATTTCCCATACGGAACATTTTCATACAGGGCAACCTCATCTGTTCCGAACCGTTCACTGTATTCTACCATCACCATGGCATCTGCCCCTTCCGGAACCATGCCGCCGGTCGGCACATAGGCACAGGTACCCGGTTCAATCTTTGATACCGCCGGATGTCCTATCTCTACTTCTTCCAGCACCTTCAGAAAAACCGGGATACTTTCCGTTGCGCCTGCCGTGTCCTTTGAACAGACTGCATACCCATCTACACTGGAACGGCGGAATGCAGGAATCATTTCCCCAGAGACAATATCTTCTGCTAAAATACGGTCAGATGCATCTGCAAGCGCGACCTGCTCCGTTTCTGGCAGGCATTCTTTTGCCGCTTTAAGCAGACGTTCCCGCGCCTGCACCAGCGTATCAACTTTCAATAACTTCATAGTTCCTCCCTTGCGGCATGATTCTTCTTTGCGAAGGTACGCATCCACGCGAAGTACTTTTGATTCATAGACCGCCCTTTCCGAATGAAACAAAAAAACGAATACAGAAAACATTCCGCTCTCTGTATCCGTTCCTGATGATGCAGTCTGCCTCTTATGGCTTTCTGCTGATATGCACTTATCTACATCAGGCTTTGCTTGCGCTGGCGGAATTTACTGCCCTTTTCCAGAACTTCCGGGTCTTCATCCCGGTCATCCGAGAGCTATTCCTTTCCAATGCATCGTCTGATGCGGGGAGGCACCCGCGTTTCCCCGGATACCCATTGGCTTTTCTTCCATCCTGTGAATCGGTTCACAGCTTAGGCAGAAAAGCTCGAAATCAACTCTGTATAACTGCCGCTCTCGTGCGACAATTCTCTTTCTCATGATTTTCTACCAGAAATTATACCACATTTTCACAAACTGTGTCAATCATCCCAAGCAAAACTCTTTCCATTTTTTTCATATTCAGCGCAATCGCCTCACATTTTTATTCATATTTCTGAATTTTTTTCATTTTCACGATATGAAACCTCTGTATCTGCCAGATATCGGCGTATGGACGGATGCGACGGGTGAAGAAGGATTTCTTCCGGTGTTCCAGACACCAGAACATTCCCCTGCTCCATAAAATGTACCTGGTCACAAATCTTGCGGACATGCACCAGCTGATGGCTGATTAGCAGCCATGTCATCTTATTTTTCGTCTGCTGCTCCCGCATCAGCTGTTCAAACAATTCTGTACTGTCAGGATCCAGGTTGGAAAGAGTTTCATCAACAATCACAAACGCAGGGTCAAATACCAGGGCCCTGATAAATGATAATTTCTGCTGTTCCCCGCTGCTCAGGGAACGGGCATACTGATTTTTTTTCTGCAAAAGCCCACATCGTTCCAGCCAGGCATCCATCTTCGCCTCATCTGGGCGGATTCCCCGTATTTTCAGCGGATAGATCAGGTTCTGATACACCGTATCATGCAAAAGATACGGTCTCTGTGTTGTCATCGTGATATCCCGGGGTGTCAGTCCCTCGTAATCAATCCTCCCGCCATCTGGAACCAATATCCCCTGTATCAGCTTGGAAAGTGTTGTTTTTCCGCAGCCATTGGTTCCTATCAGACCATGAACCTTCCCGCTCTCCAGATACAGTTCCTCGATTTGAAGCGTAAACTGACCCATCTTCTTTTGCAGCTTAGAGATTTTCATCCGGTGTCTCCTCCTGTCTGAAATGTTCTGCCAATGTCTGTACCGCAAATGCCAGAAGCATCAGGATCACTCCCAAAAATACCCCTTCATAATAATCGCCTGCACCTTTCAGGGTTGAAATCGCAGTCGTCATTGTCCGGGTGCTGTTTTTTATATTTCCACCTACCAGAAAGACCGCCCCGACCTCACTGATGGAACGCCCATATCCAGACACAACCGCAAAATAAATTTCATTTTTCATTTCACGCAGCAGAAGCCGCGCGGTCTGATGCCGGTCAGCTCCCATCGTCCTGGCAAACGCCCGGATCGAAGGCGCCGTGCGGACCGCATATGAATATACCATTCCACAGACGATCGGAGTGATGATCAGAACCTGGGCTGCCACCATTCCTTTGATCGTAAATACCCATCGAAGCGCCCCAAACGGACCTTTTTTTCTCAAAAGCATATATGTGAGCAGTCCGATGACAACCGGAGGTGCTCCCATCAAGGTCCGGTTCACGCGGACTACCAGCTTTTTCCCTGGAAATTTCGTCTGCTCCAGCACAAGTCCCAGAAAAATTCCAAGCATGGACGCAATCAAGGTTGACCAGAAAGACATCACCAGCGTTACCCGGATAGAATCTATCACTCCGACCGTACCAAAAAATTTTGAAAACAGGTTTCCCATATTTTTTCTCCCAGCATATCCACTGAAACACCTTATGTTCTGCAGGCGTTCTCATTTTCTCAATTCTTAATGACAGAAAAACCGGAAAAAGTGCATCCTCCCTTCTCCGGTTTCCTGTTTATACATTATAAATTCTGCAAGGTTCAACTGCCTGCTTTATTCGTTTAAATACGCTAATTCCAGCACTACCACATATCATCCGGCAGTATTTTACTTCTGCTCTGCATTCGGGAAGAATAACGGCTCGCCGTACTCCTTTACGCCGTATTCACCGATCAGCGTCTGGATTTCCGGAGAACAGATCCACTTGATAAACGTATTCGCCGCCTCGTTGTTGACATCCGGATATTTCTCCGGATTTACTGCGATAACGCCGTACTGGTTTAAAAGTTCCTTGCTGCCTTCACATACAATATCCATATCCGGGAAATCTGCCTTCTTGGCAAGCCAGGTACCGCGGTCAGACAGGCAGTAGCCACCTTTTTCATCTGCCATCGCCAGTGTATCAGCCATTCCAGCGCCTGCCGATACATAGTTTGGATTGCTCTCATAATCTGTAATTCCCAGCTTCTCCCAGATTCCGGTCTCCTTGTTATGGGTACCAGAGTTGTCTCCACGGGACACAAATGTCAGCTGCTCGTCCATGATCTGCTTAAATGCAGCGTTGATATCATCCGTCTTTGCAATCGGACCATCCTTCGGTCCTACGATCACGAAATCATTATACATAACCTGAAAGCGCTCTACACCGTAGCCGCTCTCCACAAATTCTTCTTCTTTTGCTTTAGAATGAACCAGTATCACATCGACTTCACCATCTTTTGCTTTCTGAATCGCATCACCGGTTCCTACTGCCGTCCACTGTAAGTCAATACCTGTATCCTCTAAAAAGATTGGCTTTAAGTAATCCAGAAGACCTGTATTATCGGTACTGGTCGTCGTTGCCATCAGAAGCGTCTCTCCGGATGCTTCCTTGGTCTCCTCTGCACTGCTTTCCTCAGCAGCCTCTGCGGTTGTCTCTGCGGCGCTTTCCGCCTCCGTTGTCTCTTTTGCGCTTCCGGAGCAGGCTGTCATAGACAATGCTGTCATGGCCGCCATTGCCAATGCAATGATTCTGTTTGTCTTCTTCATGAAATTGTTCTTCTCCCTTCTTTTGTTTAAGAATACGCTGAAAAACATTTCATCGGAACGAGACTCTGGCAGAGGATGCGCCGCCTTTTACCAGCTGCCTTTCTTCCTAATAAGCAGCAAGTCCTACTTCTCTTTCCAATGCATTTCTTTCCAAATGCGGGAGGCATCCGAGTTTCCCCTGATACCCATTGGCTGTAAACCCTGACAATATACTGTGTTAGGTTTTTCAGCTCGAAATATAGTTTTCCTGGCTTCTGCTGTCCGGGTTCTTCTAATACTTCCCGAAACATCCTTATACATTTTTACTATACCATGTCAAAATTCCTCTTGTCAACCGGGCAGCTTTCACATGAGCGAAATTTTTTCATTTTTTCAAGTTTCTTATTTATTTTGTTTTTTGTTTTCTGCTGCTCTTTCCTACAGTTATTCTAGATTTTTAGTCTTTTTTCACTTCTATCTTGATTTTCCCTTTTCATATTTGTGCGATGCTCTTTTAACTGTGCTTAATTTTTTGTTTTTGTTTTGTATTTTATGAATATTCACACCATTTTATCTTTTCTACAATTTTCACTTTCTTTTCATGCATAATATCCTCACTTTTGCCGATTGTAAGCCCCCATTTTCTATGATATCTTATATGTTATATTAATTTTCTTTTATAGTCATTCCGCATTCCGCTTGTTTCAGCGTGATCGGATGATTATTTTTCAGATTCGTCTGTTAAAAATTAAATTAATACATTTTTTTCAATTTACTCTTGTATTCTTGAGTTGGTTGTAGTATTATAGACTCAGAACTAGAACACAGTCTAGTTTTGCAAAGGAGGGGGAAAGGATGGCAGAAACTCCTTACATATTTAACATCCAGAAATTTTCAACGCACGACGGCGATGGTGTCCGCACCACGATTTTCTTCAAGGGATGTCCCTTACGCTGCATGTGGTGCCACAACCCGGAGAGTCAGCATTATTATAAGGAACTGATTTTTCATCATCACAAATGTACCGCCTGTGGTCGATGTGTTGCAAAATGTAAACAGGGAGCCAATTCCATCGTAGACGGCAAGATTGTATTTGACCGTTCCAAGTGTACCGCCTGCGGCGTCTGTACCGACTGGTGCATCACAGAGGCCCGGGAGTTAGCCGGTAAGGAATACACGGTAGATGCACTTGTCAAAGAAGCGATGAAGGACAAAATCTTCTATGAACAATCCGGCGGCGGTGTAACACTCTCCGGCGGTGAAGTTATGGCTTCCCAGCATATGGACTATGTGGAAGAGGTCTGTCGCAAGCTCCACGAGAACGGTGTCAGCGTTTTCATCGACACCAGCGGCTACACAGACTATGAGAATCTGAAGCGGATTCTTCCTTACGTAGATGTTTTTCTCTACGACATCAAGGTGATGGATCCGGAAGACCACAAGAAATATATCGGCGTTGACAATTCACTGATTCTTGAGAACTTAAAGAAATTAAGTGATGAGGGCGCTGGTCTTTACATCCGGCTTCCGATTATCCAGCAGGTCAACGCAACCGATGAACACATTGAAAGTGTCATCCATTTCCTGAAAGAAAACAATATTCACGCGCGTCAGGTAAACCTTTTACCTTATCATGACATCGGAAAGGGTAAATACGCCAGCCTCGACATGGAGTACCATGATGACGAGATGAGCGTACCGGTGTCCGAGCTTATGGAACACTTTAAGTCCATGTTCGAAGAACAGGGATTCAACAAAGTCAATATAGGAGGATGATTTAAATGGCAGAGAAAATTGATACTTCATTCGTAATCAACACACCAGAAGGTCTGTTAAAAGACAACGACCGCGGATGTACCGAGAGAATTAAAAGACTGAGAAGAATCAGCCATTCCACCCAGCCGCATCTGGATCTGGAAAGAGCAAAAATTGAAACCGATGTTTACAAAGAGTACGAAGGTTCCGTATCTGTACCGGTTTTAAGAGCTCTCGTTCTGAAAGAGTACTTCTCCAGAAAAACTCTTTACTTAGGCGATGATGAGCTGTTAGTTGGTGAGAAGGGCAAGGACCCGCAGTGTTCACCGACTTTCCCGGAGCTGTGCTGTCACACCATCGAAGATATGCACATCATGAATGATCGTAAACTGGTTAACTTCACTGTTACCGAAGACGATCTAAAGCTTCAGGAAGAAGAGATCATTCCGTACTGGAAGAACCGTGCAGTCAGAGAGCATCTCTTAAAAGCTATGACCCAGGAATGGAGAGACTGCTATGAGGTTGGTATGTTTACCGAGTTCATGGAGCAGCGTGGACCGGGCCATACAGCCGGCGGCAAGAACTTCTACATCAAGGGCTACGGCGATTACAAGAAAGAGATCGCGCAGGCTATCAAAGATCTTGACTACTTCAATGATCCGGAAGCTTATGACAAAGAGCAGGAGCTTCGCGCTATGGATATCTGCTGCGATGCTATCATTATCTTAGGTAAGAGATATCATGATCTGGCTCTTGAGAAGGCTGCTGAGGAGAAGGATCCGGTCAGAAAAGCAGAGCTTGAGCAGATTGCAGCTAACTGTGCCGTTGTTCCGGAGCACAAACCGGAGACCTACTGGCAGGCACTTCAGATGTACTGGTTTACACACCTTGGCGTTACAACCGAGTTAAACCCGTGGGATGCCTTTACACCGGGCCGTCTGGATCAGCATCTGATTCCGTTCTATGAGAAAGATACCGCTGCAGGTACTCTGGATGATACAAGAGCTCTTGAGCTTCTTGAGTGCCTCTGGGTTAAACTGTTCAACTCTCCGGCTCCGGTTAAAGTTGGCGTAACCTTAAAAGAGTCCGGTACATACGTAGACTTCGCAAACATCAACTCCGGCGGTGTTAAGGAAGATGGTACTGATGCAGTTAACGCTGTTTCTTACTTAATCCTTGACTGTATGGAAGATATGAGACAGAACCAGCCGAACTCCAACGTACAGATTTCCAAAGTTACTCCGGATAAGTTCTTAAAGAGAGCTTGCGAGATCGCTCGTCAGGGCTGGGGCCAGCCGGCATTCTACAATACCGATGAGCTGATTCAGGAGCTGGTAAATCAGGGCAAATCTCTGGTAGATGCAAGAAACGCTGGATGCTCCGGATGTGTTGAGACAGGTGCATGGGGAACCGAGGCTTATTGGCTGACCGGTTACTTAAACATCCCTAAGTGCTTACAGCTCGCTCTGTATGATGGCTACGATGTAATGTTCAAAAAACAGATCGGACCGCACACCGGCAAAGCAGAAGACTTCAAATCCTATGACGAACTGTGGAACGCATTCAAGACACAGCTTGAGTACATCATCGATGTTAAGATGCGCGGCAACCTGGTTATCGAGAGAATCTACTCTCAGATGATGCCGGCTCCGTTCCTTTCCATCTGTACCGATGACTGTATCAAGAAAGGTAAAGACTACAACGCAGGCGGCCCGAGATACAACACAAGCTACATCCAGGGTGTTGGTATCGGCACTATTTCCGATGCACTCTCCGCTATCAAGTTCAACGTATTTGACAATCAGAAGTTTACCATGAAAGAACTCATCGACGCTATGAACGACGATTTCAAGGGCCATGAGGACATTCTGAACCTGGTTAAGAATAAAACTCCGAAATACGGCAACGATGATGATTATGCAGATGACATCATGGTAAGTGTATTCAATGAATACAAAGATTATATTACCGGCAGACCGACCACCAGAGGCGGTGTATATCATGTAGATATGCTTCCGACCACCTGCCACGTATACTTCGGTGATGTTATGATCGCTACTCCGAACGGCCGTCTGGCTCATAATCCTCTGTCTGAGGGTATCTCTCCTGAGAAGGGTGCTGATATCAACGGACCGACCGCAGTTGTTAAATCCTGCTCCAAGATGAACCACTGTGAAACCGGCGGTACTCTGCTGAACCAGAAATTTACTCCGGCTGCTATCGCAGGCGAGAAGGGTATTGACAACCTGGCTGCTCTGATTCGTTCCTACTTCGCTATGAACGGACATCATATGCAGTTCAACGTTATCGACCGCCAGACTCTGATTGAAGCTCAGAAGAACCCGGAGGAATACAAAGAACTGATCGTCCGTGTAGCCGGATACAGTGACTACTTCCGTAACCTGGATAAACCGCTTCAGAACGAGATCATTGAGAGAACCGAGCAGAGCTTTGGAGGCTGTGGCTGCTGTTAATTGCTCGCAACCGTTTGACAACTCTAAAAGTCTTCATTGTAACCTATTAATGCCTTCTATGAAAATGATATAGCCCCAAAAGGGCGGAAAGCCCCGGCAGCGAAACTGCCGGGGCTTTCTTATTTCTTTATCTTTATCTCAATATCAGATATTCCGCTCTACTCTGTTATCATTTTTGTCCTTCTTAGATAATTTTAGTCAAATTTGCTGTTACTCGCCACCTAATGCAGGAATCTTCTCGACTGAGATAAACGCCAGGGCAACTGCCAGACCGCCTGACAGCACCTTGCTGATCATATAGGCTGTTACCCAGTTTCCCGGTATCAGGGAGGCTACGAAGGTCATCTGACCGCCTACCACATAGGCACCAGCCACAGAGAAAGCGGCATTTAATACTTTTCCGCGCTTATCCATCTTGGAAAACAATGGCAGCATCGCAAGGCTCTGTATAAAGGAAAGGAACAGTCCGACAACTGCCTCCTCATTGATACCCAGGACCGCCCCAATACGCTGGATCGGCTTTTGGAGACGTTTTAACGCCACCTGCGACAGCACCAGACCGCCGCACGCTGCGATGACCATACGGAGTACCATAAAAAGCATTTCCTCAATCAAGGCATCCTCGACAACCGCATACTTCGGCATGAAAATTCCGAAGACTGCCACACCAAACAGGAGAAAACTAAAAATACGGATCGCATTTCCGAGGAAAATCATGATCTTCATCGTCAGCGCCGGAACCAGCACAAATGCCGCAATCAGCACCATGCACAGCACCAGCACCGGGATCATATTAAAAAAGAGCTGACGGACAGGCAGACCCAGCATCAGACCTCCGACCGCCAGACCAGACGGTATGGCAATCAGACCGAAGATGAACCCCCGCATCAGCTCTCCTATTTCATCTTTTCGAACAGCTGCCAGAAAGACCGGCAGCTGGTATCCGACCGTCATTCCCAGACTGCCTGCTACCATCGCACCGGTAAATGCCGCCAGAGCCGGTGTCGCCGCCAGCTTCTGTGCCATGCCAAGCGCCCCCATATCCGGCGCCAGAAGGCAGCTTGGAATGAGCGCCGGATCAAACGGCATATGCTTTGCCGCCTCTGCAATCGCTTCCGCGTGGGTCTGCACATATGTAACTCCGATCGCAAAAAATCCGACCGTGGACATCGCCAGACCGCCCATGGTGGCAAGCCCCTTTTCAAAGTTCGGCATCAGCCCCAGCTTTCCTCCCAGCATCTCATCCACAAGACCGGCTGCCGCAAACACCAGCATGATCGCAATGAATATGTTCATAAGCCGTACCTCCCAGCTTTTTCCTATTTCTCTATTTCTCTATTTCTCTATTCCTCTGTTTCCACTTATTTTCCCTCTATCAGGTACATTTCTCTGTCAAGCACCATTCTTTTTTTACCTCGCCAGCAGCTGTATCAGCACGCCCCCAATGGTCAGCATCAGTGCCCCGCAGGAACGCGTCACAATCTGTGCAAACGGAAGCAGTTCCATCCGTTTCGAACTGCTGAGCACCGCTACATTTCCGGAGCCGCCCATGTTCGTTGTACACATCCCCGCTGCGATCGATGATTCCAGCGGATAAAATCCCATCTTGATGCCGATCAATCCGGCGGTCAGTGTGATCGCCCCGACAATCAGCACGACACTGAGCAGATAAAATGGAGTGATCGTGTGTAAAATCGTCTTTAAATCAATCAGCGTCGCCCCGATTCCGGTCAGCGCCGCCGCTGTCCAGCTGTGGATCGCGAACTGTCCCCACTCTCTCGCCGCGTCCTCCAGGCGCTCTGAAAGGATTCCCGTTCCCTTCACAATCACAACTGCTACAATCATCCACGCATACGTCGGTACAATCGAAATAAAATGATGGCAGATCGCCCCCAGTTCATAAAATGCCATTGAAATGATAAGCCCCGTACATAAGAGTGCGAAGGTCGGTTTCATCGGAGGCTGTTTCTTCACTTCGTGACCGTCATTGACAAGGCAGCCATTTCCGGTCAGGGATGGCTTTCGCTCGCCGATATTATTGGCTAAACCGCCAAAAATGATCGCCACACAATTTCCCAGCACCGTCGCCGGTGCGATCCGCGTCAGGATCTGTCCGGCGTCCGTCCCCAGAACCGACGAATACATTGCCGACAGAGGCACTGCTCCCGCCGTCATGCCGCCGCTCGTCATCGGAATACCGATATACAGGATGCCTTCCAGAAAACTATCCCCCATCACCATACCGAGCAGACCTGAAAGTATCACGCCGACTGCCAGCGATATGACAGCTGTCGGAAGCAGTTTCACCGTTGCGCGGATCAGAAGCCCGCGGTCGATATTGAAAAGACTTCCTGTGATCAGCGCTGAGATATAGAAGACCAGAAATCCTTCTTTGTTGACAAAATTGTCCAGAATCTCATGCGTCTGCTCTGGAATCAGCCCCAGCGCCTGGATGACTGCCGCCCCCAGAATACAGATGACCGAGCCGCCCAGGTACGTTTTCACAACCGGTGTATGATTTCCCAAAAAATTGAGTCCCTCGCCCAGCACCATCAGCGCAATCATGCCGCCGACCAAGCCTGCCGGAAGACAGTCCATATACATACAGACCACCACCAGCGCCAAGATGCCTAGATACAGAGGGATGGAAAAACCAGCGATCGTATTAGCTTTGCCAGATATTTCTTTCCTCTCTTGCTGCATTTTTCATTTCACCTCTGAGTATTAATTTCTTCCACAACACTTCTTATATTTCTTCCCAGATCCGCAAGGACACGGATCATTCGGATAAATCTTCTCCACCTTTTTCGCGGTTACCGGTGCTGGCTGGGACATTTCCGGCACCATCGCCGGCATGCCGCCGATCATACCTCTCTCACTTAATTCCCACGGTTTATTTCCGCGGTTTTCTTTTGTTCTCGTATTGTTGAACGCATCCATGAGAAGTCTTAAAAATTCGCCCATCTGCTGCTCGCTCTGGAAGACAATCCCTTCTTCATGCATCTTATTCATCAGTTCTGCCGGTGATTTTCCTTCATAGCTGCTGGTCCACGTCTCAAAGCACCATCTAGCCGCTTTCTCATACGGCACATCCAATTTTTTTATGAAATAGGACTCCAGCTCCTTATAAGCCAGTACCCCTGCCTCATACCCTTTCTGACAGATTTCATCCAACTGCTGTGCAGACGGAATATAGAATTTTTTATTCTGCTGCTGTTTCAACAAAGCAGTGAGTCCATCACCCTCAAAAACTGGAAGATGTACATACAAGCCCCTCTCGGAATAAAGCGGATTCTCTTTCGGCAGGTCCTGCATTCCCAGTTTCTCCATCGGGAAAATGCAGGATTCTGTGATGTCCTCCGGCATTTCCTCCAGCATCCCGATCATTTCTTCGATCGTGCCTTTCACCTTCAATTTGTACAGTTCATACAAAATTTCCAGCGGCGCAATCTCATAATAATCGATAAAGAAGCTGATACACTTCATCAGCCAGCCTTTTTTGCTCTGAACCGCCCGGAATGCCTCATCGTCAATCCCGCTAAAACCCTGCGCAATCTCTTCAAAGACAGTAAAGCAGTCACTCACTTCCTCAAAACTTCCAAGTACGTATTTATATAACTGCATTCCATCCATAATCTCTTCTGCAGAAATTTTCTGTGGCTCGGTACAGGCTTTGCAAAAAAGCACCATCTGCTCTTTCGTCAGGCATGAAAGTCTGCCCCGGAGTGCCTCTTCCGTCGTTAAATATTCTACAATCCGGTCAATCAGGTCATCCTTTTTAAGCCGGGAACAGTTCTTTAACTCGTAGCTTCTTGCTTCGTTTAATAAGTCTTCTTTGGTCCATTCTTTTAAATATTCTCTTAATAACATACCATTTCCTTTTCTCATCTTACATCGTTTCATGCTTCTCTTCATATTTTTTTATTATACTTTTAAATGCACATGGATTGCAAGATATATCGTTACATATTCTGTGGATGCTTCGTTACTGGGCACGTATGCGTGAACAGTAATGATACTTCCCCATATGTTGGAATCAGCATGAAAAAGAATGTGCCTTGGCACATTCTCGCGCCGAGCGCGGTCGCTTGCGACATGTTTCTGCTTCGCGCGAGTGCGCATCCTCGCGGAGCGTTTTTTGTTTCATAGGACGCAATTTCCTATGAAATAAAAAAAGACTCTAAAGTCAGTAATAGGACGGGATTCTAACGAGTCCCACACCAATTATTGACATAGAGTCCATAAAAAAGAATGTGCCCTGGCACATTCTCGCGCCGAGCGCGGTCGCTTGCGGCGTTTCTGCCTCCCAGCTTTTCAGGAAACAGACTGTATCGATTAAGGATTATGGTAAATAAAGGATTGTCGTAACTGTTCAGTAGGTCTGCGCATTTACTGCGCTGACCGTACGAAAACATGGGCCAGCAGGCAAAAATCCCATTGCCGCAGGCAATTTTTAATGGATTTTTGCGCGTGACTGTGAAGGTACTGAACAGTTACGGATTGTCTATATTTTACAGAAATACTGCCAGCTCTTCTAGCGGCTTGCGATCTGCATGCAGCCTGGACGGATGAGCTGTCTCTGCCGGATATCCAAGCGGCAGATAGGCCGTCGGCTGTAAGCCCTTCATCTCTGGGAACTGCTCCAGCAATTTTTCTGGATTAAACATACCAACATACGTTGTTCCCAGTCCCAGTTCTGCTGCCTGCAGCATCATCTGGGAAACCGCCAATGTCACATCGATCTCTCCATGGTTTTTCCCGTCCTCTTCCCTTTTCCAGGAAATCTCTGGATCATAGGCTGCTACAATCACAACCGGCGAATGAAAATGACACGCCGTACATGCATCCGCTTTCGCCAGAGCCTCCTCACTCTGCATCACGAAAAAGCGCTGTGGCTGTAAGTTATGTGCCGTCGGGGCTTTGCGTCCTGCCTCCAGCACTTTCTGTAATTTTTCCGCCTCAACCGGCCGGCTGTCAAATTTACGAAGTGAATAACGTGCATCACATAATTCTTCAAATTTCATAGTAATCAAAACTCTCCTTTGTATTGCAACTAATAACTACGAATCCGATCCGAATCCTCCTCTCCCGTCTTCTCGATCTTCCGGATCTCCACCACATAGCTGCTCTTATCGTTGACCTTCACTTCCACCTGGTCACCCACATGGTGTCCTTCGATCGCTTTTCCGAGCGGCGACTCGATGCTGATCCGGTTTTCCAGGGAATTGCCCCGGATGCTCGTTACCAGACGGTATACTTCTTCCTCGTCGTCATCCTCAAAATACAGGGTAACCGTATCATTCATTCCGACCTCATCCGGGCGGGATTCTTCCGATACGATCTTAGCGTGCTTCAGCATATTTTCCAGATAGCGAATACGGCTTTCATTCCGGTTCTTATCCTTCTTAGCAGCATAATATTCGAAGTTTTCGCTCAAGTCACCCTGTGCGCGCGCCTCCTTGACCGCCTCGATCGCCTCTTTGCGGACCACCAGCTTCCGATGGTCGATCTCTTCCTGAATCTTCTTTACATCACTTTCTGTCAGCTGCTCTCTCATGTCTTACTCTGCCAGTCCCTTTTTTTCTATCATTTCTACAACCTGTGCTACATATTTTCCGCAGATTTCATCCGTCGGTGCCTCGACCATCACGCGGATCAGCGGCTCCGTACCACTCGGACGAACTAAGATTCGACCGGTATCGCCCAACGCATCCGATACCTTCTGAACCTCCGACTGCACGTCGCGGTCTGCCTGCGCCGCCTCTTTATCCTTGACTCTGACATTTTTCAGAACCTGAGGATAAATCTGCACCTCGTCAGCCAGCTTTGCAAGTGTCTCTTTCTTCTCCAGAATCACTTCCATCAGCTTTAATGATGTTAAAATGCCGTCTCCGGTCGTCGCATGCTTGCTGAAAATGATATGACCCGACTGCTCGCCTCCCAGGCAGTGGCCGTTCTGGGACATATTTTCATAGACATACTTATCGCCAACTGCCGTCTTCTCATAGGAAATGCCCTCGCGCTCAAATGCCTTGTAAAGACCGAAGTTTGACATAACCGTGGTGACAACTGTATTGTTGACCAGCGTGCCCTGTTCTTTCATGTATTTTCCGCATACATAGAGGATCTTGTCGCCATCCACCAGCTTGCCTTCACTGTCCACTGCCAGGCAGCGGTCCGCATCTCCATCATAAGCGAATCCAACGTCCAGATGATTTTCAACCACGTATTTCTGCAGTCCCTCGATGTGGGTGGAACCGCAATTTGTATTGATATTCAGACCGTCCGGCGTGTTGTTGATGACGTGCGTCTCCGCGCCCAGTGCATCGAATACGTTTTTCGCAATCGCGGAAGCGCTTCCGTTTGCACAGTCCAGACCTACCCGCATATTTTTGAAAGACCGTGTTGCCAGGGAAATCAGATAACCGATATAGCGGTTGCGTCCCGCCGCATAGTCAACGGTGCGTCCGATCGCATCGCGCTTGGCAAATGGAATCTCGCCCATCTCGCCATCCAGATACGACTCAATCTTCTCGATCGTCTCCTCCTCCAGTTTCTCGCCGCGTCCGTTGATGACCTTGATTCCGTTGTCATAGTATGGATTGTGGCTTGCGGAGATCATGATACCGCAGTCAAACTCCTCTGTGCGTACAACATACGATACACTCGGAGTGGTTGTCACGTGAAGCAGATAGACATCTGCGCCGGAAGCGGTCAGTCCCGATACCAGCGAATACTCAAACATATAGCTGCTGCGTCTCGTATCCTTGCCGATCACGACCCGGCAGCGATCTGCTTTCGTCTTCTGTCCATAGTACCAGCCCAGGAAACGACCTACTTTATAGGCGTCCTCCACGGTCAGCGTCACATTTGCCTCGCCGCGGAATCCGTCTGTTCCAAAATATTTACCCATTTTGAGAGCTCCTCCTACATCATCAAATACAGAGTCCAAAGGTCATGTACATTTATGGAAATCCCCCACTAACATACATGACCTTCTACAATTTTAATTCCAACCTGAAGAAAATCCTGCAGCCAACGGCGCTTCACACTTTCTGCCGCTGCTGCTTTCTATGTCTGATTGCACATTTTTTACTGAATTTCTTTCAGATAGCGACCTACCGCATCCTGCCAGGACGGAAGGCGCTCAAATCCGTTGTCCGAAAGTTTTTCTTTGCTGATCCGGCTGTTCATCGGGCGTTTTGCCTGACCCGGATAAGCAGCTGTATACTCAGCAGTGCTGACCGGCGTCACCTTGACGTCCATGCCCGCCTGCTTAAAGATCTCAACTGCAAATTCATACCAGCTGCAAAGTCCCTCATTCGTCGCATGGTAACGACCATATTTGTCACTCTGAATCATATCAACCAGCAGACGCGCCAGATCGTATGTGTAAGTCGGGGAACCGATCTGATCATCCACAACACTGACTGCCCCGCGCTCTTTGCCAACGCGCAGCATCGTCTTGATGAAGTTCTTGCCGTTCACGCCAAATACCCACGCGATACGGACGATGAAAAACTTCTTTACCAGCTCCTCAACTGCCAGCTCGCCCTCATACTTCGACTGACCGTAGGCGTTGAGCGGTTCCCGGTGGTCATCCGGCTCCCACGGGCGGGTGCCCTGACCGTCAAATACATAATCGGTGCTGATGTACATCATTTTGATGTCCAGACTTTTGCAGACCTCAGCGATATTTCTCGTTCCATCTGCATTGACTTTACGGCAGAGTTCCATGTTCTGTTCCGCTGCGTCTACTGCAGTATATGCAGCGCAGTGGATCACTGCATCCGGCTTTGCCTCGGTGATCACGCGGCGGCATGCCTCTGCATCGGTAATATCCATCTCATCGACATCCACACCGATGCCAGTAAGACCCTGTTTTTTCAGCTCATTCATCACGTCATAGCCAAGCTGGCCTTTAACGCCTGTCACTAATACTTTCATTATAATCTATCTCCATACATTTTTTCGAAGTACTGGCTGTACTCACCGCTTAAAATGTGTTTCCACCAGTCCTGATTGTTCAGATACCAGTCGATCGTCTGACGAATGCCGGTGTCAAAATTGTATTTCGGCTTCCAACCAAGCTCCGTCTCGATCTTGGTCGGATCGATCGCATAACGGCGGTCATGACCCGGACGATCCTTGACGTAACGGATCAGGCTTTCCGGCTTGTCCAGCGCTTTCAGGATGGTTTTAACAACCTCCAGGTTGGTCCTCTCATTATGTCCGCCGATGTTGTAAATCTCACCGACGCGTCCCTTGTGGAGAATCAGATCGATCGCCTCACAATGATCGGATACGTGCAGCCAGTCGCGGACGTTCGCGCCGTCACCGTATACCGGAAGTTCCTCATCTGCCAGCGCACGGCTGATCATCAGTGGAATCAGCTTCTCTGGGAAATGATACGGACCGTAGTTGTTGGAACAGCGGGACACCGTCACCGGAAGTCCATAGGTTCTGTGATATGCCAGTACAAACAGATCCGCACTCGCCTTGGAAGAAGAGTACGGGCTGGAGGTATGAAGCGGGGTCGTCTCCGTGAAGAAGAGATCCGGGCGGTCTAACGGCAGATCGCCATATACCTCATCGGTCGATACCTGATGATAACGTTTGATTCCATAGGTGCGGCACGCATCCAGCAGGGTGGTCGTTCCCATGACATTGGTACGGACAAACGCCTCCGGGTCCGTGATGGAACGGTCTACGTGGCTCTCCGCTGCAAAGTTTACAACGACATCTGGTTTTTCCTCTTCAAACAGCTTGAATACAAAGTCGCGGTCTGCGATATCGCCGTGTACAAACTTGTAATTCGGCTTATCCTCTACCGGTTTCAGTGTCTCTAAGTTGCCCGCATAGGTCAGAAGATCCAGATTGATGATCTGATACTCCGGGTATTTATTTACCATATGGTGTACGAAGTTTCCGCCGATGAATCCGGCTCCGCCTGTCACGATAATCTTCATTGTTTTAACTCCTTTTAATTCTGATGTATTTTATCAACATATTTCCCATCCAGTACGTCTTTCAGATATTTGCCATACTGGTTTTTCTTGTATACCTCGTATGCCTCCAGCACTTCTTCCTTGCTGATCCAGCCGTTTAAGTACGCAATCTCCTCCAGGCACGCGATCTTGCGGTGCTGGTGGGTCTCTACTGTCTTAACGAAATTGGTTGCCTCAACTAAGGACTCATGTGTACCGGTATCGAGCCAGGTAAAGCCCTGTCCCAGAAGAATGACATCCAAATCGCCATTTTCCAGATAGATGCGGTTCAAATCGGTAATCTCAAGCTCGCCTCTGGCAGACGGTTTTAACTGTTTCGCATACTCTACTACCCGGTTGTCATAGAAATACAGACCCGTTACACAGTAATTGGACTTCGGTTTCTCCGGCTTCTCCTCGATGGAGATCGCCTTGCCCTGGTCGTCAAATTCTACGATACCGAAGCGCTCCGGATCATCGACATAGTAGCCGAATACAGTCGCGCCCTCTTTCTTGGCAGAAGCAGCACGCAGGCGTTTCACAAGTCCCTGACCCTGGAAAATATTGTCCCCCAGAATCATCGCTACGGAATCATCCCCGATGAACTCCTCGCCGATGATAAATGCCTGTGCCAGTCCATCCGGACTTGGCTGCACGGCATAGCTTAAATGTAAACCAAACTGATGTCCATCGCCCAACAATTCCTTAAAACGCGGTGTGTCATCCGGTGTCGAAATAATCAGAATATCCCGGATTCCCGCGTTCATCAGAACGGAGATCGGATAGTAAATCATCGGTTTGTCATAAATCGGAAGCAGCTGTTTGGAAGTTACGCGTGTCAGCGGGTAAAGGCGTGTGCCTGAACCGCCTGCTAAAACGATACCCTTCATATCTTGTTCTCCTCATATGTTTTATTTTCACGCCTCTTTTCTAAAAAAAGGCAGATCTCATCACTATAAGTAATATACCACATTTGCCTGCTGCTTGCAAATTTATTTGCTTTACACTTCTTTCTTGCATTGTACAATCGTAACTGTTCACGGGTAGGCACTTTTGGAACCGAAAGTGCCGTAAGAAAACGTGGTGGCAGCAGGAATTTGCCGTATTTAAATGTGAAGCCACGGCAAATTCCGTTACTGGACACGTATGCGTGTACAGTAACGTACAATCCATAAGCATCATTCATCCACTGCATACACAATCGTCCGCGCATCCGCAAATTCATAACTGCACGTCACAAAGGAATACAAGTGGGAAACCTCCCCGTCTGGAAGTTCGCGAAACCAGCATCCCTCCGTCATTTCTTCTATATAAGGATGCATCTCCGACTGATCCGCAAATTCCGTCCTACGCCGTTCCCCCTGACTGCCCGCAGTGAGCGCTGCAATCAGACGGAGTGTCCGCCTTTTCCCATCTGGGAAATAGAGATAAGCCGTCCGATGCTTCTGGAAGAAATCTTCGTCTTTCAGGCGGATCAGCTCGGAAAACCGGCTTCCGTCCTTCATATGATGCCCGTAAAAAATCGAATGAAAATCCGATGCATCCGGTGCACTCTCGCAGTCCAGAAAGACAGTCCCGGCTGGATTCGGTTTTCCATCCAGCCCGATGCTGCGGTACGATTCATTGTCGGTTGTCTGGACAATCGGTTCGTCGATGTGAGTACCGGGAATGCGAATCCAGGCGATGACGTCGGCATTCTGGCATTTTAAGACTGCGAAATCTGGCTGCCATATCGGCTCTGACGCATCTGAATCAGATTTTCCAGATAAATTCTGCTCTACATTTCCTTCAGATTGTGAATCTCTGTTTTCCGCCCTTCTAACCGCATCCCCCACACCATCCGCCACAACCAGACATCCAATCACGATCAAAAAAGCACAGAAGATGCGGCGTGCCCAGCGGGCAGCGCCGTCTCCTGTGCGCTTCTTAGTACCCAAATTTTCCTTCCAGCGATTCATCTTCGCGGATCCAATCTTCTACATCGACTTTTCGGTACTCATTTTTCGTATCACGGATATAGACATGTTCAATTCCGGCATTGATTACCATGCGCTTGCACATCGAACAGCAGCTCGATTTTTCCACATACCCGCCGGTTCTCGCATCGACACCGGTCAGATACAGCGACGCGCCGATCATGCGCTCCCTGGAGGCACTGATCAGGGCATTTGCCTCGGCATGGACACTGCGGCACAACTCGTACCGCTCGCCACGCGGCACATGAAGCTCCTCGCGGATACAGCGACCGATATCGGAACAGTTTTTCCGTCCGCGCGGGGCGCCCACATAGCCGGTCGAGATAACCTCATCGTTATTCACAATCACTGCCCCGTAGTGCTTTCGCAGACAGGTACTCCGCTGCGAAACCATTTCCGCCAGATCCAAATAATAATTGACTTTATCTCTTCTTTCCATATAGGATCCCCCTTCCGTTTTCTCTAATTCTTTAGATGCCCTCATTCATCTTCGCCAGCTTCGCCGCCTGATCGGCTGCAATTAAGCTGTCAATGATCTCATACAGATCGCCGTCCATGATCGAATCGATCTTATACAAGGTCAGTTTGATGCGGTGCTCGGTCACACGTCCCTGCGGGAAGTTGTAGGTACGGATCTTCTCGGAGCGGTCACCGGTACCGATCTGGCTGCGGCGCTCTGCCGCTTCCTCGTTCTGGCGTCTCTCCAGCTCCAGATCATATAGCTTGGAACGCAGAAGACGGAACGCCTTCTCCTTGTTCTGTAGCTGGGATTTCTCAGTCTGGCTGTAGATCACGATTCCGGTCGGAATATGGGTCAGACGTACCGCGGAGTCAGTGGTGTTGACACACTGTCCACCGTTACCGGACGCACGCATAACGTCAATACGGATATCTTTATCATCGATGACAACGTCCACATCCTCTGCCTCCGGCATCACGGCAACCGTCGCGGTCGAGGTATGGATACGTCCGCCGGACTCGGTCTCCGGCACACGCTGTACGCGGTGTACGCCGCTCTCGTATTTCATCTTGGAGTAAGCGCCCTGGCCGGTAATCATGAAAACGACCTCCTTGAAGCCGCCGATTCCATTTTCACTGACGCTGACAAGCTCAGTTTTCCAGCGGTTGCGCTCTGCAAAGCGCACATACATACGGTACAGTTCGGACGCAAATAATGCCGCCTCATCACCGCCTGCACCTGCACGGATCTCGACGATAACGTTCTTTTCATCGTTCGGATCCTTCGGAAGAAGCAGAATTTTTAATTCCTGCTCCAGCTCTTCAATGCGCTTTTTCGCAGCATTTAACTCTTCCTTCGCCATCTCGCGCATTTCCTCGTCGGATTCCTCATCCAGAAGCGCCAGACTGTCCTCTACGTCCTGTTTTGCCTTCTTATACTCTTTATATGCCTCCACAATCGGAGCCAGATCCGACTGCTCCTTCATCAGCTTGCGGAAACGATTTGTATCGCTTGCCACTTCCGGGCTGCCGAGCTCTTCCATCAGCTCTTCATAACGGATCAGCAAATCATCCAATCTGTCAAACATGATATCCTCCTCTATCGTCTAACGGTTCCACCGTGCCTTTACCACGCGGTTAAGCCCCGGCTCATCCTTTATCACTTCTATCTCCCGATACCCGGCGATGGTCAGTATCCGGCTGACCGCCTCCGCCTGGTCATATCCTATCTCAAAATATACGCAGCCGCCCTTGTTCAGATGTTTGCTGCACTCCAGCGCCAGAACCCGGTAAAAATACAGACCGTCCTCGCTGCCGTCCAGCGCCAGCCGAGGCTCATGGTCGCGTACCTCCGGTTCCAGACCGTCGATCACCGCCGATGGGATATACGGCGGATTCGACACAATCACATCGTACATGACATCCGCCTCCACCGCCTGAAACAGATTGCTCTGCAAAAGTGTCAGGCTGTGTTCCTCGATCTCTGCCTGCAGGCGCGGTCCCTTTGCCAGCCACGTTTTCAGGCGGATGCACCACGGATCCTCCGATACCTGAAACGATTCTGACCGCGCAGTTCCCTTCTGAATCAAAAAGAGACGTCTCGCATTTTTCTTTGCCACGCGCAGCGCCGCCTCGGAAATATCCACCGCCGTCACGTTCTGGTAGCCGCCAAGCACGGCAAGGCTGATCGCGATACAGCCGGATCCGGTACACATATCCAAAAGTTTCAGATCCTTTTCCGGATAATCCCGAAGAACCCGCTCAACTAACGTCTCCGTATCCTGGCGCGGAATCAGGACATTTTCATCGACAGAAAATGTCATTCCCATAAAATCCTGCATTCCCAGAATCTGCTGCAGTGGAATGCGCTCTGCCCGTTTCTGAAGCATTTCCTGATAGCGCCCATAGCCCTTTTCCAGGCGTTCCGCATGGATCGGACGGTTCTGATCCAGATAATAATGCACCCGGTCAATCCCGAACGCCGCTTCCATCAGATACCAGGCATCCGTCCCTGCGTCCGGCACACCCGCCTCACTTAAGCGCGCGCCGCCCTCATCCAACAGCTCTCTCCAGGTCAGGTCTGTTCTTCCGTTTTCCTCGCTCATCGACTCATCCCCTCTGTCGTACCGTGTTCTATTTATGACTCTTCCAGCTGCTTTTCCCAGCCTGGGAAATTCTCCGTCAGGTATTCTCTCCAGTCAAAAACTGCCTCGGTCGCCGCGATCGCCACCTCAATCATCGAGTCATCCGGCTCCTTCGTCGTCAGTCCCTGCATCCACATACCCGGACGGCTCACCAGATCCATAAACTTCGAATTGCTCCGTCCGGCGCACTGCAATACCTCATATGATATACCCGCAATGACCGGAACCAGAATAATACGGCTCAGAATCCGCATCCAGATCGTATCGACCCGGATCACCATAAACATCAGAATACTGATCACCATGACAATCAATATGAAACTGGTACCACAGCGCTTGTGCTCCTTCGAGCTCTCGCGCACATATTTTACCGTCAGCGGATGTCCGTGTTCCACACAGTTGATGCACTTGTGCTCCGCCCCGTGGTACATAAAGGTCCGCCGGATGTCCTCCATCCGCGAAACCAGTTTAATATAAATAATAAAAATCGCGATCCGGATCACACCTTCCAGCACTGCCATCAGATGATCCGATGTGATAACTCCCTTAAACAGGTTCGCAATTCCCAGCGGCAGGAGCATAAAAATACCAATTGCCAGGATAAACGAAATTACCAGAACAGCTGCCATGATCGCACTCTCCAGCTTCTCGCCGAACACGCGGTCTAAAAACTGTTCGAATTTTCCCGGCTCTGCATCCTCGTCATCTTCAAAAAAGCTGGCGGAATACGTCAGACTCCGCATACCGATGATCATCGAATCTGCAAACCGGAACACGCCGCGTACAAACGGAAGCTGTAAAATCTTCGCTTTTTTCGTGATACTCTGGTATGTGTCTTTTTTTACTTCTATCTCTTTGTCAGGCCGGCGGACTGCCACTGCATAGTCCTCACCTTTCATCATCATGATGCCTTCAATTACCGCCTGACCGCCAATTCCTGAATACTTCATGCTGTCCTTTCAAAATAAAAAAAGAAGAAAACAAAAAGGTTGAGTTTAATGTCGCCACTAAAACCCAACCTTTACATGGTTCAAACTTATTTGCCTGCGTTGATGCCGTACTTGCGGTTGAACTTATCGATACGTCCGCGGGCAGCGGCTGCTTTCTGCTGGCCTGTGTAGAATGAATGACACTTGGAGCAAACCTCTACGTGGATGTCTTTCTTGGTAGAACCAGTTACGAACTCGTTACCACAGTTGCAAACTACTTTTGCCTGATAATAGGCTGGATGGATTCCTTCTCTCATTTCTTTCACCTCTCTGAATTTTTCATTGCGATTTCCGACCGCTTTTTTAATTGCAAGCCGTCTTAAAACGGCTCTATATAAAGCTCCGCACATCCAGGCACGCTATTCCATCATTTAAGCGTTCCTTCCACTCGTAAGGACGACTCACGCGGATGTCAGAACTACCGTCTGTTAATACAGCCTTATAATTATATCATGATGCGTACTTTTTAGCAAGCAATTTTATCTATTTTTCAATACTATTTTTCTTCTTACAGTCCTGTTTTCCTGCCTGGAAGAAAGTCCTCACAGACGCGCTATTGGTGAAACATGATTTTTAGTAAAATGACCCTTTTTTCCGCGTGATCTCCACAAATTCCGCATTGTTCTTCGTCTTGGCAAACAGATCCAGGATTCGCTCGACGGTATCCTCCGGTTTCTGCGTGTTGGTCGCCTTGTGGACGATATCGACCGCTTCCGCCTCGGCGGACGAAAGAAGCAGATCATCTCTTCGCGTACCGGAACGCAGGATATCGATCGCCGGGAAGATGCGCTTCTCGGAAAGTTTGCGGTCAAGCACCAGCTCCATGTTGCCGGTTCCCTTAAATTCCTCGTAAATAACATCGTCCATACGGCTGCCCGTCTCAATCAGCGCGGTCGCCAGAATCGTCAGGCTGCCACCCTCGCGTATATTTCTCGCCGCACCGAAGAAGCGCTTCGGCATATGCAGCGCTGCCGGATCCAAACCACCTGAAAGAGTTCGTCCACTCGGCGGAACCACCAGGTTGTAAGCCCTTGCCAGACGGGTGATACTGTCTAAAAGAATCATAACGTCCCTTCCGTGCTCGACAAGGCGCTTCGCCCGTTCTACTACCATCTCCGACACACGTTTATGACGCTCCGGCAGCTCGTCAAACGTCGAATAGATGACCTCGACATTTTCTCCCGTTACCGTCTCACGGATATCTGTCACCTCCTCCGGACGCTCATCGATCAGAAGGATGATCAGGTGCATTTCTGGATGGTTCTTTGTGATGGTCGTCGCCACCTGCTTTAACAGGGTGGTCTTTCCGGCTTTTGGCGGGGATACGATCATGCCTCGCTGTCCTTTTCCGATCGGGGATAGCAGATCCATCACGCGCATCGCCATGGAAGTCTTAACCCCCGGATATTCCAGGTGCAGACGTTCATTTGGGAAAATTGGCGTCAGATTTTCAAAATTCGGACGTTTTTCCACCACGCTGGTCGGGTATCCATTGACCGAATTAATATATAATAATGCGGCAAATTTCTCCGTCGCCGACTTCACACGACGGCTTCCGCGCACGATATCACCAGTTTTCAGATTAAAACGACGGATCTGGGACGGCGCCACATAGACGTCATTTTCACCCGGCAGGAAGTTTTCACAACGGATAAATCCAAATCCATCCGGCATAACCTCCAGGATTCCGTTCGCCTCGATGCCGCTGTCCAGCTCCTGAAATTCATTTTTCAGATCCTCCATGCGTGCATTTTCCACCTCGGTACGGGTGCTTTCCATCTGCTGCACCGGCGCGGTACGTTCCGGCTGACTGTACTCGGAGGCTGCTTCTGCCATCTGCGGTGCCGGTGCGGTATGTTCCGGCTGGCTATACTCGGTTCTTGCGCTCATCGCTTCATTGTAATTGTTACGCGGCACATAGGAATTTCTCTGATACCCCTCTCGCTGTGTGTACTCGCGTCTGCGGTTATCCTGATAACGGGCATTATTATTCTCACGGCGTGTATAGGAGCCGTATTCATTCCGGCGGTATCCGCCTTCGCTGCGGCGCTCATAGCTGGAATTCTGCCCTCCCGCAGCCCGTTCTCCGTTGGCAGATCTCCGCGGCTGCGAATATGTCTGCGCCGATGTATTCTGCCCTGCATCAGTTCTGCGCGGCTGCACGTGCATTTCCGTACTCTCTGCCGGTTCCGCCGATCCAGCCGGATGCTCACTGACAGAAGCCTGGGGCGTTTCTTCTTTCTGTCCCCCTTCCGCCGGCTTCTCAAGTTCGCACAGCCTGTCTATGATCTCCGCCTTTTTCAGGGTGCTGATCCCCTTTAACCCCTGTGCCTTCGCCATTTCCCGAAGCTGCACCAGAGGGAGTGTCTTTAATTTTTCTCTCATATAATTCTCCTTACCCTGTTTAATTGTGTCATATTCTCTGGGATTCAAAAATCAGAAATAAGAAACGTGTGGATGTCTTCCAGGTACTTGCACGAAACCGGACAGGCAGATACCTGCCCGGCATACCTTTTTAACATAGCCTTTTATGCTGTGACTGCTCTTTATCCTGCAGCCACCTTGGTTTTATTATAAACGGTTTTCATAAAAATTCAAGTAAACATTTTCTTCATACATATCAATTCAGAAATATATGAAAATTGTTTTCCATCTCAACTCAAAATCTATCTGAAAAGAAGCTTTTCTCATTCAGAGCCCTTCAGGAAGTGCAGCCACTCCCCAATCTTCTTCTCATACCCATTTTCTGACGGGCGGTAAAATGTGCTGCCCTCCAGTCCATCCGGCAGGTACTGCTGCTTCACATAATGGTTCGGATAATCATGTGCATACTTGTACCCGTCGCCATGCCCCAGCTTCTCCGCCCCGCTGTAATGGCAGTCGCGCAGATGGGACGGCACCGTAAAGTTGCCCTTTAACCTGACCGCCTCCTGTGCCTCATCGACCGCCACATACGCCGCGTTGCTCTTCGGCGCGCTCGCCACATAGGTAGCCGCCTGCGACAGGATAATCCGCGCCTCCGGCAGACCAATCCGCTCCACTGCCAGCGCCGCGCTGACCGCAACCTGAATCGCCTGCGGATCCGCATTGCCGACATCCTCCGATGCACAGATCATGATACGCCGCGCAATAAATTTGATATCCTCGCCTGCATCCAGCATCTTCGCCAGATAATAAACTGCCGCATCCGGATCGGTACCGCGCATACTCTTGATAAACGCTGAGATCGTATCGTAATGGTTGTCCCCCGTCTTGTCATACTTCACGGCACGGCGCTGGATGCACTCCTGGGCTACATCGAGTGTGATGTGAATCAGACCATCTTCACTCCGTTCCGTTGTGAGAATACCAAGCTCGATCGCATTGAGCGCCGCGCGCGCGTCTCCGCCTGCCATATCGGCCAGAAAATCGAGTGCCTCGTCCGTCGCCTCCGCGCGATAGCTTCCCATACCCTTTTCCTTGTCATGGAGCGCCCGCTCTAAAAGCTCGCGGATATCCGCATTTTCCAACGGTTTCAGCTCAAAAATACGGGATCGGGAAATCAGCGCCCCGTTGACCTCAAAATACGGATTTTCCGTCGTCGCACCAATGAGCAGAATCGTACCATCCTCAACAAACGGCAGAAGATAGTCCTGCTGCCCCTTATTAAAGCGGTGAATCTCGTCGATAAACAGGATCGTGCGCTTTCCGTACATCCCCAGCGCATCCTTGGCATCCTGCACGACCTGTTCCATATCTTTTTTCCCCGCCACCGTCGCGTTGAGCTGCTCAAAACGCGCGCTCGTCGTGTTGGCAATCACGCGCGCCAGCGTCGTTTTGCCCGTTCCGGGCGGTCCGTAAAAAATCAGCGATCCGAGCTTATCCGCCTTGATCGCCCGGTACAAAAGCTTATCCTTTCCTATGATATGCTTCTGTCCCACCACCTCGTCAAGCGTGGACGGGCGCAGCCTGGATGCCAGCGGTGCCTCCTGCTCGATCGTATTTTTCCGCATATAATCAAATAAATCCATCGTATCCTCTCAATCAATCAGACATTCTTCTATTGTAACAAAAGTATATCCCTCCGCCGTCAATGTGTCAATCGTTTCAAGCGCTGCATCGACCGAAGTCTGATATGCATCATGCATCAGCACCACCGTATGAACCGCCGCATTTTTACAGATATGCTTCACAATCCGCGCCGTATTCCGGCTTTTCCAATCCAGCGTATCGACGTCCCAGAACACCGGCGTCATCGACACTCTCTCCTGAAGCTCCGTACTCCATGAACCATACGGCGGACGTATGTATTCCGGACGTTTTCCCGTGACCGTCTCGATCCAATCGGCCGTCTCCCGAATCTCCTCCACGCTCTTTTCAATCGGCTGGCGCGCCAGATCCACATGTGCCATGCAGTGAACCCCGATGAGATGACCGTCTTTAGCCATCTGTCGCACCAGTTCCTCATTACCCGGAATATTTTCCCCTACCAGAAAAAAAGAGGCTTTCACGCCCCTCTCGCGCAAGCCGTCCAGCAGCTTTTTCGTGTACACCCTGTGCGGTCCGTCGTCGAAGGTCAGCGCCAGCTCCCCGCCGGAAAAGCATTCCGAGGAGGAAACCGTCTGGTCCGCCTGCTCCACTTCCGCCAAATCTTCCCACTGCATCCCCACTGCCAGCCTGCACACGTTTCCTAAGAAACACAGATCCAGCAGCAATGCCGTGCACAGGCAGAGCAGTTTTTTCCTCATGGAACCCTTATTTTGAATGATCCGATTTACCATTTTAGACGTGTCAGCCCTGAACTGTGACAGGGCATCCCCTTTATATTTGCGTTTCCGCTTCCATGTATTATATGAACGCAAAAAAGGATCCAGACCTCCGCATTTCTGTCAGGTCTGAATCCTCTTTTTCTATGTTAATGTGCTCTCGGAATCTTTCCGCCAGCCGCAAAAGCAAGTGCAGGAAAGACTCCGAGCGTACATTTTAACCTACTAGCGCCGAAATACCAAAGTAGGACAGCACCACGATACCAAGCACAATCCGATAATATCCGAAAAACTTGAAATCATGCTTGCGGACATATCCCATCAGGAACTTGATCGAGTACACGGACACGCCAAATGCGACCACCATACCAAGAACCAGATAAATGAACTCCGCGAAAGAAAATCCGCCGCCCTGAATGAAAAATTTCACAATCTTTAAAAAACTCGCACCGAACATAACCGGAATCCCAAGGAAGAATGAAAACTCTGCCGCCGCCGGACGTGAACAGCCGATCAGCATCGCGCCCAGAATCGTCGCGCCCGAACGGGAAGTACCCGGAATCATCGCCAGCACCTGGAAACAGCCGATCAGCGCCGCTGTCTGGAACGAAATCTGCGTCACGCGCTCAATCGGAAAATGACGGTGTACGTTTCGATTTTCCAGTACGATAAACAAAACGCCGTAGAGAATCAGCATCGCTGCTACGACATAGCCGTTCATCAGCTTATCCATGAAATGGTCAAGCGGAAGCCCAATCACTGCCGCCGGAATGCAGGCTATAATAATTTTTATCCACAAACGAATTGTACCGCGCTTCTGCGCCATCGATTTGTGCGGTGAAAACGGATTCAATTTATTGAAATACAGCACCATAACCGCCAGAATCGCACCCAGCTGGATGACAACCATAAACACTTCCCGGTACGCCTCGCTGACATCCAGATGGATGATCTCATCCACCAGAATCATATGCCCGGTACTGCTGATCGGAAGCCATTCCGTGAAACCTTCCACGATTCCCAGTACAATTACCTTTAAAATCTCAACAAAACTCATGTCTGCTCCTTCCTACACGTTTTCTATCTGCCAGTCGATCGGGGCAACACCATGTTCTTTTAAAAATTCATTGGTCTTGCTGAATGGGCGGCTGCCGAAAAATCCCCGGTACGCGGAAAGGGGGCTCGGATGCGGTGCCTCGAGAATCAGGTGCTTCGGATTATTAAGCATCGATTTCTTCGCTTGTGCCGGACGTCCCCACAGAATAAATACCATCGGACGGTCCTGCTCATTTAAGATCTTGATCGCAGCGTCCGTAAACTCCTCCCAGCCGATTCCACGGTGGGAATTTGCCTGATGCGCGCGGACGGTCAGAACTGTGTTCAGCAGCATGACTCCCTGCTTCGCCCATTTCGTCAGATAGCCATTGTTCGGGATGTAGCAGCCGAGATCATCGTGCAACTCCTGATAAATATTCACCAGGGACGGCGGGATTTCCACATCCGGCTTTACCGAAAAGCAAAGCCCATGCGCCTGTCCCGGACCATGGTAGGGATCCTGACCTAAAATAACCACCTTTACCTCGGAAAGAGGGGTAAAATCAAATGCATTGAAAATATCATTCGCATCCGGATATACAACATGCGTCTCATATTCCCGTTTCACAGTATCGTATAACTTTCTGTAATATGGCTTTTTAAACTCTCCGCTGAGCGGAGCCAGCCAGTCATTACTGATTGCTCCCATTGCCCTATCCTCTCGTCCATGTCATTTTCTGTCGTTTTCTGTCAAACGATGATTCCATTTTAGCACAATCGAAGCGGTTTCTCAAGTTTTGCTTCCCAAATCTCCCCTCCGCAGATAAGTGGATGTTACTGTTCACGCATACGTGCCCAGTGACTAAGTGGACTCTCAATCGCAGGAAGCAAAATTGCGGATAAAGCCGACCGAATTCTGCGGAATCGATACGGTCCTCTCCTGAATATCTCCGACAATCTGGTAAAACTTCTGGTTTATCCGATACATATGCGATTTGCGGTTAAAAAAGACCGTCTTTTCAAAGGGCCAGCGGATGACGGTCGGCGTCTTGAAATCCACGCCCAGCTCGAGAATCAGAAGCGCATGGTTTAAGGTTCCAGCCAGCCATTCCCGGTAGAGATTCCAGCTTTTCAAATAACCTTCCTCGATATACGGATTCGCCAGAACTGTGTTTTCTGTCAGCGGCGCCCCACAGTGCGGGCAGATACCATCCGCCACCTCGCCGCGCTCCCAGATATCCTTCGTACAGCCTTTCGAACACTGAAGCCAGTTCACATTACCGCACGGCGCCGTGATTTTCGCTTCATCCAACGAGCTTTCAAAGATGCGCGCATCCTTTGCGGTTGTCACGATAAAATAATCCTTCCCCTCTGTCATCGATGCCAGCGCCCGGTATGCCTCCTGTACCTCCGCGCCTCCCGCCTTCTCCCATTCGCTTCCAAGCCCAATCAGCAGAAATTCGCACGCCTTAAGCCGTTCCCTAAGCGTTTTAAGTTCCTCATCTGCTGCCGTTTCATTTCTTGTCTTCTCTGCCATCTTGATTTGATTCCCCCGTTTAAAAAAGAGTCTGCATCTTCGCGGAGCGTTTTTTATTTCATAGGACGCAATTTCCCATGAAATAAAAAGAGCCTGGCATGCGCTCACGCACACGCCAGACTCCCCATCTGTAATGCAATTAGCTCTATGCGAAATTACTTAAATTACTTTAAGGTAACTTTAGCGCCTTCAGCCTCTAATTTAGTCTTGATGTCCTCAGCCTCTTCCTTGGAAGCGCCAGCCTTAACTACCTTCGGAGCACCGTCAACTACTTCCTTAGCCTCTTTCAGACCAAGACCTGTAGCTTCACGAACTACCTTGATAACTTTAACTTTGTTCGGGCCAACCTCGGTCAGCTCTACGTCGAACTCGGTCTTCTCCTCAGCTGCCTCGCCTGCACCAGCTGCTGCTACAACAACGCCTGCTGCTGCGGATACGCCGAACTCTTCCTCACAAGCCTTTACTAAATCGTTTAACTCTAATACGGATAATTCTTTGATTGCCTCAATGAACTCAGCTGTTGTTAACTTTGCCATTTTAATATTCCTCCTGTGATTGAATTTTAAATCGGCCTTATGCGGCCTCTTGCTTTACTATGCGGCTCTCACGCACCTTACACCCTGCTTTGCAGGTAAGGGTCTTATGCCTCCTGCTGCTCTGCGATCTGGTTAAGCACACGAGCGAAGTTGGTGATCGGAGACTGGATGCTTCCAAGTAGCTTTCCGAGAAGAACTTCTCTGGACGGGATGGTTGCGATAACCTGCATACCCTTTGCATCGTAGTAAGTATCCTCTACAACGCCGCCCTTGATCTCAAGCTTGTCTGCTTTCTTTAGCGAACTCAGCTAAAATTCTTGCCGGAGCTGTAGCATCCTCTTTGGATACAGCCAGAGCGGTCGGACCCTCCAGATTCGGCTCCAGAGCCTCGAACGCGGTACCCTTAGCAGCGAAACGAATCATGGTGTTCTTATATACTTTGTAAGTAACACCAGCTTCTCTTAACTGCTTACGGAGCTGTGTGTCCTGCTCAACTGTCAGTCCACGGTAGTCAACTACTACTGCGCCCTTAGCGCCGTTGAATAATTCTGCGATTTCAGCAACAACCGGCTGCTTTAATTCAACTTTTGCCATGATTGGTTTACCTCCTGTTTTATTTCTATAACCGCCTGGTAAACGTTTTCTGTAAAATAAAATCCCTCCGTCACTCGCAGGACAGGGGGATAGAAATATACAACGATATCAGTTCCCTCGGCAGGCGTATTAACCTTATGCCTTTCGGCACCTGCTGTCTTCGGCAGTTAAACACGATAAGTACTATAACATAGAAGTCAAGGGTTGTCAATAGACCTATTAACTTTTTTTATTTTTTAAAAATGCAGACGCAACCTCCATATCCTCCGGCGTTGTCACCTTGATATTCCGGTAAGAACCTTCGGTCAGGCGTACCTTGTGATCGGTCATCGTCTCGACCACCATCGCATCATCCGTCACTCCCTGCTGGTACTCTTCCCGACTCATCATCTTGTCGTACGCCGCGCGGATCAGCGGGTAAGTAAATCCCTGCGGTGTCTGAATCATCCAGACATACGCCCGTTCCGGCGTCACAGAGGCAAATCCGTCCGCATCCGCCAGCTTGACCGTATCCTTTGACGGCATGCCTGCCACTGCTGCGCTATAACTTCGTATATCTGATACGATACGTTCAATCATCGGCTCGTCCACAAACGGACGCGCCCCGTCATGAATCAGGACGCAGTCTCCCTCCCCATAGGAAAGCTGGCTGCCGAGCGCCTTTAAACCCTCGTAGACCGAATGGTAGCGCTCTTTTCCGCCCGCAACGATAGCGCGCACCTTGGAAAATCCATATTTTCCTACAATCTCGTCCCGGCAGTACGCGATCTCATCCGCCCCGGTCACCAGAATCACATCATCGACCCGGCTCTCCTCAAACGCGTGAAGAGCATACCAGATGACCGGCTTTTCCTCCAGAAGGAGAAACTGCTTCTGAATCTTGCTTTTCATCCGTTTTCCCTGTCCGGCTGCCAGAACGATAGCGGCGGTGCGGGTCGGATGCGGTGTAATTTTCTCTTTCCCAAATTGATCCAATGTATGTTCCATCTCGTTTCTCCTCCATGCCAGAACGATCTCTTAAAACACTCTTTTTCCACTTTTTGTCAAATCAATATTTTTTAAAAAAACTAACCGCAAAACAATTCTTCCTGAAAAAATTTGTATTATCTCTCACCCAGCTTCAAATTTGGCACCGCATTCAGATCCCAGCCTGCGCGCGCGCCCTTCTTATATTCATAGTACGCCGCCGCGCCGATCATCGCCGCATTGTCCGTACAGAAGATCGGTGACGGATGGAAGAACTGGATGCCCGCCTCTTTACAGGCCTTCTCCATGCCCGCCCGGAGAGCGGAGTTGGATGCCACACCGCCGGCGATCGCCACGCGCTTATAGCCGTGCTGTTTCGCCGCCTCGATCGTGCGCGATACCAACACTTCCACAACCGCATTCTGGAACGAAGCCGCCAGATCCGGCACATTAATCTCCTCGCACATCATTTTCGCATGGTTAATATAATTTAAGACCGCCGATTTTAAGCCGCTGAAGCTGAAATCATATGGATTGTCGCCCACTTTTGCCCGTGGAAACTCAATCGCATGTGGATTCCCCTCTTTTGCCGCCTTATCGACCTTCGGGCCGCCCGGATAACCGAGCCCGACCGCGCGTGCCACCTTGTCAAACGCCTCGCCTGCTGCATCGTCTCGGGTGCGTCCCAGAATCTCAAATTCGCCATAATCTTTCACAATCACCAGATGTGTATGTCCGCCTGACACGATCAGGCACATGAACGGCGGTTCCAGATCCGGATTTTCGATGAAATTTGCCGATACGTGCCCCTCGATATGGTGTACGCCGACCAGCGGCTTCTTCGCCGCATACGCGAGTGCTTTGGCTTCCGCCACACCGACCAAAAGCGCGCCAACCAGCCCCGGACCGTAGGTAACTGCAATCGCCGTCATCTCCTCCAGACTCATATGTGCCTCTGTCAGCGCCTCTTCAATAACCTGGTTTATCTTCTCGATATGCTTTCTCGACGCAATCTCCGGCACAACGCCGCCAAACAGCGTGTGAAGATCGATCTGGGAAGATATGATATTGGAAAGAACGGTACGTCCGTTTTTCACGACTGAAGCTGCCGTCTCATCACAGGAACTCTCGATTGCAAGAATGTAAACATCTTCTGATGAGTGTCCGTTTTCTGTATCATGCACGGAAATCTCTGCCCCCGATACCGGAGCTTTCCCTGGTCCCTGTTCCAATGCTTCTGAAACTGGCATTTCCATCCGTTCTTCCTTCTTTTCTTCTATATTCTCTCTCTTTTCTTCCGTCTGCATCGCCCTTACTCCTCATCAAATCCCAGCTCTGCCGTCCAGCCATCGCGGGCGGCTTTCGCTCTCGGGAATATCTCACGCACTTTATCCATATAATCATCCGGACGGATGAGCGACGGGCTGTAATGAGTCAGCCACATTTCCTTCGGCTGGGCCTCCTTCGCCAGATGCGCCGCCTCCTGGAATGTCATATGCTTGTATTCTCTCGCCTTGGCTTCTTTCCCGTCCTCGCCGTACATGCCTTCACAGATAAACAGATCCGCATCCTTCGCGTACTCCGCAATTACCGGAAGCGGTCTCGTATCGGTACAGTATGACACCTTGATTCCCTTCCGGTCACCTCCGAGCACCATATCCGGTGTCAGCGTTCTGCCTTCCTCCTCGATCGTCTCCCCCTTCTGCAGGCGGCTCCAGAACTTCTGCGGAATCTCCTGCGCCCGCGCGCGTTCCACATCGAACCGTCCCTTTCTCGGAATCGAAATCGAGTACCCATAACAGGTCACATTATGGTTGACCCGGTACGCATCGATCACATACGGTCCAATCTGAAGCTGCTGTCTCGGCTCCGTCAGCTCGATAAACTCAAGCGGAAACGGCAATTCCGGCGCGATCGTCCGCAGTGCCGTCACCACGCGTTCCAGTCCCTTCGGTCCAATCATCGTGATCGGCTCCGTCCGCTCCGCATTTCCCATCGTCAACAAAAGTCCCGGCAGACCGCTGATATGATCCGCGTGATAATGTGTAAAACAAATCACATCCACCGGCTTCGGACTCCAGCCCTTTTCTTTCAACGCAATCTGCGTGCCTTCCCCGCAGTCTATCAGCAAATTGCTGCCCGAGCAGCGGACCATCAAAGCCGTCAGCCACCGATACGGCAGCGGCATCATCCCTCCCGTTCCCAGCAAACATACATCTAACATGGAACATCCTCTTTTCTATTAAATAAATGATTCATAATAAATCTTTTTAATTAAAAGTCATGCAAAAAGCTGTCAAAACAGCTTTTCTCCTAACTCCCATATCATTTAATAATATCATAAAGAAATACTATGTTGCAAGCCAGAAATTCAGCAATCCAATTCACTGGCGAGACGCAGATGGCGCACCGCCTGTCCCGCGTTTCTCCGTTCCCCTCACGACTCTACAATAGTTCCGTCCTCTCCTCCTTATCTGCCTCAATCAGAAATTCCCGCGTCACTCCATCATAGCACTCCTCGCACAGATCAAAATGATGCACCTCCCCATCTTTCTCTGAAAAATAGTCCCATGCCACATCAAAATGCGCCGCTCCTTCGCGCAGAATGCCTTCTTTCACCGCCAGCTTCTTCCCGCACCGGTTGCAGACAACCGACAGAAGAATGCCGCTCTCTCCATATTTTCTCATGCTCTCCTCGCCTTTCTCTTCTATATACGCAAAATGGAGAAGCCATGTCCTCCACAGCTTCTCCATCATTATACTGTTTTTTATACCGGTTTTTAAGCGGAAAGTGCTGGAAATACTTACAGTACCTTATATCCCTTCGATGTCAGGCAGATGCTGACCTCCCTCACATCGTCCGTGTGAAGCACCATAACCGGCTTGCCAGAATCACGATTGAAGGAGAGATACAGGTAATCTACATTGATATTGCTCTCTTCGAGGGAAATTAACAGACGGTTGAGTGCTCCGACCTCGTCATCCAGTTCGACGCCAAGCACCTCTGTCAGACGGCAGAGATAACCAGCTTCCGCCAGCACTTTCTCCGCGTGCTCTGGATTAGAAACAACCATACGGATAATACCGTACTCCGCACTGTCATTCGTGATCGAACCCCAGATGTTAATATTCTCTTTCTGAAGAAGGGATGTAATATTCTGTAAACGTCCTTTCTTATTCTCTGCAAAAATAGATACCTGACTCAGCATATGAACCTCCTACCGTTCTTTTCTTTTAGTTTAATACTGTAAAGTGTTACGCTTTTATCTGTTAAACAGTATACTCATTTCCATTTCATCTGTCAATGCTTTTTCCGCTTCTTTTCCAATAAATCAGCGCATCTTCCGTCGGCTCGCTGTAATAATTCTTCCGAACCGCCTCTTTCTGAAAGCCATACGCCTCATACAGCGCAATCGCCGGGCCATTGGATGCACGCACCTCCAAGGTGATATCCTCGACGTTTTCTTCCTCTGCTTCCCTTAACAGCCGTTCCATCAGAAGCCGCCCATAGCCGCGCCCCCGGCACGCGCCGTGAACCGCGATCCGCATCAGCTCGCCTTCCCCGGCAATGACGCGGAAATTGCAGTAGCCACAGACGGTTTCATCCTCTTTCAGCACCCAGGCTTTATCCCAGCTGCTCGTCAGCAGATCCTGTAAAAGCTTCTCCGACCATGCATCCGAAAAGCATTCCAGTTCCAGTGCCCGGACCGCCGGAAGATCCCCCGGCTGTAAATCCACTATCTGAACACGAAGCCCTTTTTGCGTTCCCGTTTCTGCCGCCATTATTTCTTCTCCACAACCACAATACCGGCTGCCAACTTATCCATCTCGCCCTGGCGCTCTGCGACCTCGCGCTCGCGCTCCGCCTGCGATTTCCGCAGATAATCCGGCTTGTGCTCGGCTGCCGTCTCAGTCTTTCCCTCTGCCAGATACACTGCGCCAAGCGCTGCCACCGCCGAAGCTCGCTGACGGCTCGCCTGTGCCGGTGCAAACGAATACGGCACCTTCATCTCTTCCTCGATCACCGCCCGGTTGACCGGCACACCGTCCCCCAGGAAAATCACGCGCTCGCCGCGCTCATTTAACTCGGCAATCAACGCATGGATATCCGTAATGTACTGTTCTTTCACAATCTCGAACTTCTCTTCATACCGATAGAGTCCCGTGTACACCTGCTGCCGTCTCGCATCCAGCATCGGGCAGATGAGCGCCGAAGCCCCGTACAGACAATATCCCATCGCATCCATCGTCGGCACATGGATCAGCGGCTTCCCAAGCGCCAGTCCCAGTCCTTTCGCTGTCGCAGAGCCAATCCGAAGCCCCGTAAAAGAGCCCGGACCGCCGGATACTGCGATTGCATCGATGCTTTCCAACGGCACCTCCAGCATTTTCACAATCTCATCAATCATCGGAAGAAGTGTCTGCGAATGCGTTTTTTTCAGATTCACCGTATATTCCGCCGTGATCACATCATCCGTAACAATAGCAACCGATGCCACCAGGGATGCGCTTTCGATTCCCAAAATTCTCATTTTCTCTTTCCTCCTGTCGCCGGCTACTGCTCGTTTACTGAAATTTTCCGGTAATCAAAGCCCTTTTCCAGATCCTTTTCAATTGTGATCTGGATCGGATGTTCCGGCAGGATCTCGCGGATGCGCTCCGACCATTCGATCAGGCAGATGCCCTCGCCGTAGAAATAGTCCTCATAGCCAATCTCATCCATCTCGTCCACATCGCCGAGACGATATACATCAAAATGGTAGAGCGGCAGGCGCCCATCGTCGTACTCCTGCACGATCGTGAAAGTCGGGCTGTTGACCGGTTCCTGAATTCCAAGTCCCGCGGCAAACCCCTGGGTAAAGACCGTCTTTCCTACGCCCAGATCACCATTCAAACAATACACCTGCCCTGCCTGGGCTTCCATTCCAAGCTTTTTTCCAAACGCATACGTCTCTTCCGGGCTGTTTGTTTCTATCATCATGCTCGAATTCCTCTTCTCTTTTCCTGCGGCAGATTTCTTGTAAGCATACTGAGAAAAATCTGCTCCTCCGAACCTCTGAACACGCGCTTCGGCATCAGGTATGCCTTGTCCCGATCCAGGTAAAGCACATAGATTCCCGCGATCTTTTTCACTTTTACCAGCTTATCCCAGCTGATCTCGCCCTTGCTGTTCGCCTGGCGGGTACGGATGCCCTCGTCTCCAATATGAAATACAATCTCAGCGCCCTTTTTCGCATCCCCGGCGGTGTGCTCTGCCTGTTTCCAGATTGCAAAAATCTGAAAGCCTGTCAAGGCAATCACACCCAGAATCACCAGGTTCGTCACCTGCGTTCCCAGACGTTCCTCGCTGGCTGCCGCCGCAATAATGACGAGCACCGTCAGTATGATGCTTCCGATTCCACGCATTCCCGCCCAGAAATTGTACATCGAATAAATAAAAATCTCTTTTGGCTGTATTTTTACACGTAAGTCCATTTTATCTTCTCCCTAATTTTCTATGCCTTATCCGCCGCCCCATTCCAGTCAGCGCTCCTGCATCCTATACCAACGGCTGAATCTGCCGTGGTTTACTTCGTCTCCCGGATTTTCATCGTCAGCGAAATGCGCTTCTTCGCCACATCAACCGCCAGCACCTTGACCTCCACGATGTCCCCGACGCTGACCGCCTCCAGCGGATGCTTGATATAGCGGTCTGTCATCTGGGACACGTGAACCAGACCATCCTGATGCACGCCGATATCCACAAACGCACCGAAATCAATGACATTCCGCACGGTTCCTTTTAAAATCATGCCCGGCTTCAAATCCTTCATTTCCAGCACATCCGTACGGAGAATCGGCTTCGGCATCTCCTCACGCGGGTCGCGCGCCGGTTTTTCCAACTCGCTCACGATATCGAGTAAGGTCGGCTCGCCGATCGAAAGCTCTTTTGCCAGCTTTGCCGTATCCGCGATCTCCTTGCGGATATTGCGGATGCCGCCCGCCGCGATCTCCTTCGGATCATGTCCAAGCTGCTTTAAAAGTGCCTCCGCTGCTTTATAGCTCTCCGGGTGCACACTCGTCGCATCGAGCGGATTCTTGCCGCCCTGGATCCGCATAAATCCGGCGCACTGTTCATACGCCTTCGGTCCCAGCTTCGCCACCTTCAAAAGCTCACGGCGCGTTGAAAATGCGCCATTCTCCTCCCGGTATGCCACGATATTTTTCGCAATCGTCTTGTTAATGCCGGAAATATAGGCGAGCAGCGGCGCCGATGCCGTATTCAGATCCACGCCGACCTTATTTACGCACGTTTCCACCACGCCCTGCAGCGCCTCGCTTAAATTTTTCTGGTTCATATCATGCTGGTACTGACCGACTCCAATGGATTTCGGATCAATTTTTACCAGCTCCGCCAGCGGATCCTGCAGGCGTCTCGCGATCGATGCCGCACTTCTCTGTCCGACGTCAAACTGCGGAAATTCCTCCGTCGCCAGCTTGCTCGCCGAATAAACCGACGCGCCCGCCTCATTGACGATGACATACTGAACCTTCTCCGGAATTTCTTTTAAGAGTTCCACGATGATCTGCTCAGATTCTCGGCTTGCCGTACCATTCCCCACTGAGATCAGGGAAATGCCGTACTTGCGGATCAGCTTTTTCACGATCTCCTTCTTTTTCGACTCTTCCACGCGGTTCTGCGGCGCAGTCGGGTAAATGACCGTCGTATCGAGCACTTTTCCCGTCTCATCCACAACCGCCAGCTTGCAGCCCGTCCGGAATGCCGGATCCCAGCCGAGCACCACACATCCTGCGATCGGCGGCTGCATCAGGAGCTGTTCCAGGTTCTTGCCAAATACCTGAATCGCGCCGTTCTCTGCCGTTTCTGTCAGCCCCGCGCGGATCTCGCGCTCGATCGCCGGTCCGATCAGGCGGCGGTAGCTGTCCAGAATCACTTCTTCCATCACGCGCGCCGCATCCCCATCCGGGCGGATAATCAGCTGTTTCTCCATATACCGGACAATCTGCTCCTCCGGCGCTATAAGCTTCACGCTCAGAATCTTCTCTTTCTCACCGCGGTTGATCGCCAGCACACGGTGTCCCGCCAGCTTTTTGACTGGTTCGGAAAAATGATAATACATCTCGTACACCGACTGTATCTTCTCATCCTTTGCGGATGCCTCCAAAAGACCGTCCTGCATCGTCTTTTTACGTGCGTAGTTGCGGTATTTTGCCATCTCGCTGATCTGCTCAGCCAGAATATCACGCGCGCCGTCTATTGCCTCTGAAACATCTGCAACACCCTTTTCTTCCGACACATACTTCGCCGCCTCCGCCTCCAGGCTGCCGCCCGCTTCCTGCTTGTAAATCCAGACTGCTAACGGTTCCAGCCCTTTCTCACGGGCAATTCCGGCACGGGTGCGCCGTTTCGGGCGGTACGGAAGATAAAGATCTTCCACCGCAACCAGCGTCGCCGCATCGCGGATCTGTTTCTCCAGCGCCGGAGTCAGCTTCTCCTGGGCGCGGATCGCACCGATCACCTGCTCCTTTTTATCCTCCAGATTCCGAAGATAGCGCAGTCGCTCATCTAGCTGGCGCAGCACCTCATCATTCAGGGAACCGGTCGCCTCCTTGCGGTAACGCGCGATGAACGGGATCGTGTTTCCCTCATCGATCAGCTTTACCGCCGCTTCGACCTGATTTCTCCCTATCTGAAGCTCTTCTTTCAATGCCTGTATAATATCCATGCAAAAACTCTCCTTCAATATCAATACGCTGTTTAATCATACCATTCCAGCGCATATTTCGCAAGTCAATGCCTAACTGGACAAGCGGCTTTATTCATGATACACTTTTATCGGATTCAATCCGCCAGATGGGCATAGATTTTGTTTTGCCCTATTCAGCGGCTGTCTCTAATTTTCAGAAAAGGATGTAGCTGTTTTCTTTTTTCACAGTTATGAAAGGATTAGATATACGATGAGTTATTACGATGAAACACCTTCTCCGAAGGAACATTCAGATACAAATGAAACCCGGCGCAATCGTTCGCGCCGCTATGCCACGATGTCAATGATGTGCGGCATCTTCGCATTTTTCTCCCTGTTTTTGAGTTTTTCCGCCGCGATTCTGCTCGGAATGTCGGCGAATGTACTGTTTGTCCTATCCAAGGAGGAAGGACAGCCGCGGCGCGGCAGCGCAGTGGTCGGGCTGATACTGGGAGTTATGTCTACTATCTTTGGAATAGTTGAGTTTTTCTGCCTGATCCAGGTGTACCATATGATTACAGATCCACAATATGCGCCGTTTTTTGATCAGGCAATGGAGTTGTATGAGAGTTTGATTGGTCCGTTACAATAAAATGATTGGCGGGGACCTTTTTCTGTGTATTTCTTGCGTTAAAAAGCACACCGCGTCATGAATGACTTTGGCGTGCTTTTTACTTTATATCCTATTTTGTATAGCGAATCGTCTGGCGGATATCTTCCTCGAATGCCGCTGCCAGTTTCCGGAAGCGTGCTTCGGTCATTTCTCCGGTTACGACCGCAAATTCGTCCATCTCCGGGAGTTCGATGGTTTCTGCTTCACCGAAGGCTGCACGCACATCGGCAAGTTTGTCGGCTGATTTGCCTGCCAGTCGGAGGAAGTAGCTGAAGGTTACTTCGCCCATCGGTGCAACTGGCTGTTTTTCGTCGGTCCAGCCGGTAGGGATGTTGTCTTCCATGTGTCCGGCGATCTCTACGATGTCGCTGACGACTGCGCTGGCGGTCGGGAGTTTTCCGGCGCCGCTGCCGTAGAACATGACGGTTCCAAGTGTATTGCCGCGAACCATGACTGCATTGTATACGTCATTGACTGCAAAGAGCGGATGATCCGGTCCGATCATCATCGGGCATACATAGACGCTGGCTTTATTGCCTTCCATGCGGCTAGTTCCAAACAGTTTAATCGAGGTTCCCAGCTTTGCCGCATATTTGAAATCAGTATCGGTAATCTTTGTGATGCCCTCGGTCGGCACATCTTCGTAATTTACTTCTTTTCCAGTTGCCAGTGAGGTAAGAATCGTGATCTTGCGGCAGGTATCGTAGCCTTCTACGTCTGCCTCCGGGTTGCGCTCTGCATATCCGAGTTCCTGCGCTTTCTTCAGGGCTTCCTCAAAGGTCTGACCTTCTCTTGCCATCTTGGTAAGGATGTAGTTGGTTGTACCGTTTAAGATACCGCTGATTTCCTCGATCTTCTCGCCTGCAAGAGACTGGGTCAGCGGACGCAGAAGCGGGATGCCGCCGCCTACGCTGGCTTCGAAGAGGAAGTTTAAGTTCTTCTCGCGTGCAATCGCCAGAAGCTCGGTGCCGTGTGCCGCTACAAGTGCCTTGTTGGAGGTCACAACGTGCTTACCGGCTAACAGGCACGCTTTTGCAAACTTGTATGCCGGATTGACGCCGCCCATCGCCTCTACAACGATCTCTACGTCTTCGTCTTTTTCAATGATCTCAAAATCATGAACAATCTGCGCTTCGTGCGGATCACCCGGAAATTCACGCAGATCCAGAATATATTTTACTGCAATCTCTTTGCCGGTTTTTTCTGTGATTTTTTCTTTGTTGGTTTCTAATACTTCTACGACTCCGGAACCAATTGTTCCATAGCCCATCACTGCTACCTGAATCATAATCTTTACTCCCTGGCTATAATTTTTACGTTGTGTACTCCCGAATTTTCTTCCATCTCTTCGACCATATGCGATATATTTCCGGTATCCGAACGGACTTCCACGCTGAGTGTCAGCGTCGCCACATTGTTGACCGGAATACTCTGATGAATCGTCAGAATATTTGCCTTGTAAATCGCTACGATATGAAGAAGATCCGATAAAAGTCCCTGTTCATCATCCATCTGCAGCACCATGGTAATCGTCTTGCCCTTGGCGTTGTCATAAAATGGAAAAATATCGTCCTTATACTTGTAAAAGGAACTCCGGCTGATCCCCAGCTGGTCGGTCGCCTCCTGAATCGTCATCGCTTTTTCTGACGCAATGAGCTTCTTCGCTTCCGCCACCTTCAAAAGGACTTCCGGCACTGCTTTCTGCTTTAACAGATAATACTTTGTTTTTTCTTCCATTCCATCTCCGCTTGTGTACGCACCAGAAATACATTTGTGTTTACCAGAAAGATATTATCACATTTATTGACACTCTGCAATCTATTTCTTTCATTATAGTCGAATTGTATCTGTAAAAAAACAGCCCAAACTGACGGCACTCGACAGAGCGCTTTCTTCTCCGTCAAACTTTTGTGCCGCCAATCCAGGCTGTTTTATCTTCTTTTATGCTTCTTCTGTCTTCTGGTTTTTCAGGCTGATCCACTTTAAATACGCACTGATAAACAGATCAATATCACCGTCCATCACCGCGTTCACATTGCCGTTTTCCGCGTTTGTCCGGTGATCCTTGACGAGCGTGTACGGCTGCATAACGTAGGAACGAATCTGATTTCCGAAGTTGATGTCCTTGACATCGCCGCGGATGTCGGACAATTTCTCGGCATTCTCCTGTTGTTTGAGCAGGTACAGCTTTGCCTTTAACATCTGCATCGCCTTGTCCTTGTTCTGGAACTGGGAACGCTCATTCTGGCACTGTACGACGATACCGGTCGGCAGATGCGTGATACGGATCGCGGAGGACGTCTTGTTGATATGCTGTCCACCGGCACCACTCGAACGATAGGTATCGATCCGCAGATCGTCCGGATTAATCTCCACATCCAGATCTTCTTCAATATCCGGCATGACATCACAGGAAACGAACGAGGTCTGACGCTTGCCAGCCGCGTTGAACGGGGAAATACGGACCAGACGATGGACACCTTTCTCCGATTTCAGGTAGCCGTAGGCATTTTCGCCGTTGACCTGCAGTGTGATGGACTTAAGTCCCGCCTCGTCGCCATCCAGGAAATCAAGCACCTCGGTCGTAAAGCCCTTTTTGTCCGCCCAGCGCTGGTACATACGATACAGCATACTGCACCAGTCCATCGCCTCGGTACCACCCGCGCCCGCGTTCAGCTTGAGGATCGCGTTGCAGCCGTCGTACTCGCCGGACAGGAGTGTCTTTGTGCGGAGTTCTTCCAGCTCTTTGACGAACTCATCTAACATCTCCTGAATCTCCGGAATCATCGCCGGGTCTTCTTCCTCATAGCCCATCTCGATCATCACCTGAATATCCTCATACTGCTGTTCAAGGTGCTTGTAGCCATCCACTGTATCTTTGAGATTTTTCGCCTCACGGACCGTCTTGGTCGAGCGCTCCGGATCATCCCAGAAGCCCGGTTCTTCCATTGATTTGTCAAGCTCCGTGATGCGGCGCTCCTTATTTTCCAGATCCAGGGAATCCTTGACCTCTTTCAGCGTCTCATCGTAGGTTGATAACGTATACTTAAACTGATCTAATTCAACCATGCTCTCACCTTCTCCATTCTCATCTATCTGCTGCCATTTTCCTCAACGGTTCAGCATTCTTTCAGTTATATTTTGTTACGGATCACACACATATAGACCGTAACTCTTTTTTATATTTGGAAAAATTCCCGGAACCAGGTATTTCGCCATAGTTTCGGGAATTTTCTGCACAGACTGCTGCAAAATCACGGCAACCTGCCTTCTTTCATCTATTAATTCTTCGCGTACAGCTTCCGTCCACAGCACTGTTTGTACTTCTTGCCGGAACCGCATGGGCACGGATCGTTCGGGTAAATCTTCTTCTCCTCACGCTTCTTCGGTGCCTGCACGGTGCTGTCGTCACGGTTGGTTCCCGTTACCTTGGCAGCCGGTTCACGCTCGACCTTCTGCTCTGCACGGATGTGGAACAGAATACGGACGGTATCCTCACGGATCGCTGCCGTCATGCTGTCGAACATCTCATAGCCGCTCATCTTATACTCAACCAGCGGGTCTCTCTGACCATATGCCTGCAGACCGATGCCTTCGCGCAGCTGATCCATATCGTCGATATGAGCCATCCACTTTGCATCAACCACTTTCAAAAGGATCACGCGCTCCATCTCGCGTACCTGTTCCGCGCTTGTAAACTCTGCCTCGCGTGTCTCATAAAGCTTCGTTGCCGCCTCTTTGAGCATATGTTTCAGCTCATTTTTCTTCATATGCTGCTGATCTTCCGTCAGCTGAATCGGCTCTAACGGGATAACCGGAAGCAGCAGGGAATTTAACTCGGACAGATCCCACTCAGCCGGTTCCTGCTCATCAGAGATGGACATATCTACGGCGTTTTCTACGATATCCGTGATCATCTTCATGATAACGGAACGCATATTCTCGCCATCCAGTACACGGCGGCGCTCTGCGTAGATTGCCTCACGCTGCTCGTTCATAACCTCGTCGTATTTTAACAGGTTCTCACGGATACCGTAGTTGTTGGTCTCAATCTTCATCTGTGCTTTCTTCAATCGCCTTGGAAAGCATCTTGTGCTCGATCTGCTCATTCTCCGGTACGCCCATGGCATTGAACATATTCATCAGACGCTCTGAACCAAAGAGACGCATCAGGTCATCCTCCAGGGACAGGTAGAAACGTGATTCACCCGGATCGCCCTGACGTCCGGCACGACCGCGCAGCTGGTTATCGATACGTCTGGACTCATGGCGTTCGGTACCGATGATCTTTAAGCCTCCCAGCTCTCTGGAAATCTCATCCAGCTTGATATCCGTACCACGACCTGCCATATTAGTCGCGATCGTAACGGCGCCGTGGATACCAGCGTCTGCTACAATCTCAGCCTCCAGCTCATGGAACTTCGCATTTAATACCTTATGCGGAATGCCGCGTCTTGTCAGCATCTTGCTCAGAAGCTCAGAAGTCTCGATGGTAATGGTACCAACCAGAACCGGCTGTCCCTTTTCATGGGCTGCTGCCACTTCCTCGACAACCGCATGGAATTTCTCTTTTTTCGTCTTATAAACCGCATCCTCGTAATCAATACGCTGTACCGGGCGGTTCGTCGGGATGGAGATAACGTCCATCTGGTAAATGTTACGGAACTCCTTCTCCTCGGTCTGTGCAGTACCGGTCATACCTGCTTTCTTATTGAACTTATTAAAGAAGTTCTGGAACGTAATGGTAGCCAGTGTGCGGCTCTCACGACGCACATGTACGTGTTCTTTTGCCTCAATCGCCTGATGGAGACCATCGGAATAACGGCGTCCCGGCATGATACGTCCGGTAAACTCATCGACGATCAGAACCTCATCGTCTTTTACCACGTAGTCCTTATCGCGGAACATTAAGTAGTTTGCGCGCAGGGCCAGAATGATGTTGTGCTGGATCTCCAGGTTTTCCGGATCTGCCAGGTTCTCAATATGGAAGAAATCTTCAACCTTCTTCACACCAGCCTCGGTCAGGTTGACTACTTTATCTTTCTCATTGACTACGAAATCGCCTGTCTCCTCGATCTCCTCGCCCATGATGGCTGCCATCTTGGAAAATTCTGCTGATTCCTCGCCCTTTTCCAACTGACGTGCCAGAATATCGCAGACCTCGTAAAGCTTGGTGGACTTACCGCTCTGGCCGGAAATGATCAGCGGGGTTCTTGCTTCATCGATCAGGACGGAATCGACCTCATCGATGATGGCGTAATCCAGGTTGCGCAGAACCATCTGGTCTTTATAGATCGCCATGTTATCACGCAGGTAATCGAAACCAAGCTCGTTGTTGGTAACGTAGGTAATATCACAGTTGTAAGCTTCCCGGCGCTCGTCGGAATTCATCGAGTTTAAAACCACGCCGACCGTCAGACCGAGGAATCTGTGAACCTCTCCCATCCACTCAGCATCTCGCTTTGCCAGATAGTCGTTGACGGTTACGATGTGTACACCCTTTCCAGCCAGCGCATTTAAGTACGCCGGTGCGGTGGAAACCAAGGTTTTACCCTCACCAGTACGCATCTCTGCGATACGTCCCTGATGCAGGACGATACCACCGATCAGCTGAACCGGGTAATGCTCCATATTTAATACTCGTCTCGCCGCCTCACGCACGGTTGCAAATGCCTCCGGCAGAAGGTCGTCCAGCGTCTCGCCGTTCGCAAGGCGCTCTTTGAACTTGCGCGTATTGTCACGCAGTTCATCATCCGATAAGGCAGTCATCTGCTCGCGCATACCTAGAATCTTATCCACGATCGGGCGGATCAGCTTCAGCTCGCGTTCGCTGTGGGTACCAAACACTTTCTCTATCAGATTCATGCTTTTCTCTCCTATTTCTTACATTCTAAATCTAGTTATTTTATTTCATTCCATCATAAATGATATGTTTTAATACATAAAGATCATATAGGCATAGTTATACAATCTTATTTATTCTAACACTAACGGGGATTTTATTCAATAATTTCATTATTTTTTTACATTTACGCTGCGCTCGCGCCCGGCTGAGATAACCCGAACCTGCCGTATCCGGAAAATCCCAGCCATAAAATAAGCCCCTCCATACACGAACAAAGGGACCTGCTTACCTCGCTTCCAGCATGGTAAACAAATCCCTGTTTCTATGAAATATATCCCCCGAAAATACCTATTTATTATTTTGCTTTTTTCAGTTCCTCAATCCCGCCGCCTGCTTCCAGAATCCGGGAAAATTCTTCTTCTTTTGCCGCGGACTTCTCCGCTTTTTCAAGCACTTCCTCGACAAGCTCATTCGGAACAATGCAGACACCCGAACCGTCTGCCACGATCAGGTCGCCCGGCATGACAAGGCAGCCGCAGAGGCTGACCGGTCCGTTCACTTCTGCACACTCCATGCGGTATTTTCCGGTCATCGGCGTCACGCCGCAGGAAAAGACCGGGAAATCCATCCGGCTGATCTCCTCCGTATCGCGGCAGCTTCCATAGGCGATGCAGCCAGCAAATCCCCGCACTTTTGCCAGATGGCAGCTCTGTCCGCCGATGTTGGAATATTCCAGATTTCCGCCGAAATCCGACACCAGCACATCGCCCGCCTCGCCCAGGTAGAAAATATCCTTCGTGGACATCAAAATCTTATCTTTGTCTCGCTGTCCCTGCGTCGCCGTCTTGCGGGACGGGATGCTGCGGACCGTGACAGCTGTTCCCACCAGGCGTGAGCCTGCCTTGACTGGCTTTAAGCAGGTGTTTGGAACAGCACCGTGAATGCCGTAAGTATCCAGAATGTCCGATACAGCCGTACTCATATCTTCCAGCGCATAGTAGCGGTCAATCACCTCTTTGCTGGTACGTGGAATCTGAATCTGCACAATCTTTTCGCGCGGAACTGTGCCCCAGATGCGCCCTTCTGCCTTATATTTTTCATAATCAGCGTCTCTCTGCGCCTGCATTTCTTCTATATTCATAGACTCTCTTTCCCTTTCTTTTAAACTATTTCTCACGTTTTGGCTGTTTCAATCTTTCACGACTGATTATACGCCCGCAGTCCCCGCCCCATCGGGCATCCGGGATTCCGGGCGTACAGACAGGATTCAGCGTCTACTCACAATACTCACAAGCAACCGCCCGATTCCCATTTTTATTTTGTGTTTTTGTAAAAGTTAATCAAGCTTCCCGCCAGCAGAACTTCCTTCTCTGCCTCGGTCACATCCTTGAGAGCCAGCATAAGCTTCCGGCTGCTGCCGTCTGTTCCGATAACGGTTGCTTCAAATTCCTTTGCACCCTTTTCAACTGCTTCACGGATACCCGGCAGATATACATACTCGCCAGCTTCCAGATTAATTTCCGCCTCATCACAGGTAAATGGCAGGATACCCCAGTTGACGCAGTTGCTGCGGTAACGCTTAGTTGCGTACTCGATACAGATGTCAGCCAGACCGCCAAGCACCTTCTGACAGCTTGCTGCATACTCGCGGGCAGAACCATCACCCGGACGTTTTGCATACAGTACAGAACCAATACCGGTTGTCTGCATCAGCTCCTCAAGCGATGTTGTAACGCCAGCTGCCTGCAGTACCTGATAAAATTCACCAGCCTTAGCGCTGTCACCAGCCAAACGAGCTTTCTCATACTCCTGTGCCGCTTTCGCACGGCCAACATACTTCGGATCCTTACGAATCAGGGTAAATTCTGAAATCTTGTACGGATTAGAACGATAGGAGGCTGTCTCACCGGACGGAATCAGTTCGTCTGTGGTTGTCACTTCGTCACGGATTACGCTGGCTACCTGTAATAACAGATTTTCTTTTAACGGCTCCATCTCCGGCCAGTCCTTGATGGACGGTCCATAAACGATCTCTGTCTCCGGTTTTGCTTTTCCAAATCCATTGTATACAATGTTCTCGTAAATGTGCTCATTGAATTCATAGGATAGTGTTTCAAATACAACCGGGCAGTTCTCTGCAGAGGTTAAATAGCCGCCATTAAATGCAGTTGCCGCGATTGACTTGGAATCCATCAGTGCAACCGATGCGATCTGACCGGTTGCCGGGTTGCTTCCCTCACGGTTCGGGAAGTTACGGGTGCTATGACGGATACAGAAATCATTGTTTCCAGGTGCATCCGATGCGCCGAAGCACGGTCCGCAGAATGCTGTCTTCACACGCACACCATATCCCATCAGGTCATTTAAGACACCGATTTTATTTAACTCATACATAATCGGCTGAGATGCCGGATAAATATTGAATGGGAAGGTTCCCAGTCCTTTGTCCATCTTCTTCGCGATCTGGTCAACCGCATAGATATTCTCGAAGGAACCGGCTGCACAGCCTGCGATCGCCGCCTGATCAACCTTGATCTTGCCGTCATGAATCTTGGAGCAGAGATCCAGATGAATATCCTTGTTATTCTCGAAAACACGCTCTGCCTCTTTTTCTACCATCTTTAAATATTTCTCCGGTTCAGCGATGACATCTGCCAGCGGATATGCATTGCTTGGATGGAACGGAAGCGCAATCATCGGAACGATCGTATCCAGATTTACCTCTACTACACCGTCATAGAGTGCTGCATTGCCCGGAACCATCTCCTTGAAGCCCTGCGGACGTTTGTGGATCTCAAAATACTCTTTTACCTTATCATCCGTCGCCCACACAGAAGACAGACAGGCAGACTCGGTTGTCATCGTATCGATACCGTTTCTGAAATCCATCGACAGACTGTGTACGCCCGGTCCAATGAACTCGAGGACTTTATTCTTTACAAAGTTGTTTTTAAATACCTTGCCGATGATGCTCAGAGCCACATCCATCGGTCCTACCCACGGCTTCGGGGTACCGGTTAAAAGAACGGCAATCACACCCGGATAGTCGATCTCATAGTATTTTCCCAGCATTGCCTTTGCAAGCTCCGGACCGCCTTCGCCGATGGAGACAGAACCCTGTGTACCATAACGGGTGTGGGAATCGGATACAATCGACATATCGCCGGAGTTAACGATCATCTCACGCATATACTGGTGGATGACTGCCTCATGAGGCGGAACGAAGATACCACCGGATTTACGGCAGGCAGATTCTGCATATTTGTGGACATCGGTGTTAATGGTGCCGCCGACTGCACACAGGCAGTTATGGCAGTTGGTAAATACACACGGCATCGGGAACTCCTTAAGACCGCTTGCGTAAGCAGTCTGGAGAATTCCGACATAGGTATTATCATAAACTCCCATGGAATCAAACTGAATCTCCAGATGTTCCATATTATCTGAGTGATTGTGTTTAGAAAGCACCTGCCAGGTCAGTGTTTCTTTCTTTGCTGCTTCTTCAGAAAGCTTTGCAGCTTCCTCTGCACTTGCAATGTGATCGTTATTTATAATGAATTGTTTTCCCTCATGTAAGGTTACCATATATGTACTCCTTTCGTTACGATTCATGCCAATCGAATCATTCTCATTTTTCTGCTAAAAATCAGCTTTTCAATTCAAAAATATCTCGGCATTTTTTCTCTACCGGGTCTTAAATACTATGCAGACGGGGCTCTCCGTTTCTACTACCACCGGATTTTCCTGTAAACTTCCATTCTCATTTCTCTTGAAGCATACAATGGTGTCTGTTACCTCATTGGCTGCAGCAACCCACTCTCCATCCGGACTGACAGTCAGAAATCTTGGCTGTTCACCGCCGGTCTTAATGTTCTGCATCCAGCTCATCCGGCCTGTCTCAGCGTCAAGATGGTACACGCTCACGCTGTCATGCTTGCGGTTCGATACGTACAGGGTCTTTCCCTCTGCATCCATATCGATAGCGCTAGCCCAGCCGTCTCCAGCATAGTCCTCCGGCAGACTCGTCAAAATCTGCACCGGCTCCAGCGTTCCCTCGTTCTCATCAAACCGGTACGCCGCTACCGTGCTGTCTTTCTCATTCACGCAATAGCAGAAACGGTTGCTCGGTGCAAATACGCAGTGTCTCGGCTCTGCCCCTGTGCGACCCTTGATGGCAAAATGCTCTCTCAGTGTTCCTTCTGTTCCGTTTGTTTCAAATAATGTAATTTTTCCGACACCCTGAAGCCGTCCCTGGGATGGAACTGCCAGCCAGCGTCCGCTCCGATCAAGCATCGTCTGATGCGGATGGGAAATATAACCCGGACCGCCGTTACCGGAAATGAAATACAATTCCTTGATTTTTCCAAGACTACCATCCTTCAGCACCGGAATCAGTGAAACTGCACCGGTCTGTAAATTTGCCACATACAGCCATTTTCCGCTTCTGTCAAGCACCAGGTGCACCGGATTCGTTCCGTGTGTGCCCACTGTATTGCAGTAGACAAGATTTCCATCCGGCTGGATTCGATAAGCGCTGACTTCGCTGTAATCACCATGAATGGTATACAGCATGTCCTGTGCTTCATTCAGACAAAAATAGGACGGATTCACCGGACCTTCTAAAAGTCCAACCGGTTTCCAGGTTCCATTTTCTATTTCGAAAATACGGATGCCTTTGCCGCGGGCGTTGCGCTCCTTGGTGGTGCGGCATCCTACATATGCGAACTGTTTCATGGTAGATTCTCCCTATCCTTTCCTTAAACTTTCACTTAACGTTTGTTCAGAAACCTGCCTGTTCCATTTTCAACACCAAATCCATTCAAAATGGCATTCAAGTTTCTGAACTTCGGCATTCTCCTCTTGACTCTGTCAATTATCCAACAAAACTTGTCACTCCAACGAAGGTCAGTACACACACAATCACAACGACCGTCGCAGACAGCGCAAACAGAGTACCGAACATCTTCTGCTGCTCTTTATCTCCGCAGTCCGTCTCCTGTGCATAGCTTGCCAGAATCAGGCTGCCGCCGGTTGAAAGCGGGCTGATACCTGCAACGGTTGCGCTGCACACGATTGCAGTGATAATCTGCATGACGGATGCACCGCCCACCTGGGATGCGATATCCGGAACCGTCGGAATCAGAGTCGGGAATACAACGCCGTTTGCACTGGAGAACCAGGACATTAAGCCTGCCGTAAAGCCCATGATCGGACCAGCCGTCCGCTTCGTCATAAAGGATGCCAGGATGGAGGAAAGCAGGTCGATGCCGCCCATTGTCTGGGTAATATTCATCAGAACATTGACACCTGCAATCAGAATCAGAACACTCCACGGAATCGCCTTGATCGCTTTTTTCTCATCTGCTGTTCCAAGTAAAATCAGAATCATTGCCAGTGTGAAGCAGAGAAGTCCTACATCATAGGAGAAGCCGACAACCAGCACAACCATGATTACCAGAGCAATCAGGCTGAGCCACTGATCCCGCGTAAATTTCTCTACCTTTTTCTCGCCGCTCTCTGCATTTCCGCGCAGCTTGTAGCCGCCTAAAAGGATATACATCGCAACTGCACAGACAAAGTTGCTGACGCTGACACCGATGAAAATATTGTTGATGGAACCTTCAATTCCCATCTCTGTCATCATATCACCTACGATAATACCTGTCAGGGCAATCGGGGAAGCCGTTCCGCCGACCGCACCGAGAATCGCCATGACGCCCATCAAAATCGGACTTACCTTCATCTGTACTGCCAATGCAACTGCAAAAAGGACGGTAACCGACTGCACGCTGATCGCGCCCGGTCCGGCTGCAGATAAACCAAAACTAACTACATAAATAATAATCGGTACTAAAAATAAATGTTTCCCGCAAAGTCCTATCAGACGATCCGATATTTTTTCCAGAGTTCCATTCTGCTGTAAGAGGCTGAAAAACAGCATCGTTCCGAGCAAGGTTGCAAACAGCTTAAATGGAAATCCCTTATAGATATCTGACGCACCCATGCCGCCAATTTTTCCCAGTATCAAAGCCAGACCGAAGCAGACCAGACCTACATTTGTTTTCTTCACAAATCCAAGTACAATCGCCCCAATCAGGCATCCAAGTGCTATTACCTGAAGTCCCATAATCATTCTCCCTCTTCTATCTTGTGTTTGTTGTCAGGTTACCTTTATTCTTTTACGACGTCCATTGCAATGTGGAAAAGCTTACTTTTTTACTTTTCCAGCTATCTTCCACTTTCATTTCCTGCATTAGTCTCTCACATACACCCAGCCGTCCATGATACGTCTAGCCGTCCGTGTCACGCCGCCCTTGACAACTTTTTCGCCGTCCATCTTGACATCCACTTCAGTCACACCGCTCGCATGTCCCAGACGGATAATATCCTGATCCGGCGCCGGTTTGACAATCTCATTGACGATTGTGCCCGAAATCCGTGCTGCTGCGCCCGTTCCGACTGCTACAGTCATCGGGTACGCCTTGAAGTGCGCCGACCGAGATCGCCCGGCAGCAGAGATCCATCGTATCCGCTTTTACTTCATTTCCATCCATATTGATGTAGTCTTGCGGAGCAGAGACGATGGAAACTTTCGGAGCCGACGTCGATTTCGTCCGCGCGTCCTCCCAGTTCTCCACGAAGCCGCATTTCACTGCCGCCATGCCGCGGATACGCTCGATGTGTTCCATCACATCTTTATTCTGATTCAGTTCCGTAAGCTCGGATCCCTTAATTCCCAGATCCGATGCTTTGATAAATACCATCGGGTTCGAACAATCAAGTACAGTCACTTCCGCCGGACCATATTCCGGTACATCGAATACCTCTTTTTTCTGCCCGGTCGGGAACAGCTTTCCTGTCTTGGAACCAGCTGGGTCCTCAAAATACATATCGATGCGGGAACCCGTTCCCGTACCCCTGAATCACCTCATCGCCGTGTACCATCGCATGACCGTCCTCAACGCGGACATGTTCTTCGATGATCTTATTGGTGTTCGTATTTAACACGCGCACCACCGTGATCGGCTCAACCGCCGGAACCAGACCTTCATCAATCGCAAACGGACCAACCGCCGATGAGATGTTTCCGCAGTTTGCACTTCCGTCCACTCTCGGAATCACGATATCCACCTGACGGAATGTGTATTCCACATCCACGCCCGGCTTGTCGGACGGTGCAATGATCGCAATCTTGCTGGTCGAAGAAACCGTTCCTCCCATGCCGTCAATCTGCTTCACATCCGGGGTACCCATGACTTTCAGGAAAATATCATCCCAAAGACTCTTATCCTCCGGCAGATCCTTCTCGTGGAAAAATACCGCTTTGCTGGTACCTCCTCTCATGTAGACACATGGATATTTTTTCATGTACATAATTCTCCTCCTTCTCCTATAATGCTTATTTTCATTGAACCTTCTTTTTTGTTTCACTGCTTCTACGTTGTGTTTTTACTTTCACATCTGCAGCTGCCCTTGTGCTGTGTTTTGAACGGAGTTTTCCTTGGCTCCTGACCTGTATCGCACGAAATTTTCAGTTCAGAAAATCCCCACCTGTGGACAGTTACAAATTCCTGCTGCCACCACGTTTTCTTACGGCACTTTCGGTTCCAAAAGTGCCTACCTGTGAACAGCAACCAACTTACTATTAATTTTTTCTTATACATACTATAACTCATTGCCCCATCCGCTGTAAAATGGTATGATCTTATCAAACTTCATAACGATTTGGAATGATAAGGAGTTCGATATGGATAAACGTGACTATGAACTGCTGCTGGCGCTCGACCAGCACAAAAATATAACAAAGGCGGCGCAGTCTCTCTATATGACACAGCCTGCCATCACCAAGCGGATTCAGAAGATGGAAGAAGAACTGCACTGTCCGCTGCTCATCCGCTCCAAGCGCGGCGTGCTCCTCACCCCGGCAGCCGAAAGCCTGCTGCCCTGCGCCCGCACGATCCTAAAAATATGGAGCAGATGGAAGAACTCGCTGCCGCCAGCCAGGACTATATCTGCGGCACGCTGCGACTCGGCTGTTCTCTGAACTACGCCCACTACCGCCTCCCGGCAATCCTCAAGGACTACACAGACCGCTATCCCAAAGTAGAGGTGCATATCACGACCGAGCAGAGCCGCCAGCTCTACAAGATGCTTTGCAAAGAAGAAATCTCCCTCGCCATCCTGCGCGGCGAATATAACTGGGACGGCAAAAAGATTCTTCTCGCCTCCGAACCCATGTGCCTGATCTGCAGCCGCGAGGACGCAGGGCGTCCTCTGACCGACTATCCGTACATCAGCCACAACACCGACTCCGGCTTAAATTCCCAGCTTTTCTCCTGTTTTATCCCCAATTAGGTGTAAAACTCTGCTCGATGGCGGGCGGCGGCGTACAAAAAATCTATATGGTGTTGTTAAGAGAACCGTCCCGTCGGGACAGGTCAGGCAGTGACCTGTTCCACCTCCGGGATGGGTTTGAGATTAAAATGAATTTCGATAGAAATGTGTCTTGTTTTATTTTCGTCAATGCGCTCATGCACGACGATTTCTTTGATTAAGCGGTTGAGGGTGGCTGCGTCCAGCTCTGTGATGTTGGCGTATTCCTGAATGGCTTCCACCCATTGTTTTGCGTCATTGGCAAGCTGGACTTCATCGGACAGCCGCTTTCTGCCCTCGGACACTTTTGTTTTAAGCTCCGTCTGCTCGGTCTGTGTCTTTTCCAGCATGGTGTTGAAATTCTGCTCACTGATACGCCCTGCAATCATATCCTCATAAAGCCGCATGACCATTTTGTCCAGAACCTCAATCCGTTCCTCGTCCCTTGTGATGGAGCGTTCCATGGCTTCCCGCTGTTCCCGCTGCTCGGCTTCACAGGTATTGGTCAAGCGGTCGGCAACCGCTTCCCGTCCATCAGGGCAGCTCTGGCACATTCCGGATTTTCCGCAGCATGGCTGTAAAGGGTGTCATAGTCAATCCGGTGCTGGGTGCAGTGGTTCTTTCCAAAGGCATTGTAGGTCTTGCAGGAATAAATCTGCTGGGGATGTTTTGCGTTTGTGTAGCGTACCGTCAGCGACTTCCCACACTCGCCGCATTTTAACAGTCCGGCAAACAGGCTGATTTCATTAGTCTGCCCCGGACGCTGGCGGGATTTCAGCTTGTTCTGCACAATGTCAAAGCTCATGCGATCAATCAGCGGTTCATGCTGCCCCTCCACCACAATCCAGTCCTCCGGCTTCTTTTCCCCAATCGTGCCGATTTTGAAACGGTAGTCCTTTTTTCTGGGAAGCAATCGCCCGGTGTAGACGGATTCATCAAAAGGTCTTTGATAACGGAGAAGTCCCACATATACCGCCCGTTTTCCGGGTCTTTCTTTTCCCATTTTGTGCGGGTGTTGCGAAGCCCCCGTTCCCGGTTCCACCATGTGGGGCAGGGGATTTTTTCTTCCTCCAGCCGTCTGCGGATATAGTTCGGACCATGACCGTTCAGGGCATATCCGAAAATCAGCCGCACAATCGGGGCGGTTTCCTCGTCAATGAGCAGATGGTTTTTGTCCTCTGGGTCTTTCCGATATCCAAACGGGGCAAGACACCCGGTAAACTGTCCTTTCTGCGCTTTCAGAAGATAAGAGGAATGAACTTTCTTGGAAATATCCTTGCTGTACATCTCGTTCAGGATATTCTTGAACGGGGCAATATCGTTGTTATCCCGAAGGGTGTCGATACCGTCATTCATGGCGATATAGCGGACACCGTTTCTTGGGAAAAAGTCCTCAATCAAATGCCCGGTTTGCAGATAGTTCCGCCCCAGTCGGCTGAGGTCTTTCGTGATGACAAGGTTGATTTGCCTGCGCTCAATGGCTCTCAACATTCTCTGTAAATCAGGACGCTCCATATTAAGACCTGTGAAACCATCGTCCTGATAGACTGCAACAACCTCCCATCCCTGCTTTTCGCAGTACTTTTCCAGCATATCACGCTGGTTTGCGATACTGGCACTTTCGCCTTGCAGGTCATCGTCCTTTGACAGCCTGCAATAGACCGCTGCACGATAACCCCCGGCAAGTGCCTTTCCGATTGTTCTATATTCCATTTCGTTCATCATAGCCATTTACCCACACAATCCAGACGGTATCTGGCTCTTTTGAACCTCATTTTCATTATAGCTTATATCTTTCTTTTTAGCAAGATATTCTTTTGTATTTGTCTTTCCGTATTTCTGGGAAATCAGGCTGACGAACACATCAGTGGCGTCCAGTTCCCCGTCAAACACCGTTGTAACATGAATCTCTGTTTTGTTTTTTGCCATAGGCAGTTATCCTCCATACATGAAAATAGCCAGACAGAGGGTGTCGGCAACGAAGTCCGGCAACGGGCTTCAAAAGACCTTGCAAACAATCTCAATCTGGCGATGGTTACTATTTATACTTTCTTTATTTTTCTGTTGTTTTGGTTGTTATAAGGAGAAAAGCCCGGAAATAGGGTTTTCCCGGCAACCGGCTCGGCAACGGGATAGCAACAGGGGGTGCAACGGGCGGTCATTTTCAGAATGGAAGCTCCATCTGTTCTGTGACCTCCACAAAGCCATCCATTGTTTTTCAGACGGGTTGCCGGAGTCCTTGCCGGGTTTTCACGCTCCCAGCCCTTTGTCTGCCATATTCGGAAAACATTCTTGGTTCGGGAAATACCGCCAGCGGTCAATGCATTGGTTCATAATCTCGTTGATTTCCCGTATTTCCCATTGCTTCGGCTCGTCAAAGGCATGGTTCAAGGCTTCCTTTGTAAGCTGCTTGGAACAGACCATGCTCCCGGTGTACTTATCAAGATACGCCTGTATCATTCCGGCTTTGGTGTCCTCCGGCATAAAATCCCGCTGGTGTTCTTTGAGATACCGTTGCATGGTGGGCTGAAAGCCAGCTTGAACCTGCCGCTTCGGTAAATCTCCATCGCTTCCGCCCACATCTGCCCGATATAGGCTCTGGAAGCGGATTCCTCCTCCAAAATGTGAACCTCGGCTTGCTCCGGGCACCATGACGGGATAAAGCGGCGGTTGCCGGAACGGTCAAGGCAGGAAGTCAAGGGCATTGAAGTGCCGCCAAACACGCACTGACGGGGGCGGTCTGCCGGGTGGGTTTCAGGGTATCTTGTAACCTCTTTCTGCCGGCTTAAAAATGACTTGATTTCCTCAATGCTCTTGGCGTTTGCGGTTGCCATCATTTCCGACATTTCAATAATCCAGTGACCTTGCAGCTTGCGGTACACATTGTCATCATCCAGCTTCCGCAAATCATCGGAGAACCACTCGTCCGGACTGCCAGCAGACGGAAGAAGGTGGACTTGCCAGCCCTGACCGCCAACCAGACAGAGCATGATTTCAAATTTACACCCCGGCTGAAAGGCTCGTGAGATTGCACCCAGCAGGAATAGCTTCAACGCTTCATAGGTGTAATCGTCTGTGTCAGCCCCCAAAAGCCGCAGGCAGAAGCGGATTCGCTCTGTCCCGTCCCAACAAGGGTATTGAGATAGTCCTGGATGGGATGGTACTTGTTTTCATTCGCCAAATCCTGATGGCGTTATCAATCTCATTGGTAAGCCCGTGGTTTCTTCCAGATAAGCATAATTCATGTCCGTATCGTTCAGGGCGGTGCCCTGTGAAACCGATGGGCTTGATGATGTCTTTGCGGTCGGTCAGGATGTTGTATGCGATAGCCCTGAAAGCAGCGGGTCACGCTGGAATACGGTCAGGCAGTTCCGTATGCTCTGACGGACACCGCCTTCTTCGGTTTCCAGCCCCGCCTTGATTTCAATGCTCTGCGGCTGCATGGCGTTCATGGTGTTTTTTAGTTCCTGCGTCTGCGGCTGCAAGCTCTGCCATTCGCTGTTCAATCTGTATCACATCCTTTCCGTAGTCCGTAATCAAAGCCGCTTTTTCCTCTGTCTCCCCGAACAGCATCACATCCAGCAGATATTCCATTTTGGCTTCTGCTAAGGCTTCCACAAACCGGGGATGAAAGGCTTCCGGGGAGTGTGGGCATAATCCTTTCTCCATGCCCGGAGCAGGTGGAGATAGTCGGCAAGAATACAAAAGCAGCGGTTCTTTACTTCCTGAAACTGTTCCTCAGGGGATTTCTGCCGGGCTTGGGCTTTTACCTTTCCCGGCGGTTTCCAGTCCCCGCGGAAAGCCCAGTTTGCCAGTTGTACGGCGGCTCTTTCCCAGCCCATACAGGGCGGCGGCAAAATCAATCACATCCCCATCTGCACCGCAGCCGAAGCAGTGGTAACGCTGATCCAGCTTCATGCTTGTTTTATCATGGAACGGGCAGCAAGCCATCCCGTTCCGACCTACATGGATTCCATAATGCTCCGCAGCCTGTCTTGTTGTGACGGACTGCTTCACAGCTTCAAATACATTCAAATCTATCCCTCCTTAAAAAGAAAAAAGCACCTGACATTCTCTGATTGAAAATGGCAAGTGCCTTTAAAGTTCCATATCCTGTTGTCTGTGTTTCGCCTGTGCCGGGGCGGTTCTTTGTGCTTTTCTCGTCTGCCTTATCCTGCAAGACTTCTTTGATGGGCTGCTTCTTGGGCGGCTCTTTTTCTCCTCTGTGCCGGGTGGCTTTCCGTACCCAGTAGCGAATGTCCCGCAGCTTCTTCAAATCCTCCTGTACCTCGGTCAGCGGTATTTTCAGCTCTGCGATTTCTTCCAGAAGTTTTTCCTGCTCCTCTTGCAGTTCCTTTTGGGTACTGTCCTTATCGTCTGGGTGCTTGGCAAGGTAGGCGGCGGCTTCTCGCATACCGGGCAACCTCCGTGTTCCTGTTTGAAATTCTCCTTTGTTTTCTTGAAAAAATATCTTCTGGTACTTCTCATAGACAGGCTTACATTCCTTGCAGTCTGTCCGGCTGGCGAGAATCCCGTCAATCACTTTGCTCCGGGCTTCCTTTGGCTTCATCTGATTGCGGTAATCTGCGGCTGATTTCCCGGAAGATTCCAGAAACGCTTCTAAGTCCTCCACAGTGGAAAGCCCCTTTTGCCGGAGATAGGACAGGGCTTCGCTGACTGCCTTTAAGTCCTGTGAAGTCCCCCGGTTCTGTCCAGCCCTTGTCCAGTCCTTCCGTTCTTCCTTTCGTATCTCCATACTTCATCAGCAGATTGGGAAGAAGTGTCGCTTCCTCCGCCGCTTTTGTGCAAGCAGTTCTTCCGTTTTTCTCCCAGCTCGGCAATCCAGCCTTTGAGGTTGTGGATAAGCTGCCGGATGGACTTCATCAGGCGGTTGGCGGCTCTGATTTCCCGGTTCAGGTTTCCGATATTCGTCTGGATACCACGCTTTTCCATCTGCCGGACAGCCGCTCCCTCATGGACAGTGGGGACTATATCAAACCCTGTCTGGCATAGGAACGCAAGTCCACACGCCGGCGGTCATTGGCTTCCAGATAGCGGTTCTGGATGACCTCCCATTCATGCCGCCAGATTTCACAATATTCTGGTCGTTCCAGTCCACCGTATCCTCCTTGTGGCTTTTCCACCTGCCAGATGGCAGCTTTATCCGTTCCCCATTCTCGTCAAGGTCATAAACCTTGCGGCTCTTGGAAGCCATTTCCCATGTTCGTCCATTGCCCCATAGTCAGCAGGACATGGGCGTGGATTAATGTCCCGGCGGATGGGGGTCATGGATGGCAAAGCAACAATTGCCTTTGGAAACAAACTGCTTCTGGCAAAACTCCCGGACAAGGACAGCGTACTGGTCGGGCGGTATCTCTCTGGGATGGTAAGCACCCACCGCCTTGCTGGGAGTTCCATTGTTTTTCCACCGCTTCGGCGGCGTTCCACAAAGTATTGCGGTCTGCATATTCCTGTGGGGCATTAGGTGGGAGCAGGATTTCATTGTGGACGATACCACGCTTTTCCGGGTAGTGCTTCACTTGCTGGTCATATTCACAGAACAGTTTTTCGCCACTCTGGTAAGCAGCGGCGGCAACCGCAGACTGCCGCTGGCTGCGCTGAACAATCGTGATTTCTGTGGACAGGCATTTCGTGTCCCTCCTTTCGCTAATTGGTGGACGGGTGGCGTTTTACCACCTCATTTTGCAGAAAAAAGCAGGAGACCTTTTCAGATTTCCTGCTCGGTGCCGCTATGCGGGTATTTAGTTGTAAAGTTCAAGAGTTGACCCGATGTGAAGCTGACAAACTTGAATTTATTTTGGCAAATCATCTTCCGCTTTAAAATTCACATTACTGCCATCGATCGAGATTGTGATCGTGTAGTTATAGATTATACCATCTTCTGTTTCCAGCCTAAATGTTACCGCACCACCTCCGAGATACTGAAAATCAGGTTCGTCAGACATTCTTGCATATGTGCCATACTGTTGAAAGTATCCGTCTGCATCAAAGAACGCAACATTGCTTGTTTGCTCCTTATCGTTCCGGAAGAGTACTGCACCAACACGGTCACTACATGATCTGGAATTAAAACACAGTCTATGTATTCCCAATCTGTTTCTTAATAAGAGAGAACATAGGACACAATATCTTGTTCAGACCAGATTTTTCCTCCATTCAGATTACTGATATCTGTATTCTGAACCGGATTGCTGGCAGAATCTGATGTTTCTGGCATGGCGTCTTTGCTGCTGCAGGCGGACATTCCTAATACACAAACCGTCATGAAATAAAAGCAATGCTCTTATATGAACACCTCCTCAAACTCGGGATTGTTCTAATCTTTTACGCTCCACCTTTTGCCCTCCTTCAAAGTATCCTCGCTCAAAGAGCTCGGTCAATTCCGGATTTTCTCACTTCCAAACTTGAATTT